>APMI01000072.1_pt1 | contig 1484796 bp, 1156 predicted proteins | sample 667938 | NCBI WGS metagenome assembly APMI01 (sample SAMN01084076, study PRJNA167559) | wastewater metagenome | biome: Wastewater | place: Denmark: Ejby Moelle, Odense | collected 2011-11-28 | reverse complement strand
GGCATCTGCATTCCGAACGGATAGTAATCATTTGCGCCCAAATCCTTATCTGTAGACAGATTCAAAGAACTTCAATTGATTAAAAATAAGCCTTTTTTGCTATATTTTGACCTGTTTTTAACCTTGAAATTCTAAAAAATGAAGACTGAACTTTCTTTTATTTCTCTATTTGAGCAATTCATTAAAGACTCTCAATCTGGCCGTCGTTTAAAACCTAATGGAGAGCGCATAAAACCTCAAACAATTGATAATTACCGGTATGTTTTAAAACACTTATCAGATTTCCAGGAAGTAAAGGGCTTTAATCTGCGGATAAAACCATCACTTAAGCTTAATAAGAAACAATTACAAATTGAACTTAATTATTGGAAAAAATTTTACTTAAAGTTTGCTGATTATTTGTCTGTCAAAAAAGGCTGTTATGATAATTATATAGGCATGGTTTTTAAAATTGTCAGAGTTTTTTTTAATTATCTAAAAAATGATAGGCTGATATTGACTGGAGATTTTCATAAGAAATTTTACGTCAGAAAAGAAGATGTTCCAATTATCACTTTGATGCCTGACCAATTGCAATTTTTAATTAATGATAAAGCTTTTGAAGAATCACTTCCTGATAATCTGAAAAAAATTAAAGATGTATTTGTGTTTGGTTGTACGGTTGCCTTACGGTGTTCAGATATATTTAATTTACGGTTCAGGGATATTGAAACAATTTCCGGCCAGGTTTATTTGGTTTCCAAGTCTATAAAAACCGAGAGTTTAATCCGTGTTAAACTGCCTTGTTACGCTATTGAAATTTTGAACAAATACCGCAAATCAAAATCAGTTAATTCTAAAATATTCGGATTTATCAGCAAAAACCAGATTAATAAGAATTTACGCAAACTAGCTGAATTTGCTGGTTGGACGCAGATCATTGGAAAGGTAAGAAAGCAAAATGGTCGCAATGTTGAGCAATATTTCGGAAAATCGGGTAGGGTATATCGCTTTTGTGATTTAGTAAGTTCACATGTAATGAGGAGAACTGCAATAACAACCATGCTTATGTTGGGTATGCCTGAACATGTTGTGAGGAAGATTTCTGGTCATACATCTGATAGTAAAGCATTTTACAGGTATGTGAATTTTGTGCAGTCATATATGGACCAGGAAATTGACAGAGTGCATTCCCGACTTTTTCCGATTTTGTCCACATAAGTCAGGTTTGTCACTTTATGTCGCCAAAAAGAGGATGCATTTTTTTGTGGAGCGTGATTAAATCTTCGATAAAATCATTTGAAGAATGTAAAGTCCTCCCGACTTTTTCCGATTTTGTCCATATAAGTCAGGTTTTGTAACCTTATGTCGCCAAAAAGAGGATGCATTTTTTTGTGAAGCGTGATTAAATCTTCGATAAAATTATTCGAAGAATGTAAAGCCCTCCCGACTTTTTCCGATTTTGTCCATATAAGTCAGGTTTTGTCACCTTATGTCGCCAAAAAGAGGATGCATTTTTTTGTGGAGCGTTATTAAATCTTCGATGAAATTATTCGAAGAATGTAAAGCCCTCCCGACGGGTAAAGCTTCACAATACTGTGAAGCTTTTTTGTTTGCTGATGCTTTAGACGGATAACATACTGTATATACCCTTTATGTACGCTGTATGTACGCTTTATGTACGGAGTAAGGCCTTTTGGGCCAAAATGTACCAATACGGCCTAATGCGGCCAAGATGGCCAAAACGGCCTTTTCATTTTTATTCCCTTTTTATGCTGTGTAATCTTGTGTTGTGATGTTTATGTTTTATTGCTGCAGCAGCTGAGCAGTGATGAAAACTGACCCCGGACAGTGATGAGCATTATTCATTCCTATCTTTTTTTGATTTAGTATTAATTTTAAAAGAGAACTTACATACAATTTGACCTGCAGGTTTTACTTGTAAGGAAAGTTGATGAGAAAATATAATTTTAACTGTTATGATTTTACTTTTCCTTTCAGCTAAAGCAAGGGCAAAATTCATCTGAACATCTGATAAACGTGTTACAAATGCCCTATACAAGCAAAAAATGTTTTTAAACAATTTCAGACACGATGTGTTGTAAGCAGGTTATTACTGAAATTGATCAGGCCAGTTAAACTTAAAGATGTAGCTGAAAAGAATAGTTTTTTTGAAAATATGTAATGAAATAGCGGCGTTGCCAAGTGTAAAACATTGCCAGAAAATGTATGAATATTATTTCTTCCGACGGAAATGCAGCTGCGTAAGTCCTGTATTAAATTTTTTAATACTTAGCAGTTCAAGTAGCTGTTCGGGCCGACCATCTTTAAAGAGCCTGGTGCCGTTTCCTACAAGAATTGGTATAACAGAGATGATGAATTCGTCGATCAGATCGTGTATGAGTAATTCATTTATTATTTCTGCACCGCCATCGCAGTAAATGTTTTTACCATTAGTTGCTTTTAATTTTTGTATCAGTTCTGTCAAGTTGCCCGTATAAAATGTTGTTTTACCAACAGGAGGTTTTTCTGTTCTTGTAATTACATATACGTTTCTTTCTCCATTATCATAATGTGAAGAGCCGATTTCCCTGACCACATAATCATAGGTTTTTCTTCCCAGAATAATCGTGTCGATTGATGAAGTAAATTCTGCATAGCCATAATCTTCTCCTTCTTTTTCGACCAGTTTTAAAAAGCTCAGATCGTCATTTGGTTTAGCAATATATCCATCCAAACTTGTTGCTATAAAAAGTGACAGTTTGCGCATTGATTTTGTTTTTTGTGACAACTAATGTTGGTGAAGTATTAAAATGAACAATAAACCAGTAAAGTTAAAAAGTCCAGGGAACTGTTTTTGTTAAATTGAGTTATTATTGGATATGCCTATAAATGCAGAAATAAATCTTTCCAGTTCATTTATTGTTTCGTTGTTTATTAAAATTCCCCTGCAGATGAAACTTTCCTTTTATACACTGTATTAACAAGGTTGTGTTTTCATTGAATTTTGCCATGGCTGTTTTCATGATGAGCTGCAATTCTTCATCCCCTTTTTGACCATGAGCAGAAGCAGTTATGAGGCAACATTGTTTGCTTGAGAAAACAGTTGTTGCAATACAGCATTCAATTGAATTTTTGAAACCACCTGGAATGCTGAAAACATTTTCAGGTGTACATATGATGATTCCATCTGCCTGATCGATTTTATTTCTGAGTTTGATTATTTTTTCCTGAGGATTATTCACAGATAGTTCTGGATTGAAATGAGGCAAGGATTTTAATTCATTGTAAACACACAGGTTTTTTGGTCTTTTGTTAAAATACCGATGAGTTCAACATTCCATTCGATGGCTTTTGAGGCCAAGATGGCCAAAAGGGCTTTTTGATTTTTAATCCCTTTATGTGCGGTGTAATCTTGTGATGTGATGTTTCTGTTTTATTGCTGCAGCAGCTGAGCAGTGATGAACACTTAGCCGGACAGCGATGAACATTATTCAACAATTATTTTTCAATTTTTTTAAACAAGATTTTATGGCACAACAAAAAGGGATATTGCCATTAAAAGGAATGAATAAGTGACTTTCTCGGATAATAATTTTCATTTTTAGTAGATAAACTTCAATATTTTTACATCATAACGATAGGCAATGTGTTATTTGTATGAAGGTGTATGTAAAAACAAGGTTGCAATACTTATTATATTTTCAATACTTAGTTTTTTTTATGTCCAGTCTCAAAAGCTCAAATTTGACCGGTTTAATGTAGAAGCAGGTTTGCAAAATAATATAGTGTTTCAAGCAACCCAGGATTCAAAGGGATTAATGTGGTTTGCAACCATGACCGGTATTGACCGTTTTGATGGAAATAAATTTATTCATTATCCGCTTCCGCTTCGTTCTGGAGGTTTTAGTTCATATAGCCAGGTTCCTTTTATACTTTCCGATGCAAATAAACAGGTGTGGGCAGCTTCCACGAACTCTGTATTTTTTTATGATATTCAAAAGGATGTTTTTGTTTTACAATCAGCAATAAACAGCCAGCTTGAAAAAAACAGAACAATTACCAGTTTCGCTTCTGGCAACGGAAACAGGCAGTTATTTATTGGCAGTAACAATGGTTTCTTTATTTATAACCAAGCCGATCAGAAAATTACTAATGTCAATAAGTTTAACCAGTTAGTCCGATGTTTTTTTCAAGACAGCAAAGGATTGATCTGGGTTGGAACAAATAAAGGAATTCACCGGTTTGTTATTAATGGGGTAAGTGCAAATGAATTAATAAATGATCTGCCAGCTCTTGATGTGTTGAATGAAATTCCTGTCTCCATTATTTCGCAGGATGAATATGGCCGGTATTGGATTGCTTCACCTGATAAAGGCATTTTTGTTTATGATGAAATTAAAAATGATCTGCAGCAAGTACGTTTACCTGGTACCACACTCAGAACCTTTACGGTAAAAGATATATTTCACATTAAGGGTAAGGATTATTCTTTTGTATCAACCGATGGTGGGGGTTTAATCGTTGTAGACCGGAACCTGAATATTTCTGGCATTTATCAAACAAATGAAGACGATATTACATCATTAAGTAATAATGCTGCATACGATATTTATTCAGATATTTATAACCGTATCTGGATAACCACTTACGGCGGAGGTGTAAACACCATTATGCCTGAAGTACAGCCGTTCCGTAACATTCAGCACGAAATGAACAATGTCAACAGCTTAAAAAACAATGCTGCAAAAGCTATAGCTGAAGATGTAAACGGTAACCTCTGGTTTGGAACCCGAAATGGAATCAGTAAATTAAATTTAAACACTAATAAATGGATTCACATCAGCCAGGATGTATTTCCCAATAAAATTATTTCAGATAATATTCTCAGTTTATATAGTCATGGTAATAATCTGTGGGCAGGTACTTATGGCGGTGGCATCTTGCACACAAATGTTCAGGGACGTATTCTCGGAAGTTATTTATTTAATGCTGATGACTCAGGTACAATTGGTACCGATTATGTATATGCTTTGCTTTTTGATTCAAAGCAACGTTTGTGGGCAGGTGGTATAAGGGGCCACTTATCTTATCTAGATCCTGTTAAAAATAAATTTTACAGGATCCGCTCATCCATCTCAGCAGTTAATTGCATCATAGAAGACAGCCAAGGCGATATTTTAATCGGATCGGAAAAAGGTATATATAAAGTTAACGGAGATACGCTTTATCATTTATTTACTCAAAATATTTCCGACAGGGTAGTGAGTATTACTGAAGAATCACCAGGTGAACTATGGATCGGTACATTTGGCAACGGTTTGTTTCTCCTCAGCAAAACAAAAGGAATTTTAGAGCATTATAAAACAGACAAAGGACTTCCATCAGATGTTATTTGTGGGCTGGTAAAAGATAACGATAAAAATTTATGGGTTGGAACAAGCAGAGGTATTGCACATATACAGCGAAAGGAAAAAAAGGTTACTTCATTCTCAAAGGCAGATGGGTTAGCTGGCAGTCAGATTAACTTCGGTGCTGTGTATAAAACCAGGGAAGGAAGTATCGTTGTCGGAACAACCGATGGCTTCAGTATTTTTAACCCGAAACAAATTGCTGTCAAGGGTTTTCAGCCAAGCATTGTTTTTACAGGCCTGACCATCAATAATAAAAAAATTACACCTCAGGATCCTGATAGTTTAATTTCAAAACAACTTGATGAACTGGCCGAACTGAAACTAAAATATTATCAGAATTCTTTTTCAATTGATTTTATTAACGCAAGTCCGGCAGTATCAGGTAAACATTTGTATAGCTGGAAGCTTTTGGGGTTTGATAAAGAGTGGTCACAACCTTCAACAGTACCATCTGCCATATACACCAACCTTGGTAGTGGAAAATACACTCTTGTAATCAGAACTTTTTCAAAAAGTGGCGAAGAAATCAGTTATGAACGAAGGATGCCAATAATCATAAAGGCACCCTGGTGGTTTAGCGGATGGGCTTTTTTAGGTTATTTTTTACTTCTTTTAGGTGGGGCTTCGGTTGCTTATAAATTTCTACAGGAAAGGAATGCCAGGAAAAAATTTGCAGAAAGGCTTAGGTTAAATACCAAAATATCGCATGAAATACGAACTCCGCTTACACTCATTAAAGGTCCTGTAAATGCATTGGCTAATGCAGAAAATATTTCCGAAGAACAAAGACAGAATATTCAGTTAGCCCAGAAAAATATTCAAAAGCTGGAAGGCATTGTTTCTCAGTTTATCGATTATCAGAAAATGGGAGCAACAAAGATGCAAATGCAGGTAAAAGAGGATGATATTCTTTTGCTGCTTGATGATGTTACAGAATCGTTTGCCCCACTGATGAAAGAAAAAAATATTCATTTCACTTACCGGAGGCCTACTGAAAAAATAAAACTTTTATTTGACCATGATAAAATGGAAAAGGTTTTAAATAACCTGGTTTCAAATGCTGTAAAATATACACCTGCTAAAAAAGACATAAGCATCAGTGCGGAAAAAAATGGTAATTATCTCAACATTATGGTTGAAGATACCGGTGTGGGTATTCCTTTGCACCAACAACATTTAGTTTTTAGCGGGTATTTCAGGGCTGATAATACTGTAAACATTAAAGTAACAGGTAGTGGAATAGGGCTTACTGTTGCTCGTGAGCTTATTGAAATGCATCATGGTAAACTTTCCTTTAAAAGTTCCATGGGTAAAGGCAGCCTCTTTACTGTTTCGTTACCATTGGTAAACGACCGGTTAAAGGAATTTTTAATTGCACAGGAAGACTTAGCTGCAGAAATACCAGAAATAGGACCAGTTACTTTAAATAATTTAGAGAAGAAAAAAATATTGATAGCTGAAGATAATGATGAATTGAGATTATACCTCGAAAAAGAACTCACTGCAACCGGGCTCAAGGTATTTGCTGCCACCGATGGACTGGAAGGATTAAAAATTGTAAAGAAAAATAAAATTGATATCGTAATTACGGATGTAATGATGCCGGAAATGAACGGATTTCAATTATGCGGGGCGATTAAACGGGACATAACCACCTGTCATATACCCGTTATTATGCTTACAGCTATTCACGACAGGGATTACCTGCTGGAAGGTTACCGGAACGGGGCTGATGATTATGTAAAAAAACCGTTCGACCTTGCATATATACTCACCCGCATTGATAATTTACTTGCAAACAGGCTCAGATTCAGAAATAAATTAATGAGTGTATTTGAGCAGAGTGATGAAGGGCTTCAGAATGATGAAGATATATTATGGTTGAAAAACGCAACTGAAATTATTGCCGAAAATCTTGACGATAATGAATTTACAGTTGAGAAGTTTTGCCGGCTTATGGGTGTAAGCAGGCCCGTGCTTTTCCGGAAGTTTAAATCTATTACCAACGAAGCTCCTCAGCATTATATTATGCAGTTGCGTTTGCGTAAAGCTGTTGAATTAATCAAACAGAAAAAATATAACATCAATGAAGTCGCCTTTATGACAGGCTTCTCCGATCCCAAATATTTCAGCACAGCATTTAAAAAGCATTTTGGAAAATCTCCCAAAGAATATTCTCAGGAAGAGAATTAAATTGGCAACTAATAATATTGAATGAACTGCCCAGGCCGGATTGCTGCATTTTTGCCCAGCATGCTGGAGTTCTGCATATATGTTCAACTGGTTCCGGCACAGAATCAGCCTTTAGTAAGCCCTGTAAATACTTCAATTTTAGCTAGTTTAACTTATTCTGGTAAGTACTAATAACCGAAAAAATGTAACAGAATGCAGCTATATTTTTTTTGGAGAAAAATTTTTATAAAAAAATATTTACATTGAATATCAGTTAGTTAGTTTTTACTTGAACGTTTTTTAAACCTTTTAGAACGATAATTCAACTCTTTTAGTTAGCACCTCAACTATGTTTACACCAGAAAAAATTTATTACCAAAAACGATTGCGATGAAAAAATCAGGATCATCAAATGAGATGAAAAATTTGAGCCCTTTTTCCGGTTTGCTAATATTATTCCTTTTAAGTTTTATTACTTCTTTTGCCCAGGAACGTTTTCAAATAAAAGGTTATGTAAAAGATGAAAGTGGAAATCCACTGCAGGGCGTTTCGGTATTACGCAAAAGCAGTCAAAAAGGAGTTGTAACAGATGAAAACGGATATTTTTTAATCAGGGCAAATGATTCTTCTCTTGTACTTGTTTTTACTTCAGTAGGCTATGCCTCTCAAACAGTTAAATTAAAAAGCTCGTTAGTAGCAACAATAGTATTACAGAAAGTAGTCATTAACCAAGATGAGGTGGTAGTAATTGGTTATGGAAGTGCCAAAAGGAAAGACCTTACAGGAGCAATTACCACGGTAAAACCTAAAAGTACAGATGCTGTACAGTTTAATACAGTTGATGCATTTCTGAGGGGAAGAGTGGCAGGCGTACAGGTTCAGCAAAACAGTGGCGCACCTGGTGGCGCATTAAAAGTAAGAATAAGGGGCACAAATTCATTACGAGGTGATAACGAGCCATTGTATGTAGTGGATGGTGTAATTATAGGTAATGTTACAGGGGACAATGCTGATCCGCAATCGGCCAAAACATCTAACAGCGGGCAGGATGCGCAAAATACATTGAGTGCAATAAATCCCCAGGATATTGAAAGTGTAGAAATTCTTAAAGACGCATCGGCGACAGCTATTTACGGTAGCCGTGGTGCAAATGGTGTAGTAATTATTACCACCAAACAAGGAAAAAGCGGAAAACCAGTTATACAGTATTCAACAGGAGTTGAGTATGCTAAAGTGAGCAATAAACTGCATTTATTGAATGCGACAGATTATGCAAGTTATATTAACAGAATAGAGGCGCTTGCTGGCCGCACGCCAAAATATGGATTAGATACTCTGCAAAATGTTGACTGGCAGAATATTTTACAAAGAGTTGGTGTTACTCAAACACATCGCTTATCAATAAGCGGAGCATCCAACGATCAGAAAACAAAATTTTACCTGGCAGGCGGAATGAAGAATATCAATGGTATTGTTAAAAACAGTGGTTATACCCAAGGCGACATGAAACTGAATCTGAGCCAGGATTTAAACAGCAGGCTGAAAATGAATCTCAGCATTTCAGGACAATACACAAAAAATAATATGACGATGGGTGCAGAGCCTTTGGGTGGAGGCAACAACAGCCTTATATCAAAAATGCTCACCGCCAATCCTATAGGAAATGCACAAACAGAACTTACCGATCCATCAGAACCTTATGACAACCCCTATTCATGGCTAAACGATTATGATGATATTTCAAATGAAAAAAGGCTCATTGCTTCTATGAATGCCATTTACAAAATATCACCCATATTCAGTTATAAAATAAATGTTGCAGCCGATTATAGAAACAAAGAACGGAAAAGATGGTTTGGTAAAACAACTTTTGTTGGTAAAACTGCTAACGGATCGTTGGGTTTATCGCAATTTAACAGGGAGTATTATGCTATTGAAAATCTGTTACTCTTTAATAAAATCTTCAACAAACATCATCGCATTGATGGCACAATAGGTGTAACGTATGACAATGAAATGATCATCTCATCTTCTATATTAAATGAAAACTTTTTTTCTGAAGCATTAAGAACGGATGGGTTTGGTTACGGCCAGTTACTGTATCCTTTCACAAGAGATAAATCAAAAATCAATTTGTTTTCATTATTAGGTCGTATCAACTACTCATTAAATAATAAATACCTAATTACAGTTTCTGGCAGAAATGATTACAGCTCAAAATTTGATGTGAACAGCCAAGGTAGTTTCTTCCCTTCAGTAGCGCTGGCATGGAAGGTAAAAGAAGAGAAGTTTATGAAAAAAATCAACCAGATTTCTAACCTGAAATTAAGAGTTGGTTATGGCCGCACAGGTAATCAATCAATAACACCTTACAACACTTATTCACGCTACAACCAAAACAATTATGTTTCGGGTAATACACTTATAATAGGAGTGATACCTAGCAATATTCAAAATAAAAACCTCACATGGGAAACAACCAATCAATATAATGCAGGGCTCGACATTGAATTCTTTGACCGCAGAATTTCATTCACTGCAGATGCTTATTACAAGCAAACCAAAGACCTGCTCCAGTTTTTTACTATTCCAACATCTACAGGGTTTGCAACAATTCCAACCAATATAGGGACAATTGAAAACAAAGGACTTGAATTTTCAATTACAGGAAATATCGTCAGGAAAGAACATTTAGAAATTAATGTTACAGGAAATATCGCATTTAACCAGAATAAAATTCTTGCATTAGGACGACCTGCTGAAATAATTGGTACACATAAATGGGTGGCATACATGGGCGACAATGTATCAAATGGAACTTATTTCAAAGATCCCGCTAATATTTTTATTGAGGGATATCCTGTGGGAATGTTTTATGGTTATCGTACAACCGGAGTTTTTCAGAAAAGTGATGATATAAGTAAAATAAAGCAATTTGGCAAAGCGGTTACATATGGAGATTTAAGGATTTCAGACGAAAACGGAGATGGAGACATTTCACCAGAAGACAAAGTGATTCTAGGAAATCCAAATCCAAAATATGTTTATGGATTTAATGTTGATATGAGTTACAAAAATCTTGAGTTTTCTTTATTTTTCAATGGAGTTCAAGGTAACCAGGTCGTAAACGGTAATCTTATCAGAATTGGAAACCCGAACGGAACAAATGAATCGAATATTCTGCAAAGTGTCTATAATAATGCATGGACAGATGCTAATCCTACGAATTATCCAAGAATTGGTAATGATAATAACTATTTTATCGACCGATATATTGAATATGGAAGTTTCTTAAGGCTGGCAACTGCATCTGTAGGGTATTCATTTAAATTCCCGAATTCATTTATAAAAGTCTTGAACGTTAACCTTACCGGCCGAAACTTATTCATTTTAACAAAGTACACCGGATTTGATCCCGAAGTAAACAGTTTTGGCTACAGTTCGGGAAAAATTGGAGTGGACTGGAACTCTTACCCAAATACTAAAGCGTTAACAGCAGGTGTAAACTTAACCTTCTAAATAATTTGTTTTTACGATTCAAATAAAATATATGAAGCATATTTTAACCATATTATTAAGTTCTTCAGCTCTTTTTATTTCATTAATAGGTTGTAAAAAAGGCTTTTTAAAAGAACATCCCTATTCATTTCTTTCTTCCGATGCCATCTATAATTCCAATTCCGGTGCCGATGCTGTAATGATCGGAGCATGGGGCGTTGCTGCTGATTATGGTGGATTTGGAGCAGGCTACAGCACGATGCTTAATATTTCGTCCGGTGGTTACTGGACCAGCCAGGCAGCTGCATCTGACTTAAATTCGTTAACCTTTGGAAGTTCAACATTATGGCTGTCGAACAATAGTCCATGGGATGCTTTTTACAGTTCCATTAAAGTTTGTAACGATATTATTGACAAGTTACCGAATGCTACTTCTTCCGATTCGGTAAAAAGAACTGTAACCGGTGAAGCTTATTTTCTAAGAGGTATGTTATATTTCAATCTTGTAAGAATGTTTGGAGGGGTACCCTTAAGGACCAAACCTGTAACCATTGATGAAATCAATTTGCCAAGGGCTTCAAAAGCTGATGTATATGCATTGATTATTTCCGACCTGGAAAAAGCAAAACAGATGATGGTCGCTCCTGGAAAACAACCGGTTGGACGCCCGCATAAATATGCAGCTGGTGCTTTGTTAGGAAAAGTATATCTAACGCTTGCAAGTAACGATCCTGCATCAACTTACTGGCAAAAAGCTAAAGATGAATTGCTTGCAGTTGTAAATAGCGGTGCTTATAGCCTGGAAACGAACTATTCAAAATTATTCGACGTTAATAATGAAAATAATAAGGAATCAATTGTTGAAATTCAATACACAATATCAGGAGGACCAAATGGTCAATGGACAAATTTCTACTCTCCTAATGGGTCGACTTATACACCAATGACAGTTAACGGTCCATTCGGTCGTAATCGAATTAATAAAGAAATTTATGATGGTCATGTTGCACAATACACAAATGCCGACCCTCGTATTAAAGTAACGTATATTGACAGTTTTTTCACAACAAATGCAGGTGTTGTTACAAGAGTATATCCTTATAATAACAGTGCAAGCAATGCTAAGTCACAAGGATGGCCATACATCAAAAAATACATCGATGCTTCATATGTGAGTACAAATTCAAACCGTAATTTTTATTATTTACGTTATGCTGATGTCCTGTTAATGTTAGCAGAGGCTGAAAATGAAATTAATGGTCCTACAAATGCATACCAATATGTAAATATGGTGCTTACAAGGGCACGCTTAAAACCAGATGGCACAAGTTCATTGCAGCCTAAAAATTGGGATGCTACAAGTATTAACAGCAAAGATGTATTCCGTGATCGTATTTTCCTCGAACGCAGATATGAATTGGAAGGTGAATGTCATTTGTGGTATGATGTGAGAAGAAGAGGACAGCAGTATCTCAAGAATTTCCTAACATACCATAATACCTATCCAAAGTTTACCGTGGGCGCTGATATTACTTATCCTGTTGACGATAATTCTATCAATAGATTAATGTTATTGCCTATTCCAATTAAGGAAATTAATGCAAGTACTGCAATTAATGATACAGATCAGAATCCAGGGTATTGAAAAAGAATTCAACCCTTTAATCTTTTTTTCGTCAGATCATTTGAAAATGAAAACAAATAAAATGAGACAGAAAATAACAATTCCCTTAGCAGTTTTTCTTCTGATTTTCACACATGGCATTTCTCAGAAAAAAACAACTCAGACAAAGTATAATATTCTTTTTATAGCTGTTGATGATTTAAAACCGGATTTAAGCTGTTATGGTTTTAAAGAAACGTTTACCCCGGGAATTGATAAACTGGCTGCACAAGGTACAATCTTTACAACTGCTTATTGTCAACAAGCAGTATGTGGACCTACCCGAGCAAGCCTTTTAACTGGTGTACGTCCCGATAAAACACAGGTATGGGATTTGCAAACGATGATTCGTGATAAGAACCCTGATATTGTTACGTTGCCTCAGTATTTTAAAGCAAATGGTTACCAAACAATCGGTATGGGCAAAATTTTTGATCCCCGTAGCGTGGATAAAGAATCTGATGCTTTGAGCTGGTCGGTACCTTATAAACGAAAGTTCAAATTGGCCGAAGGATATGAAGATCTTGCTTTTGAAACTTATCAATCACCTGAAATTAAAGCCAAGGAAAGGTCTGGTGCAAAAATGGCCGGAGGTGAAGAAGCAAAGAGCGAGGTAAAGATTTCAACAGAGTGTCTTGATGTTCCTGATGATGCTTATATGGATGGTGCAATGGCTAATTATGCTGTAAAGCAGATGAAAGAATTAAAAAACAGTGCACAACCTTTTTTTCTTGCAGTTGGTTTCAAAAAGCCACATCTTCCGTTTGTTGCTCCTAAAAAATACTGGGATTTATATGACCGAAGTAAAGTAAGTCTTGCCGAATGGCAAAAAAAATCAATTGATGGTCCTGATGTAGCATATCATAATTCAGGAGAAATGAGAAGCTTTGTTGATATTACTCCATTGCCTGGAGGTGGGAAAAATGACTTATTGCGTTTGCCTGTAGAGAAACAAAGAGAGCTCATTCATGGGTATTATGCTTGTATTTCTTATATCGATGCACAGGTAGCAAAATTAATAGAAGGTTTAAAAGCAAATGGATTGGATAAGAATACGATCATTATTATCTGGGGCGATCATGGATGGCATTTAGGTGATCATAGTTTATGGAACAAGCATAGCAATTTTGAACAGGCAACAAGGGTTCCTCTTATTATAAAAGTACCTGGCCTAACAAAAGGTGAAGCCTGCGCATCACCGGTTGAGTTTGTTGATATTTATCCAACACTTTGCGAATTAACAGGTTTGCCGATTGCTTCTTATTTGGATGGAAAAAGTTTAGTTCCTGTACTAAAAAATAAAAATGCTTCTGTAAAAGAGTTTTCAATCAGTCAGTATCCTCGTGGCGCTGGTAAAGGTGCAAGAGAAATAATGGGATATTCATTACGCAACAAACAGTATCGATATACAGAATGGATAGGAAACTATTTCACGACAGCTAAACCATTTAATGCTGCAGACATAAAAGCTGTTGAGCTATATGATTTAGTAAATGATCCAAATGAAACGAGGAACGTTGCCGGTGACCCTAAAATGAAAAAAATAGTTGAGCAACTATCTTTCCAATTACATGAATATTATGCCCAGCAATACAAAACTGCTGGTATAATAAAAGAATAGAATATTTTAAACAGCCAGCGTTGCTCATTCAGACAGCAGTTTGTTTTTAACAATTCCTGTTTCATTAATTGAACAATTTTGTCATGATAACGAAAACTGTTTTTCTTGCTTCTTTTTTTCTTTTGTGCAATGCATTTGTGTTTGCACAAAAGAAAAAAGGGGGTACTCATCAATCACCTAGGTTCAATATCCTTTTTATTGCCATTGATGATTTAAAACCTGAATTGGGATGCTATGGTGCATCCTATATTTCATCTCCAAATATAGATACACTTGCAAAATCCGGCATCATGTTTTCGTCGGCTTATTGCCAGCAGGCAGTTTGTGGCCCAACCCGTGCTAGTTTGCTTACAGGAATGCGACCTGATAAGACAAAAATCTGGGATTTAAAAACACATCTCAGAGATATGAATCCTGACATTGTTTCCATCCCGCAATATTTTAAGGCTAATGGCTACACAACTATAGGAATGGGAAAAATATTTGATCTGAGCACTGTTGATAATAAAGGTGATTCAGTCAGCTGGTCTGTACCCTTTATGAAAACTTTTCCATTAGCAAAAGGGTTTGAACATATTGCTTTTGGAATTTATCAAAATCCATCCGTAAGAAAACAGGCCGAAGAGGCAGGATATGCAGATAAAGAAGAAAATGATTTTTACGGAAAAAAAATAAATGGTGTTAGCCGCTACTCAACAGAATGTTTGGATGTGCCTGATGATGCTTATATGGACGGTGCAATGGCAAACTATGCTGTAAATCAATTGAAACAATTTAAAAAAAGTAAGCAACCATTTTTTCTTGCCGTAGGATTTAAAAAACCACATCTTCCTTTTATTGCTCCCAAAAAATACTGGGATTTATATGATCGCAATAAAATTTCTCTTGCACCATTTCAGGAAAAAGCTGAGGGAAGTCCAGAATTTGCTTATCAAAATGGCGGCGAATTAAGAAATTACAGTGCTGATATTGAAGCAGCAACAATCAATACGAAAGGAAATGTGTTACAGTTAACGGAAGAAAAACAAAAGGAATTAATACATGGATACTATGCTTGTATTTCATATACTGACGCATTGGTTGGTAAACTGATGAAAGCACTAAAAGAAACTGGTCTTGATAAAAATACAATTGTTGTTTTGTGGGGGGATCATGGCTGGCACTTAGGTGATCATAGTCTTTGGTGCAAGCATACAAATTTTGAACAGGCAGTAAGAGTTCCTTTAATAATAAAGATGCCTGGTACTTCAAATGGTAAACAATATAAAAAACAGGTTGAGTTTGTTGATATTTTTCCGTCTTTATGCGAATTGACCGGACTTCGTACTCCTTCCTGGCTGGATGGCAAAAGTCTGGTTCCTGCTATGAAAAATCAACAGGTAATCATCAAAGATTTTTCCATCAGTCAATATCCACGAGATGGGAAAGATAATCCAAAGGAAATTATGGGGTATTCTTTGCGTACCCAACGATACAGGTTAACAGAGTGGGTGGGAAACAATTTCAGCACATCGAAAGTTTTTAATCCGAAAGATGTAAAGGCAGTTGAATTATACGATTATCAGACAGATCCTTTAGAAACAAAAAATTTAGCGAAAGAACCATCTATGGAAACAGTAGTAAAAGAATTGACAGCCAAACTGCACGAGTTTTACAATAGCCAATTTCATAAACTAAACCAACCAAAATACAAATGAAAGTGTTTTTTGTATTTGGATAATTTATTGCTGCAGGACACCTGAATCCACAGCAATTTATTTATCATATTTATTTAGGACTTGAAATAACAAAAAGATTATGCCTTTGTTCGATTTAATAAAGCACATTTTTCAATTCCACTATGAAGAATTATAAAAGAAAAACGAAGACTATGTACGTACAACTAAAAAGGAGAATGAAGTATTTTTTATTGATCTGTATCCTGTTTCAGATTGCATCAGGCACAATAGCGCAATCACCTCTTTATTTAGACCCCAAACAACCTGTTGAAAAAAGAGTAACTGATTTGCTAAAGCGAATGACGTTACAGGAAAAAGTGGCTCAAATGTGCCAATATGTTGGTATTGAGCACCAGGTTGAATCTTACAGAATTAATAAAGGGAAAGATCCCGCAGCGAATGATGATGCTTCTTCGTTTTACCGTGGCATCAGCTTCGATTCATTGCGCCACATGGTAAGTAATGGAATGGTCGGTTCGTTTCTGCATATTGTTACAGCAAAAGAAAGCAATGAAATGCAGCGCCTTGCTATGCAAAGCCGTTTAAAGATTCCTATTTTGATTGGTATAGATGCGATACATGGTAATGCATTAGTAAATGGTTGTACTGTTTATCCTACACCGCTATCACTGGCAAGTACCTTTAATCCGTCAATCGTTGAGAAAGTTGGAGTTGCTACTGCAAAAGAAATGCGTGCAACAGGAAGCCACTGGACATTTACTCCAAACATTGATATTGCACGTGATGCTCGCTGGGGCAGGGTAGGTGAAACATTTGGAGAAGATACCTACCTCGTTACTGCAATGGGCGTAGCAATGGTAAAAGGTTTGCAAGGAAAAAATATGACAGGAAGTGATGTTGTTGCATCGTGTATTAAACATTTAATTGGTGGTGGTAATTCTGTAAATGGATTAAATGGTTCACCAACAGATATTTCAGAACGTACATTATGGGAAATTCATCTTCCTCCTTATAAAGCAGGTGTTGATGCTGGCGCTTTTACGATAATGACTGCACATAATGAATTGAATGGTGTTCCTTGCCATGCAAATAAATATTTGATGACAGATGTACTTCGTACAAAATGGGGCTTTAAAGGTTTTATTGTAAGCGACTGGATGGATATTGAACGTATTGCAACAACACATAAAACAGCCAGTGATCAAAAAGAAGCAGTATATCAAACAGTAATGGCTGGTATGGATATGCACATGCATGGCCCCGGCTTTATGGAACCATTGATGGAACTGGTAAAAGAAGGTCGTGTACCCATGAGTTATATTGATCGTTCTGCAGGAAAAATTCTGGAAGCAAAATTCAAATTAGGTTTGTTTGAAAAACCTTTTGTTGATGAAGGTTTGGCACGGCTGGTAATGTTTAATGCAGAAAATAAAAATCTTGCTTTGCAATCGGCAAGAGAAGCGATTGTGTTATTGAAAAATGATAACGTACTTCCGCTTGCTTCTTCTGTAAAAAAAATATTTATAACCGGGCCGAATGCAGATAATCAAACAATATTGGGTGATTGGTCATTACTTCAGCCCGACTCAAATGTGATTACAGTTGTTGAAGGAATAAAACAAATTGCTCCTGCTGGTACTGAAGTAGAATATTTACCCAGTGGCACTGTAAAAAAAATTGAAAAAGATGTTATTGCACAAGCTGGTCAAAAAGCAAAAGATGCTGATGTAACCATTGTAGTTGTAGGTGAAAATTCTTTACGTTATCAAAACGATGAAAAAACAAGCGGTGAAAATATCGACAGAGATAATATTAATTTACTGGGTCAGCAATCTGCTTTGGTAAAAGAATTGATTGCATCAGGTAAGCCTGTTATTATTATTTTGGTTAACAGCAGGCCTTTAAGTGTAACAGAAGAGTCAAAAACTGCTGCTGCTGTAATTGAAGCATGGGAACCCGGTGATTTTGGCGGACAGGCTATTGCAGAAATCATTTTTGGCAAAGTAAACCCAAGTGGTAAATTACCAATCAGCATCCCACGCAGTACAGGCCAAATACCTACTTACTATAATGCAAAACCATCTAACTATTTTCATAAATACATTCTTACACAAAGCAGCGCTTTGTACGATTTTGGATTTGGCTTAAGTTATACCACGTTTAAAATTGATAACATCAAACTTTCAAAACCAACTATTGCAAAAACAGAGCCGGTAAAAGTTACATGTACTGTAACAAACACAGGTAATATGGATGGAGATGAAGTAGTTCAATTATATGTGAGAGATGAAGTGAGCAGTGTAACAAGACCTGTTAAAGAATTAAAACGTTTTCAGCGTGTTTCGTTAAAGCAGGGTGAAACAAAAACAGTTGAGTTTACACTTACACCAAAATCATTTGAGTTTTTGGATATTAATATGAAACCTGTTATTGAAGCGGGAGACTTTACCATCATGGTAGGAAACTCATCCAACGATAAAGATTTACAAAAGGTAAAATTGATCATTAAATAATATCAGTAATGCGGAAAAGATTTTTCATATTTATTCTTCTTTTTGCTTCGTTATATGCAGGAGCACAGGAACATAACCAGGAAACACAGGGAGAGAATTTTGCAAAAGTAAAAATTCCTGTTCCAGGTGTTCCGGAAAAATTGCAGGCAATAGCAGGTCAGAAAAAGATGAATGTTATTTTTATTCTTACTGACGATCACCGTTACGATTTTATGGGTTTTACCAATAAGATTTCATGGCAAAAAACGCCAAACATGGATAAACTGGCAAGTGGTGGCGCTTATTTTAAAAATGCATTTGTAACAACCTCACTTTGTTCACCAAGCCGTGCTTCTATTTTAACAGGCCAGTTTTCGCATGTACATACTATAGTTGATAATGTGGCTGGCGAGCCTGATGGATTGGTTTACTTCCCACAATACTTGCAAAAGAACGGTTATCAAACTTCTTTCTTTGGTAAATGGCATATGGGTGATGATGATGATCGCCCACGTCCCGGTTTTGATCATTGGGAAAGCTTCAGAGGCCAGGGTATTTATTACAATCCTAATTTAAATATTGATGGAAAGCATGTTCAATATAAAGATTCAACATACATCACAGATTTATTAACCCAGCATGCTATTGACTGGTTAAATGGCAGAGATAAAAACAAACCATTCTTTTTGTATTTATCACATAAAGCAGTGCATTCTCCATTGGCTCCCGCAAAACGTCATAAAGGGATGTACGCAAATATGAAATATCCTTTGCCTCCAACATACTGGCAAACATTGCATGATGATTACAAAGATTTAAAATGGCCTGAATGGGTAAAGCAACAACGTTATAGCTGGCATGGTGTTGACTTTATGTATCATAATCATAATGATATTGATTCAATGGTACAGGGATATTGCGAAACATTGATGGCTGTGGATGAAAGTATTGGAACCGTCTTGGATTATTTAAAAGCCAATGGACTTGAAAATAATACCATGGTTATTTATATGGGAGATAATGGTTTTAGCTGGGGCGAACATGGTTTGATTGATAAAAGACATTTTTATGAAGAGAGTGTAAAAGTTCCATTTCTTGTATATGCTCCTTGGTTATTTAAAGGCGGACAAAAAATTGACAGAATGGTACAGAATATTGATGTGGCTCCAACTGTACTTGAAATGGCAGGTTTAACGAAACCATCGTATATGCCCGGTAAATCTTTTGTGCAATTGCTGAAAGGAGATACAACACAATGGCGCAATAAAATTTTCTATGAATATTATTGGGAATATGATTTTCCTATGACACCAAGTGTGTATGGCGTTCGTACGGATAAGTATAAGTACATACGCTACATGGGTATCTGGGATCAGAATGAATTGTATGATATTGAAAATGATCCCAATGAAATACATAACCTGATCGAAGACCCCAAGTATGCAAATCTTGTAAAACAAATGGCAGGTGATTTATTCGACTGGTTAGAAAGTTCAAAAGGAATGCAAATGCCGATCAAACGAACAATTAAACATCCGTTTGGCGACTGGAAACATCCGAAACAGTTTTAAGCATAAATAAAAGCATTTTATGAAACGGAATATTATTATAGGATTAGTTATAGCAGGATTATTAATGCTGCTGATCAGTTATGCAAGCAGTGCTCAAACACGCCCCGACGTCAGTAAAAATATTGTTCGTCCAAATATTGTTTGGATTACTTGTGAAGATATGAGTCCGCATCTCAGTTGTTTTGGTGAAACAGTTATACAAACGCCAAACTTAGATGCGTTGGCTAAAGATGGAATTAAATACACCAACGCCTATACCTGTGCTGGAGTATGTGCGCCCAGTCGAAATGGAATGATCACTGCTATGTATCCCATTTCAATTGGTGGCGATAATATGCGTAACTATCAGTTTGCTTCGGGCAAAAAAGGACCCGAAGTGGTGAGCAGCAGAATATTGCCTCCGTATTCAATTGTTCCACCAGATTATGTAAAATGCTTTCCTGAATTTTTACGTAAGGAAATGTATTACTGCACCAATAATCCAAAAGAAGACTACCAGTTTGAAGCGCCTGTGACTGCATGGGATGAAAGCGGCAATAAAGCACATTGGAAAAACAGGCCCGATGGTAAACCATTCTTTGCCATTTTTAATATTGAAACGACACATGAATCAAGATTGTGGCTAAGAGATTCTTTACCGCTTGAAGCTGACCCTGCCAAAGTAACTGTACCGTTATATTATCCCGATGTGCCTGAGGTGCGTCATGGTATTGCAAGGCAGTTGAGTAATGTGGTTGAAATGGACAGGCAGGTTGGAAAACTTATTAAAGAATTAAAAGATGCTGGTTTATACGATAATACTATTATCTTTTTTTACAGCGATCATGGAGATTGTCTACCTTATGTAAAAAGAGAAGTAACCAAACGTGGCTTACATATTCCGTTAATCATTAAACTGCCAAAAAGTGAACATGCAGGTGAAACAAATGATCAATTGATCAGCGCCATTGATTTTGGCCCAACAGTTTTATCACTTGCCGGTGTAACTATTCCCTGGTATATGCAAGGAAGAGCATTTCTTGGCTCGCAAAAGCAACCAGAACGTAAATATATTTTTGCAGCGAGAGATAGAATGGATGAGCAGGTTGATCGTGTTCGTTCTGTGTACGACGGTCGTTATCAGTATTTACGTAATTACATGCCTGAAAAACCGTACTACCAGGACTTATCGTATCGCCTGCAAATACCAATGATGAAAAAAATTATTGAAATGCGGGATAAAGGTCAGCTCAATGCAACACAAATGCGTTGGTTTGGTAGAAAGCCTGTTGAAGAATTATACGATACAGAAAAAGATCCATATCAGATAAACAACCTTGCAACAAATCCTGCTTATAAAAATAAGTTGATAGAATTGAAGGCAGCTTATGATAATTGGATAAAAGAAGTAGGTGATTTACATGCATTACCTGAATTGCAATTGCGAAATAAAATGTGGGGAAATGATAAAGAAGCGCCTGTAACCGCAAAACCTGAATTGGTAAAGGTAAAAGATGGATATATCATTAGCTGTAATACCGAAGGAGTTTCCATTGGTTATATACTCATTCCAAAAAATGGGAAAAATAAAATGGGCTCTGAAATCTGGAAAGTATATCACTATGGCAGTATCAATTTAAAAGAAGGAGATTATATTAAAGTGCGAGCGCAAAGAATTGGTTACACAGCCTCGGAAATTGAATTTACAGAAGGCAGTAATTAAAATTCCGGATATTTTTTTTCAAAACTTAACAAAAATCAGATGGTTGAAAAAGATGAGAGGCCTGTTCATGTAGACCTTTTTCGGCCAATTTCACATATTCGGATAAATGAATTACGAAAATTTAAACTGCAGATAAATAAACCTTATCCAGAAATGTACATTGCAATAAAACTTATATCAAATAATAAAATTCAGACAAAATGAAAAAATATAAATTTTGTTTTTTCTTAGTTTTTGCATTACAGGTATTCCAGATTGCCGTAGCGCAGAAAAGCAATAACAAACCACAAGCCAAACCTAATATTCTGTTTATTTTAGTTGATGACTATGGTTGGAGAGATATTCATGCGTATGGTTCTAATTTTTATGAAACACCAAATATGGACAAACTCGTGGAGCAGAGTTTGAAATTTACACAAGCTTATGTTACCTATCCCCGATGCGTACCATCACGTTATTCTATTATGACAGGCTCTCATCCTGCACGGCTGAAAGGTGATGGTGAGGGAAAAGATGGAGAACCCGGTTTTACTGTTCATGCTCCCAATATCAGTGTTGGGCAGGCAATGAAAAATGCAGGATATTATACTTTTTATTTAGGTAAATGGCATTTGGGCGGTGATAATTTGGCGCCTAACGGTGTTGGATTTGATAAGTCAATTGCTGCGGGACAGGCAGGGGCAACTTCATCTCACTTTGCTCCATATAATGTAAGCCGTGGTAAAGCTTCGGGAAAAGAAAAACCAATTCCTGATTTGGATGATGCTCCCAATGGAGAATGTTTGGAAGACAGGCTTACGGATGAAACAATAAAAATGATCAAGAATCGTGACAAGAGCAAACCATTCTTTGGTATTCTTGCACAATACGCTGTGCATACGCCAATCGAAGGCAAAGAAGAATACATAAAATATTTCAATGCTAAACTGAAAAAAAATCCCGCACCTGCTGGTCCGGATTACGAACCACAATCGGCAGGAGAAACAAAATTGAAACAGGATAATACAACGTATGCTGCCATGATAAAAGCTGTGGACGATGGGGTTGGAAAAATAATGAAGCTTTTGGAAGAAGAAGGCCTGGCACAAAATACAATTGTAATTCTTACGTCGGATAATGGAGGCTTGTCAAGCCGTGGTAATAATCGTGAACTTGCTACAAGCAATAAACCTCTGCGTGCAGGAAAAGGTCATTTATACGAAGGTGGTATTCGTGTGCCATTGGCTATTCGCTGGCCTGGTATTTTAAAACCCGGATCAGAGACGAACTCAATAGTACAGGGAGTTGATTTTATGCCCACCTTTCTTGATATTGCTGGTGGAAAAATGCCAACTGCACAACTGGCCGATGGCGTTAGCTTTTATGATGTGCTTACACAAGGGAAAGTTCATACCGACCGTACAGTGTTCTGGCATAATGGAGCTCCACGCCCAACTCAAACAGGCGATATTTATTCAAGCGTTATCCGCAGCGGCGATTATAAACTGATCGATTTTTTTGGTTTAAAAAAGAAAGAACTGTATAACATTAAGAACGATCTTGGCGAAGAGCATGATCTTGCTGCAGAGTATCCCGAGATTGTAGCCAAACTTTCAGCTCAGCTTGATGCATGGAGAAAGAAAATTGGTGCAGATATGAAACTGAAACCTGCAAATATGTCTGAAGCTGAAAAAAATGCATCTCAAGTACAAATGACTCCGGAAGAAAAGAAAAATGCAGAAAGAAAAGAAGCAAGAAAGGAAGAGAAAAAAAATCAACGCAAGCAAGAAAGAAAGAATGATAAAACGGATCAGTAATAATGTACAACCCGTTGGTCATGTTATTAGCCTTTATAATTATGTGTTTGAAAGTGATTTTTGTGAAGCCAGGTGATTTCAAAATTTAATAAAGATTACATTTTTAAAGTAAATGATAAAGAAAGTTTTTTTAATTCTGTTATGTTCAACTCTGCTTTTGTTTTCTTTCACCAAAAAGGCGAAACAGGTGTCTATAGCACAGGTGTATAATAAATATTTTCCTATTGGTGCCGCAATTAATCCTGTGGTAGACCTGGCATCGGAAGAAAGAAAAGATTTTATTGCTTATCAGTACAATAGTGTTACACCTGAAAACCAGATGAAACCCCTTCAGATTCATCCAAAAGAAAACAAATGGAACTGGGAGCCGGCCGATAAAATTGTGCGTTTTGCAAAAGACCACAATATGAAAGTACGTGGTCATGTTTTGGTGTGGTATCAAAATTCGCCCGACTGGTTAATTAAAGAAAACGGCAAGCTGGCTACAAAAGAACAGTTGTACAGGAGAATGAAAAATCATATTTCAACTGTTCTGGATCACTATAAAAATTCAGTGTATTGCTGGGATGTAGTGAATGAAGCTATCTCTGATAATCCGTATGAAATTTTCAGAGAAAAAGATTCATTGTATGCCATTGCCGGGGAAGAATATGTTGAAATGGCTTTTCGTTTCGCAAGGGAAGTTGATCCGAAGGTGCAGTTATTTTATAATGATTATCGTTTTTCCGATCCTGTTAAACGGGAAAAGATTTATAACATGCTGAAACGGCTAAAAGAAAAAGGTGTTCCCATTGATGGAGTAGGAATGCAATCGCATTATATTCCAAATGAAGTCTCAGAAAAATATCTGCAGGAAACAATTGATATGTTCAGCAGCCTGGGTTTAAAAATTCAAATAACTGAACTTGATGTTTCAGTTTATAATTACCGGGACAAAAAAAATGCCGATGCAGATAAAAACGACGACAAATACACCGATGAACGCAAAAAACAACAAGAAGGATTTTATAAAATGCTCTTTGCACTTTACAGGAAAAATAAGGATAAAATTACAGGTATTACTTTTTGGGGTACATCAGACATGAGAAAAAATTATCGGACGAACCGAATAGGGAAAATGGATTATCCATTTTTATTTGATGAGTTTATGCAACCCAAACCGATATTTTATGCAGTGACAAGTTTTGAATAGTGCAGAATTTCTCGTAAAAATCATTTTATTGTTGTGTAGCAAACTCTGTTCGTGAGTTATATAATTTTTAAATAAAATTGATTATTATAAGAAAAAACTGTATTTCATTTAAAAATCCGTTCTACTCCGGAATTTGTTGAGGTGCATTATTTTTTTCCTAAATAGTAAGTTGTTAAAATAGAACTGATGCTATTGTATATGAAATTTATTTTGGAAGTAATGACTATTGAATGTATTTAATGAATTGTAATTTCCGACGGCAGACAAAGTGCCGATGTTAAGAAATCAAATGAAATCATTTTTTGTAATAGCGATATTTATTTTTTTGATGTTTGTTTTTTATCAATGCATGAATAAAAACGGTTCAGTAAAGGAGGCTGCTTATGTGGGTTCGGAGAAATGCCAGTCCTGTCACCAGAAAGAATTTGAACTGTTTAAAATATCCGATCATTTTCATGCCATGGATACTGTTTCGGCTGCAACAGTGAAAGCTGATTTCAACAACAGCCGTTTTATTTATGCCGGTGACACAGCTTTCTTCTATACAAAAAACAACCGGTACTTTGTACGTACAACCGACTCAACCGGTGTTAAAAAAGAATTTACCATCAGCTATACATTTGGATGGCGGCCATTGCAACAGTACCTGGTTAAGTTTGATGATGGACGTATGCAAGTGCTTCCGTTTTGCTGGGATACAAGAGAAAAAGAAAAAGGTGGACAGCGTTGGTTCCATCTCTATAACAAAGAAAAGATTTCGCACACGGATGAACTGTTCTGGATGGGAATGAACCAGAACTGGAATTATATGTGTGCTGATTGCCATACAACTGATTATAAAAAGAACTTCCAGGTGGCTGATAACAGTTTTCACAGCAAATGGAAGGAAAGCAGGGTTTCCTGTGAATCATGCCACGGACCTGCATCGGGTCATATACAATGGGTTGAAACAAAGGACAAGTTGGTACTGTTGAAAGGCTTTTCCATCAGCCTTGCATCCAAACAACTCAACTGGAAAATGGATGCGGCCAAACAAACCATGCTACCCGAAACGGTTATAGGTAATGATACATTGATTGAAACCTGTGCCCGCTGTCATGCAAGGGCCACAAGGTTTACCGATGAATATGTGCATGGGCAATCATTTCTTCAATCGCATATTCCTTCAACTGCCGATCCTGTGAATTATCATATTGACGGGCAGATAAAAGAAGAGGATTATGAATATGCTTCTTTTCTGCAAAGTAAAATGTATGCAGCAGGTGTTACCTGCATTAACTGTCACGATCCGCACAGTATGAAGATAAAAGCAACAGGTAATGCACTTTGCGGCAGTTGTCATTCATCTTCTAAATACGAGGGACCTCAGCACAGTTTTCATAAGGCCGATAGTACAGGCAATAAGTGTGTAAACTGCCACATGCCTATGACCACCTACATGGTGGTTGATAACAGGCTTGATCACAGCATTCGTATTCCACGCCCTGATCAATCGCTTACTATGGGCACACCCAATGCCTGCAATAAATGCCATACTGATAAATCGGTAAAATGGGCTGCTGATAATTTCACTAAATGGTTTGGATCAAAACTTCCGATGGTAAAAAATTATGGAGAGCTGATGTATAATATTTCACGCTTTGTACAGGAAAGCGAACCATCGTTATATGAACTGCTGAAGAACAAACAATATCCTGCTATTATACGTGCAACTGCAATGGAACAGTTCAGTTTTTATACTTCCGATAGAGTAAAGACTGTTATATTACCTGAATTAAAAAGCGCCGATGTTATTCTTCGTTTAAATGCAGTAAAGGCGATGAATAATTATCCGCAGGAAGTTGTGCTGGAAAATGTGCAGCCTTTATTATCTGATGCAGTGCTTGCCATAAGGATGGAAGCAATGACTGTGCTTGCACCTTATTACTTAAAACTTAGCAGAGCTGGAAGTAAACAATTTATTTCTGTGATGAATGAATACATGCAATTGCAGGAAAAGATGAGCCATCGTCCTGAAGGTTTTTATAACAGAGCTATTATTAAAAACTTTACCGGGAACTTTGCCGAAGCTGAACAGTTGTATATAACCTGTATACAGCGTTTTCCTGATTTTATACAATCGTACAGCAATCTGGTTGATTTATACAGGGAACAAAATCGTGATGAGGAAGCAAAGAGAATTATTGATAAGGGATTGTTGCGTCAACCCAACAATCCTTTCCTGCACTATGCAAAAGGGCTTTGGCATATCAGAATGAAAGATTATACAAATGGTATTGCTGAACTGAAAAAAGCTGCAGAAGCTGGTGCATCCAATGCTCAGATGGTATATGGTTATGCCATTGGTCTTTTTTCAACAGGTCAGCAATCAAAGTCTATTCAGTTACTGGAGCAGTTTATTACTACATATGGAAACCAGCCTTTAATACTTGATGGGTTAATTTCTGTTTGCCATGATATGAAGTTGGAAGAGAAAGCAGCTAAATATGCATCTGTTCGTAAAAATGTGTATGGATATTAAATAGCCATTTATCAATGGCTGAAAATGTTTGAAATCTTTATTATTGTAATTAGTAATTCATGATATACCTATGTGTACTGAATTTTTAGCTAATCGAAATTTTATATAAGATCAATGGCATTAAATAATACAAAGTGTATTAATAAATCGCTCTTCCAAATTATCCCAAAAGGGATCTGCATGGTTTCCATTCAGAAATATCATTGCCGAACTCATGGTTGTCATTTCGACGGGTAAAACTTCACAATACAGTGAAGCTTTTTTGTTTGTTGATGTTTCCGTTTACGTTTTTACTGATTACATCCTTTTAGCTTTATGTACTGAGTAAGGCTTTGAGGCCAAAATGTACCAATGCGGCCTTTAGCGGCCAAGATGGCCAAAACGGCCTTTTCATTTTTATTCCCTTTTTATGCTGTGTAATCTTGTGTTGTGATGTTTATGCTTTATTGCTGCAGCAGCTGAGCAGCGATGAACACTGATCCGGACAGTGATGAACATTATTCAACAATTATTTTCCAACTTTTTTAAACAGGATTTTATGGCACAACAAAAAGGGATATTGCCCTTAAAAGGAACGATTGGTAATATCACATTCTATAAAAGTAAGGACGGATACCTGGCAAGGAAAAAACCGACCTGAGTGCAGACCGTATTGCGAACGACCCGGCATTTGCCCGTACAAGAGAGAACGGTGCAGAGTTTGGACGTGCAGGTGCAGCGAGCAAAGTACTCCGTACATCTTTACGTGCACTGCTTGTAAACGTTGCAGACAGCAGGATGATTTCACGGCTTACCCGTGAAATGATGAAGGTGATCAAAGCCGATGCCGTTAATGAACGTGGACAGCGTAATGTAATTGATGGTGAAGCATTGCTGCTGACCGGATTTGATTTTAACATTGGCAGCAAGCTGAACTCCACTTTGTTTGCCCCGTTCACTGCAACGATTAACCGTGTAACAGGTTTGCTGAGCATCAATGTACCATCGTATGTACCGGCGAATATGATTGCAGCACCGGCAGGAGCCACGCATTTTAAACTGGTAAGTGCAGGAACTTCCGTTGATTTTGAAAACAAAGTGTTTGAAGCACTGCAACAGACAAGCGGGTATGTTGCGCTTGACGGTACAACTACTCCTGTACTGACACTGGACCACCAACTGGCTGTGAACAGTACACACCCTTTGTTTTTGGTATTGGGGATTGAGTTTTACCAGGAAGTAAACGGAACGTTTTACTCACTGAAAAACGGTGCATTTAATGCACTGAGTATTGTGCAGGTGGATGCTTAATGCGTGAGTGAGCCAGGCAAGCAGAAAACAATTATTGCTTCAGAGCCCTTTCCGTTAAACGGAACAGGAATGGTTTTACTAATCATTCAATATTATGAACTGTGCAAGCAACTATGTTAACTGCTTCAATGATTACCAACGGCTCAGTGTTTTCAACTTCATTTTATTTTTTCATGATTCAATTACCGATTATGACCAATACAATTGTAAAGCGTGTACAACGCCGCACACCTGTTTTCTTTAAAAAGCTGCGTAATATCAGCCTGCTGCTTACGGGTATCAGTGCATCTGTACTGGCGGCACCTGTGGCTTTGCCTGCGATACTGATTAAAATTGCCGGTTACCTGGCAGTAGCAGGAGCGGTGGCAGGAAGTGTGAGCCAGACTGCGGTTACCAATGAACGTAAGTAGCCGTTATGGAACATGGACTGCATGTTAAGACGGGAACTGCCGGAGGTACACTCCTGATTATTCTGTGGAATATTGAAGCTTCTGATTTACTGCGGACGGCAGTGCTTGCTGCTGTTGGTGCGGTGGTGAGTTATGGGGTTTCGTATTTGGTGAAGCGGGTGTTTGAGAGGAAGAGACCTAGGCAGTAATTTGGGAGCCCCGACGATTGTGTCGGGGCTTTTTTTTGTGCGGGCACAAAGGGTTATTTGTCACTTTTTGTTTGCCCAAAAAGTAACCAAAAAGGCCCCCGAAAACCCCCGCCTGACCGGACGGGCAGGAATATCCAGCATGGTTTTCGGATAGCGCCCTGATTTAACTGAAGTGCCACTGTGGTGAAGAACCTGAGGAAGATCATTCAGCATTCTATGTGTTGCAGAATGATTGATGTTAAACAGTAAGATTTTATGTGTAGCTGGTTGATTGATGGAAAGAGATTTTTTGTGCTTTGCATAAGGGGTTATTTGTCACTTTTTGTTTGGCCAAAAAGTAACCAAAAAGGCCCCCGAAAACCAATATCCAGCATGGTTTTCGGATAGCGCCTTGATTTAACTGAAGTGCTACTGTGGTGAAGAACTTGAGGAAGATAATTCAGCATCCTATGTGTTGCAGTTTGATTAATTGCAAAAGTTTTTTTTCATGAATAGCGTAATGAATTGCGGCTATCTTTCTTTTGCCTTGACATCCCTCAATTCTTCGGGACAGGCTACAGAAACAAAAGATCAAGACGGAATACCCGCCTGCCGGACGGGCAGGTATTACCCCCATGTTCCGTCGGAGGCCCTGATTAAGCGGAGGTACTACTGTGGTGAATTGCAGTATGAAGATGATTGAGCATCTTATATGCAGCAGTTTGATTTTTGAGTTGAATTTGTTATGAAGATACCCGGCATGAATTGCTGCAGATAACAGCCCTGCTTAAACCATTGCTTTTCATCATTTGTTATTAAGTGAATCGTATTAATATTTCGTTTTTGCAACTTCATTACTAAAATATTCATTTGATAAAATCAGACAGAAGTTGTGCAAGTGGTTAATTTTGCATTAATGAAATTGTTTACTCACCTGTTAAGTTTATGGTTACTGATCCTTGCCTGTATGCCTTGTGGCGACAGACAGGATTGTATGCCTTCCAGGCAGGAAACAATTTCTGCAAAAGCCAACCATGAACAACATACACATGAAGGTGAGCATTGCACCCCTTTCTGCAGCTGCTCCTGCTGTGCAGCAACCAGCTACTACCGTTTACTTACCGTAACCATTACGCCTGCCGTGAGCCAGGAACAAAAAGGATATGCTGATTATAAGGATCCTTATTGTTCGGAAGTTTCGTATGCCATCTGGCAACCTCCCCAGTTATCTTAAAAAATCTCAGCAGTGAATTTATATGATGCGCATGGGCATCATTTATTTCTGATTTCAAGTTAAGATCAGTTGATTACTCCTTTTACTTTCAAAAAAAGAAAGAAGAAAAAACTTTCAGGCGCTGATATCATCAGGCTTACTGTAATTGTATGCATCGGAATAACCGTGTTTGCTGCAATTGCTGCTTACCTCATTTATTATTATCAGCAACTAACAAATCATTCGAAGCTATGCTTAATAAGATTATTCATTTCAGTATAAAACATAAACTGGTTATTGCTGTTGCAACAATTGTTCTTGTTATCTGGGGCGTATGGAGTGCCACAAAATTACCAATTGATGCTGTGCCTGATATTACCAATAACCAGGTACAGGTTATTACCATTTCACCAACACTTGCATCACAGGAAACAGAGCAGTTTGTTACTTACCCTGTTGAGCAAAGCCTTGCCAACCTGCCAGATCTTGAAGAAATGCGGTCGATTTCAAGATTTGGATTATCTGTTATTACGGTTGTTTTTCATGACGATGTTGATATTTATTTTGCCCGACAGTTAGTAAATGAAAAACTAAAAGAAGCCGAACAGAAGATCCCGAAAGGGATGGGTACCCCGGAGCTGGCTCCTGTAAGTACAGGACTTGGTGAAATTTACCAATATATCATCCGCCCCAAACAAGGTTCAGAAAATAAGTATTCAGCAATGGATTTACGTACCATGCAGGACTGGATAGTAGCCCGGCAGTTGTATGGCACAACGGGAATAGCTGAAGTAAACAGTTTTGGCGGAGACTTAAAACAATATGAAGTAGCTGTTAATCCCGAACGGTTAAAAGCTATGAATGTAACCATCCCTGAAATTTTTACAGCTCTTGAAAAAAACAATCAAAATACCGGAGGTGCCTATATAGATAAAAAACCCAACGCCTATTTTATCAGGGGGATTGGCCTTGTTACCACATTAGAAGACATCAAAAACATTTCCGTTAAAACAAGTGCAGCAGGAATTCCTGTATTCATAAAAGATGTGGCAGATGTGCAGATGGGACATGCTGTGCGTTACGGTGCCTTAACCTATAACGGGCAAAAAGAAGTTGTTGGAGGTATTGTGATGATGCTGAAAGGTGCTAACAGTGCGGAAGTAGTGACAAGGGTTAAATCAAAGATGGAAACGATCAGCAAATCATTGCCTCCGGATATTGAGATCGAAGCATTTGTTGACCGCACAGGATTGGTGAAGCGTGCAATCGGAACTGTTGAAACCAATTTGATTGAGGGTGCTCTTATCGTGATTTTTGTGCTGATACTTTTTCTTGGAAATATCAGGGCCGGCTTAATTGTAGCATCAGCTATTCCATTATCCATGCTGTTTGCACTGGGGATGATGCGGCTGTTTGGAGTAAGTGCCAATCTTATGAGTCTTGGTGCAATTGATTTTGGTTTGATCGTGGATGGAGCTGTGATTATTGTAGAAGCTACTTTGCATTTACTGACTGCCAAAAAATTTACTGCAGTACTTACGCAAAAGCAGATGGATGAATCGGTAGAAGAAAGTGCTAAAAAAATGATGAGCTCTGCTGCATTTGGCCAGGTTATTATTCTTATTGTTTATTTACCCATTCTTTCGTTAAGGGGAATTGAAGGGAAGATGTTCAGCCCGATGGCGCAGACAGTAAGTTTTGCAATCATCGGGGCTTTACTGTTATCGTTAACCTATATCCCTGTGATGAGTGCATTGTTTCTTTCAAAGAAAGCAGTACATAAAAAAACATTTGCCGACAGGATGATGGATTTCTTTCAGCGTATGTACAACCCTGTTATTAAATGGGCCATAAGCAGGAAATATGCTGTGGTTGCCAGTGCAACAGGCTTATTGGTTCTTACCATTGTTCTTTTTTCAAGAATGGGCGGAGAGTTTTTACCACAATTGCAGGAAGGTGATTATGCCTTTCACTGTATACTTCCGCAGGGTACATCCCTGTCGCAGAGTATTGAAACTTCCATGCAGGCAGAACGGATTATTAAATCTTTTCCCGAAGTGAAAACTGTTGTGGGAAAAACAGGAAGTGCAGAAATTCCTACTGATCCAATGCCACCAGAAGCTACTGATTTAATTATAACCCTTAAACCAATGAAGGAATGGACAACAACAAAAAATTATAATGAACTGGCAGCAATGATGATCGAAAAACTGGAAGTGATACCGGGTGTTTTCTTTGAAGCCACACAACCTATTCAAATGCGGTTTAATGAACTGATGACAGGGGTAAGGCAGGACGTGGCTATAAAAATTTTTGGTGAGAATATTGATACACTGGCAGCACTTGCGCCAAAGATTTCAACAGTTATTCAAACAGTAAAAGGTGCAACAGTACCCCAGATTGAGCGAACAACAGGTTTGCCCCAGATTACAGTGCAATATGACAGGGCGAGGATGGCTAATTATAAACTGAATGTGGAAGATATAAACAAAACCATCAGTACTGCTTTTGCAGGAGAAGCAGCCAGTGTGGTGTTTGAAAATGAGCGGAAGTTTGATCTTGTTGTACGATTAGACAGTGCACACAGAAGTTCTATTGAAGATGTCAGTAATCTTTACATCGCAACTGAAACAGGCAACCAGGTTCCTTTATCGCAGATTGCAACCGTTTCCATTAAAGAAGGGCCGGCACAAATCAGCCGTGAAGATGGCAAACGAAGAATCGTGATCGGGTTTAATGTGAAAGGAAGGGATGTTGAATCGGTGGTTAATGAAATACAGAAAAAGCTTTCACTATCACAAAACAAATTACCCACAGGTTATTTCCTCACATATGGCGGCACTTTTGAAAATCTCCAGGAAGCATCTGCCCGATTACGGATTGCAGTTCCGGTTGCATTATTACTCATATTCGGTTTGTTGTATTTCACGTTCAGTTCTGTAAAGCAGGCAACGCTTATTTATACTGCAATTCCGATGAGTGCCATTGGTGGTGTATTTGCATTGCTGCTGCGTGGTATGCCATTCAGCATTTCAGCGGGTGTTGGATTTATTGCTTTATTTGGTGTTGCTGTATTAAACGGCATAGTATTGATCAGTACGTTTAACCAGTTACAGCAAGGTGGAGTAACAGATGTTACAGAGCGTGTACTGAAAGGAACGAAGATGCGTTTGCGCCCCGTATTAATGACTGCTATGGTTGCATCAATGGGGTTTTTGCCAATGGCAGTAAGTACAGGAGCCGGAGCAGAAGTTCAAAAACCCCTGGCTACGGTGGTTATTGGCGGATTAATCACTGCCACCTTTTTAACATTGGTTGTATTGCCCTGTCTTTACATCCTGTTTTCGACAAAGCGAGGACCAGGTAAACGAACAATCAGTGCCGTTGCAGCAGTGCTGTTGCTGATGTGTACTTCTTCAGTAAATGCACAGCAGCGTATTGGCATCAATGAAGCCATTGATACTGCACTAAAAAACAATCAGCAAATCAGTATTAATCAATCTGAAATAGACAGGGCCGGTTATGCAGTGAAAACTGCTAATGAAATTCCTAAAACAGGTGTGTTTGCAGAAAACGAAGACATGCGGCCATCTGATACAAAGGGTATATTAAAAATTGGTGTTTCGCAGGCAGTGGCATGGCCCGGACTTTATAAAGCAAGAAAGGAATACTTTGAGCAGCAATTAGTTTATGCCCGGTTAAATACTCCGGCCATTAATGCCATTCTGAAAAGAGATGTACGTACTGTTTATTACCAGTTGTGGTACCTGCAGGATAAACTTTTTTTGTTTCAACGACTGGACAGTATTTATACATCCTTGTATAAAGCGGCTGAACTCCGGTTTAAAACGGGCGAAGCTGCAGGGCTTGACAAAATTGCAGCAGAAGCAAGAATGAAAGAGCTGGAGGCAATGCTGCAGCAAAACAATAAAGATATACAGGTGCAGCAGCAGCAGTTCATGATGCTGCTTAATTTAAACCAGTGGTTGTTACCTGTAAACCGTCCATTAGAGAAATTAGCTCTTACTGTTAATGTTCCAGACAGCCTGCATCCTTTACTGGCATTGCAGCAACAAACAATTCATATTGCTGCTTCGAATATTTCAGTACAGAAGAATATGAACAAGCCGGAATTTTCAGGCAGGTTATTTACACAACGTCTTTGGGCTGCAAAAGATCCTTACACCGGGTTTTCTGTAACTGCTGCATTTCCCTTGTTTAACGGCAGTGCCTATAAAAACAAAATCAGAACAGCCAATGCTGAACTGGAAGTGCAGCAAAAGCAGTTTGCCTATCAAACCCAGCAGTTAAATACCCAGCGTGAAAATGCATTAACAGCAATTGAAAAAAGCCTGGCCCTGCTTTCTTTTTATGAAACAACGGGACTGAGACAGGCAGATGAAATTATCAAGGCTGCCACACTCAGTTACCAGGCAGGTGAAATCAGCTTTGCTGAATTGAGCCAGTTCCTCAGCCAGGCAATTGAAACAAAGAAAAACTACCTGGAAGTACTGAACCAGTACAATCAATCTGTTATTCAGTTTAATTATTTCAACAACAAGTAAAACAGCAGCTATGAAGCAAATCATCATCATCGTTTTAACTATATGCACTCTTACAGTATTCAGCTCCTGCGGTAACAAGGCAGGTACCGAAGCAGAAAAACAGGAAACGCATGACAACGGAGCGGAAGAACACCTGAATGAAAATACGGCCACACTTACCAATGAGCAGGTGAAGGCAATTGGCATTGAGTTAGGAACAATTGAAAAAAAGGAACTCACCAATTCTATAAAAGCAAACGGTGTTCTTACTGTTCCCAATCAAAACAAAGCTTTTGTTGTGCCACTGATAAGCGGTGTAATCAAGACGCTGAATGTACAGCCTGGTAATTTTGTAAAACAAGGGCAGGCAATTGCAACAATTGTTAATCCTGAACTTATACAAACACAACAGCAGCTGCAGCAGGTGAATGCACAAATTGCACTTACAGAAACAGAAGTAAAGCGCCAGAAAGAACTGGTGGAAGGAAATGCAGCTCCGCTTAAGCGGCTTCAACAGGTGCAAACAGAACTGAGCACACTTAAAACACAACGTTCGGGATTGCAGAAGCAATTATCGGCAGTTGGGGCTTCACAGGGTTTTTCGTCTGTTATTGTTGTAAGGGCACCCATCAGCGGAACCATCAGCAAGGTATCGGCACAACTGGGAAGCAATGTAGATGTGAGTACGCCCATTGCTGAAATTGTGAACAATTCACAACTGCACCTGGATTTGTATGTGTATGAAAAAGATCTGCCAAAATTAAAACCCAATCAAACGATTCATTTTACCATTACCAATAATGCCGGAAAAGAGTTTGATGCGCAGATTTTTTCAATCGGTACAGCTTTTGAAGCCGGCAGTAAAACAATACCTGTGCATGCAAGGGTAATGGGTGATAAAACAGGATTAATAGACGGCATGAATATAACAGCGCTGGTAAGCTTAGATAAGTCGACCGTACCAGCAGTGCCTACTGATGCCATTGTGAATTACCAGGGCAGGGATTACCTGTTTATAGTAACAAGCGCACATACAGAAGATGAGCATACAGCTGGCAGCAATAACGGAGCAGTGGATATAAAACACAAAGAAGAGAATGTAAAACAAAAAGCAGGTATAACATTTGAAAAAATACCTGTTGTCAAGGGTACAACTGATGTTGGATACAGTGAGGTTACCTTGCTCAAAGAGATACCTGCCGAAACAATAATTGTTACAAAAGGTGCCTTTTTTATACTGGCGAAAATGACCAATACCGGTGAACATGAAGATTAAATGAATTGTATGCAAAGCTTTTTAAAATTTTACCTACCCGTTTACATGTTTGTGTATTTTACTGTTGTTTTTGTATGGCCATCTTACAGAACATGGAAACGTACGGGAGTAAATCCTGTAAGGTTTAACAGTGAAGACACAGCTCAGAATTACATTGGTTTTGTTATGAAGCTGCTGATGTTAATGACAGTGATTGTTGTTCTGGTTTTTTCAACAAGCGGGAAACTTTACCAGTATTTTTTACCAATTTAGTATATGGATCACCAGTATATTAAAACCGCAGGATTGGTTTTGCTTCCTGCTGCATTACTATGGATTGTTACTGCACAGTTTCAAATGAAGGAGAGCTGGCGTATTGGAATTGATACTGATCATGAAACATCATTAGTTACCAACGGGCTTTTCAGCCTGAGCCGTAACCCTGTTTTTTCAGGTATGATTGCAAGCCAGGCCGGTTTATTCCTGTTACTACCGGGGGCTCTCACTTTGTGTTTGATGTTAACAACGTATGTTGTTCTTCAAATACAAATAAGGCTGGAAGAGGACTTTTTAGTACAACGTCATGGTGAAGTTTACCGAAAGTATAAATCTAAAACAAGGAGATTGTTATGATTTCAGTTTTTATCGGAAGTCTTGCCTTAAGCCTGCTGCATGCTGTTATTCCTAATCACTGGCTGCCGTTGCTGGCAATTGGCAGAAAGGAAGGCTGGGGTTTAGGAGAGGTACTCAGGGTTACGTTTGTTGCCGGACTGGCACATGCTTTCAGTACAGTATTAATCGGTGTTTTGCTTTCATTGATTGGACATGAACTTGCGGTGCATATTGATGACTTTACACATATCATCGGGCCAGCAATTCTTGTTTTGTTAGGACTGTATTTTGTGCAGCAGCATTACAGGCATCATCATTTTCATTTGCATAAAACAAGTATTGGCAAGAAAAGCAAGGCTGCTGTTGTTGCTGCATTGATTATTGCCATGTTTCTTTCGCCCTGCATGGAAATTGAAGCTTATTTTCTTTTAGCAGGAACAAAGGGATGGTACTTTCTTGCAGCTATTGCATTAATGTATACAATTATAACAGTTACGGGTATGCTGATATGGGTACGTATTGCATATAAAGGCGTATTAAAATTAAACTGGCATCAATGGGAACATAATGCAGGCATCATTACAGGTGTTGTATTAATTGTAACAGGTATTGTTTCATTTTTTATTAGTTAATTATGAGCAACGAACACAAACATAAACAAGGCGGAGAAAATGCCAATCATGAACATGACCATTCAGGAATTTTTGGTAAAAGGACTGAATTTATATTTTCCATTCTTTGTGGAATTTTTCTCGGGCTGGGATTTGTTCTCAGTGAATTTATAAGTAACCTGCCGGTATGGGCGGGGCTTGCATGTTATATTGCCTCTTATTTTTTTGGAGGATACTATACATTAAGCGAAGCAATTGAAGGTACCAGGGAAGGAAAATTTGAAATTGATTTTCTGATGCTGGTTGCTGCAGCCGGTGCAGCCTTTTTAGGCAAATGGCCGGAAGGGGCCTTGTTGCTTTTCCTGTTCAGCCTTGGGCATGCATTGGAAAATATGGCCATGCAAAAAGCACGCAAATCAATAGAGGCACTTGGTTCGCTGACACCCAAAACTGCGATTATTAAACGCAATGGTTTACAGGAAGAAATACCGGCAGAGCAACTGAAGAAAGGAGATATCGTTATTGTGAAACCAAATACTAAAATACCGGCAGATGGTATTGTAATTGCAGGCAGCAGTGCTGTTAACCAGGCGCCGATAACAGGTGAAAGTATTCCAGTAGATAAGTTTGCTGTTGATGATCCTGCTGTTGATATAAATGATGAACATAAGATTCAGCAGCAGTATAAAGTATTTGCAGGTACTATTAACGGGGATTCTGTACTTGAAATAAAAACAACGAAAGAAGCCAGCGATTCAACGCTTGCGAGGGTGGTAAAAATGGTGAAAGAAGCTGAGCAGCAACAATCGCCTACGCAGCAATTAACCAAAAAAATTGAGCGTTATTATGTGCCTGCAGTACTTCTATTGGTTGTGTTATTATGTTTTGCTTTTTTGTTTATTCATGAATCATTTGGAAATAGTTTTTACCGGGCTATGGCCGTATTGGTTGCAGCAAGTCCATGTGCACTGGCAATCTCCACACCGAGTGCTGTATTAAGTGGTATTGCAAGAGCTGCCAGGCAGGGAGTACTGGTGAAAGGAGGCAGGCCGCTTGAAGACCTTGGAGTACTTACGGCCGTTGCTTTTGATAAAACAGGTACACTTACAGAAGGCAGGCCTGTTTTAAATAAAATTGTTACCGTTAACGGAGTTACTGAAGAGGAGTTACTGAAGATTGTTGTTGCGGCTGAGCAATTAAGCGATCACCCGCTTGCGTTAGCAATTGTAAAAGGAGGTTTGGAACGATTAAATAATGCCGCTGTTCCGCAGGCAACCGGTTTACTGGCCGTTATGGGGAAAGGGATTGAAGTACAAATTGAAGGGAGCAGGGTTTTAATTGGTAACAGTGAGTTATTTAAAGCTTACCAGGTTGCGTTACCTGCGGAAGTAAAGGAAATAATGCAGCAGTTACAAAAAGAAGGAAACAGCACCATGATTGTAAGCAAAGATGAACAGTTTTACGGTGTTGCAGGTGTGATGGATATTCCAAGAGCAGAAGCCAGGCAAGTGATCAATGATTTAAAGCAGATAGGCATCCGGAAAATGATTATGCTTACCGGCGATAACCAGCAGGTGGCAGATGCAGTGGCAGCAGAAATTGGGCTTACTGAAGCCAAAGGTGATTTACTTCCTGAAGAGAAAGTATCGGCAATAAATCTTTTACGCAAGCAGGAAAGCAAACTTGCCATGGTGGGTGATGGTGTAAATGATGCCCCAGCCATGGCCAAAAGTACAGTAGGAATTGCAATGGGTGCAGCAGGAAGTGATGTTGCTTTAGAAACAGCTGATATTGCGTTAATGGCCAACCAGCTTGAAAATCTCCGTTTTGCAATTGGGCTGAGCCGGAGAAGCAAGCGTATCATCAGGCAAAACCTGTTCATCAGTTTGGGGATGGTGGCGTTGCTTATACCCTTAACTATTTTGGGTATTGCCAACATTGGACCGGCAGTAGCAGCACACGAAGGATCCACCCTTGTAGTTGTTTTGAATGCATTACGATTGCTGGCTTATGAATAAAAAAACAAAATGTTTTTTTAATATGGTTTTCAAAAAATAAACTGAAAGTTACTGGTAAAGGATTTAACTGTGGGCAAGTATACAGTACTGTTAGTGATGAAACCTGGAAGCCCCGACGATTGTGTCGGGGCTTTTTTTTGTGCGGGGCACAAAGGGTTATTTGTCAGTTTTTGTTTCCCGCCATGGCGGGACAAGTGGCCAATCCTTCGACAATCTCAGGAGTAACAAAAAGGCCCCCGATTTTGAAGGACAGCCCGAAATCGGAAGCAGCTTTGATAAAGCTGTTATATTACTATAATGAAAAGCAGTTGTAATTCTATTTGGGATATTATGTGCAGCAGGTTGAGGAAAGGCAGCATGCTGAATGCTTAAAGCTTACTGCAAGATGTAGTTTTGATTAAGCTGAAGAGCTGCTGAACTGAAAGTTAATTTTGCTAAGAATTAAAGTTTTGTTTGAAAAAAAATCCATATTTGACAAATGGGACGATTGGTTACTCCAAATATGAAAGATGAGGTTTTGAAATTTATTGGCAACCAGCCACATGGAGTTGCTGTTTCAATTGGCATGAACGAGATTGTTAAAACGACAGGAATAACTTCCAAATATATACGTGTTATACTGGAACAATTTGAACTAGCGGGAATAATCAGTGATTATATACCTGCTACAAACAAGGTAACATTTGTTGTAAAGAACGATGTTCATGCTCTACTTTCAAATGGTGGTTTCAGGGCAGATGAAGAGCAAGCAGAAACTAAACCTAAAAATCTACAGTGATTGCCCTTTTTACCTGTAACAGATTTCATGATTGATGAAAGGCTTAACGCTTAAAGCTAAACGCTGAAGGCTGAATGCCAGGGGCAGCTTTGATCCGGGCTGAAGTGTTACTGGTGGACAAAACACCTGAAGGTTTTTGGAAACCTTCAGGGTTTGCTTTACGAAAATAAATCTTCATTATCGCCTTCATGGAATTTGTTGCTGTATTCCATTGCTACCTGGAAGAGGCCGAGTAGTTTACATTCTTCTATATTTTCCAGGGCTTCAATATAAAACTCTGCTGCTTTCAGACTATACTCCAGCATTTCTTCATCGTCATCAAAATAACCCTGTACAATGCTGTAAAGTGCTGCGGCTAATGCAGACAGATCGGTAACGGTAACCCTGAACTGAAAAGGATGTTTATGATAAGGCCACGGAACGGTGTATGCAAATGAAGCGGCACAGGAGTAAAGCAGCTGGCCTGCATAAGTAGCATGTACATAGGCATATTCAATGCTAAAGTAACGGCTGAGATCATCGAACTCGTAAGTGATATCAATGGATATTTCGAAGCTGTTGCTTTGCTGCATTGTGAGATATTCTTCAATGAGTGCAGGATTGAAATGCCGGAGTGTGTGAATGGGGATTGGAGTGAATTGCATAAGAAGATGTTTCAGGTTTAAGGTTTAATATTTAAAGTTTAATGTTTAAGGTTGGCGCTGTTGAAGGATGAAGAGGTTGAGTTTGTTTGTTAAGCATTTAAAAAGTCACGCACCAGTTCTTCTTCAATGCCTGTGAAGTAGCAAAACTCCTGGATAGTGACGAATTCGTTTTTTGATTTCCCCAACGCATCACGGATTTTTTTGAGAAGGCGGCGGGCTGTGCGGCCACGACGGCCGGTGATGTTTTCAATGTCTTTAGGGTAGAGTACTACCCGTTGAGGTAAGCGGCTGGATGGTTTCATGTGTGTGATTTATTACAGGATTGATTGGTGAGAGGTATTAAGGCTAACTGCGTTTTAAAACTGTACCTGCGTATGTATTTTCCGGCTGATTGTGTTTTGCTGTAATGCCTTTGCGAGTGTATAAAGTGTTTATCTGTTGTGCAAGTACTTTATTAAACGATTTGCTGAAACAAAAATTGACAATTTTTTACGTTCATCAAACAACTTTTACGTGAAATGCCGTATTGTATATGTGAAATGAATTTTTGAATGCTGAGGCGGTATAGTTGTTGGATTAATTTCGAACGCTAATACTGATGGAAGCTTGAGCTACCTGATGTATTGATTTACCAAGTAAAAGCGTAAGTGAAATAACAAGTAAATGGAACCATCTTTTGAACTTTTGTTTTTATGGGATGAGGAGACAACGCACCTGAAAAAAGTGGACAGTGCTGTTGTTCATAAATACAGTCTGAGTTTTACTTATCCTGTTTATACAGAAGGGAAGGAAGGGAAAGGCCTGAAGCAATTAAACCAGGGGAGTGATTACCGTTTTGAATTGTGGTGGTATTATGCAGAACAGAAGCAAACAGCGAAGCTGGTAGTACGGGAGCCGGTTGTGTTGTTTTTTTTATTTCTGAAGGGAACCGTTGTACTTGAACTTACCAATGAAATGCAGGTAAGCGGGGATGTGAAAAGTTGTTTTCTTATTTACCTTGCTGCAGGTACACATCATCTTATTTTACAAGAAGGGGAAGAATATCTTCAACTTGTGGCGTTGCCTCCATTAAGACATTTGTTTGAACTACGAAATGAACAGGCGGGACTGGATGAATTGCTCATGAATGCATCAAAAAAAAGTGAAGAGAGTTTTGCTTTGCCTGCCAGTGTTTTTGCAAATGATGTATGGAGCCGGTTGAAACGAACAGAAAAATTTGTGCAGAAATTACAAGTACCTGATGTTGCCATACGCAACTATATACTGGATTTAGTTACAGCATATATTGCTTCCCTGAAAAAAATGAATGTTGTTTTCTATGTGCCAGCCAGCACGCAGGAAAAGGCAATGGCTTTGCGAAAATATATTGAAGCACATTTTACAGACCCTGAAATAGGCAAGCTTGATGATTTTGGAAAACAGTTTCACCTTAGTATAAAGCCATTGGCAAAAGCATTTTTATTGCTGACCGGCAAAAGCATCCCTCAATTTATACTGGAAGAACGGCTTGAATATGCAAAGAGTTTATTGTACAATACCCATAAAACTGTACTTGATATTGCCATTGAAACCGGTTTTACAGATGTATCTCATTTTATTAAGAAATACAAAGCAAGGTATGGTATAACGCCGGGGCATGACCGAAACTGATTGCATTAAATACTCCCTGATAAAACGATTGATCTTTACCATTGTGTGCTAACTATCCTGCTATTTATAAAAGAGCTTTACACTGTAATTAACAATGACCAACAGTTTAAACAGTGATTGTAATTTGAAACGAAGACATTTTTTAACGGAACTAATTTGTGCCCTGTTTGTTTTCCTGTTTGTTTATACCGGTGTAAGCAAACTGGATAACAGCGAACGTTTCAGGGATGTACTTCACAGCAATGCTGTACTAAGGCCTGTTGCGGGTGTTGTTGGTTATGTTATACCTGCTGGTGAACTTGTTGTGGCTGTATTATTGATATTTCCTGTAACAAGGAGGTATGGGTTATATGCAGCACTTGGATTTATGAGCCTGTTTACGATTTACATTGGCTGGATGCTGTGGTTTGCAGAGAAGCTACCCTGCCAGTGCGGGGGTATCATTGAACAGATGACATGGAAGGAGCATTTTGTATTTAACCTTGTACTTACAGGGTTACTTATAACGGCACTAATAAAAAGTACAAAGAATAAGGTGGCCCGTTAATAAAAGCTAATAAGGTTTACTGCAGGGAAGCGAACATTTTTATTGATCATTTTTAAACAATTATGTTATGAAAAGAAATTTTTTAAGCATTGCAGCTGTAGTGCTGGCAATTGGACTGTTTTCTTTTACAAAGATGGAAAAGAAAGCACAGGTTGATATGTATGTGTTTGAATTTGATGGAACGCAAAGCGGAGGGTATTCTGTTGCCAACGTTGAAAACGAAAGCAACACATACTGGAAATACAAAGGAAAGAACCTTGAGCTTTGCGGCGACCAGGATCAGAAAGCCTGCCGTGTGGAAGTAATAGGTGCAAATGTTGATAATACAACCACACCAACGGAATTAAGGAACGTGGCGATATCTGCCACTTTAAGCGGATCAACTGCACATGTTACAGCCATTACCGGTACAAGCAGCCAGTATTCGAACCAGGAAGATTAACAGGAGATTAAAAAAAAGCCTGCGTGACAGCAGGCTTTTTTTGTTGTTAATTGTTTTGAGGAATACCTGTAAGCTGAACAATATCAGCAGGCAAGGGCAAAGCATAAAAGCCAGTGTTGGGATATAATGTATAGTAATTACTTCCTATTTTCCGTTGTAAGATAATGTTGGCATTTTCTTTATTTAAGCGTTTGATATCTATCCATCTTAACCCCCGCATGTATAGTTCCTTTCTTCTTTCGGTTAAAATTTTTTGTAAAGCATCGGCTGGAGTATTAGCCGTAAAAGCGGTGTATGGTACTGAAGCGGACCACCTTTTTTGCATAAGGGAATTTAAATCGGCAAGGGCAGGGGTTGTATTTAACTGTCTTGCATAACATTCAGCCCTGACCAGAAACATTTCTGCAGTTGTTATACCTGTAAAGTACTGATTGTTGTTGCCTGTATAACTTCCTTTAAACTGATAATAGGGAGAAACCAGGCGGTAAAATGCTTTTTTGCGCAGATCGTTCTCATTATAAGAGGAAAATAAAATGGTATCAACACGGGCTCTTGATATGGATTGAGTCGTGTATGTACTGCTCATTTCGGAATAGAAAATTGTTTCTTTATTGAACCTTTTAAACGGTGTAGAAGCATTGACGCTACTATTTAAATCAGAATCGGCATTGTAATCGATTAAACTGTTTTTTATCTGCAAGCAAAGATCTGCGTATTTAAATGCACTATCGTAAAGCCGCATCGATAAGTAGGCCCGGGCAAGTAAGCCGTATGCAGCTGCTTTTGATGGCCGCATTGCATGAGCCGGAAGCCCCGGAAGATAATTTGCAGCCTCTTTTGTATCAATAATTATACGATCATAACAATCCTGCACCGTTGCCCTAACCGAAGGAAGGTTAAAATCGGACGAAAGACGCAAAACGATACCGGGATGAAGAAACGAAGAATCTTTATCATATGCTTTTGCATGCGACCATGTAAGGCCGAGAAAATAATAGCTTCTGTAAAATAAGGCTGAACCTTTGATATTGTTCCATTGGCTAAGTGTGGAATTGCTGTAAGTGATTTTATTAAGCTGTTCCAGACAGAAGTTTGCAATATAAACCGGTTCATACGCAACAGACCAATCGTTTTGAAAGTTATAGGGCACGGGTTGCCAGCGATAGATGCGCTGGCGTTCGTCATCAAAGCCGTTATAGGTTGCCTCAGGCAGGAAATAATCATCACAGGATGATTCGCTGTAATTAGGTGTTCGTTGCAGGTTCATTTTCGTTGAATTATCGAGCAATGCCTGTAAATCGGATAGGGACTCGGGAACAACTACAGCAGTATCTGTTTTTAAATCAAGAAACTTTTTACAACCGGTAAAGATGCATAGTGCAAAAAACATCACCAAGAAGATTCGTATTGTATGAAGTGAGCTATACATGATTTGACTTTTTAAAGATTAGAAACTTGCTTTAATACCTGCTGCGAATGATTTTGGATCAGGAATGCTAGCAGGATAATCGGGATCGATTCCATACTTATTTGCCTTCCAAAGAATACCCAGGTTTGCTGCATTGATATAGAACTGCAGTTGCAGAAGTTGTGGTTTATTTTTGTTTTGCCAGTTGTAGCTGAGGTTGATGTAACGCAAGCGAACATGATCGCCCCGCAAAACATTTATTTCAGCAATGGAATAAAAATTATCCCGCTCTGTATTAACAGGGTATTGAAAAGAAGGGACATTGGTGAGCAATTCATCTCCCGGTTTTTGCCAACGTTGACTGTATTCTTCGTTGCCCGTGCCGTTGTTTACCAATGCAGAATAGTTAATTGCAGGTTTTCCGAAATAGTAGCCCGCCTTGTAACTGATATTGACGGACAACTCGAACTGCTTCCAGATAAAAGTGTTTATTAAAGAGCCGAAGGAGGTTGGAATTGCTGAACCAACGAAGTAAATACTACTGTTATCGAGACCCTTTGCCAGTGCTTCTGAAAAAATGGCTGAATAGTTGGTACTTAACTGACCATTTAAATAACCCTGCGGATTACCTGCGGCATCGAGCCCACCCCATTTATAAGCTGCAATTGCGTAGAGAGGCTTACCCACTACCGGCGTTATATTGTGACCGGTGCTTAATAAAGAAGTAAGCGTAAGCGCCCTGCTATCGTTATACTTTGTGGTTTTGGCTGTATTGAAATTATACAGCAAGGTAGTTGACCACTTAAACACTTTATTGATATTACGTGATGACAGCATTACGTCAACCCCATGCCCTTTCATGTTAGCTGCATTTTTTATGAGTGTGTTTTGCTGGCCCCATGCTGTATAATCATATGGGGTTTGACCATAGAGGTCGGTTCCTTTTTTCTGATACCAATCAACAGAGCCGGTAAGAACCTGATTTTTTATTTGAAACTCAGCACCGATATTGAACTGGGCTGCCTGCTCCCAGCGCAACTCCGGATTATTGAGTGTACTGATGATGGCTGTTGGAAAATTTGTAAGACGATCGACCCCGTAATAAGCAACAGGAAGGGCTGAACGGCTAAGATCAACATTGCCGCTGCAGCCGTAGGTGGTTCTCAGTTTCAGAAAAGGTATTGCTTTGAATTTATAAAACTCTTCGGCAGAGATTTGCCAGCCCGCACCTGCCGACCAAAGCGGTTTCCATTTATCGTTTGTGTTTACACCAAAAATATTTGAACCATCTTTTCTTGCACTTGCAGAAAAACTATAACGTTGTTTAAAGCTGTAAGCCACATTGCTGTAAAAAGAAACAAAACGGTTTAAGCGGTTTGATAAGTTAAAAGAGCCGGGAATAACAGCTGTACTTCCTGTAATAAACGTAGGGTAGCTGTTAACCATATCTACATTGGAAATGGTTAAAGGATCTTTTTTATAACCGTAATATCTTGCACCGTTGGATGTGGATGCAAGCTGTCTGATTTCTGCCCCGGCAATAGCGGTTAGCTGATGTTGCTGCCATGTTTTAGAAAAATTGAATTGCGACCGTAAGTTTTGGCTGAGCAGCAAACTGTTGTTGATCGTGAGGATATCGCCAAGAGGTACGATGTATTTTACGGTGCCTGCAGAACGATCGATTTGTGTAAACAGGTTAATTGTATTGCGGGTATCAAAGCTCTGGATGGTTGCAGTTGCTTCGTTATTTGTACGTTGCTGCTGAAACTGGTATTTTACTTCGAGCTGGAGTGATTTCAGCAACTGGTACGATATGCCTGCAGTTGCAAGGATTTCATCAACATGTGTTATACCCCGGTTGTATTTATAATCTTCTAATGGGATGTATTGCCAGTTGATCAGTTTGCCGCCGCCTGCTGTATCTGTATAAGCATTCCGATAAAGCGTTGCTACGGGCAACGGCGTTCCGTTTGCTGATGTAAGCTGAAGGTATGGAACATAACGGCCATTAACACTGGTAACCGTATTATAAGCCGGTTTACCTGTAACTGATTTGCCGGCAGTATAATAAACCGAGAGATCGACGAGCAATTTTTTTACAGGACGGTAAGTATTACTAAAACGGAAATTAAGTTTGTTGTACTGTGCCGAAAGATGATCAATACTTTGATCGTATGTGCCTGAAACAAGCCAAGCTAAATTATCAGCACCTCCTCGAAGGTTTAAGGCATATTGCTGCGTTACTGCCTGTTGATAAAAATAATTTTTATAGAGTTGTTTACTATCGGTATTCTTTAACGCATTTACCTGTGTTGCAGAATCGGCAGCTGACAGCTGACCGTTACTGCGTTTTAAAAAGAGTTCAACAGCAGGGGAGATAGCTTTGTATTGTTGTGCAATTGTGTTGCTGAAATAACCTTTGTTAAAAAGGAATTGCTCCACATCAATATAACCGGCAATATTCATTTCCGGTAAGGCCGTGAGGTTGGGCTTTTGTGTAATGATTACAGTTGAATTAAATTCCAGTTTAAGTTTTTGATTAAACCGGCCCTTTTTGGTGGTGATCACAATTACGCCATTGCCCGCCCTGGCTCCCCAAATAGAAGCTGCTGCTGCATCTTTCAAAATTGTTATACTTTCTACATCGTTCGGGTTTATATTGCGTATATCGCCATCATAAATAAAATTATCGACCACGATCAGGGGATCGAGCGGGCCATTGATGGTACCTGGCCCACGAATACTGATTGCCGTTTTATTTTGCGTATTGCCATTGCCATAACCTTCGGTAAAGGACAAACCGCTTGTTACAGCTTCAAGCCGCTTTAAAATATCAGTGCCAACCTGTTGATTGAGCAGTTTGTTATTGACCTGTGTTACAGCACCTGTTGTTTCATTTGGTTTTAATTTCTGGTAACCGGTGTTGATGGTGATGGTTTCGAGGTCTTTAGTTACAGGTTCCAGGTTACAGGTTACCGGTTGGTTTACCCTGGTAACAACGATGGATTGTGTATGATAGCTGATGTGGGTGATGTACAAAGTATCGGGCAGGGAGGCAACACGGATGGTGAATATGCCCTTTGCATTACTTGTAACAGCGTTACCTGCGTGGAGCGATTTAATGGTTGCACCCTGTACAGGCAGATTATCATTACCTGATGTGATTGTACCAGTGATGCTGTTTTGTGCACTGGCAGAAAGCAGCAAGAGCTGGAAGAGAAGAAGAAATAATTTACTCATGATTTGATTTGTTTTGGTTGATGGAAGAAGGTTGATGATGGAAGAAGGTTCATAGTTCATGGTTCATGGTTGATGGAAGAAGGTTGAAAGTTCATGGTTCATAGTTCATGGGAAGGCAGGCGTGAGTGAATGACGGCCTATTCTTTTTTTACCGGGAGAAGTAAAGGTTTGCCCTGGATTGCTTTGCGGATATTTGTAACAGTAAGATCTTTAGAGCCGGTAATAGCAATAATTTTACCTGAAGGGCCAATCCATACATAATGCGGAATGAATTTGTACGGGAAAAGTTGTTTGAACCGCATTGTAGAATCGGTACAAACAGGAATGTTACGTACCGCTTTTGCCATGTTTGTGCGGTTTGTAAAAAAACTCTTTACCTGATCATTGGTATTACCGGAGGTAATAAGATTATTTATGAGTACAAACTGCAATTTTTCTGCAAACCTGGTTTGTAAAGAATCGAGTTTTGGAAAATTGTGCACACAGGAATTGCACCAGGTGGCCCAGAAATCGAGAATGAGGAGTTTGCCTTTATAGGATGAGAGCTGGATTTGAGAGACGGGGAAGTTGACCACATCGGTTAAGATGATATGGGGAATGGTATCGCCCACCTGGAGTGGTTTATTGGTTTGCTGTGATTGTGCACAGCTGCTAAAGGCAAGGCATAGCAATGCCAGTAAGCAAGTATATTGTTTCATTGCAGTTACAATTTAACCCCCTCTAACTCCCCCTATAGGGGGAGGACTGCACCCTGATAGTTGGTGCGGTTTCCCAGAGTGGAAGTGAATAATTTAAGAAACCGGCGGCTGGCTGAAACCAAACATGAGAAAATGAAAGTGCCGCCGGTAAAGCGTTTAAGCTTTAACCGTTAGACCGGATTTTTTGGTTTGCAAGCGTAAAGAATAAGGTAGCCGAAGAGGTAGTGTATTAATTCGGGATTAACTATGAGGGATTGTGATTGAAAAGTTGAAAGTGGTTGAATGTAACAAACAGAAGATTTGATGTTGGATGAAGCAGTTTGACAAGGTGAAAATGCCCTGTTTAAATTCTTTACAGAATAAAATGGTGTTATTGTTTGATATGGTGTTCCTGTTAAGCTCATCCCGAAAATGTTTTCAAATCTAATAAAAAACGCTTTAATAGTATAAAAATAGGCTTAAAAACTAATAAAATATTTTTAAAGGCATATAACAGATTAATATTCAATAATTTAAGAAGATTATATTTGGGTATACAAACAAACTTCAGACAGGTGACGAAATATAACCGGATTAAAGCCGAGTTGGCAGAATATAATAAGCAGAACAAGGAACTGGCTCAGTACCTGGATGTGCATGAGACAACCGTTTCTGACTGGTGCACCAATAAGAACCAGCCTTCCATCCAGGATTTATTTCTGATTGCGAAATTTTTGCGGATAGATGTCCGCCAATTATTGGTATCTACAAAATGGGAGCCTGAGTTAATGGTAGTGCATGAGCCTGCACCAAAAATTAAGAAAGCAACTAAAAAGAAAGCGGCGAAGAAGAAATAAGCTTAAAAGTAATAATTTAATCGGCCCTGTTATGCGGAGCTTTTTTATTGCCTTGATTTTTTAAAATTATGCACTGGCAATTTCACAGAATTAATTGTACGACTTCAGCAGGATAATTATTTCATTGGATGATTTATTTCGAATTGTTTTTATCCGGTAAATGGGAGAGGGAGGTTTTCATGCAGGGTAAAAGTAAGAAAAATTGGAGGGGGAGAAATACAAAAAACTCTAATATTTTCTAAAAGGAATGTTGTGTGTTAAAGTTAGTTTTTATATTTAAGTGTAAGATTGATCAACTTAAACATGAAAATTATTTCTTGCTAAGAATATTAAGTATGAGTATTACTTTAAAAACACATAAAATGCTTTGGGGGCAAGCAGCTAATCGGTGTGCATTTGAAACTTGTAGAAAAGAACTTGTAGTTAATAATTTCACAACAAACGATTCTTATACAATTGGTGACGAAGCTCATATTATTTCAAAAAGAAAGGCTGGTCCCCGTCCACAATTAAAGTATGATTTCCCTTTTGGACAGCTTGATAAGTATGATAATTTAATCTTACTTTGTAAAGAACATCATAAAAGCATCGACAGCGATGAAAATTTTTATTCGATTGCCGAGATCAAAAGGATTAAAAATGAGCATGAGGCTTGGGTTCGAGAAAAATTGAAGCCAGATAGACGACAACAGGAAGAGGATGAACTATTTGCAGATTACATTGAACAGATTGAACTATTAGCCAGTTTCGATAACTGGTTAGATTGGACAGCCAATTTACAAGGCGGGGGTATTATAAAAATTATGAGGGATCAATATGACAAACTTATTATACTCCACAAATATTTAAGTTCAAGAATTTTTCCAAAATCTAGGTTGGCTCTTGTTGAAGCAATAAAACAATTCAACTGTGTTCTGGAAGATTTTATAAATGAGTTTGATCTTTATATGGATGATGAGACTGATCCTAAATACTACTGGACAAAACAATTATATCGATTGCAGGTTGTAACTCCCGAGAAACAGGACTTACATGAGTACATGCTTGAAGAATTAATTGTAGAATTGACGAAAGCAGGTAATTATTTATCAGAACAAGTTCGGCAAACAATTTACACTGCTTATAGGTTACATGAAGGAATTTTATTGCTAAAGGATGCTCCAACAATGGGTATATCATACAGACGCATGTTATATGGGGATGCTGAAAATTATTGCGGTCTTATAACTATTAGAGAAAGAACAAAAAAAAGATTGGGACAAAAGTGAACAGCTTTTTAGTTAATAACAACTTTATCAAACCGCATAGTTCCTGGTTTGTAATTCAGGGTTTTTAAATATTCGTCATTAAGCTTATCTCCAAAATTTGTGCGGTTTGCATTCAAAGGGAAGTTGAATTCTGGTGCCTGATCGACTATGATATGGCAAACAATTTCCCCTTTCTGAAACAAATCCGATTTAAAGACTTGCACTGCGGGAAGTTCCAGGTTTAGTTTGGTTTGGAGTTGGTGTTTTGCAAGAACAGCTGTGATATAAGGATGTAATAATTTTTGATATGCAGTGTCGAGCTTTTCCCAAACGGCTACATGTTCATTTTTGAGAAGCACGCTTGGCATAGTATCAAGCCCTGTTATTGTATGTCTAAGCATAGAAGATAATTCCAAAAGAATAAGATAAGCCTGAATAACATCTATTTGGCAGCTAAAAATAGGTATGGGTGAAAATGTTGTGTGCTGAAAAGAGATTTCTTCACCAAAATGGCGATCGTGAAACAGTTCGTTTCTAAACTGAGCAAACTCGTTCAGTTTTGCAAAAATTTTATTCTGATTAAATAAGCGAATGTCTAATTCAAGTAACTTAATCAGGGTGTTTAAGCGCTGTGATAAGTCTTGATTTTTATAGTTTTTAAAATCTATATCTTTTTTTACACAACAAATTTTAACAAGCGTGTTTATATAAGATTCAAATGTTAGAAACCATAAACTAAGTGCAGTATTAGACTGGATGCCCGTGTGAACTGTATGTGTTGAGTTTTCGAGCGTGCCAATATCCCTCAGAGTAAGGTTAAAAGCTGTTATTGCGTGCTTTTCATAAGGCATGAATATTTTTTGATGCGGACTTTTCTTCACTATAAAAAATGAGCCTCCAATATCATTGAACCTAAAGTCTTCCAAATTGGGTTTATTTCGTCTCTGCTCTTCCCACCTCATAACTTCTTCGTGTCGCTGTCTTTGAATTTCCATAAGTAAATCACCTACATTTTTTCCTTTTGACAGGAATGAAGTTATTTCTTTTAAGTCTTCCTCTGTATGAAAGCGCATTGAGAATTGGGGTGCTATCTTGTCAAAAAAGAGGTATTCTAAAGTTTGCTCTTTTAACTCCACACTCAAAATTGCCTCTTTATATTGCCACTGAGACTGAATTAATGTTGTTCTATATTGGCTTTGAATATATTCTTCCGGTTTGAGTTTTGTAAAGCCATTAGACAGTAATAGAGATTCTTTGAACATGTAAATTGACATAGGTATTAATTATTAAAATTCAACTCAAATCCAGAGGCCGAATTTCAGTATTTGCTTTTCTTTAAATTTAAGATTTTTAAAAAAAAGTTGTTGAATAATCTGTGTTTCGTTTTGTTATCAATAATGAATCAGTTTATTTGTTCTTTGTTAGCCATATATTCAATAATCCATTTAATTCTGGCGAGCACTTTTGTAAGTATTATTTCAGATTTTACCTGCAGTATGAAGGATAGCTTATTTTGAAGTAAAATATTATTGGCGTAATTAGCTTGCTAAAAGTGCAGAGATTTTTTTAAGAATTGAAAGAAAATGAAATAACAGCACCAGCAGCATAAAAGTAGTATTAATGCAATAACAGCAGTTTTACTATTCCGTCATTCTTTTTCTTTATTGCCTGTGTTAAGTAAAACAGATATATCTATAACCGGGAGAATAAAATTTTCAAATACTGTGCCCTGTAACCTTGAGAGTAAAATACCCCGAGAGGTGGAATAGCTAATTGAAGCAAGTGTATTTGCTAGAACAGGATCTATCAGTAATTTATCGTTGCTGCTCTCTTTACGGGAAAGTTCATCCAGGTTTTCAACAGAGTAGATGTAAACGAGTTCAAAATTTCCTGTAGCTTCTTTTTCGTTTTTATTTTCACTGTTTGACCTGATCTGGATGGATATTTCAGCCTTTGCCAATTTATCCTGCAGGTTAAAACCAAGCTGTAAACTGTTATCGGTAAAGAAGCCTGCTATTTTTTCCTGATCAAATTGCTCAGGAGTATCTATCTGCCCCCTGAGTAATTTATGATCAACCATTGACAGTTTATCGGGTTGAAATAGATTGTTATCCTGCATTAGCTAATACGTTTGAAGATAGATTTTCTTTAAATATGGTTGTTGTGTTCCAGTTGCCTGAATTCCGGTCTTTTGCCATTAATTTCTGATAAGATGGTTTTTTAGGTTCAATACCAGAGTAGATATTAATGTAGAGAGTTTTAAATATGTAATCGGGCTTGGGTATTATTAGTAAAGGCTGGCCCAGTTCTGCCTGAATTTTGGCAATTGAACGCAAAGTGAAATTATGTTCACAGTTGAGCCACTTGTTTATTTCTGCGGGTTTTTTTTCAAGCTGTTCGGCCAGTTTCTTCTGTGTATAGCCTTTTTCCTGTAAAACGGCATGAATTAAAACAATAAGAGAACCGTACCACCTTGTAAAAATCCTTACATCTTCAGGGGTGTTCTTTAAAATCCGTTTGGCTACATTGCTTCTCATACTACGATTTATAAAATTATTTCTGTGTTACCTAAATGATCAGTCAATAAACGTTTATCATTGTTTATACGAATTTCCCCAGAACTGATTGCTTCATTAATTCTTACAGCAAAATTGCAGGCTTCTATCCAATGCATGTTTAAGCTACTTGACTGATTAGTGGGACCATCTTTAATGCCCCCGTTAAACAAGACTACAATTTCTTCGGTTATGCGTAAAGCATAAATTCTAAGCGGGAAATCAGGATAATGAAAGGTTATTTCTCCTAACCTAACAATACCTTTTGATGGGAGACCTTGTACCTGATTTTCGTGCCTGTTAAATAAGGCATCAATTGCACCATAATCTTCGCCAATTACATCCAATATAAAACTCAAAAGTTCCTGTATCGCTGACTGAAATTCCGGGTTGTTTTCATATTTCGAAAAGAATTTATCAGTTTCGTTTAAACCGGCAGCATCTTCTTTTTTAACGGTGTAAAAAGTACAAAGGTTTGCTTCATTATCCCATATTTCCAGTTCAAATGTATTCACTTATAACTTAATTTTCCAAATTTTTGATTAACTTTTAAGTGTATTTTATATTTTTACTTGTTTTTTTCGCTGAGAAACAACTGATTAGACCTGTGGCACTCATGGTCTGTTACGATAGTAAAAAAGGAGAAAACCATTTTGTGTGCAATTAAAACCTGGTAAAGCATGATTAGCAATTTTGGGATAAGCATAAATATAAACAATAAAAAATAATAATTTATAATTCAGTTTCTGAAAAATAAACAGGCATTATGCACAATGCAAAACTGATTTTTTTTGCAATTATGATAAAGAGAAGGGTTGTAAACTACTTAAAGTAGTAGCCGTATCCAGTTTATTTATATTCTTTTTATTTATCAGTTCATGACAATTTAAACATACTTAAATACTGATTTTAATTATGACTTTTGAAGCACCAAATGAAAGACTCATTACTGAAACAGAAGAATTTAAAAAATTTTCTGTTGAACTGGATTACCTGACAGAATTTTTCATCAGTTTAGCGGAACTTATTACTTTGAATGGGCGGCTTATCAGCTTTTTTTCAGTGCAAAAAAATTTTGAACTGAAAACTGAATTAATTGAGAGTGCGGCGCAAACTTTAAAGGTATTAAATATTGTTGTTCAATTGGAAGTGTTGCAGATGCCAACGCATTGACAAGAAAAATGAGGGACGATTTACTGCAGTACGTTTACCTGTTACATGTTATTCATTCAAGGAAAGCTTTTGACGATGGAAGTATAGCGGATTTGAATGTTGCAGATAAAGAAGCTTTTGAACGGTCATTTTTACAGTTGCGATTTAATCAAAAGCTTACAGAAAACGAGCAATCTGTTACAGCATGGTTTGAAAATACAGTGGCTGAATTAAGTCATTCTCTTAAAAAGAAACTGTCGTTTGAAAATTACATGATTGTGTTGAAGCAAAATGAACAAATCAATGAAATCATTACTCGATATAAACTTCTGGAATATTGGGGAAAACTAACAAGAAGGCTGAATGATTATGTACATAATAACGGCGTAGTATATGCCAGCCATAACCTAATTGATTCAAGGAATAAAAACCTTGGAAAACATTTAACGAATATCAGTTACCATGTGTCTTATATTTCTTCTTTTTTTCTTGCATTATTACTTATGGTTGATTCAGCTTTGATTGCATCAACTGATTATGCAGATTATCTGGATTGCGGGTTAGTACCACCTGACAACAGCCAGTATTTCATTGCCGGTTTTGTACAGGATTTTATAAATCATAAAGTGGTGATTCTGCACCCCGAACTTAAGTTTTTTTTAAAAGAGCATAATATATGTGGAATGAAAATAGATTAGCCTGAGCAGCAATAATTGTAAGGTGAATTTGCCTACGTATGAGCTTATAAAGGCCGGCAAATTGAAGGCAAGAACTAACGTAACTGATTTTCAAAATATAATATAACTGCTGAATGATTTAATTATTAATTCCATAAAGAAATGAATAGGTTAACAAATGATTTAATAGCAAAGGAAGATGTTCTTGGGCGCAAACCTTTTGCAAAAAATATTGTACAGTCAATTGCGCATTCTTCAGGCGTGGTTGATGAAAGTATTGTGGTTGGTATTTGCGGAAAGTGGGGTAGTGGTAAATCAACCTTAATCAATTTTATTGAAAAAGAGATACGGAGTTATTATGCCGAAGACAATACCAGTTACAAAATTATTCAATTTAATACATGGGCAAATTCAAATGAAAATGATCTGCAACGTGCTTTATTGGAGACTATTTTGAGGAATATTGAACAGGTTTCGTGGAGGCGAACTGTAAAAGATGCCAGCGATAAGATTGCCAAGTACCTACGCTATTTAGAATATGTAAAGTATCTGAAATATACACATCCAATTGTATTAAACTGGTTTAATGGAATTGATCAGTTCAGGAAGAAAAAGGAGGTATTAACAATTGATGAACTGAAAGATTCTGTAAATGAATTGATACGTACCAATAAAACAAAATTATTTATAACAATTGACGATCTGGACAGGCTGGATCATAAAGAAATTGTTACAGTATTTAAGGCGTTGAAGCTGAGTGTGAATTTTCTTAACAGCACATTTTTTGTGGCTTATGATAAAGAGGTGGTTGTAAATGCATTAAAAGATACTTATGGAAAAAATGCAGAGGAATACCTTGAAAAAATAATACAGGTTGATTTTGCTGTACCCGAACTGCTTGATGAGCAGGTTGAAAATTTGTTTTTTGACAGAATACGTGAAATATTGAAACTTAATGAAATTGAAGTAAAGGAGTCGGATATTTTCAGCTTATGGAAATATCATGGTTTGCGACTATGCTTTCAAAATCCAAGGGATGTGAAACGATATGCAAACAGCCTTGTATTATCCCTGCCGAATGTGAAGAACAATATTAATGCCCTGGATTTCCTGGCTTTAGAAGCAATTAAGGTGTTTGATTATAATGCCTATAACCAGTTGTATGAAGGATTGCTTGATCATAAACGGGCATCGGTTATGCGGAATTCAGATATACGGCGTGAGTACCTGGATAAAATAAATACCACTATTTCAAAAAGCCTTATTGATTATTTGTTTACGAATTTTCCTGGATCAAATATGTTTAACAGCGGGCTTATTCACAAACGATTAAAAGATACAGAGTTTTTTCATCGCTATTTTACTTTAAGTGTTTCGGAAAGAGACATTACTGAAGAGGAGTTTGTAAGCTTTGTTGATAGGGGAACAAACAAAGCCCAGATTTTGGGCACTGCTTATGAAAACGGGAGAGTCAAGAATTTACTCAGACGGATTGGCGACCCTAGTTTGCGGGAAAAAATGGTTTTTAATGATGAGTATGTTTTCAGGGAGTTTTTAAATTTCTGGGATAATTATAAAGTGATTACAAGTGATTTGGATGAGTTGTTATGGCATGCTTATTTTAATATGGCCTATTCTTTTACAGATCAAATTAAAGGGGCAAAACGAGCAATAGATGACCTGGAGATGAGTGTGAATTCAGATCAGCCAGTGCGCTTGCTTTTTAATCATTTCATTTTTTATTACTTACGAGAAGATAAAATGGATAGTGCGTATTATAATGCACTTTATGATGAGATTAAGAATAATGAAGGACGTTTGTCCAATTCATTTATTGCAAATATGAAAAAGACCTGTGGAAACTATTTTCATAAAATTAATAGCCGTACAGATGATTATACCTGTGTTTTATTTATGGAATCGTTTGCTATTTATTGTACAGAAGATTATAAAGCCCAGGTTAAACATTCGATTGACAAATTGCCATTTATTGTTTTCATGCTGCGACATTTTCTTTTGAGGATTGATGCTATTAAACAAAGCCCTTTTGATGTAGAATATTCGAAAGCCCAATTGCTTTTTCCGGGTGATCTTTTCGACAAGTTTATACAACAGTTAAACGAGCTTAAAATGAGTTTGTTAACTTCAGAAGAAAAAGTGTTGGTTGAATATTTTAAAGAGAATAATCTTCTTTAAATTTTGATTTTTAAATAGTAAATAACTGTTGTTAAACTACTATTTCGTTTTCAGAATTTCATAATACCACGCTAATGCCGCTTTTTGCATATACAATAACTGATTTCATGTAATTGATTTTTCCGGTTTTAAGGAAAGGTTGAGGTTTGAAAGGTAAATGCTGCTGATGCAGTGATTAATCAACCAAAACCGTGATGTATTATGAAGGGTTACAAACAAGGGGTTGGCCCGGCGTTGAGCCTGGGCGACCTGGAGAGCAGATACCGCAGATCGGTAGCCGGAGCTTTTTCTTTTTTATTTGACAGCTGTTGTATTATAGATACACAGCCTCCTTTACCGCCGGGAGCCGGTGGTTAAGGAAGTACAGGAACCTGCAGAGGGTTCCTTTTTTTATACATGAAATTTATAAAGCTGAATGATGCAAACGAAACATAATTATGCTGCCAGCGAAATGCAGCAGCTAAACGATAGTTCATTAAAAAGTATAACAGAAGCTGAGCGGGAAGGACAGTTTGAACTGGTGAGTGCGGGGCTGGTGAATTACCTGCCAGGTATAGATGTTCAGCAGCACCGTGCTATTTATACGGAGCTGCTGAAGCAACAGCAACTTAGTAAAAAGGAGCAAAATGATTTACAGGCGGCGGCACTTATTGGTGCAGAAGGAGGGTGGGAGAACCTGAAGGTTTACCTGCGGGAAAGGCCGGTGGTGATTTGTACGTTTCATACAGGATCGTACAGGATACTGAACCTGTTTTTACTGCTGCATGGAATTGCATTTACACTGGTAACGGGAAGGGAAGTTATGCAAAGGGAAGGTAATGAGTTGAAGGAGATTTACAGGAAGCATTTTTGCGGGAAGCAGGCGGATGGTTTGCGTATGATTAATGCAGAGGAAGGGAATGCAGGGCTGCGTATGTTGCGAGAACTACGGGCCGGCAGAAGCCTTATGCTTTATATGGACGGGAATACGGGAGCAGGTAATGCCACCAGCAGAAATGAAAACCATTGCGTGGTTAACTTTCTGAACGGGCAGGTTTATGCAAGGAAGGGAATTGGGTACCTGGCTTATAAAGCAGGTGTGCCATTGCTGCCAGTGTATTGTTACCGCACCGAAGGATACACATTAAGACTAAGGTTTGATGAACTTATATACCCTGACAGGAACAGCGATGCCAACCAGTTTGCAGAGCAAGTGACCCAAAAAATATACCGTACTGCCGGAGAGATCATAAGCCAATACCCGGAACAATGGGAGGGATGGCTGCAACTGCATAAGACTGCGGTTGTGAAAGAACAACCTGAAAGTGAACCTGCCTGGAAGGAAGAAGATGGTTACCCGTTATTTGTACTACTGAATAAAAAGAGGTACGGCGTTTTTACTGAAGGGGGTAGTTTTTATTTGCTGGGAAAAAATAACTATACCTTTTTTGAGCTGGATTGTTTACTTTATAGACAACTAAAACGCTGTGGCGGTGAAGTACTGGCTTCCAGCCAGTTTGAACCGGGGCAGCTGGAATACCTGCTGGGAAAAGGAGTGCTGACGGCTGCCAGTAGGTAACAATAACCACTAAAGCGGATACTATGACTGCTACAACCTATACGGAGCACAGACTTTCATTGAGGATACCTGTGCATGCCAGTGCATGGATTGTGTATGCCAGTTTTATTTACATTGCCAATTACCTTGCTAACCCCAATGTGTTGCTGCTGCAAACCCTTCTTTTTCTTTGCCCTTACTGCCTTAGTTTTTACGCCAGTATTTATGTGCTGGGGTTGCGGAAGCAGAAAGGTGCATTATGGAGTATTACCAGTTTTTTTATTGTGTTTTTGCTGATGACTGTACTGGGATATTTGTATGTGTACCTGTTGTTGCCGGCAACGGGAATAAAGCTTTATACCTCGACACATTTCAGGGATTTTTTAAAAGCTGCATTGCTGGGGTTTGTGCAATACTTTTCTTATGCCATGCTTTATTTCTACATCAGGGAATCGTTTCTGAAAGAGCGGGCGCTGCGTAAACTGGAAGAAGAAAAGCTACGAAAGGAACTGGAGAACTCTGTATTAAAGCAACAGGAACTGCAAAGCCAGCAGGAGAAACTGCAACTGGAGTATGCTTTTTTGCGTACACAGGTTAACCCTCATTTTTTGCATAATACGCTGAATGTTTTGTTTGGGCAGGCTTTGCCCTACTCGGAAGAACTTGCGGATAATATTGACAAGCTTTCGAGAATGATGCGCTATTCGCTTGAAAGCATTGAGCAGGAAGGAGATACTGTGCCGGTTGAAAAAGAACTGGAAAACCTGGAACTGTTACTGGATATGCACCGTATGCGGTTTGGCGATACAAAGTTTATTGATTACCGTATTGAGGGATTGGTAAAGAGGCAGGAATTGCCTCCTTTATCGTTTATTACGGTTGTAGAAAATGCCTTTAAGTATGGTGACCTGAAAGATGCTGAACTGCCATTATACATACGGGTGAAACTTGAACCGGGTACTGTTTATTTTACCTGCCGGAATAAAAAACGTAAAAACAATGTACCCACAACCTCGCATCATATAGGTATCAGTAACCTGCGGCGCAGGCTTAATGCAGCGTTTGAAAACAGGTATGAACTTACTGTGAAGGATGAGGAACAGGTGTATTGTTTTGAACTGCAAGTAAACTGTAAACTATGATAAGCTGTGTAATTATTGATGATGAACAACCTGCCATTGATATACTGGTAAGGCATTTAAAAAAGATACCTGACCTTGAACTGGCCGGTACGGAAACAAATGCAGCAACCGGTATGGAACTGATACAGCAACTGCAGCCTGATGTGGTGTTCCTGGATATACAGATGGATGAGATGAACGGTCTGGAACTGATGCATGCTGTTGGTGCCATTACTGAGGTTATTTACTGTACAGCCTATTCATCGTATGCTGCTGACAGTTATGAAGTGAATGCAGTTGATTACCTGATGAAGCCTATAGCGTTTGCCCGCTTTAGCCGTGCTATTGAACGATTGCGGAAAGTGCTTGCGGGCAAACAGCAGGCAAATGCAAGAGATGAAGAAAGGGATTGCCTGTATGTAAAAAACGGTTTTAAAGGAAAAATAGTGCGGCTGAATTTTGCGGAGATTGATTATGTAAAGGCGCTGAATAATTATGTGGCTTTTTACCGGGGGAAGGAACGGGTGGTTGCACATATGAACCTGCGGGAACTTGAAGGGATATTGCCAGCTGAACAATTTATGCGGGTACAAAAATCGTTTATTGTGGCATTAAACCGGATTGATGCCATGGAATACAATGAACTTATTATAAAAGAAAGCGGCCACAGGGTGCAGGTAGGAGGCAGCTATCGTGCAGAGCTGCTGAAGCGGATGGGTATATAAAAACTGGTAACCTTAAAAAAATTATATGATAGCAAAAGCAATGGAAGAAAAGAAAAAAGTATCTGTATTGGTACTAATGCGATATGAACTTGAAAGAGATGGATTGGAAGCCTATTTGCAGAACTGTAAGGAATATCATTTCTGTACTACGGTTGTGGCAAGCGGTTATGAAGCAGTTAAAAAAATTAATGAAGCGGATTATGACCTGCTGCTGCTTGATTACCAGTTGCCCGATAGTACGGGGGATGAGATTGCAACGACCATACATACAATAAAGCCGGGATTGCAAATGATTGTGATTACAAAATTTGACAGTCCGTATTATGTTGAAAAGATGAAGGCTGCGGGCGTGAAGGGTTATATTCATAAAGCAGATGATGCGGCGGAACTGATTAAGGCAATTGATAAGGTGATGAAGGGGGAGGAGTATTATTCGGGGAGGGTGTATGGGGGAAGAGAAGATAGCCGGTAGTAGGTAGTAGGTAGTAGGTAGTGAGTAGCCGTTTATATGATGAGAGATATGAATTTCAAACGAAAATTCTTAAATGAAGCAAGAAAAAGATATGTGTTTAATAACGGCAAGATTGTTTATTTAATAACGCACATGAATTTCAGATGCCAATTTTCTTTCTATATTCTGTAGGTGTGATTTGATGAATTGATTTAAAAAACCGGTTAAAATTTACAAGGTTATTATACCCGCATTTATAACAGACATCAGCAACAGATAAATTTTCATTTTGTAAAAGTCTTGTAGCATGACCTATTCTTAATTCATTCAGAAATTGTGTAAATGTTTTTTGTGTGCGGCTTTTAAAGAAACGGCAGAAAGCATTTGGTGTCATATGGATGAGGTTGGAAATTTCCTTTAAATCAATGTCTCTGTGAAAGTTTTGCATAAGGTGCTGGTATACTTTATGAATACGTCCAGTATCAACTTCGTCATACGCATTTTTAAATGTGATACCTGCGAGGTAAGTAAATTCTTTTGAAACAGATAATACTCCGATGATTTCGAGAAAGTGAATGATTTTACTGAGGCCAGTTTCTTTAGAGATTTTGATGAGAATTTTAGAAACAAGTTTTTTGGTTGTGCCGTGAAAGGCGAGTCCTCTGTCAGCACGATTAATTAAATCTTCAATAGGTGAAACAATATGTTGTTCGTCAGTAAGATTAAGCAGGAAGTCGGGTGGGAAATAGATTACAGTTGATCGTATCCCGAGATTATTTTTTTCTTCAAAGAACGCCACATCATTTTGCCAGATATGTGGAAGATTAGGGCCCATCAGAACCAAATCTCCATCTTCAAAATTATCTACATTATCGCCTACAATGCGTTTGCCATATCCTTTTTCTACCCACACCAATTCGCATAAGTGATGAAAATGAAAGGGGCTATCAAGATATTGCTGGTTTATGTTTTTTATCTGAATTGTTTTTTTTCCAGCAAGTTTTACATCAATGAACTGGGATTTCATGTGCGAGTTTATTAAATTTTTTTTGTCAGAGGTATAGCTATGAAAATGATCAATTCGATTATTGTAAACAAGTGAGAAATTTTACAGTTCCTTTCGTTTAATGAAATTAGGTTAAAAGTAAGATACAATGATAGTGAATGACAGGTGAATTATGAAGATAGCTATCTTAAAATGAAAAACTTGGTAAAAAAGTTTATATAGTAGGTAAAATGCTTAAAGGATTGATTTCTCGCCCTTACGTCCTTTGCAGACCTGAAATTCTGTTAAAATAAAATTATTACGATTGCTTATTAAGGCTGGTTTTTTCAGGCGTTTTTTTAATTATAGCTGCCAAACAAAGAAAACGGTTCTGTTACGGATGAAGTGACAGGTTTGCCGCTTAGGTTGTAACAGTTAAGATTAAAAAACGGCTATCGCAACAGCAACGGATGCAAAAGAGACAGAAGTAATCAATAAAGCAGATGTAAAAATTGCGCTTGTATCTGTTTGAATGAAACTGAATGAAGTAGTTGTAACAGGATATTGTATTACTAATATTAAAAAAATCTAGGGTCTATTTAAATTTTTGATATTAAGCCTGTACAGGAGCTTCCTTTCAGTGAACTTAGCTCTGCACTGCAGGGCAGAGCTAAGCCAGTATATCCATCAGGGGTAATGGCTCCTTTTATCGTTGTTAAAATGAGAGAAACAAAATATTTGAGGGTTGGTATTGCAGACGGTCATCCATTGATCAGGAAAGTAATTGGGCTTGTTGTTCAGGACGCAGGATTTAAGGTTATTGCCGAAGCCGCCAACGTATCTGAGCTGATCGATAACCTGAAAAAGACAGGTGTGCCGGATATTTTTATTATTATCATAAAGCTGCCGGACAGCAATTGTCTTGAAACCTGTTTTACTTTAAAGCAGCAGTATCCCGGCTGCAAAATGCTGGCTGTTTCCATCACTGCATACCCTTACAATGAAAATATGCTACACAGGTTTGGTATCGACATGTATGTTAATGATATCAGCCATCCAAATCAGTTAATAAATATATTGCATGAGCTGACAGGTCAATGAGTTTTAATGTAAGGGATTTAGATATTTCAGTAAGTGAAACGGTTGGTTGGTTTCATGATCCTGTGACCGAGTTGACATGATAACTTTAATATTTCTTTTTAAAAATTCTGTTGATTTGATGAATTGATTTATAAAAGCGGTTAAAAATTACAAGGATGTTATACCTGTATTTATAAGAGAGATCAGCAACAGATAAATTTGCATTTGATAAGTCTTGCAGTATGACTAATTCTTAATTCATTCAGAAAATGGGTAAATATTATTTATCTGATTTTTTTTCATAAAGTTCCCCATCAATTAACCGGGATTTCAGTTTAAAAGTAAAATACAATAATCGTAAAAGGCAGGTGTATTGTGAAGACAGCTATAATGAAAATTAAAAAAATCAGGTAGGAAAGTTTATATACAAGTTAAAAAACTTAAAGAAATATTGTTTTATTCATGCGTCCTTTACAGATCTGAAATTCTGTTTATGAAAAAATTACTATGCTTGCTATTGCTGCTTTTTTTTCAAATAGTTTTTTTAACTGCAGCAAAACAAACAAAAAAAAATACCGGTTCTGTTACGGATGTAGTAACGGATTTGCCACTGCAGCAGAGGGTTCTTATTAAGGTTATAAATTCAGGACAGTTCAAGGTTTTGATTAATAAAGCATAAAAGCCAAAAAGTTTAGAGTTAGAATTTCTATATACAAGCAATCGTACACGGGATTATTCTTAATCCTGTTTTTCAGAAATTTGACAAAACGCTCAGGTTTTTTTACCTCTAAGACTTTGAACAATAAGGCTGGCTTATTCTTATTCCTGCTTTTAAAATGGAACAGCATATTTCTTAAAAAAGGATATTTAAATAACGGTTTTCAATATCCATTGAATAAAAGGAACCTCAATATTGCCAGAAACGATTCTTGGTTGTATAAAAAAGCTAAATGAAAAGAAGAATTACTTTGTATGTTTTTTTGTGTATAACATATACAGGAAATGTTTTTGCACAGACTTATATGGCAGCTGACAGAAAACATTTATTTCCAATTCCGTCTTTTGTAAGAGGAATAAATAATCCTGTGCAACCGATGGATGATGATTGGGAGATTAATCTTAAATATACTCCCGAAGTTGTTGAAGACAGAAGTGACGGTGGCCAATGGAGGCAGGTTAAAGTGCCTGGTGAAGCAATGATGCAGGGGTTTGTTATAAAGAATGACAGTGCATTTGTTTACCGAAAAAAAATGTTTATTTCCAGTGAGTTAAAAAATTATCATCATCTTATCCGTTTTAACGGAGTTTATAATCATGCAACAGTTTATTGTAACGGGAAAAAAGTACGGGAGCATTTTGGAGGTTTTACTGCATGGGATGCAGATATCACAGCATATGTAAAATACGGGCAAGAAAACTGGTTACATGTAGTTGTAACGGACAGGGCTGATGATATTTCTTATGCCTCAGGCTACGCACATCATCCTATAGGAGGAATTTTGCGTAAGGTTCAGCACCTCCTATTGCCGAATAATCCGGTTAATTATTTTTATACTGATGCCGGTTTGACCAACCAGTTTAAAGATGGTACACTGCGTATCCGAATGGGAATGCTGCAGCCGGCAAATGTAAAAGCAGAATATGAACTCAGGGATGAAACAGGAAAAAAATTATGGGCAACCCCGCACCTTTTACAAACCGTTGAAGGAGGCTTTTTTGAAGACAGTACTGTTATTAAAAACATTCATGCCTGGACAGCAGAGACTCCGCATCTTTATACCATCCGGTTGCGTATATTGGAAAATGGAAAACTGCAGCAGGTTATTGAACAAAAGCTAGGTTTTCGTACTGTGCAAATAGATGATCAACGGCAATTGCTTGTCAACGGCAACCCAGTTAAGTTAAGAGGTGCCTGCCGGCATGATATGCATCCGCTATTGGGACGAAGTACAAACAGGGAACAGGATAGTATTGATGTAAGACTGGCCAAAGATGCCAATTTGAATTTTATCCGGACTTCTCATTATCCGCCCTCAACAGATTTTCTTGAATTCTGCGACAGGTATGGTATATATGTACAGGAAGAAACCGCCATCTGTTTTGTGATTGAATGGCGAGAGGGGATCTATAAGCAATATTGGGCAACACAGGACAACCCTGATTTTACCGGTCGTTATCTTGGCCAGCTGAGTGAAATGATTGATCATGACCGTAATCACTCATCTGTGATCATGTGGTCGATTGGTAATGAAAGCAAGTATGGTATTAATTTTCAGAAGGAATATGATTTTATAAAATCGGCAGACCTGTCAAGACCTGTATCATGGTCATGGCCTTATACTGCGTTGGAAAAAGGAAAAAGATGTTTTGATATTGCAGTGTCGCATTATCCTCAATACAATGGAAAAGGCACAGATGCTGGTGGTATAGAAAAAGAAATGGTGCATCCGCAATTTCCTGTTATTGGTGATGAGTGGGCTCATGTAGCCTGTTATAATACAGACCTGCTAGCTTATGATCCAAACATTAAAAATTTCTGGGGTATCAGTCTTGACAGTATGTGGATGTCGAGATTTGATGTAAAGGGAAATATAGGAGGAGCCATCTGGGGTATGATCGATGAAACATTTCATCTGCCTGATACAATTACCGGATATGGACCATGGGGTATTGTTGATGTGTGGAGAAGAAAGAAACCAGAGTTCTGGAATACAAAAAAAGCCTATTCTCCCGTACGGTTACTATTGGATCAACTACGCATTGAAAATGGAAATTTTTTCATTCCTGTACATAACCGCTTTGATCATCTTAATCTAAAAGATATACATGCCACTATTATACGTAACGATATTTCCTCTTCACTAATTCTTCCTGACGTACCGGCACATGGAAAAGGAATTATCCGTGTACCTGCAGGTGAAAATATATTGATCCTGTTTAAGGACAAGCAAGGTAATATGATTGATGAAGAGATGATTGGAACAAAAAAAGAATACCAGGTTACAATACCTCAAAGTAAAACCAACTGGGTGATTACCCAAAAAGATACGTTGAGTTTTCTTGTTTCCGGTGCTTTAACTGTTACGGTCAATAACCGTACAGGCGCCATTATAAAAGTAACAGATGGATCCCGTGAACTGATTAACGGAAATCCCGTTGTGAGCATAAACAAACCAAAAGATGCAGGTGTACTGAAAAATACAGAAGGTGTTTTTTCCGGGAATTATGATATTAAAACTATGTCGATAAACCAGGATAATAAGAACAAAGTAATCATTAATACAAAAGGAATAGTTGATCAATATCCTGTAGAAATGGTTACTGTTTTACATGCCTCCGGCTGGATTGAAATTAATTATATGGTGGATAGCATTCCTGCATATACATGGGATATTGGCATCAGGATACCCGTGAATCCGGGCTTTGATCAAATAAGCTGGAAACGAAAAGCATATTGGTCTGTTTATCCAGAGGGGCATCTATCATCAGCAGAAGGCATTGCTTATAAAAACAATCCTTTACCCGAAAGATACCGAAGCAGACCGCAGGGTAGTACTGAAAATGCGATGTATGATTATTACATTAACAGAACAATTGAGCCTCAAAAGGCCAGAATGCCAGCAACTGAAAATTATCGTGCCAGAAAAGAAAATATTTACAGTTATACTGTTTCAGGAAATACAGGTGCAAGGTTAAAAGTATGGTCAAATGGCACACAGGGGGCTAAAATGAATGTAAGTAATAATGGTGAACAGCAATTGGTTGTTACAGATAAAAATGATTACTGGAGTTTATCCTGGGGTAACTACCAAGGAGAAATAAACAGTCCAGAGAAACATACCGGAAAAATAATTCTTGAGTTATTGTTATTTTAAATTCAAAAAACAGAAAAATATGCAACATGCAGTGATTGAAACACCCTGGCAAACAGATGACGAGTTATTCCATATTGTACGAACAGAATTGTTTACTGCCGTGGTTGGTGATATTATGGACAAGCTGGGTTATTTACACCAGTTTTTACCACCACAGATAACAGCCTTACGAAAAGATATGTTTGTTGTCGGGCGTGCCATGACAGTACTTGAAGCAGATGTTTTTGGAGATGAAAGTACTAACAATGCTGTGTTGAATAAACCTTTTGGCTTAATGCTGGAGGCACTTGATGATTTAAAAAAAAATGAAGTGTATGTGTGTAGTGGTTCATCGCCTTCGTATGCTTTGTGGGGAGAACTGATGGCTACAAGAGCAATTAAACTTGGTGCAGCAGGTGCTGTTGTAGATGGATATTCAAGGGATACCAATGGGATTTTACATCTGAATTTCCCTACATTTTCTTATGGTTGTTATGCGCAGGACCAGGCACCAAGGGGTAAGGTGATTGATTTCAGAGTACCCATAGAAATACAAGGTGTAAAAGTTAACCCGGGTGATATTATAGTTGGGGATATTGATGGTGTATGTGTGGTGCCTTCTGAAATTGAAGAGGAAGTATTTGTAAAAGCCATTGAAAAAGCCCGTGCAGAAAAAATGGTGCAGATAAAAATTAAAGAAGGCATGTCAGCAAAAGATGCATTTGAAAAATTTGGCATTATGTGATCAGAGTATAACCGAACTATTTATTACTTACCGATGTATTATTATAAGTTTTTAGCAAAATGGCTGATTTGTACTTTTAAGCATTTAATTCAAAAAGCTATGCTCCCAGCCAGTTTGTTTTTTACAATACCGGCAGTAACAGCCCAATCTTTAAACAACAACGGATATACAGTTCCGGTAATAACTCCAAGACCGGTTTGGGTTAGCGGATTACAGCAGCCTTTGCTCTCTCTCAACGGAGATTGGGATTTTAAGGTAAAAGGATCTGCAAAAAGAAGCAGCATAAAAGTTCCCGGGGAATGGGGAATGCAAGGGTATACAGTTAACGAGGGTGAAACTGCGGTATATAGCTGCCAGTTAAAAATTCCTGCCGACTGGATGCATCAAACTGTAAAACTGAGGTTTGATGCAGTAAGTTCGCATGCTGTAATAAAATTGAACGGAAAGAAATTGGCTGAACATGAAGGAGGTTTTGTTCCTTTTGAAGTTGATCTCAGTACAGCTTTACAGCAACAGGAGAATTTGCTGGAAGTGGAGGTGCAGGCGCAAACCATTAGCGATAAGCTAGCCTGTACATCTCAATATGCTGTACATACAGTTGGAGGGATACTGCGAAAAGTTACATTGTTTGCATTGCCTAAAACTTATCTCAGTGATATGTATCTGCATACAGAATTTGACAGACAATATAAAAACAGCAGATTAATCATTCATACTTCAATTGAAAATTCAACAGAAAACACAATACTTCTATTTACACTTCGTGATGCAGAAGGAAATATTGTTGTTCAAAAGCGCAGCCGAACATATGAGCCTCGTTCAATAATAAAAGTTGTAAATCCAGTACAATGGAACCCAGAGCATCCTTACCAGTATGAATTAACCTGTGAATTGCTTAAGGATGGACAGGTACTCGAAACAGTTCGTCAAAAAATGGGATTTAAACAGGTGGAAATAAAGGACAGCCGTGTTTATGTAAACGGACAACCGGTAAAGTTGCATGGTGTTAACCGCCATTCTGTTCACCCGCTTACAGGACGGAGTATAAGTACAGATTTTGATGTGTTGGATGCCCAACTTTTCCGTGAGGCGAATTGTAATTACATCCGAACTTCACATTACCCACCTTCTGAAGAATTTTTGAATGCCTGTGATTCGTTGGGTTTGTTTGTAGAAAGTGAATCCGCTTTATGCTGGATACAGCACGGAGCATCACCTATCTGGAAAAAATGGAATTACAGAGATGAAAAATTTCTTCCGTTTATGGTAGCTGCAAATGTTGAAAATGTATTTGCAGGAAGAAATCACCCATCAATCATCATGTGGTCACTTGGAAATGAGAGTTACTGGAGTCCATTGTGGGAACAGGTTCATGCGTTGATTAAACAACTAGATCCCACGAGGCCGACTGTTTTTCATGATCAGTGCTGGGGTGGATTTAATAACGGAAGTAGCAAAGCAGATATAGCTAATTATCATTATCCAGGTATCAATGGGCCGCAGGCAACAGATACGATGAGCAGGCCAGTATTGTTTGGAGAATATGCACACTTATCGACTTATAACAGGCGAGAGCTAATTACTGATCCCGGTATCAGGAGTGCATATGGCGAACCGTTAGTACGATTTTATGATTCAATTTACCATCATGATAAATGCCTTGGTGGGGCAATCTGGAGCGGAATTGATGATATCTTTCACCTGCCTGATGGAAGAATTGTTGGTTATGGACCATGGGGCCCGCTGGATGGCAGGCGAAGAAAGAAGCCAGAATACTGGGGTATTAAAAAAGCCTATACGCCGGTTCGCATTACCGGTGTGGATTTATCCAACGCAGTGAAGGGGTTTGCTGTGTTGCATGCAGAAAACCGGTTTGATTTTACTTCTTTAAAAGATGTGAAAATTAAAGTCATTTATAACAACGGAAACACTGCGATGATTACTTCTGATATTGCGGCTCATGGGAAAGGAGATATACAGGTGCCATTACCTTTAAATACAACATCGTTTTATATATCATTTACAGATAAGCGGGGGGTGGTGGTAAATGAAGAAGAATATATTGTTAATAAGGCCACAGCTGAATTAAGAACCAACAGGCCAGCTTTTATACAGATGAAAGAAGATGAGATGTTGATCACTGTTGAACAAAACGGGATTACTTATCTTATCAGTAAAAATCATGGCAGCATCATACAGATAAAAAGAGGAGAAGATGTGCTTCTTGCACAAGGCCCTTCTTTTACTGTAGTGCCAATGAACAGTGATGATGGTGGCAAGCCTAATGTGGCCGGTGAAACTTATCAGAATAATATCTATCCTTTAAAAAATTATGCTTTGTACAATATTTTTTCAACTGCTGTGAGTTCTGCAAAAACTGATTCCGGAATTGTGATTCATACACAGATCAGTTATGCAGATGGAAGTTCAGCACGTATGGAATACCGGTTTACAGGAAATGAATTACAGATATATTACACAGTTATGTACAAAGGAAAAGATACTAAACCTTATCAATACGGAATGCTTATGCAACTTCCTGAAACATTTGACCGGCTTACCTGGAAAAGAAATGGAGCTTTTACCACTTACCCTGCTAATGATATTGCCCGAAACAATGGCAACGCTTTATTGAATTCAAGACAAACCAATGGTGTTGAGCCATGGCGTATTGTGCCACCCAACGACTGGAAAGATGATGCAGATGAAAGGGGAAGCAATGATTTCCGGTCAACCAAACACAATATTCTTGAAGTTTCATTACAGGATAATAAAGCGAACAGGATTGTTGTCCGTTCAGATAGCAAACAGTCATCACGCAGCTGGCTTCAGGATGGAACTATACAATGGCTGATAGCAGATTATAGTAATAATGGATCGGAATCATTTTATGGTTCACCTTTTTCTGACGGGCGTATTGACATTAAAGACAAAATGTTAACAGGCAGATTATTTATTTCATTTCCCAGTAAATAATCTGGTTACTTTATAAGAATATAAAATGCCATATATGAAAATCATTCGAGTAAGGATGAGCAGACATGCAGTTATTTTGATTGTTTTATTTTTCATTTTTCAATTGCCTGTATTTGCGGCTCCCAAGGCTTCACATGATATGTATTTTAAACAACTGGCGACAAGCTGGGATGAGGGAATTCCATTAGGTAATGGCATGATCGGAGCTTTAATATGGCAGCGGAAGGAAAATATGCGCTTTTCTCTTGATCGTGCAGATCTTTGGGATTTACGCCCGATGAGAGGACTGCATAGAAAAGAATTCAATTTCCAATGGGTGTTTGAGCAGGTGCTGAAAAAGGATTACAGTCCTGTACAAAAATTTCTGGATGGACCTTATGATCATGAACCAGCGCCATCGAAGATACCCGGAGCGGCATTGGAATTTCCATCAGAGCAATGGGGTAATGTTCAATCTGTACAGCTGTTTCTCGAAACGGCTATCTGTGAAGTAAAATGGGAAACAGGTGTAATAATGAAAACATTTGTACATGCAGAAAAACCAGCTGGCTGGTTTCGTTTTGAAAACGTAAGAGGCCATTTTTCTCCACAACTAATTGCACCCCATTATGAAGGTGAAGTTAAAAATATCGGTGATCCTGTTGGGGGGGATGATCTTTCGAGATTGGGATATCAACAAGGAGTAATTGAACAGCATGGTAACAGTATTATCTATAAACAAAAGGGTTGGGGAGATTTCAGTTATACGGTTTCTATACGATGGAAAAAAGTTGGACAGGGGATTTTTGAAGGGGTATGGAGTATCTCAACCCATTACTTAAATCAGACCGTATTGGAGTCAGATAAAATAACATTAACCCAACTGCGGCAAGGTTTTTACAAAAATTATTCAACTCATGAAAGTTGGTGGAAGAACTTCTGGAGTAAGTCTAAGATTCAAATACCAGATGAAAAGTTGGAAAAGCAATGGTACCAGGAACAATATAAATTTGGTTCTGCTTCACGAAAAGGATCACCTCCAATTTCATTACAGGCAGTTTGGACGGCAGACAACGGAAGACTTCCCCCGTGGAAAGGAGATTATCATCATGATCTGAATACGCAGTTAAGTTACTGGCCTTCTTACAGTGCTAATCATCTGGATGAAGCAATGGTGTACCTGGATCACCTTGATAAAAATAAGGCCAATTACCAACGTTATACAAATCTCTATTTTGGTAAAAAGGGATTGGCTGTTCCCGGAGTAACAACTTTAGATGGAACGGAAATGGGAGGGTGGATACAATATGCTTTGTCGCCAACTGTTTCTGCTTGGCTATCGCATCATTACTATCTGCAATGGCGTTACAGTATGGATAAAGTTTTTTTGAAAGAGCGGGCATACCCATGGATTAAAGAAACTGCAATTTTCCTGGAAAATTTAACTATTAAGGATGAGCTTGGGCGCCGTAAATTACCACTCAGTTCAAGCCCGGAAATAAATGACAACAACATTACTGCCTGGTTTCAGCAAACAACCAATTATGATCTTGCGCTAATGAAATTTGTTTTTTTGAAAGCTGCAGAAATGGCCAAGACGTTAGGGTTAACAAAAGAAGCCGAACACTGGGAAAGTATTCTTGGTGAATTTGGTGACTTTGCAATAAGCAAGAATCAAGAATTAATGATTGCACCTTCACAAGCGTATCAACAATCACACCGCCATTTTTCAAACATGATGGCCATTCATCCTCTGGGATTGATTAAATGGGAAGATGGAGAACAGTCGCAGATGATTATCCGAAACAGCATTCACCTGTTAGACAGCATTGGCCCTGACTATTGGTGTGGCTATACATATTCATGGTTGGCAAATCTGAAAGCACGGGCCAAAGATGGAGAGGGTGCTGCAAATGCTTTACAGATTTTTGCAAAAGCATTTTGTTTAGCAAATGGATTCCATGCGAACGGTGACCAAACTAAATCAGGATACTCAAAATTCGAGTATCGCCCATTTACTTTGGAGGGAAATTTTGCATTTGCTGCAGGATTACAGGAAATGCTCTTGCAGAGCTATGCTGGTTTTATCGAAGTTTTGCCTGCAGTACCTGTTTGCTGGAAAGATATTTCTTTTTCAAAATTGCGTGCAGAAGGTGCTTTTCTGATTGACGCCGTTAAGGAAAAAGGAAGTATCAGGTATGTAAAAATTGTTTCAGAAAAGGGGGGAACTACTGTATTGAAATTACCATTCCCGAATTGGCGAATTAAATTCCGGAAAAGCGTGGAGTTAAAAGAGTGTAAGAATGGTTATTTAACACTTTTGTGCAAACCAGGAGCTGAACTAATTCTACTAAACAAGAATTCTGAATAACTATTGATAAAAATGTTTTAAAATGAAAATAACTGATGTAAAAGTATGGCTTGTAGAAGGTGTTAAATATAACTGGACCTTATTAAAAATTTATACTGATACAGGGCATACAGGAGTAGGTGAAGCAACCAACTGGCCGGGTAGTCCCATTGTGTATGAAGCAGCAAAACATGTTGGTCAACGTATTATTGGACTTGATCCGATGCAAACGGATTTTATCTGGACAAAACTTTACCGTGATCTGAACTGGATAGGACCTTATGGTGCCAGTCTTTGTGCAATTAGTGGTATTGATATGGCTTTACTTGACCTGAAGGGAAAAGTATTGCATACCCCATGTTATGAATTGCTGGGCGGTGCTTTTCGCAAGAATATTTTATTGTATGCAAATTATTGGTTTACTGCCGGTGGACATAATGCAGATGACTATGCTGCACAGGCCAAAAAAGTAAAAGAGGCCGGTTTTACCGGACTGAAATTTGATCCTTTTGCACATACCAATTATTTATATGGGGAGGATCTTTCTTCTAATCTTACTTTAACCACTGAACAGCAGGACCTTGCTTTTGAAGTAAGTAAGGCCGTAAGAGAAGCAGTGGGAAGGGATTTTGATATTATGATTGAAACTCACGCCATGCTTAACTACCGTGTTGCTGTAAAAATGGCACAGCGTTTTTCACAACTGGATATAACATGGTATGAAGAACCTGCTGGACCTGAAAGTGCTGATACATTACGTGCCATGCGTGAACGTATTCCTTCCAATGTATCTATATGTGTTGGAGAGCGGCATTACACAAGGCATGGTATCCGTCCAGTTCTGGAAAAAAATATCTGTGATATAATGATGCCTGATATTACCCGTTGCGGTGGCCCATCTGAGATGAAACGTATGGCCACCATGATGGAAGCCTATAATGTATTGCTGGCTCCGCATAATCCGAACGGGCCGTTGTCAACATTGGCATCTGCACATGTTTGTGCTTCTGTTCCTAATTTCTTCCGGCAGGAATTTATGTTTAATGATGTTGCATGGAGGGATACGGTTATTACTCATCCCATTCAGGAGATGGTACGGGAGGGATATCTGCAACTGAGCGACAGGCCTGGCCTTGGGGTGGACCTGGTTGAAGAGGAAATGGAAAAACATCCTGGTATTTTAGAAACACGCCCCGGATTTTATATCTAATCATCATTAAAGAAAGCGATATGTTTCAGATAGATTTTTCAGGAAAAACAGTTTTGATCAGTGGAGCCAATGCCGGTCTTGGATTGGGAATTGCACGTCAAATGGCAAAAGCAGGAGCAAATATTTCAGGGTGTGCGAGAGGTGGTGAAGATGCTGTTTTTAAAAAGGAAATGATGCAATATGGTGCCCGGGTTTTGTACACAAAATGCGATGTAACATGCCAAACTGATCTTGAAAATTTTGTTGCACGTACTGTTGAAAGGTTTGGGGGAGTTGATATACTGATATCCAATGCGGGGGCAAATGTTTTTACCGGTGCAGATAAAAGTACTGATGATGATTGGCAAAATAATATGGAGCTAAATCTTGCATCACACTGGAGACTGGCAAAACTTTGTAAACCTTACTTAGAAAAAAACAACGGGGTAATAATTATCATGTCATCAAATCATGCATATTATACCATTCCAGGTTGCTTTCCTTATAATATCAGCAAGACTGCTTTAACAGCATTGGTGCAGAGTCTTTCAATTGAATGGTCACCATTCATCCGTACTGTTGGAATTGCTCCAGGATTTATTGATACTCCCGGTAATCAGAAATGGTTTGATTCATTCAGTGATCCTGAGGCTGAACGGCAGAAAACAATTGACCTGCATCCGGTAAAAAGAATTGGAACAGTTGATGAAATTGGTGGATGGTGTGTTTTTCTGGCGAGTGAATATGCCTCTTTTTCTTCAGGAACAACTTATCTAATTGATGGAGGCAGAAGTGCTTTAATGCAACAAAAATAATCTCTGTTATCAACTCCGAAACTAATGATGAACATAATTAAGGCTGAATTAGTTTATAAACATCAACTGCAACTTGGTGAAGGTGCCTACTGGCATGCTGACTGGAAAAAGTTTTTGTATGTTGATATTAATGAAAAACGCTTAGGCATTCTGGATCCTGTAAACAAAACAATATCAGAACATCTTCTGACAAAAAAACCAGGTGCTGTATTTGCAGCTGGTGAAAATAAACTGCTGATTGCACTTGAAGATGCAATTGTTTTGGTAGATTTTCCTTCCGGAAAAACAGAAGTTCTTGCCGATATTGAAAAAGATATACTGCAGAACCGTTGTAATGATGGAGCCTGTGACATTGCCGGCAGGTTGTGGATAGGAACGATGAATGTTTTTGCTAAGGCTAATGAAGGTTCCTTGTATTGCTTTGATGGAAAAGAATTGGTAAAGATGATTAACGGGACAACAGTATCCAATGGTATCTGCTGGTCGCCTGATAACAAAGTGATGTATTATATTGACTCTTTCGAATATAATATCAGGGCATTTGATTATGATGTTGATACAGGTAATATCAGTAATGTAAGGGTTGTTGTTTCAATTAATGAAAAAGGATTGACAGCAGACGGAATGTGTGCCGATGAAGAAGGGAATTTATGGGTTGCGATGTGGGGAGGAGGCTGTGTAAATTGTTATAACCCGGGAAATGGAGATTTGATTTCAAAGATTATAGTTAGTGCTCCACATGTTACAAATTGTTCTTTTGGCGGAGAAAATAATCAGCAATTATTTATTACTACAGCACGAGAAGGATTATCGGAAAAGGAATTAGATAAATATCCTTTAAGTGGTTCCTTATTTATAGCTGAAACAGGTAAAAGAGGGTTGCCGTTATATGCTTTCAGACAAAAAATGAATTTTTAAAACAGAGAAAATGACTTTAGCGTTTATTGACTATCTCATTATTGCGATCTATTTTTTGTTTGTTATCGGTATTGGTTTTTTATTGAAGAGAAAAGTAAAAACCAGCAATGATTTTTTAATGAGTAACCGGAGTATTCCTCTTTGGATTACCAGCCTTGCTTTTATTTCTGCCAATCTTGGTGCCCAGGAAGTTTTAGGTATGGCCGCCAATGGAGCAAAATACGGAATGTTAACAGTGCACTTTTATTGGGTTGGTGCTCCTATTGCAATGATTTTTTTGGGAATTTATATGATGCCCTTTTACTATGGAAGTAAAGCCCGCAGCGTTCCTGAATACCTGAAACTTCGTTTTGATGAAAAGACTCGGACACTGAATGCCATCAGTTTTGCTGGAATGACCGTTTTTTCATCAGGAGTTTCCTTATATGCTCTTGCTATGCTTATGGAAGTGATATTGGGATGGAATTTTAATATTTCTGTTTGGGTGGCTGCATTTGTGGTAATGGTTTATACATTCACCGGTGGACTTACAAGTGCCATTTATAATGAAGTACTGCAGTTCTTTTTAATTGTGCTTGGCATTGCCCCGTTGGTATATATTGGACTTGATAAAGCTGGAGGATGGCAGGGGATTCTACAACATGTAGATGCTGCAAAATTACATGCCTGGAAAGGTCTGGATAATCCTTCAAATAATCCTATGGGGGTTGATGTTGCAGGTATGGTAATGGGGCTTGGATTTGTATTAGCTTTTGGTTATTGGTGTACGGATTTTTTAGTGGTACAGAGAGCAATGGTCAGTGGAAATTTAAACGATGCGAGACGTACTCCCATCATTGCTGCAATTCCTAAAATCCTTATGCCGGCAGTTGTTATTTTGCCAGGAATTGTAATTCTTGCATTGCAAAAGCAATTTACCGGTTATGAATTACCGCAGAACATCAATGGGTCTGAGAATTACAATATGGTTTTACCTGTTTTATTGCAGAAAATATATCCAAACGGATTGTTGGGTGTTGGTTTAACTGCATTAATCGCATCGTTTATGAGTGGGATGGCTGGTAATGTAACAGCCTTTAATACAGTGTGGACATTTGACATATACCAGTCTCATATCAATAAAAAGGCATCAGATAAACATTATCTTATCATTGGGAAGGCAACAACTATAATCGGAATTTTAATTTCAATTGCAACGGCTTATGTTGCCAGAAGTTTCAATAGTATTATGGATTTGCTGCAGTTGGTTTTCAGTTTTGTCAATGCTCCATTATTTGCAACTTTTGCACTCGGAATGTTTTGGAAAAGAGCAACCGGGCATGGAGCTTTCTGGGGGTTGATAGCGGGAACTGGTGCGGCAGCAATCATACAGGGATTAACGACTGCTGAAGGTAAGGGAGGATGGATCTTTGCACTACATGATTTTTATTCGGGTAGTGGACAAGCATTTACCATTGCCTGGATTTCATTTTTAAGTTGCCTGATCGTTACTGTCGGTGTAAGTTTATTTACAAAACCAACTTCACCAAGCAGCTTAACAGGGCTTGTATACAGCCTTACTCCAAAACAAAACGACAAAGAAAAAATTTGGTACCGGAATCCATTATGGATTGGTATCGTTGTACTGATTGCTTCGTTGGTTTTGAATATTATTTTCTTTTAAAAGAATAGGCTATGAAGAATTTGTTTGATCTACGATTTGTAATAGGATTATTTTTTCTGATAATAGCATTGCTGTTGATTGTTTATTCTCTTGTTACCGGTACGAAAGTCAATTTGTATTGTGGTTTTGGCTTTCTTCTGTTTGCTGGTTTTATGTTTGTATTCGTGTTTGTTAAGAAATAAGCAGAACATCCTGGCTGTTATTTTCTTATTAATAAGGTTAATTTTTTCTACCAAAAGCTGCAGTGAAAAAACATCAAAAAGAAAATCAGGAATTGAATCTTACCGGCGGGCATCCGGTTTTCAGTGGAAGTTTGGCAGCTGGCATTGATTGGCAACTGGTGAAGTTTAATGCAACCGGAAGATATTTTTGTTTTGAAGAGTTAAATGCTCAACGGCCCAATGATTCGTTTACAACGGTATCAGAACTTTATCTGACCGATGAAAATGGAAAAGATATTCCAGGAAACAAATGGAAAGTATTATATGCTGATAGTGAAGAACTTGATGGCGATGATGGTAAAGCTGAAAATGTATTTGATCTTCAGAATACAACCGTAGGGCATATGCAGTGGCAGTCTGCATCGCCCAAGCATCCTCATCATTTGGTTATTGACATGGTCGGTGTATATAAAATTGGCAGCTTGAAATACCTGCCACGGCAGGATTCACCAAACGGGAGGGTTAAAGATTTTAACTTGTATTTCGGGCAAACGCTGTTTAAAGTATTATAAAATTAAGAAGAGCTATTTTTCTAATCTTAAACTACCTGTACATTCGAAATGGTTACTTTGGCAATAGGAAAATTATACAACAGCTATTTGTTGAGCCTGTTCGTTAACGAATCGAAATTCATTAATAATATAAAAACTTTGCGCAAACGATTGCTCAGTGGCAAAATAGGTGAATTTAAAAAGTTTAAATTGCTTTCGATTCAATTCCGTTTATCATTAGTTGGTCAGTAATGTGATTTAAATTTGCTGTAGTTTATTCTAGATAAAGATTTCAGTTCTTATAGTTTTTTTTCGGTGATGCGCTATTTTTATGAAAAGAATGAATATTGTCCGGCAAGAAGTTTATCGAGTTGCTTATTGAACATATAATGTAATTCTGTTTCGGTGATTTGAATCCTTTTTTAACTGCTTATTTTATGAGTGTGAACATAGTTAAGGCTGATAAGCGGAGTGATATAATATCCTTTTTTAAAGAAAAGGGTGAACCCGGATTAGCTGATATCTATTGCCGTTCATATGAAAATCTTTATCACTGTGGATTAAGATCGGGATTCTCTTCAGAACATGTTGAAGATATAATTCAACAGATGTTCCTGGAATTTGCAGAAAAAAAAATAAGTTTTGAGAACGTACATAAAATTGAGGCATTTGTTCTTACCTGTTTTAGACGAAAACTAATTGATTACCATCGCTCAGCATCCAGGAATGTCAATAAGGCTTATCCCAGTTGGGTTACAGATATATATATTTCTCAACAGGACATCCTGGAAGAAAAAGAAGAAATTTATACCCGGGAGTTGAAGCTAAAAAAGGCGTTTGATTTACTACCCAGCCAGTGCAAAACAATAATATATTATAAATATACACTTGGCTTAACAAATGAAGAAATAGTTTTAAAAACAGGATTGAGTATACAGACTGTTTATAATACTCTCTATAGAGCAATTAAAGCTTTGCGAAAAGATGTGTCGGATTCTAATACTTAACAGCCAGCATTTTCCTTAAAAAGCCCCACTGATCTTAATAGTAGATGCACTTCAGAACATCCCCTGCGATTACTTCCTTATTATTTAGCTGATTATGAATTGGTCTTTTATGAATGTTTTTTCTACAGTAAATCAGCTAAAAAAGATATTTAAAAAAAAACAACAAAAGACAGGTAAATTAATTCATTTTCTTCGTCATAGTAATGGCGATGTTAATTTTTAACCAAGAAATATGACTATTGAAGAACTAATAATAGATGATTCTTTTATTAATTTTTGTTTAAAAAAAAATTCAAAAGATATTGTCTTTTGGGAAGAATATCTGATTCTAAATCCCTCTGAAAAAGAAAAAATTGAAGAAGCTGCATTCTTCGTAAAAGAGTTGTTTAATATATCAAAAACCGTGGAAATTGAGCCAGAGGTAAATGGAGCTTTAATAAATACTTCTGTTCAATCGAGATCAAAAATAATATCTCTTTTCAGCAGGATAGGTATAAGGCCGTTTGCGGTAGCCGCTGCTGTTTTATTACTATTCATGCTGGGTTATACAACGATGTATTTGCTGAATCTGAAAAAAACTGAATTCGGAAATGGTGAAGTTTATTCTGAAAATCGGAATAAATCAATTATGGAAAAGGGCAAACAAAATGAAACAGTATCAGACACTCTCACTTATGCCACAGGATATGGTGAGAAAAAAAGCATACGGTTGGCAGATAGTTCAGTTGTGATTTTAAATTCATTAAGCCATTTAAGAATTGAGAACAATTTTGCAAAAAATAACCGTACAGTTTATATTGATGGTGAAGCTCTTTTTGATGTTACTCACAACGAAAAGATGCCATTTATAGTTAAAACTCAAAACTTTACGGTTAAAGTTTTGGGTACGAAATTTAATATTAAAAGTTATAAAAACGACAAGATTTGCGAGGCCTCATTATTGCGTGGCAAAATTGAATTGTCTGTTAAAAATAATACTGCAGATTCAAGTATTGTTTTAAAACCATTACAGAAAGTGTTTATTAGTAATGAAGGTATTAGTTCTACAAAGATTTTGTCTGGCAAAAGGTTGGCAGGAAAACCAGGGCAAATAATATTGAATAAGGAAACTGAGGTCAAGCTACTTGAAACTGCTTGGGTATATAATCGGTTTGAATTTGAGGATACCTACTTAGAAGATATAGCAATTATGTTAGAAAGGAAGTTTGGAGTTACGATCAAATTTGAGAACGAATTGGTGAAGCGATATATGTATACAGCTTCATTTGAAAAAGAAAGTGTTGGTGAGATATTGAAGGCATTATCAGCAACTTTACCATTCAAATATGAAATAAAAGATAAAGTTATTGATATAAAAAAATAAAGGGAAAGTCTGGAACACTTCCCCTTTTGTTCAACTAAAAATGACCGGAAATCTCAGTGACTCGGGAAGACCGTGCATTTATTATTCATGTTAAACTAAAACAAAGGTATGGAAAAAAAATGTCCATCAGGGAGCCTTGTCTGTAATCGGCTTCCACTAAAAACGATTCTGCTTATGAGATTTAGTTTTGCCGCAATTCTGCTGGCCATCTCGTTGAATCTTTCTGCATTTGGTTTTTCACAAGAAAAGGTTTCAGTTAATTTCAAAAAAACCAAATTAGAGAAAGCTTTAAAGGAAATTGAAGAACGATCCAGTTACCGGTTCGTTTTTAGCAGTCAAATTATTCCCCAGGATGCAAGAGTGACAATTTTTGCAAATGACATCAAAGTAGATGAACTGCTTGCCAAGATGTTGCTGGGAACAGGTTTGCAATTTAATGTCAGCTCGTCTGGGCTAGTCGTTATTAGTAAATCACCTGATTTTGTAACGCCTCCACCTGTGATTATTAAAGGAAGAATTACAGATGAACAGGGGAACCCTTTAGTTGGTGTAAGTGTGAGTGAAAAAAAAGCAAAGAAAGGAACAACAACTGATGATCAAGGTAATTTTTCAATCGAAGCAAATTCAGGTGAATTATTGGAAGTTAGCTATGTAGGGTATGTCACTCAGTTAATAAAAGTCGGTAGTTCAGCAATGAGTTTGGATATTAAAATGCAAAAATCAGCTAACGACATGGGTGAAGTTGTTGTAATGGGATATTCGACTACAACGAAAAGAAAAACAACTGCATCGGTTGCAACAGTTGATGCAGGTAAATTATCTGCTATTCCTGTTGCCTCAGTAAATGATGCCTTACTGGGTCGTGTAAATGGGTTGATTCTTGTAAATTCAAGTGGAGCGCCAGGTGTAAAGTCTTCCATTTCTATCAGAGGAGGAGGTACACCATTATTTATAATAGATGGGATAATTAGGTCGCAAAACGATTATGATAACCTTAATCCAAATGATATTGCAACTATTACTTTTTTAAAGGATGCTGCAGCTACAGCGGTTTATGGATCACTTGGAGCAAACGGAGGAGTAGTCATTACAACTAAAAAAGGTGCTGCCGGTAAAACAAGCATTAATTATGGGTATAATCAGGTTATGTCACAACCAACCATTTATCCAACAAAGCTTGGATCTTACGAAAGAGTAAAAGCAACAAATGAAGTGCTGGTACGTGAGGGAAAGACTCCAGTGCCAGATTCAATTGTACAATTTTACAAAGATCAGACAAGACCTTTTCTTTATCCGAATACTGACTGGAGAAAAGTGGGTATGAAAGATTGGGGAACTGATAAGAGACATGATCTATCGCTTTCTACAGGTACGAAACAAACCACATTGTATAGTTCACTTTCCTATTATGATCAGGGATCAATACTACGTACAAATCAAAACTATAATAAAAGAGTAACATACAGATTAAATACAGTTAGCGATTTCGACAAAATAAATTTGAAGGTTACAACAGGTATAGATGGGTTTGTAGAAACTAATATTATTCCTAATTCATCCCAAGGTTCAAACTATGGCCAGTATATTGGTCATATTCAGGATAAAGACCCTATGCAACTTGCTTATAATGAATTTGGATTGCCATCAGCGAATACTACTGATAATCCTGCAGTTGAATTATCTCCTTTATCAGGGTATAATAGAAACCAAGCTCGAGTAAATAATATCGTTTTTGCTGCTGATTATACGGCTTCTTTTTTAAAGGGATTGCATTTTAAATTTAATGGAAATTACAATCAATGGGCATCAAGAAATAAATCATGGAATGTTACAGCACCCTCTTATGCCAATGGTAGTAAAGTTGCTCTGCTTACCGCTCCTCCAACTCTTTCAGAATACAGGGGAGAAGGAACCGAAATGAATCTCCAGTGGTTTATTACTTATAACAGGCAGTTTAAGCAGCATGAGATTAATTTTACCGGTGTATATGAAACAAATCAACTAAAGTCTTCAAATGTAAGTGCTAGCAGAGTACGTTACCAGATTCTTTTCGATCAGTTTGTGGCAGGACCAACACTTGATCAAACCACTGGTGGAAGTGAATTTGAAAGTGGAAGAGCTGGTTACATTGCTCAGTTAGGCTACAATTACAAACAGCGTTATTATTTAGAGTTAAGCGGTCGTTATGACGGTAATGATTTTTATCCTACCAATAATCGTTGGGGCTTTTTCCCATCCTTATCAGGAAGCTATATTGTGTCGGATGAAAAGTTCATGAGTAAACTAAACTCAAAAAATATTCTGAATTTACTCAAACTTCGGGCATCTTATGGTACCGTTGGTTTAACTAATGCAGGATTTGGTCCTTTTGCATTTGTACCAGGATACAACATTAATGCCAACGCCTGGGTGATTAATGGTCAACTTGTTCAGGGAACAAGTGAGCCCGGTAATTTGCCGAGTACCAACTTTACATGGTATAGCACTAAGTCAAGTAATATTGGTATTGATTTTGCCAGTTTGAACAACCGTTTAAGCGGCTCCTGGGATTACTTTTATATGCGAACAACAGGTTATACCGGAGCTAATTCTGCTATTTATTCCACCACTTTAGGTATTGGCTTACCACCAGTAAATGTTACAAAACAAGCAACTCGCAGACATGGTACAGAAGTTATAATTGCCTGGGGCGATAAAATTGGCCGCAGCTTCAATTATAAGATTACAGGAGTTTATAGTTATTTCAATACCATAAACGAATTTGCAAACGAAGACTCAGCAACTTTAAAGAATCCTTATACCAGGAATTCAGGTCTTGAAGGAAGTTATTTACAAACCGGTTATATCAATAATGGTTTCTATCAATCAAACCAGGATTTATTAAATGGACCTAGACGTATTTCATCTACAAATGTAGTTGGTGGGGATTTGAGATATGAAGATGTTAATGGAGATGGAAAGATTGATGGTTCTGATTTCAGAAGAATAGGGCACAATACTTTTCCACGCAGCAATTTTGGTGTTACAATTGATATGAATTATAAAGGATTTTTCTTTACAACAACTATCGCAGGTTCGGGTAAAAGAGACCGTTATATAGGAAATGTAATACAAGGTGCTACAGGCAGACCATTTGTGTATGGGTTTATGCTCAATTACTGGACACCAGAAAATAAAGGGGCTTTATATCCACGCCCGGTTTCAAGTGATGCAGTTAGCAACAATAATTTTACATCAAGCGACTTTTGGCTTATTCGTTCAGGATATGTTCGGGTGAAATACCTGCAAATAGGTTATGATTTTAAGCAAGGAGCTCTAAAAAATATTGCTGTATTTAAAAGCTTAAAAGTATTTATTTCTGGTACCAATTTGTTGACAAGTGCCAAGAGCATGAAATATTTTGTGGATCCTGAATCGGATATTAATAACTACGGTTATCCTATACAACGAACTATTTCATTTGGTGCGAATATCGGATTATAAAAAGTAAGTAATAACAATAATAAATACACACATGAAACGAATAATAAATATATTTTGCATTATTGTTCTGGTTCTTTCATCTTGTAAAAAAGTGCTGGAAACCCAGCCCTACAATAAAATAAGTGAAGATGTTGTTTGGAGCAATAAAGCAAATGCAGAAACGTTCATTTTTTCCACTTATGGAATAATGGGCAACTATTATTTTGGAACTTCTTCAGACGGACGTACACTTAATATGCTCCCAACTGATGGTACACATAATACCTTTAGTCCCATATTTACTGAAACAATTGACAGGAACAGTGGCGTAGGAGGATTTAATAATTTTAGTGCTATTAGAAGATGCAACCTGATTATTGAAAGGGTAGGAACTTCTACAGGCATTTCTGATCCTGATAAAAAGTTGTTGATTGCAGAAGGCAAATTTTTAAGAGCAATGTCATATTACCAGGTGGCAAGAAATGTGGGTCGTATTTGCTGGATAGACAAAGTGTTGACACCAGAAGATGAATTAAAATTGCCAAGTACAAAAACACCTTCAGAATCTTATGCCTATATTATCAAGGATCTGGAAGAAGCAGTAGCAGATATGAGTAAGGATAAGATTCCGGGAAGAGCAAATAAATACGTAGCAGCTGCATTTCTTTCGGAAGTTTGTTTACAGGCAGCAGCCTATAAAAATTATCCCAATCCTCCGGCACTTGCTGCAAATGATCCTTTGATCGATAAAGCAATTACTTATGCCAATATGGTTATTAATGAAGGTGGATATGCTTTAGTGAGTAATTATGGTGGCATGTTTAATGAAACAAATCCCACAGCTTCCGAAATAATCTATGCATCATATAGCAAGGCATTAAATACACAGTGTGTTAATACTCCAATGCAATCGATGATCCCTAATATCAATGACGATAAGTTAAGGTCTTATGGTGCACCCGGAGATGGCCCTGCTTTTAATGAACCAATCAGGGCTTTCGATGCATGGATTGAGCATACTCCTCCTTATAATCTTGCGAAAGATTATTTGACAATCGATAAGGCTGATAATACGAAAGCGTTGCCGTGGGATCAAACTTCGCAATATCTTGCTGCTGTTGACGAAGGAACTTCATCAATTCCCAAACAAGCAAATGAAACTTATGTAAAAAAAGGAAAAATTAAAACAGGTAGCACTGAAACCGTTTGGACACTTACCAACGTCGGCAGGGATGCAAGATGGGCACAGACAATGGTTTCAGATTCCAATATTTTCTTAGGAAGGCTGATAAGGACTTCTTTAAACGGTAATGCTACTCGTTGGTTGCAAATGAAAGTATGGGGCTATAGTGCATCAAATTATTACTGGAGAAAAGGGATTTATACAAACGTGCAACCACATATTTACTGGGATTCACCTACTGATTATCATTTTGTATGTATGAGGCTTGGTAGAGTGTATCTCAATCTGGCAGAAGCTTACTTGCTGAAGGGTGATTTAGCTAATGCTTTACTTAATTTGAACAAAACAAGAGTTGTTCATGGCCAACTACCACCTTCTATTGCTTCAAATCTTACAACTGCCTGGAAGGATTATAAGAGGGAGCGCCATGTAGACCTTGTAATGGAGAATGATTATTACTGGAGCCTTCTTCGTTGGGGCCGTTATGGAGGAGATGCTAATTCTGGTCTTGCTTCTGGAGGAACTATACCTGAACTGACTGAAGTGCCACAGGTTATGGACAATACAAAAGATAGTAAAGAATTCACTATCGTTGAAGGGCCATTTGCAGGTCAAAACAATTTAAGGGCATTTAATCCACAGCGTCGTTATTTGTTACCAATTCAACAAAGTTTGATTGATAATAATGTCAATTTCGGACCTCAAAATGTTGGATGGTAAAAGACGAATTATTCATTTAAAAAATTAATTGAAATGCGAAACAAGTTTAAATATCTAATCGTATTGCTTACGTTCCCTGTTATGCTTTCCTCTTGCCTAAAGGCAGGTCTGGAAGATTTTCCTGAATGGGATGTAAATGATATCAGTAACGTATATGTTGAGTTCAGGTATAATAGTAATGTTCAATATTGGAGTGAGCCAATTGTTGCTTACAAGCGATTGACTGTAACTCAAACTATTGATAAGACCAATAAAACAGTTGCTATTGCAATTACAGTACCTGCTGCAAGTGGAAGCTTTACTACTGATATACGTAATACAGTGACCCAGGATAAATTAATCCCTTATTTTGATATATCAACTGCAGCTTCGATGCAAGGCACTGATGGTACAGCTAATCCTGGAAACATATCGGATCTTACCAAACCTTTAAAATATAAAGTTACCGCTGCTAATGGAAGTTCTGCTATTTGGACAATTACAGTAACATCTTTTACTAAGTAACAATTTATGAAATAGTTAACTGCAGCTTATTATCGTAAGCAGTTAGTTTTAGGTCAAACCGGTTGTTTCTACAGTCGGTTTTTCTTTCCTTTAAAAAATAGTCATTAACTAATAGAATTGTATTTAAAACAAAATATTACAAACGATTCATTTTTTGCTAAATAGATTACCACTTTACTCTGGCATTAGTTTTTATAATATGATAGATTCGATAATCTGGAATAGTTGCTGATAGAGAATGGAGCACTCTTTTTTTTATAGTAAAAAAAGAATTGAAGCCAATTGAATTTTCTTTGTGTTTTATTCAGTCTTTATGCATAAAACCATCTTCAAAAGGAACAATGTGATTTTAATTTGCCAATACAAATGAATAGCGTTCACATTTTGTATGGCAATATTGCAGAGAAAGATATTGATAGTGTATATGTTGTTCCGCAAGCTGCAGAACATTGATTCAATAAGCGAGAAAAGATTTGAGTTACAATGTTGTTCTTTCAGAATTGTTATAAATGATTTTTTATATGAATGCCCAAGTTAATTTAAGACCTGTAAATATTAAGCATAATGCTATCTTATACACTTTGGTAGTAGCCTTTTTATTTCAATTTCCTCTGTCGGGGATATGTCAAAAGCCAAGTACGCAAAGGGCAATTCGTTCGAAGCTGATTCCTGAAAACGACAGGATTTTATCCCGGCTTTTCTCTCCAAACGGAGTTGTTGGAATACAGGTGGATATTCAAAACAATGAACTCGGTTATTGGGTGTTGTACAATAAAAAGCCATTGGCGGGACGGACTTGTATTGGTTTGCTTGTTGATGACGCTGATTTGGGCAAAGGTGCGACACTGATCAGAAGTTCTCTTTCATCTAAAAAGATTGAAAAAATTGCAGTTCGCAGCACTTCATCGCTGGTGGTTGCAAAATATACACAAGCTACCCTTTCACTGCTTTCAGGTACAGGCAGAGCATATGAACTTTTATTAAGGGTTTATGATGATGGTTTAGCCTGGAGATTTGTTGTAAAGGGTTCAGGGCAATACAAAATAAGCGGAGAACCTTCCAGCTTTTCTCTGCCTGCTGGAGCAAATGTATGGTTTACTCTCCCAGATGTATCGTACGAAGGCATTTACAAGCAATGTAGAGTTGAAGAACTGAAACCGGATGAGCAGTTGATGTTGCCAGTGGTGTTTCGTTCAAACGAGGCTAAGCTGTATGGAGCAATTACCGAAGCGCATCTTTCTGGTTTTGTTGGCATCAGGCTGCGTAATGAGGGCAAAGGAGTATTGGGATTCGATTATCATGACCAAAAAACATTTGAAGTAAACGGTGAAATTGTTACTCCCTGGCGTTTGATGATGCTTGGCAAAAATCTGAATGCGTTGGTGAATAATTCGCTCATACTATCGCTTTCGCCCCGCCCTGATTCCATCCTGGCAAATGCTACATGGATTCAACCTTCTCGACTTGGATGGTCATGGATGGCAGGTGGTGGCGCTAACGGCGTGAACCTTGAAAATATGAAAAGATATGCAAGAGCTTGTGCCGATCTGGGATTTGAAGGCAATCTTGTGGATGAAGGCTGGAGCCATTGGGGTGGCGGTGGCGAAAAAGCCTGGGATATGGTGCGGGAATTGGTGAACTACAGCAATTCGTTGGGTGTGAAAACATGGCTTTGGAAATCATGTCCCGACAGAGCTGGAATTCCAGGAATCTTTGATTCTCTGCAACGTGATGGTTTTTTCAGGAAATGTGCAGAAATTGGTGTTGCTGGAGTAAAATTGGACTTTTTGAACAGTGAAGGGATGAAAGAAGTAGCATTTATGGAAAATGCGCTAAAGGATGCTGCAAATTATCACCTGATGGTAATAATTCACGGTTGCAATAAACCTACCGGCACAGATTACACATGGCCCAATGAAATGAGTCGTGAAGGCATCCGTGGTCAGGAGTATGGTGTAAATGCTTCGCTTGACCAGCGTCATCCTTTTGGCCGTTTACTAACTGGTCATGGAGATTACAGCCCATTCTGGTGCAATCCTACAGACAGAGTAGCGGACGGTGCAGGTACACGTGCACACAATCTGGCAACCATAATCAACTATACATCGGCTGTACTGCTTCCCTGCGAACATCCCGAACGGATTCGAGATATGCCCGAAGCTGAATTTTTTAAAAGTGTTCCTCTTGTATGGGATGATACTAAAGTATTGCCAATGTCGGGATTTGGACAGTGCGCAGCTATGGCCCGTAGAAAAAGCGGTTCCTGGTTTGTAGGAATCACTAATGATAAAAACGTTTCTACAAAACGGCTTTCTTTAAGTTTTCTTGGTAAAGGCGCCTGGTTCGCTGAGATTCATACCGATTCCCATTCTGATCGTAACCAATCAAAGCTCGTAACCAAAATAGTGAAATCTTCTGATGTGCTTAATGTTAATATGCTTTCATATGGTGGCTGGTGCGCTCGTTTTAGTAAGATGGTTTTTAATAAGTATGGAGGAAAATTTACTCCGGGAGAAAAACTGCTTGTAACAACATCCTCCTCCAATGCTGTAGTACATTATACTTTTGATGGCACAGAGCCGGTGGCTGCTTCACCAAGTTATCCAAAAGGAGGAATAACCCTTTTGAATAGTTGTACGTTGCGTGTGAAAATAATTTCAGGCGATGGCGCAGGGGCTGAACTAGCATATTACTTTAATTGTGCTAGTAAGCTGTAAAAAAATGTCTTGTTATTGCTTTGATTTCGGCAGACCTTTTTTGAGAGGCTATACTGAGAACCGATTTGTTTTAAAGTCATAGTTTTTTATCAACTAGCTAGAGATTAAAAAATGGGGTAAAAAAATAGGGATGGAAGTACGGATAGATGTTGATAGAATATGGAACTATGTAGAGACTAATACTTATGATAGAAATAGTCATTATTGTTTTGTGTGTTGGAATCTATAAATATCTTATGAGCAATGGATTGCAAAAAAAAGCCGTATTAATTATATGCAGTTTTTCTTAAGTAAAATAGTTTTCACAGCAGCAAGTTTTCTAGTATCAATTTATATTTTATGCGTAAATTAATTTTATTGACAATTGTTTTCCTTAGTATTTCTAATTTACTTATTGCACAGTATTTAGACAGTTTGTTTGAAAATCCAATCATACAGGAAATTAATAGAATGCCAATGAGATCGGCCTATTTTCCTTATGAAAATGAAAAACGGGCGCAGGTAAACAAACAAGAACAATCAGATCGTTTTATCAGTCTAAACGGCACATGGAAGTTTTTATGGACTAGCGATTATAAAAAATTGCCTTCAGATTATTCTTCATTAAATGTGGATGATAAAAAATGGGATAATATTCAGGTGCCTTCTATGATGGAAAAGAACGGATATGGGATTCCTATTTATACAAACATTCCTTACGAATTCGATCCTGTAAATCCAAACCCTCCTGATATTCCTGACAAGCTTGATCAGTCAGCAGGTATATATCGTCGCTTTGTTGACGTTCCTGCTTCATGGAGCGGTCAAAAAATTTACATTCACCTAGGTGCTGTAAAATCGGCTTTTTTGTTTTATGTAAATGGTAAAAGAGTTGGATTGGGAAAAGACAGTAAACTGGAATCAGAATTTGATATTACTGATTTTATAAAAAGTGGAAAAAATCAATTGACCTTGTATGTTCGCCGTTGGAGTGATGGAAGCTTTTTAGAGTGCCAGGATTTCTGGCGTATGTCGGGCATTTCAAGAGATTGTTATTTATACAGCCGTCCTGTTGTGCATTTTTATGATTATTGGGCAAAAGGTGATTTGAGGAATAATTATGCTGATGGTGATTTGAAATTGAGTGTACAAGTTTGGAACGAAACGAACAACGATGAACAAAATGCAAAAGTTGTTGCTCAGCTTTTTGATGCAAATGGAAATAAAATTTGGGAAGGAAACCAAAGATTATACGATTTGAAAAGAAAACAGGGGCATACCGAAATTGGTTTTACTGCTACTATTAACAATGTAAAAAGCTGGACAGCAGAGACTCCGAATCTTTATACCCTTCAATTGAATTTATATTCTGCAGATGGTAATCTGCAGGAAGTTATCAGGAGAAAAACAGGTTTCCGCAGTATTGAAATTAGGAATAATCAAATGCTAGTGAATGGAAAAGCTGTTATGATAAAAGGTGTTAACCGCCATGAAGTTGACCCGATTGACTGGCAGGTGGTGAGCAAAGAATCTATGCTGAAAGATGTGCTAGAAATGAAACGAATGAACATCAATGCTGTCCGTACCTGTCATTATCCTGATGATAGTTATTGGTACGAGTTGTGCGATGAATATGGTTTGTACGTGATGGATGAAGCAAACATCGAATCGCATGCAATGGGATACGATAATGACAGAACATTGGCGGGCAATCCACTTTTTGAAAAAGCTCATTTAATTCGTATGAAAAGAATGGTGCTGAGAGATAAAAACTATCCTTCTATTATTTGGTGGAGCATGGGAAATGAAGCAGGTAATGGTAACAATTTCTACAAAGGGTATCATTTGATAAAAGGTATTGATGCATCACGCCCAATTCACTATGAACGAGCAGGTGATAACTGGAACAGCGATATTTATTCAAACATGTACTTTAGTCCAGATGCTTTTGAATGGGCTGCATTGAATATACCTAAGCCAACTATCCTATGTGAGTATGCGCATGCAATGGGCAATAGTATGGGTAACTTTAAAGAGTACTGGGATGTGATTGAACGTTATCCTTCATTACAGGGAGCTTTCATTTGGGATTGGGTTGACCAAGGTTTAAAAAAGGAAAAGAATGGTAAAACATTCTGGGCTTATGGTGGAGACTGGGGCCCGAAAGATGTACCTAGTGATAATAATTTTTTATGCAATGGATTAGTAGCCCCGGATCGTGTATGGAATCCACATGCTTACGAAGTAAGAAAAGTTTATCAGCATATAGCATTAAGCTGGAACAACAATACATTAAGAGTTGCCAATAAATACTTCTTTCGTACACTTGAAAACTTTAAATACGAATGGCGGTTATTGAAAAATGGTGGCGAAGTAAAAAGCGGAACAATTGATGGGTTTGCAATTCAGCCAAAGCAAACAGCAACATTTCCTTTGGTTATAGATATAAAGGATAAAGAAAGTAATGAATATTTTTTGCAGGTGCGAGCTGTAACTATTAATCCTGAAAATATTTTACCAGCAGCAACGGAACTTGCTTCAGAAGAATTTCAGTTAAGTAAACCCGTGGCATTTGATTACAAATCTTCTTCTGAAAAAATTTCTGTGAGTAATTTGCAAAATAATTATTCATTCAGCAACAACACATTTTCGCTGAAGGTAGAAAATGGGAATATTGTTGATTATAAAGTAAAAAACCGCCCGGTATTTTTTTCCGTTGCATCGCCTGATTTCTGGCGTCCGCCAACCGATAATGATTATGGTGCTAACCTTCAAAATAAATTACTTGTATGGAAGGATGTGAATGCAAAAGCTGCTGTAAAAAACATCACCGTTATTCCGCAAAATAAAGATGGCTGGCTTACTGTAAAAATTGAAAAAACAATATTAAATGGTGATGCTGTTTATATACAGCAGATAGAAATGGATGGAGCAGGTGCTTTACTTATTACAAATACCATGCAAACTCAAAATGGTACTTATCCCGTTTTATTTAAGTTTGGTAACCATTTCACTTTGCCAACGGATTTTGTAAACATCAGCTGGTATGGAAGAGGCCCATGGGAAAATTATTTCGATCGGAAAACAAGCTCTTTTGTTGAAAATTACAGTGGATCGATTGAAAAGCAATATTATCCATATGTGCGGCCCCAGGAAAGTGGAAATAAAGCCGACGTACGTTATGCAAGTATTCTACGAAAAGACGGATCGGGAGTCAATATTTATTTTGTCAATGATTTACTGAATATTAATGTGCTGAATTATGCCCCTGATCAATTATTCAGTGGAAAACAAAAACAACAATTTCATTCCGGCGAACTGGTACCCGATCAGTTCAATCACCTGAATATTGATTTGCAGCAAATGGGCGTGGGGGGTATTGATAGCTGGGGGGCCTGGCCTTTGGAGAAATACCGTTTGCCATATAAAAATTACAGTTACAAGTATTTGATTGTGCCCTCTCTCCAATAAGGATGTAACGTTATTTTAAATTGGTAAAAGAAATCTGTTTTTTTTCTTTAAGAGTGACTTGGTTTTGTAAATATTTTTTACAGTTTTTATTCGTGTTGTTGTAAATAAAAAAAATGAATAAGTATTTCATATTTATCATAGCATTGTTTTTTTCTCTGAATAGTGTTGGTCAGAAAAATTTAAATGAACCCACAAATACTTCCTGTGATTTTTTATTTAACGAAAAGACTAATTTATTGCAATTACGTTATAACGGTAGTATTATAGTAAGTGCATACATTAAAGCTTCCGGAAAAATTTCAATTGAGAAGAAAATATACGAAGATGCTTCAGGTACGATTACTCAAACTCTGCATGTTAATGGAAATGATGTTATTATTTCGGGAAAAATCAATAGCAGCACTGAAGCAATTACTGCTGAAACACGAACGTCTGCACAACAAAAATTCCCACTTATACGTACAACAATTGGGAGCGCAAGCAGAAACTTACGGAATAATGCAGTGTACGACAGGTGGAGTGACTGGATGATTGAAATGTCAAACAGTAAAGTAAATATTCAACCTGCTGTTATAATGAACAGCAAAGCAGCTGCGTTCAGCTTTATCGCAAAAGGTGATGATATTGTTATCAGTTTCCGGCCCTTATACTATCAAAAACACAAAGGCATATCTTATTTTAAACCACGAACCTATAAAGTGTGGAAACAACCGGTTACAGGCTGGTCGTCATGGTGGGCTTATTTCAGAGAATTTAATGAAAATGATTTAAACAGTTTGCTGAAGGTTTGGAAAGAAAAAAAACTTGCTGATTATGGTTTTAATTATATTCAGATTGATGATGCATACCAGGGTGAAGGTGATAAAGGGCATCTCTCTCCGCCAGATACTTCGGGTCCAAGAGGCTATTATGCAACAGGGGCAAATACCTGGTTAAAATGGAAAAAAGATTTATTTCCTTCCGGTGTAAACGGATATGTACAAAGTGTAAAAAAAGCAGGGTTTAAACCTGCAGTTTGGATGGGGGCCTTTTTTACTGCTACTGATACAGCAACCAAACATCCTGACTGGTTTATACAAGATAAAAATGGCAAACCATCTATAGGGCCATGGATTACTTATGCTATAAATGCAAAGAATACTGAAGCTGTTGAAACGCTCATTCGTCCCATATTCAAAGGATGGAAAGATGCTGGAATGCAATATGTAAAGATTGATCAGCTGAGGCATTATTTATATGACAATATGAATCGCAATCCGGATTTTTTTATCAATAAAGGTTATACTCCCGATGATGTATTACGTGCCTATTTAAAAGTTGCACGTGAAGAAATGGGTAAGGAAACATTTATTCTCTCCTGCTGGGGTGTATTGCCACAGGTTGTTGGACTTGCTGATGCATGTCGTATAGGAGGGGATGGATACGGGCCAGTTACAATGCAGCAATATAATTCCTGGAATGGTATTGTTTGGATAAACGATCCTGATCATTGTGATGTTTATCCTCACTACAAACCTGCTGAAAAGGGAAATGTAAAAAAAACAGAGCAAGTAATTGTCAGCCTTGCGGTAACCAAACTTCGGCCATCGCTGGCGTCAATTGCGGGTTGCATGCTGTTGTTAAGTGATAAGCCGGAAGTGTATAATGAGGAAAGTAACCTGGAGGGAGTCAAAAGAGCTTCGCCGGTATTATTTAGTGTTCCGGGCCAGTTATATGATTTTGATTCTTCAAAAACATCATTAATTCCTGGCTTTAATCTGCAAAGCATTAAAAGTGGTGCAGCTCCTTCACCCATTGATGGCGACCAGTTTGGTAATGTATGCCCATGGTGGCTCAATGAAATTAACCGTGATTTTGAAAACTGGAATGTGCTTTCAAGAATGAACTGGACAAAACAAGCAATGCCTGCAATGAAAGTTTCTTTTGCTGAACTTGGTCTGGACACACATAAGGAATACCTGGTATTTGAATTCTGGGAAAAAAGATTTCTGGGTATTTGTAAAAATGAATTTATTGCTGATGCACTGCAACCTGATGAAATAAGGACCTATTCAATCAGGCAAAAAAGAAATTATCCTCAAATTATTTCCACAAACCGTCATATATCACAAGGTGGTTATGATTTGTCGGATGTACAGTGGAAACAACATATTCTAACCGGTTCCAGCAAAGTTGTAGAAGATGACATGTATGAATTGTATTTGTATATACCTGAAGGATACAAGATGAAAAATGCTGTGGCAGGTAATAAAAAAATAAAAATTGAAAAAAGAAATCAGCTGTTCGTTTTAAGTTTTTTGCCATCAAAAACAGGTAAAGAAAACTGGCGGATTGATTTTGAAGAGGTTAAATAAACTTTTTTAAAGCCGGTTGCGGATTTCGGTAATGGAGATATTCTTTTGATAATTCTTACTGCTACACACAAAAAATAATGAAACAGAAATGTAAAAGCACTGTGTTTTTATTAATAAGTTTTTTATTATCAGGTTATCTCAGATCACAAGGCGATCCTGCATTCAAACTATGGTATAAAAAAGCAGCTTCACGTTTTGAAGAAGCATTGCCGATGGGCAATGGCAGAATGGGAGTGATGATATACGGTGGTGCCAATACAGAACGACTTTCACTGAATGAAGAGACTTTGTGGTCAGGAGGGCCGTTTAATCCCCACATGAACTCAAGTGCAAAAGAATTTTTGAACCCGGTTCGTACAGCATTATTTAATGAAGAATACAGAAAAGCAGATTCGCTCATGAAATTTATGCAAGGGAAATATTCTGAATCTTATATGCCGTTAGGAAACCTGTTTTTTAACTTTCATCATACTGGTACAGTTATAGGTTATAAACGTGAATTGGATATTCAGAATGCCATAAGCCGGGTCAGTTACGTTATTAATGGCACAGAATATAAGCGGGAATATTTTGTGTCTTATCCTGATCAAGTTGTTGTAATAAGGCTTACAGCAAAAGGGAATGACAAGCTTGATTTTGACTGCAGGTTTAACAGTCTATTACTGTATAAACAATCAGGAGAAACGGGCAGTCTTATCATGCGGGGTTATAGTCCTGTTCATGTGGAGCCAAATTACAGGGGCAATATGCCTGGTGCAATTATTCAGGATACTGGTAATGCAATGCGTTTTATTGCTCAGATGAAAGTTTTATCAACAGATGGCAAAAGGCAATGGAATGACAGTGTGCTTCATATCTCTAATGCAAAGGAAGTAATACTGCTTGTATCAATGGCTACCAGTTATAACGGTATTAACAAGAATCCGGGTAAAGAAGGTAAAAATGAATTGAAACTATCCAATAATTATTTGCGGTCCGCATTGGAAAGATCCTATGGCTGGTTGTTGAAACGTCATAAAGCTGATTTCAGAAAATACTTCGATCGTGTTCAATTTAATATTAACGATAGTAGTCTGTTTCATCTGACTACTATAGAGAGGTTGAATCGGTTTGCAAAGGGTCAAACGGACAATCAATTGATCTCTTTGTACTATCAATTCAGCCGTTATCTGATGATAAGTTGTTCAAGGCCTGGTGGAATTGCAGCTAATCTGCAAGGTATCTGGAATGAAGAAGTGCGGCCACCGTGGAGCAGCAACTTCACAACAAATATCAATGCTGAAATGAATTATTGGGGAGTAGAAACAGGTAATCTGTCAGAAATGCACGGTCCGTTACTCGATCTGGTTGAACAACTACAGCAATCTGGTGCAGTTACTGCACAAGAATATTATAACTGTAAGGGATGGGTATGCAATCACAATACTGATATATGGGCTATGACTAATCCAGTAGGTGATTTTGGCGAAGGGGATGCCAGTTGGGCGAGTTGGCCAATGGGAGGAGTTTGGCTTAGTTCTCATTTATGGGAACATTATGCCTTTACTCAAGATAGAAAATTTCTTGCCAACAAAGCTTTCCCTATCATGAAAGGAGCCGTCGATTTTTGTCTGGATTTTTTGACTACTGATAAGAAAGGTTATCTAGTCACTTCACCCTCCACTTCGCCAGAGAATTATTTCAGAATACCTGAAACCGGGTACAGTGGTCCTGTTTCTTATGGCAGTACTGCCGATATGGCAATGATACGGCAATTGTTTTCTGATTTCTTAAAGGCATCTTTTGAATTGAATATGGATGGTAAAATGCAAACTTTGGTTAAGAATGAATTAGGAAAATTATTTCCATATCAAATAGGGAGGAAAGGGAATTTGCAAGAGTGGTATTATGATTGGGATGACGTGGACCCTCATCACCGACATTTATCGCATTTATTTGCGGCCTACCCCGGAAATACCATAACATCTGAAAAAACACCTCTACTTGCAGATGCTGTACGCCGGTCATTAGAAATAAGAACGAATGAAGGAACTGGATGGGCAATTACATGGCGTATTAATTTATGGGCCCGGCTTCAAAATGGTCAAATGGCATATGATGCTATAAAGAAACTTCTGCGTTTTATCGGAAGCGATGCTGTAATAAAAATGAGTGGCGGTGGTACATACGCTAATTTGTTTTGTGCTCATCCACCATTTCAAATTGATGGAAACTTTGGTGGAGGCGCAGGCATTGCAGAAATGATTGTTCAAAGTCATCAGGGATTTATTGATCTTTTGCCTGCATTACCAAATGAGTGGGATTCAGGACAAGTAAATGGATTATGTGCAAGGGGTGGCTTCGAAGTAAATGTCAAATGGAAAGAAGGTAAACTATTATATGCTGAAATAATGTCGAAGAATGGTGGAAAAGTTACAGTGAAGTACTGCGGCAAGGAAAGAAAAATTGCGACAGTGAAAGGTAAAAAATACACGTTGCAGTTTTAGAAAGTGATAACGGATTACTAAAATCTAAACCGTTAAAATAAAATGATAACCGAAGGAAGAAATAGATCGCTTTTTAAAGACATGTATTTTATGTCAATTTGAATGGATAAAAACACAATAACATAGATGCAGATAATATTTTTTTTTACAAAACAGGTTAGAGCAATGACTTGCTTTCTGACATTTTTAAAAATTCAGTTTTTTGCCCAACCTGGCAAAACTATTAATTATGAAAACTAAAAAAAAGCAGGCATTTTTATCGATGATTGCTGTAATAATGAGCTTGTTTGCCCATGCTCAAATTCATCATTATGCCGTTGCTCCATCGCCGTGGAAAGAAGATTTCGGCAATCACAGGGCTGTTTTAAACGTAACGAAACGTGAAGATGCAGTTTATGTGAAATTGTATTGGAGACGAAGAGATCGTGAGCCACAACAAAAATGCCTGATTATTACAGATGCCAATGGCAAACAGGTAACGAACATTTACAGGATAAATATCAATAGGGAATTTGGAGAGATTATTTTTCAACCATTTTCAATTGGAATTTATTATCTGTATTATATGCCTTTCACTGGTGAAAAAAATAACGGATACTGGAATGGAAAATATTTGACGCCTGAACAAAATCCCGAAGTTTCATGGCTTCAAAAAAATAAGATCGAAAACACCAGACCATCCCTTTTTGCTGCAGCTGATGTTATGCAAATAGAAAGTCGGACGGCATTTGATAGTTTTTATCCAATGGAAATTTGCGCTACCGAACAGGAGACAAGATCCATAAGTAATTCGACAGCGGTTAATTTCATGCTTTTTCCTGAGGATAGGACATATCCGATCCGTATGAAAGAGTCACTCCCATATAGATGGGTAAGTAATGGTTCTTCTTCCATTTTTAGAGGCAATGCCATGCGAAATGAATATTATACTTTTCAGATTGGTCTATTTGCCAAAAAGAATTTGACGGATGTGTCAGTAACTTTTAATAAAACAGATAAAGCAACTTGTTTTAATTGTGAAGGTATTGATGCAGATGGTAAATCGTTTGCAAAAAAGTTAAACGTAACAAAGGGGAATGTACAAGCATTATGGATAGGAGTAGATGTTCCGGAATATGAAAAGCCCGGGAAAATGGTATTTGAAGTAGTGATTAGTGTTGCAAATGAAAAACCTCAAACCGTAAAAGTAATCCTGAATATATCTGATAAAATTCTTACAGATCGTGGAGATAGTGAATTGTGGCGACATTCAAGATTGCGTTGGCTTAATTCAACATTAGGATCAGATAAAGAACCCACGGCACCTTATACAGATCTGAAATTGGCAGGCAGAAGTATTAAGTATAAAATGGGGAAACTAGAGTTGAATGACCAGGGTATGATTGACGCTGTTTCTATCAGGAATACTGTATTGATTTCCACGCCTGTTTCCTTTATTGTAGAAACGAATGCCGGTGTTGAACATGTTTCATCATCGATGAAATTTACAGAAATACATTCCGGTCAAATCAACTGGGAAGCAAAATCAGTTGCATCAGATTATTTAATAAAAACCCATGGTTACATGGAGTTTGATGGAAGCATTTCCTACAATATTAAAGTTATTGCTCAAAAGGATTTTGTTGCAAAAAATATTCGCTTATCCATCCCGGTTGAAAAAAAGCAGGCGCAGTATTTTATGGGAATGGGCTTGCCCGGAAAATATTGTCCGTCAACTTATGATTGGAAATGGAATGGTCCTCAGGATTCGTACTGGATTGGTTCGGTAAATGCAGGGTTGCATTGCGAATTACAAGGAGCAAGTTATAGTGGTCCTTTACTTAATTTATATCACCCTGCACCACCAGTTTCATGGTATAACAATAATAAAGGAGGATTTACGATTACTTCTTCCAGTGATCTAACAATTGCCTCTGCTTTTAGTGGTGAACACAGGTTTAATAGTGGCGATACTATTAACTTTTCCTTTCGGATAATTTTAACGCCGGTAAAAGAACTAAATACGGCTGATCAGTTTGTCAACCGTTATTATCACAATGGCAGTAAACCTTCGCCTGAATTAAGCGATCTGGATTATGGAATTAAAATTACGAACGTGCATCATGCCAATCCCATCAACCCTTACATCAACTACCCATTCATCGCTTTAGATAGCATGAAGCAGTTTGTAAACTTCTGGCAAAGAAAGGGATTGAAAGTAAAGATATATTATACCATAAGAGAACTTACCAACCAGGTACCTGAATTATGGGCGCTAAGAAGTCTCGGCAATGAAATAATTGCAGATGGAAACGGTGGCGGTTATCCATGGTTGCAGGAACATCTTGTAAGTAATTACGACGTACAATGGTTTACACAGATAAACGGATATGAAAAATGTGACGCTGCAGTTCGTACAAGCGGAAAGTCACGTTGGTACAACTATTATATCAATGGACTACAATGGCTGGTTAAAAATGTGGGCATTGACGGTATCTATCTTGATGATGTGGCTTTTGACAGAAATATGCTCAAGCGGATGCGAAAGGTCATGGATGCAGCGAAGCAGGGTTGTATCATCGATTTACACTCTAATACTGGTTTTTCCAGAGGGCCAGCTAACCAATACACTGAGTTTTTTCCTTACATCAACAAATTATGGTTTGGTGAAAGTTTTCAGTATAACAACATGTCGCCTGATAATTGGCTAGTAGAAGTGTCAGGCATTCCGTTTGGATTAATGGGGGATATGCTTCATGCCGGTGGCAACCCATGGAGAGGAATGATTTACGGAATGACTGTCAGATATCCCTGGTACACGGAGGGTGTGAATTGTGATCCCCGTGATATTTGGAAAGTATGGGACATGTTTGAAATTGATAAAGCAAAAATGATTGGTTATTGGGATTCTTCCTGTCCTGTAAAAACTACAGATGAAAATATATTGGCAACTGCATATGTCAATAAAAATAAAACGCTGGTTTCTATTGCTTCATGGGCAAAAGAAACAAAGGATGTGCGGTTGTTGGTAGACTGGAAGGCATTGAACCTGGATCCGGATAAAGTAAAACTGCGTATGCCAGGAATAAAAAATTTTCAGGAAGAAATGTTTTTAAAAGCAGATGGTAAAATAACGATTGAACCAACGAAAGGAGTTTTGATTTTAATTGAATAATTGAAAAGTTTTCTAAATCTGGAATTAGAGAAATTCATGAAATAAAAAACTATAAATATTAATTCATTATTAAAAAATACAGATAATGCTTGCGGGTTTAAAAATAGTCAATCATTTTTTTTGTTACTCTTATATGCTTGCTTCTATTTTGATTTGTTTCTCTTTTCAAATTAATGCACAGCAAACAGTAGTTAAAAAGGATCGAGAAACTCAGCTGAGGGCTGCAAAACAAGTATTGCAGCGAACGTTAGGAAATAAGGCAAAAAATATTCAGTTAAAATTGTTGTCAGATAACAGCAATAGTGATACATATGAATATGAGGCATCAAAAAACAAATTAATTGTAAAAGCCAATTCCGTCAATGCACTTACAAGAGGTGTATACGATTATTTAAAAAATAACAATATGGGGATGCTTGGCTGGGCAGGCCCGTCATTTTCTTTACCAGCCAAATGGCCTGATGCATCTAAAACTAATGTAACATCCCCTTTTAAAATACGCCAGGCATACAATGTAGTTACTGCAGGTTATACTTTTCCTTACTGGACATGGCAACGATGGGAACAGGAACTTGACTGGCAGGCCATGCATGGCTTTAATATGCTAATGGCACCTGTTGCTACAGAAGCGATTGCAACAAGAGTATGGAAACGTTTGGGTTTAACACAAGCAGAAATAGATAGTTTTTATACGGGCCCTTCTTTGCTGCCCTGGCAGCGCATGGGTAATATTTGTAAAGTAGGCGGTACGCTTCCTCCTGAATGGCATTACGATCAGATTGCTTTGCAACATAAAATTTTAAAACGTATGCGGGAGTTGGATATGCAACCTGTCGTACAGTCATTTGCAGGATTTGTTCCGAAAGCAATCAAACGAATTTATCCCGACATCGTAATGCACAATACGCTTTGGAATAGCGGATTCCCTCCATCTCAACGCCCTGTTATATTAATGCCGGGTGACGAATTGTTTGTGAAGATTACCAAAATGTATATGGAGGAATGGAAAAAGGAATTTGGAGAAGCTACTTATTATTTGGTCGATAGTTTTAATGAAATGGAGCTTCCTGAAACAGGGAAACCGATTACGGATTTGTTGGCAGAATATGGCAAGTTTACATTCGATGCAATTAAAGCAGGTAATCCAGATGCGGTGTGGGTTATACAGGGCTGGATGTTTGGTTACCAGCGTCATATCTGGAGCCCCGATCGTGTAAAAGCATTGTTCAGTAAAGTGCCCGATAATAAAGTTCTGATTCTTGATTATGCTAATGATTATGCTAATAGCTGGGAACCTGTAAATGGTTTTAATGGGAAACAATGGGTGTATGGTTTTGTGCCAAATATGGGTGGCAAAACTGCCTATACAGGAGATTTAAATTTGTACGCAACCGGTGCTGCCAGGACACTTGCTTCATCCAAAAAAAATAACCTGGTAGGGTTTTCAATTTCAGGAGAAGGATTAGAGAACAATGAAGTGATTTATGAATTGTTAACCGATGTTGCATGGCGAACCGATTCGGTTAATCTTGATACCTGGTTGCCAAAATATTCAATTAACAGGTATGGGGCATGCCCGGCTGCATTGGAACAATCATGGAAGCTGCTCCGCAAAAGTGCTTACAGTTATTTGATCGATCATCCGCAGTTTAACTGGCAAACCGGTGGTTTTGGCAAAAGCCGCATCAACCGGGATTCTGCTTTCTTTCAATCGGTGCAATTGTTTTTGTCGTGCAGTGAACAATTGAAAAACAATGCAAACTATCGTGCCGATGCAATTGAAAGAGTGGCCTTAGTGCTTGGGATTAAAGCTGAAGAAAATTTTATTGAAGCAGGAAAATCATTTAATAAAAATGATACAGTGACTGGTAATAAATATGGAACAAAGGGAATTGAATTATTAATACAGTTGGACAGGCTTCTTGAATCTCACCCTTTATTGCGATTGGAAAGATGGATAGGGTTTGCTGAAAAGCACAGCAATCTACCTGCTTTAAAACAGTTTTATGTTGCCAATGCTAAACAAATTGTTACTGTATGGGGGCCTCCTGTAAATGATTATTCGTGCCGTATATGGAGTGGTTTGGTTCGTGATTTTTATGTTGAGAGAATGAAACAATTGGTACAGGCAAAAACAACAGGTAAAAAATTTAATAAAAATGAGTGGGAAGTAAATTGGGTAAATCATTCTTCTATTAGTTCGGTTGAGCCATTCACTGATCCGCTTCAATCATCTATAGAACTTTTTAAAAAAGCACTGGCTGATTAAATCAGAGTAAAAAATATTTAATAAATGAAAAGAATCTATTTATTTCTTGTCTTAATCAGCGCAGTTGAATTTTCAAATGCACAGCAGCGTTATCGATTGAATGCTGCTGCATTACAGACAAAGCCTTTTTTTAGCTTACCATTCAAAACAGCTAATCCACAAGGTGAAACATTCTCAGTAAACAACTGGTATTTTGAACACAATGGCAAACCGTGGTTTCCATTAATGGGTGAGTTTCATTACTGGCGTTATCCTGATACCTATTGGGAAGAACAAATCATTAAAATGAAAAGCGCCGGTTTGCAAATTGTAGCAACGTATGTGTATTGGGGCGCACATGAAAAACCAAAAGGCGTATGGAATTGGGAAGGAAGTTTAAACCTGAAAAAATTCGTTGAGCTGTGTAAGAGGCATAACATGTATGTGTGGTTACGTCCAGGCCCATACATCAATGCCGATGTGCTTGGACGGGGCTTTCCTGATTGGATTAATACAATGAAAGGTAAACGAAGAAATACACTTGCTTATCTCGCAGAAACAGAGAAATATTTTGCACAGGTTGGTACCCAAACAAAAGGATTATACTTCAGCGAAGGTGGTCCTATCATTGGAGTACAGTTGGAAAATGAATATGCATCAGGAGACAAAACACATATTGCCAATTTAAAATCAATAGCACAAAAAAGTGGTATTACTCCGGTTTATTGGTCGGTTACTGCCAACAGTGTATTTCAGCACGAATTACAGGAAGTATTGCCTTTACAGGGGGCTTATTGTTACAGGGGTTGGGAAGGTGGAAAGCCATTGACAAACGATTTTTTGTTTGGCGATGATCAATGGATTATGGGAATGGATTTAGGCGGTTTATATTATCCGTTGGATAGTTTTCCCCGAGGTACCTGCGAACAGGGTGGTGGTATGCAAGAAACGTTTATAGGTAGATTTATTGTGCAGCCTTCAGTAATTGAGGCACATGCAGTAACACAGTATGGCAGAGGAATTAATATGCTGGGTTATTTTATGTTTCAGGGAGGCACACAATATCCTGGAACTGAACTGCCGCTAGATGATGGAAGTAATATGCCATCAGGATTAATGTCGTACAACTATCAGGCGCCCCTTGGTGAATTTGGTGAAGTAAATGAAAGTTACCATTACCTGAAAATGCATCATTTGTTTTTACAGGATTTTGGTGATCGAATAGTTTGCACTCTTCCTGTTCCTTCTCCTAATCCTGTAAAAGATCCCAAAGACCTTACTGCACTGCGATATGCCGGAAGATTTAATGCAAAGGGTGAAGGTTTTGTATTTATTGGCAATACACAAAACTACAGGCAAATGACAGAGAAGAAACTTAGTTTCGATATTGCTTTGCCATCAGGTAATCTTCTGTTTCCCAAACAACAAGTAACGATTAAAGATAATCGTGTTTCAATATGGCCTGTGAATTTTGTTTTCAATGAAGTGAAATTAAATTATGCAACGGCACAAGTCTTATGCAAAATAGATACGAAAGAAGCTGATTACCTTTTTATGTATGAGACAGAAGGTATTTATCCGGAAATAAGTTTAGATGCATCTGCTATTGAAAAGATTTCTGCACCAGGCTGGAACACCGACAGGAGTGAAAAAAATAAATATATTCTTACTGCAAATTCAGTTAACAATCCTATTACGATTATAAATAGAAATGGGAGAAAAATAGTCATCACTGTATTAAGCCGCAGCGAAGCAGAACATGCGTGGAAGTATAAGTACAACGGGCAGGAATACTTGTTTATTTCTAATGCAGATTTAATGTTCTCGGACCATCAAATCGAAGCAAGACAATTTACGAATCCATTATTTTCAATTAAAGTATTTCCTCAGGTAAATTTTCTAAAAGGGAAATGGGGGAAAGCGGTATTGGATAAAAATAAATTCTTTTACCAATACACCATCATACAGAAAAAAACAAATGTGCCTGTAAAAACTGTTCAAGTAAATGATTCGGTTTGGACGATTCAGGCAAACGGAAAATTGCCTTCGCTGTTAAGCGATGTATTTGTGAGTATAAATTTCAAGGGAAATTTAATTACAGCAAATCTTCAGGGAAAACAAGTTGCAGATCAGGTAAATATTGGTAAAAATTGGGTGGTTGGATTAAAAAGATTTTTGCCATTGATACAAAAAGAAAAATTGAAGTTATATGCGACGTCAGAAAACAGGTATGGCCCAACTGTGCTACCTGCTGCCATTCAATCAATAACCATTTTGCCTGAATACAGAATTGCAACAGAATTTTAAATATCAGACAAGTAATAAATGTGATTTTGAAATACCTATAATAAAAAAATCAATACCAACTGTAATGATTATTCGGTACATACTATGTGCTAAAAAAATAATAATAAACACATGAATAAGCTTACTGCACTATTGCTGAGTTTTGTTTTTATTTCAGTATTAGGGTTTTCACAAACCAAAAAATATGAAATAAATGCAGGTTCGCCATCCTACAAACAAATTTCGCTATTACCTTTTACCGGAGTAGATCCGGTAACTGGAGAAAAGTTTTCTGTAAATAATGTATACTTTGAGAAAAATGACAAACCATGGTTTCCTGTAATGGGAGAAATGCATTACAATCGTGTGCGTCCGGAAGATTGGGATATTGAAATGAAAAAAATGAAAGCTGGTGGTTTATCTATTGTTGCCACTTATGTTTTCTGGAATGAACATGAAACTGCTAAAGGTGTTTGGGACTGGCAAGGCAACCGCAATCTTCGCCAGTTTATAGAAGCTGCAAAAAAGAATGGTTTGTATGTTTGGTTGCGCATTGGCCCCTGGAGTCATGGCGAACAGTTACATGGTGGTCATCCGGAATGGATTGATAAAATGAAAGGCAAACGCACCAACAATCCTCAATACATTGACGCATCACAAAAATTATTTGAACAAATCGGGAAACAAACATCAGGGTTATTTGTGAAAGATGGCGGGCCAATTATAGGTGTGCAGTTGGAAAACGAATATGCAAGCGGACAAGCAGAACATATTACTAAGTTAAAAGAACTTGCAATTGCAGCAGGTATTCAACCTGTTTATTGGACAGTAACTGCAAATACTGTTTTTGATGATAAAAAGATGGAAGTAATTCCTTTGCAAGGATCTTATCCTTACCGTGGATGGGAAAGAGCAGGTGGTAAGGCCACGAAAGATTTTTTATATGGCAATGACCAATGGATAATGGGTGATGCTTTTGGAGGCAGGTTATATTATGATGTAGATCTTTTCCCAAAAGGATTATGCGAACAGGGAGCCGGTAGCCAAATGACGTATGATAACCGTTTTATTGTAGAACCTCATGTTGTGGAGGCACATTTGCAAAATCAAATCGGGAGAGGAATGAATCTGGTTGGTTACTACATGTTTCATGGTGGCACACAAACGCCGGGATTAAAAGAACCTGGCTGTCCAGAGAGCTATGATTTTCAGGCACCCATCAGTGAGTTTGGATACATTCGCCCATCTTATAAATATTTAAAAATCCTGCACAACTTTATTAATGATTTTGGATCTGAACTGGCACCCATGGCGGTTGCAGAACCTGCTGATCCAATTCGCAATGAATTGGATTCAACAAGTCTTCGTTACATCGTTCGTGTAAAAGATAACAGTGGTTTTGTTTTTTTAGGTAATACTCAAGTGCGTGTAAACATGACGGATAAAAACGTACAGTTGAATATTAAATTAAAAGATGAAACAGTTTCATTTCCATCGTTTGTATTAAAAGGACAAACAACTCCTGTTCTTCCATTTAATATGAATGTAAATGATGTGCTGGTAAAATATGCACTTGCTCAACCATTTGCAAAAGTTGAAAATAATGGTAATGTGCAAGTGTTTTTTCAAAAACTGATCGGTGTCAATCCTGAGTTTGCAATTAATGTTCCAGCAGATGCAAAGCTGGATGTAAAAGGATGGTTGCAAAATAAAAAAGGCCATTTGTATCATCTGACAGCATTAGCCGGCAATCGCCTGCAAGTAATAAAATCAGATGGTAAAACAGTTACATTTATTTTCTTAGATAGAAAAGAAGCTGAAAATGCATGGCGTGTAAATTATAAAGGAAAGCAGGCTTTAATTATTTCAGATGCTGATATATTGTTGAACGAAAACAAACTGGAATTGCTGCAAATGGGAGCAAAGGCTGTTAAGTTGAAAATTTATCCTGCTAATATAAATTTGATTCCTTCAGCAAAAGAAAAAAAAGCGATGGATTATGCGCTTTACGTCACAGAAATCCCTAGACAAGTTGTTCCGATCGATATTCAAATAAACAAAGACAATGCTTTAATAAAGGTGACTTCATCTTTCCCGCAAAATGTTGCAGATATATTTCTGAATGTTTCTTATCTGGGAGGTTCGGCAGAAGTGCTTGTGAATAATAAAGTTGCAACAGATAATTTGTACAACGGTTTGAATTGGCTTCTGGGATTAAAGCGGTTTGAAGGAAATGAAATTAGACTGAAAATAAAACCCTGGGAAAATTATATCACTGGTGTTGCTGAGGAAAAAATGAAACAAGCAAAGAAAGAAGGACAAGCATTACAGAAGATTGAGATAATACCTCAATACAAATATATCATTAATTTATAACGGAAAATCAATGAAAAGAATAATTGCTTCAATCCTATTTGTATGCATAAGTTTATTTGCTTTTACGCAAAACAGTAAAATGAAATTAGTGTACAATAAACCTGCACAAAAAGTAACAGAAGCCTTGATACTTGGTAATGGAAGGTTAGGGGCAATGGTGTATGGAGGAATAAAAAAAGAAAAAATATCTTTGAATGATGATAACTTTTGGTCGGGTGAACCGAAGGATTGGAATAATCCCCAGGCACCTCAATATATTCCACAGGTAAGAGCTGCTTTATTAAAAGGCGACCATGTATTGGCAGACAAACTGATGCAAAAAATGCAGGGGCCATACAATCAATCGTATCAACCTTTAGGTGAATTGCAAATCGAAATGTCACATTTAGAGAATGCAAATGAATATTCACGTACACTCGATATGCAAAAGGGCGTAGTAACAGTATCGTATGTTATTGACGGAGTAACGTATAAGCGAACTGCATTTGTAAGTTATCCGAATCAAATGATTGCAATGCAATTAGAAAGTAGTGTGCCCGGTAAACTGAATTTTCAAATCAAACTCTCTGGTGCACATCAGCGGTCATTACAGATTGCAGCAAAAAATTTACTGGAAGCAAAAGGAAAAGCTCCTGCACATGTTGATCCTAGCTATCTTGATTCAAAAAATCCGGTGATCTATGCTGAATCTCCTGATGGTAAGGGTATGAACTATGCAACATTTTTAAAAACTATAAACGCTGATGGAACTGTTACTGTATCGCAACAAGGCATTACAGTAACCAATGCAACGAAAGTATTGTTATTGGTTACTGCACGTACCAGCTATAATGGATTTGATAAATCACCTTCTGCACAAGGTGCCGATTGTGAACAACTTGCTTTGAATGATATGAGCAAACTGGCTGGTAAAACATTTGAACAATTATACAAGGCACATACAACTGATTTTCAAAAATTATTTGATCGTGTAGAACTGGTATTGGGCAATGACGCAACTAAGGGATCTATGAGTGATTATGTTTCAAGTTTTAAACATGATGAAAACCCATGGCTGGCAGCACTTGTTTATCAATTGGGACGATACATGTTAATTGCTGGTTCAAGACCAGGAAGTCAGCCATTGAATTTGCAGGGAATCTGGAATGAATGGGTTCGCCCACCCTGGAGCAGCAACTATACCATAAACATTAACACACAAATGAATTATTGGCCTGCGGAAAGCGGCAATCTCGCAGAGTGTCATCAGCCACTATTAAAGTTTGTGGAAGAATTGGCAGTGAATGGTGCTGCTACAGCTAAAACTAACTATAATTGTCGTGGTTGGTTGGCGCATCATAATGCAGATATTTGGCGTCAATCGGCTCCTGTTGGTGATTTTAGTGGCGAACCAAGTTGGGCTAATTTTATGGGAGGTGGCATTTGGGAATCATTCGATTTTTGGGAACATTATCAGTTTACCCAGGACGAAAAGTTTTTAAAAGATCGAGCATTTCCTTTGTTTAAAGGAGCTGTTGAATTTAGCTTAGACTGGTTAATAAAAGATGAAAAAGGGTACGTGGTTCCACCTTTTACTGTATCATCAGAAGCAACCTATATTACTCCTTCAGGTTATAAAGGATACACAACTCTGAATTCAGGACAAGACGTTGCTTTGTATACTGAATTGTTTAAAAATTATTTACAAACCTGTGATATTCTCAATAAAAGAGATGCATTGTATGATTCTGTAAAATATGTACTGACGCACCTTGCACCTTACCAGATTGATGAAGAAGGAAAAATAAAAGAGTGGATGGAGCCTGGTCTTGACAGGCCAAAACCTGCCAACAGGAATCACGTTTCACATTTAATTGGTTTTTTCCCTGGTCGTCAATTGATTTTAGAAAGAAAAGAGTCCCTTGTAAGTGCAGTGCAACGTACGCTTGAAATATTTGGACCAGGCAACTCTAACTGGATGCTTGGTTGGGAAATAAATCTCTGGGCGAGATTAAAAAATGCCGATAAGTCGTATTACATGGCTCAACAGTTACTTAAAAAGTTCTCACCTAACTCCGTCAACTTTGATGGTGGGTACCAGATTGATTGGCAAATGGGATATACAGCAGGCGTAGCAGAAATGCTTGTACAATCTTATGATGTGGATGAAAATGGTAACACCATTATTGAATTACTTCCAGCTTTGCCAAAGCAATGGTCAACGGGACATTTTTATGGAGTAAGAGCAAGAGGGGGTTTTGAAATAAATATGGATTGGCAAAATGGTGTTGTGAAAAAATTAGTTGTAAAAAACACTACATCAAAATCAAAGAGAGTCGTTTTTCGGGTCAATGGTGAGAAGATAACAAAAGAAATTAAAGGGGGTGAAAAAGCTTTTGTTTTATAAATAATATTCTTTTAGCTACTTTTTGAGAAAGCAAAATAGCATCAATTCAATATTGAAATTATTTATTCTTCGAGTTTTCTTTCTCATTTTGTGATTTTACTATTTGGTACCCAACCCAAATTAAAAATCCTGATCCAATTAGGATTAGAGCAATTTTTACTAGATTGGAAGGGTTGGTAACCTTATTGTCTAACGAAATCTCTCCCGGTATATTTTCGGATAGTTTTGGAAAATGTTCGATTGTATTTGATAGGGATTCATTTGCAGTTTGATTCTGATATAGACTTTTGTAAAGAATTTCCCAACTTTTAAATTTTAATTGATCCGGCATATAATAACTTTTTGATTTTTAAGAAGACTGAACCCGAATTTGTTCATAATAAAAATGATAATTCCTTGATCAGTTAGTTTGCTTTTAAATAAAGAGAAATTGAAACCTTTTTCTTCAAGCAATTCCGGCTCTATTTCAGTGTTTGGGCCAAAAGCACTAAACAGTTCTCGTAAAATTTTTTCATTTAGCCAATATGGGTCTGCTCTTAATGATTTTTTAGCATACGATTCAATTGATGTCTGCCTTTTGTTTTTGTAGGCACAATCTTCATGACGAATACGGTTGCAATTATAATCATACATAGGTCTGAGACAAAACTGGAAAATTTTATCTCTTTTATTCAGATGAGTTTTAATAAATGCTAACACATAATTAAAAAAAAGAAGATTTTGTCATTGACTTTTTGTATAGGGTTTTTTGTTTATATAAAATGCATATAATTATTTTATAATATTTTGAATATCTACCGTTAAAAGGTTCGAACTCAAGGTAGCCATCCCGACGACTTATTTCCGGAAATAATATTCCGGGAAATAATATTTCAAAGAATAACCCTTCCATTTGGAGGGGTTATTTTTTGCGGTTCTCTTACAAGCTCCAATTATAAACGATCTGTTTTTTAAACCTTTTCTTTATTTTATTTTCTTAATAAAATTTCTTCCATGTACCATTAGTTTTCTAGTTCCGGCAGGAGAATCGTACTTGTGTTGCTTTTGTTTTTGAGAACTGTAGAACTGTAAAATTGATTTAGCGGAGATAATACCGACTGCTTGTTTTTCTTCTTTATTATCTAAGACAAGCAGTGTATCTATATTATACATTCCCATCATTTCCGCCGCAACACTTACCTGGTCTTGCATGTAAACTGCTGGCTTGTTTTTTTCTTCAGGTATTGTTGCGGTTACTAACTCTTCCACTTTTACAGATTGTAATAAATCAGGTTCGTAAGAGTCAGGAGTATGAATACCTCTTCGTTTAATTTTTTCAGTCATAATACTTCCCTTCATAAAAAAGAAGGAAATAAAATAAGACGAAGTGCATGCGCCGATTAAAGGAAGCAATCCATTTAACTGCCCGGTTGTTTCCAATGCAAAAATCACAGAAGTTAATAAAGCTCTTGATGCTCCTGCAAACATTGCAGCCATGCCAATTAACGCTGCAGTTGAAAGATTGATGTCCATTGAAGGAAAGAAGTGAACTGATAACAGTCCAAGTAATGCACCTGCAGCTCCTCCTATGGTAAATAGTGGGGCAAGTGTTCCGCCTGAAGTGCCGCTGCCAAGCGAAATTACCCATGAAATATATTTTAAAAAGCAAAGCGAAAGCAACATGCTCAATGGAAGATCTCCCTTCAACAGGTTCTGAATATTATCATATCCAACACCCATTGTGTGTGGCGCAAAATAACCTGAAACACCTACAGCTACTGCACCAATTGCCGGCCACCACATCCAGTGAACCGGTAGTTTTTCAAACAAATCCTCAACTGCATAAACACTTCTTGATACAAACGATGCTATAATGCCAATGATAATTCCAAGAACAATGTAAGCAATCAAACCAACTGATGAGGGAACAGGAATTGAAGCCATTGCAAATACCGGACTTTTTCCAAATAATAAAAGATGCATGGCTGCACCCGTAACACAACTTATACTTACGGGGATGATTGAGCGTGGAGAAAATTCAAACAGCAGCAGTTCAATTGCAAGCAGTACTGCCGCAAACGGAGTTCCGAATATAGTTGCCATGCCTGCACAAGCTCCTGCTGTTAAAATAATTTTTCGTTCGGCTGATGAGATATGCATCATCTGCCCGGTTAATGAACCAAAAGCTCCGCCTGTTGCAATGATTGGACCTTCTGCGCCAAAAGGGCCACCTGTTCCGATTGATATTGCTGCCGACAAAGGTTTTAAAAAAGTAATGATTGGAGGAATCCTGCTTTCATCTGAAATGATTTTTTCCATTGCTTCAGGTATCCCATGACCCCTGATGGCTTTTGAACCATACCTGGCCATCAGTCCAATAATAATACTTCCTGCAATAGGTATCAGTATTACAAATAAACCAAGGTTATTTCCGGCAGGTGAGTTCTGTTCGAATGAAAATTTTCCGTAAAACGAAATGTTTGTGATGAATGCAATCAGCGAAACAAGCAGTTTGGCAATGAAGCCAATGACAACTGCATTCAGAATTGCCTGTAAACTCAGATACACAACCCGTTTATTAACCGGCGATTCTCTCATTGCCGTCTGTTTATTGAACAATTGTTCAAACGATGGTGAAACGGGTGTCCGTTCATCTGTTCTCGACATAATTGCTTTGTTCTTTTTGCAAAAATATTGTATAAGTTATATTTTACGTAACTTTATTTTTTAAATAGGCTTAAAAACATATTAATAGCAATATTTTATTGTCAGGCATGAATGATGGGAAATGTAATCTGAACAGTTGTTTTTTATGTAGTTTTTGTATACCCGAATGGAAAGAACTTGTTGCTGCAAAAAAGAAAACAATACGGTTAAAAAAAGGTGAACCGATATTCAGGGAAGGAGAAAAAGTTAACGGTATTTATTTTCTTTCAAAGGGTGCTGTAAAAGTGCATAAGCAATGGGTAGATGAAAAGGAGTTGATTATCCGGTTTGTAAAAGAGGGTGATATTTTCGGACACAGGGGGCTTGGCACAACTGATATTTATAGTGCTTCGGCTTCAGCTTTAATTGAGTCAACAGCCTGTTTTATTACAAGTGAATTTCTTGAAGCAACATTGAAAACCGATCCTTCATTTACATATAGACTGATGCAGTTTTATGCTGCTGAACTTCAAAAAGCAGAAATGCGTATGCGAAACCTGGCATTGATGGAAGTAAAACACAGGATTGCTGAAACATTACTGGAATTGCTGAATGTATTTGGAGCAGATAAAGATGGTTATATAACTATACCAGTTACACGACAGGATATTGCTTCTTATTCCGGAACTACTTATGAAACCGTTTTTAAATTTTTAAAAACGCTGACAGATTCAAAAATTATTACTGCTTCTGGTAAAAAACTGAAGTTAAACAACAGGAAAAAACTGGAAGAAATGGTTGACTTTAAGGTTTAAGCCAAGGGTTTTGATTTTTAAATAGAAGGATATGGACAATTTTAAAAATCTGAACGAAAATGAAATTGAAGAGTTGCTGAAATTTCCGGCATACATATCATTACTTGCGTCAACTGCAGAAAAAGGAATTGATGATGAAGAGAAAAAAGCTGTTGTAAAACTTACGCATGTAAAAACATATTCGTGCGATCCTTTACTGGCAGATTTTTATAATAAGGCTGAAACAATTTTTGAGCGTACCATTACAAATCTTGATCATGAATTGCCAATAAAGAAAGAGGAACGAAAATCTGCAATCATCGCAGAACTGAACAAGCTTGAACCGTTGCTGAAAAAATTGCCTGCTCATTATGCTGCAGTTTTGAGAAAAAGTATGGATTCATATAAGAAGCATATTTCAAAAGCTCACCGTAATGTTCTGGAGTATTTTATTTTTCCTTTACCAATCGAAGGTATATCCGATTAATCATTATAAAAGAAAGTGTACAATGAAAACGAATCCCGAAAGTAAACCGATTGTATATTCCTGTTCAGGTTGCTCAAGTGCTGCACAGATGGCGAATCATATTGCAGTCAGACTTGACAGGATGGGGCTGGCTGAAATGTCTTGCATAGCGGGAGTGGGAGGTAATGTGAAAAAACTTGTCCGCACTGCAGTCTCGGGTAGAAAAATTATTGCAATTGATGGTTGCCCGCTGGCTTGTTCAAAAGCATGTTTAAATAATCATGCTGTAAGGCCAGATGTACATATTGATTTATCAAAATTGGGTGTTTCAAAAAAACAACACGAAGATTTTGATGTGAATGAAGCTGGAAGGATATTAACAAGTCTTGAGTCGTTGGTGCATAACATAGGTTCCGAATTGCATGAAGATGAGACAAATCGCTAAGTAACTTATTTGCTGATGATCCAGCAAAGCGATATTGTTTACTATTACTTAGGTTTTATTCTTCTGCTAATTGCCTTTAAAAACTTGTAATTCATTTCTTTTTGGTTTTTTATATGTGTTAATTCTCAGTCAAAACCCTTCTTTATATGAGGGGTTTTTGATTTTAAAATCAAACTAAAAAATAATTCAAACTTGTTTCCGTTTAACAATTTAAACGGTTTCAGGTTATGAAAAGTTTGATTATTATTTTATGTCTTATTTTCTGTTTCAACAGTTCTTTTTCTCAAAAGTGGACAGAAAAACAAATTGCAGCGGCAAATACCTGTCAGAATATTAAATGGCTTACTTCAGCAGAAAAATCAACAATCATGTATATCAACCTTGCACGATTGTATCCACAGGATTTTCTGAAAAATGAAGTATTAAACTATAAAGCGCCTGACGGTTATATTTATTCAAAAACCTCAACTTATTATAGATCTTTAGTTGCAAAACTTAAAACAAGAAAGCCCGTAAAAGCCCTGGGTGCAGATGCTGCATTATATGAGTCGGCAAAATGTTTTGCAATTGAATCCGGTAAAAATGGAATTGTTGGTCATAACAGGATAAACTGCAAGCAAGATTATTATGCAGAATGTTGTTCCTATGGATGGAATCAAGGCAAGGACATTGTTATGCAACTATTAATTGATGAAGGTAATCCTGGCTTGGGCCACAGGAAAATTTGCCTTGATAACCAATATTCAAAAGTTGGAGTATCCATACATACGCACAAAGTTTATTCCTATTGTGCCGTAATTGACTTCAAATAAACTTTTCAGAACCCTAATATTATTTGCTTCCGAAAGTAAGAATGAAGCTTGTGCCTTTTCCCAGCTTGCTTTCATACTGAATGGTTCCGTTCATCAGTTCAACATATTTTTTTACAATGTGCAAACCCAAACCGGTGCCTTGTATGTTTAATGCATTCGATGCCCTGTAAAAACGTTGAAATATATAGTTTCTGAAATCAGCCGGAATACCAATGCCTGCATCTTCAACCGATAGCTGCAGATGACCTTTAACCCATTGTGTGATTATTTTAATCTGCGTTCCTTCATCAGAGAATTTCATGGCATTTGACAAAAGATTGGATAAGATTATTTTGAATAATCCCGGATCCAATTCCACTGATTCCTTCCCTTTATGTGTATAAACAATTTTGTAATCTTCTTTTTTTGTATGATCAAATTCATCAATAAACTGATTGATCATTTCTTTTATGTTCAGTTTTACAGGGCACACTAAAATATTTTCTTCCTGAATTTTTCCAACAGTTTGAAAGTCGTCTAAAATATCTGTCAGCCGTTGAACGGACGAAATGATCCGGCCAATATGCTTATCTATCTTTGCTTCCGATTCTGTTGCTTTGTATTTTTTAAGTAATTGTACCGATGTAAGTACTGCACTGAGTGGCGTTCTGAATTCATGGGATGCCATCGTGATGAAACGGGATTTCATCTCACCCAATTCTCTTTCTTTTTTAAGCGATTCTTTTAGTTCTTCTTCCGCTTTTTTCAAAAAAGTAATATTCCTGATAATTACGCCGGCATATACGATGGTTCCATCCTGTTCACTAACGGGAAAGGCATCCATAATATAAAATTCATTTTTCATGAATTTCGGAAGATCAAATGCTGAAATATGCTCTCCCTTAAAGACTTTCTTTAGTTGACTCTTTATAACCTGTCTTACATTTTCAGGCAATTTTGGATAGATACTATTCCCGATTAATTCAAATGGATTTGAAGAAAGTGCTTTATGCAATGCACCGCCAGTTATAACAAAGTTGAATTTTTTATCAATAATGCTCAATGCACCGTCAGGATAATTATGCAGCAACTGAAGAAATAGTTTCTGTTCTCTTGATAACTCTTTTCGCTTTGATGCCGCTTCTTTGTTCGAGTTACCTGCCGGCAGTGCCGATTTCCTAACGCTTGTTTTTCCTGTTTTTTGCAATGCCACAGTTTTGATTTGTTTTGTCTACTCTTTTAGCAAAAATAACTGATAAAATACGCTATAAAATTAAGCATGAACAAGGGAATAAAAACGTTGTGATTAAAAGTTTCGTCAGGAGAAAGGCCCTGATCAGCAAAAACAGGTTGCTGAGCAAACGGTTGCATGGTAATCGTCTTGCAGTTTTAGTTATATTTAACCTGTTTCTGTTTCGCTATTGATTCATCTTTACCACTAAGCAATGTTGAGAGAAAATAAACATGTATTCCTCTTTATAGTTTTTTGTTTGTTTAATGTGCTTTCTGTCAAAATTCAGGCACAAACAACCAGGAAATCTCATCCAAACATCATTTATATCTATGCAGATGATTTGGGATATGGGGAGTTGGGATGTTATGGTCAGCAAAAAATAAAAACTCCTAACCTCGACATGATGGCAAAAGAGGGAATGCGGTTTACACAACACTACACAAGTACACCGGTATGTGCACCTGCAAGGTGTATGTTAATGACAGGTAAGCATGGTGGTCATTCGTATATAAGAGGTAATTATGAGTTGGGTGGTTTTGAAGACAGTACAGAAGGCGGACAGATGCCTTTGCCAGAAGGAACAATGACCATTGCCCAATTAATGAAACAGGCGGGATATGTAACCGGCGCCATTGGTAAATGGGGTTTGGGTATGAGCAATACAACAGGTGATCCTAATAAACAGGGCTTTGATTATTTCTATGGATACCTTGATCAGAAACAGGCACATAATTTTTATCCTACTCATTTATGGGAGAACGGGAAATGGGATACGTTGAATAATCCTTTTATTTATGTGCACAGACCTATCCCAAAAAACTCACCTGATTCAGCTTTTGACTATTACAAAGGCAAAGATTATTCCTTAACAAAAATGGCAGAGAAAACGCTGGAGTTTATTAAGAAAAATAAAAACAAACCTTTCTTTTTATACCTGCCTTACACAGGCCCGCATGTTTCATTGCAGGCTCCGGATGAAGCAGTGAATGAATATGTTGGTCAGTTTAATGAATCGCCTTATTATGGCGAAAAGGGATATGCACCAACAAAATATCCTTTATCAACTTATGCTGCTATGATTACGTATATGGATAAACAGATTGGAAGAGTGATGGCTTTGCTGAAAGAATTAAAGCTTGATGAAAACACGATTGTAATGTTCAGCAGCGATAACGGTACAACGTTCAATGTTGGTGGAGTAAATGCCGAATACTTTAACAGCGTTGCCGGTTTACGTGGCCGTAAACAGGATTTGTATGAAGGTGGTATTCGTGAACCTTTTATTGCACGATGGCCTGGAAAAATTCCTGCAGGAACAACTTCCGATCTTATTTCTGTTCAATATGATCTTATGGCAACCTTATCTGATCTAACAGGAATTAAAAGATGGCCAACTGATGGGATTTCTTTTTTGCCGACATTAATGGGAATGAGAAATCAACAAAAGAAACACGAGTATATTTATTTTGAATTTCCTGAAAAAAGCGGCCAGGTTGCCATACGCATGGGAAAATGGAAAGCTGTAAAATCAAACATGAAGAAAAATAAAAATGCTCCATGGGAAATTTATGATTTATCTGTTGATGAAAATGAAACAACCGATATTGCTGCGCAGCATCCTGAACTTGTTCAGTTGTTTGAACAGATTTTGAAAAAAGAACATCAGCCATCACACATAAAAGAATGGGAATTTGTAGCTCCCAGGTTTTCACTAAACGAATAATGCTTAATCGCCAAGGATGAATAAAAAAATCTATTTCTTAACTTCTCTCTTCCTCGTTTTTTCGTTTGGATTATTTGCTCAGCAAAAACCGAACGTCATTTATATTTATGCAGATGATCTTGGATATGGTGATCTGAGTTGTTATGGTGCTACAAAAATCAATACACCTAATCTCGATCGTTTATCGCAACAGGGTATACGCTTTACAAACGCACACAGCACTTCAGCAACCTGTACACCATCAAGGTATGCATTGATGACAGGACAATATCCCTGGAGAAAAAGTGGAACGGGAATTTTGCCGGGTGATGCTGCATTAATTGTTCCTGCAGACAGAACAACTTTACCTAAACTGTTTAGAATGGCTGGTTACAAAACCGGTATTGTTGGTAAATGGCATCTTGGTTTAGGTAATGCTGTAGAAAAAAACTGGAATGGAGAGATTTCTCCCGGACCTAACGAGATAGGCTTTGATTATTCTTTTATTTTTCCTGCAACTGCTGATCGTGTTCCAACAGTTTTTTTAGAGAATCATTATGTTGTTGCAAGAGACAGTGCAGACCCGATAGAAGTGAGCTACCGCAATAAAGTAGGGAATGAGCCAACCGGTAAAGATCATCCTGAATTATTGAAAATGAAATCATCACCGGGACAGGGACATGATCAAACTATAGTAAATGGGATAGGGAGAATTGGTTTTATGAGTGGTGGAAAAACATCCCGTTGGACAGATGAAGAAATGCCTTTAACGTTTTTGCAAAAAGCGAAAAACTTTATTGATGAAAATAAAAGCCATCCTTTCTTTCTTTATTATTCATTAACCGAACCTCATGTGCCACGCATGCCATCAACAATGTTTAAAGGAAAAAGTGGTTTGGGTTATCGGGGCGATGCCATTCTGCAATTAGACTGGGCTGTTGGTGAAATTCTGAAACAGGTAAAAGCTGCCGGATTGGAAAAGAATACCATTATCATATTTTCAAGTGATAACGGACCGGTGCTTGATGATGGTTACCAGGATGAGGCAGTAACAAAATTAAACGGGCACACTCCGTGGGGAGCTTTACGTGGCGGTAAATACAGCGCATTTGAAGCAGGAACAAGAGTGCCTTTTATTGTAAGCTGGCCGGGAACAATAAAGAGTAAAACATCTTCTGCATTAATTTGTCAGATTGATTTACTGGCTTCCTTTTCCGGTTTGCTTCATCAGGAAATACCTGCAGGCGATGCAATGGATAGTGAAAATATAATTGATGCATTAACAGGTAAATCAACGAAAGGCCGGTTAGTGTTGGTAGAGCAGGGAGGTGCACTGTCAATTATTAAAGGCAATTGGAAATATATTGAGACAAACAAGGGTATTCCATATGAGAAATTAACAGGTACAGAAACCGGCAACCTGCCATTGCCTCAGTTGTATGATCTTTCAAACGACCTTGGTGAAAAGAATAACGTTGCTGAAAAATTTCCTGAGATCGTAAAAGAACTGCAGGAGTTGCTTCGACAGATCAAAGAGAAAAAAAATACTGCTAATTAAGTTGATATGAGGGATGCGTTTCCACTTTAAAAATCATACTTTTTTCTTCTTGGTCTTGATAACATTGCTGTTGCTTCTGCATCGTTATTCTTAAATGTTTCATTTATTGGATCCCAATAAATTTTGCGTTTCAGTTTCATGGCAATATGATGAAGCAAACATGCGCTGCAGGAGCGGTGACCAATTTCAACAGGTGCAGAAGGTTCTTTTCTTGTTTTAATACAATCCAGCCAGTTGGCATGTTGTTCTGAACTTTCGTACAAATGAATTTCATTGGGGCCAATAACTGACTGCAGTATTTTTGGATTACTTGCGTCAATTGGTTTTACACCTGTATTATCAGCAATAGGATCTGTATCAGTTACTTTGTAATTTCCTCTTGTAGCCCAAAGCCAGCCTTCTGTACCAATGAATTTTACACCATTGGGCAATTCATTCGAAACAATCATGTGTACACCATTTGCATACAATGCTTCTGTTCTGAAAATTCCATGCACATCCCATAAACCTGTATAACCCGGATCATCGGTAGGGAAGTTTGCATGTCCCCATATTTCAATTGGCCCTGAGTATTCAGTATTCATTCCCCAATGTGCCGTATCAATATGATGAGCACCCCATCCCGTAATCATACCTGCACCAAACTGTTCGCAACGTAACCAACCGGGACGGCTTGTTACTCCTTTGATACTTGCATCCATTGAATGCACCCGTTCTTCAGTATAATAAATTTCAGGAGTTGTGCCCAGCCATGCATCGTAATCTAAAGATGAAGGAACAGGCATCTGAATCTTATTACCACCACCGGGGTCGCCGGGTAAACCAACTTCAACAGCTTTCAATTCTCCAATGCGGCCATTGCGAACCAGTTCACATACTTTTTTAAACTGTGGCCATGGATCAACAGAGCGTTGCTGACTTCCCATCTGCAAAATTCTTCCGCTCTTTTTTACAGCGTTGCTTAAAATCCGTCCTTCTTCAATTGTTAATGATGCAGGTTTCTGCAGATACACATCCTTACCTGCATTCACTGCATGCACTCCAACAACTGCATGCTGATGATCGGGTAAGCTGATATGAACGGCATCGATATCTTTATTTGCCAGCAGCTCTTTATAATCGTAATAAACTTTTACATCCCAATCACCTTTCAGCCCGCCGTTAAACTGTACCGCTTTTTCATAATTACTTTTTACTGCTGCAGGCCCTGCATCAGCACGGTTTTTATCAATATCACAAACAGCCATGATTCTTGCACCGGCATATCTGGCAATGGCTGTCATGTCGTGTGTTACAGAAATTCTGCCGCAACCAATCGATGCAACATTAATCAGGTTGCTGGGCGCATTTTTACCAAATACGGTTGCAGGTACAATCATCGGGAAATTGGAAGCAATGACAGTACCAACAGTAGTTTTAACTGAATTGGATAAAAACTTTCTGCGGCTGATGGTTGATTTTTTTTCTTTTTTCATTGTTATGTTGAAGTAACGATGTGAAAAGCTTTATTTCTTAAACGCAATTGTTTTGGCATTCTTTTGCGCTTTCAATGCCAGTTCAGTTGCAAGAAAGCAATGAGCCTGTGACATAGCTGTTTCTGTTCTGTTCAGGATATCATCAACTAATAACGGACCGAAAGGCAGTACTTCATTATTGCAATCCATGTGAATCATTTCTTTTTTGTTCACCATGTACAAATGATTGCCGCCTTTATTTCCTGAAACGATATCTGTATTTTTTCTTACTTCAATGTAACCATCAGTACCAAGTATGGTTAATCGTCCATCGCCCCATGTATCTAAACCATCGGGTGTAAACCAATCGACTCTTATATAACCTGCACCACCATTACCGCTTAGCATTACATCACCAAAATCTTCAAACAAAGGTGCTTCAGGATGATGAACATTTCCTGTTTGCGACATTAACACCTGTGCTTCGGTTGAACCTGTAAAATGTAAATACTGATCGAACTGATGTGAACCAATATCAGTAAGAATGCCACCAAATCTTTTCTTATCCCAAAACCAATCAGGTCGTACGGCCAAACCAGTTTTGCCAATGTTATTGCTGATTCTGTGTGGTGCTAAGTTTACTGTTTGAATGACTTTGCCAATTGCTCCTGCTTTTACCAGCTGGCTTGCTTTTTCTGTGGCTTTGTTTTCAAAACGTTCACTGTACATAATGGAGTAAATACGTTTTGTTTCTTTCTGCACTTTTTTTACAGCAGCAAATTGCTCCAATGTAATAATGCCCGGCTTGTCAGTTAAATAATCTTTTCCATGCTGCATTACACGTATGCCTAATGGAGCTCGTTCATCAGGAATGCCGGAACTTAACACCAGCTGAATAGAAGGATCATCTAAAATTTCTTTTTCATTTTTTGCAAGCTTTGCTTCAGGATATGTTTTTAAAAATGCAGATGCCAAATCCTGTTCTTTCGCATACAGTGCCACTAATTCGCCACCACCTCTTTTAATAGCGTCCGTCATTCCGTAAATATGCGGATGGTTGATATTGATGACCGCAAATTTTATACGATTAGGAGCTGTGATGATTTCTTTTGGCTTTTCGGCCGACTGCATGAATTTTACTTTGTTAACCAGGGGAGACATGATCATTAAGCCCGATGCTTTTACTGAATCTTTTAAAAATTGTCGCCTGATTTTTTTTTCATTATTCATATGGCAATGCTTGTTTAAATGAGTGATTAATCTTTGTTTGCGTAGTTAAAAACTGTCGCTGTTCAAGTTAAATAAAACTACTGATTTAGCAGGTAATTGCAGACGTTTATTGGTGAAATGATTTTTTACTCTGAAGAAATTGTTACTGATCGTTAGCTTTTCATAAATACTTTTTATTGTGAAAATATTTTGTCTGAACTTTCTGCTTTAATAACGGTTCAATTTTTATATACACGATGAAAAAATTATTGGCAATCGTTTTACTCCTGGCTGTAAACTTTGCTTATGCACAATTGCCTAATCCCGAAAGCTATTTTCATAAGGCTGATTTAATGACAATCGGTACGTATTATTATCCTGAGCACTGGCCAAAAGAACAGTGGGCAAAGGATTTAAAAAAGATGGCTGATATTGGTTTTGAGTTTACACATTTCGGCGAATTTGCCTGGGCGTTTATTGAACCCGAAGAAGGTAAGTTTGATTTTACGTGGTTAGATGAAGCTGTAGCACTTGCACACCAGAACGGGATAAAAGTGATCATGTGTACATCTACTCCAACACCGCCGGCATGGCTTGCTCAAAAGCATCCTGAAATACTGATGGTGAATGATGCAGGAACAACAATGCAACACGGATCAAGACAACAGATTTCCTGGTCGAGCAAAGTATACAGGAGTTATGTGGCTAAAATGGTGGAAGCTGTTGCAAAACATTATGGAAATGATAAACGTATATGGGGCTGGCAGCTTGATAATGAACCATCGCACTATGGTTTTTATGATTACAGTGATGCTGCACAGCAAAGTTTCCGTGAATGGCTGAAAGCAAAGTATAAAACTATTGATGCATTAAATGCAACATGGGGAACAGCTTTCTGGAGTATTCTTTACAAGGATTTTGAACAGATCAGAATTCCTAACCAGAAAGAACTGGTTGCACAACCATCACCACATGCGGTGCTCGACTTTAAACGTTTTTCAGCTGAAGAGGCAAATGACTTTCTTACATTTCAATATAAAATACTTCGCCGTTTTATTACAAATGATCAATGGATAACAACAAACCTCATGCCCGAGCATGTGGATGTTGATCCGACAAAAATCAATGGTCTTGATTTTCTATCCTACACAAAATATCTCGTTGCAGGTTACGATAAAGGAGTAGGCGAGCAGGGATTCCGTATGGGATCACCCGCAAGTATTGGTTTTGCCAATGATCTGTTCCGTTCGTTTAACGGCGTTACAGGTGTAATGGAACTGCAACCCGGACAGGTAAACTGGGGAAGGTTTAATCCACAGCCATTGCCCGGCGCTGTACGTATGTGGATATGGCATGCGTTTGCAGGAGGTAATAAGTTTGTGTGTAATTATCGTTTCGATCGTCCTGTTACAGGTGGTGAGCAATATCATTATGCTATTCTCAATGCAGATAAAGAAACCATCAGCACAAGTGGAATAGAATATGCAAAAGTGATTGAAGAAATGAAACAGCTCAGGAAATATTATGATGCAGCAGCAGTTGCACCGCAATCATACCAACGCAGGCAGGCTGCAATTCTTTACAGCGTTGATAACCGTTGGGAAATGGATAATCAGCCACAAACCAATCAATGGAATTATTTATCGCACCTGAAACGTTATTACAATGCATTAAAGCAGGCAGGAGCACCTGTTGATATTATTACTGAACAAAAAGATTTTGCAAAATATCCTGTATTAATTGCGCCAGCTTACGAATTGCTCGATGCACAGCTGATTGAAAGATGGAAACAATATGTTGTTAACGGTGGACATTTGATTTTAACCTGTCGTACCGGGCAGAAAGACCGTAACGGTAAATTATGGGATACAAAATGGGCTGAACCAATTTATGATTTGATTGGTGCAAAAGTTTCGTTGTATGATTTATTACCCGATGAAGTGCAGGGAACAATCAGTATGGGTACATCATCTTTTAAATGGAATAACTGGGCCGATGTACTGGAACCTGAAAAAGGAACTACCGTTTGGGCAAGTTATACTAACCAGTTTTACAAAGGAAAAGCTGCAGTTGTATCACGTAAGTTGGGCAAAGGCACTGTTACATTTGTTGGTGCTGATACAGATGATGGCAAGTTGGAAAAAGCTGTTGTTAACAGGATTTATAAAGAAGCCGGAATTGTTACTGCATCGTATCCTGAAGGAGTTGTGGTTGACTGGAGAGATGGTTTTTGGGTGGGAGTGAATTACTCTGATCATCCATATACAGTAACCGTTCCTGCATCTGCAAAACTGTTAATTGGAAATAAAACAGTACAACCCGCAAGTGTTGTGGTTTGGAAAGAGTAAAACAGGAAGGTCGTAAATGATTTTATTATTCAGCTGTTGACAGAACATGCAATTATATTTTACCTGTAAGGGTTTTAATGTTGTTCGTTTCTGAATACTTTCATCTATAATAAAAATATGCGCAAACATTTTTTTACAGCTTTTGTATTTTCAATCCTGTTTTTTACAAATCTCCAGGCTCAAATGATGGTGCCCGTAAGAGAAGAACCAAGACATAAACCTGTTTTTCAAAACCAGTTTGTGCGGGTGTTGAATGTATGGTTAACAAAAGGCGATACATCTTTGTACCATATTCATGAAACACCTTCCATGTTTATATTTCTTACTGCAACGTCTTTAGGCGCACAACTGCTGAATGAAAATCCTGTGACTACGCAAACACAAGTGGGACAAACATGGTACAATCCCTTTCTCACAAAACAAATTCATAAGGTGTGGGTAAATTCAGATGTTCCTTTACATGCGATGGATATTGAATTGCTTTATCATATTGATACGACAAAAGCTTATTTCAATGATCAGTTACTGCACAGTTATCTTTTCATGGAAACACCCGTTTGCCGTATTTATAAAATTGAGCTGGAAGCTGGTAAAGAGATTGCTGTTCAATCAACACCTGCTCCAATTATTCCTGTTATACTGGATGGAACGCTTCAGCTTATTTATGAAAACAAGCTTATGGAGAAAAAGACGGGTGAGTTTTGCTGGATCGATCAAAACAGGAAGTTCAAGTTTATCAATAAGTCCACTCAGAAAGCAGTGTTCTATTTATATGCATTTCGGTAAACTGGCCTTGGCGCATTTTGCGCAAACGGTTGCTTTTAGTATAAGTAATTGCTTTCCGCTACATTTATCCATTAAATAACGTTTATGCAGCAAAACCAAAGCAACAGAAGTGCCATTATTATTATTGCTATTCTATTTTTTGTATTCGGATTTGTTACCTGGCTTAACGGGCCGTTGATTACTTACGTGAAACTTGCTTTTGGTCTTGATACCGATTCAAAAGCATTTATGGTAACCACTGCTTTTTACATGGCTTATTTCTTTCTTGCTCTTCCTTCATCATGGATACTGGAAAAAACAGGAATGAAAAAAGGAATGGCGCTTGGTTTGCTGGTAATGGCTGTAGGAACATTCCTGTTTGGCCAGTATGCCACACACCGCAATTATGCTATGTCGCTTACCGGTTTGTTTGTCATTGGTTCCGGTCTTTCTCTTCTGCAAACTGCATCTAATCCATACATCAGTATTATCGGGCCAATTGAAAGTGCTGCACAACGTATCAGCATTGTTGGTATCTGTAATAAAGTGGCTGGCATCATCAGCCCGATTGTGTTAAGTGCATTTGTACTGAAAGGCATCAATCATCTCGAAGAAAAAGTAAATGCAGCAACTGATCAGTCGGCGAAAGATGCTATCCTCAACGATTTTGCTTCAAAGGTTTACCTCCCTTATGTTATCATGGCCATTGCCTTGGTGATCATTGCATTTTGGGTAACCAAATCATCTCTTCCTGAAATCAAAGCATCTGAAATGAACAAGCAGGCTGATGCAGGTGAAGAAGTGAAACAAAAGAACAGTCTTTTCAGTTTCCCGCATTTATGGCTGGGTGCCCTTTGCATTTTTGTTTATGTGGGAGTGGAAGTAATGGCAGGTGATGCGATAGGTACTTATGGAAAAGGTTTTCATATCCCAACAGATGAAACAAAATATTTTACTTCATACACATTAGCAGCAATGTTACTTGGATATATTATTGGTTTGTTTACCATTCCAAAAATCATGTCGCAGCAAACAGCATTAAAATATTCTGCCGTATTGGGAATTTTGTTCACCATTGCTGCATTTCTTACAAAGGGATATATCTCCGTTGCATTTGTGGCTGCACTTGGTTTGGCCAACGCATTAATGTGGCCTGCTATTTTCCCACTTGCCATCAGCGGACTTGGAAAATTTACAGAGAAAGGTTCAGCTATTTTAATCATGGGTATTGCAGGCGGCGCACTCATTCCAAAAGCATTTGCCATCCTCAAAGAAAGCTATGGTTTCCAACTGGTGTTCTTTGCATTGATGATTCCCTGCTACCTGTACATTCTTTATTATGCCATCAGCGGTCATAAGGCCGGGCTGGTAAAAAAGAGCTAAGATTTCCGGAAATTAAACTGTTGATAAATTCGGGATTATTTTCTTCCAGGTTCTGCGGAAACTTAATATGTTTGAACATATGAACAAAATCCCGCTCTTAAATCACGACAGCAAAATGCCGCTTCACCGGCAGGCTGAAGAGCAGTTACGGAAGCTGATCAGGGAAAAGCATTTCAAAGAAGGCGATCTTTTTCCAAAGGAAACTGATCTAGCACGCCGCTGGGGAATTTCACGAAATACATTACGCCAGGCTATTCACAGTCTTGTGAATGAAGGATTGCTTGAACGCAAAAAACGTTCCGGCACTTTAGTGAAAAAGAAAAAAATTACCACCGATCTAAGCAACTGGTTCAGCTTTACCCAGGAAATGGAACTGAAGGGAATGCCTTTCAATGATTTATTTCACGAAGTAAAACTGGTTAAAGCAAATGCTGAAACAGCTAAAGTATTTTCTGTTGATGCAGGAACTAAACTTGTTTGTCTTGAACGTATCCGCAGCACGGGCAAAAAGCCTATGGTTTATTTTGAATCATTTTTTCATCCACGCATTGGTTTAACAGGGAAAGAAAATTTTAAACAGCCTTTGTATGAAATGCTGGATGAAACATTTCATATAGTACCTGTTTATTCACAGGAAGAAATTAAAGCCATTGCTGCCACTGAAAAAGTTGCGGCATTACTGCAGGTTGAAAAAGGAACTCCTGTTTTAGAACGTAAACGGTTAGTACTTGATTCAGGACGAAAACCGATTGAATACAATATCTGTTATTACCGCAGCGACTGGTTTACCTATAGCATAGAAATTAAACGAACCATATAACGATGAAAAGAACGAAAAGGATTGGAATTGATATTGGCGGCAGTCACGCAACTGCCAGTGTAATTGATGTAAGTATTGATGGAACACAGCCGCTTGTTTTGCGGAGAAAAGACATTAACAGTTTTGGAACAGCAAATGATATTTTTGAATCAATCGGCAGCATTATCAACGAAATTGTTGCAGAAGAAAAAGAGATAGCTGCGGTTGGACTTGCATTTCCCGGCCCCTTTGATTATGAAAAAGGCGTAAGTGCCATTGCCGGAGTGGGTGGAAAATTCCAGGCAACTTTTGGTATGCATGTTAAACAGGCGTTGAAAACAATTACAGGGCTTGATCATCTTCCATTTGCATTTATGAACGATGCACATTGCTTTGCAATTGGTGCCTATCACCGTCACTGTTTAAAAAGTAAGCGAACAGTTTTTCTAACGTTAGGAACAGGTTTTGGCTCTGCGTTTATGAAAGACGGGCAATTGCTCATCACTGATGAAACAATTCCTGCTACAGGAACATTTTATGATCAGCCATTTTTAGAAGCTACTGCTGAAGATTATGTTTCCACCCGTTGGTTTTTGGGTGAATACAAACGAAGAACTGGTGAAACCATTGCATCTGTAAAAGATCTGGCAAATGCCAATACAGATATTTCCAATAGTATATTTCAGCAGTTCGGTTCCAATCTTGGTGCATTTCTGTTGCCATGGCTGCAGCAATTTGCATGTGATGAAGTGATGATTGGTGGCAACATTGCAAGAGCCAATCATTTGTTTGGCCCAGCGATGATGAAAGAACTGGAAGCACACAATTCAGCATTAAAAATTACTTATTGCCACGATGCGGAAGAATGTATTTTAACCGGTGCTGCTTTTATTGCAGAAGAACAGGTCGCAGATAATTCCAAAGATGAGCTGATTAAAAGCCTGCGTAAAACAACACAGCCCTTATTACCCCTGAGTAAAAAAGATATTGCTGATGCAGGTTATACCATTTATCCATCTTATCAATCTGCTACAGTTGTTTATAATGCATTTGATTCACTGGCTGCAAAGATGGTGAATGAAAAAACAGTTGTGATTGATGGATATGGTGGCGTATTATGGGAACAGTTCAGGGAACAATTACATGATGCATTGCGTTCCCTCAATAAAAAAGTCTATTGGTATGATGTCAATTCCTGTCTGCATTCTCCTGCTAAGATCAACAGCATGCTTGCTGGTGCATTGAATGGCAATGATCCTGTTTTCGGGAAAAAATATAACGGAACATTAGCTGATTTCTTTGATGCTGAAAAACAGCAGATGCTCAAACCTGAGCCTGCTGCTGATCTCTGCATCGTGTATGGAACCGGTGCAGCTTTGAGCAACTGGAAGGGCATGCTGGTTTATGTTGATGTTCCTAAAAATGAAATTCAGTACCGCATGCGGGCAGGCAGCATCAACAATCTTGGTACTGTTGATTCAATTGCACATTCACAGATGTACAAGCGGTTTTATTTCGCCGACTGGCCTGTGCTGAACAAGCATAAAGAACAACTGCTTTCAACAATTGATTGTATTGTTGATGAGCAACGCATCCATGAAATTACATGGATGAATGGCGATGATTTCAGGAAGACTTTAAGCAACATCTCTGAACATCCATTCCGTGCAAGGCCATGGTTTGAAGCCGGTGTGTGGGGTGGTGAATGGATGAAAAAACATCTTACAGGTCTGAATAAAGATGAAGTGAATTATGCATGGTCGTTTGAACTGATCAGTCCTGAAAACGGAATTGTGATTGAAGCTAATGGTTATTTGATGGAAGTATCGTTCGATTTCCTGATGTATTGCAATAACAAAAACATTTTAGGAAAAGCCGCAAAACGCTTCGAGAACGAATTTCCAATCCGTTTTGATTTTCTGGATACATACAATGGAGGCAATCTTTCTGTTCAATGTCATCCACGTCCTGCTTATATCAAAGAAAAGTTTGGTGAGAATTTTACACAGGATGAAACCTATTATATACTTGACTGCGAACCGGGTGCTGCTGTATACCTCGGCTTCCAGGAAACGATTGATGCAGATGAATTCAAATCAGCACTCATCAATGCACAGCAAAATGCAGTTGAGCTGGATGTTGAAAAATATGTGCAGCGCAAGCCTGCATCCAAACATGATTTATTTTTAATTCCCAACGGAACCATTCATGCATCAGGTGTAAACAATCTTGTGCTGGAAATCAGCAACACGCCTTACATCTTCACCTTTAAAATGTACGATTGGCAAAGGCTTGATCTCAATGGTCAGCCAAGGCCCATCAACATCGAACATGCATTCAACAATTTGTATTTCGACCGTAAAGGGAATTATGTGGATGAAAAACTTATTTCACACCCTGTAACAGAAACAGAATGGGAGGGTGGAAGAAAGATTAAACTTCCCACACATGAAGAGCATTTCTTTACAGTTGACCGTTATGAATTTACCGGTACAGTTGAGGTAAACACCAACAATCATGCACATGTATGTATGCTGGTGGAAGGAGAGGAAGTGGAAGTAAGTGCAAATGGAAAATCAACTGTGTTTCATTATGCCGAAACATTTGTGGTTCCTGCTGCTGCAGGTTCCTATCAAATCAAACAAAAAGCAAATAAACCAGCATTTGTAGTGGTAGCTTATGTGAAAGATGAATGCTGTTAACTTAATACATCCATGATTTTGTAAAACGATTCTTATGCCGCAACAACAACAAAAGTCTTTTATTTCTTTCATTACACTCATTGCCGCATTGGGTGGGTTTCTGTTTGGATTTGACATGGCAGTGGTGAGTGGTATTATTGAGCCTGTGAAACTGCAATACGGTTTATCCTCTTCGCAGGAAGGTTTGTTTGTTTCCTGTGCATTGCTGGGATGTATTGCAGGTGTTGCCTTCTCCGGTTACCTGAGCGATCGTATCGGCAGAAGAAAAGTTCTGTTCATCGCTGCTGTTTTGTTTTTGATCAGTGCTGTGGGTTTTGCTTCAGCAGAAGCATATAGCCTGTTGATCTTCTTCCGTATCATGGCTGGTATGGGAGTGGGAGTGGCTTCCAATGTTTCGCCGCTTTATATTTCTGAAGTAGCACCATCACATAAACGTGGAAGATTGGTTACGTTTTATCAATTGGCAATTACAATTGGTATTCTCTGTGCTTATATCAGCAATTTGTTTTTGCAGAGGAATGCAGCTGCTTATACTGGCAGTTCTGATGGTTTGTTTCACTGGTTGTTTATAGCACATGTATGGAGAGGAATGTTTATTGTTGGTGTGATCCCTGCTCTTGCATTCTCCTTGTTGTTGTTGGTTGTTCCTGAAAGTCCACGCTGGTTAGTGCAGTTTGGAAAAGATGAAAAAGCATTAAGCATTCTCACAAAAATAAATGGTGAGGCAGTTGCACAAACAGAATTAACTGCAATTAAAGAACTGGCACAACAAAAGAAAGGTGGCTTTGCTGAACTCATGCGTTTACCGCTGAGTAAATTACTTGCACTTGCAATGATTCTTACAGCGCTTTCACAATTCAGTGGTATTAATGGTGTGATTTTTTACGGACCAACTATTATGAAATCGGCTGGAATTGTAACAGGCGATGCATTGTTGTACCAGGTTATTTTAGGTGCAGCCAATATGCTGTTTACTTTCATTGCTATTTTTAAAGTCGACAGTTGGGGCCGCCGCCCGTTATACCTTGTCGGTTCATTAGCTGCTGCACTTGCATTGGCATTTACCGGTTTCTGTTTTATGATGAACATTACCGGTTGGTTGATGCTTGGTTGCATGATGCTGTTCCTTTTGTTTTTTGCATTTTCATTGGGACCATTGAAGTTTGTGATTTCAACTGAAATCTTTCCAACACATATACGTGGCACAGCCTTATCCGTTTGTATTATGACGATGTGGGTATCGGACTGGATTGTGAACTTATTGTTTCCTGTTTTGAGAGATGGATTAGGAATTGCCACTACATTTTTTATTTTCTCTTTCTTCTGTATCATTTCATTTGTTTATGCCAAACAGAAATTGTTTGAAACAAAAGGAAAAAGCCTTGAAGAAATTGAAAAATCATTAAGCTGATTGTTCATTTGAAATAATTAAACACGATTGTATGCGAAAAATTCTATTGCCTGTTCTTTTTTCCCTGATGCTTGTAACTGTACATGCACAGATGACTGTTCCATATTTTGGAAAGATTGACTGGATTAACGGATATGCCAAAGAAATCAGTGGTGAAAACATTGGTTACTTTTCTGTGTATGCCGATTATGCCAATACCGCACTGCTCACCCGTTGTACCGATGGAAAGAAAACCATTGAATGGGAAACAGCAGCAGTTCCTAAAAACATCAAAGGAAAATATGTGTACTTCAGCTGGGTAGCTGCACACTCTTCCGGTACAAGTAAAGGCAACAGGGATTTTGATTTGTATGTAAACGGTGAAAAATTATTCACGTTCACTACAACACCCAACAATCAAAACCCCGATTGGAGTTTTGCAACAGCCGATAGTTCAAGATTAGTATTTCAACAGATGAAAAGAGATGCTGCAAATGATGCACACGGGCTTGCGTTTCTGCGTTTGCCTGTTAGCAAATTGCAGCCCGGCAAACCTGTTCAGCTAAAAGTTGTTGGTCATAATCAAAACAGCAATGACTGGTATATGACGTTTAAATTTTCCTTTGAAGAGAAAGTAGATGTAACACCGATGCCGTTTATTCTGAAGAATGGAAAACAACCTGTCGTGTTAACCGCTTTGCATTTTGGAAAAGATCAGCAGGTGCGTGTGCAGGTAAATCATAAAGAATCTTATTCGTTTACAGTAAAGAATGGTATTAACAATTTTGACATTCCTGTAAATCCAGTGCAGAACGACGACAGTGTGTTTATTCATGTAACTGCCGGTAAAAAAATACTGGCCGATAAATACGTTTCTATTAAACCGGTGATTTACCGTGTGCTGCATTTCATTCATCATTCGCATACCGATATTGGTTATTCGCACATGCAGCCCGAAGTGTTGCGCATACACATGAAGAACATTGACGATGCTTTGTACATGATTGAAAAAACAAAAAACCTGCCTTATGAAGCAAGATTCAAATGGAACATTGAATCACTCTGGCCGGTTGAAAATTATTTAAAACAGGCATCTGCTTCTCAAAAAGAAAAATTCTTCAAAGCAGTTAAAGAAGAAAGTATTTGTTTAACTGGTTTGTATGCGAATATTCTCACAGGGATGAGTGAACCAGAAGAAGTGTTTCATTATACCGACTACGCAACACAATTAAGAAATGAATATGGCGTAAAGATTAACAGCGCCATGATTTCTGATATTCCCGGTTATGCATGGACAACTGTAACAGGTTTTGCAAAAGGCGGAATCAGGTATTTTTCAAGCGGCCCCAATTTCCTGGGTGAAAGTCATCCATATCTCGGCGACCGTGTTGGTCACTTTGTACGCACTTGGGCTGATAAACCTGTGTGGTGGGCATCACCTTCAGGTGAAGAAAAGATTTTATTCTGGACAGCAGGTAAAGGTTATTCTTCCTGGCATGGAACACCAGTCGGTGGAGTGTTTGATCGTGCACCGAAAAAGATTGCAGCTTACATGAATGAACTTGCAGAGAAAAATTATCCTTATGAAATGGTGCAGTGGAGATACAATGTTGTTTCAGACAACGGACCGATTGATACAGCTATTTCTGATTTTGTTGATCAGTGGAATAAGAAATATGCATCTCCCAAAATTATTTTAAATACAACCAATAAACTGTTTGAAGAATTTGAACAACGATATGGCAACAGTATTCCTGTTGTGAAAGGCGATATTACTCCTTATTGGGAAGATGGTGCTGTTTCAACAGCCTACGAAGAAGGAAAGAACAGGATGAACAGTCTTCGTCTGCAGCAGTTAACAACTTTGTATTCTATTCTTGATCCAAAACAATACAGCACAGCCGGATTTTATGAAGGATGGAAAAACATTCTGCTGTTTCATGAACACACCTGGGGTGCTCATAACAGTATATCGCAACCGGATATTCCGTTTGTAACAGAACAGTGGAAAATCAAAAAGCAGTTTTTGCTGGATGGAGATGAGCAGGTAAACAAGCTGGAGAAAAATCTTTTGCAGTCGTTCACTGATCAGCAATCGAAAAAAATTGCCGTGGTAAATACATCTTCATGGGTACGCAGTGGTTTGGTGATGCTGTCGTCATCTGTCAATGGAAAATCTGTGAAAGATGCAGCCGGTAAAAAACTTCCGTTACAAAAACTAAGCGATGGAACGCTTGTGTTCATGGCAGAGCAGGTACCTGCATTGGGTACAGCAGTTTATACCATTACCGATGAAGAGCCGGATGCTGTAAAGAATGGATTTGTGATCACGGATCATTCTGTTGCCAATGAAAAAATAAATGTTAGCTGGGATAATACCGGAAGTATTACAGGCTTTACAGAAGGTTCGTCTTTTAATTATGCGGGAATGTATAATGGACAGGGATTGAACAGTTACTGGTATGTGCCGGGCATGAATCCCAATGAAGCGCAGACCAATGAGCGTATGCAGATTAAGATACTTGAGAAAGGACCTGTGCTTGTTTCCATTGCAATGATTGCTGATGCACCTGGATCCAACAGGCTGGAAAAAAGAATTACTGTTTGTGCAGGAACAAATGAAGTAATGATTGATAACATCGTGGATAAAAAAGCCATCAGGCAGAAAGAGGGTGTGCATTTTGGTTTTCCTTTCAACAGTTCTTTCAATCATGTAACATTGGATGCCGGTTATGGTACAATGAAATATCTTGCTGATCAGTTACCCGGTTCAAACATGGATTATTTGTATGGCCGCAGGTGGGTGGATGTTTCAAATGCAGGTAAGGGTGTACAGTGGATGTTGTTTGAAGCGCCACTTGTTGAACCCGGTGCAATCATTGATGAACGTCAAACCATCAACCAAACACACAAGGAATGGAAAACAAGTGGAACACCGACTGCAACATGGTTCAGCTATATCATGAATAATTACTGGCACACCAATTACAAAGCCGACCAGGATGGTATCAGTCATTATCGTTATGTACTAAAGCCACATGGAATGTTCAGTTACAGTGAAACAGAAAAAGCTGCAGCTGCATTCACACAACCTTTGTATGCATTTCCTGTGAAAGAAAATGTGCAGTTGACAGCAGGATTATTTGAGTTATCAAACAACCGGGTTGTGGTTACAAGTGTAACACCACAGCAGGATGGAAGTTTTGTTGTTCGTTTGTACAATCCTGAAGCAACTGCTGAGCAAACAAACTTTTTGTGGAAGAAATGGCAGGCTGCTAAATTTGTCAACATCAATTCTGGTAAAACAATACCTGGAAATGAGCCTTTGCTCATTGCTGCAATGGGTGTGACTGAAATTAAAATCATACAATAAAAATTAATTAAACAGCAATAAGATGAACCAGCAACGTTTTTATTTAAAGCATTTATTACTTCTGTTCATTGTAAGTGTAACGGGTTTCAGTAACCTGTCAGCACAAAACAAACCCATTGCAAGAATGGGTTCGGTGAATACCGTTTTATTTGATGAAGGATGGCTTTTTGCACGTTATGGTCTGCAGCCCGATGGTACAAGAAAAGATGAACCTTCAGGTCTTGAAGCAATGAATGCAAATGATGCAGCATGGCAGAAATTAGATTTACCACACGACTGGGCAATAACAGGGCCATTCCGAATTGAACTGGAAGGTGCAACAGGCAAACTGCCTTGGAAAGGAATTGGCTGGTACAGGAAACATTTTACTGTTTCTGCTGCCGATGCAGGTAAACAGATTTTTGTTGATTTCGACGGCGCAATGGCCTATGCACAAATCTGGCTCAATGGAAAATATGTGGGCACATGGCCTTACGGTTATACTTCGTTCCGTATGGATTTAACAGCATTTATTCAACCCGGAAAAGAAAATGTTTTAGCTGTTCGTCTTGATACCGAAAAATGGGATTCACGCTGGTATCCCGGCGCAGGTATTTACCGTCATGTTTGGTTAGTAAAAACAAATGCTGTGCATGTTGATCATTGGGGAACATACATTACCACTCCGCAAATTACCGATCAGCAGGCATTGGTAAATATTGCTGTAACTGTCAATAACCAATCAAAACAAACAGCTAAGGCAACAGTGCGTACAACGTTGTTTGAACTTGATGCATCGAACAAACCAACAATTAAAGTTGCTGTTGCAAAAGATGCAGCAGTTGATTTGAATGCAGGTGAGCAGAAAATCGTATCATCACAGGCAACAGTGATTAAACCCAAACGCTGGAATCTTGAAACACCCAACAGGTATGTTGCTCAAACAGAGATCCTTGTTAACGGAAAAATAATTGATACATACAACTCAGTCTTTGGTATTCGTACGATTGAATTTACTGCCCGTAATGGATTTTTATTAAACGGAAAACGTGTAGCGATACAAGGTACATGCAACCATCACGATCTTGGTGCACTTGGCGCAGCATTTAACGTTAGTGCATTAACACGCCAGTTGAAAATGCTGAAGGAGATGGGTTGTAATTCATTACGTACATCACACAATCCACCTGCTCCTGAACTGCTGGAGCTTGCAGATAAAATGGGATTCCTTGTGTGGGATGAAGCATTTGATGCCTGGAAAACCGGCAAGCGTGAAAATGATTACAATAAAATTTTTGCAGAATGGCATGAAAAAGATTTAACTGCATTAGTACATCGTGACAGGAATCATCCTTCTGTTTTCATCTGGTCAATTGGTAATGAAGTGATGGATCAGCAGGATGTGGCTTTAACCAAACATCTTTCTGATATTGTTCATCGTGAAGATCCTACCCGTCCTGTTTCAAACGGATATAACGATCCTGATGGCGGTCGAGGTTCTGGTGCAGCAATGGCCATGGATATTATGGGTGTGAATTATTTTTTCAACCAGCAACCAAAATGGGATGCTGATCCCCGTTATGCCAACAAACCAACCATTGGAAGCGAAACATCTTCATGCGTTACTACACGTGGCGAATATTTCTTTGGCAAAAATCCTTACCAGAACTGGCAGATATCTTCTTACGATCAAACAAAGCCTGATTGGGGTTGCACACCTGATGATCAGTTCAGAACCAATGCTCGTTTTCCGCATTTACTTGGTGAATATGTGTGGACAGGTTTTGATTATTTAGGTGAACCAACACCATATAATTCAGATGAAACAAACCTGCTTAACTTCAGAACCGATCCCAACAAAAAAGCAGAACTGGAAAAACAACTGGAACTCATTCGCAAAAATAATCCGCCATCAAGAAGCAGTTATTTCGGCATCATTGATCTTGCCGGATTTAAGAAGGACCGTTTCTATCTCTATCAATCACACTGGCGTCCTGATTTGCCAATGGCACATATTCTTCCTCATTGGAATTGGGCTGAACGGATTGATTCCATCACACCTGTGCATGTTTACACTTCAGGCGATGAAGCTGAGTTGTTTTTAAACGGCAAAAGTCTTGGACGTAAATCCAAAATTGCAGGAAAAGATTTTAGGTTAGAATGGAATGATGTAAAATATCAACCCGGCGAACTGAAAGTGATCTGTTACAAAAACGGAAAGCAGTGGGCTACTGATGTTGTTCGTACAACCGGTAAAATGACACAACTAACAATGAGTGCTGACCGCCCTGTGATCAAAGCAGGTGAAGATGATTTATGTTTTATTACTGTGAAAGTTACAGATAAAGATGGGTTGCTTGTTCCACGCTCACATCCAACCATTCACTTCTCTGTTGAAGGAGCAGGTGAACTTGTTGCTACTGATAATGCTGATGCAACAAGCTTTATTCCATTTCAGAGCAATGTAAAACCTGCGTTCAATGGAATGATACTTGTGATTGTGAAAGCAAAAAAAGGAATGAAAGGAAAAATTACTGTTAAAGCAGAAAGCGAAGGATTAAAAGCTGCCACTGTTTTAATCGAAACGAAATAACTTGAGCCGGATTTAATTGAACCATCACTATGCAGAAAATTTATTTAGTTGTTTTATTTGTTGGTCTTGCATCAACACAGTTGTTTGCACAAACTGTTCCGGATTATAAACGTCCTGAACTTCCCATTGAAGTACGTGTACAGGATTTATTGAACCGTATGACGCCGGAAGAAAAGTTCTGGCAGTTGTTTATGATTCCCGGTGATCTTGGCAACAATCCCGCTCAATACAAAAACGGCATTTTTGGATTCCAGGTAAACACGGTTCAGCAACAACATGGAGCCGCAGCACAAATACTCAACTATAAAGCCGGACAAACAGGTGCACAAACTTTAGAAAAGATCAACGCCATCCAAAAATACTTTGTAGAGCAAACAAGACTCGGCATTCCTATAATTGCATTTGATGAATCATTGCATGGGCTTGTGCGTTTTGAAGCAACATCTTTTCCTCAATCTATTGCATTAGCATCAACATGGGATACTGTATTGATGAATAAAGTTGCTGCTGCCATTGCCATGGAAACAAAAGCAAGAGGCATCAGGCAGATACTTTCTCCCGTTATTAATCTTGCAACGGATGTGCGTTGGGGAAGAGTGGAAGAAACCTATGGTGAAGATCCTTTTCTGTCTGCAGCAATGGGTGTGGCTTATGTAAAAGCATTCGAAGACAGGGGAGTGATCACTACTGCCAAGCATTTAATCGTGAATCATGGCGAAGGTGGAAGGGACAGTTATCCTATTCATTATGATGAACGCCTGCTGGAAGAAACCTACTTTGTCCCTTTCAAAGAAATCATCAGCAAAGCTGGTGCAAGAAGTGTGATGACGGCTTACAATTCATTGGATGGTACGCCTTGCACAGCGAACAGCTGGTTGCTGAATGATAAACTCCGCAAAGAATGGGGCTTCAAAGGTTTTGTTATTTCCGATGCAGGTGCAACAGGTGGAGCCAATGTGCTTCATTTCACCACAAAGGATTATCCTGAATCAGGAAAAGTAGCAGTTGAAAACGGACTCGATGTTATTTTTCAAACAGCTTATGATCATCATACATTATTCGATCCGCATTTTCTTGACGGTTCAATGAGCCAGGCTGTAATAGACACTGCAGTTGCAAGAGTTCTGCGTATAAAGTTTGAACTGGGTTTGTTTGAACATCCTTATGCAAAAGCTGAAGATGCTGGTGTGTGGACTTCAGCTGGTAATCATGAACTGGCACGCATTGCAGCAATTAAATCTTTTGTGTTGCTGAAGAATGAACCGTTCAAAACAACTCAGCAACCATTGCTGCCATTAAAAACATCATACAAAAAAATTGCAGTGATTGGTACGGATGCTGTGGAAGCAAGATTAGGTGGTTACAGTGGCCCGGGTAATGTTAAGGTTTCTATTATTGACGGAATTAAAACAAAAGCAAACAATGCACAGATTGTGTATGCACCCGGCCCCGGACGTGAACACAAAACATGGACAATTGTTCCATCACAAAATTTATCAACAACCAAAGACGGAAAGCAAGTAAAAGGTGTACACAGCGAATACTTCAACAATGTAACACTTGAAGGAAAACCTGTTGTTGAACGAATAGATAATGCCATCCGTTTTCAATGGACATTGTTTTCACCTGATCCGGAAAAAATCAATTACGATTTCTTTTCAGCAAGGTTTACTACTCAGCTGCAATCACCCGTTACAGGAAATTATAAAATCGGTATTGATGGGAATGATGGTTACAGGTTATACATCAACAACAAACTCATTATTGATAACTGGAAAAAGCAATCGTACTCAACAAGACTCAGCGATTATTATTTTGAAAAAGGAAAGTCGTACGATCTGCGGCTTGAATATTTTGAACCTGCCGGTAATGCATTCCTGCGTTTAATCTGGAATGTAGGAGTGAAAGACAGCAGCGAACAAAAAATAAATGAAGCAGTAACACTTGCAAAGAACAGTGATGTAGCTGTTGTTGTTGCAGGTATTGATGAAGGTGAATTTAACGACCGTGCAATTCTTTCTTTACCCGGTAAGCAGGAAGAATTGATTCAACGTATTGCAGCAACAGGCAAACCTGTTGTGGTATTACTTGTTGGCGGCAGTGCCATTACCATGAACAACTGGTTAGATAAAATTCCTGCTGTACTTGATGTATGGTATCCCGGCGATGCAGGTGGCACGGCTGTTGCGGATGTATTGTTTGGAGATGAATCGCCATCGGGCAAATTGCCTGTAACTTTTCCGGTAGTTGAAGCACAGTTACCGTTAGTGTATAATCATAAACCAACAGGCAGGGGAGATGATTATACAAACTTAACAGGACAACCATTGTTTCCTTTTGGTTTTGGTTTAAGTTACAGCAGTTTTGAATACAGTAACCTGCAGGTCGATCATCCGGAAATCAAAGCCGGCGAAACCGTAAAACTTAAATTTGAAATAAAAAATACAGGAAAGTACAAAGCCGGTGAGGTGGTGCAGCTGTATATCAGGGATGAACTGGCATCTGTTGCACGTCCTATCCGTGAACTCAAAGGTTTTCAGCGTGTAGATCTGCAGCCCGGTGAAGTAAAAACAGTTGAATTTATAGTTACACCCGATCTGCTGAAGATGTATAATAAGGAAATGAAAGAAGTGATTGAGCCCGGTACTTTTCGTATTACCATCGGCAGTTCAAGTGTAGATGCAAGGTTGCGTACAGTAATTGAAGTAAAGTAGCAGAAAGCTTTTTTCACATTAACTGAAATACGTAATTTTAAGAGATTGATTTAAATGGCATTCACATTATTGATTAAACAACACATCTCTGAAATTCTAAAAGATTAACATGAGTAAACATTCATCCCGCCGGAAATTCATTCAGAAACTGAGTACTGGCGTAATTGGTGCTGCACTATTGCCGGAAGCTTTAAATGCTTCAACGGTAAAAACAGAAAAAATCAACCGTTCAAAATCCCGTAGTGTAAATGATACATTACAGATTGCTTTGATTGGGGCAGGAGGTATGGGTATGGCTGATGCCAATACTGCCATTACAGTTCCAGGCGTTAAACTTGTTGCTGCCTGCGATTTGTATGATGGACGATTAGCAGCTGCCAAACAGAAATATGGTAATGATATTTTCACCACAAGAGATTACCGTGAAATACTGAACAGAAAAGATATTGATGCGGTGATTGTGGCTACACCCGATCACTGGCATAAAGATATTTCTGTTGATGCCATGAATGCCGGTAAATCTGTGTATTGCGAAAAACCAATGGTACATGATATTACTGAAGGCAATGCAGTGATTGATGCACAGAACAAAAACAAAGTTGTATTCCAGGTAGGAAGCCAGGGTATGAGTTCATTGGGAAATGAAAAAGCAAAAGAACTGCTGGCTGCAGGTGCAATTGGAAAACTGAATTACGCAGAAGGTTTCTGGGCACGCAACTCTCCAGGTGGTGCCTGGCAATATGATATTCCTGCTGATGGAAATTTAAATACGGTTGACTGGAAACGTTTCTTAAATAAATATCCTGATCGTCCGTATGATCCCAAACGTTTTTTCAGGTGGCGTTGTTATAAAGATTATGGTACTGGTGTATCTGGCGATTTGTTTGTTCACCTGTTTTCAAGTCTGCATTTCATCACCAATTCAAAAGGCCCGGAAAAGATTATGGCAATGGGCGGACTCCGTTACTGGAAAGATGGTCGTGAAGTTCCCGATATCCTGATGGGTATGTTTGATTATGCTGAAACACCTGAACATCCAGATTTCAATTTATCACTTCGTGTGAATTTTGTTGATGGTACAGCTGACAGTACTTATTTACGTCTTGTAGGTAACGAAGGCAGCATGAATGTTGAGTGGGATAAAGTTACACTTACCCGTAACAAAGCTTATGCTGCAACGGATGATCCATTACTTTCAACCAAACTGAAAGATCAGAAATATGTGTATGAACGTAAACACATGGTGCCGCCCGATACAACTGTATTCAAAGCAGAAGATGGTTACAAAGGCGCACATTATGATCACTTCAATAACTTCTTTACAGCTATCCGTGAAAAGAAGACTGTAGCTGAAGATGCATTGTTTGGTTACCGTGCAGCTGCTCCTGCTTTGTTATGTAACGACAGTTATTTTGCAGACAAAGCTGTTAAATGGGATCCTGTAAAACTGAAAGTTGTTTCTTAATTAATTTAAAATCTCAAAAATGAAATACAAACAGATTTTTTTATTGATGCTTGTTGCTGTAAGCACATTGCTTTTTTCTTTTTACCAGAAGCAAAAAGATAACACACTCACGCCAAAAGAAAAGAAAGAAGGCTGGAAGTTACTCTTTGATGGTAAAACCCTCAACGGATGGAAAATGTATAAAAACAAAAATGCCGATTGCTGGGCTGCTAAAAACGGTGAACTGTATTGCAAGGGAAGTGAAACAGATAAGAGCGATCTGCGCAGTGACATTATGACTGTTGAAACATTCCAGGATTTTGAACTAAGCATTGAATGGAAAATTTCCAAAGCCGGTAACAGCGGCATCATGTATCATGTTACAGAACAGTATGATGCTCCTTATCTCAGCGGACCGGAATACCAGCTTATTGATGATATTGGTTTTCCTGAAAAGCTGGAAGAGTGGCAGAAAACAGGATCGGATTATGCAATGTATAATGCAAGTTCTCATCCAACAAAAGCAATTGGTGAATATAACTTAAGCCGCATTGTGGTAAAAGGTGCACACCGTGAATACTGGCTCAATGGTATTAAGATTGTTGAGTTTGAAGCATGGACACCTGACTGGTACAAACGCAAAGCAGAAGGTAAATGGAAAGATGCGCCCGGTTATGGTATTGCAAAGAAAGGAGCCATCTGTCTGCAGGATCACGGAAGTGGGGTATGGTTTAAAAATATTAAGCTGAGGAAATTATAAGTTTTCTTCTTTGAAAGTGTTCAGGGTTGTCAACCTTAGTGCAGCTGTTTGTAATTGTTATAAATAGTGTATTCAGGTTCACAACCCTTTTTTATACTGCTATGAAAATACAAACTCACTTCTCTTCTCATTCATTCAAACGTTAATTCATACAATTATGCGCCGGTTTTCATTTGTTACCTGTCTTTTGGTGTTCTTCTTTGACATTCATTTTTCGTTTGCACAAAACACAACTGTAACATCAACTTCAAAAGAAAAAATGCAGGAGTTTATGAACATGCGTTTCGGCATGTTTATTCACTGGGGGCCTGTAAGTTTACGTGGTACTGAAATCGGATGGTCAAGAGGTCACCAGGTAGCAACAAATGATTACGACCAGTTGTATAAAGAGTTTAACCCCGTTTTGTTTGATGCTGATGCGTGGGTACGTACTGCGAAAGATGCCGGTATGAAATATTTAACTATTACATCCAAGCATCACGATGGGTTCTGTCTTTGGCCAACAGCCTACAGTAATTATAATATCAGCGCAACACCTTATAAAAAAGATATTATTGCACAGCTTGCCAACGCCTGTAAAAAAAATGGTGTTAAGTTTTGCATGTACTTTACGATTCTCGATTGGCACGATTCAAACTATCCCATTCATAACGATGGGAAAGGAGTTTCGCCTGATGGGAATATGAATGCATTTATGTCAACTATAAAAAATGAACTGAAGGAAATTATCAGTAAGTATAATCCTTATATGATCTGGTTTGATGGACAGTGGGAGAGTCCATGGACAGATGAAATGGGTGCAGAAATTTACCGTTATGTAAAATCGCTGAACAAAGATGTTATTATCAACAACAGGTTGGGTAAAGAAATGACAGCTGTGCATAACAAAGAAGTTGATTACAGCAAAATGATTGGTGATTATGATACACCTGAACAAAAGATTGGTAAGTTGAATATGGATTTTCCCTGGGAAACCTGCATGACCATTGGTACACAGTGGTCGTGGAAACCAAACGACCAGTTAAAAGATGTAAAACAATGTGTGCATACGCTCATTAAAACAGCTTCGGGCAATGGCAATCTTTTATTCAACGTCGGGCCCATGGCTGATGGGCGTCTTGAACAACGCCAGGTTTATTTGCTGAAACAAATGGGCAACTGGCTGAATATTTTTGGTGAAAGTATTTACGGAACAAACGGTGGACCATACTATCCCACTAATGTTTATACTGCAACACGAAAAGGCAATAAGGTGTATGTGCACATCCTTGATACATCTGTAAAGGAACTGCAATTGCCCGCACTTCCCGGAGTTAAAGTGCTGAAAGCTTATTTCATTAACGGAGGATCGGTTACGTTTAAAGATTCACAAACAAGCTACTCTGTTACATTAAATCTAAACCCGGCAAATACAATCAGCAATGTGCTGGTGCTGGAGCTAAATAAGCCAGCTATTACTGTACCGCTTACAGGTGCAGCAACTGTTGAAGCGGGAAAATAAATTTTGAAATAATTTTTCGGAAGATAGAAGAACTGTTGGTAGGAAATATGGAAAATATAATTGCCCGCATCAAATAAACGGCAACTATTATTATGATGATTGTAAATAGATTAAATATTCAGTTATGCAATACAATAAAATAATCACTTCTGCTGCAATAACAACCCTGCTTATAATTAGTTCCTGCAGTGAGCCTCAAAAGAAAGATAACAGTAATACAACTGGTTTAACCGATCAGAAAACAAGAGTTGGAACTGTACTGGTTTCTCCGCTAAAAGATTCTTCCATGCAATATAAATTAATGGTTGCACCGGGAGAAGATACATCGAGAGGCCTTTCAATCCTGATTGGCGAAAATGAAGGGCAGGTGTTGACCCTTGAAGCAAAGAATATCAAAACACAGATGCCGCAACCTCTGGATTTGCTGAAACAGGTTATTCAGAAATCAGGTTATCATGTCCAGGAAGTGATGATTGACAGTTTGCAGGGAGATATTTACGTATCAAAAGTTCTGTGTGTAAATCAATCTGGGAATTATGTTCTCAGGTCAAGAACATCTGATGCAATTGCCCTGGCATATAAATTCAATTGTCCCATTTATATTAATAATGCTCTTTTGAAGAAATAGTGATTCTTTGTCTTGTTAATTTGTTTACAGAAAAAATGCTTTAATAAGTTATTTCGATTCTTTGATGATAGCTATCATTCAAATCTTCTTAACTTTCCACATAAAGTATTTCCTAAAATTTCAATTCCTTTTTCATGGATCAGTCAAGACGTTCGTTTTTAAAAAATATTTCTTTAACTGCTGTGCTGCTGGCAGGCGGTGGTTTTAAATTTTTATCAGAGGCTGAAGCAGGAGCATTAAGAAGAAAAACAATTTATCGTTTTGCGCTTGCATCCGACGGGCATTACGGACAGGCAGGAACCGCTTCTGATGAACTGTATGCAACTATTGTAAAACATATCAATGAATTTCACCAGCAACATCCTCTTGCTGTTTGCATCATCAATGGTGATGTGATTCATAATGAAAAAGATTATTTACTGAAAGCAAAAAAACATTTAGATGGATTGACTATGCCTTACTATACAGGTAAAGGAAATCATGATTTAGTAAGTGATGCTTACTGGAAAGAAGTGTGGGGACAACTGCCCAACCTGGTACTGAAAGAAAAACATTGCCATATCATCATTGCCAATACATCGAATGAAAAAGGTGAATATCTGTCGCCTGACCTGGTTTGGCTTGCTGAACAACTTGAAGCATCAAAGAAAAAGAAAACAGTTTTTCTTGTACTGCATATCCCGCAAAAGAAATGGACGCCTAACGGAATTGACACGCCTGCTTTCTTTGAACTGCTGAAAAAATATCCCAACGTTAAAGCCATTTTTCACGGGCACGAACATGACCAGGATGGAGTGAAGATAGAGAATAATATTCCCTGTTTGTTCGACAGCCATTTTGGTGGCAACTGGGGAACAGCTTACAAAGGTTACAGGGTAGTGGAATTGCTGGATGATGGTTCAATTCTTACTTACATCATGAACCCAATTGAAAAATTGAATGAAGCGAGTTATTGAAGAATGATCAATAATAGTTTTAACGCTTCCCTGAAAATTTATACTAACTGATATGAAAACAAAAGATTTATTCGACCTGATTATTAAAGTATTTGGTTTTTTTATTGTTAAAGATATTTTGATATCAATTCCATACCTGTTTTCCTCAATGGCTTTCTTTCTGAATGATAATAACGGCGTGTACGGAATTGGAGCTTTTATTGTTTCACTTTTGATAACAGGTTTATATTTTGCAATTGCATATATGCTTATTTTCAGAACAGCAAAGGTCGTTTCTGCATTAAAACTGGAGCCTGAATTAGCAGAAGACAGACTGACATTTGACCTTTCTCCTAAACATATTTTAACAATTGCATTAATTGTAGTTTCCGGTTATATTTTAATTGAAGAAATTCCTGAGTTCTGTCGTCAACTTTATAAGTATTATGAATTGTCACAACAAAAAATGTTTACAACAAAACCATCCGGAACTGAAATAGTTTTAGCTGCTGCAAAAATTATAATAGCATTGTTAATCGTTGGGGAACGAAAAAAGATTATTCCTTTTATTCTTAACGAAAAAAAGGAAGATATAATCGAAGCAGAAGATGTTGAGTAATTAAAATGATTAACCACTCGAAGAGTGGTTAATCATTTTCTTATTTGTTCATTATATAATGCGTATCCACCAATTTCCAGTTGTTGTCAAAGAATCCTGCAAGCTTTACTTCATTTGTTCCTGACTGCAACATACCAATACTGAAAATCATAAAATCGGGAAAACCACTTGCGCCAGCAAAATACTGGTTTGCATTTGCAGCATTCATTCCTTTTAAACCCGTGCCTGCAATTACTCCAACAGAATTAACTGCTGAATTTTTTAACGGCCACACAAAGTAAGCACCGAGGTCATCGCCTTGCATCACTTCGGTTCCTGCTGTGATTTTATTTCGTTCAATGTGTATGGGACAATCCTGCAATAACAGGTTGTATGCACTGTTGGTTGTTGCATTTCCGTAAATGATGATGTTTCTGCCTGCATATACTTCAGGTGAAAATTCCTTATCAGCAATGATGTCAACTGCACCATTTCCACGATAGTACCATGTTTCAGCATCATAGCGGGCTTTGTTGTAACTCCAGTTATTTTCAGCAGCAGTTCCTTTGGTGCTGTACACAAAAACCATATTGTAATTAAACGGCTCTTTGAACGTACCATAACGCTGCGGGTTCTTTTCTTCAGCTGATGGTTTTGTTGCAATCGTCCATTGATTATTCTTCTTTACAAGGAAGATAAGATCATGTTCACTTTGTGTTGTATAGCTTATGCTGTTCAGGCTGTCGAGTTTAATGCTGATGGTTGCATTGCTTCCAAAATCTTCCAGGTTGATTTGCAGCAATGCAATGTTTTCAGTTGTGCCTGTGATTGTTTTTTTCTTTTTATCCCTGTTGAGCTGTATGCGGCTGTATTGCAAAGGCTGTTGCTGCTGTTCAATTACGATCCACCTGTACTTTGCTGAAATACCCGGGCTGGCTGTTGTAAAATCAAGGATGTTCATGGCACTGTCGGGAGCAAGTGTATGCCATTTAAAAAAGCTGAACAAAGGATCCCAGTCCACACTCTGATCCCCAAACCAATGTTCACCTCCGGGATATTCATAATAACTCATGTCTTTATGAAAATCGGCAAGAATCTTTTTCATCTGCCGTGCATAATTCACCGAAACAACTTTGTCTGAATCGCCGTGAAGAATATATACACCAAGCGGTTTGTAGTTTGATGCAAGTTTTGGAACATCGCTTTGATTGCTTGTACGTAATAATAATTGCTCCATTGCTGTTGCACCTGTTTCAGGAATCAATCCATCAGCTGAACCATATCCTTTCAGTGTGGGATAACCGGAGCAGGGAGCAATAGCAGCCCATTTGTCGGGATATGTTGCACCGAGAAACCAGGTGCCATGTCCGCCCATTGAATGGCCGGTTAAATAAATACGTGAAGGATCTGGTTTGAATTTGTCTTTAGCAATGTTCAATACTTCCAGTGCATCCAACCTTCCCCAATCTTCCCAGTTAAAACCTCTTGGCCTGCGGTTGGTCGCAGCAACAAGATTGCCCCAGTCTTTGGGTTTGTATGCTCTTGCCTGGCCTATTGCTTCTACACCTGCACCATGTACCGATAAAAACAACGCTGAAGGTTTTGCGGAAGATGGAGTTTGTGGAGTAACAGCATAGTACTGCAGGCTGCCGTCAATTTTGCTGATGAATGTATTACTGTATTGTTCGCCTGTTTGTACAGAACTGATCATGACTGTTTTTTCATCAACCGTTTTTCCTTTATTGAGTAATGTAACTGTACACGTATGTTCGCCTTTGCCTGTTATGGTTTCACCATTCATTTCAAAAATGACTTTACGTGTTGACATAGCCGGTACAACAGGAATGACGGTGATTTTTTCTTTACCATTGAGATTGCTCTTCAGCTGGTAATTTTTTAAGGGCTGATTGCTGTTGTTGATTACAACAATTGCACCTTTTAACGCATTGTTTGTTTCGCCTGCAACAATAAACGGCAGAGTAGGATCGCCTGTATTAAGCTGCACAGGTTTTTCAGGGAAGATGAATTTTACAATCATCATTACACCCGAACGAACCAGCAGTTCATTCAATCCTTTTTTCAGTTTAACAGGAATGTATAACCAGCCGGAGCTGTATGGATCTCCCGCATGCAGTTCGCCATTTACATACACTGCACTGTTGCCGCTGATATTTAATAAGGCAGTTTGTTCTTTTGCAGATTCATAGCTTAAATAAATATAACCTCCGCCGCCTCCGCCAAACATAAATCCACGGTTCATAAAACGGTGAGCTGAATCAGCCGTAATGGTTTGCCATTTCTGTTCCTGTCCACGCATGTTTACAAGACCTGAAGCCGCACCTTCAACCGGTTGTTTGAATGTATTGGTATAAAGCTGGTAAGCAAGTTTGTCGAGATACAATGCTTCCCGGCCATAACGGTGAATGCCGTTTACCGTTAACCCTTTTGTGAAATAATATTCTGTTTGTGCAAATGATTGAGAGAATGCAAAGAGAAAGATGATCAGCAAAGCTGATTTAAACTTTTTCATAAAGGAGATTTATATGGATGACTAAGATAGTAATAACAATAACGTACCAATAAAGAAATTGATAAATGGGGTAGATCAATTTAAACAGTCAATAGTAAAAATTTTCTTTATGGATTTTTTCTCCAACTGCATCATTAAAAAAATCTACAATCAATGCTTCGTTTTCTTCTTGCCCTGCTTATTTGTACCGGAGGCTTTTTTATTATTCAATCAGTTTATCATCCCGGTAAAAAAGCAATTTCATTCAACAAAACAAAAACACCAGCATCCGAAGCTCCCGACCTGATCAGCATTGCATTAAAACAAAAAGCAGCCGAAGCAAAGGCATTTGCCAATACACATCACTATAATAACTCTGTTTGTTTCCTGGTGGATATGAAAATCCGATCAGGACAAAACCGGTTTTTTGTTTATGACCTCAGCAAAAACAAAGTATTAAAATCGGGTGTAGTTACACATGGCCGTTGCAATGAACGCTGGCTGGAAGGAAGACGATATGGAAATGATCCCGGCTGCGGCTGCACATCATTAGGAAGGTACAGGATCGGTGCTTCATACAATGGGCGCTTTGGTCTTGCATACAAACTTTACGGACTTGATTCAACCAACAGTAATGCCTTTCAGCGTTTTGTTGTGTTGCATTCGCATGCATGTGTTCCGGAAACAGAAGTGTATAACGAGGTTTGCCAGAGTGATGGCTGCCCGACTGTTGCTCCTGGTTTTCTGCAGCAGCTGCGTACCTATATCGATCATTCGGAAAAGCCGGTGCTGTTATGGATTTATGAAAGTCAGGAGAAAGCCGATAGCCGGTAGTTTTTTAGTATGAAGTCAGGTGTGAATTGAGAAAGAGTTAACCCGTCTGACGGATCACAAGTTTCTTTTCTTATCTGCTATTTATAAAATCAGCGAAATCGGTTTGATCCGTTAAATCTGTGTTTCTATCCATTGCTTAAAACAAAACTAACAACCATCAGCCCATCATGTCTTAATTTCGCTGCGAAGAAGATTATTCACTACCCTTAAATCTTGGTGATGAAGGAGAAGTTACAGCAGTTGTCGGAACAATTGGAAGGAGACCTGTTTTTCGATACAACCATCAGAACATTATATGCAACCGACGCTTCGGCTTATCGTGAAATGCCGCTGGCCGTTGCTATTCCGCATACAAAAAACGATCTCAAAAAACTGATTGCATTTGCAGCAGCCAATCAAACATCCCTGATACCACGTACTGCAGGTACTTCACTTGCCGGACAGGTGGTGGGCAATGGTATTGTGGTGGATGTGTCGAAATATTTTACACAGATCATCGAATTAAATAAAGAAGAACATTGGGTGAGGGTTGAACCCGGAGTAATCCGTGATGAACTCAACATGTTTCTGAAACCGCATGGTTTATTCTTCGGACCGGAAACTTCTACTGCCAACCGTGCAATGATTGGTGGAATGGTGGGAAATAATTCCTGTGGTTCCAACTCGGTTGTGTACAGGAGCACAAGAGAACATTTGCTGGAAGTGAAGGCGTTGCTGAGTGATGGTTCGGAAGCTGAATTTAAAACGCTGAACATCGATGAGTTTCATGCAAAGTGTGAACTGGATAATCTTGAAGGAAAGATTTATAAAAATATCCGCAGCCTGTTAAGCAATTACGATAACCAGGTTGAAATAAGAAAAGAGTTTCCGAAGAAAACTGTTGAGCGCAGAAATACCGGTTATGCAATTGATCTGCTGGTTGAAACATCACCGTTTACTGCAGGTGGTGAAGAGTTTAATTTCTGTAAACTCATTGCTGGTTCAGAAGGAACACTGGCGTTTATTACTGAAATAAAACTCAATGTTGTTCCGCTGCCGCCAAAAGAAATTGGTTTGATGTGTGTGCATTTTAATTCGGTGGATGAATCGTTGCACGCCAACTTAATTGGTTTGAAATACGGACCAACAGCCAGTGAACTCATTGATCATTACATTTTAGAATGCACCAAGAATAATATTCAGCAAAGCAAGAACCGCTTTTTTGTACAAGGCGATCCCGGCGCTATTCTTGTATTTGAGTTCAGCAAAAACACAAGAGAAGAAATTCTTGAAATCACCAATAAACTGGAAGCCGAACTGCGTGCCGCAGGTTATGGTTATCATTTCCCTGTTTTGTTTGGAACCGATACAAAAAAGATATGGACATTACGCAAAGCCGGACTTGGTTTGCTGGGCAATCTTCCAGGTGATGAAAAGGCTGTTGCGGTGATAGAAGATACAGCGGTAGATGTAAATGATCTGCCTGAATTTATCCGTGAGTTTAATGAAGTGTTGAAAAAACATGGACTGTATTCGGTGCATTATGCACATGCAGGTTCGGGTGAAATACATCTGCGTCCAATCATCAATTTAAAAACAGCTGAAGGCAACAAACTCTTCCGCACCATTGCAGAAGAAGTTGCTACGCTGGTAAAAAAATACAAAGGTTCATTGAGTGGAGAACATGGCGATGGCCGTTTGCGTGGTGAGTTTATTAAACAAATGGTGGGAGAGAAGAACTATGAATTGCTCAAGCAGGTGAAGTATGCGTGGGATCCCAACAATATTTTCAATCCCAACAAGATTGTAGATACGCCACCCATGAATACGATGCTGCGTTACGAACCCGGTCAGTTTACACCGGAGTTTAAAACCATCTTCCGTTTTCATCAGCAGAATATTTTGCAGCATGCCGAGCAATGCAATGGTTCAGGTGATTGCCGCAAAACACATCTCAGCGGTGGTACCATGTGTCCATCGTTCATGGCTACACGCAATGAAAAAGATACAACCAGAGCAAGAGCAAATATTCTACGTGAATTTTTAACGCATTCAACCAAAGTAAACCGTTACGATCATAAAGAAATTTATGAAGTGATGAGTTTGTGCCTGAGTTGTAAGGCTTGTAAGAGTGAATGTCCATCGAATGTGGATATGGCCAAACTGAAAGCTGAATTCCTGCAGCATTATTACGATGCAAATGGTGTTCCTTTCCGTTCGAAGATGATTGCCAACTTTTCTGCAAGTGCAAAGCTGGGTTCTATTGCGCCTTCGGTATACAATTTCTTCATGACCAATTCTTTCACCAGCAACATCATTAAACGTACAGTAGGTTTTGCAGTGAAACGTTCCATGCCGACTTTGTCGAAGGTTACGTTAGAAAAATGGTTTGCGAAAAATGCAAAAGTCAAAAATCAAAAGTCAAAAGAGACAGGTCATAACTCACAGTCAACAAACAATGCCCGACGTCGAACCGTATTTTTATTCTGTGATGAATTCACGAACTACAACGATGCTCCAATCGGCGCAACGGCAGTTCAGTTACTGGAGAAACTGGGTTACAATGTTGAACTGCCAAAGCATATCGAAAGCGGAAGAGCATGGATGTCGAAGGGATTGATCCGTAAAGCCCAGGAAATTGCCAATACAAATATTTCATTGCTGAAAGATGTGATTACTGCAGAAACTCTTTTGATTGGTATTGAACCATCAGCCATCTTAACGTTCAGGGATGAATATCCTGATCTTGCCAGCGATGAAAACCTGGCTGCAGCAAAAGAACTTTCGAAACATGCTTTGTTTATTGATGAGTTTTTAGCCAGAGAAATTGAAAACGGGAATATCAGCAAAGAACAGTTTACAAAGGAACCGAAGCTGATTCAGCTGCATGGTCATTGTCAGCAGAAATCAGTTGGTTCATTAGCTGATTCAGTGAAAGTATTAAGCTTCCCCGAAAATTATAAAGTGGAAACCATTCCTTCGGGTTGTTGTGGTATGGCCGGTTCATTTGGTTATGAAAAAGAGCACTACGATATTTCCATGCAGATAGGTGAACTGGTTTTATTCCCCACTGTACGCAAGCAGGCTGATGATACCATTATTGCTGCTCCCGGAACAAGTTGCCGTCACCAGATAAAAGATGGAACTGCAAAGAAAGCATTGCACCCGGTGGAAGTATTGTTTGATGCGTTGGTGTGAGTAGTAGCCGGTAGTTGATAGTTGATAGTCATTAGCCGATAGCTAATATCATTCAGCTTACAAAGAGTTTCTCAATGTAAGTCCGAACGGAACTTCAATTTTTTTCAGATCATTGCTGAGGATCATTTCTGCAACTGTTTCGCCCATCTTTTTAAAGTCGGTTGAAATGGTGGTAATGCCGTCAAGCAAGAAACGTTTCCACGGAGTTTCGTTGTAAGAGATAATGCCAATGTGTTTTCCCACTTCAAAATTCGTGGCCTGTATTTTATCAAGTAACACCAGCAAGTCATCTTCCATCAGGTTAATGTATACATCACCTTCTGAAATCTGTTCGTGCTTAATGTTGTGTATAGTTTTGTACTGAAATGCATATTCAATGCAGAAATGCTCAAATCCTTTCCTGATTTCACCAGGGAAATAAGAATAAGAGGGGAATACAAGTTTCAACGTGTGGTAATGGCTCAGTTGTGGTAAGGCTGTTTTCAGAGCTTCAAAAATATCTTTCTCAAAATTTTCGTAAACAGCTCCGTAATCGCTGGTAATGCCTGTAAGCAGTTTGTCGAGCAGGATCAGCTTGCCGTCTTTAATTTCATTGATAACTTCATTGGCTTTTTCACCACCTTCCAGAAAATGGGGAATAATTACATAATGCGTATAGCCTTCTTTCCTGTTCTGTACCATTTTACGGAACAGTGAAAAGTCGTTATTGTAAATGTAAAAATCAATGGCGGCCTGATTGCCCAGGGTTTGAACAAAGGAATCATAAATGATTTTCTTATGACCACTGAGCTTGTTGAACAGCAGGAATACTTTTATTTCCTGCCTGATGTCGGTTTTGGAAATAAAATATCCTTTGCCCGGAACTGAACCCACAACGCCCAGCTGTTTCAGTTGCCGATATGCTTTTTCGGAAGTATCTCTTGAAATATCGAGTTCATAACTCAGCTCGTTAATGGAAGGGAGCTGGTAATCCTTACCAATCTTACCCAGTTCAACAGCTTCCAGAATGGAGTTGACTATCTGCACATACTTGGGTGTGATAGACTGCTCATCAATATTAATATGCCTGAAAATGTTACCAGACGACTTCATTCCAACAAAATCCTTTTTACAGTTTGCTTACCAATAGTGATTGTAAAAGCGGAGAGCTTTTTTACGGGCAAAAGGTAAGCATATTTTCTTTGAATGACAGCATTTTATACGCTGAATGGTTACATGATAGAGCATGACAGTCAGAAAAAAGCGGGAAATTAATTTTAAGCTTTATTATTGTTTGCTGTATAAATTTTTGCAATGAACGTTTTACTCGGAGTTATTTTTCATTTTATCGGCGGTTTCGCTTCAGGCAGTTTCTACATTCCTTACAAAAAGGTTAAAGGCTGGCATTGGGAAAGTTACTGGATAGTTGGTGGCTTGTTTTCATGGTTGATTGTTCCACCAATTGCAGCTTATCTTACTATACCCGGTTTTGGAGAAATTATCAGCGGCACAGCCAGTTCGGCATTAGGCATTACTTATTTGTTTGGCGTTTTATGGGGCATTGGAGGTTTAACATACGGATTGGGCGTTCGTTACCTGGGCGTTGCATTGGGTAGCAGCATTATCCTTGGTTTGTGTATGGTGTTTGGTGCATTGATCCCTGCTATTTATTACGATTTTCATCCTGTTGCAGGAAAAGATACATTTTCAGCAATGATCGGCTCGCAATGGGGCTTAACCATTATTGCAGGATTGCTCGTTTGTATTATAGGTATTATTGTGAGCGGCCGTGCAGGTATGCTCAAAGAAAAAGAATTGAAAGTTGCTTCAACTGATCCGCATGGTGCTGAAGTAAAAACAGAATACAAGTTTGCACTGGGTATGTTTGTATCAATCGTATCGGGTGTATTGAGTGCCTGTTTCAACTTTGGTTTGGAAGCAGGGCAGGATATGGCACATGTGGCCAACGAAGCATGGAAAGTGGCAAACCCCGGCCAGGGCGAATTTTTATACCGCAACAACGTTATTTATGTTGTGTTACTCTGGGGTGGTTTAACCACCAACTTTATCTGGTGCATGATTTTAAATGCACGCAACAAAACATTTGGTGATTATGCCAATCAGAAAGCACCATTATTTAAAAACTATCTCTTCTCTGCAATTGCAGGTACCACCTGGTTTCTCCAGTTCTTCTTCTATGGAATGGGCGAAAGTAAATTAGGCAACGGACCAAGTTCATGGATTTTACATATGGCCTTCATTATTCTTGTAGCCAATTCATGGGGACTTGTGTTGAAAGAATGGAAAGGTGTCAGCAAAAAAACAAAGACAACAATTACTTTAGGCATTGTCATTATCATCCTTTCAGTATTACTGGTTGGTCGTGGTAACAGCCTTCATGCATTATAAATTGAAACAATCATGTCAACAGCAACAAAAACTTTTAAACACGTCAGCTATTTGTGGGATGAAGCAAAAGCAGCAGAGCTGGCTGGTGATGAAGTAGCATTATTAGTTTATCGTTCAAATCTTCTTGGTGCCGATCTGCGTTTAACCAACTACGGCGGTGGTAATACATCATGTAAAGCCATGGCAAAAGATCCGCTTACAGGAAAAGAAGTGGAAGTGATGTGGGTGAAAGGAAGCGGTGGCGACCTTGGAACCATGAAGCGCAGCGGACTCGCAGCATTGTATGTAGATCGTTTACGCAGTCTGAAAAATATTTACCGTGGACTGGAACATGAAGATGAAATGGTTGAACTCTTCAACCACTGTATTTATGATCTTGCATCAAAAGCACCATCAATTGATACGCCTCTTCACGGTTTCCTTCCGTTCAAACATATTGATCACCTGCATCCCGATGCTGCTATTGCAATTGCAGCAGCAAAAGATGGTGAAAAAATCACAAAGGAATTGTTTGGAGGAAAGATTGGTTGGGTAAAATGGCAGAAGCCCGGTTTTGAACTGGGACTAATGTTAAAGCAATGCTTGGATGAAAATCCCGGCATCCGTGGTATCATGCTTGGCTCACATGGTTTATTTACATGGGGTGATACTGCATACGAATCATACATCAACACACTTGAAGTAATTGAGCGTTGTGCTGAATACCTCGAAGAAAATATTGGTAAGCAAACAGCTGTATTTGGTGGCGCCAAACAACAATCGTTACCCGAAGCTGACCGTAAGAAACAGGCTGCTGCATTAGCACCGGTGTTGCGTGGTTTCTGTTCTTCACAAAACAGGATGATTGGTCATTTCACCGATGATCAGCGTGTGCTTGAATTCATCAACTCAAATGATCTTGATCGTTTGGCTCCATTGGGAACAAGCTGTCCCGATCACTTCCTTCGTACAAAAATTTCTCCGCTTGTATTAAATCTTGAAGCAGGCGAAGAGTTGAGTGATGTAAAAAAGATCAAAGAAAAAATAGCTCCTTTATTTGAAGCATACCGAGAAATGTATGCAGCGTATTACAACACCTGCAAACATCCTAACAGTCCTGCAATGCGTGATCCTAACCCCGTGGTGATTCTTTATCCCGGTGTAGGTATGTTCACCTTTGCAAAGGATAAGCAAACTGCAAGGGTTGCGGCTGAGTTTTATATCAATGCAATCAATGTAATGAAAGGTGCTGAAGCTATTTCTTCTTACACTTCATTACCACGCCAGGAAGCATTTAACATTGAATACTGGTTGCTCGAAGAAGCAAAACTGCAACGCATGCCCAAACCAAAAACATTGAGCGGAAAGATTGCGCTCATTACCGGCAGCGGTGGTGGTATTGGAAAAGCAATTGCAAAGAAATTTGCTGAAGAAGGTGCCTGTGTGATTCTGAATGATATGAATGCTGAACGTTTGGCTGAAGCAAAAGAAGAATTTGTAAAGCAGTTTGGTAAAGATGTGGTGGCTGCTGATATCCTGGATGTAACAAAAGATGATACAATCTTACAAACACTCGATACCTCTTCACTTGCATTTGGTGGTGTTGATATTGTGGTAAACAATGCAGGTCTTTCCATTTCCAAGTCAATTGAAGATCACCAGGAAAAAGACTGGGATCTGTTGTATGATGTATTGGTGAAAGGTCAGTTCCTTGTTACACAAAAAGCGGTTGCTGTAATGCGTAAGCAGGGTATTGGTGGCGATGTGCTGAATATTGTAAGTAAGAATGCATTGGTGAGCGGACCAAACAACGCAGGCTATGGTTCAGCAAAAGCAGCACAGCTTCATCTTTCAAGATTAAATGCAGCTGAATTAGGAAAAGATAAGATTCGTGTAAATGTGGTGAATCCTGATGCGGTGATTGCCGGTTCCAATATCTGGAGCGGTGGTTGGGCTGAAGGAAGAGCCAAAGCATATGGTATTACAGTGGAAGAGCTTCCGGCTTATTATGCTGGCCGTACATTGCTGAATGAAATTATTCTGCCCGAAGATATTGCCAATGCATGTTTTGCATTTGCAGGCGGACTGCTGAATAAATCAACAGGTAATGTGCTGAATGTGGATGGTGGTGTTGCCAATGCGTTTGTAAGATAAAAAAGTCTTCATTTAAAAATGAAGCGCTTATTTATGTCTCATGTTTTCTCTACATAATCAATAGTGAATGTGAACGGGTTGATAGATCTCTATCGACCCCTCTTTTTTTATGCCTGACAAAAATTGGTTCTATGCCAATTTCTCGTCACTGCTTCATTGGAATTTTCGTAGAAAATTTGGGGTTGAAATTGCCTTACTTTGTTTATTAATATAAATCGTTTGTATGATCATTGAAAAAAATAAGATTGCTGAGTTCAACGGATTGCATTCAGCCGATCATAAGAGAAAGTTTGAATTTGTTGCTTCCGGAATTCAGAATGTGGAAGAAGTATTACAGAAGTTAATCGATTTCCAGGTGGCTATTCCAAGCTGGGCATTGGGTACAGGTGGTACACGTTTTGGTCGTTTTGCAGGTGCAGGCGAACCTGGTAGCCTGGAACAAAAATTAGAAGATGTTGGTTTGCTGCATGCATTAAACCAGTCAAGCGGTGCAATATCATTACATATTCCCTGGGATATTCCTGAAAACTATGCTGCTATTAAAGCACAGGCTGCACAATTGGGATTGAAGTTTGATGCAGTTAACTCCAACACATTCCAGGATCAGAAAGACCAGGCTTTAAGTTATAAGTTTGGATCACTGCAGCATGTAAACAAAGCTGTGCGTAAGCAGGCAATTGAACATAATATTGAAGTAATTAAACACGGTGCTGAACTTGGTTCAAAAGCATTAACCGTGTGGCTGGCTGATGGTAGTTGCTTTCCCGGTCAGTTAAACTTCAGAAAAGCATTTCAGAATACATTGGAAAGTCTGCAGGAAATTTATGCAGCACTTCCTGATGACTGGAAAGTATTTGTTGAATACAAAGCGTTCGAACCAAACTTTTATTCAATGACAGTAGGCGATTGGGGACAATCATTACTGTATGCAAATAAACTCGGACCAAAAGCTTATACCTTGGTTGATCTTGGTCACCATCTTCCAAATGCAAACATTGAACAGATTGTTTCCCTGTTGCTGATGGAAGGTAAACTTGCAGGTTTCCATTTCAACGACAGTAAATATGGTGATGATGATTTAACTGTAGGCAGCATCAAACCTTACCAGTTGTTCTTAATCTTTAATGAACTGGTGGAAGGTATGGATGCAAGAGGTATGAACCATGCAACAGATCTTGGCTGGATGATTGATGCAAGCCATAACGTTAAAGATCCGCTGGAAGATTTACTGCAATCAGTTGAAGCAATTATGCTTTCGTATGCACAGGCTTTAACTGTTGACAGGAAATCATTGAATGCAGCACAGGATGCAAATGATGTAGTAGCTGCACAGGAAATTTTACAGAATACATTCAGAACTGATCTTCGTCCGTTAATTGCAGAAGCAAGATTAAGAGGCGGTGCTGCATTAAATCCGCTTCAGTTCTTCCGTGAACAAAAAATCAGGGAACAGTTAATTAAGGAAAGAGGAACAAAAACAATAGCAACAGGATTGTAATGAGCAAGATTCCGGTTATAGCCATTTTTGATATAGGAAAAACGAATAAAAAACTGTTGTTGTTTGATGAACATTATAAAGTTGTTCATGAACAAAGCAGGCAGTTTGAAGAAACAACAGATGAAGACGGTTTTCCTTGTGAAGATGTTGTTGTGCTGAGCAACTGGATGAAAGAATTGTTTGAGCAATTGCTCACAGATGAACGGTTTGAAGTAAAGGCTGTTAATTTTTCAGCTTATGGTGCAAGCTTTGTTTACCTCGATGAACAACTGAATGTGATTGCGCCATTGTATAATTATCTCAAACCTTATTCACCTGTATTACAAAAACAGTTTTACGATACATACGGAGGCGAAAGTAAAATCTCCAAGCAAACTGCATCGCCTGTGTTGGGTAACCTCAACTCAGGCATGCAGCTGTACCGTATGAAATATGAAAAGCCTGAAGTGTTTGCAAAGATTAAATGCGCCCTGCATTTTCCGCAATACCTCAGCTTTTTACTTTCGGGCAAATTGAATACGGATATTACCAGCATTGGTTGCCATACCGGTTTATGGGATTTCAGTAATGCTGATTATCATGATTGGGTGAAGAAAGAAGGAATTGCTGAAAAGTTTGCACCCATCACTGCATGCGATGCAGTTGCCGGCAAAGCAAATGATGCAATTGCTGTGGGTGTTGGCCTACACGACAGTTCATCAGCGCTTATTCCATATCTCACATCTTTCCAGGAGCCCTTTATACTTCTTTCAACAGGTACTTGGTGTATTACACTCAATCCATTCAATCATACAACGCTCAGCGATTATGAATTGCATCACGATTGTTTGAGTTACCTTTCATTTGAAGGAAAACCAATCAAAGCTTCACGTTTGTTTGCAGGTTATGAACATGAACAGCAAACAAAACGTTTGTCGGCACATTTTAATAAGCCTTTGGATTATTTCAAAAAAGTAGAGTGTGATCTCAAGCTGGTGAAGAAGCCGGAGCAACTGCGTGACTTTACAAAAGAGAATGATGAAGCAATGATACAGCAATCGGTGTTTGAAAAAAGAAACCTTGCATCATTTCCCTCTTATGAAGCTGCATACCATCAGTTAATTGCTGACATTATTGTTCAGCAGGTGTACAGTACAAGCCTTGTGCTGAAAGGAACAACTGTAAAAAGGATTTTTGTTGATGGTGGTTTTAGTAAGAATCCGATCTTTATGTATATGCTTGCCGATTTTTTCCCTGAAGTGGAAACCTATGCAGCATCTGTTGCGCAGGCATCTTCACTGGGAGCAGCTTTGGTAATGCATAAACACTGGAACAACAAACAACTGCCTTCGGATATTATTGAACTGAAATATTTTTCAGCGAGATAATTCTGTATTGCACTGCATGTTTCCGGGATTGTATGTCAGTGATGAAACAAACGATTCTCAGAAATGAGCTATAAAAATTATCAGGCAACTTCTAAAGCCATGCTGATCATTTTTATGGCAATATTATGTAGTTAAACCAGGTAAAAAAGTTTCACATGAAAAGAATTACTTTTCTTCTTGCTCTTCAGTTTGTAACAGGTTTTTTATTTGCACAGGTAACAGTAAAAAACCTTCTCTGCGAAAATCTCGATCATCCCATTGGTATTGATGCCGCCAAGCCACGTTTCAGCTGGCAGTTATCAGGCACACAACGCGACATTCATCAATCTGCTTATGAATTAAACGTAAGCAACGGTAATGATGTGCTGTGGAGTAGTGGTAAAGTTATTTCTGATCAATCAGTGATGATTGAATACGCAGGTAAAAAACTTTCATCCAACACAAAATACAACTGGAAGGTTCGTGTATGGGATGCAGCAGGTAAAGCATCGGCATGGAGCAGCAGTGTATTCCAAACTGCTTTTCTTCAATCAACCGACTGGAAAGCAAAATGGATTACTCCCGGATATAAAGAAGATAGTCTTTACAGGCCAAGTCCGTTAATGCGCAAAGAATTTACAAACAATAAAAAACTTATTTCTGCAACGGTATACATCACCGCACATGGTATGTATGAAGCAAGAATAAACGGCCAACGTGTAGGTGATGCTTATTTAACACCCGGCTGGACATCTTACAGCAAGCGGTTGCAATACCAGGTGTATGATGTAACAGGTTTAATAAAGAATAATGCAAACGCTATCGCTGTTACACTTGGCAACGGATGGTACAGGGGCACTATTGGTTTTTCAAACAGGATTAATGTTTATGGAAAAGATATTGCGTTGTTGTTTCAGCTTGAATTGAAATTTGCTGATGGTTCAACTCAAACCATTCTTTCTGATGAAAGCTGGAAAACATCAACAGGCTCAATTCTTGCATCTGATATTTATAATGGCGAAACCATTGATGCTCGCAAAGAACAAAGCGGTTGGACAATGCCAGGCTTTAATGATGCAGCATGGACTGCAGCAAAAGTTGCCAATTTCTCTTACAGCAATTTGCTTGCAACAGAAAATGAGCTGGTAAAAAAACATGAAACATTCAAGCCGGTTAAAGTACTTACCACACCAAACGGTGAAAAGGTGATTGACTTTGGTCAGAACCTTGTTGGCTGGGTAATGCTGAAAGTAAAAGGTAATGCCGGTGATAAAGTTGTTTTATCGCATGCTGAAGTCCTCGACAAAAAAGGAAATTTCTATATTGAAAATCTCCGCTCAGCAAAATGCACCAATACATATATTCTGAAAGGCGGTGAAGAAGAAATTTTTGAACCTCATTTTACATGGCAGGGCTTCCGTTATATAAAAGTGGAAGGTTGTCCCGGCGAAATCAACCCTGATAATTTTACAGCTGTTGCATTGTATTCTGATATGAAATCAACAGGCTCATTCACTTCATCCAATGCATTGGTGAATCAGCTGCAACATAATATTCAGTGGGGACAAAGAGGAAACTTCTTAGATGTACCAACTGATTGTCCGCAAAGGGATGAGCGTTTGGGATGGACAGGCGATGCACAGGCATTTTCAAGAACAGCATCATTTAACTTTAACGTTAATAATTTCTTTTCAAAATGGCTAAAGGATGTTGAAGCTGACCAGGTAAATGGAGCAGTACCTTATGTTATTCCTAATTTACTTGGAAACGGTAGTGTAAACAGTGCAGGCTGGAGTGATGTTGCTACGATTGTTCCCTGGAATATGTATTTAGCTTATGGTGATAAACGTATCCTGGAAAACCAGTACAACAGTATGAAAGCTTATGTCGAAAGCATCCGCAAAGTTGCTGTAAATAATTTATGGAATTCAGGTTTTCATTTTGGTGATTGGTTATTTTATCGTCCTGAAGATGATAACGATGGTAATTCAGCTGTTACAGATAAATATCTGATCACCCAATGTTTTTATGCGCATTCAACACAGTTACTGATTAATGCAGCAAATGTGTTAGGCAAAAAAGAAGAAGCTGCTGCATACACTGAATTGCTTTCAAAAATTAAAGCAGCATTCATAAACGAATATCTTACTCCAAACGGAAGATTGGTTTCAAGTACACAAACAGCTTATGTACTTGCACTCAACTTTGATATGCTTCCTGAAGCATTAAGAGCGCAGGCTGCAAAGCGACTTGCTGATAATGTAAAAGCTTACGGCACTCATTTAACAACAGGTTTTCTGGGTACACCTTATCTGTGCCATGTGCTTACAAGATTTGGTTATACTGATGTTGCTTATAAATTGTTATTGCAGGAAAATTATCCATCATGGTTGTATCCTGTAAAAATGGGTGCAACAACTATTTGGGAAAGATGGGATGGACAAAAACCTGATGGTAGTTTTCAAACGCCGGGTATGAACTCATTTAATCACTATGCATACGGCGCAATCGGCGACTGGATGTATAGGCAGATGGTGGGTTTAGATACTTATGAAGATGGTGTTGGTTATAAACACATCCGTGTTAAACCGCATTTGGGCGAAGGATTTACATCGGCATCAGCAAGTCTTGATACGTATTATGGCAAGCTGAGCAGTGGCTGGAAACTGGAGAATGGAAAATTAACTATGACAGTTGATATTCCTGCCAATACAACTGCTACTGTATTTATTCCAGCATCAAAGATTGAATCGGTTACTGAAAATGGAAAACCATTATCAGCAGTTACTGAAATAAAAGTGGTGAAAGCTGAAGATGGTTATGTTGTTGTTGAAACTGGATCTGGAAATTATTCTTTTGCAGTTGATAAATAAACGTTGCAGCAGAGTTAGTTTTGCAAACGGTAATGATTCATTCATTGCCAAATTATATTGATATGAAAGTTGGATTGTTTATTCCTTGTTATATCGACCAGTTTTATCCGCAGGTAGGTATTGCTACATTACAGCTGCTGGAAAAACTTGGTTGTGAAGTTTCTTTTCCCTTGAATCAAACATGTTGTGGTCAACCAATGGCCAACAGTGGTTTCGCTTCAAGCAGTAAAGGATGTGATAAAAATTTCGTTGGCAATTTTCGTGGATTTGATTACATCGTCGGCCCATCGGGAAGTTGTGTATTGCATATAAAAGATCATTTAAAAGATGATGATCGTCCCGGCGAAGCTGAACATATCCGCAAAAACATTTACGAGCTTACTGAGTTTTTAACAGATGTACTGAAGATTGAAAAGTTAGATGCTTCCTTTCCGCACAAAGTTGGATTGCATACAAGTTGTCACGGTCAGCGTGGTTTGCATTTATCATCCATGAGCGAACGCAATCTTCCTGAATTTTCAAAGCCGGAGAAATTGTTAGGCATGGTGAAGGGATTGGAACTGAGTCATCCAGCACGTACAGATGAGTGTTGTGGTTTTGGCGGAACCTTTTGTGTATTTGAAGAAGCAGTGAGTGTAAAAATGGGTAAAGACCGTATTGCTGAACACGCAGCAAACGGTGTTGAATATATTACCGGTTACGATGAAAGCTGTTTAATGCATTTAGAAGGAATTTTAAAACGCATGAACAGTAACATCAAAGCCATTCATATTGCAGAAATTTTAAACAGCAACGCATGAAAACAATGAAACATGCAGAAGCTGCTGCACAATTCATCAGCGATGAGCCAAGAACCGACTGGCATAATGAAACGCTTTGGTTCGTAAGGCAGAAAAGAGATAAAGCATCACATGGTTTGCCCGAGTGGGAACAGCTTCGTGAATGGGCTTCTCAAATCAAGCATCATTCACTTTCACATCTTGATCAGTACCTGGTTGAGTTTGAAAAAAATGCCAAAGCAAATGGCGTTACTGTTCACTGGGCAGCGAATGGTGAAGAGCACAACCGCATTGTGTACGACATCATTCAGAAAAATAATGTGCAGCGCATTGTAAAAAGCAAAAGCATGCTTACCGAAGAGTGTGGCATGAACGAGTTTTTACACAGCAAGGGAATTGATATCGTCGATACTGATTTAGGTGAACGTATTGTGCAGTTCAGGAACGAGCCGCCCAGTCATATTGTATTGCCTGCCATTCACCTGAAGAAAAAAGATGTGAGTGATACATTTCACGAACACCTGCACACAGAGAAAGGAAATAACGATCCGCAATATTTAACGGAAGCTGCACGTATTCACCTGCGTGAAAAATTCATTGCTTCTGAACTGGCCATTACCGGTGTAAACTTTGCCATTGCTGAAACAGGAGGCTTTGTTGTTTGTACCAATGAAGGCAATGCTGATATGGGTACGCATTGTGCAAAGATTCATATTGCCTGCATGGGTTTTGAAAAGATTATTCCTAAAGCTGAACATCTTTCTGTGTTTCTCCGTTTGCTGGCGAGAAGTGCAACCGGTCAGCCAATAACAACTTACTCAAGTCATTTTCAAAAGCCGAGAGAAGGGCAGCAGATGCATATTGTAATTGTTGATAATGGAAGAAGCAAACAGTTAGGTCGTGCTGATTTCAGGAACTCATTGAAGTGTATCCGTTGTGCAGCATGTTTCAATACCTGTCCTGTTTACAGGCGAAGCGGCGGCCACAGTTATCATACAGCAGTTGCCGGACCAATTGGTTCTATCCTCAGTCCAAATCTTGATATGCGTGCAAATGCTGATCTTCCTTTTGCATCAACACTGTGTGGCAGTTGCAGTAATGTTTGCCCGGTGAAGATTGATATACATGATCAGTTATGGAAATGGAGACAGGTACTTGTTGCAGAAGGATATGTTGATACAACAAAGAAAGTCGGGTTGAAAGGAATGGCATTTTTGCTCGCTCATCCTTCACTGTATCGTTTTGCAGGTAAGGCAGGAAGAACAGTGATGCGTTTGTTCCCGTGGTTAGTGAATAACAAACTCAATCCATGGTATAAGCAAAGGGAAATGCCTGCGCCACCTAAAGAAAGTTTCCGTGAATGGTATTTAAAGAATAAACAATCATGAGTGCAAGAGAAGATATTTTAAAAGCTGTTGCAGCTAACAAACCTGAAGCTGTTGATTTACCTGTGATTGATCAGACACAGGTCATCAGTTATGCAAATCTTACTGAACAGTTTAAAACGGTACTGCAAAGTATTGGCGGCTCTGCTGTTGAAATAAATGATTTGAGTGACTTGAAGAATGAGCTTGAAGAAAAGAAAGCTGCCGGTGAATTTGTAGTGAACCGCATTACAGAATTAGGTGAACTGAATGATGCCGCAACAAAAATGTCGCCGGAAGAATTAGCCGCAGTTGAAATTACTTATCTGAAAGCCGAACTGGGTGTTGCAGAAAACGGTTCAGTATGGTTGTACGAAAGCCAGATGGGCAACCGTTTACTTCCGTTCATTTGTCAGCATCTGGCCATACTCATCAACAAAGAAAGCATTGTTGCAACCATGCATCACGCTTATGAAAAAATTGACAGCGGCAGGGAAGGCTTTGGTGTTTTTCTTGCAGGCCCTTCCAAGACAGCTGATATTGAACAATCATTGGTGATAGGTGCACATGGTGCAAGAAGTTTGAGAGTGTTTATTAATGGATGATGGAATAGAGGCTTTGATTAAGACTTTTTTAATGAATTGAAGTATATTTATTCTCAAGAAACACTGCGATATGAAATATAACACCACTCTTTTAGGACAAATTCTGTCTATCTCAATTTTATTTTCTTTTTTACTTTTCATCAGTTGCAAAAAAGGCTCAGTTGAAAATGATTTAGCAGAAAACAACACATGGGTATTTGGAAATACAACTTCCAAAGCTGTGAATGTTCTTTTTTCAAGTTATGATTCAACACATAGTACTTTAGATTGCATGTCGACATATGTAAATTCAGATACAACACATACCGATATGTATTTTGATATTACATGGCCTGACTCACATACAAAGACTGGAAATCTCTTAATAAAAGATGGTAATTCAACATCGCCTAAAGTGACGATTTATTTACGAAGATATTACAAGGATGGTCGGTATTATGGAACTCCCGAACCATGGTTTAATAAAAACACAACTGTTTATGCAACTATATCAAAAAATGAGAGTGGTAAAACAACTATTTCATTTCCCGGAAAGATATGGATGTACAGGGTTTATCATGAAGAAGATAGCCTGCAATTTTCAATAGGAAAGATTACTGCGTATTGATTTTTATCTCATGAACAACTGTGTAACGTCAAAGTCAATTCTGTTCTTAAAAATTTGATAATAAGCCTCACTAAAATTTCATGATCTTTACGCAAACTCTTCCTGATGCGTAGATACCAGAAACGGATACTGTATTCACTTGCATTTCTTGTTGCAGCGTATTTGTTATTGCTGATTCCCGGTCGTAAGGATCAGGAAATTGTTGCTGCAACGCATCAGCCATTCAGGTGGAGTGTTGACTCGTTCTGGAATAAACTGGAGGCTGATTTTGTAGCGGCCAAGCAACTGGATCCGGTTTCTGTATCAAAAAAAGCAGATTCACTTTTACATTCTTCTGAAACACTTTGCGTCAGTATCGAGAGCAATACTATCTCAGCAACAAGTAACCTGTACGATTCTTTGCTCAATGAATTTTTTGTTCTTGCACCGCTTGTTGCAACACGCCCGGAATATATTGACCGGTTCAATGGTTTGTACAGCCGCATCAAAACTGCCATCAAACACCAGTCGCAAACATGGGATATGAACAAACTCTCATCCCGTAAACGGTTGTATAAAAATCTCTATGGTATGCGTGCAGCAGTAGAGGAAGTGGCGCTGCAGCAAAAGACTGATTCAATTGTAAGTCTTATCAAAGGAAAAGACGAGCCATCAGCAACTCCATCAACTGAAATTTTTGGAATCAAGGTTCACAGTGGCGATATGCTGGTATCAAGAGGTGGGGCAGAAGTATCTGCATTTATTTCAAGAGGCAATGATTATCCCGGCAATTTTTCGCATGTGGCATTGATCTATGTGGATGAACAAACCAAAACTCCTTACCTCATTGAAGCGCATATTGAAAAAGGTGTGGCCATTGCAACGGTTGATCAATACATCAAAGACAAAAAACTGCGTTGCATGGTATTGCGGCCAAGAGCCGATCTTCCTCAACTCAAAGCAGATCCTTTGCTTCCTCAAAAAGCTGCAAAGTTTGCATACATGCAGGCAACTGCACGACATATTCCTTATGATTTCAAAATGAATTTTTATGATTCATCAGCCCTGTTCTGTTCGGAAGTTGCTTCGTATGCTTATAAGAAAAACGGGCTGATCTTATGGAAAGCTGTATCAACCATTTCATCACCGGGAATTGAAAACTGGCTGCATGCATTTGGTGTGGAGCATTTTGTTACACAAATGCCCAGCGACCTGGAATACGATCCTCAGTTAACGGTGGTTGCCGAATGGAAAGACAATGAAACTTTGCTGAAAGACCATATTTATAATGCAGTGATGGATGGGTTGATTACAGAAGCGGATAAAGGAACTGAAATTACTTTTCCACGCTGGCAGTTGCCCTTTGCCCGTTTACTCAAAGCTTATTGTGTTGTGATGAACCGCTTTGGTAAAGTTGCCATTATACCGGAAGGTATGAGTGCTGAACAGGCGTTAAAGAACCAGTCGTTTGTAAGCATGTTTCAAACCGTGAAGCAAGCTGTGGAAAAAGATGTACAGCAGTTTATCCAGCAAAAACAGTACAATCCTCCCTACTGGCAAATGGTGAAGATGGCAGAAACTGAAGCAAAGAGTTATTGTGAGGAAAATGAATAATGAATCTGTGTTACTAATGACTATCGGCTAAAGGCTGATAGCTGTCCTCCTGTTTATACTAATATCTTCCATCTTTCACATTATTTATATTCATATTTACGCTCATTTCCTTTACTGACGCTTGTTTTCATTCAGCTTGTTTTCGGGGCTATGGGAAAATAATCCATCAATTCAGTAAAACCTTCCATTGAATGCCCCGGCATCCTGCACTACTTTGAACCCCGAATTTCAGGGTATTTCAGCCCTCATCAAAAAGGTATCTGTTTAATCAATTAATTGACTGCAGCTTGCTATGTTTATTAAGAAGTATTACGAAGAATTTGAAATAAATGAGGTTCGCCAGACGAAAGGAAGAACCATTACCGAAACGGACATTGTTATTCATGCAGGTCAATCGGGCGACTTTTTTCCTCATCACATGGATGAAGAATGGTGCAAAACCCAGCCTTTTGGAAAACGAATTGCACACGGCACACTCATTTTCACTGTTGCCATTGGTTTAACTGCCGATTTTGTAAACGAAGTTTCAATGACATACGGGTATGAACGTTTACGTTTCATCAAACCTGTTTTCATTAACGATACAATTAAAGTAACAGTTACCATCAAAGACAAGAAGGATCACAAAAAACCTGAGTTTGGTTTGGTAACTGAGTTGGTGGAATGTTTTAACCAGCACAATGAACTGGTGATGCTGTGCGAGCATATTTTATTGGTTAAGAAAAGCAGTGTTTAAATATGGCAGCAATCGTTTTAAACGGCATCACGTGGGGGCACAGCAGGGGTATAACACCTCTGCTTGCTGTTTCCCAGCGATATAGTGAGCTGCATCCTGATGTAGAAATCAGGTGGAAGAAACGTACGCTGCAGGAATTTGCAGATTTCCCTATTGAAATGCTTACAGCCGATTACGACCTTTTAATTATTGATCATCCGTGGGTAGGTTGTGCTGCAGCAACAAATTGTGTACTGCCGCTCAATGAATATTTGCCTGCGGAGTACCTGCAGGATCAGGCCAATCATTCCGTTGGTGTTTCGCATCCAAGCTATCATTATAACGGTAAGCAATGGGCGCTGGCAATTGATGCCGCAACACCTGCTGCCAGTTACCGTAAAGATTTAATGCAGTATCCTCCCGATACTTGGGAAGAAGTGCTGGAGCTGGCAAAAAAAGGAAAAGTAGCTGTGCCTGCAATTCCCATTGATCTGCTCATGAATTTTTATACGTTCTGTATTGCAAATGGCAAAGAGCCTTTTCAATCGGAAGATGAAGTGATTGATGAAGCAACAGGCATCAAAGCAATTGAAACCATGAAGCAGTTGTACAACCTGGTCGACAGGAACATGTTCAACTGTAATCCAATTGCTGTAGCAGAGTTAATGAGTTCAACCAACGATTACTGGTATTGCCCGTTTGCGTATGGTTATTCCAACTATTCAAGAAAGGGATATGCAAAACATTTGCTGCATTATGCCGATGTGGTTTCATTCAACGGAAAGAAGTTGCGAACAACAATCGGCGGAACAGGATTAGCAGTGTCAGCATTTTCGCAGCACAAAGAAACTGCAGTTGATTTTGCAAGAATGATTGTATCGGGCGAATGCCAGCGTACTATGTATGTGCAGAATGGCGGACAACCCGGTCACCGTTCAGCATGGTGGGATGCAGATGCCAACCGTATTACGAATAATTATTTTGAAGCCGTTTTACCTGTGATGGACAATGGTTACATGCGTCCACGCTACAACGGTTATTTATATTTTCAGGATCATGCCGGTGATCCTTTACAATATTGTTTAATGAATGATGGCGATCCGCTCAAAGCATTAAATGAAATGAATGAACTCTACCGGCAAAGTATTTTAAAACAACCAGCAAACCTCTGACAGAATGAATGAATTGCCCTTAAAAGGAATTGTTGTACTGGAATTCAGCCAGTATTTGTCGGGTCCCTCGGCGGGATTGCGACTGGCCGATCTTGGTGCAAGGGTAATTAAAATTGAACGCCCGGGTACAGGTGAAGCAGGCAGAAAATTAGCGATTAAAGATTTGTGGGTAGATGATAATTCGCTGCTGTTTCATACCATTAACCGCAATAAAGAAAGTTTTACCGCCAACCTTAAAAGTGCAGAAGATTTAGCCATCATCAAAAAACTGATTGCAAAAGCTGATGTACTGATTCACAACTTCCGTCCGGAAGTGATGGGTAAAAACGGACTTGATTACACAACTGTTCAGCAAATAAATCCACGTATTGTGTATGCTGAAATTTCAGGTTATGGAAAGAAAGGTCCGTGGAAAGACAAGCCGGGACAGGATTTGTTATTACAATCTGTTTCGGGTCTTGCATATACCACAGGCAACGGCAGTAACGGGCCCGTGCCATTTGGTATTTCCATTGGCGATATTATTGCAGGTTCACAACTTGTACAGGGAATTTTGGGTGCACTCATCCGCCGTAGTAAAAACGGAAAAGGTGCATTGATTGAAGTAAGCATGCTTGAATCATTACTCGATTTTCAATTTGAATTACTCACTACTTATTTCACCACACATCAGCAACCAAAACGCAGTGTTATAGCAAATGGTCAACCACTGCTTGGTGCACCTTATGGTATTTATGATACGGCCGATGGTCATATTGCAATTGCCATGATGGATATTCATGTGCTGGCAGATACAATCGGGTGTGATGAAATAAAACAGTTTTCAAAAACAGAAACATTCAGCAAACGTGATGAAATAAAAACCATTCTTGCTGCACATCTGCACAAGCAATCAACCAATTACTGGATTGAACATTTGCACGATGCAGGTTTGTGGGCAATGAATGTGTTGAACTGGGAAGAGATGACGAATGAAGATGCGTATCAATCATTACAGATGGAACAAACAATCAAGGCAGGCGATAAAGAAATTATCACCACCCGTTGTCCCATTCGTATTGATGGAAAACGCATTGTTAATGAACGACCGGCTCCGCAGTTAGGTGAGCAGGATGAAAAGATAAGAAGAGAGTTGGGTGTGGTTAATTGAGAAATGAGAAGAGTTGCATTGCCGTACAAGTGTGCGACGCAACTAAAGATCAATAGCAGCAATATTGCTGATACCAAAAAAGAGAAATGAAACTATTAGAAGATATTTTGGTGATTGACTTCAGCCAGTTTTTATCTGGCCCATCGGCTTCATTACGTTTAGCCGATATGGGTGCTGAAGTAATTAAAGTGGAGCGGCCCGGCACCGGTGATATTTGCCGTGAATTATACGTGTCGGATGTAATGATTGAAGGTGAGTCGACTATTTTTCATGCCATCAACCGCAACAAAAAAAGTTATACGGCTGATCTGAAAAATCCTGATGATCTGTTTAAAATAAAACAACTCATTGCAAAGGCCGATGTGGTGATGCATAATTTCCGTCCCGGTGTGATGGAACGCATTGGATTGGATTATGAATCTGTAAAAGAAATCAACCCCGGAATTATTTATGCTGAAGTAACAGGTTATGGTAGTGAAGGTGAATGGAAGGATTTGCCGGGCCAGGATTTACTGCTGCAATCAGCATCGGGTTTAACATGGCTCAGCAACAACAATAATGAAAACCCCACACCAATGGGTGTTGCTGTGGTTGATATTCTTGCAGGTACACATGTGGCACAGGGAATTCTTGCTGCTTTGTACAGGAAAATTGAACATGGAGAAGGTGCATTGATACAGGTTAGTATGTTTGAAAGTATTCTTGATTTCCAGTTTGAAGTGCTCACCTGTTATTATAATGATGGAAGACAGTTACCTGTACGTGGCGCAGTAAACAGTGCACATGCTTATATTGCAGCTCCTTATGGTTTATACAAAACAAAGGATAGTTATATTGCATTGGCGATGACCAATATTCCAACACTGGCTGAGTTATTGCAGTGTGAACCATTGAAGCAGTTCAGCAACAGTGATGATTGGTATTGCAAGCGTGATGAAATTAAAAAAACACTGGCAGAACATTTGAAGACAGAACCCATTGCAAAATGGCTGGGGATTTTGGAAAAAGCAGATATTTGGTGTGCGCCGGTTTTGAATTATGACGATCTTGTAAAAGAAGAAGGATACAGGTTGCTTGAAATGGAACTGAAGGTGAAAACAAGTAATGGTGTAACGGTTACAACTACCCGTTGCCCGATAAGAGTGGATGGTGAATTGTTACTTTCTGAAAAAGGTGCACCAATGCTTGGAGAACACAACGAAGAAATCGAAAAACAGTTTGGAATAAACAATAAAGTAGAAAATACTTCAAGATAAGTTTGCCATAAAAAAATGATTGCTGATACACATATACACATATGGGATTTTAACCGGGCTGAATATGCATGGCTGAACGGCAATACAACTATACTCAACCGTACTTACAGTCTTGATGAAATTGATACCGAACGTAAAGAAACCGGTATTACTGCAGGAGTGCTTGTACAAGCCGCCAATAATTTTGAAGATACAGACTGGATGTTGAAGGTTGCAGAAAACAATAACTGGATAAAAGCAGTGGTTGGATGGTTGCCATTAATGAATCCGGAAGCAACATTAAAAGCATTACAAAACAAATACGGCAAGGAGAAATTTTTTAAAGGCGTTCGTCACCTGATACATGATGAGCCTGATGCAAAATGGTTATTGCAACCTGCCGTGATTGACAGTTTACGAATTTTAGCTGAACATAATATTCCGTATGATGTGGTGGGTATTTTACCTGCACATATTGAAACTGCATTAAAGGTTGCGGAGAAAGTACCCGGATTGAAAATGGTATTTGATCATTTGAATCAGCCACCAATTGCATCAAAAGAAAAATTTGGCGTGTGGGGCGATTTGATGAAAGAAGCTGCTCAGCATAAAAACTTTTATGCAAAAATTTCAGGGCTTGGAACTACTGCTGCCAATGCAGATCAGTGGACAAGTGATGACATTAAACCATATATCAGTTTTGCTATTGATGTATTTGGTACAGATCGTTGTTTTTTTGGCGGCGACTGGCCTGTTTCTCTTTTAGCCGGAACATACCTGCGTACTTGGAAATCGTACAAAGAAATTGTTCATGAATTAACCGATAAGGAAACTGCAGAAAAACTGTTGTATTCAAACGCTGCAGATTTTTATTCCTTTTAAACCAATCAAACCACAATGGAAGTAATTAACGGAGTATTGTTTCATGCTGTAGGCGCATCCAGTGCTTCGCTTTGTTACACGCCGGAGAAAAAAGTAAAAGGCTGGAGCTGGCAAACTTACTGGCTGGCACAGGCTGCAGTTTGCTGGTTACTTCTTCCGTTAATCATTGCATGGATAACCATTCCGCAATTGATGACGGTGTTAAAAGAAGCGCCCGTGGTTTCCATGCAGCGATCGTTCTTTTTAGGAATGGCTTATGGTATTGGTGGTACAGCATTTGGAGTGGCCATCCGTTATGTAGGTTTTTCATTGACGTATGCAATATCGGTTGGTATCAGTTGCATACTCGGCACCTTGCTTCCTCCAATCATGAACGGAACACTTGACAGCATTTTGCTGAGTAACGGTGTATCGTACCTGTTTGCAGGAATTACTTTGGGAATAATGGGTATTGCTTTTTCAGGTCTTGCAGGAAGAAGTAAAGAAAAGGATCTTGAAAAGCGGCATGCAAATTCATCTGAATTTTCATTGGCAAAAGGTTTGCCGCTTTGTTTGCTTGCAGGAGTGTTGTCGGCGTTTTATGGTATTTCATTAAACCAGGGACAACCTATTGCAGATGTGGCAGAAAAATACGGGGCTGGTAATTACCAGGGAAATGTTATTTATATTTTTTCAAATACCGGTGCATTTATCAGTACAATGATTTATTGTTTGTACCTGCACTGGAAAGAGAAATCGATTGGTGAATATACATCTGCAGGAAAAAGTCTTGGATTGAATTATCTCATGGCTATTCTTACCGGTTTTTTATGGTATGGCCAGTTTTTCTTTTACGGACTTGGTCATGTACGGATGGGTAAATATGATTTTTCAAGTTGGGCAATACACATGATTATGCTGGTGTTGCTGAGTACGGTTACAGGACTTGTGTTAAAAGAATGGAGTAACAGCAGTAAAAAAACAATAAGACTGCTCATCGTCACTATTCTGATACTGATTACTGCTGTACTTTTGCTCACCCAGGCAAACCGGTTAGGAAACACAGTTTAATTGAATGTCGAACGATCAAACATATTTTTCTTCTTCTATTCCGGTTTATATGATCGGTGCAGGAGGAATTGTAAACTCTGCACATTTACCTGCTTACAATATTGCAGGATATAAAGTGGAGGGAATTGTTGATCTTGATTATCAGAAAGCAACTGAAACAGCTGCTAAATTTCAGATACCAACAGTTTTTCATTCACTGGAGGAAATGTTGAAACATCTTCCTGAAAAAGTGGTGTTTGATGTGGCTGTACCGGGCAAAGAAATTATTGGAATACTTGAACAACTTCCTGAACATTCTTTTGTATTGCTGCAAAAACCAATGGGTGATGATTTTTCTGCAGCAAAAAAAATACTTGAACTAACGAGAAAGAAAAACATCGATGCTGCAGTTAATTTTCAGCTTCGCTATGCACCATATATTCTTGAAGTAAAACGGATGATGGATGAAGGATTGCTGGGCGAGATCAATGATGTGGAAATTAATGTGAATGTGTACACGCCTTGGAAACTGTGGGATTTTTTATTTACATCACCCCGTGTTGAAATTCTTTATCACAGCATACACTATGTTGATCTTGTAAGAAACCTGCTGGGTAATCCTGTTTCTGTTTATGCAAAAACAACCAAGCAGTCTTCCATGCCACAGCTTGCTTCAGTGCGCAGCAATATCATTATGGACTATGGAGATATGATCAGGGCAAATATTCTTACCAATCATTGTCATGAGTATGGGATTGCAAAGCAGCAATCGTATATCAAAATTGAAGGAAGCAAAGGAGCGGTGATCATCAACTTTGGAGCATTGATTAATTACCCGCATGGAACAGCAGATAAGTTTGAATATGTGTTACTGGAAGAGGGCGAAGAACCTGTGTGGAAAGAAAAACAGATTGAGGGAAGTTGGTTCCCGCATGCATTTGCAGGAAGCATGGAGCAAATGATGTTAAAAGCAGAAGACATTATTTCTTCGCCGGATAACTCGGTTGAAGATTGCATCTATACAATGGCCTGCGTTGAAGCTGCCTACAAAAGCAGTGAAGCAGGCGGAGTTGCACTTACTGACTTTATGTAAGTGTACTGACTGATTAAAAATTTTGTGATAATGAATAAGTGGAATTTGTTTTCATGGACAAAAAAATTGTCCATTGTTTTTTTGCTCTCTCTTGTTGGTAAAACAATACATGCACAGCAAACAGCCTTTCCCGGTGCTGAAGGTTTTGGAAAATATGCAACAGGAGGAAGAGGAGGTAAAGTAGTTGCTGTGATCAATCTTAATGACATTGGCGAAGGAAGTTTTCGCTGGGCGCTGGAACAGTTTCCCAGCGAACCGTTAACAGTGATCTTTCGTGTATCAGGCATCATTGAACTGCAATCAAAAATTCAGATTAAACGATCGAACTTAACCATTGCAGGACAAACAGCACCCGGCGATGGCATCTGTTTAAAAAATCAATCATTGATTTTAAATGGTGCTTCATCAAAAGGAAATCATGGTAACATCATTATCCGTTATATCCGTTCACGACCCGGTGGAACATTGCGTACAGGTTTGTATGGTTTTGATATGGAAAACTGTCATGATGTAATTGTTGATCACTGCAGTTTCAGCTGGGCCAATGAAGAATGTGCAGCCATGTACGATACAAAGAATGTAACGGTGCAGTGGTGCATTGTGAGCGAAGGTTTGTATGAAGCCGGTCACCAGAAAGGGCATCGTTCTTACGGTGGAGTATGGGGTGGACAGAATGCATCTTATCATCATAATCTGCTGGCTCATCTCAACAGTCGTGCTGTTCGCTTTAATGGAGCAAGAGCACATGATACATTTGCGTTGGTTGATTACCGCAACAATGTGATCTATAACTGGGGAAATGCCAATGCATGTTATGGTGGTGAAGTTAATATTGCAGGTGGTCTTTCACAGGTAAACATCGTTAACAATTATTATAAACCAGGACCTGCAACTTCAGCTGAATTAAAATTTGTTCATGCGTTATACCAGAAAGAAAATGCAAAAGGAACAGGTCAATGGTATGTGCAGGGAAATGTAATGGAAGGCGATAATGCTTTAACCAAGAACAATAAAGCCGGAGTTGATCTCAAAGAACAAGGTTATCCCGAAGATGCCATTTCTTCCAAACCATTTGTGATTGCAATTCCTTTGCCGGTTCAGAATGCAAACAGTGCATATACTGATGTATTGAAATATGCAGGTGCCATTTTCCCAAAACGTGATGCAGTGGATGAACGCATTGTCAATGAAACAAAAACCGGAACTGCAACGGGCAAAGGTGCATTTGGAAAACCCGGTATCATTGATCTGCCATCGGCAGTAAATGGTTGGGGTGAATATAAATCAGCAGCTGCACCAACGGATACCGATCAGGATGGTATGCCTGATGAATGGGAAAAGAAAAAAGGATTAAATCCAAATGATGCAGCAGATGCTAACAAAACCGATGCAAGTGGTTATACCATGCTGGAAATTTATTTGAACGAATTAGTAAGAGTGAAATAAGAACATGCAAAAAGGACTGATCATATTATTTGTTTTGCTGAGTTTCAGCAGTTATGCGCAGGTAAAAATTCAGAATAAATTAAAAACGAAACGAACAGAATTTGCAATACAAAAATTACAGCAAACGATTTCGCAGTTAAAACTGAATACAAAAACACATACTGTTGTTTTAGTAAAAAAAGAAACCGGTAAGAAAGAAAGTTTCAGTATTGAAACAAAAAATAATCTCACAACCATCAGCGGTAACGATGAGTCGGGCATTCTTTATGGTTGTCTTGCATTTGCTGATAAACTGAAAGAAGTAAAATCATTCCCTGCTATATATTCATTTACAGATGCACCTGAAATGCTGTTACGTGGACAGTGTATTGGTTTGCAGAAACCTTATTATCTGCCCGGACGTACAGTGTATGAATATCCGTACACACCCGAAACATTTCCCTGGTTTTATGATAAACATTTGTGGGTACAGGTACTTGATTCTATGATGAACAACAGGATGAATTCGTTGTACCTGTGGAATGGTCATCCGTTTGCTTCATTGGTAAAACTGAAGGATTATCCTTATGCAGTGGAGGTGGATGATGCCACATTTAAGAAGAATGAAGAAATGTACCGCTTCATTACAACCGAAGCAGATAAAAGAGGTATCTGGGTGATACAAATGTTTTACAACATTATTGTTTCAAAACCATTTGCTGAATACAATCATTTAAAAACGCAGGACAGGGAACGGCATATCATTCCCATCATTGCTGATTATACAAGAAAATCCATTGCTGCATTTGTAGAAAAATATCCCAACGTTGGTTTAATGGTTTGTTTGGGTGAAGCAATGGAAGGAGTGGGTAAAGATGATATTGAATGGTTTACCAAAACCATTATTCCCGGTGTGCAGGATGGATTAAAGGCATTGAATAAGAAAGAAGAACCACCTATTGTTCTCCGTGCACATGATACTGACGCACCTGCTGTAATGAAAGCAGCATTGCCTTTGTATAAAAATTTATATACCGAAGCTAAGTTTAATGGTGAAGCACTTACTTATCCTACACCAAGAGGAAGCTGGGCCGAGTTACATCAAACGTTGAGCAAACTTGGAAGTGTGCAGATTGAAAATGTTCACATACTTGCCAACCTTGAACCATTCCGTTATGGTTCACCTGATTTTATTCAGCAATCAGTCATTGGTATGCATGAAGTAATGGGAGGAAATGGTTTGCATTTATATCCGCAGGCTTCTTTCTGGGACTGGCCTTACAGTGCAGATAGTGTTGCAGGAAAACGTTTGCTGCAAATTGAACGTGACTGGATCTGGAACAAAGCCTGGAGCCGTTATGCATGGAAAGCCAAACGTAACAGGAATGATGAAATCAATTACTGGAGTCAGCTGCTTGCAGAAAAATTCGGTTGCAGCATTGCTGACGGAAGAAAGATTTTAATGGCTTATGAAGAAAGCGGGGAAATTGCTCCAAAGCTTCTGCGCCGTTTTGGTATAACTGATGGAAACAGGCAAACTTTAACATTGGGAATGCTGATGACACAACTCATCGATCCTTATCGTTATGGTTTATTTACATTGTTATATGACAGTGAAAGTCCGGAAGGTGAAATGCTGCTGGATTATGCTGATAAAGAATGGAAAGGCGAAAAACATATTGGAGAAACACCGGTGAATGTGATCAGCGATGTAAAGCAACATGCAGTAAAAGCATTTGATGCCATCAGTCAAATTACAGTTACAAAAGATAAGGACGAATTCAGCAGGATACAGAATGATGTGAAATGTTATTATGAACTTGCTTATCATTTTGCGTATAAAGCTGAAGCTGCTTTGCATGCGTTGCGTTACAAATACAGTAAGGATGTGAAAGATCTTGATGCAGCAGCTCTCTTTCTTGGTTTAAGTGTATCGAGTTATAAAAATCTTGCGCAGCTTACATCCGGTTCTTATTTGTATGCCAACAGTATGCAGACACAGCAACGCAAAATCCCCATGCGTGGAGTGAATGGTGCTTACAAACACTGGACAGAGATGTTGCCTGTTTTTGAAAATGAATTAAGCATATTCAAGCATAAGATTGATTCACTGAAAACAACCAGTGGGTTGATAAAGATTCAACGACCTGCATTGAAACAGGCTGATGTTGTTTTAACCGAAAGCACGGCTGCCATTGCTGCGGATGTAAGACCTTTTGCCGATACAGCTATTGTGATCAAACAATTTGCTGATGAACTGAAAGGATTGAAACTGACGCAATCTTCATTTAAACAACAGTTGCAGCAAGGAACAGTTTTACGTTTTACCAGCAATAAGCCGGTGAAAGTATTAGTTGGATATTTCAAAACACAGCGTGGTGCTTTTATTACCGATACTGTTTTTCTGAAAGCACCTGAACTGGAAACCAACGCAGGAGCAGATGATTATGGCCAGGCTGAAATCAAGATCAGTAATGCAGTTGCAATTGATGGAATGCCACCTGTAAATATTCATACGTACAGCTTTGCGGCAGGAACAAATGAGCTGAAGTTGGGAAAAGGTATTTGCCTGATTCTTGGTTTTATTGATGCAGATGAAAAAGTTCCAGTGTATGATGCGATGCTGATGAGTAATAATAAAAACATCAACATTGACTGGTTGTTTGAATAATCTCTCACAGATTGCACAGATGAACACAGAACAACAGAAACAGCAATTGCACCTGTGATTAAAAAATATAACATGAAAAAAAATATTCTCTTCACTTTTTTAATAGCTGTTTGCTTTAATGCATCGGCTCAGCGGTTTTATGATGTAACCAAATACGGCGCAAAAAACGATAGCAGTAAAATTGCAACAAAGTCAATTGCTGATGCAATTAATGCTGCTTCAAAAGCGGGCGGGGGAACCGTGTATTTTCCGGCAGGAAAATATTTAACCGGGCCCATTCATCTCAAAAGCAACATTGTCATTTTTATTGATGCAGGAGCTGAGCTTCATTTCTCTGATAATTTTGATGATTATCTTCCAATGGTGGAAAGCCGTTATGAAGGCGTGGATGTAAAAAGTTTTTCGCCCTTGTTTTATGCATACAAAGCGGAGAACATTACGATTAAAGGAAGAGGATTGATTAACGGCCATGGAAAAAAATGGTGGGACTTTGTGGAAGGTTACAAAAAAGATCAGCCAAGGACTAAATGGCAGAAAATTTTTGATACACTCAATCAGCATATTTTATTGCCCGATGATCCGGCTCAGATGAAAAGAGGATTTCTTCGTCCGCCGTTTATTCAGCCAATGTATTGCAAGAATGTGCTGATTGAAGGAATCATTATCACTAATTCACCTTTCTGGACGGTGAATCCTGAGTTCTGCGAGAATGTAACTGTTACAGGTGTTACAATCAATAACCCGATTTCGCCCAATACCGATGGTATTAATCCTGAATCATGCAGGTATGTGCATATTTCCAACTGTCATATCAGTGTGGGTGATGATTGTATTACCATCAAATCAGGAAAAGATATTCCGGGTCGCACAAAAGCAACTCCCGCAGAAAATTATACGATTACCAATTGCACGATGTTAAGCGGTCACGGTGGTGTGGTGATTGGAAGTGAAATGAGCGGAGATGTAAAAAAGATCACCATCAGCAACTGCATTTTTGATGGAACCGATCGTGGCATTCGCATCAAAACCACAAGAGGAAGGGGTGGTGTTGTTGAAGACATCCGTGTTGATAATATTGTGATGAAGAATATCAAAGCACAGGCAATAGTGCTGGATATGGAATATTCCAAATCACAACCTGAACCTGTTAGTGAACGTACGCCTAAATTCAGGAATATCCGTTTGAGTAATATCACTGCTTACACCAAACAGGCAATGTATATTAATGGTCTTGATGAAATGCCGGTAACAGAAATCAGCCTGAATGATATTGTATTTGAAGCAGAGACAGGAATCAGCATCCGCAATGCAAAAGATATTGAACTGCATAATGTACGGGTGAATGCAAAAACAGGCACTGCGCTTTCTGCTGAAAAAACAGAACGCCTGCTTGTTGATGGTTTTGTTTCAGCTAAACCTTTGGCTGCTGTTCCTTTAATCAGGTTAAACAATGTAAAAGATGTATTGCTGATTAACAACTGGCCGTTCAGCGGAACAAATGTGTTTGCTGAAATAAAAGGAGCTGAAACAAAAAATATTCTGTTCAGGAATAATGTGCTTGGTGATGCAGCTGTTATAGTTGCAGATGAAGTAAAGAAAGAAGAAGTGAAACAGTGATGAGAAGAAGATTGCTCACAGATTACACGGATTATCACAGAAGAAATCTGTGTACATCAGTGAAATCTGTGAGAGAAAAAGATGAACAGAATTGTTGCAGTACAAGAGTGCGACGCAACGAAAGCTAAACAGAATTACAGAACATGACATACAAAAAAATTGCTTTTACATTTTCAGTACTGTTTTTCTTTAGTGTGGGTTTACCTGCACAGGAATTAAAACTCTGGTATAACAAGCCTGCATCAAAATGGACAGAAGCGTTGCCTATTGGTAACGGAAGAATTGGTGCGATGATTTTTGGCGGAGTGGAAACAGATCATCTGCAGTTTAATGAAGAAACATTATGGACGGGTGAACCGAGAGATTACAATAAGAAAGGAGCATATATATATTTAGATACTATCCGCCAGTTACTTTTTGCAGGAAAGCAAAAAGAAGCAGAGGCGTTGGCTGAAAAAGAATTTCTTGGACTGAAAAGTTTTGAAGCAGAAAAAACAAACTGGATAAAACAGGTGACAGCCGATCAGAAATTTGCTGCTGCAGATTTTGATGACAGCAAATGGAAGACCATGACTGTGCCCAGCTGGGATGGTTGGGAAACAGTTGGCTTTGAAGCGTTGGATGGTGCTGTGTGGCTGCGTACAAGTTTTGTTTTGCCGGATAACTGGAAGGAAGAAGATATGGTTGTTGACTTCAACCGCATACGTGACTGGGACTATACATTTGTGAATGGCGTGATGGTGGGAAGTCAGCAAAATACTGAAGGAAGAAAATATACTGTTACAAAAAACATTCTGCACAAAGGAAAAAATACAATCGCCATTCTTGTGTTGAATTTTTCTGATAAGGGTGGAATTTATGGTTATAAAGACACAACTGTTCATACTGGTGTTTACCCTACGAATAATGTTGCTGCAAAAATTTCATTGAATGGTCAGTGGAAATATCATGTGGTGAATGATAATCCGCCACCGGTTGGAACTTACCAGGCAAGTTACCAGCCCTTTGGTGATTTATACCTGAAGTTTTCAAATACAAATGGTTTTACGAATTATAAACGGGAGCTGGATTTAACCAATGCTGTTTCTTCCACTTCGTATACTGTAAATGGAGTTCAGTTTAAACGTGAATACTTTGTATCAGCTCCCAACCAGGTATTGGTTACACATCTTACAGCTGATAAAAAAGCAAGTATCAGTTTTGAAGCAACGCTAAGCAGTCCTCACCGAAATTTTACAGTAACAAGATTGAATGATAATACAGTTGTGCTTTCTGTAAAAGTTCGTACAGGTGTTTTGCAGGGAAAAAGTTATGTGCAGGTAATTGTAAAGAACGGAAAACTAAAAATTGAAAACGGAGAATTGAAAGTTGAAAATGCAGATGAAGCAACAGTATATGTAACTGCCGGAACTACGTACAAAAATTACAAAGATGTTTCAGCTGATGCAAATCTTCCCTGCATGAATGCATTAAAGTCAGTTGCAGGGAAAACATATCTGCAAATAAAAGCTGCACATATCAAAGAATATCAAACATACTTCAATACATTTTCACTGAAGCTTGGTCATTCTTCCAATGAAAGTTTACCAACCAATGAACGTATTGAAAAGTTTGCATCTTCAAACGATCCTTCTTTTGTTGCGTTGTATTTACAGTACGGACGTTACCTGCTGATATCTGCATCACGCCCAGGAACAAGACCTGCAAACCTGCAGGGAATCTGGAATGATCTTACAAGTCCGCCATGGGGAAGTAAGTACACAACCAACATCAATGCTGAAATGAATTACTGGCCTGCAGAGTTGCTGAATCTTTCGCCAATGCATCAGCCACTGTTTACGATGATTGAAGAGTTGTCACAAACGGGAAAAGAAACCGCAAAAGAATATTATAATGCACCCGGTTGGGTATTGCACCATAATACTGATTTGTGGAGAGGTACTGCTGCCATCAATGCAAGTAATCATGGAATATGGGTTACAGGTGGTGCATGGATGTGCCAGCATTTGTGGGAGCATTATTTATTTACGCAGGATAAAAACTTTTTAAAGAACAAAGCTTACCCAATCATGAAAGATGCTGCTTTGTTTTTTAATTCATTTTTGGTGAAAGATCCAGTAACCGGATATTTGATCAGTGCACCTTCCAACTCCCCAGAGCATGGTGGACTTGTTGCAGGGCCAACAATGGATCACCAGATCATTCGTGCATTGTTTAAAAATGTGATTGAAGCAAGTGAGATTTTAAATACAGATGAATCGTTACGTAAAACACTGAGTGAAAAATATAAACAGATTGCTCCAAATAAAATCGGACGATACGGTCAGTTACAGGAGTGGATGAAGGATGTAGATGATTCCACTGACAAGCATCGTCATGTTTCACATTTGTGGGGATTATATCCCGGCAATGAAATCAATTGGGATGAAACACCGGAGATAACAAAAGCTGCAGGACAGTCATTGCTGTTTCGTGGCGATGCAGCAACCGGCTGGAGTTTGGGATGGAAAATTAATTTCTGGGCAAGGTTTAAAGATGGGGATCATACTTTTCATATGATTCAGATGCTGATCAGTCCGGCAAACAGCGGCGCAGGCAGTTACCCGAATTTATTTGATGCACATCCGCCATTCCAGATTGATGGAAACTTTGGTGGTGCTGCAGGTATTGGTGAAATGCTGATCCAGAGCCATACAAAATTTATTGATATTTTACCGGCATTACCATCGGCTTTACCTGAAGGTGAAGTAAAAGGTATTTGTGCAAGAGGAGGTTTTGTTGCTGAGATGAAATGGAGCGGAGGGAAATTGGCACAACTGAAAATTCTGTCAAAATCAGGAAGTGTATTGAACCTTCGTTACAAGGATAAAGTTGTTGCGATGAAAACGAAAGCAAATACAGTTTATACATTTAATGGAGAGCTTAAGCAATTATAAAATCAGAAATTACTTTTCACGCAAGGATGAAATGACAAGAAGTTTTAGACATAAAACTTTTTACGTGAGACCCATTTTGTTTCTATTTGCCTTCTTGTCTTTGTGGCAAAATTCTTTTTCCCAACGAAAAGATATACTGCTCAACAATGATTGGTACAGCATTGCTACAAGTAATGATCAGCTGTTACCTGCAAATACATACCAGGTAACCATTGATAATAACTGGAAGAAAGTAAACATTCCGCACAATTGGGATCAGTACGAAGGTTACAGAAGATTATTACACGGCAACCGCCACGGCGATTCATGGTATCGTAAAACATTTACAACAAAACAAGCAAAGCCGGGCAAACGTTTCTTTTTGTTTTTTGAAGGAGTTGGATCTTATGCAGCTGTTTATCTCAATAACAAAAAAGTAGGAGAGCATGCCGGTGGCAGAACAACATTTACGATTGATGTTACAGATGTTATCAAAACAGATGGAACTATCAATCAATTTGCAGTGCGGGCATATCATCCATCCAGCATTAAAGATCTGCCATGGGTTTGCGGTGGCTGCAGTGAAGAACGGGGATTTTCAGAAGGCTCACAACCGATGGGCATTTTTCGCCCGGTGCATTTAATGGTTACAAATGATGTACGTATTGAACCGTTTGGTGTGCATGCGTGGGCTGATATTTCTGCAGATAAAATTCTGCTGAATATTACTACAACAGTTAAAAACTATTCACAGAAAAACAGGGATGCTGTTGTTGAACATAAATTGATTGATGCAACCGGAAAAGAAGTGGGCAAAATAACAGAGCATGAGGTAAAAATAAGTAGTGGAGATGTTACTGAGCAAAAATCTGAAATCACAAACCTGAAATCGAAAATCAAACTATGGTCAATCGAACATCCATATCTCTATAAAATCATTACAACAGTTAAAGAAAATAATATTGTTCTTGACCAGTCAGAAACTGAATTTGGTTTCAGAACAATCAACTGGAATAATCCATCTCACCAGTTTACATTAAACGGTCAACCGGTTTTCATTAATGGCATTGCTGAGTATGAACATTTGCTCGGACAAAGTCATGCATTCAGCAATGAACAGATCAGGGCAAGATTTAAATGGTTGCAGTCTGCTGGCTTCAATGCTTTCCGTGATGCGCATCAGCCACATAATTTATTGTATGGTCAGTTGTGTGATGAAAAGGGAATTTTATGGTGGACACAATTATCAGCACACGTCTGGTATGATTCACCAGAGTTCAGGAAAAATTTTAAACAGCTGTTGAAGGAATGGGTCATTGAACGGCGCAACAGTCCTTCAATTATTCTTTGGGGTTTGCAGAATGAAAGCAAGCTGCCCGAAGATTTTGCAAAAGAATGTACGGAGCTGATCCGTTCGCTTGATCCAACAGCATCAACACAACGTTTGGTTACTACCTGCAATGGTGGAACAGGAACTGATTGGGATGTGCCGCAAAACTGGACAGGTACTTATGGTGGAGATCCCGATACATATGCATACGATGTAAAGAAACAGGTGCTGATTGGAGAATATGGTGCATGGCGTGCAATTGATTTACATACCGAAGGTGGCTTTGTGCAGAATGGCCCATTAAGTGAAGATCGTTTTACACAGCTGATGGAAAAGAAAATCCGTTTGGCTGAATCGGTGAAAGACAGCAGTGCAGGACAGTTTTTCTGGTTGCTCACATCGCATGATAATCCCGGTCGTGTACAGGGTGGTGAAGGATTGAGAGAGCTTGATCGTATTGGCCCGGTGAATTACAAAGGATTGCTAACGCCTTGGGAAGAACCAACCGATGCGTATTACATGTTCCGCAGTAATTATGCGCCAAAGGAAACAGAACCGATGATTTATATTGTTTCGCATACATGGCCCAACCGTTGGATGAAGCCCGGTATTAAAGACAGTATTTCGGTGTACAGCAATTGTGATGAAGTGGAATTGTTCAATGATGTTATGGGCGCTTCATTAGGAAGAAAAAAGAAAAATGGAGTTGGTACACATTTTCAGTGGGATAAAGTGAATATTCAATACAATGTATTGTATGCGGTTGGGTATGTGAATGGAAAAGCTGTTACAAAAGATGTGATTGTGTTAAATCATTTGAAACAATCACCCAATTATAGAAAGTTATTAACTGGTTCTACTGCAATCACAAAACCGGCTGCAGGTTACCAGTATGTTTACCGGGTTAATTGCGGAGGAAGCGATTATAAAGATGGGCTTGGAAATAGTTGGCAGGCTGATAAGGGTTTTGCAACATCATGGGCAAACGATTTTACAAATGTGCCGCAGAATTTTGCAAGTCAGCGAAGAACGTTTTCGCCAATTGCCAATACAAAAGACTGGAAACTGTTTCAGACATTTCGTTATGGAAAGGACAAACTACAATATGAATTCGCATTACCCGACGGAGAATATTTGGTTGAACTTTATTTCATTGAACCATGGCTCGGCATAGGTGGCGGCATTAATGCAAAAGGAATGCGTTTGTTTGATGTGGCGATTAATGGAAAGACAGTTATCAATGATATTGATATCTGGAATGAAGCAGGAACAAACGCAGCATTAAAGAAAACAGTTATTGCGAAATCTGTAAATGGAAAAATAATAATTTCTTTTCCTGAGAGCAGAGCTGGCGAGGCAGTAATCAGTGCAATTGCAATTGCTAAAAAAGAAAAAATTACAAAAGGAATTAGAAAAGAAGTATTTACTTATATAATTCCGGATACTGACGAAACATATCTCTGGAAATCCTGGTTGGATATTGGCGATAAACAATTTGCTAAAGAAAATGTAATATTCAATTGTTTGCCTTCAGAATTATTTGGTGCTGATGGGTTGCAACTAAATTCAAGATATGAAACCAGAGAATTTAATTATGTTTTTTCTAGTCCGACTGACCTTTTCGTTGCTGTAATTAAAGATTCGGCATTAAAAGGGTTTGAAAATGTACATGGTCAAATAATAACTGATGAAAATGGTGGCACATCTTACAATGTTTTCCGCAAAAGGTTTAATAAAGGAGATTCTGTTTCCCTTTTTATTGATGAAAAAAAAATCCTTTGTATGAAGCCAGAAAACAACATGCAACCTGCCTACGATTTAAAACCAATCAATCCATATAAAACAAATGTTGCAGTTGTAAGTGATGGCGTTAAAAAAGATTCGGCTAACGGAAGGTTTTGTGCGGTCGTAAAAACGAATACAGCTGCTTTTGTTCAGTGGCCTGTAAAAACAGGTGTGGGTGATTATTATTCTGTAACGGTGAAATATTATTACCCAAATGAAAAACCTGTAAAAGGAAAATTACTCCTGCTCGATGCAGGTGGCAACAGGATGATGGATGAAGCAGTTGAATTTACTTTTACACGTAGTGGTAAATGGAACCAGTTTACAGTAAATACAAAAAGCCAGATTAATGCAGGCAATTATACAGTGAAGATTGAACTGGAGAACGTGAAGGGGCTTGCATTTTCAGGAATAGAAATACAATAGACAGTTTTGAAAAGTGAATAGTCAATATTAAAGCAGAATAAGATGAGATATTTGTTGTTGCTGATATTTTCTTTCTTGAGTGTTCAGATGAATGCCCAGCAATTATCTGCTCATCACCTGCGGTGTCAGCAGCTGGAAAATCCATTGGGTGTTGATGTGCTGAATCCGAAACTCAGCTGGCAGTTGCAATCTTACCAGCAAAATGTGTTGCAAACAGCTTACCAGGTTCTTGTTGCAGATAACGAAGCCTTACTGAAAAAAAATATTGGCAATGTGTGGGATTCAAAAAAAGTCAATTCATCTGCATCTATACAAATCAATTATTCAGGAAAAGTTTTGGAATCTGCCAAAAGATATTTCTGGAAAATAAAAGTGTGGGACAATAAAGGAAATGTTTCTGCCTGGAGTGATGTTGCATATTGGCAAATGGGTTTGCTGAAACAGGCTGACTGGAAAAATGCAAAGTGGATTGCTTATGAAAACCTGGTTGATTCCTTAAAAGTATTTCCTGCCGAACATGGCAATGGAAAAAAAGAATGGGGCAAACGTCCGGATGTGTTACCGCTTTTCCGCAAAGAGGTTTCTGTTACAAAAAAAATCAAACAGGCAACTGCTTTCATTTGCGGTCTTGGTCAGTTTGAAATGAGCATCAACGGGAAAAAAGTAGGTGATCATTTTTTAGATCCGGGCTGGACTAAATACAACAAACAGGCGCAGTATGTAACATTTGATATTACTTCTTATCTCGGCAGCACTGCAAATACTGTGGCTGTTATGCTGGGAAATGGATTTTATTATATTCCCGGTGAACGTTACCGTAAAATGACTGGTGCATATGGTTATCCCAAACTGATTGCACGGATTCTGATTGAGTACAGCGATGGTACAACTGAAAACATCGTCAGCAATCAAACATGGAAAACAGCTCCTTCACCCATTACCTTTTCAAGCATCTATGGCGGAGAAAATTATAATGCAAGATTGGAGCAGAAAGGTTGGAATCAAACAGGATTTGATGATCGCCAATGGAAACAAGCTGTGATTGCCGAACCGCATGTATTGGTTTCACAAACAGCAGCGCCTGTTAAAGTGATGCAGGAGTTTGATCCCATCAGCAGTAAAGAATTAAAGAGTAATCTGTGGATGTATGATATGGGGCAAAACATGTCGGGTATTCCTGCAATAAAAATGAAAGGCAGAAGAGGCGATACCATACGGATCACCTGTGCAGAGTTGCTTAAAGAAGATGGAACAGCCAATCAGAAAGCAACAGGAAGTCCTTCATACTTTCAATACATTCTCAGAGGTAATTCAGAGGAAAATTGGCAACCCCGTTTTTCTTATTATGGTTTTCGTTATGTGCAGGTTGATCTGTTGCCCGATGTGAATAATCAGGATACGGCAAGCACAAAAATCATTTCAGTAAAAGCACTGCACACAAGAAACAGTACTGCAACAACAGGAACATTCAGTTGCTCCAATGAATTATTCAACAAAACTTTCAATCTCATCAAGTGGGCCATCAACAGTAACATGCAAAGCATTTTTACAGATTGTCCGCACAGGGAGCGTTTGGGATGGCAGGAGCAACTTCATCTCATGGGCAATGCACTGCAGTACAATTATGATATTCAGTCGCTCGCTGTAAAAATTATGGCAGATATCAGGGCCGAACAAAATGCAAATGGTTTGGTTCCTTCAACTATTCCTGAGTACACTGAAATGCATTTTGCTGATGGTTATTTCAGGGATTCGCCTGAGTGGGGAAGTAATGTAATTTTATTTCCGTGGAATTTATACCAGTGGTATGGTAACAAAGACGAACTATCGAAGAATTATACTGCCATGCAGAAGTATGTGAACTACCTGCACAGTAAAGACAGCAGTTATTTGCTGATGTATGGTTTGAGTGATTGGTATGATCTCGGGCCAAACCGTCCGGGCTTTTGTCAGCTTACACCCATGGGTTTAACTGCAACCGCTTACTATTACAATGATCTTGTACTGATGAATAAGATTGCAGTTATGCTGGGAAAAACAACAGATGCTGTTACTTATGCAAGATGGGCCGACCAGGTAAAACAAGCATTCAATAAAGCCTATTATCACCCCGAAACAAAACAATACGGATCTGGCAGCCAGACTTCAAATGCTATTGCTGTAAGTTTTGGTTTGGTGAATGAAAAAGATAAAGCTGCTGTTGTTGAAAATATTGTGAAAGATATTATGCAGCGTAATTACAGTTTAACCAGTGGAGATATCGGGTTTCATCACCTGCTGAAAGTTTTAAGTGAAGCAGGAAGGAATGAACTTATTTTCCTTATGAATAACCGCACTGATGTACCGGGTTATGGATATCAGCTGGAAAGAGGCGCAACTGCATTAACAGAATCGTGGCAAGGCTTGCCAATCGTAAGCAATAATCATTTTATGCTCGGTCATTTAATGGAATGGTTTTATACTTCTGTTGCAGGTATTAAACAGGATGAACATTCTGTTGCCTATAAAAACATTGTTATTGAACCGGTAATGGTGGGTGATATTTCAAATGCACAATCATCGTTTGAATCGCCATACGGCACAATTATGTCTCAATGGAAAAAGAACGCTGATGGTTTTGAAATGATGGTTGAAATTCCTGTAAATACAACTGCCGTCATCTGTTTACCTTTGCAAAAAAATGCAGCACTTTTCATGAACAACAAAAAAGTAACTGCAAGTATTGAAAATGGTAAATCTGTTATAAAAACAGGATCAGGAAAATATTATATCAAAGTGAAAAATAATTAAATCATGAATGCACTCGTATGTAAAGAGCCAGGGTCTTTTGAATATATCACGAAAGAACAGCCGGTTGCTGAAAAAGGGGAAGCAATTTTAAAAGTAAAATGTATTGGTATCTGCGGCACTGACTTGCATGCATTTGAAGGCACACAACCTTATTTTATATATCCACGTATTCTTGGTCATGAGTTAGGTTGTGAAGTGGTTGATGTGGATCCTTCAACCGGTTTTACAGTTGGTGAAAGAGTAACACTCATTCCTTATTTTAATTGTGGTGAATGTATTGCATGCCGCAACGGTTTACCCAACTGCTGTGCTGCCATTAATGTTTTTGGTGTGCATGTGGATGGTGGAATGATGGAATATATTTCTGTTCCGGTGTCGGCTTTGCTGCACGGTGGCGATATGAGTTTTGATGAACTGGCATTGGTTGAACCTTTGGCTATTGGTGCGCATGGCATCAGGAGGGCAGGAGTAAAGCCGGGTGAATTTGTATTGGTGATTGGTGCAGGACCAATTGGTTTGGGTATTATGGAATTTGGTCGTATTGCAGGTGGTAAAGTCATTGCTATGGATGTAAATGAAACACGTTTGAATTTCTGTAAAGAAAAGTTGAAAGTGGAACATACCATCAACCCTTTGAAAGAAGGCGCAACGCAACGTTTAAAAGAAATTACCAATGGCGATATGCCTACAGTTGTGATTGATGCAACCGGAAATCAGAAAGCTATCAATGCGGCATTCTTGTACATGGCACATGGAGCAAGATATGTGTTGGTTGGATTGCAAAAAGGGGAGTTGATTGTTAGTCACCCTGAATTTCACAAACGTGAAGCAACACTAATGAGCAGCCGCAATGCAACCACTGAAGATTTTGATCATGTAATGAACAGCATGAGAAATAAATTGGTTGATCCGGCTACTTACATTACACATCGTGTGCAGTTCAGTGAAGTGAAAGATAATTTTGAAAGCTGGCTCGACCCGAAGAATGGTGTGATTAAGGCAATGGTGGAAATGTAATCAGAACAAAGAACAACAATCAGCAGTTATGCAATACAGAACATTAGGGAAAACGGGTTTCAATATATCAGGAATCAGTCTTGGTACATGGCAGGTTGGTGGCAAATGGGGAAGTGAATTCAATCAAAAGAATGCAGAAGAAATTTTAAACACTGCAGTAGACAATGGCGTGAATTTTATTGATACTGCTGATGTTTACAGTGATGGTGAAAGTGAAAAAGCGATTGGCCGTTTTCTTAAAACAAGAAAAGAACGGATTTATGTGGCTACAAAATGCGGTCGGCAGATTCAACCACATGTCAATGATGGTTATCAACCCAAAGTTTTACGTAAATATGTTGAAGACAGTTTAAAACGACTTCAACTTGAAACAATTGATTTAATACAATTGCATTGTCCGCCCACACAAGTATTTTATCGCCCCGAAATTTTTTCTTTGTTTGATGACTTGAAAAAAGAGGGAAAGATTCAGCACCTGGGTGTAAGTGTGGAAAAAGTTGAAGAAGCACTGAAAGCAATTGAGTTTGATAATGTAACAACAGTACAGATCATCTTCAATATGTTTCGTCAGCGTCCTGCTGAATTATTTTTCGCTGAGGCAAAAAGAAAAAATATTGGTATAATAGTGCGTGTTCCTCTTGCAAGCGGATTATTAACCGGTAACTATACTGCACAGACTGTATTTGAAACTGGCGATCACCGGCAGTTTAACCGCAATGGTGAAGCATTTGATAAAGGTGAAACATTTTCAGGTATTGATTATATAACAGGGTTAAAAGCAGTTGAACAACTGAAGCAGATTGTTCCCGCAGGTAAAACTCTTTCATCGCTTGCATTAAAGTGGATACTTGGATTTGATGCAGTAAGCACCATTATTCCCGGAGCTTCAAAACCTGAACAGGTTATCAGAAATCTGCAGGCAATTAATGAAGATGGACTGACGGATGACCAGTTACAACAGGTGAAGAATGTGTATGAAGAATATATTAAACCCGCTGTTCATCATTTGTGGTAAGATTTGTTTCCGAAAAATAATTTATGATCAAAAAGGTATTTTTAGTTGTTATTTTTTTGCTTGCATGTAATACAGCTTTTTTACAGGTGCGTTCTGTTGTTGATTTTAACAATGGCTGGAAATTTTATTTAGGCGATGATAGTCTTGCTGCAAATGCAAACTACAGTGATGCAAAATGGAGAAACTTAAATCTTCCGCACGACTGGAGTATTGAACAGAATTTTTCTTCATCAGCTCCTGCAACCAACCAGGGAGGTTCATTGCCCGGCGGCATCGGCTGGTACAGGAAGACATTTACTGTTTCTTCATCAGTAAAAAATAAAATCACAACTATTGTATTTGATGGTGTTTACAAAAACAGTGAAGTATGGATCAATGGTCATTATCTTGGTAAACGTCCTTACGGTTATACCAGTTTTTCATACGATCTCACAGCTTACATGAACTATGATAAGCAAAATGTAATTGCTGTAAAAGTTGATAACAGTCTGCAACCCGATTCAAGATGGTATACGGGAAGTGGAATTTACAGGGATGTGAAATTGATTACTTCAAATCCTCTTTCTCTTAAAGAAGAAGGTGTTTTTATTACAACACCTAAAGTGAGTAGTAAAGAAGCCGTTATTAAAATCGAAAGCCAGATCAGGAATGATAGGAGTGAAAATATAATTGTCAATTTGTATACTGATGTTTTTAATAAAGCTGGTAAAAAAATCTCGTCATCAAGAAATATTATCAAAAGGGTAATTCCAGCAGGAGGTTATACGTATACAGATGAGTTAAAAATTGTTGACCCTCAATTATGGTCTGCAACTATTCCTTATTTGTACAAAGCAGTTACAAAGATTGAAATTGATGGTAAATTAATTGATGCAGTTGAAACAACTTTCGGCATCCGTTCATTTTATTTCGACAGCCAGAAAGGATTTTTTCTCAATAATCAGCCATTAAAAATTCATGGTGTTTGTATGCATCATGACCTTGGTGCATTAGGTGCAGCTTTTAATAAAGTTGCAGCAAAGCGTCAATTGACTATTTTAAAAGAGATGGGTTGCAATGTAATTCGTTTTGCACACAATCCACCTGCATCAACAATGCTTGATTTGTGTGATGAGATGGGTTTTCTTGTGATCGATGAAGCATACGATATCTGGAAAAAGAAAAAAAACAAATACGATTATCACCAGTACTTTGATGAATGGGCTGTAACAGATGCTCAGGCAATGGTAATGCGTGACAGGAATCATCCTTCAGTGATTATGTGGAGCATTGGTAACGAACAGCGTGAACAATTCGACAGTACAGGAACCATCATTGTAAAAAAACTGGTGGCTGCAATCAAGTCAGTTGATACCACAAGACCCGTTACAACTGCATTAACTGAAACCTTTCCTGAAAAGAATTTTATTACACAGGCAAATGCATTGGATGTACTTGGTTTTAATTACAAACTCTACGATTATGAAGCGTTGCCAAAGCGTTTTCCCAATCAGAAGTTTATTGCAACTGAAACCGCTTCAGCTTTGGAAACAAGAGGAGTTTATCAATTCCCGGCCGACAGTATCCGCATCTGGCCGCCTGATTATAAAGCGCAGGATACGTTTGCTGATGGTAACAAAGATTTCACCTGTTCAGGTTACGATAACACACATGCATACTGGGGTGCAACACATGAAAAGAGTTGGCTGGCAGTAAAAACCAATCAGCACATTGCAGGTTTATTTGTTTGGAGTGGTTTTGATTATCTCGGTGAACCGTTACCTTATCCTAAATACCCTGCACGCAGTTCGTACTACGGAATCATTGACCTTGCCGGTTTTCCAAAAGATGTGTATTACATGTACCAGAGTGAATGGACATCAAAACCTGTACTTCATTTATTTCCTCACTGGAATTGGTCAAAAGGAGATACAGTTGATGTGTGGGCTTATTACAACAATGCCGATGAAGTTGAACTTTATCTTAATGGAAAGTCATTGGGAAAAAGAAGCAAAACCGACACAACCTTGCATGTAAGCTGGAAAGTAGTTTATGAGCCCGGTACATTAAAAGTAGTGAGCAGAAAGAATGGAATTATTGTTTTAACGAAAGAAATAAAAACAGCAGGACTACCTGCAAAAATTGAATTAATTGCCGACAGAAAATCAATCAAGGCAAATGGTAAAGATCTTGCCTTTGTAACTGTTCGTGTAGTTGATAAAAACGGGCGGCTTGTCCCGGATGCAGACAAAATGGTTGAATTTACCGTTACAGGCACAGGTTTTCTTGCCGGAACGGATAATGGTTATCAGGCCGATACAACTTCACTCAAAAGCAACAAAAGGAAAACCTGGAAAGGGCTTGCTCTTGTTATGGTTCAATCGGACAAAAAACAGGGAAATATTACAGTTATTGCAAAATCTGCCGGTTTAAAACAAGCTGTAATTACGCTTAAAACAGAAGAATAGGCTGCAAATCGGGTTTTCGGGAACGTTTCCGTAAAATTTCACCTAATAGTAAAATCTTCCATCTTTATAGCAAAACCTTACATTGTTACGCTATACAGCCAATGTACCTTTAGACCGTGAATGAATGCTTGAATTTTTAACAAAAAACATTCATTTTTTAAAGATTAACAGTTGCAGTATGATGCGTAGTTTGCTTGCTGGTTTCAAAGCTAATTTCTCCGGTGTTGGAAGTAGGTTTACTTCCGGCTTACTTCAGTTTATTTTAATTCTTTCCATTTTAGGTTTCAGTGTTAAAGCGAATGCGCAGCAAGCGAATAATCCTGCACAATACAGGAAAACGCTCACCGACAGGTCTTCAAAAATCGTCAGCACACTTTCAATCAAGGATTCAGCAGTTTACTATAATGTTGTTGAGTTGCTCGTAAATCAATACCTGCAACTCAACACAATTCATGACAGGAGCAAAGTTGTAACCGACAGTATAAAAAAACTTACACTGTCTTCCGATGAAGCTTCTGTCCTGATTAAAAAAGAAGAAGAAAAAAAATCTGCTTCTTTATTGCAGCTTCACAAACAGTTTTTAGCTCTTTTAAAGAAGAGCTTGTCTGACGAACAGATAGAACTGGTTAAAGATGGCATGACCTATCGAATTCTCCCCGTTACTTATGGTGCTTACCAGGATATGATCCTTACACTTACCACTGACCAAAAAGTGCAGATTTTAACTTGGTTAAAAGAAGCAAGGGAACTGGCAATGGATGAAGGTTCTTCAGAAAATAAGCACAAAGTGTTTGGAAAATATAAAGGAAGAATAAATAATTATCTCTCTACACAGGGTTACGATATGAAGCAGGAAGAAAAGGCATGGCAGGAGAGAATTAAACAAAGGAAACAAAACAGTTAATTATAACTTTTTTTAAACCAGGATTCACTAAAAAAAATACAGTTTATGAAACAAAAACGACTGCTTGCGTTACTCCAGGTAATAATAGCACTTACTGTTTCCCTGAATTTGTATGCACAGGTAACTGTGAAAGGGAAAATTGTTGACAGTAAGACTTCTACACCATTGGCAGGTGCTACCATTAAAGTAAAAAATGGTACTGCATCAGCGGTATCTGATGCTAATGGTTTGTTTACGATCAAGGCTCCATCTACAGAGTCTATTATTACCGTAACGTACGTTGGCTACAAAGTTTATGAAACAAGAGTGGGAAACGGCAACATCACTATTCAGCTTGAGAGTTCAGGTGCTGATTTGAATGAAGTGGTTGTTGTAGGTTATGGTACACAGTTAAAAAGAAATACAACTGGTTCTATGTCTACTGTAGACATGCCAAAAATTGCAGAACTTCCGGTTAGTAATTTGGCTGAAGCACTAAAGGGCCAGATTCCTGGCTTAAGTGTTACTGGTGGTAGCCAAAGACCTGGTGAAAATGCGACTTTAAGCATTCGTCAGAATTTTGGTTTCAGTAAAGATGGTAACAGCCAGATTCCATTGGTTGTAATTGATGATATCATTCAATTAGATCCGAATACTGGTTTGCCAACTTTAGATCAGTTTAATAATCTCGATCCTTCACAAATTGAAAGCATTACCGTATTAAGAGATGCAGCTGCTGCTATTTACGGATCAAGAGCATCACAAGGTGCAGTTATTGTGAAAACAAAAAGAGGAAAGATTGGTGCTCCAAAAATTTCTTACTCTGGTAAATTTGAAATGAATGATGCTGTGAGCTTTGGCAAAACAATGTCTGCTTATGAATATGGTATCTTCTCTAACAGGTTTGGTCGTTCAGCTGGTTGGGCTGCTGCCAACATGTTTGATGCAAATGAACTGGAAGCTATGAAGTCATTAAATTATGACTGGCTGAAAGAAGCATGGAAGCCAGGTGGTGCAATGCAGCATTCAATTGATGTAAGTGGTGGTTCTGAAAGAGCAACTTATTTTGCCGGTGCAAGTTATTATACACAAAAACCAAACTTAGGAAGCCAGGATTATCAAAAATGGTCTTTCAGAAGTGGTGTTGATGTGAAAGTTGCAAACGGTTTAAAATTCTCTGCAACAATTGCTGCAAATAATGCTAAAGTTGAAAAGTCATTCACAAAAATCAGTATCAACGATGGTGCTTATACTTCAGGTTCTGAACAAACAGACTATGTAGCATTATTGCACATGCCTAAATATATTCCCTGGCAATATTCAGTTGGTGGAGTAACTCAATACGTTTCACCTGCATTAGGTGCATCTAAAGTTTCTACAACTCCTGTAAGTCAGAATAATATCTCTGGCTGGAACTATTTTGCAATGCTGAACAGTGGTTCTTATACAAAAGATGATAACAACGGATACAGTACAAGTTTTTCACTGCAGTACGATGTTCCATTCCTTAAAGGACTTTCACTGAAAGCAACTTACGGATTAAACTACAATACAAGTAATAATGACCAGGCAATGCTTGGTATCATGCTTGGTTTGCAGAAAAATACAAACCAAACAGGAATGCACCTGTATAAAGATTCTGCAGCAAACTGGATTTCAGGTCTGAACAACAACCGTTCCTCTGTTCGTTTTTCTGATGTAATTGGAAAAACACAACAGGCTAACTTCTTTGTAAGCTATGACAGGAAGTTTGGTTTGCACAACTTCTCTGCAATGGTTTCTGTTGAAAAGGGACAGCAGGATTATACAAAGAAATTCCTGATCTACGATGTACCTATCTATGGTGCATTTAACGGATCTTCTCCTTCAGCAGGTACATTGAATACTTCAAATACTTATGTGTATAAAACACAGCTGGGTAACTTAGGTTATTTAGGGCGTTTGAATTATGACTATGATGGAAGGTATTTAGTGCAATTCGCCTTCCGTGAAGATGCGTCAACAAAATTTGCTCCTGAAAACTATTGGGGTTTCTTCCCTGCTGTTTCTGCCGGTTGGGTAGTAACAAGTGAAAAATGGTTCCCTAAAAAATTAGATTGGATTAATTTCCTGAAAATACGTGCTTCTGCAGCTAAAACAGGTAAAGACAATCTTGCAGCATGGCGCTGGATGCAGACATTTACTTACGCTGCTGATAAAGGATTCACTTTCGGAACAGGTGGTGGTGCTTTAACCAATGCCTTAACTACCGATGCAACTCCTAACCGTGATGTAATGTGGGATACTGATATCAAGAAAAACATTGGTATCGACATCTCTTTCCTGAACAACAGACTTACGTTTACTTACGACAGATACATTGATAATAACCGTGGTTTATTAATGTCTGTTGCAAGCATGGTAGGTGTACCTATCACTGTTGGTGGCGGATTTGCTGAACAAAACTTTGGAAATATCAAAGCATGGGGTTCTGAATACAGTGTAACATGGAAAGACAAGAAGAGGAATTTTGCTTATAGTGTTGGTCTCAACTTCGGAAGAAGCGACAACACTATTACAAAATGGATTCCTGTTGCATTTGATTATCCTTCAAAAAATCAAAACCAGGAAGGCGTTTCTACTATCAAACCTACATGGGGCTTTGTTACATGGAAAGGAACTTCAAGCGGAGATGGTATTCTCAGAACTGATCAAGATATAAATTCTTATTGGCAATATTTGACAGATCTTGCAACTGCTGCCGGTACAACTCCAATGTACATTGATATTACTTCAAAATCAGGTATGAAGAAAGGTATGTTAGCATACACTGATTTAGCTGGTGCTTTGGATGCAACAAAGAAAACAATTGCTGGACCAAACGGAAGAATTATTGCGAATGAAGATTATGCTCAGTTATCAAAACGTAACAGCAATTATGGTTTTGTTGCCAACATTAATATGAGCTGGAAATCAATTTCACTGAGTTCTCAGATCGCAACTTCATGGGGTGGCTATAACAGTATCGATTACATCAAGCAACCAACAAGTTCTGGTCAAATGTTCTGGGCAAAAGAATCTTACCTGAACGACATGTATGATTCAACTGATAATGCAACTGGTAAATGGCCTACAGTAGGACAATACAGCTACAATGCATATAATTCTGATTTCTGGCAGATTTCCAACTTCAGATGTTTTGTACGCAGTTTGTCTGTTGCTTATTCTTTACCAAAGAGCATTACTGCAAAAATGCACATGGAAGCGCTTAAAGTCAGTTTGGCAGGATATAATCTCTGGGATTTCTACAATCCATACCCTGATAAGTATCGTAACATGTATGATGATCCTAAAGTGGCTTATCCTACACTTCGAACATGGGCCGTTGGTTTAAATGCCACATTCTAACATTAAAAAAATTAACTTTTATTAAGATAAAAGATATGAAAAAGATAAAAATAGCAGGAATACTGTTGATAGCCATTTCGCTTGCAACAAGCTGTAAGCAGAAATTCCTGGAAGACATGAAAAGCTTTGATAAATACGACGAAAACATATTTACCAATGCAACATTAACAGGATGGTACATTGATAAAATGTATTACGACTTTTTCTCAGCTTATAAATCACCGATTCTTTCTGTAACCGGTCTTTATACAGATACAAGAACAAAGGCAACTGAAGAAATTGGAGGTTCGCCTACTGATTATACCAATCCGCAAAAAACCTTGATTGATGCGACACAAGGTGATACATACTTTGGTGGTCAGTTAGTGGTAAACCCGGCTAACGTGCCTTATACACGTATCCGCAATGCTAATTTCTTATTGGCGAAGATTGCAGAAAAAGGACAATCACTTCCGGCAGATTTTAAGAATACTGCAAGAGGTCAGATGTTCTTCTTCAGAGCATATCAGTATTATGATTTGTTGCGTGTTTACGGTGGTGTGCCAATTATTACAACAGTTCAAAATGCATCTGCAAGTGATTCTACTATAAAAGTTCCCCGTGCTTCTGTAACTGATGTTGTAAATCAAATCGTATCTGATTTTGATTCTGCAGCAGCTCTTTTACCTGCATCATGGGCCGCTACTGATTATGGTCGTTTTACAAAAGGTGCTGCATTGGCTATGAAGAGCCGTGTATTATTAACTTATGCAAGTCCATTATTCAATACAGATTGGGATAATACAGGTAATGCACGTTGGCAAAAAGCATTAGATGCTGGTCTGGCTGCTGAAACTGCTTTAACTTCTGCTGGTTACGGTTTATTTGGAACTACAGCAAAAGACTGGGCACAGATGTGGTATTCTCCTGATAATGCATTTAATAAGGAAGCAATTATTGTTCGTATGCTTTCAAGCACTGTTGCTTCTTCTGGTATTGAAAGTAATGGTTGGGAAAAAAGTATCCGCTTAACAAAGCAAACAGGTTCAGGTGGTATTTCTGTTCCAAAGGAAATGATTGATTTGTTCCCATTGGCAACTGGTGCAAGGCCAACAATTTCTAACGGTTATGATTCTTTACACTTTTTCCTGAACAGGGATCCCCGTTTCTACCGCACATTTGCTTTCTCAGGTATGAGGTGGAAGAATAAAGACTCAGCTACTTATCCTAATGTTGTTTGGTTATACAGGTGGAAAGCTGGCTCAAGTGCATATTACAGTGATGGTAACAGCTCTAACAGTCCTGCAGTTGTATGCAAAATGTCAAACCCAAGTGCAAGTCCTACAACAGGCCTGGCATACTCAGGTAGTGATCTGATGGAATACAGATATGCAGAGTTATTATTAAATATTGCTGAATGCTATGCTGCAAAAGGTGATATCACAAATGCAGTTAACTATTTAGTAAAAGTTCGTCAACGTGTATTCCCTTCAACTGCAAGTGCAAACAACTACGGTATCGGAACTCCGGCTACAAAATATGCAGCCATTGAAGCATGTTTGTATGAAAGAAGAGTGGAACTGGCGTATGAAGGAAAACGTTTCTGGGATCTGCAACGCTGGATGTTGTACAGTGATGATGCAGCCGCAGGAAATACTTGTACAAAATTGGGCGTAACCCCATTAAACGGAACAGCACATAACGGAAGATACTGGCAGTATAAAACAAATGCAGCAGGTAGTACTGATCCTTTAACAAGTGCACGTACTGGTATTGCTGTTGATCCTGATGCTACAGACTTTGCAGCTCAGTTAAATAACCTGAAAACATTCTTCGATAATAACCTGGTAGTTGCTACAACAGATCAGGCAATGGATAACATTTCAGGTACACCAGTTTTAATGAACTTCAGACCTAACTATTATTTAGCCGGTTTAAGTTCAACTGTACTTTCACTCAATCCATGGTTGTTACAAAATACCGGATGGAATGATTACAATGGTGCAGCTGGTACATTCAATGCAAGACAATAGAAAAACCAACATAACTTGAAAGAGAAGATCACCAAATCTTCTCTTTCTTTTTTAGCCCTTAAGACATGTTTGCTGCCATTAAATCGTCTAATGATTTGTAAAATATAAATGATGAAACAAAAAAGAAAAAATCTGTTTTTAGCGGCAATCTGCTTTTTCTCTTTGGTAAGTGTTAAAGCACAATATCCTGATATTCCGGCTGACGTTAAAAAGTCATCCGATTCATTAATTGCTGCAGCCAATGCGCATTCCGATTCAATGTGGAAAATTGCATGGCCAATTGTTCAGCAGGAGGCAAGAAATGGTAAACCTTATATTGATTTTGCAAGCAGGCCAACTGATCTGCCTCAATCAAATCTTGCTGCGTTTCCAGGTGCTGAAGGTGGTGGTAAATTTACATTTGGTGGCCGTGGTGGTCGTGTGATTGTTGTAACTAATTTAAATGATGATGGCCCCGGAAGTTTTCGCTGGGCTTGTGAGCAAGGTGGTGCAAGAATAATTGTGTTTAATGTGGCTGGTATTATCCGTATCAAATCTCCGCTTATCATCCGTGCTCCATATGTAACTATTGAAGGTCAGTCTGCTCCTGGTGATGGTGTTTGTATTGCAGGAGAAACTGTGTGGATCAATACACATGATGTAATCATTCGTTATATGCGTTTCCGTCGTGGTGAAACATGGGTGGGAAGAAGAGATGATGCAATTGGTGGTAACCCCATTGGTAACATCATGATTGATCACGTTTCTGCAAGCTGGGGACTGGATGAAAACATGAGCATGTATCGTCACATGTACAATGACAGCACAGGAAAAATTGAAGATAAATTCGGTACAGCAAATATTACTATTCAGAACTCTATTTTTGGAGAAGCACTTGATACATACAATCATGCTTTCGGCAGCACATTAGGTGGTGAAAACTGTTCTTTTGTTCGTAATCTCTGGGCAAACAATGCAGGACGTAATCCTTCTGTTGGCTGGAATGGTATATTCAATTTTGCAAACAATGTTGTATTCAACTGGGTTCACCGTTCTGTTGATGGTGGCGATTACCGTGCACAATACAACATCATCAATAACTACTTCAAACCAGGCCCTGCAACTCCAAAGGATAACAATGTTGGTCATCGCATTCTGAAACCAGAAAGCGGAAGAAGCAAATTAAATCATCACGTATATGGCCGTTGTTATGTAAACGGAAATATCATGGAAGGTTATCCTGAAGTAACAAAGGACAACTGGAATGGTGGTGTGCAGGTGGAAGAATTACCCAATGCAGGAGAGAATACTCCTTACATGAAGTGGAATACTCCTTTGCCAATGCCTCAGTTTACAATCATTAGTGCTGAAGCTGCCAAAACATTTGTATTGGCAAATGCAGGTGCAACACTTCCTAAACGTGATGCCGTTGATACAAGAATTGTTAAACAGGTAACAACAGGAAAAATTGATTTCGATCCGAATGTTCCATTGCCTGCAACACAGTTCAAACATCGCCGCATGCCGATTGATTCGTATAAAGTAGGAATTATTACTGATCCTGTTCAGGTAGGTGGTTATCCTGTTTATGCAGGTACTCCTTACAAAGATTCAGATAATGATGGTATGCCTGATGCATATGAAATCAAAAATGGTCTGAATCCGAAAGATGCTTCAGATGCTGCGAAAATCACAAAAAGTGGTTACAGCAATATCGAGGTTTACCTGAACAGTCTTGTTGATATCAAGAATGTAAAACCGGTAACTGCGGTTAAATAAATTTAACGCCCGGCTTCAGGAATTCTACGGGTATTCTTTTATGTCGGACGAATGTTGATCAGTAACTTTAAGAATCTAAATTCCGGCATAAGTGAAAAAAAGAATTTCATATATCGTTGTTTTAGTTATTAGTTTATTTTTCTTGAACCAGGCTTTACAGGCGCAAAAACCTGTAAAGCCTGTTCCATTATTATACGTTAATGCAGAGAAGAAATTAGCATACACTCCTGATTCGCTCGGCAACCGCATTCCTGATTTTTCCTATTGCGGTTACAAAGCTTCTGAGCAATCTATTCCCATGGTTGATGTAAAAGTAGTTGTGCCTGTTAAAGCAGGTGATGCAACTGCACGCATACAAGCGGCACTTGATTATGTGAGCAAACTTCCGTTGGATGCAAATGGTTTTCGTGGAGCAGTATTGCTGCTGCCGGGAAAATATGAAGTGTTTGGTCAATTGAAAATTGCAGCATCGGGTGTGGTGTTAAGAGGAAGTGGGGTAAATGAAAAAGGAACACAGCTGATTGGTGCCGGCACTGACAGGGCTACACTCATTCGCATTGTTGGTAAAAAAGATAAACAGGTTTCAGCTGAACAAAAGATTTCAGATGTATATGTACCTGTTAATGCTTTTTCATTTACAGTAGCGAATGCATCTGCATTTAAAGCAGGCGATAACATCATCATTCATCGTCCATCAACGCTGAACTGGATTAAAGAATTAGGAACAGATCATTTTGGTGGTGGAATAACAGCTCTTGGCTGGAAACCCGGCGAAAGGGATTTGTATTTCGACAGGGCTGTTACATCAGTGAACGGAAATAAAATTACAGTTGATGCTCCAATTACAACTGCGTTAGATACTACTTATGGTGGAGGATTTATTTCAACTTATACATGGAATGGAAGAATCAGTAATGTGGGAGTTGAAAACCTGCAACTGATTTCTGTGTTTGATAAAAGCAATCCAAAAGATGAAGATCACCGCTGGATGGCGATCACCATTGAAAATGCAAACGATGTGTGGGCCCGTCAATTAACGTTTCAGCACTTTGCAGGGTCTGCAGTAATGATTCTTGAAACTGCAAAACGAGTTACAGTCGAAGATTGTATTTCACAACAACCGGTTTCTGAAATTGGTGGTGAAAGAAGAAATACATTTTACACAGCGGGACAGCAAACTTTATTTCAACGTTGTGCTGCTTATGATGGTATGCATGATTTTGCAACAGGTTATTGTGCTGCAGGACCAAATGCTTTTGTACAATGCGAATCAAATCTTGCACATGAATTCAGCGGTGCTATTGACAGCTGGTCTTCAGGTATTTTATTTGATGTGGTGAACAGCGATGGAAATGCTTTACGTTTTGGTAATCGTGGACAGGATGGACAAGGTGCCGGCTGGAGTGCTGCCAACAGTTTGTTCTGGAATTGCTCTGCTGCACGAATTGATTGCTACAAACCACCAACCGCACAAAACTGGTCGTTTGGTAGCTGGAGCCAGTTTGCTGGTGATGGTTACTGGACAGAATCAAATAACTCTATTAATCCAAGAAGTTTATTCTACGCTCAGCTTACTGATCGTTTGAATAAAAATACCGATGCACAATCGCAATTATTAAAAATTGAAACAGAAGCAAGCAGCAGCCCCAGTGTGGAAGTTGCAGCTGCATTAACAAAAGAAGCTTATCAGCCCAGGTTATTACTGAAAGACTGGATTGCAAATGCATCACAACGCAATCCCATTAACATCGTATCAAAAGGAATTAAAACAATTGATGAAATTGGAATTCCGAAAGAAACGGTTGTTGCAAAAGCACCAGCATTTCAAATGAAGAATGGTGTGTTGTTGCGTGGTGATGAACTGCAGGTTGGAATGCGTGCTGATGTTCCCTGGTGGACAGGCGGTATTCATGCCAATGATCTCAAGAATGCAAAACCTGCTATTACACGTTTTGTTCCCGGACGTACAGGCAGAGGTTTTACAGATGATCTGAATGAAGTAACAGACAGTATGCATGCAAGCAACACTATTGGTATTGAACAGCATTATGCTTTGTGGTACGAACGCAGAAGAGATGATCATGAACGCATCCGCAGAATGGATGGTGATGTATGGGCACCTTTTTATGAATTGCCTTTTGCTCGCACAGGCATTGAAACTGCATGGGATGGTTTAAGCAAATATGATTTAACGAAGTATAATAAATGGTACTGGAACAGGATGAAACAGTTTGCTGATCTTGCAGATCAGAAAGGATTGATCCTTGTTCATCAGAATTATTTTCAACATAACATTATTGAAGCAGGTGCACACTATGCAGATTTTCCGTGGCGTACTGCCAACAACATCAACAATGTTGGTTTTCCAGAGCCGGTGAATTATGCCGGGGATAAACGTCTCTTCATGGCAGAACAGTTTTATGATACAACAGTTGCTGTTCGCCGTGAACTGCATAAAAAATTTATCTGGCAATGCCTGAATAACTTCAAAGACAACAACGGAGTTATACAATTAATTGGTGAAGAGTTTACTGGCCCTTTGCATTTTGTTCAGTTCTGGACAGATGCAGTGAACAGCTGGGAAAAAGCAAATAAGAAAAGACAACTTATTGGTTTAAGCGTAACCAAAGATGTGCAGGATGCAATTCTTGCAGATCCTAAACGCAATCCTGTGATTGATATTATTGATATCCGTTACTGGTATTACCAGGCCGATGGTACAACGTATGAACCAAAGGGCGGACAAAATTTAGCACCACGTCAGCATGCACGTTTACTGAAACCAAAGAAAACAAGTTTTGAACAGGTCTATCGTGCAGTGAAAGAATATCGTTTGAAATATCCTGCAAAAGCAGTGATGTATTCTGCCGACAGCTGGGATCAGTATGGATGGGCTGTGCTTATGGGCGGAGGTTCATTACCCGTGTTGCCTGCAACAACTGATAAAGCATTTTTGAAAGCTGCTGCAACCATGTTGCCGGTTGAAACAATAACTGCATTGGCAAATAATAACGGAATGATTGTTTATGCCGGTAATGAAAAGCAACTACAAATTGATCTTTCTAAATTAAAAGGATCGTTCAAAGTAAAATATATTAACCTGCAAAACGGTCAGCTGCTTGCTGATGAAACAATTGTGGAAGCAGGGAAAATAATTTCAGTTACAGTGCCTCAGCATGCCGGTATTGTTTGGCTGGAAAAGAAATAAGAACAAAAGAATTACAAAAAGTCGAAGTGTGCGACGCAACAAAAGTTGAAAACAGAAATGAAAGCCCGTAACATAAAAAAATATCTCATTTTGTTAATGATGAGTTTAGTTGTAAACGAATCATTAAACGCTCAATTACCTGTAATTAAAGTATCGGCAAATAAACGTTTTTTTCAAACTGCTGATGGTAAACCTTTTTTCTGGCTGGGTGATACCGGCTGGTTGTTATTTGCAAAATGCAGCAGGGAAGAAGCCGTGCAATACCTTGATACAAGAAAAGCACAGGGCTTCAACATTGTCCAGGTAATGGTGCTGCATGATGTGATGATTAAAAACTATTATGGTGATTATGCATTGAAGAATGCAGATGCTTCAACACCAAACGTAACCGAAGGAAATAAATTCAGTGATACAACTGCATATGATTACTGGGATCATGTGGAATATATTATTGATGAAGCAGCCAAAAGAGGAATGTATATGGCATTGGTGCCTGTGTGGGGAAGCAATGTAAAAAGTGGAAAAGTGAATGTACAGCAAGCTGAAGCGTATGCGAAATTTCTTGCACAACGTTTTAAAAGCAAAAGCAATATTGTTTGGCTCAATGGTGGTGATATTCCCGGTACTGATGGAATGGATGTGTGGAAGATGATTGGAAGTACAATTAAGAAATACGATCCCAATCACCTGGAAACATTTCATCCGAGAGGAAGATATTCATCTTCTGAATGGTTTCATAACGAAAGCTGGCTTGATTTTAATATGTTCCAGAGCGGACATAAAGATTATGCACAGGATACAGTTGCTAAAGAAAAAAATCATTTTGGTGAAGACAACTGGAAATTTATTGTAACAGATTATGCATTGAAGCCTGTTAAACCAACTTTGGATGGTGAACCATCTTATGAAAATATTCCGCATGGTTTGCACGATAGTTTAGAAAAAAGATGGACAGCAGCCGATGTTCGTCGCTATGCTTACTGGTGTGTATTTGCAGGTGGTGCCGGTTTTACGTATGGTGATAATGCCATAATGCAGTTTTATACATTAAGCAATCATGGCGGAAGTTTTGGTGTTCGTGAAAACTGGAAAGATGAATTGTTTGCGCCAGGTGCAACACAAATGCAGTACCTCAAGAAACTGTTGCTCAGTAAAACTTATTTCGATCGTGTGCCAGCACAGGAGTTAATAGTGGGTAATGGTGAAAAATATGATTATGTACTTGCAACAAAAGGTAAAGGATATGCACTTGTGTATACGTACACAGGCAGGAACTTTAAACTTGATTGTTCAAAGCTTGGTTTTGCAGTGAAGAAAGCAAGCTGGTATAATCCTTCTAATGGAAAACAAACTGCATTTAACCTTGGAAAGAAAAACGGTATTGTTGAGTTTAATCCTGCAGGCGAACAAAAAGATGGAAATGACTGGGTGTTAATTCTTGAAAAATAGAAATCAATGAAGTCTCTGTTTAATATTTTTTACTTTTTGCTTTTCACTTTACTTGTTTCCTGTTCAAACAAGGCATACCTGTTTACATCCTTTCATGAACCGGCAGATGCAGGTTTGCGTATGTTGTACAGTTATGATGGTTATCGATGGACTGATCTTGATACTGTTTTTCTCAAACCAACTGTTGGCAATCAAAAAGTGATGCGTGATCCTTCGATGCTGCAGGGACCTGATGGAACATTTCATTTGGTGTGGACAAGCAGCTGGCGTGGTGACAGAGGTTTTGGTTATGCTTCAACAAAAGATTTTATTCACTGGAGCAATCAGCGTTTTATCAGTGTGATGGAAAATGAACCAACAACAGTGAATGTGTGGGCGCCTGAATTATTTTATGATGATGTGAAGCAACAATACATCATTGTTTGGGCAAGTTGTATTCCCGGCAGGTTTGAACGGGGAATTGAAGAAGACAGTAACAATCACCGACTGTACGCAACCACAACACCCGATTTTAAAACATTCACTGAATCAAAATTATTTCTTGATCCGAAATTCAGTGTAATTGATGCAGTGATTGTAAAGCGTAAGAAAGATGATTATGTGCTGGTGCTGAAAGATAATACAAGACCTGAGCGTGATATAAAAGTGGCATTCAGCAATTCACCTTATGGGCCTTGGCATGATGTGTCAAAAGCATTTACAGATAATTTTACAGAAGGACCTTCTGTTGTAAAGGTGAAAGACAGGTGGCTGATTTATTACGACGCTTACAGGAAGAAAACCTATGATGCTTCTGCAACAACCGATTTTGTACATTTCAGTAACGTATCGGATAAAGTGAAAGTGCCTGAAGGGCATAAACACGGAACGATTGTAGTGGTGAAGAAGAAAGTGATTAAAAAGCTGAAAGCAGCTGTAAGAAAATAAAAGCACGGATCATTTATTACAATAACCGCACATAATGACAAAGAGGAAAAATTTTTGCATGATTGTAGTACTGCTGCTGGGTTTATCAGCAAGCAGTCAGACAAGTGATTCATTAAAACATTTCTCTGTTGTTATAAAAGAAAACATTTACAAGGATTACAAACTGATGTACCGCAAAGAAAGCGGATCATTGGTATATCCTTTTCTTACTCCCGGAAGTAATCAATATGATAATGTATTGTGGGATTGGGATTCATGGTTAAGCAATATTGCTTTGCGCCAGATACTTTCTGACGTTGGAAATGCAAAGGACAAGCAGGAAGCTATTCAATATGAACAGGGTTGTGTGCTCAATTTTTTACAATACGGAAACTGGGATGGTTATATTCCCATTGTCATCTGGGCCGATTCGAAACCAAGAGATATCCGCCCTGAAAATATTTACAATGTAAACATGCACAAACCAGTGCTTGCACAACATGCCGCATTCATCACTAAACAAAATGGTGGCGATGCACAATGGCTGAAAGAAAAGTTTTTTCACCTGCAGGCGTTTGTGAACAACTACAAAGCTCATCACAGGGATAAAGCAACCGGCTTATTTTTCTGGCAGAGCGATGTGGCGATTGGAGTAGATAATGATCCTGCCACATTTTACAGACCGGCAAAAAGTTCTGCATCGATTTATCTCAACTGTTTAATGTATAAGGAAATGCTGGCAATGGTTTATTTAGCCAACCAGCTGCATATTCCTGAAGTTGGAAAAGAATTTGAACAGGATGCTGCTGATTTAAAAAATGCCATCCAGAAAAACTGCTGGGATGAACGTGACGGGTTCTTCTACAGTGTGGATATCAACTTAAGACCTGTAAAAGAAAATCCCGACAGTACATTGGGTCGCACATTTGATATTCACAGTGGCTATCCCCGTGATTATGATTGTTTGATTCAGCGTATTGAAGTATGGACAGGCTTTATGCCTTTGTGGTGTGGCATTGCAACACCGGCACAGGCAGATCGTATTGTGAAAGAACATTTTCTTAATACAAAAACATTTAACTGTGCAGCAGGTGTGCGCACTCTTTCAAAAATGGAGAAGATGTACAGTTTACGGGCAAGTGCAAATCCATCAAACTGGCGGGGGCCTGTTTGGGGAATTTCAAACTACATGGTGTTTAAAGGCCTGGTTAAATATGGTTATACAAAAGAAGCGAAAGAGCTTGCAGCAAAAACCATCAATATGTTTGGAAAAGATTTTGAAAAGAATGGGGCACTCCATGAATACTATGAACCTGAAACAGGCGAACCACTTTTAAATAAAGGATTTCAAAACTGGAATTACCTTGTATTAAACATGACGGCATGGATGGAAGGTAAACCCGTTGTTGAAGAGTTTTAATTGAATAAAGAACATGAAGAGAATCGTTTATATACTGTTATTATTATCGGCAAGTGTGAATGCGCAGGATACTGTTCATTACACAGGAAGTACATTGTCGAATGTAGATTATCATCACGGGCAGCTGCCATCTGTTGTGGGCGTGCATAATATCCAGGTGATGCGTGCAAACAGGGCTGATACCGGTGTAAATAACTGGACCTACAATCATCAACCCATGCTTGCTTACTGGAATAATACATTTTATCTTGAATACTTAAGCAATCCCGTTGGTGAACATGTGCCGCCGGGAAGAACATTGCTCATGTGTTCAAAAGACGGATATAACTGGTCTGCACCAATCGTAATTTTTCCTCCATATAAAATTCCTGATGGAACGGTGAAAGAAGGTGGAAAGGATACAGCAAAAAATACATTTGCTGTGATGCATCAACGTATCGGATTTTTTACATCAAAAGCCAAACGTTTATTTGCAATTGGTTTTTATGGAATTGTACTTGCTGCAAAAGATGATCCGAATGATGGTAACGGTATTGGTCGTGTGATCAGGGAAATAAAAGCTGATGGAACATTCGGCCCCATTTATTTCCTGCGCTACAATCACGCATTCAATGAAAAAAATACAAGCTACCCGTTTTATAAAACTTCTAAAGACAAAGGTTTTGTTGCTGCATGTGATGAATTTCTCAACACACCGTTGATGATGATGCAGACAGTTGAAGAAGGCGACAGGACTGATCCATTGATTCCGCTGAAGAAAGATTTCAAAGCTTTCAACTATTACCATCTTCCCAATGGAAAAGTGCTGGGCTTGTGGAAATATGCATTGACAAGTACAAGTGCTGATGAAGGAAAAACCTGGCAGTACAATCCATTAAGAGCACCGGGTTTTGTAAATGCAAATGCAAAAATATGGGGACAACGGACTGCTGATGGTAAATATGCAACAGTGTACAATCCATCTGAGTTTCGCTGGCCGCTTGCAATCAGCATCAGTGATGATGGATTGAATTATAAAAATCTTCTTTTAATAAACGGTGAAATTACATCTCTGCGTTATGGCGGTGCGTACAAAAGTTACGGGCCACAATACGTTCGTGGAATCCAGGAAACGGATGGAAAGCCTGTTGATAATAATATGTGGATCACCTACAGCATGAACAAGGAAGATATCTGGGTAAGCAGGATTAACGTTCCTGTGAAAGATAAAGTAACGACAGATGTGAATGATGATTTTAAGTCAATGGCTGATGGAACAGAATTAAACGAGTGGAATATTTTTAGCCCGGCATGGTGCAGGGTGCAAACAGAACAATTGAATCAGCAGAAAGTACTGGCACTGCACGACAGTGATCCGTTTGATTATGCAAAAGCAGAACGGATATTTCCAGAAGCAAAAAGAGTAGTTGTTGAATTCACGATCACACCCAAACAAAACAACACAGGTAATCTTGAAATTGAACTGCAGGATAAAAAAGGACAGGCAACATTACGGTTGATGTTTGATTCAACAGGTAACCTTTTAACCAAGCAAGGCTATCGGAATAAAAGCCTTGGTAAATACAATGCAGGTGAACCGGTAACAATCAAAATTGAATTAAATACAACCACACGGTTTTATAATGTAACAATCAATAACGGTAAAGCTTCTCCTAATCTTTGTTTCCAGCCGGTAGAATCAGTTGAGCGTTTGGTTTTCAGAACAGGTTCTCTGCGTCGTTTTCCCAATGCGGATACTCCAACCGATCAGGATTATGATTTACCCAATGCAGATAAGAAAGATAAAGAAGCTGTTTATTTCATTCATCGTGTAAAAACATATAAAAGTGCAGAGTAGGATAAAATCAATATCAATTCTAAATACAATTTTTTTGAACCAGGAAGTTTCAATGACAGGAAGAGTCATGAAGTCTTTGTGCTTCTTTGTTTTTTTTCTGTTGTTGTCGCAATCTTCTTTATCCCAACAAAAACCATTTGTTCTTAAAGCCGATCAGTTTAAACATTATGTTGATTATTTCAACACAATGGAAACGCCCAATATTGAACAGGCCATTCCAAACGCACAGGCTTGGAACTGGATGAAACAAAATGTTCCGTTGTTTGAATGTCCGCAGCAAAACTTTGAAGAGATGTTTTATTTCCGCTGGTGGACATTACGTAAACACATCAAGAAAACAGAAAAGGGATTTGTGTTCACAGAATTTCTGGTGCAGAGAAGTTATGCGGATAAATACAATCTTATCGCCAGTGCATTGGGGCATCATGTCTATGAATCAAGATGGCTGCACGATAAAACCTACATGGATAACAACCTGAACATCTGGTACAGGGGAAATGAAGGTAAGCCTTTAAAGAAACTTCGCTTTTACAGCAGTTGGAGTATGGATGCGATTTACAATCGCTATCTCGTTAACAACGATAAACAATTTGTGCTTGGCTTATTGCCTGATCTTATAGAAGATTATAAAAACTGGGAGCTGGAAAAAAAATCTGCCAGCGGTTTATTCTGGCAATACGATGTGCGTGATGCAATGGAAGAAACCATCAGCGGCGGAAGAAAAGAGAAGAATGCAAGACCTTCCATTAATGCATATATGTATGGCAATGCAATAGCTATTGCAAACCTCGCCAAGATGAATGGCAATACTGATGTTGCACAGCTGTACTATAAAAAGGCTGATTCCATTAAACAACTTGTACAAGCAAAACTCTGGAGCAGCAAAGACAATTTTTTTGAAGTACTCAAAGAGCATGGTGATACCTTGGCACATGTGAAAGAAGAAATTGGTTTTATTCCCTGGTATTTCAATATGCCCGACAGTAACTACAATGTTGCATGGAAATACCTTGTTGATCCGAAAACATTTTCTGCTCCATTTGGAATTACAACTGCCGACAGAAGTCATCCACAGTTCCGCACACATGGTACAGGCACCTGCGAATGGGATGGGGCAGTATGGCCTTTCGCTACATCGCAAACGCTAACAGCAATGGCTAACCTGTTGAATAATTACAATCAGAATTATGTTGCTGACAGTAATTACTTTAAACAGCTGCAAACCTATGTTGAGTCAATGTACTATCGTGGCCGACCTTATGTAGGTGAATACCTTGATGAAAAAACAGGTTACTGGCTGATGGGCGATGCAGAGCGTAGCCGTTATTACAATCACTCAACATTTAATGATTTAGTAATAACTGGATTGCTTGGTTTACGTCCGAGAGGGGATGATACTATTGAAGTAAATCCGTTGGTTCCTGCCAATAAATGGAAATGGTTTTGTTTAGATAATGTGTTGTACCATGGGAAAATTGTAACCATCATTTGGGATGAAGACGGAACAAAATATAAGAAAGGAAAGGGACTGACTGTGTGGGTGAACGGAAAAAAAGTGGCTTCTTCTCCAGTGTTGCAAAAGATTACAGGTAAGTTATAATTATGAGTAAAAAATATCAATACGGGTTACTGCTTTTTTATTTTTCACTTTTCACTTTTGACTTGTTAGGTCAGCAAACAGAAAAAGTGTATCTCTCCGGCACCGGTAATGATCAAACGGTGAACTGGGATTTTATGTGCACCGGTGGAATGAATGCCAATAAATGGACAACGATTGCTGTTCCATCCTGCTGGGAGTTACAGGGATTTGGCAAATTCGATTATGGTTATGCAAAAGACAGTGTAAGAGGAAAAGAAAAAGGATTTTACAAGCATCGTTTTAATGTTCCTGCAAACTGGAAAGACAAAGCAATCAATCTTGTGTTTGAAGGCGTGATGACCGATGCAGAGGTGAAAGTAAATGGCAGGTCAGCAGGTGAAATTCATCAAGGTGCTTTTTATGCATTCAAATATGATATTACAAAACTGCTGAAGTATGGCAAAGAAAATTTGCTGGAAGTAACTGTTTCAAAACATTCAGCCAATCAATCGGTGAATGAAGCTGAACGCAAGGCTGACTTCTGGATTTTTGGCGGAATCTTCCGGCCGGTATGGTTAGAAGTATTGCCTAAGAATAATATAGGCAGTGTTACTTTTGATGCAAAAGCTTCAGGATTATTAACTGGTGTTATTTCAACTAATATTCTTTTAGCTGATTTAGCTACTGTTACATTAAAAGATGCGACAGGAAAATTGATCGACACAATTCATGCAATTGATGTAGGAGATAATTATGGACATTTCTTATTCAGCAAACAAATAAAAAATGTAACAGCATGGAATCCGGAGAACCCGGTTTTATATATTGGCGAATTTACTGTTTACAAAAAAGGAAAAATTGTACATTCTGTTTCAAAAAAAATCGGTTTCCGCACAGTTGAAGTAAAACAAAGAGATGGTATTTATGTCAATGGTGTGAAAGTGAAAATGAAAGGAGTGAACCGTCATTCCTTCCGCCCGGAAACAGGAAGAACGATGAGCAAACAGAACAGTATTGAAGATGTGCAGCTCATCAAAGACATGAACATGAATGCAGTGCGGATGAGTCATTATCCACCCGATGATCATTTTTTGGATGTATGTGATTCGCTTGGGTTGTTTGTAATGGATGAATTAACCGGCTGGCATGGTCATTATGATACAAAGGTTGGTTCAAAACTGGTGGGGGAAATGATTGTACATGATATGAACCATCCTTCCATTATTTTCTGGGCGAACGGAAATGAAGGTGGACATAATCTTGACCTGGACAGTTTGTTTACGCAATATGATTTTCAACAACGTCCTGTTGTTCATCCATGGAATTTGTTTGGAGGTTTTGATACACAGCATTACCGTGAATACAATTATGGCATTGGCAATTATGAAAACGGTAAAGAGATTGTAATGCCAACCGAATTTCTTCACGGATGGTTTGATGGTGGTCATGGTGCAGGCCTGGAAGATTACTGGGAAAAAATGTGGCATAACCCGTTAAGTGCAGGTGGTTTTCTCTGGGACTTTGCAGATAATGCAGTTGTAAGAAAAGATCTGCATGATTCGCTTGATACAGATAAAGACCGTGCAGCAGACGGAATACTTGGACCGCATCATGAAAAGGAAGGAAGTTATTATACCATCAAAGAAGTGTGGAGCCCGGTTTATTTTGAACGAAAAGAAATTACAGATGCATTTGACGGAAAGCTGAACATTGAAAACCGTTATCATTTTACCAATATCAATCAATGTACATTCACATGGAAGCTGCGGAAGTTTGGTTTGAGAAATATAGAAGAGAAAGATGGAACTGCAGTTGCTACTGATATTAAGCCCGGTGACAAGGGTGTGCTTCAGTTACAAATGCCGGCTGAATGGAATGACTATGATGTGTTGTATGTAACAGCCACAGATTTTTATAAGCGTGAATTATTTACCTGGAGTTTTATCATCAGCAGTCCAAAACGCACAGGCGAAAGAATGGTTGTGAAAGACGGAAACAATGCAATCAATTCTTCAGAAGCTGATTCATTATTGACTGTTTCAATCAAAGATGTGATTGTAGTGTTCAATAAAAATAACGGTCTGCTTGTTTCAGTGAAAAACGCAAGTGGTAATCTGCCGTTTAACAACGGACCTGTTGTGCAGGAAGCTGTGAATAATTTCAAAGGCATCAAACATTACATGGATGGAAAAAATCTTGTTATCGAATCAATATTTAATAAGAAAGATTCTTACAACACGATTAAGTGGACAGTTTATCCATCGGGTTGGATAAAACTGGATGTGAGTTATTTTCCATCAGCATACTTTACCAATTTTGCAGGCATCAACTTTTCATTTCCTGAAAAAGAAATTCAGTCGGTTACTTATATGGGTAACGGACCATACCGTATTTGGAAGAACAGGATGAAAGGCGGACAGTTTGGTGTCTGGAATAAACAATACAATGCAACTGAAACAGGAGAGAATCCATGGATCTATCCTGAATTCAAAGGTTATTATTCCAATTTTTACGGAGGTTATTTCTTTACAAAGAATAATCGTTTTACAGTTGTAAGTGAAACAGAAGGAATGTTTCTGCGTTTGTTTACACCTGCATGGAAAACAGATCAGTGGCATAATTATGAACCGTTGTTCCCTTCGGGTGATATTTCATTTATGCAGGGTATAAGCAGCATCGGAACAAAGAACCAGCGTAACGAAACAACCGGGCCAATGGGTTTCAAAAATATTTATTACGATTACGAAAAAGAACCTTCAAGGGCTTTGCATATTTCTTTATACTTTAATTTTTCTGCACAATAATGAAAAGGATTTTTGTTTTACTGATTGGATTTTTGAGTGTGCTTTCAATGCAGGCACAAGTGTCTGTTACTGATCTCCACTGCGAAATGCTGGTAAACCCATTGGGGATTGATGTAACACAACCACGCTTAAGCTGGCAGATCAATTCAACTCAAAGAAATGTTCAGCAGCAGTCGTACCAGTTGATTGTTGCTTCATCTGTTGAAATGCTGAATCAGAACATTGGTGATTTATGGAATTCAGGAACAATCAGTTCTGGTCGGTCGGTGCATGTTGTTTACAATGGTAAAACATTGCAAAGCAAAACAACCTGTTATTGGAAAGTAAAAATCGTTACGAATAAAGGAACAAGTGAATGGAGCAAAACTGCTTACTTCAGCATTGGTTTGCTGAACAAAGATGACTGGAAAGGGAAATGGATTGGTTATGATAAAGCATCCGCATGGGACAGCATGGTGATGCATGCAAGATTATCGGCCCGTTACCTGCGTAAAGAATTTACTTCTGCACAAACAATCAAATCAGCGAAAGTTTATATCGTTGGTCTTGGTTTGTACGAACTCTTTATTAACGGAAAGAAAGTTGGTAATAATGTATTAACTCCATCACCAACCGATTATCGTAAAACAGTTCAGTACAATACATACGATGTAACAACAATGCTGCGTGCAGGAAAGAATGCTGTTGCTGCAACGTTGGGCAATGGCCGTTTCTTTAATATGCGCCAGAATTTTAAAACCGATCGTTTATTGAATTTCGGTTTTCCTAAAATGTTGCTTCAGTTGGAAATTGAATATGCAAATGGTTCAAAGCAAATCATTGTAACAGATGAAAGCTGGAAACTGAATGTGGATGGACCTGTACGCACAGCCAATGAATACGATGGCGAAGAATATGATGCAACAAAAGAACTGACTGGATGGAATAATATTAATTACAATGACTCGAAATGGTTAACACCTGAAATTGTAAAAGCTCCTGATGGTGTGCTTCGTGCACAGATGAATGAGCCAATGCGTGTGATGAAAACCATCAAACCTTTATCAATTAAAAAAACAGGCACTACAACTTACGTTCTTGATATGGGCCAAAACTTTGCAGGTTGGTTACAACTGAAAGTAAAAGGCAATGCAGGAACAAAAGTAACCATGCGTTTTGCGGAAAGCATACAGCCAAACGATTCCTTGTACACTGCCAATCTTCGCAGCGCCTATCAAACAAATATCTACACGTTGAAAGGAACTGGTGTGGAGGTCTGGCATCCATCATTTATTTACAACGGTTTCAGGTTTGTTGAAATCACCGGTTATCCGGGTGTTCCCACTGTAAATGATTTTGAAGGAATGGTTGTGTATGACGGATTTGCTACAACCGGTTCACTGCAGACATCTGATACCATCATCAACAAAGTATTGAAAAATGCATGGTGGGGAATTTCATCCAACTACAAAGGAATGCCGGTTGATTGTCCGCAGCGTGATGAACGTCAGCCCTGGTTGGGCGATCATGCTATTGGTTGTTATGGCGAAAGTTTTTTGTTTGACAATGCTAAGCTTTATGCCAAATGGCTGAACGATATGCAGGATGCCCAAACTGAAGAAGGAACTATTCCTGATATTGTTCCTGCCTACAAAAAATATTATACTGATAATGTTACCTGGCCCGGAACTTATTTAACAGTCACTGATATGCTGTACAGGCAGTTTGGTGATGCTGCATCGGTTGTAAAACATTATCCATCCATGCGTAAGTGGATGAAGATGATGGAAACAAAGTACATGAAGAACTATCTCATTTCAAGAGACAGCTATGGTGATTGGTGTGTACCTCCCGAAAGTCTTGAACTCATTCATGCAAAAGACAGCATGCTGAATACAGATGGAGAACTGATCGCTTCATCATACTATTATTACCTTCTTGGATTGATGCAGAAATTTGCAAAGATCAGTCATAACGAGCAGGATGTAAATGAATATGCATCTCTTGCTGTAAATGTGAAACAGGCATTCAACAATAAGTTTTACAATGCTTCGAAAAAATATTACGCCAATAACAGCATCACGTCTAACTTACTGCCTTTGTATTTTGATATGGTGGATAATGCGAACAAAGAAGCAGTATTCAATAATATCTACACAAAAATCAGGATTGAAAAAAATATGCATATCAGCACAGGTGTAATAGGTACACAATGGCTGATGAGAACGTTAACGAAATTTCAGCATCCCGATATTTCATTCACACTTGCATCAAACAAAACATATCCCAGCTGGGGTTATATGGCTGAGAGTGGTGCAACAACTATCTGGGAGTTGTGGAATGGTAATACAGCAAATCCATGGATGAACTCACAAAACCATGTGATGATTCTTGGTGATCTGCTGATCTGGTTATATGAACATGTTGCAGGTATTAAATCAGATGAAACAGAAGTGGGCTTCAAAAAGATTATCATGAAACCCGAAAATATTGATGGGTTGAATTTTGCAACCGCATCTTACAATACACTCTATGGAACGATTAAGAGCAGCTGGAAGAAAACGAACCAGCAGTTTACCTGGGATATAACTGTTCCTGCAAACAGTTCAGCAGTGGTTTATATTCCTGCATCTTCAGGTGAGGATGTAATGGAAAATAATCTTGCTGCAGCAAAGGCAAACGGCGTAAAGCTCATTGGTATGGAAGGAAGAACTGCTGTGTTTGAAATCGGTTCAGGCAGTTATCATTTTGTATCAACATTTAAATACAGGAAAGGAGTGGTGACAGATGAATTTATTTTCAACCGTGCATCGTTTCCTGAAAGCCATGCTTCCACCATTGCTGAAACACCGGATGGTTTAATTGCTGCATGGTTTGGCGGAACAAAAGAAGGTTACAGTGATGTTTGTTTATGGACAAGCCGATTGGTAAAAGGTAAATGGACTGTTCCTGAAAAAGTTGCTGATGGTGTGATGAATGATTCAGTGCGTTATGCCTGTTATAATCCTGTTTTGTTTTATGCGCCCAACGGAGAATTGTTATTGTTCTACAAAATAGGACCTAACGTTGCCGGCTGGACGGGATGGATGATGCGCAGCAAAGACAATGGTCGTACATGGAGCAAACGTGAAGCATTACCTGAAGGATTTTTAGGACCAATTAAAAACAAACCTGAACTCATCAATGGAGTTTTGCTTTGTCCAAGCAGTACAGAAAAAACAGGTTGGAAAGCGCATATTGAATTCACTACGGATTATGGTAAAACATGGACAAAGAGTGAAGACATCAACGATGGAAAAACAATTGAGGCAATACAGCCAAGTATTTTAAAATATAAAGATGGCCGTTTGCAAATTTTATGCCGCAGCCGTAATACAACCATCAACGAAAGCTGGAGTTATGATGGCGGTAAAACATGGTCTGCAATGAAACCTTCCGCATTGCCCAATAATAATTCAGGAACAGATGCAGTAACGTTGAAAGACGGAAGACAGTTACTGGTATATAATCACACATTACCCGACTCAACATGGTACAAAGGGAAAGGACCACGCACTCCGCTGAATGTTGCAATCAGTAAAGATGGTAAAACATGGTATGCAGCTATTGTACTGGAAGATTCTCCAATCAGCCAGTATTCATACCCATCAGTTATACAAACAAAAGATGGAATGGTACACATTGTTTATACGTGGAGAAGAGAACGGATAAAACATGTTGTGTTAGATCCTTCTAAACTGGAGTTGAAAGAAATTGTAAATAAAGAATGGCCGGGAGCATTAAAAATAACCGGTATAACTACTAACGATTAAGGTTTTCAAAATGCACAACTTGCCATTTATTGATCTTGCGGTGATTGCCTGTTATATGCTTGCGATGATAGGCATCGGTTTTTATTTTTCACGTAAGAATAAAAACAGCGACCAGTTTACCAAAGCTTCAGGAAAAATTCCCGGCTGGGCAATTGGTTTGTCCATCTATGCAACTTTTCTCAGCAGTAACACATTTCTTGGAGTGCCGGGCAAAGCATTTGGCAGCAACTGGAATGCATTTGTGTTCAGTATATCCATGCCGCTGGCTGCATGGTTTGCATCAAAATATTTTGTACCATTTTACAGAAACACAGGTGAAATATCTGCATACACCAATCTTGAAAAACGTTTTGGCCCATGGGCAAGAACATATGCAGTTGTTTGTTTTTTGCTGACGCAGTTTGCACGGATGGGCTCTATCTTTTTCGGTATTGCATTAAGCTTGCAGGCATTAACCGGTTTCAGCATGCAATCCATTATGATTGTAATGGGTATCTGTATCATCATCTACACCGTTCTTGGTGGAATGGAAGCTGTGATATGGACAGAAGTTGCACAAGGTGTGATTAAAACACTCGGTGCATTGCTCATTTTATTTTTAGTGATCAAAGAAATTCCCGGTGGTATTTCAAAGATCACAGCGATTGCAACGGCAGATCATAAAATAAGTCTCGGCAGTTTTAAACCTGATTTTACACAATCAACTTTCTGGGTGATTCTCCTGTATGGCTTCTTTATCAATCTGAATAATTTTGGTATGGACCAGAATTATATTCAGCGTTACCATACAGCTAAAAACTCAAAACAGGCAAGTAAGTCCATCTGGTTATGTGTGTGGATTTATGTACCTGCATCGTTTTTGTTTTTTGTGATTGGCACAGCACTGTATGCATTTTATCAATCACAACCGGGATTAATTGATCCCGTTAAACTGCAGGTGGCTGCAGAGCGTTTAGGTGTATCAGCAACACAGGAGCAGATTCATCAACTTGCTGCATCATTCAAACCTTCTGATTATGGCGATAAAGTGTTGCCGTTTTTTATGGTGAATAATATTCCCACAGGTTTGGTTGGTTTAATTGTTTCAGCATTGCTATCGGCCGCAATGAGTACCATCAGCAGCAACATGAATGCATCGGCAACTGTTTTTACAGTTGATATTTACCAGAAATATTTTAAACCTGAAATAACGGATAAGCAAAAATTGTTCCTGCTGCATGTTTCAACAGTTGTGTTTGGTTTGATTGGTTTAACAACAGGTCTTGCCATGATTGGTGCAAAAAGCTTGTTGGATATATGGTGGGAGCTGAGCGGCATTTTTGCAGGTGGCATGCTTGGACTGTTTCTACTGGGACTCATCAGCAAAAAAACAAAAAACACAGAAGCCATCATTGCCACCCTTGCTGGCGTGATCGTGATTTTATGGATGACTTTTTCTGATCGTATTCCAGCTGAATATTCATTTGTAAAATCATCTTTACATAAAAACATGATCATCGTTGTGGGTACACTTTCCATTTTTCTAGTGGGTGTACTGTTTACTAAATTCAAAAAACAATCTTCTTAATAATACAATCATTTTATATGAACAATACAAAAGAAATCATTTTAGTTGCCAGTGGCGATTCCCGTCCTTCAGCAAATATCACCTGCTGGCCTGCACAGGAACAAATGGAAAAACAACTCAGTGCAGTATTGGCAAAAAAAGGTTATACCGTTAAACGTACACATGCTTATGATGCTGCAAAGCAACATGGCTTGATCGATTCACAGAAAATGGGCATGGAAGTGTTCAGCCATATTGATGAAAATGCAGCACTGATTGTGGCAGAAAGTTTATGGCAATACAGTCATCATGTGCTTGCAGGATTAACCACACATAAAGGACCCATCTTAACAGTTGCTAACTGGAGTGGTGAATGGCCCGGTCTTGTTGGTCTGTTGAATTTAAATGGTTCACTCACAAAAGCAGGAGTTAACTACAGCACCTTGTGGAGTGAAAATTTTGATGATGCATTTTTCTTAGATGGTTTGACCGAATGGTTACAAACAGGAAAGATTACACACGACTGCAGTCATGTAAAAGATTTTGATCTCATCAAAATTCCTTTGCAGGAAGAAGAGCAGGGAAGAGCATTTGCAAAAGCATTCCGTAAGAAAAAAGCAATCATGGGTGTGTTTGATGAAGGTTGTATGGGAATGTATAATGCCATTATCCCTGATTCTGTTTTACATGAAACAGGCGTCTTTAAAGAACGTCTCAGCCAGAGTGCATTGTTTGCAGAGATGTTAACGGTGAAAGATGAAGAAGCAAATGCGGTATTGCAATGGCTGCTTGATAAAGGAATGAAGTTTAACTGGGGCACTGATTATGCAACTGAACTGACAAAAGAACAAACACTTGAGCAATGTAAAATGTATATCGCTGCAGTACGTTTGGCTGATTGGTTTGGATGTGCAACAATCGGCATTCAATACCAGCAGGGACTGAAAGATATTTGTGCAGCAAGTGATCTGGTGGAAGGTTTACTGAATAACACTGAACGTCCTCCGGTGTTTGATACAAACGGAAAAGAATTGTTTGCTGGAAAAGCTATTCCTCACTTTAATGAAGTGGATGAATGTGCAGGACTTGATTCGCTTATCACTTACAAATTGTGGAATGAATTAGGTATGAGTGGAGAAAATACCTTGCATGATCTGCGTTGGGGACAATATTACAAAGATGAAAAGACTGATGCTTTCGTGTGGGTGTTTTTAATTTCAGGTGCAGCACCTGCAGCACATTTCATTAATGGATATGCCGGTGCAAGCAGTGACCGTCAGCCGCCAATGTTTTTCCCTAAAGGTGGTGGTACGTTGAAAGGAAACAGCAAACCTGGTTCAATTGTATGGAGCCGTATTTACCTGGTGAAAGATGAACTTCATTGCGACCTGGGTGTAGGTGAAGTTGCTGATCTGCCCGAAGCAGAAACACAACGCCGCTGGAATGCAACAAATCCACAATGGCCCATCATGCATGGAATTGTGAAAGGAGTTTCGCAAAACCAGATGATGGCAAAACATAAAGCAAATCACATACATGTTGTGTATACACCTGATGAAGCAACGGCTCATAAAGCCTGCCGTATCAAAGCAGCTGCATTGGCCGAGCTGGGTATCAAGGTTCATTTCTGTGGTGATGTGCAATTGTAACATCTTCCATTAAAATAGTTGGATGTTCCATTTGCAGAAAACAGAACAGTTGTAGTATTGAGTTTTGTAATTTTTTCTTTCTAAAATCAATGCCATATAGCAATGAATAACAGTGAAAGTAAGTTTGTGCCGGTGATGATTACACCGTTTGACCTGAAAGCTAAAGTTGATCTTGATGTGGTAAGTATTCTTGTGGAGTTTTACCTGGCTGCAGGTGTGAAAGGTTTTTTTGCCAACTGCCTCAGCAGTGAAATGTTCAGCATTACCGAAGATGAGCGTCTTGAATTAACACAGCATATTGTCAATAAAGTAAATGGTCGTGTGCCGATTGTTGCAACCGGTTCGTTTGGTTTAACCATTGCTGATAAAGCAGAGTTTACCAAAAAGATTCATGATACAGGAATTGATGCTGCGATCATGATCACCGGTCACTTTGCAAAAGAAGAAGATGGTGAAGATGTACTGCTGCACAATTTTGAACAGATATTCAAGCTTACAGAAAATATCCCGATGGGTATGTATGAGTGCCCGGCTCCTTACAAGCGCATTATTCCTGCTGATACATTCCGCCAGTTACTTTCTGCAAATCGTTTGATTTATCATAAGGATACTTCCATCACGCATGAAAATGTAAAAGGCAAATTAGATGTGCTGAAAGAAACAGGCAATACAAAACTTGAGTTTTATGATGCACATACACCTAATACACATTTCAGTATGCTGCAGGGTGCAAAAGGAATGTCATCTATTTCAGGAAACTTTTATCCCGAAGTAATGGTGTGGATGGTGAACAATGCAACCAATCCTGAAAAGCAGGATGATGTTGCATGGCTGCAGGAACAATTGACAAGTGTTGATCCGTTGATTCATGTGGCTTATCCCATGAGTTCAAAATACTTTTTACAGAAACGTGGATTGCCTGTACGTACAATCAGTCGTGCAGTTGCAACCAAGTTAACTCCTGATCAGCGCAAAACACTCGACCTGATTTATGATCGTTTCCAGATGTGGTGCGACAGGTTGCAGATTAAACAGGTGGATATTCCTTCACTGATTCCGGTTAACTTTTCTGAAAAGATTTATTAAACGATCAATATGTCTGTCAATCCATTCAAAATTATTTTTCCCGGTAAGTTAGTGGTTGGCAATGGCACATTGCCGCAACTGGCTGATGATGTACTTGCAGATCATCCTTCAAAAATATTTGTTGCAACTATTGAACCGTTGCTGAAAACCGTCAATGAATTTGTTGCTGTTTTCAAACAACAATCAATTGAAGTGATGATTGATACTTCGATTGTTGCCGAACCTTACTTCAGTGATTTTGAAAAGCTGATGAAAAAAGTGGAGCCGTTTAATCCGGATGTGGTGATTGGTATTGGTGGCGGAAGTGTGCTGGATGTGGCAAAGCTTGTTGCAGCACAATTAGACAATCAACAGCAGTTAAGAGAATATGTTGGGATTGGTTTGCTGAAAGGAAGAACAAAAAAATTAATCTGTGTGCCTGCCACTTCAGGTACAGGAAGTGAAGTATCGCCCAATGCAATCCTGGTTGATGATACAGATAACCAGAAGAAAGGAATCATCAGTCCTTTTTTGGTTCCTGACGTGGTCTATGTTGATCCGTTACTGACGGTTTCTGTTCCTCCTTCCATTACAGCTGCAACCGGCATGGATGCTTTAACACATTGCCTGGAAGCTTACACCAACAAATTCGCACAGCCATTCATTGATATGTTTGCATACGAAGGCATGCGCTTAATTGCATCAAACATTGTTACTGCAGTTAAAAACGGATCAGATGTTGAAGCAAGGGAAAAAGTAGCGATGGGAAGTTTATACGGAGGTTTTTGTCTTGGACCGGTGAACACTGCTGGTGTTCATGCGTTGTCGTATCCTTTGGGAAGCATGTATCACCTGGCACATGGTTTATCCAATGCAGTGCTGTTGCCTTATGTAATGGAATACAACATTGTTGCTTCGCCTGATCGTTATGCAGATGTTGCAGTGGCATTGGGTTGTGAACGGCAGAGTGATGCATGGGCTACTGCAAAAGCAGGTGTTGCAAAAATTAAAGAGTTAAATGCTGCCTGTGGCATTCCTTCAACGTTGAGGGAAGTGGGAGTGAAAGAAGATACCATTCCGCAAATGGCACAGGAAGCAATGAAAATACAAAGGCTGCTGAAAAACAATCCGAGAGAAATTAAGGAAGAAGATGCAGTGGCAATTTTTAAATCAGCTTATTGATGAAGAAGAATAAAAAGTTTACAGGGGTCATTGTTCCGGCTGTAACACCATTGACAGCTGCATATCATATTGATGAAACTGCAGTACAAAAAATATTTCAGCAGTTTTATACACATAAGGTTTCACCGTTTATACTTGGTACTACAGGTGAATCTGCATCCATTTCAACAGAGTTGAAAGAACAGTATGTGATTGCTGCAGAAAAAAATAAACAAGCAGGTACTATTTTATATGCCGGCATTTCATCCAACATTGTTGCTGAATCAATTGAGTTTGCAAAGTTTTGTGCTGATCATGCTGTAGATGCTTTGGCAGCAACCTTGCCTTCGTATTATGCATTGACGGAAACACAGATGAAAGTTTATTTTGAAACACTGGCTGATGCAGTTCCGTTGCCGTTAATTATTTACAATATTCCTGCAACCACGCACATGAGTATCCCGTTGCAGCTGATTGATGAGTTAAGTCATCACCCGAATATTATTGCTACAAAAGATTCTGAACGCAGTGATGAACGTTTAAAACAATCGCTTGAATTGTGGAAGGATCGTGAAGACTTCGGGCATTTTCTTGGCTGGGCAGCAAAATCGGCTGATGCATTGATTGGAGGAAGTGATGGATTGATTCCAAGTACAGGTAACCTGCTTCCTGAAATTTATGAACTGATGTTGAATGCTGTTGAAGAAGGAGATCATGCGAAAGCTTACGAAATGCAGAAGCTGAGTGATGTGTATGGCAATCTTTATCAAGCTGGAAAAACATTAGGTGAAAGTTTATGGGCATTGAAAGTGCTGATGCGTAGTAAAGGTTTGTGTGAAGAATATGTAATGCCTCCGCTGCAGAATTTAAGTAAGGAAGAAGCCGCAGATTTGATTGAAAAGCTTGCAGCATTACAATCAAACCCCGTTGTTAGTTTATAAAAGTTGAATAGAGTTATTGCCGTACAAGTGTGCGACGCAACAGGAGTAATTAAGAAGCACAAAAGCTGATTACAAAAAATAATAAGATATAAACCGCCATCAAGGTTTTCAATCGCTGACGGGGTTTTAAAAATAAAGACGAAATGAGTAAACCAATTCTCGCAATTACAATGGGTGATCCGGCAAGTATAGGGCCGGAAATAGGAGTGAAAGCATTATTGCAACCGCATATTCATGAAATCTGCAAGCCATTGCTTGTTGGTGATGCTGTGGTGTTTCAGCAGATTATTGATCTGCTTCATCTCAATGCAAAAGTGAATGCTGTTTCAAAAGTAGCTGATGCAAAATTTGAGTTGGGTACAATTGATGTGTTTGATTTGAATATTACTGACATCAGCAAATTGCAGTTTGGTAAAATTGATGCTATGTGTGGTGAAGCGTCTTTCCAGGCTGTGAAAAAAGCAATTGAACTGGCGCTGGCAAATGAAGTTGATGGAACTGTTACAGGACCAATCAACAAAAAATCAATCAACGAAGCAGGTCATCATTTTGCAGGTCACACAGAAATTTATGCGCATTTCACCAATACAAAAAAATATGCAATGCTGCTGGTGGAAGATAATATCAATGTGATTCATGTAAGTACGCATGTATCGCTGAGACAGGCTTGCGACCTGGTGAAGAAGGAACGTATTGTGCAGGTAATAGAACTGATTGTTGATGGATTAAAACGTTTGGGAAAAACAAATTTAAAAATTGGTGTTGCCGGATTGAATCCTCATTCGGGTGATAATGGTTTGTTTGGTACAGAAGATATTGAAGAGATTGCTCCTGCAATTGAAGAAGCAAAACGTTTGGGTTATGATGTAGAAGGACCTGTGCCGCCTGATACCATGTTTGCAAAAGCAGCAATGGGTGCATATGGTGGTGTGGTAGCAATGTATCACGACCAGGGGCATATACCGTTTAAACTTGCAGGCTTTAAATGGAATGCAGAAAAACAACAGATGGATAGTGTGAAAGGTGTGAACATTACATTAGGTCTTCCAATTATACGCACATCAGTTGATCATGGAACTGCATTTGAAATTGCTGGAAAAGGAATTGCCAGTGCAGATGCAATGATATTTGCAATTGAAAGTGCGGTACAACTGTCAAAGCATAAATAAATGATAGCCGTTATTGCAGATGATTTTACAGGTGCAGCAGAGTTAGCTGGTATCAGTCTGCGTTACGGACTGACAGCTGAACTATGTACAGGTGATGTTGCTGCAACAACAGCTGATGTGCTGATTGTATCAACCGACAGCCGTTCGTTTGAAAAAGAAAAAGCTTTAGAAATTACTTCAACGGTTTTAAAACAGTTGCTGGAATTAAAACCTGTTTTCATTTATAAAAAAATTGATTCGGTTCTGCGTGGTTATGTTACAGAAGAACTGAAACTGCAGATGAGGCTTGCAGGATTAACAAAAGCATTTGTACTACCTGCGAATCCTTCATTGGGAAGAATCATCAGCAACGGAATTTATTATGTGCAGGGTGTGCCTGTTGCGGAAACAGGTTTTGCAGCCGATCCTGAATTTCCTGCAAAGAGTTCGCTTGTTGAACAGATATTGAATGATGCATCTGTTGCAGTTGTGAAATCGACAGATGAATTGTCTGCCGATAAAATTTTTGTTGGAGAAGCATCTACTGAAGCTGATGTGAAGCAATGGGCTGATAAAGTTGATTCAGCTTTTGTACTTGCAGGTGCAGGTGATTTTTATACAGCTCTTCTTGCAAAAAAGTTTCAGCAAAAAAATCAGCAGCAGCTACAGTTGCAAGCACCTTTTATGTATGTGTGTGGCACAGCCTATGATCAGTCGGTGAATTATGTAAAAGCTGTTGCTGAAAAAAAGCAGCTGGTTGCATACCTCAGCGAAAAGCTGATAGCTGGTGAAGAAGATGAGCAGTGGTTTTTGCATTGCAAAGAGATGATTAACAGTGAACAGAAAATCATTGTTGGTTTTGATGCAGCACAAATCCCTGCAGGAATAACAGCGGTAACACTGCGTTCTGTAATGGCGAAAGTGGTAAAGAAACTGCTGCAACAAAACCAGGTGAAAGAAGTATTGGTTGAAGGTGGTTCTTCAGCTATGGCTTTGTTTCATGAAATGAATATTCATCAGCTCATTCCAGTAAATGAATTTAGCAGGGGTGTGGTGCGGATGAAAGCAGGTGGATGGTTTATTACTGTAAAGCCCGGCAGTTATCCATTGGCAGAAGAAGTTAAAAAGATATTTGAATAGAGTTTACAGGTTGCACAGATGTTCACAGATTTTTTTTCTGTGTTAATCAGAGAAATCTGTGAGAGATAAAAAACGATTGTATGAATCATTTACACATCATTGATTACATTATTATTTTCAGTTTCATCAGCATTGTGCTGTACCTCGGTTTCAGCTTTGCACATAAACAGAAATCAACTTCCAGTTATTTTCTTGCAAAAGGAAAAATGCCTTCATGGGCAATTGGTTTGTCCATACTTGCAACACTCATCAGCAGTATTACTTTTCTTGCTTATCCCGGCGAAGGTTTTTCATCGAACTGGATTTTGCTGGTGCAGGGTTTGATGGTGCCGATTGTGTTGCTGAGTTTAATCTGGTTTGTGGTTCCGTTGTTCCGTCATGCAATTGGTTTAAGTACTTACGAATATTTTGAAAAGCGTTTTGGTTTGTTTGCACGATACTATAGTTCCACCAGTTTTGTGTTGTCGCATTTTTCAAAAATGGGAACGGTGTTTTTTCTTGTATCGTTAGCCTTGTCAAACATGACGGGAGTAAATACATTGATCATCCTGTTTATTATCGGAATAGCGATTATTGTGCTTGCATTGCTGGGAGGAATTGAAGCGGTGATATGGCTGGATGTACTGCAGGGTTTTATGTTGTTTGCCTGTGGCATTGCCTGTCTTGCCATTATTTTGTTTTCTGTTAATGGCGGGCCTGCTGAAGTATGGAAAATTGCCAGTGAAAATAAACATACCGGCTTCGGACCTTATAATTTCAATTTTACAAAACTTTCCTTCTGGGTAATGGCTATCAACGGAATATTTTATGCCATCCAGAAATACGGAACTGACCAGACAATCGTGCAACGTTATTTAACAGCAAAGTCAGATCGTTCTGCAATCAAAGCCGCATTGATGGGTGTTTTTTTAATTGTTCCTGTATGGGCTTTGTTTATGTTTATCGGCACAGGTTTGTTTGTGTTTTATCAACAGAACCCTTTACCTGCTGGTATCAGGGCTGATGCTGTGTTCCCGCATTTCATCGTATCACAATTGCCGCCCGGTGTTGTTGGTTTGATTTTATCATCGCTGGTATCTGCAGCTATCTGCAGTCTTGGTGCTGATTTAAATTGTATTGCTGCAGTTGGTGTGGAAGATTATTACAAGAAAATCCGTCCCGGACGCACAGATGAAGAATACCTGAAAGTGGGTAAGTGGCTCGTATTTATTGCTGGCTTTTTAGCTGTTGCTATTGGTGCTTTGTATCTGCTTGCTGGTGATGAAGGTGTATTGGGCATTGTGTTTACATTGTATGCAATCTTCTCCGGTGGTATTGCTGGAATATTTCTTTTAGGCCTATTCAGTTCAAGAGCAAATAAGCAAGGTGTAACAATCGGGATTATTGCCTGTATTATTTTCACTGCGTATGCATTGCTTACATCTACTAAAATTGGTTTGGGTAATGAAAAACGTTTGCTGCTTGACCTGGGCAATTATAATTTCAAACAACATAAATTAATGCTGGGTGTGTACAGTCATCTTGTAGTTGTGGTGATCGGTTATGTCACCAGCCTGTTCTTTCCAAAACAGGAAGTGGATAGAAATTTGCTGATCAGTGGCTGGAAGGAGTTACGTAAAAAAAGTCAGGTCATTTATTCTGCTGAATAATAAAATCATTCATTATGCAATTGGTAAGATCATTTCAATCGGGTAAAAAAACAATTCTGCTTCTTTGTGTTTTTGTGTCGTTGTGGTTTAATTCATTTTCACAATTGAATACAGACAATCAATACGTCAAACCATTAAAAGAAATATTGAATGATGTACAGAAAAAGTATGGCATCACGATCAAGTATGCTGATAGTATGGTTGTGAATAAAAAGGTAACTTATGCAGAATGGAAATACAGGCCTGATGTGGAAGTAACACTGGATAATATCCTGAAGCCGCTTGAACTGAAAGCAAAGAAAGAAAAAGATAAACAGTATAAACTCAGTGTGTATGAATATTACCGCTGGTCTGTTGAAGATGGCTGGGCAGAGTTAGACCGTATTGCAGCACAATACAAAACATTGGATGAATGGGAAAAACGTAAACAGGATCTGAAGCCTTGTTTAAAAGAAGCATTGCAACTAACACATCTTCCTGCATCGCCCAACAGCAAACCAATCATTACGCCCAAACGTGTATTTGATGGTTATACAGTTGAAAATATTGCGATTGAAATTTTACCCGGCTTGTGGGTGAATGGTTCATTATACAAACCGTTGAAGTATAAAGGAAAAATTCCGGTGATATTAAATCCAGATGGTCATTGGGAAAAACAACGTTACCGTGCCGATTGCCAGTACCGTTGTGCAGCATTGGCAAAAATGGGAGCAATGGCTTTCAGTTATGATTTGTTTGCATGGGGCGAATCGTTGTTGCAGTTTAAACCCGAAGATCATCGCAGAAGTTTATCAATGACCATCCAGGCATTGGGAAGCATTCGTATTCTTGATTATTTACTGTCACAAAAAGATGCAGATACAAGTCGTGTTGCAATGACCGGTGGTTCAGGAGCAGGAAGTCATACTGTGTTGATGACTGCATTAGATGATCGCATTAAATTTTCTGCACCTGTTGTTTCTCTTTCATCCTATTTCTATGGTGGTTGCCCTTGTGAAAGTGGAATGGATATTCACAGTTGTGGTGGAAGAACAGATAATGTGGAACTGGCAGCAATGGCAGCGCCACGTCCGCAATTGATTGTAAGTGATGGAGGTGATTGGACAGACCGTATGCCTGAACATGATTTTCTTTACCTGCAGAAAATGTATAGCTGGTATGGCAAACAGGAAAATGTATCGAATGTGCATTTGCCTGAAGAAAAACATGATTTCGGAATTAATAAACGTATTGCTGTTTACAATTTCATGGCAAAATACCTTAACCTGAATTTGAAAGCAGTACAGGATGCAGAAGGAAAAATAGATGAATCAAAAATCACGATCGAACCTGAAAAGAGTTTGTATGTGTTTGGAGATAATGGTGAAAAGCTTCCTGCTAATGCTATTCATGGATTTGAAAATCTTGAACGTGTATTTGCTGAAGAAATTGAAAAGGCAAGAACTAATCAACGCTATAAAATTGGTTTGATTGACCTGATGCTGCTCAAGCGTCAAAAGCTTGGTGCTATTACATTAACTGCTCAACTAAAAGCTGATGGTGTAGAAGTTGATATGGGCGGACTTGGCACAAGACCAACATTTGATAACCAGTTGCTGAATGATACTGTGCGCAATCAATTCCTGAAAACTGCAAAGGAAAATAAAGTTGAAATCTTTTGTCTTGCAATGACGGGTTATTATGCACAATCGTTTTGCGGAAGAGAAGAATACATCCGCAGTATTGAAGACTGTATCAAAACCATGAAGCTGATGAATGTGAAATATGGTTTCCTTCCATTAGGTGTGCAATGTGATATCAAAAAAAATCCTTCCGTTCGTGATTCTGTTGTTGCCCGTTTGAAAGTGGTGGGTAAAATGGCTGAAGCTGCAGGTGTCATCATCAGCATTGAAACATCATTGAATGCAAAAGAAGAAGTACAGCTGCTGAAAGAAATCGGTTCTCCCAATATCAAAATCTATTTCAACTTTTCCAACCCGTTAAAAGAAGGAAGGGATCTCATCAGCGAATTAAAAATTTTAGGCAAAGACCGCATCAGTATGATTCATGCCACCAACAAAGACAGTGTGTGGCTGCAGAACGATCCGCAGATCGATATGTACAAAGTGAAAAAGACACTGGATGAAATGGGTTGGAGCGGATGGCTGGTAATTGAACGCAGCCGTGATGCCAAAAAACCAACTGACACCAAGTATAATTATGGTGCCAATACAGCCTATCTCAAAAAAGTGTTCCAGGAGTAAGCTTTTCGTAAATAGTAATATTTTCCATCTTTTTAGTGATACCTCACATTTTTCAGGGGTATAGCAAGCGTACTTTTATTGGTCAGAATTTTCGTCTGCAGAAAAATTATTACTAATGAAACGGTTGCCGGCAAGACAGCTTTTTACATTATTTCTTTCCTGTAAAATTAATGTTGCTTTTAGCGAACTAATCGTATTTGCAAATTCAATATTGGCGAATATTGTATTCTTGTTTCATTCAAAAAAATATCATCAATTGTCAATGACAGACTTATTTAGTCACTTTCAGAATTAATATTATGAGCACAAATCATTACAAGCAGTCCACATTAGGAGTGATCATTGGTAACAGGGATTTTTTTCCTGATAAATTAGTTTCAGAAGCAAGAACAGAAATACTGGATCTTTTTACGAAGCTGGGCATTACACCCATCATGTTAAGTGATGCGGATACAAAACTTGGCGGTGTGGAAACATTTGCTGAAGCACAGAAATGTGCAGAGTTGTTTAAGCAACATGCAGAACAGATTGATGGTATTCTTGTGGTACTTCCAAATTTTGGTGATGAGAAAGGTGTTGCTGAAACCATTAAATGGTCGGGGCTGAATGTACCGGTGCTCATCCAGGGTTATCCTGATGATTTGGGCAAACTGGATGTGGTGAACAGGAGAGATGCATGGTGCGGAAAAATTTCTGTCTGCAATAACCTGTACCAGTTTGGTATCAAATATTCATTAACAACAAAGCATGTGGTTCGTCCAACAGATGAATCATTTATCAAGGACCTGAAAGAATTTGTGGCTGTTTGTCGTGTGGTAAAAGGTATGCGTAAAGTTCGTATTGGTGCTGTTGGTGCAAGACCAGGAGCTTTCAATACAGTACGTTACAGCGAAAAAATTTTGCAGCGCAATGGTATTTCAGTTACAACAGTTGACCTTAGTGAAATACTCGGCAACGCTAATAAATTAACCGCAGAGGATAAATCAGTAAAAGAGAAGCTGGAAAAAATTCATGCATATACCAACACTGGTTTAACACCCAATGACCGTTTAGTGCAGATTGCAAAATTAGATGTGGTGCTGGCTGATTTTATGGCAGCTAATTCACTTGATGCAACTGCTATTCAATGCTGGACTTCACTGCAACAAAACTATGGTTGTAATGTTTGTACAAGCATGAGCATGATGAGTGAAAATATGTTGCCTTCTGCGTGCGAAGTGGATGTAACCGGTACGCTCAGTATGTATGCTATGCAGCTTGCAAGTGGTTCACCTTCTGCATTGGTTGACTGGAATAATAACTATGCTGATGATGATACAAAATGCGTATTGTTCCATTGTGGTAACTGGGCTAAATCATTCCTGCCTGATATCACCATCAGTACTGCTCCGATTCTTGGAACAACAGTAGGAACTGAAAATACCTATGGTGCTTTGGATGGCCGCACACCTGCAATGCCATTAACTTTCGGCCGTATCAGTACAGATGATTGCAAAGGCATTATCAAAGCTTATGTAGGTGAAGGCGAATTAACCAATGATGAATTGAAAACATTTGGCAACAGGGCTGTTGCACAGATCAGCGATCTGCAAGGGCTCATGAAATATGTTTGCCGCAATGGATTTGAACATCATGTAGTGATGAATGCAAGCAAAACAGCAGGCATTTTAAAAGAAGCATTTGAAAACTATTTAGGTTGGGAAACCTACAATCATATTTAATCATTCAACTTATCTGTGTTAATCTGAGAAATCTGTGGGAGAATAAGGTATGAATACAAATGAACTGAAGAAAAAATCAGTCGGGTACCGTAAAAAAATACTCAAATACATTGTGGGTGCCAAAGCCGGGCATACAGGAGGAAGTTTGTCGAGTACAGATATCCTGAATGTGTTGTACAATAAAGTGATGAATGTATCGCCACAAAACTTTACATCGCCCGACCGTGACCGTTACGTACAAAGCAAGGGACATTGTGTGGAAGCTTTATATGTTGTACTGGCCGACAAAGGTTTTTTTCCGGAAGAAGATCTGGATACACTGTGCAAATACCAATCGAAATACATTGGTCATCCAACACGTAAAGTAAATGGTGTGGAACAAAACACCGGAGCGTTGGGGCATGGTTTGCCTATTTGTGTAGGTACAGCACTTGCAGCCAAACTTGATCAGAAAGATTACCGGGTGTTTATATTAATGGGCGATGGTGAGTTGCCTGAAGGTAGTAACTGGGAAGCTGCATTATCTGCTGCGCATTACAAGCTCGACAACTTATGCGCTATTGTTGATAAGAATACATTGCAGATAACCGGGCCTACCGCTGATGTGTGTAATACTGATCCGCTGGATGAAAAATGGAAAGCTTTTGGCTGGGCAGTGCGTGAAGTTGATGGTAATGATGTAGAAGCATTATCGGCAACATTTGCAGCACTACCATTTGAAAAAGGAAAACCGTCGATGGTAATTGCGCATACAACTAAAGGAAAAGGCGTAAGCTTCATGGAAAATGAAGTGAAGTGGCATCATGGAGTTCCCAACAAAGAACAGTACGAACAGGCAATAAGTGAGCTTGATGAATTGCTCACAAGTTTACATGATTAACAAAGCATTTCTGTGTTAATCTGTGTAATCTGTGAGAAGTATTTTAGCAACAGTGAGAGAAAATTAAAATAATGGCAGAACAAATAAATATTATTCCGGGAGGAGATAAACCAAACCAGGATGTGTTTTCAGAAACACTGCAGCGTTTGGCAGAAACTGATCAGAACATCATTGCTGTAACAAGCGATTCAAGAGGTTCGGGAAAACTTGTTCCGTTTGGTAAAAAGTTTCCGAAGCAGATTGTTGAAGTGGGTATTGCAGAACAGAACCTTGTTGGTGTAGCCGCAGGACTTGGTTCATGCGATAAAAAAGTATTTGCTGTATCACCTGCATGTTTTTTAACTGCAAGGTCATTGGAGCAAATCAAAAATGATATTTGTTACAGCGATCATCCTGTTACTGTAGTTGGTATCAGTGCCGGTGTTAGTTATGGAGCATTGGGAAGCACACATCACAGTCTGCATGATTTTGCTGCATTACGTGCAATCAATAATATCATCATTGTTGCTCCGGCTGATAATTATGAAACCGAGCAGGCAACAATACTTGCTGCTGAAAGTAAACAACCAGTTTATCTACGCTTCGGTAAAAAAATAATGCCTTTGCTGAAAGAAAACAGCAATGAAGTTTTTGCTTTTGGTAAAGGAAGAGTGATTACTGAAGGAGATGATCTTGCTATCATCGCCAATGGCGAAACAGTTGATCCGGCAGTAAAGGCTGCAGCATTGCTGAAAGAAAGCGGCATTAATGCAACAGTGGTAAGTATGCATACAATTAAACCACTCGATACGGAATTGCTTTCTGCACTTGCAGGAAAAGTAAAAGCAATCATTACAGTTGAAGAGCATAGTGTAAATGGCGGACTTGGGGAAGCTTGTGCTTCTTACCTGTTGCAGAATGGTTATTGCAGGCCGTTTAAAATTATGGGTATTCCAGATGAATACACAGTGAGTGGTTCACAGGTTGAAATATTCAAACATTACGGAATAAGTGCAGAAGGAATTTCTGAACAGGCAAAAAAATTGCTGTCATAAAAAATGGAAAATGATTGCTGCACGTTTTAACATTATCTGCCTTTTATTATTGTTCTCGTTTTATTCTGTTGCCCAAAACAAAACAGAACAATGGGGACGCTTGAACTCATCTGTAAATCTGTGAAAAAAATAAACAATGTCTGCGAAATATATTTTAGCAATTGATCAGGGTACCAGCTCAACCAAGTCATTAATTTTTGATGAAAAGGGACAGGCTGTTGCCAAAGGTTCTGAACCTTTGTTTACTCATTATACCGATAATGGTTTTGTTGAACAGGAACCTGAGGTGATTTATGAGAATGTACTTGCTTCAGTGCAAAAATGCCTGCAGCAGTTTGCTGAAAAAGGATTTCACAAAAGTAAAATTGCAGGTATTGGTATTTCCAACCAACGTGAAACGTTTGTGCTGTGGGATAAAAATGGAAAGCCTTTGCACAATGCTGTTGTATGGCAGTGTAAACGTTCTGTGCAGCTCTGCGAAGAATTAAAACAACAGGGGCTTGCAGAAACCATTCAGCAAAAAACCGGGTTGGTGATTGATCCCTATTTCTCAGCTACAAAACTTATCTGGTTATCGAAGAATAATGATACTGTAAAAGCAGCTCTTGCTAAAGGTGAAGCATATTTTGGAACAGTTGATGCCTGGTTGTTGTACAAATTCACCAATGGTCAATCCTATGCAACAGATTATACCAATGCATCACGTACCATGTTTTTTAATCTTCATTCATTGCAATGGGATGAAGAGCTGATCAAAGTATTTGGCTTAACAGGTATTCAGCTACCACAGGTAAAACCATCTTCTTCTTTCTTTGGAGAAACAACATTGAACGGCATGCTTTCAACAGCAGTACCGGTAACAGGAATGATTGGAGATTCACATGCTGCTGCATTTGGAGAAGGTTGTTTTGAAACAGGAACTGCAAAAGCAACATTGGGAACCGGCTGCAGTATTTTAATGAACATCGGCAACAAGCCTGTTCAATCTGCTAATGGAATGGTCACAACGATTTGCTGGAGTACCGAAGAAAGAGTTGATTATGCACTGGAAGGTGTGATTGTTTCCTGCGGTGCAACAATTGAATGGATAAAGAACGAATTAAATTTATTCAGCGACAGTAAAGAAACAGAAGCAATGGCCAATGCTGTTGCTGATAACGGTGGAGTCTACCTTATTCCTGCCTTCAGCGGACTAGGTTCGCCGCATTGGCAAATGGATAGGAGAGCGTCAATTGTTGGTTTGAGTTTTGGGTCAACTAAAAATCATATTGTACGTGCGGCACTTGAATCCATTCCTTACCAGATCAAAGATGTGATAACAGCTATGGAAATAGATGCCGGTGTTTCATTACAGCAACTGAATGCAGATGGTGGTATTACTTCCAACAAATTTGTGATGCAGTTTATTGCTGAGCTGTTACAGAAACAAGTGGTGAATATTGGTATTGCTGATGTGTCAGCTTTAGGAGCAGCATTTATGGCCGGATTAAAAGCAGGCGTGTATAAAAACATTGATGCATTAAAACAACTGAAACTTACCAAAACCAGTTTTCAGCAAAACGCAGAATCAAAAGCTGCAGTTTATTACGAGGGCTGGATTCGTAATCTCTGATTATGAAGTTGACTCTTTCATCGAACATACAAAATAAAAAAGGCGTTTCATTGAAACGCCTTTTTTATTAATGAATTGTAATCTTATAATTTGTATTGAAGCGAAACATTTGCAGATAAGTTGAGTATATCAACCCCATCTTTCAATGGCCCGTTTTGTGATGTTGGATTATACTGCCATTCATAGTTGTAAGATCGTATGAAATTAATATTGGAACAGAGATTGAAATATTTAAACGATTTGTTTATTTTGAATCCCAGTACCATATCCACCCACTTCCTGTAATATTCATATGTCGGAAGAAATGCATCATAAAAGAAATCTTTGTTTCGTTCAATGCGGTACACGTAAAAACCGAAATTATTCGTGGGTGATTTGATGAAATCAGCCGTTACAGATTGCATAGCAGAACCAGGGCCAATTCCTGCACCAAGTACCTGTCCGTAATTAGTATAACCATGAACAACCTGGTGATGTGTATACCAATAAGGAGTTGCTCTTGGATTTGTTTTTGCTGATTTACTTAGTTCAGAAATTTCAATATTAATATTTAATGTACGCTTGGGTAGTTTGTAATATTTGTTAACCCCGGCTATGTATGCCCTCGAATGAAAAGGATCGGAAATGAAATCCCGCAAATTCCATGCATGATCATTTCTTGCAAATTCAAGATAGATGTCTGATTTACCATTCTCAAATTGTTGTTTTAGGTAAACAGAAAGAAGTTGATCTCTTTTTTTTTCGTCCTCGTTAGTTGTTTCATTTTTAAACACACCACCAAATACCGGTAAATATCCGTCAAATGTTTTTAACCTGTCGGTCTTGTACAAATAGAAAACTCTTCCAATTCCTAATGATAAACCTTTGGCAAAAGAAGGCCGGTATGCAAGTACTAAACCATTGATGTATCTCTTGTCATTATCTGGCTTTGCTTTATACAGTCTTATATTGTTGATTGTCCTTCCGGTATCAGGTGGTAATTCACCCGAACCATAAATATCTCCGGCAATAAACTGAAATTCAAAACTCCCGATTTTGGTATTTATTGGTCTTTCTGTTTGAAGGAAAATATGTAAGAAACCGGGAGCATTATTAGTCATTAAAATACTGTTATAACGTCCGGGTCCCCACCATCTGTTTTCTGTTGAAATACCAGCCGATAACTTTTTGAAGGTTAATTTAATATTAGATTGTCCGGGGTAAAATTTCCTGACTTTTGTAAAATGTTCAGGATTGTCAACCTGGTTGAAAAGGTTGTACCTCACTGCCCATAAGTTATCGCTGTATATTTCAGGAAATGTTAGAAATGGTTTATTCTGAACTAACAATAGTTCTGGTTTGACCTGAACAGAGAAAAAATTCTTTTTCAAGAAAAAGCCTGTAGTGGTCATATTTTGAAAGCCTCTGTTAGGTATCATGGTCCCATCATTCCAGCCAAACGGAGCTTTACTATTATAACGTGTTACAAATTCAGGATTAAAAATGCTAAACGAAAAATCCTTTTTATAGATAATTTTTTTAACAGGCTTAGATTGATAAGTATCTAAAGAGTCATCAGTTAACGGGTACATCATAAACGAATAATGAGTGTCTGTGTTTTTCTTTTTAAACTCCAGTAACTCATTTTCATGATTGATTGTAAGCGATTGTGCAAATGATGTCAACGAAACAAAACAGAGGAATATAAATGAAAATAGCCTTTTCTGAACATTTTTCATCATGTAACAAATAGATTCTTTATCCTGTGAAGCAGGAATTAAAATAGTTAGTATGCGTTTTTTTCTCCTTTAAAAACATTGATAACTGTTTGAATAATAATTTGCAGATCAAGCCAAAAACTCCAATGTTCAATATACCAGATATCGTGTCTTATACGAGCTTCCATCATGGAAGGATCTTTAGTTTCTCCCCTGAAACCATTAATCTGTGCCCAGCCGGTTATTCCTGGCTGAACATAATGACGAATCATGTATTCATCAACTATTGCAGCATATTTTTCAGTGTGTTCAACCATATGTGGTCTTGGACCTACTACCGACATATTGCCAATTAAAACATTAAAAAACTGGGGCAATTCGTCAATGCTTGTTTTTCGTATAAACTTTCCGATACGTGTTAACCTGCTGTCATTTTTTTGTGCCTGCAAATCTAGTTTGTCATTGTCAGATCTCATTGACCTGAATTTGTAGCAATAGAAATTCTTATTTGCCTGTCCGGACCGTAATTGTTTAAAAAGCACAGGTCCCTTTGATTCTAATTTAATCAGTAATGCTATAATTGGATATAACCAGCTTAAAACAAGTAGAATAATAAAAGTAGAAAAAAGAATATCAAATACTCTTTTTAAGAGCCTGATTTCACTGTCTTCGAGGGAAATTTTTCTTACAGAGATAACTGGTATTGAAGCTATGTCAGAAATACCAAAGGTTTCTGTAAATTCATAATAATCTGGCACGATTCTTACTTTTAATGCCTTCTTTTCTCCTGATTTTATAATTTTTTTTATTTTATAGTTTAAGCTGTTAGGTAATGCTATGATAAGTTCTTCTACATCTGAATGCTGATTTAAAACGGAGTCCAGTTCATCAATCTTGCCAAGATATTTATCCGTAATTAATGGTTGTTCTGTTTCTCCAATAAATCCTGTCAATTTGTAGTTATATGCTGAATTTAAAAGCACCCTTTGATAAAATCTAATCCCTTGTATTTCCGTGCCTATAATAATTATAGGTATTTTATATCGATCGCTGAGTTGGCTTCCAAAATACCATCGGGCTAAATATTTTTCAATTGCTAAAAAATAAAAAAGTAGGAACTCGAAGACAATAAGAAACCATTTGTTTTGAATTGGATCTCTAGATAAAAAATATAATGCAGCAATTACCGCAAGGAAATGTGTAAGATAAGTTTTAATCAAGGCAACCCATTCTGCTGAAAGAATGCGATCAAGAAATCCAGTGTAAAGTTTAGTGAGTTTAGCTGCAAAATACCATGCAGATAAAATATAACCGAGTAAGACAAAAGAACGTAGATCAAATATATGTTCGTGATATTTCTTGAATAAAACTCGAACAAGCACAAAACAAAAAGTGATTACAATAAAATCAAGAAAGAGACGCTGTAAATATTTCGTTTTTGTAGACCCTCTCATCTTGATAGGCTTTTTCTGCAGTTATAAAAGCTGTTAAATATGTTTTTACTAAACTTCAAAGCTATTTTTAAAAGTAGATATTTTTACTTTAAAACTTAAGTTCTTTTACCTTTTTTAACACTTATAAACATAGGATATATGTATTGTGGGATCTTTCTTAATATTTTAAATGCTAGTGTAAAGTATCCATTTAAGTTGTATTTCTTAATAATAGCAAGGTCTTCACTTGACTTGAGCTTTTGAAGACCAAGAGTTGTGCTTTTGCCACCTAGTCTCATTTTTACAACCCATTTATCAAGAAATGCTTTAGTGATTTTTTTGCTTGTAAACCATCTTAATGAAATTTCATAATCACTAGCAATTTTATAATACTCTTCATATAAACCATACTTTTCGAAAACATCTCTCTTAACATAAATTGTAGTATGAAGAGGTATCCAACCAAATTTCAAAAAATATTTTTTAAAAGGCGAAGATTTATAAAAGCGTTTAATTTTTCTTATATCTTTTTGGTCTGCATACATTCCATTTGCATAAACTAAATCCGCATTTGTTTTATGGAAGAAATCCACGATATCTGAAATTACATTTTCATTATAAAATAAATCGTCAGAATGTAGAATTCCCACGATATCACCTGTGGCTTTTTTTATCCCTTTGTTAAGTGCATTGTATAAACCATTATCTTTCTCTGAAATATAACAGGAAAGATGTTTATTGAATTTTGCTATTTTTTCCTGAGTGCCATCCGTTGACCCTCCATCAATGACTATATGCTCAATGTTTGAATAGTTTTGGCTGTGTACAGATTGCAAACAGTCGGCAATATTCTTTTGATTATTATATACAATTGTTATGATTGAAACTCGCATTAATTTTTTACTGTTAGTATCAGAATAAAATCTTTTTTTAATTGCAGGTTTTATAAAGTTTCATATTGCGATTCAATCATTTTTATTTTAGTTAATACGTACATCATTAATATATTTTTAATTCGAGTTGGCAATTTGTTTAATAAACTTTTCAATGTTTTGAGTAAAAGTCAATTCACAAAATTGAGATTTGGCAGTAATATGAGCTTGCGAACGGATATTTTCATAAGTATCATTTGAGCAAATCAAATAAGATACTGAATCTTGAAATGAATTGTAATCATTGAATAAGCATCCGGTTTGTTTGTCAGTTATTATTTCGCCAGTTCCGGCATTGTTGAAACCTATAACAGGCACACCTCGCAACATGGCTTCAACTGTTACCATTCCGAATCCTTCAGATTTCGAAAACATAAAAAGAATATCGAGGGTTTCGAAAATTGCATTAGTATTTCGCTGAAAGCCATGAAGAATTACTTTCTCCTGCAAATTGAGTTTATTAATTAGCCGAACAATTTTCTTTTTGTACCATCCTTCCTTATCTCCATAAATATGCAGTTTTGATTTAGGATAACGAAAAAGTAGTTTTGCAAAATATTCAATGGCTAAATCCTGCCCTTTTCCTGGCGACAGAATACCAACAATTCCAAAGTTTAATTCTTCTGACAAAGTTTTTTTATGAAGAATTATTTCTGGATTTGGAACTCCGTTTGGAATTATTCTGTGTTTGGACTTTAATGTGTTGGACCCCATTATATAATTTGCAACTGCTTTTGAAACAAATATCACTCCATCACTTTGATTAATGTATGCCTGTTTGTTTTTTTTGCCTGCTATAAAAAACGTCGCATAATCTAACGACATGAACTCATGAATGTGGGATATATGCTTTTTCTTTAAAATTTTTGAAATCAGGATCCCTATATTTTCTGCAGAGGTGTTAGAGTAAATAATATCAGGGTTAAATTTTCTAACTACGTTTACTATTGGAAAGAATTTGATAATATTTATACAAAATAAAATTGGCCATGCAAGATACTTTGGAGATAATCTGAAGTACAAAAAAGGAGGGAAAAAGAAAATCGTATAGTACGGAATATTTCGGTCTTCAAACTCTTGTGTTATTCCACCTTTTGATGGAAGAAGAATCGAAATTTCATGATTGTTTGCTTTTAAATAATCTGCAATGGATAATAAAACTCTATTGGCCCCATATAATTCATTGTTTCGTAATATGAATTGAATCCTCATTATTTGTAGCTTTCTTTATAAATATTGAAGTGATAAAAGGTATGTGTTTTCGAATTTGAAACTTTATATAAGAAACAACAAAATCTTTTTTTGCCCTAAGTTTTGAATAGTTTGTTGTAGATATTACGGCTAAATAGTGTTCTTTTAGGGCCGATGAATTGTCGCTAACCCCACCTTCTTTCATTAATACGGTAATTTCATTTATAAAAATGGTGTTTAAAGATGCGCCTGCTCTTAATAATAATTCATAATCACCTACGATTCGGTAATCAGTATTGTATTTACCAATTTTTTTAAATAATTGGGAAGAATGTAAAGCCCCCGGATGTGCTATTGTCATTTTCTTTAAAAATAACGGCCACTCAAAATGTGAACCCTTAATTCTTTTTGGCCTGTTATATTTATCAACCATTTGCATTTTTGCAGAGATCAAATCAATATTGTCTGCATTCTTTAGTTCGCTGATGGCTTTTTTATAAATATCTAGTGAGCCGTGCAATAGTTGGTCGTCAGCTCCTAAGAACATAATCCAGCTACCTTTAGCTTGTGAAATACCTTTATTCCATGCATCATATATTCCTTTGTCTGGTTCACTCACCCAATATCTAATTATATTCTCATTCCTTTTTATTATTTCTTTTGTATTATCACTTGAATTGCCATCGATTATTATTATCTCAATATAATTTTTTTTTTGGCTGATAATACTGTCAAGGCAGGCTTGCAGGTCTTTACCGGCATTATAGGTAGCTATTATTATTGAAATTAAAATCATTTTAAATATTCTTAAGTGTATTGTTAGCTAATGTAGTTTGGTTCGATAAATTATTACCTGATATGTTTTGCAGCTGCTGAAACTCTATAATAATAGCAGCAGCAAAAAGAGGAAAAGAACTACGAAGGGCTGATAAGGGGGAGAAAAGAAAAGTCCAAAACATGTCAATAGTTAAAACGATGACTAAAGGCAAAAAAACAGATGTTTTACTATTCACATATATTTTAAAGAATCTTTTAAATAGAGAAAAAAATAAATACAAAGTGCCTAGTAAGCCAATTAAACCAGCTGTTGCCCAAGTACCTAACAAAATAGAATGAATCGGGAGATGGCCTGTTTCGTCAAATAATTGTTCTCCTGAAAGTATATTTAGCAGAGTGCTGTAATATCCGCCAGGGTCCGCAGGCCATGATCCATACCCAAAAACAGGCTTATTCACTATGGCATATAGAGTTACAAAGAAATCAGTTCTGCCATATTTTATTAGTTCAAATGGATTGTAAATATTTGACATAAGAGCGAACTGATTTTTTGAGTTCATTCCTCCAAAATCATGATTGACTACCTGGTTTGCATAAATAACATATAAAATGTATAGTAAGATTGTTCCGGTAAAAGCGTATTTGAATATTTTCTTGAAGTTTAGCTGGATAGAATTGGCTTTAAAAAAAAGAATAATTCCGGAAACTATCAGAATGAGACCATTCGATCTTGCTGCAAATAATATTGAAACGATGCCGTTTAGAATTATAATTATTGTAGCTGTATTCTTTTTGCCACGTTTATAATAATAGCAACTTAACAAGATCGTCAGCATGTTTAAGGCAACTGCAAACCTGTATTTAAAATAATTATCACCAATTTCCATTGAATTAAATCCACCACCATCATAACCAAAAAACAATTGAACTATGAATAATAAAAAAATGAAGTAAAGCAAGTTGGACTCATTCTTTGAAAACTGTGAAATAAGAAATAATGTTGAAAAGAAGGATGATAATAACAATGCCCAACCTCTGGAAAAGTCACTAACTGCACTTTGGTTAATTATATCACTTATTACTTGTCCAAAAAATAAGATTGTAAATCCAACTAATAACTGGTTCAGTGATTTAAATTTCGAAAAAAGAGTTTTATAACTCAGGAATGGTACAGAAACAGCGACAAGTATTTCTGAAAATGTAAGTTGGCCAACAAGAGGGATTATTATTACACTGCCTATTGCATACAGAAATAAAAATACTTTACTTTTCTTAATGTTAATATTGTTCATTGAATAAGTAAATTGACTTTTACCCCTTACAATTTAAACAGAAAATATATCAGAGATTTTTTTATAAGTCATAGAACCTATAAGAGTCTGTATTTTGAAATCATCAAAATAAGTATGATTGCTTTCCAGTCGAAAATCCTTGTCTGGCCAGGGAACGTCAACGACCTGGGTTTTATATTTGCCTGCTATTGTTAAAGCTACATCCTTTAAGGAAAGTATTTCTCCACCAATATTGAATATTTCTCCTTTTGATTTTTCAGATACAGAACATTGAATCATTTGATAACATAAATCTTCAATGTATGTAAATGTTCGTTTGATATTCCCTCCTCCATAAAGAGTTATGTCTTTGCCTACAGATGCCGTTTTTACAAAAGATCCAATTACACCATACGAATAATCTGAATCAAATATATTCCCATACGGAACACAAATTCGGAATACCGTATAGTCAATATCGAAATTTGCACTATAAGCTTGTAATATTCCTTCACAAGCTAATTTGGTTACCGCATAAATTGTTTTCGTCTCTTTCTCATCATTTTCTTTCAGAGGTCTGTCAACTCCTTTATAAACTAACCTGGTTGATGGGAAAATTATTCGGGGTCTGTATTTTGAATGACGAATTGTGTCAAGCAGATTTAATAGTCCAATTTCATTTGTTGAAATATATTTATCATACATGTCAAAGCCAATAAAGGTTCCTGTCATCCCTGCTAAAAAGAAAATAAAGTCTGCATCAAGCTCTATTTCTTTTAATGTGTCTTTTTTTGTTAAGTCTATTGTTTTATAGTTTTTGCTTGAAACATCTTCTGCTATATCATAACACAGTACTTCAACTCCTGATTGCAACAGATAATTCTCTAAATGCCTTCCTAAGTAACCTTTTGAACCTATTATTAAACATTTTTTCATTCTGTAACGATTTTATTGAATTGATCAATCAAATCTGCCTGTCTTTGTATTCTGCGATAATTACTTTCTCTTACATCAGCACTATTTATACAGGATTTAAATTGTTGTAATGATTTAAAAAATGTGTCATCTTCATGGAGAGTTCTCTCTTCAATTGTCTGATTTCTTTTAATGTTATAAGTAGGAGTGTAATCAGGAGGTGCAGTAAGAATGCGCTGGGTAGTGATTATCCCTTTGCTTCCCCATATCTCAAGTTCGCATTTATAATTATTATCCATTCCGAAAGATAGCTGTGCGGTTTCTCCTTTGTCATTTTTCATTGTTGCAGATCCAAACATGTCGACGTTAAAACCGTCGATATAATTTAGTTGAGCACAAGTTACTCTGGCAGTATTTCCCAATAAATAATCTGCATATTTGATAGTATAACCACCGGCATCAATGAGTACCCCTCCACCGAGTGACTTGTTATACCGGAAATCTGCATTATCTCTTTTAGGAAATCCAAAAGAAATACGATACAATCTTACATCTCCAATTTCACCGGAACTAATTACTTCATCAATTTCTTTTATTTGGCTGTGATACAAAAACATATAATTTTCATGTAATGCAAGTTCTTTACTTCTTGCAAAAGAAATAAGTTCTTTAGTATCATCTGTATTTATCGTTGCTGGCTTTTCAACAAAAACATGTTTACCATTCTTCAAAGAAATATTAGCCCATTTGAAATGCAGTGCTGGTGGAAGAGGCAGATATATAGCATCAATTGCAGTCGATGATACCAGAGAACTATAGCTTTCAAAAATTTTGCCACCAAATGCATGGATAAATTTTTCAGCCTTGGCTATTTCATTTTCCTGTTGAGTCTTTATTTCTTCAGGCGAAGATGAAGCCAACGAATTACCAAACCATTCGATAGGACTGGCTATGCCAACTCCAATAAATTTAAAATCACTATCTTTTTGCAATGCGGGCAAAAATCGCCTGAATGCAATTTCGGACGGACATATTATGCCAATTCGTATCATTATCTTAATAAAATTGAATAGCAGAAATTAAACTCCTTGCAGCTATATTTAAATAATTATTGTATGTAATAAATGAAAGCATTTGATTTAATGTCATCCAGCAATAATTTTCTTCGGTACTGTCGGGAAAATCTTCTTCAACCTCTACAATCATGTTTAGGTTTTGTTCGTGAAAGAAACGTCCGCCTTCTTCACTTTGGAAGGTTGAATACCATATTTTTGTTTTTGGATTATCAACAAAGCACTCTAAATAAGGGATGGTGTACTCATTAAATCCATTTCTGTAGTTACCTGTCAGACATTGAACTGTAGGTGCAAGTTCAATTACGTCAAAATTACCGGCTTCCAATTTGGCCTGCACAAGGAAATGATAAATACCATTTATCTTTTTAACCAGAAATCCCATTAAGCCTTCCTGAGATGATTTGACCATTGGCTGATCCCATGTAACTACTTCTCTGTTTTGAATCTGAACTTTGACACCAATAACCTGAAAGTATTTGTCTTTTTCATGGCGAATAGTATCCCCATTATATATCCAGTGTTTTATTTCAGGTATATCGATTTTTTGAATATCTAATTCGTATTTAAATTTTAAAGAGGTTATCCATTGAATTATATAATTTAAATCGTGTAAATGATTTTCATGATTTAATACAGAGAAGAGAAAAGATTCAGATTTTGATTCCAATTTTGGTTCTATTTTCTGAAACGACAACAATAGTTTCAACGTCGCTTCTGAATAGTTCCCGAATGTAACACAGGAAATAACCGTACGACTGTCCATGTTAACAACATTTGGATAATTCAAGAGCTCTTTTATTTGCCCTAAGGAGGTCCAAATGAAATTATCTTTTATTTCGATCTCTTCATTTTCATCAACTTCAACTATAATATTGCGATTCCGTTTTCGTAAAAAACGTGCACCTTGTTCAGATTGTAATTGATCTACAAGAACCGAAACATTTTTTTCTCCTGTAAAATATTCAAGGTAATTTGGCGAAGAGCCGTTATGCACCCTTGTATAATTGCTTCTAGTTGCCTGCAAGGTTGGAGAAAGTTGAACAACATTAATATTTCCTGGTTCAATTTTTGCCTGCATTAAAAAATGGAAAACTCCATTAAATTTTTTTACAATAAATCCTAAAAATCCAATTTCAGGTTGATTAATAATTGGCTGATCCCATGTATTAACGTTTCTGTAATTGGTTGTTATGCGTATACCATCAATGCTGAAGAATTTTCCTGTCTGGTGTTTAATTTGTTTCCCATCATATTCCCATCCTTTTAAATTAATTAAAGGGACCTGTGTTATGTTGCTAAGCACTGTTTCATTTTGTTTTTTTAACCAATTTAAAATTTCACTGGTGGACATAAATAAGCCATGGTGCAAAGCAGAAACTAAAAAATCCAACTGAACATCGGTTATGTTTCGTGTTTTCATTCTGCAGTTTTGTTTAAATCAGGAGGTGTTTTTAAACTGATTACTTCATTATAAAACGACTCAATGTTGTTTCTGTAATCAGTCCATTTATAATTGTCACGAATTGTTTGACTTGCATTTGCTCCTAACTTTTCTCTTACTAATTTATTTCTATACAAAAGTTCTACTGCGTCAGCAATTGCATGTTCATCTTTTATTGGAATAATTAAACCATTCTCACCATGTTTTACCGGGACGCCACAATTTTCAGTAAAAATACATGGCAAACCTGCTGACATGGCTTCCATGCCTGCCATTGTAGACCCCTCGCAAAGAGAAGGGAAAATATATGCGTCGGAATTTGCATAGTAATTTTTCAAATCATCATATGGAACTCCGCCTTTAAAATCTACTTGCTCTGTGTTATAATTAGTTATTACAGATTGAAATGAGTCATAAGGTCCGATAACTGTTAATTTGAAATTAATCCCTTTTTGTTTTATAAGGCTTAATGATTTTAACAGATACTCACAGCCTTTTCTGAAGCCAAATTCTCCAATAAAAAGAAGATTAAAGACTTCTGTTAGATCATATTTTTTTTTACATCCCCAGAAATCTTCCCGTACACCTAGGTATATAACTCTAATTTTACCCGGGTCATATCCATTTGTAAGAAAACTCTTTTTTACAAAATCACTGTTTACCAATAAATAATCAGCTTCTTCACAATCTTGGAGTACTTGATCCCAAAAACAATTCGAAAATTCAAAAGGGATTTGGTATTTTTCATACTCATCTAATAAGATTGATTCCATTGTTTTAGGATGAGCGATGGAATGATCTGTTATGACAACAATGTTGTTTTTTTTAGCTTCTTGAATTGCCCCCCCTCTTCCTGAACCACTTCGAACATGAAATATATCTGCATCTGATAAATACTTCTTTGATAGCCAGCCATATAAAATATGCGCACTTGACTGTATTCCAGATTTTTTTTTCTTCATCTTCAATCCAATAATCATCAAAATTTCAGGAATGCCTATTCCAATATTCTTTCCACAGAAATTCTTTGGAATTCGTTTCTGAATTTTTTTGCTAAAATTAGTTCTGAAAATGAAATCAATTGATTTGAGAATTTGTAAAGCAAATTTAGTAGGATATAATCCTTGTATAAATGTTGTTTCCGAAAATTGAGAAACATGCTGTGCTGTATATGGAAAAAAAAGCGGTGTGAAAGAGGATATTTTAACTTTCATAGTTAGACGATAATGGTGGTTGATTTTGTAAGAAATATTTTAGAAAAAAATTGTGTAGATAAGAAAAACATTATTTTTTACAATTTTTTTATAAAATTTAGCTGTGTATATATCCCGGAAAGCATATTATTGAAATTGTCTTTCGTTAATATCAATACCCGCTTTACAACCCAGATAGACAAAAGCGTATCTATAATTAATAAACAGACTGGTACTAATTCAATTTTCGGATAAATCAGCATTAGTATATAAACCATACCTATTGAAGTAGTGGCTAATACAAGATAGTAAATACCTAATTTGGTATGTTGGTTTGTAGCCATTAAGCTCATGCTGCTTGTGTACCAACCATTATTTGCCAAAAGCATCAATAGAAAAGACATCATTAAATAACCATTAAAAGCCAACTTGTTTGTTGTCCATACTTCATAAATAAATTTTCCGAAGCACATTACAAAAATGGAGGCAAAAACAGTCAAAGCAGTTGATATAGCAACGGAATTATGATGAATATTTTGCATTTTTTTATAATCCTTTTTTCCATATGCTATTGACAATTCAGGCCAAACAGCCATCGCAATAATGTTCGTCAACTGTTTAATAAAACCTACCAATGTTCTTGTTGTATTAAATAGAACCATTGCGCTGGCCCCCATAAAACTATTAACGACCAAAGTAATTCCTTGCTGAACTATTGCATTACTAACAGGAAATGCAAGAAATCCAAATGAAGGTAATACTGTGCTTCTTAGTAAACGTAAATTTATACTTGTTGTTGAGAAAGAATATTTAATGTATTTATTAGTATCAAAGTATTTAAAAATTAAAATAAAAATTCCAGGTGTTAGCATTAAGAATACGATTAACTGTATATCCAGCTTTAGAGTAACGCCTGTAAAAAGAAAAATCGTTTCTGCTAGCCGAACCAGATTGTCTAAAAACATGGCTCTCGAAAATAAAGATACAGCACGGTATATAGCATTTGGAATAGTACTGAACATGAAAATAAAAATCTTTATCTCAAGTAGAAAAAATACAATTCTTGTAACTTTTAAACTCGTAACTCTAATATCAAAATCACGATTAATATTCCCAAATACTAAGTATAATAATGAAGCACTAATAAAAATTATAGATAAAATAGAAAGGAAAAAGTAGTTATTTGCAATTAAACTATTGCATTCGTTTTTTTTCCCCTCAGTATATCTGATTGCAAATTGATTTGCAGTAACTGAATTTAATCCGACATCAGTCATTGTTAAAAATCCAGATAATGAAGTGAGAACTATCCAGTCTCCATATTTGTCAATTCCCCAATTGTTTAAAAAAATCGGGATCATTAGAATTTGATTAAGCAATGTAATTAAAACTCCAAAAAAATTAGCGCCAATATTTTTATTAATTGGGTTGCGGAATAAATATTTAAATCGTGAAATCAAATCTTAAATAGTAGTAAATTAATAGGGATATGTAAAGAATATATTTAGTATCAAATTAATTTTTTCAATATGATTTTATTTTTTTCGGATTTTTATCGAAATATTTTTATACTACTATTATATGGATTGCTATCCTTAATTTTTTTTCTATTATTATCTGGAGGAATAGAGATTCTGAAATTATTAAGGATTACCATTTAACATCTCTTGCCAGAAATGTTTGAATAAAAGAAACAATGCACTAATGATTGCCATTACAAGCGTAGCACCAATAATAAATACAGGCTTACTTTTCTTTTCTAATTTGAGTGGCAGAGAGCTTTCATCAACAATCTGAATAACGGGAGTTTCCTGACTCAATGCTACTTTAGCAATTTCTAAATTCTTAGTAACCTCAGCAAAGATTGTTGCCAACATTGTTTTATCTCTAGCTGTAATTTCAGCTGTTACGGGTGCCGTACGAAGGGCAGGATTTACGTCAACCAAAGTTTGCTGAGTAGCGGCTGCAGAATAAGTTCTGTTGTTCAGTAAAGCACCAAGGCTGTCAGCTCTTCTTTGGAGCTTTGCCACGTTTAAAGCTTTTATTTTTATTTTAGATTCCACATAATGATCAGTTGCTATTTTTACAAGCCGTTCGCTGTAATATTTGCTTAACAATTCATCACGAGTTGTAACAACGACCTCAATAAAAGAAGATTTTTTATCTAGCTTTTCTACAGATAACTCTTTTTCCAGTATTTGTTTTATCATTATTTGCATTAGGCTGTCTTCCAGCCTTGGTAAATTGCCATCTTTATATTTTGAAAAAAGAATTTCCCTATGAATTTTTTTATTATTCTTCCATTTTGTTTTTAACTTATTCACTTCCGCATATTTATCGGCAAGTAAAATATTTCCTACAGAATCATATTTGGTAAGTAAAATCTCACGAGATAGACTTTCACTTTTCAAAAAAAGTAAAACGTTATCACCTGAAAATACCCCACCTGAACTTCCACCCATATCAAATCCCAATTGTCCTGCAAGTACAGCCAAACCACCAACACCTGCTTTACTTTCTTCGACTACAAATGTTAACCGTGATATATATTTTAAAGGAGTGAGCAAGGTATAGGTTAAGCCTGCACCACCACCTATTAAACCGGAAATCAAAATAACATACCATTTAGTAAGTAAGTACCCCCATATTTCTTTTAACTTTAAAACTGTTTCTTTTAAAGATATTTCGTCGCTGGATTTTGTTTGGTCCTGGCTCATGCGATTGTTATTAGATGGAATGTTTATTTAAAAATCAAAATCAACCCCGTCATAATTGCTGAAAGGGCCGATACAAGTATCCCTGCTTTGGCTGCATCAAAACTTTTTCCTTCCGGTTTAACCGGAACATATATTGAACTTCCTGGTTGTACTTTCGGACGGAATTTTATTCCAAGGAAATTTGTGGTTCGTTTTGCACGTCCGTTAGGATAAACAACAAATGCACCTCTTTTCAAAGCAGTTTTTGTAAATCCTCCTGCTGCTGAAACGTAATTGATAAAACGCAAATGTGGATCGTATTGTACTTTCACCGGACTTAAAACCTGCCCGTCAATTGTAACTGTATTATCTATACGTGGAACTACCAACTCATCACCATCTTTTAATGTAATATCATCAATGGTGCCGGGGTTAGTGATAATCTTTTTTAAATCAAGTGCAACAAAAACCTGTTCATTGCTTAATTGTTTTTCCTGGTAAGCAAGTACTGAATCTCCCTGTGCAGTTTTCTTATTTGAAAAAAGTAACAGCCGTTTAATGTTACTTGTATCTACTTCAATTTTTTTACGTACGAGTTTTGCCCCGTTTAAATTAGCGTAGGGTAGCAGGCCACCTGCACGTTTAATAACAGAACTTAAACGTTCATCAGGATAAGCAAGTGTATACACACCTTCATACATTACTTCACCACTAAGCTTTACATTCGTCTGTTTAAGTTTTGAGGGATCTGTTTTAATACTGATAACATCATAAGGCTGCAGATAAAAATCAGCTCCCAGTTTACTGATGTCTTTTGTAAGTGCCAGTGAAAAAATTTCTGTTGTAGCAGTGCCTTTCTCAGTTACATTGATATCTTTTTTGCGTCGACCAACTTCAATTCCTGTTGCTGTTGCAAGGTCAAGGAAACCGCCGGCTTGTAAAATCAATGATTGCAGTGTTAAGGAATCTTCAAACAAATATTCGCCGGGATTTTTTACAGGGCCATTAATAGTTACTGTAAACCTGTCTTTTAATTCAAGCACAGATACTATATGCAGACTATCCTCTTTTTGCAGAAGAAAGCTTTCATTGCCAAGCAACATATCCTTCAGGTTGATGCTGATGATTTCTTTTGTTAAATCGGCACGCCTGCGAGTAATCATTGCTCTTCCCGTAAATGCATCGTCTTTTAATCCATGTGCTTTTTCTACCAGTTGCTTTACACTCATGCCGGGTTCAAGTGAATATGTTCCGGGCTTTATAACTGAGCCTGTAATAATAATTCTGTTCTGGTAACGGTTAATTACTGTATCAACATAAAGTGAATCGCCATTTTGTAATTGAAAAGAAGAATAAGATGCTTCAGGAATATCAATCACTTTGCGTTCAATTTCTGTAAAACGTGTTCCGGTTATTCTGCCACGAAATGCATTTCTTCTGAAACCACCTGCATAATCCATTACTTGGTTTACAGTTTCACCTTTCTTTATTTCAAAGATGCCTGTTTTGTTGATGCCACCTTCCATTACAACCTGGTTTGCTGCATAAGGAATGCGGATAACATCATTATCCCGTAAAGGAATGTTTGCTGATTGATTTCCTGTTTGAATAAACTGGTACAGATCAGCAACAACAATTGTTTTATTATTCCTGATGAGTTCAATATTTCTGAATGATCCGTTATCAAGCGGGCCACCACAAGCATACAGCGCATTAAACAATGTTGCCAGTGAAGGAAGAGAAACTGTTCCCGGCTTTTTAACAGCACCAACTATCGTAACCTGTATTGTTCTGATGGAACCAAGAGTTAACTGAATCTTTGTATCGCCAGAAGAAAGAGTAGGGTAGTATTTTGTTAATCTTGATTTAATGATGCCTGTTGCCTGTTCAATGGATAAACCACTCAGGTTAATTAATCCTGCATATTTAATATTCACAAAACCATCGGGCGATACAATCAGTTTCTGGCTTGAAATATTGTAACCATAAATATCCAGCTGCAATTCATCTTCCGGGCCAATAATATAAGATTTAGGTGTGGCCATTTTTAAATTTGGTACAAACAAAGGATCAGTGCCTGTAAACAAATCAGCTCCAAAAACCCTTGATGGATTTTCAATTGGCTGAAACAATGTTTGCTCACCTTTTAATATTCTTTTGCCTGTAGCTGGTTTATCGGTAGGCTGACTGCCGGTTTGAGTTGCAGATCCTGAAGAAAGGTTTTTTATTCTTTCCAGCAGCAACTGCACTTCTGCTTCAGGCATTCCACGTTTTTGAAATTCAAGTACAACCTGGTCTTCCGTTAAACCTGCCGACTGAGCACGCATAACATACTGCTGCAATTGCTCATCAGTAATCTGAGATGATTTAAACTGGCTTAAATCAGCAGGAAGCTGAGCCGCCAGTTTCAGTGTCATCAACAAGCTCAGCAATAGCAGGGAAAACGTTTTCTTAAAATATAGCATGAGTGAATATTGAATAAATTTATTATAAAACTAAGGTAAACTAATTCAAAAGCTTCGCCACCTCAGTCACATCGTGTGCAAAAGAGTGCCCGTGAAAATCAAATTTAATGAGAAATACAAACAACTATTAACATTGCTTATTATGTTACCAATACCTCTTTTTGAGCTCAAAAAGCAATAAAAAAGGCTGGTTTATAATGGGGGTGAAAGAAAAATTGACGTGTAGCAGGTTTCTTTCTTTTGGGTTAACAGTGTGTATGTATTTTAATATGATCAGCACGGCCGCAAAAATAAGAAACTCAGTGTTAAAACAACTGATCATTCTCATTTAAATTAATAGCTGCCGTCACAATTCATGATGCTGAATTTTATAGTCATTCTGTTTCATCCAATCAATTTTCTCCAATGAAAATCAAGCATTTCTTTCATATAATCATGTTTTCCGGCAACAATGTTTGTTACCAAAGAAACAAATTAAGCTTCTGCGTTTATTTCTTCAATACCTTTCAATATAACTTCACACATTTATATAAATATGCAATCCGTTTTTAAAACCTTACTGATCGTATTATTGCTTTTTTCAGCCGCAGAACTAGACGCTCAATCTTCAAAAAACAATCATGTTTTTTTAAACCCCGTTTTGGGTGGCGATTATCCCGATCCAACGATAGTGAGGGACGGGAAAGACTATTACATGACCCATTGGCGTTTGATTACCTGCCCGGGCTTACGGTTTGGCATTCAACCGACCTGGTAAACTGGCAGCCCATCAGCTATGCGCTCCGCACTTACCTCGGTTCCGTTTGGGCACCCGATATCTGTAAATACCAGGGCAAGTATTATATCTATTTCACCGTTTCAGGCAGGGGCAACTTTGTGGTAATGGCCGATTCGCCTTATGGCCCGTGGAGCCAGCCTTATGATCTGCATGTTGGAGGGATTGATCCCTGCCATATTGCTGATGAATCCGGTCAGCGCTGGCTTTTCCTCAGCGGCGGCACAAGAGTTAAACTTACTACCGACGGCTTATCATCCATACAAGGCACTTTGGAAAAGGTATATGACGGATGGAAGTTCCCCGATGAATGGGATACTGAAGGTTTTGCATTGGAAGGCCCTAAAGTGAAGAAGATTGGTCGGTACTATTACCTGCTTTGTGCCGAAGGTGGTACTGCCGGGCCAGCTACATCACACATGGTTACCGTTGCACGTTCAACTTCCATCAACGGGCCATGGGTAAATGCTCCCAATAACCCGCTGGTACATACATATAGCGATAAAGACAGGTGGTGGTCGAGGGGGCATGGTTCATTGATTGATGCACCCGATGGCAAATGGTGGATCATTTACCATGCTTATGAAAAGGATTTTTTAACCATGGGCAGGCAAACATTACTGGAGCCGGTTACATTTACGAAAGATGGCTGGATTACTGCACCCACAGGAGCAAAGGTTGCCCAACCTATTCAACAGCCCATCATTTCCACACAAAAAGATGAACGGCTTGCCAAACTCAGCGACTTCCGTGTGGGACTTGAATGGAAGTTTTACAAACAGTTCGATTCAACAAGGGTACAGGTGAATAACGGTGTGCTCACACTCAGGGCACAGGGAAAAACACCACACGAATCATCCCCATGATGTTTGTACCCGGTGTACATAATTATGAAATAAGCGTACGTATTGATAAAGATTCTGCCACTGCAGCAGGCATTCTGCTTTTTTACAATGCCGATTTTTATGTAGGTACTTCCTTCGACAGTAAAAAGCGTTACCGCTGGAGAAAAGGTTATACAAAAGCCAGCTTTGAACACAGCGGCAATAACCTGCTCTGGTTAAAAATCAGGAACATCAACAATATCGTTACGGGTTATTACAGTTATGATGGTGTTAAGTGGACGAAAGAATCATGGGGCATGGATATATCCGGCTATCATCATAACACTTTGTATGATTTTATGAGTGTACTTCCGGGGCTTTTTGCATCGGGCAAAGGAGAAGTGAGGTTCAGTGAGTTTAAGTTTACAAAATTGAGTAGTTTATTTTATCTCACAGATATAAGTTTACAATACAAACAAACATTACAATCAACTCAACAATGATAAATTCATTCAAAAAAATACTTCAGACATTAATTGTATTGCTGTTCATTTCTTCAGCTGTTGTGGCACAAAATAATAATGATGATTACCTGAAATATTCCTGGAAAAAAGTTGCAACACAAATGCCTGATCAATGGTACTCAACTGCCGATGCACAACGTGTGGCTGAAACAGTTCTGTTTTGTCAGCAGGATAATGGCGGCTGGCAAAAGAACAAACCCTATCATCTTCCCCTGACAAAGCAGGACAGCAGCAAAATCATCGAATCAAGATCAGGTGTTGGGTCAACCATTGATAACGGAGCCACCACAACTGAAATGATTTTCCTTGCAAAGATGTACACAGCAGGTGCTGATGAACGTTATGCCAAAGCATTCAGCAAAGCCATTGACTTTTTACTGGAAGCACAATATAAGAACGGAGGCTGGCCGCAGTTTTACCCATTCAGGGATGGTAAGTCGGTTTCATATGCATCGCACATCACCTACAACGATAATGCAATGGTGAATGTATTAAGACTGCTGCGTGAAGTGGCAGCTTCAGCAAAACCTTTCAATACAATACCTGTTGATGCTGCTAAAAAAGAAAAGATACAGAAAGCTTACAGCAAAGGCATTGAATGTATTTTAAACACACAGATCAAAAAGAACAAACAGTTAACAGTGTGGTGTGCGCAACACGATGAGTTTACATTGGCACCTGCCAATGCACGGACTTACGAACTTGCATCGTTCAGCGGTGCAGAGTCAGTTGGTATTGTGCAACTGCTCATGGAAATTGAACATCCTTCACCTGAAATTATTGCAGCAGTAACATCGGCTGTGAAGTGGATGGATGCACATAAGATAACCGGTGTTAAACTGGTGAATCAACCGGGTGCTGATGGTAAGAAAAATGTAGTATTGGTGGAAGATGCAACTGCAGTACCATTGCTGGCAAGGTTTTATGATCTTGATACGGAGAAACCTTTCTTCTGCGACAGGGATGGAATTAAAAAACCAACACTTGCAGAAATCGGCAGCGAACGCCGCAATGGCTACAGCTGGTACTACGATAATTTTGAATCGTTACAAAAGCAATACAACAAATGGCTGGCGAAGTGGAATGTAAAGCAATAAAGAATATTGTTTAATATAAACTGATATGAAAACACTTTTATTCATCATTGCATCGCTTGTTTCAATTGTTTCTTTTGCACAAAAGCCACATCACTATTTGCTGGTTCGGCAAGACACAACTGATCAACAAAAGTTTGGTTACGTTTTTATTAATCAAAGAGGTGATACTATCACAAGGCTTGATACTGCAAAATATTACGTGTGCTTCAGCGATACAATTCAATATTTTGCAATAGTGGGTATAAAGGGAAAAAGCGGGTGGTGGGCTATTGATAAAAATGAAAAGCCTCTTTTCAAGGTGTATAATACCAGCAGCGGAGAACCATCACCCGATGGATTAAGAGAAGGGATGATACGAATTGTTAATGACAGCGGTAAAATCGGTTTCGCAAATTATAAAGGCGAAATTGTGATTAAACCTCAGTTTGAAGCTGCATCAAGTTTTTACAAGGGTAAAGCACTCATTGGCAAAAAATGCAATGAAAAACTCTGGTGCTGCGAAGGAGAGAATGAGGATAAACATTACATCATTGAATGCAAACAGGCAGGTTACATTAACAAGAGAGGACAGGTACTAAGCATCAGCAATGCAACTTTTGAACAAGTACAAAAGAAAATCGGATGGAAATCGGAATATGACGAATGAACTCTTTTCTTGCAGCAATAACTCCGCTACATTATACCTCCGCAGCTAATTTCTTTATGTCACCCGATATACGGCTGATCAGCAAATACTGATCAAGTATGGGTTTGTATTCTGTAAGAGTGGCCTCTGTTTCTGTATTGGTTAATCCCTGCTGCAGTTCTTTTCTGCGTATTGCTTCAATGTCTTTAATATCTTCTCTCAACGCATCTGCATGAATTTTTTCTGCATCATCAATTTCTTCTTTCGCTAAAATATTTTTTGCTTCTGTTAATTCAGCCGATACATCTTCTGTAACAGGAACCAGTTCTGTTGTTGCATATTTTGCTGCATACTTCTGTGCAAAATCGGCCAGTGTAACTATATGCGAGTTTAATACATTAATCAGTACCGTAAACTGGTGCACCTGGTTTGCCTTGTGTTGTTTACGCTTTGGTTCGTTTAACATACGTGTAAAACCGCCAGAAAGATTTGCCTGCGCCACGAATGCTTCTTTGCGGCTTAACCTGTATGTATGATCGTCCATGTGGCCTTTTGTAAACGCATCTGATACCGTAACAAAATAATCTCTCGATTTTTCAATTGCTTCCTGCATAAAATCTTTCAGCTGATCTTTTTCCCAGTTAGGTGCAAGAATATACGTAGCAATAAAAGCAATCACCGATCCAATGGCTGTATCAACAATCCTGTTCTCCAGCAGGTCGACAAAGTTCTTTGGATCAAGCATGAAAAAGAACAGGATCAAATACGCCGTCATAAAAATCACACCAACAAAATAATTGGTACGTATAAAACTGAAACATAACAGCATCAACGCAATCATTACACCCAGCAGCCAGTATTGATTGCCGATAACAAATAAAACACCCACACCAAAAAGCACACCGATGATTGTACCAATTAAACGGTTGTAGTTCCGTTGTTTGGTTAAACTGTAGCTGGGTTTCAGAATAACAAGAATGGTGAGCAACACCCAGTAACTGTGCCCAAGATCTAAACCACGGGCAACAAGATAACCAACCGTGGTGGCAATACTCACCCTTAATGCATGACGGAATGTATTGGACTTAAACGACAGGTTTTCGATGAGCAGCTGTTTGTCGAAATTGGTTGGTTGTACAAAATCGGAAAGTTTGCCGGAAGGTTTAAAATCTTTTACACGCCTTTGATCATAACGTGTATAATGATGCAGGGTATAAAGCCGCATCGATATATCTTCCATCGACTCCATAATCTTTTGCATACTCACCAGTGCGCCGATATTTTCTGTATCGCTGTGCTCAGCTACAAAAAGTACAAAATCTTTTTTCAGCGCCTGTATGGAGTTATTCAGACTCTTGCTTGCCTTTGATGCATTCCCGCTCTGTACTGCAAGACCAATTTCTTCCAGCTCATTCACCATATCAATAATAAACGATTGAAAGGCCTTCAATATGCCGCTTTCATCAAAGCGCTTGTGCATGGATTGATAGTTGTAAACAGCTCCCGTTATTTTTTCAAACAAATCAATCGTATCAATAAAAATCACCAGCAACGTACGGCTGGTTACTGTTGATTGCCTAGTAATACTGCGGCTCTTTAACAGCATCTCCCGCAACATTTCCTGTTTATCATGTATATCCTGCTGCTGCAGCATCAGGTTCTTATAGGTTTTATCGTAATCAACCGTTTCGCTGTAAAAATGTGAACGTGTATTTAAATAACCTGCAATAGAAAAAATGTATTCGCCCAATGCCTGTTGAATAATACGGTAAGGTCTTATTCTGAATAGTGCAAGGCTCAGCAACATATACCACATACTGCCTGCCAGCAAATACAACCCGTTATACAAAACTTCCCAGCCGCTTCGTACACTGTCGAGCGTAAGCACCATAATGATCAACCCTGCAAAACCAACTGTATTAACACGGGTGCCAAACACCGCAATAATAGTTAAGGCAAAACACAATACCGCCACAAGAATGGTTACCAGCACCGGGCTTTTACTGCTGAAGCCTGTAAGCAATGCAATACAGAAATTAAGCACCAGCGTTGCCGTCATGGCATTAAAGCGGCGGTGCACAGGGCCGGGCACATCAGCATTACTCACCGTCATAGCACCTAACGATGCCACCAGGCCAACATGAAAAAGATTGAAATAGGAAAGAACAATTGCCGGCAGCGTTGTTGCTGCAGTTACCCTTACAGCAAAAGCAAAATTGTAGCTGTTAACAAACTTGCGGTATTCTTTAATATAATCCACAGTTACAAAATTAAAGGATCGTTGGTTGTTTGTGTAAGGAATATAAGAAGGAGAGAAGAAGTTATACAATTTCTGCAAAACGGTTGTTTTACATCCATCAAATGCAATAAAAACATACGATGATCTTCATCATTTTCTTTCCTGGCGGAAAAGTATAATTTACTAAGCAACTAAAACCATCAATATGAGAAAGCTGTTTGTATCTATCTTATGCCTGTTTTTTTTTAGCTGTATCACAGCCCAGGATTCACATCAACGCACAAAGGAAGATTACCTTCTTAGAAGTAAAAAACAGAAAACAATGGGAACTGTAATGATTTTTACAGGAACAGCAATGATGGTAACAGGTGCTATTGTTACAGCCACAGCAGAAAAACCAACAGGTTGGTTTGAAATTTTCAGTGAAGGACAGGCAATAGGCATGACTATTTTTTCGGTGGGTTCGCTCGTTGATATTGCAAGTATTCCCTTCTTTGTTACTGCAGGTACCAATGCCCGTAAAGCAGCAAAAATTTCGTTCAGCAATCAGCAAATAATTGTGCCACATTATAAATCCTTCGCCGTAAAATCAATGCCTGCAATTACAATCAAAATAAGAATATAAACTGCGCCAAAAAGTCCCGGCTATGCCCTGATCAAAAAAATAATATAGCCCTGATCCCGGCTTGGCTTGAAATTTGAAACGTTAGTAATACCAATCCAGCTTCAGAATTCAGAAAATGAATTCTACGGGCATCATTTGTAAACACTATATACAATTTCCTGTAGTACCATTTTTAACAATTAAAAAAAATTCTGTATGAAGAAGCTGAAACTCAGCAATGCCCTTTTCTTTTCATTTCTGTTACTGGCCACTTTATTTATCATTAATGCCTGTAAAAAAGAAAACTCTGCAAATGCAGCCAACAATTCAAAAAAGCTTTCTGTTTTTCTTACTGATCATCCATGCAACTTTGATTCGTTTTTTGTTGATATCCGCTATGTGGAAGTAAAAATCGATACAAGCCGTGAGCATATGGCAGATGATCATTATGGCGACCATGATGCAAATGAAGATGATGACCATCATGATCATGATAGTTATGGTTACTGGGATACCCTTGCCATTAGTCCCGGTATTTATAACGTAATGAATCTGAGAAATGGAGTTGATACCTTACTGGGCACCGTTAATCTGCCGGCAGGTGCAATCCGTAAAATAAGAATTACCTTAGGCACAGGCAGCCGTGTAGTTGCAACTGGTGTAAGCTACCCGTTAAACCTCCTGCCCGGAACATCAAATTATGTGTATGTAAAAATTGACAACGAAGATGAAGATGATGATCACAGGGGAAATTCCAGCATCTGGCTCGATTTTAATGTTTGCGAATCAGTGGTAATGCGTAACGGCATGTATTACCTGAAGCCATTCATTGTTCCGTTTGCTGAACATAGCACCGGAAGCATTGAAGGAAAAGTGGCACCACCTGATGCAAAAGCCATCATCAAGGCTTACAACAGTACTGATTCTGCACTGGCCATACCGGAAGAGCATGATGGTGAATTTAAAATAAGAGGATTGAAAGCCGGGGTGTACAATTTGTCCTTTACATCACCCAACGGGTACAGAGACACCACCATACAAAACATCACCGTTCGTGCAGGTGCTGAAACAAAAATACCATTGGTAACTCTTAAAAAATAACAGAACTCAATAAATACTTTTATAAAGCCGGTTAACTAACCGGCTTTTTGTTTTACACATTACAGGCAACTGCTAAAACAAACAACGTTTTACCGATGTGCATGAAAATCCTGTACGTGCAGGTTATGTTCTTTCTGCACAAGAATGGTTGTACAGCAGTGCAAAAGATTATCATGCGATAAGGAAAAAGGATTGCTTACTCTTGATTTAATTCACTGAGCTTTTTTACCAAGTAACTGTTGGCATCAGGTCGGGAGACCTGCGCCAAAGAACGTAAGAACACCCAACCAGCTTGCACTATCATGTTCAATGCAGCATGCAAACGGTTGTTCAAAAATGCAGTGAACAGGCACAGCCAATAAAAGCATGTACTATCTTACACAGGTTTCAGCACATCATCCATCATAATAAATTACAGATAACAGCTATGCTTCCGGTAAAAAAAATCTTTCTTATTGTTTTAGTTTCAGCAACAGCAACCATTTCATCCATTGCCCAAACAATACGCATAGCCTGTATTGGCAACAGTATTACTTACGGGTCGGGAGTGGCCAACCGTGAAAAAAACAGTTACCCGCAGCAGTTACAAAACATGCTGGGCAATGGTTACCAGGTTATGAATTTCGGTGTTAGCGGACGAACCTTACTCCGCAAAGGAAACTATCCCTATTGGGCAACAGCTGAGTTTAAAAAAGCCATTGCCAGCAACCCGGATATTGTTTTTATTAAACTCGGCACCAACGATAGTAAAGCCATCAACCGACCATTCCTCAACGAATTTGAAAATGATTATAACGATTTAATTGATTCACTGCGCCAGCTGCCATCGGCGCCACGCATTATTTTGCTGCTTCCTGTTCCATCGTTTATGAAAGACAGTAACCAGATTTATGATCCCGTAATCAGGCAGCAAATCATTCCGCATATTCAAAATGTTGCATACAAAACGGGGTGCGAAGTCATTGATTTGTATTCGCTGTTTATTGATAAGCCCGAGCTGTTGCCCGATGGTATTCATCCTTCCTCATTAGGCGCAACCATTATTGCCAAACGTTTATATGAAGCAGTAATGCTCAACAGCAAAAAATCATTCAACATCTTTTCATTCATCAGCGAAGAAAAAAAGATCAGCTCGTTTTATGGTTATGAATGTGCCGATTTTGTTTTCAGCAACCATGCATGTAAAGTTGTTAAACCCAAAAAAGCTGCTGAAGGTTTACCATGGATCTGGCGTGCACGTTTCTGGGGGCACGAACCGCAAACCGATATTGCCCTGCTGGAAAGAGGTTTTCATGTAGTGTATTGCGATGTGGCTGAACTTTTCGGTAACAAAGAAGCCGTTACCACCTGGAATAAATTTTACAGCTACATGCACAAAGCCGGACTATCGAAAAAAGTTGTGCTGGAAGGTATGAGCCGAGGCGGTATGTACGTGTACAACTGGGCATTGGCCAACCCCGGCAAAGTTGCCTGTGTGTATGCCGATGCTCCTGTGCTTGATCCACGAAGCTGGCCCGGTGGTAAAGGAAAAGGCCCCGGCAGTAAAGAAGATTGGGAAATATTTAAAAAGGATTATGCATTAACGGAAGAAGAAGCGTTGCAGTTTCATAACAGTCCGCTGGATAATGCTGAAAAAATTGCACGCCTTGGTTTTCCCATGCTGCATGTGGTGGGCGATGCTGATGAAGTTGTACCTGTTGACGAAAACACCAACCCGTTTGAAGCTGCCGTTAAAAAAGCAGGCGGCTCTATTACGGTTATTCATAAAGCAGGCGTAAAACATCACCCGCACAGTTTGCCCAATCCTTCGCCCATTGTTGATTTTATTTTAAGAGCCACCAATCATAAAACAAATTTTGCAACAGTTGCTGCGCCATCAGCCGAATACCGTTCGGCAGCAGGGTGGAAGGAAGCTGCCGACTGGTGGAAACAAAACAGCGACATTGATTCATTACTGCTCAATGGTAACGGAGCCGATATTGTTTTTCTCGGTAACTCCATTACGCAGGGCATTGGCGGAGACAGACCCAACGTTACATACAAACCCGGTCTGGATGCTTTCACAGCAGCATTTAAGCCTTACAAATGGATCAGTGCAGGTATTAGTGGCGACCGTACACAACATATACTGTGGCGGTTGCAGCATGGAGCTTATGCCACTGCAAAACCCAAACTGATTGTAGTAACCATTGGCGTTAATAATTTCACCGACGATAGTGCGCAGGAAATTGCAGCAGGCATTGCAGCAATTCTCAGCTGGATGAAGAATCATTTACCTGCAACAAAAATTATTTTAATTGGCCCGCTGCCGGCAGGCATTCAGCCAACCGATGAAAAAAGAATGAAGTATGAACAGGTGCAGCAACTCATCAGCCGGTTTAAACAAACCAATATGACCTACCTGCCATTAAGTAACCTGTTCATCAAAACCGGTGGCGATATGAATACAGATTTTGTTTCGGGCGATGGTATTCATTTGCAGGCAAAGGGTTATGAAGTATGGGCTGCTGCATTAAAGAATATCATTGATAAGGAACTGGGTAAATAAAATACAACTATCATCATCGCTTGAATGCAGATTGCTTCGGCACAAGGCTATGCACAAAGCCCACTTACCCTCGCAATGACGCATCATACCTCATTGCACAAAAAAAAGCGTCTTTGCAGACGCTCTAATGGTTTAAACAATCTAACCAAAAAATAAAATCTAAATCACTATGCGTGGCAAAGGATCGCTGTAAACCAACTGACCCTTAGGCCCAACTGCACCTACACGACAGTAATACTTACTGCCCGGCTGCAGGTTGCTGAACACAATGCGGCGGCTGGTACTGGCAATACTTATCCAGTTTAACGTTTGCAACGTATCATCGGTTGTGTACTCGTGTAAATAAGCAGTGGCACCCTTTACACCATTAACCATCACCTCCAGTTCGCCGCTGTTAACGCCGTTAAATACCTGCAGGTTTTCGGGTTTGGTAATAATGGTGGGCACAGTTTCCCGGCTTATGTCGAAGCCCGATGAAAGCAGTTTGCTGGTATCGCCATTGGCTACAAAGTTTACATAACCGGCCCAGCTGCGCAGCAAAGCCGTAAGCACATCACGCTTATTGTTTTTATCAGCAACACCTATACGGCTGCCGGTTTTAGCATCAATTAAGGCCAAGCTGTAGTCGGTGGCAGCAGCAGTAACAGCTGCAACAGTTGGTACAGGATCGGTAAAGTAGGGGTTACCCATCATGTTACTCACAATAGTGTGTGCTTTTGATTCAAAATCACCATCGGTGTAACGGTAAAAGTTAACGAGAGCTTTTTCCATAATTTTTGGAGTTTTAAAATGAATGATTAAGGCTGGTGTATACGGTCAGCCGTTAGCGGTAGCAAAACAAATACACAGCATTTGCAAATGCAACCCCGCTTTGCAGTATTGACAATGTGCCTGAAATTGTTAAGCACCAATGAAGAATAACAGCAACTTTTTTTACCAAAAACTGCAGAAAGAGTAAAACCCTTCTTTTTTAAAAGTAGAAATACCGCAACCCGTTTTGGTGCTATTGCCCTTTTTTACCGTGAAACTTTGGTACACTGTTCCCGTGCAGCAGCAATTGTTTCTGTTAAGATGCCCATTGTTTCTGTTGGGAAGCCAATTGTTTCTGTTAAGATGGGCATTGTTTCTGTTAAGATGCCAATTGTTTCTGTTGGGATAGCCATTGTTTCTGTTAAGAAGGCTATTGTTTCCCTTAAGATGCCCGTTGTTTCTGTTAAGATGGGCATTGTTTCTGTTGGGAAGCCTATTGTTTCTGTTAAGATGGTCATTGTTTCTGTTGGGAAGGGCATTGTTTTATGCATTTCCCTTACCGTTTTTAAACAGTTGGAAAGGTTTGCACAGGAAGACATAAAAATTGTAGTGGCGAAACAGATCTGGAAGAATACGGAAAACTAAAACGCTGAAAACCTAATTGTATATTATTTTATTGATATGTGATTGTTGAGTATATTTATGAGTTATGTGCCATTCTATGACAGAGCCAGAATTTCAGGGACAACATCGAATTTCAAAGATTTATCTTAAACAATTCGGCTTTAAAAGAGAAGATAAATGGTATATCTCTGTCTGGAGAAAATTCATAAACCACACCGAGATTGAATTAATTGAGACATTTTCCAAGGAAGTAAATATTTTTGATTTGCCTTTTTTCGACTTTAAACTTCGACGTCATTTTGAGAACACTAGCAATCTGATAGAAAAGGAGTACCCCAAAATAATTAACACACTTGCTAATCAACATCAATTAATTCCCAGGCACAAAGATATTTTGTGTCATTATGTCGCCAACTTAATATGTAGGACTAAACCCTATAGAAATTTCTTCGACCTTCTTCTTAAAAGTGGACAAACAAGAACAAAGTTTTTAAACGAAATAACAATGTTCAATGAGGAAACACTTCCTGAGTTAAAAGAGTTTCTCGATATATTAAAAGAAGAGTTCCAATTAAATGTCGCTATCGGGACATTAATGAATCATCTTGTTCGAGTTTTTCGAGCATTCAGCTTTGTCATTCTCAAAGATTATGGCAACAGGGGGTGGTTTACATCTGACAATCCCGTTATTATAGATAAACAAAACAATCATAATTGGATTGTTCCAATAGAAACCGAAATTTACTTTCCTCTTTCAAAGGATTTTTGCCTTTTTATGTTTAATAAGCACTCAGAGGTTAAAACAAATCCTTTAAGGCAATATCAAATCAATAAGGTCGCTCAATCAGATGATATGACTCATAAAAATGTCTCTGACAGAATACTGCATAATGACAACGAGTTCTTAATTTTTCCGGCAGAAATTGACAAGACATATTTTGATGCAAACGAAAAAAACGGCACATAACATTAGTATTACCAATAGTGGGGCTCGCCATTGAAGCAATCAGCAGAGGTAATTCTTAGCCTTTGTTGGTATGCATCAAAAATAATCAAGCCGTTGTTGCGAGTCTTAACAAAAAACAGAAGCAATTACTTGTTGATTTAATTCAGTAAAGGGAACAGTAACTAAGGCAATAAACTATTCAAATGAGTGACCATAGTAAAGAATATAATAACCTAAGAGATATGCTTGTAGCTGCTCAAACTATGAGTAAGTTTCAGAAGATTCACAACTTAATCAGACCTGACTTTTTGTTGTTATTAAAAATTACGGAAGAACACAAAAACGACGTGGCAAGGTTTGATACTTTATACCGTGCTTGTTTGACGAGATTTTTTACTCTTATAGAGGCTGATATTTATGGCTTGAACCAACTTGATATGTATTCCGGCTATGATGACAAAAAGGACAGATTTATCGAAAAATTCAAGGAAACATACAAGCAAATCTGTGCCACTTGGAATAAACAAGAACTACAGAAGAAGTATTTTGACACGAAACTTCAATTGATCATAGAGTTAAAAGGTAAACGAGATGAGTTGGTACATCCAAAAAAAATTGAACATATTCACAAAGCAAGTGAAGAAGAGTTCAAAAAATTGAAAACAGCCTTTGAAGACTATGATAAGTTTATCAAAGATCTGATGAATGATTTTTTCGTGAGTACTAAAATCAATCTGTTTTGAATATTCAGCAACTAAGAGATCTCTTTTGGCTTTGTTGATATAGAACAAAAACAATTAAGTATTTATTGTGTTGTAACTCCAACAACTGGAATAAAAATTAAACAGTATAATTTATGAAAAGAACCATTTTTTTACACCTGTTTTTGTTTACAATGCTTCAACTTGCAGCTCAAAGTAAAACAGTTAACATTCATGGAGTAGTAAAAGATACAACAGTTAAAAGCATTGAAATTACTTATGTAGAGGATGCTCAACTTTCAAAGTGGGCAAATACAAAACTAGAAATTGTGAAAGGAGAATTTAACGCTACTATAAAAATTCCTTTTCCTGTTGAAGCAGTTGTCAGTTATAAAAGCAAGATTTATAGAAAAAACTTCATTTATACAGATACGAAGCTATTCATTGACACTGCCGGAGAACTGCATATTATCGGGTCGCCTCAACAAAATGAATATGAAAATGAATTCTTACTTTTTTTCAAGTCTAATAACCAGGTTTATGATTCTTTACTTTCTTTTTATCAACGGAATTATTCCAGCTATGGTCGTGATTTTCCAAAAGAAATAAAGGATAGTGCAAACCTTTTAATTACGAAATATTACCACCAAAGAGCCTATCTGTTAAGTGAATACATAAAACTGCATCCGGATTCTTACGTTGCCTTATGGGATATTAATTATTTTGTGTCAATACCTCCATCACATCAATATTTTGATTTCGAAAAATTGTTTTCTTCTTTTTCAAATCAGATGCAGAAGCACTCATTTATTAATGTTTTAAAGGAAAAAATAAGTGTATCAGCTAAAATGCAATTGGGGCAAACATTCCCGGAAGAGTTTTTTAAGGGATACGAAGAAATGCATAACAAGATTAAAAAAAATAGTCAGTACTATTTAATTGATTTTTGGTATAGCCATTGTTTACCTTGTGCTAAAGAATTTCCCAAACTACAAGAAATCTATAAACAATTTCACAATAAGGGATTTGATATTGTATCTATTTCGGTGGATAAGCAAAAAGACAAAAAAGAATATATAGCTGCCATTAAAAGAAGTGGCCTTGTCTGGAATCTTGTTTGGGATAAAGATGGTATAAAGGCTGAAAAGTATAATATTAATGTTTTTCCAACTTATATCTTATTAGACAGAAATGGCATTATAATCAATTCTGATATTCGGGTCAATGAATTAGAAACATTTCTGAAAAAGAGTTTGGGAGATCATTAACTGTATCTGGCGCAGTTCTCCCGACCTGTTGCCAAACGTTACTTTTCTTATCCACCGCTGAAATCAAAAACCAATTAGAGAAATGGCGGTATGTATTTGCGAAATTGAATTTTAACCGGCAGTCATAAAGTAAAAGTTAACCGTTAGTGAACTTTGTATATTTAAATGTCAGCAACATTTTACAGCATCGTTTATTAGTAAAACTATTTATGACCGGGATTTTTAAGCATACCACACTGTCAACTGTTCTCTGTTTATGTTTTTCATTGTTGGGCAGTAATTTATCTGCACAAACAAACGACGGGCAAATCATCAAAACAATTTTACAACAGGACAGTTTGTTTTGGTTAGCGTATAATACCTGCGATACTGTAAACATTGGAAACTTTTATTCGGACGATGTGGAGTTCTATCACGACAAAACAGGTTTGGCAAAAGGAAAGAACAATATTGTTGCTTCGTTTAAAAAGAATCTTTGTACGGATAATTTCCGTTTGCGTAGAGAAGCCATTGACAGTACAATCAAGGTTTTTCTGTTGAAAAACCAGGGTGTTGTGTATGGTGCAATCTTAAGTGGTGAGCATTATTTTTATGTCATCGAAAAAGGTAAGAAAGAACGGTTAGACGGATGGGCAAAATTTACACATACATGGATGCTGCAGGATGGCGTATGGAAAATGACACGTCTGCTGAGTTACGACCATAAGCCCGCTCCATATTTTAATAAGCGAAAAGTTGCAAAGGTTTCAACTGCAGTTCTTGACAGCTATGAAGGGCAATATAAAAGTTCACAGATAAGTCTGATGATCATTAAACGAATAAACCAGAACCTGGTACAGGTTATCAATGGTAAAGAGTTTACAATTTATCCTGAAACAGCAACACTGTTTTTCAGCAAAGAACGGGATCTGACGTTTGAATTTATAATGCAGAAAAACAAAGTGCAAAAGATAATCGTTCGTGAAAATGGTGAAGTTGTTGATGAAATGATGTTACTAAAATAGCCTGGCTGCTGCAGGTTTACTGACCTGTTGCCAACCGTAAAACAGATCATTGCATTTGTTACATCAACTCAGCAACATTTCTTTACTTCTAACCAATTCATTTTAATTGCTTTCACGAAATCAGTTTTGCAACTTTTTCATGCGTCATAAAATATTGATGAAATTGTTGCAGAAAAATATTGCTGTTTTTCATTGACCACAATCATTTCTTTTAATTGGGTATAAACAATTGACGGTGTTATATTTATCAGTCATAAAAAAGTTTCATGTACTGAAGTACAGAAACTGAAGTTTAAAAAAAATCACACACTTAATTCCTATGTTATGAAACACGGAATGTTTTTAAAAGCAGCAAGCGTAACCATGTTCCTGCAATTGTTCCTTGTAGTAGTTGTTTACAGTCAAAAAATAACCGTTACCGGAAAAGTAAGAGATACTGCGTTTAAACCACTTGCTGATGTTACTGTAAAAATAAAAGGCGAAAAAGGAGAGATCGTGACGGATTCTACAGGAATGTACACGGTAACTATTAAGGAAAAGGGGGTGCTATTGTTTTCGCATACAGGACTGATTTCCCAACGCATTGATGTGGATGGAAACACTACCATTAATGTTGTATTAAAACCTGTTGAAGGCAAAGATGTAAATACAGGTTATGGAACAATGAAGGAATCTGAAACTCCATTGCATTCATCGGCCGTTGATAAAAAGTATATTGACAAGGAAAAAAACGCTGACATGGAACAGCTGTTGCGTACCATTCCCGGTGTTAAGGTGGTAAAAACAGGTGGCGATTTAAAAGTGATTATTCGTGGCATCAAGAGTATAAACGGCGATAATTTTGCATTGATTGTATTAAACGGCAATATCTACTATGGTTCGCTGCTTGATCTGAGCAGGAACGATATTAAATCAATTGATGTACTCAAAGATGCTGCTGAAACGGCAGCTTATGGTTCAAGAGGTGCCAATGGTGTTGTATTAATCACCACAAAATAATTTACCGTTTGCAACGCTTTTATGCTGTGCCGGAAATGATTGAAGAACATTGTTTTAAAGTGAACCCATTAAAGGGGCTTTCTTGTTTATTCGGCAAATAATACCGTTTATTTAAAAAATATTTATTGTTTTTCAATAAATAGTAATTATGTTTGCGACATGATTTTAAAATTTAAACAATTATGTCAAAAACAAACAACTTCGTATTCTGGAGCTTATATGTTGTAGCCTGGATCATTTTTGTAGGCTTGTCTATTGAAGCAGGAGGCTTAATCGTAAATTTTATTTTTACTATTTACAAGCCTGAATTTGTCCATAATCTTTATCAAAAGCTGGACTTAATTCAAATGTATAAAGAGAGCAGAGCATCATTTTTCGGCATCTATAGCTTTATTCTGATCATTTCAATTTTAAAGGCCCATTTGTTTTATATCGTTATCAGGCTGATGCACAAAATGGATTTGTCTAAACCGTTCAATATTTTTGTTTCGACACAGATTTCACAAATCAGTTATTATACTCTTTCAATCGGGCTGTTGAGTTACATCGCCCGGCAGTTAGTTAAAAATTTAATGCATCACGGTTTTGTTCCCGACAACTTAAATCAATTCTGGGCAGATAGTCAGGCATTTATTCTTATGGGGGCTGTAGTTTATATCATTGCCACTATTTTCAAAAAAGGAGTAGAAATTCAGAACGAAAACGATTTAACTGTTTAACCAATGGCAATAGTTGTAAACTTAGATGTAATGATGGCGAAGCGGAAAATGAGTTTGAATGAACTTTCCGAAAAAGTTGATCTTACCTTGTCGAACCTGTCCATTCTAAAAACAGGAAAAGCAAAGGCTGTACGTTTCAGTACGCTGGAAGCTATTTGCAGGGTATTAAACTGTCAGCCTGGCGATATACTCGAGTATGTGGAAGATGGGAAGAAGCCGGAACAATAAACATCAAAATCAAAACACAGAGCACAGATGTATTTCAAGGTAAAAGTATCAACTGTTTATGAATGCAGTCTTGAACGTGCATTTAAAACGCCCATGTTGTGCGATGTATCGAAAGTGCATACAGGCTTTGGTTTAATGCCTGCAGTTACACATTGTACGGATGATGCGGATTGGGGCAAGCCGGGATCAACCAAAAAAGTATATGCAGCAAAATCGCTTACACAAAAAGGTGGATTTGCTTCGGTTGATAAAGTAATAGAGCGAATTGAAAACAAGTACTGGAAAATAGAAGTAAGTGATTTCCAGGCATGGATGCTGGGGTTTTACAAGTTTACCGGTGAGTGGGAAACCAGTGAAACAGAACCGGGCCGTGTATTGATACAGTACACTTATGCTTTGCATTACAGGAAAGTATTGCTGTATCCGTTTTGTTTTGCTTTTGCACAGTTGTTCTGGAAAACATACATGAAACGTGTATTGGAAAACGTTAGAAAGTTAGCTTACAATAATGAACCTTATTTGTACCAATAATGAAACAAACGAAAAACTTCCGATCTGCTGCCTGATCGTGAAATGAATTTATTTTACATGATGAAATACACTGTGTTTCTATGTTTGCTTTTTATCCTTGCATGCAATCAATCAAAAAGAGTTGATCAGAATTGTGTTTTTTGTGGTGAATGGTTGAGTAATGTAAAGCCCGAACAAGGGAGTATTGTTTTCAGTAAAGATTCTGTGTTTTATCCTTATTACAGAAAGTCATTCAGCTATAACATTGCAGAAGATAGTGTTTCTATCTTTTTCTCCGACAAAACTTATAAAGCCCGGTTCGTTATAAAAAATGACTCTGCTTTTTTCTATTCTGCTGAAGGTATTGATACGTCCTGGAAAAAGAAATGAAGCTTGTTCAAGGAAAAACAAATTTACTTTTCATCATTTCTGTTTTTCCCATTACATTTGCAGCCCTGAATGCCCAGGTGGCGAAATTGGTAGACGCACTGTGTTCAGGTCGCAGCGTTCGCAAGGATGTGCTGGTTCGAATCCAGTCCTGGGCACTTCACTAAAGCGGTTCTTTTGAGCCGCTTTTTTATTTCCGTTTCCATCCAAGCAACAATACACCCAGCACAATCAGGATAGTGCCAGCAATCTGCGCTGCATAAATGGGTTCGTCTAAAATAAAATGCGCCTGTAAAATAGTTGATACCGGGCCAATGGTTGAAATGATGGCCACATTATTCGCCCCGATCTTTTTGGTGCCCGATGCCACGAGCCAGCTGGGAATAACAGTAGATATAATGGCAATGAGTACACCATACCAAACAAAGGAAGTACCGCTGTGCAAAATGGAATAATTACCCGCCACCAGGAAATGAATAAATACACCGGCAGTTGAAAACAACATTACATACGCTGTAAACTTTGTTGCACCTACAATGGGAATAATGCGGCCGCTGCCAACAATATAAATGGCAAACGTAAGCGAACAGAGAAAGATAAGCCAACTGCCAAGGAAAAAGCCGGGACTGTCTTTTGAAATGGTTAATTCACCAATATAAGCCAAGATTATACCTGCATAGGTTAGTGCAACAGCAATCCACTGTATGCGGTTGGCTTTTTCTTTAAACACAAATGCATTGATGAGTAATACAAAAGTGGGGTAGAGAAAAAGGATGAGCCGTTCAATGCCTGCTGAAATATATTTTAATCCTGCAAAATCGAAATAGCTGCTGAGGTAATAACCAAACAAACCCATCAATGCCAGGTAAAACCATTGCTTAAGGGTGAGTTTGCTTTGTTTTTCCTTACTGCTGGCAAACCATGCCATCACCAGGAAAAAAGGAAGGGAGAACAACATGCGTAATGCTAAAAGTGAAACGGCATCAACTGCCGTTTCACGAAAAGCATATTTTACAATAACCGCTTTGGTTGAGAAGAATAAAGAACCAATGAGCGTAATGAGTGCACCGGCTACAGAGAGTTTTTGTACTGTTTTGCCTTGTTCATTCATGTATGCCGCTTTGGAGTTGGATTAAACGCTTACATTGAAATCTCTCAATGCATCATTTAAGCTGGTTTTTAAATCGGTGCTTGGTTTACGCTGACCAATGATTAAGGCACAGCCTACACCAAATTCGCCTGCAGGGAATTGTTTTGTATAAGATCCGGGAATAACCACGCTGCGTGCAGGTACACGTCCTTTCATTTCAAAAGGAACAGGGCCTGTAACATCAATAATCTTGGTTGATTTGGTTAATACCACGTTGGCACCAAGTACGGCTTCTTTTTCAACAATCACACCTTCCACCACAATACAACGGCTGCCAATAAAACACCCGTCTTCAATAATTACGGGGCTTGCCTGGAGAGGTTCCAATACACCACCAATACCAACACCACCGCTCAGGTGTACACCTTTACCAATCTGTGCACAGCTTCCAACAGTTGCCCATGTATCAACCATTGTGCCTTCATCAACATAAGCACCAATGTTTACATAGCTTGGCATGAGTACCACGTTCTTGGCGAGGTAAGCACCATATCTTGCAACCGCATGAGGAACAGCACGAACACCTAATTCCTTATAATTTTTCTTGAGCAGCATTTTATCGTAAAACTCAAAAGGAGCCAAGTCCCAGGTTTGCATTTGCTGAATACCAAAGTACAGGAGAATGGCTTGTTTTACCCATTCGTTAACCTGCCAGCCATGTTCCGTAGGTTCGGCAGTACGTAAACGTCCTTTATCCACTTCTTCAATCACAGCTCTTACAGCATCAGTGTATGTATTGTCTTTCAGAAGCTCACGATTTGCCCATGCTTCAAGAATAAGATTTTTCAGTTCCATTAGTTCGATTTTGCTGCGAAAATAGAGCAAGCTGTACAATTAAGTTCAATTCTTTTTGTTTCATAAGTGTAAGTGGCAATGATGGTGCTTTTTTTGTGAACAATTGTTGATTCGTTTTTTTGATATTCTGAATAGTCATGAAATCATCAAATTTTTATCAGGCAGCATGTACGGCGTCTGGTCTGTCTTGTTACCAGTATTTTTGATTTGAAAACAAGTAACATGAAGCAATCCACCATTGTCCTTTTATTATCCGTATTTATTTTTAACGCAGCTTACTCCCAGGATTTCACAACTGAAAAGACCAAATCACATTTCGAAGTTTCGGCTAAATATCTTTCACGAAATGTTTACCTGGGAAGAACTGATTCTGCAAAAATTTCTTACCTCTCACCGGGAATTGGTTTCTTTCATAAATCAGGTTTTCATTTGCTGGGTTCAGTTTCCTATATGCCCAACGGTGGCGCCAACAGGATAGATGTGGCGACGATTGAAGCGGGTTATGATTTTACCATTGGCCCAAAGTTTTACGGTGGTATTTATGCCGATCAATTCTTTTATAATACAGGAAGTTTTGCTGTGAATGCTGAAATACATACCAGCATTGGCATGTACGGCGGTTATGATGCAGGTTGGGTAACCATTAACGGCGGTGCAGGTTATACATTGGGAGCATTGCCCGATATTATTACGGAAGCTGGTTTAAGTCACAGCTTTTTTGCTGATAAGGAAAGGCTGGAAATAACTCCATCAGCAAAGTTTAATGCAGGCTCACAAAACTATTATAAGGCTTACTATACTTCTGGAAGGGCTTCCAAGTCAGGTGTGGCATTGTCTAAATCAAAAGGAAAGGGCAGGGGGCTTGGTAATTCCGGTTCCACCACCACAACAACAACAGTTACCACCACCATTCAGGATGCATCACATTTTACCCTGCTTGATTATGAAATCAGCTGCCCCTTTGATTACAAACTGAAGAAATGGGAACTGAAGTTTACGCCTACACTGGCCATCCCCGTTAACCCGGCAACTATTGTAAATGGCACACAGATGGTGCAGGAAAGCATCAGTAATCATCTTTACAGTGAGGCTGAACTTATTTACAGTTTCTGATCCTGTTAAGTTGAATGTTCCTGTTTAAGCTGCATTTAATAAATTGCACCCAATTTCTATTTCATGCAGATAGCATTTGATGCCAAACGTGCATATCATAATCAAACAGGTTTAGGACATTACAGCCGTACATTAATCCGTTCGCTGGCAATATCATTTCCGCAACATCATTATTATTTATTCAATCCAAAACCTTCTTCGCTGTTTTATTTCGATGCGCTGAAGAATATAACGGAAGTAAATCCTTCCAACATATTTACAAAAAAACTTTCGTCGTTGTGGAGAAGCAATTGGGTAAAGCGTGATTTAAAGAAACGGAAGATTGATCTGTACCACGGTCTAAGCCATGAAATACCGGTGAACATTCATAAAACAGGGATTAAATCAGTTGTTACCATTCATGACCTTATTCATGAACGTTATCCTGAGCAATATAAATTCATTGACCGAAAAATCTATACAAGAAAATTCAGGTATGCCTGTAACCATGCCGACAGGATTATTGCCATCAGCGAACAAACCAAACAGGATATTATCAAGTTCTACAAAATACCTGCAGCTAAAATTGATGTGTGTTACCAAAGCTGCAATCCTTCATTTGGCGAAACAGTTTCAGATACTGTAAAGCAACGGGTGAAAGAACATTACCATTTGCCTGACCGTTATTTTCTTTATGTAGGATCGATCATTGAACGCAAGAACCTGCTGAATGTATGCAAGGCGCTTCAACTGGCAGGAGATGAGATCAGCATTCCACTGGTTGTAATTGGCAACGGATCGGCCTATAAACAACAGGTGAAGGATTTTCTTTACCTGAATAACGTTTACGAAAAAGTTATTTTCTTATCTGATTCACCTCAGGCAAAATTTTCGCCAACCTTTCAATCGGCTGTTGATTTTCCTGCTATTTATCAAATGGCTGAAGGAATGATTTATCCATCCGTGTTTGAAGGGTTTGGTATTCCTGTGCTGGAAGCATTGTGGAGCCGCATACCGGTTATTACATCCAATGTTTCCTGTTTGCCCGAAGCTGGTGGTGATGGTGCTTTTTATGTTGATCCAACCAAGCCTGAAGAAATTGCTGCACAAATGAAACGGATCTTAAACGACAAACAATTTGTTGCTCAGCAGGTTGAAAAAGGATGGCAGCATGCACAGAAATTTACCAATGAACATACTGCTGCACAGGTAATGAAAGTGTACGAAAAAGTAGTTCATTCATAAAGAATCATTGAAAATTGAAAGTGGCTTTTCTGCTTTTCAATTCTACACTTTTCATTCTAAATTCTTCATTCACCCTCAGGGTTGTATTTTTGCGGCTATGATGATTGATTGTACAAAGAAGGAACTGGAGATATTGCAGATCATTGGAGATTGTGCACAGAAGATGAATGTGCCCTGTTATCTTGTTGGTGGTTTTGTAAGAGATAAATTATTACAAAGAGATTGTAAGGATCTTGATTGTGTTTGTGTAGGCGATGGTATTGCTCTTGCGCATGAAGTGGCTTCCCGTTTTACTCCGCAGCCGCAGGTAGCTTATTTTAAAACATTCGGTACAGCTAATATAAAGGTGGATGGTTTTGAAATTGAATTTGTTGGTGCACGTAAAGAAAGCTATGCATCGCATTCAAGAAAACCTGAAGTGGAACCCGGCACATTGGATGATGATCAGAAGCGCAGGGATTTCAGCATCAATGCACTTGCCATCAGTTTAAATAAAGATGATTACGGGCAATTGGTTGATCCCTTTAATGGTATTGAAGACCTTGAGCTGAAAATCATCCGCACACCATTGGAACCGGGTACAACGTTCAGCGATGATCCGTTACGGATGATGCGTGCTGTTCGTTTTGCTTCACAACTTGGTTTTTCCATTTTACCTGAAACATGGATTGGTATTATTGAAAATGCAGAACGCATCCGTATTGTTTCGAAAGAACGGATTGCTGATGAGCTGAATAAAATTGTATTGAGTCCAAAGCCTTCCATTGGTTTTGAATTGCTGTACAAATGTGGTTTGCTGAAAATTATTTTCCCGCAGATGGTAGATCTTGCCGGTGCTGAATACATTGATGGCAAAGGCCACAAGGATAATTTTTATCACACCATCCAGGTACTCGATAATATTTCAGAACATACAACTGACTTGTGGTTGCGCTGGGCGGCTATCCTGCACGATATTGGTAAGCCGGCCACCAAACGTTTTGAGCAAGGTCATGGCTGGACGTTTCATGGTCATGAGGTGGTGGGTGGAAGAATGGTGCCTAAGATTTTTACACAGCTCAAACTTCCGATGAATGAAAAAATGAAGTTTGTGAAAAAGCTGGTGGAGCTGCACCTGCGTCCCATCAGTTTAACCAAAGAAAATATTACCGATAGTGCGATACGCCGGTTGTTGTTTGACGCAGGCGAAGATTTTGATGCATTGATGATGTTATGCAATGCTGATATTACTTCCAAGAATCAGCATAAGGTGCAACGTTACCTGCAGAATTTTGAAATGGTTCGTATGCGTTGCCGTGAAGTGGAAGAGAAAGATCATATACGCACCTGGCAGCCACCAATCACGGGAGAAATCATTATGCAGACATTCAATGTTCCTCCTTCAAAAATTGTTGGCGACCTGAAAACGGCAATTAAAGATGCGATTCTTGACGGGCAGATTGAAAATAATTACGATGCTGCTTTTGAATTTATGCTGCAAAAAGCGAAGGAAGTAAATCTTGTTCCTGTGAGGGAATAAATCTATTTTTGTTGTTGACATTTGGATGGATAAGCTTGCTTACGCATCTCAGATTTCAAATTAATCACTTCAAATTTATTTATGGCTGTTTTACGTTTCAGGGTTTATTGGGAAGAAGATGATGCAGTTTACAGGGATGTTGCCATTAAGCATACGCAAAACTTTAAAGAGTTGCATGATGCTATTCTGAAAGCATATGAGTTTGATAATAAACACAAGGCAACCTTTCATCGCAGTAACGATCATTGGCAGCGTGGCCGTGAAATTTCATTGGAGAAATACGACAAGCCTTATAAAGCTGAGCCATTGCTGATGGAAGAAACGACTGTTGGCAGTGAAATTCGTGAACCGAATCAGAAGTTTATTTACATCTACGATTTTAATAAAAACTGGACTTTTCTTGTTGAGCTTATTAATGTAAGTAAAGAAGAAAATCCAAAGCTGGTTTATCCCTGCACTGTACGCAGCGAAGGAATTGCACCAAGTCAATACGGAACGAAAGGATTGGTTGGCGATAAACTTGCTGAAGTGGAAGAGAAATACGATTTAGCTTCAGTTGGTGATGGTTTTGGTGAAGAAGGTGAAGAAGAAGATGGTACCGGAGAGGAGGAAGATGAAAGCACAGAAGATGATACTGCGTTCTAACTCTGCATCAACAGTTATCAATTTTAATTACAATCATTAAACATACAGCTGAGTTCTGTACAAACTCATTTGTAGATGCAAAAAACAGTTATTCTTATTGTTGGGCCAACGGCTGTTGGTAAAACTGCAGCAGCAGTTCATCTTGCACAACAATTTTCCACTGAAATTATTTCAGCCGATTCACGGCAATGCTTTAAAGAAATTTCTATTGGTGTAGCCAAACCTTCAGCAGAGGAGTTAAAACTGGTAAAACATCATTTTATCAATTCTCATTCGGTTCATGATGAAGTTACTGCTGCTTCCTATGAAACCTATGCATTAAATGCAGTTCAGCAGATTTTCAATGAGCATAACGTTGCTGTAATGGTTGGTGGCACAGGTTTGTACATCAAAGCTTTTTGTGAAGGCATGGATGAAATTCCTGCTGTAAAAGAAGAACTGAGAACAGAACTCCAGGACAAACTTAAACAGAACGGTATTGAATGGCTGCAGCAACAATTAACTGAACTTGATCCTTTGTTTGCAGCAAAAGGCGAAATGCAGAACCCTCAGCGTATGCTCAGGGCTTTGGAAATTGTTTTGCAAACCGGGAAGTCAATTATCACATTCAGAAAAGGCGAGAAGCAAAAAAGGGATTTTAATATCATTAAAATCGGGTTGGATTTGCCACGGGAAGAGTTGTACAACCGCATTAACCAGCGTGTAGATATTATGATGGATGAAGGGTTGCTGAAAGAAGCTGAATCAGTTTATCATCTTCGTCATTTCAATGCATTGCAAACAGTTGGCTACAGGGAGTTGTTTGATTTTTTTGATGGTAACTGTAATCTTGAAACAGCCATCAGCAAAATCAAGCAAAACTCACGACATTATGCCAAGCGGCAGTTAACATGGTTCAGGCGTGATGAACAGATTAAATGGTTTCATCCAAAACAAATAACTGAAATTGAACAATACATCAGGGAAGAAATAAAAAAAGCGGATCAAAACTGATCCGCTTCCTGTTTTATTCGAAGTAAGAAATTAAAACTTAAATCCTACAGTTGCAGTAATCTGACCGTTGTAATAATTATCTTTTGCATAAGGGAATGTAGCCGAACTCAATGTATAAGGTATATGGAAGTTTCTTCCAAAACCATGCGCATAAGTAAGATCAATGAACATGCCTTTATCCCTGTATCCAACACCAAGGCTTGGTGTCATGCGCCATCCCTTTACATTTGAACCTGATAAAAAGTCTTTGCTGTAAGGGCTTCCCATATAGTTAAATCCGGCACGAACCATCAATGTTTTAAACTTCAGCTCACCACCAATTTTTGCATTTACAGCCATCTTGTAAGTGTTATCAATGGATGTGTTTAATCCTTTGAAATAATCCACTTCACTTTGCGACGGAACATTTTCGCTGCTGCTGTACGACATTGCTTTATAATTCACCAGTTCAACATCACCGGTAATGAAAGCTTTTTGTTTTGTAACATCGTTTATTTCACGGAATACGTATGATACACTTGCACCTAATTTCCAGGGTGTGTTTAATTGGTAATTATAAACGTTATCACTTCCGTTAATTCCTGCTACGCTGTTTATATCAGCTGTATTGTACGTATAAGATGTAGGTTTTGAAGGATCGTTATTCAAACGGCGTGAAAGATTTTCAATGTTGCTGGTTATGCTTGCATCAGCCACATCTTTCAATGAAATTATCGATGGGGTGTGGAAGGTTAAACCAATACGGAAATATTCAACCGGTTTGAAAATAATACCAAGCTTGGCATTAAAACCGGTACCTGTTGTTTTAAGATTCTCCCTGAAAATAAAACTGTCAAAATCATTGTTTGTATTTCCAGTCCCGTCTTTTTCAGTGATGGTGCTTTTTCGTTCGTAATTAATAATGGGAATACCAATGGTAACACCATAAAGGAATTTATTGTTCCTGTTCCATGCCATTGCGATTGCGGCTTCGGTCATGCCACCGCCTGTTTGATAAGCAAACTTCTGGTTCAACATTTTATCTGTACTTGCATAAGTGAATAAATGCCCGTTGGCATCAATATCAAGTAAATAAGATTCGTAAGCCTGGCTTGCACCTAATGGAAAATTTTTCCTGATATCATCCACGCTGGTGGCGCTGCTGTTGTCAACTTCTTCAATCCATTTAAACGAATAGGAGCTGTTCAGGTTTGTTCCTCCATAAGAAAAACCGGAATTGAAATTTGCTGTTCTGTTTACAGCAAATGAAAGTGCAGTGCTGTTATTATTGTAACGGTTCCCCCAGCCAAAAATAAAACCGCTTGTTCCAATGTTGAATTTGTTTTTGCTGCCGGTTGTTGTCTGATCGTTGTACAACATTTTATCCGAGTTGAGATTGAAAGCCGGGCTGAAAACTATTTCATTTGTTCTGAACTGTGCAAGACCTGCCGGATTAATGAAGCTGGAACTGATATCGCCGCCAAGAGAAATATTTGCTCCGCCAATTGCCTGTATACGTGCCGATCCAGTAGAAACGGGCTGATAGGAGAAACGCAATGCATCGAAAATATCCTGGGCGTTTATCTCTTGTATTAAGCACATAGCAATTCCTGCTATGAAAATTTTTTTCATAAAATGGTTATTTGTGGAATTTCATTAAAATCAATCACCTTTTAGTTACGACGGCCGCCTGCAGAACCTCCTGATGAACTTGAAGAAGAACTACTGCTGCTACTTGAAGAAGATGAAGATGATGATGATGAACTGCTGCTAGGAGTGTATGTATGGTTACTTGTTCCTGATGAGGAAGAAGAAGAACCTGAATTATAGTTGGAAGAAGAATTGTTGTTGCTTCCACCACCAAAAAATCCTGTTCTGCCATTACTACTACCGCTGTTATTATTGCTGAAATAGCGCCCTCCGTTAGAACCCGGTTTGGAGAAGCTTGATCCGGAATTTGAAGGGTATCGCTGTATGGGTGATGAATAGCGTACTACATTGCTATGGGCAGGAGTACCTGGTCCACCAACAACAATTGTATTATTACCTCCGGGAATTAAAATATAATTTGAATAGCCTTTATATCCATAAGTCCAGGGGTTATAAGGATTGTAACCATAGCTGTTGTAATTACCCCAGCCGTAGTTCATGCCCCAGTAATTATTCCATCCCCAGGTGTTGTAAGGATTATTCCATGTATTCCAACCCCAGCTTCCATAACGTGGAGTATCCCAGTAATAATCATCATAGTAACGAAGACGTGGATCACGGATTTCCTGGCGAAGACGGCGGTCTTCCAGGTTGCGATCGTTATAAGAAAGCCTGTTATCCTGGTCCTTATCTACTTGTGCATAAGTACTGGCTTCTTTTACAGGTGAATAATAAACATCATCAGGTGTTTGTCCAACACGGTAAGTAGCACAGGAACTAAGCCCAGCTAACATTAAACCGAAGAGTAAAATTCGGGTTCCCATAATTTTAGAATTTAGGTTTGTAATGTGAAGTTACTACTTTTGCAACTTCGTGTAAACAACTATTTTATAGCAACAAAGAACAAGCCATAACAGCTTATTCATTGTATGGTGGCTGTTAAATTAATGGTAAACATTTCATAAAGAAAATTAACAATGGCAGAGGCAATTACTTCCCGTGAACAGGATTATTCGCAATGGTACAACGATCTGATTTTAAAAGGTGGACTGGCTGATTATTCAGCTGTAAGAGGCTGTATGGTTATTAAACCGTATGGATTTGCTCTTTGGGAAAATATGCGTGATCAATTAGACAGGATGTTTAAAGAAACAGGTCATGTGAATGCTTATTTCCCACTCTTCATCCCAAAAAGCTTTTTGAGCAGGGAAGCAGCCCATGTGGAAGGTTTTGCCAAAGAATGTGCTGTTGTAACACATTACAGGCTTAAGAACGATCCAAACGGTGGTGGTGTTGTGGTTGATCCGGAAGCAAAGCTGGAAGAGGAACTGATTGTTCGCCCGACTTCTGAAACAATTATCTGGAATACGTATAAAGACTGGATTCAGTCGTACAGGGATTTACCCATTCTTGTAAACCAATGGGCAAACGTGGTGCGTTGGGAAATGCGTACAAGATTGTTTTTACGTACTGCAGAATTTTTATGGCAGGAAGGACATACAGCACATGCAACTGCTGACGAAGCGGTGATTGAAACAAGAAAAATGCTGGATGTATATGCACAGTTTGCAGAAGAATGGATGGCTGTACCTGTTATTAAAGGGGTGAAAACAGCCAATGAACGTTTTGCAGGTGCAGTTGATACTTATTGCATTGAAGCACTGATGCAGGATGGCAAAGCACTGCAGGCAGGCACATCACATTTCCTTGGACAGAACTTTGCCAAAGCCTTTGATGTAAAATTCAGCGATAAGGAAAATAAACTTGAATATGTATGGGCAACCAGCTGGGGTGTAAGCACAAGGCTGATTGGAGGATTGGTGATGGCTCACAGTGATGATCAGGGTTTGATTCTTCCTCCAAAAATTGCCCCGTTGCAGGTGGTGATTGTTCCAATTTTCAAAAATGATGTTGAAAAGGGAATGATCGATAACAAGGTTGCTGAGATTATTCAAAACCTGAAAGATCTTGGTATCAGGGTGAAATACGACGACCAGGATAATGTAAGACCGGGCTGGAAATTTGCAGAATATGAACTGAAAGGTGTTCCTGTACGTATGGCAATCGGGCCAAGAGATTTAAGTAACAACGTGGTTGAAATTGCCCGCAGGGATACGAAGCAGAAGCAATCAGTAACTATGGATGGCATTGCTTTCTATGTACAGGCTTTGCTTGATGAAATTCAGCTGAATATTTTTGAAAAGGCAAGACGTTATCGTGATGAACACATCACCCGTGTAAACACATGGGATGAGTTTGTTGAAACGCTTCAGAATAAAGGTGGTTTTGTATCAGCTCATTGGGATGGTACTGCTGAAACAGAAGAAGAAATTAAAACCAAAACAAAGGCAACCATCCGCTGTATTCCGTTGGATAATGAACCTGAAGAAGGAACCTGTATTTTAACCGGCAAGCCTTCCACACAAAGAGTTTTATTTGCGTTGGCTTATTAATAACTGATGTAATAAAGTGAAGAGCACAGCCATTGGTTGTGCTCTTTTTTTATTTGATAAAGTTCGATCTCCATTGTATGTTTGGTTATGCAGTTATTCTTACTGGATAATATGTACAGCAACACTGTTAAGTGGATGGAGCAGCACATGCTTACCTGTCCAAGTAAGTTTTTTACGCATATCGATTGTCCCGGCTGTGGTTTGCAGCGCAGTTATATTTCGCTGCTGAAAGGAGATGTAGCTGAAAGCTTGCGACTTTATCCAGCTGCAATACCTATTATGTTTTTAATTGTGTTCCTTTTGCTGCACCTGGCAAATAAGTATAAAAAGGGTACAAATATCCTTGCAGTTTTATATATTTTCTGTGCAATAATAATTGCAGTACATTATATTTACAGGGTAGTAACACACCAAATTTTCTAACGAATGGAACAAAATCAGCAGCAGGATTATTTAACACCTAATCAAACTGTACTTCCTCCTCTTCCTAATGCAACGGTATCTTTAGTACTGGGAATACTTTCAATCGTTGTTTGCGGTGTTGGATTTGTGCTTGGAATAATCGGAGTTGTTATGGCGAACAAAGATTTGAGTTTATATGCCAATAATCCCGGTGTATACAGTGAGTCATCTTATAACAACAGCAAAACAGGACGTATTTGTTCTATCATCGGAATTATTGTATCGTCATTATTTGTAGTGGCATATGCTGCATATATGATCTGGATTCTTTCAATAATTAAAGATCTTAAACAATAAATTCTTTTCAAATCAAAACCAAGCTTTATGGATCAGCAAAACAATCAGGTTCAACAACCACTTCCTAACGGAACTACTGTTCTGGTATTAGGCATTCTTTCAATTGTAATATGTTTCATTACGGGAATTATTGCACTGGTAATGGCCAAGAAAGATATGGCACTTTATAATGCAAATCCCGGTATGTACACTCCTGCATCTTACAACAACTTAAAGATTGGACGCATCTGCGCAATCATTGGTATTGTGTTGCAGGCAATAGGCATATTAGTTTATATCCTTATGATTGTAGTATTTGTTGGAGCTGCTGCAACAGGCGGATTCAATCATTAATAAACTTTATTCTGCAATTCATTGAAAAGCCGCTTTATTTAAGCGGCTTTTTTATTCTTTTGTTGCGAGGTAATTATAATCAGCAATCAATCGCTCCAGGAACATATCCACTTCAAGATTTGTTTGAATTTTCAATACTTCTTTAATTCTGCCGGCAATGCGGTGTGCAGTGTCGTACCTGTTTGTTTTATACATTTGAGTTAACACCGATTTGATTGTGTTAATATCCCTGTCGCTCAGTTTTAAAACTTCCGGAAAAAGAACCTTATAATCCTTTTGAGTTATTTCCATAAACACTGTATCGTGTATGGAACTGTCGATTTTTGTATTCACAATGGTAGTGCCCGCAGCAAGATCGCCAAGCCGTTGGTTTTTTGCTGTAACAGCAATAACAATCACCACTACAACTCCGCCGAAAATGAAGTAGAAAAATTTTATAACAATGTATATGTCGGGCAACAATACACTGAAGAAAAGCGGCCATTCCCAAATCCGGAAAAACCATCTTAAAATATATTGGCTGATATTCGGATCACCGCCATCCAAACTCATCACCCGTAATCTCAAAGCTTTTTTACCCAGGCTTTGACCATACATTGTTATTTCACAAACAACATGGTACAGCAGCATGGGTATGCAAATGAGTAAAATATCAATTGTGTAAGCCTGTTCAAATGCAATATCTGTAATAATGTAAATGAGATATTTCATCAGGTACATGTACAGCAGTAAAATAACCAGGTCAATAAAATATGCGCCCAGCCTTTTGTGGAAAGGGGCAATTTCAAACTCTAATGAAATGTTGAACGGGGTGCTTATCAGTACATCGGGCATACAGCAAATTCTGTTTGTAAAATAAAGGAATTAATTGAACCAAATTGTTTGTAATTAAAAATTACTTGGTATTTTCATTTACAGACTAAAGCTATGCGAGAAGCACTATTCATTAAAAAAAATGCGCAGAAGTGGAACGAATACCAATATCTGCAAACTGAAGATCCGGATCAAACCGCTGATAGGTTTATTACATTACTTGATGATCTTTCTTATTCACGTACATTTTACCCGCACAGCAAAGTAACCCGCTGGATTAACAGTCTTGCAGTAAGCATTTATCAAACTATTTACCAGAATAAAAAACAAAAGTTTTCACGCCTTTTTACTTTCTGGCAATATGAATTACCGCTGATGTTCAGGAAATACCACCGTATGTTGCTGTATACCTTTCTTGCATTTTCACTGTTTTGTTCAATGGCCGTTCTTTCGTCCATGAAAGATGATGGATTTGTAAAAGGAGTACTGGGTGAAAACTATGTTTCAATGACCGAGGATAATATTGAAAAAGGTGATCCCTTTGGTGTGTATAGCGATGAAAGCAGTTTTAACATGTTTGTACGGATTGCTTTTAATAATATCAAAGTAGGCTTTTTGATGATTGCAGGCGGATTACTGGCAGGTATTGGTACAATGCTAGTATTTTTTCAGAATTGCATTATGCTGGGCAGTTTTCAATATTGGTTTTTTGCAAAAGGATTGGGATGGGAGAGTGTACTTGTAATCTGGATACATGGCACATTGGAAATTTCAGGAATGATTATTGAAGCATGTGCAGGTTTTATTCTTGCAAAAAGTATTCTTTTCCCGGGCACTTTTACCCGATGGGTTTCATTTAAACGAGGAGCAAAGGATGCAATGAAAATCTGCATATCACTGATACCAATAACCCTTACAGCTGCATTTCTTGAAAGTTATATCACACGTCTCAGCTCAAATGCATTTGACAAAACAACCAACACATCACTTGCAACAGGAACAAGCATTGCCATACTTGCTGTTTCACTTGCGTTTATTATCTGGTATTTTGTTATTTATCCCATCAGGCTCGAAAAACGTTTTGCAAATAAATCACTACTGACAGAAAAAACAAAGGGATCGTGAATATGAAAAGAGCTGTTTGGTTAGGTTTATTTTTATTTGGGTTCATGATTGCTTCGCATGCACAGGAAGTGATTGTAGACTCTGCTGTTGCTCCGCCACAGGTAGCCGACAGCAGTTATGAAGATGAAACTGTTTCAACTGAAAAAAACGTAAATACAAGCGATACGACTATTTCAATGGATTTCTGGGAATACCCGGTTGACAGTATTAACTCGTTTCGAAAGCAGAAAGATTTCAGCTATGTAAAAAATTTAGACAGCCTGTTAAAAGTATGGCAGGCACAACAAAAAACTGTTGCTAAACCAACTACGCAACAGAAGGAAGTGGATGTTTCACCTGTATTTTCTTTTGTACGCATTTTGCTTTGGTCAATTGCAATTGCTGTTATTTTATTTGTGATTTACCGGTTGTTTCTTTCTGAAAATGGATTGTTTACATCTCCCACAAAAAACAAATTGCTTGAACTGGAAGAAGAGCCCGTTACAGATATTGAATATCTTGATCAGCAGCTGAGCGAAGCTGTTAATGCAGGCGATTACCGTCTTGCAGTACGTTACTTGTACCTGCAGGTGTTATCAAAAATTTCAGAAAAGGGATGGATTGTTTTATCGCCCGATAAAACCAATTACCAGTATGTGCGGGAATTAACAAAACCTCATTTGAAGAATGATTTTTCACGCATTACCATGAATTACGATTATATATGGTATGGTGATTTTGTTATAGAACGGGATGTGTTTACTGCAGTAAAAGAGGAATTTGATCAGTTTCAATTAAAAATTAAACAGGCATGAAACTGATTGTACGATATAGTTTACTCCTGCTCATTATTGCAACAGCTGCCTGCAGAGATAAGAATGCTGTGAAGTTGCCTGATTTGCGGCACACTTATTCAAAGCGAAGTAAAAAACCGTTTGGCGCATTTACAGCATACAATATGCTGAAAGAAAAATACAGCAGTTCAGGTGCCGATTTTTCAACAGTGAATAAACCCTTCTATAAAAACGATGTGACCAAGTATGGAAAGAAGGGATTGTTTGTTGTGATCGCTGAATCGGTATTGATGAGCGAAGAAGATATTGCCTCAATGCTTCATTACGTTGAAAACGGGAACCAGGTTTTTATTTCATCAGAGTACATTTCGGATGAACTGATGGATACACTTGGGCTGCAGGTGCAATACCAGGATCTGTTCAGTATGTTTCAAAACAATCAGAAACCCGGTGATGCATTGCATCTTACAACTGTACAGATGGCTGATACTTTAGAGTTTGGTACAAAAAAATATGGTTTTTATTATTTTCCGTTTAAACGTTGTTTCCTGAAAACTGATAGTACAGAAACTGTGCGCACACTTGGTTTAAATGAAAATGCTGCCCCTGATTTTATTACGCTGCCTTATGGCGATGGCCGTTTCTTTTTTCATCTTCATCCTGAAGCATTCAGCAATTATTTTCTGCTCACGAATAACAACAAGGATTATTTTGAAAATGTATTCACCTATATTCCTGCAGTACGTAATGCTGTTTACTGGGATGATTATTACAGATTGGGCAATTCACCCGATGATGATTTTTCCATGTTTGGTGTTTTCATGAAATACCCGATGCTGCGATGGGCGTTGTTTGTTGCTTTGGGTGCAATTCTATTTTATGTTGCTTTTGGCAGCAAACGCCGGCAACGGATTGTGCCGGTAAAACAGAAATACAATAATGACAGTGTTTCTTTTGTTGAAACAATCGGCCGTTTATACCTGCAGAAAAAAGACAATCACAATATTGCCGATAAGATGATTACCTATTTTATGGAATACATCCGTACGCATTATTACCTGAACACTTCACAGCTCAACAGTGAATTCTTTTCATCACTTTCACGTAAAACTGAAGTGCCTGAGCAGGAAGTAAAAAACTTTTTTGAAAAAATCAGTCATCTGCAGCAATCAGAAAAAATATCTGATGAACAGTTGCTCGATTTAAATAACCGCATTCAATCTTTTCTTAAAAAATAAATTTCATGGATAACCAATTTTTTCAGCAACGCACCGATCTTTCACAACTGAACAACGCCATTGCAACCATACGTGAAGCAGTAGGAAAAGTTATTGTCGGACAGGAACAAATGGTTGAACTGATGATTGCAGGTATACTCGCCGATGGACACATTCTTATTGAAGGTGTACCCGGTGTTGCCAAAACACTTTCGGCGAAACTGATGGCCAAACTGATTGATGCTGAATTTTCACGCATACAGTTTACGCCTGATCTGATGCCGAGTGATGTATTGGGTACATCTGTCTTCAATCCTAAAGAAGCCAGCTTTCAATTTAAGGCAGGGCCATTGTTCAGCAATGTGATTTTGATTGATGAAATTAACCGTGCTCCGGCAAAAACACAATCGGCTTTGTTTGAAGTAATGGAAGAACGGCAAGTTACTGTTGATGGAACAACTTATCCGATGCGTACTCCGTTTATGGTGCTTGCAACGCAAAACCCGATCGACCAGGAAGGAACTTACCGTTTGCCTGAAGCACAGCTTGATCGTTTCCTGTTTAAGATTGAAGTAGGTTATCCAACACTTGAAGAAGAGGTAATGATTTTAAGTAACCAGCACCAGGCCGATAACCGTCACCTGCTGAGCAATATTGAAAAGGTATTGACTGCTGATGAAATTGCAACCTACCGTGAAACCATCCGGCAGATTGTTGTTGAGCCAAAGCTGCTCGAGTTCATCGCAAAAATTGTAAATGAAACAAGAAACAATCCATCTTTATTTCTCGGGGCATCACCACGTGCATCATTAGCCATTGTAAAAGCTGCAAAAGCATTTGCCGCTTTGCGTGGCAGGGATTTTATTACACCCGATGATATTATTGAAGTGGCACCTCATGTGCTTCGTCACCGTATCATTCTTACACCCGAAAAGGAAATGGAAGGTATTACTGCCGATGAACTCATCGACAGAATTATTAAATCATTAGAAGTACCTAGATAGCATGTTCTGGTTGATCATTCTTGCGGGCATACTGCTTTTTATTGCAGCAAAATACTGGCTGAAACCTTTGTATTTCAGCAACAGGTTCTTTTTGCTGGCAGGTGTTTCTATGTTTGTGTTTCTTATTGCATTCTTTTTCCCTGTAATGGAAACACTTGCAAAAGTGCTGTTCTTTGTATTTGCATCTGCAGTTATTGCAGATCTTTTTTTCCTGTTTGTGATTAACCGTAAACCTGTTATTGAACGGAGCTTGCCAGAACGTTTAAGTAACGGTGATGAGAACCTTGTTTATATCACAATAGAAAACCGTTATCCGTTTTCTGTTCATGCAGAAGTGATTGATGAACTTCCTCAACAGTTCCAGGCAAGATCATTTTCAATGAAGCAGGTATTAAAGCCCGGCGAAGTAAAACTGCTGCAGTATAAACTTCGTCCTGTTGAGCGTGGTGAGTATCATTTTGGATTTGTACAGGTGTTTATTCAATCATTACTTGGTTTGGTTGAACGTAAGTTTAAAGGTGCAGAAGAAATCATGGTTCCTGTTTATCCATCGTTTATACAAATGCGGAAGTACCAGTTACATGCCGAAGCTGCACAAACAAAAGAAACCGGGAACCGCAGGTTACGGAAGATTGGTCACAGCATGGAGTTTGAACAGGTAAAGGAATATGTGCAAGGCGATGATGTGCGTACGCTCAACTGGAAAGCAACTGCAAGAAAAGGAGCGTTGATGGTGAATGCTTACACCGATGAAAAAAGTCAGCAGGTGTATTGTGTGATTGATAAAGGCCGCCTCATGAAAATGCCGTTTAATGAGTTAACACTGCTTGATTATGCAATCAATGCAAGTCTGGTAATGTGCAATGTTGCATTGCACAGGCAGGATAAATTCGGGTTGATGACCTTCAGCAATAAAATTGGTTCTGTACTTGCTGCCGACCGTAAACCTGTGCAGCTGGAAAAAGTACTGCAGATTTTATACAACCAGCAAACTGCATTTCTTGAGCCCGATTATGAAATGCTGTACATGCGTATACGTGCAAACATCAAACAGCGCAGTTTAATCATACTGTTTACCAACTTTGAATCACTGGCAGGAATGCAGCGGCAAATGGCTTACCTGAAACGTATTGCCAAATATCATTTACTGTTGCTGGTGTTTTTTGAAAACACCGAATTGAAATCGGTAACAGTGAAAAACGTAAAAGATATTGAAGACCTGTACGTAAAAACAATCGCCGGAAAATATGCGCATGAAAAACGGCTGATTGTAAAAGAACTTCAGAATGCGGGCATATTAAGTATTCTTACTGCTCCTGAAAATGTAACCGTGAATACAATTAATAAGTATATCGAGATTAAGACGAGACAGGCGATATAGATCCTTTTTTTGTCATGAAACTTACGCTAACTCTATTATTATTTTTATCAGTAAATGCTATTTCTGGACAGAATAGAAATATTGAAATTAAGTACGGAGAATCTTATGATAAAGATTTAGTTGATTCTGTTCTTGATTCCTTACATCTGAAAAATGAATTCGTAGTTAGCTTTCGTATAACTTCAGTCTGGATGAAAAATCCAGACTATTTAATAATAACGAAGAAAAATAACAGTATCGCAGCATTTAAATATGTAAATAAATCAGAGAATCACTTAAAGAAGTTATCTATTTCACAAGATTCTTTAATCAGTCTTTGGAATCCTTTTATATCAGATCTTTTTGAAATAAAGAATTCCAACAAAATAATTGACAATTGTTCAAAAGATACAAGCAGAGAAGCAAGGGTTCAATACATTAAGATGATGCCTGAAGATAGCCATAGCTATAAGTTTATTATTATTTCAAAAAGGCAGATAAAAAAGTTACATTATTACGATCCTGAGTTTTTTGAAAAGTACTGTGGTTCTGTAGTTGAAAGGCAAAAGATTATTAAATGTGTTTTAATGATTAAGAAAATATTGCAATCCGCTATTGTTTATTAATTATGAGATTTCAGTATCTATTATCTTGTTTCCACACTCAACCTTCACTTCCTTACCTTTGCCGCCAATGAAACAGGAAACTCCAAACATATTTGCAGAAGGACAGGTGTTATTAGTTGATAAACCGCTGGAATGGACATCGTTTGATGTGGTGGCAAAAATCCGTAATGTCATCAGGATAAAAAAGGTTGGTCATGCAGGTACGCTTGATCCGCTTGCAACTGGTTTGCTGATTCTCTGCACAGGAAAGTTTACAAAGAAAATTAACGAGTACCAGGCCCGTGAAAAAGAATACACCGGCACTATTACTATCGGCTCCACAACTCCAACGTACGACCTGGAAAGTCAGCCGGAGAATGTGAAAGATTATTCGTTTGTAACAAAAGAACTGATTGAAAAAACCACAAAGCAGTTTGTGGGTGATATTATGCAGGTGCCGCCAACACATTCAGCTGTTAAGCGTGATGGAAAACCAGCTTACGTTCTTGCAAGAAAAGGAATTGATGTGGTGCTTGATCCAAGACCAGTCACCATCAAAGAATTTGAAATAACAAGTATTGATCTTCCTGTCATTGGCTTTCGTGTGGTATGTTCAACCGGAACATATATCAGGAGTCTTGCAAATGATTTTGGAAAAGCATTAGGCTGTGGTGCACACCTCAGCAAACTTTGCCGCACAAGAATAGGAGAGTTTACACTCAACGATGCAAGAAGCCTGGAACAAACATTGGAGTGGGTGAGAGAAATAAAATCGTCAGAAGGGATACCCGATTCCCAATGAGAAATTAAAGTTTTCGTAGCGCCAGGTACGATCCTGTTCACGTTTTCCGTAAAGGTTCTGGAAACTTGTTTTAGGAATACGCCATCCGTCGTTTTTTTCAACAAAAGGATAGGAGGGATTCTTTACTCTTAATCCAAAATCAAAACGCAGCAAGAATAATCCAACAAAATCAACACGGAAACCTGTACCCACACTTACACCAAGATCCCTGTAAAAGTTTTTGAATTTAAATACCACCGTATCGTTTCCTGCATTGGCTTTGTTGCGGAAGTTCCACACATTACCTGCATCAATAAAGAATGCTCCACGAAGCACTAATGTATTTGGCCAGATGTTCCAGATGTTATAACGGTATTCAGCATTCGATTCAAAAATCATGTCGCCACTGCGTGTAAAAAACTGGTTACGTCCGCCCGTACGCTGATCCATTGAACTGGAGCCGGGGCCAATACTTCGTAACGGCCATGCACGCATACTGTTGGGGCCACCACCCGTAAACTGTTTGAAGAACGGCATGTTGGCATACTTGTTATCGTATAAATAACCTGCACCCGTTGCAACACGAAGGACAATATTGGTTTTTGGTTTTACAATATTGTATTTATACTCAGCATCAAATTTTACATATTCGAACAGTTCATTGTCAAACAGTCTGATCATTTTTTTCAAACGTCCAAACACAGCACCTGATTCTTCAAAGTTGAAACGGAACGATCCGTAATTATTACTGAATGGATATTTCTTTGACCTGATTTCAGGTTTTGAAACACTGACATTAAGATTGCCCAACACAAAACCTTCGTTAAATGAAGTGCGCAGAAAAGGTGTGTTGGCTAATTGTGTTTTAAATGTATCGGAAAGATTATACAGGTTTACATATTCAATATTGAGCGGGGTAACTTTCCAGATTGCTTTTTTAGGTGTTTGAAACTGCCAGCCAAAATTTGACGTAACCGAAGTAAGTGCAAACAATCCTTTTTTATTCAGGTTCCTGTCGATGATAGAAACGGAATTGGTATTGATTGATTTTTTATTGAGCCATTCTTTACTTTTCTTTTTAAAGAACCAGTCGGGTATTTTAGGAATGGTAATGCTGTTACTGTACGTTCCTTCTACTGCCTGCAGACCGGGGTTAATCTGTCCAACACCCATTTCAACACCACCACGAAGCGTTTGACTTAGTTGTACACCTTGCTTGCCGATGTTCCTGTCCTGCAAACCAACAGTTAAACCAAAACCAACCAGGTTACCTGCTGATGCAAAGATGGATTGTGTTTGGTTAAACACACTTTCAAGGTTGGTGCTGAATGCAAAACGTTTTGAAGGAACCAGTAAAATACTGTAATCAATTTTTGATGAATCTTCTTTTGAAAATGAAGGTTGAATTTTAATAACCTGCCAGAGATTGAGTTTGTTTAATTCCTCAGCTGTACGGCTCACGTCAATCATCCTGTAAATACTGTCGGGTTTTAAAAACAAATGTTGACGGATGAAGATTGGTTTAAACTTTTCTTCTTTGTACTTAACGATCACTTTTCCTCTATCGTTCGTTTCGTAAACAGTTGAATCAATATTTTCACCTTTGTATTCAGGATAAACGGTAATCAGGTTATTACGGAAACGTGTAAAAACAGTTGAATCTGTTTTGGGTTTTACCCTGATAAAAACATTGACAACAGGGTTTTCTCTTCGCTCTTTTGCTTCCTGGAAAACTTCCAGCTGACGTACCGGATCAAACGCAAGATCAGGATCAAGCAATTTCAGGAAAACAGTATCTACATCTGCCCACAAAACATCTCTTGTAATTTTATAAAAACCATTGTTACGGTACAAGGTAATCAGCCTGTCCATTTCAGCAGAGATCCGTTCTTCTGAAAATGGATCGCCTTTCTTCAGGTATGTTTCGGATTGATGGTTGCGTGTAATTTCCTGCAAAGGCAAAATAGCTGTCAGCAATGTATCATCAGGAATCAGAGCAATTGAATCCATCCTGAAAACAGGGCCGGTTATAACTTTGAAATGCGATACTGCACGTATTTGCTCACCTCTGAAAAGGGTATGTACTGTATCAATATGAAAGCTGTCTGTAACATGGCCATTGTAATATCCAATGGTTTTCAGAAATATTTCCATGTTTTCACGGCTCTGGCGAATGTAGCTGGTATCAAAAACAGCCGGGCTCACAAGCCTGTTCAAAATAAGATAGGATTGTTTAATCCGTAATTGCATGCTGTCGGTAAGCTGGGTATTGAGCCGTTCGGTTAAAACCGTTCTTTCTTCTTTTCTGAGCTTATCGTTTACAATTTGGATTTTATTATCATAAACAAATGCCTTTCCTTTGGGAACATCTTTTTTCTTAACAAACTTACTGGTACTGCAGGCAGCCAAAAATGCTGAAGCAAAGCAAAAAATCAGTACTTTAAATATTGCCCGGTAACCTTTCATAATAAGATAAACATGCTGAGTAAAAACGAAGTCAAATATATTCAAAGTTTAGGCCATAAAAAAAGAAGGCAGGAAGAAAGGTTGTTTATTGCCGAGGGAAGTAAAATGGTTGCGGAGTTTATTAAGGAAAAACCGGAGCTGGTTTCCCGGTTATACGCAACCGAAGAATTCTTTCAGCAATATCCTGAAGTTGCTGATTTCAGCGCCCGAACTGTCGTCACGGCAGAAGAGTTACAGCGTATTTCGCAATTGCAAACTGCAAATGAAGCGCTGGCCATTGTTCATTATTTACCAATAAAACATCTTGATCTTATAAAAGGAGGTCAGGTACTGGTGCTGGATGCAATCCGTGACCCCGGTAATATGGGTACCATTATACGTCTTGCTGATTGGTTTGGGATTGGTACAATTGTATGCTCACCGGATTGTGCAGATATTTATAACCCCAAAGTGGTGCAGGCTACAATGGGAAGTATTATGCGGGTTGATATTGTTGAAAAGGAACTGCCTGAATTTTTACAGATGCAGACCTTACCGGTTATTGGTGCTGTTTTGGGAGGAGATGAACTTTCTTCGTTTACATTTCCTGATGATGCATTGGTGGTAATAGGAAGTGAAGCGAACGGAATTGCCAAAGCTGTTTATCCCTTCTTGACACACAAATTAACCATACCAAGGTTTGGTGAAGCTGAGTCACTAAATGCAGCAATTGCAACAGGTATTTTTTTATGGGAGATGAAACGATGACATCAGTTGCCTAAACAGCACTGATACCAACTCTTTTCTGCACACATTGATTCGCTTCCAGTTCGTTGAGCATAAACTGTGCAAGATCGCCTGCGTTAATCCTGTATTTATTTGGTTGTGGCGGATAGTTAATGCTGCTGATATAATTACCTGTCGGGCCATCGTTAATAATATCGGGACTACATACAAAAGTCCAGTCAAGCCCTGATTCATTTAAATACTCAAAAGCTTTGCGGTGTTCATTTCCCACAGGTATATATTCAGGAGGGTAGTTTTTCTGGTCAATAAGCAAACTGTTTTCATCAAAGTTCAAAATGCCCATTCCTCCCAAAGCAATGATGCGCTTTTTGCCAGCTTTTTTCATTTGTTTGATGATATTCTTTATGCCGAGTGATCTTGCTTTATCCGTTCCATCAAATGCACCACCAATGGTGCTGATAACGGCATCACAATCTTTCAATGCATCATACACTTCGCCTTCATCAAACAAAGCACCTTTAACCAATTCAAGTTGATCATTTTCTATTTTGAGATCAAACACATTTCGTCCAAAGGCTTTTATCTGGTAATTTCTCCAGAGAGCCTGTTGAACAACCTGTATTCCTACCTGGCCAGTTGCACCAAAAACAATCAGTTTCATGATTAAAGCATTTCTTACAATTTACTCCAGTTTTTGAAATCTGTTAAAATTTTATTTACACTCAACCTTTGGTACGGAATTTTAATCTTTGTAATAAAAAAAGGATTGAGAAAATATTTACTTCTTTCAGCTTTACTGGTATCAAGTCATTTTCTGAAAGCACAGAAGATTGACAGCTTATTCTTTAATCTCTATACCGACAGCTTAAAAAAAGGTTCGTGGAATTACATTAATGTGGATGCAAAGCTGAGCAACGGCCGTTATATTCCTCTTACAACTGAACAGCTCAATATAAAAGTAAGTGCAGGAAAACTGGAAGGGAACAGCGTGTGGCTTGACTGGGATTTTAAACCTGAGTTTGTAATGGTTGATGTTGAACTGAAGAAAAATCCTTCGGTTAAAAAATCAATTACGATCTGGGTGAAGAAAAAAGATGAACAACTGAATGCACCTGTTCAGGATTCATTGATTCAGCAAATCAACAAGCGAACAAAATCTACTTCAACTAAGAAAAAACGAGGTTTGTAAGTATATATTAAACCTGCCAGAATACCATCAATCGCCAGATTCTGGCAAAAACAATTGCTATTGCAAACAAGCTTAGCAAAATTGCGGTAACTGTTTTCCTTCTGTCATCCTTAACTTTTAAATGTAGTAAAGCAAAAATGAAAGAAATAAAACCTATAAATGAAACATAATACTGAAAGCCGAATTGAAGCAATTCTGTTATCCCAAAAAGAGCCCTCGTTTTTCCATCCACTCGAAGATATTCTTTAGCGATTTCAATATTTATGATGATCGTGGCAATTATTGAAATGATGCTTAATAAAACAGCAATATTCAGAAAGTATTTTTTCATGCAATTAAATTTGCATTAGCTGATTTACAAAAAAATCAGCTGCCACCTTTCTTTTTCATCGGTGGTTTAGGTGTTGGCTTTTTTTGTTGCTCAGGTTGCTCAACGGGTATCACTCCATCACCAATCTTTTCCCGTTCTTTAAAATCAATGGCTTCCGGCACAGGAGCTTCACCATCTTTTAATTTAAAGTTGAATACCTTTTCAATGTGCTGCCATTGCCCGTTCTTCCATTGAAAACCTTCATAGTCGCCATCAGGAATATAAGTGTAGACTTTGTTGGGTTCATTTGTTTCTGAAATGAGATGATCGTAAATAATCATGTCCATTTCTTCATCGTACTGCACACGGGCACGACCATCTTTTTTGTATTCAAGTAAAAAGCGTGCAACAGCTGGTTTGGGAATGGTATCTTCTGCAAAAGAAAATGCTGATTGCTGACCAAACAGTGGTTGATTCTGTTCGTCAAACGATAAAACATCAATCCACTTTCTTGTTGTTTTGATGTTGTTTTCATCGTAGCCCAGCAATGTGTAATATTTTTTACCCTTGTTTTCTTTTTGAATGATTTTGTAATACACAGCACCAATCCAGCCAAGGTTGTCGGCAATGGTATCAGTTCTGTCTTCTGTAAACTCACTTACATCACGCAGCGGAATAAATTTCTGTTTACCTGTTTGATTACGCAGTTGAATAAAGCCACGCTGGCGGCAATAATTATCGTCTTTCACTACCTGCCAGGTAAAAATGCGGAAACTGCTGTCAGGACTATAAAGTTTTGAAATGGTTGTTAACGAATCAAAGGAGAAGTAAAACGATTTATCCATGATCAGTGCACGAACAAGGATACGTGTGAAATTACTGTCGCTGCGAAAACGCACTGCCGCATCTTTTCCATTTACAATCTCATAACTGAATTTCTTCAGCGAGTCTTGCTTTAGTTTGAATTGCTTCAGTTCAGCAGGAGTTAAACGCTGGGCATTTACAGCAAATACAGAAAGCAGGCAGAAAAGGGTAAACAGTTTTTTCATTATTTCATTAACTGATCAAGTGCAAAATTATTGTGTTCATTGCTGTTTACAGAGATCGTTGGCAAATGCTAACAAATCTTTATACACTGCATCAACGGTGGAAGGCTCGGGTTTTTCTTCTTCCCTTGTAGGAAGATAAACAGTAAAGGCGCCAAACTTCTTCCCAAACAGCATATCATTTGGCATGTTGCCCACCATGATTGTTTTTCCGAGATCAATATCGGGGAAATCATTTTTTGCCTGCAATGCCATTCCGGGGTTTGGTTTACGGTTGATGTCGTTATTATCTGTTGCCGTACAATAATATGTTTTAGTGATACGGCCATCATTCGCTTCAATTTCATTGACCATCTTTTCTGTAATGATGTTCAGCTCATCAAGTGTCATCAAACCTTTTCCAATACCAGCCTGGTTGCTTGTAACGATGATGTGTTTGAATAATGGAGTAAGCTTTGCAATTGCTTCCAACGAACCGGGTCTGAAATGAAAATCTTCCCAGCGTTTAATATAATCACCAATCACTTCTTCATTAATCACACCGTCACGGTCAAGAAATAATGTCCATTCTTTGTTGATCGATGGAAGGGGATTCAATGGAAGAGGAGTAAAGAAAACGCTGTTCGCCGGTTGCTTTTGTGTGGGAATATATTGAATCATGTTTAGTCGTTTGAAGCGAAATAACGTTCTTCCACCAACTGGCAAATAATATGTCCCAGCAAAATATGGCTTTCCTGTATACGTGGTGTAACAGTAGAAGGAACATTAAACAAATAATCACTCAGCTCTTTCAGTTTGCCGCCGGTTTTGCCGGTAAAACCAATCGTAATGATTCCTTTTTCTTTTGCTGCCTTGAACGTTTCTACAATGTTTGCTGAGTTGCCAGAAGTTGAAAGACCGATCACAATATCACCGTGATGACCAAGGCCTTTCAGCAATCTTGCATAAGCCACGTCAAAACTGTAATCGTTGGCAATGGCTGTGAGATAAGAAGTGTTTACATGCAATGCTTCAGCCGGTAATGCTTCACGGTCGAGGTAAAAACGACCACTCAACTCTGCTGATAAATGCTGCGCATCAGCCGCACTGCCACCGTTTCCACAAAACAACACTTTCTTACCATTGCGAAATGCTTCTACAATGATATTGCTCACTGTATCAAGCTGTGCAATCAATGCATCATCGCCCAGCAATTGTTGTTTTACTGAAACAGAGTCTGCAATCAGTTGTTTAATCTGTTCACTCATGCGGCAAAGATAAATTAATTGAAAGCGAGTTGAAGAATAGCTTCCGTCATTTTACTCCAGGCATATTTCTTTTTCTCTTCCCGGAGATCTGGAAGAAAATGTTCCGGCCCCGTCTGCATGTATTCAGCCATAGAAGCTGCAATTGATGCTGCATTTGGTTCGCAAACCAATCCCACTTTTCCATGTGGTACAAATGCAGGCAAACCACCCACATTAGTAACAATCATGGGTATTTCAAAATGAAAGGCGAGGGGAGTAACGCCGCTTTGCGTTGCATTACGGTAAGGCTGTACAACCACATCGGAAGCACAGAGATAATATTTTACTTCACTATCGGCAATAAACTCAGTACGCAAAATCAACTGATCCTTTATGCCAAGTTGCTCAACAAGATCATCATACAATTTCCTGTCTTCGTAAAACTCACCGGCTACTAATAATTTGAAATTTGAAGTCTGAGGTTTACTGTTTTTTAAAGTAGCAACAGCTTCATAAAGCATATCCAGTCCTTTGTATTTCCGGATGAATCCAAAGAACAGGAAGATGAATTCATTTTCATTGATGCCGAGATGTTTTCTTGCTTCAGCTTTTGGAACACTGTTGCCGAAAATATCATAGAGCGGGTGAGGCTCCAGCTTTGCCGGTTTTGTTTGTGTGAAGCTGCGGAGATCATTCAGCACTTTTTCACTCATGGTGATGAATGCATCAACCGGTTTTATAAAATACTTTGTAAATGCATGATCGCCGATGCGTTTTTCATGCGGTGTAATATTATCGGCAATACAAATGATTTTTGTGTGCCTGTTTGATTTGATGTGCCTGAGAATTGTTCCCAATGCAGGCCCCATCAACGGAAGCCAGTAACGTACAACAACCAGATCAGGTTTGAGTTTTTTTATTTCATTGCCCACCATTAACCAGTTGAATGGATTAATGGAATTGACTTTTATTTTAATGCTGAGATCTTTTGGTGCAGGCTCTGATGAATATTGTGTTGTGCCTGGAAATAAAAAACCGGGATACTGCAAGCTGAATGAATAAATAGTTACATCATGACCTTCCTGCTGAAACTGGCGGGCAAGACGCTCATTGTAAATGGCAATGCCACCACGCAGCGGATGAGCCGGGCCAAGGATGACTATTTTTTTTGATGAATGCAATAGAGTCACTGATTGAACTGATTCTGCTGAGTTAACAGATTTATTTTAGATCGTTTGTGAAAATTTTTCGTTTTACCTGAGGTTTAATTCCAAATAGTAAAAGCAAACCAACTTCGTAATTAGTAGCTTTTAGATAATTTGTTAATTGTAATTCATGATTGAGTATAGTTTGTTCCATATCACCAGCCTTTAGCTCTAAAATTATTTTGTTCTCAACCATTATATCTGCATAATAACTTCCTACCTCTGAGTCCTGATAATAAACTTTTATCGGGAATTGGTTTTCAGCATTCAACCCGTTCTTTTTTAGTTCAAGCATTAGTGCATTTTCATAAACCTTTTCAAGAAAACCATAACCTAATTCATTATACACATTATAAAAACAGCGGATGATTTTTTCAGTAAGTTCCTGATATAAATACATAGAAATAAAAATGAGAAATCAGTGAAACTCTGCTCAATCATTCAAATCTGCGTTTCTATTCTTCACAGCCCTGCTTTTTCTTCAATCAGATAAAAATTCCGTTCAGAAGAGTTTCTTGAAATCAGTTCGCCAATAAATCCTGCAAGAAATAACTGCACACCAACAATCATTGCTGTTAATGCAATAAAGAATGCCGGTTTATTGGTAATGCTGAAATTGCTTTCAACCAGTTTGGAAATGATTAAATAAATGCTGCTGATGAAGCCAATGAGAAAGAAAATAGTTCCCCATAAACCAAAGAAATGCATGGGACGTTTTCCAAACTTGCCAACAAATGTTATTGTAGCAAGATCAAGAAAACCATTTACAAACCTGTCCCATCCAAACTTGGTGATGCCGTATTTTCTTTTACGATGCTCCACTACTTTTTCGCCAATCTTTCTGAAGCCTGCCCATTTTGCAAGCACAGGAATGTAGCGGTGCATTTCGCCATATACTTCAATACTCTTGATCACTTTACTGCTGTATGATTTTAAACCGCAGTTAAAATCGTGCAGGTAAATACCACTCATGCTTCTTGTTGCAGCATTGAATAATTTCGATGGAAGATTCTTTGTGAACTTGTTATCGTACCGTTTTTTCTTCCAGCCACTCACCAGGTCAAAACTATCAGTGATAATCATTTTGTACAAATCAGGAATTTCATCAGGACTATCCTGTAAATCTGCATCCATTGTAATCACCACATCGCCCTGGGCTGCTTTAAAGCCTTCGTTTAATGCAGCAGATTTTCCATAGTTACGTTGAAACTTAATGCCCTTGATATTTGCATTGGCAGAACGTAACTGCTGAATGGTTTTCCAGGAATCATCTGTACTTCCATCATCAATCAAAATAATTTCATAAGTCAACTGCTGTTCATTCACCACACGTTCAATCCATGCACACAGTTCGGGTAATGATTCAGCTTCGTCTTTTAACGGTATAACAATACTCAGGTTCATGTATCAGGTTAAAGGGTTTGGGGCATATCGTTTTGCGGATTCTTTTTCTTCACAATTGCAGCAATAATCAGTGAAAACAAAAACCACAGAATACAGCTAAATGCAAATCCAAGTGCCATTTTACCCAAGGTGAATGGACTCTTCTTTGATGCTTCAGTTAAAGCTTTGTCGATCTGGTCTTGTGATGCACCAAACTTCTTCATCATCTTTTCTGTCATTTCAAGCGTAGCTTGCTGCATAGCCTGTGCAAAATCAGTATCAATAAAATTCATTAATACATATGAAAGAACTGTTGTTGCCAGTGAAGTAATTACAAAAACACCAAAAGCTATTTTCAGCGCTTGTGAAAATTCAAGGAAACCGCCATTGTTGCTTTTTGCTTTTATTGTTGCAAGTGTTGCAAATACAATTGGAATGAGGTAAGCAATATATGCTACCGGGCTCATAAACAGTTTTACACCTCCCAGGTAAAGAATAATATAAAAGAGAACTCCAACAAGAGCGCTGATAAGACCGTATTGTACCAGAGGGTTTGATTGTTTGCTTTCCATAAACAATGTTTTAGTTGAGTTTTAATTGTGTGCTGTTGATAATACCAATCACTTTTCCTTTTAACTCTTTTCCAATAAAGGCAGAGTTACGGGAATTTGACCGGATATGATCTTCTGTAAACGTATATGTAGCAGAAGGATCAAATAATGTTACATTGGCCAGTTCATTTTCTTTAATTGAAGGGATGGGCAGACCCAGCACTTTTCTTGGATTAATACTGATCAGTTCAATCCATTTTTCAGCAGTTAACCTGTCGCCGAAAACAGCTCCCATCACACCATAACAACTTTCCAGTCCAATCATTCCCGGTTTTGCAAATTCAAATTCGCAAATCTTACTGTCAAATTCATGTGGTTCGTGATGAGTGGCAATACAATCAACTGATCCATCCAGTACTGATTCTCTCAGCAATTCTCTTTCAGCTGCAGTTCTCAGTGGTGGATAAAGTTTGAGATTGGTATCATATGTCTGCAGATCTTCATCACAGAAATAAAGATGAGCAGGAGTAACGGAACATGTAATGGCGATGCCATGATTTTTTGCACGAGTGATATAATCAATGCTCTTGGGTGATGTAACACCGGTGAAATGCAGTTTAGAATCTGCATAACGGGCCAGCTTTATATCACGTGAAAGCTGAATTTCTTCCGACAGCATAGGCTTACCGGGCAATCCAAGTCTTGTACTTACAATGCCTTCGTTAATTAAACCATAAGTGCCGATTGTTTTATCATCTGGTATCTGGATGATTGTACCATCAAACGCTTTTACATATTGCAAAGCCTTTAATAAAAGACCAGATGATTGTACAGGAAGTAAACCATCAGAAAAAGCAACTGCACCAGCTGTACGCATATCGTACATCTCAGCTAACTCTTTTCCTTCTGTTTGCTTGGTAACAGCACCCAGCGGATGAATGTTTACCACAGCATTTTTCGATTTCTGTACAATGTATTCAACCTGCGATTTACCAGCTACAACAGGATTGGTATTTGGCAATACCATTACTTCAGTAAAGCCACCTGCAGCTGCTGCAGCAATACCTGTTTCCAAAGTTTCTTTGTATTCAAAACCCGGATCGCAGAAATGAGCAAACAGATCAACCCATCCCGGCGAAAGATGGAGATTTGGATGCTCAATAACTTTATCTGCTGTTATGTTTTGAAGTTGACCAATTTGTTTTATCCGGCCATTATCAATAAAAACATCCTGAGTGGAAGAGTGATAAACTGAACCCGGATCGATAATATGCGCCTGCCTGATGAGAATAGTCATGAAGGAGTTCCGATTAATGCGCTGCTAAGATCGTTTTTTTTGATTGATTTTGTACCAAATAGATTTAAATCTTACATTTGCAGCCCGCTGAAATTCAGTTAATGAATTCAGTTTTCCGGTTTCGGGACGTAGCGCAGCCCGGTAGCGCACTTGCATGGGGTGCAAGGGGTCGCTAGTTCGAATCTAGTCGTCCCGACTGAATTGGACAAGGTGGCTTTCATGCCACCTTGTTTATTTATATCATCTTCTGAAAACCCCGCCAGTTCTGCATTTAAAGAAAGAAGTAGATTAACTTTCGTAGTTCGAAATGCCTCGTTTTTCATATCATAGCTTACGCCATCAGGGAACAGCAGTTTTTGTATCTGTTCTTTTTGTTTGACATCGCTGGAACTCCATGCCAGAGCGAGTTTGGAAGAAAAGGTAACAGCTTCAGTAATGATTTCATCAAGGTTCGAACTCCCTGAAAAATTTTCTCTGGATAATCCGGCAATTTCAGTCTTTTCTTTAGCGTATTTCGCCAGCAGTTTTTCATACGTCTCTTGTGACATTACTCCTTCAACAAAAAATTTTTCTTCAATCACATCTATTTTTTTCTGAACATCCAGCATGGATTTATTGACTTCCTGTTGCTGTTGTTTATTTGCTTCATTGATTTTTTCAGTTGAATCAAGCAGTTCATCAATTAACAGTGACATGTATTCTTCTTTGATTTCATACTGCGAAAGAAACTCCAGAAACTGTGCGTTGACTTTGGAAGCATTCTTGTTTGCGCAGCAACCCTTTGTGCGGCATTTATAATACCAAAGGTTCTTTGCTTTTACAACATAGCCGGTATAACCTTCACCACAATGCGGGCAATGCATAAAGACTTTAAGCGGTATCTGAGCGATTTCTTTTTGATGTGCAACACCATATTTATTTGCAGCAGCCCTGATGTTATTTACCTTCAAAAACACTTCTTTTGAAACCAACTTTTCATGTTGGCCATCAATCAAACGTCCATTTGTAAATCGTCAGCATAAAGTGGACTAAATAAGTTTTCTTTTAAGGTCATGTTTCCATTATTCAGCTTTTAAGAAGAATATCATGGAAAATTCAAGATATAAACCGTAAAACACGCATCAGTTTACTTTAGGACAAAATATTTTAATTGTGATGGGTGCACAACGGGAGAGTCTTCCGTTGCAGATTTCTCTTCTGGCTTTGTTATTGTATAAGATTACTGGTAGAATTTTGTGGTTTCTTTATTCTGCGCAGATTAATCTATTTTCTATGAAGAAAATATGAAGCATGCTTTAAGCGAGATTTAAACTGATTATTAAATCACACAAGTGTTTAGTTCTTGTAAAGTTAATTTCTGTTCAAACGATTGCGCATAAGTTTTGCATCATTAACATGTACATTCGAAAAAGGAATTTTTAATGCTTGCAGGCTTTTAGTTGTTCAGATGTGGTGACTAAACTCTTTGTTATGCCAGCCTCCAAACAACTAGCTGCCCAAATAATACCAACTTGCTGCTTGTTTATTCACATACTGATCATGAGCTTCTGCAAAAAATTGCTGCCGGTGATCAATGTTCATTTGAAACACTTTATAACTGTTATTATGAACTTTTGGTCAACTTTGTAAAGAAGTATGTAAAGGCTCCAGAAGCGGCTCAGGATATCGTACAGGAAGTATTTACACAAATTTGGGAAAAAAGAGAGAGCCTTGTTTCTGTTCAGCTGATCAGACCTTATTTGTTTGCAGCAGCCAGGAACCGTACGTTTAACTTTTTGAAAAAGGCTTCCCGTGAAGAGGAGCTGAAAGCAGAAATAATGCATCATTATGTTGAAGCGAAAAACAGCAGTGACCAGAACTTGCTTCATTCTGAATACATTCAATTTATAGAACGCATACTGTCGTTGCTGCCTCAACAGACAAGACAGGTTTTTCGTATGTGCAGAGAATATGATCAATCGTATGAAGAAACGGCTGCCCGTCTTCGCATTTCACGCAACGCTGTAAAAAAGCATATGGTTAGAGCTCATAAATTTTTCCGTGAAAAATTGCTGAATAATACGGGTTTGCAGTTATTCATTTATATGCTGTTACATTTTATTTCCTGATTTTTTTCTTTTTGAGGTACCCTTTATTTATAAATCGTTGTCATTATGTAGTATAACCGATAACTACATGAATGATTCTTTCCATAAAAAAGAACTGATACGCCGGTACAGGGATAACAAAGCAACTGAGGCTGAACTGGAAGTTTTCTTTTATCTTCTTAAGCAAGGTGAAATCAATAACGAGCTTCAAGAAGTTATGCATGAAGATACCGGTAACACCGATGTGAAGCCTTTGCCTAATTACCGCCGCAGGTTCAGTATTATTTCTGCAGCTGCAATTTTAGTAATAACACTTTTTGGTTCTCTTTTCTATATCGTATCTGAAAAAATAAATCACCAAGGAAAAAGCGTTCAACAAGATAATACAAAACGAGAAATAAAACCTGGCAGTGATAAAGCTATCTTATACCTTTCTGATGGATCATCTATAGTATTGGACAATGCAGCAAATGGAACATTAACTAAACAAGGCGATGCAACAATTTTTAAAAACAATGGTGCAGTTTCTTACAAGCAAGGAACTATAAGCACGCAGGAAGTGTCATATAATACATTAAGCACACCAAAGGGTGGGCAATTTCAAATGTTACTTGCAGATGGGAGCAGGGTATGGCTAAATGCAGCTTCTTCAATACGTTTTCCTACGTCATTTAATGGTAAAGAAAGAAGAGTGGAACTAAAGGGAGAGGCATACTTTGAGGTTGCAAAAAAATCAAATCAACCATTTATTGTTGTTTCGGATAAAGCCGAAATCCAGGTGCTTGGTACACACTTTAATGTAAATGCATACGAGGATGAAGAGACGCTGAACACAACTTTACTTGAGGGGAGTGTAAATGTAAAGACAAGAAACAACAACACAATAATAAGGCCGGGACAACAGGCAAGTCTTGGAACAGATGGAATTCCACGTGTACATACAGTTGATGGAGAACATGTAACTGCCTGGAAAAATGGAATGTTCAGTTTTAAAGGAGCCAGTATAGAGGAGATAATGCGGCAATTAACACGCTGGTACGATTTCACAGTAAAATATGAAAGGAAAGTAACGGAACGGTTTTATGTAAACGTAAGCAGGAATTCCAGCATCACAGATATTTTACAGATACTTGAAACCACCGAGGGTGTGCATTTTAAAATTGAAGGAAAATTGGTTACTGTATTGCCATAAAAGAAACTGAACCTGATAAAAGCTGGAAGTGCTTGCGACACTCCCAGCGGAAATATTGGGGTCAGCCAAAAACAAGTCGAGGAAGACTTTTATTGTATAACCCAAACAAAACAAAGTTATGGATTTAAATGCTTATTGCTTTTTCTTGCCACAGCACAGAAAAAGGATCACACAAACTAAGCGGATTATGAAACTGACCGCCATTTTTTTATTTGCAGCCTGTATAAATGTTTCAGCTACGGGCTTTGCACAAAAGATTTCCCTTTCTGAAAAAAATGCGCCATTAGAACAGGTTTTTCAGAAAATTGAAAAGCAGAGTGGTTACAATTTTGCTTACACAGAATCTATACTGATCAAAGCAAAAAGAGTAACTGTGAAAGTAGACCATGCATCACTTGAAGAAGTGCTCACACTCTGTTTCAACGGGCAACCATTTACCTTTACAATCATTGAAAAAACGATTGTGATAAAACCGGTAGATGAAGTTTCTGCACCACATTTTACAACACCACCACCGCCACCACCGCCTGTTATTATTAAAGGGATTGTAACAGATGAGAATGGTAAACCTCTGGCTGGAGCAACAATAAAATTAAAAGGAACTGAAAGAGGAACAACAACTGATGAAAGCGGACGGTTTACCTTACAGGTTCCTGAAGAAAAAGGTATACTGTTAGTATCCTTTGTTGGTTATGAAACTACCGAAGTAAATATTGCAAAGACCAATAACTTAACTGTTGTTCTTAAGCAGGTAGAGCAAAAAATGGAAGAGGTTGTTGTTGTAGGCTACGGTACTCAAAAGAAAGTAAATGTTACAGGTGCCGTTTCGACTGCATCAGCAAAAGATTTTGCAAACAGGCCTGCTACAGGTGTTGTGAATGCTTTACAAGGAAAGCTTGCAGGTGTAACAATTACAACAAATAATGGGCAGCCAGGCAGAGATGCAGGAACTATACGTATAAGAGGTATTGGTACAGGGCTTGGAAGCTCGGGTGCAAGTGCAAACCCGGTTGTAATCATTGACGGAATTCCTGGATCAATGAGTGATCTGAATCCAAATGATATCGAATCTGTATCTGTGTTGAAAGATGCTGCATCTTCAGCTATATACGGGGCCCGTGCATCAAACGGAGTTATTTTAATTACAACAAAAAAAGGTAAGAAGGGTGGATTGCAAGTACGTTATGACATGTATATCGGTACTCAATCAATTACCAGGAAGCCTGATTTTTTACCTTCCTGGCAACAGGCAGAACTTTATAACGAAGCAAGAGCAAATGAAAACGCCTCACAAAAATGGAGTGCAACAGATATAAAACTATTTAAAGATGGAAGTGATAAAACAGGTGCACACCCGAATACAGACTGGTTATCACTTCTTTATTCTGAGCCGGGTGTACAGCAGAATCACAACATCAGTATTAATGGTGGTGATGAAAAATCAAAGTATATGTTTTCACTGGGTTATCTTGACCAGAAAGGAAATGTAAAAGGGACCGGTTACCAGAAATATAACGGATTACTGAATCTTAGTACGCAGTTGAACAAGAAGCTGGGATTTAACGCAGGACTGGGCTTCCTGTATGCTCCTTTCCGTGAACCAGTAAGTACATATGCAACTAGTTTTTCGCAATTGATAAGACAGGTTAACCGGATTTCAAATACAGTTCCATATAAATGGGAAAACGGGGCTTATGGTTATGTTGCTGACGGCAGCCCGATGGCGTGGCTCGAATCGGGATCTTTTAATAAATGGCAAAACTATACTGTAACGGGAAATGCCGGAGCTGACTGGTCTCCATTGCAGGGACTTCATATTAAACCATCGTTTGGATACAGGTTAGCGATTGGACAGCAACAACAGTATGTTGCAGACATACAATATTTCAGTGGCGGAGCTGCCGGTACTGCATTAAATCCTACAAAATACCAGGGACCAAATAATTTAACGAATGCTACTGACCGAACAAGCTATACACTGCTACAGGCAGTGGCTGACTATGAAAAAAAGATTCAAAAGCATACTGTTAAATTATTAGCAGGTGCATCAGAAGAATATTCGGTTTACAATTATTTTTCGGCATACCGTCAGGGCTTTCTGAATAACGCACTTTCTCAGATTAATGCTGCACCTGCGCTTGGACAATCTACAAGCGGTTACGCAAACGACTGGGTGTTGCAATCTGTTTTTAGCCGACTCAATTATTCGTTTAATGATAAGTATATGGTAGAAGGTAATCTCCGTTTTGATGGTTCTTCCCGTTTCGCAGAAGGAAACCGTTGGGGATATTTCCCTTCAGTTTCTGCGGGATGGGTGCTGTCAAATGAACGGTTTTTGGATAAACTATCAGATAAAATTAATCTCTTGAAATTGCGTGCTTTTTGGGGACAACTCGGGAACCAGCAAATCTCCAATAATTATGCTTATTTCGAATCAATTTCAGGTGGGCAGGTTTATTCCTTTAATCAAACTTTAGTAACTGGTATTGCGCCTAATGCAGGAGCAAACTCATCATTGAAATGGGAAGTTACAGAATCTTATGGTGCGGGTATTGATGCAGCGTTTCTTAATAACAGGTTGAATATTTCGATTGATTATTTTGAGCGTAAAACAGAAAATCCACTCATGCGTGCACAGGCAGGGGCACCATATGCTTTTACAGCTCCATTTGTGAATGTGGACGGAGCTATGACGAACAAGGGGATTGAATTAAGTGCAGGTTATCATGATGCCATTGGGAAATTGAATTATGCTATCAATGGTAACTTTTCCTATATAAAAAATAAAGTAACAAGGTTAACCGGTGGAAAAGTTATAAATGGAAACACATTTTATGATGCAGGTACTCCTTTTTATTCTTTATATGGTTATGAAGCAATCGGTATTTATCAGAAAGCTTCTGATGTTACAGGAACTGCAGTAATTAACAGCAAGGTTTCAGCGGGAGATATTCAATACAAGGATCAAAACAAAGATGGAAAGATTGATGCAAATGATAAGGTTTACTTAGGTACCTATTTTCCAAAGATTACTTATGGATTAACTGTATCTGCAAACTGGAAAGCATTTGAACTTTCATTGTTTCTCCAGGGAGCTGCGGCTGTAAAAGCAATGGGGGGTAACTTAATTGGACAGGTTGGACCGGATGTACAAAAACCTACAAGTGTATTTTTGAACAGATGGACTGCAACTAATCCATCAACTACATTTCCAAGATTGTGGTACAGTTATACTCAAAATGATCCTGGCACAAATCCATCTTCCTTCTGGGTTAAAGATGCATCATACCTGCGAATCAAGAATCTTTTATTTTCATACAGCCTGCCAAAAAATGTTGTAAGTAAACTTGGACTAACTAATGTGAAAGTCTTTTACAGCGGACAAAACATTCTGACACTTACCAAATTTTATAAGTGGATTGATCCTGAAATAGGATCAGCTGGAAGTATTTACAGCTACCCTCAGGTAATGGTAAACTCATTTGGCCTTAATGTAACCTTCTAAAAAAAGAATCAATGAAAAAGAAATTTCTATATATCATCCTTGCCGGAACCATGGTTGCCGGTTGTAAAAAAGATGCTTTAAATACAAAACCACTGGATGCATATAGCAGCAGTTCATTATGGACATCTAAGAATGATGCGAATGCAGCATTAACCGGCTGTTATAGTGGTTGGGAATATGGCGATAATGTTTTGTATGACGATTGTATATCTGATAACGGGATTGATCAGTTTCCATGGGAAGGATATGAAACGTTTGCATCCGGACTTTCTACTCCGGGAGACCCTGGAGTAAACAAATACAACTATACAACAATTCAACGTTGTAACTGGTTTCTTGATAATATTGACAAAGTGCCCTCTTCATCGCTGGATAATTCTTTAAAACTCCGTATGAAAAGTGAGGCCCGTTTTTTAAGGGCTTACAGATATTTTGTAATGAGCCAGATTTATGGAGATGTTCCGTTTCCTTTACATAATCTAACAACACAAGAAGCAAATACAATAGAGCGTACTCCTAAAGCAACAATCGTTGATTTCATACTTAAAGAACTTGGTGAAATTGCACCAAGCCTGCCAGTTAGTTATACCGGCAACGACATTGGCCGCATCACAAGAGGAGCTGCTCTTGCTTTAAAAGCAAGAATTGAACTGTTTAACGGAAAATTTACTAATAGTATTTCAACCTGCCAGCAGTTAATGGCTTCGCCTTTTAATTACATTCTGTATCCTTCTTATGAAGGATTGTTCCGGCCGCAGAATTCCAATAACCAGGAAGTAATACTTGATGTGCAATATTTACAAAATGATAATTCAGAATGGGTGCTGGGAGCTATGTTGCCGAATTCCTATGGAGGATGGAGTTCAATGGCGCCTACTCAATCACTAGTGGATGCATATGAAACCAAGAATGGAAAAACAATTCAGGACGATGGTTCTTACAATCCTGTACAACCATTTCAAAACAGGGATCCCCGTCTGGATGCCACAATAATTCGTCCGGGCTTATTATACATGGGTAGCTATTTTGATCCACTCGACCCATCTTCAAGCGATCTTGTTGGAGGAAACAATGCATCGCCTACAGGTTATAACTTTAAAAAATACCTTGCAAATTTAGACGACTACAACAGCACTGCTTACGGAACAGATGTATGGAACACCGGAGGCAGTATTATTGTGATACGTTATGCAGAGGTGCTTCTTACATATGCTGAAGCGAAAATTGAAGCAAACCAGATTGATGCTTCTGTTTATGCAGCTATCAACCAAATCAGGCAAAGGCCAACAGTGAATATGCCACCTGTTACTGTTGTTACACATCCTGACCAGGCTTCATTACGTACATTGGTACGTCGTGAACGAAGAGTGGAACTTGCAGGTGAAGGCTTACGTTGGTATGATATTCAACGCTGGAAAATTGGTACCACTGCTTTAAGTGGAGATGTAAAAGGTTGTTTGAAAGGGTCGGTAAACAGTTCGAACGGTGACTTAACTTTAACTGCCAATTCAAATTTTGTAGCTGGATCAAGATCTTTTACAGACAAAAATTATCTCTGGCCTATTCCGCAAAAGGAAAGAGACATTAATAAAAATCTTACTCAAAACACAGGTTATTAATGAATGGTTTGATAACAGGTGGAGGTTAATATTTTACATGGGGGGTAATATGCCCCCATGTATTTTGATGCAGATTTTTTAAATAACATATTTATTTCTTAGCAGATTTGAAACAGGTTTATATGAAGAAACTTCTTTTAGTCATTTTTCTGACACAGTTTTTTTTAGCAGGTTTTTCTCAACAAAAACAACCATCTACATTTTCGATATCAGATGAATCTTTCCTGCTTAACGGAAATCCCTTTGTGATAAGGTGCGGTGAAATGCATTTTGCCAGGATACCAGAAGCATACTGGCGTCACCGCTTGCAGATGGCCAAGGCAATGGGGCTGAATACGGTTTGTGCTTACCTGTTCTGGAATCTCCACGAACCGCAACCCGGTGAATTTAAGTGGACTGGTGTTGCCGATGCTGCAAGATTTTGCCGTATTGCGCAGGAGGAAGGATTGTATGTGATTTTGCGTCCGGGACCTTATTCCTGTGCTGAATGGGAGTTTGGCGGATTCCCATGGTGGTTATTGAAAAAGAAAGATATTCAGTTACGCACCCAGGATGCTTATTATTTAGAACGCTGCCGTATTTATTTACACGAAGTGGGCCGTGTACTGGCACCGTTGCAAATCAGCAATGGCGGACCAATCATTATGACACAGGTTGAAAATGAATATGGGTCTTATGGAAGTGATAAAGAATACATAGGAAAAATCAGGGATTACCTGGTTGAAGCAGGTTTTACTGTGCCTCTTTTTACCTGCGATGGCCCCTCACAATTAAAGAACGATGTTCGTGATGATATTTTTAGCGTGGTAAATTTTGGAGGAAACCCTGCTGCAAATTTTAAAGCATTGCGTAACATACGCAGCAAGGGGCCTTTGATGTGCGGCGAGTATTACCCGGGCTGGTTTGATTCTTGGGGTACAAAGCACCACACCGGCTCATCTGACAATGTAGTGAAAGAGATTGGATACATGCTTGATCATAAAGCTTCTTTCAGTATTTACATGGCACATGGCGGAACAACTTTTGGTTTATGGTCAGGTGCCAATTGCCCGCCTTTCTTACCTCAAACATCAAGTTATGATTATGATGCACCCATCAGTGAAGCAGGATGGGATACTCCTAAATTTTATGCATTACGCAAATTATTTTCAGGGTATTTACAACCAGGCGAAACAATGAGAGATGTGCCAAACAGAAATCCGGTCATTCATATACCTGTTTTCAGTACAACAGAAATAGCTTCTGTTTTCAGTAACCTGCCTTCATCTGTACAGGATGAAAATATCCGTAATATGGAAGAATATAACCAGGGTTATGGTGCTATTTTATATCGTACAAAACTAAAAGGAGGGGCATCTGCTGTTTTACAAATCAAAGATGTGCACGATTATGCATTGATCTTTATTAACGGAAAAAAAATTGCCACACTTGACAGGCGTAAAAATGAAAATATATGCCAATTGCCTGCTACAAAGCAGGGCGATGTACTTGATATTTTAGTTGAAGCAATGGGCAGAGTAAATTACGGAGGTTACCTGCACGACCGGAAAGGCATTACTGAAAAAGTGGTATTGGTAAGCAGTAATGGACAAAGTAATGAACTGCGTAACTGGAGTGTTTTCCCAATTGAGCTTAGTAATGATCATGCACCTGCTTACCTCAAATTCAGAAAAGGAAAAACCAACATGCCTGCCTATCATAAAGGAACATTTGTTGTAGACAAAACAGGAGATACTTTCCTTGATATGAGCACATGGGGAAAAGGTATTGTTTGGGTAAATGGCCATTGCCTTGGGCGTTTCTGGAATATTGGCCCAACGCAAACAATGTATTTACCAGGCCCCTGGCTTAAACAAGGAGAGAATGAAGTGATTGTACTTGATTACAACGGCCCTAAAAAGAATATACTTTCAGGCTTGGTGCAACCGGTTACTGATCAGCTGACAGAAAAAGCTGCAGTGAAAAAACATCGAAAAGAAAATCAGCAATTAAATCTTACCGGCGAGCATCCGGTTTTCAGTGGAAGTTTGGCAGCTGGCATTGATTGGCAACTGGTGAAGTTTAATGCAACCGGAAGATATTTTTGTTTTGAAGCATTAAATGCTCAACGGCCCGATGATCCGTTTACAACAGTAGCAGAACTTTATCTGACCGATGAAAATGGAAAAGATATTCCAAGAAACAAATGGAAAGTAGTATACGCTGATAGTGAAGAACTGGATGGCGATGATGGTAAAGCTGAAAATGTATTTGATCTTCAGAATACAACTGTATGGCATACGCAGTGGCAGTCTGCGTCGCCCAAGCATCCCCATCATTTGGTTATTGACCTGGGCGCTGTATATAAAATCGGTGGTATGAAATACCTGCCACGACAGGATTCACCCAACGGGAGAGTGAAAGATCTGAACCTGTACTTTGGAATGACAATGTTTAAAGGATTATAAAAACTTATCAGGGGCTTGTTAATTCAAACACGTCTTTGTTATTTAAAATCTTACGTCAACATAAACAAAAGATGATGCGGTTAATCTTGTTTTTAGTCTTACTATCTGTTGTTTTTAATAACAGTTTATTTGCACAGAATATAAATCCTTTTCCAAAAAAATCTGAAATATACCGGCAGGGCTGGATTGATTTCAATAAAAACAACAGGAAAGATATTTATGAAGATCCTGAACAACCTATTGAAAAGCGTGTTGAAAACCTGTTGTCACAAATGACGCTGGAAGAAAAATCAAATCAGTTGGCAACTTATTATGGACACGGTAAAGTGCTTAAAGATAGTTTGCCAACTTTTGCATGGACCAACCTGATACTGAAAGATGGGATCGCTAACATTGATGAACACATTAACAATACGCCCCGCATCAAAGAAAATGAAACACCATTCAACAACGCAGCTGCCATCAATGAAACACAACGCTTTTTTGTGGAATATACCCGGCTTGGAATTCCTGTCGATTTTACCAATGAAGGTATACGTGGTTTATGCGCCCGACATGCTACCAGTTTCCCTTCAATGAACGGATTAGGATGTACCTGGGATAAAGAACTTGCTTTCATGCAGGGAAAGGTGGAAGGTAAAGAAGCGAGGGTGCTGGGTTATACCAATGTATATGCGCCAATACTTGACGTTGTACGTGATCAGCGTTGGGGAAGATGGGAAGGAACTTTTGGAGAAGATCCTTACCTCGTTGCCCGTATGGGTGTTGCAATGGCAAAAGGGATACAATCCGAAAAAGTAGTGTCTACCCCAAAACATTATGTAGGTTATGGCGATAACAAAGGAGCCAGGCAGTGGGATGCGAGAACTGATCCGCACATCACAGCTTCTGAAATGTATTACATTCATGAATACCCGTTTCGTAAAGTATTCCAGGAAGCCGGGGCACTTGGAGTGATGAGTTCATATAACGATTACAATGGTGTTCCGATTGCTGGGAACTATTTTTATCTTACCACCAAGCTTCGAAAAGAAATGGGATTTAAAGGTTACGTGGTTTCAGACAGCTATTCAATTGAACGGATGTCTGATATTCACCATGTATGTGATGATCATAAAGAATCCTGCCTGCTTGCTTTAAAAGCCGGTTTAAATGTGCGTACAGATTTCACTACACCCGATGAGTATATCCTTAACATCAGGGCCTTGGTGAAAGAAGGTAAAATTTCCATGAACCGCATTAATGAACTGGTGAAAAATGTATTGTATGTGAAATTTTGGTTAGGTCTGTTTGATCAGCCTTATACAGGAAATCTGCAACTGGCGCAGCAAACAGTTTCTTCGCCCGAACACCAGTCAATGGCACTTCGTGCTTCACGTGAATGCCTTGTATTATTGAAAAACGAAAACAACATTCTTCCTTTTCAGAACCGGTATAAAAAAATTGCTGTTATTGGCCCTAATGCCAACAACAATAATTATGTGCCCACACATTATGGCCCTATGGATTATATATTCACCAGCGTTTATACTGGTTTAAAAAATGTATATGAAAAAGATGGAATACAAATCAGTTATGCTAAAGGAATTGATCTTGTATCCAAAGGTTGGCCCGAAAACGAGTTAATACCAGATACATTATCAACCGAAGAACAAAAGTCAATACAACAGGCAGTTGACCTTGCCTTACAAAATGAAGTGGTTGTATTGGTATTGGGCGATGGTACAAGTACCTCTGGTGAAAGCAGAACCCGTACAAGCCTTGATTTGCCAGGTCATCAACAACAGCTGCTCGAAGCATTGGTGAAAACCAAAAAGCCGATTGTATTGGTGTTAATCTGGGGCCGACCTGCCACGATCAATTATGCACAGAAATATTGCCCTGCAATTTTAGGTGCACCTTATCCCGGTGCTCAAGGTGGACAAGCTATTGCAGAAGCATTGAAAGGAGAGTACAATCCAGGTGGAAAATTAAACGGCACCTGGATTAAAACGGTTGGACAGATTCCTTATAACATTCCAACAAAACCCAACGCTAATTATGAGCCTATGAAAAACTATACAGTTGGTAATAAAGGATTGCTGTATTGCTTTGGGTTCGGCTTATCCTATACCCGCTTTGGATACGACAGCATTTCCATCGACAGTATTCATACAAAAACAGGAAAAGTAAATATAACCTGCCGAATCACCAATACTGGCGACGTTGCAGGGGATGAAGTTGTGCAGATGTATATTAATGATGTAGTAAGCTCTGTTACAACGTATGAGAAAAAATTACGTGGATTTGAACGAGTTCATCTACAACCCGGTGAATCAAAATGGGTGACGTTTCCTGTGGTACCTGATGACCTTGTACTGATGAATGCAGAAAACGAGGTTTTGCTGGAACCCGGTGAATTTAGTGTAATGATTGGCTCTTCGTATGAAGATATCAGGCTAAAGAAAAGTTTTTTTGTGGATGGAAAAACAGCTAAGTCATCCGGACAATTCCAGAAGAAACCAGTAAAGAATGCAAAGATGATGAGAGACACGGATGCAGGTGAAAAATAAACAGATTGGTAAAGCAAATAAATGCAAAGAATGAAAATGCCAGTAATGCTGTTAATGATTGCAACAGCTTGCCTTCAACATAAACAATTGTTTGCACAGAAAGAAAAGCATGGTGCCGTCTGGACTGCAGATAACGGCGACGGAACCTATAAGAATCCTTTCTTGTGGGGCGATTGGCCAGATCCTGACATTATACGTGTCGGTAATGAATTTTATTTTGTGTCTACAAGTATGCATTATGTACCTGGGTGCCCTGTACTAAAATCGAAAGATCTTGTTAACTGGGAAATGGCTGGTTATGCTGTTGAGAGATATGATGAAGATTCCCGTTACAATATGCAAGGAGGTACCATGTACCTGCGTGGCTCATGGGCAGCCAGCATCAGGTATCATAATGGTTTGTTCTATATCGGTTTTTGTACGCCAAATTGGAATAACGAGAAAGGAAATTTTTCTATTTGCATTGCAAAAAATATTAAAGGACCATGGTCCAGAACAATTTTTCCTGAATATCTCTATGATCCTGGTTTGTTATTTGATGATGACGGGAGGATTTACGTAGTACATGGTCAGGGCAGGTTATTTGTAACAGAGCTTGCAGCTGATGCAAAGTCGGTCATTGGTGAAGCAAAGGAAATATGGAGCAAGTCTATTGAAAAGCCAAAAGGTTCAACTGCTCCTTTTGATAAATATGCAATGGAAGGTTCTCATGTGTACAAGATTAATGGATATTACTACATCACTTGCCCTGCAGGAGGTACTGAAGGCTGGCAGGTTTGTCTTCGCAGTAAAAATATTTATGGACCATATGAATCTAAAATTATTGTACAGGATGAAAATTCTTATCCTGGTAATGGCTTACATCAAGGTGGAATGGTTCAATTAAAAGACAGCAGTTGGTGGTTTATTATTATGCAGGACAGGGGCCCGATTGGCCGTGTTCCTCACCTTATTCCTGTGGTGTGGAAAGATAACTGGCCCATGCTGGGAAAAGACGGTAATGGAAAGGGTGTTGTAACTTATACCAAACCCATTGTTGGTAAACAATACCCTGTTAAAGTACCTGCCACATCAGATGAATTCAACAGCAATGTTTTGGGCTTGCAGTGGCAATGGAATCACAACCCTGATAACAGTAAATGGAGCCTTTCTAAAGGAAAAGGGAAACTTCGCTTGTATGCTTCATACGCTAACGACTTGACGCAGGCACGTAATACGCTTACACAAAGAGTACAGGGACCATCATCATCGGCTACTGTTAAAATAGATACTAAGGGATTAAAGGAAGGGAATATTGCAGGCTTTGGTGTTTTTCAATTGCCATATGCATATATAGCAGTGCGAAGAAATTCAAACAGCCAGACACTTGTGATGGTTAACAACGGAATAATAATTGACAGTATTCCTTTCTTTCAATCTACAAAAATCTGGATTAAAGTAAATGCAACCCATGAGCAGTTTATTGCGAAGTTTTATTACAGTACAGATGGGCTGACTTTTTTCTCTTTTGGAAATACATTAAAAATGGGTTTGGGTTATGACTGGACAGCTAACCGGTTTGCATTATTTCAGTTCACCACCAATCAAAAGGGTGTAAATGGGTATGCCGATTTTAACTGGTTTCATTATTCGGGTTCGAACATTCCTTAAATGATTTTATTAATTGGTCAATAATATTATTCAAGACTTTTATCCGATCTAATCAATATGCGCAAAATATTTCTGAATTCTGTAATCATCATTGTTGTTCTTTTCAGTTCAACGTTAACGTATGCACAAACAACTTCGTTTAATGAAGGCTGGAAGTTTACCAGCTTTGAATTTGTAAACCAATCGAAAGTTGATTCGTTCCGGCGATTAGGTACAAATTGGTCTGATCAGTTTATGATTGAGCAGATAAATGAAAAAGATCATTCAGACAAAGAAGAACATCCTTCTCTGTTGAATGAAATGAAATTGCTGAAATATAAAAAATGGCAAACAGTCCGCCTGCCACATATTGCTTTTCCCGAACCATTAATTATCATAAAACCACGTGAAGGAATTGCCTACTATCAAAAAGAATTTATCATACCTGCTGCATCAAAAGGAAAAAATATCAGTATTGAATTTGAAGGAGCAATGCAGGTAAGCGATGTTTGGGTGAATGGAATCTATGCAGGCAGGCATACAGGTGGTTATCTGCCTTTTGAAATAGAGATTACCAACATGGTGCATTATGGTTCGGCAAAGAACAGCATAGTAGTGAAGTTGCAGAACAAAGCAAACCCTGTTGTGCCACCAGGTAAACCTGTAGAAAAACTTGACTTTATTTATTATTCAGGAATTTACAGGGATGTGTGGCTGCATGTACAGGAACCATTACATATCAGTAACAGCATCAGTGCAAATAAAACAGCAGGAGGAGGTGTTTTTGTTACCTATCCATATGTTACACCGCAGAAAGCAATTGTAGAAGTGCAGACACATGTTGAGAATTTTCAAAACAAAACAGCAACGTTTACAATTGAGCAGGATTTGTTTGATAAGAAGGGAAAACAGGTTGCAAGATTTACCGGAGCTGTAAATAAATTGAAAGCAAATCAAGACAGTCACTATATACAGCAACTTGAAGTGCTTAACCCTCAATTATGGCATCCGGATCATCCTCATCTTTATCGATTATTTACAAGGATAAAAAGTAACCAGAAAATCATCAGTGAAAAAATTACCCGGATTGGTATACGCACATTCCAGATTACTTCGAAAGATGGTTTGTTAATCAATGGCGAGCCGTTTATTATAACGGGTACAAACAGGCATCAGAATTATCCATATATCGGTAATGCTATTTCAAATGAAGCCAGTTACCGTGATGCATGGCTGATAAAGGCAGCTGGTATGAATGCTGTGCGAACAGGACATTATCCTCCTGATCCATCTTTTATGGATGCCGCAGATGAGTTGGGAGTTCTTATCATTAATTGCATTCCTGGCTGGCAGTTTTTTAACAAGCATCCTGATTTTACAGAACATGTTATGAATGATATACGGCAAACCATTCGCAGAGACAGGAATCATCCCTGTGTACTGTTATGGGAAATGAGTTTGAATGAAACATATCCTTCAGCTGAGTTCCGTTGTAAACAGGCAGAAGTTGCGAAAAGTGAATGGCGTGGTACAGGCAATTTTTTTACCAGCGGAGATTCTTATTATACAAAAGCCTGTTGGGATGTGCCATATGATGACTGGAATGGTGATCCCGGCAAAAGAAACAATACAACCTATCCTGAAAATCCATTTCTGATAAGGGAATATGGTGACTATGAATTTGGTGGAGGAAACAGCAGCAGCAGACAAACGCGGGCGGCGGGAGAAAAAGCATTGTTGCAACAAGCATGGAATCTTCAATGGGAGCATAATAAAAACAGGACGAACAATCCACGTGCAATAGGCGATTTAAACTGGGCTTTTTTTGATGGGCTTGCTGGTTGTACAGTAGGAATTGAAGGGTGGGGTGTTGCAGACCTGTTCCGTATTCCTAAATACAGCTATTATTTTTATAAAAGTCAGCAGCCTGTAAAAGTTAATCCGCAACTTCCTTTTGCAAGTGGACCTATGGTTTACATTGCAAGTAACTGGAATAAACAATCTGACTTATCGAAACTTATTGTTTATAGTAATTGTGAAGAAGTTGCTTTGTATATGGATGGAGTTTTAATTGGGCGACAAAAACCTGATAGCGGACCAGAAACAGATTATGGAACTGACCTGGAAAAAGGAGGCAAGCCATTTGACGGAGGAAATGCAACCCGGTTAACACACCCGCCTTTTACTTTTCAATTAAGTGTTGATAAGACGGGAAACCTTGAAGCTGTTGGCATGGTTGCAGGGAAACCTCTTGCTACGTATAAACTTTCAAAACCTGGTACATTTAGTTCCATTGTAATAGAACCGGCTATTAATGGTTTGCCATGGAAAGCAGGTGGCGATATGATTTTTATTTATGCAAAGCTTGTTGATGAGCAACATCATTTATTAACCGAAAGTTCTTTACCTGTTACACTTCATATAACCGGAGATGCAGAATTACTTAGCCCTGCTACTGTAAATGCTGAAGCTGGTATTGCAACATTCATTATTCGTTCAGGTAAAAGAAAAGGAGATGTTTTACTTAAACCTGTTTCCGGATTGAAAAGCGGACAATCAATTTATTTAAAGGTTAATAAGAGATGAAAAATTACATGATTTTATAAAACCGGCACAGGTGCGTTGCGCATTTGCTGAATGGGCTTCTAAAAAAGCATGGACGGGACAACCAATTAAAAAGGATTACAAAGTGGAATATTAATAAATCGGGTAAAAATTACAACAACATTAATCCTATGATAAACCAGTGAATTTATAATAAACAGGCAACAAGTAATGATAACATTCTTGTCTTAAACTGCCTGAACGATTAAAATGGATAGTTGCGAAAAGAGATACAACCTTTTTAATGAAATTGAAAGAGAGTTGAAATTGACAATAAAATAATCAGTGTTTTTTTCAACTTCTTAGTAGTTTTTTCTATGTATACGCAATCGATATCCGGGGGTAGTCTTACTCCTGGTCTTTTTTAGATTTTTGTTCTGTAAATTGTAAGTAAATGAATGTTTCAATTTTCAATAAAGGAGTACTTCTTGCAGTCTTTTTATTCCTGGTAACAAGTTTACCGGCACAGTCAAAAATCTTTGTTTCTCCCAACGGTAACGACCACAACAGCGGACGCCTGTCGGCTCCGTTATTTACTATTCAAAAGGCCGTTGAGCTGGCTAAAAAACAAACGGGCAATGTATTGATTGTATTGAAAGCGGGTCGTTATGCTGTTCGAAATACAATCACTGTTTCAGGTGGAAATTGGAATAGTCTGATTATTGCTGCAGAACATGGAGCACAAGTTTCTATATCCGGCGACCAAATTATTGCTTTAAAAAAAATACAGAAAGTCACAAGCAAGCAAATCCAGGAACGTTTGCAAAAGCAAGTGGTTGATTCTATACGGGTCATTGATTTTAAAGAACTAAATATTCCTGTTTCTAATCTGCATGCAACTGGTTTTGGAAGACCCAGTATTCCTGCCTGGAATGAACTTTTTATCAATGGTAAACCTTTACAACTTTCCCGCTGGCCAAACGATACAATGGCTTTAATCGGTGCGATTGAAATTGCAGGAGATGATAAAGATAAAGCCAATAACAGGCTACCGGTTTTTCATTACAACGAATCACGACCAAATAAATGGTTGCTATCAGATAATATATGGATTAGTGGATATTTCGGTCATGGTTATGCAGATGACCTGATACCTGTAAAAAAAATTGATACGGCTAATCAAACGATACAAGCTGGAATGTTTACTACCTACCAGTTTATGACAGGAGCAAGCTTTCGGCGTTGGTTTGCTGTAAACTTAATTGAAGAAATTGATAAGCCGGGTGAGTATGCTATCGACTTTAATCAACAAAAAATTTATTTCTATCCTCCACAGACTGTCATTAATAATGTTCAACTGTCGGTAATGGAACAACCACTTATTTCAATCATCAATTGCAGTAACGTGCAAATTAAAAATGTGGTGATCGAAAACAGCAGGGGGATGGGTATTTATATGCAAAACACAGAAAACGTAATTGTTGATAGTTGCACTTTACGTAACCTGGGTAATGTAGCTGTTTCAATGGGAATGGGGACGCTGGCCGGGAGAATGGATTTGTTTCATCATTCAATGGAAACAGGAGGCGACAGCATTGCCGGATTGCTGGGAGATGTTCAGGGAAAAATTTATGTGGATCCTGTATTTGATCGTCATGCAGGAAAAAATAATGGAGTCAGAAATTGCTATATCTACAATGTTGGCGCAGGTGGTATCAGCCTGGGTGGAGGTAACAGAAAAACATTGGTAAATTCAAACAACTTTGTTGAGAACTGCCGCATTCAATTTTATAACCGCATCGAAAAGTCATATCGTCCGGCTGTGTGGATAGATGGTACAGGAAATCGTATTTCAAATTGCGATATAAGCGATGCTCCAAGCATGGCCGTATTGTTTCATGGCAATAATCATGTGATTGAATATTGCAGAATCACCAATGTATGTACAGAAGTTGATGATCAGGGAGCCATTTATTATGGCAGGGATCCATCTGAACAGGGAAACATTATCCGTTACAATTACTTTAAAGACTTAAGTCCACGACACAGAGTAACTGCTACCTATCATGATGATGGTGCATGTGGGAGTGAAGTGTACGGTAATATTTATTTCCGGGCCGGTTCTTTGCCAGTTTTAATTGGAGGCGGCAGCGATCATCATTATTATAATAACATCTTTATCGAGTCGCCGGTAGCAATTCATATTGATAACCGTTTGCAGAATTGGGCAGCAAATATGATAAAACCCGCAGGATTATTTGAACAACGTTTGAATGCTGTAAAATATCAGCAGCCGCCTTACAGTGAGGCATATCCTCAATTAGTGAATTACTTTAATGATACCCCGGGTTTTCCAAAAAGAAACCGGATAGAAAGAAATCTCTTTTATAAAATTCAAACTGTTTTAAACGGACAAACACAATGGGGCGAGTTCTGGAACAACTGGATAACAAATGAAGATCCTGGTTTTGCAGATAACAATGATCCATTAAAAGGATTCAGGAAAGATGCTGCTGTGTTTAAAAAGATTGCAAACTTTCAGGCAATACCTGTTGAGAAAATTGGTTGTGTACTTCCTGAAATAAATATTCAATACTAAAATGAGACAAGGTATATTTTTTATTTTTCTTTTAGCCTCAATAGTGGGGCATACTCAAAACCCGAAACCCTTTGTGGTGCCAGAATTAAGAGAGTGGAAGGGAACTGAAGACAGTTTTTTAATATCTGGCAAAACAAAAATTGTTGCATCAGGCGAAGCCAAAAAAATTGCCGGACAATTTTCTGCTGATTACAAAACAATGTTTGGAACAAAACTGGAGTTGAAATCAGTTGGTGCATCTGAAAACACAATTTTATTTATCATCAATCCTGATAGTTTAAAAGATAAAGGAGAGGAAGCTTACCGTATAGAAATAGGTAAAACCATCCAGGTAACAGCTAATAGTACGATCGGTTTATATTGGGCTACACGCACATTGCTGCAAATGGCAGAACAGTCTGATCAATTACCTTGTGGCATTATCAGGGATTATCCTGATTACCCAATGCGAGGGTTTATGCTCGATGCAGGAAGAAAATATTTTTCATTAGATTATCTAAAGACAGTTGTAAAACTAATGTCGTATTACAAAATGAATACTTTCCAGGTGCATTTAAATGACAATGGTTTTAAACAGTTTTTTAATGGCGATTGGAATAATACTTATTCAGCGTTTCGACTTGAAAGTTCTACCTATCCCGGTCTTGCAGCAAAGGATGGCTATTATGGAAAAGAGGAATTCAGGCAATTTCAGATTGATGCAATAAAGCAGGGCGTTACGATTATTCCCGAAATAGATGCGCCTGCACATACACTTGCTTTTACACACTATAAACCAGAATTGGGAAGCAAAACATACGGGATGGATCACCTGGATTTATTTAATCCGGAAACCTATTCATTTTTAGATAACCTGTATAAAGAATACCTGGAAGGACCTGAACCGGTTTTTGTAAATAAATACGTTCATATTGGAACTGATGAGTACAGCAATAAAGACAGTGTGGTGGTTGAAAAATTCCGCTATTTCACAGACTATTACATTAAGTATATAGAGTCTTTTGGTAAGAAGGCGGCGATGTGGGGAGCTTTAACTCATGCAAAAGGAAATACACCTGTTAAAGTAAAAGATGTCCTGATGGCTTGCTGGTACAATGGATATGCTGATCCGGTAGATATGATAAAAGAAGGTTATGATTTATTAAGTGTGCCGGATGGTTATCTGTATATCGTGCCAGCAGCGGGTTATTATTACGACTATCTGAATATAAAAAGTTTATATGAAAATTGGACACCTGCTGTAATTGGCGGAAAAGTTTTTGAAGAGAAACATCCCCAGATAAAAGGTGGCATGTTTGCTGTATGGAACGATCATACAGGCAATGGTATCAGCAGCCAGGATGTATATCACAGAATATTTCCGGCAATGCAAACACTTGCTATAAAAATGTGGGATGGGAAAAATGCAACATTACCATTTGCTGAGTTTAACCGTAAACGACTTTTCTTAAGTGAAGCACCGGGAGTTAACATGCTCGGTCGTCCGGCAAGATCGGCAAAAGGAATTGTTTTCGAAATCAGAGAACCAAAACAGGGAAAGCTTCTGCACCAATCATTAACAGACATTGGGTATAATTACAGGGTAACTTTTGATATAACAGCTGGCAATAATCCAAAAGGGACCGTTTTGTTTTCTTCAGACTATTCTGTTTTTTATGTAACAGATCCGGAAGAAGGAAAAATCGGTTTCAGCCGTGATGGTTATACTTACAGGTTTAATTATGTATTACAACCAGGTAAAGAAGTAAAGATGAGTATTGAAGGTACCAATACCGCAACTAAATTATTTGTGAATGATCAATTGGTTGAAACATTGGCAATTGAAATAAACAAAGCGGATGTTCATCAAAAAGATAAAAGGAAATATGTGCAGACACTTTTCTTTCCTTTGAAAATGATAAAGAAGTTTAACGGAAGTATTTTAAATCTCAGGGTAGAGTATTTGGGTGAGAAGTAATTTTCAATGTTTATTCAGTTTATCTTGTTTCAAAGAATATAAAATCAAAAACATAACGGGTTACAAAAATGGGATTTTTTAATGCAGTTATAGAAAAAAGCGAATTGAATTGACTCCTTGCTTTATCTTTCCTTTATCTACAGATTATGACCTTTCTGGCCAAATAGTTCCTTAATGCAGGGATGCGGTTAAAATGGTCAAAACAACAATTTGATTTTTATACCCTTTTTATACTGTTTATCTTGTGCCATATGTTAATGTCTTATTGTAGCAGCAGAGAAGTAATGAATATTTTTTCAACTATTTAAATAATTGTAAAGTATTATTAACAAAAGGAACGGGAGTTGAAAAGGAGATATCAGATATCCTAATACTGTTAACTGGCTATTATAAAATTTTAAAGTTTTTATTGTGCCAGCTATGTGATATTGGACAATTTGATTTTATAATCATTCGCATGTTGATATTGGTTATACGAACTTTTAAAAAAGTAGACATACTACATACAACCTTAATGGTGTTTATAATAAGATAGATAAAAATTAAAAAATAGTTCCTTGTAAGATTTTAAAATGACAAATTGATTTAATGCAACTTGATAATTTACATCTCAATTAAAATTTTGCATGCATGTATTACTGGTCTTATAATAGAAGATTAATTATTTCTAAATTATAATAATGATAATCGTATGAAACAATTATTGATTTTGATATTTCTTGGTTCGTTTATATCCGGAGCCTTTTCAAAAGAGTATCATGTGGCGGTTAATGGTAGTGATGTTAATGAGGGGTCGCTTGCAAAACCCTTTCGAACAATTTCTAAAGCTGCACAGGTTGCTCAGCCTGGAGATATAATCACAGTTCATGGGGGAACTTATCGGGAATGTGTAAATCCTGTTCGTGGTGGACTGTCTGATGTTGAGCGTATTGTCTATCAGGCAGCGAACGGAGAAAAAGTAGAAATTAAAGGTTCTGAAATTATTTCTGGATGGAAGAAAGAGAAAAGCGGTGTGTGGAAAGTTGTTATTCCGAATACGTTTTTTGGCAGTTACAATTCTTGTGCTGATTTAGTTTTTGGTGATTGGTGCGATAATTATGGAAAGAATCATACAGCCGACATCTTTCTGAATGGAAAGTCGTTGTACGAAATGGATAAGATTGAAAAAGTAATCGATGCTGTTCCCTATGAAAAAAGCAACGATAAAGCAGGTTCTGTTTATACATGGTATTGTGAAACAGATGCTAACAGTACCACTATTTGGGCAAACTTTCAAGCGACCAATCCCAATAAAGAACTTGTTGAGTTAAGTATTCGAAGGTCATGTTTTTACCCCGAAAAGCCAGGTTTAAATTATATAACCATATCTGGTTTTAACGTTAGCCAAGCAGCCACCCAGTGGGGTGCACCAACAGCCGAACAAATCGGTATGATCTCCACACACTGGAACAAAGGCTGGATTATCGAAAATTGTGAAATCCACGATTCCAAGTGTTCCGGAATTACTTTGGGAAAAGAAAGAGGTACTGGGCAAAATGTATGGACAGCTGACCCAAGCATAGATGGTTCTATCCACTACATTGAGGTTGTGTTTCGTGCACTACATAACGGTTGGAATAAAGAGAACATCGGATCACACATTGTTCGGAATAACGAAATTTACAATTGCGAACAAACTGGTATTTGTGGAAGTATGGGGGCTGCATTCAGTCTTATTGAGAATAATCACATACATCATATTCATCAAAAAAAACAGTTTAGCGGAGCAGAGCTTGCAGGGATAAAAATCCATGCAGCAATCGATACCCGCATTGTAAAAAATCGGATTCATGATGTTGGTGCTTTTGGATGCTGGTTTGACTGGATGACACAAGGAACTCGAATCTCTAGAAATCTGCTTTATAACAATGAATGGCAGGATCTCTTTTTTGAGGTAAGTCATGGTCCATTTCTTGTAGACAATAATATTCTTCTTTCAACCCAAGGAATTGCTACACAATCAGAAGGAGGCGCATTTGTTCATAATCTTATTACGGGAAAAGTGACTGTATGGGCCGATCCAAACCGCTTTACACCATATCATTTGCCACATTCAACCGAAGTTGCAGGATTGAGCACTGTATTAGCTGGCGACGATCGATTTTACAATAATATCTTTATTGGAGTAGGTACAAATGTACATGGCGAAGACAGCATAAAATATGGATTAATGAGTTACAACAGTACTTCTGCAAAATTACCTTTATGGGGTGATGTTAAAAACTACAACAAGGCAATATGGCCGGTTAAAATAAACAATAATGTTTACTACAATGGAGCACAGCCTTATGATAACGAAAGTAAATATGTGACCAGGCCTTATTTAAATCCTAACATTAAATTAGTTGAAAAAGATACCAAAGTATATCTTCAATTTAATGCTGACGGGTCATCATCAGCACTCAGTACTCAAATCATAACTACCGAACTTTTGGGTAAGTCCAAGGTGGCTGGTGCTGCTTATGAGAACCCCGATGGAACCCCGATGAAAATTGATATTGATTATTTTGGTAATAAGCGTTCCGAATACAACCCTTTACCAGGGCCATTTGAAAATCGGGAGAAAGGTATTCTTAACTTGAAGGTTTGGTAATGTTATAATGATGTGTCTTCAAGTTTTAAAAATGTATCGAAACGGGATTTTCATTGCCAATGTTTTTCAATAGGTAATAAACTAGTTAGTTAAAAGTGCCAGAGATCTTATTATACATTAAACTGAAAAATAGTAAGTAGCTGTGTCATTATAATTAAACATCAAAGTAAAATGAATCGAATTTTTTTTAGAAGAATTTTGGTTTTGCTTGGTTTAGTATCATTCGTATTTACAGCCAAAGCATCAGATATTGTCATCTATGTTGCCCCCAACGGTAAGGGCAGCGGAACTAAGAACAAACCGGCTTCGCTTGCATCAGTAATGGATAAGCTGCCCAATTTTAAAAAAGAAAATCCTTCAGGTAGTATTATCATTATTTTACAAAATGGGGAATATGCATTAGATAAACCACTTGTGTTTAACGAAGAAAACGGCGGCACAAAAGAATTGAAAATTATTTTTAAGGCAGCTCCTAACGCACAACCTGTTATTAGCGGAGGTAAAAAAATTATACTGAAAGGCACAGGAATACTATCAGCCGATATTACAGCCTTGCTCCCCTTGCAGCCCGGCGATTTGTATGTAAATGGGAAAAGAGCAATACTTGCACGAACACCTAATGAAGGTTTTTTTAAATTAGGCAAAACGACTCAAATCACTGATACGGTTTTATTTGAGAAAGATAGGGCTTTACAGAAATATGAAATTCCTGTATCGCTTAGTACAGAACTTGCTTCGCTTTCAACCAATCAGTTAAGGCAGGTGCGGTTTACGGCATACCACAAATGGGATAATACCACCCGAACCATTGATTCTTTATCTTTCGATAAAACAGCTTTTTACTCAACTGGAAAGAAATGGCAACCGTGGAATCCGATTAGTGAGGGAAATTTATTTTTTGTCGAAAATTATCCTGCGGCATTCGATATGCCCGGAGAGTGGATTGTGCAGGAAAATATCATAAAATACATTCCCGAAAATAAAAACATTACGCATGTTGAAGCAGTAATGCCCGTTATCGAAAAACTGGTTATTGTAAAAGGTAGACCCAATCAATACATCCATAACATTTTATTTCAGGGTATTGCGTTTAAATATTGTAACCAACGTTACGCCAATTTTGAACCGTTACAAGCTGCTGCTACCATTGAGGCTGCTGTTATGGTGGACTATGCCGATAATATTCAATTCAACAACTGTGAAATCGCACATACGGGGCAATATGCGGCTTGGCTACGCACCCAAACGTATAATTGTAGTTTTAACCAATGTTATATTCATGATCTGGGAGCCGGAGGAATCAGAATTGGCGAAACTATAGCCCAAAATGATATTAACGATCAAATGAAATTTCCCTCGGGTAATACCATTGATAATTGCATTATCCAATCCGGCGGGTACCGTTATCCTTCCGCAGTAGGTGTGTTGCTTACCCATACCGCCAATAACAGGGTTACACATAACGATATAGCCGACTTTCGCTACACTGGAGTCTCGGTAGGATGGGTTTGGGGCTATTCCTTTAGTCCTTCTGTAAATAATAAAATTCTTTATAACAATATACATCATATTGGTTGGGGTGTACTAAGCGATATGGCAGGTGTTTATACATTGGGTATTTCGCCTGGAACAGAAGTGAGTTACAACGTGGTGCATGATATTTTTTCTTACGATTATGGCGGATGGGGGCTTTATACCGATGAGGGTTCAAGTGGCATTCATATGGAAAATAATTTGGTGTATAATACAAAAACGGGAGGCTTTCACCAGCATTATGGAAAAGAAAATATCATTCAGAATAATATCATTGCATTCAGTAAAAACTATCAAGCGCAATATACCCGGGTAGAAGATCATAAGAGTTTCGATTTCAAACATAACATCCTTATCTCTGACAAAGGCATAATGCTACAAGGGCCCTGGAAAATGGGCAATGTAGGTTTAGACAGTAACTGCTATTGGAATATGAATCAGGCGAAATGTGGGTTTCCTGTAACGGGCAAAGACGGTAAAATGAAAATTGGTACCCTGATCGAATGGCAGCAAGAGAGCAACCGAGACCAACATAGTATTTTAGCTGACCCGCAGATGATAGATGCAAAAAACTTAAACTTTGATTTTAAAAACAACATAATCATTCAAAAAATCGGCTTTAAACCTTTTGATAACAGGCAGGCAGGTGTATATGGCGCTGCATCATGGAAAATAAAAGCAACATTACCACTGCATATTATCAAGGCATTTGAAAAATCATTACGTTTAAATATGTTGCCTTAGTTTTTAATAATGAAATTTTCAGAAAAAGGAATATTAATGTACACTACATGAGAAAAGATATCCATCGCCGCACATTTATTCGCAATGCGAGTTTTGCAACAGTTGGGTTAACAACACTTCGGCTTCCGGGTTGGGCAAAAGAACTTATCAACGGTTCTGGAATGCTTCCTCCATTACATAATATTCCATCCGATAAAAAATTAAACCCAGCATGGATAAAATCATTGTATGAACGAGGAAAGCCTTCTACCTATTTAAAATCAAAGAATGAGTTGCGTTATATAGGGATGCCAGCAGGCGGCTTGCATACTGGAACGGTCTATGTGGGTGGTGATGGACGGTTGTGGCTGTGGGGCATATACAATGATACCGAAGAGGGCATTGATCCTAAAACTGTTTTATGGAACAATGGCACAAGGAACGTAAGTGTTAGAAGCCGAGATGGCTCTGCTTATGTTGAGCCGGCCATTGCAAGGAATAAAATGTTATTAGAGCAGGGTTTTGCAATTAGGTTAAAATATAAAAACAAGACCATCATTAAAGAACTAAAAGAAGAAGATTGGAGTGAAATAGCTTTTGAAGCAACTTATCCTACTGCAACCATACGGTTTGTTGATAAAAAATTACCAGTGGAAATCGAGATGAAATCTGGTGCAATTTTTATACCTCTTGATGCCGATGATTCTGCACTACCTGCAACCGTTTTTTCAATTCATATAAAAAATAATACAACCGAAAATATAGAAGTATCGGTGGCAGGTTGGCTGGAAAATGGTGCTAATAAAATTACTGCTAAAGAAAAAGACGGGACACGAAGGAATAAAGCTGTAGCTGACGAAACTTATAGGGGAGTGTTTTCAGATTTTAATGCTATAAACAATGATGCAACAAAACAGCGGGATGCAGGCAGTACCTGTATTGCATTTGTGGGCTGCAATGCTATCATCAACACGCAGGCACAGCTTTGGCCATTGTCAGAAAATATATTTACTCAAAAAAACGAAGAAATTAAGGAAGCAGATGTTTCGGAAAAATTGGTTGGAAACATAACTGCATCTCATGTTCTTAATCCTGGTAAAACTGAAGCTTTCAATTATGTTATCAGTTGGCATTTCGACCATCCTCTTAGTAAGAGATTAGATAAGTTGCCCGAAGTAAAAGGTAGCTATTACTATGCAAGCCGCTTTAAAAATGCTTTGGAAGTAATGGAATACATCGCTAATAACTTTAAAAAAATGTATAACACTACGCAGTTGTGGTGTAAAACGTATTATGATTCCACGTTACCTCATTGGTTTTTAGAAAGAACATTTTTAAACATTGGCACTCTGGCTACTGCTAATACGTATCGTTTTGCTAATGGTCGTTTTTGGGGATGGGAAGGTGTTAATGCCTGTGAGGGTACTTGCACACATGTATAGCAATACGCCCAATCTATGGGAAGAATTTTTCCGGCATTAGAAAGAGACTGTCGCCAACGTACCGATTATGGCATCGCTTTTCAAAATGATGGAAGTATTATTTTCAGAGCTGAATATGAGCAACGCCCAGCTATTGACGGACAAGCGGGAAGTATATTGCGAACCTATCGGGAACATACCATGAGCAACGACGATGATTTTTTAAAAGCTAACTGGAACAACATAAGGAAAGCAATACAGTTTATTATAAATCAGGATAAAAATAATGATGGGATGGTGGATACACCCATGGAAAATACATTAGATGCCGTTTGGGAAGGTGAAATTGCATGGATTGTAGGGCTTTGTATTGCTGCGGTTAAAGCTGGCGCATTAATGGCCACTGAAATGAGCGATACCGATTTTGCTCAAAAGTGTGAAACTTTTGTAGCGAATGGAAGTAAGAACATGGAAGAAAAATTGTTTAACGGCGAATATTTCATTCATCGCCCCAATGCCACACAAGGAAAGCAAAAACTTGGTTCTTACAATACCTGCCACATAGATCAGGTATACGGGCAAAGCTGGGCATGGCAGGCAGGTATAGGGAGGCTGTGGGATAAAGAAAAAACATTATCAGCTTTGCGTTCAATATGGAAATACAATTTTGCGCCGGATGTAGGTCCATATATTAAAACCCACACAGGAGGAAGGCCTTATGCCGTATCCGGCGAGGCAGGATTAATTATAAACACTAATCCTTACAATGAAAAAAATGCTTATGGCGAAAATGTAACATGGCAAATTGGTTACTTTCATGAATGTATGACGGGATTTGAGCATCAAGTTGCAAGCCACATGATGGCAGAAGGTATGACTGATGAAGCCTTAGTGATTACCAAAGCTATTCATGACCGATATCATGCCGCTAAACGTAATCCGTTTAATGAAATTGAATGCAGTGATCATTATGCAAGGGCAATGGCCAGTTATGGAACATTTATTTCAGCAACTGGCTTTGAATATCACGGGCCGAAAGGTTATATACGTTTTGCGCCTAAATTGAATGCTTCAAATTTTAAAACGCCTTTTACCTCCGCACAAGGCTGGGGTACTTACTCGCAGCTAATAAAAGATAATGCGCAACTCCACATGTTTGAACTAAAATACGGAACACTGCATCTAAGTAAAATCAGTTTGGTATGCTCCAAAAAGTCGGCGGTAAAATCGGTTGTTGCAATATTGGATACTCTATTGCTGCCGCTAACTTTTGTGATGGAAAACAACAATATTGTTATTCAATTGCAACAAGCCATAAATATAACTACAGCAACTAAGCTGCAAATCACTATCAGTTATGTAAATCGTCAGCAAAATTTGGACTAAATAGGTTTACTTTTAAGAAAGTTTTTCCATTATTCATCTTTTAAAAAGATTTACATGGAAAAGAAAGTCGAATAGTCCACAAAGTATCCTATTTAGGATATCCTTTGCGAAACAAACAACATGTTACTTAAGATCACGAAATCATGACTTTGAAAGAGATATAAACGGTAGAATCTTTCTTTGCTGAGACTTGCAGAAAGAATGTAATCTAACGAGTATACTTTAGAAATGGAATAAATGAGTTTATGAAAGCTGATAAAAATATCCACTAATGTGGGGTAGCGGTTTAAATTTTACATTTATATGTCGTTATTTTATAATATTTTGAATATCTTCCGTTAAAAGGTTTGTACTCAGGGTTGTCATCCCGACTGAATTGGACAAGGTGGCTTTCATGCCACCTTGTTTATTTATATCATCTTCTGAAAAACCAGCCAATTATGCATTTAACGAGAGAGGTAGATTGACTTTTCTGGTTCAAAATATCTCGTTTTTCATATCATAGCTTACACCATCAGGAAATAGCAGTTTTTTAATTTGCTTTATCCTATTCTTGGGGGATGGGATTTTCAACTTATTTTCGTCAGGTGATAAAGAAATTTATTTTTGGACAATTGCTATTCATCACACTTTTTGCAACGGCACAAAGTGATAAATATAACTTCTTTAAGATTAATACCTATAATGGCCTTTCTCATAACCAGGTTAATGCCATTCTAAAAGATTCAATGGGGTTTTTGTGGTTTGGTACGATGTCGGGACTTAGTAGGTACGATGGTTATTCCGTAAAGGTATTCAGAAAAAAACTTAACGACAGTACAACAATAAATGATAACTCCGTACTATACCTTGCTGTTTTGCCTGGGGCAAAAATGTGGGTAATGACAAAATATGGGCCTTGTATATACAATACTTCAACGGAAAAATTTGATTCTGATTATAGCCTTTATTTAAAGTCGTTAGGTCTTCCATCGAACGCTTTTATTAAAATCGTCAAAGGAAATTATGGAAGATATTGGTTTTTGTATGACAATGGTGATTTGTATGAATATGATGAGCCACAAAAAAAATCAAAACTCGTTTATAATAATACTTCAGGTAAGGATGAAGCTAAACTTGTTTCGCTTCAAGAGATTGAAAAGAACCAGATGTGGATGGTTTTTCAAAACGGGGCGATTCAGCTTTTTGATTTAATCACACGAAAAGTTGTTAAAGAATGTACGGCTTTACAGCATCTTAATCAAAGTAATGTTCCGTACAGTCTATATGTTGACAGAGACGGCGATTTGTGGCTGTGGCATTATATAAATGGAGTTTATTTTTTGCATCCAGAAAATAATTCTATCAGATGGTTTAATGAAAAATCTTTTCCTAACAAACTAAGTTCAAATCTTATAAGTCAGCTCGTACAGGACAATCAGGGGTTAATCTGGGTTGCAACAGATCATGGCGGGGTGACAATAATTGATAAAAAAAATAGTTTTCATACTACTTATATTTTCAATGATCCCAAAAACCCGAAAAGTTTAAGTCATAACAGTGTAATTACAATTTATAAAGATGACAAGGGAATCATTTGGTTAGGAACCTATAAGCAAGGCGTTAATTCTTATAATAGTGATATAGTACAGTTTCCTCTTTTCCGGCGTACAGATTCAAATCCGACCAGTCTTCAATATGATGATGTTAACCGTTTTGCAGAAGATAAATCCGGAAATATATGGATTGGAACAAATGGTGGAGGATTGATTTATTTCGACAGAAAGAACAATACATTCAGGCAATTTCTGCATAATCCTAAAAACGTAAACAGTGTTTGTGCAGATGTAATTGTAAGCTTATGTATTGACCATGAAGGGAAATTATGGATTGGTACATTCCAAGGCGGGCTGGATATGTATGATGGGAAAAAGTTTACACATTACATTCACCAGGATAATAATCCTGCCAGTATCAGTGATAATAATGTATGGGAGATTTTTGAAGATCGTGAGCAGAATTTATGGGTCGGAATTTTGGGTGGGGGATTAGAACGGTATAACAGGGAAAACAATCAGTTTGAACACCACCGGGCCGAAGAAAAAAATGGGGTTGTAGGGGCTAATTATATTTCTGCCATTCTGCAGGATAAAAAAGGTAATTTATGGATTGGCTCAGTTAATGGCATTACAGTTTTTAATACAAAGACTCAATTCAAGGCTAGGTATTTATATGCTACAAACAAAAACAGCCTTAGTAATAACAATGTTAATTGTCTGATTGAAGATTATAAAGGAAGGATATGGATTGGCACTTCTGATGGGCTTAACCTGCTTAACCCTGAGACTAATACATTCAAGGTTTTTACTGCAGAGGATGGATTACCAGACAATATTATATGGAATATTATTGAAGACGGGAAGCATTCTTTCTGGATTTCAACACCAAATGGACTTTGTAATGCAATCCCTTCGGAAAAAAATAACCAGGTGTCACTTACTTTTATAAATTATGATGAAACAAACAACCTTCAAAGCCAGGAATTTAATGACAATGCAGCATTTAAAACCAGTAAAGGCGAATTGTTTTTTGGCGGAACATCAGGTTTCAACATCATTAATTCATCTTTTATAAACCCGAAAGTTTATTCGCCTGGAATTGTTTTTACCAATCTTCAAGTACTAAATAAAAATATCGAACCAGGAGATGTTATTAATAACCGGGTTTTATTAAAACAAAGTATTTCACAAACAGGTAAGATAAACCTGAAGTATAATGAAAATTCATTTTCTATTCAGTTCACATCACTTGATTTTGAGCATAATTTAAAACAGAAGTATGCTTATATGCTGAAAGGTTTTAATGCCGACTGGATTTATACTGATGGCAGCCAGCGTATTACTACTTATACAAATATTGATCCCGGGCATTACACATTTAAGGTAAAAGTATTGAACAGGGATGGTTTGTGGAGCGAGGTAAAAGAAATGGAGATAGTGGTAAAACCACCTTTTTGGCGAACAACCATTGCCTATTTACTATATATCGTTGTCTTTGCAGGTTTACTTTATTTAGCCAGAAAGATTACACTTGAAAGAATTCATATGCGGTATGAAGTGGCAGAACAACGCCGGGAAGCAGAAAGAACCCATGCAATGGAGCAATTAAAAACAAAGTTTTTTACAAATGTGAGTCATGAGTTCCGTACTCCACTCAGCCTTATTATTGCACCTTTGGACAAACTAATCAAGCAGTCAACAAACGAGGATCAAAAAATACAATTAAACTTAGTTCAGCGTAATGCAAAGCGATTGCTTGGACTAGTCAATCAGTTACTTGATTTCAGAAAAATTCAAGTGCAGGAAATGAAGCTGCATCCCTCTTTTGGCGATATTATTGGCTTTATTAAAGAAATCAGCCTGTCGTTCTTAGATTTAGCAGAAAAGAAAAAGATACAATTTTCATTTTCCACGAACACCGAACACCTGGAAGTGTATTTTGATAAAGATAAACTGGAAAAAATACTTTTTAATCTGCTTTCAAATGCGTTTAAATATACCAATGACGCCGGTAAAGTTGATGTTCAGCTTTCTTACGAACCAACTGCTGAAAAGGAAAATGAAGGAACTATATCTATTGAGGTTAAGGATACAGGAATCGGTATTTCTGCGAAAAATCAGGATAAGATTTTTGAGCGTTATTTTCAAACCGAATTGCCGGATACAATGGTAAACCAAGGTACAGGAATAGGTTTGGCTATTACAAAAGAATTTGTCAGGCTTCATAATGGAATCATTACCGTTAAAAGTGAGGCTGGTAAAGGAACGAGTTTTACTGTTTTACTTCCTGCAAAGAAAACACTGGAAGTAGTAAATACGCATACTATAACTAGTACAATACCGGTTGATTTTGAGCATACCCAGGAAGAAAAAGGGAAGGCTGTAATTGATAAGAGTAAAAATAAAAAGACTGTACTTATAATTGAGGATAATGAAGATATGCGATTTTACCTGAAGGATAACCTTAAAGCAGATTACCAGGTTGCTGAAGCAAGTAATGGTAAAGAGGGGTGGGAACGGGTGAAACAACTAATGCCTGACTTAGTGGTTAGCGATATTATGATGCCGGAAATGAATGGTATTGAACTGGCAAAAAGAATTAAAACAGAAACGCAAACAGCACATATTCCGGTTATTTTGCTTACTGCAATTGGAAGCGAGGAAAAACAATTGGAAGGATTGCAGGTTGGCGTGAATGATTATATAACTAAGCCTTTTACTTTTGAGATTCTTGCCTCCCGTATAAAGAATATACTTGCCCAGCAAAAATTATTGCATGCCCGTTTTGAAAAACAATTGGAAGTAAATCCTAAAGACGTAACTATAACGCAGGTTGATGAAAAATTTCTTCAAAACGCATTGGAAATAATTACTGAGAATATGACTGACCCGGAATTTTCTGTTGAAAACCTCAGTCAGGCATTATTTATGACCCGTGTAACTTTGTACAGAAAGATTCTTTCAATAACAGGAAAAACCCCGATTGAGTTTATAAGGTCCATCCGTCTTAAAAAGGCTGCTTTACTTTTGGCCAAAAGTGGAAAATCAATTGCTGAAGTTGCTTACGAAACCGGGTTCAGCAGCCCTAAAAAATTCGCCAAATCTTTTAAAGAAGAGTTTAATGTACTTCCTTCCCAATACATGAAAAAGTAACTAAACAGGATACCTTAATTGTTAATAACTGTAATAATGACATTTTTTTTGATTTTAATTAAGAATTTAGAATAATCATTCAGTTTGTAACAATAGCAGAAGGATCATTTATTTTGTTCAATCAGAGCGCCTGCAGATTTTTCATTTTTATAAAAAAGCCTTTTAAATAGTTGATTTGTAACAAAGCGACACCTAATCTGTAACAAAACATACCCCTGTCTTTTTAATAGAGATTCTACTTTTGAGTGGTAATAACTCTAATGTATTGCTTTGTTATGAAAAGATTTCGGTTAAGTATTGGCTTGCTTTTGTTTCCTTTTTTTTCTGTCATTATGGCGCAAACAGGTTCGTTTGTTAAAACCAATGATGGGATTATTGTTTATCCTGAATCTTCATTTGCAGGCAACGAGAAGGCGGTTAAGCTTGAAGTTGTATCAGATCAAATCATTCACATTGTCTCTTCACCCAACAACATTATAGCTTCGCCAAACAGTTTAATTACATCTTATATCAAGCAGAAGGAAGTTGCCTGGTCTGTAACATCCACTAAAAAAATTATATCACTTAAAACAAAGAGTCTGATAACAGAAATAGATCAAAAGACAGGATCCATTTCTTTTTTTGATAAAAACCATCAAAGCATTGTAACTGAAAAAAAGGTTGGGGGACGGAATTTTGAACCAACGATTATTGATGGCTCAGCCTTCTATAAAATTACACAAGCTTTTACAACAACTGCAGATGAAGGATGGTATGGATTAGGGCAGCATCAACAAGGTATCATGAATTATAAAGGGCAGCAGGTTGATTTTTTTCAGAATAATACTGAAATCGCAATTCCCTTTTTAATTTCTTCTAAAAATTACGGTATTCTCTGGGATAATTATTCTATTACTAAAGCAGGCGATGTGCGGCCTTTTCACCCACTTTCTTCATTAAAGCTGTTTTCTAAAGATGGGGAGGAAGGATGGCTTACAGCAACTTATTCAAACGATAAAAATAATCCTGGCAAGAAAGCATGTGTTCGGGCTGAAAGCAAAATTGAAATGGAATTTATGGGCGATAGTAAACTTCAATTGCCTAAAGAGTTTAATGGGGCAACCGGCGTTGTTACATGGGAAGGAAGTATTGCCAGCAGTTTACAGGGGCTGCATCAGTTGAAGTTTACATTTGGTGGTACTATAAAAGTGTGGATTGATCATCAACTTGTTTTGAACCGGTGGCGCAAGGCCTGGAATCCTGCACCTGCGCTAATACCAATTGAGATGAAGAAGGGGGAGAAAAAGCACATCCAGATAGAATGGATTCCTGAAGGAGGCGAGTCTTATATTTCATTAAAATGGCAGGCGCCGCTTACAAATAACGAAAAGACTACATTCAGCTTTTGTTCTGAAGCAGGCAGGCAAATTGATTATTACTTCATTCATGGAGAAAACATGGATCATGTTATTGCTGGGTACAGGTTTCTGACTGGTAAGGCACCCATTGTTCCTAAATGGGCATTAGGTTATTGGCAAAGCCGTGAACGTTATAAAACACAGGAAGAAATTATTGCAACAGTGGATGAGTTCCGCAAAAGGAAAATACCACTTGACAACATTGTATTAGACTGGAATTACTGGCGTGAAAAAGAATGGGGTAGCCAGGAGTTTGATGAAACACGTTTTCCTGCACCCGATAGTATGATAGATGTGCTGCACAAAAAATATCGTACGCAAATTATGATTTCGGTATGGCCAAAATTTTACGAAGGCATACCTTCTTATAATGAGTTTAACAGCAAAGGCTGGTTGTATAAACGAAATATTGCAGACAAGCAAAGAGATTGGATAGGAGAAGGATATTTCTCTACCTTTTACGATGCCTTTAATGCCGATGCACGAAAAGGCTTCTGGAATTTGATCAATAAAAAACTTTATGCAAAAGGCATAGATGCTTGGTGGATGGATGCAAGTGAACCAGACATATGTTCGAACGTTACACCTGAAAAGAGAAAAGAACAATTAACTCCTACAGCTTCGGGCAGTGCTGCTGAGTTTTTAAATGCATACCCTTTGCAAAATGCGAAAGGTATTTACGAAGGACAGCGTTTAACGAATCCTGATCAGCGGGTATTTTTATTGACCCGCAGTGCTTTTGCAGGTTCACAACGCTATGCAGCTTCAGTATGGAGTGGAGATATTGGTTCTACCTGGGACGATATGAAATACCAGATTGCTGCCGGGATTAATTATTCTATGTCCGGATTACCCTATTGGACAATGGATATTGGTGGATTTGTAGTTCCGGAAAAATTTGAAAGGCCCAATGCAGATGACCTGGAAGAATGGCGGGAGATGAATACCCGTTGGTACCAGTTTGGTGCATTTGTTCCGTTGTTCCGTTCACATGGTCAATATCCGTTCCGTGAAATTTTCAACATTGCACCAGAAAATCATTCTGCATATCAGAGCTTCCTTTACTATGATCAACTACGGTACAGGCTTATGCCTTATATCTATTCTTTGGCTGGTGCAGCTTACCATAATGATTTTACCATAATGCGGGGTCTTGCAATGGATTTTTCAAATGACAGTACAGTTCTGAATATTGGTGATGAATATATGTTTGGTGAATCATTACTCATTAATCCGGTTTATCAATACAAACAAAGAAGCCGCAGTGTTTATTTACCGAAATGTGCGGGCTGGTATAATTTCTATGATGGTAAATTTTTTGAAGCCGGTCAACATATTACGGCCGATGCTCCTTACGACCGTATTCCGGTGTTTGTAAAAGCCGGTTCAATTATTCCCTTTGGACCGGAGTTACAATATGTTTCTGAAAAATCTGCTGACACAATTACTTTAAACGTTTACACAGGAGCTGATGCCGTTTTCAATTTATATGAAGATGAAGGCATCAATTATAATTATGAAAAAGGGAAGTATTGTATTATCAAGTTTACATGGGATGAAAAGCGGCAATCACTTGTGATTGGAGAATGTAAGGGTGAATTCCATGGGAAGTTGAAGAAAAGAGTGTTCAGAATAAAATTATACAAACCACATAAGGCAACAACCTTTAATAACGAAGCTCAATTTGATAAAGAGATTTTATATGAAGGAAAAACAATACGTATAAACTAAACTGCTAAAAAAATAAAAATGAAATCAAAAAAAACGAGTCGCTTGCAGTTTATGCTTAAATGGGGTATCATACCATTGATGCTTCTGTTTGGTATAAATGTTTACGGACAAACAAAAATTACAGGAAAAATTATCAACCAACGTACGTCTGAGCCTGTTGGAAATGCAACTGTAACGGTAAAGAATACAAGCCGTACAGTTACTGCAACCACATTGGGGATTTTTAGTATTGAAGCAAAAACAGGCGATATCCTTGTTGTAACTTCAGTTGGTTATAAAACGAAGGAGGTAAAAGCCACTTCTCCCGAAATGATAATCCAACTTGAGGAAAATTATAACCAGCTGAATGATGTGGTTGTAATTGGATACGGCAGAGTGAAAAGAAAAGATCTTACTGGTGGTATATCTTCTATTACCGGTAATGATCTGCGAAAGACACAACCAACAACTTTCGATCAGGCCTTACAAGGAAAAGTTGCCGGCGTATTGGTTCAACAAATATCCGGGCAACCGGGTGGTGGTGTTTCTATTCAAATACATGGAATATCTTCAATCAGTGGTTCTAATTCGCCATTATATGTTATAGATGGTGTGATTATTCCACCAACCAACGACCCCGGAAATGGTGCTAACCCTTTAAATACCATTAACCCTTCTGAAATTGAATCTATAGATGTATTAAAAGATGCGTCGGCAACTGCTATTTACGGTTCTCAGGCAACGAATGGTGTAGTTGTAATCACAACTAAAAGGGGTAGTATAGCAGCTCCTCAAATATCGTATGAAGGATATTATGGGTATCAGCAAATACCTAAGAGGCTCCCTACTGTTAATTTGCAGCAGCTTGCAACATTTCTTAACGAAAGGGCTGTTGTGTGGCAGTTTGATGCCAGGCCTGAATTTGCCAACCCTAAATACCTGGGTACAGGTACTAATTGGCAAAATGAATTGTTTCGCAATGCACCTATGCAAAATCACTCACTTACAGTAAACGGCGGTGATGTAAGAACCCAATACTTATTTTCAGTTGGCTATTTCGATCAGCAAGGTATTGCGCTTGGATCCAGATTTCAGCGCTACTCAGTTCGATTAAATTTGGACAATAAAACAACAGATTGGTTAAAGATTGGCACCAGCCTTCAGTTGGCAAATGTGGTTGAAAATGTGAACAGTTCTAATGCCGGTGTTATTGGAGACGCTTTGCGATTGACCCCCGATATTCCTGTAAAAAATATTGATGGCACCTGGGGTGGTGTTACAAATACTTCAGGATGGGTTCAACCGGTTTCAAACCCCGTTGCTATGGCACTCATTAATAAAAACATGAATTACCGCTACCAGCTGTTTGGCAATGCGTATGCCGAAATAAAATTTACAAATGATCTGTCGTTGAGAAATGAGGTTTCCGGGAATTTTGATTTTTCCAGAAATCAAGGGTTCTGGCCTCAAACTACTTTTGGGAAATACACTACTCCTAACCCAACTACTTCTTCATATAGTTCGGGCGATAACATTTATACCGTTATACGAAACTATATTACCTATAATCATTTTTTTGGCAAGAACAATCTAAATGTATTATTAGGACATGAAAACAATATGAGTAAATCTGCAAATGTTTATGCCAGCCGGTCAGATTTTCCTTCCAATAATGTGCAATCTATTTCCAGCGGTGATCCCTCAACCGCACTTAATAGTGGAGTATATGGTGATGGTGCTTCAGAATCATATTTTAGCCGTATTAATTTCAGTTGGGTAGATAAATACTTATTTACAGCAAATGTTCGCAGGGATGGTTCCGATAAATTTCCGGCAACAGGTCGCTGGGCATCTACTGCTTCAGGTGCATTTGCATGGAAAATTAACAACGAAAAGTTTTTAGAAAATGTAAAGGCTATTAATGAATTAAAGTTACGCCTTGGCTATGGCCTAACGAATAATCAGGGAATACCCGGCAATACTTATGTAACCCAGCTTTCAACAGTTGCCAACGGCTTATCCGGTACGGCACAGTTTCAATCTAATTTGGCCAATCCTAATGTAACATGGGAAAAAACAAAGAATGCTAATCTTGGATTAGATGGTACATTTTTTAACTGGAGATTAAATTTTTCAGTAGATGTGTATAATCGTTACACTGACGGCCTTTTATTAAAAGTGCCTCTTCCTGCCTATTCCGGCACAACTGCAAGTTATTCACCTGGTGCAATGCAGGCTCCTTATGTTAATGTTGGCTCAGTCAGAAACAAAGGAATTGATATCAGAATTGGATCCACCAATATCAGCAATAAAACTTTTACTTGGAAAACGGACGTTACTGTATCACATAATGTTAATAAAGTATTATACCTGGGTTCTGGTGGCGATGACGCCAGCCTTGTTTCTGGAAACTCAAAGACTGTTGTCGGCAGGCCTATCGGCTCATTTTATGGCTATATCTATGATGGCATATTTGCTACTGCCAGCGATTTTAAAAACCACGCTTTGCCGGCTGATCAATCAGGGACACCCCGCCCAATTGCTAATGCAGGCGGTGGCATATGGTATGGCGACCGTATGTTCAAGGACTTAAATGGTGATGGTATTATTGATACAAGAGACCAGACTTTCCTGGGGTCTCCACAACCAAAATTCCAATTCGGGTTTAATAACTCATTTAATTATAAAGGATTTGATTTGAATATTTTCTTTAGTGGAAATGCAGGCAACAAAGTGTACAATCAAATGCCGGTAAATCAATTGAATCCATTAAATAATACCAACTATTTTACCGGGGTATTAAACTATGCAAAAACTGCTTTAATTAATCCTGATGGTGACAGAAATAACGTAAATAATGTTTATGTTATAAATCCTGATACAAAAATTATCAGCCTTCGAAACGATAACACCAACGAAAATGGGCGCTTTTCGGATATGTATTTAGAAGATGCCTCATTTGTACGCTGTAAAAACATTACACTGGGATATAATATACCACAAAACATAGTGGCAAAAGCACATATTTATGCGTTTCGGGTATATGCTAATGTATCGAATGCATTTATCATTACAAAATACACAGGAATGGATCCTGAGGTTGGCTCATGGAACCCGCTTCAAGCTGGTTATGATAATGGGTATTATCCTCAATCAAGAGTATTTTCTTTTGGTGTAAATGTGAAATTAACAAAGTAAAAAACGAATTAATTTTATGAAATCAATCAATAAATTATTCTACTCTTTGCTATTGCTTTTGGCATTAGCCGGATGTAAAAAAAGTTTTCTTGACCGCCCTTCGCAATCTCAAATTGCTTCTAATAACTTTTATCAAACTACAAAAGAAATGAGATTGGCTACTGCCAGCCTCTACGGCGGTGCCCCCGTTTGGCAATGGCATGGCAATGGTTTTTTGCAGTTTGGCGATGTAATGAGTGGAAATGGAACTACTGGTCAATACCAGGGTACTGATAATAATGAACTTTTTGCAGTAAATCTTTCGGCATCTAACGGTTATGTGCAAGGTGCCTGGACAGGGTTATATAATTTAATAGGCCAATGCAACAATACAATTCTTGGTATACAACAATATGCTCCTGCAACTGTACCTGCAGCAGATAAAAATGCGGCAATAGCTGAAGCAAGGTTTATACGGGGCTACGCTTATTTTAATCTGGTGTTGCATTGGGGTGCTGTACCTATTGTGGAAGATAACAGCAAGCTCATTGAGCACCCTCTGCTTAACCGCATTATCGTTTCTGATGTTTACAAATTTGTAACGAACGATCTTACTTATGCAGTACAAAACCTTCCTGTTACTGATGTTACAGGCAGAGTAACCACATGGTCAGCTCAAGGTATGCTGAGCAAAGTGTATTTAACCATGGCAAGTTTGGGTGGCAATGGTACACGCAACCAAGCTTACTTAGACAGTGCAAAAAAATATGCAGGAAATGTGTGCAAAAATAGTGGAAAGACATTGTTTCCTAATTATTACGACCTGTTTACTGTAAAAAACAACGATGCTCCCGAAGTTTTATTTGCTTTTCAATGGGCAGCAGGAGTAGGTTATGGCAATGGCAATACGTTCAATAACTATGCACCAAGCAATACGATTATGCCAAAAAAGGGGGGTGCCTGGGCTTCTATGAAACCTACGTATGACCTTTATTTAAAGTATTCTGCAAAGGATACTGTAAGGCGGAAAGCAACTTTTATGATGAATGGCGATTACTTTCCTGAATTGAATGCTGCCGAAGGTGGTTACAAGGCTACAGGTTCAAGCCTGAAAAAGCATATTATTGGTAATGATGTTGATAACAGTTCACCTCTTATGACATTATGGGATTCGCCTGAACACGATGCTGTGCTAAGGCTGGCCGATGTGTATTTGTTATATGCAGAAGCTATTATGGGTAGCAATACAGTCACCTCTGATCCAGAAGCGTTGTTGTATTTCAATAAAGTGCGTACCAGGGCAGGTGTTGATCCCCTTTCAACCATAACGCTTGATACGCTTCTCAGCGAAAGAAGAATTGAGTTGGCATTTGAAGGACAATATTGGGGCGACCTGGTAAGGCTTTCTTATTGGCAACCGGCTAAAGCATTAACAATTATAAATGCACAAAACCGTGCTTTTTTCAATTATGCTGCAGGAGCTGCTACTCCAGATGCCAGTCCTGTTGTAACTGTGCTTCCGGCAACACTCAGGTCATTTACATTACAAATACCGGCAACAGAGTTAACTGCAAATCCAAAATTGGCTGAAGCCCCGGTAAAATATTATTAATGAATGTTCTTAATTAAATAAGGATATAAAATAAATTATATGAAAAAAATGAATCAAATATATACCGGCATTCTTCTTTTCAGTGTAGCTATGTCATTAATACTTTTAATGACTGCCTGCAAAAAAACAGCAGAACCGGCTCCAGTAATTACATCTGTTCTTAATTATGCCGCAACTCCGGCCGATACAACTTTATCCGGACTGGTACCCAATAGCCAATGGGTGGTTATTACGGGGCAAAATTTACAAAATGCGCTTCAAATAACGTTTAATGGTGTACCTGCCAGTTTTAATAGTGCAATATTTTCTTCAACAAGTGCTGCAGTCCAAATTCCTTCTATTGTGTTTTCCACAATTGATACTAATAAACTCAATACTGTTGCATATACAACGCCGGGAGGTACAGCAACATTCTCTTTCAAACTATTACCGGCTAAACCAACAATTACAGCTATTTCAAATGTATTTGCTAATCCCGGCGACTCTGTTTTTATTTATGGCGCAGATTTGGTTTTAGTTCAAAAGTTTACTTATGGAGGAACTAATATTGCTTCTTTTAAATCAGATTACTATGGAACTGCCCTTGGTTTTGTTATGCCAAACCCGGCTCCTGTAAGCGGAGATGTTGTAGTAACTACCAAGAGCGGCACTGTTATTTTTAAAATATCTGCAACGCCAACTATTACCGGTGTTTCTAACGAAAATGCAAAAACGGGCGATTCTGTTTATATCTATGGTACATACCTGAAAAGTATTCAAACATTTACGTTTGCCGGAACAAGTATCACCTCTTTTGTTTCAGCAGCTGATGGAAGTTCTGTAGGCTTTGTATTGCCTTCACTTTCACAAAGTGGGCCAGTATCTATTACAACAGCATTCGGCACAGCTACCACTAAGTATAATGTGAATGATATAGCAGGTTTAGGATCAATTTCCAATTGGGAATGGAGCGGGAATTTTAATTGGCAGTGGTGGGGTGGGGCTACCTTGAATAGCGGTGATCCTAACTCCGGATGGCCACCTTACAACCCTGATTTTCCAGGCAATTCAAGTATGTATATGTCACTTAAAAATGCTGTTCTGGCTCCTGATGAAGGGAATACCTATTCTAATTATGCCATACTTATGAACGGAGCACAATGGGTGCCAACAGCTAATATGAATGATACTGTTAGTAAGTATGCATTTAAAATGGAAATAAATATTCCTAATGCATGGAATGGCGGTGCAATTACAATAATGAGTGATGATGATACATATATCTGTCGTTGGGAACCTTGGCAAATATCTGCAACTACCACGGCACCATTCAAAACAAAAGGCTGGATAACTTTAACCATTCCTTTTACTGAATTCCGAAAAACAGATGCTACCCTCGGCAAAGGAAGAGGAGCTTCTATGACAAAATTTTCTGAGTTATTGGGTCCATCAGGAAATAGTGGATGTAAGGTATACATGCATAATTACAATACAGCTGCATCAGCAACTGGATTTTATGGTGCTTTTGATAATTTAAGAGTAGTAAGAATTAAATAGCAAGCAGTTGGTATGTCTGCAGGGTTTCTACCCTGCGACTTTAAATTTTTTTAAAAAAGCATAAAAAATATACAGATGAAAATTAAAATTATCTATAGCATTGCGGGGGTTTTTATTACGCTTTTAGCAATCAGCTCCTGTAAAAAAACAAAAGTTTCGCCACAATTATCTATTTCAAATATTACAGATACCATACCTGAAAATGGAGGAACAAAATCACTATCATTTGACTGTAATGATGCGTGGAGTATTGATACAGCTGGTTTTGGCTGGGTAAAATTAAGTACTATTGCAGGCAACAGCGGTAACGCATCCATTACCTTAACAGCGCCGGCTAATAACACAGGCATCAGCCGTACTGTACTTTTAAAACTGAAATCTGCTAATGGGCTAGCCAGACGAATTACAGTACTTCAGGCACCGGTAATCTTCCCTTCATATAATACTTCACCCAAAGCGCCTGATGCTACCGGCATGGCTAGTACGGCTATGCAAATAAATGCAAAGATCAAAATGGGGTATAATATCTGGAACACTATGGAAGCTCCAGGTGGAGAAACCGGTTGGGGTAATCCTGTGATTACGCAATCACTGATTGATACGCTTAAAAAAGCTGGCTTTAATGCGATAAGAATTCCTTGTGGTTATTGGGCTCAAGGGCATATGAACAAACTAACAGGTAAAATTGATGATGCGTGGTTAAACAGGATTAAAGAAGTAGTTCAGTATTGCGTGAATGATGGTATGTATGTGGAAATTAACCGCCACCATGATGGTAATGATGATTTTTACCTGACTGGTGCAAAGTTAGACAGTGCAAAAGCTATCCATAAAGCTGTATGGGAGCAGGTAGCCACAACACTGCGTGATTTTGATGAGCATGTAATGTTTGCAAGTTTGAACGAACCTAATGCTAATGATTTAGCATCAATTACAGTTTTACATGATTTTCATCAGATATTTATCAATGCAGTCCGTTCTACCGGAGGAAAAAATGCGTATCGTACTTTAGTGCTTCAGGCACCAAACACTTCGCTTGATCTGGCTAGTTATTTTGCTCCTGACGCCATACCAGGTTGGCCTGTTGATCCTACGCCTGATAGATTGATGCTTGAAGTTCACTACTATACTCCTGCTAATTTTTGTATACTTTCTGCTGATGCCAGTTGGGGTACAGAGCGGTATTATTGGGGTGTAAACTTACATTCTACTACCGATGTTGCACATAACTCAGATGCAGGGACTGAAGAAAGTTTTGTACAGAGTAATATGCAATGGGCTAAGAAAAATTATGTGGATAAAGGAATACCTGTGTTTATTGGTGAATTTGGAGCATCCTATCATGCCGAGAAAGCTCCAAATCCGGCAGATTCAATATTGTCTCGAAGATCCGTGGCACATTTCTATGCAGAAGTAGTACGAGATGCCCGTGCTAACGGAATATCTCCATTATTGTGGGCCGGTGTTATAAACAGGCAAACTGAAACATTAGAGGATAAACAGCAGTTAGATTCTTTACGCAAAGCAGCAGGGTATTAAAAAATAATGACAGGAGAAGTTTGTTTCGTTTATTTAAAAAACAGTTGATGAGAAAAGGAATTCTTTTGTTGGGGCTTTTAATAAATATCTTATGGTTAAATGCACAACGGACAATAAATATTGATTTCAATAAAACAGCCGGTACATTAAACACCATGTTTAAAGAATGTGTTGGAGCGGGCAGGGCTAATGAAGGATTACGTGCCGACTGGCAGCAGCAATTAGCGTATGTTCATCAACAGTGTGGCTTTAAATATATCCGCATGCATGGCTTGCTTACAGATGATATGGCGGTATACACGGAAGATAATAAAGGTAACCCCGTTTATAATTATATGTATGTTGATGCGCTGTATGATTATTTAGTGAGCATTGGAATGAAACCTTTTGTAGAATTGGGTTTTATGCCCAATGCACTGGCAAGCGGAAATAAAACAATCTTTTGGTGGCGTGGTAATGTTACGCCACCAAAAGATTATATGAAGTGGGAAGGATTAATAAAAAATCTTGTCCAGCATTTCACCGACAGATATGGTGTGCAAGAAGTAAAGAGCTGGTATTTTGAAGTATGGAACGAACCTAATTTGTCTCCTGGTTTCTGGAGCAGCACACAAGAAGAATATTTTAAATTGTACGATTATACAGTTAGAGCTGTAAAGAGTGTAAATGAAAATTACAAAGTGGGTGGTCCAGGAACTGCCGGTGCAGCCTGGGTGCCGGAAATGATTGAGCATTGTGCAAAAAATAATATTCCCATAGATTTTATCAGTACACACTCGTACGGTGTTGGTCAGGGTTTCCTGGATGAATATGGAAATGGCGGAACTGTATTAAGTAAAGATGAGTTTGCTGTTAGTGGAGATGTATTGAACTCCCGTAAACAAATTGAAAATTCAGCGACTAAAAATCTTGAACTCCATTATACTGAGTGGAGTGCGTCTTATACTCCTGCAGATCCAATACATGACAGTTATCACGAAGCAGCTTATATATTGGAGAAAATAAAGCAGGTTGGCAAAGCTGCCAATTCAATGTCGTACTGGGTATTTACAGATATTTTCGAAGAGCCTGGACCACGGTATACTCCATTTCATGGTGGCTTTGGTTTACTTACAATACAAGGACTTAATAAACCCGCTTTTTACGCATATCAATACCTGAACAGGCTGGGAGCAATTGAGCTTGAAAATAAAGATGCCCGTTCATTTATTTGTAAAGATGAAAAAGGAAATGTACAGGTTTTGTTATGGGACTATACATACACGTTACCCGATTCAACCAATAATCAAAACTTTTATAACAAAGATATTCCTGCAAAACACAAAGAAAAAATAAAGGTCAGGTTTTCAAATTTACCAACCGGTAAGTATATCCTTGAACTTTATAAAACAGGCTACAGGGTTAATGACGTTTATACCGATTATCTTGATCTGGGTAAGCCTTCACAATTAAACAAGGATATGATTACACAATTAAAAAATAAAAATGCGGGACGTGCAATCGAAAAAAAGATGATTATTATAAGTAAGAACAATTCTTATACCTACGAATCTTCAATAAATGAAAATGATGTGGTATTCATTCATCTTAAAAGACAATAGATTAGGAGTTATGTTTACAAAAAAAACATTTATGTTTTCAGGGCAAAAAAAGAATTTGATTTTATTCTTCAGCTTATTGCTTCTTATTACTGCGGTGCATGCTCAAAAAAAGCAAACAGACCAGGATGTCGAGGTTAAAATAAAATCATTAATTGCCAAAATGACTTTGCAGGAAAAAGTTGATTTGCTGCATGCAAATTCAAAATTTTATATTCCTGGCAATAAGCGATTGAAGATACCTGAACTTGCAACAAGTGATGGCCCACATGGAGTTCGTGCAGAGATTAACAGGAATGACTGGGGATATTCGGGTTGGACAAATGACTCGGCAACTTGTTTCCCTCCCGGTACAGCGTTGGCTGCAAGCTGGAATACAAGGCTTGCTTATGAAAGAGGAATTATTCTGGGAGAAGAAGCACGTGCAAGAAACAAAGATATTTTGCTTGGCCCAGGAATTAATATCATTCGCTCGCCACTATGCGGAAGAAACTTTGAATATATGAGTGAAGACCCGTTACTCATTTCCAGAATGTCGGTTGCTTATATAAAAGCATTACAATCGAAAGATGTTGCCGCAAGTGTAAAACATTGGCTGGCGAATAACCAGGAAGAAAACAGGGGTACTGTAAATGTAACAATGAGCGAAAGAGCCTTACGTGAAATTTATTTACCCGGGTTCAAATCTTCTGTTATGGAAGGCGGTGCATACACTGTTATGGCTGCTTATAACAAGTTCAGAGGTGATTGGTGTTCTGAAAATGAATACATGAACAGAACGATTTTACGGAATGAATTTGGTTTTAACGGCGTATTAATGACTGATTGGGCAGCTGCTCATTCTACTGTGAAAGCTGCAATGTCGGGTCTTGATCTGGAGATGGGTACTGATATAGCTGATTACAACGAATGGTATTTTGCCAACCCATTGATAAAGGCTGTACAGGAAGGAAAAGTACCTGTAAAAGTAATTGATGAGAAAGTAGCCAATATACTTCGGGTAATGTTCAAATTAAAAATGTTTGATGAAAAAAGCCGTTCAAAGGGAGTGATGAATACCAAAGAACATCAGCAGGCTGCATACAATTCAGCTGCTGAAGCTGCAGTATTATTACAAAACAACAATCAGCTTTTGCCTGTTAATTTCAATAAGATAAAATCTGTTGCAGTTATTGGTGATAATGCCACACGCAAACATTGTGGAGGAGGTTTGAGTTCCGAAATAAAATCTTTATATGAAATAACTCCGTTAGAAGCAATAAAAAATAAGTTTGGTTCTTTTGTGAAAATAAATTTCGCACAGGGTTATGAAAAGCAATCGGTATTTAAAGAAGGGAACAATTCCGGGCAATTGAATGCTGATGCTGTAAACTGGAAATTAATCGAAGAAGCTGTTGAAGCTGCAAGGAATTCTGATATAGCTATCATTTTTGGCGGACTGAATCATGATTTTGACACGGAAAGTTCCGACAAGAAGAATATGAAATTGCCTTATGGACAAGAAGTGCTGATCCGTGAAGTGGCAAAAGTTAATCCTAAAACAATTGTTGTAATTATTGCAGGTTCACCTGTTGAACTGGCTGGTATTATTAACCGGGTGCCATCAGTTTTATGGGCCTGGTATGGAGGTATGGAAGCAGGTAATGCAGTGGCAGACATTTTAAGTGGCAAAATAAATCCTTCAGGCAAATTGCCATTTACAATTCCTGTTTCGCTTGATCAATCGCCTGCGCATGCTTTAGGGAATTATCCAGGCAGAAATCTGCAGGTGAATTATGAAGAAGATATTTTAGTTGGTTATCGGTGGTTTGATACAAAAAAGATTCAACCGCAATTTCCGTTTGGCTATGGGCTTTCATACACTGATTTTTCCATCAGTAATTTCTCTACAGATAAATTAAACTACGGGAAGGATGAAATCATTCATACAAAGTTTACAATTAGTAATACAGGCAGCAGGTATGGTGGAGAAGTAGTGCAGTTGTATATCAGTCAGCCCGTTTGTAGTGTACTTCGTCCAGAGAAAGAATTGAAAGCTTTTGAAAAAGTATTTCTTCAGCCGGGAGAATCCAGAACAATCGAGATGAACATTAATGTAGCTGACCTCGCATTTTATGATGAAAAAATAAATGTATGGAATGTGGAAAATGGCGAATTTGTTTTGCAGTTAGGAAACTCATCAAAAAATATTTTGCATACAGTTAAACTAACAATACATTAAAGCAATTCCAACCTTACGTTGATGTATTTTATATCTTATCTGTGCAGGTAAAATACATTTCATTTCTATAAGTTATTTGTAATTATTTGTCTGGTGTTTTTATCTATGGATAAGTAATGCCTGGTTAAGTTATTGTTTAAATAAGATCTTAGAATAACAACGCTTGCAGCAAAATGCTAAGGCATGAAATGTTATAGGCTCTTTTTATTTTAAGTGTTTTAAATATCATCTACTCAATTATTTTTTATAAAATGAAACAATTGATAAGCTGTTTTCTTTTTGTAACCGTTTTAAACCTTCTTTCGTTTTCGCAGGGAAATAAGATAATACAGGTTTCTACCAGTGCCGAACCCGTTACTACTGGAAAATTTGAACCAACATGGGAATCGCTCAACCAATACAAAGTGCCCGAATGGTTCCGGAATGCAAAATTTGGAATATGGGCGCACTGGGGGCCGCAGTGCCAACCTGAGATGGGCGATTGGTATGGAAGGGGAATGTATGAACAAAATGGCTGGCAGTATAACTCACATGTTGCTAAATATGGCCACCCATCAAAGTTTGGTTTTAAAGATGTAATAAATGAATGGAAAGCAGAGAACTGGAATCCTGAAGAATTAGTTGCATTGTATAAACGAACCGGAGCACAGTATTTTTTTGCAATGGCAAACCATCACGATAACCTGGATATGTGGAACAGCAAATACCAGGAGTGGAATACAACCCGTGTAGGTCCCAAAAAAAATATTATTGATGGTTGGGCAAAAGCAGCAAAAAAATATCATCTCCCTTTTGGTTTAAGTGTACATGCTTCGCATGCATGGATGTGGTACGAAACAGCGCAGCGGTCAGATACTTCAGGGCCTTACAAAGGCATTCCTTATGATGGCCATCTTACGAAAGCCGATGGTAAAGGAACCTGGTGGGAAGGACTGGATCCACAAGAGTTGTATGCGCAAAATCATCCTCTTAGCACCGGCTATGGATGGGAATGGAATAATGGCTGCTCAATTCCCTCGCAGGAATATTGTCAGAAGTTTTTCAACCGTACAATGGATTTAATCAATCAATACAATCCTGATCTCATTTATTTTGATGATAGTGAACTTCCTCTATATCCAATTAGTGATGCCGGATTAAAGTTAGCAGCACATTATTACAATCATAATATGGCTACACATCATGGAAAACTGGAAGGCGTATTGTTTGGAAAGGTTTTATCAGATGAAGAAAAAAAATGTATGGTGTGGGATGTGGAGCGTGGTGCACCCGATAAACTGCAGCCACTGGCATGGCAAACATGCAGCTGCATCGGCGACTGGCATTATAACCGGGGCAGGTTTATCAATAACAACTATAAATCTGCAAAAGAAGTTGTTTTAATGTTGATAGATATTGTAAGCAAAAACGGAAACTTATTATTGAATATTCCTGTGCGTGGTGATGGAACCATTGATGAGAGGGAAGTGGAAACATTAAAAGGTATTGCACATTGGATGGATATTAATAAAGAAAGCATTTTCAATACTAGACCCTGGAAGATTTATGGAGAAGGACCAACTGCTGAATCTGCTAATCCAATTGACCACGCCGGTTTTAATGAAGGCAAAACAAAGTTTACTGAAAAAGATATACGTTTTGCACAAAATAAAAACATTGTATATGCAACATTGCTTGGTGCGCCAACAGAAGAAATAAAAATAAAGGCGTTAGGAAATGAAAAAATAAAATCAGTTAAAGTTCTGGGCAGCAGCGAGGTCATTAAATGGAAAAAGGTAAACGGTATTTTAGTTATTCAAAAGCCCCAAACTATTCCTGATAAAATTGCGGGGGTATTTAAAATTGTTAAATCCAATTAAGGCTGCCGGGATGAAAAGAATCATTTTTTATTTTTTTTGGAGCCTGATTGTTTTTGCAAACGCATCAGCCCAAAATAAAATTATAGAACGAAAGCAATTGTTCGATTACGATTGGAAATTTTTTGCTGGCGATATTTCATCTGCTCATGAAGTGAAATTTGATGACGCTAACTGGAGAAAACTTGATTTGCCACATGACTGGAGTATTGAAGGATTTATAAATGCCGACAATCCAACAAAAGGAGCCGGTGGCTATTTTCCTGCAGGGACAGGATGGTACAGGAAAAAGTTTACGATGCCCGTTGAATGTAAAGGGAAGAAGATTTCCATTTATTTCGAAGGAGTTTACATGAATGCCGAAGTCTTTATAAACGGAAAACCATTGGGCATTCATCCATACGGGTATACTTCATTTTATTATGATCTTTCCTCTTTTTTAGAATATGGCAAGGAAAATGTAATAGCTGTAAAAGTTGATAACGCTCAGCAAGTAAACAGCCGCTGGTACAGCGGTTCGGGTATTTACCGTCATGTCTGGATGATAGTTGCAAATCCAATACACGTTGTTCAATGGGGTGTTGCTGTTACTGCAAACAATGTTTCAATAAAGCAAGCAACAGTGCAGGTAAAAACATTAGTTAAAAATGAAACATCCTTTGCACAAAAAATAACTGTAAACACAAGTCTTTATAACGGCAGCTTATATGCAAATGAAAGCAATCGAACTAGTATAACACTTGCTGCAAACAGCGAAAAAGAAATAGCACAGAATATTGTTGTAAAAGATCCTCAGTTATGGTCGCCACAAAACCCAAACTTATATGTTGCCAATGTTTCCATTGTACAGTTAGGGAAAGTAATTGATGAAGCAAAAACAAACTTTGGTATCCGTACCATTCAGGTTTCTGCAGAGAGAGGTTTTGAATTAAATGGAAAATCAATAAAAATTTCCGGCGGTTGTGTACATCATGATAACGGATGCCTCGGCGCTGCTGCATATGACCGTGCCGAAGAACGCAAAATTGAATTGCTGAAAGCTGCAGGGTTTAATGCTGTTCGTACTTCGCACAATCCACCATCAGAAGCATTCTTAAATGCCTGCGACAGGTTTGGCTTACTGGTGCTGGATGAGTCATTTGATTGTTGGCGAATTGGAAAAAATAATAATGATTATGCCAAATATTTTAATGAATGGTGGAAAAGAGATCTGCAGTCAATGATTTTACGAGATAGAAATCATCCGTCAATTTTTATGTGGAGCATTGGCAACGAAATTCCCGAACGAGGTAAGCTCGAAGCAGTACAAACTGCAAAAATGTTGTGTGACGAAATTTTCAATATGGATAATACAAGACCGGTAACATCGGCAATAGTTGAAAATGGTAAAGACTGGGCAGTAATGGACTCATTATTTGCTGTACTTAATGTAGCAGGATATAATTATCATTTGAATACCGCACGTGAAGATCATCTTAGGATTCCTTCAAGAATAATTCTTCAAACAGAATCTTATCCTAAAGATGCATTTGCCAACTGGAAATTGGTGCAGGAAAATGATTTTGTTATCGGCGATTTTGTTTGGACGGCGATGGATTACTTAGGTGAAGCCGGCATAGGCCGTACCTATTACTCTGGCGAAACACCCGGCGAAAGTTGGGTTAACGATATGTTTCCATGGCACGGTGCATATTGTGGCGATATAGATTTGATTGGGAACAGAAAACCAATATCGCATTACCGCAGTATGTTGTACAATAATAACGAAAAGCTCTACATGGCTGTTCGTGAACCTGATCCTGAGCCGTTGAAAATTAAAGAAACCTGGTGGTCGGTATCGCCAACCAGTGAAAGCTGGACATGGCCGGGCTTTGAACGTAAAACTATTTTAGTTGAAGTGTATTCAAAATACCCGAAAGTTCGTCTGTACTTAAATGACAAACTAATAGGCGAAAAAAATACATCATCAGAACAGGAATTTAAAGCAACATTTACAGTGGCATATACAGCAGGCATTTTAAAAGCGGTTGGTATAGAAAATGATAAAGAAGTTGAATCAAAAATTTTGCAAACTGCAGGCGAGCCTGCAAAAATAAAACTCACAGCAGACAGAAATGTTTTATTGGCAAATGGTCAGGATCTGTCTTTTGTAACGATAACAATTACAGATAAAGTCGGCATACCGCAACCCAATGCGGCTAATCGTTTGCAATTTAAAATTGAAGGTGATGGAACTATTGTTGGGGTTGCTAATGCCGATTTGAAAGATTGTGAGAGTTATGTTGGCAATACACGTAAAGCCTGGCGTGGCAAAGCATTGGTAATAATTAAAAGTAACCATCAGGCAGGTGAAATTAAATTAAGCGTCACATCAAATGGACTGGAAGAAGAAAATGTAATTATAAAATCTATTCTAAAAAATTAAAAAAATGGCGGCAATTAAATTGGTAGTAAGTTTTATGCTGCTGTAATTAAAAGAATAAGTAACCATATAAACAGAAAGTATGTTCTGGAATAAAATATTTTTAAACCTGGGTTTTATAGTATTGGTTGCGGCTAAACTTTCTGCACAAAATCAGGTAATTGATATCTGGAATGGCAAAATACCCAATGCTATTACCAATCCTGCAATTCACCAGGAAATTGATACAACTGGGGGCTGGGTAAAAATGAAAAATGTAACCCAACCCACTCTTGAAGTGTATTTACCTGCAAAAAATAAATCAAATGGTACGGCTGTAATTATTTGCCCTGGAGGGGCTTACTCCATTTTGGCAATTCAGCACGAGGGAAAAGATATAGCACGCTGGTTAAATGAGTTGGGCATTACAGCCTTTGTTTTAAATTATCGGTTGCCCAACGATGCCATTATGAAAGATAAAACCATAGCTGCCCTGCAGGATGCGCAGCAGGCCATGAGGGTGGTAAGAAAACGAGCCAATGAGTGGAATTTTAATCCTTCCAAAATAGGTATCATGGGATTTTCTGCTGGCGGGCACCTGGCCAGTTCCCTGTGTGTGCATTATAACGATAGCATGTATGAAACGGCAGATACTACCAGCGCCCGGCCCGATTTCTCTTTGCTGATCTACCCGGTTATTACAATGGATTCTTCTACTACTAATACCTGGTCACGTTATTGTTTGTTGGGAAAAACACCGTCTGAAAAAATAGTAAAATATTTTTCAAATGAATTGCAAGTAAATAAAAACACAGCACCGGCTTTTTTGATACACTCATGGAATGATGAAGCAGTACCCGTTGTAAACAGCATCAACTATGCAAAGGCCCTGAAGCAAAACAACATACCCTGCGAATTGCATTTATATCAATCGGGCGGACATGGCTATGGTATGGGCCGTTCAACCAACACAGAATCTTCATGGACAGCTGCATGTGAGCAATGGTTAAGGATGAATGGTTTTTTAAATAAAAATGAAAAATAAAATGAGTAAAATATTTTTTTTATTACTGGCATTGTTAGTAATAAATGGTTCATGCTTTTCACAAATCAGTTTGCCAAAAATGTTTGGGAACGACATGGTATTGCAAAGAAATATTTTAATCCCTGTGTGGGGCAATGCCGATGCCGGTGCTACAATTATCGCCAGGCTAGACAATAAAACTGCAACTACCAAAGCAGACGAAAAAGGGAAATGGAGTTTGAAATTTCCAAAAATGAAAGCTGGTGGCCCTTTTACATTAACAATTGAGGAAACGGGCAAACCGAAAAGCAAAATAACATTCAGCAATATATTGATTGGCGATGTGTGGCTGGCATCGGGGCAAAGCAATATGGAGTTAGAGGTGCAACAGGCAAAAAATTCTAAAAATGAAATAGCACATGCCACTTATCCAAAGATTCGTTTCCTTGTGGTGGAGCATGATAAGCAACCCAACCCATTAAACGATATTCGGTCAGGCAAATGGAAAATTTGTGACACCACTAATGTTAAAAACTGGTCGGCAGTGGCATATTATTTTGCCCGTAAAATTCATTGCGACAATAAAGTGCCTGTTGGAATAATACAAAGCTCCTGGGGCGGCACTCCCGTGGAAGCCTGGACAAGCCGCAGCATGCTTTTGACTTCGCCTATTACACGTGCAAAAATGCTTGGTGTAGATTCACTTCGTATTGATGCCGGAGATTTAGCAGCAGACAGCATCAACTGGGAGCGAATTTGGAACATCGTTTATAATCCTCAGAACAATGCTGACAAAACTGTTCCTAAAACTGATTTTAATGATGGTAACTGGCTGCCCGTTGAAATGCCTGCTTTGATGAAGGATTTTAGCATCGGTAATTATGAAGGGATGATTTGGCTAAGAAAAAAAATCACATTACCTGAATCCTTTAATAAAAAGGATTTAACTATCAACCTTGGACATCCGGAGATGAATTATTCCCTTTATTTTAACGGGGAAGAAATTTGCAAAAACGTTTGGAATTCCAATAAGAAACATTCTTATACAATCCCTGCCCGGCTGGTACGTCAGAGAGAAAATTTGATCACCCTAAGAATAGCCATGATGTGGGGCGGCGGCGGCCTTAATCAACCTGCAGAGGATTTGTATATTACCGATAGCTCTTCAAAAATTTCTATTGCAGGGAAATGGCTGTATAGTAAAAATCAGGAGACTGATTTTCCTAAAATGAACAACTATCAGTATTATCCGGCTTTTCTGTTTAATGGTATGATTAACCCGGTTATCCCTTATGGCATCAAGGGTTTTATCTGGTATCAGGGCGAATCAAATGCATCGGCAGCTTATGATTACAGAAAATTGTTTCCTATGCTCATAACAGACTGGCGTCAACGCTGGGGGCAGGGACATCTCCCTTTCTTGTTTGTTCAGTTGGCCAATTATATGAAAACAAAACCACAGCCTTCTGAAAGTGAATGGGCCGAATTGAGAGAAGCACAAACACTTACACTATCACTGCCTAATACAGGTATGGCCTGTATCATCGATTTAGGAGAGGGAAATGATATTCACCCGAAAAATAAACAGGACGTGGGCCAGCGGCTGGCATTAATTGCAAATAAAATAGTTTATAAGCAAGATGGCATTATATGCAGTCCTGCATATAAAAATTATCGGAAGGAAGGAAATCACTTGCGCATCAGTTTTACAAATGTTGGTTCAGGCCTTTCAACCAGGGATGGAAAAGAATTGAAAGGGTTTGCCATTGCAGGTAAAGACAAAAAATTTTATTGGGCTAATGCAACTATCAAGGGAAATGAAGTGATCGTTTACTGCGATAAAGTTACTGAACCCGTTGCTGTTCGGTATGCATGGGCTGATAATCCCGAATGCAATCTTATCAATTCAGAAGGATTGCCTGCTGTGCCTTTCAGAACAGATGATTGGAAAGGCATTACTCAGAAATAAATCATAGTTCAATTGCACCATAATAATTCTTAAGTAAAAAAATGAAAACGAAATTAATTGTAGCGGTTTGCATCGTGTTTTGTCAATCAGTCTTCGCCCAGGTTGCTAAACTGGAGAGTCCAAATAAATCTATTGTACTGAATGTATTCTTATCTGCTTCAGGTGAAATTCAATACCAGGTAAAAAAAGCCGATGTCAATGTCATTCAATCTTCGACTTTAGGAGTGATGATGAAAGATCACGACTTTACACAACACATGAAACTGGCAACTGTAAAAGCATCTGAAAGAATACAGGATAGCTATCAAATAAAGAATGCAAAAAAAAGCAGCATCAATTATAAGGCAAATCAATTGGTCATATCTTTTATCAATGAAGAAGGAAAAAAGATGGATATCATTTTCCGTTTGTCCAATGATGGTGTGGCTTTCCGTTATTCTTTCCCCTGGATAAAAAATGATGTAACAATTCTTAAAGAGCAAACCTCATTTGCTTTTGACAAAAATGCAAAAGCATGGTTGCAACCCATGAGCGAAGCAAAAACAGGTTGGCAGCATTGTCATCCCTCTTATGAAGAACATTATTTGCAGGACATTCCTGTTGGTACTGCATCGCCGTTAAAGTCAGGTTGGGTGTACCCTGCTTTGTTTAAAACAAATAATACATGGGTATTGATTACCGAAGCCGCACTGGATGGCACTTATTGTGGTACAAGATTGATTAATGATTCTGCCTCATCAAAGTATTCGATAGGGTTTGCAGATCCCAGAGAGGTTTTTACAGGTGGTGGGTATTTACCAGTTAATAATAAACCCTGGCTTACCCCTTGGCGTATTATAGCAATTGGAAGTTTGAAAACAATTGCAGAATCAACGTTAGGTACTGATTTGGCTCCGGCAGCCGTATTAAAGGATGCCTCTTTTGTAAAACCCGGAAAAGCCAGTTGGAGCTGGATCAACAGCAAGGATGACAATATCACTTTCAACGAGCAAAAAAAATACATTGACTATGCTGCTGACATGCACTGGCAATATTGCCTGGTAGATGCGGCCTGGGATGTAAAGATTGGTTATGATAGTATAAAAATTCTCAGCGACTACGCTGCTAAAAAAAATGTTGCTTTGCTATTATGGTACAATTCTGCAGGTGATTGGAATACGATAACCTATACCCCAAAAGATAAACTGCTGACACATGAAAGCAGGACAAAGGAATTTTCACGCCTTGCCGATATGGGTATTAAAGGTGTGAAGATTGATTTTTTCGGTGGCGATGGACAAAGCATGATTCAATATTACATTGACATTTTGAATGACGCCGCAAAGAATAAACTGCTTGTAAATTTTCATGGAGCAACGCTGCCGAGAGGCTGGCAAAAAACATATCCGAACCTTATGACAGCCGAAGCAATTTATGGAATGGAGATGGTAACATTTGATCAGACTGCCGCCGATCTGCAGGCCAACCATTGCGCTATGTTACCGTTTACAAGAAACGCATTCGACCCGATGGATTTTACACCTATGAATCTTACTGGGCTTACGTCGTCAAATTGTACCAGGAGAACTACACCAGCATTTGAATTGGCTCTTTCAGTTTTATTCTTATCGGGCATACAGCATTATGCACAATCACCGGAAGGAATGATGCAAGTGCCAAATGATGTGAAAGAATTTTTAAAGAAACTTCCTGACAATTGGGATGATGTGAAATTTCTCGACGGCTATCCAGGCAAATACATTGTTATTGCCAGAAGAAGTGGCAACAGATGGTTCATTACCGGCATAAACGGTGATTCCACAGAAAAGAAAATATCGGTTGATTTTACTTCATTTACAAAAGGCAAGGCTACTATTTTCACAGATGATGCAAGCAACAAACTGTTTTCAAAAACAAGTCTGAACACAGCAACACAAAGGAAATATGATTTAACATTAAATGTAAACAGCGGGTTTGTAATGGTATTTGAATAATTGGTATTTGTCCAAATACATTTGGTATGAAAAAATTTATCAGGGTTCCCGCAACGAATAGCTCAAAAGCAAGATTATCACATACACATGAAAAAGTACTTTTTATATTCTTTGCTGCTAATTGTTTGCGGCTTAACAAATGCTCAAACTAAAGAACCGATGGCAATGATTGGAAATTAGTGAGTGTAGGAGAATTTTCAAACATTAAAAATAATCCTTTGTCGCAAACGAAAAATATTGTGGAAACAAAAGCGAAATACATAAAACTGACTGCTTTAAAAAATGTAAGTAACAATAATAATATTGGTTATGCCGAATTGGATGTACTAACTGCAAATAATTAATGATAAACAATAAAAAATATTGCACCATATTTCAACTACTATACATGGCAACTACTATTTATAAAATATCAATCTTCGTTTTGTTTTTTATAAACATAAGCTATCCCGTAAATGCACAGAGGCTTTATGTTGGTGCCAACTATCATCCGCATGATGATAAAAATTTAGAAAAAATAAAAACTGATATTCATTTGATGAAAGCTGCGGGTTTTAATGTTGTACGCATGGGGCATTTGGCCTGGGATAGTTATGAAATAGCCGACGGTAAATTTGATTTTGCCTGGTTTGATAAAGTGATGAACATGATGAATGATGCCGGTATAAAAGTTATATTGGATATTGCGCTTCATCCGGCGCCAATTTGGCTGCATAAAAAATTTCCGTCTGTTGATGTGGTGGATGCTAACGGAAACAGGCTCTATCCCAATCACCGTTATATGGACGATGTTGGCGATCCCAATTATCAAAAGTATGCCTTGCGTTATGCAGATTCCATTTCTAAACACTATAAAAAATTTCCTGCATTACTGGCCTTTGGTATTGATAATGAATCAGGCGACGGACCCATTTCTTATGCTGAAACTGTAAGGCAACGTTTTGTTTTTTGGTTAAAAACTAAATATACAACGATTGAAAAGCTAAATACATCCTGGGCTTCGCAACGCTGGAGCCGGAGAATAAATCAATGGGATGAAATTGGTTTGCCACAGTCGGGATATGTAACCGGCGCCCCGGAAAGAGTATTGGATTTTCGTCGGTTTATTTCCGATGAAGTAAACGGATTGTTGCTGAAAGTATTAAACAAAGTAAAAACAAACGCTCCGGATATTTTAACGAACACCAATGCATGGTTCTTCAGCCCAATGAAATATTTTGATTGGTCAACTATAGCTTATTCAGGAAAAATGGATCGTAATGGTGAAGGTTTTTATCCCGGCAATACTTTAGTTACAAACTATGGCGTAATGAATTCTTTGTTTGGTATTTCACGTATTCAGTTCGAAAGCAAGAAACCCTTTTGGTGCAGTGAATTTACAACGATGAATGCAGTGCCAAATTCAATTCGAAAATCGGCTTATGCTTCGTTGTTTTATGGAAATCAAATGATATGCGGATGGACATGGCAAAGTATGCATGCAGGTGAAGAGCAGTTTTTAGAAGGTATGGTTGATTGGGATGGAATACCCAACCGCAAATACGAAGAGTATAAAAAAATAGCTGCTGAATTTAAAGCCATCGAAAAATATTTTCCATATAAACCTAAGCCCGAAGTGGGATTGGCGTTTTCGTTTCCAGGTATTATTGCAGGTGGAGAGTTTAACGAAAAACAAGATGAACAAATACAAGTGTGCTGGAATTTATTTTATTGGAGAAACATGGACGCCAATGTGGTGGACGTAAGCAAAAGTGAATTGCCATACAAATTACTTTTTGTTCCAGGTGTTTCGGTAATGGACAATGCCACTGCAACAAAGATCAGAAACTTTGTTGCCAATGGCGGTACAGTGATAATGACGGGTAATTCGGCAGTAATGGATGAAAACGGCCAGGTGTTTAAAACCACAAGGCCCGGATTGCTGAACGATGTTTTTGGAATAAGGGTTGCCAACTATGAAGAAACAGAATTGATGAATGAAGTGTCGCCAAAATTATTTTCCGGGAAAAAAATGGAAATAAATTTTCATGAAAAAATGATCGAATTGGAATCTTCACGATTCAATGTAATTGAACCCAAAGAAGCTGAAGTTCTTGCCAATATTAACAGTTTAGATAAAGATTATCCCATCATCACCACAAATAATTATGGCAAAGGCAAAGCCATTTTTGTTGGCCTGCCTGCAAATGAAAGTGTATTGAATTTACTGTTGGACAATTTGATAAAAGAATTGAATATTAAAAAGGGACCGGATGTGCCTTCAGGCATTATGGCAAGACAAATTGATGAAAATCATTTTTTGTATTTGAATGTAACCGGTGAGCCAAAAGAAATTAAGTTTACTGCAAAATCAAAAAGTATTCTTTTTAATAAATCCTATGAAGGCAATTTTATAGTTCAACCTTATGAACCGGAATTTATTGAAGTGATAAAATAGGCAAACACAATTTAAACTTTGGTCAAAAAAAATATTTTTTGCTGTTAGGGAGTTGAGATCGATCGCAGTTTAATGAGATGATTAGTGATAGCAGTACATATCAAAATAATAAAAAACAAATCATTGCAAAATTCATAAGTAATGAAATTGATTTTAAAATACATAAAACTCCATTTGGTAATGCTGGTATTTATCAGCCAGTCTGCTTTTGCCCAGTTCCCTCTTCAACTTAAGGTAGAAGGAGGATGGATAAAAGGAATTGCAGAAAAAGGATTAACCATTTTTCGTGGGGTGCCGTTTGCAGCACCACCTGTTGCACAGTTAAGATGGAAGGCTCCTCAACCGGTCATAGCATGGGCAGGTGTAAGATCGGCTGAACAATTTGCGCCTTCACCAATGCAATCAGGAAATCCGGCTGCTGGAAAAAGCGAAGACTGTTTGTATCTGAATGTCTGGACACCTGCAAAAACTAAAACAGAGCGTTTACCCGTAATGGTTTGGATTTATGGCGGCGGTTTTAGTACCGGCTCTGCTGCTGATCCTTGGGTGGAAGGAAGTAAGTTGGCAAACAAAGGTGTTGTTTTTGTAAGTATTACATATCGTGTTGGCCCTTTGGGCTTTTTAGCACACCCGGCGCTGAGTGCTGAAAATAAAGATCAGATTTCAGGAAACTATGGTTTACTGGATCAGATTGCTGCGCTTAAATGGATACAAAATAATATTGCTCAGTTTGGCGGCGATGCAAAAAAAGTAACCATTTTCGGAGAATCGGCCGGAGGTATTTCTGTAAGTATGTTATGTGCATCTCCATTGGCCAAAGGGCTTTTTCGTGGTGCGATATCACAGAGTGGCGGCTCGTTTGGCCCAACTGCTGCAGTAACATATCCCGGTGAAAATATGAAGACGTTGAAAATGGCTGAAGAAGATGGCCGGCAATACATTTTAAAAGCAGGTGTATCAAACATTGAAGAACTCCGGAACTTGCCTGCTGATAAATTACCAATGAGTTGGGGAGTGGGCAGTTCCTGGCCTATCGTGGATGGCTATGTTATTCCTGATGTACAATATAAACTATACGAACAGGGTAAGTACAATGATGTGCCTGTTATAATTGGCTATAACTCGGATGAAGGATTAAGCTTTTCCCCGGGTAAAACACCGAAGGAGTGTGTAGATGCTGTAAATAAACGGTATGAAAAATTTGCCGGTGACTTGCTTAACGCATATCCTGTTGGCGATACTGTGGTACTGCGATCTGCACGTAACCTATCCCGTGATGCTGCTTTTGGCTGGCACAACTGGGCATGGGCAAACCTGCAGTCACATACTGGTAAATCGAAAGTGTATTATTACTTTTTCGATCAGCATCCTGTTTATGATAAAGCATCATCTGAATTTGATCATGGTTCTCCACATGCACAGGATGTTTCTTACGTTTTCCAGCATTTGAATACATCTGATCCCAAAACTTCAGCATCAGACTTACGTATTTCGGAAGCAATGGGTGATTACTGGATAAATTTTGTAAAATATGGAAACCCTGATGGCAGTGCATTGCCACATTGGCCTGCATTTACCAGCAAACAACCACGGGTGATGTATTTTGCTGAAACGCCACACATTGGCCCTGTACCAGACGTTGAATCACTAAAAGTATTGGACAAATATTTTAAATGGAGATTAGGTTTGAAATGACGTGCAGTATCTGCTCAAATAAATAAACAATAATATAAAATACGCTTAATAAAAATGGATACCCCACAGTTACATTCTCACAAACGCTATTGCAAAACAATGGAATTACGTAACGATCCTCAATTGATCGAAGCATATAAAAAAGCTCACGCTGAAGGTGCCGCATGGCCAGAAATTACAGCGGGTATGAAAGATGTTGGGATTACTGATATGGAAATCTATTTATTGGGAACAAAACTGTTTATGATAATGGACACAATCGCCAATTTTAATCATGAAGAAGCTATGGCACTGCTGGCTACAAAACCCTGGCAAAGCGAATGGGAAGCTTACATGTCGCAATTCCAGGATACTGCAGCAGAAGCCTCTGCAGATCAAAAATGGCAATTGATGGAGCGTATTTATAAAATGGAACAATAATTAAAAATTTATCAATGCGGATACTTTCTTTTTATACTGTAGTTATTACAATCGCTTTGCTGTTACATGATACGGTAAGCGCACAGCAAATAAACGATTGGGAAAATCCTGATGTGAACAGTATTAACAAGGAAAGGCCACATGCTTATGGTTTTTTGGCCGAAAAAAAAATTAACAATCCGCAGGTTCATACACTTAATGGAATCTGGAAATTCAAATGGTCGCTCGATCCGCAAACACGCCCATTAAATTTTTATACAGAAGGATATGCAACAGATAAATGGGACAATATACTCGTGCCCGGCAATTGGGAAATGCAGGGTTTTGGTACACCTATTTATACCAACATTACCTATCCTTTCAAAAGAGAGTTTCCTAAAGTTACCAATGCACCTCAACAAAATTTTACCAGCAATTTGCAGCGAAACCCTGTTGGCAGTTATTGTACCAACTTTATTATTCCTGCAAATTGGAACAGTAAACAGGTGTTCATCAATTTTGGTGGTGTTCAATCGGCATTTTATGTTTGGATAAACGGACAAAAAGTTGGCTATAGTGAAAACTCGATGTCGCCTGCTGAGTTTGATATTACCCAATACATTCATAGCGGCGAAAATAAACTTGCTGTAGAAGTGTATAAATGGTGCGATGGCAGTTATATAGAAGATCAGGATATGTGGAGGTTCGGCGGAATTTTCAGGGATGTAGATTTAATTGCAAGGCCGAAAACTTTTATCAGCGATTTTTTTGTAAAGGCTGTACCGGATAAAACATTTGAAAACGCCAATGTTGCTGTCAACCTTACTATAGATAACCGCTCTGCACAAAATCTTTCAGGCTTACATGCAGATGCGGAAATCTCCGGCTTTTCATCTCAGGGAGATATAGTTGACCTTTCTTTTAATGCAAAATTTCCATTAGTTCAAATTTCAAAACAGGTTTCGCTTGATTTGAAAGCATTGATAAAATATCCAAGGCTATGGTCTGCTGAAACGCCTGAACTATATCATCTTGTTGTAAAACTCAAAAACAAAAAGAATGAAATTGTAGATAAGGCGGAATGTTATTTCGGTGTTCGTAAAATAGAAGTACGTGGCGATGTATTTTATGTTAATGGTAAGGCAGTAAAGTTAAAAGGCGTGAACCGGCATGAGCAACATCCACGTACCGGAAAGCATGTTAGCCGGGCAACGATGATCCGAGACATTGAACTGATGAAGCAGGCTAATATCAACATGATACGTACCTGTCATTATCCTGATGATCCTTTATTCTATGAGCTTTGTGATAAATATGGCTTCTATGTTATGGACGAAGCTAACCAGGAGTCACATGGGTTTGGTATTGGTAATAAAGAGATCGGCGATAACCCGGTTTGGAAAAAATCTCATATTGAAAGGGCGGTGTCATTAGTTCAGCGGGATAAAAATCATGCCTGTGTTATTTTTTGGTCGTTAGGAAATGAAGGTGGCCACGGACAAAATTTAATTGCCATGGCAGATACCATAAGAAAACTGGATAGCAGCAGGTTAATTTATTCAGATACGCAACGTGATGTTGCAGCTATTTACGATGAAGGGTATTTGCATCCCACCGATTTAAAAGCCTTGGGCGAAAAGATAAAAGACAAACCGGTATTCATGCGGGAGTACGCACATGTAATGGGTAATTCAGGTGGCAACTTGCAGGAATATTGGGATGTGATTTATGCAGATTCAAGCCTCACCGGTGCAGCTATTTGGGAGTGGGTGGATCAGGCCCTGGCTAAGAAAAAGGATGGATCGCCATTAAAACTTACTGAACACCCTGATGATTATCAACTGAAGGATGATGAATACTGGGCTTATGGTGGCGATTTTGGTGATCAGCCAAACGACGGTAATTTCTGTATCAAAGGTTTAATTTCATCCGACCGAAAACCCTATCCCCATTATTACGAAGTTCAGAAAGTATACCAGCCAATTGTATTTAAACTTTTAAACGAAAAAAGTGTAAACGTTAAGGTTATAAATCACTTCGATTTTTTATCACTTCAAAATTTCGACTTTGAATATGAATACACCTTAAATGGAAAATCCTTACAAAGAGGTAAGTTCCGTTGCGACAATATCCTGCCGGGAACATCTTCCAGTATAATTATTCCTTCATTGCAAACGGATAACATTACAGCTGAAATATGTTTGAATGTTTATGCAAAGCTCAAAACTGCAACGCTGTGGGCAGAAGAAGGCTTTTGTATTGCCCGTGAACAATTTGTAATTAAACCCTTTGCATGGCAAAGAATTACTGCTGCAGGAAAAGCTGTTAATGTAGTTGAAACCACATCACAGATTGAATTGAAAACAGGAAACATATACTGTGTCTTTGATAAGAACAACAGTTCACTGGTAAGCTGGAAAATTGATCAGCAAGAATTGCTGAGAGGAAAACTGGAACCATATTTCTGGAAAACTCCAAATGACAATCAAAAATATAGTGGTTATGTGAATGAACTGGGTAAATGGAAGAGCGCAACAACAAACCTTGTGGTTAAAAAAGTTGAGCTTGTAAAAAATGAAAACCTGGTAACAGTAAAATTTGAAATTGGCCTGACAGGAGTTGATGCCAGCTATACACTGAATTACCAGTTGAATGGTGAAGGGAAAATACAGGTTGAAGCTGCATACTTACCATTGGGCGATAACATTCCGCTGATACCAAAATTTGGAATGCGGTTCAGGATACCCGAAAACTTTCGTGATATTGATTGGTATGGCCGTGGCCCGTATGAAAATTACCCTGACAGAAAAACAGCTTCTTTAATTGGCTGCTATCATTCGCAATTAAACAATTTTATAACTCCATATCCGGCCCCGCAAGACAATGCCAACAGGTGCGATACCCGCTGGTTTTCATTTAGTACACAAAATAATAAAACGATAAAATTATCAGGGCTGCAACCACTTTGTTTCAGGGCATGGCCTTATACAGAAGAAGACCTGGAAACAGCGCAACACGATTATCAATTGCCCCACCGTGATTTTATAAACATTAATGTAGACTTAAACATACACGGTGTAGGCGGAGATGATACCTGGGGTGCGAAAACAATGGAAAAATACAGCAATGCAGGAAGTAAACCTTATAGCTATGGGTTTACGATGGAATATATAGAATTGAAATAGTAAAATGGAAATTAAAATTGATTTTATCAATCAATAAATATAAAAATATGCTGCGGAGATTTTTTATGGTGGTTTTTATTTTTCCCTTATGTGTATATGCGCAATTGCCCACAGCAAAAGAAGTGGTGGGGAAAATGAAAGTAGGTTGTAATTTAGGAAATACTTTAGAAGCAATCTGCAGCGAAACTGCATGGGGTGGTGCTGTTACCACACAGCGTTTGATTGATTCAGTAAAAGCGGCAGGGTTTAATGCGGTAAGAATTCCCTGCGCATGGTTTTGCCATTCAGATACAGTAAGCAGCATAATTGATACTGTTTGGATGAACAGAGTAAAGCAGGTGGTTGATTATTGCATGAAGGATAGTATGTATGTTGTACTTAACATGCACTGGGATAAAGGCTGGCTTGAAAACAGGATCAACAAAACCAATCAAAAAGAAGTAAACAGCCGCCTGCAAAAATATTGGACACAAATTGCTACTGCATTTAAAAATTATAATGAACACCTGTTGTTTGCAGGTACTAACGAACCCGATGCAAAAGATGCTGCAGGTATGGATGTATTGTTGTCATATCATCAAACCTTTATCAATGCGGTTCGTGCTACCGGAGGAAAAAACACATCAAGAACCTTAATTATCCAGGGACCGGCTACCGATGTTGACCATACTTTACAATTAATGAATACTTTACCGGTTGATAAAATAAAAGACAGGTTAGCTGTAGAGGTTCATTATTATACACCTTACCAGTTTTGTTTAATGAATAAGGATGAAGCATGGGGGAAAATATTTTACTATTGGGGCAAAAATTATCATTCAGAAACAGATACGTCACGTAATGCTACCTGGGGAGAGGAGAATGCAATAGAAGAAAAATTAGAATTGATAAAACGAAAATTTACAGATAAAGGAGTGCCAGTTATTATTGGTGAGTTTGCGGCATACAAACGGAAACTGCCCCAAGGTTCAGATCAAAAACTTCATGAATCTTCTGTTGAACATTTTCAACGTTATTTTATTAAAACTGCAGTCAACAAAGGATTGGTTCCGTTTTATTGGGATATAAATATGGGTTTGTTTGACCGGACCAGATGTGTTGTATTGGATCAATCAATTTTGAATGCAATTATGCAAGGCGCAAAATAAATGAGATGAATTATGAAAAGAATTATCAGCACAGTTACAATGAGTTTCTTTCTGGTAACTGTTTATGCACAACATACTCAGCGTTTTTTCCCAAATGAGCAGTTAATTACAAGTGGTATTTATTATTATCCCGAACATTGGAAGAGAAGTCAATGGGAACGGGATATTAAAAAGATTTCTGAAATGGGGTTTGAATTTGTACACCTGGCAGAATTTGCCTGGTTTAAAATGGAACCACAAGAAGGAAAGTTTGATTTTACATGGTTAGATGAAGTAATGAGTTTATGCGCAAAATATCATTTAAAAGTCATCATGTGTACGCCATCTGCTACAACGCCAACATGGATGCGGCTCAAGTATCCTGAAACGTTTATCATGGATGGCCATTATATCCGTGCTGAAAATGGTACAAGAGGTTTGGGTTCAATAACAAATTCAAAGTATCGCTTTTTCGTTAAACGAATTGTAGCCGAACTTGCAAAGCGTTACGGAAAAAACAAACACATTATTGGATGGCAGATAGATAATGAACCGCCGGCTGTTACTGATTACAGTCCTTCTTCTCAAATTGCATTCAGGCACTGGCTGAAAGAAAAATATAAAACGATAGATCGGCTGAATGAAGCATGGGGTACTGCTTTCTGGAGCCAGTGGTTTATGCGTTTCGAAGAAGTGATTATTCCCAATACAAATCTTGTGGGCTGGTGGGGAAACAATCCTCATGCATTGTTAGATTTAAAACGCTATCTCGCAGACAGTCAGGCTGAATTTCTTGACCTGCAGGCCGGCATTTTAAAACAGTATTGTATGAAAGAACAGTTTGCCACAACCAATTACACTGCTGTTTGTACAGGGGCTGATGCCAGCCGTACAAAGCGGCTTGATTTTGCAACATACACGGCTTATCCAAACGGAGGAAGCGACAATATCGGATCAGAAGGGTTTCGCATTGGGAATAGCAAAATCGTACTCTTTGCAGCTGAATATTACAAGCAGGTTGGAGGAGTAACAGGTGTAATGGAAATGCAACCCGGACCTGTAAACTGGGGCAGTTATAATCCATTACTATTGCCCGGCACTGTACGCATGTGGTTATATCACAGTTTTGCAGCTGGTGGTAAAATAGCCTGCTCTTACCGTTTCCGGCAAATTTTATATAGTTCAGAACAATATCATACAGGGGTTATTAAAACGGATGGAATAACTCCATCACAAGGAGGAGAAGAATATATTCAGTTCAATAAAGAAATAAAACAATTGCGGGAATTATATCGTCCCAATATTGTAATGCCTGAAAAACTTGCAGCACGAAAAACTGCAATTGTCTGGAACCTTGAAAATTTCTGGTCAATTGACAGGCAGCGCCAAACTTACCAATGGGATACATGGAACTATCCGGTCAGGTTTTTAGAAATTGCCAAATCTTTTGGAGCTCCTGTTGATATCGTTGATGCAACAACAGATTTATCTTCATATAAAACTGTTATTGTACCAGCTTATGAAATGGTAGATTCTGCAATGGTAAAAAAATGGCGTGATTATATTTCTGATGGTGGTAACTTAATCATCACATGCAGGACAGGTGTAAAAAACAACATGGGTCATTTTTGGGAAGGCGAAGCAGCAGCACCTGTTGCAAATTTGATTGGCGCCAATATAAGTGCAACAGATATGCTTTCTTACGGTAACAAAGGAGATGTTTTGATGAACGATGCACAGTATGCCTGGAACGATTGGGCTGAACTGCTGATACCATTCAGTAATACAGAAGTTTTAGCTACATATAACAACCAGTTTTATAAAGGTAAGGCTGCTGCAGTAAAGCGTAATATTGGAAAAGGAACTGTTGTTTATATTGGCGTATGCACTGATGATGCCAAACTGGAAACAGAAATAATGAAACAAGTATATACACAGTCGGGGGCAACAATCGAAAATTATCCAACGGGACTGTATGTATATTGGCGGGATGGCTTTTATATAGCTGTAAATTATTCTTCCGATAATTATTCAATGAAGCTTTCCGGTAATTCAAAAATAATTATTGGAGATACGATAGTAAAACCTGCAGGCGTGTTGGTGTGGAAGGATGGTTTGCAGTAATGCTGAAGCTTTTTTTGTAAATGGATATTTGTTAAATTATGCGATTAAACATACGATACATTACCTTACCTGTTTTTATTTTGATTTTATGGCTGCATAACAGTTTTGGACAAACTGCAATGATCAATTTCGCAGCACGTGACAGGAAAATGCTGAATGGCAAATGGCAGGTGATTATTGATCCATTTGGAACAGGTGATGGAAAGCAAGTTTGGCTTGAGAAAATGCCTGTAGCAAAAACTGAGTTTACCGAATTTTCTTTTAATGGCGGAAGCCTCTTAAATGTGCCAGGTGATTTTAATTCACAGTTGCCTGAACTTGGCTATTATGAAGGCGTTGTTTGGTGCAAAAAGCAATTTCGGCAAATTAAGAAACAAGGGGAAAGATATTTCTTATACTTCGGCGCAGTTAATTATACAGCAGATGTTTTTTTTAATGGAATAAAACTAGGGTCACATGAAGGTGGTTTTACTCCGTTCCAATTTGAAATTACTGATTTGCTCAAAGGTTCAGAAAATACTATTATCGTAAGAACTGATAACCGACGTATAAAAAATGGGCTGCCCGGTTCAGGTTTCGATTGGTTTAATTATGGTGGTATAACCAGGGATGTAGCTATCATAACAACAGAGCAATTATTTATTAAAGATTATTTTATTCAATTAAAAAAGGGGAGTACCGACACTGTTTGCGCCTGGGTAAAGCTGGATGGTAAAGAAAGTAATGTAGAGATTAAACTTTCAATACCTGAAATCAATTTCAGCTGTAAACTAAGAACTGATGATATGGGTTATGCTGTATCAGAGTTTAAAGCTGGCTTGAAACTCTGGTCTCCAAAAAATCCAAAGAGATATAAGGTACTGATTGAACAAGGTGAGGAAAAAATAATTGATACAATAGGCTTCAGAAATATTGAAGTAAAAGGAACAGATGTATTGCTGAACGGTGAGAAAATATTTCTAAAAGCCGTTAACATACATGAAGAAAATCCATTGAAAAAAAGAAGGTGTATGAACGAAAGTGATGCACTGTTGTTATTGACTGCAGCAAAGGAACTGGGTTGCAACATGGTACGGCTGGTACATTATCCGCATAATGAAAAAACCATAAAGATGGCAGAGGAAATGGGGATCATGGTGTGGAGCGAAATACCCGTTTATCAGCATATAAATTTCTCCGATAGTTCTGTTTCAGGTAAAATCCAAACCATGATGAGCGAAATGGTTGCCAGGGATAAAAACCATTGCGCTGTGATCGTATGGGGACTTTCAAATGAAACTTATCCCGGTACATTAAACCGCAATGCAACTCTTGCACGTATTACAAACGAATGTAAAAAACTCGATTCAACAAGACTAATAGTCCATGTGGCTAACACACAGGATTATTCAAACAATATGTTCAATGTTTGGGACAGCATTTACAACTATTCTGATTTAATTGCAGTGAATGAATATATTGGCTGGTACATTCCCTGGCAGGGTAGTCCTATGCAAACAAGATGGGAAATTAAATTTCCGGCAAAGCCAGTTTTTATTTCAGAATTTGGAGGCGAAGCCTTATCGGGATATACAAAAACTAAAGCAAAGACAGTTTCGGTATGGACGGAGGAATATCAAGAGGAAATTTATGAAAATCAAATCCGCATGTTTGAAAATATTCCCGGTTTATGCGGGTTGTCTCCCTGGATTTTATTTGATTATAAATCACCTGTACGTTTGAATCAACAATTTCAGCGAGGGTATAACAGAAAGGGCTTGCTTTCTGAAAATGGAATAAAAAAAATGGCATGGTCTGTAATTCGCAATTATTATAGAAGAAAGTGAAATACTGCAAAATTAAGTTTGAGAAAAAACATTTTTAGCATCTATTGTTATTTACAGACTTTCAAAGTTTACATATGAACAAAAATGAATTAATATGATGAGAGAACGCTAGCTACAGCTAGCATTTAAAAATCCAGTTATTTTTTTCAATGTAAATCGGCAGCTTAAAGAGGACTAAATAGGCTTACTTTTCAGAAAGTGTATCCATTATTCATCTTTTAAAAAGAATTATATGGAAAAGAAAGTCAAATAGTACACGGAAAACTTCATTAAGGATATCCGCTGTGAAACAAGTAACATGTTATCTTGAGCTCAAGAAATCATGACTGTGAAAAAGGTATAAACTGGAGAATCTTTCTTTGCTGAGACTTGCATAAAGCATGCAATCGAACGAGTATACTTTACAAATGGAATAAACGAGTTTATGTAAGCTGATAAAAATATTCACTAATGTTAATGTGCCGTTTAAAATTTTAAAATTATATGTAGTTATTTTAAAATATTTTGAATATCAACCGTTAAAAAGTTCGAACTCAGGGTAGCCATCCCGACAACTAAAAAAGAGCATTGAAACCAATGCTCTTTTTATTTTTATACAAACCGTGATTTAATTATTTATTGCCTTAGTAGCTTCCCTGAGCTTTTGTTCTTTCAGGATTTTTATTTTCTTGCCGTTAAGCTTTATCAATCCTTCTTCCTGCATTTCGTTCATGGAACGGAACAGTGTTTCATAAACAGTACCTGTATACGAAGCAAGATCCTGCCTGCTCAGTATAATATTAATATTGCCGGCTTCATCTGTTCCAAATTTCTGCTTCAGGGTAAGAAGCGCATTTGCTATACGTCCTCGAACAGGCATGTGAGCAAGATTCCGCATCCTTTTTTCTGACTCTTGTAATTCCGATGCAAAGAACATCATCAACTGGTACAGAAATTCATGATTCACTTTTAAAGTACTTTCAAAAAAATCAAGATCAACATAACACACATCCGTTGCTTCAAGAGCTGTTGCTGAAACAGGATAAATTGTATCGCTGCCAAGACCCCTGTGCCCGGCAATATCGCCATCTTTTGCAATACGGAGAATCAATTCCTTTTCGTCGCCCCATTTTTTATGAATCTTTACCAACCCGTGATTCACAAAAAACATCCCTTTAACTGCATCGCCTTCTTTAAACAGAAGTTCTCCCTTTTTAAAATGAAAACACTTGCGGTTTGCTTCAATAGCAGGTCGCCAGTCTTTTAATGTCTGCTGACATAAAAAACAACTGCCGGGAGCACACATCTTTTTGCTTTCTTTCATTGAGGTTTTACTGTTTTCTGCAATATAAGCAGTATTAGAGAAGTATTTTATCCGCAGGAGTTATATTTTGTACAATTGTGAATGAAAAATGATTAAAAGTGACAAGTTTCTTTTTGTTCAGATCATTCAAAATAATCTAACTTCATCCACTTTAAACCGTAACGATATGCTTAGATATTTTCTCTCAACAGTTTTTCTATTATGTCTCGCAACACTTTCGTATTCTCAAAATAACCAGCAATGGACTTCGCTGTTCAATGGTAAAGACCTTAAAGGATGGAAGCTTTTAAATGGCAAGGCAAAGTTTGAAGCTGTGAATAACATGATTGTAGGTACCACCGTTGAAAAAGAACCCAACTCATTTCTTGTTACTGAAAAAACGTATGGCGATTTTATTCTTGAATTTGAATTTAAGCTCGACGACCAGATGAATTCCGGTGTGCAGTTCAGGAGCGAAAGCAAACCTGAATACATGAATGGCAGGGTGCATGGTTACCAGTTTGAAATTGATCCCTCACCACGTGCATGGACAGCCGGTATTTATGATGAAGCAAGGCGTGACTGGCTTTACCCCATGGATTATAACCCGGAAGTAAAACCATTGTTTCATCTGCATCAATGGAACAAAGCAAGAATTGAATGTATCGGCAATTCAATCCGTACATTTCTCAATGGTAAACCCGCAGCAAACCTTGTTGATGATATGACGAAGGAAGGATTTATTGCACTGCAGGTTCACCAGATTGGCAAACCAGAAGATGCAGGCAGAAAAATCTATTGGAAAAATATCCGCATACAAACAACAAATCTCAAACCTTCACCTCTTGATGAAGTGTTTGTTGTAAATCTTCTGCCCAATAATATTTCTGAACAGGAAAAGAAAAACGGTGTAAAGTTTTTATGGGATGGTAAAACAACAGCAGGCTGGCGTGGTGTTTACAAAGATCATTTTCCTGAAAAAGGCTGGGAAATAAAAGATGGTGTATTATCTGTATTGCCATCCGATGGAAAAGAATCAACCAATGGCGGCGATATTGTGACTGAAAAAAAATACTCAGCATTTATTCTCCAGTTTGAATTTAAGTTAACCGATACTGCCAACAGCGGTGTAAAATATTTTGTTACAGAATCAGAACATAATTCTGGTTCAGCTATCGGGCTTGAATACCAGATATTGGATGATGAAAAACATCCTGATGCAAAACTTGGAAGCATTGGCAACCGCACACTTGGTTCATTGTACGATATGATTCCTTCCATTAAAGAACCGAGAGCCAGGAAAAAGATTGGCGAATGGAACAGGGGGATGATTGTTGTTTATCCTGATGGACGTATTGAACATTGGCTCAATGGCTGGAAGATGCTTGAATACAAACGTGGCACTCAATACTATTATGCACTTGTTGCAAAAAGTAAGTATGTTGTTTGGCCAAACTTCGGCATGTCGGATGCAGGATATATTCTCTTGCAGGATCATGGAAACAAGGTTTCATTCAGAAGTATAAAAATCAAAGAACTCAATTAATTCTTTTCAATTCAATAATTTTAAGTTCATCTCAAAACAAACGGAAATGAAAAAAAGCCGCAGACAGTTTATTCAGCAATCTGCATTAGCAGGTGCAGGTATATTTCTGGCAAACAAAGGATTTACTGCCAGCAGTTATAACCGTATCATTGGCTCAAACGACCGGGTAAGAGTAGGAGTGGTAGGTTTTTCGGATCGTTTCAGAACATCATTGTTTCCTTCTTTCCAGAATCATTACAAGGAATTGAATTTTGATATTGTGGCTGTTTCCGATATCTGGAAATTAAGAAGAGAAGAAGGTGTAGCTTTTTTGAAAGATAAAATGGGTCATGATATAACAGGTTTCATTAACAACGATGCATTGTATAATTCAAAATCAGTTGATGCGGTATTTATCAGCACTGCCGATTTTCAGCATGCGCTACATACGATAGAAGCTGTTAAAGGTGGTTGCGATGCTTATGTTGAAAAACCATTTGCCGAAACAATGGCTGATAACAAAGCTGCATTTAAAGCAGTAAAAGCAACCAACCGTATTGTGCAGATTGGTTCGCAGAGAAGAAGTGGAGTAAACTACATTGCTGCTGCCAATTATATTAAAGGAGGAAAGTTTGGCAACATCAGCATGGTTGAATTAACCTGGAATGTAAATCAGCCGGGCCGTTGGAGAAGACCAGCGCTTGTTGCAAAAGCTGTTGAAAAAGATCTTGACTGGAAACGTTTTATTCTTAACCGTCCATACGAACCGTTTGATCCGAGAAAATATGTGGAGTATCGTTTGTTCTGGCCTTATTCATCAGGCATGCCCGGTCAATGGATGAGCCACCAGATTGATACAGTGCATTGGTTCAGCGAACTGAAACATCCACGCAGTGTAATAGCAAATGGTGGAATTTATATGTGGAAAGATGGCCGTAAAAACTGGGATACAACCACTGCTGTTTTTGATTATGGTGATGATAAGAGCGGCAAAGGCTTCCAGGTTGTGTTCTCTTCACGTATGCATAACGGCGACGAGCACCCATCTGAAATCTATTTCTCAAATGGTGGCGAACTGAACCTTATCACCAATACCATTTCGCCCAAAGGTGGTTTACAACAAAGAGATGCTGAAGCAATGGGTATGAAAGCAAATCTCTTACCTTCATTAAATCTTTCTGAGATTACAGAAACTGTTGTAGCTTCAGCCAATACAGGAGGCGATGTGCTTACATCTAACCATGTACGTAACTGGATGGAATGTATCAGAACACGGAAGCAGCCGAATGCCCCTGTTGAAGCAGGTTATAATCATTCAATAGCATGTATTATGACGAATGCTGCAGTACATGCAGGAACCAAAGCAACCTTTAATGAACAAACACAGGAAGTAATGGTAAACGGCAAACCCTTTATGTATTAAATATGGCAAACAATCAGCGATTTACTGCTCTCGATGTTTTTCGTGGTATGACAGTGTTTTTAATGATTATTGTAAACACACCCGGAAATGGTAATACCACATTTGCACCACTGCATCATGCAGCATGGCATGGCTTTACTCCAACAGATCTTGTATTTCCTTCCTTCTTATTTGCAGTAGGAAATGCACTTAGTTTTGTAATGCTCAAGTGGGCTTCTAAATCGGATGGTTATGTTGTAGCAAAAGTGTTGAAACGTACATTGCTGATTTTCCTGTTGGGCTATTTAATGTACTGGTTCCCGTTTTTTAAACTTGATAAGGATTTAAATATTCTTTCTTTTCCCATTTCAAAAACCAGGATTTTAGGTGTGTTGCAGCGTATTGCGTTGTGTTATGGTATTGCTGCATTGATGATTCATTTCCTGAAGTTGAGAGCTACGGTAATCATCAGCGTTATTCTTTTAGTTGGTTACTGGCTGGTATTATTATTTTTTGGTGAAGCCGGCAAACAGTTTACAATGACAGGCAATATTGGTCAGCAGATTGATTTGTGGCTGATGGGGGATAACCATTTATATCATGGTGAAGGTATTGCGTTTGATCCGGAAGGATTGTTCAGCACATTACCTGCTGTAGTAAATGTGGTAATTGGTTATATGGTTGGGAAGTTTATACAGGAAAAAGGAAAAACGTACGAAGTATTATCCAAGTTATTGCTTGCAGGTGTAACACTTGTTGCAATTGCTTATTTCTGGGATATGGTGTTCCCGATCAATAAAAAATTATGGACCAGTTCATTTGTTCTTTATACAACAGGACTTGACTGCATCATCATTTCAGCTATTATTTATGTTATTGATTTTGCCGGTAAAACAAAGTGGACATATTTCTTTGAAGTGTTTGGAAAGAATCCGCTGGTGATTTACCTGTTGAGTGAATTGCTGGTAACTGTTTTGAATTACATACATATCGATAAGAAAACAAACTTGTTTTCCTGGATTTATAATAATGTGTTCAATCATTTTGGCGGATATATAAGCTCTCTTTTGTTTGCAATTGTTTATACATTATTTTGCTGGCTTATTGGTTACATCATGGATAAAAGGAAAATTTATATCCGTGTGTAACGAAGATTTAATTGTGATTTATGACTCCAGAACGCAGAGAACGCTTGCTTTCGGTTTTAAGCAAGCGTCAGCCTGATCTTACAGTTGTACTTGAAAATGTTTTTGATCCGCATAATATCTCAGCTGTTATGCGCACCTGTGATGCAGTAGGCATCCAGGAAATTTATGTACTTACCAATAAAATTCCACGGCATAAAAAATGGGGAGCAAGGAGTTCATCAAGTGCTGCCAAATGGTTAACTGTTCATCAATACGCTGATGCGGAAGAATGTTTTAAAGCCATCAGGAAAAAATATTCAAAAATTTATACCACGCATTTAAGCAGTGATGCTGTAAGTCTGTACGATATTAATTTTACTGAAAGTGTGGCATTGGTTTTTGGCAATGAGCATGCTGGTGTAAGTGAAGAAATAAGAGCAATGGCTGACGGTAATTTTCTTATCCCGCAAATGGGCATCATACAATCATTGAACATCAGCGTTGCATGTGCTGTAAGTATTTATGAAGCATTGCGGCAAAAAACAAATGCAGGTCATTATAAACAGCAGCGGCTGGATGATTCAACCATTAATGAATTACTTGATCAATGGGGATTTTTGCCTGATGATCTTGATGCACTTCAGCAACAGGAAAAAGATTAATACCTGTTTTTAAAATCTTTAATAATTCTTATTTAGTTGATGGAAGAGCTTTTCCTGCATCTTCCAACTGCCGTTGTTCTGAAAGCTTCTTCAGCGATTTAATACTTACGTTTACTTCAAATCCAATCAGCAATACCGTAGCAATGGAGTTGATAAAGATCATGAGGATAAGTATGGTTCCGATTGAGCCATAAATGCTGTATGACGCAAAATTGTTGATCCAGAACGAAAAGATGAACGTAAATAGAATGATCATAAAGCTGGCTAAAATTGAGCCTGGCGAAACGAGTTTCCATTTCTTTTCTACTGATGGTGCATGCCTGTAAATAAATGCAATAGAATAAAAAAACAGCCCTATAATGATTACCCATCTGAAAACAATGATCAGCCATTTGATAGCCACACTGTAAATATTCAATTGTTTCAGCAACCAGTTAAATAATGCACCCTGTGTTATCAGTAAAATCATACTTGATGCAAACAGCAGCATGATCATGGAAGTAAGTTTAATCGCCTTCCACCTGTATGCAAAAAATGCCCGGCTTTCATGCTCATGAATCGACCGGTTGAAACTGTGTATGATTCCTAAAACACCGTTTGATGAAAAGTAGAGAGAGGTAAGAAAACCAATAGACAGCATGCTGTTTTTGGGTCTGCGGAAAAAATCATCCAAAAAACTTTCAACGATATTTCTTGTAGCAGCATTTGGTGTAAGATCACGAATGAATGAATTCACTTCTTTGTAAAACTGGTCGGCAATAGGCAGCAATGGAACAAGTGAAAACAAAAAGATACAGGCAGGAGGGATGGCCATAATAAAGTTAAATGAAATGGCTGCTGCCCGCTGGTTAAACCCAACTGTACGCATCTGTTTAAAAAAGAACACAATCACATCATAAAGTGCAATTCCTTCAAAGCCTGGCGGACGTAAACGCTTACTCATTCGCACAAGCGACCTTACAATTGGCAGTTGATATATAAACTTCCCTACACTCATGGTTAACAAAGTAAGTACTTTTTCAAAAACGGTTTACTGAATCTTCATACTATCAAGCCATTGCCGGTAAGCTTTTGCATTTAAAGCATGTTCTTTATCGTTTGATGCAAATGCATGATGCCCGTTACTGTTTGGTTTGGCACAGAAAAACAGGTAATCGGTTTGTGCGGCATTCAGAACAGCTTCAATTGTTCTTTCTGTTGGTGTACAAATAGGACCGGGTGGTAAGCCTTTATTTTTATACGTATTGTAGGGTGAGGATGCAGTGGAGTTGATGTGGCCAAGGTAAATCCGCTTTAATGAAAAATCACCAACAGCAAATTTTACGGTTGGATCTGCACCAAGAAACATCCCTTTTTTCATCCTGTTCATATACACGCTGGCAATAGTTGGCTTTTCATCGTCCTGCAGGGTTTCTTCTTCAACAATTGAAGCAAGTGTGTACACCTGTTCAGGTGTAAAGCCTAAGGTACTTGCTTTTTGCCTGCGTTCATCTGTCCAGAATTTTCGGCGTTGTTCATTGAGTTTGGAAAAAATGCGACTGGGATTACTGTTCCATAAAAGGGAATAGGTATTGGGAAACACAGCGGTCATGACCGTATTTGTATCAAGATCATATTTCTTCAACGAATCATTGTTGGTAATGTAGGTAAAGAACAAAGATGAATCCGATTCAAACTTACGTCCAACCAATGCTGCAAAATCTTTCTTTGTACGGATTTTAGTGATGACAAGATTTACCGGAGTTTGCGAACCGTTACGCAGTTTCCTGATCAATGTAAACAAACTGCTTCCGTTAGCAATTTCATATTTACCGGGGCGAAGATGCTGCCAAACACTTAATTTACCTGCAGCAATTTCAAATAAACCTGTGCTGCTGAAATAACCTGAATCCTTCAGTGATTTCATTACTTCCTCTTTTGAAGCATAACCCGTGTGGATATAGAGATATTTTTTTGCTTCACTGAAATTTGTTGCCGGCCCAAATAATTTATAAGCAAGTACCAGGGCAATTACAACCAGGAGAGCTATTACTAAACTGAGAATCTTTTTCATTTGATATTTGTTCATTGATTTTGACGAATCTTATTCGCCATAAAAATTTTCATCGGGCTGCAGAAACCTTTACGGGCAGCTCATTATTACAATAGTTGAGCCATTTCCATCGCATTATCAAAATAAAATAAAAAACCCCGACCATGAGGACGGGGTTGGGTAAAATATTTTCTAAAGTTCTTATTTGCCTTGTGCAGGGAAAGGAACTGTATTGCCAGATGAAGCAGGTTTTACGGGTTGATTAACCGGAACTTTTTCAATGCCACCTGAACCTGATTTGCTTTCAGTACTTGAAATAAACAGGCTGGAAACGAGGCAGAGAATACCAACAATTGCAGCAAATAACCATGTACCTTTTTCAAGTACATCAGTTGTTTGTTTAACACCCATAAACTGGTTGCTGAAACCGGCTACTGAACCACTAAGACCACCGCCTTTTGGGTTTTGAACCAACACTACAAATCCTAATAAAGCACTGGCCAATAATACCAGTATGAGAAATAACCAAGTCATTGTTTATGATTTTAATTCTTTAATCAGGGTCGCAAAGTAAGCGCTTTTTTCGGGATGCAGCAAACTTAATTTGTTATATAATTCAATGGCTTGCGGCAATTTTCCCTGTTTTACCAGCACATCGGCCATTGCTTCTGTAATCACTTCTTCCCGCTGGTTGCTTTCAGATGCTTTTGTAACAACCGCTTTTTCTTCCTTTGCATTCAGCTCCTGTTGTTCTTCAACATAGATTTTTTTCATCGATTTCAGCCATTGGGTAAAGCTCTTTACCTGCTGACCAAGCCTGTCATTACCCAGTTTGTCTTCCTGCAGGCGAATACCCTGGGAAGCAAAGTAATCAACTGTATGATAAGGCTCAAAAACAAGTAGCGGCTCCGGTTTGCTTATTGCAGGAACAACATTCAACGTTTCTTTTGCTTCTGCTGATTCAATGATCGCTTCTGCATTTGCTTTTGTTTCCTGTACTTCCTGCTGTAGCCTGACTTCTTTTTCATTTTCAACATTCACCAGCACTTCTGCATCAAGCACAGCGTCTGTAATAGGAGCATCGAGTTCTTCTTTTATCAGTTCGGCTTCCAGTAAAGTTTCAGCATCCAGTACCGAATCATTGACAGGAGCGTTCATTTCTTCTTTCAGTGTTTCAGCTTCGAGCAATACCTCAGCATCAAGCACAGTATCAGAAACTGGTGCCAGTTCTTTTTCCGTTAAATCTTCTGTTTCAATCACAGCTTCTGCATCAAGTGCTGCATCTGTTTCATCAGTTAAACGATCATCTTCTGTAAGAATGGGAACAGGTGAAACCGCTGAAGCTTTTTCCTTCAGCGCATTGGAATAAGTCTTGAGTTCATTGCTGAACAATAATGATCTGTTGAAAAACAAAGCGGCTTTTTGTTCCTGCTGATGTGCAGATACATTGCCTGTTTGTTTCATTTTTGCCGCCAGCAATAAATGAGCTGTACCAAACCATGGATATTTATTGCCCAGTTGTTCCAACTCTTCAGTAGAAACTTCTGACAACAGTTCAGGTTGATGCAACAGCCGGGAAAATAAATCAGCAGTAATCATTTGCGGCAAAATAACTGAAAAAACTACCAGTTCGAGAAAATGCGGTTAAAAATTTCATCCGTCATGTTCTGAACAACGAGATCTGTCAGTGAACTTTCTGCCTGGTTCAACGAAAGTGTTGCAGAAAAATCGAATGTGCGGGAAACATCAGCTTCAAAATTTTTCTTATCGTCTTTCCTGTTTTTGAAAATGATGTGAACTGTTACATTTAAACGGTTGGTAGCAGCTTGCTGATTGGAGATGCCGGATGTTGTTACATAATAATCTGTAATCTGTCCGCTTACATCATAATCCGCTTCATCATTATTGGTTTGAGTAAGCCTTGTCTGGTTCACAATTTTCTGGCGAAGCTTATCGGTTAAACGCTGGCTTAATTGGGGATTTACAATTCTCGCCCTGTTTTCGATATAATTCACCTTCACTGTTTTTATTTCAGGAGGTATAGAAACATCTTTAAACGTATAGCAGGATGAAAAAGCCAAAAGTCCTAAGCCGATAGTCATCAGTAATGATTTACTCACTATTGACTTACGACTAACAACTGCAGGCTTGTATTTAAAGTTCTTCCAGATCATATTCTTTCAGTTTTCTGTATAATGTTCGTTCGCTGATGCCAAGATCAAGAGCTGCATCACGGCGTTTGCTTTTGTGCTTCTTCAACGCTTTAATGATGAGTTCTTTTTCATTATCCATGATGTTGAGACTTTCTTCCACTTCCACATGATCCTGTATATCGTTGTTGTTATTACTGATGATCATTGGTTGTGATGGGGCAGAAGTAATAACCGGCTGACTCATTTCAATTGGCTTATGTTCCTGCACAATGGTTTCATTGAACAAATGACCAGGCATTTGTACTGAACCTCCACCATGCTGCACAACATCAAGGAACAGTTTCTTGAGTTCAGTTACATCACGTTTCATATCAAAAAAGAGCTTGTACAAAATTTCTCTTTCATTGGCAAACTCAGAAGAACTGACTGATGCAGCATTCGGATTTGCAAGAACGGGCAAACGGTTAAAGCTTCTTTCTGGCAGGAAAGGCGATAAGTCTTTTGCTGTAATAATCTTGTTTGTTGAAAGAACAGAAATTTGTTCTGCAATATTCTTCAATTCACGCACATTACCGGGGAATGGATAACTGATTAACAGATTTTTTGCATCATCTTCCAGTTGTACAGGAGTTGTTTTATAACGCTCAGCAAAGTCAACTGCAAATTTTCTGAACAGCAGCGGAATATCTTCCTTACGGTCACGTAATGCAGGTACACGGATCGGAACTGTATTTAAACGGTAATACAAATCTTCCCTGAACTTGTTGTTGTGTGTGTACTCCAGTAATTCTTTGTTGGTGGCAGCAATCACACGTACATCTGTTTTCTGCACTTTGGATGAACCTACACGGATAAACTCGCCTGTTTCCAATACACGCAGCAAACGAGCCTGTGTTCCCAATGGCATTTCACCAATTTCATCAAGAAAAATAGTGCCGCCATTTACGGTTTCAAAATATCCTTTACGTGCATCTACCGCACCAGTGAAAGATCCTTTTTCATGACCGAATAATTCAGAATCAATTGTGCCTTCGGGTATAGCACCGCAGTTAACAGCAATAAACGGATTGTGTTTTCTTGCTGATAAGGAATGAATGATTTGTGAGAAGACTTCTTTACCAACACCACTTTCACCATTAATTAAAACCGTTAAGTCGGTTGATGCAACCTGTATTGCCACATTCAATGCATGATTGAGGGCGGGGGAGTTGCCAATAATTCCAAACCTGTTTTTAATAACCTGTAAATCCATCTTACTTAATTTTCTATTGTACCTAACAATGTACCCTTTGTGCAATCATTTACTTTCACCATCACATAATCACCTTTCTTCAGTTCCTGGTTGTTTTTAGGGAATACAATAACCTTGTTTTGTGAATTGCGTCCCATCCAGCTGTTATCATCACGCTTGCTGTTTCCTTCAATCAGCACTTTGTAAGTCTTGCCTACATCACGCCTGTTACTGTCGAATGAAAGAAAGTATTGCTTATCTACAATTTCCTGCAAACGCCTTTTCTTCACTTCTTCCGGCACATCATCTTTATATCTTCTTTCAGCCAATGTTCCGGGACGCTCACTGTAAAAGAACATATAACTGTAATCGTACTGGCTGTAATCCATAATGCTTAGTGTATCCTGGTGCTCTTCTTCCGTTTCGGAACAAAAGCCTGCTATGATATCAGAGCTGATGGCACAATCAGGAATGATCTCTTTAATACGATCCACTTTTTTCATATACCATTCACGGGTATAAGTGCGGTTCATCAACTGCAATATTCTTGTGTTACCACTCTGAACCGGCAGGTGAATATAGTTGCAGATGTTTTCGTATTTCGCAATGGTGTACAACACTTCATCGGTAATATCCTTTGGATGTGAAGTGGAAAAACGTACACGCAGATCGGGTGAAATAAGTGCAACCATTTCCATCAGCTTTGCAAACGAAACAGTTTCACCATTTACTTCATCAACGAAATAATAACTATCCACATTCTGTCCCAGCAGCGTTACTTCCCTGAAACCTCTATCGAATAAATCCTGTGCTTCAGCTACAATCGACTTTGCATCACGGCTTCTTTCACGGCCACGGGTAAAAGGCACCACGCAAAAACTGCACATATTATTACATCCACGCATAATGGAGATAAATGCACTCACACCATTGCTTTCCAGCCTGATGGGTGAAATATCAGCATAGGTTTCATCACGGCTCAGCAGCACATTCACCGCTTTTTGTCCGCCACCGGCTTCTTCAATCAAACCGGGTAATGTGCGGTAAGCATCAGGGCCCACCACCATATCCACCAGCTTTTCTTCTTCCAGCAGTTTCGATTTTAAGCGCTCGGCCATGCAGCCAAGAATACCAATCAGCAGTCCAGGTTTCTCTTCCTTTACTTTGTTGAACTGGGATAAACGGTTGCGTACAGTTTGCTCTGCTTTTTCACGAATGGAACAGGTATTCATCAGCACCAGGTCGGCATCTTCAAGGTTCCTGGTTGCTCCAAAACCCACATCATTCAGGATGCTGGCAACTATTTCACTATCACTAAAGTTCATGGCACAGCCATAACTTTCAATATAAAATTTCTTTTTGTACTGGTTGGGGTCGTTGGCAAAGGGAGCATAAGCTTCGCCTTGTCTCGCCTCATCATGAACTTTGGTATCGGTCGTCGTTTCCATCATTATCTATCACAAATTGAGCTCGCAAAGGTAGTAAAATCAAAACGATTTGGTGACATATTGGCAGCATTTGATGCCGTTGATGGAATAAAACCGGACTGTATTACTTACCAAAGCTATTTTTGCTCCTCATTTATCATTAACCGTTTGTTTTGAAACCATTTTTCCTGATACCTGTACTCATTTCCTTTTTCTTTTTTCATGTGTCGGCACAACAAGTGCAAAAGAAAGATGGCGGCATCCTCATCGGTTCCGTGCTTGATTCGGCCAGTCAAAAGGCCATTGTGGGGGCAACTGTTTCGGTGATACCGTTTAAAGATTCATCAAAGCTTTCAGCTTTTCTTACCGATAAAAACGGGAGTTTCAGTTTTAACAATCTTGAGTTTGGTTACTATAAATTAAAAATTACGGCAGTTGGCTACCGCAGCAAACTGCTCGACAGTATTTATCTCCGCACCGAACGTTCCGATTTTAACCTCAACGATCTCTATCTAAGCAACCAGTCCATTGAGTTAAATGAAGTGGTGATTTATGCTGAGAAGCCTTTGATTGAATCAAAAGAAGGCAACATCACATTTAACGTAGGTGAAAGTGCTTTGAGCAACAGCAGCACTGCAACCGAACTGCTGAAACAAACGCCATTGGTTACAACTGATCCAAACGGTAAAATTTTGGTTCGTGGTAAGGAGCCGAAAATTTTAATTGATGATAAACCGGTTGAGCTGAACATGCAGCAACTGCAGGATATGCTGGAAAGTATGCCCGGCAGCACCATCGAAAAAATTGAAGTACTTACCAATCCACCCCCACAATATGCCAACGAGCAGGGTGGTGTGATCAATATTGTAACAAAGAAGGGAAGAGTAGGTTTCAGTGGAAGGGTAAATGTTTATTACGGTTCAAGAGGTGAGTATGGTGTTACCAGTAACTTCAACTACCGCAAGCAGGGTTTTGCTGTAAACTTTACCGCAGGCGCTGGTTTCAACCAATACAAATCGGATGGATACAGCAACCGCACAAACATTTATACCGATTCAACCAACCAGTTTAAAACAAACAGTTCATCGCTCAATAAAAACAGCCGGCCTAACTTCCGGCTCAATGTTGATTACGATCTCAACAAATACAACATTCTCAACTTTGTTGCACAGTACAATCAAAACGATTACGATAACAATGGCTTTACCCGTTATAAAAACATCAACCGTTTCGATGCCATTTCAAAAATGAGTGAACGCAGCATTGAAACCGATGGCTACAACCGTAATCCTTCGTTCAACTTTACGTACACAAAAAAGGGAAAAATTCCGGGCACAACATTTCGTGTCATCACCGGCTATTATGTGGGCTGGAATAAAAACGTCCGCAATTTCTTCCAGCAGTTCTTTAATCCCGATGAAACACCCAACGGAATTGACAGTACACAAAAGCAATCAAACAATACTCGTAACAATGGCTTCAGTATAAATGTATCGTACGATAAACTGCTGAAGAATAAAAAAACAAGCTTCTCGCTTGGCAGTGTGTACAGCCGTAACAACAGTGCTGTGCTCATTACAACTGAGTTTTTGAAAAAGCCTGACAACAGTTTTTATAAGATCGATTTACTCAGCAATCATTTCACGTATCACCAGGATGTAATCAATGCACGTTTTTCCATGAAGCATATGTTTAAGCCGGGCTTTTCAGCAAGTGCAGGTGTGGCTGTGGAAGAAACGAATGTGTTGTTTGATTTAATACGTGATGCAAACACATCGTACAGCCGTTATTATAATTTTCTGCCGTTTGCCAACATCAACCGCAGCTGGAAAAACGGCACCAATCTTACGTTTGCTTACAGGCGAACCATCCGTCGTCCCGGCATTGGTGAAATGAACCCTGCCATTGACTACAGTGATCCGTATAATCTACGTTACGGAAATCCTGATCTGCTGCCCACGCAATCACATACATTCGATTTCGTTTCAGGTATCACTAAAACAAAATACTTCGCCAATATTGGTCTTGGTTATAACCTTGTGGAAGATGTGTTCAGCCAGATCAGAACCCTGCAGCCCGATGGCAAAACAGTTGTTACATGGGATAATGTGAGCAACCGCAAAGAATACGAAACAAGTGCATGGGGAGGAATCACCATCAGCAAAAAGTTAAGAACAAATATCAGCGCCAGCTATATCTACAATCAATACGGCACGTTTGATAAGGTAACCAGGAAGTACAGGGATGGTGGTTCTTTTACTTCCAACTTTACAGGCAATTATATTGCAACGGAAATGTGGACATTTACCGGTGCTTTTACATTCAACCGTTTTGCCAATCCGCAGGGAACAGTGAAGAGCAATATCAATATGAACATTGGTGTGCAGCGCAGGTTATTTAAAAAGAAATTTATTCTTACACTCAATACTGTTGATCCGTTTATTCAGCAGCAGAACAGGGTGTTTACCTACGGTACTAATTTTAATTTAGAAAGTTACAGTCGCACACAAACAAGAAACTACCGCATTACACTCAGCTACAATTTCAACAAAACAAGCGTTGCAAAAAAGAAAGGCCCTTCGGCCAATGATTTATTGAAGAAGAAGATTGGGAAGTAAAGGAAAGCCGGTAGTGGATAGTCTTTAGCCGGTAGTCGGCAGTCGGCAGTCAGTAGTCTTTAGTCAGCAGTAGATAATATAGAGTTGAAAATAGATAGATTTGTAGTCATGATTCAAAATCTATGAATAATAAAGTTTCCATATTTCAATCAGACGTCTCGTTAAATGAAAAGCATATTGTTGTTGCACTAGGGAAAAGCACTTCAAAATTACCCATCGGTTTAATTTTATCTTCATCTGATGGAAGACAATGGACTATTATCGATAACGATCTAAAATTTCAATCAAGCTTAAATAAATTAATTGCAGAAAAAGAAGTTGAAGGAATTTTCTTTTATGATTTAAACGGAATCGGGCATATGGAAAAGCCAATTGTTGGTCAGGATCTTTTGTATTAAATGTTATAGATTCAATAAAAAGAAGAGTGAATCAGGTTTAGAATAACGCACACTACCTACTTCCAACTATCCACTACCGGCTAACTACTATCGGCTTTGTTTGCTAACAGCTAATGGCTATCAGCTAAAAGCTAATACCAACTACTCCTCCTCATCATCTTCATAATATGCATCTTCGCCAAAAAATACTTTTTCCCATTGGGCTACGGCTTTATCATCGAGGCATTCAATAATATCAAAAATCGGGTCGGTCTTTCTCTTCCACACAATTTCTTCGCCTTCAACATAGGTTGAAACACAAACTGCATAATCACTTTTAAAGTGAACCTTGATCAGTAAAAGCCCATCGTTTTCTTTTTCTCTTACCAGGTAATAACAACCTGCTTCCAGCAACTCATACGAATACATACATCACAGTTTTAAACATGAACAATAACAGCAGCAATCAGAATTTAATAGTAAGTAAGCGGGTGGGTTAGTAAGTAGGGGGTAGTACTGCAAAGTTAGCATTGTTCCTCCAATCATAAAGCACCCTCCCAAACTCCCCCAACTCTCGGCCAACCATCATCGCCCAACCTCTTCCCACTCCCCGCCAACCGCCACCCACCATCGGCCAACGTCTCCCTCCCTCCTAAAACCCTCATTTTTACCCTGTTGGAAAGGCATTTACATCGGCTGGACGACCATTTACATTCGCTGGAAAGCCTCGTACACTGACTGGATTGCAGCTTACAACGACTGGATGACAGTTTACATCAGCTGGAAAGACATTTACATTGAATGGATGATTATTTACATTCGATGGAAGGCCTCGTACACTGACTGGATTGCAGTTTACACCGACTGGATGACAGCTTACATCGGCTGGAACGCCATCTACAAAGGATGGAAAGGCAACTACATTGGCTGGAAGACAATCTGCAGTCAATGGAAAGCCAGTTTATGTTGATGGAAAGCCATCTCAGCAGAATGGAAACAGATCTGCTCCAGATGGAAAAACAACTACCGTTTCTGGAAAGGCAATAAGAGCACATGGAAGATGCTCTTCAGTCAATGAAAAACTATCTGCATGAAATGTAAAACAATTAAAATCGGTTGAAAAAGGATCTGCAAACGCTTACTCCAGTTCAGTAACGCTTATCTTCCTGCCGCTGAAACTGATCTGCAGTATTTTGATGGTCATTACCGGCTCGCCGTTTTGCATGGCTGGCTCCCAGTCAAATTGCTCCATCCATGCTTTTAATGCCTGGAAATCGGGGCGCACATTACTGTTTGGGCGTGCTTCGTACATGCAGGGTTTTCCTTCCTTATTTATGAGGATGCTGATCGTGATTTTGCCACCTGCTGTTTTTTGTACGTATTGTTTAAAGAATTTATCGATATGATCATCAAGGCTTGTTTTGCTGTTTTTCCAATGGGCAACCTGCTGCACACGGATGTACACATCATCAAACGCATTTTTGCCAAACTGCTTGCAGCTGTCTAAACGGTACACTTCCTGTTGTTGCTGGGCCTTGCCTGCAACTGCTGTAAATAAAAAGAGAAGGATAAACAGGTTCTTCATATCGGGTAAATTAAAGTTGGAAAGAAAAAAGCCACCCGGAGCAAATCACAAATCTGTTTTTGTGCAGCTGCCGGGTGGCGTATAAAAAAGTTAATCGATTCTTATTTTTCAGTTTTATGAGTTGCGTTCCAGATCGCAAACCATATAAGGAAAATAACAATACCGCCACCTCCAAACAGAAGCATGGTTAATGTTTTTTGTGCACCTGTTGATAAAACCATTGTAAGGGCAATGATGAGATAAACAACGTAAATGGTAAGAAGCGTATAAATTCTTTTGTCCATGGTAATGATTTTGTTGCTGCGAAATTGCAGAATATTCAGATAAAGGCCAAAAATTATTCACAGGGTTGTGAACAAATAGTAGTGCTCAGGGGGAAAGTGGTTTTCCTATATTTGCCCGCTGGTTATGAACGGTTGCGTTGACCCGATTGGAAACTAAATGTTCAGTAATGAACTGCCGTACAAGAGTGCGACGCCAATGCAGCTGATAAGAACGGTGAAGCCGGAAACATAAACATTAAACGATAAAGCATAAACACATAAATGGCAGAAGAAAAAAAGAACTTGTTTGATTATGATGAGGACTCGATAAAAACCCTCGACTGGCAGGAGCATATCCGTCTGCGCCCCGGCATGTACATTGGTAAGCTGGGCGATGGCAGCAGCCCTGATGATGGTATTTATGTACTCATGAAAGAGGTGATTGATAACTGTATTGATGAACACACCATGGGTTACGGCAAGCATATTGATATTACTCTTGAAAAAGGTGTGGTTACTGTTCGTGACTATGGCCGTGGTATTCCATTGGGGAAAGTGGTGGATGTGGTAAGCAAAATCAACACGGGTGCCAAGTACGACAGTAAAGTGTTCCAGAAATCGGTTGGTTTAAATGGTGTGGGTACAAAAGCTGTGAATGCGTTAAGTAACTATTTTAAAGTAACAGCTTTCAGGGAAGGAAAGGAAAAAACAGCCGAGTTTGAGAAAGGTGTTCTACTGAAAGAACATAAAGAGCAGAAAACAACCGAAGAAAATGGAACGCTGGTAACTTTCATTCCCGATGATACTGTTTTCAAAAACTATCATTATATCCATGAGTACATGGATAACCAGTTCTGGAATTACTGTTATCTCAACGCCGGGCTGGTGATTAATTTCAATGGCAAACGTTATGTATCAAAAAATGGTTTGCTTGATCTGCTTCAACGCAAAACCAATGAAGATGAATTGCGTTATCCCATCATTCACCTGAAGGGAGAAGATATTGAAGTTGCCATTACACACGAAAATCAATACGGCGAGGAATACTATTCATTTGTAAACGGACAGTTCACCACGCAGGGCGGTACGCATCTTGCTGCATTCCGTGAAGCGTATGTAAAAACCATCCGTGACTTTTATAAAAAGGATTACGATGCGGCTGATATTCGTGGAAGCATTTGTGCAGCTGTAAGCGTTCGTGTACAGGAACCCGTGTTTGAAAGTCAGACCAAAACCAAACTTGGTTCGGCTGTGGTGTATGAAGGTGGCCCGACAATGAAAAACTTTGTAGGCGATTTTCTTTCGAGAGATCTTGAATTATACCTGCATAAAAATCCATCTGTAGCTGAAGCGTTAAAGAAACGCATTGAGCAAAACGAACGGGAACGGAAAGAACTGGCCGGTATTAAAAAGCTGGCAAACGAACGTGCCAAGAAAGCTAATCTTCATAATAAAAAACTTCGTGACTGCCGCTATCATTACAACGAGGAGGCAACAGGAAAGGATAAAGAGAAGGTGCTGGAAAAGCAAAAGGAAACAACACTGTTTATTACCGAAGGTGATTCTGCAAGTGGTTCCATCACCAAATCAAGAAATGTGGAAACACAGGCAGTGTTTAGTTTGCGTGGTAAGCCGCTTAACAGCTTTGGCTTAACCAAAAAGATTGTGTACGAAAACGAAGAGTTCAACCTGCTGCAGCACGCACTCAACATTGAAGATGATTATGAAAACCTGCGCTACAACAACATCGTTATTGCAACCGATGCTGATGTGGACGGGATGCATATCCGTTTGCTGCTGATGACCTTCTTCCTGCAGTTCTTCCCCGACCTGGTGAAGAATGGTCATGTGTTTATTTTGGAAACACCATTGTTCCGTGTACGTAATAAGCAGGAAACAATTTATTGTTATGATGAAGCAGAGAAACAGGCAGCCATTAAAAAGCTGGGCGGCAAACCGGAGATTACCCGTTTCAAAGGTTTGGGTGAAATTTCACCGGAAGAGTTTGCCCGCTTCATTGGTCCTGAAATGAAAAAAGAACCGGTGATGTTATTACCCGAAACACATATTCAGCAGGTGCTGGAATATTACATGGGCAAAAACACACCCGACAGGCAGGAGTTTATTATCGACAATTTGAAAGTTGAATTAGATAAAGTAGAAGAAGAAGTGTAAAGAGGAAACGTCACTGCGAGGAACGAAGCAGTCTTTACTTAAGATTGCTTCGCCAAAATACAAGGCTCGCAATGACGTACTTCTTGAGAAAATAAAACAAAACAATGTTTGAATTTCACGCCGACAGGAAACGCTATTTTGATATACAGGTACTCAATACCGATCAATACGTTATTCCTTTTATTGAAAAGGCATTTGCAATTAAACCCGGTATGCGTGTACTGGAAATTGGTTGTGGTGAAGGTGGTGTATTAAAAGCATTTATTGATAAAGGTTGCACCGGTGTAGGAGTGGAGCTTGATGAAACAAGACTGGTGAATGCAAGGGAATGGATGAAAGATGAACTGCAGCAAAACAAAGTCACTTTTCATTCAAAAGATATTTACAAAACAACCGATGAAGAATTTGGCGGTGCGTTTGATATCATTGTGCTGAAGGATGTAATTGAACATATCCACGATCAGCCAAGGCTCATTGAATGGATGAAAAGTTTTTTAACAACCGATGGTGTCATCTTCTTTGGTTTTCCTCCCTGGTATATGCCCTTTGGTGGTCACCAGCAGATATGCAAAGGCAAATGGTTAAGCAAGTTGCCTTATTATCATTTGCTGCCCACACCTGTTTACAAATGGCTGTTGAAATCAAATGGCGAAAACTGGGAAGAGATGCTGGAGATCAAAGAAACCGGTATTTCCATTGAGCGGTTTGAACGTATTTGTAAAAGCAAAGGATATAACATTATTAACAACACACATTTTTTGGTGAACCCTATTTACGAATACAAGTTTGGGTGGAAACCAAAAACACAGTTTGGATTGATTAAAGCCATTCCGTTTGTGCGGAACTTTTTCACCACCTGTGTTTATTATTTAATTCAGAAGAAGAACTAAGCATTTATGATACATATTGTTTTTAACGAAGCTGATATTGATGTATTGCAGAAAGCAATTGAACTGGACGAAACATTGCAGGGCGAAGTACTGCAGGTAAAAGATGATTACGCTGTTGGTCCGCTCAAAGATATTTATACCGAAGAAGGTATTGAACTCCGCAAAAACTGGTGGCGTGAAGTACTGGCCGGTGGTAACCTTGATGGTAATCCAGATACAGATGAAGTGGATGATAACCGTTTGGTTGCATTCATCATTGAACGCCTGCAGGCAAACGATGAAGAAAAAATCTGGATCTGGTGTGCACAGAACAAACATGATGTAAGTGGTTATTACTGGCTCATGAGTCAGCTCAAAAATTTCCAGGGCCGCATTTATATTCTGTACCTCAACAACCTTCCGTTTATTAATGAAAAGGGACAGTTGTTTTATCCTGAATGGATCAGCCAGATACAGCCAAAGGAAATGCTGAAGGCAAAACGTCTTGCACGACCAGTAACCACAAGTGAATTTGAAGTTGATCCGGATGAGTGGACAAAACTCTGCAATGAAGAAAAAATGGTTCGCCTGCTGGAAGGTGGTAAAAAACTTTCGCAGCGTGATGTTGATTTTTACGATGCTGACCTGAAAAATTTTATTACCAACGACTGGCAGAAAGCAAATAAAATCATTAACCAGTTTTTAAGTAAGAACAAACATACAACCGGCGATATGTTTATGCTGTGGCGTTTGAAATTATTGATAGCAACAGATTTGTATGATGTGCAGGGCGAAGTAAAAAACCTGAAAGATTTTGAAGTGAAAAAGAAATCCGGTCAGTTGTTTGATGAAGCGGGACAATCAGCACAAGTGAGTGACACAACAGAAGTATAATAGCAGTACAGGAGCTAAGTACATAAAAACAGATTTTGAAAAATGAGTGCAGCGAAAAAGAAAGAAAGTGTTTTTGATTTTGATGGTGGTATACAGGGACAGTATAAAAACTGGTTCCTTGATTATGCATCCTATGTAATTCTTGAACGTGCAGTGCCGGCCATTGAAGATGGGTTAAAGCCGGTACAGCGCCGTATCCTTCATGCCATGAAGGAAATGGATGACGGACGTTTTAATAAAGTAGCCAACATTATTGGTCAGGCCATGCAATACCATCCGCATGGCGATGCAAGTATTGGTGATGCGTTGGTGAATCTTGGTCAGAAAGATTTGCTGGTTGATACACAAGGTAACTGGGGCGATGTACGTACAGGTGATGATGCAGCTGCACCACGTTATATTGAAGCAAGACTTTCCAAGTTTGCATTGGAAGTTGCTTTCAACAACAAAACAACGGAGTGGCAGTTGAGTTATGATGGACGTAAGAATGAACCGGTTGTTTTACCCATGAAATTTCCGTTGCTGCTTGCACAGGGAGCCGATGGTATTGCCGTAGGTTTATCAACAAAAATTCTGCCGCATAACTTTTGCGAACTCATTGATGCAAGCATCAAACACCTGCGTGGAAAACGTTTTGAACTCTTACCCGATTTTCAAACGGGAGGAATGATTGATGTTGCCAATTACAACGATGGAAAACGTGGAGGCAAGGTTCGTGTACGTGCACACATTGAAGAGTTCGATAAAAAAACATTGCTCATTAAAGATGTGCCGTATGGTGTTACCACCACACAGCTCATGGAAAGCATTGTAAAAGCAAACGACCAGGGAAAAATCAAAATCAAAAAGGTAACCGACAATACCGCTGCTGAAGTGGAAATACAGGTTGATCTTGCTCCCGGCATTTCGCCCGATATTACCATTGATGCGTTGTATGCATTTACTGATTGTGAAATTTCCATTTCGCCCAACGCCTGCGTTATTGTAAATAATAAGCCGCAGTTCTTATCTGCAAGCGAACTCTTACGTTTCTCTGCTGATCAGACAAAAGATTTGCTGCGCAGGGAACTGGAGATCAAGCTCGGCGAGCTGCAGGAAAAATGGCATTACACTTCGCTTGAAAAAATCTTCTTCGAAGAACAGATATACAAAGAGCTGGAGAAGAAACATGAAACATGGGATAAAGTAATTGCAGCAATTGATAAAGCCTTTGTTCCGTTTAAAAAACAGCTGCGCAGGGATATTACAAGAGAAGATATTCTGAAGCTGACTGAAAAACCGGTAAGAAGAATTTACCGTTTGGATATTGATGAACTCAATGAACAAATCAAAGGACTGGAAGCTGATATTAAACAGGTGCAGTACGATCTTGATCACCTGGTTGATTTTGCAGTGGCTTATTACGAAAACCTGCTGAAGAAATACGGAAAGGGTAAGGAACGCAAAACCGAAATCAAACCGTTTGAAACCATCCAGGTTAAACAGGTGGCCATTGCCAATGCCAAATTATACATGAACCGTGAAGATGGTTTCATTGGCACATCGCTCAAGAAAGATGAGTTTGTTTGCGACTGTTCTGATTTTGATGATATCATCGTGTTTACCAAACGTGGCATCATGAAAGTGGTGAAGGTGAATGATAAAAGTTACATTGGTAAGGATATCATTCATGCCGCTGTGTTTCAGAAAAGTGATGAACGCACTACCTACAATATGATTTATGTTGATGGTAAATCGGGCATCAGCTTTGCCAAGCGTTTTAATGTAACCGGTATAACAAGAGATAAGGAATACGATTTAACCAAAGGCGATCCGAAAAGTAAAGTGCATTATTTTACTGTAAATCCCAATGGCGAAGCGGAAGTGGTGAAGATTGTATTGAGTCCAAGTTGCTCTGCACGTAACAAGGAATTTGATTTTTATTTTGAAGAACTCGATATCAAAGGTCGTGGCAGTTTGGGTAACCAGGTAACCAAGTATCCTGTTAAGAGTATCAAGTTTAAAGAAAAAGGCCGTTCTACGTTAAGTGGAAAGAAAATGTGGTTTGATGATAAGTTCGGTCGTTTAAATACAGAAGAAAAAGGACAGTACCTCGGCACTTTTGAACCTGAAGACCGCATTCTTGTTATTTACAAAGACGGTAATTATGAAATCACCGACCAGGAAATGACACAGAAATTTGATTCGGATAACATCCTGCTCATTGAATTATACAATCCTGAAAAAATCATTACCGCTGTTTATTTAGATAACGACAAGCTGCAGTACAATGTGAAGCGTTTTAAAATTGAAACCAGCACATTAAAAAACAAATTCTTCTTTATCAAGGAAGGAGAGAAGAACTATGTGGAAGCCGTTACCACCGATGAAGAACCGGTATTGTTTATGAAGAGCGGAAGAGGAACACAGGTACGCAGTGCAAAAATTAAACTCGCAAAAGTGGCTGAAGTAATGGGCTGGAAAGCAGTAGGCGCCAAGCTTACCGATTTCAGCAGAAGTATTGAAATGGAATGGGTGAAGGAAGACAACAATGCCCAGCCGGAGTTGTTTGAGTGATGAACATAATCTCTATATAAAAAGGTGACGGATTGATCCGTCACCTTTTTTTGTTTTGTGCTGCGGAAAAGAAACATGTTTGAAGTAAATTAGCTGAGCGAGCACTAACAAAGCAAAAAAAGGTACTATGAAATATATTATATGCTCATTTTTTTTCTTGCAACTTACTTGCAATGATGTTAGTTTAGAGAAAAAAGAAAAACAAATAATTGAAGATTTTTTTACGGATGTTTCAATTGGAGATTTTAAAAAAGCTAATGGCAAAGTTGTAATTAGCGATCAAATTAGTTTAAATGATGATAATTTAACCCTGCTTAAAAATTCTTTAGAACAAGAATGCAAAAACAGAGTTATTGTCAACCTGAGAAAAACAACACCAGAGTTTAAAAGAATAGGTAATACAGATTTAAAATGTATGGTTTATCAATTAGAAATACCAAAAAGTTGTTATGACACTTCAATGCATACTAATATTATTTGCATTTTTGGTTTTGAGCGAAATCTAGAAAAAAACAAAATCATGTATTATGATTTTGAAAATGGCAGTAATCTGTTTCAAATACCTAAATAGATCAATGCTTTTCATTCGCTGCCAGACATTGCCTGAGAAATGCGGAGACTCGGCGGCGAAGGAAAAGAAGCAACAAAAAAATAGAAAAATGATTAAAAAAATTGGAGGTTGGGGTAATTTTATTGGCCTATGCATTCTTTTGATAGGAATTTTATATGGAATAATTAGGAAAGAAATAAGAATTAATAGGTCTTGTTATGTTATTGGGACAAGCGAAGGATTGGAAAAAGGAGTTAAGGGTAATATTCGAATCCATTATTATTTTAAAGTTGATGGTATAACTTATTCAGGCACTGAACCAGAAAATTTTTGTGCAAAGTGTAAAAATTGTTGCGAAGTTGGTAATCCTGTTATCGTAAGATTTGAAATGAATAATCCAGATAATAGTGATTTGGTAGAAACAGTACCAGAAGGAACTACTATAAGCGAGAGAGATTCTTATTGTCCGCAACACTGATTTATCTATTTCCTTTTCTGCCGGGTCTCCTCAGCTATCCGTAGTTTTCCAAAGCTGTAAAGCTGGTAGTGGTAAACGATGAGTAAAGAATAAAAGCTGAAAGCTGTCTGTAGTTTGTAACTACACCTTGGTTAGTGATAACGGTGAGACGGCGCTGCCAGACATCGCCTTTGAAATACGGAGACTCGGCAGCGAATGAAAACCTCTATTTAAGGAATTTGGAGATGAAATAAAGTCTACCTTGCAAAAATATAATGTGCTCCCTGAATAAATGATTTAGTTGTTATGTATTTACTTGAAAGAAAGAATCACCCCAATAAGAAAATCATTATTGAAAAAAATAATGAATTAATAAGAATTGTTGAACTTTTAGAAGTAAAAACACTTTTAAAACCAGGCGGGTTGTTTGATTTTATAGAAGATAGACTAATTGCTATATATAAGTTTGATGAGAAAACACTTCACTTTGTTTATGATGATAATGACTTAATTGTTGATTATGATTTCGAAATCAATTATAATGAAAACGGGAATGGTTTTGCTACCTTAGAAATTTTATGCAAAGACAAACAGTATACGCTTGTTTACGATACTTCAAAACTTTCAGTTGCTACCACAGGATATTATAGTGAATCTGATGAAGATGTAAATTTCGGTCTTTGGTGTCGTAATGTTCTTAACAATCCTGAAAGAAAAAAAATAGTACTTGATAATTGGGCATTCCCAGCTATCCTTAGTATTCCCAATAAATAAAGCTGGTAGTGGTAAACGATGAGTAAAGAAAAAAACTGAAAGCTGTCTGTAGTTGTAACTATACCTTGGTTAGTGATAACGGCGAGACGGCGCTGCCAGACATCGCCTTTGAAATACGGAGCCCCAGCGACGAATGAAAGAAAGAATTACCACTTTTTTTTAAATTTATTCAGCCACATCAAACTATCTGGAAATTTAATTTCTAAATTTTTGTAATCATATTCCATAAGTAAAAGCAAACATTTTTGCGGATTTCTTTCTTGATAAATCAAAGGCAATTTCATATTTATAATTGTGTCTTTTATTGTTAGTTTTAATCCTGCAAAAACATTGCGCTGTCTAATTAAAATTGCATTTTTTGTTTTAAAGAAATATTCAACTTGGCATCTTCCTTTATAATCAGAATTGACTTTAGATATTGTTGCAATTGTTATTATCCCTCCTTTTTTAAATCTGTCATAATAGCTTTCACTAAACATCATATATAAAATATAAATAAGAATAGCTATTACAAGAAAAACTACAGCATTTTTCACATTAGACATTGAGAAAATTTATTACTTTTTTTGAAATTCAGTTCATTCACTCCCGAGTCTCAATACTTCTCAGGCGATGTCTGGCATAGCCGACTCGCCGTGATACAAACTTCTCCAGCCCTGATGCGCCCGTCACTCATCTACCTCTCTTTGCAAACAACTACCTACTAAAAACTACCGGCTATCTGCTAATAGCTGCCTTTTTAACAGCAAACATACCTAAAAACATCATTTTTATACACAGCTATCCGTAGTGTTTCAAATAATTAAATCTAACCTTTTTTGTTTTGTGGCTGCGGAAAAGAAACATGTTTTGAAGTAAATTAGCTGATGGAGTACTAACAAAAGCAAATAATGAAATTGATTGAAGAACTTAAAGCTAATTACTATAAAAAAGGAACAAAAGAAATTGAGCCAATAAAAGTTATTATTAGTATTGTTTCAGTTATTGTTTTGGTCATATTTTATTTCTACATAACAAATGATGTAAAAAGTAAGGAAGCAGAAAGAAAAAAATATTTGCGCTATACTGTTGGAAGTACAGTTAGAAGATACAAAAATCCAAAGAGTTCGCAACCAACAGTTGAGTTCGTATTTTTTTACAACCTGGTAAGATATTCCAACCGTGAACATATCGATGCTGCGTATGAAGGACTTGATGTTATAGATAAAAGGTATTATGTTGAGTTTTCTTATAAAAATCCAAAAAACAGTAAACTTTTATTGATGTATCCAGTACCTGACAGCATACAAGGTGTACCAGATGATGGATGGGAGCACATGCCGGGGTTCAAAAAATGAAATTGAAAAATAAATTCCTCCCTAGCTATCCGTAGTTTTCCAAAGCTGTAAAGCTGGTAGTAGTAAACGATGAGTTAAGAAAAAAACTGAAAGCTGTCTGTAGTTTGTAACTATACCTTGGTTAGTGATAACGGCGAGTCAGCGCTGCGCCAGACATCGCCTTTGAAATACGGAGACTCGGCGACGAATGAAAGTATCTAGAATGAATTCTTTAACAACATTAGCTTCACCTAAAAAAATCCTTAATCTTTTATGTTCAAAATACCGTATTACAGGCAATTGATAATTTTATCTTTAATACTCGTAAGTATTCCATTTATTGCGCAATTATTTTTGAATAAAAAAAATAAGGATAGTAATAAAAAAATATGTTATGAGCATATGAATACAGTAATCAATGGTATTGTTAAGAATGCATATTACGATGAAAACATTAATATAAAATCGTTTGTGATTGAGTTTACAGATGGAGACAAATATACTGTTCCTTATTTTATTGATGGATTAAACACATGGAATATTAAAGAAGGAGATTCTATTGCAAAGAAAGCAGGGACATTTAGGTATGAAATCTATAAACAAAATGGTGAAAGTGTCATTATAGTTGACACTTTAATTAATTGCGAAAAACTTAAATAATTACCTCGCAGCAATGTCTCCAGCTTTCCGTAATTTTCCAAAACAGAAAAACTGGTAGTGGCAAACGATGAGTTAAGAAAAAAAGCTGAAAGCTGTCTGTAGTTTGTAACTACAGACAAGATATATAGCAGTACAAAGGCCAAAGAATTAAAATTGTATAAAATTGAGCAAATCCTGAGTTATAAACTCAGGATAGCATTCAGCTTTTTATTCTATTTTCAACTATGATTACAAGCAACGACGGCTAATAAACTAAGAACAGCAAGGTGGATAAATAGTTTTATTATAACTGTTAGTCTTGCTAAGCAGGCCATTTAAGAACGAAAATTCAATATGAAATTTATTAAATACCTATATTATAAATTTTATAAAGCTCAAGTTTATATAGGCAATAGAGATGTTGCAGCTTTTTTTGCTTTATTGATGTTGCTTTTAATTTTCTGGTTTTATCTTCTTGATATTTATGTTCTTATAAGATTGTTTTTCAATTTTAAAACTTCAGTTATTAAAGAAGTAAATTTTAAATTTTTTGCAGCTATTATAATCATGCTTAGTGCCAGTATTATGTTTTATAAAAAAAGGTATAAACAAATTATAAGTAATTCAGAATTTGAAAAAGAGAGTAATTTGCCTGCAATTGTTTTTACTGTTTTTCCATTGGTGATTTTTTTTGTTGGCGTGGCACTTCAAATGCTGAAAAACAATTAATATAGTTCACAGATATCTTATAGTTTCAAACAAGTAAAGTTTGTAGTGGTAAAAAGATGAATAGTGACGATAAATATCAATATTGAAAATTTGTAACTACAGACAAGATAATTTACAAAAGCCAGAGAATTTCAATTGTATAAACCGGAAGCCCATCGCTATTAGCTAAAATCTGCCTTTTTATCAGCACCTACAGCTAAAAACATCATTTTCATTCAGTTCAACAGACACTTACATCGTTGCAACGGCCACGTGCAGTATTGCAATAAACACACGCAGCGTTTCAATGAACATTTACAGTGCTGCAATGGATGCTTACATTGTTGCAACAGCCGGTTACATCGCTGCAATAGACAGTTACAGTATTGCAATAACCATTTACATCGTTGCAATGAACATTTACAATGCCGCAATGGCAGTTTACATTGTTGCAAGAGGCAACTACAACGCTGCAAAAGCCAACTACATCGTTTCAACGGACAATTACAGTCTTGCAGAAGCCAGTTACATCAATACAAAAGCCATCTGCACTTCTTCAAAAACCAACTGCAGCAATTCAATCAGCAACTGCATCAGCTCAAACGCAAACTACATCCAATCTAAAGCAATCTCCTTTCGTTCAAACAGCAACTGCATTAAATCAATCAACATCTGCAATGGTTCAACGGCAAACAATATTTCTGCATCAGTAAAATAAATAACAAAGGAATGTACTGCTTCAAAAAAAAGCTGATTGAAATTTCAATCAGCTTTTTTTATTTGAATCGTTTAACTTCTGAATTTGAATATCACACTGCCGTTCTTTTTATCATCGGCACTTAAAAATACTTTGTAGTACTGGTCGCCGTTTTGCACACGCATCAGGGCAGTGTTGGGAGGTATGCGTCCCTGGTTTTCGGCATACATGGTTAATGTATTCTCCCTTCCACGAATGGCTTTCAGTTTAAGTGTAATCGGTTTATCACTCAATGTTTTTTGCGAAGCAACCACCTCACCATTAAACAATACAGTAATAATGTCGCCATCTATTTCTGCATTATCATAAAGGTTCACTGTAATTTCTTCCGTATCAATAAAAATAGTTTCATATACTTTATTATCCCTTTTCTCCAAACCATTGGGCAGTTTGGGCGCAGGAATATTTGGTTTTATATCAGGCTTGGTCTGGATATCATTCTTATTCTCAACTTTTGCAATCGTTGGAGGAACAACCACAATTGAATCTTTCTTAACCGCTGGCTTCGTTTGCTGCTTCGGCGTTGCTTTCGCTGTTGTATTTGCCGGTTTCGTTACAGGCGGTTTTACAGTTACCGGTTTGGGAGGTGCTGGCTTCATCCTCGCCGTATTGTTTGCTGGCGGGGGAGTGGTAAACATATTTTTCGCCAGCTGTTTGCGTGAAAGCAATGTTGTGCCTGATCCGCAGTTATCTTCTTTTCGTGCACCTTTCCATGTACCCTCCAGGGTTTCTTTATCGCCCTGCTTAAAATAAGTTAAGGTATGCACCTGGAAACAATCCTTAAACCATGCAGGAGTGTTAGCTTTCACATTCGACACTTCTCTTGAAATAATGGTTTTGCTTTTGGGATCAAAAGTGCCGGTTACTTTGCAGATGGTATAAAACCTTTTACCGTCAATGATAAAGTAAGTGGTTGAACTGCCTTCCACAGTTGTTCCGTTCACTTCCAGTTCAAGAAAGTATTCTGTACGTTCGCCTGGCTTATCACTCGCTTCAAACGAACCGCTCCATTGTCCGCTGTACTTCTGGGCAAACAATGGTGCAGAGCTAAACAGTAAAACAAAAAGGAATAAATTCTTCATCGTGTAAGTTCTTCTTCAGCCATGCAAATTAAGAAAATGGAAAAAATATGACAGCGAAAGGCTTTGTTAATTTTCCTTTCATCTCATCAGCAATCATTTGTTACCTTTGTGCCTCTTTAAAACAGACGAATAATTATATGAAGATCAGTTTTCCAGATGGTGCAGTAAGGGAATATGAACAAGGCGTTTCAGCCCTTGATATTGCAAAATCAATCAGCGAAGGATTGGCAAGAAAAGTATTGGCCGCAAGTGTAAACGGACAGGTTTGGGATTTGTCCAGACCTATTAATGATGATGCTGCATTGAAACTGCTGACGTGGGATGATAAAGAAGCACAATTAACCTTCTGGCATTCTTCTGCGCACCTGATGGCCGAAGCTGTTGAAACCATGTTTCCCGGGGTAAAATTCTGGGTTGGTCCTCCATTGGAAAGTCCAAAGGGTTTTTATTACGATATGGATCTGGGCGATCGTAAAATGAGCGAAGAAGATCTGGCTGCTCTTGAAAAGAAAATGAATGAACTGGCAAAACAGAACAATTCATTCATTCGTAAAGAAATGAGCAAGGCCGATGCCGTAAAATACTTTACTGATAAAGGCGATGAATATAAACTTGATTTGCTGCAGAACCTGAATGATGGCGAAATCACTTTTTACTCCCAAGGCAACTTTACCGATCTCTGCCGTGGGCCACATATTCCGCACACAGGTTTTATCAAAGCCATCAAATTAACTTCCATTGCCGGTGCTTACTGGAAAGGAGATGAAAAGAACAAACAGCTTACCCGTGTGTATGGTGTTACATTCCCTTCGCAAAAAGAACTGGATGAATACCTGGCAATGTTGGAAGAAGCGAAGAAAAGGGATCACCGCAAACTCGGTAAAGAACTCGGTATTTATACAATGGATGATGATACAGGTCCCGGTTTGCCTTTATGGATGCCTAACGGAACCATCATTATTGAAGAGCTGGAAAAACTGGCGAAGGAAACAGAATCTGCTGCAGGTTATAAGCGTGTGGTAACGCCGCATATTGCGAAGGAAAGCATGTACTTAACCAGCGGTCACCTTCCTTATTATGCTGATAGTATGTTTCCTCCAATGGAAATGGACGGGGAGAAGTATTACCTGAAGGCAATGAACTGTCCGCATCACCATAAAATATTTGATGCAGAACCAAAGAGCTATAAAGAACTTCCATACCGCATTGCTGAATATGGAACTTGTTATCGTTATGAGCAAAGTGGTGAGTTGTTTGGTTTGATGCGTGTTCGTTGTCTGCACATGAATGATGCACATATCTATTGCAGCAAAGATCAGTTTGCACAGGAATTCCGTGCAGTGAACGATATGTACCTGAAGTATTTCAAAATCTTTGGTATTGATAAATACGTGATGCGTTTGAGCCTGCACGAGCCATCTAAGCTTGGTCAGAAATACGTGAACGAACCGGAATTATGGAACCAGACCGAAGCAATGGTTCGCCAGGTGTTGATTGAGTCTAATATTCCATTTGTGGAAGTGCATGATGAAGCGGCATTTTACGGTCCTAAGATTGATGTACAGATCTGGAGTGCAATTGGCCGTGAGTTTACTTTGGCTACCAACCAGGTTGATTTCAACAGTGGTAACAAGTTTAAACTCAGCTATACCAACCAGAACAACCAGCCCGAAGTACCATTGATTATTCATCGTGCACCATTGGGCACACATGAGCGTTTCATTGGCTTTTTGCTGGAACATTATGCAGGGAAATTCCCGCTTTGGATTGCCCCGTTGCAGGTAAAAATTCTGCCTATCAGCGATAAGTTTATGGATTATGCAAAAACTCTGTTGAATAAACTGAAAAAAGCTGATATTCGTGCTGAAATTGACGATCGCAACGAAAAGATAGGAAAGAAGATCAGGGATACAGAGCTTGCCAAAGTTCCAATTATGCTGGTTGTGGGTGAAAAAGAAGTGAACGAAGGCAAGGTTGCAGTTCGCAAGCAAGGTAAAGGCGATGCCGGAACTGTTGATGCTGATGAGTTTATTGCAGCAGCCGTTGCCGAAATAGCTGAAAGAAAATAGAAAATCAACTTTCTCAACCCCTGGAGAAAGAATAAACAAATAAAATTTATCCATGCTTCCCTCAAGGGGACGGGAGCAAACTGAATATGGCAATTCCACAAAGACCTCCCAGGGGCCGTTTTATCCCCCGTAAGGAACCAGAACATCGCATCAACCACATGATCCGTGTACCGGAAGTAAGGTTGGTTGGCGAAAATGTTGAAGTTGGTGTTTATCCCACACAAAAAGCATTACAAATTGCACAGGAGTTAGGACTGGATCTTGTTGAGATTTCTCCGCAAGCAGTACCACCTGTATGTAAAGCTATTGACTACAACAAGTTCCTTTATGAAAAGAAGAAGAAGGAAAAGGAAATGAAAGCGAAGAGTAAATCGGCTGAATTGAAAGAGATCCGTTTTACTCCCAACACCGACGATCATGACTTTGACTTCAAAGCAAAACATGCTGAAAACTTCCTGAAAGAAGGCAACAAAGTGAAAGCTTATGTTCAGTTTAAAGGAAGGGCCATCCAGTTTAAGGAAAGAGGTGAGTTTGTACTCCTGAAATTTGCCGAGCGTTTAAAAGAAATCGGCCAGGTGGAAGGTTTACCCAAACTGGAAGGAAAGAGGATGTTAATGATCATTTCGCCTAAAACAGTGAAGAAGAAAAAAGAAACTGCAGAATAATCCAAAACCGCCTCAAAAAGGCGGTTTTTTCATTGATTTCGGAAGGCAAAAGGAAGATTTCCTTTCAGTTGGGACATTTTTTCAACAATTTCTTCCTACATTTGCGCTCCCAAATCGGGAAGCTCTTAAAAGCTTGTATTTCCCAAAAGGCTCCATAAGTGTTCTGCCTGTGCAGAGCCGCCCGCCGGGTATCACGTTCAAAGTGCATTAACATGCCAAAAGTAAAAACCAACTCAAGTGCCAAAAAAAGGTTCAAAGTAACAGGCACAGGTAAGATCACTCATCAAAAGAGTTTCAAACGTCACATCCTTACTAAGAAATCGAAAAAGCGTAAACGCAGCATGCGTATTGACGGTGAAGTAGCAAAATCACATGTTGATTTTGTAAAACGTTTATTGCGTCTTAAATAATCGTCTTTTACCAGTAAACAAACTTCAATTTTTAATTCTAAAACATTAAGATATGCCCCGTTCAGTAAACGCAGTTGCTTCAAGAGCACGCCGCAAAAGAATCCTTAACCAGGCCAAAGGTTTTTATGGCAAACGCAAAAACGTTTATACCGTTGCCAAAAACGTAGTTGAAAAAGGTATGACCTACAGCTATGATGGCCGTAAACTCAAGAAAAGAGATTACCGTCGTCTGTGGATTGCACGTATCAACGCTGCAGTTAGAGCAGAAGGTTTAACTTACTCTCAGTTCATCAACAAACTGAAAGTAAAAAACATTGATCTTGATCGCAAAATCCTTGCTGATCTTGCAATGAATGAGCCTGAAAGCTTCAAAAAGCTGGTTGATTCAGTAAAATAAAAAATCTGCAAAAGATATCAGAACGGGTGAAGAAATTCACCCGTTTTTTTATGCTAAAAATCTTCCTGCATATGAATTGGAATTTACAATAAGTTTGCACTCAAAAAAAAGGAAGTGACAAAGTACAATAACCCATACGAGATGACCAATACTACCTACACCGACCTGGTTCATCAAACATTCAATTTTCCACAGGACGGTTTTGAAGTAAAAGATGGTTATCTGCAGTTCAATGGTCTTGATCTGAAAGCTTTGATTGACAAGTATGGTACACCAATGAAATTATCGTACCTGCCGAAGATCGGGATGCAGATCAAAAAAGCAAAGAAGATGTTTGAAGCTGCATTCAAACGCCACAAATATGAGGGTAAGTATTTCTATTGCTATTGTACAAAAAGTAATCACTTTTCGTTTGTGGTTGAAGAAGCACTGAAGCACGATGTTCACCTGGAGACTTCTTTTGCTTACGATATTGAAATCATCAACAAACTTTACCAGAAAAAAAAGATCAACAAGGATATACAGATCATTTGTAATGGCTATAAGCAAAAAACATATATTGCCCGCATTGCCAAACTGCTCAACAGTGGTTTCAAAAATGTAACACCCATTCTCGATAACAAAGAAGAGTTACAGCAATACAAAAAAACTGTAAAGGTTCCGTTTAAGCTGGGCATTCGTGTTGCTGCAGAAGAAGAACCTACCTTTCCTTTTTATACTTCAAGACTAGGAATAAGAGCAAGAGATATTCTTGAATTTTACGTAGATAAGATTGAAGGCAATGAAGACCGTTTTCAACTGAAGATGCTTCATATCTTCCTCAACAAAGGCATTAAAGATGATATTTACTACTGGAGTGAATTAAACAAAGTAGTGAACCTCTATTGCCAGTTAAAAAAGATTTGCCCCGAACTTGATTCCATTAATATCGGCGGAGGATTTCCCATTAAGCACTCACTTGGTTTTGAATACGACTACCAGTTCATGATCCATGAAATTGTAGCCACCATCCGCAAAACCTGTAAGAAAGCAGGAGTGCCCATGCCAAATATTTATACTGAATTCGGTAGTTATACAGTTGGTGAAAGCATGGCACATATCTATTCAGTGCTTGGCCAGAAAACACAAAACGACCGTGAAAACTGGTACATGATTGATTCTTCTTTCATCACTACTTTGCCCGATACATGGGGTATTGGTGAAAAATTCCTGATGCTGCCGATTAACAAATGGGATAACGATTACCAACGTGTGGTGCTGGGAGGTATTACCTGCGACAGTCATGATTACTACGATTCAGAAGAACATATCAATGAAGTATTCCTTCCAAAACTGAATGGCGAATCGCAGGAACCTTTGTATGTAGGCTTCTTCCATACCGGTGCTTACCAGGATCAGATCAGCGGCTACGGTGGAATTAAGCACTGCATGATTCCTTCGCCCAAACATGTGATTGTGGGTTACGACAAGAATGGCAAACTGGTTGACTGGCTTTATGCAAAAGAACAAACTGCACAAAGCATGCTCAAGATTCTTGGCTACTAAACTTCAAACATGAAATACTTATTTTCCTTCATCTTCATGATGTCGCTGGCATTGTATGGCCGTTCGCAAACAACAGAAGATTCTGTAAAAGCAACCATCAACAACATGTTTGCAGCTATGAAGAATGCAGATTCAACTGCATTAAAAAATACATTCTCTTCAACTGCTGTATTACAAACCATCAGCCGCAACAAAGAAGGACAGACAACTGTGCGTAATGAAGAAGTGAGTGAATTTGCCACATCCATTGGCAAACTTTCACAAGGCGATGCTGATGAACGCATCACATACTCAGCCATTCACATTGATGGAGCATTGGCAAGTGTATGGACACCTTACCAGTTTTATTACAAAGGAAATTTCAGCCATTGCGGTGTAAACTCGTTTCAGCTTGTGCGCATCAACGGTGAATGGAAATTTCAATATATCATTGATACAAGAAGAAAAGCCGGTTGCCAGTAATTACGGTTTACCAGTCATCGCTCCTGAAACTTGATACAGGAAAACCTTCTGTACTAAACAAATCACCTACAACAAAATCTTTAAACGCATAACGTACTGCAACAGGATCTTTCACATCGGGTGAAGAAACAATGATTGTTCCTGCACTGATGATTGCTTTTGCGGGACGGAAAATTTTATTGGCCCCGGCTACTTCAAACTGGCTTAAGGTTTTTCCGTAAGCAGTTAATCCGTTGGGAGCTCCGGAAAATTTGATCGTAATGTTATTTCCACTTACAGTAATTGATTCAAACGAAGGACTTTCAAATGCATATCCTTTCAATCCATAAGTTTTGGCCAGTGCCATATATGCAAGCCGTTTACTTCCTGTTGCTTTATCCATCGGGTGAATATTAAACTCTTCCCCAAGATCCATTAATACGGCCATGCCGCTATTGGGAATTTTTGACAATGCTTTGCGTTGTGCATCACGCAAAAAAGCAGAATTAAACACAGGCGCATTTACAGCTGCATAATTCATGTAATTGTAAGGAGCAATCTGGCAATAGTAAAAAGGAAAATCGCCTTGGCCGGTTTGTTCCCTGATTTGCTGAACAAATGCTGGAAACAATGTTTCGTATTGTTGCGGACGGTCATAATTGCTTTCGCCCTGGTACCAGATGCATCCCTTAATGGTGAACCCTAAAAACGGTTTCAGCATACCGTTATATAAAACAGTAGCAATTTTGTTATTCAACTTAACTGAATCTGTTGCTGAAGGAATTTTTATTTCAGGAAATTTCTTCAACGTTTCTGCATCCATAAATGCTTCAACAGGCGAACCACCATAACTGATGTTGACTAATCCAATGGGAACATGCAGTTGTTCATATAACATCTTTCCAAAATAATAAGCAGTTGCACTGAAGTTGCTTACTGCTTCAGGTTCGGCCAATCGCCAGGGAGAAGATTTGCTGGTATCCTGCGGCGTTCTTTGTACAGAACGGGGAACAGTATATAAACGGATATTGCTGTTAGAAGAATTAAATACAGCATCGTTGCTTCCTGCAACTGGCTGATCTTTGAAACCCTTCATCGGCATTTCCATATTCGATTGTCCGCTGCACAACCATACTTCACCAATTAAAATATTATTGAGTGTTACAGCCGCTCCGTCACTGATCGTAATAGAATAGGGGCCACCGGCTACAGGAGTAACCACTTTTGTTTTCCATTTTCCATCAGCATCAGTCTTTACTGTATATTTTGCTTTGTTCCACGATGTAGTGATGTGAACTGTGCTGCCAACTTTTGCCCAACCCCAGATTGCAGCATTTGTTTTTTGCTGCAACACCATGTTATCAGAAAAGAAAGCAGGCAATTTTATTGCAGCAGAAACCTGCAGGCTAATCAACAAAAACAACAAAGACAAAACAGAGAAACGATTTCGTATAGAGTGAGATAACATGATAGAAAATTTTGAGGATCGAAATTACTTGTTTCTTGCACTTGCAGTTGTTAGCTACCGTAAAAAAGAGAAAACAAACCATCAATACCTGTTTTCGGATTAGCATTTTCTTTTTTTGTAATTTTCCCCGCTGATTCATTTGCCGTTTATGAAGGATAACAAAGAAGGCTCTCATAAGAACATATGGTACGGCGCTGGTCGCCAGCGGATTGAAATTCCCAAAACCATCCTCAAAGCAAGGGTGCAGGGAAATTCATTGCTGAAACATCTGCACATCTGTTCTATTGGTTATTATCCCAAAGCAAAAGATCACTTCACTTATCGCAAAAAAGGCCTTCCCGAAAACTTTCTTTTTTATTGTGTTGATGGAAATGGATGGTTCCAGGTGGGTAAACAGCGTTATGAAGTAGGGCCAAATGAATTTTTTATTCTGCCGCAGAATGTTGAACATTCGTATGGCAGCAGTTCCACTCATCCGTGGACTATTTACTGGGTACATTTCGGTGGAGATTCCTTACCACAGCTGAATGAAGTACAGGAAGTACAGAAACACTTTAAACCGGTGTATGTAAAAAACAATGGCGAAATCATTCCCATCTTCACCAAAATTTACAAAACACTTGAGCTGGGTTACAGTATCGACAACCTGTTGTTTGCCAACATGTGTCTTTCACACTTTCTTACATTGTTTATTTATAATCAGCGTCATTACACAGCTACATCAACCGATAAACTTGATTGCGTTGACAGTGCAATCCTGTTTATGCAGGAACATATCAATGATAATATTTCACTGAATGATTTAAGCAGGCAATACAACTATTCAGTTTCAAGATTTTCCAACCTGTTTAAACAAAAAACGGGGTATGCACCGATTGATTATTTTTTGCAGATGAAAATGCAGAAAGCCTGTCAGCAGCTTGATTTCAGTGAACGCTCCATCAAGGATATTGCGTTCAGTATGGGTTTTGATGATCCGTATTATTTCTCCAAACGTTTCAGAACCATCATTGGCATGTCGCCCAAAAAATACCGCACAAGACGTATTGATGAAGCAAAGATGAATAACGCTTAAGCCAGTTCACCTTTTGTGTACAACCGTTGATATGCAAACGGCGTTTTACCTGTTATTTTCCGGAAGGCTTTGTAAAAGTTGGTGATGTTGTTAAAACCGCTTTCAAAACAGATTTCTGTAATGCTGAGTTTGTTTTCAATCAGCAGTTTACTTGCATGGCCCACACGTAGTTCCTGTAAAAAACTGTTGTATGTTTTTCTTGTATGTGTTTTAAAATAACGGCAGAAGGAATTGGGGCTGATATTTGAAACGTCAGCAATCTGTTTCAACGTAATTTTTTCTTTGAAATGAGCAAGTGTGTAATTATACACTGCATTGATTTTGTTGGTTGATTTTTCTTCAGCAACAGGTTTAAACCCGCTCGATGAAATAGGTTTCAGATTTTTGGATAAAGCAATTTTGTTAAGTACCTGCAGCAACAGGATGATCCGTTCTGTTTCATGTGCATGCAGCATTTTTTCCAGTTGGGTTATTACAAACTGTTTTGTTGTTCCCGTAATGCAGATGCCTCTTTTTGCTTTACTGAATAATGATTTGATTTTTTTATTTTCCGGTAATTCAAGAAACTCATCGCCCCAGAAATTTTCACGGAAATGTGCAACAGTTGATTCTGCTTTCAGCTTTGCGTTTTTTTGAAAATACTGGTCATCACAACGCCAGTAATGGGGAAGGTTGGCACCGACAAGAATCACATCATCTCTCTTAAAACGTTTGATTGAATCGCCCATGAACTGGATGCCGCTTCCTTTCTGTACATGCAGTAATTCAAGTTCAGGATGAAAATGCCAGCGGTTGTAAAAATAGGGAACCACATCACGACGGATGCTGAAACTGTGATCGGGATTAGTGCTTACTTTCAGTAAATGCGGATTCATTTAAACAACCGGTTTTTTGAATGATGATTACAAAATCTTACCACAAAATAACGATATCTGTCAGTATAATGCCAATATAGTTTAGCAATCAGCCAATAAATGAAAAATCTGTTTTTCAACTAATAATTACTTTTACGCCACGATGTTGCTTGCTTTCTTCAGCTTTTTCATCGATTGCAGCATCCAAACAATATTCAACCAACAATAAAGGTGTGTGAAATGAAACAGACAGTTTTAAAAGTTCATCCGTCTGATAATGTACTGGTGGCATTAAAGGATCTGGTTAAAGGCGATACAGTTACCTGGCAGAATGATACCGTTTTGCTTCAGGAAGATGTTGCAGGAAAACATAAAATATTTCTGCAGGATTTAAAGCCCGGCGACAAAATCATTATGTATGGTGTTACCGTTGGCACAGCAGCTGTTGAAGTACATCGTGGCGAACGGATGACCGTGGAAAATACAAAACACGCCACCGATCAGTTTGATTACAAAGGATCGCATTTTCACTGGACAGCCCCCGACGTTTCTAAATTTCAGCAACGAACATTTAAAGGATATCATCGCAACGATGGTCGTGTTGGCACAGCCAATTACTGGATTTTCATTCCAATGGTTTTTTGTGAGAACCGCAATCTTGATGTTATTAAAGAAGCCATGCACAATGAACTTGGCTATGCTGTAACCGGCAAATACAAAACCTATACACGACATCTTGTTGATGCATACAAAAACGGGAAGGACATTGAATCAGTTGATATAGAAACCGTCCTTTCTTCCGGCAGCAGCAACCGTGTTTTTAAAAATATTGATGGCATTAAATTCCTGAATCATTCAGGTGGCTGTGGGGGCACAAGACAGGATTCCGAATCGCTTGGCAGGTTACTTGCTGCTTATGCCGATCATCCGAATGTAGCTGGTGTCACAGTGATGAGTCTTGGCTGCCAGCATTTGCAGGTGCGTGATTTTGAAAAATATTTAGCAGAACGTAATCCTTCTTTCAATAAACCATTGCTGATTTTTGAACAGCAGTTGAGCAAAAGCGAACCACAGTTACTTGCAGAAGCTATTCAGAAAACTTTTGTGCAGTTGATAGAAGTAAATAAGATTGAACGCAGCGAAGCTCCGCTTTCGCAATTATGTGTTGGTGTAAAATGTGGTGGCAGTGATGGATTCAGCGGCATTTCCGCCAACCCGGCAGTTGGACATTGTGCTGATCTGATTGTTGCTTTAGGTGGCAAAATATTACTGGCTGAGTTTCCTGAATTGTGTGGTGCAGAGCAGGATTTGATTGACCGTGCAGTGAATGAACCAACCGCAAGAAAGTTTATAAAGCTGATGACGGATTATAACAATGAAGCCATTGCTGTTGGTTCAGGATTTCACATGAACCCTTCTCCCGGAAATATTAAAGACGGGTTGATTACAGATGCGATCAAAAGCACTGGTGCGTGCAAAAAAGGAGGCACTTCTCCGGTTGCAGATGTGCTTGATTATACAGAGCCTGCTGTGAAACCCGGATTAAATCTTGTTTGCACACCAGGTAATGATGTGGAAGCAACAACAGGTAAAGCAGCAAGCGGGGCAACGTTAATTTTGTTTACAACCGGTTTGGGAACACCAACCGGAAATCCTGTTTGCCCGGTTATCAAAGTATCAACCAATACTGTACTCGCTAAAAAAATGAGCGACATTATTGATATTGATACCGGAGCTGTTATTGAAGGTGAAAAAAGTATTGAAGAAATGGGAGAGGATATCCTGGAATATGTGATCAAAGCTGCAAGTGGTGAAGTAATTCCAAAGGCAGTGTTATTAAACCAGGATGATTTTATTCCGTGGAAAAGAGGTGTTTCTTTATAACGATATTTAAATAGAAAAATATGTTTCAGTTAAATGAAAAAACAACAATCGTAACAGGTGGCGGCAGCGGAATTGGTCGTGCCATATCAAAACGTTTTGCCAAACAGGGTGCAACCGTTTATATTTTTGATGTGGATGAAAAAGGCGCCAGGCAAACAGTGGAAGAAATTACCGCTGAAAACGGTTCAGCAAAAAGCATCATCGTTAATATTTCTGATCAGCAGAAAGTAAAAGAAGCCGTTGCGCAGGTAATTGCAGAAAAAGGAAGTATTGAAATACTCATCAACAATGCAGGCGTTGCACATGTGGGCACTGCCGAAAGTACTACAGAAGAAGACTTCACCCGTTTGTTCAACATCAATGTAAAAGGTGTTTACAACTGCCTGCATGAAGTGCTTCCGGTTATGAAAGAAAAACAGAAAGGTGTAATCCTCAACATGTGCTCCATTGCTGCATGGGTGGGTATCACTGATCGTTTTGCTTACAGCATGAGCAAAGGCGCAGTGCTGGGCATGACACTTTCAACGGCAAGAGATTATATCTCCAGCAATATCCGTTGCAATTGCATTTCTCCGGCAAGAGTATTTACACCTTTCGTGGAAGGATTTATTGCAAAAAATTATCCCGGCAAAGAAGAGGAAGTATTTGACAAACTTTCAAAGAGTCAGCCAATAGGCCGCATGGGTACAACAGAAGAAGTTGCTCATCTTGCATTATATCTCTGCAGCGATGAAGCTGGATTTATTACAGGATGTGATTACCCCATTGACGGAGGATTTATTAAACTGAATAATTAAAAAAGTATAAAATATAGATTATGAAACTTATTCGCTTTGGTGAAGCAGGAAAAGAAAAACCCGGTGTGTTGATTGATAATGTTGCTTATGATGCATCGGCCTGGTTTGCTGATTATGATGAAGCATTTTTTGAAAACGATGGATTGGAAAAATTACAACACATTGTTGATACCTGCGGTTTACCTGTTGTTGAAAATGAACGCCTGGGATGCCCGGTGAAACGTCCTTCTAAAATTGTTTGCATTGGTTTAAACTATAGTGATCATGCAAAAGAAACAGGTGCGGCTATTCCTGCAGAACCTGTTATCTTCTTTAAATCCACTACAGCACTCATCGGGCCAAATGATGATGTAATGATTCCGAGAGATTCAGTAAAAACGGATTGGGAAGTAGAACTTGCCATTGTGATTGGCAAAAAAGCTTCTTATGTGGAAGAAGCTGAAGCAATGGATTATTTAGCCGGATATTGTTTGCATAACGATATCAGCGAACGTGAATTTCAGTTAGAGCGTGGTGGTACATGGGATAAAGGAAAAGGATGCGATACGTTTGCACCAATCGGCCCATGGCTGGTAACAAAAGATGAAGTGGCTGATGTACACAATCTCCGTTTGTGGTTAACCTTAAACGGACAAAAAATGCAGGATGGAACAACAGGTAATTTAATTTTCAACGTTCCGCATTTAATTGCTTATGTTAGCAAATTCATGACATTACTTCCCGGCGATATTATTTCTACCGGCACACCTGCAGGTGTGGGATTGGGAATGAATCCGCAGGTGTACCTGAAACCAGGCGATGTAATGGAACTTGGCATTGATGGGTTAGGAACATCAAAACAAACTGTAATTGCATTTAAAAAATAAAACAAGAAGCCGCCTGCAAACTATAACAGGCGGCTTCTTAAAATAAAATATCTCTTAACAAACACAATGATTGCTTCATGACAAATCAAAAGAAACAACCGTATCTGTTTGCATTTATTCTTGTAACCTGTTTATTTTTCCTTTGGGGATTTGCGCACAATCTTGACCCCATTCTGATTCCGCATTTAAAAAGATCATTTACACTTACAACAACTCAGTCCACATTAATTGATTCGGCTGTGTTCATCGCATATTTTGTAATGGCTTTGCCAGCAGGTTTTATCATGAAGCGGTTTGGATATAAAATCGGAATAATTATCGGATTGCTGTTGTTTGCTGCAGGTGCATTTTTGTTTTTACCTGCTGCTAATCTTCAATCGTATACTTATTTCCTGATTGCATTATTCATCATTGCCTGTGGTTTAACAATATTGGAAACTGCTGCGAATCCGTATGCAGCTGCATTAGGCGATCCCGCAACTTCCACACAACGGTTAAACTTTGCACAATCATTTAATGGTTTGGCTGCAGCACTTGCTCCTGTAATTGGTGCAAGAATTATTCTTACAAAAGGTCATACAGATGCTGAGTTAAGCGGCATGACAGATGCAGCCAGGAGTTTAGCACTTGCATCAGAAGCTGCTTCTGTAAAAATGCCTTATGCAATTCTTGGAATTATCCTGATTATTGTTGCAGTATTGTTTGCATTTGTTCATCTTCCAAAAATTCAGCAATCAATTGGTCATGAAGCAAGCAAACATATTTTTCATGCATTTAAACACAAACATTTATCGTGGGCTGTTGCAGCACAGTTCTTTTATGTAGGTGCACAGGTTTCGGTTTTCAGTTTGTTTATTTTGTATGCTGAAAAATCAGCTTCATTGGAACAAGTTACAGCAGCTGATTACCTGGGGGCCTGTGGTATTGCATTTTTGATTGGGCGGTTTCTTGGTACATTCTTTATGCGGTACATCAAACCTGAAAAACTACTGGCACTTTATGCAGCCATTAATATGGCATTAAGTATTGTTGCCATTACTGCAACCGGTTTGGTAACTGTTTATGCTGTAATTGCAATCTGTTTCTTCATGTCGATCATGTTCCCGACAATTTTTTCATTGGGAATTAAAGATCTGAAAGGAGATACTGAATATGGAAGCAGTTTGATTATTATGTCGATCGTTGGTGGAGCTATTCTTCCACGTTTCTTTGGAATGATCAGCGACTGGAGTGGAAATATTCAGTTGGGCTATATTGTTCCGTTTGTATGCTTCCTTGTAATATTGTTGTTTGGCTGGAAAGGCCATAAAATTATTCCTGCACCTGAAAATTAAATTTATTTTATGCGACGTTATTGCTTAGCACTTGATCTGCAAGATGATCCTCAGCTTATTGCTGAATATGAACAATATCATGAAAAGGTTTGGCCTGAAATCATTGCATCTATTAAAGATTCAGGTATTGTTGGCATGGAAATTTACCGTGTTGCCAACCGTCTGTTTATGATCATGGATACTGCGTTGAATTTTTCGTTTGAAGAAAAAGCATTGGCAGATGATGCAAACCCGAAAGTGCAGGAGTGGGAGAAGCTGATGTGGAAATACCAGCTGGCTTTACCAACTGCAAAACCGGGTGAGAAATGGATGCTGATGAATAAAATATTTGATTTAAAAGAACAATGATAAAGGTTATTGATACCCACCAGCATTTCTGGAAATACAATCCGGTTGATTACGGCTGGATTACCGATGACATGAGTGTGATCCGCAAAAATTTTTTACCAGCTGATCTTTCCATTGTGCTGAAAGAAAATGGAGTTGATGCATGTGTTTCTGTTCAGGCCGATCAGACAGAAGCTGAAACCGACTGGCTTTTGCAAATGGCAGAAGAAAATGAGTTCATTGCGGGTGTTGTTGGCTGGGTTGATTTACGAAGTGCACAGATTGAAGAACGGTTAAAACATTACAGTCGTTTCAAAAAACTGAAAGGTTTCCGTCATGTATTGCAGGGTGAAGAACCTGCATTTATGCTGCAAAAGGATTTTCTCAACGGCATCAGCAAACTGCAGCAGTTTGGATTTACGTATGATATTCTCATCTTCCCTCAACATTTAGATGCCGCATTGCAATTGGTGCAGCAGTTCCCTAATCAGGCTTTTGTCATTGATCATATTGCAAAGCCATTCATCAAAGACGGTAAGATTGATGGATGGAAGGACGGCATGGAAAAAATTGCCCGTCACCAAAATGTGTATTGCAAGCTGAGCGGTATGGTAACTGAAGCCGATTGGAAGAACTGGACACCCTATGACTTACGTCCCTACATTGATGTGGTTGTAAACAGCTTTGGAACCGGCAGGGTAATGTTTGGCAGCGACTGGCCTGTTTGCCTGGTAGCAGCACAATACCAGCAATGGCTTTCTTTCGTAAAAAATTATTTCGCCTCATATTCTATCAAGGAACAGGAAGCCATATTTAGTAAAAACGCTTCAACTTTCTACGGTTTATAATTGTTTATTTCTATACTCATTCTGGCAAGGGAATTGATCCATGATGAGTAGCAGAGCAGATAAATAGTTCTGCTATGTAGTTGAGATGGACAATTTATACCTGTAAAGGGCTTGTTAAAAGACCCAAAAAGGACAAATGGTTCAGACCAACCCAATAATTCTTGCTATTTTTACGTAATTAAATATGTCAAACCTTTTACAAAATATGTTTAGTAAGAAAAGTTTACTGATCATACTGGTATTGCTTCTCGGAGGCAGTATCTTTTATGCAGTCCAATCATCCTCAACACACAAAGAACCAACCACTCGTTTTGAGCGCATTTTACAATTAGTGGGCGAATTCCTGGAAGAAGGTCATTTCAGTCCTAAAAAGATTGATGACAAGTTTTCAAAGGAAGTGTTTGCAAAATTTGTAAAGAATCTCGATCCTGATAAAACCTATTTTCTTCAGCAGGATATTGATCAGCTGAAAAAATTTGAAACAAAAATCGACGACGAAATTCACGGGTCAAAACTGGAATCGTTCTATGCTTTTAACACGATTTACAAACAACGTGTAGAAGAAGCATCAACTATTTACAAGGAAATTTTACAGAAACCATTTGAGTTTAACAGCGAAGAAACTTACGTGGACGATGATGAAAAAACAGTGTTTCCTAAAACAGAAGCAGAGCGCAAGGAAGTTTGGCGTAAGAAATTAAAATATTATACACTCGACCGTTATGTTGAGTTGATTGAGCAGCAGGAAAAGAACAAAGGCAAAGAAGGCTTTAAAGCAAAAACAAATGTTGAGCTGGAAAAAGAAGCCCGTGAAAAAGTAATGAAGTCGATTGATAAAATGTTTGATCGCTTCAGGAACCGCTTTAAAGATGAAGACCGTTTCAGTGATTTTGTAAATGATATTACTGAAACAATGGATCCGCATACAACTTATTTTGCTCCGGTTGAAAAAAGATCGTTTGATGAAAGTATGAGTGGAGAGTTCTTTGGTATTGGTGCATCCTTAACCGAAGAAGAAGGAAATATTAAAGTGGCAACAATTGTTACCGGAAGCCCTGCAGCCAAATCAGGCGAAATTCAAATTGGCGATATTATCCTGAAGGTGGGCCAGGGAAATGATGAGCCACAGGATCTTACAGGATTTGAAGTGACGGATGCTGTACGCCTGATCCGTGGTCAGAAAGGAACTGAAGTAAAACTGACCGTCAAGAAACCGAATGGTGAAGTAAAAGTTATATCACTGATCCGCCAGAAAATTAATCTCGAAGAAACCTTTGCAAAAAGTGCAATCATTAAAGATGCTGAAAACCGTAAAATCGGTTATATCTATCTTCCTGAATTTTATGCCAACTTCCAGGATCCGAATGGTGCACGTTGTGCAGCTGATGTTGCAAAAGAAATCAACAAACTGAAACAGGAAGGTGTAAGTGGTATTATCCTTGACCTCCGTTTAAATGGCGGTGGTTCTTTAATGGATGTGGTGCAAATGGTTGGATTGTTTATTGAAGACGGTCCTGTAGTACAGGTAAAGAGCAGGGATGAAGCACCATCTATTCTTCGTGATAAAGACAATAATGTTTTGTGGAATGGCCCGCTTACAGTTATGGTGAATGAGTTCAGTGCTTCTGCTTCTGAAATTTTTGCAGCAGCTATCCAGGATTACAAACGTGGACTTATTATTGGAAGTACAACCACATACGGAAAAGGAACTGTTCAACGCAGTATACAATTAGAACGTACCAGCTGGACAAGTAACAATCCTTCTGAACTTGGTGATATTAAACTTACTCTTCAGAAATTTTACCGCATCAATGGTGGAAGCACCCAGTTAAAGGGTGTAAGTTCTGATATTGTATTGCCTGATCAGTACGAATACCTGAAGCTTCGTGAAAAAGATGAACCAGATGCACTTGCATGGGATGAAATTGGCAGTACACAGTACAAAATCTGGAAAAGTGATGTTGATTTTAATTCCACAATCGCAAAGAGCAAAGAGAGGATCAGCAATAACCCATCATTCCAGCAAATTAAAGAAGGTACAGAGTGGCTTTCAAATCATAACGATAAAATTTATTCGCTTAACCTTACGAAATTCAGACAGGATAAGAAAACGTTGAATGAAAGAATTAAGAAGATTGATGAAGTAACCAAGCTAAAGACTCCATTAACTGTGGAAAGCCTGGTTGTGGATTTAGACCGCATAAAAGGCGATACTGTAAAAATTGAACGTAATACAGCCTTCATCAACAGGTTAAAAACCGATCTTCATCTTGGTGAAACAGTGAATGTAATGAGCGATATGATTCAGCAATATTTCATCGCCCAGAACAAGCAATCTGCAAAAATGAACAACTAATTGATAATTCAATTAAATACAAAGCCAGGCTGAAAAGTCTGGCTTTTCTTTTTATTCAACAACGATTAAAGCTCTGGCACACAATAATTTTTAAATTTGAACATTCTTATCCAGTAAACCCCTGCTTATCAGAAAAGTTGTTTTCATCATAGCATTATTTTGCTCCTTTTCGCTGGCTAATGCACAGCAGGTATTACCGTTGTCTAACCTCCGCACAAAAAAGATAAGCACCAAGATAAATCCCGTTAAGCTTGATACTGTCAGTATTGTTCCCAACTCGGTTTTTATTGCAGGCTTAACCAGTGAAGATTATCGTGTGGATGAAATCAATGCAACACTCAGCTGGTTAAAGAAGCCCTCATTTGATACAGTAAGCATTACTTACAGGGTATTCCCGTATAAACTCAATGCATCTGTTCAACGCATGAACTTTGATAATGTAAGGAACAACTTCATTACCAAACCGGTTGAAATTGATTATGGAGCTCCCGGCAAAGGAATGTTCGATTTTGGCAATGTAAATTATAACGGAAGTTTTGGCCGTGGTATTTCTTTCGGCAACAACCAGGATGCCGTTGTAAATGGGTTACTCAATCTGCAGATCAATGGTTTGATTGGCGACAGCATGCAACTCTCAGCCGCATTAACCGATAACAATATTCCTATCCAGGCTGAAGGAAACACTCAACAGTTGAATGAATTTGACAAAGTCTGGATTCAACTGAAGAAGAAAGGCTGGCAGCTGAATCTTGGTGATATTGATATCCGTAAAAACGATTCTTATTTTCTGAATTTTTATAAACGCTTACAGGGAATTTCATTTCAGAACGATGTACCTGTTTTCAAAAACGGGAAAAACTCAACGCTGGTTTCGGGTGCGATTGCAAAAGGTAAGTTCAGCCGTTATGTATTTCAGGGTCTGGAAGGAAACCAGGGGCCATACAGGTTGCAGGGGCCAAATGGTGAATTGTTTTTTATTGTACTTGCAGGAACAGAACGGGTTTTTATTGATGGTGAATTAATGCAGCGTGGCGAAGACCAGGATTATGTAATCAACTACAATACGGCAGAAGTAACATTCACACCCAAACGGATGATTACAAAAGACCGTCGCATACAGGTTGAGTTTGAATATGCCGACAGGAATTATCTCAACTCACAATTTATTGTTGGCAATGAATTAAAACTGAATGAAAGACTTACAATAAGAGTGAATGCGTTCTCCAATGCCGATTCAAAAAACACATCAGTCAACCAGGTGCTGAATAAAGATCAGAAACAGTTTCTGTTTGATGCAGGTGATAAAGTTGATTCCTTATTATATCCATCCATTGCAAAAGATACATTCAATGTAAACAAGATTGTTTATCGTTTGGTAGATACGGTAGTAAACAGTGTTACCTACAATTCAGTTTTGGTTTACACGGTCATTGATCAGCCAAATGTTTACGGGGCTTCATTTACAGATGCAGGCATTGGTTATGGCGATTATGTATTGGAAACTGCCGGTGCAAACGGAAGGGTATACAAATGGGTGGCACCTGTAAACGGAGTTAAGCAAGGCCGTTATGTTCCCGCTATTCATCTTGTTGCACCACGCACTCAGCAAATGTTTACAGTTGGTGCAGATTATAAGTTGACGAAAAACCTGCAGATGAAATCGGAACTGGCAATGAGCCGTTACGATATCAATACATTCTCTTCAAAAGATAAAGGCAATGATGATGGATTTGCCGGCCGATTGTTAATGGAATATGCAAATAAATTCAAAGGCAGTGCTAAAAATCCATTACAATATAAACTTACCTGTGGGTACGAATATGTACAGCAAAGTTTTCAGCCGCTGGAACGTTTAAGAGCAGTAGAGTTTACAAGAGAGTGGGGACTGCCCATTTATCTCAAGCAGGAAAAAGAACAGGTTATTAATGGGTCAGTTGAATTAAATAAAGGCCGTAATCACCAGTTCAGTTATGCTGTTACAAATTACAAACGTGGCGATTTGTTTACAGGCATGAGGCAGGTTGTTCAGCATTCATTAACCAAATCGGGATGGACATGGCTGGGCAGCATCAATTATTCTTCAAACGACAGTGGTAGTTCAAAAGGATATTTTGCAAGGCCCTCACTTGATTTGCGTAAACGTTTCGACAAACTCGGGCAAATTGAAATTGGTGGTAAATATTATCTTGAACACAGTGAAAGACGAAATTCAGTTTCAGATTCACTATCATCGCTTTCTTTTATGTGGGACACATGGACAGTGTTCCTTCGCTCAAAAGATGCTCCCAATAAATGGGGTGCTAATTTTTATACAAGAAGAGATAAACTTCCTTTCGGAAAAGACCTTGAACAGGTTGACCGTAGCTTCAACTACAATGCCTATGTTGAATTGATGAATAATGAACATCATCAGTTCAGGCTGAATGCAACGTTACGGGAACTGAAAGTTTATAATCCTCAACTCACCAATGAAAAACCTGAACATACATTGCTAGGCCGTGCTGAATATTTTATTAATGAATGGAAGGGAATGATAAACGGAAATGTGTTGTACGAAGCTGGAAGCGGGCAGGAGCAACGCAGGGATTATTCGTTTCTTGAAGTACCGGCAGGGCAGGGACAATACACCTGGAATGATTACAACAATGATGGTATTCCGCAGCTCAATGAATTTGAAATAGCGATTTATAAAGACCAGGCAAAATATATCCGCATTTACACACCAACACTTGATTTCATCAAAGCCAATTACAACCAGTTTAATTATAACCTCAATATTAATCCAAGAGCAGCAATTGATTTTGCAAAAGCAAAAGGGTTGAAAAAGCTGATTGCAAAAATATCTGCACAATCATCCATGCAGGTTTATAAAAAGGAAATTTCAGATAAGAACATCAGCTGGAATCCATTTTCAAAACCAGAAGCCGATACAAGTTTGATTTCGCTTACATCTGTAATGGCCAATTCATTATTCTATAACAGAACCAGCCCGGTTTGGGGTTTTGATATTACACACTTGCAAAATGTTGGCCGTTCAATTTTGACGTACGGATTGGAAACAAAAACACTCAGCGATTTATCTACCCGTGTACGCTGGAATATCGGGAAACATTTTGCATCATACATCACTGTAAGAAAAATCAGCAATAAACTTGAAACGCCAAAATTTGGTAACAGGAATTATAATCTTGATCAGTGGGTGGGCGAGCCTTCCATCAGTTATATTAACGGAACAAAATACCGTATATCGCTCAACTATAAATTTGAAGAAAAGAATAACCTTGACGGAGCAAAGGAAAAAGCAACAGTTCATTCGCTCATCAGCGAAGTAAAATACAGTGTACTATCAAGCAGTACGATCAACGGTAAATTCCAGTTCAGCAATATCAGTTTTACCGGTGCAACAAATACAACGGTTGCATTTATTATGCTTGATGCATTACTGCCGGGAAAAAACTTTTTATGGAATCTTGATTTCACCCGACGTCTTTCCAACAACATGGAAATTAACCTGCAGTATGAGGGAAGAAAACCCGGTCAAACAAAAATTGTTCATACAGGTACAGTAAGTGTGCGGGCACTCTTCTAAAAAAATAAAGCGGCAGTAAACACCGCCGCTTTATAAAGAACCATCAACTTATATATTTAGCTGAATAAACCGCCTTTACGTAATGCTTTTGAACCTTCGCCAATTTTGAAACCATTGTTATAGATTTCAACTTTGTAAGTTCCTTCTACGAATTTTGTTCCGGGCTTCCATTCAATTGATACTGGAGCTGATTTACCTGCTGTAAAACTTACACTTGATTTCTTTGTGTAAACTCTTTCACCTTCATCTCTTGTTGTAAAACGTCCGCTGCCGAGAGCTTCATTGCTGATAATCTGGCCAGTTGGATCAGTAATTACAATGAATACATCTTTTGTAGCATCTTCACCAACACGGTTAAACACGCTGAATGTTAAACGGATTTTATCTACACGCTTTGCAACATCTTTTTCTTTTTCTTTTCCATTGCGTCTTTCATCAATTGTTACGATACTGATGTTTGATGCATTGAGTGTTGAAGCTACATCCAGTTTTTCTTCCACTACTTTCTTTTCAGCAGTAGTTTGATCATACTGGGTTTGTAATACCTGGTTTTTAGTAGTGAGTTCCTGCTTTTCAGTTTTCAGTTGCAGGTTTTCACCTTTCAGTACTTCAATTTCCTGAACATAACCAGTGATTTTTGAATTCAGTTCATTGATCAAACGTTTAGCTTCTGCAAGGTCAGCAGCTGTTTTATTTTGTTTGTTCAAAAGAGTATGAATACGGGTTTTCAGATTCGATACTTCTGAATTTTTTGTTTTCACAAGACTGTCCATGCTTGCATTCATGGTTGTCAATTCATCCAGGCGTTGCAATGCAGAATTGTATTCTGTTTGCAGTGCATTTTTTGAACTGTCGCTGGTAACAAGCTGAGATTGTAATTGTGTTGTAGTTTCTTTTGCTTTTGATTTATCCCAGATCATATACCCCCATGTTCCCAATAATGCAGCTATCAGTAAACCGTAAACCAAGGTACGGTTGTCCTTTTTAGGTGCCTGGGGAGGAGTATCCTGCGGAGTTGCTGAAGGATAGTTTGAATAAGCCATAATCTTTGTTTTTAAAGTTTAAATTTTTATTTTTAATCGATGGCTAACCAGCAAATATACAAACCGGAAAACTTACTGGTACTTGATATAGAAACTGTACCACAATATCAATCGTTTGATGAACTGCCTGAGCCATGGAAAGATCTCTGGGCAGACAAAATTTCCAAAACCATGCCAGAAATTTTTTTGCCCACTGAAATGTATGAACAAAGGGCCGGAATTCAAGCGGAGTTTGGAAAAATAATTTGCATCAGTACCGGATTCTTTTACCATGATAAAGCCGGGAGGTTGTGTTTCAGAGTAAAGTCTTACACAGATGCTGATGAACAGAAATTACTCGCTTCATTTTCTTCAACACTTGAAAGTTTTTACAAATCTGTTCCTGACTTCAATTTTGCCGGTCATAATATTAAAGAATTTGACATTCCATATATCAGTCGCAGAATGCTTATCAACCAACTTCCATTACCATCGTTCATGCAGTTCAGCGGTCGCAAACCCTGGGAAACAAATCTGATCGATACAATGCAGCTTTGGAAATTCGGCGATTACAAGAATTATACTTCACTTAAATTGCTGGCTGCCTGTTTAGATGTTCCAACACCAAAGGATGATATTGATGGAAGTAAAGTAAAAGATGTGTATTACAAAGAAAACAACCTGCAGCGCATTATTGATTATTGCTGTAAAGATGTAATTACTGTTGCACAGATTTTTCTTCGCTTTCAAAATTTACCTTTGCTGCCCAAAGAGAATATTTTTATAGTTGACAAGGCATAGTTTATTTTTATCGGAAATATGAGCGCTGAAAAAATTTTAAACGACTGGAAAAAGAAGAATTTCAAACCCGTTTACTGGTTTGAAGGAGAGGAAGAATTTTACATTGACCAGTTGGTTGATGCTGCTGAACATAAAATTCTAAGCGAAGCAGAAGCTTCTTTTAATCTTTCTGTTTTTTATGGCAAAGATTCCAGTTGGGCCGATGTGGTGAATGCCTGTATGCGTTATCCCATGTTTGGCGACAAACAGGTGGTGATACTGAAGGAAGCGCAGCAAATGAAAGAGCTGGATAAACTGGAAGCTTATATTGAAAAACCCCTGGCATCAACCATTTTTGTTGTTGCACATAAAGAAAAGAAAGTTGATGGCCGCAGCAAGCTGGCCAAGTTGCTGAAAGATAAAGCAGAAGTTCTCAGTACAAAAAAATTGTACGATAACGAGTTGCCTTCGTGGACACAGGATTACATTGAAAGCAAAGGTTACCAACCCACTCAAAAAGCCATTCAGTTACTGGTTGAACATATTGGTAACGATTTAAGCCGCATTTCAAACGAAGTTGACAAAGTCATTCTAAACCTTGGCAGCCGCACAAATATTACAGAAGATGATATAGAAAACTTTGTTGGTATCAGTAAAGAGTATAATGTGTTTGAACTGCAGAATGCTGTTGGCAAAAAAAATCTCTCGAAAGCCTTGCAGATTGTTCAGTATTTTGAAGGCAATCCCAAAGCTGCACCAATCCAGTTAGTGTTACCATCATTATACAGTTACTTTTCAAAAGTATTTATGCTGTTTGGTGCACAGGGCGATGATAAAGCTGTTTCAGCTCAAACAGGAATCAATGCGTGGTTCCTGAAGGATTATAAAGCCACAGCCTCCATGTATGGTTATGAAGGAGTGCAATCGGCATTGTTATTAATGCATCATTATAATTTAAGAAGTGTTGGTGTTAACGATGTTGGCACTGAAGATGCTTCATTACTGAAAGAAATGATTTTTAAAATGATGATGTAAATAAGCAGGCTTCTTGCAACCTGTCTTAAACGTTTTCGTTTAGCATACAGCTTTAAACTTTGAGCCTTACCTTCGCAGAAATTTTCCGGCATGGCATTAATGAAATCTATCTCAGGCATTCGTGGTACTATTGGTGGAGTACCAGGCGATAATCTAACTCCTTTAGATGTTGTAAAATTTACAGCTGCTTATGGAACAATCCTTGGCAAAGGAAAAAAAGTAATTGTAGGCAGAGATGGTCGTATGAGCGGCGAAATGGTTCGCAGTCTTGTAGTGAATACACTTATTGGCCTGGGTATTGATGTAATTGATCTTGGTTTAAGCACAACACCAACAGTTGAAATGGCGGTGAAGTTTGAAGGTGCAGATGGAGGAATTATTTTAACTGCATCACACAATCCCAAACAATGGAATGCCTTGAAACTGCTGAATGAAAAAGGAGAATTCATCAGTGCAGAACTTGGTCAGCAAATGCTGGCTATTGCAGAAAAAGAAGCGTTTGAATTTGCACCGGTTGATGAACTTGGTATTTATGACGATGACGATACATTGCTGCAAACACATATTGATGCCATTCTCGTTCATCCAATGGTGAACAAAGAACTGATCAGCAAAAAGAATTTTAAAGTGGTGGTTGATGCCATCAACAGTTCGGGTGCTGTGGCAGTACCAGCCTTATTAAATGCATTGGGTGTTACAGATGTAACTGTTCTGAATGGAGATATGCACGGCAACTTTGCTCATAATCCTGAACCACTTCCCGAAAATCTGGTTGATTTATGTTCAGAAGTGACTATTCAAAAAGCTGATCTTGGTATTGCAGTTGATCCTGATGTTGACCGTTTATGCTTTGTAAGCGAAGATGGTTCTTTGTTTGGTGAAGAATATACATTGGTTGCTGTTGCTGATTATGTTTTATCGGTAAAAAAAGGAAATACCGTTTCCAATCTTTCATCAACAAGAGCATTGAGAGATATTACAGAAAAACACGGCGGCGAATATTTTGCCAGTGCGGTTGGCGAAGTGAATGTGGTGAAGAAAATGAAAGAAGTACATGCAGTGATTGGCGGTGAAGGAAACGGAGGTGTGATTGATCCTGCATTGCATTATGGAAGAGATGCATTGATCGGCATTGCCTTGTTTTTAACACATCTTGCGCAAACAGGTAAAACTTCCAGTGAATTAAGGAAAACCTATCCCGACTACTTCATGAGCAAAAACAAAATTGATTTGCCCAAAGGAACAGATGTAAAAGCCATTCTTGCCAAAGTAAAAGATGAATATGCTTCACAACCTGTAAACACGGAAGACGGTGTAAAAATTGAGTTTGATAAAAGCTGGGTTCACCTGCGTGCCAGCAATACAGAGCCCATCATACGTATTTATTCCGAAGCTTCTTCAACAGAACAGGCTGCTGATTTAGCAATGCAGGTTATGAATAAGATAAAAGCAATCATGTAATATTGATCAATATCAGTGCTGCGTTTAAACTCTTCGTTTTACCTTTGCGGCCTGAAACAATAGCTGATGAACAGAATATACTTTGATAATGCTGCAACTACTGCGATAGATCAGAAAGTGCTGGACGCAATGATGCCTTATTTGCAGACGAATTTTGGTAATCCTTCTTCCATCTATTCATACGGTCGTGAAACAAGACTGGCAATAGAGAATGCCCGTAAATCTGTTGCAAAAATTCTGAATGCTCACCCTGCTGAAATCTTTTTCACCAGTGGTGGCACAGAAAGTTCAAACACTGCAATCATTTCATCGGTTCGTGATCTTGGCTGCAAACACATCATCACATCACCCATTGAACATCATGCAACTCTTCATACAGTTGAGTATTTAGATAATCTTGATGAAGCAAAAGTGAGTTATGTGAATATTCTTCCCAACGGCCATATTGATATGGAACACCTGGAAGAATTACTGGCCTCATCCGAAGAAAAAACATTGGTTACATTCATGCATGCCAATAACGAAATCGGCAATATTACCGATATCCATGCAGTAGGTAATCTCTGTAAAATGTACAATGCCATTTTTCATTCCGACACGGTGCAAACAGTTGGTCATCTCCCGATTGATCTCCGCAATACACCTGTTCATTTCATCAGTGCATCGGCACATAAATTCCACGGGCCAAAAGGCGCAGGTTTGTTGTACATCAATGAAAATGTCCGCATCAAACCTTATATACACGGCGGCGGACAGGAACGCAACATGCGTGCAGGAACAGAAAATATTTACGGTATTGTAGGTTTTGCAAAAGCACTGGAACTGGCAACTGAATCAATGGAAAAGGATAGTGCAGCTATACAATCACTCAAGTATTACCTGATTGAACAACTCAAAAAGCAAATTAAAGGCGTAAGTTTTAACGGCGATCCGATGGGTTTAAGCAACTACACAGTTTTGAATGTGAGCTTTCCCAAATCAGAAAAAACAGAAATGTTGCTGTTTAACCTTGATATGGAAGGTATTTGTGCATCGGGCGGCAGTGCATGTACAAGCGGAGCACAACAGGGATCGCATGTAATACGTGCAATCAACTCAAATCCCAACCAGGTACCAGTTCGTTTTTCATTCTGCAAACACAATACAAAAGAAGAAGCAGACATTCTTGTTGAAAAGCTGAAAGAAATGATATAAATCTCATATGTTTCACTGACCTTAATCATATTTTGAACAAGCGTTAGTATCCACCTTCGGAAAAAATTTGTTATGTCATCCCGCAGGCAATTCATCAAAGAGGGCTTGTTGACATCAGCAGGATTAACGATTGCTTCAACCGGCTTTACATCTTTCACTATCGGACAAAAATCAAAAGTTATTGTAATTGGCGCAGGTTATTCAGGACTTGCAGCTGCGTATCAACTTAAAAAAAGAGGCATTGATGTTGTTGTGCTTGAAGCACGAAACCGTGTAGGCGGCAGAGTGTTTACATACAACATGGATGCAAAAGAAAAACTGAATGTTGAATTAGGAGGCGAATGGATTTCTGCATCTCATCAGCGTATTCTCGGTTTATGTAATGAACTCAATCTTTCATTGCAGGATAATTTACTGGAAGCACACCTTCTTTACAAAAACAAATATTCAAAACACGAAGCGTGGGGCTATAGTCCGGAGTGGCAGAAAAAAATCTCGAAGTTAAAACTTGATTTCACTGATCTGCAACCGGAACAACAGAACGAAATGGATAAGCTCGACTGGTGGCGTTATTTATTAAACAATGGATGCGACGGTGCTGATCTTGATCTCCAAAACATGATCGACAGTATTGATTTTGGCGAAAGCATCCGCCAGGTTTCAGCTTACACTTCATTAAAGCATTTTACTTCTGTTGCTGAACGAAAAGAACTTCCGTATAAAATAGTTGGCGGTAACAGTAAGCTTGCTGAAGCATTAGCTGATAAGATTGGAAAAGAAAATGTAAAACTGAATTACCAGGTAAAACGCATTGAGCAAGGTAACAATGTAAAAGTTACCTGTACAAATGGAGAAGTGTTTGAAGCCGATAAAATCATCTGCAGCATTCCAACACTTGCGCTCAAGAAAATTGATTGGTTCCCGGCATTACCGGTTGATAAAATTGATGCGATCAACGAACTGCAGTACAGCCGTGTAAATAAAAACCCGATTCTGTTCAATAAGCGTTTCTGGAACAATGAACGTTTCGATATCATTACCGATACTCCTGCACATTTCATTTATCATGGTACAAAAGATCAGCGTTCAGCAAAAGGTGTGTTGATTTCTTATACCGTTGGTGATAAGGCTGATGTAATTGCAAAACAAAGCGACAGTAACAAAGCCATGTTTATGCAGGAAGCATTGCAACCTGCATTTGGCAACATCCGGTCAATGATTGAAAAACAAACGAACTACTATTGGGGTGATGATGAATTTTCAAAAGGAGGTTTTTCTGTTTACAGGCCGGGGCAATGGTTCAGGTTACGCCCTGTTTTACAAAAGCCTTTCCTTAATACATTGTATGCAGGTGAGCATATTGCTGATCTGCAGGCATCAATGGAAGGTGCAATTGTTACAGGCGAACTTGCTGCAGCTGCTATCTGACAAATGAAATAAAATGATTAAAATTTTGCAGGATCAACGCAAACGTTATTTCTGCAAAATTTTATTGTTTATACCAATTGAAAGTAAATAACTTTCCACTTTAAACTATTGATTATGATTTTACGCAAAACGATGTTTGCTGCAGCTACTGTTGCTTTATTGTTAGCTGGTTGCAAACTGATGCCAAAAGAAGAAGAGAAAACAACTACATCTGCTTTTCCTGATTTTATCAAGCAATCCAACATTTATGAAGTGAATGTACGCCAGTACACACCCGAAGGCACTTTCAAAGCTTTTGAAAAATCACTTCCCCGTTTAAAAGAAATGGGAGTGGATATTTTGTGGTTTATGCCTATTACACCAATCAGTAAGGTTGATCGCAAAGGTGCATTGGGAAGTTATTATGCTGTTGCTGATTATGAAGCTGTGAATCCTGAGTTTGGCACAATGGACGATTGGAAAGCTCTCGTACAAAAAGCACATGAAATGGGCTTTAAAGTTATTACCGACTGGGTGCCTAATCATACGGGTGCTGATAACCGCTGGATACAAAGCAATCCTGATTTTTATATCAAAGGAAAAGATGGCAAACTTGCTTATGCTTTTGACTGGAGCGATACAAGAGATCTCAACTACTGGAATCCTGTTTTACAGGACAGCATGATTACCTCCATGAAATTCTGGTTAAACGAAACAAAGATTGATGGTTTCCGTTGCGATGTGGCTGGTGAAGTGCCACGCAGTTTCTGGCAACACGCCATTGTTGAACTGAAGAAAGTTAAGCCCGATATTTTTATGCTGGCCGAAGCTGATCAGTCATGGTTGCACGACGCAGGCTTTAATGCCTCTTATGCTTGGGACTTTTTTGCTACAATGAAAAAAGTGGCAAAAGGCGAAGCTTCTGCAAGAACACTTGATACTGCAATGATGCGGTTTGATAATACATTTCCACCCGATGCGGTTAAAATGTTTTTCACCAGCAACCACGATGAAAATTCATGGAACAAAGCCGATTACGCTACAATGCCGGGAGCTGTTCATGCACCGTTTGCTGTGTTAACACAAACATGGAGAAATTCATTGCCGCTTATTTACAGTGGCCAGGAAGAACCCTTCCTTGATTCACTTTCATTTTTCTACAAAGACACGATTACGTTTGCAAAATTTGAAAGAGCAGCATTTTACAAAACATTACTCAACCTGCGTAAGAACACACCTGCGTTGGCGATTGATGCAAAATATACCAAGCTGGTTTCAGGTAATGATGATGCAGTGTTTGCATATACCAAAGAAAAAGATGGAAGGAAAGTGTTGGTTGTGCTGAATCTTTCAGCAAATCCGCAAACAACAACCATCAAAGGAGATATTACCGGTGAACCTGAAAATGTGTTTGCCGCTAAAAAAGAAAAACTAACCGATGGACAGAGTTTTTCATTAGCTCCCTGGGGCTATCTTGTTTACAGTTATTAATTTCAAAAAGAATAGTGGAAGAAAGCTGAAAGCATCAACCTGCTTTCAGCTTTCTTGTTTTCTAACGGGTTCAGGCAGCAAAAAACGCAGTTCAGTCATCCATAAGCAAATACTGGCTTTATTTTTGCAAAACAGAAATGCATGAAAAAACCATTTCTTACTATCTGCCTCAGTTTACTTGTTTTCAACAACCTTTCTGCACAGGATCTGCGTTTAAACCTGTTTGCAGGTACCGCAAATTATAACGGCGACCTGCAATCAAAACAAATCACTTTTCAGCAGGCAAGATTTTCAGTGGGCACTTGGCTCAGTTACGATCTAAGTTCAAAATTCATGATACGTGGAGGTTTGCATTATGCGCAGGTACAGGCTGCAGACAGGTACCAGTCAAATCCCCAGAATGTAATGCGTAATCTCAGCTTTGCAAGTAACGTTTGGGAACTGCATGCAGGAGGCGAATATCATTTCCTTGGCATGGACGAAAGAGTTTTTTCACCGTACATCTTTGCCGGACTTGCAGCTTTTCATTTCAACCCGTATGCGTATACGCCGTCAGGAAATAAAGTATTTCTGAAACCTCTGTCAACCGAAGGGCAAGGTCTGGCTGCATATCCCAACCGCAAGCCATATAATCTCACTCAGTTTGCCATTCCTTTCGGAATTGGTTTACGAATGGTTCTTACCGACAGGGTAGACGTTGGTGCTGAATTTGGTTACAGAAAAACATTCACGGATTATATGGATGATGTGAGCACTTCGTATATCAATCCAACTGCATTTACAAACCCTTTATCCTACACAATGTCTTACAGAACACCTGAATTGGCTGGTCACACAACAGATCCATATCCGGTTGAGTTTGAAAAACGTGGTGGTTCAAAATACAAAGACAACTACTATTTCATTGGAATAACGGTTAGTTACCGCTTAACAGGTGGCGACAGATCTACAAATAGAAATGGCAGTTTTATCAATGGAAGAAAGGGTGGAAATCGGAAATCTCACCTCGGTTGTCCCACAAATGTGTTCTGATAATTACAGGCCTTTCAGCTTACATTATTTTCTTATCCACAAACGTCATTAAATTGTTGAAAAACAGCCAAAATAAAGGCTGTTTTTCTGCTTTCATCCCCATGCTTTTCGGTATCTTTGGCCGCTTTATTTTTTACTATGGATCAAAACGAAAATACAATGGAAAACGGCCAGGAAAATGTTGGTCGTATTATTCCTGTTAACATTGAAGAACAAATGAAAACCGCCTACATAGATTATTCTATGTCGGTTATTGTGGGTCGTGCATTGCCCGATGTAAGAGATGGTTTAAAACCTGTACATCGCCGTATTCTTTTTGCAATGAACGAACTTGGCCTTCAATACAACAAATCGTACAAGAAAAGTGCAAGAGTTGTGGGTGAAGTGTTGGGTAAATACCATCCACATGGTGATAGTTCGGTATATGATGCAATGGTGCGTATGGCCCAGGAATGGAGCATGCGTTATACATTGGTTGACGGGCAGGGTAACTTTGGTAACCAGGATGGTGATGGCCCGGCAGCAATGCGTTACACTGAGGTACGCATGCAGCGTTTAACCGAAAACATGATGGAAGATATCGACAAAGAAACTGTTGACTTCCAGCTCAACTTCGATGATTCTGAAAAAGAACCAACTGTACTTCCCACACGTATTCCCAATTTGCTGGTTAATGGATCAAGTGGTATTGCCGTAGGTATGGCTACCAACATGATGCCGCACAACCTCAGCGAAGTGATTGATGGCTGTATTGCTTTCATCGATAACAGGGAGATTACGATTGATGAATTGATGAAGCATGTAAAAGCTCCTGATTTCCCAACTGCCGGAACTATTTACGGAATAGAAGGAATTAAAGCAGGTTATCATTTCGGAAGAGGAAGAGTGGTATTGCGTGGTAAATTAAGTATTGAAACAAAAACAAGCGGCAGAGAACAAATCATCATCACTGAAGTGCCTTACCAGGTGAACAGGGATGCGTTGACGGATAAAATCGGTCAGCTTGTAAATGATAAAATCATTGAAGGTATTGTTCACGTTAACAACGAAAGTAACCAGAAGGAAGGAACAAGGATTGTAATTGATCTGAAACGTGATGCATTTGCCAATGTAATTGTAAACCAGCTTTACAAATTCACCGAGCTGCAGACTTCTTACGGTATCAACAACGTTGCACTTGTAAAAGGCAGACCCAAAACATTAAACCTGAAAGATCTTATTTCAGAGTTTATTGAATTCCGCCATGAAGTGGTTGTGCGCCGTGCAAAATATGAATTACGCAAAGCCGAAGAACGTGCACACATTTTACAGGGCTATTTAATTGCTCTCGATCATCTTGATGAAGTGATTGCATTAATCCGTAGTTCAGCCAATCCTGAAATCGCTAAAGAAAACCTGATTAATGCAGGATGGGGATTAGATGAAATTCAGGCAAAAGCTATTCTTGAACTGCGTTTGCAGCGTTTAACAGGAATGGAACGTGATAAAATCAAGAATGAATACGATGAGTTAATGAAACTGATTGCTCACCTCAACGAACTGCTGGGCAATGAAAGCATGCGTTTTGAACTCATCAAAACAGAGTTGCTTGAAATTAAAACCAAGTTTGGTGATGCACGTAAAACTGAAATTACTTACCTCGATGATGAAGTAAGAATTGAAGATCTGATTAAAGAAGAAGATGTGGTGATCACTATTTCACATCTTGGATATATCAAACGCACTTCTGCAAACGAATACCGCCAGCAGCGCAGGGGCGGAAGAGGAGCAATTGGCAGTAAAACGAGAGAAGAAGATTATGTAGAACATCTCTTTGTTGCATCTACACATCATACATTATTGTTCTTTACTGAAAAAGGAAGATGCTACTGGCTTAAGTCGTACGAAATTCCTGAAGGAGATAAAACAAGCAAGGGAAGAGCTATTCAGAACCTGATGCAGTTACCGCCTGACGATAAAGTAAGAGCAATTATTAATGTTCCGAATCTTGATGATGAAGAGTACGTGAAAAACCATTTCATCGTACTTTGCACCCGAAAAGGAATTATCAAGAAAACACTTTTAGAAGATTTTAGCAGAAGGCGTGCAACCGGTGTGAATGCAATTACCATCGTAGAAGGAGATCAGTTACTTGAAGCAAAAATGACAGATGGTAACAGTGAAATTATGATGGCAGTGAAAAGCGGAAGAGCTATCCGTTTCCCTGAAGAAAAGGTAAGACCAACCGGTCGTGGTGCAATTGGTGTGGCAGGTATTGAGGTGGACAAGGATAATGATGAGGTCGTTGGTATGATTTGTGTAAACAAGGAAGACACATCACGAACTGTACTGGTTGTAAGTGAAAAAGGTTATGGCAAACGTACAGCCGTTGACGAATACCGTATTACCAACAGGGGAGGAAAAGGTGTAAAAACAATCAACGTAACCGAAAAAACAGGAGCTTTGGTTGGAATGCTCGAAGTAACAGAGATCGAAGACCTGATGATCAGTTGTAAAAGTGGCATCACTATCAGGATGAAAGTAAACCAGATCAGTGAGCAGGGAAGGGCAACACAAGGTGTTAAACTGATCAGGGTTGATGAAAGCGATGAAATTGCAGCCATCACCCGCCTGGATGACAGTAATGGAGAAGAAGATGAAGCAACTGATGCTGCCGCACCAGATACGCCAGAGGCACCGGAAGCAACAGAAGGTTCATCGGATAACCAATAAAACGAATATTAATTATCAAATAAAAAGAAAATGAAAAAATTTCTTTTCGCAGCAATTGCTGTCATGTTAAGTATGGGTTTGAAAGCCCAGGATATTAAAAAGGTTCGGAGCTACGCAGAAAAAAAGGATTGGGTGAAAGCAAAAGAATCAGTTGATCTTGCTTTAGCAAACGAAAAAGAACAGAAAAACTGGGAAACATGGTACTACAAAGGAGTAATTTATGCTCAGATTGCGAAAGATGCCAATCTTAAAGCAACTGTTCCCGATGCATGGATGATTTCTTTCAATGCGTTCCAGAAAGCAATGGAACTGGATGCTAAACAAACTGAAGTTTACATGATGACCAAGAACTACCCGGTTTTTGATGATTATGTAGAATTGCAAAAAGAAGGAAACAGTTTTTACAATAATAAAGACTATGCCACAGCACTTTTAAAATACAAACAGGCTGATAGCGTAGGCAGATTTATTTACAAAAACAAATGGGCATTAACAGCTGTTGATACCATTCTGTATTACTATGCAGGTGCTGCTGCCATGCAACTTGAGAACATGGAAGAAACAGTACATTTTTTCAAGAAAATCTGTGATTCAAGTATTGCCGGTGAAGGATATGATGTTTGCTACCGTTATTTAACTTATTACTACGATAAAAATAAAGATGAAGCAAACGCACAGAAATATGCAGCTTTAGGACGCAAACTTTATCCAAACGATACTTATTACGATAAGCTCGAAATGGATAAAATGAAGAAGAAAGGTGTAAGCCCTGAACTGTTTGCGAAGTATGACCAGGTACTGGCTAAAGAACCTAAAGATGTTGATTTGCGTTACGATTATGCTGCTGAAATGTTCAACTATCTGTACATGGATCAGAAAGTTCCGGCTGCTGAAAAACAGGCTTATTTTGAAAAAATCGTAAGTCAGTTGAAAATCTGTATCGAGCAAAATCCAAAAGAACCAGATGGTCACTTATTAATGGGTAAAACTTATTTCAATGAAGCTGCAGCAATACAGGAAGAATTGAAAACAGTAAAAGGAACAACCCCTGCTGATACACAGAAGAAAACAGACATGAAGAAAAAAATGGAAGACCGCATGAAAGAAGCACTTCCTTATTTTGAATCAGCACTCGCTATTTATGAAGGCATGACTGCAGAGCAGTTGAAAGACCGCAGGAATAAAAACGAATACAAATCAACTTTATATCTTTTAACTGATGCGTACAGGTTCCTTGGTAATACTGAAAAGGAAAAAATGTATCAGAAAAAATATGATGCGTTGAACCAATAATTAATTCGAAGTGAATTATAAAAAATGTCCCGGCTTTTCGAAGAAGACCGGGACATTTTTATTTCAATGAACAAGTTAAAGACCAAACTGTTTCATTGAATATTATGACACAACAAACCCCCATAATTGACTAAAACCAAGGCTTTTCCGAATTTATCCCCCGTATTTTACCATTTATCCCCCTTTATTCGCTGGTAAATATTTGGATATTTGAAAGAAGCCATATTCAATATCTTCAAGGGAAAGAATATCTTGAAATAAAGTACAGGTTTTGAGTAACAGGCTTTAAGATTTATAACCACTCAGGATGAAAAGAAGTATTGCCTTGCTGTTTTGTTTTGCTATGCAACATCTGTTTGCCCAGCAGGTGAAACTTATTCCTGTAACAGAAGGCTGGGCACACAATTCCGTTAATACAGCCATTTTCCGAAAAAACTCGTTGGTAACTTATAAAGACACACAGTTTATTGCATTTTACAATGAGCAGAGCTTTGTTGTTTTAGGTAAACGGAAAATCGGTTCTTCCAAATGGATCATCAAACAAACACAATTTAAAGGAAACACATCCGATGCTCACAATGTCATCAGCATAATGGTTGATGGCAAAGGCTTCCTTCACATGGCCTGGGATCATCACAATAATCCATTGAACTATTGTAAAAGCCTTGCACCCGGTTCGCTGGAAATGACAGACAAAATGCCCATGACCAGCCTGCATGAACAGAAGGTAAGCTATCCCGAATTTTATAAACTGGCCAACGGTAACCTGTTATTCTTTTACAGGGATGGAGGCTCAGGAAATGGAAATCTTGTTATCAATCAATACAATCATCTTACAAATAAATGGCAACAGTTACAAAGCAACCTGATTGATGGCGAAGGTAAACGCAATGCCTACTGGCAGGCTTTTGTTGATGTAAAAGGCATCATCCACATTTCCTGGGTATGGCGTGAATCGCCTGATGTGGCAAGTAATCACGATCTGTGTTATGCACGTTCTGCTGACGGAGGTATAACATGGACAACATCAACAGGTAAACAATACCAATTGCCAATTACTGCAGCAACTGCAGAAACTGTTTGTACCATTCCGCAAAAAAGTGAATTAATTAATCAAACATCCATGTTTGCCGATGCAAACGGGAAACCATACATTGCCACATACTGGCGTGATTCAGGTGACCGGATTCCTCAATACCATCTTGTGTACAAACAGGGAAATGACTGGAAAGTGCAGAACCTTGGATTCAGAAAAACAGCGTTCAGTTTAAGTGGTGCAGGTTCAAAACGTTTACCCATTTCACGACCACAAATTATTGCATGGCAAAACGGCAAAACAACAGCTGCTGCCATTCTTTTCAGGGATGAAGAAAGAGGACAAAAAATTTCAGCTGCTGTTAATTACGATCTCAATCAAAAAAACTGGAAAGTAGTTGATTTATGTAATGATGAAAATGGCACATGGGAACCAACTTATGATACAGAACTCTGGAAACAAAAACGAATACTCAATTTATTTGTACAACGAACAGAACAGGTAGATGGCGAAGGAAGATCAGACACAGCTCCGCAAATGATCCGTGTGCTTGAATGGAAACCGGTTTTAAAAAAATAACTCATTTACAAAAAAGAATAACGAATGATAAGAACATCTCTTTTATTCATCCTGGCTGTAAGCAGTGCTGCAATTCTTTCATTTTCTTGCACTGCACAAAACAAGTTGTCGTATAAAAAAGACAAAGCATTAATAAAAACATTCGATCAGAATTTTAAAGATGCAGGAGAGCAGTACAAACTGCTGGCAAAAAATTTACCTGCCGACATGTTTCCAAAAACCTATTTCCCGGCAACAGGAAAATATGAATTCAGCAAATCAGAATGGTGGTGCAGTGGTTTTTATCCCGGCACATTGCTTTATATATATGAACAAACAAAAGACCAGGCTTTGTATAATGAAGCAGTACGTATTTTAAGTGTGCTTGAAAAAGAAAAACACAATACCACTACACATGATCTGGGCTTTATGATGTATTGCAGTTTTGGAAATGCCAACCGCATTGCAGCAAAACCTGAGTACAAAGAAATATTACTCACCAGTGCTAAATCATTGGCAAGTCGTTTTAATCCTAAAGTCGGTTGTATTAAATCATGGGATTCAAAAGCATCAGATTACCTGGTGATCATTGATAACATGATGAACCTCGAATTGTTGTTCTGGGCAACAAGAGTGAGTGGTGATTCTTCTTTCTATAAAATTGCTGTTACACATGCAAACACAACTATCAAAAATCATTTCCGTCCTGATTACAGTTCGTATCATGTTGTGAATTACAATGCTGAAACCGGCGCTGTTCAGAAGAAAAGAACTGCACAGGGCGCAGCCGATGAATCAGCATGGGCAAGAGGACAGGCTTGGGGCTTATATGGTTTTACTGTAATGTTTCGTGAAACAAAAGATCCTGTATATCTCAACCAGGCAAAACATATTGCATCATTTATTTTAAATAATCCAACCCTTCCTGGAGATAAAATTCCTTACTGGGATTTTAATGCACCCGGTATTCCAAATGCACTGAGAGATGCATCTGCAGCATCCATCATGGCATCTGCTTTTATTGAACTGAGTTATTATGTTGATAAGAAAGATGCAGTGCTTTATTTAAAAACAGCTGAAGCTATGCTTCGCTCTTTATCAACTCCAGCTTACAAAGCTGCGTTGGGAACCAACGGAGGTTTTTTGCTTCAACATGGTGTTGGAAGTCTACCTGGAAAAACAGAAATAGATGTGCCGCTTACTTATGGCGACTACTATTATATTGAAGCAATGGAACGTTATAAAAATCTTGGTAAACAGTTTTAATTATCGTCAATGAAAAGCCGATTCATTTTTTTGTTGTGCATTTTAGTTGCAGCTGAAATTTCTGTTGCACAAAAAACAACAACTTCTCAGCCAAATGATCGTAAACTCTGGTTAGCTACGATGGATAAGATTGCACGACCGGTGTTGTACAATCTTGCACAGGATAAACTCAAGGCTGTGATGCCTGTTGAGCTTTCCAAGCGAACCGACAATGCTGTTGCCCGAACAAAAGCCGCTTATCTTGAAGCATTCGCCCGTACATTATGTGGTATTGCACCCTGGCTTAACAATGAAGATGGAACTGCAGAAGAAAAAGCTTTGCGTAATCAATACCGCCAATGGGTTGTAAAAGGAATGGCCAATGCAGTAAATCCATCTGCAAAAGATTACATGGATTTTAATGGTGGACAATCACTGGTTGATGCCGCTTTCCTTGCCAATGCATTTTTACGTTGCCCGTGGTTGTGGAATAATATTGATACAGTTACCAAACAACAGGTGGTTGATGCATTCCGCATGTCAAGAAAAATCAAACCATCTTACTCCAACTGGATTTTATTTTCCGGAATGATTGAAGCTTTCTTCTACAAATACAATTACGAATGGGATATTGTAAGAGTTGAATTCTGTTTCCGCCAGTTTGAGCAGTGGTATGTCGGTGACGGTGTGTATTCAGATGGTACTTCTTACCACTGGGATTATTACAACAGTTATGTCATTCATCCTTTTCTGAATTGTATTTATGAAGTGGTGAAAGAAAAGAATAATTCATTTGGTTGGTTTCAACCAAAACAAAAAGAAAGAAGCGAACGATACGCAATTATTCAGGAACGTTTAATTAATGCCGACGGAAGTTTTCCTGCAACAGGCCGCTCCATTGTTTATCGTGGTGCTGCATTTCAGCATTTGGCCGATATGGCATGGCAAAAGAAATTACCTGCAGAATTACATCCTGCACAAGTACGTTGTGCGTTAACAGCCTTGCTGAAAAAAACAATGGAAAGTCCATCAACGTTCAATAAGGATGGTTGGCTTACGATTGGATTGTATGGATCACAACCGGATATTGCTGATGTTTATAATAACACCGGCAGTCTTTATTTATGTACAACCATGTTGTTACCACTCGGGCTTCCTGAAACAGATCCTTTCTGGAGTGATGCTGCAGAAGAATTCAGTTCACAAAAAATATGGAGCGGAAAAGATGTGCGTGGCGATCATGCACATGATTAGTCAATATTTATGAAAACAGTTATGACGATATTTAAATTAACGAGGATGAAAGCAATCTTATGTTCACTGTTGTTGATGTTTGCAATCAGTATTCAGCAAAGTGAGGCGCAGCAGCCAAAGCACACATTTCAATTAGGTGATTCAAATTTTTTACTGGATGGAAAACCATTTCAGATGATCTCCGGTGAAATGCATTATCCAAGAGTACCACGTGAAGCATGGCGCCAGCGCATGAAGATGGCAAAGGCAATGGGCTTAAATACCATCGGCACTTATGTATTCTGGAATTTACACGAACCACAACATGGTGTTTACGATTTCAGTGGCAACAATGATATTGCTGCATTTGTAAAAATTGCGCAGGAAGAAGGTTTGTGGGTTGTGCTGCGTCCAAGTCCTTATGTTTGTGCTGAGTGGGAATTTGGTGGCTATCCTTATTGGTTGCAGAATATAAAAGGTCTTGTTGTAAGAAGTAAAGAAGAAGCATATACAAAAGCTTACCGTAATTATTTAATGGCTGTTGGCAAACAATTGGCTCCGCTGCAGATTAATCATGGTGGAAATATCCTGATGGTGCAGATAGAAAATGAATATGGATCGTACGGCAGCGACAAGTCTTATCTTGAACTGAACAAAGAATTATTTATTGAAGCTGGTTTTGACGGATTGCTTTATACCTGCGATCCTGCGGGTGATGTGGCAAACGGTCACCTGCCTGGCTTGCTGCCTGCAGTAAACGGTTTAGATAAACCGGATGAAGTAAAGAAGATTGTTCGTGATAACTATAATGGCAAAGGTCCTTTTTACATTGCTGAATGGTATCCCGCATGGTTTGATTGGTGGGGAACTGCACATCATACAGTTTCTGCAAAAGAATATGCAGACCGTTTGGGAAATGCACTTGCCGGTGGATTATCGATCAACATGTACATGTTTCATGGCGGTACAACAAGAGGTTTTATGAACGGTTCCAATTACAGGGAAGGAGTGCCTTTTCAGCCACAGATCAGCAGTTATGATTATGATGCACCTCTTGATGAAGCAGGAAATGCAACAGAAAAATTTATGTTGTTCCGTGAAGCAATTCAAAAAAATCTTCCTGCAGGAACAGTATTACCTGCAGTGCCTGCAAAAAAAGAAAGCATTGCTATCAATAATATTCAGTTTACGCAAACTGGTTCTTTGTTTTCCATTCTTCCTGCAGCTGTTGTAAATAAAACGCCTTTAAGTTTTGAAGATCTGAAACAACCTTACGGTTTTGTATTGTACAGATCAACACTTGCTGCGCATCAGAAAAGTATTTTTAAAATAAATGGTTTAAGAGATTATGCAATTGTGATGATTGATGGTAAACGAGTAGGAGTGCTCGACAGAATGAAAGGTACCGATAGTCTTGAAATTGAAGCATCAGCTAAAACGCAGCGCTTGGATATTCTTGTTGAAAATATGGGGCGTATCAACTTTGGTCCACATCTGCTCAAAAACAAAAAAGGAATTATTGAAAACGTTACGCTTGGTAATAAAGTAATTGAAAACTGGCAGATGTTTGGTTTGCCTTTTACCAATCCTTCAACATTAAAACTTAAAACGGATTCTAAGCCCGCTGCAGATATTCCTGCTGTGAAGAAAGGAAGTTTTGTACTTGATCATCCTGCCGACAGTTATCTCGATTTTACGCAGTGGGGTAAAGGCTTTGTTTGGGTAAATGGTCATAACCTTGGCCGCTACTGGAGCATTGGTCCCCAGCAAACAGTATATGTTCCTGCTGAATGGCTGAAGAAAGGAAAAAATGAAATCATTGTACTGGAATTGCTGAAACCAAATGAATATAAATTGAAAGGATTACAGGAACCGGTGCTGAATAAACTTCAATAAAAATGATTCACATTTGCACCCGTAACAAATTGTTGTATAACTTGCCAAAAACTTTTACTTATGACCATCGGAATTATTGAAGACCAGTTTAAAAAATTATATAGTTCAGAACCTTTATTATTCCGTTCTCCCGGACGAATTAACCTGATTGGTGAACACACGGATTATAACGAAGGATTTGTATTACCAGCAGCTATTGATAAAGCTATTTTTATTGCTGCAGGAAAAAGAAACGACAACGAAATTCATTTATACTCACAGGATTTTAATGAAAGTTTTTCCACTTCGTTAAGTGATGTAAAACCAGTGAAAAGTTGGGCTACTTATATATTGGGTGTGGTAAATCAGTTGCAGCAGGCAGGCTACGAAGTAAAAGGTTTTAATATGGTGATGGGCGGTGATGTTCCGATTGGCGCAGGTCTTTCATCATCAGCAGCAGTTGAATGTGCCACTGCGTATGCATTGAACGAACTGTTTGGATTTGGTATTGAAAAAATGCAGATGGTGAAAATGGCGCAGAAAGCAGAGCATGAATTTGCAGGCGTTAAATGCGGCATCATGGATCAGTTTGCAAGCATGTTCGGACAGAAAGAACATGTTATGAAACTGGATTGCCGCTCACTGGAGTTTGAATATTTTCCACTTGAAATGAAAGATGTAAAGATTGTGTTACTTGATACACAGGTAAAACATTCACTTGCATCTTCCGAATACAATGTGCGCCGTTCGCAATGTGAAGAAGGTGTTGCAGCTATTCAGAAAAAACATCCCGAAGTAAACAGTCTACGTGATGCAACACTTGAAATGCTTGATGAAGCAGTACCCGCAGGTACAATGGTGCACAACCGTTGCAAATATGTAATTGAAGAAAAAGAGCGTTTGCTGAAAGGTTGTGAAGATTTACAGAATCATCAGCTCGAAGCATTCGGACAAAAAATGTTTGCAACACACGAAGGATTAAGCAAACTCTACGAAGTAAGTTGTCCTGAACTTGATTACTTAGTTGACGCAGTGAAAGGCAACCCTGCTGTACTTGGTGCCAGAATGATGGGTGGTGGATTTGGTGGTTGCACCATCAATCTTGTAAAGAAAGAAGCCATTGATGCATTGATTGAAGAGGTATCAGCTTCATATGAAAAAGCAATGAACAAAAAGCTGAAGGCCTATATCGTGCAGATTGAAGACGGAACTTCAAAATTTTAAATGATGGGATTTGATTTAAAAGAACATTCGCATAAACGTTTGAATTTATTAACAGGAGAGTGGGTACTTGTTTCGCCACATCGTACCAAACGTCCCTGGCAGGGAAAAGTGGAAGCGGCTGCAAAAAACGACCGTCCTCAATACGATCCCGGTTGTTACTTATGTCCAGGTAATGTGCGTGCCGATGGAACAGTGAACGAACAGTACACCGAACCATTTGCTTTCACCAATGATTTTTCTGCTTTGCTGAAAGATACACCTGATGGTGAGTATTCACTTGATGGTTTATTGCAGGCAAAAAGCCAGAAGGGAATTTGCAGGGTAATTTGTTTTTCACCACGTCATGATCTTACACTTCCGCAAATGACGGAAGAAGCAATTGTAAAAGTAATTGAGCTGTGGCAGCGTGAATTTGCAGAGCTGGCAAAAAACGACTGGATTAAATACATCCAGGTTTTTGAAAACAAAGGCGATATTATGGGATGCAGCAATCCGCATCCGCATGGACAGATATGGTCGCTCAATGATGTGCCGGCAGAGTTAGTGAAAGAAACCAACCAGCAAAAAGCCTATTTTGAAAAGAACGGAAGAAGTTTGCTGAGTGATTATCTTCAGCTTGAAATAAAACAGAACGAACGCATTGTTTGTGCCAATGAACATTTTGTAGCATTGGTTCCTTTCTGGGCAGTATGGCCTTACGAAACAATGATCATCAGTAAAAGGCAAGTACAAAACGTTACTGAGTTTACGGATGAAGAAAAGAAAGCACTTGCTTCCATTCTCAAACAACTTACCGTACGTTACGATAATTTATTCAGCACATCATTCCCTTATTCAGCAGGTATGCACCAGGCTCCTGTAAATGATGGTAAACATGCAGAATGGCATTGGCACATGCATTTTTATCCGCCGTTACTTCGTTCAGCAACTGTGAAGAAGTTTATGGTGGGTTATGAAATGCTGGCAAGTCCGCAGAGAGATATTACTCCTGAATGGGCTGCTGAAAAACTGAAAAGTTTACCGGAAGTTCATTATTCAGAGCAATAGTGTACTTTCAATTATTCATTTTTAATTTCTGATTTTATTATATGCCACGTTTAGCTTTTAAAATGAAACTGCGCAAAGGCCAGGAGGCAGAATATAAAAAACGCCATGATGAATTGTGGCCTGAACTTGCTGAACTGCTGAAAGCAAACGGCATCAGCGATTATTCCATTTTCCTGGATGAAGAAACGAACTTCCTGTTTGGCGTGCTGAATGTAACAGATGCGGCCAACATGGACAAGTTACCTAAACATCCCGTGATGAAAAAATGGTGGGCATACATGAAAGATATTATGGACAGCAATGAAGACAACTCACCCGTAAGCGTTCCGCTGAAGGATGTGTTTTATCTTCCCTGATAAGTTTACGATAAAATCAAACCATACAAGGTTGAATTGTTAATGCTTTAATAATTCAGCCTTTTTTTTAATCTGTTCACTTTAAAACCCAACCTTTTCTTTCAACTCAATCATCTGTAAAAAAGAACATCATTTATTTCAGCAGCAGCAAACGCTGAAATAAGATTTAACCAAAAACCATACAGATGAACAGGGGATACATAAAGCTGGTGCTGTTAGCACTGTCAGTTTCCGTTTTTATTTTATCGTGCCGCAAACAATCATCCACAATCACCGACGATGGCTCAGGCACAACAGGTGTTACCGATGATGGTTATGCCACCAATACAAAAGACACCACATTTTCAAATGCAGTTGTAGTGAAGTACTCAGGAACAACAGCCACCGTTACCAACCCATTTGAAGGAAACGGGGTGAGTGTAAGCATCAGCAACGGCGATGTAGTGATCACATCAACTGTAACAAGTACCGAAATCAATTATGTATTATCAGGCCGCAGCACCAACGGTATGTTTAAACTGTACAGCGATTATAAATTCAATCTTGTACTCAATGGTGTGAGCATCATTAATAACAACGGGCCTTCTATCAATATTCAATCAAGCAAAAAAGTTTCTGTTACATTACTAAACGGAACCAACAACCGTTTAATTGATGGCAGTACTTATCTAACGAGTACTGAAGATCAGAAAGGAGCATTCTTCAGTGAAGGTCAGCTCAACTTTGCAGGCACAGGTAATCTTACAGTAACAGGCAACTACAAACATGCTATCTGCAGCGATGGTTATATCAGCATTGCAGAAGGAAACATCACAGTACTCAAAGCAGCATCAGATGCCATTCATGCAAAAGATTATTTTAAAATGACCGGCGGAGCAGTTACCGGCACTTCATCAGGCGATGGGATTGATTGCGAAGAAGGATATGTATCCATCAGCGGCGGCGCAATCACCATCAACAGTATGGATGATGGTATCACTGCATCATACGATGGTACGGATGCAACCATCACACCTTACATGACCATTACAGGCGGAACAATTTCTGTAACTGCAACAGGTGAAAAAGGCAATGCATTAAAGAGCGAAAGTTATACCACCATCAACAGCAGCAATACAATTACACTGAATGTTTCGGGCAAAGGAAGCAAGGGAATTAAAACAACCGGTAATCTCACTGTTACCAATGGAAACATCAGCATTGCCACAACAGGAGCAGCTTATTACAATACAACCGATGCTGATATTGCAGCACCAGCGGGTATTAACTGCGATGCTATTTTCACATTCACAGCCGGAACATTAACCATTACAAGTTCAGGTGTTGGATCAAAAGGCATCAGTGTTGACGGAAGCACGGTGATTAATGGGGGCACTATCAATATTACGACATCGGGCAGTACATATACGTACAATACAAGCAACACAAGTGATCCGAAAGCGATTAAATGTGATGGAGCAATTACCATCAATGCAGGAGCAATCACGATCGCATCGAACGATGATGGAATTAAATCAGATGCTTCCATCACGGTAGCAGGTGGCACCATCAACATCACCAAATCATACGAAGGTTTGGAAGTACCTGCCATTACATTCAGCAATGGAACTACAACCGTAGCTGCAACAAATGATGGTATTAACTGTACAAAAGGAACCGTTGTTGGTGGTACAGAATCAAACGATGGAAGTTTGTTAACCATTTCAGGCGGTGTGGTTGCCAGCAGTTGCAGCAATGGCGATGCCGTTGATGGCAACGGAAATATTGTAATGACAGGAGGAACACTGATTGCACAGGGTCCGCCCTCACAACCCGAACTGGCACTTGATTACAACGGCAGCTTCAACATCTCTGGTGGATTGCTGATTGGTTCTGGTCCAAACTCAGGTAATATGATTGAAGCCACTAGTACAACTTCAGCACAAAACGCAGCACTCATTAAATTTTCCAGTACGGTTGCTGCAGGAACATTTGTAACCATTACTGATGCTTCAGGTAATGCACTGGTAACTTATGCGCCATCAAGAGCAGCTTACTACATTGTGTTCTCATCATCATCCTTAACAACAGGTTCAACTTATAAAGTATACACAGGAGGCTCTTATTCTGTAACAGGCAATACAAGCGGTCTTTACAGCGGTGGTACCTATACAACCGGCACACTAAAAGGCAGCTTCACTGTTACAGGTAAAGTAACAACAGTTTCATTATAACGTTTTTTGTTAGTGGTTTATAAATAGTCAACGCCCCGGTTCCCCGGGGTGTTTTATTGTAATACTTTTGCGATGCCGGAGAAGTAGTATAATGAAGAAAAGTCAATGTGCGAAAAGCCGGTAAGACGATAAGACGGAAAGTAAATTCCTGTTTCCCGTCTTCTTTTCTCCCCGGCAAAAACATAGAACATAGATGAGACTGATTGTGCAGATAGAAACGGATTATTGATGATGATAAATTTCAGGTTTCATCTCTTAAAGCATACTATGCTTTTGAATTAACCTTTCTGTTTTCCTCTTCCGCCTTAAATTTGCAGGATGATTCGTTTACTGCTGATCATTACAGGCTTTGTATTACTCGCCGGCTGCGAAAAGAAAGTCGATTTCAATCTTAAAGAATCAACACCGTTGTTAAGTGTGGATGCAAGTATTGAAAACGACCAGTTCCCGTTTGTGGTGCTCACCAAAAGCCTCAACTATTTTTCACAAATCACTTCATCAGTTATTGGTGAATCATTGATTAAAGATGCCGTAGTTACCATCAGCAACGGAACAAAAACACATCAGCTCAAACGCTACGATGTTACGCTCAACGGTTCAACACCCTTCAGTTATTACAGCGTTGATTTATCGAACCCAGCCACCGCCTTTACCGGCGAAACAGGAAAGACTTACCAGCTTAAAATAACCTGGCAGGGGAAAGAATACAGTGCCAGCACAACAATCCCCACTCACCGCAAAACACTTGATTCCTTGTGGTGGGAAAAAGTACCCGGCACAGCCGATACCAGTAAGAAAGTAGTGCTGAAAGCAAAAATCACCGACCCTCCCGGCTTTGGCGATTGTGCCCGCTATTTTACACAGGTAAACAGCGGTGCTTTTCTGCCCGGCCTTAATTCAGTGTTTGATGATGCATTGGTAAACGGCAGTACCTACACGGTTGATGTTGACAGGGGTATTGACCGTAACGTGGAACTGAATTACAATGATTATGGTTTCTTTAAAAAAGGCGATACAGTAACACTCAAACTTTGCAATATTGACCGGGCCACTTACGATTTCTGGCGAACGGTGGAATATAATTATTCCAGTATGGGTAATCCTTTTTCATCGGCAGTAAAAGTGCTGAGCAATGTCAATAACGGGGCATTGGGCTATTTTGGCGGTTATGCTGCACAGTTTAAAACCATTATCATTCCCCGTTAATTATCCACAACCATTCGTACAGTAACTCTGATTACATTACGAATGGCGGGATAGCCTTATTTTTACCGACTTAAAAATTTTGAAGACAGATATGGAAGCAACTGAAAAAGTACATTGTTTAATTATCGGATCAGGTCCTGCCGGATACACAGCAGCTATTTATGCATCAAGAGCCAATCTCAACCCTGTATTGTACCAGGGAATTCAGCCCGGCGGACAGTTAACCATTACCACCGAAGTAGAAAACTATCCCGGTTACCCCGAAGGAATCCAGGGCCCGGAAATGATGGTTGATTTTGAAAAACAAGCCAAACGCATGGGTGCTGATATTCGCTACGGCATTGCCACAAAAGTTGACTTTAGTTCATTACCACATAAAGTTTGGGTTGATGATGAAAAGCTGATTGAAGCCGATTCAGTCATCATCAGCACCGGTGCAAGTGCCAAATGGCTTGGACTGGAAAGCGAGCAACGCCTCAATGGTTATGGTGTAAGTGCATGCGCTGTGTGCGATGGATTTTTCTTCCGTGGTAAGGAAGTAGCCATTGTTGGTGCAGGCGATACTGCGGCTGAAGAAGCATTATACCTCAGCAAGCTTTGTACAAAAGTACACATGCTCATCCGCAAGGATTTTATGCGTGCAAGTAAGGTGATGCAGGATCGTGTAATGAATGCCGCTAACATTGAAGTACACTTTAATACCGAAACACTCGAAATTCTTGGTGAAAATAAAGTGGATGGTATGAAAGTGAAGAACAACAAAACAGGAGAGGAGAGTGTAATTGCTGTGCAGGGATTTTTTGTGGCTATTGGTCACGAACCAAACTCAGCCATTTTTAAACCATTTGTTGATATGGACGAAGCAGGCTACATCAAAACCATACCCGGTACATCCAAAACAAATGTGGAAGGCGTATTTGCAGCAGGCGATGTGCAGGATAAACATTACCGCCAGGCAATTACCGCAGCAGGTAGCGGATGTATGGCTGCATTGGATGCAGAACGTTATTTATCTGCAAAAGGAATTGTGTAGAAGAAAGGCACAGAGGCAAAGAGTTACAAAGGCACAAAGTATAATCCCCGTCACTTGTAAAAGTTTGACGGGGATTTTTATGTATAACCAGGAGACTGCAGATTTAACTAAAACACGTCAACCACATCTTATCACATCTTTACTAACTTTACTGTACTTTATATTTCGGAATAGTTGAAACATATCAGCATGAGTCAACCATCGAAAATAGTTGTATTCTTTTTCTCAGGTACAGGCAATGCAAAACGGGTAGCGTTATGGATACATGAAGCAGCAATGCAAAAAAATGTGGAATGCCATTTACATAATATTGCGGGGTTTCAGCAAAAAGAATTTGCAGGCATTGATAAAGAAGCGTTGCTTGTTTTTATTTCTCCCGTTCACGGATTTAATTATCCAAAAATCACACTCAACTTTATACGCCGCTTTCCTGCAGGAACAAATAATGTTGTATTAATGAATACAAGAGGTGGCATGAAAATAGGGAACTGGGTTACACCCGGATTAACAGGAATTGCTTTCTTCATCAGTTCCTTCTGGCTCAGAAATAAAGGTTACAAAATAACCGCACAAATTCCCTGCGATATGCCTTCAAACTGGATATCGCTGCACCCGGCATTAAACCAAAACACAGTAAAATACATTCACAAAACCATTCATGACAGAGTTGCTTCATACTTCAGCAGAATACTGAATGGCGAAAAGTTGTTTCCCTCACATAAGGAAATAGTCCAGGACGTTCTTGTTTCACCCATCAGCCTGTTGTATTATTTTATAGGCCGCTTTATCATTGCCAAAACATTTTACGCCAATCATGAATGCGATTACTGTGGCTTATGCATCAGGGAATGTCCCGTATCGGCCATTAAAGAAATCGGCAACAAACCTTTCTGGACAGTTCATTGCGAAAGCTGTATGCACTGTATGAATTTTTGTCCACGCAAAGCCATTGAAACATCGCATGGTTTACTGCTGCTTACAACATTGCTTTACTTTGCAGTTACCGGTATGGTTTACAGGTATGCATTGGGGGGTATTGAACTCAACAGTTTTGTTAAGTTCGTTATCAGCAATCTTATTTTCTTTGTTCTCATGCTTGTGTTGTACAGGTTACAGCATATACTGCTGAAGAATAGCTTTATGGCAAAACTGATTTCCTATACATCATTTACCTATTACAATTTTTGGGGAAGGTATAAATCAATAGCCGATAAGCTATGGAAAACAAAGTAAGCCTCCGCAACCTTTCAATACCGCATTAAGAAATATTGGGTAACTGAGTTGATGCCCCGCATCAGCAATTGTTTCAGTTCGGATGGCCATTGTTTCTGTTCGGAAGGCTATTGTTTGCGTTCGGATGACCATTGTTTCTGTTCGGAAGGCTATTGTTTGCGTTCGGACGACCATTGTTTCTGTTCGGATGGCCATTCTTTGCGTTCGGAAGGCTATTGTTTCTGTTCGGATGACCATTGTTTGCGTTCGGAAGGCTATTGTTTCTGTTCGGATGACCATTGTTTGTTGAACAAAGCCCTTTGTTTAGATAGAGTTGGAAACCTTTGCACAAGAAAGCATACAACTTGTATTTGCGAAAGTTTTTCATGGAAAACAATACAAAAAACACATTGATAATGAGGAAGTAAGTATAAAAAAGCGAAGGTTTAAAGGTTAGGAACTTTCGTATATTTATGTGTTAGCGGCAATTTAATATGAGACAATATGAAACGGTTATTTGGATTCCCTATCTTTTTTCTTCTCCTATTTATTGGAAATCATTCTATCGGGCAAAAAATCTATCTTTTAAATGGTAATGACACATTAAGCAAAAAGCCTAATGAAATATCAATCGGTTTAGTGCAGAGTGACACAATAATAAATTTGCAATTGGGACAAAATAATTTTAAAAAATTTAATCCTGACAAGTGTAAATCAATTCAGTTAGTTTATAACACTGACACACTTTATTTTGCGGAGAAACGAACTTTTGCACCAAACACCCCAAAAGTTTTACTGGATATAATGAGTAAAGACAACCCAAACTATAAACTAATTCTGTCAAAAAATTGGACAATTATTATAGATAAGGTACCAGTTCAAAATAAAGAATTGCAAAAACAAATTCAAAAAGACATAAAGGACGGAACGAAAATACTTGCCTTGAAAACCGACAAGTTATTGTGGGTTATTCTTGACAAAAATTATTCTGAATACCAATAAAACTACCGCTAACATTGCATTTGTGTTATGTCAGCGGACAGATAGCACCCACAGGCGCAAGCGTCCCGCTTGTGCCAATTATTAACTTTCAAAAATGAATATTATTTTGCAGGCACATGAGCACCATGTACAAGTTAGTTGAATACGAAGAAGATTATTTGTACAGCAGCGCAGGAAATTTTCATGATAAAAAGAGTATGATTGAATTGTGTTATATTGTTTGATTATGGCACAAGCGAGACGATAGCGCCAGCGTCGACTGAGAGTCGATTTTATTTAATATTCATTGCCGATTAAAATATGGACAATTACAAGTCAGACTTGTCAGATGAGATGTTTGATAAGATACAAAAAATTGAGGTTGGAATCAGAGGCCGCTATATGCGTGTTTCTGCTCACACCGAAGCCTTGTTAGTAAAGAACCTTATTCTACTTCACGAAGAAAAATGCGTTAAGTACAAATTAACTATTCCTATCAATCTACGAGGTATCATGTTTGACCATAAAATCAGTATGCTTCAATCGTATTTAAAGAGGCAGCATAAAGATTTATACAAACAATATGAAAAATTATTTGACCACCTGATTGCGTTCAAAAAAGTACGAAACAATATGGCTCATTCATATTTTACTTGGGACAAAAACGATTTAACCTATGTCACAGTTTGGGAGCTTCAACTTGATGTAGAACCGCATTTCTATAAAGATGTCAAATACACGTTCAACGAATTAAATCAAACCTTTAAAGATTTAGTAGCTCCAATCACAAGTGATTTGAATAATCTTACTCATCACTTGGCAGTTCGTTTGAAACCCGTTTTGCCTTATATGTTTGATGAAGAAGATGATGTTCAACCACCGCCTGAAAACCTACAGGCGCAATTATAACAGCAAGGATAAGTTTTGTATATTTATTACTTATCGGCAATTTTTGGAACAACACCGCATACGCAAAACTCCCAACCACTTTGTTTAACAATATCAGCAGAGTTGAAATTTTTATTATCACTTTTAAATGAATGAAGCAATGAAACACGTTAAACTAATGGTTATAACAGCCGTAATAATAGCTGGTATAACAGGTTGTACAAATCATCAACAAACCGTTCCCGACAGCAGTAAAACGCAATCAACTTCAACTCAAACGGATAAGATAAAGCAAAAGATTACACCCTCACTTTGGGTTGATAAGGATGCAAAAGCAGTTGTGGATTATTACCTTTCAATTTTTAAAGATGGTAAACTGAAAGAATACCATCAATATAAAAACCCGCCAGAAGCAAAAGCACAAGGTGGCCAGGACAGCTTTGAAACAGCAGTAATGGAAATTGCCGGTGTCGAATTTAATATTTTAGCTGCAGGCCCTTACTTTAAGTTTAATGAATCAGTTTCGTTTGTGATTAATTGCAAAGACCAGGCTGAAGTTGATTACTATTGGAATGCATTGACTACAAACGGTGGACAGGAAAGTTCTTGTGGCTGGTGTAAAGATAAATATGGTCTATCCTGGCAGGTAGTACCAGTTGAATATTATGACCTGATCAACAGTGATGATCCTGTTGTTAGAGAAAAGGCTATGAGAAATACACTGAAACAGAAAAAGCTGATCCTTTCAGAACTTAAATAATCACCCGGTAACAAAAACCAATTTACACCCATACTTCCTGTTGTTTAACTGAAGGATCGAACCAATTGAAATATTGTACAAGTCTTGGTTTTGATGCAGTGTTGGGGCTTCCGTCATGAGGCAAAGCATGATGCCAGATGATAAAATCGCCTGCATTAGCTGCAATATGTTTTATGTAGGATGCAGCAATAGGTTCATTTCTTGGATTAGCAGTTGAAGGCAGTTGCTGCAACCAATCGTGTATGCGTAAATGAAAGCCCGGAACCAAACGGAATGCTCCCTGGTTTTCGGCAGTATCAGTTAAATACAAAATTCCCTGCGTACCGAAAGGGATAGGAGTTGCAAGAGAAGTGTCCCAATGCATACCTGCGCCTTTATATTTATAACTTTTGGTTTCCGGAGGATTAAACCCAACCTTGTCGGCAGTAACAATCAGGTTATTGGTTCCCCATAATTGTTCATAGGCCTTTCGTATAAAAACGTTTTGCCTGTTTTTAATAATAAGAGGATGGTTATAAAGTGTTACCATTATTCCCTGAATGCTTTCATGTTTATTGTACCATGTTGCAGGATCATCTTCCTTCATGCCAAGAAAATCCCAGATCAATGAACAGGTTTCTGCACAATCTTCAGCAGGTACAGCATTGCGCAGAATTAAATAACCATGACGGTTCCAGTGCTCAATATCTTCTTCCGAAAGTACATTTTCTGTAAAAGAACCCCCGACGGTTTCGTTCTTGACCAAATTATTGCATTGCTGAACCAGGCTTTCCGGTATTTGATGTTGATGCTGGGCAAGTATCCATTCTTCAAACTCTGCAAACCCCGGCTTTGAAGAATGAACAAACTGGTACAAAGGCAACAAACCAATACCCAGTAAATTAATAATACTGTAATCAAGCTGTTGCTCCGCTGGATATTGATCATTACTGTTTGTGATGAGTTTGCTCCATATCCGTTTCAGTTGGTAAATGCCTGTAATGCCTGTTTCAAACTGACCGGCAACAGAAGTAAGATTGGTTTGTTGTTTCATTATGTTTAGCTCAATGTTTACCAAATGAAATAAATATACTTTATTCCGCCAAAGATGAATTGATTAATTTAACTGTTCATAACCTTGCAAACCGGCAACTAAAAGTTATTAATTTCAATTGTTGAAACAACAATCATCGCAAAAAAATTAATTCCATGAACCTTGACATTTATATTAACTATCCCGGGCATTGCGAAAAAGCATTTCAGTTTTACGAGCAGCATCTTCACGGGAAAATAGTAATGATGATGCAGCATCAGCAAGCTCCTGAACATTTTCCAAAAGAATGGGCCAAACCAATTATGCATGCAATCATAGAAATAGGAGGTACACTGATGAGAGGTGCTGATGTGCCCAATGCCGAACCAATGCGCAGTGCCTACCTTACCTTACGATTGGATACTGCAGAAGAAGCCGAACGGGTGTATAACTTGCTGGCAACAGATGGTGAAGTGTTCATGAAAATGGAAAAAACATTTTTTGCCAACCGCTTTGCCATGCTGCGTGATAAATTCGGAACTTCATGGATGCTGCTGAACGAGAGTTAACCTGAATAGTAACCGTTAAAAATGTTATTGGGGTATTAAATTTTTGTTTCGGTCGCCACAAATCAAAGCTGTGATGTAATTTTAAAACAATGAACACCTGTAACTAAAAAGATGTTCCTTCTTACACATGTTTCGATTCAAAAAGAACAGCATTTTGATTCTTTTGCTGTTTTTTACAAATAAACTTTGGGCTCAATCAGATACTCTTGGCTTACGACCGGAAATTAATCAGATTGTAAAAAAATTGCAAAAGGAAAAGATGGTTCACTTCGGCTATATTGTTGGCTCCTGGGGAATACGTGAAACTGACAATGTTTACTATAACCTTTTTTTAAAGTTGAAAGAAACCGCAACAGATGAAGAACTTGTTTTATTAACGAAAAGCAAAGAAAAATGTATAGTTATTTATGCGTATGAAATTTTATGGAGCAGAAAATATCCTGATTTGAAAAACATCTGCTTTCAACATCAAAATGATACTACCTTATTTACAATCGCCAGTGGTTGTACAGGGATGGAATACTATATTAATTCCTATATGATTATGAAACTTTATACAGATTAGGAAAATTAAAAGAACGATTGAATTTCGTCAACTATTCAAACCAAACTTCACCTCTTTGTGCAACTTCTTGCCTTTGTGTCTTTGTGGCAAAAAAATCTTCCTCCTTTCCCTCATACTTCTTTATTTTCGGAACATGATTGAAGTACATCTCAAACAACTGAAGTTTCATGCCTTCCACGGGCTTTACCCCGGCGAGGAACTAACCGGCGGGCCTTTTGAAGTAAACCTCACTGTAAGTTATGAACCGGAGAAACCTGTACTGTCGATTGAACAAACTGTTAATTATGTTGTTATATATGAAATTGTTAAGCAGCACATGCAGGTACCAACCGGTCTTATAGAAACAGTGGCCGAAAACATCTGTAATGACGTAAAAAAAGAATTTCCGTTTATAAAAGGTATAGTAATTGATATTGATAAATGTTCGCCTCCCATTGAACAGTTCCAGGGGCGAACGGGTATAACACTGAAACAATCGTATTAAACTGATCATGCTGAAACACATATTCATCTTATCATTCCTTTTTGTTGCAGCCTTCCCGGTTTTTTCGCAACAGGTTGACGATATGGTAAAACAGGCCGACCTTCTTGAAAAGCAAATGAAAGAGGAGGATGCTTACCAGAAGTTTAAAGATGTTGTAAAACTGCAGCCACATCACCTGTATGCACTAACCCGTTGCAGTGAACTGGCAAGTCGTATTGGCCGCCGTCAAAGCACACCTGAAAAGCAGATGGATTATTATACCGCTGCAAAAATTTATGCACAACGGGCTTTAAAAATCAGTCCTGATGATAGTGAAGCAAATGTGGTAATGTCGCTGGCTTATGCACGAATGTCGTTGTTAAAAGATGGCAAAGAAAAAATTGAATACGTACGTGAAATAAAAAACTATGCGGATAAAGCTTTAAAAACAAATTCCAACAATTTTAAAGCTGTTTTCATAATTGCACGCTGGCATTTTGAACTCAGTAATCTCAATGCCATACAAAAAGCAGCAGTAAAAGTTTTTTACGGTGGGGTACAGGCCAACTCGCTTGATTCTGCCATTTACTATTATGAAAAAGTGCGTTCACTTTCACCCAACTTCAATCTCAATTATCTTGAACTTGCAAAAGCATATTACCGTAAGAACAATAAAAAGAAAGCTGCCGATTTACTGAACTACATGCTGCGCTTACCCAACACCGCAGCCGATGATAATACAGTAAAAGAAGAAGCACGCCAGTTGCTGGCTACCTGGAAAGTATAGCTTTAAGGAAATAGGTATAGATTTGCCGCATAAGCACAGCTATTGAACACAACTGTTTTTTTATTTACGCCCCCTTTTACACAGCTTAATACGCCGTACCCCGCAACGGCTTACCTGAAAGGTTTTCTCAATACCAAAGGCATTTCATCGTTTCATGCCGACCTGGGAATTGAAGTAACAATAAAACTTTTTTGCAAACAGGGATTAAAGCGTTTGTTCAGCGAAGTAAGGAGTGAACAACAGCTGAGTGCAAATGCACAACGCATCTTTGCACAAAAAGATGTGTACATACGCACCATTGATGATGCCGTTGCATTTCTGCAGGGAAAGAAACCAACCATGGCGCATTTCATTGCATCACGCAACTTTTTACCCGAAGCCGACAGGTTTAATGAACTGACCGATCTGCATTGGGCATTTGGATCAATGGGTGTGCAGGACAAAGCCAAACATGTTGCAACATTGTACCTGGAAGATCTTTCTGATTTTGTAAAGGAATGTGTGGATGAACATTTTGGTTTCAGTCGCTATGCCGAGCATCTTGGCCGCAGTGCCAACAGGTTTGATGAATTGTATGCCGAATTACAAAAGCCGTTGTCGCTGGTTGATGAAATCACCATTGAACAGTTGAAGCAACATATCTGCAAACTGCAACCAAAGCTGGTGGCGATATCAGTTCCATTTCCCGGCAATTTGTTTGCAGCATTCCGCTGTGCACAATGGATTAAACAACATCATCCATCCATTCATGTAACCATGGGTGGAGGTTTTCCAAATACAGAATTACGTTCACTGAAAGATGAGCGTGTATTTGAATTCTTTGATACAATTACTCTTGATGATGGTGAAGCTCCTATTGAACAGTTGCTGAAATTTCTCAACAACGAAATTGGTAAAGAAGAATTAAAGCGCACATTTATTCTTGATAAAGGAGAAGTAGTTTATTTTAACAACAGCAATTGTAAAGATTACAAACAGGTTGATGTTGGAACTCCTGATTACAGTGATCTTTTACTGGATCAATATATTTCTGCCATTGAAGTGGCCAATCCCATGCACAGTTTATGGACAGATGGCCGCTGGAACAAACTCACCATGGCACATGGTTGCTATTGGGGAAAATGCACTTTCTGTGATATTTCGCTTGATTATATTAAACTGTACGAACCTGTTGCAGCTTCCTTGTTGTGCGACAGGATGGAAACCATCATTGCACAAACAGGTAACAATGGTTTTCATTTTGTAGATGAAGCAGCGCCACCTTCGCTGATGCGTGCACTGGCACTTGAAATCATTAAACGCAATCTTGTTGTAAGCTGGTGGACGAATATCCGTTTTGAAAAAAGTTTTACCCGTGATCTTTGTTTGTTGCTGCGTGAAAGCGGATGTATTGCTGTAAGCGGCGGACTGGAAGTTGCCAGCGACCGTTTACTTGCACTCATCAACAAAGGCGTTACCGTTGAACAGGTGGCAAGGGTGAACAAACATTTTACCGAAGCTGGTATTATGGTGCATGCATATCTCATGTATGGCTTTGCCACACAAACTGCACAGGAAACCATTGATTCGCTGGAGATGGTGCGACAGATGTTTAAAGCAGGGATTATGCAATCAGCTTTCTGGCACAGGTTTACCATGACGGCTCATAGTCCTATTGGATTAAGCCCGGAAAAATTCAAGGTACGTCGTGCAAAAGAAACCGAAATCTTTTTTGCTGATAATGATGTGGAGCATGTGGATGATTCAGGAGCCGATCATGAAAGCTTCAGCTTTGGTTTAAAAAAATCATTGTTTAATTATATGCAGGGTCTTTGCCTGGATGATCCCTTGCATAAATGGTTTGATGTAAAAGTTCCTAAAACAAGTATTGCTCACGATTATATTTTAAAAATCGTTACTGCCGATGAACTGCCGGTATTTAAACCTTTAGCAAGAGTGGTATTCCTTGGTACATTATTGAAATCAGAAATTATTACCAAATCAAAAAAAGGAAACCAGTGGGAAGTAATGCAGTTAACACTCACCAACCGTAAGCAAACAATGCAGGTACAGGTTGATAAAGCAAAAGGAGAGTGGCTTGCAGAAATATTACCTCAGCTATCAACTCAAAACAACAAACCATTTACATTAGGCGAACTGAAAGAAAACTATGAACAGCAAGGCCTTGAAGATTTTGAATTATTCTGGGATAACAAACCCGTGAATACATTGTATAAAGTTGGGTTGTTACGATTGTAATAGAAACAGGGATGATATTACAAGGATGATAAAAACTGATTTTTATTCTTTTCTGCTTTTTTTATAACAAATCAACAAACACTTCTACACGCTTAAAGGCGTTTTCAGCACGGGTATTAATTTTTTTCAAACATTCCTTCGAAATAAAATGGACGAGAACATCATATAGGATTTCTTTGTGTGATATTTATTAACCAAAATCGAAATGCAGGTAGTTTAATCATTAACCTGCAGCACAAATTAATTTATGAAAAAGATCTCAATCGCTATTCTTGGAATGGCATTCCTGTTTTCAGCTTGTAAGAAAAAAGATGCCGAATGTTCACTTTCGTCAGCTTCATTTATTGGTTCGTACAAAATCACTGCGGTAAAGTACAAAGCATCGGCATCAACACCTGAGCAAGATGTTACATCTAACCCACTTTTTTATGATGTAGACGATTGTGAAAAAGATGATCTTTATGAATTTGCAGCAAACTCAGTATTTAATTACAAAGATGCTGGCACATCATGTTCACCAAATAATAATTATTCTTCCACATGGAGTTTAAGTGGCACAACACTTACATTTGATGGAGATAGTTACCCGGTTTCACAGTTTACCTGTTCAGGTTTTCAGATTTCATCAACAGATAATTTGGTAACCGGCGATAAGTTTACAATTTACTTCACAAAACAGTAACCATTTCCCGTTATTAACACAAAAACTCCTGCTGATACAGGAGTTTTTGTGTTTTAGTTCGGTATTAATAATCAAACAGAGCCCCGCCCTTCACGGGATTCTGTTACAAAATTTAATGCACGAATGTGATACGTTCGTAAATGTTCGTTCCTCCTGAATTATCTGTGGTAGTAACGGTTAATGTTGTTTCATTCAACTGTTCAATTACTGAAGAACGGCCGAACCAAATTATTTTTGTTTCATTATCAGTGAATTCCCATGAATCAGTATCAACAACCTGTGGATCAGAAGCGTCACATTTTGTTGCTCCTTCGTTTTGTTCTACAGTCTTGTTTGTTCTGAAAACAAACCGGTCGTCTTTTGAGCAGTCCTGCCAGTATTGGGTTTCATCAATCCATTGACCATTTCCTGTTTTAAGTTCATACTTACTCATTACCCAATCTTTTTGAGTGAGCATTTCGGTTTTTGACTTTTGATCACCATTCTTTTTGCAGGAATTGAAAATAACAAATAGAAATAACAGGAGAGGTATTCTTTTCAAAGTAGCTTTTAGCATGGCTTAGGGTTTTTGGTTAAATAATAATGAAAGGTACTTGCTGCAAGCAAAGAAAACAAATCCTCCATAAAACAATCACCAGATAGTTCACTGAAACAGTTACCTTCAGGTCAATGGCTGATCTTTTACTTCCAACTTTATTTGACTATCTGATTTCAGATGAAATGAAGCCTGAACATGCTGTTTCAAGAACTGATGCGGAAAAGTTGTTTCTATTCTTTAAAGAATGTGTCTTATTTAAATGGCACGATACACATAATAACTGTGAAGCAAGGGCAGAGGCAGTTTGCGTTTTATTAGACGAATGGAATATCCCTAATTACAAAGGCTGGGTGTTCAGTGGCGCTTTTTTAAAAAATCATATTGGCGGTTTAAAACAATTATGGAATTATCATGTGGCAGCAATGCTGCTGGTAATGGAAAATGGAGAACTGAAACAGTACATTATTGACCCTGCAACAGCAAATTACCTGCAACCGCTTAATGATTGGGCTGCAAACATCACTGAATATCCGCATAGTTATCACCTAGTAAAAGAAGCCGACAAGTATATTTTCCCTTCTGGAAAAATTAAAAAAGATAACTGGCACAAAAGGAACAAACAAAACCGTAAATGGCTCATCCAGGGACTGGCAGGTATTAACGGTGTTTCAATCAGAGGAAAGGCGCAGCTCTGTTTTCAGAAAAACAAACTGAAACTGACAGATGAAAGGTTCACCGGACTGAGGAATAAAAATCCATTACAGCTTGGTTAAAAAACCGTAACAGCAAATCATTTACATATTCGGCAGATTAAAAGATTTATTTGGAAGATCAGAAAAATAGTTTTTAACTTTGATATTAAAATAATATCACTTTAAATTCAAGTGTATGGAAAAAACACTCAAACCCATGTCGGGTTACCTGGCATTGATCCTCGCAATTGTTAGTATTATCGCTGCTATCTTTTGTTTTGCAATGGGTGTCGGAAAAGGAGACGACAGCAACTCGACGCTTATTTTTCTCGCTGTTTTCCTGATCATATTGGCAATATTCCTGTTCAAGGGAATTATGGTAGTGAACCCAAATCACTCAAGAGTATGCACTTTCTTTGGTAAATATGTTGGTACAGTAAAGGACAACGGTTTGCTTTGGGTAAATCCTTTTTATGTGAGTTATAAAATCACTTTGCGCTCACAGAACTTAAATGGTCAACAGTTAAAAGTGAATGATAAAATGGGGAACCCCATTGAAATTGCTGCTGTAATTGTATGGCAGGTAAGTGATACGTACAAAGCTGCTTTTGAAGTAATGGATTTTCAGCAGTATGTAGGAATACAGAGTGAAGCAGCAGTGCGTCACCTTGCAAGTTCTTATCCATACGACCAAATGGAAGACCAGCATGCTGATATTACATTACGTGATGGTGGTGACAAAGTGAATGAAATGCTGGAAAAGGAATTAAATGAACGTTTGGCTCCGGCAGGAATTATTATAAAAGAAGCAAGGATCAGCCACCTGGCTTATGCTCCTGAAATTGCAGGTGCAATGCTGCAGCGTCAGCAGGCAACAGCAATCGTTGCTGCAAGATTTAAAATTGTAGAAGGTGCTGTTGGAATGGTTGAACTGGCATTGGAAATGTTAAGCAAAAAAGACATTGTTTACCTCGACGAAGAAAAGAAAGCAACTATGGTGAGTAACCTGATGGTTGTATTGTGTGGTGAAAAAGCAGCTACTCCTGTTTTGAATACGGGTACATTATATAATTAAACATTCATCACTAAAATTGATTGAATGGCAGATAAGAAAAGTTTTGTGTTAAGGATTGATGAAGACATTTACAAAATGCTGGAGAAATGGGCGGCAGATGATTTCCGCAGTGTGAACGGGCAGATTGAATGGATCATCAATCAGAAGCTGAAAGAAGTAGGCCGGTTGAAAACAGCCAGTCCTAATGACATTTCCAAATCTGCAGGAAAGGAAAAGAAATAAATGATGATTGTTTGAATGATGAAATATTGTATTGACGGGCTTTTTAAAGAGCCCGTTTTTTTATACACTCAAAACGTTTGCTTAATGAATGACTTACTTTGGCTATGAAGTGATTACTTTCATGTGCGATCTCAATCAGGTAATTGGTGCCAATTTGAAAGAACGATTTGTTTTCATTCATCTGAATTTAATAAATTACAACAGCAAAAAAAGAAAGGTCATCTCTAACTTCAATTACTTCATCTGTAATTGAAATAACAATACTTTCAGCCGCTATTTTCAATTTCTTATTCTAAATCACTTTCCCTCTCCACCTTCCGCTTTTGATATAACTGAAAGCCATGATGAAAATAACTGTCCAGTAAAGCATTTCAGATGCCCATGCCCAGATTAAGCTCAGGTTAAATACTTCAAGTACACAATAAATATAAACGAGGTATAAAATAATTGTTACAGCTTCAATCATCAGGTTTACCCTGGTGTTTCCTGTTCCTGTAACTGCATTGAGCCATACAACTGAAATGGACATGAATAACATCCCTGTTGTTACAGTACGTAATACCGGCACTGCTGCATCAATAAAATCATCCGACAATTGAAATACCGACAGCAGTTCTTTTGCAAAAAGGTTAAACATCGTAAACATCAGTACTGCACAAATAAAACTCATGGTCATGATGCGGTAAATCAGCTTCATCACATCATTGATTCTTCCTTGTCCAATAATATTACTCACCATAGCATTGGTAGTTGAAGCAAATGCCCACACAAATACACCCGCCAGTGCAAAAATGTTCCGCATAACGTTTGATACAGCCAGTGCACGTTCGCCATGATGTTCAATTAAAATATAAAACACCAGCCAGCTGATTAAACTGATAGAGAACTGCCCGATCAGCGGTGCAGAAATATTCAGGATAAGTTTACTCAGCTCTTTGTTATAAGCCCAATGCTGAAACAACTGGAAACGGATATTAAGTTTTTTATAAACAATCAGCAACAGTACTACTGCCATTCCAATAAATTCTGCAATAACTGAAGCGTAAGCTGCACCGTTAAATCCAAGCTGCGGTAAACCAAAGTGACCATAAATCAAACTGTAATCAAAAAAGATATTGGCACCGGCTTCAAACAAAGTACCGATGATGAGGTAACGGCTGTTGTTGGTTCCCACCAAAAAAGCATTTCCCATCTGGAACAGGTAAAGAAAGGGAAGACCCCATACCCTGATCTTTAAAAAATCAACTGCTTTGGTATCAATATTGGCAGAGTGAAGTGTTTGTTTAAAGATAAGTGGCGCAAGAAAAAAAGTCAATGCAATTCCAATGGCAGCAAACACCAATGCAATACGCACGCCTTGTGAAAAGATTTTCCCAATTTCTTCAACCCTGTTTTCACCAGCCCTGCGTGCAATGAGCGATTGAATGGCATTGTTTAAACCATTGCCAACAACCGCTACAACAAGAAAATAAACACCAGTAATACCAGCTGTACCAAGAGCATTTTCGCCCAGGCCACTGATGAAAAAGTTGTTGGCTGTAAAGTTGAGGAATGGAACCAGCAAGGCTAAGCTGATAGGCAGCGATACCGACAGTATTTGGCGGTTAGTAATTTCAACCTGTAAATCATTCTTTGGTGCTATTGTTTCCAATTCAGTTCTTTCAGCAAAAATAGGGCAGAACCTGTTAAGCTTAATGCAGAATGCTTAAAGCTTAATGTAAAGGGCAAAGAGCCTTTTGTTTTACATTCACATGAAGCCATTTGCATTGTGTATTCAGCATTATTGCGTCTTCAGCATTCAGCATTTTATTGTATTATTGCAGCAACAGAACTTACAGCATTGTTACATCCTGTTTTACATATAGCCGCAGAAGAAATCGAAACACTTGATGCCTCGCAGCAGTACCTGTTGGTACAGTCGGGCAACGGGTTTATTGGCTTTGCATCATTTCATCCTGAAGAAAAGAAAGTAAATGGCTGGGCGGTTTTCGAATACAGTGAAAATGAACCAGCGGATGAACTGCAGCAGAAAATTTCGTCCATTGCGGCCGAACACAGCTGGGTTCACTCAAACTACAAAAAAATCATTCTTGTGCAGTACGGAGCGGGCAATGTTCTTGTACCTGCTGAACTTAATTCGGATATGGTGAAACTGCGTTTGCTGGATATGTTGAATGGTCACCAGAGCAATGTACAATTGAGGAGAGATGTTTTGTTGAAGCAGTCGGCAATTAATCATTATACAATTCCTGCAACAACTGCATCGGTGTTGAATCAACGTTTCACAAAAGGAGAGTGGTATCATGTGCAATCGTTGCTGCTCACTAAAAAACCATCAGCACAACCAACAGTTACAGCTACAGTACGCTTTAATGAACTGCAGATTACTGTAGAAAAGAACGGTGAATGGTTGTTGCTGCAAACCTACCAGTTCCAGACACCCGAAGATGCATTGTATTATATTCTCAATGCCATGCAGCAGTTGAACCTGTCCCAGGAAGAAACAACAGTTATTCTGCAGGGATGGATCGATCAGCGTTCAGCTTTGTACGATACATTGTATGGTTATATCCTGAATCTTCAATTAAAAAATGAACTGAATTACCAGTTCCCGGCAGGTAACCAGCCTGTTTATTTATCAGCATCACTCGACGAAGTTGTTTCATGCGTATCATAAGTGGAAAATATGGCGGCCGTACATTTCAGCCACCGGCTAAAATGCCTTATACAAGACCAACAACCGATCTTGCAAAAGGTGGTTTGTTCAATGTAATTGAAAACAATCTTGATATTGAAAGCCTCAAAACATTAGACTTGTTTGGTGGTACCGGAAGCATCAGTTATGAACTGGCAAGCCGTGGTGCAACCGATCAGACGATTGTGGAGAAGGATAATAACATGGCAGCGTTTATTCAGCAAACAGGCCAGAAGCTGGGTATTAAACTGAACATTGTAAAAATGGATGTATTCAAATACATTGAACAATGCAATGAAAAATTCGACTTCATTTTTGCAGGCCCGCCTTATGCACTGGGTACTATTGACGATTTGCCAAAGAAAATATTTGAACATCAGTTACTCAACGAAGGCGGATGGTTTGTACTGGAACACACTCCACGTAACAGTTATAAAAACTTTCCTTATTTCAGGGCCGAACGTAATTACGGCACCACCATCTTTTCTATCTTCGTAAACAAAGAAAAAGAAGAATGACAAAAAAAGAGGCAAGAAAAATTTATAAAGAAAAAAGGTTAAGCCTCACAACAGGAGATCGTAACAGGAACGATGATTTAATTCTGATTCATTTCCAGGAACTGGTATTGCCGCATATTGAGTATGTGCACACTTATCTTGCCATTAAAGAATATCATGAAATAGAAACCGATCATATTCTGCATTATCTCGAATTCAGAAATCCCGAATTAAAGATTGTGATTCCGAAAATGGATCATGAAAAAAACGAACTGCTGCATATTGAGTATGATGAAATGGTGGATGTGATGAAAAACGAATGGGGTATTCATGAACCGGTGAATGGTAACATGGTGGATGAAGAGCAGATTGACCTCGTGCTTGTTCCTTTACTTGCATTTGATGTAAAAGGCAACAGGGTTGGCTATGGTAAAGGTTATTACGATCGTTTTCTCAGCAAGTGCAGGCCCGATACATTAAAAATTGGGTTAAGTTATTTTGAAGCACTTGATTCCATTAGCAACAGCAATGAATTTGATATACCTTTAGATTATTGTATAACGCCGCAACGAGTTTATGAATTTAGCTGATATTACTTTCCAGTCTGTGCGTTTGTTACTGTTCCCGTTTGCATTGATTTACGGCGCAGCGGTTTGGGTGAGGAATAAATTATACGATAAAAACATTCTCAAATCAGTTTCAGTTAACATTCCCATTATTTGTGTTGGAAATTTAAGTGTGGGTGGCACAGGCAAATCGCCCATGGTTGAATATTTGTTGCGTCATCACAACAATGAATTTAAAATTGCCACACTCAGCAGGGGATATAAACGCAAAACAAAAGGTTATGTGCTTGCCGGCGATACAACCACTGCACTTGAAATTGGTGACGAACCTATGCAGTTTCATTTAAAGTTCCCTGAAGTAGCTGTTGCAGTTGGAGAAGAACGGCTGGAAGCTATTCCACAGTTGCTTCACGACAGACCGGAAACACAGGCTATTATTCTTGATGATGGTTTCCAGCACAGGAAAGTAAAAGCAGGATTAAATATTTTATTGACTGATTATAACAATCCTTTCACACGTGATTTCTTTTTACCAACGGGTGATCTGAGAGATGTCCGCAGCAGTTACAAACGTGCTGATGTAATTATCGTTACTAAATGCCAACCCGATCTTACAGAAGGAGAACGGAAGGAAATGCTGGATGAAATCAATCCATTACCTCATCAGCAGGTATTCTTTTCTGCCATTGAATACGGCACTCCCTATCATATTCTTCATCCGCAACAACAGTTTCAGCTGCACAAAAATGTGGAAGTGCTGCTCGTAACCGGTATTGCAAACACTGATCCGTTAAAAAAATATATTCTCGATAATTCCTATACTTACGAAAGCATTACCTACAGCGATCATTACATTTTCACTATTGATGATCTGAAAGAAATAGGGAAGCGTTATAAAAAAATTGATCATCTGGAAAAAGTTGTTATCACTACTGAAAAAGATGCAGTGCGCCTGGTAAAGTTCAGGGAAGAACTGGAGGAATCACCTGTTTATGTTTTGCCAATCAGTCATCGTATCTTGTTTAATGAAGAAAAGAAGCTGCATGAAACCATTCAATCATTTATCAGCAACTTTTCAAAGAAAAATGCACTATGAGTAAAAAATCAAACAAACCAAAAGCCTCATCATCCAAGCGCAAACACAATCTTACTGTTTACAAGGGGGCAATTGAAATTACAAGAAGCGGGATGGGTTATGTAAGTGTTACTGATCTTGAACGGGATATTATTGTTCGTCCGCAACACTTTAATACTGCACTTCACGGCGATACTGTTGAAGTGGAAATTTCCAAACATGGCGATGGCGGAAGAATGGAAGGGCATATAACAAAAATTGTTACCCGCAAACAAACAGAGTTTATTGGTCACATCAGCATACAAAAAAACTACAGCTTTTTTATTCCTGATACCGACAGGCCAATGCCTGATCTGCTGATTCCGGCAGAGAAACTAAACGGCGCTGTTAATGGCGAAAAAGTTGTGGTGAAACTGAATGAATGGGATAAATCAAAACGTGTTCCTGAAGGTGAAGTGCTTGAAAAAATCAGTAAAGAAGATGAGAATGATCTTGCGATGAAACAGATTTTACTGCAGGCAGGATTTTCATTAAGCTTTTCGGATGAAGCAATGGAAAATGCACTGCGTTTTCCTGAAGGAGTAAGTACACAGGAAGCAGATAAACGCAGGGACTTCCGTGATGTTCTCACATTTACAATTGATCCTGTTGATGCAAAAGATTTTGATGATGCTATTTCCATCAAAAAAGGATCAAACGGTTTGTATGAAATTGGTGTACACATTGCCGATGTAAGTTTTTATGTAGAACCGGGAACAGCTTTGGATGATGAAGCTTACGAACGTGCCACATCGGTGTACCTGCCCGACAGAGTTTTGCCTATGTTGCCCGAACGTATTTCAAATGAATTGTGTTCGCTTCGTCCAAATGAAGATAAATACACGTTCTCGGCTGTGTTTAAAATGAGCAGCAAAGGCGAAATAAAAGATGTGTGGCTGGGAAGAACAGTGATACATTCCAACCATCGTTTTACCTATGAACAGGTGCAGGAAATAATTGAAGCAGGCGAAGGTTTGTATAAAGATGAAATTCTGCTACTGAACACACTTGCACAAAAAATGCGTAAAGACCGTTTCAAAAAAGGAGCAATTAATTTCTCATCGCAGGAAGTACGTTTTGTGCTGGATGAAAAGGGCAAACCAATTGGCATTACAGTAAAAGAAAGTAAAGAAGCACATCAGCTCATTGAAGAGTTTATGTTGCTGGCAAACAAACATGTGGCTGAGTACATTGGTAAAATAACGGTAAAAGATAAGCCTGTTCCGTTTCCTTACCGTGTACATGATACGCCTGATGAAGCAAAGCTTGCTCCGTTTATGGTATTCGCAAAAAAGTACGGGCATGTGTTTGATATCTCATCACCCAATAAAATTGCTTCATCGTTTAACCAGATGTTGCAGGATGCACAGGGCAAACCGGAGCAGCATGTATTGGAAGCGCTCGGCATCCGCACGATGGCAAAGGCTGTTTACACCGCTGAAAACATTGGTCACTACGGTTTGGGCTTTGAGCACTATTGTCATTTTACTTCGCCTATCCGCCGTTATCCCGATGTGCTGGTGCATCGTGTATTACAGCAATGCCTGGACAATGATGTTCAGCCCGATAAAAAGATGGAAGCCAAATGCAAGCATTGCAGCGAACGTGAACGTGCAGCAATGGAAAGCGAACGTGCAGCCAACAAATACAAACAGGTTGAATACATGAGCCAATATCTTGGCGAAGAGTTTGATGGTGTGGTAAGTGGTGTGGCTTCATTTGGATTTTGGGTTGAAACAATTGAACATAAATGCGAAGGACTTGTTAGTTTATTTTCGCTGAGCGATTTCGATGATTTCACACATATAGAAGAAGATTATTGCTTGGTTGGAAAACGCAGCGGCAGGTCATTCCGTATGGGCGATAAAGTGACGATTAAAGTGGTCGCAGCTAATTTGGAAAAGCGTCAGCTGGATTATGAACTGGTTCTGGGACATCTTGATTCAACTGAACGAAAAGTGATGAAGACAAGAACTCATTCAGAAAAATCAAGAAAGAGTACTCCAAAATCTTTTGGACAGAGAAAGATGAGGAAGAAGTAGGCAACAGGAGGAAAGAGGTAAGAAGACACAAGAACAGAATAAACAAAAGTATAAATAAAAAGCATGCAGTCTTTTGAACAATTATTACAGCAGTTTGAAGCATATTTCAGCGTAAGGCAATTTCCTGAAGAACCGGCTTCGTTATATGATGCGTCACAATACATTCTCGGTATTGGAGGAAAGCGTGTTCGTCCCGTCATGTGTTTAATGGGAAATGAATTGTTTGACACAATAAAAACTGATGCATGGTATATGGCTTCGGCAATTGAACTGTTTCATAATTTTTCGCTCATTCATGATGATATCATGGATGAAGCACCGCTGCGCAGGGGGAAACCAACTGTTCATTCCATTCACGGAGTAAATACGGCAATACTTGCAGGCGATGTTACACTTACTAAAGCATATGATTGTTTGAGCAAAGTAAATCCCGCTATTCTTCAACCGCTGCTGAATCTGTTTAATAAAACGGCATTAGAGGTTTCTGAAGGTCAGCAGATGGATATGGACTTTGAAAAAAGAGAAACGGTAAGTTTTGATGAATATGTACGAATGATTGAATTAAAAACATCCGTCTTACTTGCTGCAAGTTTAAAGCTGGGCTCAATGATTGGTGGTGCAAGTGTAGGCAATACAGAACATATTTATGAATTTGGCCGTAACCTCGGCATAGCTTTCCAGGTACAGGATGATTATCTGGACGCATTTGGCGATCCTGCAAAATTCGGCAAGCAGGTGGGTGGTGATATCAAAGCCAATAAAAAAACCTTCCTGATGATTTATGCACTGGAATCAGGAACACAAGAACAACAACAGCAGTTACATGAACTGATGAAAACAAACCCGGCTGATAAAGTTGAAAAAGTACTGGCTATTTTCAAAGCAGCTGGTGTGGATGAATGGGCTATGCAGTTAAAGAATCAATATCTGGAAAAAGCCATGCAGCATCTTGAATCAATTGCTGTAATGAGTAAACGGAAAGAGCCGTTGAAAGAGTTAGCCCGGTTTCTTGTACAACGGGATTATTAAAATATCGATCGTAAAATAATCCCTTAAAGATGTAAAAAAACTGGTGATTATAAATGCTGATAAGCATTTTTGGTTTAACATTGCGTAGCCTTTTGAAGAAGTTAACCATGAAGCTAACTGCAACCAGGACTCTTTATTTTCTTTTCTTCCTTTTTTTTTCGGTTGGACTTAAAGCACAATTGAATGCTGATTTCTATATCAGTAACGGACAAGGTTGTGCTCCGTTGAAAGTTGCGTTTACAAATACATCTTCAGGAACATCAGCCAATACAACTTACACATGGAGTTTTGGCAATGGTAATACATCAGTACTTACTAATCCTTCTGCCATTTATTATGCGGAAGGCAATTTTACCGTTACACTAACAATTAAAGAAGGCACACAAACTTCCGTTAAAACAAAACAGGTAAATGTTTATAAAAAACCAACTGCCGATTTTAACTGGTCAGCGTCCAAAGGTTGTTCTGCATTTACAGTCAACTTCAACAGCACATCAACTGCAGGAGATGGTTATCTCTCATCTTATTACTGGGACTTTGGAGACGGCAGCACACAGCAATCTTATGGTTCTTCGGTTAGTCATACTTATCAATCCATTCAAAAAGCATCTGTTACATTAACAGCAACCAACCAGTACGGCTGCTACAGCACAGTCACAAAGAATGATATTATTGAAACCATAGATCCGCTTGTTGCTGATTTCACTGTTGATCAGACAGTGCTTTGCAAAATTTCAGAACAGGTTGCTTTTACCAATAAAAGCAGCGGGCCCGGAACACTTAGTTATCTGTGGGATTTTGGTGATGGAGGTACTTCAACAGAAGTAAATCCAAAGCATGTATTCAACCAGAAAGGAATTTATACAATCAAACTTACAGTTACAAGTTCTGAAGGTTGCGTTACCACAAAAACGTTGAGCAATTATGTAAACGTTGCTTCGTACAAAGCTGATTTTTCAATGAGTGCATCTGAAGTGTGTTCCGGACAGCCTTTACAGATTACAATTCAAAGTTCACCTGCGCCATCACAAACAACCTGGCAAATGGGTGATGGAAACACAAATTATTATACATACAATTTCAGTTATTACTATTATAACAAAGGGGATTATAATATTAAACTCGTTAACAGTTTTGGGAGCTGTAAAGATTCTGTTATAAAAACAGTAAAGGTTAAGCAAACACCTATTGTAAACGGTTTTCTTGATACATTACTTGATAAGTGCGGAGCACCTGCAAAAATACAATTCAGGGATACAACTGCTAATGCGGTTAAATGGGAATGGTCTTTTATGTATGATTATTACAACCCGGTTGTTAACTCTACTCTGCAGAATCCGGTATTTACCTTTCCCAATTCCATTACTTACAATACACAGCTGAAAGTAACCAATACCGAAGGTTGCAGCGCTGTTGCAAGTAAGTATGTTACAGTTACACGTCCGTATGTAAGCATTGGTTATCTTTCCTCAACTGCAAACGGAACCAGTTCCTGTACGCCATTTACTGTAAAATTTAATGCAGGTTCAACTGAGCCCATCGCTAACTACAAATGGACGTTTCCCGGCGGTGTAACATCAACTGACCCTACACCTGAATTTACTTTTTCTACGGTAGGTAGGCACACAGTAACTCTTTTATATACAACTGTGAATGGTTGTACAGGAACTGTGTCTTACGATAACATCAACATCCTGGCAAAAACAGTTGCAGATTTTATTTCAACGTCAGGTACAGAAATCTGTGGTAACACACCAGTACTTTTCAAAAGTACATCAGCTAATCAGCTTTATCCCGGCATATGGATAATTGACGGAAACTATGTCCAGGGAAATTTCACGTATAACAACTTTGACCTGAATTATAAATTCATGACATCAGGCAAACATACAATAACACTGATAGCAACTAATGGTACATGCAGCGACACAATAACAAAAACAGACTATATAAATGTTAAACCTCCTTTTGTAAATATTGCTGATAAAAAACAGGACTGCTCAAACAGGGGAGAAGTAACATTCACAGACGGATCAACACAGGTAAAAAGCTGTCACTGGGACTTTGGTGACAATTCATCTGCAGATTACACATCAGCACAGCCAACCATAAAACATCAATACACTTCATCCGGTTATTATAAAGTAAAGCTCAGTGCTACGAATGATGCCTGCACAGTGAGTGACTCTGTTAATGTAACTGTATTGCTGAAACAAAATCCACAATTATCCTCAGCCTCAACCAATCTTTGTGCTGCTGAAAACCTGAATTATACAATTACCGGCCTTGAAAAAATTCCGGGAATAAATTTATGGAACTATAATTTCTACCGGATTGAATATGGCGATAACAGCCAGTTCTCAGGTTATAATAATACTTCTTATCCCTATTATATTGACAGAATACCATTCAGTGGTTCGCTTAGCGGAGGGCTAAATCCTTCAAAAGATAAGTTGCGGATGATTGTTTATAACAGCAGCAACGGCTGTTATGATACAACCAATTACCTTTCATACAGCATCAAAGGTGCGGTTGCAGCATTTTCCATAGTAGCTGATAAACTATGTTACCAATCGCCTGTTCAATTTATGGATAATTCCACCGTAACCGGCAACAACAAAATCCTTTCCTGGGAATGGAATTTCGGCGATGGCATTACCCAAACCTTTACACAGGGTGGAGCAGTAAGTCACAATTACACAAACCCCGGCGGCTATTATGTTACACTTAAAATAACTGATGCCGGTGGCTGCAGTTCTTCCACAACATCCTATTCAAAATATGTAACGGTCAATGGTCCCAAGGCTGCTTTCTATTCATCAGGAAACAACGTGGCACTTAATACAACGGTTTATTTTTATAACAATACAAACGATTACAACAGCTACAATACACAGTACAAATGGGATTATGGCGATGGCAGCAGCAGCACTGCTTATTATCCTTCACATACCTACACAGCTGCAGGTACCTATACTGTTACATTAACAGCAACTGATCCGCAAACAGGTTGTACTTCTTCAGATACGCAAACAATTACAGTAAAGGATTTTAATACGGCTTTCAGCTTTTCAACTTCTTATATCAGTAACGTTTCCTGCCCACCGGTTGTGGCAAGATTCAATAATACTTCAGTTGGTTATGTAAAAATAAACTGGGATTTTGGTGATGGTACAACAGCTGGTAATGTGAATTACCCTTCACATATTTACACCAAACCGGGAAAGTACTTTGTTAAACTATTTGTATATGGCGAAAATGGTTTAAAAGGTACTTACATCGACTCTGTGATTGTAAAAAACATACAGGCAAGCTTAGAGTTTAATCCTGCGTATGCTTGTGCTTCGCAGCAAATAGATTTCAAAGCAACTGCAGCAACAGGAACAAGCTCATACATGTGGGATTATGGCGATGGTGTTCTGCAATCTTCAACCGACAGTACTGCGTTTCATTTCTATAAATATCCAGGCGTATATAAACCTGTAATTCTTTTGACAAATGCAGATGGTTGTTCTGTACCCGTGTCTTCTCCCGGCAATATTGTAATCGACAGTTTGTCCGTAGGTATTAAAGGAATTCCTTCGCAATTGTGTAACCAGGCGACCATCAATTTCATGTCGGATGTTTACAGCGTTGGAGCATCTCAATCGCCCGATTTTCTTTCTTACAAATGGAACTTTGGAACAGGTAATGCTGCCGATACGTCAAATGAAATGAATCCTTCTTTCATGTTTAATAAACCCGGTACATACATCGTTACACTTTCTGTGCATGCAAAATCGGGTTGTTATAAAGAAGTAACAGAAACACTCGTTGTAAAACAATCATCAAAAGGAACGATTACAGGTCCACTGGATTTATGTCCCGGACAATCAGCACAATTTACAGGTACAGCATCAATCACCAATGGAGTGCAATGGAAATGGGATTTTAAAAACGGGCAAACATCCACCATACAAAATCCATCATCTCAACTATATAATTCAGCAGGTAATTACCTTGTAACACTGGTTGTAAATAACCAGGGCTGTACTGATACAACAACACATTTGTTAACCGTACATCCCGATCCTGTTGTACAGGTTAACCCGGCTTCTGCAACCTTATGTGCAGGCAAAACGGTGCAGTTGAATGCCAGTGGTGGAACTTCTTATCAATGGACTCCTGTAACTGGTTTAAACAATGCACTTGCAGCATCACCCGTTGCATCACCTGCTTCTTCAACAAACTATACGGTTAAAGTAACAACTGATTTTGGTTGCACTAAATCATCTTCAATACAGGTTGATGTTGTGAAGCCGTTCAAATTATCAGCAACAACAGCTTATGCAATCTGCGAAGGAGAAACGGTAAACATTTCTGCAACAGGAGCATCAACATACAAATGGATTAACAACACATTGGGATTAAGTAATACCAATACTTCAACCGTAACAGCTAATCCAGCTTCAACAACATTGTATACGGTTGTTGGATATGATTCGTACGGATGTTTTACCGATACTTCGTTTATAAACGTAACAGTAAACAGTAAACCAACTGTTAATGCTGGCCCTGATATAGAATCATTACCAGGTAAAGCCGTGCCGTTAAATGCAACAGGCAGTAATGATATCAGTAAGTGGATATGGACTCCCTCTGATTATCTCAGTTGTACACAATGCCAGTCGCCCATCAGCACTGCAATTAAAACAACTACTTACATTCTCAAAGTTTTAACTGCACAAAATTGCAGCACTACCGATACTGTAACCGTTAAAATACTTTGTAACGGAAGCCAGATATATGTTCCAAGTGCATTTACGCCAAACAATGATGGCAAGAATGATGTGTTTGGAATTATGGGCAACGGTGCATCGCTTATCAAACATTTTGTGATTTACGACAGATGGGGAAACAAAGTTTTTGAGAAGAAGAATATCAAAGCCGATGACCCCGCTGCTGGTTGGGATGGAACATACAGAAACTTCCAGTCCGAACCCGGTGCATATTCTTATTATGCCGAACTTGTTTGTGATGCTACGGGCGAAATATTTGTCAGAAATGGCACTGTGATACTCATCAGATAAAATTCCATATAGTTTTAGTTTATGTTCATATATTCGGGACAATTCATTTCCCGATTTTTCGCTATTTTGAACTTTTTAAAGCAAATTCTTACATATGGGTAACGGTTTATTCCGCACAAAGAAAATTCAAAACCTAACTGATGCAGATAGTGAAGACGAGCATGTGTACGGCGGATTAAAAAAAGTACTGAATGTAAGGGATCTTACTTTCCTTGGAATTGCAGCCGTAATCGGAGCCGGTATCTTTTCTACCATTGGTTCTGCAGCCTTTCACGGTGGCCCCGGTGTTTCACTCTTATTTGTAATTACAGCTATTACCTGCGGTTTTTCGGCTTTGTGTTATGCAGAATTTGCAAGCCGTATTCCTGTAAGCGGTAGTGCTTACACATATGCATATGTAAGCTTTGGTGAACTCATTGCATGGATCATTGGCTGGGCGTTGATTCTTGAATACGCCATTGGTAATATTGTGGTAGCCATCAGCTGGAGCAGTTATTTCAATAACCTGTTACAAGGTTTACATATTCATTTGCCTTACTGGCTTTCAACCAATCTTTCAACAGCAAAAGAAACTGTTGCAGCCATACATGAGCAGATTGCAAAAGGTGTTACTGCAACTCCCGAAATGCAAAGCATGATTGATGGTTTCAATAATGCTCCTGTATTATTTGGCATAAAGTTTTTCATCAATCTTCCGGCATTTATCATTGTTGCATTAATTACATGGCTGGCTTATATTGGAATGCACGAAAGTAAACGCAGTGCCAATGCAATGGTGGTGTTTAAATTGCTGGTGATTGTTTTTGTAATTGTAATGGGCTTCTTTTATGTTGATTCATCCAACTGGAATCCGTTTATGCCCCATGGCTTTACAGGGGTGCTGCAGGGCGTAAGTGCAGTATTCTATGCCTATATTGGTTTTGATGCCATCAGTACAACTGCTGAAGAATGCAAAGATCCTCAACGTGATTTACCAAGAGGTATGATGTATGCTTTACTCATTTGTACTGTACTTTATATTTTAATTGCATTGGTTTTAACAGGCATGGTTCATTTCAGCGAGTTGAAAGTAGATGATCCGCTGGCTTATGTGTTTGAAAAGCTTGGTTTGAAATGGATTGGTTATATCATCAGCATCAGTGCTGTTGTGGCAACTACCAGTGTATTGCTGGTGTTCCAGCTTGGACAGCCAAGAATATGGATGACGATGAGCCGTGATGGTTTATTACCAAAACAATTTTCAAAAATTCACAAAAAATATCAAACACCTGGTTTTGCAACAATCATAACAGGATTACTTGTTGGTATTCCATCGTTGATTGTACCATCTTCATTGATGACCGATCTTACCAGCATTGGTACTTTGTTTGCTTTTGTGCTTGTATGCCTTGGTGTGTTGTTGTTACCCAAACTGCAGGGCCAGCCCGGTAAGTTTAAACTGCCATACGTCAACGGTCAGTACATTTTACCAGCATTGCTTGCGTTATTCATCTTCCTGTTTCGTGAGCGGATTGTAAATGCAGTAAGCCATATGGGCAATGAGGCTCACCAGGAAATTCTGTTCCTGCTGTTTATTGTTATTGCTGTTGTTATTGCAACCTATACATTCATCAGGAAGTATTCATTGATACCGGTGCTTGGTGCATTGAGTTGTTTATATCTCATGATTGAAATACCGGTTAACAGCTGGTTCTGGTTTTTCATCTGGATGGGTGCTGGGCTGATTATTTATTTCTTCTACGGTTATAAAAAAAGTAAGCTTGCAACACATCAATAATTACATTTGCTGCGAAAATTCTGTTTGCCAATTATATAAATCAATCGTATGGCTTTAACCCGCAAGATGTCAGTAAGGAAAAGGATTGCACTTGTTGCACATGATAACCGTAAAACAGATTTAATCGATTGGGCTTTTTACAATCGTGTGGCATTAACCAAGCATGAACTGTTTGCAACAGGCACAACAGGTAAGCTGCTGGAAGATAAACTGGATCGTCCAGTAACAAAATTACTCAGCGGCCCGCTGGGAGGCGATCAACAAATAGGAGCGTTAATTGCCGAAGGAAAAATTGATGTACTTGTGTTCTTCTGGGATCCCATGGAAGCACAGCCACATGATCCTGATGTAAAAGCATTGTTACGCCTGGCTGTAACCTGGAATATTCCCATTGCATCCGACCGTGCTACTGCCGATTTTATTTTTACTTCTCCCATGATTCTCCAGGAGTATGAAACAAAGCTGGAAGATTACTCCCAGTATTTAAAAAGAGAAATCAAACATTAACTGTTTCAACAAAACATACAAGGCCTGTAAGATTTGAAAACCTTACAGGCTTTTTTCATCTCATTACTTCATACATGGTGCATAATTAGTGCTTGCTTTTAACGAAAAAGCGTTGTAACTTTTACATACGTTCTTTCACACTAAAACGCATTTTATGAATTTCGTACAACGCATTGAAAAATGGGGCGATGCTCATCACCCGAAATGGATTGACATTATCCGTATTGCTTTGGGCGGCATTCTTGTAATCAGGGGATTTCAGTACATCAACAATATGACTGAAATAACCAACTTGGTCGGCAAGGCACCATTTGTTAATCTGTTTTCTGTAAGTTTTGTTTCACACTACGTCATATTTGCACACCTTATTGGAGGTGCACTTGTTATGACAGGCTTGTTAACTCGTATGGCTGCAGTTGTGCAGGTACCTGTTTTACTTGGTGCTGTTATTTTTATCAACTCATCTGGCGGACTTTTTCATTCTGATTCTGAGTTGTGGTTTTCTGTTCTCATTCTTATTCTGTTGGTATTCTTTGCTGTTGAAGGCAGTGGCCCAATCAGCATTGATGAATGGATGAAAACACACAACGATGAACGTCCGCACAAACATAAATGGGAATAAAGTCCCAGTGGTGTGTTAGGAATACCCCGGCTTCAAATTCTGAACGAGGCAGTTGTTGATCAGATTTTGTTCAGCCGGGGTTATTTTTGCAGCATAATCAATGTGTAATACCAATAGAAACACTGATTGAACGGATGAGGCAGATTTTATTGATTTGTTTTTGTCAGGGATCAGCAGTGCAGAAAAGAAATTCGTGCAATTCGTTTTAATTCGTGTAATTCGTATTGCAAATTCGTGTTATAAAAAATTGTATTTAATAAAATGAAATTTCAGATAGGCGATAAAGTATTAATCATTCATTCAAACGAAGAAGGTGAAGTAGTGGATATCATCAACAAGAAAATGGTAACTGTTGATGTGGGGGGAGTGCAGTTCCCTGTTTATACCGATCAGATTGAACATCCATATTATAAACGATTTACTGAGAAAAAGGGTGAACTTCCCAAACCACAGAAAAAGTATGTTGACAATGTAAAAAAAGAAAAAGGCTCAAACATTAAAAACTACCAGGTAGGCGAGGGGATATGGATTGCTTTTTTGCCTGTATTTGATAAAGATATATTTGATGATGATGTGGTGGATTATTTCCGCATTTATTTAGTGAATAACACCGATACAGCTTTTAAGTTTGATTACCACCTGCGTTATACCGGCGATAGTGAGTTTAACTTAAAGAATGAATTGCTTCCGTACAACGATTTTTATATTCATGATGTGGAGTTTGAAAAACTGAATGATGCTCCACGATTTGATTTTGAATTCAGTCTTGCAGAACCCGATAAAAAGAAAGCCGATTATTTTGAAGCATCGCTGAAGCTGAAAGCAAAGCAACTGTTTAACCGCATTGAAGAAATGCTGAAAAAACAGGAAGCCAGTTTCTCTTATCAACTGATGGAAACTTATCCCGACAAAGTAGACAAGGAAAAAGTGGACATGAGTAAGTTAACAGCAGCCGGTTTTAAAGTGTACGATGCCAGCAAGGCAAGGCAGCATATACCACCTGCACGATCAGTGGTTGATCTGCACATTGAAAAGATCAGCAACAACTGGAAACAACTCAACAATTTTGAAATACTCACGGCGCAGCTGAATGAGTTTGAAAAGTATTACGAGCTAGCGGTGCTGCATCATCTTCCATCCATGATTTTTATACACGGTGTGGGCGAAGGAAGACTGAGAGATGAAATACATGATTTGCTGCGGATGAAAACGGAAGTAACATCCTTTGTAAACCAGTACCATCCCTTGTATGGTTACGGAGCTACAGAAGTGTTTTTTCAGTTTAAGAAATGAGGGAGAGTTGTAAGTAGTAAGTGATAGGTTGTAAGTGATGTGTTGAAACCCCGTCAGCAGTTGCAAACCCTGATGGCGGTTGAATTGAAGGAATACATTACAGCTCTGACGAGATTTTTTATACTTTATTAAAAAAGTTAAATTCAACAATTGTGCATGAGTTGTTGGTCGGGAGACACAACAATGGCGACTGTAAATTTTTACTTCAACAATTGAAAAGAAGATGAAGAATACCCGTAAAATTTTTAGAAGACAGAGCATAAAAAAACAATTTATCATTCTTGGAGTACTGTTTTTTAATGCTGCAGTACCTAAATGCCAGTCCAGTTATACTGATTTATTAAACATGGGTATTAAAATACCCGGGCATTTTATTTACAAAGAACCAATAAAATCAATCAGTCTTAGTAGGCAAGACATAATTGACTACTGCTGTTATGGCATTACCGAAAATTCAACGCCCGTTGATACAACTATTTTATTTGAAATGATTGATAATAATAAATCAGCAGATACAGCTATTTGGACGGATACTGAAATTAATAATTATTATTTACTTGAAAATGGATATATAAATCCATATAAGTTCATTGATGAAAAACTAAAACAAACTGATCTGCTTTCAAGGGAATATTTTTTTGAACAGATTGAAACTATTAACAACCCTGATAACTGTGCTAAAGGTATTTGCAAAGTATCCAGACCTTTGTTCGATAAGTCACAAGATTATGCAATAATGCAATTTCAATATACTAACTGCAGAAATGAAGGTTATTTTGTAATCAAATTATTTAGGAAGGTAAACCAGGTTTGGCAAAAAGGTTTGATAATAAAAGAATGGAGAACTTCTTTAGTATATTAAAAGATATGGGAATGGGAGTTACTGGTAAGCAATGGCAGCCGCTTATGAATAGAACTTAATAAATGATGTCAACAAAGGAAAAGGCACTTTTGGCTAAAGCCGCATCAGTCTTTCCTTTATTGCCCCGCCTTTAAAGGCGGGGCAATGAATACATACCAGTCATGGGCTTTAGCCCAAAAAAAGTTCTCCATCTGTTTCTCTTCAATTCAGCATTCACCAGTTAAAGCTGTCTGACGTTTTCAACGTCCTGACACCAGCCCCTGACAATCAGACTGCTTGCGAAAAATCTATGTGTTAAACATTTTTTTTCCTGCCAATATCCTTACCAACCGGAATAACATTACCAACTTAACTTTCAACTTCAGTGCTGCATTCATTCTTTCCCGCACCATTCAATTCCTCTTCCTAATCAAACCAATATCACAATCCTCGACAGCATGTCGCTGTACACCAACTGACCTCTTGTACCCACCACACCCACACGGCAATAATACCGCACACCTGCCTGCAGGTTACTGATGATTATTTTACGGCTGCTGCTGGCAAGGCTTATCCAGCCCTGTGTTTGTAACGATGCATCGGTTGTAAACTCATGCAGGTAAGCCGTAGCGCCCTTTACACGGTTCACCATTAATTCAAGATCGCCGCTGTTTACACCATTCACCACACGAAAATTTTCAGGCTTGCCTATAACTACAGCCGACTGTTCTTTTGTAAGCGAAAACCCCGAAGTTAATATTGCACTTATATCGCCACCCGAAGCAAAGTTTACATAACTGCCAATATTGCGCAGCACATCAATTAACTGCAAACGCCTGCTATTTTTTTCAGCAATGGCACTGCGGTTTCCTGTTTTTGCACTTACCAGCGCCTCACTGTAAGCAACCGCTGCGGCAGAAAGAACGGCAATTGACGGAACAGGCGAGGGGAAGAGTGTATTACCTGTAAGATTGCTGATGATGTTATTTACTTTCGATTCAAGATCACCATCGGTATAACGGTTGAAGCTGAGCGATACACGTTGCATTTTTCAATAGATTTTCGGTTTGTTAAAATACGGCTGCATTTGCACAGCCATTAGCAGCAACAAAGAAATTAAAGACAATTGAAAAAGTCAATACCCCAACAGGTATTGACATTGTACTTAAAAAACAGTATGTACCAATGAAGCAGATGCCATTTTAACCAGCCGCTTTTTGCTGAAAAGGGAAAGAAAAAGCAAAACCCATCATTTTTATAAGTAATACTACGGCAGCCTGTTTTCGCACAACTGCCCTTTTTTTCCGTAAAACTTTTATCAGCAGTCGTGAAATGTTCTTCATTGTTCAGTACACAACGGTCATTGTTCAGCAAACAACAGCAATTGTTCAGTGAACAATGCTCAATGTTGAACGAACAACAGCCATTGTTTGGTGAACTACAGTCACTGTTCAGTAAACAACAACTATTGTTCAGTGAGCAACGCTTATTGTTCAGCAAACAACAGGCATTGTTTGGTGAACGAAAGCCATTGTTCAGTGAGCGGGAAGCATTGTTGAGCGGGTAAAAGCAGTTGTTGCAGGGGAGGAGTAAAGAAAGAAGAAGGAAGACCCCGTATGTGGTTGTAACCCTTACGGCGGTTAAAAAAGAAGAGCTTTGTACAATAGCCGGTTTAAACTTTTAGAAACGTTTGCATATATATGCGAAAAAATTGTATTGGCGAAAGTTTTTCCTGGCAAAACAATACAAAAAGCAGATTGATAATGAGGCAGTAAGTATTAAAAAGCGAAAGTTTGGAAATGGAAAAGTTTCGTAAATTTATGCGTTGTGCGTCATGCTTGACACTTTGTAGCAAAGTTTATTTCACCTGAAATGATAATAAAGAATTTGATTCGACAAAATAAAAAAAATGGAGTAAGCCGAAAATCCAATAAAGAGTAGGCGAAAAAAAATTAATTTACACTATGTACAGAAAGCAATTTTTTTTATCGTTATCCTTCTTGTTTATTTTATCTACGGTTGCTTTTTCTCAAACAACTATCAAACAAAAATCTTCAAATAGGTTAAGTTTAAAAAGTTTAAAACTTTCGATTCAAGTTGACACTTCAACGAATTCGTATTTTTATATTAACGATGATATGCTGGTTGTTCAATTCAAGAAAGATTATTTTTTTGAATTATTGTTAACTAACGAACCGTCTAAAATAAAGGAATTAAAATCAGAATTCAGGAATGATGAATTCCCTCAGACCATTGACAATAAACATGAACTGGTAAAGTACTCAGACTCTTCTTCTTTCAAATTAAATGGGGTTACGTTTTGGAAAGTGAGGAAAAGTTGGCGTCCAGTACCCACATATTGGACTGAGATGTACGAGAAGAAAAAACTTAATAGTCAACAATTAACAGACTATGTTAATAGCGACAAACAAAGTTGGCAGAAAAGCAATAGTGCAATAATATACTATGGCGAAAATCCAAAAACTAAAAATTTGTTTTTGTTATCAGGGGGATTTCGAAACGAAGGAGAATTGCCTACTGATTTTGAAGAACGACTGAAAAAGATTGTTTTAAGTATAAAACTTTTGTGACGACATTAATCAAGAGATAGCACGAACGCACAACAAATGTATTTGCAATAGCAGGGCTTGACGGAAGAACAATCAGCAGCAATCTTTAATCAGCTTCAGCTACCGGCTGACGGAAAATTTTCAGCGACAAAATGTATCTTCAACTTTTAAAACAATAAGCGGCTTTGGTACCGGCGGACGGAATGACTAATATCCTGCCATCGCAAATACTTGACCGTTGTAGGCAATCCCGACGCAGCACTCTTCACATTCAGCATGTCATAAATAAACCATGAAACGAGATTTAAAAATCTTACTGACTTTGCTTTTGGCTTCAATTTTTATAAGCTCCTGTAAGAAGCAAGCACCCGTTTGCACGGGAAATTGTGGGACAATTAATGCAAACGGAAGTGTAATTAATAAACTGACAGCTACAAGCGCATCGGGTGTTCCGGTTTCTTTAAGTTGGGTAAAGTTTGTCGGTGGCTTTTCTCAGAGCGAAGTCATAGCAACTGTAAATTCTAAAACTGATGGCTCATTTAACTTTACCTCAAACATTGACACGACATATTTTTCCAAAGGGTATTTCCTTTCGTTAAGTGTTGGTAAAAGCAATGACTATATAATCTTAGGATATTCAGGTGTTATAGAAACCAGAACATATTCTTTTGACCAAAACGCTTTTCAAGCGAAGCAATTTGAAGTTTACAAAAAGGCAAATCTTAAAATAAGATTACACCGGACGCTGAATGACAATTTCAAGAGTTACGCAATAACCCACTTCAATGTCACTGACTTTTCTTTGTATGATTATAACGTTCAATCACCACAAGAAGTAATTGACAGAAATACAAGCGAGCTAAATGTGGAAACGGTTGCCGATGTCTATACAAAGATTAAGACCCTGAAAACGTTTGCCAATGGTACATCAACCGCTACCCTTGACTCTGTAAAATGCACGCCTAATTCGCCCGGCATTTATGACGTTAACTTCTAATGGGCAGCCTACAACATCAGTTTGCTGCAATAGCGGCTTGACGAACAAAGGCTCGACATCAGGATCTTTAATGAACTAAGTTCTAAATTTAAGCTGACGAAACACAGACTTCCGCTACTGACAGCAAGCTGTGAGCCGTTATGTGCAATTTTAAAGACCTACTATGATAGACTGGAAACCTATATCAGAAGTTGAACTTTACGATCAAATTCAAAAGACAGAAATCGACTTAAATGGAGATCTTTGGAACTTTTGGCAATTGATTAAAATTGACCCCGCAAAGTGGACAGAGAAGAATTATGGCGACAAAGGTGGAGGCTTTTGGGTTGTTGCAATTTGTGGAACAAAAATTATTTGGTACAACGATATTGAAGAAGGCTTCAATATTTCTTCCTATAAAACATACGGACAAATAGAAGGATACTATTGTAATCAAGACGACCTGAGTGCGGCTTTAACTCGACTATTTGACTTGATAAAATTTGGTGGAGAAATAATTGGGCAAGCTGGGCCACCACTAAACCTGACATAAAAACTGCACATAACATCGGTATTGCCAAAAGTGGGGCTTGACAAACTAAATTTCAGCAGTTGTATGTAACCCCCATATAGTCCAAGTATGCCACTCCAAATAGCAAGAATAAACCTACAGAGTGCTGGCGCAAGAATTAGGCTGAGCAAAAGAGCGCAGGCTTCTTGTGCCTGAAGAACAGGAAGTTTATCTTTTTTGCCGCTGTTGGTATTGCTGCTAAATAAAACCACCACAGCCATTGTTGTGTGTTTTCACCATAGTCGTTAACTTAACGATTTATAATTGACAGACAATGTTTCATAATGCGTTGTTTTATTGAAATTCTTATGCGTGATACAACATTAAGTGGCAACCGGTTTGACTATTTATGGCATAAGACTAATCAAGGTATTGACACCATTTTAAAAGATAATTTTCAATTACCAGCTTTTCTTATTGACAGTAGTTTAGCAGCCTTTTGTGATAGTTTACTACTCTTTGACTCTAACAGTGATAAAATCCATTTAACAAGTTGGCCAGAGAAAAAGATTTCAAGTCTTACAAAGAAAAATATACGGTTGTTTATTGGCTATATTGATGATAAAAAAGACAAAAATGTAGTTATTCAATTTATTTCATTAAAAGAATTTAAAAAGTACCGACATATATATTCTGAACAACTATTTCTTGTTGTACCCAGAAAAGAACTACATTTTGTAATCATTAATCTTGGTCAATAATAATTTGATCAAATGAAAAAAGTTCAACTACGTTATTACCGTACAAGAGTGCGACGCCAATGCAGCCACATAGCAGTACTAAACCCTGCTTCATAATAGTTCTTATTCGTACATTTGCTGTTGCTGCAAGCTAAGCTATCGTGGCGCCAATGGCGCCAAGGAAAGTCCGGACAGCACAGAGCAACGTACCGGTGAAGAGCCGGGTGGCGCCAAAAGCGCCAACAGAAAGTGCCACAGAAAATAACTACCACGCCACAAGCGTGGAAAAGGTGAAAATGTGAGGTAAGAGCTCACAACTTTTTATGGTAACATACGAAGTGGGTAAACCTTGCGTGCTGAAATGCCACATAAACCGTCGCCTGAGAGCGGCTCGTTCGATGACGGAGGGTAGGCAGATTGATCCCGTTGCGTAAGTTGCGGGACAGATAAATGATAGCTCACGACAAAATCCGGCTTACAGGTTTGCAGTAATTTTTATATCGGGGTGTGCGTTGCATGCCCCGACCTTTTTTATACATACCGTTCTTTATAGATCTGCAGGTGGTGTGTAACATGCCCCACCAAAATATAACCAAGTGCATTAACAGTTACAAGATGATCGTTGAGGCGGGCTTTTTTATTAAGATCGTTTTCAGTAAAATTTTCAAAAAGGAATGTGGTTGATTTGCGTACTGCAAGCATTTCCTGCCGCAGCGAATCAATTGTGCGGTTTTGCACATTGGCAGCTTTGGCAAAAATATTTTCATCAAAACTGGTGAGTGGTTGTGAACTGTCTCTTGCAAACCAAAGTGCTCTGAAAGCAAATACCCTTTCGGTATCAATGATGTGCTGAAGTAATTGCTTTACCGTCCATTTACCTTCTGCATACGCATAATCGGCTTTTGATTCAGGTATTGATGTAAGAAAATCTTCGAGCAGTTTTTGCTGGTTGTTTAAAGCAAGGTTCAGGTCATCTTCCTTTACGCTCATTACATAATGTGCGCTGAATAATGAGTAATCAGTTGAATTTGGCCTTGGCATATTTCTCAAATTGGAAGGTGAAAGTAAAGAATAAATTCAAGTTTAAACAAAATGGCCACGAATACACGAATAAACGGAAAATCATACGTGCATCCGTGGCTACCTGTTTTTAAATTTTATCCTTTTCTTTTTTTCTTCACTTTAGGTTTGGGAGCAGGAGTGGGTGTAACAGATTTGTTACGTTCGCCCTTGAGCGTAGCAGCAACCTTGATTGATTCGTACGCATTGATGATTCCGCCTGTGCGGCTGAAATCAGCAAAATCTTCTTTTGTTTCAGCGCCGGGTTTGGTTACTTCTGTCTTTGGATTCTGTGCACCTTTTTCAATGCAATACTTCACCTGTTCAGCAGTAAGATCTGGGTAGTATTGAAGAATAAATGCAGCTAAACCTGCCACAACAGGACTTGCCATACTTGTTCCCTGTGCAAAGCCATAGGTATTACCGCCTGGAACTGTTGAATAGATTTTTACACCAGGTGCAAATACATCCACTTCCTTTTTACCATAGTTGCTGAAATCAGCAGCGAGTCCACCTGTTTTAGGATCGCCGCTTGCACCAACAGTAATAAAGTTGGGTGCTTTCATTTTTGTATCGGCAAATATTGGGTTGGGATAGTTTTCTGTACTGTCAACATTTTTTCCATCGTTACCTGCAGCATGTACCAACAATACACCTTTGCTTTGCGCATAACGTACAGCATCATCCACCCATTTCTTTTGTGGTGAAAAGCTTTTACCAAAACTCATGTTGATGATTTTTGCACCATTATCAACTGCATAGCGAATTGCAAGTGCAATATCTTTATCGTGTTCATCACCATCGGGCACTGCACGTATCATCATAATACGCACATCAGATGCAACACCATCCATACCAATTCCATTATTACGCACTGCACCAATAATACCGCTTACATGTGTGCCGTGGAATGGTGTATTCGCCATTACATCGGGGTTACCATAGTAACGGTCGTTGAAATCATCGTAATTATCTTTTACAATTTCGCCCCTGAAATCTTTTGGTGCAACTGTTGGGCCATCGGCTTTCTTTTCCTGGCCTTTGTAGTAGCTGGTAAATTCTTCCATGAGGAAATGATTGGTTACATCCATCATATCAAAACCTTTAAACAATGCAAACATGGTTGATTTTGCATCTGACTCTTTTGAGTTGGTTGGTTTGAATGTGATCAGATCGTTACCGGTATATTCTTTCTTAAACTTAACCTGCAAAATACTGTCGGCATCGCCTGACTTCCTGTACAAACCACGAAGAAACAACACCTGCGACTGTGCTTCGGTTGATCCGTTTTCAATATCAGCCTTTGCTTTTTTATACAAAGCATATTCTTCTTTTTCCTTTGCTGATAACTTCGATTCATCCACATTACCGCCATATTTAGCTTTTAATGAATGATAAATGCGGGCAGCTTCGTACGAATCTTCGCCAACATTTCTTCCATCTTTATTACCAAGAAAATTCCATCCATACACATCATCTACATAACCATTCTTATCATCATCAATTCCGTTGCCGGGAATTTCTTTGGGATTATGCCAGAGAATAGATTTGAGATCTTCGTGAAGGGTATCAACACCACTGTCGATAATGGCTACAATAACCGTAGTGCTTTTTTTGTTTTTTACAAATTCATAGGCTTGCTGCATGCTGATGCCATAATAACCATCGGCGGTTTTATCTTTCAGATGCCAGCCTTTAAACTCATCATCTTTAGCTGCTGTTTGCGCAAAAGAAAAGGATGCGGACAGGGTAAAAATTCCTAACGCAATAAGGATTTTGTTTGATCTGTTCATTTACACTTTTTTATATAATTGTAAAATTGCAGGAAAGCATTGAATCTGAAATACCGTTTAGCCACATTTTACAGTTTTTTCAGTAAAACGGTGCCTGCTGAACTTACAGATCGAATTTAATGCCTTGTGCCAACGGTAAATCAGACGAATAATTGATGGTATTGGTTTGCCGGCGCATATAATTTTTCCATGCATCGCTGCCGCTTTCCCTGCCACCGCCTGTTTCTTTTTCGCCACCAAAAGCACCGCCAATTTCTGCACCGCTTGTTCCGATGTTGACGTTGGCAATGCCGCAATCGCTTCCTGCAGCCGAAAGAAACTGTTCAGCTTCCCGGAGATTTAATGTCATGATGGAAGATGATAATCCCTGCGGAACTTCATTCTGTATGGCAATGGCTTCATCAATTGTTTTGTATTTGAGCAGATACAGGATAGGCGCAAAGGTTTCGTGCTGCACGATTTTGAAATGCGGTTTTACCTCGGCAATACAGGGCTTTACATAACAACCGCTTTCGTAACCTATGCCATCAAGCACACCGCCTTCTACAATAAAATGACCACCTTCTGCCTTACACTGTTCAATTGAAAACAGGTAAGCATTCACTGCATCTTTATCAATGAGCGGGCCTACATGATTGCTTTCATTCAGCGGATCGCCAATGCTCAGCTGTTTGTACGCAGCAATGAGCTTTTCTTTTACTGTATCATAAATGCTTTCGTGAATAATTAATCTGCGTGTTGTGGTGCAACGCTGACCAGCTGTGCCAACAGCACCAAACAAAGCACCACGTATGGCAATATTCAGATCGGCATGTTCGCTGATGATGATGGCATTGTTACCACCAAGTTCTAACAAACTTCTGCCCAAACGTTCAGCAACAGCTGCACCAACAGCTTTTCCCATTCTTGTACTTCCGGTTGCAGATACCAACGGAATGCGCTGATCATGGCTCATCCATTCGCCGGTTTCTCTTCCTCCTGCAATTAAACAGCTTACACCTTCAGGTACATTATTTCTTGCAAATACTTCGGCAATAATCTGCTGACAGGCAATGCCGCACAACGGAACTTTTTCGCTGGGCTTCCACACACATACATCACCACAAACCCACGCAAGCATACTGTTCCAGCTCCATACTGCTACAGGAAAATTAAATGCTGAAATAATTCCTGTAATTCCCAACGGATGCCACTGCTCGTACATGCGGTGCAGCGGACGTTCACTGTGCATGGTTAAACCATGAAGCTGGCGGGAGAGGCCAACAGCAAAGTCGCAGATATCGATCATTTCCTGCACTTCACCATAACCTTCCTGCAAACTTTTACCCATTTCATACGAAACAAGTTTGCCCAATGCTTCTTTCTTTGCACGTAAAGCTTCACCAACCTGGCGTACAATTTCACCACGCTTAGGTGCAGGCCATGTACGCCATATTTTAAATGCTTCTTCTGCTTTCTTTATGACTGTTTCATACGCTTCTTTATCTGCAAGTGTAACAGTGGCAATTGATTTTCCATCAACAGGAGAGAAGGAGGTGATGGTTTCGCCATTTGATTTCAACCAGTTTTCACCTGTTGAAATTCCGGAGTTTTCATGTTTAATTCCAAGATGTCTTAAAATATCAAGCATAGCAATCGGTTTATAATAATGTAAATATCCTGAAAACTTTTTCAGCGATAAAAACCTTTTTGTGGAAAGGAATGTGATTGGGAAAGAAAAAAACGGAGAGATGTTTTAAGGAAAAAAAAAGCCGCCAGCTGTTTAGAAAGCTGGCGGCGTTATGCATAATTATAATGAAATTTTTATACCACCCATGAGCCACCTGTTGGGCATAACGGTACCAAGTATATCGCTGTAACGTTTGTTGAACAGGTTATCGGCCTGAACAAAGATTCCCAGCTTATCATCCATGAAATGAGCTTCGGCTCTTGCATTCAGTAAGAAATAATCTTTGCTGATCTGTACAAAAGCTGCATTACCTGTTTGTGGTGTACGTTGTTTGTACAAACCATTTAATGCAATACTTATGAGTTTATAACGGTATTGCAAACTATAGTTGAACAAAAACTTTGCATGACTGGATACATATAACGATGGTACGGTATCGCTGCTTGTACTTTTCATCCACACTGCACCTAATGCAATGTTGATGTTGTGATGAGCAGCAAAACTTTTATTATACTGAATATCTGTTTCAACACCTCTTGTATTTACTTTCTCAATATTCTTTGCCAGACTGTAAATACCACCCGGAGCAAGATTATCTTTTCTCGGCATATCAGCATAAGCTGTATTTACATAATCAATCAACCCATTGTGATAACGCTGAAACCAGCCAGCAGAAATCTTCAATGCATCGCAGGCAAAGTAATCAGCACCTGCTTCATAGCTGAAAGATGATTCTGCTTCAAGATCAGGATTACCAATGCGGCTTCCAGAAGACACAAATGAAGGCTGGTAGTTGTTATAACGTTCAGTGAAGTCAGCATCTCTTGTGCTGCGGCCTGCACTTCCTCTTAATCTTAATTTTTCATAACGGTAAGAAAGATTCAGTTGCGGCACCAGTTCCCAACCTGCACGTTCATTCCAGTCAACACGTACTGCAGGACTGAAATTAAAATGCTCCGATAATTCCTGGTTGTAAACAACAAACAAACCTGTTGCCGCAATGCTGTGATCGCCCCTGTTGTTTGATTTTACGCTGCGTTCAATAAACTGTGCGCCCGAAGTAAGTGTTGCTTTATCGCTTACTTTATAACTGTACAAAGCAAGGGCCTGGTAAATATTTGAACGATTTGTGTTTGCTGCTGTTGCTTTGCGGAACTGGTATTTATCTGATGCATCTTTTGCACCTGCATCAAATGAGAAACGATGTTTTTCTTTTTGATAGGTATAGTTGAGGTGATGCCATCTGCTGATCACTCTCTCTGTTGCACTGTCACTTAAAAAGTTTGTATAAAAATTCTGTGCATTGAAATTTCTGTCATCATATCCAAAACGGTAAGCAATACTTGCATTGTTACTTACATATTGTTTAGCTGATAATGAAACGGTTGTTAAATTAAAAAAACCGTTGGTGCCACGTAACGGCTGGCCATCAGTAACATTCTGCAGCACACCACCGGATACTGCAGTTTTATTTTTCTGCCACACAAATCCTGCCTGTGCATTCCGCAATCCATAATCACCAGCTGTAACTTGTCCATTGAGTTGCTTTTGCTGTTTTCCTTTTTGTGCAGCAAATGTTTTGGTGATGATATGTACCACACCGCCAACAGCTTCCGTACCATAAATAGCAGAAGAAGCGCCTTTCAGAATTTCAATATGATCAATTTCTGCAGGAGAGATAGGAATGTATGAATTGAAATGACCAGTTAACGGATCATTCAAACGGATTCCATCAAGAATAATCAACACCTGCTGAAATGTACCACCACGAATGGTGATGTTGCTCTGTGTTCCCATTGGGCCACGGCTCTGTACTTCAATACCCGGTAAATAACGGATCAATTCATCAACAGAGTTAACAGGTAATTTGCTGAGCTCTTCTCCTTTAATCAACAGAATATTACGGCCGGTTTTAGATGCACTTAAAGGTGTTACACTTGCTGTAACAGTTATGGGATCAAGTTCAATTTGTTTTTCCTGTGCTGAAGAATATATAAGAATGAATAAAAAAAGTGTTGTAAAAAAAAGTTTTATTGAATTCATGTGTGATGAGTTAAGTTATTTGGTTAAACTGTTTACATAAAAACATTCATTAGTATAAGCATGATTTTTTTTATGCTGTTTCAAGTTATTGTTTCGTTTGGCGGGCAAAGATAGGAGAGGATAGATGTAAATCATCAGAAACAATGTCATGATATTGTTGAGATAAACACGAAATGTGTAAAACTATTTTACACATTCACTATGCAACCGGTTTAACTATAACATTATCAATACGATTCATTTTCATTGGGAAAATCGTTACTCTTAACATCTTTGATGTATTGCTGCACTGCTCCTGTAATTAATGGGTGCAGGTTAAGATACTGACGGAGAAAACGTGGTTTGAATTCAGTATTAATACCAAGCATATCATGCATTACCAATACTTGTCCATCACAATAACCACCGGCACCGATGCCAATAGTTGGGATATGCAAACTTTGTGAAACTTCTTTTGCCAGTGTTGCAGGAATTTTTTCCAAAACAGTTGCAAAGCATCCGGCTTCCTGCAACAGCAATGCATCGTTGCGCAATTTATCAGCTTCAGCTTCTTCCTTTGCACGAACAGTATATGTTCCGAATTTATATATCGATTGAGGAGTTAATCCTAAATGACCCATTACAGGAATACCAGCTGCAACAATGCGTTTAATGGAATCAACTGCTTCTTCACCACCTTCTAACTTAATTGCATGTGCACCTGTTTCTTTCATAATACGTATAGCAGAAGCAAGTGCAATGTCTGAATTGGATTGATAAGTACCGAAAGGAAGATCAACCACAACAAGACAACGGTTTATTGCACGTATTACAGACTGTGCATGATAAATCATCTGATCGAGTGTAATAGGTAATGTTGTTTCATGACCTGCCATTACATTACTTGCACTATCGCCAACAAGAATAATATCAATTCCTGCTGCATCAAAAATTCCTGCAAATGAATAATCGTAAGCAGTGAGCATGGAAATTTTTTCACCAGATGCTTTCATTTTCTGAAGCGTGTTGGTGGTAATGCGTTTTACTTCTTTATTCACTGACATGGAAAAAAATTGAAGAGATGAAAGTTGCTACAAAATTACAGTTGATGAATCAAACTTCTTCTTTTTTACTTCATCATATAGAATGTGAACAAGACCATCGGCCAAACCGATCTTTGGAACATATATATTTTCTGTATCTGTCCAGCGCATTACATTAATATAAATCTGCAATGCAGGAACAATTACATCGGCCCTGTCTTCACGAAGCTTGTGAATTTTTATACGTTCATCAATTGTAAGAATACTCAGCTCTTTATAAAAATCACGAAGTAATTCAAGTGATAGCGGCTTCCCATCTTTTCGTTTTGACAAGGAAAATACTTTGTTAATATTTCCACCTGAGCCTATTGCAATAATATCGCTGTGCCCCTTTGTACTGATCTTCAGGAAATTTTTCATCTCATCCCATTGCTTTTCTTCCACCAATCCTTTCAGTAAACGGATTGTTCCGATATTGAACGATTCCTTGAAAATTAATTTCCCCCCGCTAAAGAAAGTGAGTTCTGTACTTCCGCCGCCTACATCAATGTAGAGGTAGGAGTGATCTTTTTCTAAATTTTCAGCAATATGATTTTCGTAAATAAAAGAAGCTTCTTCATCTCCACTGATAACCTTGATTTCAATACCTGTTTCCAGTTTTACTTTGCGGATGATTTCAGGAGCATTCTTAGCATCACGCATAGCAGATGTTGCACAAGCTTTTACATAATTAACATCATAAATACTCAGCAGGTGTTTGTATGCTTTAATTGTTTCAACAACTTTGTTGATTTTTGTTTTGGGAATATCACCCGTTTCAAACACATCAAATCCTAAACGCAGGGGAACACGTACCAGGTTAAGTTTATTAAACTGTGGCTGAGATTTACCATTTTCAACTACTTCTGTAATCAGCAGTCTTGCTGCGTTACTTCCTATATCAATTGCTGCCAGTTTCAATTTGTTTCGGATTTTTTTGATTGAGATAATTGTAAATTTCAACCTGCGAACGAATTGTTTTTCCCTTACGTTTCACATATTTATTTTCCAGGTCGTTATCCAATATTCTCGCTTTCACATTATCTTTCAGCTGGATGTTTACATAATCAATCAATTCCTGTTTAATTGAAGCATTTGTAATTTCTGCAGCTGCTTCAATGCGGTGGTCAAGATTACGAACCATCCAGTCGGCCGAAGATAGATAAACTTTTGGTTTACCATTGTTGTGAAATATCAACACACGGCTGTGTTCGAGGTACTGATCAACAATACTGATGGCTGTTGGATCTTTCCTGAACTTTTTGTTTTCGGTAAGCATACAGAAAATACCCCGTACAATTAATTTTATTTCAACTCCTGCTTTCGCTGCTTCATACAATTTTTCAATCAACAGATCATCGCTGAGACTGTTCATCTTCAGTATCATTGATGCAGGTACTTTTTTTCTTGCGTTCCTGATTTCTGTATCAATCAATTTCAGCAATTGCCTGCGCATTCCTGTTGGGCAAACTACCAATGCTTTACATTGACGCAGCAACTTCATCCGGCTAATCAAAGGTTTATCGAGGTAGCTGAAAATACGGTTAATGTCGGCCATGATCTTACGGTTGCAGGTAAGTAAACAATGATCGCCATATACTTTCGCTGTTCCTTCATTTAAATTTCCTGTACTTACAAAGCCATATTGAATGGTTTTGTTGTGTACACGTTTTTTTATAAGACAAAGCTTGGCGTGTACTTTCATGTTTGGCACACCAATCAATACTTTCACACCTTCTTCTTCCAGACGTTCTTTCCAGTACAGATTTGCTTCTTCATCAAAACGGGCACGCAGTTCAAGCATCACTGTTACTTTTTTACCATTACGTGCAGCATTGATTAATGCATTGATGATTTTTGAAGTATCAGCCAGTCTGTAAGCAGTTATTTTAATTTCTTTTACGTCGGGATCCATAGCTGCTTCACGCAACAGGTCAATCAATGAATCAAACGAATGATAAGGGAAGTGCAGCAGAATATCCTGTTTCAGGATTTCATCAGTAACACGGATTGTTTTTTTTAATGCAGGGTGGGGAAATGGCTTTTTTCGTTCATGTTTTACAGAGAAAACATCGCCGGGAAAATCCATAAAGTGACGGAAGTTGTGTATTCTTCCACCGGGAATAATATTATCACGTTTGGAAATGTTTAACCGCCTGATTAAATACTCCAGCAAACCTGCATCAATTTCTTTATCGTATAAAAAGCGAACCGGCTTTCCTTTGCGTCGGTTCTTTACACCTTTTTCAATTTTTTGAATGAAGCTTGAACTCACATCACTGTCTAAATCAATTTCTGCATCCTTGGTTACTTTAATAATATGTGCTTTGTATTCGTTGAAACCAAGAAAAGAAAATATTTTGGGTAAACAGTGACGGATTACATCTTCCATCAGTATGATATAATGCTCGCCGGCAACTGAAGGCAATTTTACAAACCTGCGTTTATATTTTGCCGGAACTTCAATCAACGCATATTTCTTTTTATATGCATTTGCTTTATCGCTCATGGCTACAGCAAGATAAAGTGAACGTTCACGCATGTAAGGAGTTTGCGGATTGCTCTCGATCATTTGCGGAATAACTTCCTGCCTTATTTCTTCATCAAAAAAAGTTTCAACAAATTTTTTCTGTTCCTTATTCAGTTGCTTTTCGGTTACCAGGAAAATTTTTTCTCTTTTCAGTTCCTGTTGCACCTGGTTCCAGATACGGTTGAATTCATTCTGTTGCTGCAGAACAACTTCCTGTATCTGCTCAAGTATTTGTTGTGGATTTTTTTCAAGGTGCATTTTACCCCGGCTCTTTTCCCTGAACTCGGCCATACGTTTTAATGTAGCAACACGTACACGGAAAAATTCATCGAGGTTGTTTGAAAAAATGCCGAGAAAGCGAACACGGTCACGAAGTGAAACAGACGGATCATTTGCTTCCTGTAAAACCCTTGCATTGAAAGAAAGCCAGCTGATGTCTCGAACAATCGTCCTTCGTTTTTCTAAAGCCATACACGTTGTTTTTTACTTTCAGTAAAAATAAGAAGCAGAAGATTTACCCAACGTTAAGTTTTATGCTGCTAAAGTGTTTCGATTTTTTTGAGCAGGTTGGTTGTAGATAACCCTTCAACAAGAGGAATTACTTCAACCTTTCCTCCGTTTGCAATCACCTCTTTTGCTCCAACAATTGTATCAATTGTATAATCACCACCTTTCACAAGAACATCGGGCATTACAGTAGTAATCAGTTGCTGGGGAGTATCTTCATCAAATAACACAACAGCATCAACCATAAATAATGAAGCCAGCATTAAAGCCCTGTTATCTTCATTATTCACCGGGCGACCTTCACCTTTCAGCCGCTTGGTTGAAGCATCCGAATTAAGCCCGACAATTAAAATGTCGCCAAAGGATGCCGCCTGTGAAAGTGAATGAATATGACCGGCATGAAGAATATCAAAGCAACCATTGGTAAAAGCAATTGTTTTGCCGAATGTTTTCCAGCGTTTGAGCTGCTGATGCAACTGTTCAGCATTCAGTATTTTTTCCCTGATATGTGTTACCGCTTTCATGACTCATCGTTTTGGTGATGAAGAGTAGGTTCTACGGCCAAGGTTTCTTTTTCTTCTTCTAAAATTTCTTCAGGAGTTTTTTTGTGCATAAACGGAAGGAGGGCAGCGCAAAAAACTCCGCCAACTAATATCACTGCTGTTTGTGCCAGCCACAATATCCATCCAAAAATAAAACCGGTTATTTTATCAATACCATAAAGTGCAAGCGTTTCCTGTACAGCATACTGGTAAGCACCAATGCCTCCCTGCGTTACAATCATCCCAATACTTCCAAATGAAATGATGGACAAAGCCGGTTTAATACCGAGGTGTGAAACTTCCTGTAATGCATAGAAACCAATGCGGGCACTCATTAAGTATAATGTCCAGATAAGAACAGAATAAAAAATAAACAATCCTCTTTTTTTCATGTAACGCACACTTGCAACACCACTTAAAATTCCTTTGAGGATATTCCTTATTTTCTGAACAAACCCGATATGCTTTAAACGGGTTAATAAAAAATAAAAAACTGCAATTACTGCAATGATAATTCCAAGTATGGTTAATGTACGTGATAAAGAAAATCCCTTTTCACCATTATTAAATGCAGTACGTAAAAGTGTAAGTGCATATTCGCCTACTACATCAATCTGCAAAACAATTGTGAGAAAAAAGATGACGAGCAGGCTCACTACATCAATTGCTCTCTCGGCAACGATTGTTCCGATAAGTTTATCGGGACCAACTTTTTCGTAACGGGCAAGGATGGTGCATTTAAGCACTTCGCCCAGACGGGGAAATAACAGGTTGGCAAAATATCCAACCATCACCGCATTAAACACAAGAAAGATGCTTGGCTTATGACCAAGTGGCTCCATTAAAATCTTCCAACGTAGAGCCCTGATGTAATGGCTGAACAACATCATCAGTAATACAGGTAAAAACAACCAGTATTTTGCATGCCGCAATGATTCTCTTATCTGCTTCCATCCATTATCATCAATACCTCTTGCCATCCACCAAACAAGGAAGATTCCCAGCCCAAGAAAGAAAATGAACTGTAAAGCAACGATGAGTCTTTTTTTCAGCATAAGAAATCAGAGTAGGTATCAGAGTTTGTTTGCTTCTTTTGGAAACACCAGCCAGGGTTTAAATGTTTTGGCCACTTCAAATTGCATGGTTGCATACGAAATAATGATCACCACATCACCAACACTTCCTTGTCTTGCTGCAGGACCATTTAAGCAACATACACCACTTCCACGTTTTCCTTTAATTACATACGTTTCAAGTCTTGTACCGTTATTTACATTTACCACCTGCACCTTTTCGTTTTCAATAATATTGGCAGCATCCATTAAATCTTCATCCAAAGTAAGGCTTCCAATATAATGAAGGTTGGCTTCTGTTATCGCAATCCGGTGTATTTTAGATTTCAGTACTTCAATTTCCATAAAACAAAGTTATAAGTATTATTCCGAAGAATAAGTCACTAGGCAATAAGCATATTATCAATCAGCCGCACTTCGTTAAGATAAGCTGCAATTAATGCTACAACTTTATCTTTTCCATTCCATTCATCAATTAATTCAAGTGTATCAGCATTTGCAAGTTCAGCATAATCAGGTTTAAATCCTTTTTGCAACAAGTTATCTTCTGCCTGTTTCTTTATTTGTATAACAGATCCGGCTTGCAGTTGTTGCTTCATCATCATTAATGTTTGATAAATTTCAACAGCTGTTTCCCGTTCAGCTTTGTTCAACCGCATATTGCGGCTGCTCATTGCCAACCCGTCGTTTTCACGAAGCGTTGGGCAAATGCTGATGCTTACAGGAAGTTGGGTTAAATCAATCATTCGCTTAATTACCATACACTGCTGAAAATCTTTTTGTCCCAAAAACAACTGATCGGGTTCTACAATTTCCAATAACCGCTGTACAACCTGGCAAACTCCCTGGAAATGCCCGGGCCTGTATTTTCCTTCCAGAACAGATTCAAGATATCCCAGATCATAATGGGGGAGTTGTGAAGTACCCGAAGGATAAATTTCTTTCACCGTAGGAAGAAACAAAACATCACAGCCGGCTCTTTCGAGAAGAAGGATATCATTATCCAGCGTAACCGGGTATTTTTCAAAATCTTTCGGATCGTTAAACTGGGTAGGGTTTACAAAAATGCTGCAAACAGTAAATCCGGTTTCGGTTTTTGATTGATTAATCAGTGACAAATGGCCTGCGTGTAATGCACCCATTGTAGGCACAAAGCCCGTTCTGACGCCGGAATTGCGTTTGGTTTTGAGGAACTTATTTATATCGTCTGCAACGTGAAAAATGATCATTAAATGCCGGTTTTGGAAGTTAAATACCCTGTTTTTCAAGCCATCTCGTGAAAATCCATTAATTTTGCACACCTTAAAGAATAAGCTTAAGGTTCTATAACATTCACAAATGGTAGCAGCAAAGAAAAGGATTTTATTTATTGCCAGCGAAATGTCTCCATATCTGGAGGAAACAGATTTCTCATCAATTGTTAATCAATTGGCAATAAAAGCAAACGAAGGTGGATTTGAAATACGTTGCATAATGCCCCGTTTCGGTGTAATTAACGAACGCCGTCACCGTTTGCACGAAGTAGTTCGCCTCAGTGGTATTAATGTTTCAGTAGATAATGATGATTACCCACTGCAGATCAAAGTAGCTTCATTACCAAATGCAAGGCTGCAGGTTTATTTTCTTGAAAACGAAGATTTCTTCAAACGCAAATTCATTTATCACGATGAAAATGAAAAGTGGTTTGATGACAATGATCTCAGAACAATTTTCTTCTGTAAAGGAGCTCTTGAAACCGTAAAAAAATTCGGATGGCCTCCTGATATTATTCATTGCAGTGGCTGGATGACTGGTCTTATTCCAATGTACCTGCAAACAGCTTATAAAAAAGAACCTGTTTTTGGAAACAGTAAACTCGTTTTCACTATTGGTCAAAATACCTTTAAAGAAAAACTGGGTGCTAAGTTTCTGAAGCTTGCAAATATTCATGCCAATATCAAGGACAAAGATCTTGAGCCTTATAAAGACACGAATAATACTGCAATGTTTCGTGGTGGCGCCAGTTATGCTGATGCAATTACTTTCGGTGCTGAAAAAGTTGACAAAAAATTACTGGAAGAATTCAGCAAAGTGCGTGGAAAGAAAGTCATTCCATTTAGACCCGATAGTGATTTAACAGAGTATTTACAACTATATACCGACCTTTCGTCGAAATAATTTTGTCTTTTTGCATATGAATTTTTTTAGCTCTGCTTATAAAAGGAGAAACCTTTATTTTGTTGCTGCAGGATTACTGATGATTGTTTTCTCCGGCTGTACAAAACTGGAAACAACACGTTTGGGAGGAAATTTGTTACCTGGATCAGATGGTTTAATTACTGACACCATCATGCTTCCTGTTTCAACAACTTCTTTTATTGAAACAGATACAGCTTACATTGCAAAAAGTGCCGATCACCTTGTTGGATTTATCAATGACCCGATTTACGGAACAACAACTGCGTCGATGTATTTCCAGATGTTGCCAACATTGTATCCTTACTCTTACCCGGTTTCAAAAGACAGTTTATTTCTTGATTCATGCGTACTGTCGCTTGCATTCAGCGGATCATATGGAGATACAAATGCAATTTCTAAAGTGAATCTTTATAAAATAACTGATCCCACTTTTAAATCAAACGTAAAGTATCATTTTAATCAGGCAGCTAATTTTTCAACTGCCGATTTATTGGGTTCTGCCAGCTTTTCATCTCATAGTGTAAGAACAGGTTATAAAGCTGCGTATAAAACTGATACAATTTATAACCAGCTACGCATTCGTTTAGACAACACTTTTTCTCAGTGGTTACTCGATCAGGATAATATAACCGGTGCTTTTCAAAACGATTCAATTTTCAAAACATACCTGAACGGTTTAGCATTGGTTCCTGATTCAACACAAAGCGGTAATGCACTTCATTATTTCTCTTTAACAGGTGCTGATACAAAAATCAACCTGTACTTCCGTTATAAAATGCGTGGTGTGACTACCACAACATGGGATACAACTGTACGTACGCTCACTTTTGTGAATGATACAATCAGGAGTGCTAATGCCAACAAGATTTACAGAAATTATAATGGAAGCCTTGCAAAACCAACAATAACATCTGGTCAGCCTGCACCAATGGCTTATGTGCTTACGACACCCGGAACCTCTGTAAGAATTAAAATACCAGGGCTTGATACAATGAAAAACAGGCCTTACATCATTCACAGAGCCGAACTTGTAGCAAGACAAATTTACCAGGGACCATCAGCAATTGAACAAATTCTTTATCAACCAATACTGCATTTGTTCAGCTATGATGCCGATGGTAATACAAGGCATATTCCATACGATAGCATTGGATATGCTGGTCTTACTTACAGCTCAACACTGGGTACTTATGTTTATGATATCAATACATCTTATACCGGAGGCATTCCAAGTTATATAACTGACGGCTCTGGTAACACAGTTGCAGAATATAAGCTGAACATTACCCGTTTTGTACAGAATATTGTGAAGGGAAATGCAACAAACCGGGATTTTAAATTATCGGCTCCTAATTACGCTACATATTCTGACGGCTACCAAAGTGGTGCAGCAATTAATTCTCTGGCATATGGCAGAGTTCAGCTGGGAGGAGGAACACACCCGACACAAAGAATGTATGTGCGTATTTATTACAGTAAAGAATAGCTGAAAAATAATCCCTTCTCTTATCTTTGCACCTTCTAATCCATAAGAAATTAAATTTATGTCTTATTTATTTACATCCGAATCAGTGTCCGAAGGTCATCCGGACAAAGTAGCTGATCAAATCAGCGATGCATTAATTGATAACTTTCTTGCTTTTGACCCACAGTCGAAGGTTGCTTGCGAAACGCTTGTAACTACAGGTCAGGTGGTATTGGCAGGTGAAGTAAAATCGAAAGCATATCTTGATGTGCAGGACATTGCACGTGGTGTAATTAAGAAGATTGGTTATACAAAGAGTGAATATAAGTTTGAAGCCGAATCTTGCGGTGTTTTATCAGCTATCCACGAACAAAGTTCTGATATCAACCAAGGCGTTGTAAGAAAAAATAAAGAAGACCAGGGTGCTGGCGACCAGGGTATGATGTTTGGTTACGCTTCAAACGAAACTGAACAGTACATGCCGTTGGCTCTTGACCTCGCTCACAATCTTTTGATTGAGCTGGCTGCAATCCGCAGAGAGAAAAATTCCAAAATGCCTTACTTGCGTCCCGATGCAAAAAGCCAGGTAACATTGGAATATGATGATAACAATCGCCCGGTTCGAATAGATGCAATTGTTATTTCAACACAACATGACGATTTTGATACAGAAGCTAAAATGCTGGCAAAAATCAAATCTGATGTAATCAATATTCTTATTCCCCGTATTAAATCAAAATACAAGAAATATGCTAAGTTGTTTAACGACAACATCACATACCACGTTAACCCAACTGGTAAGTTTGTAATTGGCGGACCTCATGGTGATACTGGTTTAACAGGCCGTAAAATCATTGTTGATACTTACGGTGGTAAAGGTGCACATGGTGGTGGTGCATTCAGCGGAAAAGATCCTTCAAAAGTTGACCGTTCAGCTGCTTATGCAACCCGTCATATTGCGAAAAACCTTGTTGCAGCAGGTTTATGCGATGAAGTTCTTGTTCAGGTTTCTTATGCAATTGGTGTTGCAAAACCAACTTCAGTTAACGTAAATACTTACGGTACAGCCAAAGTTGACCTTTCTGATGGCGAAATTGCAAAAATCGTTCAGAGCATTTTTGATATGCGCCCTTACTTTATTGAGCAACGCCTGAAATTGCGTAACCCTATTTACAGCGAAACTGCTGCATATGGTCACATGGGTCGTGCCCCACAGGTTGTTGAAAAAGTATTTAAGAGCCCTGATGGTAAAGAAAAGAAAGTAAAAGTTGAATTGTTTACCTGGGAAAAATTAGATTATGTTTCAAAAGTGAAAAAAGCTTTTGGATTGAAATAAGCGAAACAATTTGTAAGCTGAAAACCCTGTAAGTTAAAATCTTGCAGGGTTTTTTATTTGATAAATCATTTCTTTGCAAAGTGAAACAGTTCAGGCAAAAACAAAATCGTCCCAAGAAATCATCACTGGTAGCAGGTAAAATTTCAGTACTGGAAGCATTACAGGAAGGAAAGCCTATCGATAGGATTTACATGCTGAATACAATGCATGGTGATGTGGCAGAAGAAATAAAAAAACTAGCTGGCAAACAAAACATCCCTGTCAACAAAGTGCCGGTTGAAAAGCTGAGGAGTTTTAACCTGACCGATCATGATGGATGTGTAGCCCAGTTGTCAAAAATCCGCTACCAGGATTTACAGGAGGTGATTTCATGGGTTGTTGAAAAAGGAGAGACGCCATTCTTTTTAATCCTCGATGGTATTACAGATATCCGGAACATTGGCGGAATTGCCCGCACAGCTTTTTGCTGCGGCGTTCAGGCTATCATCATTCCCGAAAAAGGAGTAGGGGCTTTGAACGAAGATGCCATCCTTACTAGTGCAGGGGCCCTGGAGCAAATAGCCATTTGCAGGGTTAATAGTTTGATGAAAGCTGTAGATGATCTTCACCTGAACGGAATCAGGGTTTTTGCAAGCGAAATGACCGCCAAAAAAATGCTGTACGATTGTGATTTTAAAGAACCATCGGCCATTGTAATGGGAGGGGAGGAAAAAGGAATTTTTCCTGCACTGATGAAAATCTGCGATGAGCAGTTTAAAATTCCAATGATGGGCGGATTTGAATCGCTGAACGTTTCAGTCGCTACGGGTATGATTCTTTATGAAGCAATGAAGCAAAGAATACTGTAATGAAACAGGCTACATCCCAAGTTAAACTGATCGAATGTTCCCGTGATGCGATGCAGGGATGGAAAACGTTTATACCAACTGAACAAAAAGCAGCCTATATCAACCAATTATTAAAAGTTGGTTTTGATACCATTGATTTCGGCAGTTTTGTTTCGCCCAAAGCCATTCCTCAAATGGCCGATACAAAAGATTTAATTCCCCGGCTCAGGCTTGATGGAACTTCCACGAAATTACTGGCCATTATTGCCAACGAACGGGGAGCAACTGAGGCGGCTGTATTTGATGAAATCAGTTATCTCGGATTCCCGTTTTCAGTTTCTGAAACTTTTCAGCAAAAAAACACCAACAGCAGCATCAGTGAATCATTGAAAAGAGTTGACGCCATTCAGCAAATCTGTATCCAATCGGGTAAAAAACTCGTAGTTTATCTGTCAATGGGATTTGGGAACCCGTATGGTGACGATTGGAATGAAGAAATTGTATTTAATTGGGCAAAAAAAATAGCAGAAAGAAGAATTGAGATCATTTCTGTAGCAGATACAGTTGGCTTAGCCACGGCCAGCCAGGTGGAACGGATAACCAGGTTTCTTGTTCATGAACTGGAAGAAATTGAAATTGGTGTGCATCTGCATTCAACATCCATTAACTGGAAAGAGAAGCTTGATGCAGCTTATTTTGCCGGTTGCCGAAGGTTTGATGGCGCAATGAAAGGAATTGGTGGTTGCCCGATGGCCGGTAATGATTTGGTGGGAAATATGGACACAGAGAACCTGGTTGCTTATTTTGATTCATCAATCCATTTAAACAATAACGAATTACTGCAAAGCAGAAAGTTTGCAGACGAACTATTCAGCAAATGAACTTTTTCAGTAACATCGATATCAAGGCATTGCCTTCACCCATCAGCTATCAGCACAAAATAATGCTGGTGGGCAGTTGCTTTACAGAGCATATTGGAAATAATCTCAGTGATTTGAAATTCAATATTATACAAAATCCTAACGGCATTTTATTTGAGCCAATTAGTGTTTGCAGAAGTTTGGTATCTTATATTCAGAACAAACAATATAAAGCTGCCGATCTTTTTCAACTTAACGAACTCTGGCAAAGCTGGGATCATCATAGTCGGTTTTCAAACCCCGATATTGAGTTGGCCCTGAACAGTATTAACCAATCCCAGCAAACTGCCCATGAGTTCCTGAAGGAAGCCGATTGGTTAATTATTACGCTCGGATCTTCATTTGTATATAAATTAAAGGAAGATCACCGGTTTGTTGCTAATTGCCACAAAGCTCCAGCTCAAACTTTTGATAAATACCTGATCCCAATTGATGAGCAAATTGCCACAATTGACAATGCAATGCATCAGTTATTTCATTTTAACCCGCAACTGAAAATCATTTTCACCATCAGTCCGGTGAGGCATTTAAGAGATGGTGTTGTAGAAAATAACCGTAGCAAGGCCCGTTTAATCGAGACAGTGCATCATTTGGTTAATAAATTCGATCGGTTGTTTTATTTCCCGGCTTATGAACTGGTAATTGATGTTTTGCGTGATTACCGGTTTTATGATATTGACCTGGCTCATCCAAATTACGCAGCAACACAATTTGTAATGGAAAAGTTTTCAGAGTTTGCTTTCCGTGAACCTACATTAGAGTTGATGAAAGAAATCAAACAAATTGTTACTGCAAAAAATCACAAACCTTTTCATGCCGGATCAAATCAACATCAGCAATTCCTCAAACAACATTACGAAAAGACCAAAGCTGTTGCAGAAGCCTATCCAGGGCTTGATTTCAGCACAGAACTGGCTTATTTCAGAAGTTAATTTATTTCGTATAATTAACATTATGTTAAATAGAAATTTGGTACAAAACCCCCGAAATCCCGCCCGCTCGTGGAAACTAAAAAACTGTTTACACATTTACCACTTCTTCTCATTTGTTGAATCTTACTAAAAACAAAAATCCCCGGCTTTTACACCGGGGACAGATACTTAATACCCACTATTACTATTTAATTACCAAGATAGCTTTTCAGAGCATTGCTGTAGCGTGCTTTTTGCAAACGCTTAATTGCTCTTTCCTTTATCTGGCGGATACGCTCTTTAGTAAGATCATACTTTTGACCAATTTGCTCAATTGTAACTCCGTTTTCACCATCCAATCCAAAATATGCATTTACAATTTCAGCTTCACGTGGACTGAGAGATTTCAATACACGGCGAATTTCGTTACGAAGTGAATCTTTCATCACGTCCTCATCCGTATCATCGCTTCCTTCAAGCAAATCACCCATTGCCACATCTTCAGCTTCGTGTACCGGAGCATCTAATGAAGTGTGCCTTGTATTGCTTTGGAAAATATTATTGATTTCAGTTTCGCTCATTTCCAGGATATCAGCTAACTCTTCAGTTGAAGGTTCACGCTCATGCTCCTGTTCAAAAGCCATGTATGCTTTATTTGCCTTGTTGTAAGTTCCGATTTTGTTTTGTGGAAGACGAACCAAACGTCCTTGTTCAGCCAATGCCTGCAGGATTGATTGACGGATCCACCATACAGCGTAAGAAATAAATTTGAAACCTTTTGTTTCATCGAAACGCTGCGCTGCCTTAATCAAACCAAGATTTCCTTCATTAATCAGATCGCTGAGCGATAACCCCTGGTGCTGATACTGCTTTGCCACAGATACTACGAAACGAAGGTTCGATTGCACCAATTTGTCTAAAGCTCTTTGATCACCCATCTTGATGCGCTGGGCCAAGGTGGTTTCCTCTTCAGGAGTGATCATAGGAATTTTGGAAATCTCTTGTAAGTACTTCTCAACCGCTTGTGAATCACGGTTGGTAATTTGTGTTGCAATTTTTAACTGCCGCATGATTTATTCCTCTTAATGTTTTGTAACGTTGGTAAGACAGGGAAATTTGACCGAATAGTGTAAAAAACTGGTTAAGAATCTCAACTGCCAAGTACAAAGGTACAAATCAATACTCGTTTTTCATAGTCTATGTGAATAAATGCACCTAAATTGGGTATTATTCTAACGTTTGTAGTGAATATTGTAACAATCTGAACTACAAAAAGATAGATGATATTGTCACTCAGACATTTATTTTAGAGTAAGTTTTATATTTGAAGTAATGAAATTAACAATATGGAATGGATTGATTTAAGAAGCGATACAGTTACGAAGCCAACAAAACCAATGCTCGAAGCCATGTTTTCTGCAAAAGTTGGTGATGATGTGTTTGGCGAAGACGAAACTGTTAATAAACTGGAAGCAAAAGCTGCAGACATGTTTGGTATGGAAAGTGGTTTATACTGCCCTTCCGGCACCATGACGAACCAGATTGCCATTAAGCTTCACACAAAACCGGCTGATGAAATCATATGCGACTTCAGTTCGCATGTTTATCAGTACGAAGGCGGTGGCATTGCCTTCAATTCAGGCGCTTCTGTGCAGCTTTTGCAAGGTAACCGTGGCCGTGTAACTGCCAGCCAGGTGAAAGCTGCAATAAACAATCCCGATGATATTCATAAGCCCATTACTACCCTTGTTGTATTGGAAAATACATGCAATCGTGGTGGTGGAAGCTGTTATGAATTAGCTGATATTGAATCGATAAGAGAAATTTGCCTGCAAAATAAGCTTAAGCTTCATTTAGATGGAGCAAGGATTTTTAATGCACTTGTTGCCCGCCAGCAAACCCCTCTTCAATTTGGAAAAGTGTTTGATACAATTTCTGTTTGTTTAAGCAAAGGACTTGGTGCTCCGGTTGGCAGCGTTTTGCTTGGCTCCAAAGAAATGATCAACAGAGCCAGGCGTATCCGCAAAGTATTTGGCGGTGGTATGCGACAGGCCGGTTTAATTGCGGCGGCAGGTTTGTATGCCCTGGAAAATCATGTTGAGCGATTGGCAACCGATCATAAACATGCAAAGATGATCGAAGAAGCACTTCTCACCCATCCAAAAGTTGAATCTGTTTTGCCGGTTGAAACCAACATCGTTATTTTTAATTTGAAAGATGGCATCGACACCAGCCAGTTCATTGAACAGTTGAAAGCAAAGGACATTCTTTGTTTTTCTACAGGTAAGAAACAAATCAGGTTTGTTGTTCACCTCGACATAAGTGAAGACATGGTTGAAAGAGTGATAAAAAATCTAAAAACGATTTAAGCAGAATTATCAATTGTTTTGAATTGTTGTTGTTCTGCCGCTTCTTCCATTGCTGTTAAATGCTTTTAGTTTAATGATTCCTTTTTCAGCTATTGCTGTTGTGTATACTTTACTGTTGATTGTTGGCTCAGTTCCATCTGTTGTGAAATATATAACCAGTCCAGGAAACTGAAGATTGGCTTTTACAGTTCCATTCTCCAAAACAGCACCAACTGGTGGAATGCGGTAGTTAAACCCACCTGAATAAAAATCTAACCGGGGCAGTTCACGCTTTCCTATCGAATTTGCAAAAATACTCCATGCTTCATTATATGTTTCCTGGAATTTTTGTTTGTCTTTAACGACTGACCATTGTGGATCTTTGGCCCATGCCCTTTCAGCAACAGCAAACAATTTGGGCAACAACAAATAGTCAAGGGTTTCATTGCTTCGCACATTTTCGCTCCACAATAATCCCTGGATTCCAACAATATTTGATTTTCCGAATTCTGTCAGTCGATCCTTCCCTACAAAATACGATTGATCAACAGGATCGCCTGCTGCATTTTCTTTAGTCGTTTTATAGTAATCAAACGGAATAAAATAAAACGGTTTATCAATATCAACAAACCCACCCCAATAATAACCCGGTTCATCAGGCGATTTTGAATAAGCCAGATCAAAATAATTATTACTTACCGGCGAAAGCACCACTTTATAGCCAGCGTTAGCAAGACGATACGGTAAATCTTCATTTCCCCATCCAACCATATTATTCCACACATGCAGTTGAATTCCATCATTAGCCATACGTGGATTAACAATCATTGCCGGTTCTCCATCCCTGTAAGTTTTTCGCATACCCACTTCTTCCCAACCAGAAAGAAACAACCCTTTTGATTGCAGCATTTGATTCACTTTGCCGAAATAATAATACCACAAATCATTAATCTCTTTCACCTCCGGATATTTGCCAACTAACTGCAAACATAACGGCGATTTCTCCCATGCACCTGCCGGCACTTCATCTCCACCCATATGGATTGTTGTTAACGGAGCATCTGCATCTTTGTACATCAACTTCAATTCATCAACAACCTTTTCAAGAAAATTATATACCGATGGTAATGCAACGCACATCACATTATCTGTCCACTGTTGTGCCGAACTGTAAACTGATCTATCATTCAAATCCCTTAGCAGGTAACGCTCGGCTTCTGATTTATTTCCAGCCTGCATGAATTTTTCATAACGGGCATCCATTGATTTAATCGCAGCCCGACCATGACCGGGTGTTTCAATTTCAGGAATTACCTGGATATGTCTTGCTGCAGCATATTTCAGAATTTCAATAAAGTCATTTCTTGTATAATAACCACTCCCCTGCGACTTTCCTGCAACAGGCCCTGCACCATACGATGGAGGCAACACTGTTTTACTATCTAACGTATGACCCCGCTTTGCACCGATTTCAGTAAGCTCAGGCAAACCGGGAATTTCAATACGCCATCCTTCATCATCGCTGAAATGAAAATGAAACACATTCATTTTATACAAAGCCATTAAATCAAGTACTTTGAAAATCGTTTGTTTTGATTTGAAATTACGGGCAACATCAAGCATCAGGCTTCTGTAAGAAAATCTCGGTTCATCTTTTACTTCAACCAAAGGAATTTTTATTGATGTTTGTTTTTGCTTCCATGACTCACCAGGCATTAATGATTTCAACGACTGTATTCCATAAAATATTCCGGGGCCGGATGACGCACTGATAATTACCTTGTCATTTGTTGAAACCAGTTCATATGCTTCACTCTTCAGCTCCTTTTTCTGCAAAATGATTTTTTTGCTGTTCTTGTTTACTGAATTAACAGCAAATGCTTTCCCAAACAAGGTTGCTAATTCTGCTGACAAATATTCTGCTTCCTTTTGAAATAACGGATCGGCTTCAATACTTACCTCATCAGTTAAAACAAATTCACCAGCTTGCTCCTTATAATAAACAGGCGTTGGAAATATTTTCGTTAGCTGGTTTCCTGGAATGTCTTTGATAACACTGTTCTGCGCATAAATCTTTTGCGGAGTTGTAATCCCATCTGTTACATCTTTCAACGTTTTATAGGAAACATTTGAAAGTAAATAACCGTTTTTATCATCCGCATCCCAAACAATATAGAGACCCGAAGGTGCGGCTGTATAGTTTAACGTAAGCCCTGCTGACAGATATTCAATTCGTATAGATTGATTTGGATTAATTGGTTTAAACGAAGCAGTTGGTACTATTTTAAAAATATCACCATTTACATGCAGGATACGAACACCGCCTGTTACAGACGAAGAATCAATATCCCTGCTGGAATTAAAATAAATCGTCCATCCACTTGATGGAAATACTTTTTTGCTGCTGTTACTGATTGTGATTGCAGATGAAGCTTTATCCTGTTTGTTGTAATGATTGGTGACCAACTCCCACTGAATCTGCAATTTGCTTTCGTCAAATTTTTTCAGTTGTTGAGATTGTAAAACCGTTGTGGCAAAAAGAAAAGGAACAAAAAAGGAACTGAGCTTTTTCATGATCTGTCAATCTTATTTAAACGATATGGAAATGTACATAATACTTTGAAATAACAATTTGATGTTTTACAAATAAGTCAACCTGCTCATCTGAGCAGGTTGACCTTTTCTACAAAACCAATAATCGTGTCAAAGGCTCCGGTAAAGACCGGTATATTAAAACTGCTTATCCGTTTCGTTGATTAATATCCTGCGTTTTGTTTCAGATTGGGATTGGCATCAATTTCCAATTGTGGAATTGGCAATACCCAATGATTTTTATCGCAATGAGAATAATCCATTTTTGTGGGCGCACTTAACACTCCACCCTGGCATGTGTAAGTATATTCATTCAACGCCTGCATAACTGTAGTTGCAACATTAGCTCTTACAAGGTCATCCCAACGGTGAGCTTCAAATGCAAGTTCCAGTCTTCTTTCATTTAAAATTGCTGTGCGCATTGAGGCCTGTGATAAAGATGTGGAAACGCCTGTTAAACCAACCCTTGTTCTTATAAGATTAACAGTAGCTGCTGCTGCTGAAGTGCTACCCAATTCATTTTGTGCTTCAGCTTTTAATAAAATAATATCGCCAAGTCTCAACATATAATAATCATCACCACTCGCCCATCCTCCCGGATGTTTTTGCTTGTAATTGAAAGGAATTTTTGTATCAGGATCCTGGCAAGGATTCCAGTTTTCGTCTGCCCAGCTGATGTAATCACCATTAGCATCTTTATTCCAGAAAACAATGTTTGCATTTTTTCTTACAGCATCGCCTGCTGCATCATAAGCGGCAACAAGGTCTTTTGAAGGAACACAATATTTCTGCCATCCGTCTTCGGGAGCAAGGTATAATTGAATGCCCCAGCTTGATGCAGACCAGTTTCCTTCTTCGTAAGGAATTTCAAGAATTGATTCTGAATTAAAATCATGTGCTCCATCAAACAGCTGTGAATAGTCACCCAATAAAGAATAACCTGCCGGACTTGAAATAACTGCATTGCAATACTGAAGTACTTTGTTGTAATCTCTGTCGCTGCGCTGTGCCCAAACTTTTGCAAGTAAAGCATTGGTTGCACCTTTTGTTGCCCGTACTTTATTTACAGATGGTGTGTTTGCTGTTAATGAACCTGCAGCTCCTGAAAAGTTATCAGGTAAATTAGCCAATGCCACTTCAAGATCTTTTACAATCTGGTTGTACGTTTCTGTTTCAGTTGCTCTTGACTTACGTGTTACACCTGGATCGGCAGAGTTTGATTCCAGTTCAAGCGGAACACCTCCATACATTTTTACCAATGAAAAATAATGAAATGCTCTTAAGAAACTTGCTTCGCCAATGATTTGCTTTTTACGTTCGGCTGTTAATGCAGCATCGTTAATACCATTTACTTTTTCCAGAATGATATTACACCTTGCAATGCCTTTATACAAAGCACGCCAGTTGGCATAGTTATGATCATTACTTGCAGGAAGAATAAACCTGTCGTAATCATAAAACGTTTCTTCATTACCACCACCGGGATAAGCATTGTCTGAACGAACATCACTTAACATTACATACTCCCATTGATAATAATCCGAACCATAAAAAATATTGTAAGCACCAGTTAATGCATTTTCAATATCAGATACAGTACTGTAAGCATTACCTGTGGTAAGTGAAGTTTTTGGTTTGTCTTCAAGAAATTTTTTGCATGAACTGAGCGAAAGTATTGCCAGTAGCAGCAAAATATAATGTAGATAGAAATAATATTTTTTCATTTCGTTTGATTTGAAGTATTAAAAAGAAATGTTTAAACCAAGAATAAATTCCCTTGCCTGCGGATAAGTTCCGTAGTCAACTCCTGGTGCGGTATTTTGGTTTGTAGACCCCTGGTCTTTTCCACTGAAAGCACTTACTTCAGGATCAAAACCGGAATACTTCGTAAACGTAAAGAGATTTTCTGCTGTGAGATAAACCATAAAGCGGCTGATCTTCGATTTCTTTTCAATTGGAATTGAATATCCAAGTGTCAACGCTTTTACACGCAGGTAAGAACCATCTTCAACATAGCGTGTTGATACGGCTGAGTTACTCCAATCGGATGGAGAAACTCCCGGCATATCAGTTACATCACCTGCTTTCGTCCATCTTTTTAATACTGTTGCAGCCTGGTTCATTGGCAATGCCATTGATTCAGTAAGAATACGTGTTGCATTTAATATCTGGTTGCCATGTACTCCTTGTAAGAATAAATCAATTGTAAAGTTTCTAATCGTAAACGAGTTGCTGAAACCATACATGAATTTTGGATTAGCATTTCCGATAATGCCGATACTGTCGCCGGTGTTTGCAGCATTCTGCATAAACACAATTTTACCGGTGTTCTTATCAACTCCCTGTGAAATTCTTCCGTAGAATGAACCTAATGGAGAACCAGCTTGTACAATCACTGTATTTAAACTTGTACCTGCAGGATTAATTGTTCCTGTCTGGATGGTTGTACCAACAATATCAAGCACCTTTCCTTTGTTGGTTGAAATATTAAATTCTGAATTCCATTTCAGGTTGCTGTGTACAATATTCTTTGTGCTGATTGAAAATTCAAATCCTCTGTTTTCTAAACTACCTGCATTTTGCAATGCAGTTGAAAACCCTGTTGAAGTTGGTACAGGAACTTCAAGCAGCAAGTCGCTTGTTTTCTTGTAATAATAATCAGCAGTGAAAACAATCCTGTTGTTTAAGATTCCCATATCAATACCAATATCTGTTTGAGCTGTTTGTTCCCAACGCAAATCCTGGTTTTCAAGTGATGTACTGATAAATGCTGTACGTTCGCCGCCAATTAAATAACGGCTCATTGTATCAACTAATCCATACCATGCATAAGCACGTGCTCTGTCGTTACCAAATACACCCCAGCCCACTCTTAATTTCAATTCATTAATACCTGAAACATTCTGGAAGAAATCTTCTTTTGAAATTCTCCATCCTGCAGAGAATGAAGGGAAGTAACCCCATTTGTGTTTGGGTGAAAACTGCCCTGAACCATCAGCCCTGAAATTGGATGTAAGCAGGTATTTGTCTTGGTAGGAATAATTGAACCTTCCGATAACAGATACTTTTGAACGCTGAGTATAATCAGGAATAGCCGGTGATTGTACATTGGCAGAAGTAACTGAATTATCTTTTGCACCTGTAAAATCATGACCAGATAAATAAACATTATCATTTATTCCACGATCAACAATAAAACCTCCCATTAAAGCAATAGTGTGATCATTGATCTTTGTATTGTAATTCGCTGTGTTTTCAGAAACCCAATATTTATACTTGTACGTATTTTCAGCTGCTATACCTTTTTGTGATTTTCCATATCTTGTTTTAACTGAATCCTGGAATGAATTGAAATTGCCATTTGTATTTTCAAACCCAAACAAACTTTTCAGTTTTAAACCTTTGATCACTTCAGCTTCTGCATAAACATTTCCATGAATGCGATTGCTCTTGTACAAATGTTGGGGTTCATAAACAGTTGAAACAGGATTTTCAAGATCATTTATAAACGGACTTCTTGCATATTGCCCGGGATTATCTGTATCCCAGATTCCAATATTTGGTATGCTTGTATACAAACGTGTAATAACACCATTGCGGTTGTTTTCATACACATCAACATCTTTCCAGTTATCATACGCAAGACTTGTTCCTACTTTTAAGAAACTGGTGACTTGCTGATCAACATTTGCTTTAATGGTTGCACGTTTTAAATTGTTGTTGAGTACAATACCATTCTGATCAATAAGCGAACCAGACAAATAATAACTTGTTTTCTTCGTTCCGCCGGTTGCTGATAACTGGTAGTTCTGTGATAATGCATTTCTGAAAATTTCATCCTGCCAGTTTGTGTTTTTGTTATACTTGGTCCAGTCGGTTGTTTTGCCCATTTCAGTAGCAAGATCTTTAAACTGTGTGCCATTCAGCATATCCATCCGCTTCCACGCACCTGACATGGTAAGAGAAGTATTAAAATTCAGTTTCAGTTTTTGATTTTTACCACGCTTGGTTGTAATCAATACAACACCATTTGAACCACCTGCACCATAAATAGCAGCAGAAGATGCATCTTTTAATACAGTAATACTTTCAATATCGGCAGGGTTAATATCATTTGTATTTGGTGTAGGAACTCCATCAACAATATACAAAGGTTCACTGCCTGAAGTAATTGATGATGTACCACGAACACGAATAGAAAAACCAGCCTGTGGCTGACCGGAAGAACGGATAACCTGTACACCTGCAGCCTTACCTTCAATAGCGTAACCAAACTGTGTGTTTGGTCTGTTCTCCAAGTCTTTAGCTGATAAGGTAGCAATTGAACCGGTAACATCTTTCTTGCGTTGAGTACCATAACCAACCACCACAACCTGTTCCATTTGGTTAACAGATTGTTTTAGTTTAATTGTAAGGTTTGCAACATTTCCTACGGCAACTTCCTGCGATTCATATCCAACATAAGAAATGATTAATACAGCATCATCGGGAACTTCAATGGTAAAGGATCCTTTTGCATCGGTAACAGTTCCAAAGTTTGATCCTTTAACACGGATGCTTACGCCCACCATTGCTTCGCCGGTTTCAGAAACAACTTTACCGGTTACTTTTTTGCTTTCGTAAGCATTGTTTGCGGAGACAATAACAACCAATCCCCCATTCATCATTTTATAACTAAGGCCGGAACCAGAAAGCAGTTCATTAAGTAAGTTGACAACGGGAACGTCTTTCACATTCACGTCAACTTTCTTTTGCAGAGCAGGCAAATCGTAGTTGTAAAGAAAACGGTAAGGGCTTTGTTTTTCAATGGCACGGAAAACCTTGGGAATCTCAGCTTGTTTCATGTTTAATGTAACATTCTGTGCATTTCCATTCCCTGCAAATACCTGCATTGCAGTAAGCAAAATCAATGCAAACGTCATCTTCATAATGAGAAACAATTTTAGAAAAGACCGGTGTGGCAAAAGCAGCAGCTTACCACGAGGTACACTTTTTTTCATACCTTTAGTTTTGGGTTATAAAATTTGAAACTCCGTTGATTTTCCCGATCTCCGGGAGTTTCGGTTTCAGCCTTCGTCGGGGAATGTTGCCGCATTTCCCCGATTTTTATTTTAAGTCGTTAAGACTCATTTCTTATCAATAATAATTTCATTCTCAGTTATATTGAAATTGAACGGATGAATCATCTGTAATGCATGCAAAGCATCTTCAATATTTTCATTTTCAAACGATCCGCCAAACCTGTAATTCGCAACTTTATTATTAGCAAATGAAATTTTTACATTGTACCAGCGCTCCATTTTAGCAGCCAGTTCTTTAAACGTATCTCCATCAAACAAAAGACGTCCGTAAATCCATGATGTTTCAATACGGTTACTGTCTTTTACAGAAGTTGGTAAAGTGCTGATGGAAATGCGTTGAGGAAGAGTTGATTTTACAGAAGATGCAGTTTTATCATTTGCAGCAGTTTCACCTGCATCAACTTTATTGATTACTTTATTGAACACCAGTTTTTCATTGGGATGAAGAAGAATTTTAGAAGACTGCGGTTCATTGTTTTTCTCCACTTCAATTAACCCCCTCACCAGTGTTGCTTCAATGGTTTCATCCTGCGGATATGATTTTACGTTGAATGCAGTACCAAGCACACGGATATTAATACCGGTTGTGTGAACAATAAAGGGCTTCTTAGCATTCTTCACCACATCAAAATAAGCTTCACCTTCCAGTGTAACTTCTCGAAGTGAATCGTTGAATGAATTGTTATATACAAGTTTACTGTCGGAGTTAAGCCAAACCTGTGTGCCATCGGGCAAAATCAGTTTTGATTTTGTGCCCGGCTTTGAAACTATTTCATTTTCATGAACAGGCTTTGCTGCAAGCGATTCGTTCTTATTGGTTGAAAAAAGTTTCCATGCTCCAAAAGAAATAATACCGGTAACAACTGCAGCTGCTGCAATGCGTAACCAGGTTTTTCCTTTGCTGATTGAAATAACAGGTGCGTGTTGCTGCTCCGTTTCATCCGCAGTTTGCAGGATTGAGCGTTGCATGATATAGCGAAAATGATCTTCTTTATTATCTCCCTCTTCTTTTATATGACCCGAACTCCACCAGTTACTGATCATTTCCTGTAAATACTGTTCATCAGGATGATCTTTCAGGAATTCGTCCAGTTCCTGAAGCTCATTTTCTGTTGCTTCGCCGGAAAGCTTTTTTGCGAACAGTTCTGTGATACGTTGGATTGCCATGTTCATATGTCTTATAGCTAAGACACAGAAATGAACACTTCACCCTAAACAAATTCTATTTTTTTTGAAAAATCTTTTTGGAGGGCAGATTCATGTAAGATTTCAGTTTTTCCCTGATGGCGTTTACGGCAATTACCATTTGTGCATCAACGGTTTTAATGGAGATGTTGAGCACTTCTGCCACTTCTTTGTATTTAAGCCCGTCTTCCCTGATAAGTTTGAAAATCATTTTACAGCGGGGAGGTAATGCATCAATGGCTTCACGTATTTTACCCAGAATTTCGTTCGTGATCATCAGGCTTTCAGGGTTATTACCATCCATTAACTGCACATGTACATCGTCAAATGGTTCTTCTATATTACGCTTTGCTGTACGTGAAAGATAGTTGAGCGAAGCATTTTTAGCTGCCTTGTATAAATACACTTTCAGGTTTTCAACGGCAGCTATTTCCTTCCGGTTATGCCATAAGCGTATGAAGATTTCATCAACAATTTCGGTAGCTGCATCTTTTGATTTGACCAATGAAAAAGCAAACTGTGAAAGCGGGGGAAACAACTGATCGAACAACTGGCGGAAAGCTGCTTCATCATTTGCAGCTATGCGCAATTTTAATTGAAGATATACATCTTCCTTTCCTTTATTCAGAAATTTCATATAAGCAGTCGTTCATGATAAAATTAGGGAAATTAAATTGTACCAAACAAATTATCATTTCACACAACCTTCAAACAGTGTTATAAAATTCCAAGAAGTTTATGTTTTGCATTTGCAAACCTGAGTCCTGCTGTTACAGAAAAATCAGTATTTAACTGATGCATATTTTTTAATATAAGATTGGTTTGAAGATCATCAACAGCTGCAGAAAAATAAACATAATAAGCAGCTCCGTTGTAACCGGTATTTATCCATGATTGAATGCCTGAAACAGAACTGAATTTACTGGTATGCTGATTCAGTTCTTTCAACACTCCCTTCCCCACTAAAACAGCAGGAGAAACCGTCCATTTACCATTTGAAAAAACAAAGCTGTAATTATAGCCAACCCTTGCTGTAAGTGAAATCCATCGTGGTGATGTAGAAAAGAGTTTTGAAGTTGGTACATCTGTTATAGTGCTGCCATCTGTATTTTTAAGTTGCAGTTGCTGCCATAACGGTGTTGCTTTGACAATAAAACCACCAGCGCTTTTTAATTGTTGCTCAGAAAATGCATTTGCTTCCCTCAACGAAAAACGACTTGCATTTGAACACCACAACAATTCAGTGCCGGCTTCTTTAAACAGAATATTTCTGTCAGCTGTATACCTGTTACGATTGTAAGGAATCAACAATCCATTGTATGAATTATAATACGGTCTTATCATAAACGGCCCGGTATAAAACTGAAAATGAAGTGAATTATATTTAAGCTTTGTTTGTTTATCAAGATAAGTACCGGGTACTGCAAATGAGTTTTCAACTGAAAGCCATTTGTAGTTAAAAAAGAAACCGGCATACCCACTGCTGTTGGCAACCATTTTAAAACCACCTCCCCTGCTGCCGGGATTCGTAAAATCAAATTTTGTATGATAAATACCGGGAAATAGTTCAATTACATTTTGTTTTTCGAAAGGCTTTATATAGGCAGAATCCCTTTTCATTTGCTGTGCACTTGCTGATGAACTGCATACCAGGGAAAACCATACAACGATTATCAGGAAACATTTCTGCATTATAAAAGTTTAACAATCTTCTTTACCAGTTCGGCTGTATTACCTTCAAACGAATGACCACCCGGAAGTACAAGTCTTGAAAAATTTTTCAGCAAAATCTGTTCAGCTGTAAACGAAATATCATCTTCTCCAAAAAGTATGGTTGTTTTTTGGGTGCCCATCTTGTTTATTTCAGATAACACATCCATGCTTCTTTTTTTATTTGAGCCCCACATATCCGACAAATGAATTTCAAAGTCGGTTGATGAAGATGGCGAAAGCATAATTACACTTGACAATTTTTGTTTAAGATCGTTTGGAAGCCTGTTTACAATAAAAGGCATCACATCTGCACCAAACGAATAACCAATTAAAACAATCTGCCTGTTTGTATTTTCTTCCAGTTTTGTTTTTAGATAAGTAGCAATTTGTGAAGTGGTGAGCTCTGGTGTTTTTTTATCCCAAAACCATGATTTCGCATTCAGTGCTGTTACTGCATAACCCGACTGATTGAGTTGTGTACAAAGTGAAGTTGAAAAATTATTAAAACCACCATCCCCGCTGATGTAAAAGATAATAGGTTTGCTTGCAGAATAACTCCATTCTTTTAAAGGCAATACATTTTGAGCAAACAATGATGCCGATAAAAAACAAAGTATAAGGATTGAGAATACTCTTTTCATTAAAAAATAATTGTGATACAACTTATGGTTTCATGACTGTATTCAATGCAGCAGGTAATTGCAGTAAATCAAAATCATGATTGTAAACAAGATATTTGTTCTGCCACCAGCTTGCATATTTTTCTTTAAACTCTCTGAGCCCCTGGTATTGCTGAAAACGTTTGATACGCAATGCTGCCATTTTCATAATCTGTTCAGCTGTATTTTCCGGCTGTTGAATTCCTGTCATTGGTACCATGCCGAGATTGAGATATAATTTGTTTTGCGATTTAGCAAGTTCAATCAGTTTAATAATCAGTGCATCCATAGCAGCGCCGGGTGCATCAGCTGTTTTGCGTATAAGATCGTACGTACATTCATCTTCTGCATAATCCGGAATGATATTGAGAAATGCTTTGATAGTTCCTTCTTCATCAGCAAGCGTAATAATATCCTGCTTCTGTATTTCGCTTTCATCAAACATTCCCTGCGAAAAAATCATTTCCTGCTTATGATAATTTTCCAGCCATTCATCTGATACTGCACGAAGCTGGTTTACAAATTCCTTATCATGTGGCGCATTGTGCAGGTTTGTTACAAATCCTTTTTTCTGAAGGCTGTTTAATCCGTTACGCAATGACTTTTTATCTTTTCCTTCCAATGTAAAACGGGCTACATCCAGTATAGCTTCCTGTCCAATCATCAGCTTTCGTTTCTTTAATTGATTAAACCATGGAATACTGTTTTCATCCACCCTGTAAAAAGCAGGCTTTAATCCCATCTTACGGCACTCCTGTTCAAACTCAATCAACACTTCTACTTTATGTTCGTCAGCACAAACCGGCTCTTCCAAAACAATCGCAAACACACCTGCAATACGGTATGCGATAAATGCATCATGTTTATCCGAAAGAAAAAAGAGTTTGTCTTTGTAAATTTTAAAATAATCAGCAGCTGAATTGCCATATTGCTGCAGTAAAATTTCAATATCTTTTTTAACAGGAACCGTTGAAGAAGTGTGTTTCACATACGGACGAATTAATGCATACAGCAAAAATCCCCATGTAATAAATCCCAGTATACGGATGAACACAATAAACTCACGTCCAAATCTTGTAAGCGGGTGAAGTGTATCATCATCAACCAGGAGGAATATTTTTAAAGAATGTAAAACAGATTGTTTCCAGGTAAAATCAATTCCAAAATGTTTTTGATCGATATAATAGAAGCTGACAAACCCAAACAGCATTACTGCAATTGCAACCGTCAGCACTGTCATAAGTCCAATCTGTGTCCATTTAGCTGAACTCCTTATCCTGTATTGTGAAGCTGTTGCAACCAGCAATAAAATTGTAACTGCAGCAAGTGAGGCTTCTTCATAATCCAGCGCCTTTGTAACATGGCCAATCAGTGAAAAGAATGCAAGCGTTAATGCAATTATCCATGCATTCCGCAATCCACGGAACAAGAAAGCAGAGGTAACAAGCAATGCAAGACCAATGTACAATACCATTAAGTTTGAAGCATGGATGGCATCAAGTGGTAAAAATTCTTTCAGTAACCGTACACGCCATCGTTGAGGTGGCGTAATTACTGAGATGATATTGATAATACCAAGAACAAAGGTTAACAATGCCGGTGCCATGCGGAGAAACAGTTGTTTTCCTTTCCACAAATAAGTAAACAAACCGGCAACTAATGGTAACCAGAATTCAAAAATGCGGTACAGAATTGTTGCGGCCAATGCTTGCTCAACTGTATAACCAAAACGGCCAAGCACATACAGCATTGATAATTCAACTGCTCCTAATCCACGGAGGAATGGAGAAACAATCATCAATAACACTGAAATAATATAGGCCGATGCTGAAGCAACAAATGAAGTATGAATACCCAATGCAAGCATCGCTATATACAAATGAAAGATGCCGCAAAACTCAACACCGACAGAATACAAGATTGCACCCATCAGTTTTTTATTGTCAACATTTGCGGCAAACAACTCATTGACCGATGGAATAACAGATGGAAATTTCTTCTCTACCCATAAATAAATCTTCCCTTTTTCCTTAAACGATTTTGCAATAAAATAAAGTAGTGGTAAAAAGATCAGTAACACAATCATACTGATCCATACATCTCTTGTTCCACCCTGGTGATGAAATAATGAAAGTATAATTACCGGGAAACCAACAATGGCAACAGTTAATAATCCAATAAAACCAAACAATGCACTCGCCTGGTGAATTTGTGTTTGTGTTAATCCTTCCTTACGTATTTGCGAAGGTGTATAAGCAAGTGAACTAACTCCGCCTGCTGGTAAAAACACACTGATAAAGTTGCGTTTAAGAAAAAGAATGTTGGAAGATGTCCAGCTGATATTAACTCCAATTGCACGAAAACTCATTTTGTAAATGCCAGCCTGGAAAAAAATGTAAATCGTTGTGAGTAATACACCAGCAGCCAGCCACCATGCATTTGCCCGTTCAATATTTGGAATAATTTCCTGCAATTCTTTTCGCTCATTCCTGAAAAAGAAAACAGCAAGTATTACCATCAAAAGAGCCAGAATTTCTTTCCAGTAGGTTTTAGCCGAAACAGATATTTTATTTTTAATCGCAGAAAGCATAGAACAGGTTTACAATTTTTCACACACACTTATCGACGATGCAAAACTAATGCTCTGTAACAGGTTAATTGCAAATAATCGTTTAAACGGCAAAAACCATCGGTGGGCAATTGGGCCAGAAAATACGCTGTATATAGCTTTGCCCTGATGAAATATATTTTATTATCCTTACTTATTTTGATTTCAGTAAGCAGCAAATCAACGGCCCAGCTTTCTGTTCAATACGAAGAACTGTACAGCACGCACAGCAATTGGTTTAATGGCTTCAACATCACTCAGTATAAAAACATCAGCAATTGCTTTTCTATTGGTGCGGGTGTTGAATATGCACATGCTCCTTTGCACAACGATAATGACTGGGTATTAACCAAACTTCAGTTTGTTCCAATCTTTATTGATATGAAATACCAGTTTCACCCGGAGAAAAAGATTTCTTCTTACCTGCGTTTAGCGCAGGGAGTATCAATGAATGCATACATGAAACAGGATTACCCTGCACAAACTCCGTATAAAGTAAAAGAAGCAGGATATTATGCTGCAGGACGTGTGGGCTTATCAACTAAAATCAACACAGTTTTTTCTGCAACTGTTGAAATGGGAATGAAGGCATTTCATCTTTCAGGAAATGATATGGATGTTAACCCGCACGGAATTACAGGAAGTATCGGGCTTTTAGTAAGACCTAAAAAGAAATAAAAAAGGATGGCAGCAGCCATCCTTTTTCACTTACATATAAAAATTGATTAAGCTATTACCGGTGTGTTCAATTCAGCAAGTGATGAATTGATTTGTTCCTGTGTTACTTCAAAGTCAACCAGCTTGCCGGACAAATATTGATCATAAGAACTCATATCAAAATGTCCGTGACCGCAAAGGTTAAACAGGATTGTTTTTGAAACACCTTCTTCATCAGCTTGTTTAGCCTGGCGTATTACTTCCGCAATACCATGATTTGCTTCAGGTGCAGGAATAATTCCTTCTGTACGTGCAAACAATACACCCGCTTCAAAACATTCAATCTGGTTAATGGCATCAGCTTCAATAATTCCATCCTTCAGCAATTGACTGATGATTGCACCAGCACCATGATAACGTAACCCACCTGCATGAATAGGTGAAGGCACAAAGTTGTGACCTAAAGTGTACATCGGTAACAAAGGAGTCATACCAACTGTATCACCAAAATCATAACGGAAAACACCACGGGTTAACTTCGGACAGGAAGTTGGCTCAACAGCAACAGCACGTACATTCTTTCCTTCAACTAATTTATCCTGCAGGAATGGGAATGTAATACCCGCAAAGTTTGAACCACCACCAAAAGGAGCAATGACGATATCAGGATAATCACCTGCTTTTTCCAATTGCTTCTTCGCTTCAAGACCAATAATTGTCTGGTGCATCAATACATGATTCAATACACTGCCCAAAGCATATTTTGTATCATCGTTTGTAGCTGCAACTTCAACTGCTTCAGAAATAGCAATACCTAAACTACCTGGTGAGTTAGGATCTTTTTCCAAAACAATCCTTCCGGCTTGTGTAAGTGTTGTTGGTGAGGGATGCACCGTTGCTCCCCATGTATTCATCATCAGTTTACGGTAAGGCTTGCCTTCGTAACTTACTTTTACCATGAACACTTCACATTCAATACCAAAAAGTTTACATGCAAATGCAAGTGAACTACCCCACTGCCCTGCTCCTGTTTCGGTTGAAATTTTCTTTACACCTTCTTTTGCATTGTAATATGCCTGCGGAATTGCAGTATTAGGTTTGTGCGAACCTGCAGGACTCACACCTTCATACTTGTAATATATTTTTGATTTTGTACCCAATGCTTTTTCCAGTTCATAAGCACGGAACAACGGTGTTGGACGCCAGATAGAATAAAGATCTCTTACTTCATCAGGAATTTCAACCCATTTGTCGGTGGTAACTTCCTGTTTAATTAATTCCATCGGGAACAAAGGAGCAAGTGCTTCTGGTCCGATGGGTTGTTGGGTTCCGGGATGTAATGGCGGCAATGGTTTGTTGGGCATATCAGCCACAATATTGTACCAGTGTGTTGGAATTTCGGATTCGCTTAATGTGATTTTGCGCTGTTTCGACATGTTCTATTGATTTGCGGTTAAGATAAGTAAAATGTAAATGTGCGCAAAAAATGAAAACAGAATGAATAACGAGTGTTCATTTATAATACCAGCCGAATTTTTTCATGGCAGCATCGTTGCGTCGCAATCCTTTCATCAGCATACAGCATGGCAACAATTCAAATAATCATTTATTATTCTTGAAGAATTTGGTATTAAAAAAAATCAACTTAAAACAAACTTAATAGCTACACTGCAACCATTACCCGGGCTGCTTTTAATGTTGCATTTACCTTCATAAAGTTTGGCCCTGTGGCGAATATTAGCCAAACCAATTCCTTTAGCTTTTTGTTCAACATTAAAACCTTTACCATTATCAATTACTTCAAGTAGTAATAACTTGTTTTCCTGTTTCAGGTTCACATTAATTTCAGTTGCCTGTGCGTATTTAATAATGTTGCTGAACAGTTCCTGGATAATCCGGTACAGGTTTACTTTAAACGATTCGTCAAACTGTTCTTCAATCATATTCGACTGAAGCTTCACTTTGCAACCGGATAGTTTAATGCTCTGAGTCAAAAACTCAATTGCTTCTGTCAATGTGAGATTTTTCATTGAAGGAGCAACAAACCGGGAAGATAGTTTCCGGATTTCTTCAATTGCATTATTGATGATATTTGTTCCCTGCTGCAGTTGCAGATTGTCCTCTTCAGAAGCTGTTACAATTCCTTTTATATAAAGTGTTGAAGCTACAAGCAGCTGGTTAATATTATCGTGCAGCTCCATCCCAATTTCATTGCGGCTTTTTTCTTCAGCTTCCAATGCTGCCCGGTCTATTTCCCTTTGTTTATAATATTTTTCGTCTGCAAGTTCCTGTTCAATTTTTACTTTATCAGTTACATCATTAATTGAAATAAGTAATGCCTCCTTTCCATCATATATTATTTCGGAGATGGTTGGTTCAGCCAATATAATATCACCATTCTTTTTTACATGTTTTCTTGCCGATTTATCAGCTGCATATTTTCCCTGTTCAATTGCAGCAAAAAGAATTTCCTTTTCTTCAGGAAGCCTGAGATCAGGAATTGACAACTGCAGAAACTCTTCTTCTGAATATCCATAAAGTTTTACAGCCGTTTCATTTACTTTCAAAAAACGCAATGTTTTTTTATCAGCAATACCAACAGCAAACGGACTGTGATTAAATAATTCACGATACTGTCTTGCTGCTTCTTCTACAGCCTGTTCTGTTTTTTTCTTATCAGTTATATCCTGCACAGTACCTAAAACAGTATTCAGCGCAGCTGAAGGATTAAAATCAAACCTGGCTCTTTCTCTAACCCACTTTTCTCCTGAAGCGGTTTTAATACGATGTTCAACTTCGTAAAAACCTGTGTGCATTGCCTTACCCCAGTTTTCATCAACAATAGCTTTATCATCAGGATGTACATACTGCAAAAACAACTCGTACGACATTGGTGTATCTGAAGGAATCTCAAATATCCTGTAAGTTTCTTCCGACCATTCAATTTTATTACTGGAAATATCAACAAACCAGCTACCTGTTTTTGCAACTGCCTGCGCTTCTTTCAGCTGCTTTTTTTGTTTCAATAAATCTTTTTGATAGGAAATAAGTTTTTCTTCATTTTCTTTTTGTTCAGTAACAAGGTTGCGTATTGAAAGATATTGAAATGGTTTACCGTTTCTGTCTTTCACCGGAATAATTACTGTATCAACCCAGTAGTAAGAACCATCTTTGGCTTTGTTTTTAATTTCACCACGCCATGGCTTGCCATCAGCAATGGTGCTCCACATATCCTTAAAAAATTCCTTCGAATGAAATTCGCTCTTGATGATACGATGGTTTTTACCTAAAAGCTCTCCCTTTGAATATTGAGATACTTCAACAAACTTATCATTAACATAGAGAATGTTTCCCTTCAGATCTGTAATTGATACAATGGCAACTTCATTAAATGCAGATAAGTAAGCCTGCAAGGTTTGTGATAGTTGAGTAAACCTGCCCTTTAATCCGTCAGGCTCTGTTATTTCGTTATGAAGGTTCAATCCTTTTTTGTTTAACTGATTTGTAATTGCAAATTAACCAAATCAAACAGAATAAGATAAATTATTATATAATCAGATTGTCAAAATCAAATCATTTCTTACACAGAACGTTGTCAGGGATTCTTCAAGTCGAGCAGCAACTCTATTTTGCCGGGTTCTTCTTTAATTGTTGCGTTATAGTAGTCAAGCCGTTTTGAAAGATCCTGATTATGAGGGTCGTTAAACTGTTCAACAAACCGAACGTTTGCGGCAGCATAAGAAAAAGAAACCCAGATTTTATTTTGACAATTAATCCGCACTTTCAGCGATGCTGGATTACATGCAGCTATAATAGCAATCCCCTGGTGTATGATGCGAAAGAGTGAAAGTCTGTCAATATCCGGCAAATCATCTGAATCTTCTTCAAGCACAATCTCTACCGGGATATTATATTTCTTACTTAGTAATTCAGCATAAACTGAAATACCTTGTGCAAATCCAAAATCAACAAGCATCGACGGACTTAACTCCAGCGAAATATTGTTAAGACTATCGATGGCATTTTTTATTCCTTCGTCTGCTTTGAGTAACATTGGTTCTTTCGTTTGCATCATTTGCAGATACATTCTGCTGGTCACCAGTGTTTGGGAAATATCATCCCTGATAGACAACAGCAAAGCATATTCTTCTTTTTCATGCTGACGGTCAATTTCCCGCAAAACCATTTTATGCTGCTTCTGCTGTTCCTCAATTACTTTTTCATGAAGATTAATGAAATGACGGTATAATGCAATCAGTATACTTAACGTTGCGATGATGGAAAATACAAGGCAAACAGTATAAATATTCTGGATTAATGTATCATCAATAAATGCAAACTGTTTTGAACGCATATCGGTAAAACCAACCGATAAAACGAAAAAGAGAATATTGATAAAAACCTTGGCTGCAGTTTTAAACTTGTCTTGCTTTGTTAAAAAGATGTACAAAAAAGCAACCATAAACGGGAAATAAAACAAGATGGCTCCTGTTGCTTTTCCATACCGGTAACATACCCAAAAAATTAGAAAATTGTGAACGAAGGTTACAATTAATACAGAAAGAAACAGAGAATAACGGTAAATAACTTTGCCGAGAACATACAATACAATACCAGCAGCGTAAAGGGAAGCCGATAAATAATCCTGGAACGGCTTTCCGATTGCAACCGGGATGAAAAAAAGCAGAATGGTTGAACCTATAATACTGAATAAAGTATATGGAAGTTCCTGATCGGTTATCAAATGCTCTTTTAAATGCACTTTGGCATTCATCGCTGGGTATTTAGAGCAAGATAATTAATAAGTCAATTACCTATAAATAGTTTTATTTTTTATATGTAAAATAGTTTAACTTAACCGTGGTGGCGAATTCATTCAACGTTGAACCGTTTGTGATCGGTAAGATTCAATCTGTTAATCCCTTTCCCGCAAGAATTTGCGGAATGCATTTTTCGATCCTTGCTTCTCTCGTTTTTGATTGTTTTGCTGCAGAAAAATGAAGCAGGTATGCCCTTTGCCTTCCGATAGTTAATGCAAAAAAAGCAGTCTTTAATTTTTGATTTGATTCCAGCTTATCCCTGAACTCAGCGGGCATTTCATCTGCACCGTACTTTTTAAATTCTACTTTGTAACCCACCTTTTCAATTTCGATGGCTTCATAAATGTATGCCTTCAGTACAGCTTCTTTTTCGATAATCTTTTCAATATTCGTAAACCTGATTAAACGTGCAGATTGTGTATGCTCACCGGGTTTACTCAACATGTTTTCTGTGTCGTTGAGCAAAGCACCTTTAAAAAAACTTAAAGCTGCATATTCTTTAAAAGCAGCCAGCAAAACAATATTCTTATTTTGAAAAGTATAGCAAGGCATCCCCCATTTTACCTGTTCGGTAAGCCCGCAACTCAAAATTAGAGAGCGCAGGGCCTGCAATTCCTTTGGCCATTTATGCACTTTGCAGGCAGGTGTACCACCCAGTTCACAACGTCCGCAGCCTTCGGTAAAATAAAGTTCAACTTCAGTTATCATTATCGGGCTTTAAATGTGTTAATCATTCAAACCTTTTCCTGCTAAAATTTGCGGAATACATTTTTCTACCCTTGCCTCTCTTGTTTTTGATTGCTTTGGTGCAGAAAAATGCAGAAGATATGCTCTTTGTCTTCCGGGAGTTAATGCTTCAAATGCTTTTTTTAGAGAAGCTTTTTTATTGAGCTGCTTTTGAAATTCTTCCGGAACTGCATATTCCTTAGTTTTTTTCAAAGCCACTTTTAAACCTGCTTTTTCCACTTCAATTGCTTCATTGATGTATGCTTTCAGCACTTTGGCTGATTTATTAATTTCTGAAAGATCAGTGAATCTTATCTGCCGGCTTGATTGTACGTTTTCGGTTTGCTGTATAAGCATTCCTTCAGCATCGTGAAGCAAAGCACCTTTAAAAAACAAAAAAGCACAGTATTCTTTAAAACCGTGAATCAGTACAACATTATTTCCGTTGAATGTGTAGCAGGGACAGCCCCATTTAAGTTCTTCCGTGAGGCCACAGCCAAGTGCAATTTCCCGCATTTTTAAATATTCATTTTGCCAGCTTTTAGCCTTGGAGAAAAAGAAATCAACTTTCGGATTCATGATATGATTGGTTATTGTTAATTAGTCTGCAAAATACATTTACAGTAATGATAGCAAACAAAATCAAAGAATTTAAATTACAGTCATTTTTTTCGTTTTCCAATTTCTATTCCAATAAATTCAAAATAATTATTCGTGAGCTGATAAAGAATATTACGTTTTGTGACCTCAGCCTTATCATTTACAACAGGTATATACAATATTTTAAACTTTTCATCATAAGTAATAAGTTTTACAGGACGTTCAGGCCTGTCAGCAACACTAAAAAAATCATAAGAGATTCCTATGTAATTGAGTTGCTTTGTTTTAGTGTGAAATAACTTTACAGTATCGACTAAAGCACTATTAATAATAGTAAAAACTCCAATTGACTGTGAAGCATCTTTAGAAGAATAAATGCCATTTGTAACAGGTAGATAAAATTTTTTATCTAATACAGTTATTGTAAACATTTCTGAGCAGAAACCGCCAGGATCACCTTCATCCGTCTGAACTTCCTTTATATAGACTTTACCATTTGCTCTCCACTGATAAACAGTTTTAAAGAAATGCATGGTTCCACCAGTCCACGTGTCCCAAGTGTATATCCGAAAATCTCCATCAGCAGAACTGATAATATAAAAACCTTTTTCTTTTAATTTCTTAAATGAGTAAGATAATGTACCTGTATTTGATTTGATGAATGATACAAAAACTTTAGTGAAATTATTTGAAAGAATTTCTGTACTATCAAAATTTGCACTGCTGGCAGAATTAAGAAGTTTTGTATACAAATCTGCTATCTTATACTCCTGCCTTGCAGGATTATTATCCTGCGCATTAACTCTTAAAAAAAAAGCCAATGACAGAATGAACAAAAACCATTTAAAGTTTTTCATATAAACTGAAATTAAAAAGAAAAATGAACGAGTTTTTTCATGATTTTATTTTAAAGAAATACTGAAAGATAAATTCAAATGTATTGAAATATCAGTTAAACAATTGGCCATAAACATAACAGCCCGTGAGAACACGGGCTGTTGTTAACTCTAAATCACCAAAGTGTTAACTTATGTACCTTATTAAAACAAATAAGTTTTCACAAGAAAAGCACAATGAAATTTTACTCAATAAAACCTTACACGCAAAAGAAAAGAACGATCAGGCTTAACCGACATTTTCACTTGCTTAATTTCATAAAATACTTATTAACACGTAAACGAAAGGCAGATTTATTTGTAATCGTAATCTCATATTAAAAAAAATGACCTGCAAGTCAGGTCATTTTAAAGAACAGATATTTTATAGAAATATGTTACTGGATAATTATCTTTTGCGTAGTTGAACCTGATTTAATAAAGCAAACACCTTTCCCAAATTTTACAGCAGGAACTTCGTGAATGCCAACATCCAACGTTGCCTTGTAAAGCAACTGGGCCTTACTGTCATAAATTGATATTTCAGCTTTTTGCAGCATTTGTATTTTGATGATGTTACCTGTAGCCGGATTACCCATCAGTTGAAATATATTCTTTTCAGATGAAAGATTTATCAATCGTACCTGGCTATAACTCATGTATCCATCATTATCCGTTTGCAGCAAGCGGTAATAATTTTTACCATTAACAGGATTTGAATGTTCAAAACTGTAATTAAGCAATCCTACACTATTCCCTTTGGCAGGTATAACTCCAAGATTTTTCCAACTTGTACCATCTGTACTAAACTGAACTGTAAAATCTTTTGCACCTTCTTCCCTTGCTGTTTGCCAGTTAAGCGCAATCTTGTCATTATTTCTTTGAGCTGTGAACTGAACAAAAGTTACAGGCAATGTTGCAATGGTTTCATCAAAAGGAATTACCAGATTATATGCCCAACCCGTACTTGCTATAAATGTTGAAACAGAGCTTCCATCAAGATTTGCACGTTTAATAGACTTACCTGCATCCTCAAACCAATAAATTTTATTGTTAACAAGGTCAAGTGTTATACCAATAGGTCCATACGTGGCTACTCCTGATGCTCCTGTTACAACATTTGCTCTGCCCGTCCCATCAAGATTCATACGTTCAATTTTGTCTGCTTCATAATTAGGCCAGTAAAGTTTTGAATTCTGTTTATCAACATAGAGTGAATAGGCCCAGCCTGTTCCAGTTGCAAAAACTTCAACTGAACTACCATCGAGGTTTGAACGTTTAATGCGTTTGTTATAATCTTCAAACCAGTATATCTTTCCATTCTTCGTATCTACAGTTATACCTACAGGGCCATAGGTGGCGACCCCTGAGGCGTTGCTTACAACAGTTGTCCGACCTGTACCATCAAGATTTATACGTTCAATTTTGTCTGCTTCATAATTAGGCCAATACAGGTAACTGTTTTTGGTATCAACAAACAATGTATAAGCCCATCCGGTTGAAGTTGCGAATACCTCCACATTACTGCCATCAAGGTTGGCACGTTTAATTTGTTTATTGTAATCTTCAAACCAGTAAATTTTTCCATGAGGAACATCTACTGCAATTCCGACTGGCCCCCACGTTGCAACACCTGAAGCATTTGAAACAGCAGTTATTTGACCAGAAGCATCAAGATTGATTTTTTCAATTCTGTCATTATCATAGTTGGGCCAGAAAAGACGACTGTAATCACTCTGGGCTTTCAAGCCAGAAGTTAAAAACAAAAAAGCCATACCGAACATCAGCAGGCTTTTAGTGGCTTTTCGATATAAATAAGGTTGAGGATAAAATAACAACAAAGCAGTCTTTTCGAAAACGTGTAAACTTTTCTTCATGGATATTGAATTTTGAGAAATAATATTTGAATTATCGCATGTAAAAAAAAGAAAATATACTGGAATGTTTTACTAAGTATAATGATAGTTTGACATATTACGGGATTACACGTAATTAAATTCAGAAGTTGCTTTTACTGAAAGAAGTTCTTGATGAACATAAACAAAAATGGCTCGTAGTACACGAACCATTTTCTTAAGCTGGCAAACTCTGTTAGATTAACTTATGTTATGTTATTCGCTTATATTGATTTTGTATTGTTTCTGCCCTACAGTAAAACTCACCTGCTTCGTTTCTGATATAATAAGCTTTTTTACCGGGAGCAGTTCCTCATTTGTGAAAGGGACACCCGACCGTTTCCAGAGCATCAATGTAATAGTGACCACCGAAGAAGTTGCTGATTGATTAAAATAACCGCTTGCATCAATCACTTTACTGATTTCACTCACAGGGTTCACTCCTTTTGCCTGCATTACTTCCATACTGTTCCAACCACTGAGCGTAACCATTGCAAGCTGGTATTCACCGTTGTCAATAATGGTTACATTGTTACCGTTTACATTTCGCTTTGTTTCTTTGATTGCAGTTTTCAGCTGCGGCAATGCATAATGTCCCAAACGATAATCAAAATTTGTATCGCCTGTTATACGGTCGATACGCAGTATACCGTTGGGCAATGGCATATCAATTAAATTGAGTTTGATGTTGGGATTTGTTTCCAAAGCAACATCACGGTAATAAGCACCATTTTCAAACTTTTTGAAATCATACAAACGCAATGCTTCCCACTCGTTCTTTTTGTTTTTGATGAGATAGTTCATGGCAATAACACCAGGAACACTATCGGCCTGCCATGGAAATGCACTGTTGTAAGAAAGACGGTTATAGTTTTCACTCGCACGGAATGTTTCACTTGCGCCAATGAGTTTTACTTTGCACCAGGCACGTATTTCACTTGCACCAATATTGGGATAATCCGTAATCAGGATATGTGAACTGTCGAAATAATGATTGTACACATTTCCTTTCTTCATTTCAGTTTGCCAGGCTCCTTCGTTTTCTTTAGCTGTCCAGAAAGGACTATTGTCCGGAACAAGCAAACCAAGAAATGCCTTACCCATCCAGAACACACTTCCCCTGCAGCTATAGGTTTGCACAGCCGGTTCAAATGCTCCGTAAAAACCAAGCGTTGGAATATCATCTTGCAGGAAATCCGGATTTTTTAAAAACTGCAGCAATGTACCTGAAGCAATTCTCCGCATCCATCCATAATTTACTGCAGGATCATTATTCAATCCCATCAATGCAAGCGGTATAACCGATCCAAAACGATAGGTCATACTTCTGCCCCACATAATCATTGTACCATCACGGCCAAACATGTAAGGATAACTTGTTTTTACTTCGCTGAAGTTGTTCAGAAACTGCTGTGCATACTGCGGGTAATATTTTTTCCCGAAAAATTCGCTCCACAATGGTCCGTACATTTCAAATGCCCACATGCTGTAATAATCATAAGCAGGCGCATCATGGTACCAGCCATTGCCACGGTAATGAGTTAATGATTTCTCCACGTATTCAACCAGCAGTTTTTCATTTACGGTATATCCCTGGCTTTTGAAAAAACTCAACACAAAAATGTTGAAGAACTTCCAGTTGTTGCCAATGGTTGGCCCATCGCCATAACTTAACATCAAGGCAGCAAGATCATCTTTTTGTTTTTGTGTTAACGGTTGCCACAGAATTTCAGGTGCTGCAAATAAGGAAACAGATAAACCTCCAAACTCAACAAGTATCTGGCTTGGTCCGCCATTGGATGCACGGTGCTTAATATATGTTGCTTTTGTTGAATCGCATAGACTAACCAGTTGATGACGGTAATAATCCCCAACTTTGATTCCGTTTATTTCCAATGCCGGATTTTCTTTCAACAAAGGAACAGCCATGAACAACGTACGGCAAACACCTTCCAGTTTTTCTGTTGGTATTTGTCCCTCGTTTCTGGGATAACTTTTGCCGGGCATTTTTGGAAAACGCATCGGGTCGTCGATGTTATGAATATAACTGAACGCTCCTTCCAGCAAATACTTTGCTGCATCTTTCCAATGCTTTTTCGTGATACCCGTTAATGGACTTAATTTATAATCGGGCTGATCAATTTTAAAAATTGTTTTGCCATTTACCTGTTGAGAAATGGCGGGTGAGTGAACATTTTTTTTCTGTGCAGTTGTTGTAAGACCAATACAAACACACAGAACAAGAACTGTAATAGTTTTCATGTTTTTTACTTCATCATTTATTAACGGCAGGCTGTTTCAATTTCATTTCTTCATAATACGCCTGCAAAATGTAAAAGGCTTTTTTCTTTTTGCCTTCACTGCTGTACAAACCTTTCCTGTTCCATCCTTCCTGGTAATTTGGATTATTACGTTTTGGCGAACGGAAATCAGTTAACACCCAGGGTGAAATACCAACAAAATTTTCAGGCATACGCTTCAGCATAGCAACCTGTTCTTTGTAATACCATTCCTGGTATTCTTCGCTAAAGATGGTTAATGAATCAGCATGAACTCCACCTCTTGCACCGGCACCTGTTTCACTGATGAACAAAGGCTTTTTATAAGGCGTTCCCCAATTGGTTGTACGGCAGTTGCTGGGCAATCCGCCATACCATCCAAGATATTCGTTGAATGCAACAATATCAACAAACTCACCAAGCGGATCATCAATCAGGTTTAAATTTTTTCCTGAATTATAATTTACTTCCAATGCTGCTGAAACCATTCTTGAACTATCCAGTGCTTTTGCAGTTTTAATAAGATTATGCATAAACTCAGTACGTACAGGGCTGATGGGTGTTTCATTTCCAACCGACCAGATGATAACGCTGGCCCGGTTACGATCACGTGTAATCATTTCTGTTAACTGAGCTTCAGCTTTCTGATATACTTCCTTATTGCCAAAATCGATTGTCCAGTACACTGGAATTTCACTCCACACAAGCATCCCTAATGAATCAGCCATTCTTGTCATTGCTTCATCATGCGGGTAATGTGCAAGCCGCACCATATTGCACCCGAGTTGCTTAGCTTCATTTAAGAGTAATGCTGCATCCTGTTTGCCAAATGCCCTGCGGCCTTCCTGAGCAATTTCTCCGTGAACAGAAATGCCCCGCATAAAAATGGGTTTACCATTGAGCAGTACATTGTTGCCATACGCTTCAATGGTACGGAAACCAATCTGATCTTCTGTCCGGTCTTCACTTGCAGTAATAATGACTTTGTACAGCTTTGCATTTTCAGTTGACCATAACTGAATCGTTGGCAGAATTAAACTGAAATCAGTTACAGATTCTTTTGCTGCAAATGTTTTCTTGAGTTTCAGTTCAGGAATTTCAACTGTAAAATTCGCAGGAACAGTTCCGTTGAATTTTATGTTTCCTGCTGCAACTGCATTTTTTGTTTTTGGAATTTCACCTGCAGCAGTTTTCGTTAACTGCAATGAAAAGTCTTCAATAAAAGTTGAAGGCACTTCCACCAGTTCAACAGTACGTGTGATACCACCATAATTCCACCAATCTGTATTTACAGTTGGCACTTCTTCCTTGCCACGTTTGTTATCCACTTTTACAACAAGAAAATTATCTTTCTCTTTCAGCAGTGATGCAGGTATTTCAAAATTGAATGCTGTAAATCCGCCAAGATGAAAGCCAAGTTTTTTACCATTCAAATAAACATCGGCCCGGTAATTCACTGCACCGAAATACAAAAACACCCTGTTGCTTTCATTTGTCTTTTTATAGTCGAATGATTTTTTGTACCAGACTGTTCCTTCATAATAAAGAAACTCCGGCTTTTGCGAATTCCAGTCGCCCGGTACATTTAAACTGTATTTATCAATGTAACCATGTTCTTTACGATCCCACCTGTTAACCTGAACATCTGAATTCCAGAATGCTTCTTTATCATCTTCCTTACGTTCTTTAAAACGGTAATCATAAAAACCTGTTTCGTAAGGATCGATGATGTATTGCCAGCGTCCATCAAGACTTGTTGCTTTCCTGTTGGGAATATTTGTAAGAAGAGAAGTCTGTGCAATCAGCAATGACTGCAACAACATTACAAAAGCAAATAAAAGCAAAGCAGATCGTTTCATAATAAACGTTTTACCAGGATGTTTAAAAATTATTTCTTCAACACAACAGGTTTTATTCCTTTATGTGTAGGCCTTGATTGTTTAATTGTTCCGTCAGCATTAAACTCCAGAACATCAATACATACTTCCCTGTTATAACCTGCAGCATTACCCATGTAAATTCCATTGGGATAATTGAAACGGTGATAAACAATATACCATTCATCTTTTCCCGGAACCTGTATTACAGAGTTATGCCCTGTACCATAAATACGTGCTGTTGTATCTTTTGCAATCACAAGATTGTTTGCAGGAATTGTAATTGGTCCTGTTGGTGAAGTTGATGTACCGTAACGTACACGATAGTTTTCACTTCTCGTATCATCTTCACTCCACAAAAAATAATACAAACCGTTACGGAAGAAAACAGTTGTTCCTTCACGGAATGTTTTATCAGATGGCGTAATGATTTTCGTTGTTTCGTTTTTAATGGAAATCAAATCATCATTCAACTCAGCAACTGCCATGTATCCATTTCCCCAATAGAGATAAGTTTTTCCTGTTTGCGGATCGGTGAACACATCAGGATCAATCTGCTGACCACCATTCTTTCCATCAGGACGTTTATCAATGAGTGGTTTACCCAGATCAGTAAAAGGTCCGGTTGGTTTATCTGCAACAGCCACACCAATTTTTTGTGCAGCACAGAAATAGAAAAAGTATTTGTATTGATTGTTGATTTTCTTTTCAAGAATGCAGGGAGCCCAAGCATTGCGTTTTGCCCAGTTTACATCTTTAACCAAATCAAGAATCACACCTTCATCTTTCCAGTTAATTAAATCGGTTGATGAAAATGTTTTGAAATAAGTACCCGACCAGTTATTAAAACCATCACTTGTTGGATAAAGAAAAAACTTCTTTTCTTTTTCTGACCAGGTAATATCAGGATCTGCATAATAACCGGCAACAACAGGATTATGATAATCGTTTACAAATACCTTCCACTTTTCCACCTGTTTGCCTTTAATTGAAACTGTATAATTCACTGCACCCTTTGCAAAATTTTGCGGAGTTGATGGTGTTACAGTTACACCAGGCAGATTGATAAATGAAGGATGAAAACTCTCCAGGTTTGTTGGGGGCAGTACTGATAAATAAACTGTTTTATTGGCTGTATCTATCTCTGTATTGATTGTACGTATTTGTTTTGAGGATGCTGTGCTGATAACGGTTGCAGCAGTGCCCCATTTACGCATCAGCAGTTCTGCCTCTGCATTTGAAACAGGTAATACTGTTCCATGACGTGGATGAAAATTCATAAACACATCACCATCTGCAATTTTAAAATTTTTAAAATCAGTTGTTTTGGTAAACTGGTAACGGCCGCTGGTGTACATATCATACATGAGAATATAACCACTGCCATCATTGAGTTTGAAAGTACCGGCACCTTCAACCGGACTTGTTGTTTGCTGCACATAATCTGCACTGAACATTTTATATCCACCGGTTAGCTGATCTGAAACAGCAACTTTAATTCCGGGTTTCCGGTCTTCTGTTTTAAAGAACAAATAAAACTTTCCGTCCTTCTCTGCAATATCACCATCAATACAGGCCGCATTATCCGGGCTGAAGAATAATTGCTTTGGTTCGGTTTCCAGGTCGGTAAATGTTTCATTGGCATAAGCATAATAAATTTTATCAGGATCCTGTCCATGCTTCATGGAAAAATAGATCATGTATTTTTTTGCTTTTGCATCATAAATGGTTTGTGGTGCCCATACACGAAGTAAACTGTCGTTACCGGGAAAGCGTTTTTGAATATTCACCACAGATGAAGTCCAGTTAACAAGATCAGTTGATTTCAATAAAACCATTGCACGATTTGAGCTCCAGCCAAGTGCAGAAACCATATCTGTTGCAACCATGTAAAATGTTTTACCATCTGCTCCACGCAGTATATGTGGATCACGGACACCACCTGTTGAACTGATTTCTTTTGAAGAAATAACCGGTTTGTTATCATTCAATGCAAAAAACTTCAACCCGTCTTTACTCACTGCATAATGAATCGATTCTTCTTCCACCTTATTTCCTGTGAAATAAACAAACAGGTAAGCATCCTTTTTTTTATGATCTGCAGGTTTTATTTGTGCATAGGAATTAAAAAAAGATATACCCAGGAATAAGCAACTGAATGCTGCCGACGTTAAATTATTTTTTATTCTTCTAACCAACTTCATGCTCATTAGTGGTTTTGTAAATTTAGTGTGGCTGATTTAATTAAATGCTTTACCAACAATGATCTTATCGCCCGAATCATCTACTTCAAATAAATGCGGAACACGAATATAACGACCATTCACATTTTTATGACTGTGCAATACCATCAGCAGTTTTCCTTCAAATGTTCTGAACAACATTCCATGCCCGAAATCGGGAGGCGTAACAGGTTCTTTTTCCTGTATCCACGGCCCGTTTAATGTTCCGCTTTGCGAATAGGCTACTCCCTGTGTGTATACATCAAACACCCAGCTTGTCCAGATCATACCCAGCTTCCCTGTTTGTGTGCGAAATAAAAACGGTCCATCAGTTACTTTATTCGGAACGATAGTTCCGTTTTCATCTTTCTCTTTACTCCAAGGTGATTCTTTTGCACGAAACAGAATTTTTCCTTCCCCAATTGTGCCGCTTAAATCTTTTTTCAGTTCAATTTTCTCAACAGTACCATTCCAGTTCTGCAACCATTCATGGCAATAAATCATGTAAGGCTTTCCATCTTTATCAATCCAGAATGTTGCATCCAATGTTGGTTTATTGGCTGGAAGATAGATGGAGTCGCCAAAAGGAACACAAGGTCCTTCGGCTTTATCACTCACCAGCACATGACATGCACGACGTTCAATGACATTGCCTTTAACCGTATCAATCTTTACATTTCTGTTGGTGAACGTGGCGAAATAATAATAGCTGCCTTTGTAATAATGAATTTCTGCAGCCCAGATCATTGGATGAGCGCCCATCCATGATGTTGAATCTGTTTTGGCAACAACAAAAGGGCCTGTCCATTTTTTTAAATCCTTACTCTTCCATAACAAACCACCTGTACCTGTCATGTAATAAGTGGATGTATTTTTATCTGCAAGAATAAACGGATCACTTAAACGGATCGAATCTATATCAACATTTTCTTTTACAACCGGCTGACGGTACTGTGCAAATGCTGCAATAAAACTGAAAAGAAAAAATACAGTAACCGGCAATCGTTTTACAAAACTCATGTTGTTTTATTTTTTCTGGTACACCCGTACATAATCAATTTCAAACTTACTTGGAAATGTTGTTGAAGAAGGATCACCACCATTCATTCCGCCCAATGCTAAATTCAGCAGCATGTAATGTGGTTGTTTGAAAGGATTAAATCCACTCCCATCTTTATTTACCAGTTGTTCAAGATTTACTTTATTGAGCAGCTGGTCATCGCAATACAATGCAATGAATTCTTCTGTCCAGTCCATCCGCCATGTATGAAACTGGCTTGCCCATGCTGTACCACCCAATGAATCTGTTTTAAACGTTTTGCTGAACCAATAAGCGTTGCGGTTGCTGCCAAGACAAGCAATATTTGCCAGCAGTTTACCACGGTAATATTCCATAATATCAATTTCGCCATTAGCGGGCCAGGGTTTGCTTACACCCAAAGTCCACCAGGCAGGCCACATACCTTTACTGATATCAATTCTTGCCCGCATTACAAAACGACCATACAACCATTGCTGTTTGTTTCTTGTAATTAAACAAGCAGATGTATAATCAATTGTTGAACGTTTCTTTCGCCAGTCTTTACTTTCTGCATTATAGTTTGGATTGGGTCTTGATTCTTTTTTTGCTTCAATAATCAATATACCGTTTTCACAGTTTGCATTTTCCGGTTGATACCACTGCAGTTCTTCATTACGAACAAAACCCTGTTCATAATTCCAGTTAGATGTATCGGGTCTTCCCTTTTGATTAAACTCATCAGCCCATACCAACGTATAGCCATCTTTACTGTTTGTTTGTTCCAGTTTTTTTACAGGATGACTGCAGGCCATCACCCATATCAAAAATGGAAAGACCCGGAATATATCTTTGCTCATCTTATAAATAAATTAATTTCCTTCAACTAATTTAATAACGAAACTGTAAGTGTACGTTTTTCCCAGTAAACGGTATTGATCATGTGGCAATGCACCCCAGCTGTTATCACCTCCCACTCCTCGTTGATTGAGATCAATCTGCAGATTCACATTTTCATCATGCGGAAGATCAGAAGGATGCTGTTGCTTTTTGGTCATGCCCGGATCAAGACTTTCAGTTGAATGATTCAATGCACTGAAACAGATTGGCTGAACACCTTCAACATAAATACCTGCTCCTTTGCTGTTGGTTAATGTTAACCAGCGCACATCCGTTTTATAACCATTCTCTTGCGGACGGATATAGTTTGATGTAAACTGGTTCTTTACATTATCAGCAAAGAAACCAATGAACGATGATTCCTTACGGTCGCTGTAATTTTCCCAGGGGCCACGGCCATAATACTGCAGGCTATCGTATTCATTGGGTAATTGCATACGCATACCAAAGCGTGGGAGCTCAGGTAAATCTCTTCCCGTCATATCAATGGATGCAGTTATTTTCACACTGCCATCATTCTGTATAAAATATTCAACGGTATAAGGAACAGCAATACCTGTTAATTCAAACTCAGCTTTTACTGAAACGCCATCAACAGTTTGTTCACCAATAGTGATGTTTTTTAATTTCCTGTTTTGATGAGCCGAACGCCAGATGCCCAGCGATTGCTGCATGCTGTTTCCAAAATCATTATCAGTTGGTGCACGCCAGAAATATGGTTCAGGAAAACGATTGATCTGCATACCGGATTTTGAAGAATAGTTCCTGATTGTACCCCAGCGCAGATCAACTTCACCGGAAATATTTCCCGACTGAAAACTTAACCTATCTGTTTCTTTCTGAATTTTTAATGTTCCGCTGATTGTTTTATTTCTTGTAAAATAATCGCCGCTGAGTTTAAATTGTTCTCTTGCCAGCTCATGACCAACAGCTAACAATTCTGTTTTACTTTGTTCAGAAACAGTTGCAAAAACGTTGATGAAATATTCTGCAGCTTCAGCAACTTTATCAGCAGGTATTGCAAGCTTCACTTCTTTTTGCTGGTGAGCTGCAAGTTCTACTTTAAATGAACCGTTGTAAACTGGCTTGCCATCTTTCACCAGTACATACGAAAAATTATATTGATCAAGATTGGTGAAATCATAATCGTTACGAACGGTGATTACACCAGTGCTGATATCTTTTGTATAGAAATTGATGTTCTGGTAAACTTTTTTTACTTCATTCAAACCCGGATGAATAGTACGATCAGCAGCAATTAAACCATTGCAGCAAAAGTTTTCATCGTTGTAATAATTAAAACTTCCCAAATCGCCACCATAACCCCAGAACACATTACCGCTTTTATCTGTTTGTTTATAACCCTGGTCAACCCAGTCCCAGATAAAACCACCCTGCATGTGTTTACTTGTTTTGATCACATCAAAATACTCACGGAAGTTTCCGTTACTGTTGCCCATTGCATGTGAAAACTCACACATAATGTACGGACGTGTTTTGGTTGTATCAGCTGCATAACGTTTCATGCTGCTGATGGAAGGATACATCGGGCAAACAATATCTGTATTGAAGTTTTCACCTGCACGTTCAAATTGCACAGGTCTTGTATTATCTCTTTGCTTGATCCATTTGTAACCGTTTTCAAAAGCAGGTCCGTTTTTACATTCATTACCCAAACTCCAGATGATGACTGAAGGATGGTTTTTATCACGCTCAACCATGCGCCTGTGCCTGTCTAAATGTGCAGCTGCCCATTCAGGTAAAAACGAAATATGTTTTGATGGAGGATCAGGATCCAGTCCATGACTTTCAATATTTGCTTCATCAATCAGGTAAATACCATACTTGTCGCAGAGTTTATACCAAAGCGGATCATTAGGATAATGTGAGCAACGAACTGCATTGATGTTGTACTGCTTCATCAACTGAAGATCTTTTATCATCAGTGCTTTATTGGGCACATGACCATTGAGATCATCGTGTTCATGCCGGTCAACACCATGCATCATGGTTGCAACGCCATTTACCAGTAACTGTGTATTTTTAATTTCAATTTTTCTGAAACCGATCTTTGAACCGGTAGTTGCCACTACTGCACCTGCTTCATTTTTTAAGGTGATGATGCAATCGTAAAGATTGGGTTGCTCAGCACTCCACTTCAATACATCAGCAATTGTGCCGCTGAAAGAAACGGTTTGCAGACTGTCGTTACCAGTTACAAATTTTTGTGATTGAGAATAAACCGAACGTCCATTTTTATCGAGAACAGAAACTGTTACAGTTCCGTTTTTTGTTGTATAGTTTTTGAATTTTCTCAGTGTAACATCAGCACTGAATATGCCATTTTTATATTGGGCATCGAGATCAGGTTTCAAAAAGAAATCCCAGATTGTAAGTTTAGGCATCGCAAACAGAAACACATCCCTTTCAATACCACTGATGCGCCAGAAATCCTGGTCTTCCATGTAACTGCCGTCGTGCCAGCGAAACACTTGAATGGCCAGTAAATTTTTTCCTTTTTTGAGATAAGAAGTAATGTTGAATTCAGCTACTGTTTTAGAAGCTTTTGTTAATCCAACTTTTTGTCCATTAATGTATACAAATGCACAACCGGTAATGGAACCGAAGTGCAGTATAATTTCTTTTCCTGCTAATTTTTCATCCACCATAAATTCTTTGCGGTAAGTACCAACAGGATTGTTTTCTCCAATGAATGGTGGGTTTTTCGGATAAGGATAAGTGATGTTGGTGTAGATGGGTGTACCAAATCCTTTTATTTCCCAGTTCGATGGCACAGCAATATCACTCCATTGCGATATGTTGAGATCGGTACGATAAAAATCCTTGATGCGGTTTGCATATTTATCCGCATAAATAAATTTCCAGGTTCCGTTTAATGACTGATGAAAGGAAGATTTGCTGTAATCATCAGCAATCACATCTTTTTCATTGGTAAATAACATAAACGTTGCATGAGGAACTTCCTTATTCAGTTCAAACAATTGCGGGTTCTCCCAATCGTTCTGTTTGGTTTGCTGACCAAACGAAATAGTTGTAACATTCAAACAAAGAAGTGTAATGACAATTGACCGGTAATTCAATTTTGATTTCATCTTTAAAATTATCTGATTCTGGTTAAAAACATTATTGGCTACTGATTTATCGGCTGGTTGATTAAAGTTTTTAGAAAAGGATTTTAAAACGGGTTTGTTCAATTCATAAAAAATGCCAGGGAACAGAACGTTCCCCGGCTTTTTGGACCCAAAACGACTGCTTATTAATAACCTGGATTTTGCTCTAATACAGCATCTTTATTCAGGTTAATTTCTGTTTGAGGTATTGGCATAAGTAAGTTCTTCGCACTGATGCCTAATACAGGGTTAATTGCTTGAGTATTGTACCTTGTTGTTCTGTCAACCAATGTACCTGTGCGCATCAAAGTCATTCTCCTGTTTTCTTCGGCAAGAAGTTCTCTTGCTCTTTCATCCAGGATAAAGTCTAATGTTACTTGTGAAGCACTTACTGCAGATGCATTTGATCTTGCTCTTAACGTAGTTAAAGTTATAGCAGCACCGCTTGTGTTACCTTGTTTAAACTGGGCTTCAGCTTTCAACAGGTAAGTTTCACCTAAACGCATCAGGATAAAATCTTTATTCACCATTGCAAAACCAAATTCATCATTCGGGTTAAACTCATACCATTTTGTAGTGTGAGGTGCAATTTTGAAAATTGTATCTGAACCTGTGTAAGGTACCTGCTGACCATAGTTGGCAGCACCAACTGTGTTGTAATAGAATTTCCTGCGCAGGTTGTATTGTGAATTACGCATATCATTTGTTTCATACAAATCATACACAACCCAGTTGGTTAAACGCATACGTGCAATACCACGACCGCCTAATGAATCACAAATCTTCATACCTGAAATCTGGTAATATGCTGCACCCCAGTTACGGCGTTGCTGAGGGTTATTAGTAATACCTCCTACAACAGTACTTGGATTTTCCTGTTCCATTACCCAGATGGCTTCCCTGTTACCTTGATAACGGCGTTGGTTGCCATACCAGAACATATCGTTAAACGGATCGCCGGGAAGAGATGCTTTAATACCATATCGTGCAGTGGTTAATGCAAACTTACCGCTGTTGATAATAGCATCGCACTGTGCTTCAGCCAAAGCCGGTTTACCTGCACGCAGGTAAGCTTCTGCAAGTAATTGCATTGCCTGGTATCTGTTTGCACGGGCAATTGGTTTACCATCCGCATTTGTTTTTGTTGTTGAACCAAGTGTGCTGGGTTCTGGAAGATTTGCAGCTGCAAACGTAAGGTCTTCTATAATTAATGCATTTACACTGTCAAGTGATGCACGCACAAAATCTGTTTTGGGAGCTGTCAATGGTTCTCTGACCAAAGGAACTTTTCCAAAGCAGGTGGCAAGAATGTTGTAAGCATATGCTCTGAAGAAGCGTGCTTCACCATCTATACTGTTTTTGTTTTTTGCAGTCATGCTGCCGGCATTACCACTTTCAATATTCTTGATAATGATGTTGGCATTATTAATCATCTTGTAGCCCCAGTTCCAGGTATAGGATGCAGCACCATCAGTAGAAATCAACTGAGTGTAATCATAATAAGGAACTTCAATTCCCTGCTTTTGTGTTGGGGGAACAAAACAGATATCTGTTCCGGCATGCCAAACACTTGGCCATCCCTGGGGATCACTGTAACTGAAAAAAGTACTCAACAGGTTGTGCATCCCGATAACTGATGCTTCGTAGCCCAATGAATCCGTTAAAGTTTGCGGAGCATAGGCAGAATACACTTCTTCATCAAGAAATGTTTTTTTACAGGAACTGAATGTGATCAGAAACCCTGCAAAAACACTAAGTATAATTAAATTAGTTTTCTTCATTGTAATAATTTTTAAGTGGTCAATTAACGGAGTGTTACATTTAAACCAAACACAATCTGTCTTGTAATTGGGTAGTTGTTTGTCCAGTCGCCTGAACCTCTGAAACTGTAATTGTTTTCAGGATCCCAGCCAATCCAGTTGGTGAATGTGTAAAGGTTTCTTCCACTTACATATACATTTAAAGAACCGAGTCTCATTTTTTCAAGAATATTCTGATTAAAAGAATAGCTGAGTGAGATATCTTTAATTCTAGTATAACTGTTGTCAGATGCATAGCCGTATCCTTTTGTATTGGTGTAAGCCAATGAAGGTCTTGTCTGGCTCTTGTTTGTTGAAGTCCAGTAACCTGTTTGTACAGGAATATTCATACGTCCGGCTTCATCAGCATAAGTAAGTGTTACGTTATTTTTCAACGCACCTTGTACAGTTTGAATGAAGATATTCAGGCTGAAATTTTTGTATGTGAATGTATTGGTTAAACCGCCTGTCCATTTAGGTCCAGTCTGACCAAGAATCATCTTATCATTTGCATCAATTTTTTTATCGCCATTGATATCTGCAAATTTCAGATCACCAGGTTTTGCACTTGCATCCCAGTTTGAAGCATCTTCACCTACCTGCCATACTCCTACCATTTTGTAATCATAGATTACACCAATGGGGTGACCAATAAACCACCTGTTGCCCAAATCATCTTTCTTATCACCGTAAATATCAATCAGCTTGTTTTTATTAGCAGAGAAGTTGACTGTTGTTTGCCACCTGAAGCTTTTAGTAGAAATGTTATCGGAGTTGATGACAACTTCAATACCACGGTTCTGCGTTTGACCAAGGTTATCGTAGATACGGCTGTAACCAGTTACGTTTGGTATATTACGATAGAGAATACAATCTTCAGTACTTGTACTATACCAGTCAATTGTACCATTAATCCTGTTGTTGAGTAAGCCAAAATCCAAACCAACGTTGAAGGTTTTTGAAGTTTCCCAATGCAGGTTTGCATTACCAAGATTGTTTGCCAAAACACCAATCATTGCTGTGCTGCCAAATGGGAAACGTGCAGTGGCATCAGTTGTAATTGTTCCGTAAACGCCAATCGCTTCATTACCTGTTGCACCATAAGAAGAACGGAGTTTCAGGTTGTTGACGAATTTCACATTATTCATGAAGTTTTCTTTGCTGATATTCCAGCCGAGAGCAACTGAAGGGAATAAACCATATTTATTTGTATTGGCACCCATTACAGATGAACCATCACGACGTGCTGTAACTGTGAAGAGATACTTACTGTTGTAAGAATAGTTGATCCTTCCCATTTGTGAAGCAATATCATACCTGTCCTGGTATGAACTTGCTGTTGGTGTTGCACCTGCCGCAAGATTATAAAATGACAGTTCATCATTAATAAATGTGCTTGAACCCGCACTTTGTGTAATATATTTTCTTTGCTGTGCACTGTAAACACCTGTAAAGTCTAAATGATGCAAGCCAAAGTCTTTATTATAGGTAAGGATATTTTCCACAACCCAGCTGTTGGTTTCAGAGCTTGAAGTATTTGCACTACCTATTGTATTACCAGTATTACGTCCTTCATAATAACCATAGCGTGTTGTGATGTAATTTGTACCGGCATTCAGCCTGTATTTCAATCCTTTTAAAATACCATTGAATTTAATATCAGCATACACATTACCATTCAGGTTATTGCTTCTGTCAACCCTGTCGGAGTATAAACCAAGCATTGGGTTCTTATACAACAGTTCAGGATTCATTGGATAAATTTCATAACTGCCGTTTGCATTTTTCAACGTTCCGTATGGACTCATTGAACCTGCAAGATAAAAGTTGGCCCTGCCACCATCATAGTTATTGGCAGTATAGAACATAGATGTACCAACAGTGAGGTAATCAGTAAGATTTACATCCATATTTGAACGTACAGTTGCCCTGTGATATTGATAACCTTCAACAGCTCCCATTTGTTTCAGGTAATCGCCGGAGAGATAATATTTCACATCTTTTGTACCACCGGAAATGCTCAGGTTATGATCCTGGATAATTCCCTGGCGTGTTACTTCACTCATCCAATCAACAGTTTTACCTGCGTTGTAGTTGGCAATTTCGTAAGCATTCCACAAAACAGTTTGTGGTGCAGTTGGAACCTGGGTTTTATAATCAGTATATTTCTGAACATAGTCAGCAGGACTTAAAGGCGTAAGTGTTTTAACAATATTATCAAAACCAGTATAGCCACTGTAACGGATAACCGGTTTACCAGTATTTCCCCTTTTTGTTGTAATGAGGATTACACCGTTTGAACCGTTCATACCATAGATAGCAGTTGCAGAGGCATCTTTCAGAATTTCGATTGAAGCGATATCATTAGGGTTGATATCGTTTGTAACGCCGCCTGATTTGTTGAAAGGAACTCCATCAACAACAATTAAAGGACTTGTATTGGCAGAAATAGAATTTTGTCCTCTCACCAAAATACCAGCTGAACTACCTGGTACTGATGAAGTCTGGGTAATATTTACACCAGCAACAGAACCTTCAATAGCATGGAGTAAGTTGGTTACAGGCAATTTTTCAAGACGTGTTTTAGGAACCGATACAACCGAACCGGTTACATCAGCACGTTTTTTAGTACCATAACCAACCACAACAACTTCGTTGAGTTGTTTGTTGGTTGCAACCAGTTTCACCTGGATGCCTGAAGCAGCACTAACGGTTAATTCAGTAGGTTTATAACCAATACTTGAAACTTCAAGCACATCGCCTGAAGCTGCTTTTATTTTAAATGTACCCTGTGCATCAGTAATAACAGATACATTTTTCCCTTTTACACTTACAGTTGCACCCACAACTGCTTCACCGGTTTCTGAATCGTTAATAACACCAGTAACAGATTTGTCCTGGGCCGACCCAAAGAACGGGAGAAGAAATACTAATAAAAGACTGAGTAAATGCTTAGGACTCCTTATTCCCAAGCCTAGCTTCCGGAATGCAGACCGGGAAAGATGGCAATTCGTTTTGCTCATACGACAGCAATTTTAAGTTTTTAATAAGCAGTTAATGATTACAACCTTGCAATCATTTCGCAGAAATAACATCCAAATTTGGGTATGAATTTTACTTTTTCGGGGGGGACAAATAATCAAAATAAGGGGGTAAACTCAATTTTTACAGCATTCTTCAGCGTAAAATGAAAAACTCACCCTATTCAGGTTTGTTATTTGCAAAAGGCTTTCTGTATTTTTTTACATAGTCCGATGGTTTCATTTCAAACAGCTTAAAGAACTGTTCCCTGAAATATCGCACATCGTTAAACCCAGTAATATAGGTTACCTCCACAATGGTTTTGTTGCTGGTAATTAAAAGTTCAGCCGCCTTCCGCAAACGGAGGTACCTGATAAATACATTGACAGTTAACCCGGAGATTGTTTTGATTTTTTTGTAAAGCGATGGATGGCTCATGCCTATTTCTTTACAGAAAGTCTGGATATTGAAATCAGGATCGGCCATGTGCTTTTCAACGATGGCGATGCAGGCTTCAAGAAATTCTTTATGCTCACCTGAAATTGATGCTGTAGGTTTAAGCGTAACAGTGTGAAAGAAATAATCCTGCAGGCGGTTTCGTCCTTTCAGGATATTTTTTACACGTGCCACGATGAATTCTTTATCAAAAGGCTTGGTAATATAATCTTCGGCTCCACCTTCAATACCTTTCAGCTTCACATCGCCCGATGAACTGGCTGTTAATAAAATAACGGGGATATGGGCAAGCGAAGATGTTTCCTTTACTTTTTTCACCAGTTCAATACCGTTTACCTGCTTCATCATTACATCACTGATCACAATATCGGGCATTTCCTTGCGGATAAGTTCAAAACCGGTACTGCCATCATCGGCTTCATAAACGGTAAACATTTCGGAGAAAATCTGCCTGATATAACCACGAAGCTCCGCATTATCATCCACCACCACCATTGTAGGCATACCCGAAGTGATCTTATCAATTACTTTCGATTTGTTCTTCTTGTTTTCAATTTCATCGGCAAGTAAGGTTTCTGTTTCCGGCTCTTCAACCAGTTCCTGTAAAATGGTTTGGTTTGTTTTCAGCTCTTCGCTGATATGCTCTTTGCCGAAATGTGCCTTGCCTTTTAATAACGTAAGCGTAAAGGTTGTTCCCTTGCCTACTTCACTTGTATAAGAAAGACTGCCATGATGCGCCTGTGCAAGTTTTCGTGAAACATATAAACCAATTCCAAAACCTGTTTGCGAAGCTTTATCCGTATTATCGGCCTGGTAAAACGATTCAAAAAGCTTTGCCCCCGTTTCAGCAGGAATACCGCTGCCGGTATCTCTCACGGCAATATGCAGCTCGTTACCGGTATCGTTTATGCTTAATTCAATTTCTCCTTTCAGGTTGGTGTATTTAAATGCGTTGGAGATAAGGTTGAACAAAATGATTTCGATCTTTTCCTTATCTGCATAAACGGGTATTTCATGATCAGGTTTCTCATAGAGAAAATTGATTTGCTTGGCAACAGCATGCTGGTGAAAGCTGAGGTAAACTTCATTGCACACTTCAGCAAGATCAAAATGCTCAATCCGCATCTGTTGATCAACTGATTCTACCTTGCGAAACAATAACAGCTGATCAACAAGACTCAGCAACCGTTTTGCATTACGCTGAATCATCAACGTTTTTTTATGAAACTCATCACTGAGATTTTCTTTGGTGAGTTCTTTAAGCGGATTGATGATAAGCGTTAATGGTGTTCTGAACTCATGCGAAATATGTGTGAAGAAGGAAATCTTTTTTTCGGTCAATTCTTTTTCTTTTTCACTTTCCAGGTGTGCCAGTTTAATTTCATAACGCATACGTTCCTGGCGCTTGTTATAAGATAAATACAAATACACAGCACCAACAACAAGGATAGCATAAATAATGTATGCCCACCATGAACGGTACCACGGAGGTAATACAATAATTTTTAACAGCTGGGTTTCGCCACTCCATACACCATCTGCATTGGTCACTTTTATTTTAAACAGGTAACTTCCTTCCTGTAAACGGGTATAATTAGCCGTACGGATATTGTTTACATAGTTCCAGTTCTTATCCCATCCTTCTAACTGGTAAGCATATTTTATTTTATCAACACCTGAATATTCCAGTGCAAGAAAATCAAGTGATACAACAGCTTTATCAAATGGAACAGTGATCTCCTTGATTTTTTCCATTTCCCGTTTGCTTACATACGAATCATCATCTTCAACAGAGGTATTATTAATCTTCAGCCCGGTTAAAAATATTTTAGGAAGCGTTTTCTTATCGGTTATACTATCAGGATAAAAAATATTAAACCCCTTTATACCTCCAAACAAAAATTCTCCTGAATGCAATACCATTCCTGCATTAAAACTAAACTGGTTGCTTTGTAAACCATCCGACTGAAAAAAGTTTCTGCATGATTTTTTTTCAGGATCAAAGCGTGAAAGACCATTGTAAGTGCTCAACCACAAATGACCTTTTTTATCCTCAAGCATACGAAGTATAGTATTGCTCGGTAATCCATCGCTTGTTGTTAAACGTTGAAACGTTTCTTTCTTCCTGTCGAATTCGAGCAAACCTCCTCCTTCTGTACCAACCCAAAATTCATTATTCTTTCCTTCATGAATACAACGTACAGGGTAACCTATCGGGTAAATTTTATGTTTTTTCTGAACACGGTCAATCAATATCAATGAATTGTAATTTCCTGCCCATAATTGCCCGCTTTTATCTTCAGCAATACATTGCACATTCACAATCTTATCATCAAACAACTCAAATTTATTTGTGCTGCGGTTGAAAACATACAAGGTTCCGTTGTTAACTGTACTGGCCCAGATTTTCTTTTGTCTGTCTTCATAAACAATCCAGACGTTGTTTTCGTAGTTTTTTGTAAGCGGATTAAAACAGGAAAAATGTTCAAAAGAATTCGAGTTTATCTTCAGCCGGTTAATACCACCAAAATAAGTTGATATCCACGTATCATTCAGCTCATCTTTAATGATGCTCGTAATAAAATTGCTGCTTATTGAATTGGGTGATCCTGCATCGTGTACAAACTGGCTGTATTGATTTTTTTCCCTGTTCCAGTAACGAAGTCCTGCTCCATCTGTTCCTATCCAGATATTATTTTTCTCATCTTCGCAGGCCGAAAGAATGAAATTATTAATGATGTTGTTTTGCCCGGGTGCATTGTATGTTATATGCGTAAATGTATTGGAGCCGGGAAGAATCAGGTTGATACCTCCACGTAATGTTCCAATCCATTTCCTGTCGCTTTCATCCTGGTAAATGGCGTATACTGCATTACTGTTTGTTACAGGTGTACCTGATGCATTTACATAAGGCAACGCTTTTGAACTGCCCGGTTTAAAGTACATCAATCCACCGCCGTCAGTGGCAATCCAAAGTGTATTCTTTTTGTCGTTCAGGAGATTGATGACACGATACCTTCCCTGGAGTTTATTTTCGGAAACCGTTCCATCATTAACATTGAAGAGAAAAAGCCCTTCATCATTTCCAATCCATAAATGACCGTTTTCATCTGTTTTAAAACAATTGGCAGAAGTAACAGGGCTGCTGACTGTGTTGAATGTTTTTGATGAAGGATCAAAAAGACATAAACCCGCTTGTGGAATAAACATCCATACTTTCTTACGCACCGGATCATAAACAAGGCACGATACGCTGTAATTTGTTTTTCCATCCCTGAACGGAATCTGTACACCAGCCTGATCATTTCCTTCAAAATAAATTAAACCCTTTGTTGGTGTTGCGATGAGGATAGCTGCCCCGTCATTGACAGAATATACATATGGCGCAACTTCAGTGAGGTTCTCTGCCTTGCTCCTGCCATATGGAATGTATTTGGGTGTTTTGAAAGAAGAATTGATAGGATTGAAAATGCTGATACCTTTTGATGTACAGATCCAGATATTATGTTTGGCATCACCAGCCATTGTGTAGATGTGATTATCAACAAGAGATGATGAGTCGCCGATGATATTCCTGAAAATCTTAAAACCATATCCATCATACCTGTTCAGCCCATCGTATGTGCCAAACCACATAAATCCATCATGATCACGATAAATACTTGTAACAACATTATTGGAAAGCCCCTGTTCAATACCGAGATACTGAACACGGATAGAATCGGAAGCATAACTTCTGAAAATGAGAAAAACAAACCCAACAAACAGGCAACGCAACTTCATATCCATCTTGTAGTAGTCAAATCGGGGATGAAAGTACAGAATTTTATCCTGGTTTAATAAACGTACACTTAACAATTATTCACACAAAAAAAGAAAAGGCAATCCTAATGGATTGCCATTGTTAATCAGATATTATTTTTTTAAATGAACTTCAGCACTTCTTCACCAATTGCTTCAGTGCCAAGTATTTTATCTGCCGGAGTTGATGCATCAGCAATATCTCTTGTTCTGAAACCAGCTTTCAGAACTTTATCAACTGCGTTAATCACTGTTTCTGATTCTTCTTTCATTCCAAAAGAAATATCCAGCAACAATGCAGCAGATAAAATAGATGCCAGCGGGTTGGCAACACCTTTACCGGTAATATCATGTGCCGATCCGTGAATGGGTTCATACACGCCTGTACCATCGCCGATAGATGCACTTGCCAGCATACCCATTGATCCAGCAATTTGTGAAGCTTCATCGGTAAGAATATCGCCAAACAAATTAGCTGTTACCACCACATCAAAACGACGTGGATCTTTGATAAGCAACATAGCTGTAGCATCAACAAACTGATGCTCCACTTCCACATCAGGATATTCCAGTGCTACTTTTTGAACAACTTCACGCCAAAGTCTTGATGTTTCAATTACATTGGCTTTATCAACTGAACATAATTTTTTTCTTCTTGTGCGTGCAGCATCAAATGCTTTGCGTGCAATACGCTCCACTTCAAAACGGCTGTATTCTGCAATATCAAAAGCAGTATCGCCATTATTCTTTCGGCCTTTTTCGCCAAAATAAATATCACCTGTTAACTCACGGAAGAAAAGAATATCTGCTCCTTTTAATATTTCAGGTTTGATGCTTGATGCACCAAGCAGTTCATCAAATAATTTAATAGGACGAAGATTTGCATATAGCCCCAACTCCTTTCTCATCTTCAATAAACCCTGCTCAGGTCGAACTTTTGCGGAAGGATCGTTATCATATTTGGGATGACCAACTGCACCGAATAAAACTGCATCTGACTTACGCATTTTCTCCAATGATTCATCAGGCAAAGGATTACCTGTTGCTTCAATAGCAACATGACCAATCAATGCTTCATCGTATGTAAACGTATGACCGTATTTTGCAGCTATTTTATCTAATACTTTTTTACCAACTGCTGTTACTTCCTGTCCAATTCCATCGCCAGGAACAATTAAAATGTGTTTTGTTGCCATTTGTTTTGAGTTTTACAGGCACTTAGGCACAAAGGCACAAAGTTTCCCGCTTATTTAATTTTACTTATTAATGAGGATAACATCCTTTCAAGCTCGTACGTCTTGTTCATGATGTCATCAAAAAGTTCTTTAGAATAATAACCAAGATTGAATGCAATTTCCAACTGCGTTTGTAATTCAAACAATGAAGCCAAAGATATCTGTAAGAACCGCTTGTAATCGCCTGTTGAATTTCTCCCATAACCTTCTGCAATATTACTTGGTAACGACACAGCACAGCGCCTGATCTGGCTAACAAGTCCATAAACTTCTGTTGAAGGAAACTTAGCACTTGCATGATAGATCTCGGTAACAAGATTCATCGATTTTTGCCAAACCAGTAAATCACGATATGTTTTAATCTCAGACATTTTACTTTGTGCCTTTGCTACTCAGTGCCATTGTGCCTCTTAAATATTATTCAACATTTTCTGCGTTGCCTTTATTGCTGAAACAGTTTGATCACTGTCAAGTCCTCTTGTTTTAAATTCCCTGTTATTGATATTCCAGGTAATGATTGTTTCACACAATGCATCACTTTTACCTCCCGGAGGAATACGCACTGCGTAATCGGTAAGTACCGGAAGTTCCACTTTCTTTTGTTTGTAGATTTTTTTTAACGCATTCATAAATGCATCGTACTGACCATCGCCCTGTGCATGTTCTTCAAACGATTCGCCATTGATTACAATGCTGATGGTTGCTGATGGACGAAGATCTTTGGAATGTGTCAATACATAATTCTCAATCTTCACTGCATCTGTAACTGTATTGCTGTCGAGAATATCTGAAATGATGTAAGGAAGATCGGCCTGTGTAACCACTTCTTTCTTATCGCCCAATTCAATGATACGTTGTGTAACTTTTTTTAGATCGCTGTCTGATAATTGAATACCCAGCTGTGCAAGGTTGTTTTCAATATTGGCCTTGCCACTGGTTTTACCCAATGCATATTTGCGCTGGCGACCAAAACGCTCAGGCATCAGCTCACTGAAGTAAAGATTTTTCTTTTTATCACCATCAGCATGAATGCCTGCTGTTTGAGTAAATACGTTTTCGCCTACAACAGGTTTGTTGGCAGGTATACGTATACCTGAAAATGTTTCAACGAGCTTGCTTACACTATATAATGAATTTTCAACAACAGATGATTTGATCTGCGGCATAAAATCATGCATTACAGCAATAGCACTTGCAAGCGGCGCATTACCTGCACGCTCGCCCATACCATTCACTGTCAAATGCAAACCATGCACTCCTGCTTTCATTGCTTCAAGTACATTGGCGGTGCCAAGATCATAATCATTATGACCATGAAAATCAAAATGAGTGTTGGGATAACGCTGAACGATTTCAGAAATAAATTCAAACACTTCGGATGGCGTTAAAATTCCCAATGTATCGGGAAGCATTACACGCTTTACCGGTTGTGTTACAATAAAATCAAGGTATTGAAATACATACTCTCTGGAATGGCGCATACCATTGCTCCAGTCTTCGAGATATACATTGGTTTCAATTCCTTTTTTCTTTGCTGATTTTATGACAGCAGCAATATCTGCAAAATGCTGTTCAGGTTTTTTCTTCAGTTGGTGTGTAAGATGATTGAGTGAACCCTTTGTTAACAGGTTCATCACTTTTGCACCGGCTTCCTGCATCCATTTAATCGACACATCACCATCAACAAACGTCAATACTTCCACCCTGTTCAGTAATCCGTTTGCTTTTGCCCATTTGGTGATTTTCTTAACTGCATCAAACTCTCCTTCCGACACACGTGCTGATGCAACTTCAATACGATCGACTTTTACTTCTGTTAAGAGTAATTGTGCGATCGTTAATTTCTCCGATGCAGAAAAAGATACTCCACTGGTTTGTTCACCATCACGCAGTGTGGTATCCATGATTTCAATGTAGCGTTGTTTGTTGGGCATGTATCTTAACGTTTAAAAGGCTTAATAAAACCCTGAAGGTTTTAAAAACCTTCAGGGTTTGCATTCTTTAATATGGACTTGCTGTTGCAAATTGCTGAATATCCTGCTTCATTGCCTGCAGGTAATCAATATCATCAAAACCATTCATCAGGTTATGCTTTTTATAACCGTTAATATCGAATGATTCTTTTTCGCCAGTTGCAAGTATTGTAACTGTCTGTTCAGCAAGATTTACTTCCAGTTCAGTTTTTGGATCAGCTTCAATTGCTTTGAAAATTTTATCCAGGAATTCAGGACTAACTGTTACAGGAAGTATACCAATGTTAAGCGCATTTCCTTTAAAAATATCAGCGAAGAAACTGGATATTACACAACGGAAACCGTAATCGTAAATAGCCCATGCAGCATGTTCACGGCTGCTTCCGCTTCCAAAGTTTTTACCACCAACAAGAATTTTTCCAGAATAGATTGGATTGTTCAATACGAAATCCTGTTTTGGAGTATCATCGCCATTATAGCGCCAGTCACGGAAAAGATTATCACCAAAACCTTTTCTTTCAGTTGCCTTTAAGAAACGGGCAGGAATAATCTGGTCGGTATCCACATTTTCAATCGGCATTGGAACCGCTGAACTTTTAAGGACTGTAAATTTATCGTAAGCCATTTTATGTTTATTGTTTGAAGTTTATTGTTTATGGTTTGAAATGCACATCGTGCATTAAATCAGCTCTCTCGGATCTGTTACAACTCCGGTTACTGCAGCAGCTGCTGCAACCAGCGGACTAGCCAATAATGTTCTTGCACCAGGTCCTTGTCTTCCTTCAAAGTTCCTGTTACTTGTACTTACTGCATATTTACCGGCAGGAATTTTATCATCGTTCATTGCAAGACATGCAGAACAACCGGGCTGACGTAATTCAAAACCAGCTTCAGTTAAAATATCAAGAATGCCTTCATCTTTAATCTGCTGTTCAACAATATGCGAACCGGGAACCAACCATGCGGTAATGTTCGCAGCTTTCTTCTTTCCTTTTACAATACTTGCAAACGCACGGAAATCTTCAATACGTCCGTTGGTACAACTTCCGAGGAACACATAATCAACCTGCTTGCCAATGAGTTTTTCATTTTCAGCAAAGCCCATGTAAGCAAGTGATTTTTTGTAAGATGCTTCACCATCTTTTACCTGCGATGCAATGGGTATGTTATGAGTAATCCCTGTACCAAGACCGGGATTTGTTCCGTAAGTGATCTGCGGTTCAATCTGGTCGGCATGGAAAATTAATTCGAGATCAAATTTTGCATCTGTATCTGTCTTCAATGTTTTCCAGTAAGCCAATGCATTATCCCATGCTTCGCCTTTAGGAGCTTTCTCTCTTCCATTCAGATAGTTGAATGTAGTTTCATCAGGAGCAACCATTCCACCACGTGCACCCATTTCAATGGAAAGATTACATACTGTCATTCTTCCTTCCATACTCATATTTTCAAACACTTCACCTGCAAATTCAATAAAATAACCTGTTGCACCACTTGCAGAAATCTGCGAAAGAATAAACAACGGTACATCTTTTGGTACAACGCCTTTGCCTAATTTACCATTGATGGTAATACGCATCTTCTTTGGCTTTGGCTGCATAATACACTGAGAAGACAATACCATTTCAACTTCACTTGTACCAATACCAAATGCAATGGCACCAAATGCACCGTGTGTGGATGTATGTGAATCACCACAAACAATCGTCATACCCGGCTGTGTTATTCCGTTTTCAGGACCTACCACATGCACAATACCATTTTTAGGATTACCCAAACCCCAATGCGAAATACCATACTTGGCTGAGTTTGTTTCCAACGCTTTTAACTGGTTGGCCGAAAGCGGATCCTGTACTGGTAAATGCTGGTTGATGGTTGGCGTGTTATGATCGGCAGTTGCAAATGTCCGTTCAGGAAATAACACAGGAATATTTCTTGTTTGCAATCCAAGGAATGCAACAGGGCTGGTTACTTCATGAATAAAATGACGATCAATAAATAACACATCTGGACCATCTTCGATCTTTCTTACTACGTGTGCATCCCACACTTTATCAAACAGAGTAGTCGGTGCGTTGCTCATGTTTTTTTCTATTTTAATTTATTTGTTTGAAATGATGGAAAAAATACTTCGTGTGTAACTGATTCTCCAATGATAAATGGCAAAAGTTTTATTCGTTGTTTCTTTTCCGGCCCCGAAGTTCATGGATATTCCTAAATTTGAAAAACTTTATTTTCCTATACTAATGATCGGTATTACCGATTGATCAAGAAATGGAATTACGTCAGCTGAAATATTTTGTCCGGTCTGCTGAGCTGCTCAATTTTACTGAGGCAGCCAATGATTTATTCATCAGCCAAAGTACATTATCCCAGCAAATAAAGCAACTGGAAGATGAGCTGGATATGCTGTTGTTCGACCGGGTTGGCAAGCGTGTTCGTTTAACAGAAGCCGGAAACCTGTTTCTTACTTATGCCCGCCAGTCGTTGCAGGATGCAAATGATGGCAAACAGATTATTGAAGATCTGAAAGGATTAAAAGCCGGAACATTAAAGATTGGTGCAACCTATGGTTTATCTGCACTGTTGAATTCAACCATTGTTGCGTTTACAAAATTATATCCGCAGGTAAAAGTGGCTGTTGATTTCGGCACATCGGAAGATTTGCTGGAAAAACTGAAAATTGCCGAGATTGATTTTGTGCTTTCATTTCTGCAGCCACCCGATACCAATGTATTTGAATCGGAGATTTTGTTTGATTCAAAACTTTCGCTGATTGTTCATACTTCGCACCCGTTTGCATCAAAGAAAAAAATTGATATCAAAGAATTGCAGAACATTCATCTTGCATTGCCGGCAAAAGGATTTAATACAAGAGATTTTTTAGAAGATGTGTTTGCAAAAAATAAAATCAGCCCGGTTGTAAATGTTGAACTGAACGATATTAACATGCTGCTGCAGTTAGTTGAAACAGGGAACTGGTGTACGGTGTTAACCATCGCTTCAGCAAGCGGCAGAACTAATTTATGCACTTTACCCATTACCGGCATTGAACTCACAAGGGATGCTTCTATTACCTGGCTGAAAGATGCTTACAGGAAAAAAGCTGCCACCGTTTTTGCGGAGATGATAAAGAAACAGGTAAAGTAAGAAAGTTTATCGTTTATTGTTTGTAGTTTATCGTTGAGCATACTGCAAACATCTCACATCGAAAATAATTTCTACAACAAACCAATCAATCGTTGATCGGTATAATCTTCAATAAACATCAGCACATTATCGTATTGATCAAATTCGTGCGGCTCATGCAAAGTTGTAATCACCACTGCTTTCATTCCTGCATTTTTTGCCGACTCCACTCCTTTCGGTGCATCTTCAAACACAATACAATCAGCAGGATCAATGTTCAGCTTTTCAGCACATAACAGATATGTTTGCGGGTGAGGTTTGCTGATGGTTACATCATCAGCACTTACAATTGCACCGAACAATGAACGCAGCTTCAGGTTATCAATTACAAAATCAATATTGAAATTAATGGCTGCAGAACCAATGGCCATTGGTATTTTATGATGATGTGCATTTTGCAAAAAAGTGTACAAACCTGGAATCAGTCCAAGCCTTGGTTTAAATGCAGCCTGGTATACTTTCTCCTTTTCATATCCCATCTTTTGTCTTTCTTCCAATGAAAAACGGCCCGGCAAAATACGTTCCACCACTTCTTCATTTTTTCCATAAGCTTCTTCTTTCATTCGCTGCATGCTGATGTTTGCTCCAAGACTGTTCAGTATATCATGCCATGCCACAATATGAAAATCCATATCATCAATCATCGTTCCGTTCAGGTCAAAAAGAAAAGCCTTCTTTGTTTGTAAATCGTTCATCGTATTTCTTACTTGTTTAAATAAAGCCGGGCTGCTTCATGGCAGCCCGGCTTCGTTTTTCGGTTGCAAAGATAATGATTGCAACTGTTTATCTTCTTTTCAATTTTCTGTTACCAGAAATAAACGTAGAATAACACGCATGCTAAAACAACACCAAGAGATGCAATCACATCCCATTTGTTCCAGCTTTTCAGGATCAGTTTTTTGTAATCATCTGTAAACGTAATTGCATCAATCTGCTGTGCTGTTGGTTTTGGTGTAAAGAAGGATACCACCACCATCATCAGCATAATGAATACAAGTAACCATATTTCAAAAATGAGCCAGTTGGTATGCCAGAACCATTGGAGAGATTGCCAAAAATTGGTTGTTGTATTTACAATAGCCAAATGGGTATCATTGTTAGGCGTGGTCAAAATATTTGTTAACAAACGTACCATACCAATTATAAAACCAACTATTAAGCCCCATTCACCAGCTTTTGGTGTGATTTTTTTAGAGAATGCACCCATTACAAAAACAGCCACCATTGCAGGAGCAAGCAGTGATTGAATTCCCTGCAGGTAAGAATAAAGACTTCCGAGTTTCATCATCACCGGAATCCAGATAATACCAAGCACAACTACTACAATTGTTGCAATACGACCAACCAATACATACTTCGCTTCGCTTTTACCTTTGAACATTGGTTTGTAAAAATCTTCTGTAAAAAGTGTAGCGCATGAATTAAAGAATGCAGCAAGTGATGCAACAAGCGCAGAGATAAAACCAATGGTTACAATTCCTTTCACACCTGCCGGTAATACAAATTTCACCATTGCACCAAAAGCAGTATCAGGATTTTCCAATGTAAAACCACTGTCGGGACGAGCAGCCAATGCAGCAGCAATCATACCTGGAATCAGGAACATAAACACAGGCAGCAGTTTAAAATAACCTGCAGCAATGGTACCTCTGCGTGCACGTTTCATCACCACATCATTTGCTTCGCCTTTTTGCTGACCGAGTACACGCTGAACAATATGCTGGTCAGTAGCCCAATACCAGAAACCAATGATAGTTGCACCAATGAATACCCAGAAGCCCGGATACTCATCATACAAAGGATCGCCTGTCTCAAAATGGAACATATGGTTTGTACCATAAGCAACACCGTCAGCACCTTTACCAAGTGTTTTTGAATATTCAATCATAGCATGCCAGCCATCACCAATATTACCACCACCAAGTGCAGACAATCCTAAGAAAAGTACAAGGAAAGAACCGATGATGAGAATGGGTGTTTGAATTGCTGAAAGTGTCATTACACCTTTCATACCACCAAACACAGTGAAGATTCCGGTTAAAACAATCAGGCCGATTGCTCCGTACCAGAAAGGCAGTCCCAGCAAACTCTCCATAAAAATACCACCGGTAAATGCAGTAACACTTACTTTGGTGAGTACATATGCAATGAGTGTGATGATTGACAACCACGAACCGGTTCTGTGTGTATAACGGGTTTTAAGAAAATCGGGCATGGTGATAATCTTACCCAACTTTGTATTCATCAGTTGATAGAACGGTACAAATAACCATCCCAGAATAAGAATCATCCAGCCCTGCATTTCCCAGTGTGCCATACCTACACCTGATTTTGCACCGGTGCCGGCAAGACCAACAAGGTGTTCTGATCCGATATTGGCTGCAAAAATTGCGGCACCAATAATATACCAGGGTTCACCTTTACCAAACAGGTAGTCTTCACTGTCGGCTCCCTGTTGCTTGCGTTTATCTTTTTGTATCGCACGCCATACAGCCCATGCCACACCTAAGATACCGACAACGATAATGACCCAGTCAAGCCAAATAAATTCGTGTGAATGCCAATCCATAAATTTTCAAGTTTAAATTGTTTATTCGTATTGGTTTTATTTATAAGCAATTTCGCTCCAGCGCAATTCATTTTTGAATTGATAGAGATCAGTGTTCTTACCGATTTTCACATATTCAATACCTGCCATTTCTGCAAAATCTTCCATGTGTTCTGATGTCAGATTCTGGCTATAACCTGTATGATGTGCTCCACCTGCAAGTATCCATGCTTTACAACCATCATTCATGTTTGGATATGGTTTCCACAATACCCTTGCAACAGGAAGTTTAGGTAATTCAGCAACTGGTGCTACTGCTTCCACTTCATTTACCAATAAACGGAAACGGTTGCCTAAGTCAACAACTGATGCATTCAATGCAGGACCTGCAGCTGAGTTAAACACCAAACGAACAGGATCAGCTTTACCACCGATACCTAACGGATGAATTTCACATTTAGGTTTACCATCAGCAATGCTTTCGCAGATTTCAAGCATGTGCGAACCAAGTACTAACGGGTTTGCGGGATCGAAATGGTAAGTATAATCTTCCATGAAACTGTTACCACCTTTTAATCCTGTACCCATTACTTTCATTGCACGTACAAGCGCCGAAGTTTTCCAGTCGCCTTCGCCTGCAAAACCATAACCTTGTCCCATCATACGTTGTGCACCAATGCCGGGCAATTGTTTCATGCCATGCAGATCTTCAAACGTATCGGTGAAACCTTTGTAGTTACCATCCAGCAGGAAGTATTTGATACCAAGTTCAATTCTTGCAGCATCAACCAATGATTGATATTGACTGCCGCCTTGTTTCAAACTATCAACAAGAATATATTTTTCATTGTATTCAGCAATGAGTTTTTCAACATCAGCATCGCTTACTTCATTTACAAATTTTACTAAATCTCCAATACCATGTGTGTTAACGCTGAAACCAAACACTCTTTCAGCTTCCACTTTATCGCCATCAGTTACAGCAACAAAACGCATGTTATCGCCAAAGCGAACAAATCTTGCACCTTGTAAATCATTCCAACCTGCTGCTGCACGTGCCCATACATTGATCTGATCAAGAACTTTTGGATCCTGCCAGTGACCAACAACTACTTTTCTTTTTAAACGCATGCGGCTCATGATATGACCAAACTCCCTGTCGCCATGTGCACTCTGGTTGAGGTTCATGAAATCCATGTCAATGGTTGCCCAGGGAATATCACGGTTGAATTGTGTGTGCAGGTGCAACAAAGGTTTTTGCAAAATGCTTAAACCCCTGATCCACATTTTAGCAGGAGAAAATGTATGCATCCAGGTAATAATACCAATACAATTTGCTGTTGCATTTGCTTCAGCGCAGGTAGCATAAATTTCTTCTGTTGATTTTACAGTAGGTTTGAAAACGACATTAACGGGAATTGATTCTGAATTATGAAAAGCAGTTGCAATTTCAAGTGAGTGTGCTGCAACCTGTTTCAATGTTTCTTCACCATACAGGTCCTGGCTGCCTGTAACAAACCAAACTTCTAAATTTTTAAACGGTTTCATTTTAATTGTATTTGTGATCGATTGATCGTTTGCTAAATATTTATTTTGAAAGAATATCTACACTTTTAATTTTTTCAGGAAACCAGATGGTCATTTCACCAACACCCCTGTTTGCCCATGCATAATATGGAATGGCTACAAAAGGTTGCTTCACTGTTTTTACTTCGTTATTATTAACCAGTACAGCGTTTGCTTCTGATTTTATTACAACAATTCCGTTGAGTAATGAAGGCTGAAACTCTGTTGTAAATGTTGCGGATGATGGAATAACAAGGTTGGCTGTACTGCCATTATTATCAGGCCATTCTGCACAATACATAATCGGGCCACGTTGCAATGCAACTTTTCCTGCATCATCTTTCAGCTTATCATTTGCCACAACTCTGCGTACATCCATTGGCAACTTCACTTCAACCACATCATTCTTTTTCCAGCTTCTGTTTAAAACAGCATAACCATTTTCAATTTTGTAATCAACTGCTGTTCCGTTTACAGTAATGGAAATATTTTGATTTGCTGCAGACTGAAAACTATATAAATCAGATGGAATTGCCTGGTTCATTGCCCAGCCGGGAATACGCACTTTCATTGTAAAAGGAAGTGTTCCTTTTTTGGGAGAAACAATAAATTTCAGATCACCATCCCATGGATAATTATTTTGTTGCTGCACATCAACTGCTTTGCCATTCACTGTTAATGATGCGGTACTGTTGATGAAGAGATTTACATACACATCATTCTCTCTTTGTGCATAAACATAACCTGGAACTGATGGCAATAACCTGGTCATGTTGGTTGGACAGCATGAACAATCAAACCAACCTGAACGCTCCTGTTCCAATCCGCCGGGAAGATGATTGTGCCGCACTTCCATAGCATTGGTATAGAAGAATGATTTACCATCAAGACCAACACCTGAAATCAACCCATTGTATAAAATCTTTTCCAGCACATCAATGTATTTTGAATCGCCATGCAGTTGAAACATGCGTTGATTCCAGTAAACATTTGCGATGGCTGCACAGGTTTCGTTATAAGCAGTTGCGTTGGGTAATTCATAATTATCACCATAACGTTCGCCTGAACCAACTGCACCTGCACCACCCTGTACATAAATTTTCTTCGTTACCATATTTGTCCAGATGCTGTCAACTGCTTTCAGTAATGCTTCATCGCCTGTTAACGCAGCCACATCAGCAACGGCTGAATACAAGTAACCGGCACGTACTGCATGACCAATTGCTTCACGCTGATCAACAACCGGAATATGATCCTGCCAGTAAGCTCCGTTTCTCCACGGATCGTTACTCTTTGTATCATAGCCGTTGAAATGACCACGCTCTTCAATAAAATATTTTGCTGTTTCTAAGTATTCTTTCTTGCCGGTAATGCGGTAAAGTTTTACCAAACCCATTTCAATTACTTCATGACCGGGAGCTACATGTCGTTTATCAAAACCAAAAACAGAACAAACTAAATCTGCATTTTTTAATGCGATGTTGAGCAGGTTCTTTTTGCCGGTTGCATAATAGTGTGCAGCTGCTGCTTCGTATAAATGACCGGAGTTGTACAACTCATGACTCAGTTCACGTTCTTTATCCCAACGGTTTATTCCAGCCCATGAATGCGGGTGAAGCGGATCAATTGTTCTTGCAGTGTACAAATAACCATCAGGCTCCTGTGCCTTTGCAATTTTATCAATCAATGAATCGATATATGCTTCGAGCTTTTTATCAGGGAAAAGACTCAATGAAAAAGAAGCACCTTCAATGGTTTTGTAAATATCTGTATCATCAAAAGGATATGTGGTACAGAACTTTCCTGAATGTGCAGCAGCCATTTCAAAGTTTTTCACACGACCAGTACTTTCACATCGTGCAAACGATGCTGGAATAGTGACGTTGTTATTCACTTTGATTTTCGGCAGCCAGAAATTATCTGACAAATGCACGCTGGTAAAATTGACCGGCTTATATGCATAATCTTTTTGCTGTGCAGTTACAAACAAACTGCCCAGCAATGCAAAAAAGAAAAGCAATTTTTTATACGACATGCGATGAAATTTTAATCGTTATTACTGACCATAGTAACTATCAGGTCCGTGCTTGCGTTCCCAATGTTTACGTTTGATTGATTCTTTGAGTTTTGGTGCTCTTGAATTTATCTGTTCAGTAAGCAATGCTGTTTTTGCAATGAATTCCAGTACGGCACTGTTATGAACTGCTTTGTGCGCATTCTTGCCCCATGTAAACGGCGCATGATTTCCTACAAGAATCATTTCAACTTCTTCATAACTGAGCCTGCGGTCGTTGAAGCAATTGATGATCTGGAAACCTGTTTCATGTTCATAATTTCCCCTGATCATTTCATCGTTCATTGGAGCAGCACAAGGAATATCAGCAATGGTATAATCAGCATGTGTTGTTCCGTAAATCGGAATATCCCGCTGTGATTGTGCCCATGCTGTTGCATAAGTTGAATGTGTGTGTACAATGCCGCCAATCTTTTCCCAATGCTTGTACAACACTGCATGTGTTTTTGTATCGGATGAAGGACGGTAAGAACCTTCAACAGTATGTCCGTCAAAATCAACAATCACCATTTTATCGGGTGATAAATCTTCGTAAGGAACACCGCTTGGTTTAATGGCAAATACGCCTAAGCTTCTGTCAACTGCACTTACATTTCCGAATGTAAACAGTACCAATCCTAATTGTGGTAATTCCAAATTGGCTTTGTAAGCCTCTTCCTGGATATGACTATACTTACTCATAACTATTATTTTATCGTATTAATTCGTCAAACGAAGTTTAACTTAAAGTTTGTGCTTCCATAAACGCACCAACTTTTTTGTATTGTTGGTAACGTTTCTGGTAAACTGCAACTTTTGCCGGGTTGGGTTGATAAGCTGCATCAAATCCCTGTCCCATTGCTTTCATTGCATCTTCCACTTTTTCATAAACACCACCTGCTGTTGCTGCAAACATTGCTGCACCAAGTGCACAGGTTTGTTCTGATTTATGAATCTTGATCGGCATGTTCATCACATCTGCCATCATCTGCATAATGAATGGAGATTTTTTAGCTACACCACCTAAACCAATCAAACCTTTTACAGGAACACCCTGCTCAACAAAACGTTCTGCAATTGCCTTTGCACCAAAGCAGGTTGATTCAACAACTGCACGGAACAAACGAACAGCATCACTTCCCAAATCCAAACCGGTGATTGATGCAGTGAGTAACTGGTTTGCATCAGGAGTTCTTCTTCCGTTAAACCAGTCAACAGCCAGTTCTGTATGTTCATCAATTTCAATTTGCTCAGCAAGTTTGCTTAATTCTGGAATGATGGCATCTTCTGTTTCTTTAATCAGCTGTGCTTTTGTTGCTTCATCAACCACTGCTGATTTTGCAAGAATACTTTGCAGCGGCCATGTAATTAAACGCTTGTACCATGCATATGCATCACCAAATGCAGACTGACCAGCTTCTAAACCAATCATGCCTGGAATAATTGAACCGGGCACCTGTCCGCAAATACCTTTCACTAATTTTCCTTCCACATCTTTAACAGGAGCAACCATCATATCACAGGTTGATGTTCCCATTACCTTACTTAAATGATATGGTTCAATTTGTCCGCCAACTGCACCCATGTGTGCATCGTAAGCACCTACACCTATCACAGTTGTTTCAGGCAAACCTAATTTAGCAGCCCATTCTTTTGTAATTGTACCAACCGACTGATCGGCAGGATATGTATCCTTGAACAAACGATCAGTAAATCCATCTAACACAGGATCAAGTGTTGCAAAGAATTCATTGGGAGGAAGTCCGCCCCACTCTTTTGCCCATAAAATTTTATGACCAGCAGAACATACACCACGTTTCATTTGATGCACATCATTACCACCCGTTAACAGGAACGGAATCCAGTCGCAATGTTCAACAAAAGAATAAATCGTGTTTCTTACTTTTTCATCGGCACGTAATACATGCAACAGCTTTGCCCAGAACCATTCAGAAGAATAAATACCTCCTACAAATTGTAAGTAGTTTGTATCGAATTTTTCAGCATGTGCATTAATCTCTGCAGCTTCACCCACACCTGTGTGATCTTTCCACAACACAAACATGGCATTGGGGTTTTCTGCAAACTCAGGGAGTAACGCAAGTGGAGTTCCGTACTTATCAGTTGCAACAGGAGTTGAACCGGTTGTATCAACAGAAAGTGCTTTGATGTTTGCAGCAACTTCAGGTCCAACCTTTGCCACACATTCTTTAATTGTTGCTTCCAGTCCTTCCACATAATCCAAAGGATGCTGCCTGAACTGGTTTTCGCTGATATTGCAATACAATTGTTTTTTCCACCTCGGATAATAAAATACAGAAGAGGCAAGTTCTTCACCATTGGCTGTATTAACGATGATGGTTCTAACTGAATCTGAACCATAATCAACCCCGATTACGTAAGATGTATGATTGCTCATTTTATTTTTATTTGTCTATGTAACACTAATTAATTCTGGCAAATAAAAACTGCTGTTTGCACAGCAGTTTTATCTGCAATTTATTTTCTGCTCATTACCTTTTTCACCTTGGCAACAATGCTTGCTGCATTCAGTCCGTATTTCTCCATCAGTTGTGCAGGAGTTCCGCTTTCACCAAATGAATTGTCAACGCCGATCATTTCAACCGGTGTTGGCTTGTTACGGCTTAATAACTGGCAAACTGCATCGCCCAAACCACCATTCAGCTGATGTTCTTCAGCTGTAACAACACAACCTGTTTTTGCAACAGACTTCAGAATTGCTTCTTCATCCAGTGGTTTGATGGTATGTATGTTGATGATTTCTGCATCAATACCTTCCTGTTCCAGTAATTCACCTGCCTGTATTGCTTCCCAAACAAGATGACCGGTTGCAACAATGGTTACATCTTTTCCTTCGTTCACCATCCAAGCTTTACCAATTTCAAATTTCTGATCAGCAGCTGTGAAAACAGGAACTACAGGACGACCAAAACGCAGGTAAGCAGGGCCAACATGATCGGCCAATGCAATCGTTGCAGCTTTGGTTTGATTATAATCGCAGGGATTAATAACAGTCATGCCGGGCATTGCACGCATCATAGCAAGGTCTTCAAGAATCTGGTGTGTTGCACCATCTTCACCCAATGTTAAACCTGCATGTGATACAGCAATTTTTACATTCGTATTTGAATAAGCAACACTTTGACGGATCTGGTCATAAACACGGCCCGAACCAAAGTTTGCAAAGGTTGTTGCGTAAGGAACAAAACCTGAAATAGCCAAACCTGCAGAAACACCAATCATGTTTGCTTCTGCAATTCCGCACTGAACAAAACGTTCAGGATTATCTTTAATAAACGCATCCAGTTTCAGCGATGCTACCAGGTCGGCACAAAGCGCCATTACTTTTGGATGAGTTTTTCCCAACTCAGCCATACCGGCACCAAAGCCGCTACGTGTATCTTTCTTTTCTGTGTATGTATATTTTTTCATTTCGCTTCAAACATTTAATTAATAGTCACCAAGAGTTTGTGGTAATTGTTCAAGTGCTTTTGCCAGTTGCTCATCGTTAGGAGCAGTACCATGCCACTTGTGTGTGTGCATCATAAAATCAACACCAAAGCCCATTTCTGATTTCATTAAAATAGCAATGGGTTGTCCTTTTCCTCTCAACTCTTTTGCTTTTGTTACAGCATCAACCACCTGCTGAATATCGTTACCATCAGCAAGATCAACAGTTGCCCAGCCAAATGCTTCGTATTTAGCTTTGATATCACGGTTGTTCATTACTTTATCAGTTGGTCCGTCAATCTGTTGTTTGTTCCAGTCAACAATTGCAATCAGGTTATCTAAATTATAATGCGGAGCAAATTGTGCAGCTTCCCAAATTTGTCCTTCCTGCTGTTCACCATCACCCATTAAAACAAATACAGTACCGTCATCGCCTTTTATTTTTTTTGCTTTCGCAGCACCAGCTGCAACCGAAAGTCCCTGACCAAGTGATCCTGATGCTACACGGATACCGGGAAGATGTTCATGTGTTGCAGGATGACCTTGCAGACGTGAATTGATTTTGCGGAATGTTGCTAATTCGCTTACAGCAAAATATCCCCTGCGTGCAAGCACAGAATAAAATAATGGAGAGATGTGACCATTGGAAAGGAAGAACAAATCTTCGCCTTCGCCTGATGGTGAGAATTTCAAAAATCCATCACTACCTTTTTCTTCATTAATTTTCATTTCTCTGAAGTACAAGGTTGTTACTACATCAGCACAACCCAATGATCCGCCGGGATGGCCCGACTGGCAGGCATGTACCATCCGTACAATATCACGGCGTACCTGCGAAACAATTTCATTTAATTCGTTAACACTTTTCATTAGTTCTTATTTAATTATCAATTCACTGAAACTTTATATTTTGTTACTGTATGATATTTTTCGCCCGGCTTCAGCAAAGTTGAAGGGAACTGAGGCTTATTGGGAGAATCAGGGAAATGCTGTGTTTCAAGACAAAGACCTGTATGAATGTTGATTGCTTTACCATCGGATGTTTTGATGGTGCCATCAAGGAAATTCCCTGAATAAAACTGCAATCCGGGTTCAGTTGTGTACACTTCCAGTTTTCTTCCGCTTAATGAATCAGCTAAAGTAGCTACCAGTTCAAGATCAGTTCCTTTGCGGGTGAGCACAAAGTTATGGTCATAACCACCTTCAACAGCAGCTATGCGTTCACCAATTTTATGTGGCTGAATAAAATCAAACGGAGTTCCTTTTACATCTTTCAGTTCGCCTGTTGGAATCAAACCTTTATCAACAGGTGTGTATTTATCAGCATTTACCTGTAAGGTATGGTTGAGAATAGTGTTATTAACATCACCTGTTAAGTTGAAATAACTGTGATTGGTAAGATTTACAACTGTAGGTTTATCGGTTTCAGCTGAGTAATCAATCAACAGTTCATTATCATCAGTTAAGGTGTAAACAACTGTGATTTTTAAATTGCCGGGATAACCTTCTTCACCATCTTTACTTAAATAAGTTAATGTAAGAGATGCAGTGCTGTCGGCAGGTGTTACATCCCACACCACTTTATCATATCCTTTGTTACCGCCATGCAGATGGTTTTCACCATTGTTGACAGCAAGTTTGTAAGTAGCGGTATCAATTTTAAAAATGCCTTTGCCAATGCGGTTTCCGTAACGGCCGATGAGTGCACCAAAGTAAGGAGGTTTAGCAAGGTAGCCGCTCAAACTGTCGAAGCCGAGAACGATACTGCTCTTATTTCCTTTATTATCAGGAACAATCCATGAAGTAACAGTACCGCCATAGTTGGTAATTTTTACTTCTGTTCCTTTACTGTTAGTTAATGTGTAAAGATCAACTTCCTTACCATCAGCCTGTCCCCAGGCAACTTTTGTAATTTTTTTGTTTGCTGATGTTTCTTTATCAGCTTTCTGTGAACTGTTCTGGCAGGCTGATAAACTCAAGCCAGTCAGCAACATAATCAGAGTGAATTGTTTAAACGATTTCATTTTGATTTATTAATGCTTATTAAATAATTCCTTTCTTTTCATTCCCATTTTTGCAGATCATTTCCGGGCCCATAGTTATGGCTTTTTCTGCAAATTGCTCAAATGATTTTTACACGTACTACCGAAAATGAATAAGCCGGGGCTTTATATTCAATTTTCCTGCTTTTAACAGCTATAACTGACTCTTTTGGCGAAACAGCCATGGGCTGATTAAATGAATTAACCTGTAAAAGTTCAGCACTCTGCATCAGCACCAGTTTTCCTTCTTTTGCCAGTTTTTTTACACCTTCAACTGAAAGAACCGTTGATTGTTCTTTTCCTGAAGCATTCACCACTTTTATAATCAGTTCATTGGTTGCAGCATCAATTACAGCCGATGCATACAAACTATCCTGTCCTGCAACAACTTCATTGTTGAGTGAAACAGGAACAACTTTTGAACCTTTGTTTAATGCAAATAATTTCTGCACATAATAATCGGGTGTGCCGTAAATATTGAGATTATCAACCCAAATTAAATCAGGAGCCCATTGCCAGCCATCAACATGTGCAAACAATGGATAAACGCAGCTTCGCTAATAGCAGAGAGCCAGGTGTTGCGCATATTGCCCGTAGTTTTATCCACATGCGAAGCATATTCGCCGGCAAATACTTTTGAGCCGCTGCGTGGATAATTATCATAACGTTTTGCATTACTGAAAAACCATTCTGGTTTGCGGTAATAATGCTCATCAATAAAATCAGCATTCATTTTACGCAGTTCACCATTCAGCAAATCAAAACGTGCACCATCAGGATCAGTGCCTGAACTTGTTACCAGTTTAAAATCTGGATATTTTTCTTTGATTGCTTTCTGGAAAATTTTCAGTCGTTCGATGTATTGCGGTCCCCAGTTTTCATTGCCCACTCCCATCATTTTTAAATTGAATGGTGCAGGATGTCCCATCTCAGCTCTTTTCTTTCCCCAGGTTGTTGTGATATCGCCATTGGCAAATTCAATTAAATCAAGTGCATCCTGTACAAAAGGATCAATCTGATCAAGAGGAACAAGCTCAGCGGTATTAAACTGGCAGGCCATTCCACAATTGAGGATAGGCAAAGGTTCTGCACCAATATCTTCAGCTAACTGGAAATATTCAAAAAATCCAAGACCAAATGTTTGAAAATAATCAGGCGCTGCACGATTTGCAAATTCAACATTCCAGCGGTTCATGATAAGCTGGCGTTCTTCAACCGGACCGATCGTTCTTTTCCATTGATACCGGTTGGTTAAATCAATTCCTTCTACAATACAACCGCCGGGAAAGCGGATAAAGCCGGGCTTCATATCAGCCAGCATCTGGATCATATCCGCACGCATACCACCGGGTCTTCCTTTCCATGTATCTGAGGGAAACAAGGAGATCATATCCATATCAATTGTACCTGTTCCTTCAAACCATATTCTGAACTGGCCTTTTAACTCTGTTGCAGTTGAGGTAAAACTTACTGACTGTTTTTTCCATTCGCTTCCTGTGGCTGCAACTTCAGTTACTGCTGAACCAATGATTTCATTCTTTGCATTCAGTAATTCAAGATGAAGTTTGATGCCGCTGGCTGATGTGCGGTACAATACAGAAAAATCGTAACGCAGATCTTTCTTAATACCCATGCCACGAAAACCTTCATTGGTTAAACTGAGTGTGCCCGTTTTGGCATTATTCAGTATTACATGCAGAAAGCGGGGATTGGCAAGGTTTAGTCCTGCCCTGTTTTGTACAGTTACAGCTCCTTCAACAAAAGGCTTTTGATCAACCTTCCATCCCATCAAGGGTTTATTAAATTCAAACGAACGGTTCTTGACCAGTTCTGCATAAATGCCTCCGTCTGCACCAAGATTAATATCTTCAAAAAACACACCCCACATGGTTGGCTGTACATCTCCAATGCTCTGACCAGCATTTATCGTCAATATTTTTTGCTGCGCATGAGATTGTACTGTGAAAAACGAAAAGAGTGATATAAAAAGAAAAACGTTCCGTTTCATTGATTTCTATTTGAGCGTTAATACAACAACTGAAAATGCGGGTAACTGAACCTGCAAGGTATTACCTGAAAGTTTTGCGTTGCTGAAAACTGCGGGCTGAATTTTCCCGGGTTGATCAAATGAATTGTAATCCTGTAATTTTTTTGAACTAAGAATACGGCCTGAAACAGAACTGAACTTTGTACCACGTATATCAATTGATACTGTTTGTGGTTTTGATGCATCAATATTCACCAATGAAACATGTGTAACTCCATTGTTATCTTTTGAAGCTGAAACTGAAACAGCCGGTAATTTTTCATTGCCAAAAACATAATCCGGTGTTTGTACTGTTACCGGGAGCATGGTTGCATCCTGGTGAACGTTGTACATTTCCATTACATGATAAGTTGGCGTAAGAATCATTTTTTCTTTATTGGTAAGAATTACAGCCTGCAGCACATTCACAGCTTGTGCAAGATTCGCCATTCTTACCCGGTCGCAATGATTCTGAAATATATTGAGTGTAACTCCGGCAATCATAGCATCACGCATGGTATTTTGCTGAAAAAGAAATCCTGGGTTTGTTCCCGGCTCAACTTCGTACCAGCCACCCCATTCGTCAACAACCAATGCAATTTTTTTATTGGGATCGTATTTATCCATTACCGTTGAATGCCTTTTCACCAGCTCATCCATCAAAAGAGCCGATTTCATTGTAGCGAAATATTGCTGCTCACTGAAATCAGTAGCCGAACCCTTTTCGCTCCATTTAACAGTTGAGTAGTGGTGCATGGCCACGGCATTCATCATGCTGGCAGGAATATCACGCATCAAAACTTCGGTCCAGTTATAATCAGCATCACTTGCTCCCGATGCTATTCTGTAAATACCACCTGAATTGCCCCAGTCGGACATATATGTTGCAAACTGGCGGTAAATGTTTGCATAGTATTCCGGTGTCATGTTACCACCACAACCCCAGGCTTCATTACCTACTCCCCAGAACCTTACTTTCCAAGGTTCGTTTCTTCCGTTTTGTACACGCCATGAAGTCATCGGGCTTGTGTTTGCTGCACCATTTGTATATTGAATCCAGTCTGAAAGTTCCTGTACAGTGCCACTTCCAACGTTGCCGGATAAGTAAGGTTCAGCTCCAATTAATTCACACATATTCAAAAAATCATGTGTACCAAAGCTGTTGTCTTCTGTTACGCCACCCCACCAACGGTTAACAATTGCCGGGCGTTTATCTTTTGGGCCAACGCCGTCTTTCCAATGATAAGTATCAGCAAAGCAACCACCGGGCCAACGAAGAACCGGAATTTTTAATTTTTTTAATGCATCGATAATATCGTTCCTTACTCCATTTGTATTGGGAATAATTTTGTTTGTATCACCAACGTAAAAGCCGCTGTAAATACAGTTACCCAAATGTTCGGCAAAATGGCCGTAAATATTTTTACTGATTTTGTCTTTCCCCAAATCTGTTTGTAAAACAACATTTACCTGTGAAAAGGATGTACTTTTCACGAATAAAATCAAACCAAGGGCGATTACAGTTTTCTTTAGATTTGAAACTGAAGATTGAAAAAAATTAAGCATGGCAGCAAAGAATAAAATTTAAAAATTCAATGAGGATTCAAATATAATGATTAATAATTAATTGTCAATTCTACATTTATTTTTTGAAAAAAAAGTTTTCCACAGGCTGTTTTCATCTTTGAATCCTTACCTTTAATTATTCTATTTCCTTATGACTAAGTATCAAAAACAAACCCGTTTACTGGCAGCTGTCGACTGTATTGTATTTGGGTTTGATGGCCAAAAGCTTAATATTTTACTGATAAAGCGTGGATTTGAACCGAAGAAAGATCATTGGAGTCTTATGGGTGGTTTCGTGGAGCAAAACGAAAGTGCCGACCAGGCAGCAGTACGCATCCTCAAAAAACTAACAGGGCTTGATGGAGTTTACCTGGAACAGTTTCATACATTTTCTGAACCCGACAGGGACCCGATTGAACGTACCGTTTCCATTGCTTACTTTGCCTTAATCGACATCAGTCAGTACGAAAAACAGATTAGTGAAGAATATCACCCGGAATGGTTTCCGTTAAATAAAATTCCTGATCTGATTTTTGACCATAACCAAATGGTTAACCTTGCAAAAGAACGGTTACGCTATAAAGCAGCACTCCACCCTCTTTTATTTGAGTTATTACCGGCAAAATTTACTCTCCCTCTTTTGCAAAGTCTTTTTGAAGATGTGTATGAAACCACATTCGATAAAAGGAATTTCAGCCGCAAAATTCTGTCAACAGGGTTGCTTTTAAAACAAAAGGATAAAGACAAAGGCAATTCAAAGAAAGGAGCATTTTATTATAAGCTCGATAAAAAGCATTACCAAAAGAACTTTCACAAGTTCCTTCATTTTATTCCAAACCCTAATGGGTTAATTTAAGTAAGAAGATATTGTTCTAAATAAAAATACCCCGGGTTACCGGGGTATTTTATGTGGCTTCAAATGTTTTTTTAATTTCTTTTATCCGTTCTCTTTAGGTACAGAAGCCAGCGATTTCTTCATAGGGCCAGATTTAAAAACAGGCCATCGGATTTGGATTTTCCACTTTCGTGGATTTTGGTTTTCAGGTATTGGATTAATTTCTGTTGGTAGAACAAGTTTACAAAGAGATTGATTGTAAATAAAACATTTGATCTGCCGTTTAAAAAAAATTCATGCTAACTAGTTGTTGAAATAAGTGGTTACTCTTATCAATGACGAGTTCTTCCGTATTTTTACTGAAATAAAAAGCAAAAAATTTCATCCACATCGTTGTGTAAAACTTTTTCGGAATAAGTTTTACAGTTTTTGCAATTTAAAATACAGATTTACATCGAAAATTAAGAAACGAGTATGGAGCAAACGAAAGAGATAAGCGCTCTGCTGAATTTAATTGAAGATCCTGATGATGAGGTATACTCAACAGTTAGTGAACGGATTATTTCATATGGCAAGGATATTATTCCCAATCTTGAATATTTATGGGAAACAACTCCCGATGAACATATACAGGAACGCATTGAAATGCTGATACACAGTCTTCATTTCAGGGAATTACAAATAGAGTTTAAAGAATGGGTTAACAGTGACAAACAGGATTTACTAACCGGTGCGTTGCTTGTATGCCGTTATCAGTATCCTGATCTTAATATCGCTTCTTATCAAAAAGATGTTGAGAAAATCAGGAGAAACATCTGGCTTGAACTGAACAGCTTTTTAACTTCTCTTGAAAAAGTAAATGTTATGAGCAACATCCTGTTCAATTATTACAGGATGAAGGGAACTGAAATTAATTATACCAAGCCCGATGATTTTTTGATTCATAAACTCATTGAGGCAAAAAAAGGGAATGCCATTGCAACAGGCATATTCATGATTGTTCTCTCCGATTTGCTTGACATCAATATGTACATGATCAATATTCCAAGACAGTTTATCATTGCATATTTTGATAACGATCCTGAGAGCGATGAAGAGAATGATTTTCCACCAAATCATATCCAGTTTTATATTGATGGTACTTCAGGCCAGATATTTTCGCACAAGGATGTGGAAACCTATTTTAACCGGATTAAGGTAAAACCTAAAAAATCGTTCTTTAAACCTCTCAGTAACATGCGTATGATTCAGTTACTGATTGAAGAATACGCCAATTGCTTCAGTGATGTGAAACAGGCTTATAAAAAAGACGATTTACTATCGCTTGCTGAATTATTAAACGAAGATGATGAGTGATTTTATTTCATGGGCCGACTTTGAAAAAATTCAGATCTGCACCGGAACTATTATCAAGGCTGAAGATTTTCCTGCGGCAAAAAAACCAGCCTACAAGCTTACAATTGATTTTGGCAGTTCAGGGATTAAACAATCTTCAGCACAGATTACTCATCATTACACAATACAGGAACTGGAAGGAAAACAAATTGTTGCTGTGATTAATTTTCCGCCAAAGCAAATTGCCAACTTTATCAGCGAATGTCTTGTATTAGGCGTGTACGATGAAAATAATGAAGTGATTTTGCTTACAACAGATAAACCAACAAAAAACGGGGGAAAAATTGGTTGAGCCAGCAACATATACAGCAGTTTATTCTTCACCCATTGGTTTTATTATTTTAAAGGAGGAAGACGGACAGTTAATTTCTGCTTCGTTCAGTGACGATGCAGGAGATATTCAGGTATCAGCATCTCCCCTTTTAAAAGAAGCGGTCAAACAACTGGATGAATACTTTAAAGGTCAGCGTACAATATTTGATCTTCCCCTGAAGCCAGCAGGCACATCATTTCAAAAGTCTGTTTGGGATGAGTTATTGAAAATTCCTTTCAACAACAGCATCACATATCTTCAGTTAGCCAAGCGGCTTGGTAATGTAAAAAGTATACGTGCAGCTGCATCTGCCAATGGAAAAAATCCGCTGGCAATTATCATTCCCTGCCACAGAGTTGTTGGTGCTGATGGAAAATTAACGGGCTATGCTGGTGGACTACATCGCAAAAAATGGCTGCTTGAGCATGAAGCAAACTCAAATGGCAACAAATCGCTTTTATTCTGATTCTATTTTAAATCACTGCTGGTAAATGAAAGCGGCAGTAACATTGCCGCATCAGCGATTATGTAAACCTTTCCATGCATTCCGCCGAGAATAAGGCGTATGGGAACATTGGTTTTACTTTTAAATTCCTGCAAAGCCTGCCTGCAAATACCACAAGGTGTAATGGGATGATCGCTTTCTCCATTGTTATTGTAGTAACTGATGGCCATTGTTTCAATCGGAACTTTGGGATATAACGAAGAAACAGATGCCAGTACAACACGCTCAGCACAAAGACCAGCAGGGAACGATGCATTTTCCTGGTTGCTTCCTGCAACTATTTCACCATTGCTCAACTTTGCCACAGCACCAACCTGGAAACGGGAGTAAGGTGCATAAGCATGCTGTGTTACTTCTCTCGCCTCATCAAGTAACCATTTGTCTTCTTCTGTGAGGTCGTCAATTGAATCATAAACCTCATAATCAAAATGATAATCTTGCTTGTTCATAGTTTCGTATTTAGACAAAAAATCCCCCGAACATGCCGGAGGATCCATCATAAAAGCTCGGTATCAAATATACGTTTTTATTTAATTACCCGGAAAATTCGTTTCCATCTCGGGCCCTTCTCCCAACTGAAGAAAACAAGCGATGCTTTACCCACAATATGATCTTCAGGTACAAATCCCCAATAACGGCTATCGAGTGAGTTGTGCCTGTTATCACCCATCATCCAGTAATAATCCATTTTGAATGTGTAATGATCAGTAGCCACACCGTTAACGTAAAACTTACCATCCTTCATTTCAAAACTATTGCCTTCATATGTACGTATCACACGTTCATAACGTGAATAGATTTCCGGCGTAAGCTTAATTGTGGCTCCTTTTTTAGGAATGTACAATGGCCCGTAATTATCAATTGCCCATTTGCAATAAACTGTATCGTTCGGGAATGTGTAAATACCACCTGTGCCTGTACTCTGCGCATCAGGATAAACATGAATATCTGGTGTGATTGATTCAACAAAAGGCAGTTTACTGAAAATACCCACCTGTTCCTTTGTAAGAAAAATTTCATACAGGTTTGTTCCTGCACTTCTTATTTCCTGTGCCGATTCACGAATTCCATATTGCTCTTCAATGGAAGCAAAATCAAGTGGCTGTCCCTTTGTCTTCAGCAAATAATTTGTTTCAGAAGCCGGTGGAATATCGTTCATCTTTCCATTGATATACACTACCCCGTTTTTGATTTCAAGTGTATCGCCTGCAACAGCAACACAACGCTTAATAAAGTTTTCACGCTTGTCAACAGGTCTTGTAATAATGATATCTCCATAATTATCCCATACCTTCTGCCTGTCGCCGCCAGCCATCCTTATCGCTTCGTAATATGTAACTTTTGATCCAAAGTTTTCTTCATCGTTAATAACAGTATCTCCAACAGGAAGGTTAAATACCACCACATCGTTACGCTTAACAGGTTTTGCAAACCATCTTCTATATTTAAGATTCAGAAAATCGAGATAAGATTTTGTTTTGAAGAAAGGTAATGTATGATGAACAAGAGGAAATGCGAGTGGTGTATTTGGAACTCTTGTACCGTAAGCCGTTTTGCTTACAAAAAGAAAATCATTAACCAAAAGCGAACGTTCCATTGAAGGTGTTGGAATAACATAAGCTTCGAAAATGAACATACGGATTAAACCTGCAGCAACAATGGCAAAAATAGCGGCATCGACCCATTCTCTTACCGCCGATTTTTTATGCAGCTTCGCTCCTTCTGGTCCAATGTAACGGTCGTCTTTATTGAAACCGATATAGATAAAATAGACAAATGAAACCAGCACTGCTAATGCATGTTCATAGAATTTAAACTTGCCAAACACTTTTACAAACTCAATCAAAATGCCAATAGAAATAAACCATCCGGCAATAGGAATAAACTGTAAAAAGAACCAGTACTTTTTCATACCGGCCAGTTCAACCATAACCCAGGTATTGTAAAATGGAATGAATGCTTTCCATCCCTGTTCACCGGCTTTTTTAAACATGCCGTACATCCCAATTGCGGGTAATAAAATAATGGCTAAACCAATAATAAAAAGTCCGGCGATTTCGCTAAATGACATATGTTGAATTTAAATGCTTACAAAAGTAAGGGTTTAGGTTTTGCAGCCCGAGCCATGGTTTAAAATATTCAAACTTATTTAACGGCTGTAGTTGCACTAAGTACAGTATTAAGAATACTGCTGATCTCCTCTGCCCTGTTGTACACCATAAAATGTCCTCCGCCACCAATACGATAATCGGCTTTTATATTGCTGATGGGAAAAATTTTATCGCTCGTACCATGTATATGTGTGAGATTTTCCGGAATTGTTACATTTTTCCAGCGAACAATTGTGTCAATAGCCCATTGCATGTATTCATCGCCGATACTTTGCCTGAAAGATGCCACTAATTTCTTTTCATCCTGCGAATCGGCTCCAAGAAAGAAATCTTCAACTGGATAAAGAACCGGATTGGGTTTTGTTTTGATGATTTTATGCAATTGAATTTTACCCGCTGTTTTCATCCACCACGGAAGCTCGTTCCTTGTTTTTGCGCTTGAAATAAGAATAGTTTGATGAATGGAAAACTGCTTTGCTATTTCAACTGCAATCATTCCTCCGAAGGATAAACCAATTATGACCGGATTTGTTTCATCAATTTGCTGAAACATGCGCCGGGCATAATGTTCAATCAATTCATTTTTTAGAGGAATAATCCATTTGATATGTACAGGTGTTACGTTCTTTAACTGCAGTTTGGAAAACACCTGTTCATTTGCGCCTAATCCGCTGATGAAATAAACGTTACTGCTCATGTTCTGGGTATCACAAAACTGTAAACATCTTCTTCTGAAATGGTTTTGCCTGATAAAATCACAAGTCGTTCAATTACATTCCTGAATTCACGGATGTTTCCACTCCAGTTATGTTTTTGTAATGCATCAACGGCTTTCTGATCAATTCCTTTTTTTGCCTGGCCATATTCATCTGCAACCTGCTGAAGAAAATGATCTGCAAGCAAGGGAATATCTTCTCTGCGTTCATTCAAGGAAGGAACATGAATAATGATTACACTCAACCTGTGGTATAAATCAAGCCTGAAATTTTTTGCTTCTACTTCTTTGAGCAGATCTTTATTGGTTGCAGCAATAACACGTACATCCACATTAATATCTTTTTCACCTCCAACACGTGTAATTTTATTTTCCTGCAAAGCCCTCAGCACTTTTGCCTGTGCTGTTAAACTCATATCACCAATTTCATCAAGAAACAAAGTGCCTCCGTTCGCCTGTTCAAATTTGCCGATGCGTTGTTTGATGGCTGAAGTGAAAGAACCTTTTTCATGACCGAATAATTCACTTTCGATAAGTTCACCTGGTATTGCCGCACAGTTTACTTCAATGATTGGCGCAGCTGCACGATTGCTTTTTTCATGAATCCATCTTGCAACAAGTTCTTTACCTGATCCATTTTCGCCGGTAATTAAAACACGTGCGTCTGTTGGTGCAACTTTATCAATGGTATCTTTTATTTTTTTCAGCGCAGGACTATCGCCGATCATTTCCTGAACCTTACTCACTTTACGCTTCAGCACTTTTGTTTCTGTAACCAGCGACTGTTTATCCATTGCATTGCGGATGGTAATCAGCAACCTGTTTAAATCAGGTGGTTTGGCTACATAATCAAATGCACCTTTTTTAACTGCTTCAACAGCTGTTTCAATTGTGCCATGGCCTGAAATCATAATGATAGGTGTATCGGGACTGATTTCTTTTGCTTTTTCAAGAAATTCAATACCATCAATGCGTGGCATTTTGATATCGCACAAAACAACATCGTATTGCTTGGCTTTGATTTTCTTTAACCCTTCTTCACCATTTTCAGCATCATCAATTTTATAGCCTTCATAAGAAAGTATTTCGCTTAATGTTTTGCGAATGGCCTTTTCATCATCAATAATCAGAATATTACTCATGCTGTTTTAACAAATTCTTTTATGGAATATTTTTTCGATTGATTCAAAGCTAACAAAAACCATACAACAATGAGAATCATCATGACTCTGCTGTTGATTACAATGGAATCTGTTTGCAGTTCCGGTAAGATAACCGATACAACTGAAAGAATCAATTCTCCCGCAAAGATTAACGAAATTCCTTTACCCTCAGGTTATGAAAGAGTAAATGTTTCACCGTCGGCATTCGAAGCATATTTGCGGAATATTCAGCTGAAGCAAAGCAAAACAGTGTATTTATATAACGGTCAGCAAAAGTATAACCAGCAGGCTCAATATGCTGTTTTGAATGTTAGTGTTGGAGATAAAAATCTGCAGCAATGCGCAGATGCAGTGATGCGTTTGAGAGCGGAATATCTAAAATCAATCAACAAACCAATTTGTTTCATTGATAATAATGGTAAAAAATATTGCTGGGATGATTACAAAAACAAAGGCTGGCAATCGTACCTCGAAACTGTATTTGGCATGTGTGGCACTTTATCATTAGAAAAGCAGCTTCATAAACAAAACTGGACTGAATTATGTGCCGGAGATGTTCTGATTAAAGGCGGATCACCTGGTCATGCAGTAATTGTTATGGATGTTGCTAAAAACAGGAATACCGGAAAACTGATTTACCTCATTGCCCAGAGCTATATGCCAGCACAGGATATTCACGTACTGAAAAACCCAGCAGATCAATCACTTAATCCTTGGTACGCAATTCCTGAGAACGGGATTATACAAACACCAGAGTGGACTTTTTACGAGAACCAATTACGTGGTTGGTGATTTTATATGCATAATATACTGATGCAAATAAGGGGTCTTTCCCCGATTGTTCAAACCAATACAGCTTTCTATTTTTGACTAAACAAAACCGATCCCCTATGAAGTTTAATTTAATTTCTACTCAACCATTGTGGAAGATTGCTGTTAAAGTTTCAGCACTAGGAATTTCATTGGTCTTTCTTACTTATGGACTCGTTTGGATAATCCTGAATACATTACGATTTTTCATAGAAGGTTTAATACAATAAATCAATCTCTAACTTATGAATACGGACAAAAAAGTAGAGACATAAAAAAAGCCGGATAGAAATCCAGCTTCGTTTAAAATCCAATATCCTATGAAAAACCGTTACAAATATGACCTAATTCTTTCAAAAAAAAAATAATCTGGGCATTTATTTGTCTAAATAAAAAAGCCGGCTACTTGAAATAGCCGGCTTTTTCTTTATAATCTATTGATTATCACTTCTTCATATACATTACTTCTTTAACCAATTTAACCGTTCTTGGAACATCGGGGAGGTATGCTCCTACCAATGTTGGCGCATAGTGCATTGGAGCATCAGCACTTGTGATACGACGGATTGGGGCATCGAGGTAATCAAATCCTTCTTTTTGAATGCGGTAAGTTATCTCAGAAGAAACTGATGCGAAAGGCCATTGTTCTTCAACAATCACCAAACGGTTGGTTTTCTTAACGCTTTCAAGAATTGTAAACCAATCAAGCGGACGGATTGTTCTTAAATCAATTACTTCTGCTTCAATACCTTCTTTTGCCAGTTCTTCAGCAGCACCTAATGCAACTTTCATCATTTTATTGAAGGAAACAATGGTTACATCACGACCGGGGCGTTTAATATCAGCCTTACCGATTTCAATAATATATTCACCTTCTGGTACTTCTCCTTTATCACCATACATCACCTCACTTTCCATGAAAACAACAGGATCGTTATCACGGATAGCAGCTTTTAATAATCCTTTCGCATCGTATGGATTTGAAACAGAAATTACTTTCAGCCCGGGGATATTCGCATAATAACTTTCGAAAGCCGTAGAGTGCTGAGCACCTAACTGACCGGCTGAACCGTTTGCACCTCTGAATACAATCGGGCAACCAACCTGGCCACCACTCATTGCAAGCATTTTTGAAGCTGTATTCAGGATCTGGTCCAATGCCAGTACAGCAAAGTTCCAGGTCATAAATTCAACAATAGGACGTAATCCGTTTTGAGCCGCACCTACTGCTACAGCCGTAAATCCAAGTTCAGAAATCGGGGTATCGATTACACGTTTAGCGCCAAATTCGTCCAGCATTCCCTGGCTTACTTTATAAGCACCATTATATTCAGCAACTTCTTCTCCAAGTAAAAAAACCTTCTCATCTCTGCGCATTTCTTCCGACATGGCTTCCCTGAGGGCTTCCCGCATTGCAATTGTTCTCATTTGAATAGCTTTATTTTTAAGAGCAGCAAATTTATTGATAGAACCTCAAACACCCAAAATCAGTTTACAACAGGTTATAAACGTATAATCTTCGGCAAAACTTAGTTTTTTTGAGCCGCTTGTTTAAATTGCTGAAAAAATCTTGAAAACGATTCTTGTCTTCGGCGCCGGAAAATCAGCTACAGTGCTGATTGATTATCTCAAACAGGTTGTTCAGGAAAATAACTGGAAACTGGTTGTTGCAGATGCCAATCTTGAACAGGCGAAAGAAAAAACAGGTGAACATTCATTTTGCAATGCGGTTGAAGTAAATGTTACTAATGCTGATGAAAGACGTATTTTAATTGAAGCTGCTGATATTGTAATTTCTCTGCTCCCTCCTTCCTTGCATATTCTTGTTGCTGGAGATTGTGTGGCAATTGGCCGTAATCTTTTAACTGCATCGTATGTTGATGCATCCATCAGGAATCTCGAAGCTGAAATTAAAAGCAAGGAATTATTATTTGTATGTGAGTCTGGACTTGATCCCGGAATTGATCACATGAGTGCAATGAAATTGTTTGATGAGATCAGGCAGAAAGGTGGAGAAATCATAACATTTAAATCGCATTGCGGTGGCTTAATTGCTCCTGAAAGCGATACCAATCCATGGCATTATAAAATCAGTTGGAATCCAAGAAATGTAGTAATGGCTGGCGCTGCTGGTGCTGTTTACAAAGAAGAAGGTAGCGTTGTTGTGAAAAATTATGCAGAAGTCTTCGACAACTGTCCGTTTATCCAGATTGACGATTTACCGGCAATGGCCTGGTACCCCAACAGGGATTCGTTAAGCTATATTCCTATTTATCATTTACAGCAGGCAAAAACATTTATTCGTACAACACTTCGTTATGCTGATTTCTGTAATGGATGGAAAACATTGGTTGATCTAGATCTTACAAATGCAAATGATCAGCAGGAAATAACAGCTAGCAAAACGTTCAACGATTGGTACCATCTTAAACTCAAACATTTCGAATCAAAGCAAAAACCGTTTGCAGATTACCTGCATGAAAAGTTCAATAAAACAGAGCAGCAAAAAATCGTAAGTCAACTGAATTTTCTTGAACTGGATAAGAATGAACCATTACCTGCAAATGCACAAACCAGTGCCGATATTCTGCAAAGCTGTTTAGAAAAGAAACTTGCGTTATTACCAGCAGATAAGGATTTAATTGTGATGCTTCATGAAATTGATTATTTGTTGAATGGAATTTCTCATTCAATCAGCAGCAGTCTCGTAGTTAAAGGAGATGATCATTTGCGGACAGCAATGGCCAAAACGGTTGGCTTACCACTGGGCATTACAGCTAAATTAATTCTGCAGGAAAAAATCAAATTGAAAGGATTGCACATACCAGTTGTAAAAGAAATTTATGAACCAGTATTAAAAGAACTGGAAGAACTTGGTGTAGCCTTCAAAGAAACTCACCGCTAAATTTTCTTCAACAATTCCTTTAATTCAGCAACACCTTCTGTTGCCGGTTTTTCAATGGCAGTTACATTGTAAACAGATGATGTATAAGGAATCTTTTTATCAACAATAAATTTAGGAATAGATGAATGTGCTACTGTAACCAATCCTGCTGCCGGGTAAACAACCAGCGATGTTCCAACTACAACAAAAATATCAGCCGACTGAACAACAGGAACTGCTTCTTCAATCATAGGTACCGGTTCTTCAAACCAAACGATATGTGGGCGGAGTTGTGCACCATCGGGAGCAATATCTCCCCAATGAATATCGCCTTTAATATCATAAACTAATTGAGCATTTTTTTCGCTGCGCATTTTAAAAATTTCACCATGCAGGTGCATTACTTTTTTTGAACCGGCACGTTCATGCAAATCATCAATATTCTGGGTAATGATCGTTACATCAAAATCATCCTGCAATTCAGCCAGTCCAAAATGAGCAGCATTGGGCTTTGCCTCCAGCACATTTCTGCGGCGGTAATTATAAAACTCAAGAACAAGTTTGGGATCTTTTTTCCATGCACGTGGAGTTGCTACATCTTGAATATTATAACCTTCCCATAAACCATCACTGTCACGAAAGGTTTTTAAACCACTTTCAGCACTTATTCCTGCGCCTGTAAGCACAACAAGTTTTTTCTTTTGCATACGTAAATGTAGAAGAAATCAATTTACGCATTGGGATATCTGCCAAACATCTCTTCGATTTTTTTATAACGGAAATCAAAAATTTGTTTCAATTGTTTACGTACCATCAACGAGTTAACAATATCACCCAACCACCATAATGGAAGCCGGTAATGAACTATATCAGTCATCTCCACTCCCCCGTCAATCAATTTAAAATGATGCTGATGATGCCACAACTGGTAAGGCCCGAAGCGTTGTTCATCCACAAAAAATTCACCTTCTTTTACATGTGTTATTTCCGTCATCCAGTAAAAGGGAATATTCAGGATTGGCCTTACTGTATATTCAATGATTTGCCCCTGGTAAGTTTTATTGAGCAAATTGGAAGAATGAATTTTAAACTTCAAGAAATCAGGAGTAATCGTTTGCAGATTGGAAGGATCAGAAAAAAAATCCCAGATTGTATGAATATCTGCAGGAATCTTTTGAGTTGTTTTCAATGTATGAGTCGCCATACCTGCATTAACAAAAGAAAGAAAAGATGGTTGAGAAAACGGCAGGTATATTTTATAAAATAAAAAACCCACCTCTCAGTTGAAAGATGGGTAAAAAAAATTGTGCCCAGAACAGGAATCGAACCTGCACATCCGTGAAGATACCAGATTTTGAGTCTGACGCGTCTACCAGTTCCGCCATCTGGGCAAAGAGCTTTGTTTGGGGGTGCAATATTACAGAAACTTTAGTACTGAGTAAAAATAATTTTCAAAAACGGGAATATTCTAAATCTTATATTGCAAAACGTAAACGAATTGCATGCTCACTATTGGACTAATAAGGGAAGGAAAAATTCCCGCAGATAACCGTGTTGCACTTACTCCCGCACAATGCAGGTGGCTGCACAAAAACTCACCCGACTTTAAAGTAGTTGTTCAATCATCACCCAACCGTTGTTTTGCCGATAAAGAATATCAATCAGCAGGTATTGAAGTGAAAGAAGATATCAGTGAATGTGATATCCTGCTTGGTATAAAAGAAGTGCCGGCCCAGCAGTTGATACCGGAAAAAATCTATCTTTTCTTTTCACACACAAAAAAGGCGCAACCACATAACCGGGATATGATGCGTGAAATGGTGAAGAAGAAAATTACCATGATTGATTACGAATGCCTGACACATGATGACGGACAACGGATTATTGGTTTTGGTTTTTTTGCAGGTATTGTGGGTGCTCATAATGGCATGATGGCTTATGGTAACAGAACTGGTACGTTTAAACTTGGTCGTGTGCATGAGGTAAAAGATTACCGGCAACTCATACACACATACTTCGGTATACGGTTACCAAAATTTAAAATTGCTGTTACTGGCAGCGGTCGTGTGGCACATGGTTTACTTGAAATCATGAACCTGCTGGGCGTAAACGAAGTGGAACCTTTCGATTACCTGCACCGCAGTTTTGAATATCCTGTTTATGTGCATTTAAAAGGAAGAGATTTGTATGAACGAAAAGATGATGGCACTTACAACAGGGATAACTTTCATGAACACCCGGAAGAATACAAATGCTGTTTCCCTCCCTATGCCAAACAAACTGATATTTTACTGAATGGAGTTTATTGGGATAAAGATGTTCCGCAGCTTTTTTCGCTGGAAGATTTTAAAAACAGCAGCTTCAACATTCAGACAATTGCTGATATTACCAATGATACGCATGGATCTGTTCCTGTAAATATCGGCGATTCAACAATTGCTGATCCGGTTTATGGTGTTGATAAAACAACTCTTGAAAAAACTGCACCTTATCTTCCAAGCTCAGTTGATCTTGTAGCCATTGGCAATCTGCCCAATGAATTACCACGTGATGCTTCACGTTACTTTGGTGAGCAGTTAATTAAACATGTACTGGATGATCTTGCAAAAGGCGGCTCCACAATCATTGATCGTGCAACAATGCTAAAGAATGGAATTTTAACAGAGGACTATAAATACCTGGAAGAATATGCAGGATTGAAATAGAATTTTACAAATAGAGATAATAATCGCTGAGTAATGCAGTGAGCTCATTTGTATAATCTCCATTGCTGTTTTTAACAGCAATTTCTTTACTGATTCTTTCCTCTTTTTGTTTACCAAAAATCAGAATACTTCTGAAAAATGAATGTGCAGTTGTTTGTTTTACATTCATTTCTTCATTTAAAAACAACTGAACAGCTTCCGCATCTTCAATAAATTTTGCTGAGCGATGATAAGGAAGCAAAACAGCAAATGATCCGTCGGCAGTTAGCTGACTTTTTACAACCTGCAATAATTCATGCAGCTTTAACCCTTCATCGTGTTTAGCAACATTCTTATTTCCGGCCGTTGATTTTAAATCTCCTTCATAAAATGGCGGATTGCTGATAATGAGATCATATTTATACTGAAACTGAAATTGCCTTACATCAGCATGAAACAACTGCAACCTGTTATGCCAGGCCGATGCTTCAATGTTCTCCTTTGCCTGGAGGAAGGAGGGTTCATCAATTTCAACCGCATCAATCGATGCAGTTGTTTTTTGTGCAAGCATCAGCATCAGTAAACCTGTTCCTGCACCAATATCAAGAATGTGCTTTGGCTGTTCTTCTTTATTTGCTGCCCAATTACTGCAATAAGCACCAAACAAACAACTGTCGGTGCTTACTTTCAAAGCAGCCCTCTCCTGCTGTACTGTAAATTGTTTGAATTGAAAATAATTGTTGGGCATGAAATAATCAGTAATGAATAATGATGCTTGAGTAATCAATACTACCGGCTAATAACTAACGACTATCGGCTTTCTCTTTTACCATTCAGCCCTTGCACTCGGGCTTACATTTAACGAAGAAAAATCATTGGCCAGGTATTTATAATAACCTGTAATGGCAATCATACCAGCATTATCGGTGCAATATTCAAATGAAGGAACAAATGTTTTCCAATGATATTTTTTACCCATTTCAACAAATGCATTTCGCAAGCCGCTGTTTGCACTTACACCACCTGCAAGACAAATTTGTTTAACACCTGTTTGTACTGCAGCTTTTTTGAGTTTGTTTAATAAAATGGAAACGATTCTTGCTTGTACACTGGCACATATATCTGCAAGATTTTCTTCAATGAATTTTTTCTGCTCTTCTTCACTTGCCAGGAATTCTTCTTTATAAACAAGACTTGTTCCGGCGTTTTTTAGAAAATAAAGAATCGAAGTTTTTAACCCGCTGAAACTGAAATCAAGTCCCGGTATCTGTGGTTCAGGAAAATGAAAGCGGCCTGCATCACCCTTCTTTGCATATTGATCAATTAATGGTCCGCCGGGATATGGCAATCCAAGCAGCTTCGCTGTTTTATCAAACGCTTCACCAGCAGCATCATCAATTGTTTCGCCAAGCACTTTCATTTGTGTGGGGCTTTTGCATAAAACAATTTGTGTATGTCCGCCACTTACAGTTAAACATAAAAAGGGAAACGTTGGTTTCTCCTCTCCAATAAGATTTGCAAGCACATGTGCCTGCATGTGATGTACTGCAATCAATGGCACATTCAACGCCAGTGAAAGTGATTTTGCAAACTGTGTACCTACCAGCAAGCTGCCAATTAAACCAGGTGCCTGTGTAAACGCAACTGCGTTTAAATCGGTTAAACTGCAACCGGCAGCTTTCATACACTCATCAACAACAGGAACAATATTTTCCATGTGTGCACGACTGGCAAGTTCGGGAACAACGCCTCCATATTTTTGATGAACAGCCTGTGTAGCGATGATGTTGGATAAAATAACACCATCACGGCAAACAGAAGCCGAGGTTTCATCGCAGGAAGATTCAATTGCAAGGATAATAGCCAAAATGAAAATTTGAACTGCAAAAGTAATTAACTAAGGCAAGTAAATAAGCTTTGTTATTTTAACAGTTTCGCCAGCCATGCAAACATTCATTACGGGCTTAGAAGTATAGCAAACAGTTACACGTTTATTATTGATTAGTGATGTACCGGGAGGGATTTCTACAGGCATTATTCTTGAACCATTCTCCAGTTCAATCAATATTCCACAACCATCTAATTGAGATGTATAATCTTTTATTATTCCGTCGGCGCAAATACTGTCTGTATTTTTTCTGCAGGAACCGATAGCAGTAACTATCATTAAACCAAGAAAAATAACCCGTATTCTCATAACATCATAACAATGTTATTCAATAAATCGTTGCATCAATAAACTTACTTCTTATTTGCTTCTGATGGCTACAACGGGGTCCATTTTAGCTGCAATAAACGCAGGAATAATTCCGGCAAGGATACCGGTTATGATACAAGTCATTACAGCTCCCATAAAAAGACGTAATGAAATAAACACTTCAAAATTCATAAATTTCGTCAACGCAAACGTCATCCCATACACCATAATCAATCCCATAATTCCACCCAGCACACAGAGGAATGCACTTTCCATCAGGAACTCACTCAGAATAGTTCTGCTCTTTGCGCCAATAGCTTTTTTCAGTCCAATTACACTTGTACGTTCACGAACAGTAACAAACATAATATTGGCAACACCAAAAATTCCTACAATAAAAGAAAGAATGGTGATGGCGATACCACCAATCGTCATACCATTAAAAATAGCCGTGATTTGTGTAGCACCGCTGCTAACATCGTTTAACGCAAAATTATCTTCATCCTTGGGGCTTAAACGCCTTACACCACGCATTACACCACGCAGTTCATTCTTCAAATCTGCAATAGGAATATTTTCTCTGCCCTTCACGATCATAAAACCATCGCTTCTCGATTCATTTCCCACCTGGCTTGCAAAGCGGTAAGGAATCATAATCACATTATCAAAATCCCATCCGCCAATCATGCTAGATCCCTGTTTTTTAACCACACCTATCACATTTGCTTTACGTCCTTTGATCATTACTGATTTTCCAACTGCCACTTCAGGGTTATCAAATAATTTTTCAGCAACATTATAACCCATTACAAGACTTGGTGAACCTGAAGAAAATTCACTCATGGTTAAAAAACGTCCAAAGCCCATTTCAATGGGCTGTATTTTATCAAACTCTTCCGTAATGCCATACCAGCTTACATTAGGCAATGACATATCCTCATAATCTACGCTTGATGAATTGAAATAAGTAAACGCAACGTTGCTTGCCAATGAAACCTTTTCTTTTACCGGTGCCATTTCCTTGTATTTAGGATTTGGACGGCTCATATATTTCCACCAGGGATAATCGCTGCCACCACCCCATGGCCATTTTTGCACATAAATGGTGTTGTTGCCAAAAGATTTGAATTCATTTTTGATATTCTGCTCAAGACTTCCAACCGTAGCCATTACGCTGATGATACAAAAAATACCAAACGTAATGCCCAGCAAACTCAAAAAAGTACGCAGTTTGTTTTTCCGCAGTTCATGCATAGCGAACAGCAGACTGTTCCAGAAAATTTCAAAGGTTTTACGCATGATCCAAATGTATAATGATTTCCTGATGTGAAAAGAAAATTATTACAAACGGAAAGCCCATGCTGCTTACCTTTGCGGGCCTGAAAAACGGCAACCAGCCAATGGTTGATGGTTCTGGCTTTAGCCGGATTGCCGTCAACGATGAACAAAGAACTATTATCTGAAAAATGAAATTCGAAAACGAAATAAACCGACGCAGAACCTTTGCCATCATCTCTCACCCCGATGCCGGTAAAACAACATTAACTGAAAAGCTGTTGTTGTTTGGCGGTGCTATACAGGTGGCAGGTGCGGTAAAAAGCAATAAAATCAAGAAACACGCTACCAGCGATTTCATGGAAATTGAACGGCAGCGTGGAATTTCTGTTGCCACATCGGTAATGACGTTTGAGTACAACGGTATTTTAATTAACCTGCTTGATACGCCCGGTCACAAAGACTTTGCAGAAGATACTTACAGAACACTTACTGCTGTTGACAGTGTAATTCTTGTGATCGACAGTGTGAATGGTGTGGAAGAACAAACACGCAGGCTGATGGAAGTTTGCCGCATGAGAGATACACCGGTAATTGTGTTCATCAACAAAATGGATCGTGATGGTAAAAACCGGTTTGATTTGCTGGAAGAACTGGAGAAAGAGCTGAGCATTCATCTTCACCCAATGACATGGCCTATCAACAGCGGTAAAGATTTTAAAGGTGTGTATGACCTTGATAAAAAAAGCCTGGTACTGTTTACAGCCAATACAAAAGCATCAGATGAAGATGTGGTGAAAATTAACGATCTCAACGACAGTATACTTGATCAGAAAGTTGGCGAAGCCGATGCTAATACACTTCGTGAAGATGTGGAACTGGTGGATGGGGTTTATGGCGAACTGAAAGCAGACGAATACCTGAAAGGGAAAGTTGCTCCTGTATTTTTTGGAAGTGCTGTAAACAATTTTGGTGTAAAGGAAATGCTCGACACATTTGTTCGTATAGCTCCTGTTCCGCAGGGAAGGGAAACCTCCACCCGTCATTTAGATGTGGGTGAAGAAAAACTCAGCGGCTTTATATTTAAAATTCACGCCAACCTGGATCCCAAGCACAGAGACAGGATTGCATTTATGCGTATCTGCAGCGGAAGGTTTGAACGCAACAAATATTATCATCATGTTCGGTTGGATAAAGATGTGCGTTTCAGCAACCCCTATTCGTTTATGGCCAGGCAAAAGGATGTAATTGAAGAAGCGTTCCCCGGCGATGTGGTCGGCTTATTTGATACAGGTAACTTTAAAATTGGAGATACACTTACTGAAGGTGAAAACTTTTATTTCACCGGCATACCATCGTTCTCTCCAGAGTTGTTTAAAGAAGTAATCAACAAAGACCCGATGAAAACAAAACAGCTGGAGAAAGGTTTGCTGCAGTTAACTGACGAAGGTGTTGCACAGTTGTTTACCCAGTTTGGCGGAACGAAAAAGATAATTGGTTGTGTGGGCGAACTGCAGTTTGAAGTCATTCAATACCGTTTGCTGCAGGAGTATGGTGCAAGTGCTGAATTCCGTTCCATGCCTTATTACAAAGCCTGCTGGATTACCAGCAACGATAAGAAAAAGCTCGACGATTTCACCAAGTTTAAAACCAACAACATTGCAAGGGATAAAGACGATCATCTTGTTTACCTTGCTCAAAGTGAGTGGTTCTTAAATACCGAACGGCAAAACAATCCTGATATTGAATTCCACTTTACAAGTGAAATTCATAAGGAAGGATAAAACTTATTCAGTTAAAAGAAAAAGCCGTCAATTTTGACGGCTTTTTTTATTCGGTTTAAACTTTTCCAACTTTTTCCATCATCTTCTCCACTAGCTTATACGTAGCAGGACAATATTCCACATTCTGCTTGTACACATGCACCCACTCAGTAAAATTCTTTTTTGTATGATGAGGGAAACCGGCACAATCTTCCGGTCTTATTGCATAAATGCTGCACTTGTTATCTTTTAAATTCAGGAACTGGCAGGGTTGTTTTTTATTCATCATATCACCCGTGCTACGTTCTTTGTACAACCATTTTTCGGTAAACTCTTCAGGAGTTTGATTGAAATGAGCCGAAATACGTTTAATATCTTTAGGGGTAAATGTAGGCGTCATTGTTTTACAGCAATTGGCACAAGCAAGGCAATCTGTTTCGGCCCAAACTTCTTTATCAACTTCTTTAACTACTTTATCAAGTCCTCTTGGTTTTACTGTTTCCAAACGGGTAAGAAAATAACGGAAGCGACGACGGTTGGTATTCATCAAACGTTTAAAGATGGGTAAATGCACGGGCTTTTCTAACTGCATGCTGATTTGTTTTTAAGCAGCGAATATAAGGCAATAGAAACACAGATGATACTGATGATACAGATTAACGCAGATTTTTTGGATGATGTTTTAGGGTTCCTGGATTTTACACTTGTACCTTGCCTCTTCTTCTTAGTTCCTTGTACCTTTACTAACTATGTGGGAGCCGTACAAAAAAGGATTTAAAGCCTATCTGCAACTTGAACGTTCATTGAGCGAAAACTCGGTGGAAGCTTATTTGCACGATGTGGAGATGCTTACACAATACCTGCAGGCTGTAAACGATCTTAAAAACCCCGAAGCAATTGAATTAAAAGATCTGCAGCAATTTTTAAAATGGATTACTGAACTGGGCATGAGTGCGGGAAGCCAGGCAAGAATTATTTCTGGTTTACGACAGTTTTATAAATACTGCTTAACTGAACAGATAACCATCAAAGATCCTACTGCCCTGCTTGATGCGCCAAAGCTGAAACGTGCTTTACCTGATACGTTGAGTTATGAAGAAATTGAAAGCATCATTAACCAGATTGATTTAAGCAAACCCGAAGGCGGCAGAAACAAAGCCATTCTTGAAACCATGTACAGTTGTGGCTTGCGTGTAAGTGAAGTAGTGAACCTGAAGTTATCTAATTTATACCTCGATGTTGGTTTTATACGTGTAATTGGTAAAGGCGATAAAGAACGGTTGGTGCCAATTGGAAGCAGTGCCATTAAATACATCAATATTTACAGGGATGATATCCGCAGGCACATGAAAATAAAACCCGGCAAAGAAGATTTTTTATTCCTGAACAGGCACGGCAATCAATTAACACGTGTAATGATTTTTCTCATCATCAAACAACTTGCTTTTGAAGCAGGAATAAAAAAAACAATTTCACCTCACACTTTCCGTCATTCATTTGCCACACATTTGGTGGAAGGTGGTGCAGACTTAAGAGCAGTGCAGGAAATGCTGGGACATGAAAGCATTACCACTACTGAAATTTATACGCATTTAGACAGGGAATACCTGCGTTCAACACTGGAAAAATATCATCCGGGGTTTGGCAAAAAATCTTCTTCCTGAATTTTATATTGAAACAACGGCACCTGAAACTTCGCTGTAACAGAATTTATCTTCGATTTTAATTTCCTGGTTATTGCTCCCAGCTTCGAACTTTTTGATACAAACTGAATATGATAAATAGCTGCAAGCTCTGTTTCAAACTTAACAGCATTTTTATAATGCCTGCCAATGGAATATACACTGCCAGAAGAAAGTTCAACAGGTAAAAACAAATCCAATTTGTTTTCGAATAAATCACTGGCAAGTTTGTAATGCAAAGCATATTCACACTCCTTCCATACAGGATTAAACACAAGAGCAATGTCTTTTAAATCATTAAACCTCCATTGCTTTTCGTAAAACAAAAAATTAAACATGCTCATCTGGGCAGCAGGATTCAGCACAAACCCATCTGTCATTTTTAAATCCCGTAAACAATTCACAGGCTCTCTGAATTTTTCAATAACAGAGCTTTTCAATTCTGCAATATCAAACAACATACTTGTGAAATTTTAACTGTATTAACCTAATTGCATTCCGTTATTACCGGATAGCTCCGGTTCATTTTCCTGCACTGCATACATGCCTGCAAACCTGCTTTCAATGTCTTTAACAGCATGGATCATTTCCCTTGATATACGTTCTTTTTCATCCAGCTTTTTTGTAAGCTCATGAACAGTTACCTGCAAATTGTTTTTTGTTTGCTCTAACTCAGCCAGTAATTGCTGCTGTTGCACAACTTCATCCTGCAACTCTTTTGTTTTAGAAAATTGTTCCGCTTCTGCAATACGGAGCTGCTCTTGCAAGTGAGCTGCTTCATTAATTTTTTGGTTGATAGTTCCTTCCAACCTTTCTTTTTCTTCCTTCAGTAACTGCAGTTCTTTCAGCTGCTCTTCTGCTGCCTGTTTTTCCAAGTGCAGCTGGCTGATGTTTTGATTAAGCCGTTCGTTGCTTGCAAGTAATTGCTCGTAAGAATAAGCATCACGAAGCAGTGCTGTCAGCTTATCCCTGAACGTATCAATAACACCAGCCACCTGTTCAGCCTGCACTCTTACGCCGGTAATACCCTCTTTGTTTGCTGAAATTTCTGCTGCGGCCTGTTCAACCGTTTCTTTTTGTTCTAACCTGGATTTTAAACGAAGTATTTCCTGCTGCAGTTCATCCGGCTGATCTGCATTTTTTATACTGGCATTCAGTTGTTCTGATTCCAGTTTATATTTTTCGACCAGTTCATTGTATTCTTTTTCTTTGCTTTCTTTTGTGCTGAGTTGTTCCTGTAAATGCTGAACAACGGTTTCATGATCATGTTTTAATTTTTCAACCAACTCCTTATAACCGGCAATTTCTGCAGTGAGTTGCTGATAAGAAGCTTCAAGTTCAGTTTTCTTTTGATTTTCCTGTTCGAGTTTTTGTTCCATTTGTACAAGATTTTGTTCCTGTTTTGTAATTTTTTCCTGCAGGTTGAGCATTACCTGGTTTTCGGCTTCACGCACATCAATTCCATCGGCAACAGGCTCTCCCACATTACTGTGAGCCTTGAGTTTGTCAATATGATTCAATGCTTTTGCGTATTGCAGCTGTAATTCGAAATTCTTTTTTTCTGCAGCTTTTATTTCATCCTGTAAAAGCCTTGCTTCTTCTTCTTTCCTGATGATTTCTGCATTAAACTTACTCTGAAGTATTTCCATCTCTGTTTCAAGCGGATCAGCGTCTTCATCAGTTGATCTCTTTTTGTATAAATGAAACCACCGGCTAAAAATATAACCGGCCACCAATGAGGACACTATAATTAATATCAATTCGGTTGATTGTAATGCAAACACGTTGCCTGTCATCAATAAATTCACACTCATAATCTCTTTACAGGGTTATGTTAGTTAAAAATGCAACAACGGGAGCAAGGGGATATATTATTACAATGAGGTTTTTCGGAGTGAATGAAACCTTGCAAATATCAAACCAAAAAAATCAGGTGAACCAATCAGCAGGGCTTCGGTTCATCGTAATCCTCCAAAATTTTATACAAAATGATTGAATTAACAGAAGCTGTTTTATATTTAAACTTATGATTACCCGAATCTGTTATTGCCTTCTTATTGGCTTTTTTTCATTTGCGGTTGCTTTTGCACAAAAGAACCCCTCCCCGAATATGGAAGTGATTGCATACTATGCAGGCCGAAGTACGTTAATTGATAGTTTTGAAACGGGGAAACTCACACAGATCATTTATTCATTTGCACATCTGAAAGGGAACAAACTTTTCATTAACAGTGCAAGAGATACAGCTACTATTCAAAAACTTGTTTCATTAAAGCAGCAGAACAGTAAGCTGAAAGTACTTTTATCACTTGGCGGCTGGGGCGGTTGTTTTACCTGCAGTGATGTTTTTTCAACAAAAGAAGGGCGAACAGAATTTACTGCTTCAGTAAAAGAACTGCTGGATTACTTTGATGCAGATGGTATTGATCTCGACTGGGAATATCCTGCCATTGAAGGTTATCCCGGGCATAAATTCCAGGAGGCCGACAGAAAAAATTTCACACTGCTTGTTAAAGACCTGCGCAGAACTCTTGGGAAAAAAGCAGTCATCAGTTTTGCAGCCGGAGGCTTTGATGCTTTTCTTGAACATGCAATTGAATGGAAAAAAGTAACAAGGGTTGTGAATTATGTAAACCTGATGAGCTATGATCTGGTGAGTGGTTTCAGTACTGTTACCGGCCACCACACTCCTCTTTATTCAACAGCACAGCAAAAGCAATCGGTTGATAATGCCATTCAGTTTTTCCAGTCAAATAAAATCAACCTGAAGAAAATTATTGTCGGCGCTGCATTTTATGCACGTACATGGGTGAATGTTGACAGTGTGAATAATGGTTTGTACCGCCCAGGTAATTTCCAGAGTATGATTTCTTATAGCCAGTTTGATAGTCGACTCAGTACTGACAGCGGTTTTGTTTATTATAAAGACAGCATAGCTGCTGCAACCTTTGCCTATAACAAGCAAACAAAAACATTTGCAACATTTGATGATCCTTATTCCATTACAGAAAAAGTGAATTACATCAAACAAAACAAACTGGGAGGTATCATGTTCTGGGCTTTACCTTATGATCGCCTTACAGAAGGGCTCCTGGATGTGATTGATAAAGCAAAAAGGGATTAACCCAAATCCAAAAGTCATCTTTAAACATAATATTAATAAACTTCACAATTAATTTATTTTAACCCCTCCCACATTGATAATTTAAAATTTGAAGAAATATAATTAATGATAACTTTTAAATCAAGCGAAGGAACATTCCATTCTCCTTTCAAAGAGCTACCTTGAAGTTTTTTCCTTCTATCTATTTCTTTAATAAAAACATCAGAATATAGTTTAAACAAAATATCCGTTTTTTCTTCCTTTTCTAATTGCTTAAAGAAAATATATCCATCATAGTTTTGACAGTATGTTCCCTTTCCATTTAAGTAAAGGCCATCAAATGGTTCTTGCCCAAAAGGACTATTCTCTAAATCGAATGCTACTGGTAAATATCCATTTTTATAAAACGCATAATCAAATACTCCATGTCGTAATCGTTCTGACATGTCTACAATGTTATCCATTTGCAAGCTATGCTGAAAAATAGAAAAGCAGCTTCCCTGTAATTTTTTTGACAAAATTGATCCTGTCGATTCCAATGATTTACACACATGTCCCGTCCCGACAATAAATACAGCATTCCGTTTATCAGTTTTCTTTATTAAAGTTCTTAAAATGATGGAGGCCATAAAGCTGTCTCTATTTTGCTTAGAGAAGTAATTAATATAATCCTCTTGTGTCTTTATTTTGTCCCAGGGTCTTGAAATATCTGCTGCTATAATTCTTATTCGCTTTTGTGGAGGTAATTGGCCATTTCTTTTCCGAACTGCCATTATAAAATCAAACATTCCTTTATCGTTCCAACCTACATCTGTAAAGTTTCTGAACGTTTTTAATAATAATTCATCATTACTATTCTTTCCGTTCAAAAAATTATCGATATCCTTTTGATTATTTGATGGGAGTTCCATAAAAATAGTCCCTGTATGTTTTGCAAATTCAGGACGATTAAGTAATTGAATTAACAAATCCCAAGATGATCTACGTCGATGAATTTCACCATATAAAACCAATCGATATGATGCTAATTTATCCAAGAGATAAGCAGAAGGATCCTGCCCTTTTACTTGAATGTACTTTACAAATGCTAATGTATCAACAGGTACAGGAATTAATAAACTAATCTTTTGGAGTTTTCTTATATCTTCATTTACTCTTGAATATATATATTCTTTACATAAAACATCACTCCTTCTGGCATCCTCCCCAACTGAGACCCATTTATTATTTTCCTTGTAAAAAACCCGTATATAATGCTTTGTTGTATCATTGTTACTGATAACGTAAGCAATTGAATCTTTATAAATAATTATACGTTCAATATAATTATTCATATAGAAGGATTTTTCCTTTTCTGAAATCTTAACGTCGGGAGCCAATGAATCTGGAAGAAAGTATTTAATACTTTCAGACGAAACCAGTCTTAGTAAACTTTCCTTTCCATCTGCAAAAATGTAATAGAGACTTACATAAGAATTTAATGGAGTATTAAGATTAAACAAATTGGAAAACTCAGAGACTTTTTTATTTATTTTTTGTTCTGAAAAGGAAATATCGGATTGAGCATAAATATTTAAAGGAAGCACCGCAATAAAAAATAAAAACAAGTATTTCTTCATGGTTAATATTTAGTGTTCAGTATTCGACTGTGTCGGTTAACTGCAATTTACTAAATCCGTTAATCCGGTGAGCTACCATTAAGGCAGCCCACCGGGGAAGCTTACTCTTCAATCACCACGCTTGATTCATGCCCATTTCCTTTTTTAGCAAGACTTGAAACTGTTTGTACCAGCTTAACAAATTCTGCCCTGTATCCTTCTGCATCTTTACCAAGAGCACCTGTAGCCTGGCGAATTACTTTTTCATAAGTAGCATCGGCCTTGAATTCTGAATTGCGCAGCAGCATACCAAACTGTGCAACTGCCCCGGCAAACCGGAAGTTTTCAGATGTTTTATCAAAAGGTATTTTTTCATCAGTTACCGGATGAACAATCAGTTTACTTACTTCTCCATCAGGTTCTTTGTAGCGGAACTTGATGGTCATGATTTCATTTTTCAGATCAGACTTCTTATTTGTTTTCACCTGCTGATATTTCAAATCATCCACATTATCTACAAACTCACTTTCCACTCCCACAGGAATAATTTCATACAACGCTGTTACAGTATGACCACTACCCAACTCGCCTGCATCTTTTTTATCGTTATTAAAATCTTCTTTGTTCAGCATGCGGTTTTCATAACCAACCAAACGGTAAGCCTGTACAAGTAAAGGATTAAATTCAATCTGCAGTTTTACATCTTTTGCAATGGTGAACATGGTGCCGCCAAACTCATTCACCAACACTTTTTTGGCTTCGTTCATTCCATCAATGTAAGCATGGTTGCCATTGCCTTTATCAGCAAGCTTCTGCATTTTATTGTCTTTGTAGTTGCCCATTCCATAACCAAGTACAGTGAGAAAGACACCGCTCTTACGTTCTTCTTCAATTAACCGTTCCATGGCATCATCACTGCTCATGCCAACATTAAAATCACCATCGGTACAAAGAATCACACGGTTGTTTCCGCCTTTCTTAAAATAGTCCTTTGCTGTTTTATACGCTAACTGAATACCTGCTCCTCCTGCAGTTGAACCACCTGCATTTAGCTGATCGATTGCTGCAAGAATTTTTTCTTTATGTGCACCACTTGTTGAAGGAAGTACCAAACCTGCAGCACCTGCATACACTACTATTGCAACATTATCCTGTTCACGAAGCTGGTTTACTAATAATTTCAACGATGCTTTTACCAACGGCAGTTTATTTTCATCGCTCATTGATCCACTTACATCAATTAAAAAAACAAGATTGGATGGAGGTAGGTTTTCAGTTGCAATTTGTTTTCCCTGCAAACCAATCATCACCAGTTTGTGTTGTTTATTCCATGGACAAACACTCATTTCAGTATTAATACTGAAGGGATCGTTGTTGGTTGGTTGCGGGTAATTGTATTTGAAATAATTGATAAACTCTTCGATACGTACAGCACCTGCCGGAGGCAACTGCCCGTAATTGATTATTCTGCGTACGTTGCTGTAAGAAGCCGCATCCACATCAATTGAAAAAGTGGAAAGTGGTTCATCTGTTACTTTACGAAAACGGTTTTCAGTAATTCCATCATAATCTTCTGTATTAAAATTCTCTTCATTTTGATCAGCCATAATTTTTGGCGCAGTATTTTGATTTGTTACATACAAACCAGAGGATTGTCCCCTGAGAATTACAGAGGCTGCAGTTACAGTTTTTTTCTTTTGCACTGCATATCCTGTTACAACAACTTCATCCAGCTGTGACTGTACAGGTTTCATCGTTACTGCAATATTGGATTTCCCCTGTAGATCAATTTCAGTTGTTTCATACCCTACAAATGAAAATTGCAGTTTGGCTTTGATGCCCGATACTTTGATAGAAAAAGAACCATCGTTGTTTGTAGATGTTCCGTGACTGGTACCTTTTTCAATCACTGAAACATTTTGCATGGGCAAACCTTTTTCGTCCGTTACCTTACCTGTTATCGTTACAGGTGTACGTTGAAAAAAAGCGGTGCTGATAATGGCAGCAATCAGTATAGCTGCGGTGAAGATGTAACGCATAAATATTGATTTTATAAAACAGATGCATGCATTTTCACAATTACACAAGCAATCAAAAAAATATTTTCCCTAACTTCCACACTTTAACTTTACAGCTTGGTATTTATTCGTGAAAAAGAAAGAAATCTCTACACTGATTCAGAACTGGTAGATCTGTACCGGAAGGATGGTGATTTAAATGTGCTGGCTTTGCTGTACCAGCGTTACATGGATCTGATTTACGGTGTTTGTCTCAAATATTTTAAAGACCCAGAAGCTGCCAAAGATGCCGTTATTAATATTTACGAAGAACTTATTACAAAACTGAAACAGCACGAAGTAAGCAATTTCAAAAGCTGGCTGTATACCCTCAGCCGCAATCATTGCCTGATGCTGCTAAGGAAAGAGAAAGGTCATGCCACGGTAGAAATCTCTGACAGTTTTATGCAAAATGAAGAAATGCTGCATCTGGATGCTGTAAAACAGAAGGAAGAACAGCTGAACAGCATGGAAAAATGCCTGGAACAGCTTTCATCTGAACAAAAAACCTGTGTTACTTTGTTTTATCTTGAAGGGAAATGCTATAACGACATTACCGAGCAAACCGGGATTGAATGGAATAAAGTGCGCAGTTATATTCAAAATGGCCGGAGAAATTTGAAACTTTGCATGGAAACAACCCATGCTGACAGATCATGAACTACAACGCCTACGATATTGAACGTTACCTCAAAGGGCAGATGAATGCTGCAGAAATGCATGCGTTTGAAACTGCCATGATGGATGATCCGTTTTTATCGGATGCGGTTGATGGCTATCGTTCAAAAATGGAACAGATCAATATCAGGGCCGATCTGAAAGAACTGAAAGCACAAATCAACGAACGTGAAAACAAGGCAGCAGTTGTGCCGATCTCTTTCCGCAAATGGATGAGTATTGCTGCGGGATTTATTATTGTGCTTAGTCTTGCTGTGGTACTTTACAGAATTTACAATCACTCGCCTGAAGAAACAAACAGCATTGCAACTACCGAACAAAAACAAAAAGATACTTCAGCAGTTATTCCGCAAACAAAAGTTGATTCAAATACTGTTGCTGTAAATGAACCTAAAGCAGCAACAGAACCGGTACCTGTGTTTATTCCTTCAAAAAAAGTTCCTGCACTTATTTATAAAGACACGGTTAAAGAATTAGCAGATGTTGAGTCAAAGGATGACAATGCAGTTGTACTCAATGAAACAAAAATTCAGCAATCGCCTGCAATGGCACCTCCAACTGCAGCGAAACCAATGAATATTAAAACAGAAAATGCAGGTGCTGCTCCGTCTGAATTCAAGAAACAAGCCGGTTATCTAAAGCTGAATAAATTCACAGGCAAAGTGGTGGATGAAAATAACAATCCCCTTCCCTTTGCCAATATTACTGAAGTGAACTCGGGTGTGGGAACTTATGCGGATGTGAATGGTAATTTCAATTTAATTTCTTCTGATACTGTGCTGCATATCGAAACAAAATCGCTTGGTTATAACGGACTGGTTTCACAACTCAAATACAACAGCAATCAGAAAATTATTTTGAAAGATGAAGCAGTGATTGCCAACGCACCTACAAATAACGATTTCCTTGAAAGGTACAAGAACAGGAAATCGAAAATGCAGGATGACTATGATGAAACAGAAAGTGAACCTGCAGATGGCTGGAAGAATTATGATATTTATGTAGCGAATAACCTGCGTGAACCGATGGATTTCAGCCGCAGTCAGCCAAAGAATACAGCAGGAAAACAGGTTGTTATTTCATTTGATGTACTCCCCGATGGAAATATCACCAATTTTAAAGTTGAAAAATCAGATTGCAGTTCCTGCAACAGCGAAGCCATCCGTTTGCTGAAAGAAGGCCCTAAATGGAAATCAAAAACAGGTAAAACCGAACGTACACGTTATACCGTTCAGTTCTGATAAAAGCAGTTCATCAAAACCTGCTTAAACTTTCCCTTTGTTTTTTATCTTTAGCCACTAAATTACTTGTCAAATGAAACAATTACTATTCCTGGTTATTTGTGCAGGATTATTTACAACTGCAAATGCCCAGCAATTAAAAACGCCCCAGCCATCAACATCACAAACCATTAAACAGGATTTTGGTCTTGGTACAATTGAACTTTCGTACAGCCGTCCCAATATGAAAGGACGTAAAATATTCGGTGATCTTGTTCCGTTTAATGATGTTTGGCGTACAGGAGCAAACAGTGCAACAACATTAACTTTTACTGATGATGTAACAATTGGTGGTACTAAAATAGCACCTGGTAAATATGGATTACTTTCCATTCCGTCAGCAACTGAATGGACATTGATTATTACCAAACAAACCGATGTAACATCGCCTGCAGCATATAAACAGGAAAATGATGTTGTGCGTGTAAAAGTAAAACCGGTAATGCTGCCAAAAAATGTTGAAACCTTTACAGCAACTTTGGCAAATATTACAAACTCTTCCTGCGATCTACAACTAAGCTGGGAAAAAACGCTTGTATCGCTGAAAATAACTACTGAAGTTGACAGCAAGGTAATGGCACAAATTGCTGAAGCAATGAAGACTGAAAAGCCACCCTATTACAGTGCCGCTGTTTATTATGCTGATAATGGAAAAGATTTAAACCAGGCACTTGTATGGTTTGAAAAAGCAGTGGAACAAAGTCCGAATGCATACTGGGTGCATTACCAACGTGCAAAAGCATTGGCAAAAGCAGGTAAAAAAGCAGAAGCGCTGGAATCATCCAAAAAATCAATGCAGCTTGCTAAAGAACAGAAGAACAATGATTACGTAAAGCTGAATGAAAAACTGCAGAAGGAATTAAAATAAATTTCACACAGCATATAAAACAGAAAAGCCTCTTCAATTGAAGAGGCTTTCCTGTTTAAAAAAAGTTTTATTTAACGATGAAATAAGCGGGAATATTTGGCAGTGTTAATGATGTTCCAAGATCAGTTGAGTTGAACTTGCCCAAGTAATAATAACTGCGGTCGCAGCATTCATCTACAAAATATTTGTACGTGAAAAACATTGAATCTTTCACCACATTATTTATCGACAGGTAATAAACTGAGTTTGAATTATTCACAGCAAAGGTTGTGTACATCACTGTATCTCCAATGGCAGCAAAATTGGGAGTAACCGTTTGTATACTACCGGTTTGCTTGTTTCTTGCAGTAATTTTTACTCCGGTAGTATCATACGTTTTTGCAGCACCAATCAGCAAATCTTTGTTTGAGCTGTTTACAATTCTGAACATAAACACGGGTATGTTCAGGTTGGGACAATCAACACCTTTGCAACTTTTACCACAACTGTTGAATAATAAAACAGTAACAAGAAGTATTGCAGACGACAAAAGGAATTTCTTCATGCCGCAAAAATACAGTCATTTACTGTACGGCCTTGCTTTTATCTGTTGTTAAAATTTGGATCAGAACCGACAGGATCACCACTGCAGCTGCTCCAATTAAGTTGAGCCACAAGAATGAAATAATATTGAGACGGGAAACTGTAATAACAATCACCTCAGCAATAATTGCAGAAATAAACACTGCATTGCTTTGTACTTTTTTCAGGTAAAAAGCAACCAGGAAAATACCGAGAATTGTTCCATAGAACCAGCTGCCAAGAATATTTACAGCTTCAATCAGGCTGTTACCAATATTGTAAGCAAACAACGCTATCACAATACAAAACACACCCCAAAACAGGGTATAATATTTTCCCCATTTGTATTCCTCTTCCGGTGAAAGTTTTTTCTTTGAAAATTTCTGGTGAAAATCAATCATGGTACAGGATGCAAGTGAATTCAGTGCAGCTGCAATACTTCCCCATGCTGCAAGGAAGATGATGGCAACAATTAATCCCACCAAACCTGCAGGCAATGTATCGCCTACAAACCGGAGAAAAATGTAATTGGTATCGTTTGTATCTGCACCGGGATCAGCTTTCTTTATCAGCGACTTCATTTGTTCACGCAATGCATGTCCTTCTTTCTCTGCAGCCATGAGTTTGCTTCTTGATGCATTGATCACCGCATCATTATTTTCATGCAGTGCCTGTGCCAGTTCTTTTGCAACCAATGCTTTTTCCTGCTGCATTTTTTCATACGCTGCAGTTGCAACTTTATATTCGGGTGCATAAGCACTTTGTAACACTTCTGTTTCCTGCGTTTTATTGAAAAATGCAGGTGCATGAAAGAAAGAATAATAAGCAAACAGCAAACACCCGATCAATAAAATCAGGAACTGCAGCGGCACTTTTACCAACCCATTTAACAACAATCCCAGCCTGCTTTCTCTTGTATCTTTTGCTGTAAGATAACGGCCCACCTGGCTCTGATCAGTTCCAAAATAACTGAGTGCAAGAAAAAAGCCACCAATCAAACCACTCCAGATATTATAACGGTCTTTCCAGTCGAACCCATGTTCATTCATACCAGTTGTTATCACGTTCAGCTTCCCGCTTTTGCCGGCAATATGCAGGGCATCGGTAAAGCCAATACCGTTTGGCAAAGATTTTACTGAATAATACGCTGCTACAAACATTGCTGCATAAATAATTACAAACTGAATCTTTTGCGTATAAGCCACAGCTTTGGCGCCTCCGCTTACGGTGTAAACAATCAGTAATCCACCCATTACAATGTTGGTGAGATAAATATCCCAGCCAAGCATACTGCTTAACACAATGGATGGTGCAAATATGCTGATGCCCGTACTCAATCCTCTTGACAATAAAAACAGGAAGGATGTAAGTGTTCTTGTTTTTACATCAAACCGTTTTTCTAAAAATTCGTAAGCAGTAAATAATTTGAGTTTATGAAACAGCGGAACGAATGTGATACTTAAAACAATCATGGCGATGGGCAGACCAAAATAATACTGTACAAAACGCATCCCATCGGTATAAACCTGGCCCGGTGCTGTTAAAAAAGTAACTGCACTTGCCTGTGTGCCCATGATGCCCAGCAACACCAGCCACCAGGGCATTTGCCGGTTGCTTAAAAAATATCCTTCTAAATTTTTTGAAGTACGGCTTTTGTAAATGCCATATAAGATTACACCCAGCAGTGTAACAGCAAGCACAATCCAATCTGTAAGTTGAAAATTCATGAAAACTGTTGGGTGAAAAAATAAAATAAAATCAGCAGCAATAACAAAACAGCTGCCACAGCAATGTACCAGCTAATCCACGATGTTTCTTTTTTACCGGGTAATTTGTTCATGTTGCCAAATAGTTTATTCTACCAGTCATCTTCTTCTTTTGGCTTCATCATATAACTGATGAGCCATGTTAAGCCAATGCCTAACAGCAATCCGTAAGCAATTCGTTTGCTCAAAAAACCAATTAATAAACCAAGTCCCAAACCTATCAATAAAGTACGTTCTATGGTTGCTTGTTTCTTATTACTCATTTAACTTACTACTTATTACTTATAACTTACTATTTATTACTTTCCTCCTAACGGATTCGCCAGCAAATTAGCCATTAATCTGTAAGCACCGGGCACTCCTGCCGGAAGTTCACGGAAAAATACAAGACCAGTATAGATAAACCGTCCTTTTCCATAATCAGTTACAATCAAACTTCCTTTATGTGCAGGTTCGCCGGCATCACTCATGCTGATGAGTGGAGTATAATGTTCATCGATATTATCAGCTTCATTGATACTTCTTTCCTGAATCCATCCTTCAAAATCTTTTTCAGTGATTTTATTGGGATAATTAAACACCGGATGATTAGGATTAAGCAAGGTTACTTTTGCATCTTCCTCACTGACTCTTGTTTGAGAAATAGCAAACGGGTAAGGCGAAATTTTTGCTCTTGATTGTGCCACATTGTTATTACGGTTGTACTGCACCAGTAAAACTCCGCCTTCTTTTACATACTGCATCAGCACATCATAAGAATTGCTGAGCCATGCATGAATGTTATAAGCACGAACGCCGCTAACAATTGCATCGTATTGTTTTAATTTGCTCAGCGTAAGATCATTTTCTTTCAACATATCAACTTCGTATCCCATTTGCTGCAGACAATACGGAACAAAATCGCCTGCGCCATTAATGTAGCCCACTTTTTTCCCAGTTACTTTTACATCAACAGAAATCACCCTTGTAGAAGCATCGGGAAAATAAGTTATCGTGGGGATATGATCATATTCAATTTTGCGCAGGCGTTGTTTTACAATGAAATTAAATTTAGACGTGAAGTTGGGAAGAATATAACCACCATCACCATCCTTCAGTTTATCAGGCTTCGCAGTAAAGTTCATCACAAAGTCCTGGTTTTTGATGAAATCAAACTTTGCTGATTCAGGAGCGATCGTCCATCCTGATTTTTTATTGATTGAAACCAATCCTTTTGCATCCTCTTTTGTTAATAATGGAGAGAATGTAAAGCTTGCCGCTTTGGGTGAAGTATTATTAAACAACAGGAATGAATTGGATGCTTTAATTAAAGCTGCAGGATAAACAACCAGCTTTTGATACAATTCGCCTTTTACCTGGTCGGTATATTTATACAACACCGGTTTGGTGAAAATAAAATCAGAGCCGTTAATTGTTAAAGTAAAAGATGCTGTGTAAGCAGGTGCGCTTTCAGCCATACCAATCAATTGCTGATTTGAAATATTAAAGCTGCCGGTTTCCATTGGCTCTTTTATCCAGTATGGTTCTGTAAAAGCATGCGTAACAAAAAGTGATTTTGAAAAAGTAACACCTTGATTTATGACAAGATCTTTATTGAATGTTGAATCGAGATAATCAATTTGCTGTTTGCATTTATTCTCCATATAAGTTGCAAACTGGGGATTATTCTGCAGAAGCGAATCTGGTATTCTGTTCCTGCGGCAACTGTCAATTTTAATACTCTTCAGCTGTACAGGAACAAGAGAACGATTGATCAGCGAAAAGTTAACGTTCAATGTATCATTAAACACAACATATTCCTGGTTTGTTGTTGCTTCTATATACAAGCCTGCACATGCTTCTATCAGTTGCTTGATTTCTTCCAGTTTCTTTTTCTTCCAGTCGCCATCTTTAATTTGTTCAACAGCTTTATACAGTTCCACTAATTCTTTTACTGATGCTGATGGATTTTGAAAAGAATAATTAGCAATTAAATGATCAATCATTGCATTCACAGCAGTTCCACCTTCGTACCTGCTCCAGTCGGTAACAATTCCATCAACCAGATCATTCTGCACTGCATCTCCACCTGTTAATGTAAAAAATTCTGTTTGAGAACCACGTTGTCTCGGTACTCCAAAGCCCTGGCTTTTGTGCATGCTCCGGCTTTCGCTTGAAATTTCGCCATAGCTTTTACCAAGCAATGGATTAAATCCGCCCACATCAATTTTCAACTGATCGTTGGATGTTGTATTGTTACCACCAAAGTTGAATGTATTCCAGAAAATGCGTTTTGCTTTCCAGGGTTTTACACCAAAAGCAAACTGCTCAGGAAAACGATTGGGATCAGCAGCTGCATCAAAAGCTTCACGGGCCAGCACAGCCGAAGCTGAATGATGCCCATGCCCTGCCCTGCTGTCGGGAGGAAAACGTGTAATGATTACATCGGGTTGAAACTTACGGATCACCCACACCACATCACTCAATATTTTTTCTTTATTCCAGATACGCAATGCTTCATCAGTTGATTTGGAAAAACCAAAATCATAAGCACGGGTAAAAAACTGTTCAGCACCATCAATACGTCGTGCTGCCAATAATTCCTGCGTGCGTATTAATCCAAGTTCAACACCTTGTTCATCACCAATGAGGTTTTGACCGCCATCACCTCTCGTCATACTCAGGTAACCGGTGCGGAATAAACGTTCTTTGCTGAGGTAAGTAAGTAATCTTGTGTTTTCATCATCAGGATGTGCAGCAATGTACAATACACTGCCAATCACTTTCAGCTTTTTTATACCAAGCAGAATTTCGGCGCTGTTCAGCGACTGTGGTGTTTGCGCCATCGAAACCGAACAGCAGAATAAAAACAAAATAGCAAGCATTCTCATTGTTAAACCAATTTTCTTATTCATGACTTATTTGCTGCATAATCTGTAACCCGAGATTAGTTACATCATTTGCAACATTACTTAAAACTATAACAGCAGTTTGTTTCTTCCTGTTAATTAACAAAACCGAACGGTAACCACCAGTACCGCCACTATGCATTAAATATTCTTCAGCATTCTGGTTGAGTATAAACCAACCAAGACCGATTTTTTGTTGTGCGTTGACCGTAAATGTTGGTTTAAAACAAATTTCCAATGCTTTGTACAGATCGCTTGTTCCGGGTTGAAGAATTGCCTTTGCATACAATACCAGATCTTCGGCATTGGTATATAAACAACCTGCAGCTTTCATTGCCTGGAATGTCCAGCGATGTGCAGTATCGCCTGCTCCATTGTAACAGGAAGTATTCAGTTTGCCCAATGAAATGTATTTCTTTTCGGACAACGCAGTGTAATTCATCTTTAATGGTTCTGCAATATTTTGCCGTACAAGCTGCTCGTATGGTTTACCGGTTTTCAGTTCAAGTATATTTCCTAAAATACCAACAGCCATATTAGAATACTGAAACTTTTTACCCGGCTCCGCAAAAGGTTTGTATGTTTTGAGATAAGAGAATAACATGTTCTGCGTATAACCTGCATAGGGATTCTGATCTGTATACCCCGGCACTGTTTTAAAATTCAACGGCAGCGATGGTATGCCCGATGTATGATTACTGAGATGTGTAACAGTGATTGCTTTTCCTTTGTATTGCATTGCAGCAACTGAATCAGGAAGATAATAATTGATACTGCTGTCTAAACTGATGGTTCCTTTCAATACCTGTTGTGCCAGTAACCACGCAGTGAATGTTTTTGAAATTGAACCTATCTCAAACAATGATTGTTTGGTTGGAATAAGTTGATTGCCTTTTTGTGTTTCGCCATAACCATAATAAAACGGCTGATTGTTTTTAAACACTGCAATACTGATTCCTACTGCATAATTTGTTTTAATATAATCCCTGACGAGTGAATCTAATTTGTGATCAAACGGATTGGTTAATGAATTAGATGTTTGAATCGTTTGATCAAGCCCCGGTTCGTTGTACGGGCGGATTGCAAATCCATCCACTTTATCTGCAGCATTCAGATGCAGAATCATTTTACCGGAGTACTCATCAAAGTAAATTTTATAAACGTAGGTTTCCTTTTCCTTTCGTGCAAAACGTATGTCCCTGAAATTTCCGAATGCTGTTTGCTGAAGGGAAACAAAAGATTGAATAAATACTGTTTTGCTGATTGCTTTCCTGAAAGTGGAATCGCTTAATTCATACACATCATTCCAGTTTCCTTTTTTCATGTAACCGGAAATAAGACGGCTCACCGAATCGGCTGCAGCATCTTTTTGCTGTGCTGTTGATGCCAAGCCAAGAAACAAAACGAATACGAAACCTGTTATATATTTCATGTTGAAAATTCAGTGACTAAATTAACTGAAACATGACGGGAGTTTCTACCGGTCATATAAAACAGAGTAACGGGTTATGACAGGTTGCCAAAAAATAAATAGGCCAGTAAAATAGCGGTTATAATACCAACAAGATCGGCCAGTAACATTGCTCCAATGGCATACCTTGTATTTTTTACAGCCACTGAACCAAAATAAACAGCGATTACATAAAACGTAGTATCGGATGCGCCCTGCATGATGGATGATAAAGTTCCAGCGAAAGAATTAGGACCATAAGTTGCCATTGTACTCACCATCATACCTCTTGCACCACCGCCGCTTAACGGACGGATTAATGCTGTTGGTAATGCATCAACAAATCTTGTATCCATTCCAGCCCAAACAAAAAAGGCTTTCAATACATCAATCAATGCATCAAAGGTACCACTGATGCGCAGCATACTGATGGCTACCAGCATTCCTACCAGGTAAGGAATAATTTTTACAGCTGTTTCAAACCCACCTTTTGCACCTTCAACAAATGCATCAAACACATCAATCTTTTTATACAATGCACCAAGCACAATCAGCAAGAAGATAATTAAGATAAGTCCGTTACTCAATACACCTGAAAATGTCTGAAGCCGTTCAGGATTGAGTGTACGCAGGTAAACCACCAATGCAGTAATGATTGTAGTTATTCCAAGCACCCACATTAAAATCACCGGCTGAATAAGATTGATTTTTTGTTTGATAGAAACAATGATCATTGCCGCCATTGTTGCAACAAATGTGGTGATCATGCAGGGAATAAAAATATCGGTTGGATTAGCTGCTTTCATTGAAGCACGAACTGCAATCACACTCACGGGAATTAAGCAAAAACCTGCTGCATGCAAACAGAGAAACATGAGTTGTGCATCAGATGCGGTTTCTTTATTCTTATTCAGTTCCTGCAGACTGGCCATTGCTTTTAAACCAAAAGGTGTGGCAGCATTATCAAGGCCCAGCAGGTTGGCACTAAAGTTCATCATCATATGCCCGTGTGCGGGATGATCTTTGGGAACACCGGGAAATAATTTTGAAAAAAACGGACCAATGATTCTTGACAAAAGCCTGATACCTCCTGCTTTTTCTGCAATACCCATCAAGCCCATAAACAAAGCCATAATGCCGATGAGGTTGATGCAGATGTTCACTGCAGATTTGCAGGTTTCAATTACACCGTCAATTGGTTTCTGAAACTTTGCTGTAATGAAATCGTATGTAACCGGTTTGATGGATGAAAATTCGTTTACCAGGAGTTTAACAGTATCGGATTGAATGTTATCTGTAACAATGTATTTTGTTTCTGCATCTGCTTTATCCATCTTCTTAAATCCAAAAGCTGCAGCTGTTTTCGAAAAGCTGTCAACTGTTGCATAGCCGTACTTCGAAGCATCGCCCAACGCAATGTATTTGTATTCGTCTTTGGCTGTACCGGTAACCATCCGGGTAAAAATATCTTCCTGCCCTTTTGAAAAAAAGTATTTATATCCAGCTACTAAAACAGCAATGATGATGAATGCACTCCAGATTCTGCTTAAAGCCATACCGATTTCGAATTTTAGATTGAAGATTGCAGATTTCAGCGAAATCACCAAAAGCATTTTGCCTCCGCAGTGCTCCTTTCACTGCTAAAACTTATCTTTGCGGCCTTAAAAAAGCAAAATAGAATTGTTACAGTACAAGTGAGTGACACAACGAAAGTTGAAGGAACGATCAAAGCTGGTAGCAAATCTAAAATCGACCATCTAAAATCTAAAATCAATAATGGGTTTAAAAGCCGGAATTGTAGGGTTACCAAACGTAGGAAAGTCAACATTATTTAATGCTGTGAGCAACAGCGCAAAAGCGCAGGCAAGCAATTACCGCTTCTGCACCATTGAACCAAATGTTGGTTTGGTGGATGTACCCGATAAACGTTTAAACAAACTGGCCGAACTGGTTATCCCCGACAGGATTGTTCCCACCCAGATTGAAATTGTTGATATTGCCGGGCTTGTGAAAGGTGCAAGTAAAGGCGAAGGTTTGGGTAATAAATTCCTGGCAAATATCCGTGAGGTGGATGCCATCATTCATGTCATCCGTTGTTTTGAAGATGAGAATGTATTGCGTGATGAAGGAGCCATCAACCCGGTTAGTGATAAAGAAATCATTGATACAGAACTGCAGTTGAAAGATCTTGAAACCGTTGATAAGAAATTGCAGCGTGTAGAGAAAATGGCCAAAACAAACGATCCGAAAGCAAAAGAAGAATTGCTTGTTCTGCAAAAATGCAAAGCGCATCTTGAACAGGGAAAAAGCATCCGCAGTCTTGATCTCAACTCTGCTGAACTTGATCTTATCCAGGATTCATTCTTCCTTACACAAAAGAAAGTGGTGTATGTGGCCAATGTAGATGAAGCCAGCATGCACACAGGTAATAAATACTCACAGGCGCTGATTGAAGCAGTGAAAGATGAAGATGCAGAAGTTATTGTGATGAACAACTCCATTGAAGCCCAAATCAGCGAAATGGAAGATCCCGACGATAAGGCTCTTTTTATGGAAGAATACAAAATGGTTGAGCCTGCACTTGACCGTTTAATTCACAGTACTTATCACCTGCTGGGGCTGCAAACTTATTTTACTGCCGGTGTGCAGGAAGTAAGGGCATGGACATTCCACAAAGGCTGGAAAGCTCCTCAATGCGCTGCAGTAATTCATACCGATTTTGAAAAAGGTTTTATTAAAGCTGAAGTAATTGGTTATGAAGATTACCTGACTTATAAGACTGAAGCAGCCTGCCGTGAAGCAGGTAAGCTGCGAATTGAAGGCAAGGAATACATTGTAAAAGATGGCGATGTAATGCACTTCAGGTTTAATGTTTAAAACAATTTAACTGAATAGAAAAAGCCGGGTAATTCCCGGCTTTTTTATTGTTCTGCAGGTGATGGGCAAAAAAATTCCCCAGGCAAAAACCCGGGGAAAATTTTACTGAGTGGCTCTTTACGAGTTTTTTCAGCTTATGATTTCTTAGCGTATTTTTTCTTGAATTTATCAATACGTCCGGCAGTATCAACAAGGATATTCTGACCAGTAAAGAAAGGATGGCTGGTGCTTGAAATCTCTAATTTAATGAGGGGATATTCGTTTCCATCTTCCCATTTAACTGTTTCCTTTGAAGGAGCTGTAGAACGGGTTAAGAATGAATAACCATTACTCATGTCTTTAAACACTACAAAGCGGTAATTTGCCGGATGAAGTTCTTTTTTCATATTCTGGGAGTTTTCAGCACGGATTTGGCCGTGCATTATTATTTTTTTAAATGAAGCCGCAAAATTAAGGGTTACTGCCTTTTCGGCCAAATGAATTTTGACCTTACTGACACCGGGTAAGCATAAAAAAAGAAGCACCAAATTAATCGTCATAATTGCTTTCGCTTTTATACTTCTAACCCAGTGCTTCCTGGAATCAGCTTCATCTTTTTACGGATTTCTGCTGCTCCCACCACTTTTCATTTTATTTTACTAAAATTTCCAGCGGTTTTGTGATATAAATTTACATTCAAAAAATAACCAGTTCCAAATTTTTGACAGTTTTGATATGCACCCGTTCCGCACCTTGTAATGCACAAAAAAAGCCCGAAAAACGGGCTTTATGAACAGTTTATGAACGCATATTCTCGAACTGGAGCGGAATTCCGAGGTTCCAGCCTTTGGAAGCCTGGATCACTTCCTGCAGGTCGTCAATTTTTTTCCCGGTTACACGTACAATATCATCGTTAATGGAAGCCTGCACTTTTAATCCGCTGTCTTTAATCTGCTTCACAATCTTTTTGGCATCTTCCTGTTTAATTCCGTTCCGCACAAAAATTTCCTGCTTCACCAGCTTTCCGCTTTGATAAGGTTCTTTGCCCTGATCGAACGCTTCGGGAGCAATACCCTGCTTGTGTGCACGGCTGATGAGCACATCTATCAACTGGCGCATTTTCATTTCATCTTCCACTTCTATTGTGATCTTGAATTCTTTCTTGTTGAGATCAATCACAACATGATTTCCTTTAAAATCAAACCTGTTGGTGATTTCTTTTGTTGTGACGTTTACAGCATTGTCTAATGCCTGTGCATCTACTTTACTTACAATATCAAATGATGGCATAAATAATTAGTTTGAGTGGCGATAATTTGTTTTGGTTGTAAGAACTGTACAAATGTAAATGTTCGCTGATAAAGTTTTTCAACGGATCATCAAAATTCTGAAAAGAGAAACCCCGGTTGAAACCGGGGTCGACAATCAACATGAGAATATATAAATCGTGAAATACTAATTATCTCCTCCACCTTTAACCCTGTTCTGCTCATCTCCTGCTCCACCTGCTTTGCGGCGGTTGTTAGTGTTTACTTTTCCTTTGCTCAAACGATAGGTAAACGTAATGGAAGCAACCCTTGAATCACCATACTGCTGAAACTGTGTATTGATAGCTCCGTACTGAATGTTACCTTTAAAACGCTGGCTCCACAATACATCACGAACATTTAAACGGAGTGTGGCTTTTTCCTTCAGCAAGGTTTTACTTACACCCAGGTTCATTGTTCCAAATGAACCAATGCGGAACACGCCTTCAGGTGTTGCTGTTCTGTAAAATCCGCTTATCTCTGTATTCCATCCTTTTTTGAATTTGTACGATGCAGATGCATTAAACATAGCTGTTGTTCCTTTCACTATTACATAAGTGTTGTTTACAATGCCACTGAATTTGTTGTCGGAAACATTTACATATATATTTCCGCTGAAATTTTTGATTTGCTTGTAAGCATTTATTGCAATACCTACCTGTTCACGTTTGGCAATATTGGCAATGCGGATATAGGTTTGATTTTCCTGCTCATTCTGTTCAAGCACCTGCTGAATAATATCTTTTGTTTTTGTGTAGTTTACTGTAGCCGTAATAAAATTGTTATAAGAATAACTCATTTCGATATTGTGGCTGAATTCAGGTTTCAGGTATGGGTTACCAACTTCAAATGTGTACCTGTCAAGAAATTCAACAAACGGGTTCAGGCTCTGGTAATCGGGGCGGTTAATACGACGGCCATAATTTACAGTAAGATTGTTTTTTTCATTAACTGCATACTGTAAGAATACCGTTGGAAATAACTGTGTATAATTTAATGTAAATTTTTCGCCGGTTGTTTTTTGATAACCATGTGCTACCGTATTTTCCAAACGTAAACCAAACTGACCAGTTATTTTTTTGCTGAGAGAACGGCTGTAGTTTACATAAGCTGCATTAATATTTTCATCGTAAACAAAATGATTGCTGCGGCCATAATCACGAACAAGTTTATTGTTGATTAAACTATCGTACACAGCATTATTATCTGTTTCAACAAAACTGGTTTTTAAACCTGCTTCAAATTTTGCGCCCTTCTTCAAAGGATGAACATAGTCAACCTTTGCACTGTAAATGCTGATTGATTGTGGCAAACTGCCATACAATGTATCAGGAACAAACACAGGGTTTCCTGCTGCATCAAAATAATAATTGCTGATGCTTTGTTTGTTTGGTGCATTGTAATGAATGTAATCAAGATCAGCTGTTAATTCTTTACCAGTACTGTCGAACTGGTGACGGAAGTTGACGTTTGCACTGATGTTTTTCCATGTATTCCTGCTTTCAGACTTTGCATAAGTTTTGCTTTGCAGCACATCATTCGCATCCGAAATATTGATATCGCTTTGGTTAGTGAAAACTCCCGGGTTATAAAAACCATTTACAACGGCACCTATTGTTGTTTTCTTACTGATAAAATAATCAGCCCCAAGTTTTGCGTTGTTTGATGTACCAAGGTTCCGCATTTTAGATACCTGTTCAAATCTTGAAAGCAGTTCTTTTGTTCCCTGGTCTGAAAATTTTCGTTGAATAGAAAGGTTTTGAAAATGATTCCGTTCATAACGGCTTACGGTACCAAACAGGTTTAATTTGTTTTTCCTGTAATTGAAGTTGATGTTCTGGTTGTTCTTTGCATAAATACCCTGCGAATAGCCTAAAGTAGCTGTAACATTATAACCAAACTGCTTTGTTTTTTTGGTTTTGATATTGATGATCCCACTGTTACCAGCCGCATCATACTTTGCTGGAGGGTTGGTCATTATTTCAATTTGCTCCAGTTGTGCTCCCTGTAAACTGCGGAGATAATTCACCAGGTCGGTTCCAGATAAGTAAGCTGGTTTTCCATCAATAAACACCTGCACACCGGTTTTTCCTTTCAGGCTGATGTTTCCGTCTTTATCAACAGAAATACCGGGCGATTTTTCCAGCACCTCAAGTGCATTTGCACCGGCATTTGTTGGTGATGCATCCACATTCACCACCAGTTTATCGGCTTTTTGTTCAAACAAGGGCTTTTTACCGGTAATCACCAGTTCTTTCATGTTTTTCGATTCGGCTTGCATTACCAGGGCTGGCACTTTTGTATCAGCACCATCCCTGACATGCAGTACATCCGAAATCATCTTTTTGTAACCAACAGACGATACTCCCACCAGGTAATCGCCATCTTTAACTGCTTCAAACTGAAATGACCCGTCATTTCCGGTTAGAACGGCCTTAACCAACAAGGTGTCTTGCGCTTTGTAAAGTGACACAGTAACTCCCTGAACTGGCTTCTGTGCCTCGTCTGTTACCCTGCCATTTACTTTTGATAGGTTCTGCGAAAAAGCTGCTGATGATAAGGCTAGCAAAGCAGTCAGCATAAAAAATAACTTCTTCATAATCATTTGGTTTATTATTGTTTCGGTTTAATAGTTAATAGTACCCGTTTTTTAATATTACATGCCAAAATTAGGTTCTATGTTTTGCATAGTACATTGTTTTGTGTTGAAAGGCAGATAAGATTGATATCTGGCGCTTTCGCATTTTCTTGTGGTTTTTAGGGAAATTTTGCTTGTTTAGTAAGCTTTCAACAGGAAATGAGACGGATAAGGCTGAAATGAGTTACAGAAAATGCCCGATTCTGTAGGAAAGGATTGATTTTAAGATAAACGGAAAATAAAAAAGGCTCCACCAGGGAGCCTTTAACAAAATCGGTTCAACTGTTTATTTTGATTCAGCTTTTGCTTTGTTTTTGCTTACAAAGTAAAGAGCAACACCTAATAAGATCAATGCTATTGAAATCAATTCGGCCTGTGTTGGTTGAAAAGGCAGATCGTGGTACTTGGTGTTCACCCTGATTTTTTCAATAAAAAAGCGCTCTATACCCGTTAAAACAAGATAAAGGGAAACCAAGCCACCCGCCAGTTTAATTTTTTTCTGGGCGTACATCAGTATTCCAAAGAAAAGCAGGCAAACAATAGTTTCGTAAAACGGTGTTGGAAAAACAGGCAATGGCAGATGATTACAATGATCAGCTTCATCACATCCGGCAATTTTTACACCCATGCTATTTACATTATGCGGATAAGTATATGCTACCATCCAGACAGGCAGAAAAGAAGGGGCTTTGAATGAAGCCGATGGAACGTGATTAATATCTGTAACACCATTGAATTCTCTTTCGAGGTATTGCTTGTTGTTTGCCAAAGCCTTTTCAAATTCGCCTGGCTCTGCCAAACGAACCACAGCGGTTGAATCAGTAACATAAGCGCTGTTGGGAATTCCCCAATCGCCATCACCAGCTACCTGGCAACCAATGCGGCCAACTGCATAAGCAATCATCATTGCCGGGCCAAAAGCATCAGCAAGCTGACGGATTGATATTCCTTTACGTTTAGCATATATAATGATTGCAACTCCTGCACAAATCAATCCTCCATAAAAAGTAAGTCCACTGAATGATAAAAGTGAACCCACAGGGTCGGCTACAAAATCACTCCAGTTTTCCAGGTTATGGAAGATTTTGGCACCACCAAATCCAAAAATAGCAGCCATCACGGTCATGTCCCCTACCCGTTCATGTGGCCAGATGCGAACCATTCTTTCTTCCGGTTTTGCTGCTTTTTGTTTGTTCTTTTCATACCATCTCATTCCGCCAAACAAAAGCGCCAGTGCGATACCTGCTCCCCAGCTTCCCTGGGAAGAGAAAATGTAAGATTGAGGATCAATTCCTTCCTCGCCTGCACTCATGAATGCGCCAATGATTTTATAACCCATCAAAAAGCCCAGCAAAGCATTGAAGATAATTTCACCCGGAGTTGCCGGCTTACCAAAAACTCTCTTTTCCTCTTTAGGCTGAAGTAAGCCCAGCTTTTCCCTCCGCTGCAAACCTTTGGTAAGCACAATTGCCGCTGCAATAAATGCAATAGCAACAAAAAAGCCGAATGAGTTCAAAAACTTCAACCACGCAGGGGCTGCACCAAACACTTCTTTGAAGAAATAATATAAATTAGGATACATGCTCTTAATTTGAGTTGCAATGATAGGTTAAAATCCTGTATTGAAATGTGAAATCACTCACCCATCTCAGCCTTTCAGCAGGCCCAGATTTTTTCTTGACGTTTCTAATACAAACTCTCCAAAAAGTGTATTTGCCCAGGCAAACCATTTTCTTGTGAACTTGCTTGCATCATCTTTATGGAATGATTCGTGAATAAACCCTGTTCCTGCATGTGTATGTACCAGCATATCAAAGCAATGTTTGATTTCTTTTTCATCTATACTGGTAATACCACGTAAAATAATACTCATTGGCCAGATAGTATCAACACCTGTATGCGGCCCGCCTACACCTTCAGCTACTTTTCCTTTGTAGAAGAATGGATTGTTTTCTGAAAGCACTACTTTTCTTGTATTCAGATAAAGCGGATCATTTGCTTTAACAGCACCTAAGTAAGGCAGCGATAACAATGAAGGAACATTCGCATCATCCATCATATGAAAACTACCAAACCCATTTACTTCAAAGGCAATAATTTTTCCAAATTTTGGATGATTGATAATGCCATCCTGCAGGTAAGCTTTTTTCACCTGCTGCTGCAGTTGCTTTGCTTCGTTTGCAAGTGCGGTTTCGTTTAATGCAGGTAATGCAAGTATTGTAGCGAGATAGCCTAATACTTCAATTGCAAACAGGTTACTTGGAATAAGGTAAGGAAACAACGTACTATCATCGCTTGGTCTGAAGGTTGAACAAATCAAACCATTGGGTTTTACAGGATAGCCATAACCGCTTAATGGAACACCATCGGTTGCCCATGCTGTTTTACGTTGAAAACTGTAAGGCCCGTGACCATTCAAACGCTGTTGTTCTTTGAATGTTTGCAGTACAAGACGCATAGCTTGTTTCCAGTTACTATCGAATACAGAAACATCACCTGTTTCTTTCCAATAACCATGTGCAAGACGGATTGGATAGCATAAACTATCAATTTCCCATTTTCGTTCGTGAATGCCGGGTTTCATTTTTGTAATGTCATCCTTCCATTCACTTACTTTATTTTCATCTTTATAAAAAGCATTGGCATAAGGATCGAGCAAGATGCATTTTGTTTGCCTGTTAATAACACCCTTTACCAGTTCCTGCAAAGGCTTGTCATTTTTCACAAGCGAAATATAAGGCCACACCTGTGCAGTACTGTCACGAAGCCACATAGCATCAATATCACCGGTAATAACATAGGTATCAGGCTTACCATTGATGATTTCAAAATCAACGGTTGTATCAAGTGTATTGGGGAAACAATTCTCAAACATCCATGCCAGTTCCGGGTTTGCAATTTGTTTTTTAAGCTGAACAATTGTATCCTCCACTGCCTTGCTTGTAAACTTTCGTTGTGCAAGTGGTGGCCTGTTTGTTTCGAATGAAAATTTTTCTCTGGCAAAAAGATTGTTCTGGTCAATCATTAATCCGGCTGATAATACTCCGGCTGTTTGTAAAAACTGTCTACGGGTTTTCATGCTGTTCTGTTGTTTATAGATAATTCAATGGATGCACAATCTAAGAACAAAATGATCAATAAAAAAAAACCCGGCTGTTTGCCGGGGATCAATTCTTTCATTCGAATAAAATTAATTGCAATGCTCTTCAAACGCACTGATAAGGTTTTGTGCAATCATTTGTGCAGGACGACCTTCAATGTTGTGACGCTCGATGAAATGCACCAACTGACCATCTTTAAACAAAGCAATTGATGGTGAACTTGGCGGATAAGGCAACAAATGTTCACGGATCTTTTTCACCGCATCATTATCAAAACCTGCAAAGCTGGTCAACAGCTGATCAGGACGTTTGCCACTGTTGTTCACAGCCATTAATACACCTGGCCTTGCACTACCTGCTGAACAACCGCAAACTGAATTGATAAAAACTAAACTTGTTCCTTTTTGAGTTAAAGCTGAATCAACAGCTTCAGGAGTTAATAATTCATCAAAACCACCTTCGATCATTTCCTCCTTCATTGGGAGCACTATTTCTGCTGGATACATAGTTGATTATTTTTTTAATAAGCATCAAAATTAAAATAAAAGTTACAACAGTAATCAAAAGAAGAAATTTTGTCACCTCTTATTACAATTATTTGACTTTTTGTCGCACAAATTCTTCAAAAATCAGAACTAATGACTTAAAAAATGCAGTGGAATATGGTTTGATGATCCTATACCAAATTGTAAACAATAAAAAATTAATACTATGACATTGGTAAAAGTTCACAACCCGGTTCAAAAAAACATCAACACATTTTTTGATGAATTCTTTAATGAATTACCTGCATTTGGCAAATCAATCAACAACCTCTTTACCCCTGCTGCAAATATTGTTGAAACAGCCGATGCCTATCATCTTGAGCTGAATGCACCCGGCCGTAAAAAAGAAGATTTCAATATTACGGTTGACAAAGGTTTATTAACCATCAGCTATGAAAAGAAAGAAGAAATGAAAAGTGAAGATGTAAAAGTTGTACGCAGGGAATTTAATTACCAGAGCTTCAAACGCAGCTTTACCATTGATGATAAAATCAATGCAGAAGCCATCCAAGCAAAATATGAAGATGGTCTGTTAAAATTATTACTGCCTAAGGTAGCCGAAGTAAAAGCAGCTGCAAAGCAAATTTCAATTCAGTAAAAACAATTAGTGCTTAGTTATAGCAAGTTGGTTTTGGTTTTACTCCCCGGTGTATCTACGCCGGGGATTTTTGTTAAAACATTCCCCGATTCAAAAGACATAAGTATATTCGCAATAACAGTATGAAAAAGATAGTAACAGTTTTTATGGTTTCCTTTGCCCTATTGCACGTAAAAGCTCAGGAAATAAAAGACACAACCATACTCAACCACGTAACAGACACTGTGCTGCGTATCCGTAATCTGAATCCTTATTTTACGGTACATGTAGACAGTTCGCTGAACTATAAACTGGAAATTAATAAAGACCAGAAGAATTACTATTGGTACCTGAAAAACTCACCGCTTGGTTTAAGAGTGAACAAGGATAATGGTCTGCTTACTTTTAAAGCTGATAAATCTTATTTCCTTTCGGGCAAACTGAAATACGATGCCGAATATAAAGTACAGCTGGGTGTGCAGAACCTGAATAACCCTGTTGACCGGTTAGATACTTTCTTTACCATTGTTTTCTTCAATACAGAAATCATTGCTTCCAAAATAAGGCCATCAGTTTCAAACATTATTCACGTTGATGAAGGTGATACAGTACGTTTCCAGCTTGGATGTGAAAACGGAAACTTCCCGATTGAAAACATTATCTGGGAAAGCAATATTCCCATCAAAACAGTAAATACAATTTCTAAATGTAATGATGAGTTTGTATGGTGGGCACCTTACGATTTTGTGAAAGATAATGAACCCGGCAAAGAAAAAACAATTCGGATAGTTTTTACAGGATCAGATAAATTCAGGAACAGGGATACAGCGGTTGTGCAGCTTATTGTACACGATGCCATCAACTATCCTTTGAAGAAACAGGAATATGATAAAGTGGTGGCTGATTATAATAAATATATTCAAACACTGAAATACACTTTCAGAACACTGGACAGAAAAATAAGGAAGACAAAAAATTCAAGGGTTGCGTTTGATATGACAGCATCCTCTTCTGCATTGGCCGGAACTATTTTGAGTACATCCACCAATGATCAGCAAAAAAATCTTGGCCGCATTTTTCCAGCATTTGGGGTAACCATGGTGCCGGTGAAAGAAGCTGTATCACCCAATAAAGTAAATGATCAGAACTCTGTTTCGCTTGTACGTACAAGCATCAGGCGTTTGGAATATATTCTCCAGGAAAATACTTTGATTGGAGAAAAAGATCCCGACATCATTCAAAAAACAACCAAGCTGAAAACCGATCTGAAGCAGATACAACTGCAGCTGATTGATGTTCCGTTGGAAGAACTGCAGGATGATGCGAAGGATGCTGATAAATACTTCAACAATCCTAAGGTGAACAGGAAATACAGGAATAAGAAGAATTAAATCTCCACCGCTTAAATAAGGATTTTACAGGCAACTTATTGCGAAACAGAAAGCTGTTTCAAATTTCACATTCACTCTTTTTTGTTTGAGACAAGCGCATTGTTGTAACTAAATGACAATTGGCTTTTGCAATGTTGAATATGAACATTTCATTTCAGCAGATGGTGATTTACTGCTTGTAGTTTATTGTTTCTTTCCGACAGTTTATTTCTGAACCATTGCAGATGTCTGTTTATTGTGTGAAGAACATCTTCCATCTACTCTTATTGCCTTTCCAGAAACGGTAGTTGTTTTTCCAACGTGTGCAGATCGTTTTCCTGCTGATGCAGATGTGTTTCCATTATGCTGAGATGGCTTTCCATTGACTGCAGATTGTCTTCCAGCTAATGTAGTTTCCTTTCCAGCCTTTGTAGATGGCGTTCCAGCCGATGTAAGCTGTCATCCAGTCGGTGTAAACTGCAATCCAGTCAGTGTACGAAACCTTCCATCGAATGTAAATGATCATCTATTCAATGTAAATGTCTTTCCAGCTGATGTAAGCTGTCATCCAGTCGGTGTAAACTGCAATCCAGGCAATGTACGAGGCTTTCCATCAAATGTAGATGGTCGTCCAGCCGATGTAAATGCCTTTCCAACAGGGTAAATATGAGGGATTTAGGGTGAAAATAGCCGGTAGTAGGTAGTGGATAGCCGATAGTGGAAAGCCGGCAGCCGATAGTAATTAGTGGATAGTGGGATTAACAGCAAAAGCTTTTTTGGATAAGTAAAGACTGGCATCAGGTCGGGAGACCTGCGCCAGAAAAATCCAAAACCTATTGCATCACATTATCAAAACGAGTTCCGTATTTTTATAAGTAAGTAGCCATTTTATGAGAACACTAAACATTCTCGTTTTAATTTCTTTGTTAGCCTCATCTTGCCAACAATCAGAAAAATCTGACAAAACATACAATTGGTCTGAACAAGAAATTAAGCAATATTTCATTGACAGTATTGCAACGGGAAATGGTTATTACGACAATCCAGACTCACTCAATAAGTTTTCTTTTTTCATGAAGACTTTCTACAATAATTCAAAAGCACTTAATAATTTGGATGAATTTGTTTATGCTTTAGATGAGCCCTATGTCGATCCATCACAAATTGACATAAACAAAAAATGGCTCAGATTAATTGTAAAACCAACTTTCAGTAACCCATACTGTATAACGCTTGACAGGATAAACAAAGACACAAAGGTTACCTTCAAGGTGACTAATGGAAAAGGAGGTTATTATTCAGGATATTTGAAATTTTCAAACTTTGCCTATTTTAAAGACACACTTTATAATTCATATGCTTCAAGACTTGACAAAATAAATTTCTGGGGAATTAAAGGCAAAGATTCAACTTGCGATCTGGTTTTAGATGGAACTTCATATGTATTTGAAGCAATTGACAAAGGAAGATATAATATTGTTTACAGGCATAGCCCTTCCTTCTGCTCAAGTAATGAAGCGCAGGAACTTTTAAAAATCAGTAAAGACTTATTTGAAATTTCGGATGCCAAAAATCTTCTGAAAATAAACGATGACGCAGAGTGAGAAAGCTTTTTCAGGAAAGATATATGCGTATTCTTCTCTTTTTTTCTCCTTAATACTCATTTGTAATTATTTATATCACGGCAGCAGTTTTTTGCAAAAATTGATCTATTGCTCCTATTTTTGAGTTACCAGCAATTATGACGACAGACCGTAAACTAAAAATCACATTCGGACTTTTATCAGTTGGACTTTTGACAACATTGCTTTTTAAGTTGACAAATGTGCCAGGAGGAATGATTTTGTCTGGACTTTTCTTAGGTGGAATGATGATATTTGGAATTATTCTAGGTTGCTTAATACTAACAGGGATTTTAAAACTAATTTTTAATCGGGCATCTTTTCTGACGATTTTTTATATCACGACAGCGATTTCATTTTTAGTCTTCCATTACCAATTGTACTCACCGACATTGACAATTATTGTTCCCAACGGATATAGAGGTGAAATCAATTTAGTATTATCGAATGTGGACGGCAATATTTTGACAGTTGACAGTAATGGAATTGGCTATTTAAACGAGTGGACATTTAACAAGACATATTCAAGACCAATAGTTAAACAAATGGACGGGAAAAACCTTGATAATAATCTTGTTGGTTTCAATCCTACGACCTTTTGGGCGAAAGGGCAAACTTCATCATCTGAAAACAATATCAAAATCGAAACATTATCATTTGAAATTGTATCTGACGATAAACTTAGGCAAAAACAATATTACAGCATAGACTTGTCAAACTTAGTTGACAAAACAAAACTGCCGAAATAATAACTGCTGGTTACACGGGTTTTGCGTCAGGCGAGCTGCCGTACAGATTTGGAGAGTTGTGCTTCTAATAAACTTTAGTAATAAATTGAAACTTTGTGCTCCGAAACCCGCCCGAACGTAAAGCCCGAAATCGTTTTCCCTCCTCTTCTATTCCACAATCAACTTTACTTCCCCAACAATACCTGCAGGCAATAATGGTTTATCTTTTAACCGGAAAGGTGCAGTTGTCCATGTTACTCTTTTTGCAGGAACAACAAGTTCATCAGCAATAAGACGGTTATGCCATGTGTTGGTTACAGCAATTTCAATGGTATTGTTGCCGGGCTTTAATGCTTTTGTAATATTTACAGCGTAAGGATAGGTCCATACTGTGCCGCAATCAATACCGTTTACTTTCACTGTGGCAATATTGTAAACTGAATCAATTTGAAGTGATACATTTTTTCCGTTTTCATTCCATGCAAAATCAGTTGTATAAACTGCAGTACCCGAATAAAACTTCACAGCAGTATCTGCAGATGTGGTCCAACTGTTAAATACATCAAACTGAATTGCCTGTTCCGGTCCGCCGAAATTTTTATCGAACTGAACACGCCAGGCTTTTGCAGGAAGAACAAGTTCTATTTTTTTTGCAGGAGCAGTTCCCATTGCAGCAAGTCCTTTGCTATGTGCTTTGCGGAACACATAAAAATAAGAAGTACCTGCAGGTATCCCTATTTCATATTTGTTTGCTTTAGGATCAAAACTCATATCAGAAATTGCTCCTGATATTGGATCCCACAATTCCATGTACTTATCTTTCCCATCTCTGAATTGAACAGAAAATTGTTGAGCTGCTGATGTTTGATTGGACACAAAATAAATTTCTGCATCAGCTGTAGTACGATGTGTCCATGCAATGGTATTGTTCAGTGTTTTGTTTCTGTTATTGATGAACAGATCTTTTTCTATTCCAAGCTTACTGAAATCAGCATCGGTATAAGGTGTAAGCACCAGCTTTCCTTTTTTGCCGGGCTTCAATATTTCAGCGATTGTATTTTTCAGTTCACTGTCGTTATCGTTCATTCCTTCGCCCTGCACATAATCTTTACTCATAATCATCTTTGCACCATCGTTCAGCAATTGCAGTATTTTTTTTGCAACTGGTAAAGACATTGAATGATTATTTGGATTGCCTTGATGAAAATCGGGGAAAACCAACACAGCATAGCTTGCGCCACCGGGCAACACTACCCTTCCATTCTTTACTTTCATGAGTAGCAATGCATCGGGATTAAATGAATCGTAACTGTAACCATTTAACGGATCAATCCAGTTTTCCGGATCGGCCATGTTTGCTGAGTTAATCACGCCATCAGGTTTTTGCCGCAATGGTTGACCGTTGTTTTCCAAACGCTTTTTCTCTGCTTCCACTTTTTCTGCACCAAAAATTCCGGGCAATGTATTCACCAAACGATCAGGCAATAATGAACGGCGTGGAAGTTCTTCGCCTGTAAACACAGCAATATCCACAACAGGATTTCCCATTTGCAGCAATGCCTGGCAACGGGTTAAATAATCAATCCATGCTTTGCTTTGCTGAAACCATGTCTGGTCACGCTGAAAATACAATCCAACTCCATCCAATGTAACACCGGGTTTACGATCCGTGAACGGATTAAGTGCAAACACATGCATCACCATTTTATTAATACCCAGCGCAAAGTTTCTGTCGCCTGCAATTTTTAAACTGCCGGGATGTTCGCTCCAGTCCATGCGCACTGTTGTAAATGATTCGGCCTGGATAATTTTTTTACCATACACATGCGCACCACTGATAGCATCGAGCATATCATTGGGTTTATCGTGTGTGGGACTGTTGAACCAGAACTCACCCATTGGCAGATCAGCATTTTTGTAATGCAGTAAACCATCACTCATCATTGTAGGCGCAACCGATTCGGCACTTACAATACAACCTTTTGCATGAGCTTCATTTTTCATCACCGTATAAAACACATCATTTACCAGTTCAGCAATTGTTTGCCGTACATCGTGCAATACTTTCTCCGATGTTTCTGCATCCTGTAAAGGCACGCCCGTCATTACAAGCAAATAGGGCATCAGGTCGTAACCTCTTCTCTTTTTAAACTCAGCCGGAAAATTATCGCTCCAGTTCTGGCTTCCACATTCCCAGCTATCAATGTGCAGCAGCTTTAATACTTGTTTTGCAAGCGATGGATCTGTTTCGCTGAATGCTTTTGCAAACCAGTTGTTGAACTGCAGCTTTACAGCATCAGCATTAAACTTATCACACTCCAATCCAAGACCTGCACCACCTGTATAGTTTGTATGACCGGTTGATGTATGACCGATACGCACAATCACCCAATCGCCTGCAACCGGTGGAGTCCAGTTAAGGTTTCCATCAGCATCCATCTTATCTGTAATGTTCAGAATATTTTTTAAAGGGATTGCCACATCAGCAGGCACCTGCAGTTCGGTTGTGTTTTTGCTGATGCGCCACATAGAGCCATTCTTTGATTCGTATTGATGAATAACCGGTTCATCACTCAAAAAAATGCCCATTACTTTTAATGAAGGTTTCCATTTGGCAGCATCCAGATCTTCTGCTCCCGGTTCTGATCCGTCTTTATCGTAAACAAAGCGGAAGTATTTTGCTGTTGTTGATGGAATGGCATAGGTTACATCTTCATCGTTATCCTGCCAGCCGTGACGTGGAGGATCAAGCCTTGTGACTGTGCTGAATTGTTTTCCATCATCACTCGACTGAACGATCAGCCGCAATGCCTGGTAATTATTTCCACCGGTGCGGATTTTAACTGAACGACAGGTATATGCCTGCGGGTATTTGTATTGAATCCAGCATGCAGTATCGCTCTTGAATGTTTCATTGCCTTCATGTGGGAAAGCAAGAAAAGCAACCTTTGCGCCATTGCTGGCAGTTACTTTCGGAACAGGAATCACTTCGCAAAAAGGATTGATGCAATTGGCCGGATATGCAAATACAGAAATGTCTTTGTAATAATCGTTGTATGCTTCCGGTTTGGGCAGATTGATTTTATTAGTATCGCCTTCCTTAAAATAAGTTTTGCTCCACACTAATTTCTGCATGGAAAGTTCAGGAGTAATCCATGGCCCGCCTGCAAGTGCGAATCCATCGCTTACATGCATACCGAGTTGCAAGTTTAAACGCTTTGCTTCCTGCATGGCAAACTTTACCATTGACCAGAACTCAGGAGTCAACTGACGAACAGTTGGCTGAAACGGAATTGAAGAGGTCGTATCTTTTATGGGCATGAGATATGCGCCACCAATGCCTACTTGTTTCATTGCTTCAAGATCGGCCGTAATTCCCTGCTTAGAAACAGCACCATGCATCCAGTACCAAAACACCCATGGCTTTGCAGATGCCGGAGGATTGAGAAAATTTTGTTCAATACTTTTCTGTGCCGTTACATCTGCTAAGAACAAACAGGCAAACAAAACCAATAACAATATCTTTCTATACATCAGCAAACAACTTCAAATAATCAAAACGCTAAGTTACTCTTTCCTTTGTCAACAGAAGTGGCAACAGCTATACCTCTGTTATCTTTTTTATCGACGGAACAGTAAAAGTGATATACAACTTCTTTCCATTTCACCACGTAGCTTTTATGTGCATACTTTGCATCATATTCTTCTGATGGTTTGATGAGATCATCGCCTTTCCAATCGGTCCAGTTAACCAGGTCGTAACTGCAGGCAAAACGGTTGAAGGTTTCTTTTTCCCTGCCGGTCCAGAATGCACCAAAGTAAAACATCACCCACACATCATTCATTTTCTGCAGTACAGGATCGCCGGTAATGCCCTGTCCATGTTCCATCACCGGATCAGCACAGTAACGTTTCCATGTAACCATATCATCACTCACAGCCATACCAATACGTTCAAACCAACGCCATTTGGGTTTATTACCGCTGCTGTCGCCATTGGCATTATAGTACATAATAAACTCACTGCCGAGTGATTTGCTTTTATCCCTGATGACTGTGCTCTTGTATAATTTCCGGTTTTCCCACCAGCGGATATCTTTATCAGTTATACTCAAAACCGGTTGTTGCAAACGGTTCCATTCATGTTGTTTTGATGGATCACTTGCAGTACTTGCAATACCAATAGCCAACGGGCCTGCTTCGTAACCGGAATCTTTACCACCGATATAACTCATCCAGTATTTGTTCTGAAATTTTTCCAGTTCATAATTGCCTCCCCATTTTGTATTCTGCAGAGAAATATATCCAGCCTTCTGGTTATTATCCCAATCTGTTGTATCGGAGAAACTCATGATGCGGCCGAGTGTTGTCCAGTGAAGAAGGTCTTTGCTTTTGGCGATCCATGTTTCATAACCACGACCATCAAACTGGATGTAAGTCATAAACCAGGAATTGCCTTTGCGGAAAACGGAGGGACAATCAATTTTCTTTGAACTGTTTTGCGGAGTAATAACCAAACCATATTTGTAAGGCGTTTTTACTTCGTTGTACACTTTCTGCATAACATCCTGCGGTACCTGTGCGTGAACCACAAAGACACTAAGAACACTAAGTAACACAAAGAAAAACTTTGCACCTCTGTGCCTTATTGCCTCTTTGCCTCCTTGCCTCTTTGTCTCAAAACTTAACTTCTTTCGCTCTTTCACCTGCTGATTTCTTTTTTGAATTAAACGGTACTAAATAAAAACTGTAATGATAATTTTTTGCTTTGATTTGGTATTGCTCCAATGGTGCAGCCACATCGCTCCAACTGTCGTTACCACCTACACCCATCTGTATTAAATCAATGTTGAGTGTGATAAACCCTGCCGGTTTTAAATCGATGGTATGTTTTGCTTTTGAAATATTTTCTTCCGTATATGGCCATGCACTCATGCTGAGTAAACTGTCGGCAACAATTAAAAACCCATCTTTTGATGAAGGATGATACAGGTACATCCATCTTACATCGGTTCGGTTTCCATTTTCCTGCGGCACAACATAGGGCTCCATGAAATTGCTGATGTTTTGATTGTACAAACCAACATCAGAACCATATTTCCTGTCGATATAGTTTTCGTAAGGTCCACGACCAAAGTATTCAATCTGACTATAACTGTTGTTGATTGCGCCCTGCATTCCCACTTTGGGAATATTTGGCAGATGCTGATCTGCTTTTAATGTATAATCAACTTTGATTACACCGTTACCGGCAATTGTATAATCAACAAACACTAAAGCACTGTCGTTAATCAATGAATAGCTTGTTCTGATCACCAGTTCATTTTCTTTATTGCTGCTGATGATTGATGATACAAGTTCTGGCTTTGATTCATACCACTGCCAGAGTTTACGTTGAGACTTCCAACCCCTCCTGTCGTTATCAGTAAGTGGTCTTGTAAAATGAGGAATAATTGGTTCTGCAATTTTTTCACTTCCATTAACAAAGTAAGAAATCAATCCACCGCTTTTCTTCTTTGAAAATTTAATAATAAACCCATCTCCTTTGGCTGTGATGAATTCAGTTGATTCATCAACACGTACTCCTGCTTTATGAACAATTTCCTTTTCTTGCTTTTTAACCTGTTGAAGCAGTAATTGATCAGACGCAATTTCAAATCCACTTTCAGCCCATGTTGTTGCTTTCTGCAAAACAAACTTTACATCAACATGATATTCTGAACCGGCTTTTGTTTTCGGCAGCCATCTTGCAATTGGAAACTCAACAGTAGTTGCAGGTGCCACATCAATTCCACCAACCTGTTGCGTGGAAATTATTTTTCCATCTTCTCTCACAGAAATATATGCGGTGTATGCATTCACATTCTTTACTTCACTCCTGTTGATGATGCGGATGATTCCTTTTACTGAATCGGCCCATTCAACCTGTATGGGTTGAAAAATGCGTTTGCATTCATACATCGCTTCTTTTGGTCTTCCGTCGGCAGTTACAATTCCTTTGATGGTGAAATCATCATAATACTTTTCACCAAAGTCGCCACCATACGCATAGTACTTCACGCCATTTGCACCTGTTTTTTCCAATGCCTGGTCTTTAAATTCCCAGATACATCCACCTATGATACGTGGCGTATTGCACCATTGATTCCAGAAGTCAATTAAATTACCTGCGCTGTTGCCCATTGCATGTGCATATTCGCAAAAGAAAATGGGACGATGATCACCGTTAGGTTGGTTGGCCAGCAAAGGTGCGGTATATAATGCCGGATACATTCTGCTCACCACATCCACATAATACTGATCGAGTGGATTTTGTATGCGGTGCGAATGATCATTGCTTTTTAAATAATGTGGATCACTTGGATCAATATAACCTTCTTCTTTTGGACTACCCATTGCAGGTTCGTAATGCAAAGGACGGGTGATATCAAAATCTTTGATCCAGCCAGCCATTGCTGCATGATTTGGTCCACTGCCTGCTTCATTACCCAAACTCCACATAACAATGGCAGGATGATTTTTATCACGCAACGCCATGCGGCTTACACGTTCAATGTATGCTGCGGTCCATTGCGGATCATGATCGAGTTTACCACCAAGACCATGTGTTTCAAGATTGGCTTCATCAATGACCATGATACCAAACTGATCGCATAGATCAAGCAAATAAGGATCGCTGGGATAATGCGACAGCCGAATACAATTAAAGTTGAATTGTTTGATAGTTTTTATATCCTGAAGAATATCTTCTCTTGTTAATGCCTTACCTCTTGTTGGATGATGATCGGGACGATTAACTCCATACAAGTAAGTTAACTTTCCATTGATGAGTAATTTGCTGTCGCTCTTCCTGAATTCGATTGAGCGGAAACCAACATTGCATGTTTTTACTTCAAGAACATTTCCGGTACTATCTTCAAGACTCAATACCAGTTTATACAGGTTGGGTTCTTCAGGACTCCATTTTTTGGGATTGCTGATGGTTGTTTCCATCAAACCAAACTTTACTCTATCGAGGCGTGGATGAATTTCATTAATGATTTCAGCTGCTGGTTTCTGCAATGGCTTTGTTAACAGCACCTGATTGTTTGCATCAAACAACTGTGCTTTCAATACATAACCATTCATTTCACGACCGGTAAGGTTTTCAATTCTCGGACGAATGCTCAGCACTGCATCTTTGTATTCTTTATCCAGTTTTGTCTGATAAAAGAAATCGGCAATACGCAGTTTTGGTTCTGCCATTAAATACACTTCACGATGAATGCCACTCATGCGCCACTGATCCTGGTCTTCTAAAAAACTTCCATCGCTCCAGCGGATGACCCAAACAGAAATTACATTTTCTCCTTCCTGGAGATAAGGCGTGATATTAAATTCACTTGGAAGAAAACTGTCTTCAGCATAACCTGCAAACTTTCCGTTGATCCATAATTTATATGCTGAACTTACTCCACCAAAATGAATGGAAATATTCTTGTCCTTCCATTCAGCAGGCACAGTAAATGTTTTTTGATAACAACCAACACCGTTATAATCTTTCGGAACATAAGGTGGATTAACAGGGCGGAAAGGATATACCGCACTTTTGTAAATAGGCTGATCATATCCCTGCATTTCCCAGTTGGAAGGAACAGTAATTTTTTTCCAGCCACTGACTTTGCTTTTGTAAAAATCTTTGGGCTCATCGCCGGGCTTTAATGCAAATGCAAAATCCCATTGACCATTTAATGAAATATAACGACCGCTTTTTTCCCTGTCGTTTGTTAATGCATCTGCAACGCTTGCAAAAGAATAAGCAGTTGCTCTCGACAGTTCCCTGTTGATGCCGCTTACCAATGGATCTTCGTAAGGTTCACGGTTGTAAACAGAAGGTGCAACAGGTACAGGTGCAGGTGTTTTATCAACCAGCTGAGCCTGGGAGAAGTGAAAAGTAAAAAGTAAAAAGTAAAAGAAAGACAAGCTTTTTATTTTTGACTTTTGCTTTTTTAATTTGCTGAACAACACATTCCGGCGTACAAGTGTGCGACGCAACGATGATGCCATCTGTACTTCAGTTGATAACATAATTATTCTTACTTAACTGCTGTTAAAAATTCATCTTTAAACGTAAAGCCCCAGCCCGGTACATCGTGCGGCACTGCAAATCCATCATCAAACTTCACGGGGTTATCAATCAACGGATCAATCCAGTCGAATGATTCTGTTCCTGCACCATTGGGAATTGTTGAAAGCAACGGCACATCATAATCCTTGTAATAATGCGGCAATACAGGCACATTGTATGCGCCGGCAAGTGCTGCACTGTTACGCCATGCTTCCACTCCACCCAAACGCAAAATATCCGGTTGCCAGATGTCGAGTGCATTACGTTTTAATAATTCACGCAAAGGAGTTGCGCTGTATTCACGTTCGCCCATTGCCAATGAAATACCAGCCTGGTTACGCAGAATACTGTAACCTTCATAATCGGCATGATCAATTGGTTCTTCAAACCATTGAATACCGATGTTACGTGCTGCTCTTGCCAATGCCAATGCATCAGGTACATTCATTCCCTGGTTGGCATCCATCATGATTTTAATGGATGGTCCAACAGCTTCACGAACGATTTGCAAACGTTCAAGGTCTTCACGCCAATCGGGTTTACCTACTTTTATTTTTACTGATTTAAATCCTCTTGCAGCATAACCTTTTACTTCATCCACCAGTTCATCAATGCTGTAACTGATCCAACCGCCACTGCCATAAGCAGGAATTTTTCTTGCTGAATTACCCAGCACTTTCCAGATAGGTTGTTTTAAAATTTTGCACCATGCATCCCACATGGCAATATTGTATGCAGCCTGTGCCCAGCGGTTGATGCCTTCATTTCCAAAATATTCATTGGTATGATTTAAAGCGGTATAAACTTTCACTGTGTTGCATACATCTTCACCAATTAAATATTGTCCCTGATCTTTTAATGCACCAATAATTGCCTGCGGACTGTACTGAAAACTTAATAAATATGCTTCGCCCATTGTTCCGCTTTTGGTATAAATGCGCACAACAATAAACGATATTTCAGTTAATGTATGTGTGGCATCAGCAATAGGTTTATTCAGTTTTGCTTTTGCTGTAAACAGTTCAAAATTTTCAATCTTCATGTTTTTAATTTTTTCTTTTCAATAACTCTTTCTTACTAGCAAGCAATCTTTTATTTATCCTATAATTTTCTAACTTTTCCGTTTTCGCCAGTAATTTGCCAATATACTTCCGCTGATATTCATCCAAGGACTAAACACTGCTGCTGCAAGACCAACTGTTCCCAACTTGCCCATACTTCCTGCAATGCCGCTGGCCATACCCCCATTTTGCAAACCTACTTCAAAAGCAATGGTTCTGCTTGAATTTACATCCAGGCCAAACAAACGGCTGAGCCAGTAGCCAAAGAAATATCCTGCTGCATTATGAATGACCGAAGCAATAAACAACAACAAACCCACACGCATCAGGTTTTCCCTTCCTGCAGCTGTTGTTACGGTGGTGAAATAAATAATGCCAAACATCGAAATCAGCGGCATCAGTTTATCCAATTGCGGAAACCTGCTGTACAACAAATGATACAGTATACCCACCACAACTGCTCCTGCAAAAAAACCGGAGAGATTGGCAGATTGCAATACATGTACATCTGTTATATTTTTCTGCAGAACTGCAACCAGCAGTACAATCCACATTGCACTGATTGCTCCTGCAATAAATATTTTTTTGGCTTGCTCTTTTGTTGCACGTTTTAAATAATCGTGCAGCAATGCAGCCCCAATAGGAACGAGCACAATCTTTACAATCTCCATCATCATATCTACAAACTTCACTTCAATCAAAGTACCTGCCAATGTTTTCATCAGCAATGGAGTCAGCAATGGTGCAACCAATGTTGCCATAGCAGTTACAATTACACTCAGCACAAGATTTGCTTTTGCTAAATACACCATCACATTACTTGCCAAACCGCTGCTGCAACTACCAATCAAAATAATACCTGCTGCAATCTCCGGTTCAAAATGAAAAACTTTTGTGAGCAATAAACCCATTAACGGCATCACCGAAAAATGACAGAACAAACCCACCAGCACACCTTTTCCGGTTGTTGCAATACCGCTGAAATCTTTCAGGCTCATATGTGTGCCCATGCCAAACATCACCAGCTGAATGATGACAAGTATTAAAGTCTTATCCCGCAGGTTTACACTGCCCCAGCTTTTAAATGCTTCAGGAAAAATCATTCCTGCAACAACTGCTGTAATAATCCATGCTGTGTATTGATAACCTTTTAACGATGGCACTGATCCCAAACCAATTGCTAAACTCATGGCTGTGATTAATGCAAAAGGTTTGTACAATGATTCATGCTGCGTTGCAACACCTGCAACAACAAGCACTATACTTATGAGCGATATGTACAGAAAATATTTCTTCATAAGCCCCTTCTCCCTCCCTCTTCCCCTAAAGGGGTGAGGCGGTGCTTTAAAATTTTATTCAACATGATGTCTACCACTTGATCTTTCTATTTTTTATTCAGCAAATTCAATCAGTTAAAACCGTTCTAAATACAGGGTGTTTCTAAGTCCCCCTTCAGGGGGATTTAGGGGGCAAGTACTGTTTTCAAATATTCCATTGCCACCGGCGGACTGGCCAGTATCGGCACTTTCTTTTCAGCATCAGTTAATGTATCCACCACTCTTGCCATACTTGCCTGTGCCAATACAATCACATCCACTTCATTTGCCAGTTGCTTTAATGCATCACCCACTTTCTGATCGTGTGTTGCAGCATCACCACTCATCAATGCTTCAAATGCACCTTCGCATAAAACAGATTTCAGTTCAATTTCTTTTCCTGCAACTGCAGCTCTTCTTCTTACTAAATCACTTGTTGGATTTAATGTGGTTGATAAAGTTGCAATCACACCAATCCGTTTTCCTGTCTGCACAGCTTTATCCGCCATTGGCTGATCCACACGCAGCACAGGCACACCCGTTAACGTTGCTGCTGTTTCAACAGCAGGCCCAATGGATGAACAGGTGAATAAAATATAATCAGCACCTGCTTCCTGCGCTGATGCTGCATAATTCACCACACGCTTTGATGTATCGGGAGTAAGCGCTCCACGTGCAATAGTGTTCTTGATTAAACTGTCATCCACAATGTTGAATGTTTTCACACCCGGCAGATACTTGCTGCACAACTCTGCAAACACAGGCACTAATGTTGCCGATGTATGTATGAGTCCTAAAGTTTTTTCCGACATCTTTATTTTCGTTTTTATTTTTTATTGAATCAGCTTTTGCTTTTCTGTTTAACTTTTGTTGTGTCACTCACTTGTACGTTCTGTATTTCTATTCATAATTCATCACTTAAAACAATCCAAAGTAATCCTCCGCTCCCACCTGTCCGCCTTTAAAGTTTACTTCGAGACCATTGATCTTTTTATCCGTTGAATAAGCTTTGCACAAAGGCGCACCACTTACGAATGATGCAATCATTTCAACCGCATTAATATCCATTGCTCTTGCAGCATAACTACTGGTATCGCCCCCGGCAATCACCACACGTTTTAAATGCGAATGTTTCACTGCATGTTTTGCAATAGTGCCCAATGCAGTTCCCAGTTTTTCCGATGAAAGATTTTCCGGTTGTTTGGTTCCTGTATGAACAATTACATTTTTCTTTTTCTGTAACAGTACTGCTACATGATTCATGACAGCAGCATCCATCACTTCTTCTTCACAAATCTCAACGGCATCAATAATCACTTCTTCAAAACCATGTTCCTTCGCCCACTCAATCTGCGCAGCAGTAACGGGCGAACAGCTGCCGGAGATCACCAGTAAAGGTTCTGCCTTAGCCGGCTGTTTCCATTCTGTCACTTCATGCAGCAAACCTTTTTTATTCCAGTAGTTACCTAATGCTGCTTCCACACCTGAACCTCCAACACTGAAAACTGTTTTACTTTCATCAAGACAATCTATCCATTCACCAATCGTAATCAGTTGTTCTTCATACATCGCATCAATCAACACAACTTCTTCACCTGATAATTTATTCTTCCATTCAGCAACAGGTTGCTGCATCTGCACCAAATCAATCAGTCCAATTTTTTTTGTTGTCTGCTTACCGATATGCAGACGCAGATCACTTTCATCAGCAGGTGTAACCGGGTGTTTACTCATTGATGGATGACGATCGAGCCGGTAAATATTTCCATTGCTGCCAATGCCCATGCGTGCAAACAAATTTCCAAACACACAATAACGTCCAAGCGATGGTGCACCACCCAATACAGGAATTAATTTATGCTGAAACACTTCAGCACCACAGTCAATTGCTTTACCAATACTTCCAACAGTTGCGGATGAATCAAATGTTGAGCATACTTTATAATGTACCTGTTTTGCACCGCTTGCTTTCAGTTGCTGAAAAGCCGGCACCAGAGTTTTTTCCATTTCTGCAGGCGACAATGATCTTGTTTTGCCAGCCACACCAATGACATTAATATCCGGAAACTGCTTTAACTGCTCTGCTGTGGGCGGTTCAATAAACAACACAGCTTTGGCTCCGGCTTTTGTAATAAACTCCAGTGCATCAGTGCTGCCGGTAAAATCATCACCGTAAAATGCGAGTAATATGTTTTGTTTGTTGTTCACTTCGTTTTTATATCTGCAACCGCCGCCAGGTTTGCAACCGCTGACGGGGTTTGTTCAACTATTTCTTTCCAAATTTTTCCACCGCAGCTGCAAACTCTTTGTATTGCTTTGCTGCATCTTCCAGAGTTAATCCATCAACTGCTGCTTTCCATGCCTGCTGCAAAGCAACAACACCTGCGGCCGCTCCCATCGGGTGAGCCATGATGCCGCCACCGGCCATGTATAACAAGTCAACGGTTTTTGTTCTTCTGTAAGTTTCAAATGCCTGTCCGCCCCACTGACCAGATGATACAACGGGCACAACAGTTTTATGATCGAACATTCTTGCCAAACATGCTTCAATGGATGCCACCACACTATCATCACTCTCCCAGAATTTATTATCAATACCGTTCACATGCATCTGGTCTGCACCAGCCATGCGCCAAATTTTTTGATAGGCTTTGTAATCAATTCCCAGTAACGGATGTCTTGTCATCATTCCCCAGCCGTTGCGGTGTGCATGTACAGCAAGCTGTCGTTGATCCATGATTGTTTTTGCTCCTGCCAGACCCACACTGTTAATGCTGATCATGGCGCAGGTGCCTCCACTGTTGACAATCTTCTCATAGCGTTGCAGCATTTCATCCACTTCACCGCTGATGTTGAAAGCATACATCACTTTCTTACCGGTTTTATCTGCATGTGCATTGATAACGTTCATTACTGCATCAACACGGTCATTGAAGTTTGAATTGGCAGATGAAGAAAGCAGTTCATCATCTTTTACAAAATCAATTCCTGCTTCAGCCAATGTTTTTACCATCGAAGCTGTTTGTTCAACCGACAAACCAATGGATGGTTTGATGATGGTGCCGATTAACGGACGATCATGTACACCTGTTAACTGTCTGCAACCTTCAATACCAAAAGCTGGCCCTTTGAACTGGTTGCCGAATGATGCAGGCAGCTCAATATCCATCAGCTTTAAACCAGTGAAATGTGTGATCTCGTATAAATTTCCCTGCAATGTTGAAACCATCACGGGAAGATTATAACCAAAGTTTTCAATGCTCCACGATACTTTTACAATTGCACGATGATATTTTCCTTCTTTGCTTGTTGCACCGGGAATAGCAGGTTCGTTTACTGTTTCCAGTACTTGAACTGATTCCACTCTTGCTGCAAAGCGTTGTTTTAATTCTTCTGTTTCGCCGGGCACTGCTACAAATGTTCCCGATGATTGTTCGCCTGCTAACACCGCTGCAGCTTTTTCAGGTGCATACGGCGTTTCGATATAGTATGTTGCTGTTATACGTTCCATGTTATCTCATTAATGGCAACCAAACTGTCATATCTGTTTTACCACGGTTAGCCCATGCGTAATACGGAATAAGTTTAATCGTTACCGGTTTGAGTGTTGTGTTTACTTCTTTGTACAATGTATTGTTCCACTGGTTCTGTTCAATCAATCTTGCTTCGCCTGTTAATGCCATCATATTCCCGTTGTCAATTTTCATTGGGATTGGTTGCAGTTTAATGTTGGCAGGAATCACCACATCAAAAACTTTCAGTTGTGGCAAATCAGCCGACTCTAAACAATATACAATTGGCCCACGCTTCACCGTTACCTGGTTTCTTGTTTCTTCCACCAATGGATTGCTTTCAATGAGTGTTGCAGGCATATCCAGGATCAATTCAATTTTATCCCCAGCTTTCCATTTGCCTTTTAACCCAACATAACCATCGCCTCTTTCAACATAATTATGTGGCAACATACCATTCACTTTAAATGAATACTTTTTACACCATCCGGGAATTCTGAAAAAAATAATCTGGCTTTTGGATACAGAATCAAGCAACTTAATTACAATCTTTCCATCCCAGGGGTAATTCGTAGTTTGTTCCAGTTTAATTTTTGTTCCGTCGTGCAGTTCAGTTGCAAGTGTGTTGCCTCCATACATGTTTATGTACAATCCTTTTTCTCCAATGCTGTACATATAATCACTCACTTCGGCAATAGTGCGTACCACATTCGGCGGACAGCAATTTGATTTGCTGATATAAGGTACACGGCCACCTTCCCAACGCAGGTGATACGGATAATCAGCTGTTGATGCCAATGGGTTGGTGTAAAAATATTTTGTACCATCAAGACTAACGCCACTCAACACACTGTTGTATAAAGCAAGCTCAACAATATCTGCATACTTCGATTCGCCTGTTAACAAAAACATCCGCCAGTTCCACAAAACATTACCGATGTTGGCGCAGGTTTCATTGTGTGCACTGAAGTTGGGTAGCTGGTAATCCCTTCCGTAACTCTGGTGTACCTTCTGCACAGTATCCGGTTTGTACGAAGTACCATCCACACTCACGCCATCATACAACGCACCGCAACCACCGGTGATATACATTTTTGTATTGATGACATTGTTCCACATTTTATTCAAAGTGTTCATCAATGTTTCATCGCCTGTTTCTGCATACACATCGGCCACACCTGCAAATAAATAATTAGCCCTTACTGCATGCCCGGCCACTTTGTTCATTTCACGGAAAGGTGCACGGTCGCTGTTATCATCTGTTCCTTCAACCGTACCACGGATGTTGATGAGATGAATAACAAGATCGAGATATTTCTTTTCGTTTGTTGTGCGGTACAATTCGGTTAAGCCCATATAATGCGATGGGCAAATAGCATTACGTGCCTGTTCAGGTGTTGCTGTATGATAAAAACCAATGAGGAAGTCGGCTGCTTTTTTTGCAATATTCAGCAAAGATGTTTTTCCTGTTGCACGGTAATGCACACAGGCAGCCGTCATTAAATGACCAAAGTTGTATGCTTCAAAACTCAGCTGGTCATCAAACATTTTTTCTTTGCCCGAACTTTTTTGTTCGATGATATTTTTGGTGTAGATATATCCATCCTGCTTTTGTGCTTTACCAATCACCGCAATGGCTTCATCCATCCATTTATCCAGTTGCGGATTTTTGGTTGATGCATACATCGCTGCCACTGCTTCCAGCGTTTTGTAAAAATCACCATCGTGAAAAGATGGGCCACGGAATTTTCCTGTATCCAATCCTGCAGCAATCCTGAAATTCTCAAACGAAAAACAAAAATCCTTGCTGGTATAGGTTTGCCACAACTGAGGTACCATTGCATCACGGCACACAGCAAAACGTTCGGCCCAGAAACCTTTTGTCCAATGCACATCACTCACACCTACACCTGTAAGCTTTGCATAACTGCTGGCTTGTGTATTGACTAATGCCGTTTGTGCATTTATGTTCTGCGATAACAGAATGATTGTTACAATTAAATATTTTTTCATTTTATCTTTTTTGCCACAAAGACTCAAAGACTGAAAGAACACAAAGTAAATTTCTCTGTGCTCTCTGTGTCTCCGTGGTTATAAAACATATTGAACAGTATAACTCTTTCCTATCTCCACGATCAATTCATAATGATCATTTCCCTTATCAACAATAGTTCCTTCCTTACAAACAGGTTTTGTTTTGCTGCTGAATTTCAACACACCTGTTCCTGCTGCACCTGTAATTTTTATTTGCGTTTTACTTACATACAATTCAATTTCACCAGCAGGTGTTGGTACTTTTCCCTGCATCCATTCAAGACCACCAAGATTTGGTTCCACTACATAGTTTGCATAACCGGGTGCTGTTGGTTTTACACCGAGATAATATTTGCCCAGCAAATACAACGGGCTTGCACCCCATGCATGACATAAACTTTTTCCAAACTCACGACCATACATGGCATAATGTTCAGCACCTTCTTTGGAAGGATTATATTCTTCCCAGAAACTTGTTGCACCGAGTTTCAACATGCCGCCCCAGTAATCTTTCATTTCCTTCAACACATAAGACTGTTCGCCCATCGCACACAATGCTTCCAGTTCATAGAAGCGCATGTAAGGTGTGGTGATCTTTTGAATATCATCATTCAACAGCACCGATGTTTTTACCTGGTTCTTTTGTTGCTGGTTAAAATAATCGAAGAAGATAGAGAACATGTTGGCATAACGGGTTACATTTTCTGTTTGCTTGCCATCCACACGGCTGTGCACCAACGCCTGCTTCTCGTCGTTCCAGTAAATCTCGAACAATTTTTTGCGCATATCAGCAGCCAGCGTGTTGTATTGCGTTGCTGCATCTTTATCATCAGCAATGTTTGCACAAAGCGCCATTGTTTCAAGACTGCGTGCCAGCAATAACTGTTCAAAACTAACTTCACCTTCTTTACTAAGACCTGCTGCCCAATCAATAAAAATCCAATCGCCGGACATCCATTCCATCAACCCATCTTTGTTTCTTCTTGCCAGCACATAATCCATGAGGCTTTTCATACGATCGTAGTTCTGCGCAATAAAATGCTTATCACCTGTGTAGAGATAATAATCATAAATGCCGAGGAACCAGAAGAACGTATAATCCATGATGGTGTTGATGTGACCTGTTACCGGATCTTTACCCCGCAACGCATACGTTGTACGTTTTACTGTTTCGCTATCGAAGTAGAGATAATAGTTCATGAGATAACTCTGGTATGCATCACCACTCCATACCCAACGGTCACGCTTAATACCATCAATGAAAAATTCTCTTGTGTTCAACTCAAAAGTATATTTCGCTACATCATAAATCCGGTTGATCTCTTCATCGTTACAGGCAAAGCTGCCACGTTCTTTTACATCAGCATATTCATACATCATGGAAACAGAATCCAGGCTTACACCTGCATCGTATTGTACATTCACAAAACGATAAGCCTTCGATAGTTTCATCGTTTCATCTTTCTCAGCCGGGTTGTTTACTTCCACCCTGTCCAATGTTTCGCAATGTTCTGTTGACAATGCTTCTTCTTCTGATTCACCATAATAAACAGAAAGATTGCCATTGCCTTTTAATCCATGCAGTTTGATGAAACCAAATGTTTCTTTTCCAAAATCAACCAGCATGGAATTATTTCCTTTAGTTGTTGAAGCAGCTGATTGTTCTTTTGTCGGCAGCATAAACTGCGAAGGCAACTGTGTGGGCGAATTAAAATTCCAGCTTCCGGCATTGAGCCATTTGGTGGCAGAGATGTCGGATGCTTTTCCTGTTTCATCAATCCATTCTTTGTCTTCAAATGTTACAAGCCATGTAGCATCGGATACAATTGTTTTTCCCTTTACATAAATAGCAGGCACATTGGTCTGGTTAAATACTTTGATGTTGATTTTATGTTTACCAGCAGGAACAGTAATCTGTTTCGGACTACCTTCAAATGCTTTCCCATCAAGCTTTACATGGTATTCACCTTCTACGTAAATGTCTACTGTCTCCTGTTCAGGCACATCAAACACTTTATGAAAATCCATCAACACATAATGGCTATCGATTTTCCAGAACACCGGAAAAAAAGTACCACGTTCGGTACGGCGGTTTTGCATTTTGTTAGCCAGCACTATTTCAAAATCGCCGGGATACCATATCCAGGTTGCTGCAGAAGAAGTATCCTGTAAAAAAGAGTTATTCATTCGCTTCACGTTAATTGCTTCGTTGTTATCTACTTCGTGTTACTTGCTTGCGTTATTCAGGCACAACATTCATTACCTAAACATCCTCTCCGTATCTTTCTTTGGTTATTTGTTGCAATGATTTGCCACGGGTTTTTGGTGTCCAGATTGTTCCTATGATCAGTGCTATAAGCAGCAGACCGATCATAATGTAGGCTGCAGTATAAAATCCTTCTCCGTTTTCGCCATAAATATGAACAAAACCCAATCCCCATACTGCTGCTACGCTTCTAACTGCAAAGAACATAATACCCTGCGCAGCTGCCCGGTATTTGGCAGGAAAAAGTTCCGAAGCCCAAAGCGCATAAAATGCCTGCACGCTTATGCCGGCATGTATGCCCCAAAGAATGGTGAAAGTCCATAGCGCTACTAAATTTTTTATGCCTATAAAAATAAGAATGCACCAGGCCACTATACCTATCGAAGTACCGAAAACATAGAGCCAGCGCTGATTGACTTTATCAACCAGCATGGCAAAGCCAAAATATGTTACTGCAATAATCACGATCCATTGTACTGACGAAATCATATTGGCCTGCCCGTTGGAAAGACCACCTGCGGTTTCATAAATATGTTGTTGAAAGAAACCCATCACCGAAGCCACCATATTCCAGCTGATGTAAATGCCTGCCAGGAAAAGCATGGTCAGGATATTTACCTTGTTGGTAAAAAGAGTACCAAACGATGCGAAAACACTTGGTTGTTTTTCCTTGGTTTGCATTTTTTGTGCTTCTTCCCAATCTTTCGATTCATTGAGCTTACGTTGCAAAGTCCATGCGATGAACGCCACAACAAACAAAGACCCGAAAATAATACGGCTGCTGAATACATTGATTGCGTCAATGCCTGCATCGTTACCAATAAAGAACGCAGCAATTTTTTGTACATACTCAAATAAAACACCGGCTGAAGCATCTGCTTTACCGGGAGCAAGGAGCATTCCTAAAATTAAAATGATCATTGGACCTACTCCCCAGGCAAACTGCGAAATACCCATATTCTTTCCACGATTACCCACTTCTGAATTTTCGGAAATATATGTCCATGAGGCAGGAACACCCACTCCCACTGAAATACCTGTAACCAGGAAACCAATCAACAGCATGGGAAAGTTAACCGTGAACATGATAATGGCAATACCCAGCATATACAAAAGCATATTGTAGGTATAAATGGTTTTTCGTCCGTATTTGTCGGCGAGAAAACCACCAATAATAGCGCCGATAGCTGCACCAAAGCAGTTGGCACTGATCGCATTCAACCAACCGAGATGCCCTTCGTTAAGACCAAGATAATTTTGCCACAGCGTTAACCCGCTTGCACCAGCTACAATTGCGCCGGCATCCAGGTAATTTGTGAGCGATACAGCAATCGTACTTTTTAAACTTCCTTTTTTAAGTTCCATATGTGTATTTAATGTCCGTTAAAAATGATGTAAAGAGATAGTATAACAAGTCCTAATAAAACAAACAGGATTTTCACCTGCTTATCTGTTTTTGGTAAAGCTTCAGTTTCAATGGCAGCAGTTACTTTGCTTTTACCGAGTAATGAAATCACAATTGCAGCTAAAAATAATACAGCAAAAATGTAAAATGAAATCAGGAAGTAATGAGGCCACCAGGTGTTTTCTCCCGTCTTTGCATCAGGAGGTAAGATCCAGAGATTGAGCATACCGACAAACAAACTGAATGCAGAGCCTGCAGATAAAATGATATTAACAGCAAGCTTGGTTGTACGTTTCCAGAAAACACTCAGTAAAAATGTAACAGCAAGTGGTGGCGCCAGGTAACCTAAGATTGATTGAAAAATATCGAAGAGTGTTTTTCCCTTGATGTTATCAAACGCAATGGCCATCAGCACAGCCAGCACACAACCTGCAATAACGGTGTAACGTCCAACATTGATCTGTTGTTTTACAGTTGCATTGGGGTTGATGTTATTAACATAAATATCTTTTGTAAAAACAGTACTCAACGCATTTAAGGATGAGCCAATGGTTGCAACAAGCACTGCAATCAATACACAAATCACCAAACCATTTAACCCTGCAGGAAATAAGTTGGTCACCATTGTCATGTAAGCAAGCTTATCATCAGCAAGATTGGGATATAATGCAAAACACAAAATGCCTGGTAAGATAAACATGGGCAATGCCAACACTTTCAACCAACCGATAAAGTTTACACCAAGCTGTCCCTGTTTTAAATTCTTTGCACCTAACACACTTTGCACCATGCTCTGATCGGTGCAGAAAAATGCAACAGCCGATACTGGATAACCCAGCAAGATTGCCTGCCACGGATAACCGGGATCAGATGATGGATGAATTAAGTTCCAGAAATGACCGGGCGTTTTTTGAATCAAGGCTGTAATGCCTCCCACTTTCTGAAAGCCTATATACGTTAATGCCAGTGATACAACAATCAACAAAATCATCTGGAACACATTCACTTTTGCAATGGCTTTTAATCCACCCATGTAAGTAAACAAACCGGAGAATGCAACCAATACAATTGTTGATTGCCACATAGGTATACCTAATATCTGCCGCACCAGAATTCCGCCGCTGAATAAACCTAAACTCAGCCAGCTGATCAAAATTTTTATCAACGCATAACCTGCTAAAATATCCTGCGTGCTTTTGCCATATCGTTTACCCATGAACTCAGGCATGGTGGTTACCTTACTTGCAATATAACGGGGTGCAAACACCATTGCCAGTAACAACAGAAACACAAACGCATACCATTCGAAATTTCCACCAACAATGCCTGCAGAAAAACCAATGCTTGCAAATGCAAGCAAGGACGATGGACCAACATTTGTGCCCCACATATTGAAACCAATGTTGTACCAGTTTAATGAATGACTGGCAAGAAACAATGTTTCATCTTTTTTCTTGTTGCGGAAACTGGCAACATAACCAATCACCAGCAATGCAATTAAATAAATTGCGACGATGGCAAAATCAAGCGTTGTAAGTTTATTATAGATTTCGTTCATGATGTATTTGAAATACAAAAAGCACGAAGCTTTTTGTTTCTTCCTGCCTTAATGACTTAATGGTTCAAGATTATATTGTTTCAGAATGTCTGCAATTTTTACCGGCATACCTGTCTTTAATGTTTTATCCATTGCCTGTAACAATGCAACTGTTCCAATTCCTTCTTTCATATCAGGGTAAGCTGTAAAGCCCTGTTCAATTGAATCAACAAAATATTCAAGATAGTTCTGGTATTCACCTGCATGATGACTTTGTCCTTCAAAACGGAAATAATATTTCAATGTGGCATCGCCCCAGTGAATAATTTTTTCTTCACCTGTTTTATCGGTGATGGAATAACGCAGTTCATGATAATCGGCCTGCGATGCTCCTTCCGTACCACGGAGGATGCAGGTCATACCGCTGTCACGCTTCACCGGTTGTGTAGGACTAGTATATGTTCCGCTTACTCTTGCAACACGGCCATCAGTTGATTTAAAGATGAAGTGCATTGTGTCTTCATTTTTTAAACCGGCTGCTTTACCATTTGCACTGATCATACCATAACCCATCACTTCTTCAATGTTGGGTAAATACCAACGGATAAAATCAACAGGATGACTTAAACCGCCGTACAACCATTTGAATGAATCTTCCAATGCCCATTTCTTTTCAAGAAACCATCGATGATCTGCATTGTAATGACTTTCGATCGTAATGAGTTCACCAATTTCGCCTGCTTCAAAATCCTTGCGCTGCCGCCTGTAAGGTTCAAAGAAACGGGAGCTTTGTCCAACAAAAACTTTCTTACCTGTTTGTTGCTGCAGATCAAGCAATTCTTTTGCCCTGCTTAAATCATCAATAAAAGGTTTGGTGCAAACCACATGCTTACCACTCAGCAATGCCTGTTTGATATGATCGGCATGCAAATGATCGGGCGTATAAATTGCAATGATGTCAATCTCCTGATCATTCAGCAGATCTTCATACTCTGTTGTGTATTCATACACTTTAAACTCATCAGCCCGTTGCCTGCACAGCTCAATATTTTTATCGCAGATCATTTTCAGTTTGAGCTTCTTACTGTTAATGGCTGCTGAAATGGTACTGCGTCCTTCACCAACTCCTAAAATTCCGATTGTCAACATCGTTACTGTTTTACTTATAACTTAATACTTACTACTTATAACTTTTCCAAAAACACCCAGGTCTCTCCTTTCTTTGTTCCTTCAATTCCTTCCTGGTATTTTTTCATCATCTTATTCCATTCATCCACTCTCGGATTGTTCTCTGTTGTTTTTGGATTGAGATGATCAAGGCTTTCACCTTTAGGAATACTGATCACCAACATTAACTGACGTCCATTCCTGAACAGCAACAGCTGCTGAAAGTTTGCATTGCAGAAACCTCTTGATACTTCAGGCCATTGTTCAAACTGTGTGGCATGATAATTCAAATATTCCTGCTGCAATTTTTCATCAGCAACAAGATTGGCTGTAAGAATAATATGATCCCATTCCTTTGCAACTGTTTTATCACTGCAATGCTTTTTCTTGCTGTATTCATAAAACAGGTTGTGATAAACCCGTACTTCTGCTTCCGGAAAATGATTGGCAATTCTTCCCTGCATCACACCAATATCCTGCACCTTATCAAAAATCACATAATGGTTTTGCCAATGATAAATGGCATTGCTGTCCATATGATTCTGCGCCAGTAAATTCCTGAGTTTCGCTACATCCAATGTTTGCCCTTCTTTTACAACAAGCTCAATCACTTCATTGTGTTCTTCGTTGATTGGAAGATGAAGTGCTGATGCAGTACGTTCTTTGAGTAAAGATTGATAAGCTGGTTGAAGCCCGGCTTTCTTCCTGATTTCATCACTCACCTGCGGACCATTGTTGATCCATTCATTACCCGGACCGTTGGAGTTTTGTAAATATTTTGTTGATGGAGTCCAGTTATCTTTCACAGTAATGTAAGAAGAGCCTTCATCCGTATACAAATAAAACCAGTGCGAAGGAAGGTGCACATAAGCAGCTTTGATAATACTGTCAATTTCATTCTCACTAACAACTGAACCGGGTTGCGGGCTCAATGTATAAATGCCTGCACAATCGTAATTATGTTTACCGTAATGATGAATTTTGTTGCCAATAATTTTGTTGTTCTTCATGGCATTTGCAGTGGGTGTCCAGCCCCAGCCCATAGTAATACCTGAGTAAGAAACATTCTCGACTTCATTATGCTCAACAACTGTATTCTTTGAATAGCCGATACCAATACCAATACAACTCCAGTCTTCATTGGTTACATTGGTAACAAGATTATTACTGATGTGCATCCCATCGCACACTTCACGATCGTCTTTGGGATTGTAAGGCAAATGAATTTCAGTCGCTTCATCCGAATATTCACCGGCAAGCATTCCGTTACCGCCAATATCTTTCAGCAGATTTCCATTTACTGTATTGTTTTGAACGGCTTTGTGATAATCAATTCCTGTTGATGCAAGATGTTCAAATCGACAATTGCTGATATTCACCTGTTCAGCAAAATTGATTTCTACCGCAGCAGCCGGCCGGCCAATCCATGCCTGGTTATCCAATCCTGCTTTGTCTTTTGTGCCAGCTGGTTTTAAACGATATGCATCGGTCATGTACAAACCATTCTGGTGCGGCACATGTCCCTGTTGCGAAGGACGTAACCAACCTGTATGCTGAAATGCAATACCGTTGAATGAAATGTATTGAACCGGGTGATCAATGTTTCCTTCCACCTTTACCAATGTTTCCAGCACCGGAGCAACAACTGTTGCTGTTGAAAGTTGTTCATTATTACGAGGCCAGTAATATAGTTTTTGTTTTTGTACATCTAAGTACCACTCGCCTGCTTCATCTAAAAACTGCAAAGCATTGGTTAAGTAAAAAGCTGAGTTGCCGGTTTCTTTGCTGATCCATGGCGCAGGCCAGGGATGTTCGCTCTGCACACGGCTTTCGGGTTGATGAAAAAACAGTTTGGTACTATCGCCATGCACTTCCATTTTCTTCACCCGAAGAATAGCAATGGCCCACCACTGGTGAATAAAAAATTCAACTCCTTTTACATTTTGCAGCGATGGAAATTTTGGTGTGGGAATCCAGCAGCTTTGTTCGGTTTTGTTCCAGCTGATGATGCGGTTCATCAAATCGCCATTGGTATTTTTTGCACGCACAGCTTTTACATTGTTGATCCACAGCTGGCGGAAGTTGAACAGCTGATCTCCAATTAACGGCACATCGGCCACCCAAACTTTACCAATTGCTTTTGCAGGTAAACCGGGTACTGCTGTTGTTAATTTTTTCCAGTTGCTGATGTTCACACCACCACTCAGCACAGGTTGTTCGTTGGGTGCTGCTTCAATCATCGTGGGGCTTGAAGCAGTACCCGCATCTTCAGGACGGATAAAAACGGGCTCACTTAACTGGTAAATTCCTCCCCTTAAAATAATATGAATGCCATGGGCAATGGAAGGATCGTTTAAACGCCGCAAATCTCTTGCTTTACGTAATGCCATGTTCAGCGTTGCAAAAGGCTTTTCTTTTGAACCATCATTTACATCAGAACCATTGGGGGAAACATAAATATCTGCTGCCCGTGCGGACAGTTGAAGTAACAATAAAAAGACCAGCAGTGAAACAGGCAATCGTTTCATTTACTACAATTAAAACATTGAAATTGGGCGAACAAAATAGCCAATAAATGTAGCCCCCTTACTGAGGCTGAAAAATGTATGGTATCGCTAAAAAGATGGAAGATTTTACTATTAAGCAGCATTTTGGCTGTTGAGCTGCAATGCCCGTTGTTATTGGGTGGCTGTTATGAACAGCAAAACCGGAAACAGGAAGATTTTACTATTCGTTTAATGGTTGTGCTTTACATTTTTGAAATTGGATGATGCTAACATAATTCAAGCAACTAAACAGTATAGGTCGGGTATTTATACTAAAAAGATGTTGAACAAATTTTAAATTACATAACTTCAGCCATAATGAAAACACATACATTAAAAAAAGAAGTATTTACCAAATTAATATTATTACTTATAGTTAGCACAGGTTTGCAAAACGTTTTATTCTTTCCTTACATAGGAAATAAAATTCAGCTTACTGAGATTCTGTTTCCAATTACACTGTTGTTTTTACCACTTTCATATTTTAAACGGTTTTCTTTTTTAAAATCAGAAACAACACTCCTGTTATTTCTGGTTTTATATTTGCTCCTGAATATACTGTCTTCTTCTCTTAGTTTGTCGAACTCTTCGTTACTGGAGTCTGCTGGTCGTGTCTATTTAGTAGCTCTTTTCTTAATGCTGTTTTTACACTTAGCACAAATGTCTCCTTCAGAAATAAGTACAGTTATCCCCAGGATTTTTTTTCTTCTGGGATGGTCGCTTTCTTTACTATCATTAAGTGGTTATGTTTTATTGTGGTTTAATATTAAGAACAAATTTGTGTATAGTTTTGCTGAATACCCTTATCTGGGTACAATCTACAGGCTTAACGGGCCAACTTTTACACCTTCAATGCTTGTAACAATTCTTTCGGTTTGCTTAATTTTTTCTTTAAACGGTTTTTCAGTTTTACCTTACAAAAAATCAGTACGTATTTTATTAATATCTATTATCGTATTGGCATGTTGTCTTACTTTTTCAAAAACACTGCTGCTAATTTTCTGGGGAGTTTTGGTAATCCTTTATAATCGGTATTTTAAACTTAACAGAATAGTTTTAATAGGAACAATATTACCTGTAATAACGCTACTTTTTTTTGCGACTCATTTTGTAATGGTCAAACCAAACACAGATCAATACAAAAACTACATAAAAACAAATTTTATAAGCTCAGATGTAGCATTTAAAATAGGAGAAAAAGAAGCGCTAAAAACCTGTTATTATCTGAATAAAAAGATTGCAATAGATTTAGTTTCAACTCATCCTCTTTTGGGAATAGGTACAGGCAATTTTAACGATGAGGTTGAGAAAAGAAAATCACAGAACAGATACCCTTCCAATTTTTTAAGCTATGACCCTCATTCAACATATTTTGGAGCCTTAGCAGAAACTGGTGTTTTAGGATTTGTAACACTATTATTGGTTATGGGATTTTTCATGGTTGCATACTCTGATATTAAGAAGGTCAGTACTGATTCTTTTTATCAATCAGTTTTTATTTTACTCGTAATTTTTTATTGTGAAGCTATTTCTACCGACATTATGAATTTCCGGCACTTGTGGGTATTGCTTGCAATAGCATTTAGTTATAGGCACAAAAACATTCTAATTTCCAACTAGTTCAGCAGACACAAATTTCTCGTTTGTGCCTTACTTCTTGCCCTTGTTGGTATTCAATTGCTGAATTATATTCTCTTGCATAAGAAAGTACAGCCCGCCGTCGTTGCGTCGCCTGACCAACGACACCTGTTCCGAAGTTGAATATTTTTGATTTTTGCGATTGGTCGGAAGGCACAAACTCGGCGTGTTTTTTTGATGCTTCCTTACTTAATCAACCACCATACTCGCAGGCGCAAGCATCCCACTTGTGTCAAACTTCTGATGGTTCAGGAATAAAATTCCAATGCTAAGAAACAAACGATAAAAACAGGCAAATTCTCCCTTAAAACCTCACTTTCAGGCACTTAAACCGTGTCTTACAGCGTCTAAATCGATACGTGCAGCGCCTAAATCGTGTCGTGCACTGCCTAAATTGCATCTTACACTGCCTTAATTACAGCGTGCAGCGTCCAAATCAATATGTGCAGCTCCTAAATCAAGTCGTGCAGTCTCCAAATCGTGTCTTGCACTGTCTTAATTGCATCTTACACTGCCTAAATTGCAGCGTGCAGCGTCTAAATCGATATCTACAGTGGCAAAATCAACATCTGCAGTGCCTTAATCAGCATCTCCAATAACAAAATCGGTATCTGTATCTACATAAGAGTTATTTACAATAGCAAAATCACTATTAACAATTTACATTTATTTCCATCCAGATAATCGTAAGAAAAGTTGATTACACAAATAAATCATCGAACCAAATATCAAAGCAACATAAAACAAGAATACTTCCATCCCCTCGTAACCAAACTCGCTTTTGTTAGAGTAAAAAAGTAAAAGGAAATAGGATACCAGAACTGATACAAAAAATATCACAGGCTTTGCTTTGTTAAACTTACCCAGAAAAAACAAAACTATCCCGATTACTAAACCTGATAATATCCAGCACAGAAAAAAATACACATATCCATCAAATCCAGAAACAGACAATTCAAAAAGCTTATTAAACTTATTGACAAGAGGCAAAAAAAGCAGAATAAGAATACCTGTTATTACCGCAGCTATTACAAAACTGAAGAATCTTTTTTTACTCATTTTACTTTTTTTAAAAAAACTATTAACTCACAAGCAAAAGCATCCTGCTTGTACAGCACTTCATTTTACTGATACACCCTTACCCAATCAACCATCATACTCATCGGCAAATGCGAAGGATTTATTTTTCCCACCCAGTTGCCACCAAGCTGCATATCAATCATTACATAAAACGGCTGGTCAAACGGCCATTGACTTTTATCAGCATCAGTTTTTCTTGGATATGTAAACGTAGGCACACCGTTTAATGTAAATACAAGTTTATCACTGTACCATTCCAGTCCAAATACATTGTAATCATTCTCTTTCATTTTTGCCGTTCCGTAATGCGGTGGATTATTATCCTGCTTTAATTCAATCGTGTAATAAGAATGTACCGTTTGATAAATGATGTTATCAAAGTTGAGATGTTCCATAATATCAATCTCGCCATTACGTGGATACTTCCCGTATTTATCCTGTTCGCTCAGCATCCACATGGCAGGCCATGCACCCTGTGCAGTTGGCAGCTTTGCCCTGATTTCAATTTTTCCATATTGAAAAGAAAACCTTCCTTTTGTATAAACACCTCCTGTTAAATACGGACGGTGATCAGTTGCGGTATCAGTATTTACAATACCATTCAGAAATAACAAGCCATCTTTTACAGCATAACATTTTTCATCGCTGCTCATGTGTTTGTTCCAGTCGCTCTTGCCTTCAGGAATCTTTGTCCATTTGAGTGTATCAATTGATGAGCCGTTAAACTCATCCTGCCAAACCAGTTTCCATTTACCATCAGTATGTTCTTTTTGCTGAATAAAAACAGTATTCTTTGTTGTACTCTGCTTTTGTGATTGACAGGAAATGAAAACAACTGCTGCTGCAGCTAAAACAAAACAGCTGGTTAATTTATGATGTAGCATAAGAACATTTATATGCTTAAAGCTAACCAATATGGCTTTAAAAAATGCAGGCAAACGGTTGTGCAAAGAATTGAAATTATTTATACGGCACAAAATCTTCCGGCAACATATCTGCAAGCCGCTCATACATCCATACTCCTTCAAAATAAAAACCTGAAACGGAAAGCATCTTGCCAGTTTCATCTATAAAAATAGGTGGCTGAAACGGTGTAATTCCTGAAGATGTTCCGGTACGTGGTTGTCCAAATAAATAGCGTTTACGCAAAAGCTGTTTCTTTAAATCTGTATCGGTTTGCAGAAAAATACTCAAGCCATCTGCAATCTCAAGCTTATAAATTTTATAACCCGAATCTGAATAAAGATGCAAAACACTATCTTCTGTTACAGGTGATGCAACATAAAAACTTTTCTTACTTGCACCGTTCGTGATTGTGGCTTTGTGCAAAATCTTCATATCAAATCCATCTTTTTGCAAACGGTAATTAACCAGACTGCGGAGAAAAAACATACTGCTTCCTTCGTATACCTGCATCCGTCTCTTCTTCCATACAGCTATTTGCTTTTCACTCCCCTGCATTTCTTCGTAATAAGAATAACCATAGAACCTTGATTCGCTGTTATATAAGTTAAAGTGAAAATGCAGCAAATCAAAAGATACCCGATAACCGAGTTCAGGATTTTCAACAATTAATATTGTATCCGTGTAAGCAACAATTTCGCCTTCTTTGCTGCCTGATGCAAATTGCACATGACCGATGTTGATGATTTTACATTGTTCAGCTGCATAAGTTACTCCCAGAAATTTTTTCTTAAATTCTTCCAGGTATTCCATGCGGTTTGCTTTTGTTAAAATCAAAAGCTCTTTGATCTCCTTCACGTTTTTTACCATGAAAAAAGTAACAGGCATATTTGATGACATAAGATCAACAGTAAGCAACTGCTTTTCAAATTCAACAAACGATACCACAACATTATAACGACCTGGAATAAATGGTCCAAGTGTAAACTCGCCTTTAGCATTGGTTACTGTACCTTTTGTAGAATTGTTGATATATACACTGGCACCTGCAAGTGGCAATCCTGTTTCAGCACTGATCACTTTCCCTGTAATAAATAAACTTTGGGCTTGCAGCTGTGAAGACTGTAATAGAAGAAGAAAAAAAATCAGCCGGAGAAAAACAGGCATTGTTTATAGATATTACCAAACTTACATATTTATTTGCGTAATATCAGATCAATTATAGAAGAGATTTTTCAGCAAAGATTTCAACCATTCTTCACATCATCTAAGCCAAACTCCTGCAGAGAAACAAGTACATTCTCTGCATCATTTTCTGAATACGCTGCAATAAGACGTTGCTTTATTTCATTACTGAGATGCTTTTTACCATTGTTCACCCTGATAATCACTTCAAACATTTGTTCAGGTCTTATGGTTTTTGTTACATATCCCCATGCACCCAGCTTAAGAATAAGTACCACATCATCCGGGTTATCGAGTGAACTTAATATGATCACTTTTGAATTGACATCAATTTTGTTTAAGCGACTGATAAATTCAAACCCACTCATGTTTGCCATAACAAGATCAAGCAAAATAACCTGCGGCTGCAATTGCTGGGCAAGTTTTAAAGCTTCCTCGCCATTTCCGCAATTGGCAACAACAGTAAATCTTGGATCAAGGTCTAATATAAAATTCCAGGTATCCCTGATTAATTTGTGATCGTCTAAAATAAGAATGCTGACTTTGTTTAATGAAGCTTCCATTTGGGTAATGCAGAATAACAGAATTAATTCTAATTCTGACTGATGATAAGGTTTTGAGATATATTAATAAAAAACTCCTTCAGGTGAAGGAGTTTTTCTGATTATATGTTGAACGATTTTTATTTCGTGTCGGTTAAACCTGCACAGGTATAATCGAGATTCAATCGAGCGATGTTTGTAATCGAAATTTCTTTTGGACAAACAGCTTCACATGCACCAGTGTTTGTACATGCACCAAAGCCTTCTTTATCCATTTGTGCCACCATGTTCATCACCCTTGTTTTACGTTCGGGCTGACCTTGAGGTAACTGGTTTAAGTGTGCTGCTTTTGCACTCACAAACAACATTGCTGATGAGTTTTTACATGCTGCAACGCAGGCACCGCAACCAATACAGGCTGCTGCTGCAAATGCTGCATCAGCTTTTGCTTTTTCAATAGGCAGAGCGTTGGCATCAACTGCATTACCTGTGTTTACACTGATGTAACCACCGGCTTGTATAATACGGTCAAACGCTGTACGGTCAACCATTAAATCTTTAATAATGGGGAATGCATTTGCTCTCCAAGGTTCAACCACAATGGTTTCGCCTTCGTTGAAAGCACGCATGTGTAACTGGCAGGTAGTGTTGGCTTCCCATGGTCCGTGCGGACGACCATTGATATACATACTGCACATACCGCAAATACCTTCACGGCAATCATGATCAAAAGCAATAGGATCTTTATCTTCTGCAATAAGTTCCTCATTCAGCACATCAAACATTTCAAGAAAACTCATTTCCTGTGAAATATTTTTTACATCGTAGGTTTCAAAACCACCTTTGTCTGTGCTGTTTTTCTGACGCCAAACTTTGAGTTTAAGATTGATATTCTTATGTTCCATATTAACCTCTATCTCCTAAAGGAGATTTTTAAGTTTAAAATTATTTATAAAGAACCTTTTATTCAAACTGTTTGCCTTATTCCCCTTCAGGGGTTAGGGCATTACTTGTAACTTCTCTGACTTGGTTTCACCACTTCGTAATTCAACTCTTCTTTATGTAACTGCCAATCATGTTCACTCTTCATTTCCCATGCAGCAACATACATAAACTTATCATCATGACGTAAAGCTTCACCATCTTCTGTCTGGTGTTCTTCACGGAAGTGGCCACCACAGCTTTCTTCACGGTTTAATGCATCAATGCACATCAACTCGCCCAGTTCAATAAAGTCAGCCACACGGTTTGCTTTATCCAGTTCAGGGTTCATTTCGTTGATTTCGCCGGGGATTTTCACATCGCTCCAGAATTCATTTTTCAACTGCTGAATTTCTTTGATCGCCTGTTTCAATCCTTCTGCATTACGGGCCATACCACATTTTTCCCACATGATTTTACCCAAACGCTTATGAAAACTTTCAACAGTTTTTGTACCCTTAATGTTCATGAGCATGTGAATGCGGTCACGAACTTTGCTTTCTGTTTCTGCAAATGCAGGATGATCTGTTGGAATTGATTTCGTCCTGATTTCATCAGCCAGGTAGTTACCAATTGTATAAGGAATTACAAAGTAACCATCAGCCAAACCCTGCATCAATGCACTTGCACCCAAACGGTTTGCACCATGATCGCTGAAGTTTGCTTCACCCAGGCAATATAAACCGGGGATGGTTGTCATCAGTTCATAATCAACCCACAATCCACCCATTGTATAGTGTACAGCAGGATAGATACGCATCGGAACTTCGTATGGATTTTCGCCTGTGATTTTTTCATACATATCAAACAGGTTACCATACTTTTCTTTTACCACATCCTTACCCATTTGAGTAATGGTTTCTGCATCAGCTTCAATACCACGCTTACCTGCTTCAATTTTTCCATAACGCTGAATAGCTGCAGCAAAATCAAGATAAACAGCCTGCTTACTTGTACCTACACCATAACCGGCATCGCAACGTTCTTTTGCAGCACGGCTTGCCACGTCACGGGGAACGAGGTTACCAAATGCAGGATATCTCCTTTCGAGATAATAATCTCTTTCTTCTTCAGGAATGTCAATTGATTTGCGTGTATCGCCTTGTTTCTTCGGAACCCAGATGCGTCCATCGTTACGAAGTGATTCACTCATGAGTGTTAATTTACTCTGGTGATCGCCACTTACAGGAATACAGGTGGGGTGAATTTGTGTGAAGCAGGGATTTGCAAACAATGCTCCTTTTTTATGTGCTTTCCATGCAGCAGTAACGTTACTGCCCATGGCATTTGTTGAAAGATAAAATACGTTTCCGTATCCACCAGTACAAAGCAATACTGCATGACCGAAGTGACGTTCCAGTTCGCCTGTAACAAGGTTACGGGCAATAATACCACGTGCTTTGCCATCAATCATTACCACATCCAGCATTTCATGACGTGAATACTGAACGACATTACCCAATGCAATCTGGCGTTCCTGTGCCTGGTATGCACCTATTAATAACTGCTGACCTGTTTGACCTGCAGCATAGAATGTACGTTGTACCTGTGTACCACCAAATGAACGGTTGCTGAGCAAACCACCATATTCCCTTGCAAAAGGAACACCTTGTGCCACGCACTGATCAATAATGTTGGCGCTTACTTCGGCCAAACGATGAACGTTTCCTTCACGTGCACGGTAGTCGCCACCTTTAATGGTATCGTAAAATAAACGGTAGGTGCTGTCACCATCGTTCTGATAGTTTTTTGCAGCGTTAATACCACCCTGTGCAGCAATTGAGTGTGCACGGCGTGGACTATCCTGGAAACAGAAAGTTTTTACTTTATATCCCAGTTCGCCCAAAGCAGCAGCAGCTGAAGCACCGGCAAGACCTGTACCAACTACAATAATTTCAAGACTGCGTTTGTTTGCAGGGTTAACAAGCTTACAGGTTGATTTATACTTTGTCCATTTGGAATCTAAGGCACCAGCAGGAATTTTAGCATCTATCATTTTATTCTATTAAGAATTAAAAATTTTTATAACAGTGATTTCGGTTCAATCAGTGAAGGATTTTAATTAATCCAGCCAAAGTGAAAACTCAAAGGCATTAAAGCAAACATTAAGGGAACAATGATTGCAAATGCATAACCAAGTGTACTAACAACTGCAATCCATTTTGGATTACTTAAGCCAAATGTTCTGCATGCACTTTGTACGCCATGTGCCAGGTGGTAACCTAACGCAGCACAGCCAAGTACATATACCAGGATGGTTACAATTACCTGCCAGCTGTCGCCAATGAATGTATCTTTCATCTTTGTGTATAAATCAATTTCCCCTTCCAGACCGATAAAGCCTTGTGCCGAACGGTTAGGAATCCAGAAATGAGCTAAGTGCAACACCAGAAAGATTAAGATTAAAACGCCCAGCAAACCCATGCTGCGGCTGTACCATTTACTTCCTTTGTTTCCGAAAGTAACATCGTACTTAATTGCACGTTTGCTGCGGTTTGAAAGTTCAACCATAAGTCCCTGGATAATGTGCAGTATTAAACCTGCAAACAATCCAACTTCTAATAAACGGGGAACCCAGTTAGCACCCATGAAATGTGCGCCTTTATTAAACATTTCACCGTTATCATTTGCCCAGATACAGGCATTTAAGCCAACATGTACAATTAAAAACAGAACGAGAAACAAACCGGTAAAACCCATCACCAATTTCTTTCCTACGGAAGATGTAAACATTTGTTTAAACGTCATAACGAATATTTTTGTGAGAGCCGGTGCAAATTTAAGGTTTGAAGCAACAAAAAGTTCATTCCGTTTAAATCTTAAAAACGAACACTGCTATGAAATGCAGAGATGTCGACAATTTCTGAATGAACAATGACGAGAATCAGTTTGATTAAAATCTTATACCCAATGTTAAACCACCCCTGATACCGGCCCATGGCCCGTCAACAATAAGCTTCACACTGTTAGCTGTTACTTCATTACTTACATTTCCAACAGGTAAACTGATATCATCAAGTGTTTGTTTAATATCATTTTGTTCAGCAGTTGATAAAGGAGCTGATGGTATTCCGTTTAATGTACCTTTTCCACTGCCATAATGTGCACCAAGTATCCACCAGTCAAGTGAAACATATTTTCCAAGATTCCATTGTGCACCAATCATCAGTCCGGCAGCATTTGTTTTGATATTACCCATCAGGTTCAATGTTTTTGATGGTCCTGTACCTGATGAATATTCAACCGGTACATTATCTGCACTAAATGATGCATAACGGTAATAAGGAGCAAAATAAAAACCTCTGCCATAACCTTTGCGGCCGGTATAGAATCGTATTTCAGGTGTGATGGCTGTATTTTTCAAACGCAGGTTATCAATCATGTTGATGGTGTTGGGATCAGTTGCATCAGCTGCATTTTTAATGGCGCTGCTGAATGGTATCCCGGTTGAAGGCATGGTACGGAAGCCTAATGCTAATGAAATATGTTTTGTAACTACACGCTCGTACTGAAACGAATAATTTTTAAGCCCTGCACTGAAGAGATTAAATTTTACAATATTCATTCCGGGTTTACTGCTGTTTTTAGCAGGCTTGCTTTTGCCGGTTGAGTTTCCTGAAGCTGCATCAAGCGTGTTTTGGGCATACAATGTGGAAGTGCTGAAAGCAATAAGCAGAACAAGGATAGATTTTCTGTTAAGCATAATGAAAAAGTTTTGGGTTAATGATAGCAGGGTAAAATTCGTTAAAAAAAACGATTCGTTTTGTCGTTGTAAAACTTCTTTTGAAACAAATTACACATCAAGACGTTTGCTCAACTCCATATCAATTTTTTTAAACAAGTGATATGGTTTATAAACTCTCCAGTTGTCAATATCCATCAGCTCAAGATAGCGGTTCAGCTTCAGCTTCTTAAAATCGTATTGTGTTTGTTCGGGCATGTTAACAATAACTGTCCAGCCATTTTCATCGGCACAGTTTTCATACCACTCTTCGTAATAGTCTCTTGTGCTTCCATGAAAGTTCAGCACATTTTCTGCAATAAAGATGAATTTGTAAATTCCTTCACCCATCAGTTTTTCCACCACTTCCCTCTTCAGTTCCATTACATCATTTTCAATGGCATCATTCCATTCGCCAATCATTTCAATAATGGCGTAACGTTCAATATAATCTGCTATGAGAATTTTTAAGTAAAGTGTACGGCTGCCAAACTCATCCCATTGCGGATGGATATAATAATTGTAAACAGTTTGAGAAAATTCAAACTCTGAATACTGCCTGCCAAAAAAAGGAGAACGCTCATCTTCTTCACTCGTGTAAATGTGGCGCCAGTTATAAAATGGTTCAATATCATGCATAGCTACAAAACATCCTCATTGAGGAGCTGCAAAGTTCCAATCATCTGAAATGAAAAAGAAATTTTTTTCTAATTACTTATTTCATCATTAAAAAAACCAATGTGCGAAAGCACCAGTACAGGGTTCATGTAATTGAGCAATGTTGACCTGATGAGATTGGACAGATCACTGCTTTTCATGCAATAAGCCTGGTTGGTTAATGAAAGTTTGAAGGAGTTGATTTTGTAATGAGCCAGTTTCGCCATCTGAACAATGTGTTCTTCGCCAATCCTGAACTGCTCAGCTATATGCGACTGATCATCGAATTGAGATTGTTTCATGATAAAGGTTTTACAGATGTTGGACAATATTATAACGCTCCCCACGCCATAAAATTGCCTGCATGTATTTGAATTGGTTATTGCTGTTGCTGTTGCTGCTGGGCGGCTTCCTCTGCCAGGCGTACTGCTTCCTTATCTGATTCGGTAATGAATACCTGCACATCATTGAGCTCTTCAAACACATGCCCGTCTTCATACCCAACTGAAACATAAACAGAAAGTGTTTGTTTTGCTAACCCCTTGAATGTTCCTTTCAATGGAGTGCAATCATCGAAATTACGGCCAACAGCCAGCTTTACATGGTGAGTTGTAGCCCAAACATTATTTGTTGGGTCAAGACCCATCCAGCCAAGCTCAGGAACCCATACTTCCACCCATGCATGCGTAGCACCTTCGCCACGCATTCCGTTTTTGTTCGGACAAATATATCCACTCACATACCTTGAAGGAATACCAATGGTTCTTAACAGCTGCAACAGCACATGCGCAAAGTCCTGGCACACACCACTGCGGTGTTCAAGAATTTCATCAACAGTTGTTTCAATGGTTGTAATGCCTTTAATGTATTTGAACTCCTTGTAAATGTAACCGGAACATGCTTCCGAAATTTCCATTACAGTTTTATCATCAATCTTAAGTGAGCTGATGATTTGTTTGATTGCTTTTGCTGATTTTATTTCATCAGGTCGTGTAAGTTCAAGCAAGTGAAAATCGTCTGCAACTTTTTGCCTTACCTGTTCCATTGTTGCAGATGTTAAATTGATTTTTTCTTCGCCCAACGTACGCACCACCACCCTGCTGTCGATCACAAATACAGCATGAGATTCAAGTAAACTGAAATCGGCACATCGGTTTCCCCAGTAATCAAGAAAGAAAAACAGCTCAGGGTCGGATGAAATTTTTACATCATGTTGTAAAATTTCCTGCTGTTCAGATGCCACCGGGTAAATGCGTATCTGGTTAACGCTTTCTTTTACCGGTCGGTTATATAGATATTTTGTTACGTGATGTATTTTAAAAACGGGCATGGTTGGTATCTGCTATGCGTAAGAGAAAAATTGTTGTCCTAATACATGCGAAAATTTCAGCATGTCCTGCTTTGATTCCTGCAGAAAGTATTGCAAGGTAACCTGTTTAATGGAGGTTTCATCTGCATATTTTACACGGCTGTGAATACGTCCGAATTCTCTCAGCATCATTTGTTTCTGAGGCGGATCGTTTTCATCAAGCACATTCATCAGATATTTTTCCATTCGTTCAAGTGAATAAACTACCGAACGGGGAAAATATTGATTGAATACCGCCTGGTGTAATACATTACTGTTTGTAGCATTACTGCTGTAGTATTTCATGTGCAGTTCATACCCCGATAACGACAATAAAAGATTACGCCAGAATAAAATATCTTTTTCATCATCAAGGTCGAAGTTTATCTGTTGAAATTGTTTAAATGTAATATCAGATGTTAAAACTCCTCTTTCAATATAACGGCCGATGTTCATAAAATCCCATCCCATACCTCTTGGCATAGTTGTATCAGTTACACCTACATAAGTTAAACATTGCTTCAGCAAATTGCCAATTGTTGGCAATGCATCAGCACCAGAAAGTTTTTTTTCAAGACCCGGATGATTCACTGTGTGGTAAAGCTGGTTTACTTCTTCCCACACTTCTTTGGTGATATGATCCTGCATTCCTCTTGCATTCTCTCTTGCCTTGTTAATAAGGCTGCGGAGTGAATTATGGTTATTGCGGTTTATAACAAGATATTTCAGTGTATCAGTGCTGGAATACTCTATCTGGTTTATTTCTTCTGCACTTAAGTTTCCGAATAATTCCAATACCGGTTTCCATGAATGTACTCCGTATGGTCCTTTATCAAGTGAAAGAACATAATTGGTAAGCAATACCCTTAACAGTCCTTCGGCCCGCTCTATATAACGGTTCATCCAAAACATTGAATCAGCTACTCTGCTCAGCATTTGTTATACTATTTTTTGAATGATTGAATTTGATTTACCTCCTTATCATCTTTCTGTACTCCGCCCGACGAGGTCTTCCGACGGCTACATCTTACATCGAACAAACATTAATCGATCACCCATGTGTCTTTACTTCCTCCACCTTGCGATGAGTTAACAACAAGTGATCCCTCCTTCAGTGCAACCCGTGTTAATCCACCGGGAACAATCTGCACACCATCAGGGCCGCACAATGCATACGGACGAAGATCAACATGTCTTGGCTTTAACTGATCATCAATAAAACAGGGAACTGTTGATAATTTGATGATTGGCTGTGCAATAAATTCACGTGGTGTTTTTTCGATTGCATGTTTAAACTTACTGATCTCCTCATCGCTTGCTGTATTTCCCATCAGCATACCGTAACCACCACTCTGGTTTGTACGTTTCACCACCATTTTATGCATATTCTCAAATACATATTTACGTTCATCTTCATTACTCATCTGGTAAGTAGGAACATTGGGTAAGATGGGTTCTTCATTCAAATAGTATTTAATCATTGCAGGCACATAAGCATACACAGCTTTATCATCTGCAACACCATTACCAACTGCATTTGCCAACGCAACAGTTCCTTTCCTGTATGCACCAATAATACCCGGTATTCCAAGAATACTATCCGGCCTGAATAATAAAGGATCCATAAACTCATCATCAATCCTCCGGTAAATCACATCAACCTGCTGCAAACCTGCAGTGGTTTTCATATATACTTTGTGATTATCGATCAGCAAATCTCTTCCTTCAACCAGTTCAATACCCATTTGCCGTGCAAGGAATGTATGTTCGTAATACGCCGAGTTGTAAACACCCGGTGTAAGTAATACAACGGTTGGATTAGAAACGGGCCTTGGTGACAATGCTCTCAAATTATTATGCAGCAATAAAGGATAGTTGTGCACCATACGCACATTGGCTTGCGATAACAGATCAGGAAACAAGCGCTTGGTTACTTCCCTGTTCTCCAGCATGTACGAAACACCGGATGGTGTACGCAGGTTATCTTCAAGAATATAAAACGTTCCATCTTCTCCCCTGATTAAATCAATCCCTGAAATGTGTACATAAATATCATGCGGTACATTAATGCCTGCAATTTCACGGAGGTAATGCGGGCAGGATGCAATCAGTTCAGCAGGAATGATTTTGTCTTTCAGAATCTGCTGTTCATGATAAATGTCTTTGAGAAATAAATTCAACGCCTTTAACCTTTGCTGAATTCCTTTTTCAATGTGAGCCCATTCTGCTGCTGTAATAATTCTTGGCAAAATGTCGAATGGAAAAATGCGTTCAATACCCGCATCATCGCTGTACACAGTAAAAGTGATGCCCTGGTTCATGAATAATTCACCAGCAAGCTTGTGTTTGAGCTGAAGATCATCAATACTGTGATTACGGATTGTTTCAACCAGCTTTTGATAGGGCAGCCTGATCTGCCTGTCGAACTGCATTTCGTCAAATAATGCAGTGCCGGTCTGATAGTTTTGTATCAGAAATTCGCTGTCCATAGTTGATTTTAAGTGTTATAAAAAAAGAGTTGATGGCGTACTTTTTGTACGGCAAACAACTCTCCGCTCAATTTAGCGAAAAAGAACATGCTGATGAAAAAATCAGCTGTTGATTTTCAAAAAATCTTTTAACTGCTGGTAAGATGCATCAATAAGAGATGATTTCTTTGGCAGATCAATAATATCCTTCACGGCTTCAGGTAACGGTACTGTTTGATGTATTACAGGTTCAACCACATCGTAAAACTTAACCGGGTGTGCAGTTTCAAGAAAGATTCCTTTTAACCCGGAGTGTTTCTGCAAATAGTTTTCCAATGCAAGAAAGCCCACTGCACCATGCGGATCAAGTGTGTAACCATATTCATCAAATACACGCTTCATGGTTGCTTTTGTTTCTTCATCTGTAATACTTACGCTGCTGAATTTTTCTTTCAGCTGCGGAAACTGGTTGTGAAACAGTTCCAGTATACGGACGAAATTGCTGGGATTACCCACATCCATTGCGTTGGATATTGTTGCGACTGCTTTTTTGGGTGCATAGTTCTGCGATTGCATAAACTGCGGCACCACATCATTAGCATTGCAGGCGGCAATAAAATGTTCAACAGGTAAGCCGCTGGTATGTGCCAGCACACCTGCGCAGATATTTCCAAAGTTGCCGCTGGGCACACAAACAACTGGCGGCTGTTCTTTTTGTTTCCACTGCTTGTAAGCAAAGAAATAATAGAACTGCTGCGGCAGCCATCTTGCCACGTTAATTGAATTGGCTGAAGTAAGAAATAACTGCTTGTTGAGTTCTTCATCAGCAAAAGCCTGTTTCACCATTTGCTGGCAATCATCAAATGTTCCTTTAACTTCTAACGCATGAATATTTTTTCCAAGAGTTGTTAATTGTTTTTCCTGCACGCTGCTTACTTTACCGCTGGGATAAAGAATCACCACTTCCACTCCTTCCACATCATAAAAACCATTGGCAACAGCACCACCTGTATCACCACTTGTTGCAACAAGCACCGTTACTTTTTTATCCGCACCTTTTACAAACTGTCCGAGGCAACGGCTCATAAATCTTGCGCCTACATCTTTAAACGCAAGTGTGGGGCCATGAAATAATTCCAGCGAATAAATTGAATCAGTTACTTTTTCCAGCGGTATAGGAAAGTTCACTGTTTCTGAAACAATGCGGAACAGTTCTTCATCGGTCATTTCATTTCCGATGTATGGCTTAATCACACGAAATGCAATTTCTTCGTTGCTGATTGATTCAATATTGGCAATAAGATCTTGATCAACCTGCGGAATTGTTTCAGGAAAATACAATCCTTTATCAGGAGCCTGCCCCAATATCGTTGCTTCTTTAAATGAAGTAATGGGCGATTGCTTATTTAGACTGTAGTATTTCAATTTGAAAATTTGATGATTTGAAAATTTGAAAATGGGAAAACATCGTACTTCTTATATCGTACATTGTACATCATTTCACCACTTCCACCCCTTTCTTATTAATCGAGGTTACATACGTACGATAATCAATTCCAAGTTTTGTAAACACACCCTGCATAATCTGCTCTACATTTTTGGCAATGGTTTCATCTGTGCTCAGCATGAAAATAGAAGGACCGCTTCCTGAAATTCCACCACCCAATGCACCAGCTTCTTTGCTCTTCTGTTTTATTTCATCAAAACCCGGAATTAAAATACTGCGTACAGGCTCAATGATCACATCTTCCAGGCTTCTTCCAATTAAATCGGTATCGCCTTTTTCAAAACCTGCAACAAGTCCTGCAATATTTCCCCATTGTTTGATGGCATTTTTCAGCAATACTTCTTTGCGCAGAATCTGTCGTGCATCGCTGGTCTTTACTTCAATCTGAGGATGCACCACTGTTACAAACAAAGAAGGTGAATTGAGCTGCACAATATCCAGCGGGTGAATGGAACGGATCAGCGTAACACCACCTGTAATACATGGTGTAATATTATCTGCATGCTTTACACCACTGGCAAGCTTTTCGCCATTCATGGCAAACTGCACAAGATCATCGGTTGAAAAAATATTTCCCAGCAAATGATTGGCAGCAACAGCAGCACCTGCAGCACTGGCAGCACTTGAGCCCAAACCACTTCCCGGCTTAATATGTTTTTCAATCTCCACTTCAAAACCAAACTTCTGTTCCATTTTTTCCATGATGGCTAACAGCACAACTCCTGCTACATTCCGTTCAGGTTCTGTTGGAAGATTATAAGCATCTTTATTGATAATAATCACCTTCGGTTCATCAATCAGCTTCAGCTTCATGATATCGTATGGTTCATCTAATGCCATTCCAAGAATATCAAAACCACAAACAAGGTTGGCAACTGTTGCCGGACATTTAACGACTACTTCTTTCATGTGTTTATTTTTGTGCTGCTCTTAAAATATCTGCAAATACACCACTGGCTGTTACTTCAGCACCTGCGCCGGCACCTTTCACCACCATTGGCTGTTCTTTATAACGATCGGTATAGAATAACACCACGTTGTCTTTACCATACAAATGATACAGATCGTGCTGCGGTGGAATATGCTGTAATCCCACACTGGCCTTTCCGTCATTAAAACTTGCAACAAACTTCAGCTTGCAGTTTTCAGCATTTGCTTTATCAAAAATGGCTTTGAAATGCGGTTCTTCTTTTTTCATGGCTTCATAAAAATCAGCCACACTTCCTTTCATACAGCTTTCAGGTAAAAAGCCGTTGCAGGCAATATCATCCATTTCCATCTGCACACCAGCTTCACGTGCAAGAATCAGAATCTTGCGCATTACATCAGTACCGCTTAAATCAAGACGAGGATCAGGTTCAGTATAACCTTCATCCTGCGCCTGTTTCACCACTTCAGCAAATGGTTTGCTGCCATCGTAGTTGTTAAACACAAAATTCAATGTACCGCTAAGCACTGCTTCCATACGGTGAACGCTGTCGCCGCTGCGCATTAAATCGTTGAGCGTACCAATAATGGGCAAGCCTGCACCAACATTGGTTTCAAACAAAAACGGCGCATTAAATTCAGTTGAAAGATGTTTCAGTTTTTTATAGTTGCTGAATTTGGATGATGCTGCCACTTTATTACATGCAACAACAGCAATACTTTTTTCAAGCAGCAATGCATATACATCAGCAATGGCAGCATTGGCAGTAACATCTACAAAAACAGAGTTCCGTAAATTTTTATCAATGGCCGATTGTACAAAACGCTGCAGGTTAGCTTCAGCACCATTCTGCAATAGTTCTTCCCATTTGCTTAAATCAACACCGCTTTCATCAATAATCATTTTGCGGCTGTTGCTTAAGCCGGCAATATTTACCTGCAGGCGCAGGTGCTGCTCAAGAAACGATTGCTGCTTCTTTAACTGATCCAGCAAACGCTTGCCCACATTACCGGTACCAACAATATACAGGTTCACCTGCTTGCGGGTTGTTTCAAAAAATTCTTCGTGCAATACGTTTACTGCTTTGCGCACATCGGCAGTAGCAACCACGGCAGAAATGTTCCGTTCGGTTGATCCCTGTGCAATAGCACGTATGTTTACACCATTGCGGCCAAGTGCCGAGAACATCCGTCCGCTGATGCCGGTGTGGTGACGCATCTGGTCGCCCACCAGCGCCACAATCGACAAATCTTTTTCAATCTGCAGCGGGTTTACTTTATCAGTTACAATTTCATAATCAAATGCTTTATCCACCACTTCTTTTGCCCTTGCAGCATTCGCCACATCCACACCCACACAAATAGAATGTTCAGACGAACCTTGTGTAATGAGGATGACATTGATCTGTGCATTGGCCAGCGCAGCAAACAACCTGCTGCTGAAACCCGGAATACCAATCATACCACTACCCTCCAGGCTTAACAAAGCCAGTGAGTTGATGCTTGAAATACCGGTAATAATGTTTTCAGGAGCGGGCTTATGTTCAATCACCGTTCCATGATCGTTTGGCGCAAATGTATTCTTGATCCACACCGGGATGTTTTTATTTAACACCGGCTGTATGGTTGGCGGGTAAATTACTTTGGCACCAAAGTGCGAAAGCTCCATGGCTTCCTGGTACGAAATGGAAGGAATGATTTTGGCATTGGCCACCCAGCGTGGATCAGCCGTCATCATACCACTTACATCAGTCCAAATTTCAAGCGAAGATGCATCAACAGCTGCTGCAATAATCGCAGCAGTGTAGTCCGATCCTCCACGGCCAAGTGTTGTGGTAACGCCGGCTGCATCGCTGGCAATAAAACCCGGAACAACCACTAATTTTTCTGCTTTGTTTTTTATAAATGCATTCACCAGTTCATTGGTTACTGCAAAATCAACAGCTGCATTGCTGTAATTAGAGTTGGTACGTATCAGTTCCCTTGCATCTTTCCAAACAGAAGCTGTTCCGTTTGAACTAAAGGCGGCATTAATAATGGTGGATGATAACAACTCACCATAACTCACCAGTTTATCTTTTGTACGCAGCGATGATTCGCCCAGTAAAAAAATACCATTGCAGATGTCTTCAATTTCGTTGCAGTATTTTTTAACCATGCTCAGCACACTGCTCTGGTTTTGTACAGGTATCAGCTGCTTTACCGTTTGCAGGTGACGGGTTTCAATTTCCTTCAGCACATCTTTGTACGTTTCGTCCGTTGCCGAAGCCTTAGTACCACAGTTCAGCAACAGATCGGTAGTGCCGCTCATTGCACTCACCACAAGAACTGCTTCCCCGTTGTTCAGTTTGTTTTTTACAATCTCAACAACCTGTTTCATTGCATCTGCACTTCCCATTGAAGTGCCACCAAATTTTAAAACCAGCATATAAAGTAAGATAAACGTTTAGTAAATAAAGAGAACCTTTTGTTTTGCAGCGTGTTGCCCAGGGGGTAATATGAGTATATACAATCCGCTTAGCGGATTGTTGTGGTTGTAGTTGTTGTGCCGGAGAGCACACTTAAAGAGTAATATGTAGGTACAACCTGTGTCATGAGGCTGTGAAGATAATCAGCAATGCCCATAGAACAAGCGTTAGCCGGGGAGAAATATTTTTTTGTGGTACCGGCTGCAGTGTTTCATGGCATCACCTGTTGCCACGCTCGGTTCATCGTTCCGCTTTCATGGCAGCTATTGTCTGAACCGGGATTTGGGTTGATTTTATGGATGAAGAATATGAATGTTTTTTATTACTCAATTGATATTACAACCTGACAATATAAGCATGCCACACTGATTAAAATCATTCTGTATTGTATTGGCTGAACATACATTTAATTCATGAAAAAGCTTTTACCTTTTGTTATCACCTTATTATTCCCGGTTATTCTATTTTGTCAGAATGCTGAAAAATGCGGAGGACCGGTGATTTCAATGGGAGTTGATCTGGCCAGTTCAACAACACTTACTGTTGGTTTTAAACGACCTCTCCGGCCAAAAGAGTTTTGGCATGATAAAAACAAAAAGGAATACGAAAATTCATTTGTTATTTATTACAAGCCGGTATTTACATTGGGAGATAATTCCCTGATGGGAAAAGGTATTGATACAGCAACAAAAAGATACGATCTGCAGCTAACTGCTGATAATGAGTATGCAAATGTTGATTTGATTAACCTGCTTCCCGGCACCACCTATGATGTTTGTGTTTATACACGTTGCGGTCAGAAACTGGCAGGCCCGTTGTGCAGCAGCAAAACCACTTCAACCATCGCTCCGTGCTTTATTAAACTAATCAGAAGCAACAACAGCAGTGCCGATTTTACATTCGAGTTTTATCCCAAAACGAGTATTCATCCTTCCAGAATTCTGATTGAATATGGTGAAGGAGATACCAACTGGCAATTAATGGAAGGACAAAGCCTGAGCGGTTTCAGTATAACAGGTTTAAAACCGGGTAAAACATATTTAATACGTGTACAGTTCGAGTATCCCAATAAAGTGCTGTCAATGCACAGTCCTGTACTTGCTTTTCATACAGGTGGATAAACTCATTTGTTTACTTCTGAGGCGTGTCTGGTGCAACCGACTCCCCTACTTGTCCAAGTATGCAGCAATTATAAAATTAGGTAACCTGGCGCAGGAATGAGGCCTCAGTTTTTGTGAGTTTGCTTCCTCCCGCATAGCAGGACAAGTTATGCCTTCAATTCAAACTGTGAGCATTACTAATTTCAGGCACAAGATAGCTACGCACATTTGCCAACTCACAAATCTTGCGCCAGCATTCTATGGGTTTATTCTGGCGCTATTGGGGGTAGTTTTTTTAGAGACCCACTGGTAAATCTTCATCATTTTCTGGAAATAATTTGCTCAACTCGTTGAGTTTTAAGTCGTCATTGTAAAAGTCTTTAGCCTTTTTGTTATAAACCACAATCTGTGAAACATCAATTAATAGCTTTTCAGAAATTTCAGCTTTTATTTCATCTTCATTCCCCAAACGATTTGGCTCAAAAATATTAACCACAAGTCTTTTATCTACATCATTTTCAAATCCGTGCTTTATTACATCATTTATATGCTCATCTAGAAAACCATAACCCGAACATATTACTAGCCGTGATTTTATACAGTGAATTCTAAATTCATAGAAATAAAACAAATATGGATCATAGGATTGCAATTTATTACTTATGCCAAAAATTATTGCTAGTTCGTCTGTCTCTATCTCCCCAATTATTTGCGTTAACTGCTCTGCCTTTTTCTTTTTCCAATCTACAGAACCGTGAAGTTTGTATAAGTAGTAATCGCTTTGTGTGTTTTCGTAGTCATAACGCTTAGAATTCCATTTATTGAATTCGTCAAATCCACATTCCAATTTTTCATCCTTCAAATTTTGTTCTACACATTTATCATAATTAAGTGTAAATATTTTAAGTGCATTCCCATCGTACTCCTTTTTAAAATCTATTAATTTTTTGAAATATGAAGAGTTTTCAATCCAGTTATTTGGCATCAGCCAATCACCACGTAAAGATTTAATAATTCTTTCTCTAAACCCAGAAACAAGATTTTTTGATTTTTCTTCTGAAATAAATGGCTGCAGGTCTTTTTCCCAACTACCAACAAATGGGTAAATGTCCAATTTTTTGTCTTTAATTGAAATAATGATATTTAATAAACTAACTAGACTTTCGATGTTAAAGTTAACTTCCGATACTGCGACACCTTTATGTATCTGCTTTTGATAATAAACACTTTTTAGATAATTGTAAAGTTCAGAAAACCTGAACCAGTCTTTGTTAGTGTTTAATTGATTTTGAATATCGGATATAATTTGGTTTGAATTCTTTATTCCAGCATCGCAACTTGTACCAGCACCTAATAAAATTAAAATTTCATCTTCTTTAAAGTTTCTCATAGGAACCAGGGTTTAAAATTATCAATGTGAATATTTTCAAAACCATACTCTTCAAATTTTGTAAGAAATTCGGAAATTTTTTGACAGTAATATACTGAAACAGGCAATTGTTTTGCTTTAAACCCCCTCCAATTTGCACCAGATAAGTTTATACAGTCTTGTAATAAATCGCTTCGGAAGTTTTTATTTTTTAGGTTCTCCAAATTATTTGAGTACCAAAAATTTATATAAATAGGGCTCCCTATAGGTTTTGTAAAAGCGGCGTTATTAAACTGTAACCCTTCAAACCAAACTAAATATTCATAGTCCGAAATTGAAACACAAGTACTTTCATATGGAACTAAAGAATTTTTGGCAAAGTCATATCCAAAATATTTGTGTTTATCATTGATGATAATTATGGAAATTGTAATACTACTTGAAACATTCCTAAATATTTTATCCCAAACCTTTTCCTTACTAATTCTATGTGGCGTATGAATAACAATATTTTTATTTCCTTCTTTAATTGATGTTTGAATTATTGAATTTAGCTTGGCGACAAGTTTATCATAATAGTTTTCTTCGTTTTCATCCTCGCTCAAAATTTGTATTTCTTTAAAGATTCCACTACTGTCAGTTAAAACAGAATATGTAAAATACTTCTCAATTTTTCTTGTATAAGTATGATTGTCGTTTTGTATATAGGTTTCCTTGTTTTTACTTCCAATTCCAATAATTAGGCAATCATTAATTGCAGGCTTTATTTTCCATGGTTTGCCACCAGATTTAGCAAATATTTGAAGCCCAATATTACTTAGTGAATATTTAAGAGAATATGAGTTATTTATCAAGTCTTTCGTAACAACTTGGCAAGCAATATTATTTGATGTGAAAATATGTTTGATTGTATAGTATAGCTTTTCATCTTCGCCACCTGTTTTTGAATTCGTTAAAATAATAGGCAATAGATTTATTTCGCTTGCTTTAATTTCTCTTACGATTTCTTCTAATATTTCCTTATTGATTATATCAACTTTTTTCCCAGTGATATTACTATTGTTAAATTTTATTCCAAATAAGCTCTCAATACCCGCAAATTGTTGAGGATAACTTTCGCCTTTTAATCCTTTGAGTAAGTCGATTGCAATATTTCTATCTGTTTCTTTGAATACGAAAATAAAATTAGTTTCTCTTAAAGGTTTTTGTAGTGGTTTATTGTTTTGAAGTCCGAAGTATGGTGATTTATTTTCTTTTTCGTTCTCGAATAAATAAGTTTTGGGATTTAATAAAAACGAATCCAATTCAAATGGTTTTTTTGAAATTGTAAAATTGGTCGTTGCAATAAATTGACTAAACTGATTGTAATACTTTCCCAAAAATGTTTTAATCTTTTCATATTTGAATATATAAAATTCTTTGTTTGATTTGCCAGTTTTGTCAAGTGTGCCAGAAAGCTGAAGTATGTTTTTATCAACAGGGCTCGAAATGTTTTTTTTATAATTTTCGTCAACAAAAAATTTATAATCAAATAGAATTCCAAACGAATCGCTCTTGGTTAAATAATAAGGCTCAATCCAAACAGTCTCAGTTCCTTCAGTATGTGTCTTTAAAACCAAATATATCCTGTTGTATTTCTCTCTCTTTGTGTTTAGCTTATCAGATACTTGAAACTGTTTGTTAAGTAAAAAAAAGAGATATTGCTTTGTAATATCTATATTAAAAGATTGCGAAATTGTTTTTTGAGTAAAGTCGGCAAAAGGCTCAAATTTTATTGCAACTTTCGTGGATTTTTCATCACTCTCATCAATTTTTATATTTCGGATATAAAAATTCTTTTTTTCGTCTTCCTCAATTAAATCTAATCGTTTCCAAAAAATATCAATATCAAATTTTTTTGGTGAGAGTTCAAGAAAGTTAAGCGATATGTTAGAATTTGTCATTTAATATTTCTTTGCGATTAGTAGGGCTTTTCATTAAAATTACATACAACTCATAAATATACACAACTAACACATAACAATTAAACAATATACTAACTGATCATTTTTCACCCATACCTCCCATCCACAACCGAAGCAGGCATAAACTCCGGCCGCATATCTGTATTCCCATTCTGCAAACGGTAAAGTATCTGCACAGCAGTAATCAGCAACACACCCTTTTCTGCTGCCACATTAAATTCAATGTCCTGTGCTGCAACAGGCGTGTTGTTATACGGCAGCAGCAATTGCTTTGTTTCACTCCCTGCTGCCTGAGCGTTGAGTAAATGACAGGCAGCTACGGTAATGGTCAGCTGTACCATGGTTGTATGTGCCGGTGCAGCAATAGTTGCTGTGGGTATAAAAGCAGGTAATTGCACAAGTGTTTGCCCAGCCACAGGGTTACTAACGGTAAACGGCAGCCTGCAACGCTCCGCCACTGATGTTTCTTTATTAAACGGGAAACCGGTCACAAAAGGGATCTGTTGTTGCGGCGCAAGGGTTTCTGTATTGTTCAGCGCAAGCCAACGGGCTGCTGCACCCGAAAAACGCAACTGCATGTTACGGTCGGCAGGATTAAACAGTACGGGCTGTAATAACCAGCGCAGGGTTTTACATGCCGATGAGGCAATACCAAAATTGTGGCTGCGGATTTTTGTTGCAGCCGTTTGCCTTACTTTATCGGGCACGGTGCGTACAACCTGTTTACCGTTTCGGGTGTAAAAAACGAGGTTTTCAATTTTGCCATTGAAGCTGGGTCCATTGTAGGTAGCCATAGTTACTGTGTTTTAACGTTCAGGTTAAGGTATATTTCACCCGATTCATTCCCCTGTTTTCTCCGGTATCAGTGCGTTGGTTAACGCACCGGTAACGCAGGGATAACGCACTGATGATGGATTTATAACGGATGAAACAGTGTTTTGGTATAAAAAAGGGCTATAAATGGAATGGGGAAAAATGGAAAAAGAGAAATAAAGAATAAGCATTTTTTTCTCAACAGCAACAAAATAGAAACACAGATAAGAAAACAATCAAGCCTGCAAAAACAAATCAGTGCAAATCCGTTACATCTGTTTCATCTGTGTTTCTATCACAGTTGTTCTTTTCTCACAACGTATCCAACGCCTTTTTCACTGTTCCGTATTTAAGCAGCAGGTCTTTTGCTTTTTCGTAATCGGTAAGGCCGCTGCGCAGCATCAGCATTTTTACACCACGGTCAACCAGTTTTTCGTTGCTGAGCTGCATGTTCACCATGCGGTTATCTTCCACCCTGCCCAGTTGTATCATTACAGATGTGGAGATCATGTTGAGCACTAATTTTTGTGCAGTGCCGCTTTTCATCCTGGTGCTGCCGGTTACAAACTCGGGCCCCACCACCACTTCAATAGGAAAATCGGCGGCAGCGCTTACGGGTGAGTTGGGGTTGCAGCTGATGCTGCCTGTAACAATATTATTGAGCCTGCATTGCTGCAGTGCGGCAATTACATAAGGCGTGGTGCCGCTGGCGGCAATACCTATCACCACATCTTTATCGCTTACGTTGTATGCCTGCAGATCGTTCCAGCCATCTTCCCTGCTGTCTTCAGCAAACTCAACGGCCTGTGTAATGGCTTTTTCGCCACCGGCAATAATACCAATCACCAACCCATAAGGCACACCGTATGTGGGCGGGCACTCGCTGGCATCCACAATACCCAGCCTTCCGCTGGTGCCTGCGCCAATGTAAAAGAGGCGGCCACCCATGAGCATTTTATCTACAATGGCTGTAACAAGCGGTTCAATTTGCGGAATGGCTTTGGCTACGGCCTGCGGCACCTGGCTGTCTTCCCGGTTAATGTTTTGCAGCAGTTCGGCCACACTCATTTTATCTAAATGACGGTAATTCGATTCCTGTTCTGTTATTCGTACAAACTGTTCGGTCATAATCTTTTTTAACTGTGATATTCAATTAATCCTTCCATGGGGTTCTTTAAAATTTTTCCAAGCTGCAGTTCATAAGTGCTGCACAGCTCACTTACCACATCCCGGAAAGCATAGGCCACTCCTCCTGTAAAATGGATGGGGTACAGCCAGCTTTCCCTGTACTTGTACAGGTGGTTAAAGAAAAACTCGTTGAGTGAATCTTCAATGATATTCTCAATCATGTAATGGCCACGGTTCTCTGTTAAGAACAGGGCAAACGAAGCCATGTAACGGTTGGGTAATGGCTGGCGGTACACGTTATCGAGTATTTCAAGCCGGTTGGTGTTGTATGTGGCGTTGAAACGTTCCATCAGGTCTTCATCAAAGGTATTGTAGAGAAAATGCTGAATAACTTTACGGCCAAGGAAGGCACCGCTGCCTTCATCGCCCAGCACATAACCAAGACCGGGACTGTTTTTAACAATGCGCTTGCCATTGAAATAACAGGAGTTGGAACCGGTACCTAAAATACAGGCCACACCTTTATCGTGGCCGCAAAGTGCTTTTGCCGCCCCCATTAAATCGGAATCGACAACTATTTTTTTAGCTGATGGAAAGACTTCTTTCAGGGCCAGCTTTACATGTTTTACGTTTTCGGGATTGCTGCAACCTGTGCCGTAAAAGAAAATCTGGCTCACCACTTCCTTCTTCAGCTTAGGTTTCAGCTCCTTTTGCAAGAGTTTGCTGATTTGTTCAGTGGTCATCAGGTACGGGCTGATGCCCTGGGTAAAAATGATTTTTTTCTTTTTTCCTTTCAGTAAGCACCACTCAGCTTTGGTGGCGCCGCTATCGGCTATTAATGTTATGGAGCTCATACCGCTATTAATTTTTCCTGTCCTTTGCTGTAAATTATTAAAACTAATGCAAAAGCGGTACGGCAATATGCTTTATTTTCAGCAATTTTGCAGCACTTTTTATACGAACGTTATTGCATGAATCAGAAGAAAGTACAAGTTTGGTTACCCGTTCTGTTATCTGTGGCCCTGATGATAGGAATGTTTTTTGGTTATAAACTGAAAGACAATATGGGCTCATATGGTCCCTCTTTTTTTGGAAAGGCTCACCGCACTTCCCTCCAGGAAATTCTTGAACTGGTGAAGCAGAAGTATGTTGATTCGGTAAATGTTGATTCACTTGGCTATAATGCCATACAGGATGTTATGAACCAGCTTGATCCGCATTCAGTGTATATTCCTGCCGGCGAATTACAGATCATTAATGAAGATATGCAGGGTAATTTCCAGGGTGTGGGAATTGAATTCGGGATGATTAATGATACGGCTTATGTATTAACTGTTTTGCCCAAAGGCCCTGCTGAAGCTGCAGGTATGCAGGCCGGCGATATTATCATCAGCGCCAACGATTCGCTTATTTCAGGCAAAAAAATGGATGAAAAGCGCATCCGTAAGTTTTTCCGTGGCCCAAAAGGATCGGAAGTGCATGTAAAACTGCTGCGCAATAAACAACCGAAAGAGATAACCATCCAGCGTGGCATCATCCCCATTAAAAGTGTGGATGCTGCGTATATGATTGAGCCGGGTGTTGGATTTATACGTCTCAATAAGTTTTCATCCACTACTTACGAGGAGTTCATGGAAAACCTTGAACGACTGCAGAAAGAAGGGATGAAAAAGCTGATTCTTGATTTGCGTGGAAATGGCGGCGGTATGCTGGATGATGCGGTGCAGATTGCAGATGAGTTTTTGGATGGCAACAAAGAAATTGTTTATACCGAAGGGAAATCTTCTCCCCGCCAGGATTATACAGCCCGCAGGCCGGGACTGTTTGAAACCGGCAAACTGATTCTGTTGATTGATGAAGGTTCTGCTTCAGCAAGTGAAGTGCTTGCAGGTGCATTGCAGGATTGGGACAGGGCCACTATTATGGGCCGTCGCTCCTTTGGCAAGGGTTTGGTGCAGGATCAGTATACATTAAGTGATGGCAGCGCCATCCGTTTAACTGTTTCACGCTATTATACACCGGTTGGAAGAAGTATTCAGAAACCGTACGTTCATGGCGATAATGCAAACTATAAGAATGAAGTGAGTGAGCGATTTGCAAAAGGTGAAATTTATCATGGCGATTCATCGGCTCATCATGGCAAGCAATACAAAACAAAAGGTGGTCGTGTGGTATACGGCGGTGGTGGTATTTCACCCGATATTTATATTCCGTTTGATTCTGTCGATATGATTCCGAAAGAAAAGAAAATGCAGTACAGGGATATTTTGTACGATGCTGCCTTTTTCTATTTTTTGAATAATAAGACTTTGCTGGAGAAAGTGAAAACACCAGAGGATTTACAGCAATTTACAAGTAATGACGTATCGGTATTTCCATTCTTAAAAACACTTGCAGCAAAAGACAGCCTGAATGTGGATCTTCTTTCATCTTACCAGCAGCAGATGCTGAAACAATATTTTACATCAATGGTTGGAAGACAACTCTGGAGAAGCGAAGGTTATATTAAAATGAAAAACCTGAACGACCCGCTTGTAAAGAAGGCATTGGAAGAAATGAAAAAGTGAAAGCTTGTTTCAATAATATAAAAGAAGGGTGCTCATGCAGCACCTTTTTTTATTCAGTAACTGTTAAGATGCGCTTACAGTTGATAGTTTCTCTGTCACAAATCATAACTTTACAGCTTCCAACTGAAATCTTGTTATGGATATTAAAAACAACATCTTAGAAACAATAGGCAACACTCCTCTTATACGTTTAAACAAAATAACCCGGAACTTTCCCTGCGAAGTAGTGGCAAAGGTTGATTATTTCAATCCCGGCAATTCAATCAAAGACCGTATGGCGGTTAAAATGGTTGAAGTTGCAGAGAAGGAAGGAAAGCTGAAACCCGGCGGTACTATTATTGAAGGCACCAGCGGTAATACAGGAATGGGTCTTGCACTTGCAGCAGTAGTGAAAGGTTATAAATGCATTTTTGTAACTACCGATAAACAATCGAAAGAAAAAGCCGACATATTAAAAGCAGTTGGTGCAGAGGTCATTGTTTGTCCAACCAACGTAATGCCCGAAGACCCGATGAGTTATTACAGTGTGGCTGCAAGACTTGCAAGGGAAATACCCAACTCGTACCACATGAACCAGTACGATAATCTTGCAAACAGGCTGGCGCATTATGAAACAACTGGTCCTGAAATCTGGAATCAGACCGATGGCAAAATCACTCATCTTGTATGTACTGCAGGCACAGGTGGTACAATTACCGGTGCTGCACAATACCTGAAAGAAAAAAATCCCAACATACAGGTTTGGGCGATTGATGTATATGGTTCATTACTTACAAAATATTTCCGCACAGGTGAAATTGATATGAATGAAGTACATCCTTACATCAGTGAAGGATTTGGAGAAGACTTTGTTCCGAAGAATTATGATATGAGTGTGATTGATTATTTTGAACAGGTAACTGATAAAGATGGTGCTGTTATGGCCCGCAGGCTTGCAAAAGAAGAAGGATTGTTTTGTGGTTACAGTGCAGGAAGTTGTTTGCAGGGATTAATGCAATTAAAAAACAAACTCAAGAAAGGCGACCTGGTGGTTTGCATTCTGCACGATCATGGAAGCCGTTATGTAGGTAAGATATATAATGACCAATGGATGATGGAACGTGGTTTTCTTGATGTTAAAACGTTTAAGGATATTGTTTCATCACGTGCACATAACAGGTTAATTACAGTTGATCCCACGCACACCGTTTCAGAAGCCGTTGAATTAATGAAGAAATACGATATTGAACAAATACCCGTGTTTAAAGATGGAGAACCTGTTGGGTCAATATCTGAAAACGGATTGTTTGGCAAAGTGTTTTCCAATGCTGAAATCAAAAATGCAACGATTAAAGATGTAATGGAGCCAGCCTTCCCTATTGTAACATTCGAAACACCCATTGAACGGTTAAGTACACTTATTACAAAAGAAAATGGCGCAGTATTAAGTAAAGATGAAGCTGGAATGTTCCGGATTGTAACCAAATACGATATCATTCAATCTTTAACCAAATAAAATTCTAAAATAGAGATATGTAAAAAGCCGCAACTGATGTGCGGCTTTTTACATTTTATAAGCCAAAAGACCTGTTTTAAGCTGAATTTAAGCCTGAAACAGGCCTATTATCGTAATACTTCCTGTTCAATACACGTAGATCTACGAATCATGGGGTAAATACCGATTATTCAAAAAAGAGAAATACTGCTCTTGTCTGGCTTTTGCATCCGTTCTATTTTTGTGTTGTCAATCGATCGAAATAGTTGCTGACTGCGAAACACTCCTAACAAATCCAAAGAAGAACCAATAACTAAAAAGAAATTAAAAATCGTTTAAATCCAAAAAACCTGTAAGAAAGCCAAAACCGTCGAAAAATCCATTATCTGACTGAATGAAAGAAACCAAAAACAATATCCAAGAAAAACTGAAGTAAAATCCATTATCTGACAAATGAAAAAAACCGAAACCAATTCCTAAAAAAAACCAAACAGAAAAATCCAAAAATCCTAACAAAGAAAAACCTATCCTAAATCCTGAAGAACCAAAAAAGAGAAGCCAACCGAAGCAGAATCTTCTGTGTAGGAAACCAAGAGACACAAAAAGGCTTTAAGAAAAGATCTGGATCCTATCAAAAACCGAATAAGCTTCGTATCCTTTGAAATCCAGGTCTTTTTTCTTTTTATTTAATCAACAGAAATAAAATTGAAAAAAGATATTCCGCTGAAACCGGAAAAACAGGTTCGTACTTATAAGAAGACTTTAAAAGACTCAGCCCCGAGAACCGCTGAAATTATTGGCCTGTCTGTTCTAAAAACAGACAGGCTTTTTTTATAGAATACCTCATCTGATGTTTATATAAAATTTACTGAAGATTTATCACTACAAATTAATTCAGTTACATAACTTCCACACACTTTTCTTACAGACTGCTATTATCTCATCCTATTAAAATCCTGTTATGTACCTTTATCTGGCAGCAAATTACTTTAGGATTTATATTTGAATTAATGATTACTCAAATCTTTAAATACAGAACATTACTATCTATATTGTTTTTTGTTTTTCTCTTCTTTACAACCTTCCATCTTTACTGCTACAATTTTGATGTAGATGGTATAGGTGCAATGATGGTAGCTAAGAGATTGGGAAATCATGATTGGCAGAGAAGCATTAATGGTATTTGGAGTCCGTTAAATTCCTGGATTGCAGCACTTTTGAATGGCTTCAGCAATAACCCTGTAATCATTTTTAAATTTATCAATGCAATTAGCAGTCTTTTCATTATTATACTATTTCATTTAATATCAAATCAACTAATAAAAGCAAATACACAAGCACAGGTGTTGTTTTTAACAGCTTTGTCGTTTGTGGTTCCTGTTAAATTGCTAAGCTATTCTCATTTGCAACTTTCCGGTGATGTTTTGCAACTGGTGTTTGTCCTGTTTTATTTTTATCTCATTTTCCGTTCAGATTTTTATAAAACACAAATAAATAGTATCCTGATTGGAATTGTTATTGCAGCAGCATCTTATTCTAAGGCATTTAACCTCCCATTTCTAAGCATAACTCATTTAGTTATTGTTCTTTTTTTTATTAAAAATGATCCGGACAGGAAAATAAAATCATACGTTAAGCCTTTGGTACTTACGTATATAACTTTAGCCGTACTGATAATTCCATGGATTTATATGATACACCTTAAATACGGTGTTTGGTCTTTCAGCACTGTTCAAAAATTTAACTATAATTGGCTTTTAAATGACCAAAGCTACACTGCATTAAAATCGAAAGATCTCTTAATGAAGCCCCCCTATCCTGATTCACCTACGGCATGGGAAGATCCATATCTATATTACAATTATTCAAAGTCCGGGCCTTTTGCTTCAACGCAAAATTTCTTTCATTTTTTTAAAAACATTTTACATAATGTTAAAGTGCTTATAAGTGCTTTAAATATCCTTTCATTTTTGAGCATCCCTATACTTCTGTATTCTCTTGTTAAATTCCTTTTGGGCAAAACAATTAATATCAAAATTTCCATTCTCATTTTTGCAACTCTGTTTTCTGCATTTGGTTACACATTAATACTTGTTGAAACAAGGTATATTTGGCTCGCCGGAATTCTTTTATTTATTGCTGGTTCTAAAATAGTCGTAGACTATCTTTCAATAAATCTGAAACCATCTGTATTTTATATATCAAGTTTCATCTTTTGCATAAGTTTTCTTCTAAACCCAGTTGATATACTGCAAGACACAAGAAACAAAGGCAAAGACCTTTATGAAACGAATATTTTTTTTCATTACAATAATATAAATGGAAATTTCACTGCAATCAATACTAATTCATCAGAAGGTTCGTGGTGCGACAATATTGCATTTATTTCAAACAATCATTATTATCCAATTACTCAACCTCGATATAAAGAATCTGATTTAATCAATTCCTGCAGGCAAAACAATATAAATTTTATACTGTATTTTTTCCATTCAGAAACAGAAAAGGAAATTTTTCAGCAAACCGAAACAGCAAAAGCAGCAAAAGAAATCATTGCGATTGCCGGAATAAATGCCTTCGTTTTAAGGTTTTGATTACTTTTCCCAGTCATTTTTAGAAAATTCGATGACTACACTACTGTCTTTCAAAAGATTGAGTTGTGCTCCAAAGTATTTATTCAATATAATTCGAAATGAATTAACTGGAGACAAGTTTTTGTATAAACACTCGTAATTTTTGTCAGGAAAGTATATTGCATTTAGATTCTGAAATACAAACTCTGCATTTTTACTTTGATGAAAATCTTTATACCCATGGTCGCCTTGTACAATAATTATAGTATTTTCTTTATTATTAGCCTTTATATATTTCACTAATTCTGTTATTTTCTGATTTGCAAATTTGAGTTGATCAACAAAAGCAGACTCAGTTCTTTTGCCTGAACTTTCAGAATCATAAGATATAAAAGGGCGTATACCTCCGTCCTGATTAAATACAAAAGGAATATGAGGTAACATAAAGTGAGCATAAACAAACTTTGAAGAATCATTTTTGGAGCAAACCGACTTTACTAATTGAGCTGAAAGTTCAATATCATCCCTTTTTTCTCTTGCCTGCTTCATGTAAGTATATCCCGCAATTTTTTTAAACAACTTCATCCGCATGTAATTCCAGGCAATATCTCTGTACAATCTTCCAGGAAATGTCTTGTAGAAATAATTCATATCTAACATATTCCCAAAAACCAGATTTCCTTGCCAATCTTTATTATTAAAGATTGACAATGGCTGAAACTGACGAATCGCATATTTCTCATTTTTAAGAATCCGTGTCAAGGAGTTATCCAAAACAGAACTTGTAGCCCTGAAATACATTTCAATTCCAGTTCCTTTTTTTATTTCCTTTTCTGAAACATAATCCATATTAAGCATGCTGCTGACAGAAAGAACGGTTAGATCATAATTACTTTTGGCTTCAGTAGCTACGTAAAATCCATTTTGCAGCAGGAATGTATCAAGATTCGTATTAGAAAAATGTAAATCTTCATTCAATGCCCTGGTTGAGGGCATTCCATCAAAAACCAAAAGGAATATATCAGGCTTAGCTGTATCAGGTACTGTGTTAGATTGGTTAACTGACTTTAGTACGTTAAAGCGGGAATCAATCAGCAAATTATCAGGCTCAGTATTTATGGTATTAATTAACGACCTGGAAATTTCAAAAAAAAACAGTACAAAAAACAACAAGTTCAGGAAGCTAAAAAGACGCTGAAAATTATTCTTACTTCGTTTTAAAAAATAAAGAAACAACCAAATTAAAAAAACTGAAGATGGAAGAACAAAATAATAACTTGAAAAGAAATGAATAGAAACAAAAGATTTCCATGTATCAAAAAAAGAACCAAAAAAGATCAAAAAGACAGAAACAAAAAAACTGAACAATATGGATTTTACATTTTCTCTAAACAATAAGCGGCCAATAAAATAAACAAAAAAAACCATGCCTGACAACCACATCAAGTTCCATACGATAAACTTTACAGGCATAAAACCAAAATAATCGTTATATCCATTAATAATAAAAAAAACAGGCAACAGAAAAATAAAATATGGAATTAATATCTTTTTTCTTTGCATTTTGAAACCGTTTTGTTTGGCCTGGTTCATAGTATTACTAACCTAATTTCGTAATATTGGCATAATTGGGATGAAAGCAAAAACAAACATAATCGTTTTTGCCGAAACCTGATCAGTGAGTCAACTTACAAGATTCCCTATATTTGTGCCCGATTCAGATCGATTATTCATCTTTTATAATATCTAAAAATGAGCAAATACAGAGCCGGCGTTCTTTTCGGAGAAGAATTAGAAGCGCTTTATAACGATGCTAAAGAAAACCAATTTGCGCTTCCTGCTGTTAACACAATAGGGCACAGTTCAATTAACGCAGTACTGGAAACAGCTGCCAAAGTAAATTCACCTGTAATTATCCAGTTCTCTAACGGTGGTGCACAATTCATTGCCGGAAAAGGAATGCCAAACGATAACCTGCAGGCAAATATCCAGGGCGCTATTTCAGGTGCTTTGCATATTCACACAGTTGCAAAATATTACGGCGTTCCCGTTGTGCTGCATACTGACCATGCTGCAAAAAAATGGTTACCCTGGATCAGTGCTTTAATTGATGCCGGTGAACAATTCAAAAAAGAAAAGGGACAACCCCTTTACAGTTCTCATATGCTTGACCTCAGTGAAGAACCAATTGAAGAAAACATTCACACTTCAGTTGAATTTTTCAAACGCATGGCTCCTTTGGGCATGTCAATTGAAATTGAACTGGGCGTAACAGGTGGTGAAGAAGATGGAGTTGACAATAGTGATGTTGACAACGACAAACTCTACACTCAACCTGAGCATGTTGCTTATGCTTATACTGAATTAGGCAAAGTAAGTAACCTGTTTACAATTGCAGCTGCTTTTGGTAACGTACATGGTGTGTACAAACCAGGTAACGTGCAGTTAAGACCAGAAATCTTAAATAACAGCCAGCTCTACATTGAAAAAGAATTAAAAACAGGTCCTAAGCCAGTTTACTTCGTATTCCATGGTGGTAGTGGTTCACCTCAAAATCAGATTCGTGAAGCCATCAACTATGGTGCAATCAAAATGAATCTTGATACAGATATGCAGTGGGCATTCTGGGAAGGTGTATTAAACAATTACAAAAAGAATGAAGCTTACCTGCAGGGTCAATTAGGTAATCCTCAGGGCGCTGACAGTCCAAATAAAAAATATTACGATCCAAGGGTTTGGTTACGTAAAGGAGAAGAAAGCTTCATCAAACGCCTTGAAATTGCATTTGATGACCTGAACTGTATTAACAGGAACGCTTAATTTTTTTACTCTTATATTGCTTCTAAATATACCCCAATGGCAAAACAAGAAGAGGATATTGAGAAAAACTTAACGGGCGAAGATCTTCCAACAGAAGAAACTCCAAGAACCTCCTGGTTTAAACGTGTTCAGAAAGGAATTCTGACCAAGACTTCTGAAAAGAAGGAAATACAGGAAGGTTTATGGACAAAATGTCCTGAATGTAAGTTTACCTGTACATCAGAAGAACTTGCTGAAAATAAGTTTGTTTGTCCAAAGTGTAATTATCACCACAGAATAGGCAGTTCTGAATACTATGATATTTTATTTGATGGAGATGAGTACACTGAGCTTTTCGATAACATCCGCTCCAAAGACTACCTTGGTTTTACCGATCTGAAACCATATCATAAACGACTGGAAGATATCTGGAAAAAAACCGATCTGCACGATTCCATTCGTGTGGCTTCAGGTAAAATTGAAGGACATGATACCGTAGTTTGTTGTATGGATTTTGATTTCATCGGCGGGTCGCTTGGAAGTGTAATGGGTGAAAAAATTGCACGTGGCGTTGACTTCTGCATTGAGCATAAAATGCCAATGATTATGATTTGTAAAAGCGGTGGTGCACGTATGATGGAAAGCGCATTTTCATTAATGCAGCTGGCAAAAATTTCCGGCAAGCTTTCTCAGCTCAGCGATGCACAGCTCCCCTACATCACAGTTTTAACCGATCCTACTTTCGGAGGCGTTACAGCGTCCTTTGGTATGCTGGGCGATTTAAACGTTGGCGAACCCGGGGCATTAATCGGTTTTGCAGGCCCAAGGGTTATTAAAGAAACCATTAAGAAAGATTTACCCGAAGGTTTTCAGCGAAGTGAATTTTTGCTTGAACATGGATTTCTTGATCTGATCATTGACAGGAAAGAAATGAAGCAACAATTTGGTGTAATTTTCACTCTTTTTAAGAACTGATTTTTCACATTTATATTTGCAATCAATAAAAGTCTGCCGCTTTTATTGATTGCTTTTTTTTATTATGGAATTAAAAAACCGCTCAGCTTTTCACGAATACTATTTTGAAGACAAATTAGTAGCTGGGATGGTATTGGCCGGAACTGAAGTAAAATCAATCCGTGAAGGAAAAGTAAGCTTCAGCGATTCGTATTGTTTCTTTCATAAAAACGAGCTCTGGATTAAAGGTTTGAATATTGCTGAATATAAATTCGGCACCACAAACAATCACCTCGTTGTTCACGACCGGAAACTGCTTCTCAATAAACGGGAAATAAAAAAATGGCAGAACAAACTGAAAGAAAAAGGTTACACAGTTGTTCCGCTTCGAATTTTCTTCAACGAAAAAAATCTTGCCAAAATGGAAATTGGTCTTGGCAAGGGAAAGAAACTGCACGATAAACGTGAAACCATCAAGAACCGTGATGCAGAACGTGAACTGAAACGTTACACCAAATAATTTTCATCATGACCAAAGAACAACTGCTGCACGAATTAAAACATGATACATGGGTAATGATGAAACCCTCTCCCATTCACGGTAACGGTGTGTTTGCATTGAGAAATATTCCAAAAGGACAGCGTGGATTGTTTTCAAAAAACATTGGTGAATGGATTAAAATTGAAAGAAGCGAAATAGATCAGCTTCCTGCACACAGTAAAGAACTGGTTGAAACTTATTGCCTGTTTGATGATGATTTCTATTATGTTCCTGATTATGGATTTAAAGTAATGGATATCGTTAACTTCCTGAATCATTCTGAAACACCAAACATTATTTCCATTAATGATGGCGAAGATTTTGAAACACTGCGTGAAATAAAATCGGGTGAAGAATTATTTATTGATTACGGCGAAATAATTGACAGCGATGAATAATTTTCTTTCTTGATTCTTAGGTACAGGTAAAAAATATTCAATTCGTTCTATTCTCCTTTCTACAATTTAAAATTTAGTGTTACGCTTGGTATAACCGGGAATAAAGAAACCTGTCTTGCTTCCACTTCAAGATTACCCTGGTAAGGATTTCCTGTTTGGCTGTAGTAAATGAAATAAGGATTTTGCCTGCTGTACGCATTGTACACACTAAACACCCATTCCTTTTTCAGCTTATGTGCTTTCTTTGGCTGAGGTGTGTAAATAGCCGATAAATCGAGCCGGTGATATGCAGGTAAACGATATTGATTAATACTGCTGTATTGCTGCGTTAATACTCCTTCTACCAAAAAGAAACGCTCAGGCATTGTAAATGCATTTCCGGTGCCAAATACAAACACAGCTGCGTATTTCCATTTTTTTCCTTTCTGGTAATTAGCAACAACGCTAAGATCATGGCGACGATCATAGCGTGCAGGATATTTATGCCCATCATTCAGATCAGGAAATTGCCTCCATGTCCACGACAATGTATATCCAATCCATCCTGTAAGTTTACCTCTTGCTTTATTTACATAAAACTCTGCGCCATAACTCCAGCCCTTGCCGAATACAAAACTTTCTTCTGGATCTCCAATGCCGGGAGTATATCCTTCTTTGTATTCAATCTGGTTTTGCATGGTTTTGTAATACACTTCAACCGATGTTTCCCAGAGGTTGTTCTTGAAATTTTTAAATACACCTGCTGCATACTGCCAGCCAATTTGTGGTTTTACCCTGTGTGTGCTGGGCACCCATATATCCGTTGGCAATGTGGTGCCGGAATTGCTGACTAAATGAATAAACTGAAGATTGCGTGTTACAGCAGCTTTAAAAGAAGTTTCATCATTCAATGCAAAACGCATGGTTAATCTCGGTTCAAGTCCGCCATATGTTTTCACATTTTCAGATTTACCATATACTGTACTATCGGTTTTATTACCGTTTGCATCTTTAACATACAAAGTATATGGACCAACCTGCTGAAACAAACTGTAACGGACACCATAATTTATTTTCAGCTTGTTGCTGATTTCCCAATCGTCCATAATGTATGCAGCAGCTTCATTTGCAAATTTGTTATTGACTGATTGAGGTTGAAATACCACATCGCCGCTTTTGCCACTTGTTGTTTGCGGGTTAAAGCGATGAAATGTATAAGTGAAACCATATTTTAACTGATGCCCGTTTGATGAATACTGATCAAAATCTATTTTAGCAGAAACATCCCTGATCGCTGAGTTTAAGTTGATTTCGAAATTACTTTGTGCACCACCAAAAGCAAACTTGTAATCATTCATCACCAGTGATGTGTTGGCAAATAACCTGCTGTTAAAAACATGATTCCATCGTACTGTTCCTGTTGAATTTCCCCAGGGAATACGTGCACTGAAACTGCGTTCTGAATTTTTAAAACTGAACACATCTCTCCCAAAATAACCGCTTAAATACAAACGGTCTTTATCAGAAAATTTATAATTGATTTTTGCATTGAGATCATAGAAATAATAACCGCTTCCATAAAACGCACTGCTTTTCTTTATAAATGGTTTTGCCAAAATATCAACATAAGTGCGTCGTGCCGAAACAATAAAAGAAGCTTTTTCTTTAACAAGAGGACCTTGAACTGATATACGTGACGAAATGGTTCCAATCCCTCCTTCCGTCTGGTAAGTTTTGTTATTACCATCTTTCATAGCAACATCAACAACGCTGCTGATGCGGCCTCCGTAATTTGCAGGCATTCCGCCTTTGATCAACGTTACATTCTTTAATGCATCGCTGTTAAACACTGAAAAGAATCCAAACAGGTGACCGGGATTATACACCACTGCATCATCCAGCAAAATCAAATTCTGATCAGCACCTCCTCCACGTACATATAAACCACTGTTACCTTCGCCCGCATTGCGTACACCGGGCAACAGTTGCAATACTTTCATCGGATCAACCTCACCAGCCAAAGCAGGGATTGTTTTAATCTGGCTCATGCTCAGTTCAAACTTTCCCATCTGCGCTGCCTTCACATTGATATCACGCTTGCCTGCATAAACAACTATCTCCTGCGAAACTGCAACCCTTGGCATCAGGTCAAAACTAAACTGCAGATTAGAATTCAGCTTCAGCCCAATTTCTTTAGAATTATATCCAACATGCGATACTGTAAGAATATAAGTCCCTTCGTTAAGTGTAATGGAATAAAAACCGTATTGGTTTGAAGTAATGTTTTTATTAATTCCCTTTACTGAAACTGTTGCACCAATAATTGTTTCATTGCTTGTACTATCTTTCACATACCCACTGATGGTAAAATGATTTTGCGACGTTGCAGTCAACGTTACAAACACAGTCAGCAAAGTAAACAGGTATTTTACAAAGTGCATACGTATCTGTTCTCTGAACTTGAAAATGATAAAGCCGGTTTAATTTTTAAAAGTTTCTTTTGTTTCGCCGCAGGTAAGCATTTTACTGCCGAAATAAGGATTACGTATACTATCGGTGTTGCTTAACCAGTAAGCTCCTTTTTCATTAAACGCCATTGGACAAAACTGGTAATAAATTGTTTGTCCGGCTGGTTTTATTACACGTACAAGATCATAAAATACATTGGAGATCATTTCAAAGGATTCTCTCTTTTTCTCAATATCGTTTTCACCAAGCATGCCTGCTATTTCTGCTGCTGCATCGCCAGGCCGACCTGCAATACTTTCAAAACCCAATGAATCGGCTTTCTGTACTTCACTTAAATTCATACTGTCGAGTAAAAGTTTCAATTGAGTTCCAGCCTTATTTACGCTTAAAGTATCACTTGCCACAAAAGCATCTTTCAATTGAAAATAAGCCGTCATCACAGCTTTTACAGAAACATTGAATGAATCGGAATATGCATAAGCTGATTGATTTTTTACTGTTGATTCACTGTTATCGGCCTGCTTATCAGATTTGTCTTTGCAGGCGATTACTACTACCACAGATGCAACGATGAGGAACAGTTTTCTCATTGTGTTTTTTTTATCAAAGTTAACTGATTTGATTTTGCCTGCCAGCATTTGCCGAAACGCTTAACTTTGCCGCTCATATAAAATTTATGCTGGCAGGTTTTCAAAATGTAACATTCGAGTTTGGAGCAAGAGCAATTGTAGAAGATGCTACATGGCATATTCATCCCAACGAACGCATTGGATTGATTGGTTATAACGGTACAGGCAAATCCACCCTGTTGAAATTGCTTGTTGGAGAATATCAACCCTCAAAAGGCGAGGTTATCCGCAGCCGCAGTACAAGCATTGGATACCTTCACCAGGACCTTCTGAGTTTTGATACAAATGAATCCATTCTGCAGGTTGCACTTTCAGCATTTGATCGTGTATTACAATTGGAAAAAGAAATTGATGAGCTGGGAAAAGAGCTGGAAAAAAATCATGAAGATGAAAACCTTCTTCACCAGTACTCTGATAAGCTGCATGAAATGGATACGCTGGATGGATACAATATTCATCACAAAACAGAAGAAATTCTGCAGGGGCTCGGCTTTCAGAACATTGATTTAAAAAGACCTTATAAAGAATTCAGCGGTGGATGGCGCATGCGTGTGTTACTTGCAAAAATGATTTTGCAGCAACCCGATTTGTTATTGCTTGATGAGCCGACCAACCACCTCGATCTTCCCAGTATTGAATGGCTGGAAAAATATTTACAGCATTACCAGGGATCGGTTGTGATTGTATCGCACGACAGGTGGTTTCTTGATCGTATGGTGACAAAGATTGTGGAAGTGTTTCAGGAAGGTATACATATTTATGGCGGTAATTATTCTTTCTACCAGAAAGAAAAAGAACTGCGTATGGATTTGCAGCAAAAGGCTTTTGAAAACCAGCAGGATTATATTCGTCAGCAGGAACGTTTTATTGAACGTTTCCGTGCAAAAGCAACCAAAGCTGCAGCCGCACAGGCAGCTATAAAGAAACTGGAAAAGCTGGATGTCATTGAAGCTCCGACGAACGACCGTCCAAACATCCGCATCAACTTTGCAGTAGATAAAACTCCCGGTAAAATTCTGTGTGAATTAAAACACATCAGCAAAAGTTTTGGCAGCAATAAAATAGTAACCAACACCAGTGCAGAAATTGAACGTGGCGATAAGATTGCGTTGATTGGAGCAAATGGAAAAGGAAAATCAACTTTATTACGCATCATTGCCGGCACCGAATCGTTTACCGGCGAACGTAAGTGGGGGCATAATGTTGATGATAGTTTTTATGCACAGCATCAGCTGGAAGCACTGGATCTGAACCATACCCTTCTGGATGAAATGAAAAGCTGTGGCAGCCAGAAAACCGACCAGGAATTACGAACCCTGCTTGGCTGTTTCTTATTCAGCGGTGATGATACAGACAAAAAAATTAAAGTATTAAGTGGTGGTGAAAAGGCAAGAATAGCTTTGGCAAAAACAATCATCAGCAAAGCCAACTTCCTGTTGCTTGATGAGCCTACCAACCACCTCGACATGCACTCGGTTGAATTGCTCATTGAAGCATTGAACAAATACCAGGGCAGCTACATTCTTGTAAGTCACGACCGTTATTTTGTTTCTCAAACAGCGAATAAAATCTGGGAAATTGTTGATGAAGAAATCAAAGAGTTCAAAGGTACTTACAACGAATATTTAGAGTGGAAAGAGCGAATGGCTAAACGTGATGCCGAAATTAAAGAAACAACGCCAGTAGCAGAAAAAGCTCCTGAAACCAAAAAAGTAATTGAAGAAAAGCAAGTACCTGCTCCTGCTACAGAAACAAGAACGGTTATCAATAAAGAAGTAAAAAAAGAATTACAAAAGCAGCAGAAACAGCTGCAGCAACTGGAAGAGAAAATTAACCAGCTTTCTACAGAAAAAACAAAACTGGAACAGGAACTAGCCAATCCATCCACTTATTCCGACAAAGACAAGTTTCTTCAAACAGAAACGGCTTATCAAAAAATCAGTTCTGAACTATCTAAGTTCAACAATGAATACGAATCGGTATTTGAAAAAGTAATGGAGCTGGAAGACAAAATGAACAGCTGAGAGCAGTCAACTCTTAACACTTTATAATTACCATTGTTTAAAATAAAAAAAAGCCATCCTTAGGAATAAGGACGGCGTATTTACCTATAAGAGAACCAACAGTACGTTGAAATATTTTAAAATGATTGCTCGCTTACGATACGGCAAGTGCCATCATTATTGATTTGTTTTATGCGGAAATAAGTTTTTGAACCAGCTTCATGCTTGCCTTTGAACAAATAGCTGTAGTTCTGGCCTTCAGAAAAACCACCAAGCACAATTGCTGCAGTTTTATAGTTCACAGCATCATTGCTGGTTTCAATTTCATAATAAATTTCTTTAGGTTCTGCGTCTGCTTTCCATTGAAGAATTACAGAAGCACCTTTCTGTTCAAAACGAACATCATAAACCTTGGGCCAAATATTGTTTTGGGGTAATGTAGCAGAATAACCTGTAACTGACAGGAGAATAAAGCTGGAAAGGAATACAGATACTAATTTCGTTTTCATATATACAAATTGACAAAGTTCTAAAACATTACAGGACTGGATCAATTTGGTTAATTAAGGAAACTGGGAGATTTTCCGGGGATATGAAATTTTAGTAAAATTGAAAGCGGGGGAAAAAATGATGGATTAGGGCCGGATTCAATTCTGACCGTAAAATTACTGTCTTATTTTGATTTTCCAAGAATTTCGCTAAATATTTTTTCTTAGCCCGGGTAAGGGCATTTGACATAATAAAAAAATCCTGCTGTTGCAGGATTCTGTTTTGTGATCCGGATTGGATTCGAACCAATGACCCTCAGCTTAGAAGGCTGATGCTCTATCCAGCTGAGCTACCGGACCAGCTGTTTATTCTTAAAATGTGATCCGGATTGGATTTGAACCAATGACCCTTTTCACTTTTTTTGATAAGAGGCAGCAAAGATAATTTTTAGTACCATTGCATCCAAACCAAAGTGCATGGATGTTCAAATTGAAGAAAGCTGGAAACAGGAATTGAAACAGGAATTTTCAAAATCTTATTTTCAGCAGATTGTAACACTGATTAAAACAGAGAAAATGCAGGGTAAAACAATTTATCCTCCAGGCTCCCTCATCTTTAATGCATTTACACAAACTCCTTTTCAGAATGTAAAAGTGGTGATATTGGGCCAGGACCCTTATCATGGACCCGGCCAGGCACATGGACTTTGCTTCTCGGTTCAGGATGGAATTAATCCTCCGCCCTCACTTATTAATATTTATAAAGAAATTGAAAGCGATATTGGTGTAGGCATGCCTGCACGTTATGGAAATCTTACCAAATGGGCCCAACAGGGAGTATTATTATTAAATGCTTTTTTAACTGTAAGGGCAAATGAGCCGGCCAGTCATTCTAAAATTGGATGGGAAGAATTTACCAATGCTGTTATCAGGAAAATATCAGAAGATAAAAAAGGTGTGGTGTTTTTGTTGTGGGGAAAATTTGCGCAGGAAAAACAAACACTGATTGATGAAACAAAACATTATGTTTTAAAAGCAGCGCACCCCTCGCCTTTCAGTGCCGATAAAGGATTTTTTGGGTGTAAACATTTTTCAAAAACAAATGAACTATTAATAAAACAAGGATTTGAACCAATTGACTGGAAATTACCATGAACATGATTAAAAATATTTTAGGCCGGGTGTTTGCAACATGGGCATTGCTGATGTTTGTACTAACAATGCTGATTATTCTTTTACCCTCCTGGGCAATGGGCCTGCTTCCCGAGCCAAAACGTACCCGCTGGTTTCTGGCTCTATCAAGAGCTTGGATTGGTGTGTGGCTTCCGCTATCGGGAGTAAGAGTTGTAGTAAAAGGAAGAGAGAAATTCAAAAAAGGTGAAAACTATATTGTGGTTTGCAATCACAACTCCTTTATGGATGTGCCTGTAACATCGCCAGGAATACCCGGCGGCAATAAAACCATTGCTAAAATTGAAATGGCAAAGATTCCTTTGTTTGGTATTATTTATAAACGTGGAAGTGTATTGGTTGACAGAAAAAGTGAAGAAAGCCGTTTAAAGAGTTATACCTATATGAAACGGGTTCTTGAAATGGGATTACACATGTGTATTTATCCTGAAGGCACACGCAATAAAACCAATTTACCACTGAAAGAATTTAAAGATGGTGCGTTTCGTTTAGCAACCGAAACGAAGAAATCAATTATACCCGCAGTATTATTTAATACAAGAAATGTGTTGCCGCAACACAAACCCTTTTTCTTCTGGCCATCAAAGATTGAAATGCATTTTTTAGATCCTGTTACAACCGACAATCTGAAGCCGGAGGATACCAAAATGCTCAGGCAAAAAGTATATGACTTAATGTGGAATTACATTGAAGCAAACAAGAAAGCTGTTTAATAAGTTGGCAGATTATAGAAGAACTTCGAACGGTTAATCCGCAGATCACGAAGCAGGCTGGACTTTGGATTGATTGTAATACTGAATGAACGGTAAATACCAATTGGTGTTACATTAATTGCCAGTTGCCAGCAATGCAAATCACGAGAAATAGATGTGGTGAGATATTGAATACTTCTTGACTGAATATCAAATGTACCATTGGCCTGAAACTTCCACTTTTCAGTTAAGCTGAAATCACCATTGAAGTTGAAGGATTGTGTAAGCTTGGTTTCAAACCCCGACAGGTTGGTTTTTAATTGCCTGATCAGGTTAAGTGAGTAAGACAGGTTAATACTCCATGGAATATTAAAATCAACATACTCTTCCTGATTTTTCTGAATTGCGCCCATCTGCCTTACATTATCATCAAAATCATTTTGCTTATCTTTTAAATACTGTTCTTTTTCTTTCTGCTTCTTCTCATCCTTTGGTTTACTGTGGAAAGATGTGTTAACAGAAATGAAACCAGATGTAAATCTTCCTAATGAAAACTTCTGCCCACCTTGCCATGTGTACTTATTAATTCTGAAACCGGTTTTAGGATCAACCTGGTAAGGAGTAACATTAGCACTTGCTGTAAGACTGATCTTCTCAAACAAATTACTACGCAGATAAAAACTAAAATCACTCAACGCAAACGAATCTGCCAATAAATTATAACTGGTATTAAAACCAAAACCATCAATCAACTTAACTTTCTTCACACCTTCTTCAGTTGTGTCTTTTTTATCCCTCACCTTCATTTCAAGATTATTATCCAGTGCAAAACTGATTGCTCCTGATCTTCCATCGGGTGCAAAGGCTGCAGAGCCTCCGTTAAGTTTATTAAACCAGAGTTTATTGCCCAAACTATCCACCTGTGTCTGGTACCAGTTGCCTTTATTCAGGTCAGGCGTATAACTCATGCCCAACGATGGGCGAATGACATGCCTGATGGCCTTTACATTTCCCAGCTTTTTGAAATCCATTTTTCCAAAAAGTGCTGTACTGAAACTCATACCAAAGCTCATTTGCTTTTCCCTGTAAAATCCTTTTTCTGTTTCTGTTCTTACAGATTTTGAAGTCGGATCCCAGGTACGGTCATAAGCTCTTGAATGCCACACTTCGCTGTAGCTGATTGATGGACCAATCTGAATAGGTCCCATTGGTGGCAATGATAATTGAATGGGAATGCTATGCCTTGCATTCCAGTCAAATGTATCAAGCAAATGCTGAATGGTAAAAGTTGTATCTGTAAATGCAAACTGATTCTGGAAACTACCAGTGTATGATACACCTAACTTTTCATACCATTTTGGTGAACCTACAAATTCTTTTTTCTGGAATGGATAAATCGTATTGACTGTAAAACCAACATCTGGCAAATTAACATTAAACTGTTTCGTATTTGTGTTCTGGTTATGATTGGCACTAACAGTCAGGTTAAACGGTTTACCAGCCCATGTTCGTTGATATGCAATGGATGAACTTAAGCTGTTATTAAAGTTTTGCTGAGCATTGCTCGGGAAGAGTTTATTAAACAAGCTTGTTGCAACGTTAACATTTGCACTGAACGTTTGCCCCGGCCTTGCCTTACCATCTAATGAATGACTCCACTGAATAGCAAAGTTGCGGCTTGGCGGCCGGTAGTCAGGATCGCCTTTAAAGCCAATCTTAGTATTCATGTAGCTCAGGTTAAAAGCGCCGCTGTACCGGTATCGCTTTCGGTAAGTTGGTGAGAGAAAAACATTGAATGAACCGTATGAATAAATATTGGTGCGTATTGTGGCATCCCAGTAATCGCCAAAGGTTTTATAATAGCCTAATCCTTCCAAGCCAAAGCCCAGCTGTTCATTTGCAACCGGCGATGGTGCTAAAATTCCTGTACGCCTGCCCTGCTTCATCGGAAATATTCCAAAAGGCAAACCAATAGGAATAGGCACACCTTCAAACTCGGGGCGGATTAATCCTGTAACAGCCATTTTATTGCTGATGAATTTTACTTTCTTGGCTCGAAAAGCAAAGTGAGGTGTATCATAGTTACAGGAACTGAACCTTGCTTTTTCTGCAAAAAATACAGATGGAGTAATCCGTTTCACCCTCTCACCATAAATAAACATTTCACCTTCCTGCGTATAAGAGCCAATAGTTAAACCATGCTGCGATTTGAAATTATAACGGATGGTATCGGCAGTAAATGCACTTTCGCCCTGCTTAAATGCGGGAACTCCATCTCTTTTTCCTGCAGTATCTTTCATTGAATAAGCCGTAAGAATCTGGGTGGGCTGATCTAACTGAATCACTGCAGCATTCAGGCTTACATCTTTAAACTTCACCTCTGCTTTATTGTACAAATAAATTTTCTTGCCGGGAATATCAATCACCATTGAATCATCAGCTTTGAACTCAACGGGAGCATCAATTGAATCTTTTGATATCTTCAGATTAAATGTGTCAATTTTCTGAAAAGTTGAATCATGTGCAGAAGAATCAGTTTTAGGGGGAATACTATCGTTTTTATTACCCTGATTTGAAATAGATGCTGAATCCTGTTTTTGTCGTGCAGGTAATTGACGGGGTGCAGTTCTTTTTTGCTGCGGCTGAGGCAGCGTATCGTTAACAAGAAATGTTAAATTGCTGAAGAAAACATGATGTTGACGAAATGCAGCAATACCCTCCGTCGTTAACCCATAGAGCAGGAACGCAACGAAAGCTGCAACTAAAACAGATTTATAATTAACTTTACAGCGCTTATACATAATGCAGGAGCGGCAAAAATAACCACAATTGCATTAACGAACTGTGAATGTTGTAAAAGAACTACTAACTCAAAAAAGAAATTCTGGTAATGAAAAAAAACTGGCTATTTGGTACTATATCAATTTTAATGATTTGTATAACTGTTTTCTCGTTTACAAGCAAACGTGCTGTAAACAGTCCTTCTGCAAGAATACAGACAATTATCATTGATGCCGGCCATGGTTTCAAAGGTTCATTAAGCGCTGGTGATGGTGCTTTTGGTTCGGAAGTATATGAAGATAAGGTGACCTATGAGGTGGCAAAGAAAGTGGTTGATGAAATCAAAAAACAATTGCCTGACGTACGAGTTCTTGAATCAAGACCCACTCCATTCTTTGTAGGTCTGCACGAACGTGCCAATTTTGCCAATGAAAACAAAGGCAATCTGTTTGTTTCCATTCACTGTAATTATGCACCTAAACTGAGAGAAGTAAGAATGGAAGGCCACAGGCAGGAAACTTATTACGTTTACAGCGGCAAAGGGAAAAAGAAAAAGAAAATCAAAAAAACAAGAACAGTTCCCATTTATAAAACGTATTATCACCCCAACCCCGCTAACGGTACAGAAACCTATGTGTTTGCTGCACATAAAACCGATGATAAAGAAGATATCATCATGGAAAATGGTGATGTGTTCCAGAACGAAAAGGATGACAGTACATTTAACGTAAACATCAATGACCCGATCGTTAAGCAACAGGTTGCTTTATGGACAAAGCAATTCTTTTCAAACAGTGTAAAACTGGCAACAATAGTTGAAGAAGAATTTACCGGTATTGGCCGTTTCAGCCGTGGTGTAAAACAGCGCCAGAAGGGTATCTGGGTTTTGCAGGCTACAGCTATGCCCAGTATTTTAATTGAATTAGGCTTTCTTTCTTACCGTCCGGAAGAGGAATTTTTAATGAGTGATGACGGGCAGCAGCAAATGGCCGCAAGTATTACCAGGTCTATTAAACGTTATAAAGACCTTGTTGAAAAAGGGCCAACCGTACAAAACATTAACGGCCGCAAATAACGTAAGTATATAATTTTAACCTCAGTTTCTGTTTCTGATGGCAGCATCGGGCAAACATTTCTTATTTTTGAGCCCGGTAAGCGGTTTGTTAACTGCTATCATAAAATTTTTTCTACCGCATGATCAAAGTTTCAAACGAAACCAAAGTAGGTGCACTAACTGTTATAGCTGTTACTTTATTGGTTTTAGGATATAATTTTCTGAAAGGGAAAAGCCTCATCAACAAGTCAGATGTTATTTATGCCCGCTTCAGCGATGTTGGCCCGCTTGAAGTATCCAATATGGTTAAGATTAAAGGGGTAAGAATTGGTAACGTATACAAAATACTTCCATCCGATAAAAATGTAAGTGAAGTTGTAGTTACAATTACTCTTGCAGAAGATGTAAACATCCCGAAAAATTCTGTTGCTGTGATCAATGGAAGTTTAACAGGCTCAGCTTCCATCAACATTTTACCCGGCGATGCAACAACGTTTATCCAGTACGGCGATACATTAAAAAGTCAAAAGAATCCCGACATACTTACCAAAGTCATGGATAATATCGACCCTGTAATGGCAAACATTAAACAGGCGGTTGATTCTTTAAAGCTGGTTCTTGGAAACCTGAACAGTATGTTTGATCCAAACACGAAATCAAACATCAAATTAGCAATTGCCAACTTAAAAACTTCTTCAGCAAACCTGTCTGTACTGTTAGACACGAAAAATGGTGCACTTGCTAAAACACTGAATAATGCACAAGCTTTTACCGGCAACCTTAATACCAATAACGAAAAGCTGAATGCAACCATCGAAAATTTAAAAATCACTTCACAGAAATTATCTGAAGTACAGATTAAGGAAACTGTAACAAACCTTAACAACACGATCACACAATTACAGGCAATTTTGCAGAAAGCAAATAAAGGTGATGGTTCTTTAGGTCTGCTTGTAAACGATCCTAAACTGTACAACAGTTTGCAGAACACCAGCAGAAGTTTAAACATTCTGCTTGATGATCTGAAAGTTCATCCCAAACGTTACATCAACATTTCTGTTTTTGGACGAAAGGACAAATCAGAGCCACTGAAAGCACCACTTGCCGACAGTATTAACAATCAAAAGTAATTCACTGTGCTGCGCATTTTCCTGCTGAGTTTTTTATTGTTGTGCGTTGGAACAATGCATGCACAAAAAAGTCTTCCTCCCCGCCCCTCGCAAAAAAGCGATACGGTAAGGGTTGTGGAAGTGTTATGGGCTAACCGTTTCGATTTTAAAACAGTTGATTCTGCAACCCAGCTTCAGATATTGGTTGGTAAAGTAAAAATCAAACAAGGCATAACATTATTTACCTGCGACAGTCTTGTGTGGAATGAAAAAACCAATTACATGCAGGCTTACGGTAACGTACACATTAACGATGCCGATTCTGTAAATATTTATTCGCAGTACCTGCAATACGACGGAACAAAGAAATTAGCCACCTTCACCAACAAAGTAAAACTTACCGACGGAAACAGTACGCTCTACACCGATACGATGGATTATGATATGAATGCGAAAGTAGGCAGGTACAGGGATGGCGGGCGTATTGAAAGCAAACAGACAACGTTGTACAGCAGGGAAGGTTATTATTATGCAGATATTAAAGATGTTTATTTCATTGGCAAAGTAAAAATGAGTGATCCTGAAGTTGCATTGGCGAGTGATTCGCTTTTGTACAACACATCAAGCCAGGTTGCAACCTTCATTTCCCCTACTACAATCAAAAGTGGCAATTCCATTATCAATACAAAAGAAGGCTATTATGATCTGAAGTTAAAGAAAGCCAAGTTCGGCAAACGTTCACGTATGCAGGACAGCACATCGACTATGATTGCCGATGATTTTGCTTTTGATGATAAAACAGGATATGGCGAAGCAACAGGTAATGTTCAGTATAAAGACACTGCACAAGGTGCAATGCTCTTCAGTAACCGTGTTTTCTTTAATAAAATAAGAAAAAACTTTCTTGCTACTGAAAAACCGGTAATGGTGATTATTAAGGATAAAGATTCTGTTTATGTTGCTGCTGACACCATTTATTCCGGTCTCATGAAAGATCTTGCACAGATTAAAACCGGTTATATAAGGGCGTTTGATACATTAAAAGGAAAAACTGTTTTTAAAGTTGATTCGCTGCTGAAAAAAGATTCAGCTATCAAACAAATTAACGACAGCAATATAGTAAGAAGAGATAGCGTGCATCTGATGCAGAATGATACAATCCATTTAGCAAAGACTGACAGTATTCCAATTTTACCTAGAGATACCATTAGTATTGCACAAAAAGATTCAATTACAACTCTTCCCAAAATCAGACCCGGCAAAATAACAAAACCACAGATGCCGAAAAACGATCCGGTAACTGAAAACAGTAAACCTCCTTTTCCTCCTAACAAAAAACCTGTGATTCCGGGTAGAGATTCAATACCCATTGCAAAAAAAGACAGTATTGCTAAAATAGATTCAATTGTTGTAAAAAAACGTTCGCAGGAGGAAATTGACACACTGCGGTTTATTACTGCATTCAGGCATGTACGCATTTTTAATGATTCTCTACAGGCTGTTGCCGACAGTATGTTTTATTCCGGTGTTGACAGCATTTTTGAATTATACCACAACCCGATTGTATGGGCTAAGGAAAGCCAGGTAACCGGTGATACAATTTTTGTTTATACCGTTAACAGGAAACCCAAGCGCATGTATGTGTATGAAAACGGGTTTATGATTCAGAATGTAAAAGAAACTGCTGAGTTTTTTAACCAGGTGAAAGGCCGTACCATCAATGGTTATTTTAATGATGGGGAGATTGATTATGTAAGAGCAAAAGGAACAGCACAATGTGTTTATTATGCACAGGATGAAGACAGTTCTTTTCTTGGAATGAACAGCAGCAGTGCAGATTTAATAGATATGTATTTTGAAAAACGTGCCGTTAAAAAAGTAAAATTTGTAAACATGGCGCAGGGTACAATGTATCCTATACGTAAACTTCCTCCAGATAAAAAGAAACTTGAAGCATTTCAATGGCTTGAAACCAGGCGACCAAAAAGCAAGCTGGAACTCTTTTTATAAAAGACTATTTTCAGATACACACTCATTATCCCTTTCCTGCAGCATTTAATTTAAATGAATGCAGCACTTTTAGAAATGCATCTTTATTGGCATCCCAGTAAATATCATCGCAGTAAATAGTAACAATAAAAAGATCATTGTTTTTTCTGAAAGCTTCTGTTACCCATTTTATACCACTTGCTTCATATTCATAATCATACACAGTAACATCAGCCTTCTTTGTTGCTTTCACTTTATCGGCTTTTTCTTTGGAGCCTGTTGCTTTAATAATGATCTCCTTTGTTTTTGTTGCAGTAAGATTTACTGCAGAACGAACTGAAACAGTAACACCTCCATTGTTTTCTGCCGGAAAGAAATTCATACCAGCTTTATCGCTTGAAGTCTGCCACTTTTCCGGGTATTGAATTGAATATTTATTACCCTGGTAGGTTTTTACTTTCTCATTTTGTGCAAATACACACTGAATTGAAACAAACAAAATGAACAGTAGCCTGGTTATTTTTTTGTACAGCATTTCAAAAATTTAGATTGGGTTCGTAATAATCCTGACATTATTTTTTTATCTTATGATCGTTCCATAAAATAACTGCCTGCGGGAAATTTTCAACTCCTTTTACTACAAGCTTCGTCAGTTCTCCCATTGAGTAAACAAAAGACCCCAGCACAATATCATCATCGCCGTCATGATCAATATCTGCAGCTTCCATCGTCAGCCATTTACCGTTTTCAGCTGCTGCAGTGCTTGCACTTGTAAATTGAAGTGCACCTTTATTTTCAAGATAAAGAAATGCATGGCCCGGATCAGCAGGATCATCATAAAATGAAATTGCAGCAATATCTAAATCTCCATCATTATCAAAATCTCTTGCAACTGCTTTACTGGCTCCGTAAAAAGGAATAAACTTGGTAATCTTGAAATTATCTTTACCATCGTTCATTAAAATTCTTATTCCATGGTAGTACTTGTGTATTTGAGAAATATCCCAGTTATCGCCATTGGTTAAAAGAATATCGGGGTGACCATCTTTATTAAAATCTGCAAGTTCAAAATAACTTACCCCATATACAGGAGGAAACTCATACACAATTTTTTCTTCAAACTCGCCTCCGCCTTTATTGATAAACAAAACAAGCGATTCCCTGGCCTGGGCAAATAATGCCATAATATCCGGCAAACCATCTTTATTAAAATCTGCAATTTCTGTTCTCCTTGCACCGGGCTGCAATTTAAGCACATGCTCTTTTTGCGGATCACCGCCATCGAACCAGCTTAAACGTCCGCTATGGTTTCCAAATTGACAAATCAGCAAATCCTTCTTACCATCTCCATTTAAATCTCCTTCTTCAACTGAGACGGGTCTTCCTAATTTTTCAAAACGGCTGAATTCTGTACTGGTTGAATCAAGTGAATAAAAGCTTCCCTGCTTTTTTTCAGATGGAGCAATAGAACCTACACATAAAACACGGGGATAACCACTGTTGAAGCAAGCATCAACAGGTGCACTTTCCACTTTAACCGAAGTTAGTAGTTTAAGGTTGCTGCGCAGGATATAAACCTGGTTCTGAGCATCACCAATATATAATAATGAAGCTGCCGAATCAAACTTAAGCATACTTGTCTGCGGTACCTGCTTTGCTCCAAATGATACTGATTGTGCATGAAACTTTTTAAGTGTGCTGTCAAATAAAGGTGGCGGCTTTTGTGGAAGCGGTTTGGCCGGTGCCGTTAGTATATAATAGTCTACAATTTTTTTCCAGTTTTCGACCGGCAGCATTTGTTTCGAGGGATAAACATTTAATGCTTTTACTAATTCAATCTCATCTTTTTCTATAGTTGCGTAAGGGTCTTCACCGGGTTTACGAATTCCTAAACGCCAGCCCATATTTGGAAGAACACTTTCTTTCCACGTAGTTTTATCAAGAAGAGATGGTTCTGGGAATATATGACATGTTGCGCAATAGATTCGTGCAAGCTCTTCTCCGGTAAGCGCATTTTCAGCTTTTAATATATCACTGGATTTTGCCGGGAAAAAAACAAAACCGGAAATCATTATTGCACCCGCTAACATTAAAGCTATTAAGACTGAAACATTCTTCATTTTAAACTAAATAAATTTTGAATATCAAAAGCAAAACAAAAAACGGTTAAGTTTGACGCTATGAATATAGAAATAAATCCGACCGGAGAATGTAACATTAATTGAAAGAGAACAAAAAAAGGAAAATGCTGAAATCCCTTACCATTATTTTACTGCTATTGGCAGCATCGGTTGCCGCCCAGGAATCGAAGAAGAACAAAAACCTGAAAATTATGCCCGTTCCTGCTTTTGGGTATTCGCCTGAAACAAAAACTTATGTTGGAGCAGTAACAATGATAACTTACCGGCATTTACAGGATACATCTGTACGTACATCCAACTATAAACTGGAGGTGAATTATACCTGGAATAAACAAATGATTATCGAAACTGGTTGGAACAGTTTTCTGAAGGGCGAAAAATGGTTTACAAAAGGTTTGCTTCATTACTCCCGTTACCCCGACTATTATTATGGCGTTGGGTCTGAAACGCCTGAAAGCAATAAAACACTTTATTCCAGCAACCGTTTCCTGGCAGATGTATATGCTTTAAAGAAAATAAAAAAGAACCTGTTTGCAGGTATTAATTTAAGAACGGGCAGCTACAATACAGTTTCAGCTAAAGATGCAAATACTGTTTTCAGTGAGCTTACCGATGCAAGTCATTTTGGATTGGGCGCCTCTTTTTTAAATGATAGCCGGGATAATATTCTTACGCCAACAAAAGGCTATTTTATTATGACGAATCTTTCATACAATTTTTCGTCAACCGGTTACACCCGTTTAACAACCGATGCACGTTATTACAAAACATGGCACGATAAACTCACTTTTTCATCACGGTTTATAAATGTGTTTACATTTGGCACTCCTGCTTTTTATGATTATGCATTCTTAGGTGGCGACCAGTTTGTACGTGGTTATTATTATGGTCGCTATCGGGATAAAAACTTGAGCAGCATTCAAACAGAAATGCGTATGCCGATTATCTGGAGGCTTGGTGCTGCAGTATTTGGAGGAACTTCAAATTTGTATTCAAACAATAACCGTTTCCATTTTTCTGCTACAAAATTTAACTATGGCATGGGGCTTCGCTTTGTTGTTGATAAAAAAGAAAAAACAAACCTGCGGCTTGATTATGCAGTGGGGAATAAACTTAACAACGGATTTTATATTGCTTTCGGCGAATCGTTTTAAACCAGAAATCTAATTAATACTCCGGATATTATTTTTCCTGTTAACCAGCTTTTCGCTTTTCTTTCACAAAGCGTTTTTATTATTCTGCGTTATTAATGCGGCAAGCTTGATTTGTTAAATTTTCATAAAAGAAAATGCTGGTTAATGCTTGGCATTATTTTAGAAACTATTACAGCAACAAGTATATTATGAGTAAAAACATTTTACCCTTCGTCATTGTAATTCTCTTGTTGGCAGGCAACAAAGCATCGGCACAATACCGTCATCAAATTGGTGTTCGTCTTGGCAGTGCCGACCAGATCAATTCAACAGGTATTTCTTACCGTTATTTTATGAGTGAAGGAAAAGCAGTTGAAGGAATTCTGAACCTGAAATCGCCCTACTCTGTTGCTGCTTTGTATGAGTTTTTTAAACCAATACCTGCAGTCAACAATCTGAAATGGTATTATGGTGCTGGTCTGTATGCAGGTTTCCAGGGCGATGAAAACCTTGGCATAACAGGTATTGCAGGACTAGACTACCAGTTTACAGAAGTACCGGTAAACTTATCAATCGACTGGAAGCCTGAACTCAGCGTTGTACAAGCCGTAAAATTCAGGGCTGCCACTGTTGGTGTATCTGTTCGTTTTGCATTTGGAAAGAAATAACAATTATCAAAATATTATTTTTCGATGTCCTTGGTTACTACAGGTCTGATTTTCATCAGGCCTTTTTTCTTGTTGAATAGATTAACTTTAATACATGAAATAAGCCATAAAAAATTATCAAGCAGTTTATCAAAACAGCTATGAAAATTTCATTGGTGAAAACATGTGGCCAAAATCAACAAACATTATCACATGAAAATATTTTCAGCACAGCAAATAAGAGATTGGGATGCATATACAATCGAACATAAACCAATTGCATCAATTGACTTAATGGAACGGGCTTCAGCTAAATGCGTGGAATGGCTGATTCATAATCTTTATACAACAAGACCTATTCATATTTTTTGCGGAAAAGGAAATAATGGCGGCGATGGTTTGGCTATTGCAAGAATGCTGATTGAACATGGTTGTACGGTTGCAGTTTATATTCTTGAATTTGGTCATCTTGGTACAATCGATTTTCAAATGAATCTTCAACGGCTGCACGAAATAAAAGCCAATATTTCTTTTATCCAGTCGGAAGATTTTTTTCCTGAACTGAAAGAAAATGATCTTGTAATTGATGCTATTCTCGGAAGTGGATTAAAGAAAAACCTGGAAGGCGTAACTGAAAAACTGGCTTTGCATTTAAACAACTCCCTTTCCGATATCATTTCAATTGACCTGCCAACAGGAATGTTTACGGATATGAGTTGTAAAGGCTCAACAGTAGTACATGCAAAACATACGTTGAGTTTTCAGCAATACAAAGAATGTTTTTTGATGCCTGAAAATGAAGAAGTCTGTGGCGAAACTCATATTTTAAATATCGGTCTTCATCCTCATTACTATCATTCAACAGAAACAAATCTGCAGCTGACAGAGTTGGCAACCGTTAAAAGAATTTACAAGCAGCGTCGGCCATTTGCACATAAAGGAAACTTCGGGCATGCACTTATCATGTCGGGCAGTTACGGTAAAATGGGAGCTGCTGTTTTGTGTGCAGAAAGTTGTTTACGCAGTGGAACAGGATTACTTACTGTTCATATTCCGTCATGCGGATATACAATTTTACAAACTGCTGTTCCCGAAGCAATGGTTGAAACGGATCATGAAGAACAATTTATTACTTCATTACCGGCTGATCCGGACCGTTATGATGCAATCGGCATCGGGCCGGGACTTGGATTAAATGATGCTACTGCCAAACTGATGTTACAGTTTATTCAACAAGTAAAGAAACCAGTAGTATTTGATGCCGATGCAATTAATCTCTTATCCACTAAAAAAGAATTTACGTCTCACCTGCACGAAAGCTGCATCTTCACTCCCCACCCAAAGGAATTTGAGCGGTTATTTGGTAAAACAGCCAATGATTTTGAACGAAAAAATCTTGCTCTCCAAAAGGCAAAAGAACTGAACTGTATTATTGTACTCAAAGGTCATCATACATTTATTGCATGTAATGATGGTGAGGGTTATTACAATAGTACAGGAAATGCCGGCATGGCAACCGCAGGAAGCGGAGATGTATTAACAGGAATTCTCACAGGATTACTTGCACAAGGTTATTCTGCAAAAGAAGCGGCTGTGCTTGGAGTTTATTTACACGGACTGGCAGGAGATATTGCATCAACACATCTTTCGCAGGAAGCAATGCTGGCAGGAGATATTACCAAACATCTCAGTCATGCTTTCCGGCAAATTGCACAATAAAAAAGAGCGATAACATTGTTACCGCTCTTACCACTGTTAACCAAAATCAAAACCAATCACTCAACTTTTCAGGATTGTATATTTTTATCCGAAGATTTTCTCATGCGGTCCCAGCCACATCTTCTTCCCCACTCCTGTTTAAAACGTTCCTTTTCTTCATCGGTCATATTATCCCATCTTTCCTTGTTATAATAGCGGTGTTTCCAACGGTGGCTTTTACCTCCATGAAATCCGCCAAACAAAATTTTGCTTAAAATAAATATGCCAAGGGCCTGCCAGAATGTTATTATACCTACTCCCAACACTGGAACCAGTACTGCATTCCATAAGAACATTACCACCCATCCAAGCAATGCTGCAACAGCAACAAATATCAAGGGTGCAAGGGCAAGCCATTTTTTGTGTTTACTCTTTATCATTGTTTTAAGTTTAATCAGTTAAAAATTCGTTGTATAAGTTTTCAAGCCTTTTGCGCAAATGTTTTACCGCATAATGCTTGCGTGAAATAATTGTTTTGATGTTTTCATTTTCCCGGTCAGCAATTTCCTGGAGTGTCATGTCTTCAATTTCATTCCAGATAAATACATTGCGTTGTTTTTCCGGCAATTCTTCCAAAGCATCCATCAGTTCATTCCAGAAAACCTTTTGCATGGACTGCATTTCAGGATCAGTTTCATCATTTTTCATAAACGAAGGCAGCAATGGTGCACCATCTTCATCTTCGTAAATAAAATCTTCAATAAAGCCTGTTTTCTTTTTCCTTGATTTATCGATAATCCGGTTACGGGCAACACGAAACAGCCATCCGCTGATATTGTCAATTGTTTCCACGGCAGGCAGCCTGCTCAATTGAAACCATACATCCTGCAGAATGTCTTCGGCATCTTCATTTGAATTTACACGGCTGCGTATAAACCCAAACAATTGCCTACTGTAGTTACTGATTGCTGAAATGATATTTTGCTGATTGGCCATTGCCTCCATTGCACCGTCATTTGTTAGGAAGACGGTGACTGTAAAATTTTACTTTAAACACATTCAAAAAAGGTTTCAGACTAAATTTCTTTACAACAATACAGCATTTTCCCAATTTGCAGCTGCCCGGAGCATTCTCCAACAGCCCTGTCATAGCCTGTTTTTAGTTCGTTTCCCCTATCTTTGCGGCCCCTCCTTTAACTATATGAGAAAAAAAGGCGGTCTTCCCGTAAAAATTACAACTACATAAAATTGATTATGGAGAAATTGATTTATCTCGTTCCCGCTATGGCAGTGATAGGATTGCTGTACATGTTTGTTAAGTTCAGCTGGGTTTCAAAACAAGACCCCGGAAATCAACGCATGCAGGATATCAGCAATCATATTGCCGAAGGTGCTATGGCCTTTTTAAAAGCTGAGTGGAAAATACTGGCCTATTTCGTTGCAATTGTAGCAATTCTTTTAGGTGTTATGTCAACAACCAATCCTACAAGTCACTGGAGTATTGCATTGGCATTTATTTCTGGTGCCGTTTTCAGTGCTACTGCCGGGTATATTGGTATGCGCAGCGCTACACTTAGCAATGTGCGTACTGCACAGGCTGCACGTACAAGCTTAAGCAAAGCATTGGAAGTTTCGTTTACCGGTGGTTCGGTAATGGGACTTGGTGTTTCAGGTCTTGCAGTGCTTGGACTTGGAGCTTTATTTATTTTATTGAAATCAATTTTCGTTCCTGCAGGTGCTGATGTGAATGGAGAGGAAATGAAGCGTGCAATTGAAATCTTAACCGGTTTTTCATTGGGTGCGGAATCAATTGCGCTGTTTGCACGTGTAGGTGGTGGTATTTATACAAAAGCTGCCGATGTGGGTGCTGACCTGGTAGGTAAAGTTGAAGCTGGTATTCCTGAAGATGATCCACGTAACCCTGCTACTATTGCAGATAATGTGGGCGATAACGTAGGTGATGTGGCAGGTATGGGAGCCGATCTTTTCGGTTCGTATGTTGCTACTGTACTTGCAACAATGGTACTTGGACAGGAAACAAAATCGGTTGACCAGTTTGGCGGTATTGCTCCTATTTTATTACCAATGCTGATCGCCGGTACCGGTATATTATTTTCGATTGTTGGTACATGGATGGTTCGTGTAAGCGATAAAGCAGCCATCAATACAGATAATGTACAGAAGGCTTTAAATATGGGCAACTGGGGTTCCATTATTCTTACAGCAATTGCATCAGTTGGTCTTGTCTATTTTGTACTTCCTGAAACAATGGTACTTCGTGGTGCTGAATTTACTAAATGGGGTGTGCTTGGCGCTATTGCTGTTGGTTTGGTTGTGGGTGCTTTAATGAGCATCATTACTGAATATTATACAGCTATGGGTAAAAGCCCGGTTCTGAGTATTATCCGCCAGTCTTCGACCGGTCATGCAACAAACGTAATTGGTGGTTTGGCAATTGGTATGGAATCAACCTTCCTCCCTATTCTAGTATTGGCTGGTGGTATCTGGGGCTCGTTTGAATGTGCTGGTTTATATGGTGTGGCGATTGCAGCTGCAGGTATGATGGCTACTACAGCGATGCAGCTGGCCATTGATGCATTTGGACCCATTGCTGATAACGCAGGTGGTATTGCAGAAATGAGTGAGCTTCCTAAAGATGTACGTGAAAAAACCGACGTATTGGATGCTGTTGGTAACACTACTGCGGCTACAGGTAAAGGTTTTGCCATTGCATCTGCTGCGTTAACATCGCTTGCATTGTTTGCTGCGTTTGTTGGTGTTGCAGGAATCAAAGGCATTGATATTTATAAAGCAAAAGTGCTTGCTTCTCTGTTTGTGGGCGGCATGATTCCATTCATTTTCTCTGCCCTTGCAATACGTGCAGTTGGAGAAGCTGCGATGTCAATGGTGGAAGAAGTTCGCCGCCAGTTCCGCACAATTCCAGGAATTATGGAAGGAACAGGACAACCTGAATATGATAAATGTGTTGCAATTTCTACCGAAGCGTCGATTAAGAAAATGCTGGCGCCGGGTGCGTTTGCAATCATCTCTCCTCTTGTTATTGGTTTTGCTTTTGGTCCTGAATCGCTGGGCGGTTTCCTTGCCGGTGCTACTGTAAGTGGTGTATTGCTTGGAATGTTCCAGAACAATGCGGGTGGTGCCTGGGATAATGCCAAGAAGAGCTTTGAAAAAGGTGTTGAAATTGACGGAGAAATTTTCTATAAAAACTCTGATCCGCATAAAGCATCTGTAACAGGTGATACTGTAGGTGATCCGTTTAAAGATACTTCTGGTCCATCAATGAACATCCTGATTAAGCTGATGTCGATTGTTTCGCTGGTAATTGCACCAACACTTGCAACACTAAACGGAACTGAAGCTCAAGGCAAAAATGTACAAACCATTGAAATGAAGGTTGAGCAAAAAGCCGACGGCGTTGCAGAAGCAAAAAGCGACAATCCTTTTATTGCAGCTTTGCTTAAAGACAGTTTAATCAGTGCAAACGGCTTTTCGTTGAAATTAAAGAACGACAGTCTGTTCATCAATGGAACTTTGCAGTCAAAAGAAACACTGGATAAATACCGTTCACTGCTTAACGGAAATACTGAACTTGAAGTAAACATGCAGGTACAAAAAAAATAGTTGTTTCGTGCAACCAACATATTAAAATTATACTCTTAGGAGTGTCTAATCAGACCATTATCAGTAGTCCCTGTATTTCTATATGGGGGCTATTTTTTTGCAGTATCGTCATTCCTCCAGATAAAATTAATTTCTGCATTTAAAAACACAAATCGCATAATTAAATAATATCAATTACAAACTGGCATGATATTTTGAATGCTTTAACACGGAAACAGAATAACTCCATGGATCAAACAATACTAAAACACAAAACAAACCTTATATCATGAAAACAAATTTTCTAAAACTGGTTTCAGGAATTGCGGTAGTAGCGGTGATTTTATTTGCAGCCCAAAGTTGCCAGAAAAATGCGGGAAAGTATGACAAGCCAAGAGTACAAATCAGGTTAACAGATGCCCCCGACCCTAACGTTAAAGAAGTTTGGGTTGATATCAGGGAAGTTTGGCTGAAAATGGGCGACTCAAGCGAAACAAAGCTTACCGGAGCATATCCCGGCGTTTATAATTTACTTGAACTGACGAATGGAAAAGATACACTCCTTGCAGATGCTGAAATACCTGCAGGAACAATCTCACAGATCAGGTTAGTGCTGGGCGATAACAACTATATTATCACAAAGAATGGCGACAAGATTTTTCTTACAACTCCAAGTGCTCAACAATCAGGTTTAAAAGTTCAGTTACATCAAACTGTTTCAGGTGGCTTACTTTACAGGTTGGTACTTGATTTTGATGCAGGCAAATCAATCGTAAAAGCCGGCAACAGCGGTAACTACCTGCTCAAACCAGTTTTACGACTCATTTCATTTGCTTCTTCCGGAGGTATTGTAAAGGGAGTAGTAATGCCCGATTCAATTATTACTTCAGTGTATGCCATTAAAGGCCCTGATACTATTGCTTCAACATTTACAACAACACCAGGAGGCATGTATTTGTTCCGTGATATTCCGGATGGCAATTACAACTTCTCTTATGTTCCAAACGATACGATTCACAAAACAGCGGTAAGAACTGCAACTGTGGTACTTGGACAAACAACGGTTATCGATACAGTGAAACTTGAAAAGAAATAAACTGAATTTTGATTTGGTTAGTAATACGGCCGCTCAACTATGAGCGGCTTTTTTTATGTAACAATCCTAACCACCTGTTAATTTCTTTCAAATATTTTAAATGGCATCTTTTTTTACGAACCATCTCGTATATTTGATACGAAACAAGTCGTATATCATGAGCACCAAGCAAACAAAACCTACAGAGAGCGAATTGGAAATTTTACGTGTATTATGGGACAGAGGACAAGCTACCGTAAGAGAAGTACATGAAGAATTAAGCAAAACAAAAGATGCCGGTTACACCACCACGCTGAAACTGATGCAGATTATGCATGAAAAAGGCATGGTAAAACGTGACGAAAGCAACAAAACACATAAATACGCTCCCCTTCTTTCCCGTGAAAAAGCACAAAAGCAGTTCATGGGCAGAATGATTGATACGCTTTTCCAGGGTTCATCCACCCAATTGGTTATGCAGGCCCTTGGCAATCACAAAACTTCAAAAGAAGAACTGGAAGAAATCCAGAAACTGATTGATAACCTCAAACAACAGTAGTTATGCCGCAACTGTTGCATTCTGATTTTTTGCAGGCGTTGGGAAAAGCTATTACTGCCAGCTTCTGGCAAATGGCCCTGCTATTTTTATTTTACCATTTGCTCCTGTTTCTGTTCAGGATTAAGCAGGCATCAGTAAAAAACTTCCTGAGTACTGTTTTTTCTTTGGCAGGTTTTGCATGGTTCCTGTCAACAATTTTTCTGCAATGGACTAAGCAACTAAAAGAGTCTGCATCAGTCATTATTGAACACACAAACAACAATTTTGCTGTTCTTACAGTGTTTACCAAAAGCAATCAATGGCAATTGTTGCTGAACTGGATTGAATACAAATTCAACTTTATCCTTCCCTATCTTTCTGTTGCCTACCTGTTTGTTCTTGGATGGTTTATGCTGAAATTATTTGTACAGGTTTACAAAGTGAATTCGCTGAAAAGAAACGGAATGACATCTGTTGCTGAAGACATGCAGCATTTTTTCAATTACCTGGTTGAATCAACAGGCATCAGCAACAAAACAAAACTGTACATCAGTACTCAACTTGATATTCCTGCAACAATCGGTTTTTTGAAACCAATCATTCTTTTACCTGTAACAGCAGTAACGCATTTAACAGCTGCACAACTTGAAGCTGTGTTATTGCACGAAATATCGCACATCAAACGAAACGATTATTTCTGGAACATTCTTCTTACAACAGCTGAAACAATTTTGTTCTTTAATCCATTTGCTCTTTTACTCATCAGCATTGCTAAACGTGAAAGGGAAAACAGTTGCGATGATTTTGTGATGAACTTTCAGCAAAATGCACCGGTGTATGCTGAGGCTTTACTGAATGTTGAAAAAGCAAGAAGGGCAGCTCCCCGATTGGCAATGGCATTGGGCGATGACAAACATTTACTGAAAAACAGGATCAAGCGGATATTGAATCTGCCGACTGAAAAAAATAGAATCAGTTCAAGACTGGCAGCATTGGTGTTCTTTACAATTGTGTTTGCAACTACCGGATGGGTGGTGAAAAACAATGCGCATTCAACACCTGTACAATCAACATCATCAGTTAAAAACAACACTACGCACAATACAATTTTCATCAAACCTGAAACAGTTGTAAAGAAGAATAATGAAACCGTTTCATTAATTGATGAAAAGAGAAAATTGCACATGGATATTTCAAAGGAACAGAAACAACAGGAAGTAAAATTGTGGGGCGAAGATGGTAAAGAAGTTGTGTTTGATAAACTGGTTGTAAAAGATATTCCGGGCGAATGGATGGATTTAGTGATGAGGCCTGGCATGAATCATTTTCCACCACCTCCTCCACATGAAAGAGATATGATCAATCCTGATTCTGTACAGGAAATGCTGAAACGTAAAACAAAAGCCGGAAAAGAATTAAGCTATTACAATTTCGATTTTCAACGGCAGATGCAGAACATGAAGCATTTCAGAGTTCCTGTTAATGAACAATTTTACATGAACAATAACCGTAGAACTAACGATACATCCAACCAGTCTTTTGTTTTCAGGTTTCCGGAAGGTGAATTTTTCATTCCTGAATTTCCTGATGAATTCTTTGATCAGCAACAGCAACAAATGCAGCAGCAAAGAAAGTCGGCAGAAATGTCGAAACAACGCATGGCACAGGTGAAACTATTTAACAGGAAAATGCTGGAGATGCGCAAAAAACAGGACAGCATCATAGAAAAACAATGGAAAGAAAAGCTAACTGAAATGCCTGACTTTGTTTACCTCAATGATGTGGAAGCAATTGAGCAACTGAAAAAACAGAATAAACAGGTCATCATCATTACAGATGTTGCACCTATTTTCTTTGGCAATGAGCAGCAATTACCCGATTCAGCAAAGATGAAAAAGCCACCACATCGTGTTGTGGTACGAAAGCTGGAAATATCAAGATTGTAAGTGATTACCAAACTCTTCTCGGGCAAAGATCTCCCCACTTGTTACCAAGTGTAAAGCCAAGTACAATTTCATGTGTACCTCTCTGCATATACTGTAACAGGTAATGTGAATTATTTACATCGTACGAATAACTTACGTTGAATGTATTGGAAATATTAAAACCTGCCATTGCAGCAAATCCTTCTTTTAAACGGAGATTGCCTCCTATCCACAAACGATCCTGGTATTGCGCCTTTACAGTAAAATCAACGAACAAAGGCATGCTTGGAATGTAACGCATCATCACTGATGGAATAATGTTTACATCATCGCCTGCAAGAAAACGGTAACCGGTTGTAGCAAAAAAATGCGGCACCAGTGTTGACTTATAAAAATCACTTGAAACCAATGTTACTTTTTGCGGAATGATTTGCTGTGCTGAAAATCCTGCAAAAAACTTATCAGAATACAACCATAACCCGGCATTGAGTTCAGGTTTTATCTTACGTAATTCTGTTGCCACACCACCAATTGCCGGATCAACAGGATTCGCCAGTTCAATTTTTGATGCATCAATATTAATAGAAGAAATTCCACCGGCAAAACCAGCCGATAAATTCAGCTTGGGTGTTAACCCGATATGATACGCATAAGAAACCGTTGCATAAAAGCGGTTAATGTAGCCCGTTTTGTAATTAATGATACTGCCTCCTATTCCATGATGTGGCTCAGCAGCTGTATAATCTTCCCAATAAGCTTTTCCTCTTGGGTTTTCGCCCGGCACCTGGAAAGAAGTTGGTGTTGTGCGGTAATCATTTTTACCAATGGGCGAATGAACGGTTAAGTAAATAGTTTGTGGTGCACCCGGAAAACCAACCCATTGATTACGATGACTGATTTTAATATCGGTATAATTTTCAATACCGGTTAATGCCGGATTAACAATATAGTTATTGAGAATATACTGTGTGTAATGCGGACGTTGTTGCGCCACTGCATGAACCGTAACCATCAATAATCCCACAACTGCACAACACAATTTAAATTTCCGCATAACGTCATTCTGAATTTTCAAAGGGATCATCTTAGAATAGTTACATATCCTGCTGAACGGCCACGACCGTTTTTCGGATCAATTACATAATAATAAGTACCTGCAGGCAACTGCTGTCCTTTCCATTTACCATCCCATGGTGTTGGGTATCCAACTGATCTGAACACCAATGTTCCTGCAGTATTATACACTTCAACAACACAACCGGGATAATCGCCGAGGTGGGGAATTTCCCAGAAATCATTAATACCATCACCGTTTGGTGTAAATGTATTTGGCGGCTTCGGCATCTTCAGCACCTTCACAAACAAATCATCCGAACTTGTACAACCACCACGACCAATAACAGTCAACGTATAAGTAATATCATCTTTTGGCTGAACAATTGTGGGGTTCAGCAATGCTGTATTATCAAGATAAGTTGATGGTGTCCATAAGAATTGCAGACCTGAACCTGTTGCAGTTGCATCTGTTATTTTCTTGTATCCATCTTCCAGCACATTCAGATCAGGACCTGCACTGATAGCAGGATAAGCCCATACATTAATGGTTTTACTTGCCGTATCACTCACACAACCTTCGGTTGTATAAACATAGAGTTGTACATTATAAACTCCTGCTGACGGATAGAGATAAGTTGGGTTTTGTACTGCCGAAGTATAACCGTTTCCAAATAACCAACGCCACTGATTCACACTTCTTACAATACCACTGCTCTGATCAGTAAAGGCAATTGTTTCACCAATACAGATACTGTCAACCGATGTAAATGCAGCTTTGGGTTGAGGGAACACATCAACCAATTGTTTCGATAATGAATCAATACAATTGTTAGATGATGTAACAACAAGCTTCACCGTATATGGACCGAGCTGACTGTAATTATAAACCGGATTTTTTACTGTTGATTTGTCCGATCCTGCAGGACTTGCATATCCATCACCAAAATTCCAGTTATACGTAAACTGACTTTGTGTGCCGTCAGGTATTGTGGAAAGATCAGTAAATGCAGCTGTGCCTGCCGGTAAGCAAACTTTTGGTAACGAGAAATCAACCCGTGGTAATGGATTTACTTTTACTGCTAACGTAACAGGAACACTTGTACAACCCCTGTCATTAATTACCTGCAAAACGGTGTTGTATGTTCCGTATGCAGCGTATGTATGTTTAATTGTTGTATTGCTGCTGAGCGAAACAACCGGAGATCCATCGCCAAAATTCCAGTTCCATGTTGCAAGACTTGTTGAATTTGCAACTGAACTATCAGAAAAACTTACTGCATTTTTTTCGCAGGAAGGAAGTAAAGAAACAAACTTCGAAACAGGACGGGGCCATACTTCAATCGTTTGTTCAGAATAATGTGTACATCCGCTTGTTGCTGTAAATGTATAACGGATGGTATGTGTGCCCACTCCTGCTGTTGCGGGATTAAATAAACCTGTTGTACTTACACCAGGACCAGTAAATACTCCTGTTCCCGGCACGCCACCTGTTTCAGTAGCCTGTGTGATTTGTCTTGGAGCAGCATCCAGACAAATGCCCGGCATAGCAAGAAACTGCGTAAGCGGACTTGCATTAACCGTAATTGTTTTCACCGCATCGTTTACGCAAACAATACCTGAATAAGCCCTGTAACGAACCTGAAATGTTTTTGTTAACGGTGATTGGAAATTTGGATAACGGTGCGAATATATTTTGCCTGAAGCAGGAAAATCATCTGTATCAAAAACAGTTGGAGCGTTGATATTATCCCAATAAATTTCCACTTTGGTTACGGAACCAAAATCAACTGTTGAATTATCTTTTATCTGTACATCCTGGTTGCTGCACACACCATTTGTTGGCAGTAAATTGAAATCAGCTTTAGGAATTGACCCGTTCACTGTAAACGGAATATTTGTAATTGAATCTTTACAACCATCTTTTGAAGTAACCACCAGCGACAGTAAATAATTATCTGCTTTGCTGAAATGGCTTATTGGGTTTTTGCTTGTGCTTGTAAGCGGCACAGGTGCAGGAGAAATGGCAGGAGTACCAGCATTAAAATTCCAGAAGTAGGTCATGGATGCTTCGCTGTTATCAGCAATATGCGAAGTATCAGCAAACACTGCATTGGCATCACTTAAACAAACTTCAGGCAACACATAACCAACTTTAGGCAATGGATTAATGTGAACCGTTCTTGTCAACGTATCACTCAAACAACCCTTGCTGTTTTCAGCAAGCAGCTTAATTGTTTTATCGCCCCAGTTTGTATATGTATGTGTGATGGGATTATTGTTATTGGCATTGATGATTGTGCCATCGCCAAGATTCCAGTACCAGCGAACATCAGTACCAACATTCGCCGTTGAATTATCAGTAAATGTTACCTGGTTCTTTTCACAAAGCGGAGTGGCTACAATAAAATTCGCAGTGGGCCATGGATGAATAATGACTGTCTTTGTTGCTGTATCACTCACGCAAGACTGGTTAGTGAATACCCAATGTTTTACGGTGTATGTTCCGGGAAGAGGGAAATTAAATACAGGATTTTGGCTGGTTGATGAACCAACAACTGTTCCGGATGAATTAATAAACCTCCACTCCCATGAAGCTACAGGATGTGTAATTCCGTTTGAAGCATCAGTAAACGTAATGGGCGATTTCCAGCATATTTCAGCAACAGAAGTAAAATCAGCTTTTGGTTGCGGGTAAATATTGCCTTGTGCTTTTGTAATTGAATCAATACAACCGTTGTTTGATGTAACAATGAGTTTAATATTATATGGTCCGGTTGTAGAGTATTTGTGTGATGGATTGGTGACTGATGAACTGTTCAGTGCTCCTGTTGTCGGGTCACCAAAATTCCATGAGTTGATGAATGAAGCCTGCGATCCATCAGCAATGGTTGATGTGTTGGTGAAGTTCACAACACCATCAGGCAAACAGGCATAACTCATCGTAAAATCAGGAACAGGGTTTGGACTAACGGTTAACGGTGCCGTATAAACCGGGCTTTTACAACCTGTACTCGTAACCACCTGCAGTGTTGGATTATATACCTGGGCTGTAGCATAAGTTCCGGTAACATTGGCATTGGTTGTATTGCTGATGGGAGAACCAACTGCCAGGTTCCAGTTCCAGTTCGTAATGCTCCCTACCCCGCCGGCCAGTGTTGATTGATCGGTGAATGTAATCTGCTTGTCTTTACACTGCGGAGTTGTAAAAGCAAATTTTGCAACGGGCGTTTTTGTTATGGTGATTGTTTTTTCAACCGTATCACTCAAACAACCTGCATCGGTTAAAACAGAATAACGGATTTTATATGTTCCGGGAGTTGTATAAACCTTGCCGGGATTATTGACATAAGCATATGTACCATCACCAAAATCCCAGAAATGTTTGGTGATGGGTCTTCCACCAGTTGTATTATTGGTTGTGATCTGGATGGTCGAATCAGTACAAAGTGAAGTTGGCCATGAAAAATCAGCCACAGGGGGATCAAACACCTGCAGGTCAAAATCAATATTCTGTTCGCCTGAACAACCATCGGCTGTTGGGTTATTTACCGTAACCGTTATTGGGTATGTACCAATTGCATTGTACACGTAATACGATGGCAACTTGTACATATATAATGTGCGGCCATTCAGTACAAAAGTTGAGTCGGGAACAACAGGGCCGTTATTGATATAATCAGAATAATTCGGGATCTTCCATTTCATCGATAAAGGGATGTACGGAAGTGTCATTGAAAAAATAAACGGCGAACCTTTACAGGCAACCGGGCTGTTAATGGTTGCGTACTGGTTGGTTGTGGTTACATATTGATACAGGTCTTTTACGTTGGTTCCTGCATTGTAACCGTACGATTCGGCACTGCCATAACCATAAGCAATAGCGTTAAAGCCTGAATCGGAAGTAATGGTATGTGAACCCTGGCTGAGGGGTATCTGGTAATATTTGTAAGCAGCATCTCTTGGATGTGTTGAAACAGCAGCTGTTGGTGCAACACCATCAACCTTAAGCGAAGCTGTTCCGGCTGATTTGATGATGAGGTTAAGCCAATGTTCATTAATGGCAGCATTACCGGTTGAGTTAATCGTAACTTTTTCAATTGTTTGCTCAATCGGGCTTAAATAAATCATCTCGGGGTCGCCATCGCCTGCAGTGTTTGATGCGCTTGTATTAAATGTCGGGTTGCTGCACTGCCCTCTTGTTGTAATATACTGGGCTACCATTACGGGCTTATCCGACTCGATCATGTCGGCTGTTGAACTTTGGTATTCGTAGTAAAAGTTGTTGATCAAACCTGTAAGCACCACTCCGTTTTTCTTAACAACAGTTGATGGATCACTTACACATACCCTGAAATAGTTATTGGGCATCCTGTTCGTTGGAACTGTGAGGTATTTCTTACCCCAGGCATTTGAAGGGAAAGCCTGCTGAATATAGTTATCGGCGCTGCCCGAAACATTGGCAGCACATTGTATATTAATCTTTCCGGAACCGGAAAACACGGCAATTTTTTTACAGGAACTGGTTGCGGTAGCAACTGATCTTACTCTTGTTCCGGTTAAATCCTCCCCCCTGTACAGGTAAGTAGGATTTGTGGCATTGCCCCATTGCAAAGGACTTAAAGCCTTTCCGAAAATATTGTACACTTCGCCCTTGTTAAGCGTTACTTTAATTGTATCGCCTTTTAAATTATTGAATGTGTTTGCACTGGGAATAATTTCAATTGCTGTATTATCCTCTGTAGCTATTACATAACAATACGAGTAAGAATTAAGATCATTCGATGTTTGTGTAAAGTTGATGGAATAATATTCCCTTGCCAGTGTATTAACAGGGAATAAAAGACTGGCCCCTGAAATTGATCCATTATAAATGTGGGCATAAGCAATAACAGCCACATCGCTGGTAATATGGATGCCCTTAGTGCTTTTACCTTCACTAACTATTCTTGCATCATCGGTTCCTGTTTTGGGAATAATATCAGAAGTGGTAACCTGGTTAGCAATTACAGAGTAAGTACGTGTCCAGCCGGTTGCGGGTATGGATACTGTTACAGTTGCATTTTTATCGGATGTGAAATACAAAACCATGTTTTGCGATCCCCCGTTTGAGGTATTTGGGGTACCGTTTGTATTATACATCGACACATGGCTGCCATAAGCTACCCAGAATTCTTTGCCTTTGTTTGAAAAATCCTGTGCAAAAAGATTCCCCAACACAAACAGCGCTAAACCAGTCAGAAATATTCTCATGATGTATGGATCAGAAATGGGACAACAAGTTAATTGTTTTAGAGACACCTCTCCCTTTTTATGATGCCTGAATTTCAAAAAAGGTTCCCGTTTTCAAGATATTTTTTTGCAGATGGTCCTTCACATAACAAAAGGTCAAGAATGCTGAGGTTGGGAATAAAACCATGCCTTTCGGCAAAGACCTGCTGGTATGCCGGAAAACTGACTTCAGCTGCCACTCCCGTTTCTGTTTGGCTTTCCCGTTTGGCCGAAGCAAGCAATTCCCCATCAACCGACAAAATGTCAACTTTTAATTTAAGCTTTTGCAACACCCATTCCATGGTCTTCAGGTTCAGGTCCACCAGGAATTTTTCCTTTCCCTTGATCAGTTGCTCAAGCCCCGGGGCATAGTCTTCAAACCAGGGAGCCTTGCGGTAAGAGTCGTGAATACCCTTCCAGTGAATCCGCTGCCAGGGTTCGGAATAGGAAATCAATACATCCTTCAACCACTGCTTTTTATCCCGACCACCCACCAGCGGAACAGTGAGGAGGAGGGGGCCATTTGCCCCAATCAGCTCAGTGCGGTTCAAATGAAGTGCTTTATCAAGCAAAACATTTGAGTAAAAATGCACATTTGTTCGATCAATTAAACCATAATAGTATTTAATTGAACCAAAATACTGTAAATCAACTATATATTTATTCATAACAAAAGTCCATTTTAAACAATAAGCTCTTTCAATTTTACAAGCATATTTCTTTTTAAAACCTGCTTAAAATTTATGATTTAATTTTCAGTTAATTAGACTTAATTAATTGAAAACCCATTTATAACAACAAAATTTACTAACTATAAAAGTTTGCAGCTGAAACAAGCATTACCAGCTTCATTTTCAGCTAACTATTTTAGTTCAAATTTAAGTTTTGTATTTGGTGCTGCGAAAGAAATTTCAGCACTTTGCAGTACATTGCAGTAAATACACAATTGTGAAAAAACTTACCCTTGCCTGGCTCCTTATTTGCCTCACTGCCATCTCCTGCAACACATTTAAAATCCCTGATTACAAAGAATTCAGGAACCTGAAATTTGAGTCCATTGGATTTTCCGAATCAGTTGTTTCCATGGAACTGGTTTACAACAACCCGAACAGGATCGGTTTCCAGGTAAAAAAAACGGAGTGCGATGTGTATATTGATGATGTGTATCTCGGCCGGGCCATCAGCGATACGCTGATCAATGTTGCCAAAAAGTCAGACTTTGTAATCCCTCTCAAAATCAAAACCGATATGAAGAATGTGTTTAAAAACGCATGGAGTGCACTAACGAACAAAACGGTTTTGGTTCGTGCAACGGGAACCATTACTGCAGGGGTTGCCGGAATTTTTAAAACCATCCCCCTTGCATACGAAGGCAGACATGAAACGTCCATGTTTGTGCCGCAGCCATAAATTTTGACCTTTTTCCACTTTTGTTTACCTGTGCTTTGTTCGGGTCTTGTTCGGACTTTGTTCGGATCATGTCCGCATTTACCCGAACAACATCCGAACGTGGTACGAACATGGTACGGATATGGTACGGATATGGTACCTCCATGAGCTGGCAAAACCTGCATGAAGTTTGTAACTTAACAGCATCAAATAAGCCTCACTAAAATCAACCAAAATGAGAAAACTGAAATTACAGATGCAGATGACCATTAACGGATTTGTTGCCGGTTTAAACGGTGAAAATGACTGGATGACCTGGAATCCTGATCCTGAATTTGTAGCGTTTCTAAGCTCTCTCCTCGACTCTTCTGACACGCTTTTAGTGGGAAGAAAACTGGCAGATGGTTTCATAAAATTCTGGGAAAATGAAGCCATTAAAAATCCGGCTCATCCATTTGCTCAGAAAATAGCCGACATCCAAAAAGTTGTTTTTACCAAAACACTTGATACATCGGTATGGAATAATACCCGTTTGGAAAAAGGTGATCTTGCAGAAGAAATTAAACAGTTAAAACAGCAAAACGGGAAAGATATTCTTGTTTTTGGCGGAGTGGACTTTGTTTCATCACTCATAAAAGCTGATCTTATTGATGAATACCATCTTATTATCAACCCGACAGCAATGGCAGGCGGGTTGACGATATTTCATTCACTCGACAGCATCCGGAAATTCACTCCAACAGAATCAAAACTCTACCCCGGAGGCAAAACTGTTTTAAGTTTTAAGCCATTAAGAGAAAGCTGATACAGTTGAATCTGGGGTAAATAACTGAAATCAGTATTTATATTCTCAACAGTTTGATCGGTTATCCGCACAGTAAAGCTTGACCGAAAATGTGCTTGTTATGTATTGTTCCACTGCAATTGTTTTCATTCATTCCAGCTTCTTAAAAAGAAGATACTTTTTGCAAGATTGACCTGTTGCGTCTATTTTTGAATGAACTGCAATGCTGGCCTATACAGCAGCGTGATACGATTTTAATAATCAATAACAACTAAAAACATATGGCATGAACCGGATACTCGTTTTAATTACTCTTTCAGACAGCGGAATAGAAACAATCAAAAGCACTCCTGATTTGCCCAAAAAGGAAATGGAGTTTGTAAACCAATGGAAACAAGAGAATATTTTAGAAAGCTTTTTCATTTCTGTTTCAAAAAAGGAAGCAGTGCTGATATTTCAAAATGTAGATGAACCCAAAACAAAGGAACTCATCGAAATTTTGCCCTACTTTCCCTATATGTCAAAAATTGAGTACCACAATTTAAACAAGCAATTCTAGCCGCTGGAAAACATTGAAAATTGATGACAGCATCGATTTTCACACAGCGTAAGGGGCGCTTGCATGAGAGCCTGTAAGATCAAAAACAATAACAGGAGAAACTAACTGACTATGAGGAAGCATTTGTTTACATTTAATGTTACTGCAGTAATACTTTTATTGGTTGGTTGCAATTCCTTTATGCATGGTTATACATGGAACAAGGCCCAAAACTCGTACAATATTGTAACGGGAAATAAGAACAACTTCGGCGACAGAAGATTGAAATACAATAAAGGATTTCACAAACACTCGGCACTTTCGAACTTTCTTGATTGTAAATGCAACAACAGGGGTTTACCCAACTTTATTTATGAATATAAAAACAACAATAAATGCAGGGGTATCAGGTTATTTTATTTAAACCTTGACTCTGTATTTGTTTTTGAAGAACCACGAAAAAACAAACTGCAATCAATTCAGATAGAGGCAAGAAAAATATCGCAGGATGAAAGACGGATTTTTGAAGAATTGAAGCAGCGCAATTAAGTATTATGTCTGTTACTAAACCTTGATACAATAAAATCTGCTCCTTTTTTTAAGAAGTAATCATAAAATCAAAACGGTCTGTTGCTTATCACAACAGACCGTTTCTTTATCGTCATCCATTATTGTTTTTTGGGAGGCCCCCCACCATCGGCTTCACGTTTGCAGCATTGGGGAAGTCGTTTGTACTGCTCCGGTTCTGCAGTAACATCATCAGCATCAAAACCAAGGTTGGCAATGGCTGTTTTAATGTTTTCAAGATTGGTACGGTCGCTGAGATAGGTTACCGTTGTAATCTTTTTGCGGATATCCACTACAATCTTCGCCACACCCTCTTCCGTTTTCATAAACTTTTCAATACGGTCTTTACATTCAACACACTGGGCCTGCGGGGTTTTTATCTGCACAACAACCGGCTTTTTAAACTGTGCAAAACCGGCAGTGGTAATAAGAAGCATGAGTGCAAAAAGGAATGTCTTCATCTGATTGATTTTACTGTGAAATTATCAATTTACATTCCAATGTGCAGGATCGGCACTCCATTTTAACAAAACATCCTGTTCTGAGGCTTCCACAATATGTTTCTCAATAGCAAGACCAATAAGCGTTGGATAATTAGTAAGCGAACGGTATTCAACACCTGCTTTTGCAAAGGCATCCTTCGCCACATCAAACCCATAGTTGAAGATGGAAACCATGCCTATCACCTCCACTCCTGCCTGCCTCAGCACTTCCACCACTTCCAGGCTGCTTTTACCTGTTGAAATAAGATCTTCCACCACCACAACTTTCTGACCGGGCTCGTAAAAACCTTCAATCTGGTTGCCCAGCCCGTGATCTTTTGGTTTGGGACGAACATAGATATAAGGAAGTTTCAGTTGATCGGCCGCCATTGCACCCCAAGCAATACCTGCAGTTGCAACGCCTGCAAGCAATTCAGCATCGGGAAACTGCTCAAAAATCACATTGCACATTTCGCTTTTTACAAACTCCCGTACATGCGGAAACGACAATACTTTGCGGTTATCGCAATAGATGGGACTCTTCCAGCCGCTTGCCCATGTAAAAGGTTCTTTTACATTTAAACGGATGGCCTTAACTTGTAACAGCTTTTCAGCTACGGCTTGTTCATTTGTCATGGCGCAAATTTGAGATTAGAAATCCGAAATTTGAAATTTACTTATGTACATCAAAATTTACTTTGCTGATAAACCGGTCTTCCTCTGCAACGAGGTGGATGATACTATTCGTGAATACATGCATCACCCCGATGCTGTTTTTATTGATGAAATCAACAACTCAGCCATTAAATCGCTACTGCACGAAATTGCTAAGGAAGAATTTCATGCCGGCATTTTAATCGATACCGACCTGGAGAAACTGAAGAAAGCATTCTTCAAACATTTTACACAGGTAACTGCTGCAGGTGGTTTGGTGGAAAATGAAAAAGGAGAAGTGTTGCTCATTTTCAGAAGAGGAAAATGGGATTTACCAAAAGGTAAATTAGACAAAGGCGAAAGTATTGAACAATGTGCCGTACGTGAAGTGGAAGAAGAAACCGGGCTTACAGCTATTCAGTTAAAAAAACTGCTCACCATTACTTATCATACCTACAATGAATTCGGGAAACATATTCTCAAAGATTCGCACTGGTATAAAATGAAAGTAAAAAGCAACCAGAGCATTACTCCGCAAACAGAAGAAGACATCACCGAACTAAGATGGGTGAAAAAGAAAGACCTGAAGGAATACATGAATAATACATTTCCTTCGGTAAAAGATGTGCTGGGTTTACTAAAATGATTTTTTTAAGATCGTGTTATTGACAACTTCGGGCAAAAACTGCGAAGTATCGCCGCCGTTACGTATTACATCACGCACAAGTGTGGATGCTACAGAAGTATATTGAGGCAAGCAGGTAAGAAAGATTGTTTCAATATCTTTATCAAGGCTGCGGTTCATATCGGCAATAGCCTTTTCATATTCAAAATCATTAACGTAACGGATGCCACGCAGGATAAACTTTGCATCTACCTTTTTACAACAGTCAACTGTTAATCCTTCGTAAACAATTGCATCCACTCTCGGTTCATCCTTAAAAATTTCTTTCACCCACTCTATTCTCTGCTCTTCACTGAACATAGGCACTTTGCCTGAGTTACGGCCAATACCAATATAAAGCTTATCAAACAAATCAAGTGAACGGTAAATGATATCGAGATGGCCAACCGTAATTGGATCAAAGGTTCCGGGAAACAGGCAAATACGTTGCATGTGTTTTATTTATATGCCGAATATCGACGAATTGAGCGACAAATTAAAATTATCAATCAAAAATTACTGCAGCTGACCGTTTTTTTACGCTATTAGATACAAAGATGAATTTGTATTTTTCTGAAAACCTATCAACATGACCAACAGAGAAACTTCAAAAATCCGCATACTGAGTATTGACGGTGGCGGTATCAGGGGCATTATTCCCGGTGTAATTGTTGAATACCTTGAAACAAGATTAAAAGCATTAACAGGAAACCAGAACACAAAAATTGGTGAGTATCTTGACCTCATTGCAGGAACAAGCACTGGTGGAATTTTAACCAGTATTTACCTGTGTCCAAGTGATCAGCAAAAAGATAAACCAAAGTTTTCTGCATCAGATGCATTGAATCTTTACATGGATCATGGTAAGGAAATTTTTCATAAAACCTTTTGGCAGCATTTCAAAAACTTTGAATTATGGAATGAACAGTTTCCTGCAGACAGTTTAACGAAACTGTTGAAAGAATACCTGGATGATACATTGCTGAGTCAGCTGATTAAACCTTGTTTAATTACTTCCTATAATTTTTACGATCGCAGGGCTGCATTTTTCAACAGTGTTGATTCGCATAAACCAGGAGGAGAAGTAAAAGATTTTAAAATAAGAGATGTTGCAAGAGCAACCAGTGCAGCACCCACTTATTTTGAACCTGCTGAGATATACAGTATTAACCAGGCTCCGCAATATTTAATTGATGGCGGAGTGTTTGTAAACAACCCTGCACTGTGTGCCTATAGTGAAGCAAGAGGATTAAATTTTTCTGACAACAGAATTCTCAATGGTACTTATCAAAAACCCAAGCCCGATAAACCGAGTGCAAAAGATATGTTGCTGATCAGTATTGGTACCGGAAGTGTAAAAGAGAAATATGAATTTCATACGTTGAAAAATGCTGGTTTGATTAAATGGCTTCCTGTGCTGATTGATATTATGATGAGCGGGAACAGTGAAACAGTGCATTATCATTTGCTGAAAATGTGGGACACACTGGAAGATGCAGATAAAAAAGATTATTACCGTTTGGAACCTGAATTGAAAAATGCATCGGCAGATATGTCGGATGTAAAATCAAAAAACCTGAAGCTGTTATACAATGCCGGGCAGAGTTATGTATTTGAGAATACAGAAAAGCTGAATGAAATTGCAGATAAGCTGTTGATGTATTCGTAAACTACTTTCTTTTATATACTTTAAACGGACGAAGAAATTTTATTCCTGTTGAAGTTTGAAATCGTGTTGCAACCTGCTGCCAGCCGGATGCAGCGCTTTTCCATACAATGAAATGAAGATGAGGAAATGCTGTGTAGCCAGTTTTACCACTATATGCAATGGTTTGTCCCTGCAAAACAGTATCACCAACTTTTACCATCGAACCATTTTGTTTTAAATGCCAATAGCCTGCTCTTGATCCATCGCTGTGCTGAATGATGACCATATTACCTTCGGGTCGATACTTTTTATTCAGTCCGCCGGTTTTGCCATCCTGTTTTACTCTTACCACTACTCCACCACGTGCAGCACAGATAACAGTTCCTCTCTTCATTTTAAAATCAAGAGCTGCCCTGTTCTTATGTGAAAAGTGGCTGAAGTATCCTTGTACAAGCCGGTGCTTTTTATTTAACTCAAACGGAAGCGTGTAAACAAAACTTGTATCATCTTTTATCCGTCCTTTCTGCAGCTGAATAAATTCATTGCGCCGTGGATCTTTGCTGACGGTACAGGAAATTTGAAACAATAAAATTACAACCAGGTAAATATGATAATGACGGATATACACAAGTGTAAAATTAGGAGTAAATCACAGTTTAACGTTCAGTTGCTGGCAAACATCCAACATTTACATTCAATCTAAACTTTTGTTTAAATGAAAGTTTTGGACAGTCAGTTTTTCAGGGTGCTTTTTTGTTTTTTCAAACTGTTCATACCTCCATTTCTCTTCTAATGCAGCTACTTTCCCTGCCTTTAAAAACAGTTTGGGAAATTTTTTAGAATCAGTTAGTAAGTTATCGTTTTCTGTAATACAGTGATGAGGCAAATAAGTCAATCCTAACTCTTGTGATTTGTCCTTAGCAAATTCAGAGTAATATTTCAACTCAACAACATTGTTGTTCATTTTCCACTTGCCTGCATAAATGAATCCTGAATAAGCTGGTGCTCCTGAATATTTATTAATATACGTTTCAAAAGAAAAACTGCTGTCTTTGTATAATGTTAATATTGCAGCTGTATTTACCGTATAAGTAAAACGGCAAGATGAATTGAAGAAATAATATGTTTTGTATGTTTCCTTATCCCCTGCCTTTAAATATGAAATTGAAGCAAAACAGAATATGGTAACCCAAAGTGTTTTCATACACTAAATGTAAATCAAAAGCAGGCAAATTTTCCTATTAAATTTACATATAAGTGTTAAACTTACTGAAAGTAACTCGGTTATTATCAGAACCTGATTTCCTCCATCCGTTTATCAACCATAATACCATCAACAGGCTTCAGATTGAAGTTGAGATTCTTCTTTGTCTTAAAGCGTATGACCAGCACATCTGATGTTCCGTTTAATGTTTCTTTATCACCGACGTTTACAAATGTTACATACAACGCTTTCTGTCCGTTTGTATGCAACCTGTCGTATGTAAAATTGTCCATCTGCTTTACGTTCTTAGCATCAACAGCTACAAACTCATACTCATTTGCATTATACGGTAATGCAAAACTGAACCCATTCACCACTTTCAGGTCCGTTGCTTTTACTTTTATTTCAATCACTTCACCTGCAGTATAGTTTTGTTTTGCTGTGCTTAAATCCAGACGGCCGCTGAGTTTTTCATTACTTTCTTCCCATGCTCCACCATCAAGTTGTGTGGCAACCGATGAAATATCAAATGCATCAATTAGATTATTTTTATTGAGATCACCATTGCTGATATAACCTTCAAAATCTGCATCACCTTTACGCAGACCCGTATAGTTCATGTAAGAAGTAAGATCGTTCCTGTCGATGAGTTTATCATTATTAATATCACCCGGAATAAAACTTTCAGAGCCCGGCACTTTAAATACATACAGTTCACGACCTGAACCAAACTTACCAACAGCTTCAGTAACTTCAACCTTGATGTAACGTACCGAAGGATGATTTGTAAATGCAAATTCCTTTGCTTCACTGTTACGTTTCCATTCAAAATTTCCTGCATCAATCCAATCGGTTTTGTTATTGCTGTATGATACTTTTCCTTTGAGTAAAATACCATTACCGCCGTTATCTCTTGGCAGGTATTGTAATTTCTCCAGTTGGTTTACACTATTCAGATCAATTGTAATACTGAACGGAACTGCAGCTGTATCCCAACGTGTGTGCCACATACTGCTTTCATCAAAATCAAATAAATTGCCAATGCCTGAACCGGATTGATTTCTTACGCTTGTTCTTGCTGTTATTCCTTTAATAGCATAACGCAACGGATTATTTTTTGTGGTTGCATTGATTGTACTCCAGGCTGAATTGCCTGACTTATTGACTGCACGAAGCTGAAAACTGTAATTTGTTTCTGGCATTAAACCATCAAACAACAAGGATGTGTCTTTAATTGTACTATAGATCATTCCAGCAAACTGTATTTCATAATAATCTGCATTGCTTAAAGGCTTCCATGATGGAGTTAAATGGAAAGGTCCACGGTTGCTTTCGCTTACCTCACCCGCTACTGTTTTTAGATTGCCTGTGTTTTGTTTGAGTTGATTTTTAGGAGCAAACACAAAACCATCAACCGAAAGCCGGATGCTGTTTTTTGTTACATCAGTTGAAGACAGCTTAACAAATACCTGCAGATTTTTGATGATATGCACCTGTTCAAAACTGCTGCTTGGTGTTGCAAACTGGTTCAGTTCGGGTGATGTATAGAAGTACACATTTTCTTTCGAAGCAAATTCAGCTGCTGAAAAAACTTCTTTCAGCACAATTGTTTTAGCCCCGGTAACTGCAGTGATCTTTTTGGGTTTAGCTGTAACATTTATCCTGAATTCAGTTGATTTGTTTTTTACAAAACCACCTGCATTTCCTTTTGAAGGATGAATAGTAATAATGGCAAGAGTTCCTTTTGTTTCTGTTTCAATCAGAGTTGTAATACCCTTTCCCTGTTTATATGCTTCTGTCATTCCATCATCATCATATTCTGTAAATGAAGATTTACCGGATGGATATACTTCATAAATACGTACAGCATGATTGATTTCAGTTATATTGTTATTTGCATTCGTCAATGGAATGATAGCCCCGCTTTTTACAAACACCGGCAGTTTCCATATTGGTGCACTGTAGTTATTAATAACGTTACCACCTTCATATTTTTCGCCAGTGAAATAATCAAACCATGTTCCTTTTGGCAGGTAAATCGTATTGCGGATATCATTACCCAATGTATCAGCTTTTGTATTCTGATAAATAGGTGCAATCAAAAAATAAGGTCCGTATAAAAACTGGTATTGTGTAGCTGTACCTAAAGTAAACTTGTTTGCTTCTTCAAGAAACATTGCCCGCATGATAGGTAAACCATCAACAGCTTGCCTGGCGATGCTGTATGTATATGGCAGCAATGCAGATTTCCATTTTAAATACATGCGGTTGATGGATGCTGCAGGTTCGCCCAAAGCATGCGGATATTTTTCATTTGCACCCCAGCCATCCATGTTCAGTTGCATAGGTGTGAATGTTTTCCATTGAAAATCCCGCATATTCACAACAGCATTCTTTCCTCCAAAAATTCCATCCATATCAGAAGTTATATTCGGCTGACCGGATAAACCTGAACCAATATAAGTAGGAATATGAAAACGGATATACTCCCACACACCACCTGTCTGATCGCCTGACCATACAGTTGCATAACGTTGTGTGCCGGCCCAACCATCAAGCGAAATAATAAACGGTCTTGCATTGTTTCCATATTCAGGAATAATTTTCCCAACATCGGATACGCCATTTAATCCAAATGAATATCCTGCACCAACCCATGCCACATCCGTTTTCAACACACGTACACCCGCATCTCTTACTTCTTTGATAATATCTCTTTGCAGTAATGCACTTACTCCTTCCTTCGGATGCAGATCAGATTGCGTCCACAAACCAATCTGCACACCATTCTTCCTTGCATAGTCGCCAAAATTTTTCAGGTTAAGAATATTACTGTCGAGTGTACCTGTTTGTCCATAGCCTGCACCATATCCATCATTAGGCAAAATCCAGCCAAGCGGCATATCATGTTTTTTGTAACGGTCAATTACAGCTCGTGCAGAAAAAGGATAATTATTCTTTTCACCATTCAATGATTCCTTTGTACCTCCATTATTCTTTTGCGATTCGGTATAACGTTTTCCATCTTCAAACAAAATGCCTCTTCCTGTTGTATCTGCTTTCCAGTAGTCACGGTTGTAAGCGTTGAGATGTCCTTCATAAAAACCAAACTTGGGTAACAGTACAGGATTGCCTGTGAGTTGATAAAAATCATTGAGCAAAGCTGTTGCTCCGTTATCAATCATAAAAAATACATCGAGGTAAGAATCGTTGTGAAACAATTTCACTTTTCCTTTTTCAGTTGAACCAAAATCATATCGGCCGGGTTTAAACGTATGCCACATCACTGCATAACCTTTCGTACTCCAGTAAAACGGTGTGGGTGATGCAACACCTCCATCCGTCCAGCTGTTTTGATTTTCAATGGCAATGATTTTTCCTTTATGAGAGAATCGTCCGTTCTGCACACCACCGCCAAAAAAATATTCATCAGCAGTTTCTTTTAAATGGAGTGATACTTTGTTTTGTTCAAATAAAGACAAAGCTGTTAGTTCAAATGCGGGTTGATGAGTGATTAAATTAATGGCTTTGATACTGCAGTTGCTTTTGTCAATGATAACTGAAATTTTATTGGTTGAAATGGTAAAAGTGTTATCGTTTGCTGAAAGTTTTACTGCTGATACATTCTTACGTGGATTGTTCACCAATATCTGTGCAGGCGGAACCGCAACAGGATCATGAAATTTATTGCTGCTGCTATCCATGAAAACACGGAAAATATTTTCACCATAAAAATCAAGAAGCAAATGATAGTTGTTATTCAGCAGCACATCAACAGTTGTTGCATTTGTTTTTGTTGCTGATGTAACTGTGAGTTGCGGATCAGTTAATTTCTTAACCGGCTGTGCAGATACACCTGCATTTATCAATAAAAACAAAACAATAATAACAACCTTACCTGCAAACAATTTTGTATGTGAAAATTTCATTGCTGAATAGTTTAACGAAAGCAATTATTAAGAATACTTTGCTCTTCAAAGGTAATTTTCAGGAACGTATAAAACAGCAGTTGCGCAACCGTTACCACAAACAGAAACGGCTTAAAACAAAACAGCCCCGCTGTTGCGGAGCTGTTTGTAAACTATGTTTAAATGGTTCAGGTCGCTTTAGCGCCCCGACTCTTTTAATTCAATCCCCTGAAGTCAACAGGTACTAATTTACTTACACCTGCTTCCTGCATGGTTACACCATAAATCACATCCACTGCACCCATTGTTTGTTTGTTATGCGTAACAATGATGAACTGTGAGTTGTTGCTGAACTGGCGGATCATATTGGTGAACTTGCCCACATTCGCATCATCAAGCGGAGCATCGACCTCATCCAGGATACAGAACGGAGCTGGCTTGATAAGATAAATTGCAAACAACATCGCTGTTGCAGTTAATGTTTTTTCTCCACCACTCAACTGCGAAATACTGCTTGGACGTTTACCTTTTGGCTTGGCCACAATATCAATTCCTGTTTCAGCAAGATTATCCGGATTGTCCAGTACCATGTCAGCCGTATCTTCTTCCGTAAACAATGCCTTAAACACTTTCTGGAAGTTTTCACGCACCTGGTTAAAGGTTTCAAGGAAACGCTGGTTGGCAGTTGCTTCCACTTCCTGGATGGTTTGCAGCAATGATTCTTTTGCACTTACGAGATCGTTCTTCTGTTCAAGAATAAACTCATAACGTTTGCGCATTTCTTCAAATGCTTCAATGGCTGTTGGGTTTACTTCACCAAGATTTTCCAAACGCTTTTTCATACGGTCAACCTTCGCCTGCAAATCTTCAAGCGGTTCATCGCCGGTGCGTTCTTCTTCAATTACATCTTCCAGGTTTACTTTAAACTCAACCAGCAAACGTTCTTTGGTTCCGCTTAGCTGCAGTTTAAGATCGTTGAGTTTATCTTTTATTTCATTGAGTAAATGATCAACCTGTTCTTTTTCTTTTTGCTTGTGACGCAGTTCACTTTCTTTTTCACCCAAAGCATTACGCAGGTTGTAATACAACTGGTCTGCTTCGTTCAGTTTGCGTTCTTCTGATTCCTTGTTCTGCAACATCGTTACCAGTGCATCCTGTGTTTCCAGTAAAACCACTTCGCTTTCGCTAATCTGGTTCGATGCTTCTTCCAACGCACTTGAGTTGGTTGTAATCTGTAATTGCAGATCCTGTAACTGGTTTTGTTTAAATTCCAGTTCCTGCTTCAATGCAGTTACTTTACTTTGCTGGCGGGTTACATTGAGGTTATAATCGTTGTATGATTGATTCGCCTGGTTGTATGCCTGCTCTGCTAAAGCAAACTCCTGTTCAATTACTTCCATCCTGCTTGTCAGCTCATCTAACTGGGTATTGTATTTATCCAGTTCATCACGGTGCTGCTGCTGACTTTCATGAATTTCTTCCTGCTGCAGTTCAAGATCTTCCAGGCGTTTAACTGCATTAGCTTCCATACCACGCAGGTTTTCCATACGGTTATCAATACCGTAAATCTGGTTTACCAGCTGGTTAATGGTATTCTCTGTTTCTTTAATTGCATTTTCTTTGAGCTGCTCATTATAACCAATCACTTCGTTGTGGCGCATCTGGATGGTATGCTTCAGTTCCAACACCACTGTTTCCTGTGCAAGGATCTCTTCGTGCAAACGCTCAAGATTTTTTGCACGGCCCAGTTTCTTTCCTTCAAATAAACCAACACTGCCACCACTTAATGCATATTTTCCTTTGAAGAACTTTCCGCTCTTTTCCAGGATAACACCATTAAATCCTTCAGGGAGATTGTTTTCATCTTCTGCAATTACAACCTGTCCGAGTAAATAATTAATAAGCGATTGATATTTTGCATCTACTTCAACAACACTCAATGCATGAATGGTTCCTGCAGGAAGATCGTTCAACACCTGCTGACCATTGAACTGGTCAAGCATAAAGAAGTTGGCCTTTCCTTTCTGGTTGGCATGTAGCAATTGAACGGCGTTTAAAGCTTCGCTCATATTCCCAACCACATAATAGTTGAGGTATTGCTCCAGCAGGTTTTCAATGGCTGTCCTGTAATCTTCTTTACAATAAATTACATCACTCAGCAACGGAGCTTCCACATTCCATTGCGGGTTGTTGTGAAGAAACTTTACACTTTCAGGATAACCTTCCATTGAGTCAACCAAACTCTTCAACAAGTCATGCTCATTCTTTTTAGAATCGAGTTTCCTGTTTTCATCAGCCAGTTGATTGCGTAATCCTTCCAGCGCTGATTGTGTCTGAAGAATTTGCTCCTTGGTATATTCATGCTGCTCCTGCAACTGCTGTAATTCTTCACGGCTGTTGCTGAGTTCAGATTCTTTCTGTTGCTTTTCGCTTTCCAGTTGCTGTAACTGCTGCCTGCGGTTGTTCTGTTCTTCTCTTAACTGGAAGATGGTGCGTTGCAGGTTCTGGATTGTTGTTTCTCCAACAGCTACATTCTTTTCAGCTTCAAACTGGCTGCGTTGAATAGCCTGGTTTTCTTTACGCAGTTCATCAATACCACTGCGCTTCTCATCAAATATTTTACGTGTATTATCAACTGCGCTGCGTAAACCTTCTAACTGCGAACCAAGATCATTCAGTTTCGCATCTTCTTCTGTAATCTGCAGTTGTGTAAATTCAATACTTTCTTCAATGCCCTTTAACTGTCCACCTGCTTTTGATAAGAAATCTTTCAGACTGGTTTCTTTTTCTTTCAGGTAATGTAAACGTTGCTGGGCAAGATTTTTATCGTTTTCCTTTGTGCGGAGACTTTGCAGCAAATCATTAAACGTATGCTGCATTACCTGCAGTTCACGTTCTTTTTCAATAAAGCCAACTTTTTCCTGTTCAATAGCTGCTTCTTCCGTTGCAATTTTTGCTTCCAGTTCTACACGTTTGTTGGTTTCTTCTTCGTGCTGTTCATTTAATGTTTTCCAAGTTAAGTTGAAACCTTCCAAAGCTGCTTTCGCCAATTCAATACTTACTTCACGATAATCTTTTTTGATTTCGTAATATTTCTCCGCTTTCTTGGCCTGGTTTTCTAACGTCTTTAACTGGTTATTGATTTCAAACAGCAAGTCTTCAATACGTGCAAGATCCTGCTCAGTAGCATCTAACTTACTCTTCGCTTCTTTTTTTCTTGTTTTGTAGATGGTGATACCAGCAGCCTGTTCCAGCATTCGCCTACGGCTGTTTTCCTTATCCTTGATGATATCATCCACCATACCCAATTCAATGATAGCGTAGCTATCGGTACTTACACCCGTATCAAGAAAGAGGTTCTGAATATCTTTTAAACGGCATTGCACATCGTTTAAACGATATTCACTTTCACCACTTTTATAAAATTTACGGGTTACAGTTACGGTACTGAATTCGGTTGGAAGCAGGTTACGGGTATTTTCAAACGTAAGACTTACTTCGGCCAAACCGGAAGCACTTCTTGTTTTGGAACCATTGAATACAAGACTCTCCAGGTTTTCGCTTCGCAGATGACTGATCTTCTGCTCACCAATAACCCAGCGAATGCTGTCGATGATATTACTTTTACCGCAACCATTGGGGCCAATAATGCCGGTTACACCCTCATCAAAACTAACCACAGTTTTATCGGCAAAACTTTTAAAACCCTTAATTTCTAAACTCTTTAAACGCACTATTTTTCAATTTAGGAAGGCGACAAATATAGGCGATTAAGATTGGATTCAATTTTCAGTATTTTTTATCTTTTCAACAGTTTTCCTCATGTTTTCAACAAACATGAATTAAACCGGATGGAAACAATATTTTTTTGTATTAGCCGTTGCCGGCCTTATTAAACAGGTTTTGAGCGCAATTTGCCCCTTTGAAGTTAAAAGGCTTAGTTTGCAGCAGTTTTCATACCCTCGTTCGAAAATATTTTTAAGAAGATGCCGTACGAAATCTTTCGGCTTGAGTTGGCCGGAAGATGGTGCTTACTGAAACTGAATCAATTTACATTTTCACATAAAATGAATGAATAATATTCCACACCGCTACTTTATCATCAACAAACCATACAATATGGTTTCACAGTTTATCAGTTCTCATGATGTAAACCTGCTCGGCGATCTTGATTTTGAATTTCCGGAAGGAACACATGCCATCGGGCGACTGGATAACCATTCGGAAGGTTTACTTATTTTAACCACAAATAAAAAAGTAACACGCTTCCTGTTTTCATCAGAAAAGAAACACAAACGTACTTACCTCGTTATGGTAAAGAATCATGTAACGGATGAATTGCTGCAACAACTAAGAACAGGAGTTACCATTCAGGTGAAAGATGGTGAGCCTTATATTGCTGTTCCCGATTCTATCGAAATTGTTACGGATGTAAACGATCATTATATCCACATGAACGATTTCAGGCAACAGTTTCCGCATACCTGGCTGATGATGACGTTAACCGAAGGAAAGTACCGCCAGGTACGAAAAATGTGTCAGGCCATTAACCGTCGTTGTCTGCGCCTGGTACGTATTTCCATAGAAGAATTAAAAATGGGTGATTTAAAACCAGGCTGCATAAAAGAACTGAATGAACAGGAATTTTTCAAACTCATTGATGTGGATTATCCAGCAAAAACATAGCCGTTTACAATAGCAATTGCAAACTTGCAGCTTCATACTAAATCGCTTACCTTGCAGTATGTTTTACCAGAAACATATTTCTGCAAACCTGATGCTGCCATACTTTCTCAACCTTATTGCAGCAGGTGAAGGTAGTTTGCCCGATGACTGAGTTTACGTTTAAAACTTCGCCGGTATTTCCCGGCCGAAGAACATTTACAATCATTTCTTACGGCAATTTCTGAAACTTAAACCTGTTTTATGACGCAGCATAATTATTACGTTGAAAGCGAATTAGGACGTTTACGAAAATTATTAATTCACAGCCCCGACGGAGGCATTGGCAAAATCATTCCCGGCACTTTTGCCGATAACCTGTATGATGATATTGTACACCTGAAAAGCATGCAAAAGGAGTACAACCATTATGTAAAGCTCCTGCTTTATTTTTTAGACAGGGAAAAGATCAACTACATTAAACAATACCAGGTAACAGCTGCTCCGGAAAAAAAATCCTGGTGTTTTATTCCCGGTAAAGCAGAATATTTTAACAGCGATAAGGTGCTGGATACACAGCAACTGCTGGCAGAAATTATTAAAGACGAAAAAGTAAAACTGCAGTTGATTTCTGCCATTTGCTCGTATGAAGAATCAAGTTTTGCCGTACAGCAAAAGCTGGAAAACATTACTGATCCTGCGCTTCTTTCCAAAGTGTTTATCACCGGTATTTTGCCTGCTGAAGAAAACGGCACCAATGAAGATCAGTACATCTTCCCTCCCATCCCCAACTTCATTTTTACCCGTGATATTGGAATAATGGTGAAGGGACATATTTTGCTGAGCCGCATGGCAACAGTTGCAAGACGAAGAGAATCCCTGCTGACGAAATTTTTGTCGCTGAATTATTTCTTTAAAGATCATCCTGAAAAAATCATGGAGATTATTGAAGAAAGCGATTTCTTTTTGTACGAAGAGGAAGAACGCAAGCACCGCATCATCAGCATTGAAGGTGGCGATGTTATGATGGTTCATCCAAAGCATATTGTGATTGGCTGCAGTATACGTACCAGCAGCAGTGCAGTAAATGAAATTGTGCACAGTATTTTCAGTAAAGAGGAACTGGGCATTGAAAAAATTTCCGTTGTAAAAATTCCACGCAACCGTGCACAAATGCACATTGATACCATTTTTACACAGGTAAAAAGAGATGTATGGGTTTTGTATGGTCGTTTTTCTGAAAAAATATTAAGAGCCGAACATATCAGCCGGCACAGCTACATTAATAAACTATCGCACAATCCACGGCCACTTGAAATGGAGCAAACTGAAATACTTCAGTTCAGTAAATCGGCAAGTGAACCTTATATAAAAACAAGAGATTACAGCGTTGGTAAAAAACTGGCAGGCATTGAATCGCTGCTCAGGCAAATAAGTATTGAAGATTTTGGTGTAAAACCCGAACAGGTAAAAATTATTTACAGCGGCGGCAATGTATTTCCGCATGATGAGCGTGAACAATGGACCGATAGTTGTAATGTAGTTGCATTGAAGGAAGGTGTGGTAATTGGGTACGACCGTAATGATCATACTGCAAACGCATTTAAAGAGATTGGTTTTGATGTAATGACAACTGCAGAAGCATTTGAAAAATTTGAGACTGGTGTTGATCCTGACAGCATTGAAAATACGCTCATACTTTTACCATCGGCCGAGCTTTCAAGAGCAAGAGGCGGAAGCCATTGTATGAGTATGCCATTGCTTAGGGATAAGTTGTAAGTAAAAAGTGATGAGTATTGAAACAATTTCTGAATTCTAACTTCTGTTTATGCAAACAACTTCACACATTTTAATGATAAGGCCTGTTGCCTTTGGCTTTAATGCTGAAACTGCAGTAAACAATACCTTTCAGCAACAGGGAAACAATGCTGACGTACAGCAAAAAGCAGCTGCTGAATTTGATGGCCTTGTTCAGCAATTAACAGACGCAGGTGTTGATGTAACTGTTGTTCAGGACACACCTGTTCCGCACACTCCCGACAGCATTTTTCCCAATAACTGGATCAGTTTTCACAGTGATGGTTCCATTGTACTTTACCCCATGTTTGCATTGAACCGCAGGGCCGAACGCAAACAGCATGTGATTGATGCCATCAGCAGCAGGTTCAGCATCAGTAATAAAATTGATCTCAGTTTTCATGAACATGAAAACCGGTTTTTAGAAGGAACCGGAAGTATGGTTCTTGACAGGGAAAACCGGATTGCCTATGCCTGTCTTTCACCAAGAACAGATCCCGATGTGTTTGAAACCTGGTGCAGGGAAATGAATTACCAGTCCTGTGAATTTTTGAGTACGGATGAAAGCGGTACAGAAATTTATCACAGCAATGTGATGATGTGTATTGCAGAACAATATGCAGTGATTTGTTTAAGCAGCATCAGGAATGAAAAAGAACGGAAACATGTGGCAGATACAATTGAAAAAAGCGGCAAAAAAATCATCGACATCAGTTATGAACAGATGAATCATTTTGCAGGGAATATGCTGCAGGTTCAAAACAAATCAGGCAAAAAATTTTTAGTGATGAGTTCGCAGGCTTATTCATCACTTACTGCTGAACAGGTAAAAGAGCTGGAAAGTTTTAACCCCATTATTCATGCTGATTTATCAACGATTGAAACCAATGGCGGCGGAAGTGCAAGGTGTATGATGGCGGAAGTGTTTTTGCCAATGAGAAATTAAAACTCATTCAGACTTTTATCTCTTTTTCAATAACAGCTCAACTGCTTTTTCACTTTGTTCAACTTCAGCAAGTACTTTTTTCCATGCTGAATTGAATTGCTTTTTCACCTGCATATCTTCATTCAGGAAAAACTGTTCATTGCCGAACCATTCTTTTAAATTCTCTGCATCATGCCATGCACCTATGGCATTCTGTAACTGATCAAGCTTATTCAGATCATTTACCTTAAGCAGTTTCAACTGTTCCTCTTTCCTGTTCCAGTGCCAGGCATATAACAGCTGTTTTATTTTTTTACGGAGTTCGTGCCAATCGTCGCTTGCAGAATGTTGAGAAATAAGTTGCTGAACACTTTCTTTCAGCTGTATAGAATATGCAAAAACAGTTGCAGCTTTTTCTTCTTTCGTTAATGCCACAAGCTGTTCTTTGATTGCTTTCAGCAGGGAAATATTCTTTTTTGACTGTGCTGAAAAATATTGGAGGAAGTTCTCTTTCTTCTCCGGCAATGAAGATGTCTTCAATAACAATTGCTTCCGGTTTTGTTCCAGCCAATGCATTTTTATTTCAGCATCACGGATAAATCCTGCCTCTGAAAAAAGTTCTTTTTGAAGCCGTTTAAGTTGTTTGATTTTTTTGGAGTGATGTTCGTTCTGCCGGAAATAATGCATCACTGCATGTATTTTTTTCAGGCTCACCCTGAACTGGTGCAGTGCTTCTTCATCTGCTGTTTGTACATACTGCTGCAGCCATTCAATTGCAGCATCCATCTGCCCTTCAGTATATTGTTTCAGCAGATTCATAAACAAAATTAAAAGACAGGATATCAGCCAAGCTCAAGTACCTTCTTCACTCCTTCTTCCAGTTTCACCGGAACAAAACCCAGTTCTTTCACTGCTTTTGTAATAATAAAACCAGTCTTGAGCGGACGGCGGGCAGGCTCTTTAAACGAATCAGCAGTTACACGTTCAATCAGTGAAGTATCAAAGCCGGAAAGATTCGCCACCATGATCGCCAGTTGGTAAGGTGTGCAGATATCTTTTCCTGAAATATGATAAACACCTTTTGCATGTTTCATCAGCACAAGCACAATTCCTTTAGCCAGATCTTCAACATAGGTAGGTGTACGCAGCTGGTCATCCACCACTTTAATTTTTTCACCAGCCGTTAATTTTTCTTTCACCCATTGAATAAAATTGGGTCGGCCACCCGGCACTTTACCACCATAAACCAATACAGTGCGTACAATAGCCCAGTGCAGGTTACTCAGCTCCACCATTTCTTCAGCGAGTAATTTGCTTTCACCATAATCGTTTACAGGATTGGGCACTGCATGTTCATCATACGGCCCTTCTGTTCCATCAAACACAAAATCGGTACTGATATAAATGAAATATGATTTTGTTTTCTGTGCTGCACGCAGCAATGTTCTTGTTGCACCAACATTTGTTTTCCAGCAACGGGTTTTATCAAGAGCACAATCGTTGGGTTGAGTAATGGCAGCGGTATGAATGATGATGTGGGGAGAAAGTTTTTCAACAAGTGTTTGCGATGCTTTAAAATCAGTGATATCAAGTTCATGATAAATCACCCCGTTTTTTTCTCCGTAAGAAAGACGGCTTGGCCCTTTGCCGCTGGCATGAATGGTAAACTTACCTTCATCAACCAATTGACGGATGAGATGCTGACCAAGTAATCCGTTAGCGCCGGTAACAAGAATTTTCATGTGCTGAAAAGTTGTGGCTGGGTTTGTATTGTTTCAACTTCCGAACTCATTTCACACGATGAAATTACCGATTTCAATTCAACAAACCACCGGCAGGGCTTTGAAACCGCTGCCGGGGTTGATGTTTATGTTATTTCATTTCCATTCCCATATTGTACATCACAAAACTCCAGATGTCTGTTGCTTCATCAATTTGTTTGCTGGTGGGCTTTCCTGCACCATGACCGGCTTTTGTTTCAATACGTATCAGCACAGGATTTGTTCCTTTGTGTGCTTCCTGCAAACGTGCTGCAAATTTGAATGAGTGTGCAGGCACAACCCTGTCGTCGTGATCGGCTGTTGTAACCAACGTCGCAGGATAAGATGTTCCGTCTTTCAAATTATGCAGCGGCGAATATTTGTAGAGATAGTTGAACTGTTCTGCATTATCGCTGCGGCCGTATTCTGTAGCCCATGCCCAGCCAATGGTGAACAAATGATAACGCAGCATATCCATAACACCAACAGCAGGTAATGCTACTTTAAACAGATCAGGACGTTGAGTCATACATGCACCAACAAGTAATCCACCGTTTGAACCACCACGGATGGCTAGTTTGTTTTTGTTCGTGTAATTTTTGGCAATAAGATATTCAGCTGCACCAATAAAATCATCAAACACATGTTGTTTGTTCTGCAGCATACCTGCTTTATGCCATGCTTCGCCATACTCACTTCCACCACGCAGATTCACAACTGCATAAATACCTCCCTGCTCCATCCAGAATGCATTGCTGATACTGAAACCAGGTGTTGATGGAATATTAAAACCACCATAACCATACAACAGCACAGGATTGTTACCATCCAGCTTTAATCCTTTTTTGTACGAAAGAAACATCGGCACTTTTGTACCATCCTTACTGGTAAAAAATACCTGCGTGGTTTCGTAATCTTCGTTTTTGAATTTGGTTTCTGTTTTACGGAAGATGGTTGAAGCTCCGGTAGCAATATTGTACCTGTAAATTGTTGGTGGTGCTGTAAAAGATGTAAATGTGTAGAAGAATTCCTTGTCTTCTTTCTTTCCGCCAAAACCACTGGCGGTACCAATGCCGGGCAATGTTATTTCTCTTACAAGCTTTCCTGCAAGTGTGTATTGGTACACTTTTGTTGAAGCATCTTTTAAGTATGAGCAGAATAAATAACCACCTGCAGTACCTACACCCTGCAATACTTCTTTTTGTTCTGCAATAACTGATTTCCAGTTAGCAGGTTCAGGATGTTTGGGATCAACCAGCACAATTTTATAATTAGGCGCACCATCATTTGTTTTGAGTAAGAGTTTATCGCCCACATTATCGATCACATCAGGTTCAGTTTTAAAACCAGGTACAAGCAATGAAAATTCTTTTTGTCCTGCTTTCAGATCTTTCACCCATATTTCATTGCCGCTTGTTCCTTCGGTTGTACTTAAAAGGAGGAAACGGTTATCTTCTGTTAAACCGGCACCTGCATTACGCAGCGGATGTTCTTTGTCAACAAAAATCAACACATCATCGCTTTGCGGCGTTCCCATTTTATGATAATACACTGAATGAAACTGGTTTTGTTTACTCAGCTTGCTTTTTTCATCGGGTTGTGGGTAACGGCTGTAATAAAAACCTTCATCGCCCTTCCATGAAATACCGCTGAATTTTACAAACTGAATTTTATCGCTGAGGATTTGCTTTGTGGCAACATCCATCACAAAAATTTCCTGCCAGTCGCTGCCGCTTTGTGCCAGCTGGTAAGCAAAGTATTTGCTGTTTTTTGAAAAACTGGTTCCGCCGAGAGCAGCAGTACCATCAGCCGATAATTTGTTAGGATCAACAAAGATTTCAGGAATACCATCCAATCCTTTTTGCCTGTACATAATGCTCTGGTTCTGCAATCCGTCATTTTTATAGAAGTAATACCACACGCCTTCTTTTGATGGCGAACCAATGCGTGGATAATTCCACATTTCGCTCAATCTTGCTTTTACTTTTTCACGAAACGGAATCTTGTTGAGGTAATCAAAGGTTACCTTGTTTTCTTCCGTTACCCAGGCTTTTGTTTCTTCACTGTTATCATCTTCCAGCCAACGGTAAGGATCGGCCACCACAGTGCCATGATAGTTATCAGTAACCGGCCCCTTTTTGGTTATTGGATAATTAATCTGGGCAGTGGCTTTTACCACAAAAGTGCCTGCCAGCAGCAGAATACACAGAATCTTCATAAAAAAATAATTTTAAACCAAGGTACTGCAAACGTTTGAAAGCAAATGACGAACAATTGTTATCGCTCATTTCCTTACTTTTGCGGCCTGATTAACCGGTTAACGGTTCTAACGTACGATGAAAGGCAATTTGAAGAATTGTATTCTTTTCTAATTGATTTACAATGAATAAAAAAGTTACTAAGATTGGTGTACTTACTTCGGGAGGAGATTCACCAGGCATGAATGCTGCCCTCAGGGCAGTTGTAAGAACAGCGCTTTACAATAACATTGAAGTTTTCGGAATTATGCGTGGCTACCAGGGTATGCTGGATGATGATATCATTCCAATGCACAGCCGCAGCGTTTCCAACATTATACAGCGTGGGGGAACTATTTTAAAAACGGCACGTTGTAAAGAGTTTTACGAGCCGGAAGGACGTAAGATCGCTTACGAAAATCTGAAGAAACATGGTATTGACGGGTTGGTGATTATTGGTGGTGATGGTAGCTTCCGTGGTGCTCAGCGTTTTTCGAACGAATATGATATACCTTGTATTGGGTTACCCGGTACAATTGATAAAGATATTGCAGGTACAGATTTTACAATTGGTTTTGACACAGCAGTGAATACAGCTGTTGATGCCATTGATAAAATCCGTGATACAGCTGATGCCCACGACCGTCTTTTTATTATTGAAGTGATGGGACGTGATGCCGGTTATATTGCACTGCACAGTGGTATTGCTACAGGAGCTGAACACGTTCTGATTCCTGAAACAAAAACAGATATTGAAGACCTCGTTGATTCACTGGAAGAAAAAGAAAGCCGCCATAAACTGGTAAACATGATTGTGGTTGCTGAAGGTGATGAAACCGGTGGTGGTAACGAAGTTGCAGACATCATCAGGAAAAGAATGCCAAACCTTGATACAAGGGTTTGTATTCTGGGGCATATACAACGTGGAGGTGCTCCTTCCTGTCTCGACCGCTTGATTGCAAGCCGTATGGGATATGCAGCTGTTGAAGCGTTGATTGATGGCAAGTTTAACATGATGATTGGTATTGTAAATAACCGTTTACATTACACACCACTTGATAAAGCTGTAAAAGCTAAACAAAGAGTGAGCGATGAATGGATGAAGATTGTAAAAATCCTCGCCAGCTGATCATTCACACAACAACTCTTGAAAACACACCTGAATCAATAACAGCTAAAGAGCAGAAAAAAAAATGAACCGTCGTACAAAAATTGTTGCAACAGTTGGACCTGCTTGCGACACATATGAGAAATTGCTTGAACTGGTAAAAGCAGGTGTGAATGTTTTTCGCCTGAACTTTTCACATGGCTCACATGAAGATAAAGCAGCCATCATTGAGCATATCCGCAACATCAATAAAAATGAAGCCTGCCACATTGCAATCCTTGGCGATCTGCAAGGTCCAAAGCTTCGTGTAGGCGAAATGACAGATGGCGGCATTGATGTAAAAGAAGGTGATATTCTCACTTTTACCAACGAAAAATTAGTTGGAACAAAAGAACGCATCTATGTATCTTACCCCAACCTGCATAAAGATGTAAAACCAGGCAACCTCATTTTAATTGATGATGGAAAACTGGAAGTAAAAGTGGTTGGTATTACTCGTGAAAACGATGTACAGGTTCAGGTAACACTGGGCGGAAAGCTTTCTTCTAAAAAAGGAATCAACTTACCCGATACAAAAATTTCATTACCTGCATTAACTGATAAGGATCTGCAGGATCTGGAATTCATCATTGATCAGCAACTCGACTGGATTGCTCTTTCTTTTGTACGTAATGTAAAAGACATCATCATTCTCCGTAACAAACTGGAAGAACGTAAGAGCAAAACAAAAATTATTGCCAAGATTGAAAAGCCTGAAGCTGTTGCAAACATCCGTGACATCATCATTGAAAGTGATGGAATCATGATTGCACGTGGTGATCTTGGTGTTGAACTTCCGGTTGAACAGGTGCCTTTGATTCAGAAGGACATTATCAAGAAATGTATTCACCGTGCAAAACCCGTTATCGTTGCTACACAGATGATGGAAAGTATGATTGACCGTGTGAAACCGAACAGAAGTGAAACAACTGACGTTGCCAATGCAGTACTTGAAGGTACCGATGCTGTAATGCTGAGCGGTGAAACTGCAACCGGCGATCATCCTGCACTGGTTGTGGAAACCATGAGTAAGATTATTGAAGAAGTTGAATCAAGTTCATATTACAACTATGATCGTGAAGAAGATCTGAAACCTCAATCGCATTCACCTTCATTTTTAAGTGATGCTATTTGCTATAATGCCTGCGAAATTGCAAAAGACGTAAGCGCACATGCGTTGATTGGTCAGACGCAAAGCGGGTATACCGGTTTTATGCTGAGCAGTTTCCGTCCAAAGGCTCCGTTATATATTTTCACAAATGAAAAATCGCTTGTAAACCAGCTGAGTTTAAGTTGGGGTGTTACAGCCATTTTCTATAATGAACAAGTTAGTGTTGACAGTATTATCGGCGACCAGATAAACATTCTCAAAGAGAAAGGCATTATTAACTCAGGCGATATTGTGGTGAACACAGGAAGTACTCCAGTTCATTTGCACCTGCCGACTAACCTGATTAAGATTACCATTGTTGATTAATCAGCAGTATTAAAAATATCAAAGCCCCGACTGATTGTCGGGGCTTTTTGTTTGGATTGATTTTGTATTTTCACTTTACATGCATGAGATCAGTTTTATATCATTGAGTGAAAAAGCAATCCTGCTTTCGTTTGGAAACAGTATTGACTTTAACACACACGAACTGGTGATGCATGCAAAACAAACAATCGAAAAGCATCCGTTTCCAGGTTTTATTGAAACGGTTCCTGCATATAACTCACTGGCAGTTTTTTATAGTCCAGGAAAAATTGACCGGTCAAAAAGCAGTATTGCTGAATCTGTAAAAGATCAGCTCATTCAAATTCTTGCAACAGCCGGTCAACAAAATGAAGAATTGTTTTATCAAACCAAACACATCATTCCTGTTTGCTATGATGAAGAATTTGGAATTGATCTTGAAGAATTGTCAGAACAACTTCATCTACCAAAAGAAGAAATTATTCGTCTGCATACATCTGTAACGTACAAAGTTTTCATGACAGGGTTTACTCCCGGCTTTGCATATATGGGAATTTTAGATCAGCAGTTGTTTACAAAACGAAAAGCAACGCCAAGACTCAATATTGCAGAAGGATCAGTTGCAATTGCAGGAAATCAGACAGGCATTTATCCCATGTCAACTCCCGGAGGATGGAATATTATTGGCCGCACAGCATTGAAAATTTTCGACAAAGAAAATAAAAATCCGTTTCTGCTAAAGGCAGGTGATGAAGTACAGTTTGTTGCAATTACAAAACAAGAGTTTCATTCACTTGCCTCAGTCTCCAATCATGAACAATAGTATTTTACATATTGAACAATGCGGTTTCTTAACCACGCTGCAGGATTGCGGCAGGGCCGGGTCTTTGCAATATGGCATCAGCAAAACCGGCGCAATGGATCAGTATTCGGCGATGCTTGCAAATGTTCTTGTTGGAAATGATGAATGTGACGCTGTAATGGAAATTACCCAATCGCCACATCGTTTCCTGTTTCTGAAAGATACTGTTGCAGCATTCACCGGTGGTGGGTTGCAACCGCAACAGAACAAAGAAACTATTCCATTAAATCAACCTGTGTTTATTGCAAAAGATACTGTTGTGGAATTGAAACAGCAGCGTGAAGGTTTCCGGATTTACATAGCTGTTGCAGGTGGATTGAAGACAGATGAATTTCTTTACAGCCATTCAACTGATTTACTGATTAAGGCCGGTGGCTTTCATGGAAGACCGCTGAAGAAAAATGATAAGGTTGAAACAAATCAACAGTTGAATCATACACAACAACAGTTGCTGGAAGTATTAAGATCAAATGCTGAAATTAAACTCTACGATCATTCCCCTGCTTTCAAGACAAAAACAATCAGGGTTATTGCAGGTGCAGAATGGAATTATTTAGAAGCAGAAATGCAACAACAATTTTTATCAGGTAATTACATCATCAGTTCACAAAGCAACCGGATGGGCTATCGTTTAAAAGGTGATTTACTCAAAACCAATCAACCTTGTGAAATCATTTCTTCACCCGTAACAGAAGGTACAATTCAGTTAACTTCTTCAGGCGAAATGATTGTACTAATGGCCGACGCACAAACGGTTGGCGGTTATCCCCGCATTGCAACAGTATGTGCTGCTGATCTTTCATTACTTGCACAAAAAAAGCCCGGCGATGAAATACAGTTTCAACTGATCGGTTTAATGGAAGCAGAAGAATTATATTTGGAAGAGCTGAACAAACTGCAACAAATTAAATCAGTTATTAAACGACTTGATTCTGCATCATGAACAAAACCGGTAACATAACAACGATTGATCTCAATTGTGACCTTGGCGAAGGTTTATCAACTGATGCATTGATTATTCCGCACATCACTTCTGCAAACATTGCCTGTGGTTTTCATGCAGGTAATAAAGAAACAATGAAGCAAACTGTTGAGCTTTGCATACAGCACAATGTTGCTGTTGGTGCACATCCTTCCTGGCCTGATAAAGAAAATTTTGGTCGTACTGAAATGCAAAAAACAACAGAAGAATTATATGCAATTGTTACTGAACAGTTGCAGCTGCTTTCAACCATTGCACAACAGATGGGAACTAAACTGCAGCATGTAAAACCACATGGAGCATTGTACAACCAATCAGGAAAAGATAAACTGATTGCTGCGACCATTGCTCAGTCAGTGAAAGACTTTGATGAAAATCTTGTTTTGTTTGGACTGAGCGGAAGTTATTCCATCAGCGAAGCAAAGCGTATTGGTTTAAAAACAGCAAGCGAAGTTTTTGCCGACAGAACTTATACAAATGAAGGAACACTTACTCCACGCTCCCAACCCAACGCATTGATTACAGATGCAGCAATTGCAGTTAAACAGGCAATGCAGATGATTTTGCAGAAAACAGTTACATCTGTCAATGGAAAAGAAATTCCAATCATTGCCGATACAATCTGTATTCATGGCGATGGTGCAACTGCAGTTGAATTATGCATTGCGTTAAACCAATCATTTATCCAAAACAATATCATCCTTGCAAAAATTGTTTAAACTGAATGGGCGCACAGCCGGTGCTGCCTTTTTGATGGCAACTTCTGCCATCGGCCCGGGCTTTCTTACACAAACCACCGTATTTACACAACAGCTCATGGCAAGTATGGGTTTTGTTATTCTTGTATCGGTGATTATTGACATTATTGCGCAGCTCAACATCTGGCAGATACTTACAGCCAACAACAAACGTGGCTCAGAACTGGCGAATGAAGTTATTCCGGGCAGTGGTCATTTACTCACTATACTTATTTGCTTTGGCGGACTTGCATTTAACATTGGAAATATTTCAGGTTGCGGACTTGGTTTAAACATTTTATTCCCTGTTAGTGTAAAAACAGGAAGCATCATCAGCGCCGTTATTGCCATTGTACTTTTTCTTTCAAAGGATATGGCAAAAGCAATGGACGTGTTTGTGAAAGTACTTGGTGTATTAATGCTTGCACTGATGCTTTACGTTGTGTTTTTTGCACAGCCACCTGTTGCTGAAGTTGTTCACCGCACATTGATTCCTTCAACAATCAATCTTACTTCCATTGTTACATTAGTTGGAGGAACGGTTGGTGGTTATATCACCTTTGCAGGCGCACACCGCTTGTTGGAAGATCAATCAACACAAAATATGCAGGAAGTAAAACGCAGCGCTGTCAGCGGAATTATTATAACAGCATGCATGCGTGTTCTACTTTTTCTTGCGGTGCTTGGTGTGCTTACAAAAGGTTTTCAGTTGGACGCTTCCAATCCTGCAGCATCTGTTTTTCAATCAGCACTTGGTAATGTTGGTTATAAATTATTCGGGATTGTTTTGTGGAGTGCAGCCATTACTTCTGTTGTAGGTTCTGCATTTACATCCATCACATTTCTTAAAACACTTCATCCTGTTTTTATACAACAGCAACGGGTTACCACCATTTTGTTTATTGTTATTTCAACAGGGATTTTTCTTTATTGGGGAAAACCTGTTTTAATCCTTGTGCTTGCAGGAGCATTAAATGGGTTTATTCTTCCGTTTTCATTAGGATTGATGTTATGGGTGATGATGAAAAAGAAACTTGCTCATTATTCTCACCCGCAATGGTTACTGTGGGGCGGATGGATGGTGGTTGCAGTCATGTTATGGATGAGTATTGTTACGTTTACAAATGAAATTCCGAAGTTGTTCTGAACAGCAGTAACTTCAATGCTGAATGAACAATTTTGACACGCATAGCATGTTTTATGTTGCGGTTCTCTGCCCGGAAGAAATTAACCGCAAAGTTCATCAATACAAACTTTGGATGAGAGATCATTTCGGTTGCAAGGTTGCATTGAAATCGCCGGCACATATCACCATGATTGCACCGTTCTGGCTTCCAAATGAAGAAGAAGATTCACTCATAAAAACATTCAACAGTTTTCAAGCAGCGCTTTCACCAGTTGAAATAGGTCTGAATAATTTCGCTCATTTCAGCAACCGTGTCATTTTTGTTTCTGTAACAGAAAATCAGCAGCTCACTTTATTACAAAAAACAGTTGAAGAACATTTTATTTTTCAGTTCAGCCGAAATATCAAAGCTGAGCAACGTCCTTTTCATCCGCATGTAACCATTGCCAACCGGGATATAAAGCCCGGCGATTTTATTAAAGCCTGGCAATATTTCTCAAAACAGCAACTGGAAGAATCGTTTATTTCAAACACTATTTCCCTTCTTAAACTAAGTCCGGGCAAATGGAATGTTATTGCTGAAAAGCAATATTGAGCAAACGATTGTACAACTGTATAACCGGCAATTCTGTTTCAATCAAAAAGTTTACCTTCCATACTTAAATTCACTACATGAGAAAATTCATTTTATTTATTGTTGCAGTTTGCTTTTTCTCAGCACTGCAGGCGCAAACAACCAACACACAGGATTCAGCATGGATCAGGGATAATTACATCAAAAAAGAAATCATGATCCCCATGCGTGATGGCATTAAGCTGTTTACTTCGGTTTATATCCCGAAAGATAACAGCGAAGCACATCCCATTTTAATGAACCGCACGCCTTACTCCTGTGCGCCTTATGGTGAAAATAACTTCAGGGCTTTTTGGGGTAATCACTGGCGTTATTACATGCGCAGAAATTACATCATTGTAATACAGGATGTGAGAGGAAGATGGATGAGTGAAGGTGAATTTGTCGATGTGCGTCCATTCAACCCCAACAAAAAAGGAACAGATATTGATGAGGCAAGTGATACTTACGATGCCATTGACTGGCTGGTGAATAACATACCCAACAACAATAAAAAAGTGGGCATATTCGGCATATCCTATCCCGGCTTTTATTCTACAATGGCAGCAATGAGTAATCATCCTTCATTGGTGGCCGTTAGTCCGCAGGCACCGGTTACAGATTGGTTTCAGGGCGATGACTTTCATCACAACGGTGCATTTTTCCAGATGGATGGATTTTCTTTTTATTCATCATTTGGAAAACCAAGACCAAAGCCTACAACAGTTGGTTCACCGGGATTTGAATTCCCGACAAAGGATAATTACAAGTTTTATCTTGAAGCAGGATCAACAAAAAAATTAGCTGAACTGATTGGCGACAGCATTGCTTTCTGGCAGGAAATGTACAAGCATCCAAACCTGGATGATTGGTGGAAAGCACGCAACACAAGAAACTTTGTAAACAATATTCCATCGCACACTGCAACATTAGTTGTTGGTGGTTTGTTTGATGCTGAAGATTGTTTTGGTGCATGGAATGTGTACAAAGCCATTGAACAAAAAGCAAAAAACAATAACCGTTTGGTGATGGGTCCCTGGTATCATGGTCAGTGGTCGAGTGCAGATGGTACAAGCATGGGTAATGTAAGATTCGGCAGCAACACTTCCACTTATTATCAAAACCAGATTGAGATTCCTTTCTTCATGCACTACCTCGAAGGCAAAGCAAACATCGATGATCTTGCTGAAGCAAACATTTTCTTTACAGGTGAAAACAAGTGGAGAAAATTTGCACAGTGGCCAGCTGCGAATGTTGAAAACAAAGCCATCTATTTACAGGATAACGGAAAACTCAGCTGGAGCAAATCTGCTGCAGCAAAAAGTTTCAGCGAATACATCAGCGATCCTGCAAAGCCTGTTCCTTATACAGAAGATGTACATTTTTACCGCACAAGAGAATACATGACCGATGACCAGCGCTTTGCCAACAGGAGAACAGATGTACTCTCCTTCCAGACAGATGCATTAACAGATGATGTTACATTGGGAGGTTCAGTAATTGCAGATTTACTCACAAGTATTTCAACTACTGATGCTGATTTTGTGGTGAAGCTGATTGATGTATTCCCAAGCGATTTTTCTTATGATGGAAAAACAGCAACTGCCGGAAGAGCGCCTGCTTCAACTTATCCAATGGGCGATTACCAGATGCTGGTGCGTGGTGAAATTATGCGTGGACGTTACCGTAACAGTTTTGAAAATCCAACAGCATTTACACCCAATAAAATCGAACGTGTAAAATTCGAGTTGCCTGATGTGGCACACACATTTAAAAAAGGTCACCGCATTATGATACAGATTCAAAGTTCATGGTTCCCGCTGGTTGACCGTAACCCGCAAAAATTTGTGAACATATACGAAGCAACTGAAAGCGATTACCAGAAAGCAACTATCCGCATCTGGCATGATGCGAAGAATGCTTCATCCATCATCTTACCTATTTTAAAATAAACGAAAGTCATATGAAAATTACATTGCCGGCGTTATTACTATTGATTGGAATAACCGTTAATGCACAGCAGGTGAATATCATTCCTCAACCACAACAGTTACAGGTAAAAAAAGGAAGTTTTATCATCACTCCTACCACTGTGCTTATTGCAAAAGATGAAGGCGACAAAGCTTCAGCTTCATTTTTTAATCAGCACCTGAAAACATATTATGGATTCGAATTAAAAACTGTTGCATCTGCATCCAGAAATTATATCCGCTTCAGTACAAAAAAAATGATCAAAGCTGGTACTGAAGGAAAATATGATCTGAATGTAAGTGCTAAAGCTGCTGAAATTTCAGGCGATACTTATTCAGGAACATTTTACGGAATGCAAACGCTGATTCAGTTACTTCCTGTTGAAAATCTTTCTTCACTCAGCAGTAAAAAACAACTCAGCATTCAGCAGGTAACTGTAAGTGATGCTCCACGTTTTGAATACCGTGGTATGCATCTCGATGTTGGCCGACATTTCTTTCCTGTAAGTTTTGTAAAACGCTATATTGATTTTCTTGCTTACCACAAGTTCAATGTATTTCACTGGCATTTAACCGAAGACCAGGGCTGGCGTATTGAAATCAAACAATATCCACTGCTTACTTCTATTGGCAGCAAACGTAACGGAACCATCATTGGCCGCTATCCCGGCAAAGGAAATGACAATACACCCCATGAAGGTTTTTATACTCAGGATGAAATCAAAGAAGTGATTCAATATGCAAAAGACCGTTTTGTGGAAGTGATTCCTGAAATTGAATTGCCCGGTCACAGCAGTGCAGCTATTTCAGCTTATCCCTGGTTAAGTTGTTTCCCCAATAAAACAACAGCTATTCCATTAAACATGGTTTCGCTCAAGAGTGTGCAGGAAGTACAACAAGGAAAGATAAAACTTGTACAGGAAACATGGGGTGTTTTTGATGATGTATTCTGTGCAGGTAAAGATGAAACATTTACGTTTCTTGAAAATGTATTGAATGAAGTAATCGCATTGTTTCCTTCAAAATATGTGCACATTGGTGGCGATGAATGCCCGAAAACACATTGGAAAATTTGCCCTGCCTGTCAAAAACGCATGAAGGATTTAGGCTTGAAAGATGAACATGAACTGCAGAGTTATTTTATTCAGCGTATTGAAAAGTATCTGAATGCAAAAGGTAAAACAATAATTGGCTGGGATGAAATCCTGGAAGGTGGTCTTGCACCAAATGCACAGGTCATGAGCTGGCGTGGTGAAGCTGGTGGTATTGCAGCAGCAAAAGAAAATCATTATGTGATTATGACACCCGGCAGTCATGTTTATTTTGATCATAAACAAACAAGCAGGGAAGATTCTGTAACAATTGGCGGTTTTACAACCATTCAGAAAGTTTATAGCTATGAACCTGTACCAAAAGAACTTCCTGAATTACAAACAAAGTTTGTACGTGGGGCACAAGCCAATGTCTGGACAGAATACATGGACAATACCAACAAAGTTGAATACATGGTCTTCCCACGTATTGCAGCACTCAGTGAAGTATTGTGGAGCAGCAAAGAACAACGGAACTGGGGCGATTTTGAAAAACGTTTGCAGACAGAATTCAAGCGTTATGATTTGCTGAAGATTAATTACAGCAAGGCTTACTTCGATCCTAAATCAACAGAAGAACCCAAACGATAAAAAATCAACCACATAAAAAAGCCCCGGCGTTTATCCCGGGGCTTTTCTTTTATCCATCAAATTATTTGAAAATCTCTTCCAGCTTTGTCACCAGTTCATCACCTCTCAGGTTTCTTGCAATCACCACACCATTTGGATCAATCAGCATGTTGAAAGGAATTCCCTGTACACCAAACTGTCTTGCTGCAACATTGTTCCAACCTTTCATATCGCCTGCCTGTGTCCATGTGTAATGATCATCATTTACAGCCTTCAGCCATTTGTCTTTTGATTCATCAAGCGATACACTGAAAATCTGAAATCCTTTGCCGTTGTATTTCTCGTAAGCTTTTACAAGATTCGGACTTTCTGCACGGCAGGGGCCACACCAGCTTGCCCAGAAATCAACAAGCACATATTTTCCTTTGAATGATGAAAGAGAAACTGCATGACCATTTGCATCAGGTTGTGTAAAATCGGCAGCAGTAGTTCCCACCATCGATTTCTTTCCTGTTTCAATCATTGCCTTTATTTTAATTCCCTGCATGGATTGTTGCAGTGTATTACTCAGCAATGCAAACATCGGTTCTGCTTTCGCAGCATCCATATCAGCACCTAATGCATCCTGTACAAGAAATAAAGAAATAAGCGAAGAAGGGTTCCTTTTTACAAACGCCATTTGCTCGCTATATAATAATGATTGCAGCTTTTTATAAACATCAAGCGCCAGGTTTGTTGCTTCTGCATTTTTTGCTTTACTGTATTCGTTATAAACGTTTACAGTTTTATTTTCCAGCTCAGCAATCTTTTTAATCTGCTGCTGGTAACTGTAAAAATCATTCACTGTTTGCGTACCATTTACTACAGCTTCGTTCAAAAAAGTTTTTGATACAATGCTGATATTGCCTGTATCAAGAAAAAGCCAGAGATTATTGCGGTTGAATTCTTCGTTATCAAATACTTTATTCTTGGGAGGGTTTTCTTCCTGCAGGCTGATAGTTGCAATAACAGGTTCAGTTATTGTTCCTTTAATTTCGAATTTACCATTAACAAGATTAGCTTCTTCAGCAGAGCTTCCGTTATCCCAGCTGAGCAATACTTTGTACTTTTTTGAAGAAGAAGTAAGCGATCCGTTTACAACAAATTTCTTCTCCTGTGCTGAAACAGATAAAACTGTCAGCAGCAAAAAGGAACAAACAAAATGTTTCATGCTTAATTGGATGATTTAAAAATTTCTTCCAGCCTTGCCTGCAGTTCATCGCCACGCAGATTTTTTCCAATAATCATTCCATCGGGACCAACCAGTATATTTTGCGGAATTGCTGATATTTTATAAATCCTGGCAGCTTCATTGCCCCAGAATTTAAGATCGCTTACATGTGTCCATGTTAAACCATCTGTTGCAATGGCATTGATCCATGCATTACGGTCACGGTCTAACGATACACCAAGTACAGTAAAGTTTTTTTCTTTGAATTTATTGTAAGCAGCAAGTACATTAGGATTTTCCATACGGCAAGGGCCACACCAGCTTGCCCAGAAATCAACCAGCACATATTTTCCACGGAAAGAAGAAAGTGAAATCATGTTGCCCGATGTATCGGCCTGTGTAAAGTCCAGTGCTTTTGTTCCTACTGCACCAATTTTATTTTCCTGCACAATTTCATTCACCATGCGGCCATAATAACTGTTTTGTGCATCAGCACTCAGCTTAGCAAAACGCTGGTCGAGAATATCGGGCTGCTGGAAAAAATTATACAACACATACAACAGCAAAGGTGTTACTGCCGATTGGCTGTGTTTATCAATATATTCATCGGCTTTCTGATTCAGTTCTTCAATTACACTGCGTGCAACTGTATACAATGAATCCTGTTTAGCCTGCATCGCCGGGTTGGAGATTTGCTTGCCCAACGCATCCAGCTTTGAGAAATAAGGATCGAATGTTTTCTTAAACTCATTAAACTCATTGTGCGATTTTGATCCTTTCACAACTGCAACAGGCAACGAATCAATCTTACCTGTTACAGTAACTTTTGATGGATCGAGAAAAATGCCAAGGTTTTGGCTGCTGCCTTCCACCACCAGGATATGCATGGCAGTTTCTTTCAGTTCGCCTTTCAGTTCAAACTTTCCGTTTTTAATTACAGACTCAGCAAGTGTTTCGCTTTCTGAATTATCAAAACGCAAACTCACTTTTGCATTTTCCTTTGCACCTTTAATTGTACCGGTAATAACAAATGCTTTCTGCGCCTGTACAGAAATTGACACAGCAATGAAGAAAACAATCGAAAACAGATTTCTCATATATTATTTAGAATGACGTTGTTTCAACACATAAATCACATCCTGCAAAGTAACATCTTTAGCTCTTAATAAAACCATAAGATGGAAGAGCAGATCAGCTGCTTCATTGAGGAAAAGATCTTCATTATTATCCTTTGCTTCAATCACCACTTCTGTTGCTTCCTCACCTACTTTTTGTGCAATTTTATTAATGCCTTTTTCAAACAGGCTTCTTACATAGCTTTTACCTTCTGTGCTTTTACGGCGCAGATCAATAATATCCTGCAGGTATAACAAAAAATCATCACTGTGATTTTTTTCACTCCAGCAGGTATCTGCACCCGTGTGGCAGGTTGGACCCAGCGGCTCTGCTTTAATCAGCAATGTATCCTGGTCGCAATCGAGCAACACTTGTTTTACATTTAAAAAATTACCGCTTTCTTCACCCTTTGTCCATAAACGGTTTTTGCTGCGGCTGAAGAAAGTTACCTGGCCCGATTGCTCAGTTTTTTGCAAAGCTTCTTCATTCATAAATCCAAGCATCAGCACTTTGCCTGTTTTATAATCCTGGATAATGGCAGGGACCAATCCATCTGCATACTTCTTAAAATCTGGTTTCACGTTTATCTTTTTTTATGGTACAATCACCGTTGCTTCTATCAGCTGCATTGGCGTCGCACACTTGTACAAAATTAATTTTATTCAGCAACTCATCTTTAAACTGAGCATCGCACTATTCTTATATCCGCATTGTAATTCCTCTTTCTTTCAGGTAGTTTTTCAAATCAGCAATTTCAATTTCCTTGAAATGAAAAATACTTGCAGCAAGAGCCGCATCGGCATAAGCCTGTTCAAACACATCAGCAAAATGCTGCATGCTCCCGGCACCACCGCTTGCAATCACCGGTACGGATAATGTTGTTGAAAGTTTATGTGTAATGTCCAATGCAAAACCTTGTTTGGTTCCATCATTGTTCATACTTGTTAATAAAATTTCACCAGCACCAAGCTCAACAGCTTCTTTCGCCCAATCAAAACATTTCTTATCTGTCTTTGTTCGTCCGCCATTAAGATACACATACCATTCACCATCTTCTTCTTTCTTGGTATCAATCGCCAGTACACAGCATTGGCTTCCTGCAGCCTTTGCAATACCGCTGATGAGTTGCGGATTTTTAAATGCTGCTGTATTTACGCTCACTTTATCAGCACCTGAATTCAGCAACACACTCATATCTTCCACAGTGCTGATACCACCACCAACTGTAAAAGGAATATTCACATGCCGGGCAATACGTTTCACCAGTTCACTCAGCGTCTTTCGCTTTTCAACCGTTGCCGTAATATCAAGGAACACCAGTTCATCGGCTCCCTGCTGTGCATATAAAGCACCCAGTTCAACCGGATCGCCGGCATCACGTAAATCCACAAAGTTTGTTCCCTTCACGGTTCTTCCGTCTTTAATATCCAGGCAGGGAATGATTCGTTTCGTCAGCATAAAAAAATAAAAAAGGCTTCAGTTTAATGAAGCCTGAGTTTATACAAAGATAAAGATTATGGTCGTGGTAAAATGCTTTGTAAAATTCTCCCGGCTCCTAAGAACTTATGGCTCCAGTATGGCTCGTTGAGATCACTGATCATCACACCGCCCGATGTGGAAGCATGGACAAATTTGTTATTATGCAAATACATACCTACATGCGAAACACCACCTCTTGTATTGAAGAAAACAAGATCACCTTCCCTCAAATCAGTTGAAGGAATCCAATCTGCCAGGGCTTTTTGTTCTCTTGCTGTACGTGGTAATTTTAATGCAAACACACCAAAAAACAAGGTTTGCATAAAAGCAGAACAATCAATTCCACTTTGGGTTAACCCGCCCAAACGGTAAGGAACACCCCACCATTCATCAATGAAATCGTAAAGACTTTTATTTTGAATTAATTCAACCGGCACATCAAGGCGAATTGCATACTTGAACTGATTAAGCGAAAACAACTCAAGTGCTGTTGCTGCTGCGTTTGTTACATTTTTCGTCTGGAAGAAAAGCGCATTGGTTTTACCCGATGATGAACTGCGTGTTGTTGCCGGACTTGAAGATGGCGTTATTTCAATCTGTTCAATAAATGGAGAACGCTGTTCTGTTTGTGAAGCTGTTTCAGTTTTCTGAGGCTGAAATATATTCTTCACAGCACTGCAACTGCCAAGCAGAAACAACAATGATATAAAAAGAATACTATTCTTCACTGGAATGAATTTTTTTGAACGTTGCAAAAGTAAGGGCATCGGCCTGAACGAGCAAGAAACAGGCCAACTTATCCACCAACAACCGCCAATTTTCACATTTTGCCTGACAAATTTTCAGCAGGAATGTGACTAATTCTTCACGGAAATTAGCGGGATAAAAGCGAAATTTGACGCCATACTATGTGCCAATTTTCACACTTACACGTTCATACACAATACTCATTGCTTGATGGAGCCGCCTCCATCCCGGCTTTATATTCAAAGGCTATTAATGATAAAATGCCCGCTTTGGCCATTACCGACCACGGGAACATGTTCGGGGCTTTCCAGTTTGTGGCCGAAGCTTACAAACACAAAAATGAGGATGGTTCGCTGAAAGTGAAACCCATTGTTGGCTGTGAATTTTATCTCACCGAAAACAGGCATATAAAAACCTTCAGCAAGGAACAACGGGACAACCGTTACCACCAGGTTTTGCTGGCAAAGAATGAGCAGGGTTATAAAAACCTGGTAAAGCTTACATCGCTTGGCTTTATTGAAGGCATGTACAGCAAATACCCACGTATTGATAAAGAATTAATTCATAAATACCACGAAGGACTGATTGCCACCACCTGCTGTCTCGGAGCAATGGTGCCGCAAATGATTTTAACCAAGGGCGAAGAGGAAGCTGAAAATGAATTTAAATGGTGGCTGAACATTTTCCAGAAAGATTATTACGTGGAAATTCAACGGCATGGCATGGCCGAACAGGACAAAGTGAATGCAGTACTGCTGAAGTTTGCTAAAAAATATGATGTAAAAGTTATTGCCAGCAACGATTCACACTATGTTGACCAAACGGATTTTAATGCACATGATATTTTACTTTGCATCAATACAGGCGAAAAACAATCCACTCCTGCCCTGCGTGAGTTTACAGACGATGATGTAAACATCAAAAACAAACGCTTTGCATTCCCCAACGACCAGTTTTATTTTAAAACTACAGGGGAAATGAAAAAGCTGTTTGAAGACATTCCTGATGCAATTGATAATACCAATGAAATTGTTGACAAGGTTGATGTGCTCAATCTGAAAAAAGATATTCTGCTTCCCGCATTTCCTGTTCCAAAGGAATTCCAGATACATGATGATGCCAACCTCAACCAATGGGAATTTTTAAAACATCTTACTTATATCGGTGCAAAAGAACGTTACCATGAGATTGAGGAAAGCACCCGTGAACGTATCGACTTTGAACTCTTCACCATTAAAACAATGGGCTTTGCCGGTTACTTCTTAATTGTAAGCGATTTCATCAAAGCAGGAAGAAACATGGGTGTGTTTGTGGGGCCGGGTCGTGGATCAGCTGCAGGTAGTGTGGTGGCATATTGCATTGGTATCACCAACATCGATCCCATTAAATACAATTTACTGTTTGAGCGTTTCCTCAATCCTGATCGTAAGTCAATGCCCGATATTGATACGGATTTTGATGATGAAGGAAGGCAACGTGTAATTGATTACGTAGTGGATAAATACGGTAAGGCACAGGTGGCACAGATTATTACTTACGGTACAATGGCAGCTAAATCAAGTATTGCCGATGTGGCCCGTGTAATGGATCTACCGTTGCCGGAAAGCCGTGCATTATCAAAGCTGGTACCTGAACGTCCGGGTGTTTCGTTGAAGCGTGTACTGCATGCTCCTTTTACCGGTGAAAAAAGTTTAGCTGAAAAAGAAAACTTTGGACCCGATGAACTGGAAACAGTTAAAAAAATACGTGAAGTGTATAACGGCGATGATTTGCCAGCAAGAATTCTGCATGAAGCTGAAATTCTTGAAGGATCTGTCCGTAACACGGGTATCCATGCTGCAGGGATCATCATTGCACCAAAAGATTTAACAGAGCTGATTCCTGTTTGTACATCCAAAGAATCTGAACTGTGGCTAACTCAGATTGAGGGAAGCGTGATTGAAGAAGCTGGTGTAATCAAGATGGACTTTCTTGGTTTAAAAACACTCAGCATCATCAAAAATGCTTTGCAGCTCATTAAACTCAATCATGGGGTTGATATTGAAATCGACACTATACCGCTTGACGATACCCAAACATTTGAACTGTACCAGCACGGAACAACCATTGGTACATTCCAGTTTGAAAGTCCGGGTATGCAGAAATACCTCCGTGAACTCAAGCCCGATCAGTTTGGTGATTTGATTGCGATGAACGCCTTGTATCGCCCCGGACCTATTGCTTATATCCCCAACTTCATCGATCGTAAACATGGTAAGGAAGAAATTTCTTACGATTTACCGGAGATGGAAGAATATCTTAAAGAAACTTATGGTATTACAGTATACCAGGAACAGGTAATGCTGCTTGCTCAAAAGCTTGCTGGCTTTACAAAAGGTGATGCCGATGTGTTGCGTAAAGCAATGGGTAAAAAACAAAAGGCGGTTCTTGATAAAATGAAAAAACAGTTTGTGGAAGGTGCATCTGCCAAAGGTCATCCTGCTGATAAACTGGAAAAAATATGGACCGATTGGGAAGCATTCGCCCAATACGCTTTCAACAAGTCGCATTCAACCTGTTATGCATTTGTTGCTTATCAAACAGCTTATTTAAAAGCACACTACCCTGCTGAATATATGAGTGCGGTACTGAACAACGCCGGCTCTATTGAAAAAATCACCTTCTTTATGGAAGAGTGTAAACGCATGGGATTAAAAGTACTTGGGCCGGATATCAATGAATCGCTTACCGGTTTTGCTGTTAACAAAGCAGGTGAAATCCGTTTTGGTTTAGGTGGATTGAAAGGTGTGGGTGAAGCTGCGATTGAAAGCATTATTGATGAACGGGATAAGCGTGGAGCATACAAAGATGTATTTGATTTCATCAAACGCATTAACCAGCGTACAGTAAATAAAAAATCACTGGAAAGCCTGGTTTACGGTGGCGCATTCGATTGCTTCAAAGAATTTCACCGTGCACAATATTTCCATGTAATGAATGGCGATACTGTGAATACGCTTGAACGCATCATCAGCTTTGGTAACAGGTACCAGGCTAATGTGCAAACCAATACCAATACATTGTTTGGCGATTCGATGATGATGGAAATTCCAACACCAAAAATCCAGAACTGCGAGGAATGGACATTGACAGAAAAGCTGGATCATGAAAAAGAAATCACCGGTATCTTCATCAGTGGTCATCCGCTGGATCATTTCCGTTTTGAACTTCGTCATTATAAAATAACTCCGCTCAGCGAATTCAATGAATTTAAAGAAGCCATTTTGCTGCAGGCAAATCCGTTTCATCAGTTCAGGTTGGCCGGACTTGTTACAGCGCATAATCAGCGTGTAACAAAAACGGGAAAACAGTTTGGAATCTGTTCTATTGAAGATTATAGCGGCAATGCTGAGTTTGCACTATTTGGTGAAGACTTTGTAAAATTCAAAGATCATTTTACCCCGGGAGCTGTTGTTTACATTACAGGAGCTTTTAAAATAAGATGGAATAAAACAGATGATTTTGAATTTAAGATCAGCAATGTATTGTTACTGGAAACGATTAAAAGTACAATGACCCGTCAGCTGATTGTTGATATTGAACCAAGATTCTTAACAGAGGAAATGGTACAATTCATTGAAAGGAACGTGAAGAAAAATCCGGGCAAATCAAGTCTTAAATTCAATTTAACTGAGCCAAAAGAAAATTGGAAAATCGGTATGTACACTGTTGAAAAAGGCTTTGTGATGAATGATGAAATGGCTGAGTTTTTAATGAACAGCCCGGAACTGAATGTAACAGTTGTAACTCCTTGATAAAAGAAGCCGGATAATTTAACGACATATTAAACTATTGCCTTTTCATTTCGCCCCGGTGATAATTAATTTTGCTGCGGAAATGAAAAGGTTTTTTGTTCTCATATTAGCCATCCTGTACATTGGAGCATCATCCGGTGCAACCGTCCAGGTTCATTACTGCATGGGTAAACTCGTAAAGCTTACTTTGGCACATGAACAGCACAACAGTAAGTGCTCACATTGCGGAATGGATAAAAACAGTAATGATCTTAACTGTTGCAAACAGGAACAAAAACACTTCGACGCTGTACAGGATCACAAGCTCCCGCCTGCTGCACAATCATTACGTTCTGCATCTGTTAAATACATTTCAATTGCTGATTTAATAACTGTTTCAACAACAACTTCATCAACTATAAAAACGCTTGATGAACCGCCTCACTTATTAAACAGTATCCCCGTACATATTCTTCACTGCGTTTTCAGGATTTAGATTTAGTTGCTTGATAAAAAACCTTGCAGACTTCTTCTGCAGGCAACATTCTTTTTAACACATTCAATCTTCATTCAAATGAGAACAATAAAATTATTGATAGCAACAGTCATATTATCTGTTGTAACTTTTTCTGTTTCTGCACAGGAAAAAGCAGGTAAAAAAGACACCACAACACATACCGTTCTTTATTCCTGCCCGTTGCATAACAACACCAACCAAACAATGCATAGTAATACCCGGCAATTATCAAAAAAAGAACAAATGAAACTGCAGGTTACACAAAAAAACAAACAGCCGGTGCATGCAGTTGCATTAAACAATAATCATCGCAAATGCAGTGATTGCGGAATGAACCGTACAATGAGTGCAAAGGAAAAAATGAAAGTAAACGTGGTGAATAATTATGAATGCCCGATGCAATCAACTACCGGTGATAAAAAAGAGAAATGCCCGAAGTGTGATATGGCACTTACAGAAGCTGATGAATAATCTCAATTTGAGTATTACCAAAAAAACAAACGGGGTGCAATGCACCCCGTTTCATTTTCTCAATATTCGTTGTTTTTAATTCTTTACAACTTCTGATTCATTTACGATGCGCAGGTTTTCCTTTACATTAAAGGCACTTGCAACTGTAGAATTTTTCAGATCAATGATCTCAAAACGTACATCAGATCCTGCAAAATCTTCAGCATTTAACTGGAACTTGCGGCTGATATTTACACCTGAAACCACTTCCTGGTAAACTACTTCACCAGCATCATCTTTAATCACAATTGCATACTTCGCATTTTCTTTATTGTTGATATTAAGCTGAAATACTGGTTGATTGTTGAGCTTACCTGCTGAGATCAATTCTGCACCTGGAACTTCGTTACCTGCTTTTGCACTAAATCCAAATGTAATGGCTGTTAAAGTAAATAAACCAATTACTGCATTTTTCACTGTTGTTTTCATCATGTTTAATTTAAAAGTTATTGTTTCTTTTTTACGATCTAATTTCTTCGGGGCAAGTTTCGCTTTAGCAAGCAAGGCGGGATAAATTAATTCCGGATTATTTTATCTTCTCAATACCTGTATTTCGTATTGATGACACAAAGCTAAGCAGAGGTTTTACAGTGTACAAGCCAAGATTAAGTACTTTTCATGGTCTTTAGTTTCAAAACCAAACGTTAAAACCCTTTACAGCAAAGGATTTCAGAAAAAATTAGCCATGATGTCCAAAAGCATTTTTTCCAGGTAATCTGATGCTGTTAACTTTATGTTATGAGCCAGGTTCAGCCAAATATTCAATTACTGCAGCCAAAAAAATTAATCGGCATTCCTATGTCCATGTCGCTTGCAAATAATAAAACTGCTTTATTATGGAAAACATTTATGCCCCGCAGAAAAGAAATCATGAACAATGTAAATGAAGAACTCTTTTCAATAAATATTTATCCTCCGGGTTACAATCCGGCAAATCCGGCTGATGAATTTGAAAAATGGGCAGCAATTGAAGTCAGTGATGATCGTATTGTTCCGGAGAATATGCAGTTGTTTTTATTACAGGAAGGCTTGTATGCAGTCTTTCATTACAAGGGCTCCAGTAATGATCCCAGCATTTTCCAATACATTTTTACTGAATGGTTACCTTCTTCAACTTACGTACTCGATAACCGTCCGCACTTTGAAGTATTAGGCAAGCTTTATAAAAATGCAAGCCCGGATTCGGAAGAAGATATCTGGATTCCCATCAAACCAAAAAGCAACCTGCAGTAATAAATTCTCATCTTTTTCTTAAAAAATACGATCTTTCACAAACAACAAGGAAGCATAATTATATTTGCTTCATCATTCTCAAACAAAACAATTCAAATATGAAAACAGTAAAACTTTTGCTCGCTGTAATTTTCACAATCGTTTCTGTTGGTTTATTTGCCCAGCCAAAAGGCAAAACCAAAAGCACCAAGCAAACAAAGGCTAAAACCGAACAGGTAAAAAAATGTACTTGTCCTGAAGGTGAATGCGGACCTGATTGCAAATGCGAAAAAGGCGATAAATGTGAAAAGCATCAAGGCATGCATGAAGCAAAATATACCTGCCCTATGCATCCCGATCAGACAAGCGATAAACCCGGCAAATGCAGCAAATGCGGTATGGATTTAGTGAAGGATGCAAAAGACAAAGAAGGAAATGAACATGGTGATCATGATGCAAAGTTTACCTGCCCAATGCACCCTGACCAGGCAAGCGATAAGCCCGGTAAATGCAGCAAATGCGGTATGGACTTAGTGAAGAAAGGAAAGGAGAAAAAAGAAAACATGAAAACTGATGTTGCCATTTCATATATATGTCCAATGCACCCCGACCAGGTGAGTGATAAACCCGGCAAATGCGGCAAATGCGGAATGGATCTTGAAAAGAAAATGAGCAAAACAAAGCAGGAAGTAGCAAAAGGTTATTATTGCCCAATGCACCCTGATGTTACCAGCGATAAACCGGGAACATGCAGCAAATGCAAAATGGAATTAAAGAAAAAAAGTTGATCGCATTTAGTATTTAAGAAGATATGTAATCCTCAAAGCCCAAAGCTTTTGCTTTGGGCTTTTTGTTGACATTTATCAAGTGCTGTCTGCCTGTCAATGACAAAAAGTCGATGAATTTAAAATGCCGGTACTGGGAAAATTTGAAATGCTCTGCTTGATAAATCATTGATTGGCAAGGAAAGATTTCCTGCAAATGAAGATGTGAACAGATGTGGATAATGACAGAACAACAGTTTGGGGCGAATGGACTTAAATTTGCGTTTCTATTTTAATCACAAAAAAATTAAGGAACATATTATGGCATTACAATTCACAGATGCAAATTTCCAGAGCGAAGTCATCAGTTCAGACAAACTGAGTGTTATTGACTTTTGGGCTGAATGGTGCGGTCCCTGCCGTGCAATTGGACCGGTTATTGAAGAACTTTCAAAAGAATACGATGGTAAAGTAAAAGTTGGTAAAGTAAATGTGGATGAAAATCCCCAGATCAGCATGAACTTTGGCATTACTTCTATCCCAGCTATTCTTTTTGTAAAAGGCGGCAAAGTAGTTGACAAATTAGTTGGTGCACAACCTAAAGCTAACTTTGTTAAGAAGATTGAACAGCACATGTAATACCAGCAAAGAATACCCTGGAGGTTTCTTTTTAAAAGATAACAACCCGTTTCAGTTTTGAAACGGGTTCTTTTTTTGTATAGGACCATAGTTGTAATTATTCACATTCATTCAACATTACGTTAAACCTTCCCCATTATTAATGATCTATTCATAATTTCAACTATTAACACTTAATTCTTTTCATGAACCCATCAACCCTTGCAACATTTGTATCCGGGCATTATGACATTGCCGAAATACATCTGCAGGCGCAAACAAATCATCACCTGCTCATTTCAACAAAAGCTTTTGAGCGGGGCGATGTTATCAGTGCCTTCAGTGCAAAAGAAATACACAAAGATCCTTCACGTTATACTGTTCAGTCGGGCGAACATGAACATATTATACTTGAACCGGAATTTTTGCAGTACATCAACCACAGTTGTAATCCCAATTCGTTTTTCAACACCACAACAATGGAACTTGTGGCGCTGAAAACAATCAGGCCTGGTGATGAGTTTACGTTTTTCTACCCATCAACAGAATGGTTTATGGCTGAGCCTTTCAAATGTCTTTGCGGCGAAACCAATTGCATCGGCATCATTAAAGGCGCAAAAGAATTGGATAAAGAGCTGCTAAGTGAATACAAACTCACAGATTTTATACAGCAAAAACTCAGCAGTTAAACAATTAATCTGTTATTTTGAATAATGCTTTCTAACCCCTTAAATTCTTCTGTTCATCATCCACCATTTGTTTGGGTACTTGCTCCCTATCTTCAAACAAACGATGCCAATCTTGACTACTATTACGATTTCACGCAAAGCATTGGTGAATACACAAAAGTTTTTGAAGAATTAAAACTTAACTGGAAATGGCAACCTGTTACACAAGCCGACTTTAAACAGGTAATTGATGATATTGCAACAACCACATCTTTTCAAACTCCTATTGTGTTGAACTTATGTGATGGTGATGAAGTGAATGGAACACCGGGTGTTTCAGTGATTCATTACCTCAAGGAAAAGAAACTGATTTACACCGGAGCCGATCCTGCATTTTACGACAATACCACATCAAAAATTGTGATGAAGGAATTGTTTGATAAAGAAAACATATCTCATGCTGCATGGATTCCTATTCATAACAACCAGCAAAAGCTTGATGGTATCTGCAAAAAAATCGGAACTCCTTTAATTGTAAAACCTGCTGTTAGCGGTGGAAGTATGGGGCTTGGTGTAAAAAACGTTGTGCAGAATGATGATGAACTGAAAGCACTTGTTAAAGAATTATTTGAAGGTTACCGTGGATGGGATTTTACATTTGGCGGACTGGTGGCTGAACAATTCATTAACGGGCCGGAGTACACAGTGTTTATTTCAGGTTCTTATCACTCGCCAAGAAGCAGAAAAGTTTATACACCCGTTGAACGTATTTTTCATAAAGACCTTCCCGATACAGAAAAGTTTTTATCCTTCGACCGTTTATGGGAGATGTATGAAAACGAAAAGCCAATGGGTGAGTACGAAGATTTTTATCAATACCACCTGCCTCCTATCAATCTTCAAAAAAAGATTATGGACTTAAGCTGGAAAGCCTATTGCGCAGTTGGCGGAACAGGTTATGGCCGGGTTGATATACGCATGGATAAAGCAACCGGTAAAATGTATGTGCTGGAAGTAAATGCACAATGTGGTTTAAGTGAAGATGAAAATTATACATCCATCGGTGCAATTGTGCGGCTTAGCAATCAACCTTATTCCGGGTTAATACTGCACATTTTAAAAGACGCATTGCAACGTCATCATCAAAAACAAAAAAAGGCTATTGCAGTGAGATAATGCTGCTGAACGATTATGAAGATTTGTGTACTTCAACCCGATTACTCCACTTCTGCTGTTGATTATCAATACTACGATCCTGCACGTAATTTATCACACCTGTTACCTGATGTTGAGTTTGATCATGTGTTATTAAATAAACTCACTACCTATAAACAACTGCTTGAGCTGAGTAAAAATGGATATGATTGTTTTGTAAATCTCTGTGAAGGATATCTTGAATGGGAAGTTCCTTCCATTGATGTGATTTATACACTCGAATTATTAAATCTTCCATTTACAGGACCAACAACATTGTTGTACGATCCGCCAAAAGAATTAATGAAATATGTTGCTTACACCGAAGGTGTGGCAACAGCTAATTATGCTTTAATCGACTCGTTACATAACCTGCAACAGCAGGTACAGCATCTTTCATTTCCTTTGTTTGTGAAACCTGCAAAAGCAGGCGACAGTCTTGGCATTGATGATTCATCAAAAGTGGGCAGCGTTGAAGAGCTACAGGAAAAAGCAGAATTGCTGCTGAAAGAATATCCTCAACTGCTGGTGGAAGAATTTATAGCGGGAAGAGAATTTACTGTGCTCGTTGCTGCCGATGCAAAAGATGAAAAAGTCTGCAAAGTGTTTCAGCCAATTGAATTTATTTTTCCGCAGGGAAAATCATTCAAAACCTATTCACTTAAAACATCCGAACTGCATCCTGAAAGCAATATTCCGGTAACAGATTCTTCCATCAAACAACAATTAACGGAAGCAGCACAACGCATTTTCAGAAGCTTTGGTGGTGTTGGTTATGCAAGGATGGATTTCAGGATGGATGCAAAAGGAACGATTTATTTCCTTGAAGTCAATTTCACCTGTTCAGTTTTTTATACTGATGGTTATGAAGGCAGCGCCGATTACATTATTAAAGCCGATGGCATTGGCCAGGCTGGTTTTCTGCAGCATATTATTGATGAAGGCATTGCCCGCCACAAACGCCGCCAGAAGAAATATGTAATGAAAGGAAATTCGATTGCGGGTTTTGGTATTTATGCCACGCAGCCTATTGCCGCAGGCGAAGTTATTTTCAAAGGCGAAGAACGGCCACAGCGCATCGTTACCAAACGTTATGTGGAAGAAAACTGGCTGCCTGAAGAAAAGCTTTTATTCAAACATTATGCTGTTCCCCTCAGCAGTGAAGTATATGTTTTGTGGGATAATAACCCAACCGAATGGGCTCCGCAAAACCATTCCTGCAGCCCGAACACTGCCTACAAAGGCCTGAATCTTGTTGCAATCAGGCAAATTTCAGCTGGCGAAGAATTGACAATGGACTATTCGGATCTTCTAAATGAGTCAGCCGAAACATTTGACTGCCAGTGTGGTGCACCGGGTTGCCGCAAAAAAATTACAGGCACAAAAGGAAATTCTGTCACACTCAGAGAACAAAATAACAGGTAACACTGCCATCCCCCTTCTTATCTTTGCAGTTCCTACTAATCCATTAACCGGAAAGAAAATTCATCTTTCACTAAACTCCGGTAATTCTGTTAAGTCTATTACAAAAAGTGTAAACGAAAGGAGATTTTATGCCTGGAAAATGGGTTGTTCAAACAATTCTGCAAAAGCACAAATACAAATTGTTGCTTACCTATAGCTTATTTGGAATTGAAATGCTGGGTTTATTGCTTCGCCCTTATTTTCTTGGCGAAGCTGTGAACGGATTAATCAAAGGTTCGTACAACGGACTGATCTTATTGGCAGCAGCCCATCTGCTTTGGGTTGTTACAGGAACTATCCGCCACATGTACGACTCCCGCACCTATTCTGATATTTATACTTCTTTGGTAGTTCGGTTAATGAGCCGCAATAAAAACAAAGAATTATCACAGCTCAGTGCCCATTCAACTTTATCAAGAGAGTTTATTGACTTCCTGGAATTTGATCTGAATTATGTAATTGAAGCAGCTTATAACATTATTGGTTCACTGATTTTGCTTTGCTTTTACGATTCACAGGTGGTTTTGCTTTGTATGCTGATGCTGATACCGGTTACCATCACCAGTTATATTTATGGCAAACGCATGCGCAGGCTCAACAAATTCCGTAACGATGAGTTAGAGCAACAGATCAATGTACTGGCAACAAAAAACTCCATCCGCATCAACGAGCACTATAACATACTCCGCAAATGGCAGATTCGTATCAGCGACCAGGAAGCTTGGAACTTTGGTGTAATGGAATTGCTGGTGATGGTGATTATTACAGTATCACTTGTTATTGCATCAAGCACAAGCGGCAAAACATTGCAGGCTGGCGATTTAATAGGCATCTACACCTATATTCTCAAATTTGTGAGCGGACTTGATACTGTTCCTTACATGATTCAGCGCATGGCTGCTTTAAAAGATATTCTCAGCCGGGTAGAAACTCAGTCAGATGATGAAGAAAAAGAACCTGCATTTTCTTCCGTTGCCTGATCATTTGCTGATTTTTTTTCGTCATTGCCTTTTGTTTTCAGGTCAGGAAGCAAAGTCATGATCAGTAACACAAAAGAAGCTATAAAGTAAATCCAGAGATTCGTCATTCGTTCAGGGCATTCTCCCCTGCACATTCCAAGCAGCACCACATTACGTAAAGCCCATGCAAATCCAATTGCACCAACAAATGGGTTTAATCTTTTTGCCCAGAGTTTGGGTATCAGAAAGAACAACACGTTTAACACAAATAAATAAATATTCATCAAAACAGGCTGCCCGAATTTTGTGATGGTTTCAGAACCAAAGCCGCTTACAGTAGCATTTACAGAAGGAATGTAGATCCATGGAAATGCTGCCGCAGCAATCATAATCAACCCGGCCAGTATTCCATAATAATTTGAATAGCGCATAGCGTAAATTTAAACAGAAAAGCGCCAGGATATCTGACGCTTTTTTTCTTTGGAGGTCCCGAGCGGATTCGAACCGCTGTGGGAGCTTTTGCAGAGCTCTGCCTAGCCACTCGGCCACAGGACCGTTTAAAGAGTTGCAAATGTAGTAATTTCGTACAAATCTCAAGTAACTATGCAAAGAATTGCTGAAAGTGAATTAATCATCAACAACAGAGGAGCAATTTATCACCTCGATGTACGTCCTGACGAACTGGCTTCAACCGTTATAACAGTAGGCGATCCTGATCGTGTAAAAGAAGTTTCCAAGTACTTCGACACTGTTGAACATAAAAGACAACACAGGGAATTTATTACTCATACTGGTTATATTGGCAAAAAACGTATTTCGGTTGTATCAACAGGTATTGGCCCGGATAATATTGATATTGTCGTAAACGAACTGGATGCTTTAGCCAATATTGACTTTGAAACAAGAACAGTAAAGCCAGAACTCAACTCGCTGCATATTCTGCGGCTTGGTACATCCGGCTCCTTACAGGCCGATATCCCGGTTGATGAATTTGTAGCATCAACACACGGGTTGGGCGTTGATAACCTGCTCCATTTTTACAGGCGTGATAATAATGATGAGGAAAAAGAATTGCTGCAGGCTTTTGTTACACATACACAAATACATAATTCCTTATCTGCTCCATACATTACAGGCGCAGGATCGCAATTATTAAAACATTTTGTGCAGGGCTATCATCGTGGTATTACTGTTACATGCCCCGGGTTTTACGGTCCGCAAGGCAGAGTTTTGAGATTAGGTTTATCCAACCCTGCCTTTGTTGACAGGTTAACACATTTCCAGTTTGGCCAGCACCGCATCAGCAACTTTGAAATGGAAACCTCCGCTATTTATGGTTTAGGCAAACTTATGGGGCATCAATGTCTTTCATTAAACGTAATTGTTGCCAACCGTGTGAAGAAAGAATTCAGCAAAGATGGCGCAGCTGCTGTTGAAGGTTTAATTAAAAAATCACTTGAAATTATTGAAGGAATATGATTATTGATTTTTATAAATACCAGGGAACCGGAAATGACTTCGTTATATTAGATAACCGTCTTGGTAAATTTACGCAGTTAAACAGCGTACAAATATCCAATTTATGCGATAGAAGATTTGGCATTGGAGCCGATGGTTTGATGGTGTTGCAATTAAAAGAAGGGTACGATTTTGAGATGTTGTACTTCAATGCTGATGGTAACGAAGGCAGCATGTGTGGTAACGGAGGCAGGTGTCTTGTAGCATTTGCAAAACACATGAACATCATCAGCAAATCAGCTGAATTCCTTGCTACAGACGGGTTTCACGAAGCTGTTGTTGGTGAAAACAATTGGATAGAATTAAAAATGAAAGATGTTCATGCAATTGAAAAGCAGGAAAATTTTTCTGTTTTAAACACCGGCTCACCGCATTATATCAAGTGGAATGAGGATAACGTAAAAACCGATGTGTTTGCTGAAGGAAGAGCAATCCGGAATTCCCCCCCTTTTCTGAAAGAAGGTATCAATGTTAATTTTGTTGAAGTTCATCCGACATACCTGAGTGTGCGTACTTACGAACGTGGAGTTGAAGCAGAAACACTCTCTTGCGGTACAGGTGTAACAGCCTCAGCAATTGCAGCCAGTAATAAAGAACTGGGACAGCAGGAGAAAAAAGTAATCACACCAGGGGGAGATCTGAAAGTGAAATTCAATAAGCTTTCAGAAACAGACTTTGAGGACATATGGCTTTGCGGACCAGCTAAGTTTGTTTTTTCGGGGACTATTGATATTTAGAATAATAACTTAATCCAATAATCCATATCCTAAAACCCTAACCATGCTTATTAAACGCTATCATTTAAACAAATTTCAGATACTGAATCATGCTGAAGAAACAATTGCCGACATTATTGAACTCTGCCGGCAAATGGATGATCAGCTGTTCTTTTACAAATCTGAGCAATGGTCATCGGCTGAAAACCTTGAACATCTTTCATTAACGTTTCACAGAAGTTGGTTTGGAATTGTTGCCCCTAAATTTCTGCTCAAATGGAAATTCGGAAAGCCCGAACGCACTTCACTTCATTACGAAGAACTGGAAGACGAATACTACAAAAAACTGGATGCCGGCTTTGAAGCGCAGGAACGTTTTATTCCTGTTGTTAAAGAAGAAAAAGGCGCCAAAGAAAAACTGATTGCACGCTTTGAACAGGTAACAAAGAAATATCTCGACCAGGTACGTTACTATTGGGAAGATGAAAACATGGATAATTACCAGTTACCGCATCCTGCATTAGGAATGATCACCGTAAGAGAGTTGCTGTACTTTAACCTGTTTCATACAACACATCATTACAAAACAATGCGTAACAGGAAAAATGAAGCAGTGGAATTTTCCGCAGCCGGATAAGATTGAGGATGTTACCTTTGCGGCGCTATGCTGCAATTTTTCAAAAACGTAAACGGACAAACGCTCGAAATTGAAAAGCCCGAAACCGGGGCATGGATCAATATTGTCCCTCCTCTAAAACAGGAAGAGTTTACGGAAATTTCAGATGCACTTGATATCCCCATTGACTTCCTTTCCGATTCACTCGATATCGACGAACGTCCACGTTTTGAACTGGAGGACAACGTAAAGCTGATTGTGCTAAAAACTCCTGCCGAAAACAATTCGTTTAACGACAGTGATGCTTTTTACATTACAATACCAATCTGTATCATTCTAACCCATAACCAGATTGTAACGGTAAACTCTTTTGATAACGGTGCTATCAAAAAATTCCTTAATACATTTCAGAACCGCCACCCCGACAAACGCAGCATGATGGTGCTGAAAATTTTTGAAAAGGTGATCCAGGGTTATATGGAGTTCCTGAAAGAAATCAATCACCGCAGGAATATTCTTGAACAAAAACTGTACGATGCTAACCGTAACGAAGAACTGCTGAACCTGATGCGTATTCAGAAAAGCCTTGTGTATTTTGTTACAGCCCTGCGCAGCAATGAAATGCTGTTGATGAAAATGCAGCGTACAAATTTTCTTTCACTCACTGAAGAAGAAGACGAATTTTTACAGGATTTAATTGTTGACACCAGCCAGGCGCTTGAAATGGCGAACATTTACACCAACATCTTAAGTTCTACGCTGGATGCATTTGCAAGCATTATCAGCAACAACCAGAACCAGATCATGAAACGCCTTACTTCCATCACCATTATGATGCAATTACCAACATTGGTGGCAAGTATATATGGCATGAATGTTCCTATTCCGGGTTCTGAAACAAAATTTGCTTTTTATTTTCCCATATTAATATCATTGATCCTTTCATTGCTGATTGGATTTTATTTCATGCGTAAAAAATTATTCTGATGCACAATATCCGGGTATATGGAATTATCCTGAATGAAAACAAACAGGTACTTGTAAGTGACGAATACATACGTGGTGCGTATATCACTAAATTTCCGGGCGGAGGTTTGGAAATTGGTGAAGGAACAAGAGATTGTTTAAAGCGTGAGATGATGGAAGAGCTGAGTCTTGATGTAACCGTAGGCGATCATATTTATACCACTGATTTTTACCAGCAGAGTGCATTTAACCCGGCTTACCAGATTATTTCCATCTATTATTTTGTTCATCCAAACGAGCCCATTAAAGCTGAGTTTAAACAAGTCCCTTTTGATTTTACACCTGAACAGGTTGCAGATCCTATGGGAGAATCAGAAGTGGTACGATTAATTGAATGGGAAGATTTTTCGGAAGATACAGTTACATTACCCATTGATAAAGTGGTGGCAAAAATGCTGAAAGAGATGTTATAAATCATTCATCTTTCATTGCTGCATTTTTCATTTCTGCTGCAAGTTCATGGCCCAGGTATTTTTCAATCCAGCCATGAACAAGATAAATAACCGGGGTTAAAACAATTGCAATAAAAAACTTGTAGATGTAGTTTACAATCCCAACTGCAATAAACAAACTGAAAGGCCACACAAAATCATTGCCTGTACTGTTAACCCTCGTTCCAATATAAAATGCAATAAACAGTACAACAAAACTGTCGATGAACTGCGATACAATTGTTGAACCTGTTGCCCGCAGCCAGATTCCTTTTTCGCCTGTTACTTTTTTGATTTTATGAAATACAAACACATCAATTAACTGCCCAAGTATAAAGGCAGTTAATGAACCAACAATAATAAATCCGCCTTGCCCAAGTACACTATTGTAAGCTTTCTCCATATCAGGCACACCACTACCCTGCTTGCTTGTTACAAAGAAATCGGCAGGTACAAGTTTCATGGCAAAAATAAATATGAGAAATGCAAAGGCAATTAATCCTGCAGTGAGATAAGAAAGAAAACGCACTCCCTTCATACCGTAATATTCATTGATAATATCTGTCATAATAAAAACGACAGGCCAGAGCAACACACCAGCAGTAAGATTAAACGACAGACTATTGCCCAGCAGATGAATATTTAAAGGAGCAAATCCCAGCGTTTTCTCCAGTGAAAATATTTTTACTCCAATAATTTCTGCAACAAGTGCATTGGCAATAAAAAAACCACCAAGAATAATAAACAGGCGGGTTGATTTGTCTTTTATAATCTGATGAATCATACAAAAAAGTAAAGCAGTTGAAAAATAAAAACAGCCAGGTTAAATAAACTAAGCCAGTTGAATAAACCTTCCTGTTTCTTCAATAATAAAACCATTAACCAAACTGTAACCAAAATGTTCATCACAATACTCAGAAACCATCCTCCCACAATAATAACTGAAGCCAGTTCCTGCGAAGAAATAAATGGTTTTAGCCGCATCACAAGGCATACAAAAAACAGGATATTAAGAACAAAAGCCACCCGGTTCAAAAACAATAACAACTTCATATAGTTAAAATGCTGTCAATCCCCCAAAATACCATTATTTTGCCTCACTGAACAGAAAATTTTCACCATGAAGTTTGATTTTAAGAAACTCATCCCGCATGTAATTGCAGTTGTAATATTTATTGTTGTAGCCCTTATTTATTGCAAGCCCGCCCTTGAAGGCAAAGTACTCAATGCACATGATAATCTCGGTTGGAAAGGAATGGCCCATCAATCGCTTGAGGTAAAAGAAAAAACAGGCCACATTCCTTTATGGACAAACAGCATGTTTGGTGGTATGCCCGGTTACCAGATTGCCATGGAAAACACACATAGTGTTTCATTTATTTATGTCAGTCACATACTTACCTTAAATCTTCCCAAGCCGGCAAATTTCTTCTTTCTTGCCTGCTTAACGTTTTACCTGCTGGCATTGGTGTTAGGCATTAATCCATGGGTAGCTATCATGGGTGCCGTGTCTTACGCCTATTCAACATACGATCCGGTTATTATCAGTGCAGGTCATGATACCAAGATGCTTGCATTAGGATATGCTCCTTTAATCATTGCAGGTTTGCTTTTATTGTTTAAAAAGAAATACTGGTTAGGCAGTGCTGCACTTGCGACAGGCTTTACACTGCAGTTAAGTACAAGCCACCTGCAGATTGTTTATTATACCCTGCTCATACTTGCTGCACTCAGTATTGGTTTTGTGATTTACAGTATCAAACAAAAAGAAATTGCAGCAGCAGTAAAAGCACTTGCCATTGCAGCTGTTGTTGGTATTATTTCATTTGGAAGTAATGCGGTGATTACACTCACCAATTGGGATTATTCAAAAGAAAGTATGCGTGGCGGTGTGAGCGAATTAAAAGCTGCTGATAAGAATACAACAAGCGGTGGTTTGGATAAAGATTACGCCTTTAAATACAGTGTAGGTATAACTGAAACATTTACCTTATTTGTGCCCGGAATTTATGGTGGCAGTAATGGTGGCAATGAATATAAAACTTCAAAATTTGCAGAGAAGTTATCTGAAGTTGGTTATCCTGAAGAACAGGCTTTGCAAACAGCCAACGGCATTTCTTATTGGGGTAAGCAGCAACCAACATCAGGTCCTGTTTATTTTGGAGCGGTGATAATGTTGTTGTTTGTATTTGCTATGTTCTTTGAAAAAGGCTGGATGAAATGGAGTTTGTTTGGTGCAGGTTTGTTTGGAATTATGCTTGCTTGGGGTAACAACCTTGAAAGCATTAATTATTTCCTGTTTGATCACATGCCGCTTTATAAAAAGTTCCGTGCACCGTCAATGGGCTTGGTGATGCCACAGTTATGTTTTGTTTTACTGGCATCAGTTGCAACTAACAGATTACTGTTTGGCATATCATCAACCGATGAACTGAAAAAAGCATTTAAACAAACAGCTATTGCTGCAATAGCAATTGTTGCCGTACTTGGTATGCTTTACTTTACGTTTGATTATACATCACCAAGTGATAAAGGCATCAGGGAAAATATGGCAAATGCCATGTTGCAACAGGCAGCAAAAGGTCAGCAGCCCACACCTGAAATGCAGCAACAGGCCGAGAGTTTTGGTAAAAGTTTCATCAGCGCTATACAGGAAGATAGGAAAGGTTTATTTGGCAGCGACCTGATCCGTTCAATCATATTTATTGGTCTTGCATTAGGAGCAATCTGGCTTGCTTATACAAAGAAGCTGAAACCAATTCCTGCAATGGCAATTATTCTTTTGTTAAGTGCTGTTGATTTATTGATGGTTGACAAACGCTATCTCAATGATAATAATTTTGTTGATGCATCCGATTTCGACAACACATTTACCATGTCGAATGCAGATAAAATGATTAAGCAGGATACGGGTTATTATCGTGTGTTAAATACAACAACTGATTTTACCAACGAATCAAACACTGCATATCATCACAACTCTATTGGTGGTTATCACCCGGCTAAACTGCAGATTTACCAGGACCTGATTGAAAACCAGATCATGAAAAATAATATGCAGGTTCTTGATATGCTGAACACCAAGTATTTCATTGTGCAAAATCCACAGAACGGTGAACCCGTTGCACAAATGAATCCCGGTGCTTTTGGTCCTTGCTGGTTTGTAAAGGGTATTAAATTCGTTGCCGATGGAAAAGAAGAAATGAAAGCGCTTGACAGCACTAACCTGAGAGATACGGCTGTAGTACAAACAAAGTTCAAATCATTGATTCCTTCTGTTCCGGTTTATGATTCAACTGCAAGCATCCGCTTAATTGAAAATAAAAACGATATTATCAATTACGAATCTAAATCTACAGGCAACCAATTTGCAGTACTTAGTGAAGTTTATTATCCAAGAGGATGGAATGCATTCATTGATGGTAAACAAACTGAAATCATTAAAACCAACTATGCGTTGAGAGGATTGTTTGTTCCTGCAGGTAATCATAAAATTGAATTGAGGTTTGAACCAAAATCATACAAGCTTGGAAATACAATCCTGCTTATTTCAACCATACTGATATACCTGATTGTATTTGGCGGGTTATTTATGAACTGGAAAAACGGAAACAAACAGGCCTGATGAAAAAGGTGCTGAATATTGTTTCTTATCCATATCTACCTTCTTTTTCAGGTGGGAAAAAACTCATTGCTCACTTTAATCAATACATGGGTGAGCAATGCGTTTTACATGTGGCCGGCACTGCTGATAATGATTTATCGCTTGTAAAAAATTATACGTTTCATCCTGTATTAAAAAAAGGGAAGATCAGGTATGCAGATCTTTCTTCTTTCTTCCGGCTGAAAAAAATAATCAGGCAAAACCTGGTAAATACCATCATTGTAGAACATCCCTATATTGGATGGCTGGGACTGCTTCTGAAAAAAGCATGTAATACAAGATTAATTATTCATACACATAACATCGAGCATGAACGATTCAGAACCCTTGGCAAAAGCTGGTGGAAACTGCTGAAATGGTATGAAACATTTATCCTGAAAAAAGCTGATTTCATTTTTTGCATTTCGGAAGAAGACAGGCAATGGATGATGCAGCAAATGGGATTTAAAAAAGAAAAGTGTATTCTTATTCCGTACGGCATTAATCAATCAACTGTTCCTGCTGATAAAAAAGAATGCAAGGAAATTGTTTGTAAAAAGCATGGATTAAATCCGGGAGATGCCCTGCTCTTCTTTAATGGTCTGCTCGATTACAAGCCCAATACAGACGCTGTACAAACCATCATTGATAAGATTAACCCGCTGCTTCAGCAATCATCTCTTTCTTATACGATTTTAATTGCAGGAAAAAACTTACCTGCTCAATTCAATGAACTGAAAGCATGGAATAACCAGCGTATTATTTATGCCGGTTTTGTAGATGATATTGATCTCTACAGCAAAGCAGCTGATGTTTTATTAAACCCTGTAAACAGTGGCGGCGGTGTAAAAACAAAAATGATTGAAGCGCTTGGATTTAATACCAGTGTTGTAGCTACTGAAACAGGAGCAACCGGAGTTGACAGGAGCACATGTGGAAATAAAATAACCATCGTTGCTGATAATGACTGGCAGACTTTTGCAAATGCAGTATCAGAATCAATTAACCAGGAATCTTCCACTCCTGAATCATTTTATCAAACATATTACTGGGGAAACATTGTAAAAAAAGCTGCTGATTATTTTATTCCTTCTGAAGAAAGCTGATAAATCCCAGGTTAAGCAAAATGAAAAGTAAAGACAATAAAAAAACCCCGAATTTCTTCGGGGTTTTCTGTGGGAGCACACGGGCTCGAACCGCGGACCCTCTGCTTGTAAGGCAGATGCTCTGAACCAACTGAGCTATGCTCCCGTAAAGGGAGTGCAAAGATAAGGGCTGATTTTTTTTTACAAAATTTTTCTTGCGATTCTTTTTAATTTTTTTTCATGCAGATTTTGTGCAATGAAATGCAGAAATAAAACAAATTAAGTAATGTGAATTAAACCTTCGATGGTTTTATAAAATCTGCAGGGTGGTTTTTAAAGTAACGCCATAAAATCCCCATAAATTCCGGGTAATCTTTCAAACGGATTCCTCTTGATTTTACAGCTACGTAAAATGCAAGTCCAAAGCTTACAAGAAAATTCAGGAAGCCGATCATTGCCACTCCAAAAAGAATAATTGACAGATAGCCATAATCAACAGGTCTGTCCATTCCAAAAAAGCCTATGGCAGTATTACCAGCCGAAATAGTGATATGCCGGATATCGAATGGAATTCCCAATGTTTTACCAATAAAAGATGCCATTCCTAAAAAGAAACCCAGCGATACACTACCGGCAACAGAACCAAGCCTGTTCTCCACCAGGTCTACCAGCCAGTTCATTTGCCTGCGACCTAATTGATGATGTAAAAACGGGTGTAACCTGATACGCTGTGGCATTTGTGCATACACAACATAATTTTCAACCCAGCCTGCAATCAATCCACTTAAGAACAGGAAAAAACCTGTAAAACAGGCATAAAGTAACGCCAGCGAATGAAATGGATGCTGGGCACTCAGTAAAGCCAATGCTTCTGCTCCACTGGCAATTTTTGAACCGGTTGCCCAATAGAAAACCATTGCGAGTAAATATGTAAGCGGAAATACCACCAACAGGTTTCCTGCAAAGGATGCAATCTGACTTCTTGAAACCTGTGCTATTGTTACGGCGAGGTTATCAAGATCGGGTCTTCCTTTTATCTTATTTGTATCTAATGAACTTGCAACAGACGATGCAGTAAATGCCGGCTGTTTTGTGGCAAGTGTTGAACCTGAAGATTGAATCAGTAAAAATCCAATGCTGTAATTAATACTGTAAGCCACACCATGCCATAAAGGTGCCATTACAACTTTGGTCAGCAGGTTCTTAAAAATTGCAATGAATGAAATGATAAAACCACCACCTAATGCACCTACAAACAGTTTATAAAATTCCTTTCTTGTTTTTGCAATATAGGTCTCTCCTCTCCTGCCACCATGTTCAGAAATCTGGTAAGCAAGGATGCCGAGATTTTGCGACAGGAATTCACCTAAACTGTTTTTCCTGTTCTGATTTTTTACAACCGTAATAAAATAATGAATGAATCTTCTTGTGTTAAACTGGTTGTCATGATCTACGGCATCGAGAATCATAAACATGCGTTCAACATGCTGCTCCATCCGTGTAAGCAAAAATGTTTCTGCCAGACTTGTACCTACAATTTTTCGCTGATCCTTGATCCACCTGATGCTCTGCAAACAATTGTGCAAAGCTTCTGTAATGCCTGTAAGAATCAGTTTATTTTCATGTTCAGTATATTGTTTATGCTTTTTCTCAACAAGCAGATTCACCAGCCTGTTTTGCTCCAGGAAAGGAAATACAGCATTATTGATTTCCTTGTACTGGCGGGTAATTTCTTTTTCAAGCCCCATCATTGCCAGCCTGTAAGAAAGTATCTGCATTGAATCAATCAACTGGGAAGTAAGAACAGGTTCAGAAAGATTGACTTCAATACCAATCATCTCAAAAAAACGAACCCACAAATCCTCGTCAATTTTTTCCATCCACTCATAATCATCATGTTTGTAAAATATCCGTTCAATCACAAACAGAAAATCATTTTGTTTGAGCAACGGAGGTACAAGTTTATGCTTGATCTTTGATGTAAACTCCTGGATAAATCCCCTTGAGCCAATCAAACCACTTTCAGTTAATGCCGATTTTACTTCACTGTTTACAAACTGCGAAAGCAAAGCCCTGCGCAGTGAAAACATCAGGGATTTATCTTCCTGTAACTGGTAAAGAAATGCTTTGAATTTAAGTTCAGCATCAGCAACCTTTTTAGGATCTGCTGGTCGTATCTGCTGAAAAAGTTCCACTAAAAAATCAAGCCCACGGTTGGTGGAATTGATAGAAAGCACAACAGCCTTACCTTTTGAGGCTGGTTGCTCCTGTACTTTCTTTTTATTGATAAATGGGAACTTCATTGTAATTAATTCTATGACAAAGATGATGCTATATAAGTTGCTTTTCGTTTACTAAATCATCATTTTTATTTCAGATTTTCTAATTTTGCTGAAGAATGATTCAGAATTCCACTCATACCAAAGAACAAGAAGTTACAGATGTACTGACAGATGTAGAAGATCCCTGTCATTTAATTATGTGGAATGACGAGGTAAATACATTTGAATGGGTGATTGAAACACTTATCGACATTTGTGATCATACGCCGGAACAGGCCGAACAATGTGCCTGGATTATTCACACAAAAGGAAAATATGCAGTAAAAAACGGATCGTATGATGAATTGAAACCAAAGTGTGATGCAATTACAGAAAGAGGCATTGGTGCAACTGTTGAAGTAATTGCCTGACACCTCACCTTATTATGCCGCTGCAAGTACTCACCGATGAATTGTGGTTTCCTCCGCTGGAAGAAGCATCGAAAGATGGTTTGCTTGCTATTGGCGGCGATCTTAGAACTGATCGTTTATTATTAGCTTATCGCAGCGGAATTTTTCCCTGGTTCAATGATGATGAACCACCTCTTTGGTGGAGTCCCGATCCACGGTTTGTTTTGTTTTCTGATGAATTATACATCAGCAAAAGCATGAATCAATTGCTGAAACGTAATGCATTTACTGTAACAACCAACAAAGCATTTAAAGAAGTCATCCGTAACTGCAGTTTGCAAAAACGAAAGGGACAGGATGGAACATGGATAACAGATGAAATTGAAACAGCTTATACCGAACTTCATGAGCTTGGCTACGCAGTAAGTATTGAAGCATGGAAAGGAGATGAATTAGCCGGTGGTTTATATGGCATCAGGATGGGCAATTGTTTTTTTGGTGAAAGCATGTTTGCCAAACAGAGCAATGCCAGTAAATATGCATTTATTAGCTATGTGCAGCAGTTGCAGCAGGAAGCTGTTGTGCTTGTTGATTGCCAGGTTTACACCGAACATTTAGAAAGCCTCGGCGCAAGAATGATCAGCCGAAACGAGTTTATCAACATCGTAAAAGAAAATACACAACCCCGGCAGTAACGCCGGGGTTTTTATTCTTATGACTGTGTATTTTTTGATTTCTTTTTCAATGTGTAACGCTTCTTTACAAAAACAAATAGCAGAACAGCTGCAATAATCAATGGCCATATATACGTTAAGCCAATCAATACATCACCAATGCCATTCCAGCCAGAAAGAAAAGCATTTTTTGTTTTTTGCCAGAAACTTACTTCATCACTATCCTTTGCTGATTCGTTTACTACCTGGTAGAATGTAAGATTAATGGTGCTCATAGCAGAAGCGTTTGTGAGATAATTGATCCTGCCCGCAGCACTTTCAATTTCTTCCTGTATGCTGTTGATTTCATTCTGTACCTGCAGCACTTCTTCCATATTTTTTGCCTGCTTTAATAAATCAAGATAACGGAGACGAACCTGCTTCTTAGCTTCCATTCTTGATTTGGTATCAACATACTGGCTTGTTACATCTTCAGAAGTAATTTTCTTTTCATTGATTTTTCCATCGCCGCTTGTAAAGAAATCAACGGCTTTCTGAAACTGATCAACAGGTACTTTAATGGTGATGATGTTTTCAATTTTATAATCATTTTGTGTTTGCTGTTCTTCAGCAATGTATCCCCCAAACTGGTCAACAGAATTATGCACCAGTTTATTGAACTTACCATAATCTTTTATTTCCACATTGAGCAATCCTGTCTTGATGATTTTCTTATTCCAGTCGGGTTTGCTTTCAGGTGATTGTGATGATTTTGTTTCTGTTTTGTTATCCGAATGATCGCCTGCCTGTGGAGGTTCAGGTAAGGAAGGGGTTGCAGTTGTATCTGCAGCAGCCGGCGAAGCATTCATTAAACTGGATTCTTCATGCTTTATATCGGAAAGAGCAATATCCTGAGTTTTAAATTTGTCTGCATGTTCTTTGCATGAAAAAACAAATAACAGGGTTATCAGTGTTAAATAGTACTTCATAAATTATTTTTTATACAGATGCGGAATCGTTTGAATTACATAAAACATTTTGAAACTGTCATGTTGAGCTTGTCGAAACATTGTCGCATAAACAACCGCCTTCGACAAGCTCAGGCTGACAGTCTCAAAAACAAATCACGATTTTATTTCCCTGCTTTTTTGTAAAAGATGGTTGTACTGTCGGCAGTTGAAACTGTCAGTTCATTTGCATTGAGAGATACAACCTGCACAGGTATTTTCTCTGTTAATGAATCACCTTCAATGAAAACAAGGTTCGCACTGTCTTTCCATTCGTATCCATGCTTTACAGGCAGAATACTATCGCCCAGCATTTGTGCAATGGTTCCATCATCTTTAAACCTGAACTGGTATTTGTTGTAGTTACTGTCGGCAACAAGTGCAAGAAAAGCCGGTGTTTTGTTTTCGGTCTTCGTTACAATGGAATCAATCTTCCAGTCGCCGAGAATGGTTTGCTTAAAAGTTGTTTGTGGCTGTTCATCAGTTTTTTTGTTTTGCAGAAAAAAGTATACAGCTCCGCCTGCTGCTGCCAATATAATGACAGCTAAAATGATCTTTTTCATTTTAAAAATTTTAATTGATGTTTTGAGATGAGAATTGCTGATGCAGTAGCAGCGAAGTACTTGCTGAATTCATTTGCCGGCATTGCAAATCATTCAACTGCTGATGCTTTCTTCATAGTTGATTCCTTTAAGAGCAGAATCAAGGATTGATACGTAAAAGAAAAAAATGTAACCTTTCAGAATTGTTAAAGAAAAAAGCCAATGACAATATCATTGGCTTTAACCTATCACTTATTATTTATTACTTACTACTTCTCTCCTGCTAACTCAAGCACCACTTCCCATTCTTCATCAGTTACCTTACCTACACTTAAACGGCCAAGGCGAAGCAAATCCATATTGGCTAAACGTTTATCTGCTTTCATCTGTGCAAGTGTAACCGGCTTTTTTAATTTGCGTACAGGTTTCAGATCAACCACCACCCATGCATCTTCATCAGTAGTCGGATCCTGGTAAGCTTCCTTCACCACTTTTGCAATACCAACAATTTCCAGACCTTCATTGCTGTGGTAAAAAAACAATTCATCGCCTTTTTTCATTGTGCGGAGATTGTTGCGTGCAGCATAATTGCGTACACCATCCCAGAAAGTTTGTTTGTCTTTTACAAACTGTTCCCAGCTGTATTTAAACGGTTCTGATTTTACTAACCAATGAGCCATATAAAAAAATTAGGAATTAAAAATAAAGAATGAAGAATGAAAAAGTATGAAGTTGCTCACTTTTTCATTTGTGATTTTTTATCTCACATTTTTCATTTTGCCTGAACTACCATCCATTTGCCAGCACATCAGCCATATGCAATGTGCGGAGGTTGTAGCCTTTCTTTTTGATATAACCATCCAGATGCATGAGGCAGCTTAGATCGGTTGAGATAAGGTACTGGGCACCGGTAGCTACTGCATTGTTTACTTTCTGATCGGCCATTGCAACCGAGATGGTTTCATATTTCACTGCAAATGTTCCACCAAAACCGCAGCAGGTTTCGTTATCATTCATTTCAACCAGTTCAAGACCACGAACATGCTTCAGTAATTTACGTGGACCTTCTTTTATTTTGCATTCACGTAATGCAGCACAGCTGTTATGATAAGTTGCTTTCCCTTCAAGTGATGCTCCAACATCCTCCACCTTCAGCACATCCGTTAAAAATTCGGTGAATTCGTACATGCGTTTCTGCAGACTCTTGACTTCATTGTGTACCGAAGAATTATCGAACAATGTATTGTAATAATTACGCACAAAGCCGGTACAGGAAGCACTGGGAGCTACGATATAATCTGTTCCTGCAAAATCCTTGATAAACTTTGATGCTACAGCCCTTGCTTCATCCTGGAAGCCGGAGTTAAAAGCCGGTTGCCCGCAACATGTCTGGTTGGTATTATAATTTACAGTACAGCCCAGCTTTTCCAGCACTTTAATCATGTTAAAAGCTGTTTGCGGGTATAGCTGATCAACAAAGCAGGGAATAAATAATTGAATATTCATTTGAAACCTCTGCCGGTGCAGAGTAATTATTTCTTTAAAGATAAGTTCAGCAAAATCATTTTTAAAGCAGTTATTGCTGCTTCTTCACCTTTATGCCCATGAATACCTCCAAGTCGTTCATGCGCCTGCTCAACTGTATTAACAGTCAATACGCCGAAAATAGTTGGAACATCCAGGATAAAATTAAGCTGTGTTACAGATTCAGTAACGGTTTTGCACACATAATCAAAATGAGGTGTGCCTCCTTGTATTACACATCCAAGTGTAATAAATGCATGCGGACGTGTTTTAAGGTGTCTCGATTTACATTCCCAATATGCTTTTACTGCAAATCCAATTTCAACTGCTCCGGGAACTGTTACCGTAACAATTTCACCTACACCAAACTCCTGCAGTTTATTGCGGCAACCTTTTTCCAGTTCATCCACAATTGCTGCATTCCATTCGGTACGTACCAACACAACACAGGCACCCGAAAAATCATGAGTGCCTGCATTTAAATCATATAAATTACTGTTGCTAACCTCTGCCATAGAACATGGGTTGCCCCTTTAAATTAGTCAATATTCACACCCAAACGTGCCAGGTATTTATCAGCCATACCACCTGCATTTGTTTTGGGATATTTTTCAACGATGATTTTCAGCAAATCAGCCGCTTTATCTTTTTTACCAATCACATCATAAGCCATTGCAGCACGGAACAGGTTTTCAGATGAAGTAAACTCATCTTTCTCGTTCAGCTTTCCTGCTTTTTCAAACAGCTCAGCACCTTTATCTTTTTTATCAGTGCTCATGTAAGCATCACCCAGCATACGCCATGCAGCGCTCTGGATTTGTGTGGCACTGGTAGAAAAATCTTCCAGGTATTTGATTGCATTTTTGAAATCGCCTTTACGGAGATAAATGGAACCTGCATAGTAGTTCGACAGGTTTGCTGCATCTGTACCGCTGTATGTTTTAATGATTTTGAGGAAACCAGCAGAAGATCCATCACCATTTAATGCAAGGTCAAGCGAATCCATACTGTAGTATGCTTCTGCACGACTCATTGCTTCAACTGCTTTTGTTTCTTTCGGTTCTTTAATGAAATTTTTATACACCAACCATCCGCCGGCAAGCAGGATTACCAAACCGCCGATGATAGTAACAGGTTTTGAAAAACGGCCCCAAAAATCCTTCGCTTTTTTAATGACATGCACATCGTTTAATTCCTGTGCTGTTGTTTTTTTAGTTTCTGACATTGTTTTATGAATTCTTGTTAAATGCTTTTATATACGATGTTAAGGTTCTTTCTTAATCAACGATGAACGGATAATTCTGATCAACATACACATCTTTCAGCACTTCATCTTCAGTCGGGAACGGACTCTCTTCAGCAAATCTTACACATTCTTCCACTTCCAGTCTTACTCTCTCGTTGATTGCTTCAATATCAGCTTCCGGAACAGCAAAACCCTCAAGCAGTTTTTTCTTTACTGTTTCAATGGGGTCTCTCTCCTTGTAAGCTTCCACTTCATCCTTAGAACGGTATTTCTGCGGATCGCTCATTGAGTGACCTTTGTATCGGTATGTTTTGATTTCAATCAAAGTAGGGCCATCACCTTTTCTTGCCCTGTTCACCGCACGTGCAACACCATCATGAACAGCTTCTGGGTCCATACCATCAATACTATCGGCAGGCATATCGTAAGCATCAGCAAGTTTGTAAATATCAATCACATTACTTGTACGTTCAACTGATGTACCCATTGCATAGTTGTTGTTTTCGCAGATGAAGATCACCGGCAGTTTCCACAACATAGCAAGGTTAAATGTTTCGTGCAGCATACCCTGGCGGGCAGCACCATCGCCAAAAAATGTAAGAGCTACATTATCTGTACCATTGTACTTTTCAGCAAAAGCCAGACCTGCACCTGTTCCAATTTGTGCACCCACAATACCATGTCCGCCAAAAAAGCCAACATCAGCTCCAAAGAAGTGCATACTTCCGCCCTTTCCTTTTGAGCAGCCGGTAGCTTTACCATACATTTCAGCCATACAGCTTTTTGCACTCACACCCTTGGCAATTGCCAAACCATGATCCCTGTACGCCGTAATCATTTTGTCTTCTGGCTTAGTTGCTGTCATACAGCCGGCAGCAATGGCTTCCTGGCCGATATAAAGGTGACAAAAACCACGAATTTTCTGCATTCCATACAATTGTCCTGTCTTTTCTTCAAACTTTCTCAGCAGGAGCATTAATTCGTACCAGTATAAATAAGTTTCTTTAGTGAATTTAGTGGCCACGTTTCAATTTTTTTAGAGTGGCAAAGATAAGGGTGTAAAAGCAAATAAAATTACCCTGTTTTCGACTGTGGATTTTTGGTGTAACCAGCTGTTTCCTAGCTATCGGCAGCAGTGGCGTCGCACACTTGTACTGCAGGTCAATAATCAGCCATTTCCTGACAGCTCATAAACAGGAATCACCGCTGCTGCATTTCATTCCATAATCAGGTAGCAAGTAACAGTACACACTTCTTACTTCTTACTTCTTACTTCTTACTTCCCTCTAAGTCATCATGCATCATTTCTTATCTTGCACCCATGCTTTCACTCCGGTCAATTGCTGTTACACAGTTTAAAAACTATACCCATCAACAGTTTCGTTTTGATGAGGATATTGTGGCAATTACCGGCGATAACGGCATTGGCAAAACCAACCTGCTCGATGCCATCCATTACCTCTGTTTTACTAAAAGCTATTTTTCCGGCTCCGATGGCAACAATGTGCAGCATGGATGCAACGGTTTCAGGCTGGAGGGAATGATGCATAACGGCAATGAGGATATAAACACCACCATCGTACTGCGTGAAACCGGTAAAAAAGAAATCAGCTGTAATGGGGCGGCTTATGAAAAATTTTCACAACACATCGGCAAATATCCCTGCGTGGTAATTGCGCCCGATGATGTGGAACTGATTATTGGCGGCAGCGAAGAAAGAAGAAAATTTTTAGATACGGTTCTTTCACAAATCAATACCGATTACCTGCAGCAACTCATTGCCTACAACAAAATACTGCAGCAGCGTAACAGCTATCTCAAATCATGCGCTCAAACGCAAACAAAAAATGATGCGTTGCTGGATGTACTTGATGAACAGCTGCTCCATGCAGGCAATCTTATTTTCCAGTCGAGGAAAGATTTTTTGCCAGGCTTCAACCAATCTGTAACTGCTTTTTACAAAGTGATTGCAGGCAGGGATGAAGCTGTTGAAGTGCTGTACGAAAGTCAACTGCTGCAACAACCATTTGAAACATTGCTGAAACAAACAAGAGAAAAAGATTACCTGCTGCAACGAACTTCGGCAGGAATACACAAAGACGACCTGTTGTTTGAAATGAATAAAGAAGCATTTAAGCAAACAGCCTCACAAGGTCAACGCAAAAGTTTACTGTTCGGCTTAAAACTCGCCGAAGCAGAAACCATTAAACAGCAAAAAGGATTTGCACCTTTTTTGCTATTGGATGATGTGTTTGAAAAACTGGATGAACAACGTATGCACAATCTGCTTGAATATGTTTGTAAACACCTGGGCGGACAAACATTTTTAACCGACACACACAAGCAACGGATTGAACAAACTTTTCAGCAGCTTGGCATGAAAATACAGGTGATCGAGTTATAACAATCAACTACCTTCGCATCATGGGTGAAGTATCATTACAGGAAGCTATTCAGCAATTTTTAAACCAGAGCAAACTCAAGCAAAGAGTGCAGGCACTGGAGATAAAAGATATGTGGGAAGAGCTGATGGGGAAAACCATTGCCAAGTACACAGATGATATTAAACTCGTTAACCAGCAACTCATCATTACCACCAGTGTAGCACCTCTGAAACAGGAGCTTCTTTTCCAGAAAGAAAAAATCCGCAACCGCATTAACGAACTGTTTAACGAGCATGCGGTAAAAGAAGTCATCATCAAATAACTGTCCTGAAATATCTCATTCATTTCACTGATTCCAGTCATATTTTTTATTAATGTGATAATGAAACTTTGGTAACGTTATAGAAACGATTAACCATATAAAATTTTAATCCCATGAGCTATGTAACCTTTGAGCATTGTGGCAATGATCACCACGAATGGCTGGCCTCAATTGAATTTTACGAAAAAGATCTTCATATTCTCGAAAACAGGCTTTCTGAAATTGTAAGTAAAAACAGTAACCACGATGCTTTAGAAGACGCTGAACATTTTCAAAACCAATTTATCATCCAAAAAAATACATTACAGGAACTCCGGCATGAGATTAATGAACATGAACACTATGCAAAGCTTGATGCAGAGCGCCACGCCGGACATATGAACGACGCACATGCAGCCAAACATGACCAGATTAAAGAAGATTTTTCAAGCTTTGAAAAAATAATTAAAGAGCTGAGACATGAATTCAACAATTATCTCAGCAGATGGATGTAATTACATCACTGACCCATTACCATCAATGTAAAATAAAAGAAGCTGCCACAAGGCAGCTTCTTCGTTTATAATGAGTTGATGAATCTTTACCCAACTCTAACTCTTGGATCAACCACGCCGTATAATACATCGGCCAGCATATTAATCACAACAAAAATGAATGCACTTAACAATACGCTGCCCATTACAACCGGGTAATCCAGTTTTTCCAATGCATCCACAGTTACTTTTCCAATACCCTTCCATCCAAAAATATATTCCACGAAAAATGCACCCGCCAGAAGTTCAGCAAACCAGCCTGTAACCGCTGTAATAACCGGGTTTAATGCATTGCGTAAAGCATGTGTCCAGATAACAGAACGCTTACTTAAACCCTTTGCATAAGCTGTGCGTATGTAATCCTGGTTCAGCACATCCAGCATGGAGCTGCGTGTAAGCTGTGTAATAATTGCCAGCGGACGAATACCCAATGTAACAGCAGGTAACAATAAATTCTGAAGAGTGTAATAATGTTCGCCCGTTTTTACATCAATATCAAACCAACTGCCTGTCATGTTCAGTCCGGTGTATTTGCTCAATACAAAACCAAACAAATAGGCAATGAGAATACCCATGAAAAATGATGGTGCTGAAATACCGATAATACTGCTGAACACTGCTGAAGTATCCATCCAGGTATCTTTTTTTACTGCAGCAATTACACCAAGCACCACACCCAGCAGCGTTGCAAGAAGCATGGCTGCCGATGCCAGCATAATAGTGCCGGGTAAAGCTTCCATCAACACCTCTCCTACTTGTTTTTTTGTTTGATAGCTGCGGCGCAGGTAAGGAATTTTTAACGACAGTTTATGTTCGCCACCAACAAACAAACCTTTGAGTTGCTTCTTTTCAATTTCGTCTTTTGAATGAACTGCAATTGGCGAAACATCATTTACATACAATACAAACTGTTTCCATTTTGGCTGATCGAGGTACAATTCTTTTTTGATATTGGCAATGGTGGCGCTGTCGCCGGTTTGTCCCAATACCAATCGTGCAGGATCACCAAAACCCTGGAACATCCAGAACACAACAGTAACCACTCCTGCTAGAACAAGAATGCCGTAAAAGAATTTTTTGAAAACAAACGATGCCAATATAATCGGTTATTTGATCTGCTTAAAATCTGCACTGCTCCATTTCTCCAGCACAACGGGACCTTCCATTTTATACAGCACAGGATTTGCTCTTGCTGCCGTTTTAATGGCAGTTACATCACAACTCAGCAAAATAGATTCGCTCATTGCAGGATTGGTGAGGAACAATGCTTTTGCTGCATCCGGCATACCCGTAACAATAATCACTTTGCGGTGTAATGCCAATGCAGAAACCTGCTGAATCCATTGGTCAGTTGGTTTAATTCCTTCTGTTGTTCGTAAGAAGAGAATATAGTATGTGCCCAGTTGCTGCAACACATGTTCGGTAATATCCACACCTGCTTCTGTTTTAAGATCAAAATCCTTGATCTTCGGTTCATTGTTTTTTCCTTTGGCAATTAATATTTGCTTACGGTCAACAAATTTCCATGTACTGTCGGGCAGATTTTTCATTGAGAACTGCTGCTGCTTTCCACCCTTTTCATACGTGAACACATAATCAAATTTATCAGGCAAAGCATCAGCTGGCATCTTTCTTAATTCAAAAATATTATTTCCTTTTTTGAAAGGAAGACAATCAACTACCGGAAGATATTTTAATGTGTACCACTGGAAACCGAATGCAAATAAAACAGCTGCACCAGTAAGCACTACATTGGTTTTGTTTGATGAAAACAAGGGCTTCAATTGTTTTCGGTAAACAACAATGAGTACAATCAAAACAAACAACAGCACATCTTTAAAAAACGATTGTACAGGAGTAAGCGGTAAACAATCGCCAAAGCAACCACAAGTAGCAAATTTGGCTGAACCGTCAGGGTTTGTTGCCAGCCATGCATAACCTGTTAAGAACGTAAAGAAAACAATCAGAATTAATAATAACCAGCTGAACAGTTTCATTCGCCAGCCAACAATCAATGCAATGCCTGCAATAATTTCAAACGCATTCATGAGTATGGCCATCGCCAGGGTGTAATGATGAAATCCCTGCACACCCCAAGCTTCAAAAAACTCCTGCATCTTATAACTTAATCCCAACGGATCGTTGGCCTTCACCAAACCTGAGAAGATAAACAGCAGTCCAACAAACCAGCGAATGATTGTGAGAAATAATTTCATGGTGAATAGTCAATTGTCAATGGTGAATTGTGAATGGTCGTACATCCTACATCGTACATATCCCTACCCCTGGTGTACTCCCTCTTCAATGAGGATCAGTCCAAAAACAGAGTAATTAACAATATCGTAATAATTGGCATCAATTCCTTCACTCACCAATGTTTTTCCATCGTTGGCAAGTATCTGGCGAATGCGTTGCAGCTTGGCAAGAATGAGATCAACAAAACTTTCCTGGCTCATTTCACGCCATGCTTCACCATAGTCATGATTTTTATCCAGCATCAGCAATTGTGCCTGTGTAATTTTCTGATCATACATTTCAATCACCTGTTCAACGGCCAGTTCTTCGCCGGCATCTTCTTTAAGATCAAGCTGAATTAAACCAATGATGGCATAGTTAAGAATGCCTTTAAATTCAGAAGCAATTGTATCACCAATTTTCTGTTGTTGTTTTTCCTGGATGGTGCGGATACGTTTGGCTTTGATATAAATCTGGTCAACGATTGAAATGGTGCGGTAAACCCGCCAAGAAGTTCCATAATCAATGGTTTTCTTTTTGAATATATCCCTGCATTCGGTAACTGCCTTTTTGTATTGATCAATTGTGCTCATCAGCTATATTAAAATTGTTTCGTTAATTCGTGTTTGTAACACATTCCTCAAAAATACAATGTACACACTCAACTGCAAAGGAAGATTACTGGTAATTGAAAAACCGGTTGTAATGGGAATTCTGAACATTACACCCGATTCGTTTTACAGTGGCAGCCGTGTGCAGCAGCAAGATGAACTGCTGCAAAAAGCAGGGCAAATGCTCAATGAGGGTGCAGCCATTCTCGATATTGGCGGACAATCAACCCGACCCGGCAGCAAACGTTTAACTGCCGAAGAAGAAATGGAAAGAGTGTTGCCCGCTGTAGAACTGCTGAAAGCAACTCACACCGACTGTTTTATTTCGGTTGATACATTTTACTCCGCAGTTGCAAAAGCTTCCGTTCTTGCAGGCGCTGATATTATTAACGACATCAGTGCTGGAGATATGGATGACAAAATGCTTAGTACTGTTGCGGCTTTAAATGTTCCTTATATAGCCATGCACATGAAAGGTACTCCTGATAATATGCAGAGTAACCCTGTGTATGAAAACGTAACAAGAGAAGTGGTTGATTATTTTATAAAGAAGATTGAACAATGCAGAGCTGCCGGAATAAAAGATATTGTGATTGATCCCGGGTTTGGCTTTGGCAAAACAATTGAACATAATTTTCAGCTGCTGAAAAGCATGGAAGTGTTCAGCATGTTTAAGCTTCCGGTACTTGCAGGCTTAAGCCGCAAATCAACCATATGGAAAACACTTGGCATTACTCCCGAAGAAGCATTAAACGGCACTACTGTTCTCAACACCATTGCACTCCAGAAAGGATCAGCAATTTTAAGGGTACACGATGTTAAAGAAGCCGTTGAAGCAATTAAGCTATTTTCTTTTTACATAAACGCATAAAAAAACCGGGAATTAATTCCCGGTTTTTATTTATTTCAGATAATCTGATTAATGACCTTGAGGTGCTGTTGGTGCTGGAGCAGCTTTAGGAACTGTTACATCAACAAGTTCAATTTCAAACATCAGGTTTTCGTTTGCTTTGATTGCGGGAGGTGAGCCCATTGAACCGTAACCAAGTACAGAAGGAATGTAAGCTTTTACTTTACCACCTTTACCAATTTGCCTTATCGCATCTTCGAAACCAGGAATTGAACCCATTTGACCAATTACGAAAGAATATGGATCAGTGTGGTGGAAACTTGAATCAACATTTGAATCAAATTTCTTTCCTTCTAAATTCATACCAGTGTACTTAACTGAAACCTGCTTGCCGCTGTCGGGTTTTGCACCGTTACCTGCATTGATGATTTCAACATAAGTACCCAACGGAGTTTTAGTAGCATTGATGTTATTTTTCTTCAGGTATTCTTCAATGAGTTTATCATCAACTTTTACCTGCTCAATTTTTTTCAATGAATCCTGTGTTCTTGCTTTTTCCATGATACGCACATTTGCTTTTTCAGCGTCTTCTTTTGTATCATGAATATCTACAACTTTAAATGTGCTGATGATGAAACCACCTTTCTTAAGGAAAGGAGGAGCCATTCCCTGGTTCATTTTTAAAATTGTATCTGTAGACTGACGGATAACAATGCTGTCGCCTTTCTTAACCTGTGCAAAAATTGCATAGTAATCAGGAGGAATAGAAGAAGAATCCAAAGGAATAACCTGTGTCATTGTTCTGCTGGGATCAGAAAGCAATGTATCTTTTCCTGAATTCTGGTAACGTGTTTCACCAAATTGCAATTCAAAGAATTTTCCTGCAGCAATCTTTTTACCATCGCCTTTGGAAATGATTTTGTAAAGCAAACCGCCCTTTGTCTTTTTAAAAGAACCTCCGCCACAACTTGCCAGAACTGTAACCGCAAGCAGGGCAATAAAAATGGATTGAATTGTCTTCATTGTTTGTATTTAAAACGTTTCTAATTGATCTTTATAATCTTTAATTACTTTTTTAAAGAGATGGATGTTGGCATCAAGGCTTTCATCGCTTTCACCTCCGGCTGCATTAAAATGGCCTCCGCCATTAAAGTGCTTGCGGGCAAAAGTATTACAATCAAAGTCACCTTTGCTTCGGAAGCTCCATTTTCTTTTTTCGTCCCGGTCAATTACCAAAGCCGATAGTTTCATACCCTGTATGCCCAGTGGCATGTTTACCAGCCCCTCGGTATCACCGGTTTTGATCTGGTAACGGAGTAAATCCTGTTTGGAAATCCAAATAAAAGCAGTGTTCAGCTCATAATCCACTTCCAGCCTGTGCGATAATACGTGGCCGATAAAGCGGAACCTGTTTTCGAGGAAATTATCGTAAATATTTTCGTGGATGGGTGTGTGAATGAGTCCCCTGCGTTTAAAATCGGCCACCATTTCAAACACTGTTGCACTGGCCGAGGCAAAACGGAAACTGCCCGTATCGCCAATAACACCGGCATACAGGCATTGCATGATGTCATTATTGATTTTATCGCCATGACCGCTCTGGATGATAAAATCGTAAATCATTTCGCAGGTTGAACTTTTAGATGTGTTGCTAACACCATAAGTAAACATTTCAGTTTGAGGCTCCTGGTGATGATCGATCAGAATCCTTGTTGCATTGATATTACCTAATACATTGGCCATTTTTTTTGTGCGGCCGAGTGTATTAAAATCAAGACAAAAAGCCAGCTCTGCATTATTAATCAGTGTATCACATTTATCAGTTGAAGCTTCGTAATTCAGCACCTTATCGCTACCGGGCATCCAGTCGAGGAAAGCCGCCCAGTTGGTGGGCGAAATCACTTTTACATCGTGTCCTAACTGAATAAGTAAATGGTACAAAGCCAGCGAAGAACCCATCGCATCCGGATCGGGTTTCTGATGAGTGGTAATAACCACCCTGGCTGGTTTGTTTAAAAGCGGGTATAGTTCGTTTATTGCCTGCATAACAGCGGTTGCAAATGTAGGGGAAAGCAATGAGGTTTGAGGTTTGAAGTTTGGTATTTGCGATTTTGCCTCATTGGCCGGGTTCATCATTCTCCCTTCAAAATTCAGCCGTTCTTCCCTACCTTTGCGGCGCAAAAAATAAAGAATATGAGTAATCGTACGTTTACAATGATTAAGCCCGATGCTATGAAAAATGGCCATGCAGGTGCAATTATTGACAGAATTATCAAAGCCGGTTTCCGCATTGTTGCTTTAAAGCAAACAAAACTTACAGCTGAAAAAGCTGGCGAATTTTATGCTGTGCATAAAGAACGCCCTTTTTATGGCGAGTTGGTTGAGTTCATGAGCAGCGGTGTAATTATCGCAGCTATACTTGAAAAAGACAATGCTATTGCCGAATTCCGCACACTTATTGGTGCAACCGATCCTGCAAAAGCAGACGAAGGAACCATCCGTAAGTTATATGCAACCAATGTTGGTGAAAATGCAATTCACGGTAGCGACAGTGATGAAAATGCAAAAATTGAAGGAAGCTTTTTCTTCAGTGGTCTTGAACAATTCTAATAAAGTTCAGATATAAAAAGAAAACCTCCTGATGAATATCAGGAGGTTTTCTTTTTAATAACCACAATTTTTTTCGAAACAGTTTTATATTATTGTTCCCAAAAAAATTCGATGAAAACACTACACCTGCTAATTGCATTAATTGTATGCACCTCTTCATTGCTTGCACAAAAAATTCCCTCATTTGGTAAAATTGACAAAGCTGACCTTGAATACAAAGAATGCAGCTATGATAAAGATGCTGCTGCTGAATATCTCATTAATTATGGTGAAGTGAATTACTTCTTTTCTTCAACCGATTTTGTGAACGAAACCAAGTTTCGTGTACGCATTAAAATCCTCAAAGAAAAAGGACTTGAACTTGCTAACGTAAGGCTTCCATACTACAGTCGTGGCAACAGGCAAAAAATCACCAATATTGATGGTTATACTTATAACATCAATGAAAAAGGTGAAGTGGAAGAAACCAAATTGGAAAAAAAAGCTGTGATGTCGCAGAAACTGGATAAAGATTATGACATGATGGTTTTTTCTTTACCCAATGTAAAAGTGGGAAGTGTAATTGAATACAGGTATGAGCATGCTAAAAGAAATTATTTTGAAATTGAAGACTGGGATTTTCAAACCAGTTACCCGGTACGATATAGCGAATACAATGCTACAATCCCTGCATTAATTGAATTTGCATACAATGTAAAACATACATTGCCTGTAAAAGAAACAACCGAAGGCATTAATAATATGAAGCGCTTTGTGATGACCAATATCCCGGCTCTTGATAAAGAACCTTACATGAGTTGTTCAAGAGATTATTTACAAAGAGTAGATTTTCAGCTGAGAGCCATTAATCAGCAACCGATACGCCAAACATGGGATGCATTGATCAATGAGCTGATGGAAGACAATGATTTTGGTGTACAGATCAAGAAGAATGTGCTGAATCATTTACCAATAGAAGATGAACTGAAGAAATACAAAACTGAATATGAAAAAGTAGTGGCATTACTTGAATATGTAAGAAAAAATGTACCATGGAACGGTGAAAGCTTTTTTGTTTGTGATAAAGGTGTAAAGAGAGCTTTGGAAGATCATACAGGTAATAGTGCTGATGTAAATCTTTTATTCCTGAACCTGTTAAAAGATGCTGGGCTTAACGCCTACCCCATGCTTGTAAGCACAAGAGATCATGGAAAAATCAATCCTTTCTATCCGTTTATTTACCAGTTTAATAATGTATTTGTTTATGTAGAAGCAGATGGCCAGCCCTATGTGATTGATGCAACAAACAACTACAATCCACCTTTTATGATTCCATATAATGTGCAGTTCAGTGATGGCTATATTGTTGATGTGGATAACAAGCGGTTTGTACAACTTATGGATACCAAGCATCGTTACAGGCTTCTTACAACTGTTTCGGCTGAAATAAATGATAAAGGTGAAATTAATGGCGACGCTACTGTTTATTCGTACGAATATGCAAAAATCAGGAGGCTGCGTTCTTTAAGTAAAGGAAAAGACAACCTGTTAAAAGACTATTTTTCTGAACCACATCCTGAATTCCAATTCGATTCAATAAATACAGAAAATGAAAAAGACGATTCACTGCCTCTTACAAGCACTGTAAAATTTAAATCGCAGCTTAATTCAAGCGGTGAGTTCTTTTTCTATTCGCCCAACTTCTTAACTGAACTGGAGAAAAATGAATTCCTCTCAGATCAACGCTTTTCTGATATTGAATTTGGTTTTACACAGCAGTACAACTTTGTTACAACATTACGGTTCCCCGACAATCTTGTACCGGAAGAGTTACCAAAGAATATTAAAATGATTATGCCGGATACAAGTATCGTAATGCAGCGTTTTATGCAGAAGAATGAAAACAGTATTTCATTCCGCATTACACTTGAAATAAAACGGCCTACTTATTATGCCGAAGAGTATCCTTATTTTAAAGAATTTTATAAAATGCTGTTTGATAAATTAAGCGAACAGATTGTATTTAAAAAGAAAGCAACACCTAAACCATGAGAACAACACTGCTCATTGCCTTAACCCTGTTTTGTCTCAGCGGTTATTCACAAACGCTGCTCAAATATTCTTCATTAGCTATTCCTGACAGTTTGAAGAAAGATGCAGACGCTGTTTACCTGCTGGACGAAATGACGATAGACATTCAGTCGCCTTCCAAATCGGAAAGAACAGTGCACACTATTGTTACAATTCTTAATAAAAACGGGCTTAAACATTCCAAAGTTCATATTGGTATTGATAAATTCAGAAAACTTGATGAAGTTTCTGTAAAAGTGTACAACGATTTAGGTATTGAAGTGCTTCGTTATAAAAAGAAAGATTTTGAACTTGGAAATTATTATGATGGAGTCATGCTTGCATCAGACGACAAAGTATATTCGCTTGATTTTCCTGTTCCGGGTACACCATGTACAGTAGAAACGGAATATACACTTAAGTTAACAGGAAATGTTGATTTGCCACAATGGTCAATCGGCTCTTCAACAGAATCAATCAAGCAAAGCCGCTACATTGTTAAAAGTGCAATCCCTGTTCAATACAAAACTTATAACACCGATCTGAAGCCAGTTATAACTGATGAAGATGGAAAAAAAGTGTACAAGTGGGAAGTAAACAATCAAAAAGTTTTACAGACAGAGCAGAACAATTATGGCGATGAAGTTTATGTTCCGTTTATTGACGTTTCGCCTTCTTCATTCAGCTATGATGATTACGATGGATCCTTAACCAGCTGGAAAGAATTTGGCAAATGGGCTTATCCTTTTTATGAAGAGCAGGAACCATTTTCTCCTGAACGTGTCGAATTCTTTAAAAAGCTTGTTGAGCCTGCTAAAACAGTCAATGAAAAAATTGCGGTTCTTTATAAATATCTTCAAACAGAAACACGCTATGTAAGCATACAATATGGCATTGGTGGATACAAACCCTTTCCTGTTGCATTTGCTGAGAAAAAGAAATACGGCGATTGTAAAGGACTCTCACATTACATGAAAAACATTCTCAATGCTGTTGGTATAAAATCCTATGCAGCATTGATAAATGCCGGCACAAATTCATTTCCTGTTGATCCGGATTTTGCAAGTAACCGTTTTGATCATGTAATTTTATGTGTTCCGCTTTCAAACGATACAGTTTGGCTTGAGTGTACAGGCAAACTTACATCGCCTGGTATTTTAGGCAGTTTTACAGAAAACAGGAATGCTCTTCTTCTTACCGAAAACGGCGGTGTAATGGTTAAAACTCCGGCAAGTAAAAGCATCAATAATAAATGGATTGCAAAGGCAAATGCAGAAATATATGAAGATGGAGGATGTGTGATACATAGCAGGATTTTTGTAACCGGCGAGTTTTGGGAATACATGTATTATGCAACGGAAAGCAAAACAAAAGATGATATAAAAAAGGCCATCGTTAATTATTTTGGCTACAAAGCTCCTGATGAATTTGAATATAAAATACTGGGCGATTCTGCCGATGGCCATAACATTCAGCTTGATCTCGCCTATTATAAATACTTCGACTTCAAAGCTGGCAGTAAACATTTTTTCCCGATACGGCAGTATAAACTAAACGACGAAACAATTAAACCTACTGAAATAAGAAAGTATGATTACCTGTTTGAATTCCCCTATATAAAATCAGATTCCATCACCTATAAACTTCCTCCAAATTTCAAGAAGGAAAGTTTGCCTGCTGCAAAAGAAATTAAAAATGATTTTGTACAGTATTCCAGTAACGTTCAATTGAATGAAACAGCGGGTGAATTAACTGTTGCCACAAGATTGGAATTAAAGAAACATATTATTCCGCCTAAACAGTTTAATGATGTTGCCAACAGTTTTGATGCAATAAAAAAAGATGAATCGCAGAAACTGATTCTGAAACAAGAATAACAGATCTGCAGTTTACTGAAGCTAAAGTATACGTTTCATCAGCCAGTCGGTTTGTAAATCATTGCCTAACAGGAAGGGGTGTTCTGAAAATTTTTCAAACCCCCATTTTTGATAGAAGGAGATGGCACGTTCGTTTTTTTCCCAAACGCCCAGCCAGATCATTTCTTTCTTTTGCTCCTGTGCAATATCAATGCATTTCTGCATCAGTGCGGCCCCTACTCCTTTACCAATCAAGTTTCGTTCTGTGTAAATGCGTGCAATTTCAATTGCATTGTCGGTTGAATGACGATCAGGTTTACTGTACCTCATACGCACATACCCGCAGGGAACATCATCATAATATGCAAGCAAAAAAATTCCATCAGCATTTTCTACTTCTGCAACCAAAGCCTCTTTTGTAAATTGTTTGTTGAGGAAAATATCCATATCCTCATTTGTATTGTCTTTGGCAAATGTATCATAAAAAGTACGCTGACTCATTTCTGCAATCAGCAAAGCATTTTCTTTACCGGCAACTTCAATTCGTATTTTGTTCTGATTATTTAAACTCATATGGCCACATCATGTAATTACAAACGGGCAGCAAGTTACCATTAAAATCAAAGAAAGCATTGTTTTCCCATGAAGATCCTGTACCCCAGCGATCGTACAGGTTAGAAGTTATCCAGCCCGGCTCCCAATACATCACTCCTTTACCGCCATTTGCTGCAACGGTTTTTATCAAATCCTTCAGGTAGTTCTGCTGGCCTTCGTTTGAAACAGCATAACCAAGTATTGTACTTTGATCGGTATAAAAAATATTGGAATAGCTATCGGCATTTTTATTTGTCCATGGAAAAGCTGTTTCAACAATCATTATATCTTTCTGGTATTTTGTTTTGAGTGATGCAATTGTTTTACCAATTTCAGTCATGTCGTTAATCGTACTCCATTTGTAATAATGCGAAATACCAATAATATCAAAATCAGTAACAGCACCTTTTGTTGTAAGATTAGCCGCCCAGTAATCAGCATTCTGCAGTTGTGCAACATGCAGAATAATTTTTGGTTTGATGCTTGATGATACAGAAAAATCACGAACAGCTTTGATACCACTGTTAATCAGCAAACCAAAATTTGCAAAATCACTTTCTGTATTAATTTTTCCTGCAGGCCATAACATTCCACTGTTGGTTTCATTACCAACCTGGATCATTTCAGGAACAAGACTTTTTGATTTCAGATAATTCAGCACGGCAAGTGTGTAATTATAAACGGAATCTTTCAACACACTTAACGACAAACCTGTCCATGCAGCAGGAAGTGTTTGATGCGCAGGATCAGCCCAATCATCAGAATAATGTATATCAAGATTAACAGCCATTCCCTGCTCCTTTGCCCTGCGGATTGTTTTTTCAACATCATACAAATCGCTGAACAACTTACCGCCGGTTACTGCTTTCTTCCATTGCGGGTTATGCCATAAACGTACACGTACTGTATTAGCACCAATTGTTTTAAAAATAACATACGGATCAGTTGGTTTACCATCCATTTTATAAACACCTGCAGAAGCTTCTACTTCATTTACATAACTGAGATCAACACCCATTGAAAATGTCTGCCAACTGTATTGTTTTAAAACTGTGGTTTGCGACTTTGGTTTTTTGCATGCAACACAAAACGCAAGAAACACCATAACAACAGCAACACGTTTCATAGATAAAAATTATAATTTAAAGATAAAGCAGATTCATCTCTGCTGTAAAAAATTTATCTTTAACCACTTCAACTTCATATTCAATGGACAGAAAATACTGGGAACGGATTGCGCCGAATTACAACGAAGAAATTTTTGATGTATTGCAGAATGACAAATCAGGTAAAATTGTTTCGGCTATAGAGCAGGTAGCTTCAAAACAAAAAACAGTAACTGATTTAGGATGTGCCGTTGGAAAGTGGATTCCGTTGCTTGCAACTGCATTTAAACAGGTAATTGCAACAGACATATCGGCCAAAAACCTTGAACTGGCAAAAGAAAAATGCAAAGATTACAGCAATGTGGATTATCACAGGATGGATATGAGTGCAAATAATCTTACTGTCATTCCCTGCGATGTTGCTATTTGTATCAATGCTATTTTAACCGACAAATTAAAAAAGCGTATCAACTTTTTTCATGCATTGAATATTTGTCTCAACAAGGAAGGTGTGCTTGTACTTGTTGTTCCGTCGCTTGAATCAAAACTTTATACCAACATCATCGCTAACCGCTGGAACGTTGATGATGATCATAAAGAAAAAATAAAATCAGTTGAAAAAGCATTTGCTATTGCCCGTAATATCAAACAAGGCGTTACTGATATCGACAATGTTCCCACCAAACATTATTTGAAAGAAGAACTTGAACTGTTACTTACACAGGAAGGTTTTACTGTTGAGCGGGTTGAAAAAATAAATTATGAATGGAAGACTGAATTCCATCAGCCACCAGCTTGGTTAGGTGAACCTTATCCCTGGGACTGGATGTGTGTTGCAAAGAAGAATTAAAATACTTCACCAATATTTACAAACAGACCACGCATACCCTGTGTGCCAAAGCCATAATCAACAGCAATATTTGTATCGCTTTTTTTATTGAGCTTAACACGAATTCCAAAACCTGCTGCCGGTTGCAGCTTCTGCAGTTTTAAAGATGAAGCATCTGAAAAACTTTCTGCATTTGCAAATAGCACTGCACCAAGCAACCCGTTTTGTGTTATGTTGAAACGATATTCCGATTCGGCATACAGCATATTTTTTCCACGAAAACGCCCCTGTATAAATCCCCGGCCGGTATTGGTAAACCTATCCCATCCTGTTGAAGGCAAATCAAGATATGGAGGTTTGCCATCGAGAATAATCCAGCTGTACAGCCACAATGCAAGAACATTTTTTTGCGAATGATCAAGCGAAATAAATTTCCTGATATCGGATGTAAGCGATTGCCAGTTACTGTTACTGCCCATCCATGTAACATTGTTCCGGTACGAAATCAATGCCAGCATGCCGTTTTTATCATTTATAGGATTTGTTCTGCTGTCGAATAAAAGGTGAGCCGAATAACCTGAAGACGTTGCTGTATTTCCCGAACCATACTTTGAAAAATCGGATTGAATTCCACTTGCCAACCCTTTTTCTGTAACCTTCCAGTAATGATCCAGGTTGTAACCAATACCAGCTGAGAGATGACCGCTGATCTTTCTCAGAACATACTGGTACAGGCGTACATACTGGTAATCGAGTGGATCTTCATCACCTAACGAAGAATTACTTCCAAGGCCAAATGTACTTTGCGGGTACTTCATATATCGTATATCGCCTAAGAGATTATAAGTGCCCTTCCTGTTCCACACACTTATCTGCACCGGAACTGTAAACTGTTTGTTCTGCGTATAAAAAGCCGATGCGTTGATAATTGAAATAGGTGTATTTGGCTCTTTGCTTGTATAAAAAGCAACATTACTCGAAATAATTGCGGCGAGTCTTGTTTGAAGCGTATAACCTGCAGCGGGCAGAATGGAGAACACGGGCTTATCACCCGGCTTCATATTACTTGTTTTATCAGTTACATGAAAGCCGAACAATTCTTTCAATACATCAACAATATCCCGCTGGGCCGATTGTGTTTGTACGGAAACCATTGCAGAATCATGAACAGGATCCTGTGCATGAGCAAATGCAGATAGCAAAAGCGTTAAGGTTAGCAGTAAACTATTTTTAAATCCCGGTTGTATTGACGTATAACTTTTTTTCTGCATAAAGTGAGTAATCTCCAAAAATAAGAATTGATTGACGGCAAAATTCAGGAACTGCTTGCACTCTTCATTTATTTGAATTAACTTTTTTCTTTCATTCCGCCCTGTATTAACACTACCCTTCATTTTTTTAACATTTTAAAACCAATCAAACATGAGAAAGATCATTCTTCTCTGCATGCTTATTCCATTACTTGGAGTAAGCCAAACAAAAAATGTTGTTACAGTTAACAGGCTATTCCCCAAACCAGACAAAGTAATGGAGTTTGAAAAAGCTCTTGCTAACCATGCGCAAAAATACCATAACGGCGACTGGCGATGGCGTGTATTCGAAATTCAGTCGGGCCCCGATGCTGGCGGCTATCATATTACTGAAGGTCCAAGCGATTGGGAAACGATGGACAAACGAGGTGAAATCAGCACCGAACACACCAACGACTGGTTAAAAAATGTAATGCCTTTAGTTACCGACCGCAGTTCGTCCGGCTATTATGAATTTGAAACTGATCTCAGTAATGTTGCAATGACAGACTACAGCGACAAAATCGTTATCAGCCACATGTTCATTAAACCGGGTATGGTTGTGCAGGCTACAGAGCTTGTAAAAAAACTAAAGAAAGTATGGGTGGCCAATAATGAAAGTGTGGCCGTTTATACTGCCGTAGTTTCAGGACCTCCGCAAATTTCAACAGTTACAAGACTGAAAGCCGGATTGAAAGAATTAAGTGATGGCTACCGTAAACCAATGCCCGAGCGGTTCAATGCAGTGAATGGCGAAGGTGCATGGAATTACTACCTGGTGGATTATGCAAAGGCAATTGAAAGCAGGTGGAGTGAATTGTTATTTTACCGGGCCGATTTAAGTTCGAAGTAAAACATCAATTGAATCAATAAAAAAACTCTCCTGACCGGAGAGTTTTTTTATTGATTCATCTTTTTTAAAACAATCAGCTTATTACGTTCTCAATCACCATTGCACTTGCCCCACCTCCACCATTGCAAATACCGGCTGCACCGTATTTTGCATTGTTCGCTTTTAAAACATGAATAAGCGTAACAATAATTCTTGCACCACTTGCACCCAACGGATGACCCAATGATACTGCACCGCCATGTGCATTTACATTTGCAGGATTAAGTTTCATGCGTTTGGTATTTTCAATTCCAACAACTGCAAATGCTTCATTCAGTTCCCAGTAATCAATATCGCTCATTTGCAATCCTGCTTTGGCAACTGCTTTTGGCACAGCTAATGATGGTGTTGTTGTAAACCATTCAGGCGCCTGCTCTGCATCAGCATACGAAAGAATTTTAGCAATGGGTTTTAATCCAAGTTCATCTGCTTTTTCTTTACTCATCAAAAGCAAAGCAGCAGCACCATCATTCATTGTGCTTGCATTTGCAGCAGTAACAGTACCGTCTTTAATAAATGCAGGATTCAGTGAAGGAATTTTATCAAACTTTACATTATAAGGTTCTTCATCTTTTGCAAATACAACAGGATCTCCTTTACGTTGCGGAATTTCAACGGGAACAATTTCGGCATCAAACAAACCTTTTTCAATTGCGGCCTGTGAACGTTTATAACTTTCAACTGCAAAGGCATCCTGTTCTTCCCGGCTGATGCCACATTCCTTTGCACACAACTCAGCAGCATTACCCATTGCCTTGCCATCATACACATCCGTCAATCCATCTTTTGCCAAGCCATCAATCAGATTTGTATTGCCGTATTTATTTCCCCAACGCAAACTGTCAACATAAAACGGAACATTGCTCATACTTTCCATCCCACCGGCAACTACAATATCTGCATCGCCAAGCAAAATACTTTGTGCAGCCTGGGCAATGGCCTTCATACCACTTGCACAAACTTTATTTACAGTTGTGCAGTTTACTTCGTTTGGTAAACCTGCAAACTTTGCAGCTTGTCGTGCAGGTGCCTGGCCAAGATTAGCCTGTATAACACAACCCATTAATACATCCTGTATTTGCTGTGGCTGAACACCTGCTTTTTGCAATGCACCTTTAATTGCAGCTGCACCCAACTGTGTTGCAGTTAAACTTTTTAAACTACCGCCAAAACTTCCAATGGGAGTGCGAACGGCTGAGATAATATAAACTTCTTTCATATAGCAATTGTTGAACAGCTTCAAAGATAACAATTGTAAGCTTTGTTCTTATTTAAGAAATGATGTACGGAATGTTGGTGTTACCCTGTTCTTGGTTGCCTGCTCATAAGCATAAGCCATGCTGAAAAGAGTTGCTTCGCTGTATGCAGTTCCAAAAAAAGAAATGCCTACAGGTAAATCGTAAACCATTCCTCCGGGAACAGTAATATGCGGATAACCGGTTACGGCAGCAGGCATGGTTAACGAAACATCTCCCCAACGATCACCATAAACAACATCAATGCTGCAGGCCGGTCCCATTGTAATACCGCAGATTGCATCGAGTTTATTTTTACTTATTACATCATCAATAATTTTCCTGGAACCGAAATGACATTTTTCAAATGTTTCTTTGTACGCTTTACTATCAAGGGCTTCCATTTTATCGCTCGACTCCAGTATTTCCTGTTTAAAATATGGCATTGCTTTCTCTTCGTTTGCTTTATTAAAAGCAATCACATCGGTCAATGATTTCATTTTTGAATTGGAAGAAGCCAGGTATTTATTCAGTCCATCTTTAAATTCAAATTTCAGCAAATCAAATTCGGCATCACCCAGTTTATTCATTGCATCGAGATATTCAATTTCAACAATTTCTGCTCCCTGCTTCTTCAACACATCCAATGCTTTTGTCCACAATGCATGAATGAATGGATTATTGCCCTGCGGTTTCTTTTCAATGCCAATTCGTTTTCCACTTAAACCTTTTTCATTTAAAAGTTTTGCATAGTCAGTTTGAAATTTACCTTCACTTTCTTTCGTAACAACGTCATTTGCATCAACACCCACCAATGCGCCAAGTAAAAGAGCAACATCTTTAACTGTACGGCCCATTGGTCCTGCAGTATCCTGTGTTGCTGAAATGGGAATGATTCCCGAACGGCTTAATAAACCAACTGTAGGCTTTAATCCAACAATTCCATTTACAGATGCAGGGCATGTAACTGAACCATCCGTTTCTGTACCAACAGCAACTGTACAAAGATTAGCTGCAACTGCAACACCTGATCCGGAACTTGAACCACATGGATTATGATCAAGTACATATGGATTTTTTGTTTGCCCTCCCCTGCTGCTCCATCCTGAAGAAGAATGTGTGGATCTGAAGTTTGCCCATTCACTCAAATTGGTTTTACCCAATATAACGGCACCGGCCTCACGTAATTTCTTTACAATAAATGCATCCGTTGCCGCAACATGTCCTTCCATTGCAAGCGAGCCTGCAGTGGTTTGCATTTTATCAGCTGTGTCAATATTATCTTTTATTAAAACAGGAATGCCATGCATTGGCCCTCTTAATTTGCCGGACTTTCTTTCTTCATCAAGCGCTTTTGCGATTGCAACTGCTTCAGGGTTGATTTCAATAACAGCATGAAGAGCCGGGCCTTGCTGATCAATTGCTTTTATACGATCGAGATAGAGTTGCGTAATTTTTTCAGCACTCATTTTTCCCGATTGCATTTTTTCCTGCAGCGAGCTGATGGATTCTTCATCCAGTTCAAAAGCAGTAACCTGTTCTGTTGCTGTAGTCGCAGTTTTATTAGAAATGCCAGTTGTGTTACAGGAAGCTGCAATCATACTTCCAGCACCTGCAATGACTGAACCGCTGATAAATTCTCTTCGTTTCATAAAAATTATTTGTATGTCTAAAATAACAATTGTAAGTGTATAAAAAACCAACGTTGTTTAAAACCAGAGATTATTATTTCCTTTTAAAAAGAAACATTGACAATAGAATGACCAACATACTTCTAAAAAAAAGATTTTTATATATTACATATTCAAATATTTCAGAAAGAAGGAACATGTGGAAATATTATTTCAAATTGAAATATTTGTGTAATTTGAAGTACCCTAAGCCAACGCAATGAGCCAAAATCATCAGTCAAAGCTATACTTTCAACAATTACGGAATATTTCCCCAGCAGTAAAGCTTACGTTGGTTTACCTGTCTCTTAGTGTTGTATGGATACTTATCAGTGATAAAATTGCAGTAAGCATTGCAAACAACAGTGCACTTCAGCTTCAAAAAATTCAATCAATCAAAGGGCTGTTTTTTGTTGGATCTCTTGCATTGGTTTTATATTCTCTGAGTAATAAATTTTACAGAGATATTAAGCTTGCTAACCAGAAAAAAGAAATTCTTGAACAGAGTTTCTCTGCACTCAATGCTGCTGCACGTAATGGAATTGTTGATATTGATTTTATTTCAAAGAAGGCTTCTGTCAGCGACAAAATGAAATTCTTTATTCCTGCCCCCCCATCCATACCGGAAGATTTTATCACAGTATTTTACAACCTGATTCACCCAAAAGACAGCAGGAGAATTATTAAAGAATATTTTACATTTTTAAATTGCAATTCTGATTTATGGAAATCAGAATTCAGAATTCTGGCAAGCGATAAACAATATTATAATGTTATCAGCAGCATTTATATTTTAAAAAATAAAACAACCAATGAACCTATTCGTCTGATTGGTGAGCTGCAGGATATAACACAGCTGAGAAGTCTGCAAGCCGATTACTTTGCCCAGCAGTTGAAACATAAACAAAAGCTTGCTTCATCTATTATCAAAGCCCAGGAAAATGAACGCAACAGGTGGGCTGAAGAGTTGCACGACAATGTATCTCAACTATTATCTGTTGTAAATCTTTACCTGGATTCAATTGACCTGCAGGATGAAAAGGACAAGGAAAAGCTTCGCAAAGCATGGAAAATTGTGAATGAAGCACAGCAGGAAATCAGGTTATTATCTGCCAGCATAAAACCTCCCGTGTTTTCTGAAATGAGTCTTAAAGAAGCAATAGAACGTTTAATTGCTGATATTACTCGAATAAAAAAGATCAACCTCCAATTTAAAACCAATAACCTTGATGAAACAAAACTGAATGAACCGCAACAACTTCTTATTTACAGGGTTATCCAGGAGCAATTAAATAACATCATCAAGTATGCAGAGGCAAGTATGACTGAAATTGAAATTTCAATGGATCAATCAGATGTTATATACGTTTCAGTTACAGATGATGGAAAAGGTTTTGATACAAAGAGCATGAAAACAGGAGTTGGTTTCCGTAATATTCAAAGCCGCCTGCAATTATATAAAGGCCGTATGGATATCCATTCAGTTCCCGGCAATGGCTGCAAACTGCAGGTTAAATTTCATGTTTAATGCAAAATATTGCTGCAGTTGGTTAAAACAAATTCAGGTTGCTGACCATCTGTACATTTCACCCCGGTTAATGTTATTTTTTCAGCATCATTCATTACAACTTTTGCTTTTGCAGGAAGTTTGATATTTGTAAAAACAACATTTCGTAAGTAATGGCCAGGATCTTTAAAACCATTTATATTGATAACTGGCTCTGAAATTTGTGCAGCAGTTAAATCAATATTTCTGAAAACAAAGTTTTCAAATGTTGGAATTTCAGGAGCAGCTTCTCCATCATTATTATAATTAACTGCTGAAAAAATGGTTATCTGAAGTAACTGGCAATCGCTCACAATAACATTGCGCACATATCCTCCCCTGTCTTTTGTTCCTTTTATCTGCATACCATGTAACAATGCTCCTGCCTTGCAATCCTGCACAAGTACATTGCTTACGCCTCCCGACATTTCGCTACCAATGGAAATACCATGTCCCCTGATAAAATCGCAATCAGTAATCCGTACGTTGTTTGTTGGTTTAGCTACAAAATATCCTTCCGGGTTTTTCCCGGATTTAATTGCAATACAATCATCACCTGTATCAAACGTGCAATTGAAAATATATGAATCGGTTGATGAATCAGGATCAAGTCCATCACCATTGCGTATACCGAACGTTTTAATCGTTAAATCATGGCAGGTAATATTATTACTGTAGATGTAATGAATCGTCCAGCTGGGAGGTTCGCTGATGGTGAGATTTGAAATACAAACATCCTGGCAATTCATTAAACAAATCAACCGGCCCCTGCTTCTCATTCCATTTGCTTTGATCATTGCATCGCCCAGCTTTTTACCTCCACCGGTAATTGCGCCACCACCGGTAATACGCAGGCTCTTTACATTGTATTCGCCATTACGGTTAAGTGTACCTGCATTGATGAGACTTGCATATGTGTTCATTTCCCATCCTTCAAAACGGTTATAAATCATGGGCAGATAATCGTCTGTTGCAGTTGATCCTTTTAGTTCAGCACCCTTTTCAATATAAAGCGTCATATTACTTTTCAGGAAAATGGCTCCTGATATAAAGATGCCTTTGGGAATATAAACCGTACCGCCTTCTGTGCAGGCATTGATGGCTGATTGAATTGCTTTGGTGTTGATAAACGTTGTATCATCTTTTGCACCGTAATCAAGAATATTGAAAATCTTGCTTTTGGCTTTCGTTACAAATTTTAAAACAAACAGTTGCTTTATACTTTGTTGATCGCCTTTTAACCGCACAGATGCAGTATATGAAGTATTGGGTAAGAGGTTTGTTATACTGTAATTTGTTTTGGAGGTAAATGCTGCATGTTTACCATTTAACAACAGTTCATACACAACAGCATTATTTGCATATTGCTTATCCCATAAAAGTGTAACTGAGTTTCCTGTAACAGTTGCAGGAGCAATCAGCAAATGAAATTTATTCGTTGGAGCAGCAAAACTATTCGTCAAAATAAAAACATATAGCACAAACAGCAGCAGTAACTTTTTCATACAGCAAGAAGCATTGTTTGTGTAAATGTACTTTTCAGCAGAAAAGAATTATCCCGTACTATCCTGTATTAATTTTCAACGGGGAAACTTATTTCAAGGGCAAATCCTTTACCCTCAGAAGACTGAACGCTGACCGTGCCCTGTAAAAGGCTGAGGCGGCTTTGGATATTACGCAGACCTATTCCGGAACTTGGTTTTCCGGCATTCATTCCAACACCATTATCAGCAACAGTCATTTTACATATCCCCTTCTTTGTTGAAAGACTGATGTTTACTGTATCGGCTTTTGCATATTTTGTAATGTTGGTGCATTGTTCCTGTAACACCCTGTAAACAGTTAATTTCTGTTCGGGACTGAGAATTTCTTCATCAAAGCATAAAGTGTCGATTTTTTTGCGGGCAACACTCTGGCTCAGCATATAATCAGTAAGACAATTTAACTGATCGATAAGGCTGGTGTTTTTAAAATCAGGCATTGTAAGTTCTCTTGCAATTTTCCTGTTTTCATTAATGGTTTCGTTAAGGTAATTTGTTGACATATCAACCACCACTTTTGTTTCTTCCGAAATATCTCTTATTCTTGAAAGCTGCAGTTTAATACCTGTGAGAATCTGGTTGATATTATCATGTAACTCCTGGCCAATAGCATTCCGTTCTTTTTCTTCAGCTTTAAGAATGGCTGCTGTTATTTTATGTTGTTCATGTGCCTGTTGTTCCAGCAGCTCAAGTTCAAGTTTCTTAATTTCAGTAATATCATGAATTACACCATAAACATTGCCGGGATTATTGTTTTCATCATACTCCATCCTGCTTGTAGATAACAGGTATCTTATTTCTCCATTCCTGATAATACGGTGGTAAAACGAAAGATCCTTTGCACCTGGCGAAATGCGGCCAATGTTTTCTTTCACATAATTTCTGTCATCAGGATGAATATAAGACAACCACTCTTCGAGGCTGATATCTTTTCTTCCTTGTTCAATTCCATAAATACGCATTGCCTCCTCCGACCATTGTGAAACGCCTGCCTTATAATCAACTTCAACCACACCCACATGCGCAATTTGCTGGGCATCTTTCAATCGTGTATTTATCCGAAGCAGTTCTTTTTCTTTTTGTTTACGTTCGGTAATATCCCTGATAAATGCACAGAAGAAGGGCTTTTGCTGGTCGGTTATTTCCACTATAAATAGTTCAACCGGAAATTCGTTACCCTTTTTATCAACTGCTGTTATTTCAACCAGCTTGTTTATAAAACTACCCTCGCCTGTAGAAACATATTTTTTAAAAGCAACCTGGTTACCTTTTTTGTACCTGCCATGTACAATTGTTTTTTCCAAAGATTTCCCCATTACTTCATAATCTTTCCACCCGAATAATTTTTCGGCCTGTGCATTCCAGTACGAAACAGTACCATCCTGCTCCATGCAAATAATGGCATCAAGCGCTGTGCCCATTATTGATTTGCGGATATCTTCACTGCTCTTTGCAACTGCTTCTGCTTCTATACGCTCAGTAATATCCTTGAAATAAACTGATAACCCTGATGAAGATGGATATACATTGGTATCAAGCCATTTTTTTGCATAAGTTGAGTAATTCTCAAACTGTACATGCTGCTGCAAATTCATTGCCTGCCAGTAATGCGTATAAAACGGGCCATTAACAGCTGCAGGAAATACTTCCCATATATTATTACCAATCATTTCTGCTGCTGTTTTACCAAACATTTTTTCAGCCATACTGTTTGCATAAACAAAATTCCAGTTTTCATCAAGTGCTATAAAACCGTCTGAAACCCTTTCAACCAGGGAACGGTATTTTTCTTCACTCTTAACTACTTCCGATTTTGCATTCTGCTCCTCCGTCATATCCCTGTAGTAAACAGACAAACCTGAATCCGAAGGATAAATACTTGCATGAACATGAAGATTAACTGCAAACGAATAAGCTTGCAGGTGACTGTTTTTTTGTGTTGCCTTAGCCTCGTAATAAGCTTTGTAAAACGGTCCGTTAACTGCTGCAGGAAATACATCCCATACATTTTTTCCAATAAGTTCTTCAGCCTTCCGTTTAAACATTTTCTCCGCCACATTATTCACAAATACAAAATTCCAGTCATTGTCGAGCGAAAAGAAGCCATCGGATACACGTTCAACCAGTGTTCTGTATTTCTTTTCACTGGCAGCAACTTTTTCTTCTGCCATTTTCCGGTCGGTAATATCTTCTGTAAAAAGGAAAATTCCGCCCACATCTCCTCCTGCATTGTACCAGGGTGTTACTTCCCAGCGAAGCCAGCTTAATGTGCCATCAGCTTTTGTATAATAGTCTTCTTCACTTTTTTCAGTACTTCCGTTTAAACAGCGCTGGTGTACTTCTTTCCACCTGTCTAAAACTTCAGGGAACACTTCGTAATGCGATTTACCAATAACATTCTGCCCTTCAAGTTTATAATCGGCCAGCCACCTGCGGCTTACAACCATATACCGCATTTCTTTATCAAACATGGCAATGGCAGCAGGGCTGTGCTCTACATACACCTGCAGTTGCTGTTCTTTTAAAACAGCATCAGCAATATCTTTTGCATTAAAAACAATTGCTTTTATACGATCAACATGTAAAAGGTTGCGAACGCTTCCTTCAAAATACATGTAATGCCCGTCTTTATGTATTGAACGCACCCGTAAAGCAACAGACTTGCCGGGATGCTCCATTGCTTCTTTTAGATTATCGGAAAACCTTTCCCTGTCATCAGGATGTATATAGGAGGAAATAACTTTGTTGGCATCAACTTCTTCATGAGTCCAGCCTGTAATTGCTGTTGCTGCAGGATTACGGTAAATTAAATCACCATTCGCATCAAAGAGTATTATTACCTCAACACTGTTCTCAAGCAGAACAGTAAACAAATCAGCATCGTTGCCAAAATGTGTATTATTGATAAATGGTTTTACAGTTTGGGACATGTGCAACCAGCACTCGTATCTTTTTTTGTTAGGGTACAGCTGTTAGTCTTCTAATAGTTTTTACTGACTTCAGCATTTTTGCGATCTAAAATTATCTCTTTTATAAATTACAATTATGATTTCAATCATCAAAACAGCAAATACTTACGCTGTTTACTATTTAATTATTATATCTACGTGTATCTCTAAACTTTACTAAGAAAAATTTTTAAAACCTGCTACGTGTAAATACTGTTGAATTACACACTATTTAAATAATTATTGAAAACATGGTTGAGTTGGCAATCGTTTTTAATTAAGCAATACAAGTAAAACATTAAGATTAAAAATAATTACACTCAAATATCTTATTACTTTCTCATGACTATCTTTTTTGTTTAAACATTGACTTCAATAAGATTGTTATCTAATTTTAATTTCCATTAAACCTTATCTTTTTCTATATGAGTACTGCTACATTTTCCTTTGGCGGGCAGATACCATTGTTATATGACCGCTATCTTGGTCCATACATTTTTGAACCTTTTGCAAGAGATATGAGCAGGCGCATGCATGAGTCTGCTAACCATGTACTGGAAATAGCTGCAGGCACGGGCAGACTTACCAGGCATTTAGCTGAACGTACAGGCAGGCATGCAAGCTTAACAGCAACCGATCTTAACCCCGATATGCTGGAAATAGCAAAACAGAAAATCAACAATTCTTCTGTGAAATGGGTTACAGCTAATGCAATGGAACTTCCGTTTGATGACAATAGTTTTGATTGTGTGTTCTGCCAGTTTGGTTTTATGTTTTTGCCTGATAAACAAAAAGGATTTAACGAAGCGTACCGTGTTTTAAAACCGGGCGGGCAATTTCTTTTTAGTACGTGGGATAAAATTGAAAATAACAGCACTGCATATATTGCATTGCAGGTAGTAGCTGATTTTCTGAAAAACAACCCTCCCAGGTTTTACCATCTTCCTTATTCCATGCACAATACAGAAGAGCTGAAGCAACTGCTGGATAGTGCCCGTTTCCGTAATAAAGAAATTCACTGTGTAAGTCTGCCTGTGGAAAGTGAATCGGCAATGAATATTGCAACCGGCCTTGTGGAAGGGAATCCTGTTATCCAGGAAATATTAAAAGAAGATGCTTCGAAGGTTGAGCATATTAAAACTGCAATAGTTGAAAGAATTCATACAGAAGTTAGTAAAGATCCTGTTCGTTCAACTTTTACTGCATGGGTTTGCGAAGCATACAAATGATAAAATTCTTGCAGGGTTGCCAACCTTTAAAAGGGAGGCTACCCTATCTACATAAACTTTGATCTATAGCTTTTGTAACATCGGTTAATTTGCCTGTAGTTGCAAACTAAAGACAGCGTTCAGCTTTCTTTTCTTTATTCATCTTTTACTACTACCGGTTTATTTATTGGAACACTAAGGATAACTGGGGCTTTACAAGATCAAACCCAATTTGTGCGTTCGCTTTTATTTTTAAGTTTAAATACCCGTCCATAAGACAGGCAACGCCATAACCATTCCAACAGCCCGTAATTATATTTTCTAAGCCACCATTTGCTCACGAATATTTGTATGATATAAATAATAAAGCCTGTCAGTAAATACCAGTGTAAAGCCCAATCCGGTTTTAAGCAAATAAATAAAACAAATGCAATTATATTCTGTGTGATATAATTTGTCAGTGTCATTTTACCTGTTACCTGTAATGCAGAGAAGATTCTTTTTGCCTTGCCAGACGTATATAACCAAATAATGCCAGTTGCAGTAAAAATCATTATACTCAGTATTTGAGGATAAAAGAGATTGTAGTAACTATTGAAATTCCACCCGTATTTTTCAATTAAGAGTTGCAGAAAATAAATAACGATTGAAAGGGTTAAACTAATTCCAAAAGTCCTCTTTAAAATTTTATGATTGATATTCGTTTGTAAAAAGAAATTGCTTCGATGCAGGGCTGCACCTATTAAGAAGCAACCTAATTGTACCAGGTGAAGTATAACAGAATAACTTAAACGAAGCATCCATTTATATCTCATAAACAGATTTGCCTTAATGTGGTCTAAAACACTATTACGATTATATAGTTCATAAAACACATCACGGTCTTTCGGTGCAAATAGTAAATGAAGCCGGCCTAAATAAGATTGCAAAAATGGCGTTACCAATAAAATTGTTATGCCAAAAACAAAGAGGTATTTCGTATTGAAATTATAGAAAAACAATAATATCAATCCCATCAGGGCGTAATCATTCAGAATATCGCCACCAAAAAAGATTGTATTAATAAACGCAAAAACAAATAACCAAAGCATTCGCTTTAAGAAGAATGTATATTTTGATTGTCCGCTTTTGCTGATATTTTTAAGTAATACCGAAAACCCAAAGCCAAATAAAATTGCTAATAAAGTCCAGCCTTTAGAACCTAAAATAAGTTCGCAAGTGTTTTCAATAAAAGAAGTTAAACTGTCAGGTTCGGTTTTGGCAGCATGTGTATTCCAATCATAAATTGTTGAATAATTCATTATAACAACACTAAATAATGCCCAACCTCTTAAAATGTCTATGATTGGTATTCTCTGGCTTTGAGAAATTGGTCTGCTGTCTGTCATAATTTAATATCTAAGTAATCTCTGCTCCTTGTTTCATCAAAGCAGTTGTGAAAAGTAACGCATAACATCAGAAGCATTGGGCATCTGTGGTATTTTCAAAGTGACCGCCCGGTACTGATGTTGATTAAAACTGATTGTTGAAGATAAGCTTTGATGACCAAACTTGTTTGTCCAGCCTGAACCACAGCCTGGATATGCAAGTAGCTGATGTTTGCTGGTTATGCCCAACTTGCATAAAACCCGTTGTAAGCAGCCGTTTTGTTAGAACTCAATGTCATGTAATTTGCAATAAAACTTTGGGTCGCAACCCGTCGTAACACAACCTGCATATTTAACTTTCATATCTTTCTTGTCTTTTACAAATGTGTCGCCATTTGTTACTACTAAACCATAAACAATTGGAATAATACTGTCTGTATGATTTTTGGGACAGGTTGGAATATAGTCGGCTGAATGGTCATACAAACAAGGTCCGTTAAATGTAAAACGTAAGACAAGGTCTTGCCCCTTTTTAACTACGATGCTGTCTCTAATAATAGTTTGCTTTCCTAGCCAGCTTATTTGAATTTTATATTGTCCTGGTGTCATACCTGTAAAGGTCATTTGTTCAATGTTGCCAGGGTTAATGGAAGAGTTAAGCTTACCTGTGTCAGACAATATAGCTATGACTGCTGGTCTATAAGCGATTGTCAAGTTGTACAATGCGCTATTATTTTTCTTTGTCTGTCCGAAACAAAAAAATGTAAGAAATAAAAATATTATTGTTAGTAGGGTCTTCATTAAAATGGCTGCTTACGTTCCAAGTATCGCCGAAGGCGGGGATTTTCAGCACTGAAGTTGAATAAAATTACAAATGTCCAATTACTTCCGTCTGCCTGGTAGCACCACGTTAGCCCCGCTTTTGGCAATACCATGTTAGCGGCAGAGCATCATCACCAGTGGAATTATATTTGTCATCTCTTGTCTAAAAGCTTTTCCAGCTTCGCCATCATATCTTCTTTTTCTTTAAGCATACGCTCATAAAGTGCAATTTTCTCTTCATGAAGCTGAACCAGTTTGTCAATAGGATGAAAGGTAGGATTATGGTTCACTATTGCTGCTTGGTCATTGAATGTGCTTGAGATTACAGTGATTGCTTGTTCTTCATTAAAATTCTGTATTGCTTCCACAGGTATTTTTAATGCTGCAGATATTTGTTTCAATAACGCTGTGTCAATAGTTTCCTTCTGTTCCAGCAACGATATCTTTTGTTGGTTCCAGTCATTACCAAGGTCGGCAGCAAGTGCGTCCTGCTTAATGCCCAGCATTTCACGAAAGCGTTTTATATTTCTGCCTTCGTGTACTTTATGGATTGATGTTGTAGTATGTGTCATGTCGGTAAATGTATTTTTTTCTAATTGCGTAAATTACACATTTTCTCGCTAATTAACCGTGCCTTAAATATATTAATTGTGTAATATACAGTACTGTGATGTTGGATACAGGTTGTTGGTGAACGTGCTTTGTTTGAAATAATTAAATCATGTCATCCTCAAAAAAATCAACAATACTCCAAACAAGGCGGTTAACCATTTGTAATAAATCATTTTCACGATCGAGCAGTGATTATTATGTTTATTTCCCCATTATTAGTCTTAGTGGTAAGTGGCTGCTGGAGTGCGGTTTTAAAAGCGGACACGTGATAGATATAGTCTGCGAAGATTCCAAATTGATTATCACTATAGCAAAAGAGCAAAGGTTTGACCATTTAAAATGATTTTGTCAGCTCTTATTTTCGTTTCTGTCTACACTGTCGGTTGTGTGTCGCTCGCTTTGCCGCTAACACTCAAATATACGAAAGTTTCTCACCCAAAACTTCGCTTTTTATACTTACTGCCTCATTACCAATGTGTTTTTTATATTGCTTTGCCAGGAAAAACTTTCGCAAATACAAACGTGCACTTTCATGTGCAAAGGGTTCAGTTTTCTTTTCTTTATTCGCTTTTTACTGCTGCCGGTTTATTTATTGGGAGACTAAGGATAGCTGGGGTGTTGATTGCTTCAACGTCAAACAGCCATAACGCCAAACCCTTTGTTGGCTGTTCGTTGTTTTTGTCTCAAATTATGAGTTACTATCTAATTTTTTTTTAAGTATTTGCTTAATAGTCTTTTTCTTTCCTTTGTTTCTCATTTCCTCTTGCCTTGACTCAATAATTGGAAGCAGCAACTTGTCGATTTGATAGTTATTTTTATTGTCAACGATAAGTTTTCTATCTTCTTCACTTGCTTTGTCAAAATAGGCGATGATACTTAATATTTGATTTTCAAAGTTGTCTGTTATTGTAAGTGCTTGTTTGTATTCTAATTTGGTTACTTGCATTGGTGTTTCTAACCTTCTTGAATAGTCAACATAAAAGCCTTTGTTTTTGTTTTATTTGCTTCGTCCCACCAATCCATCATTTCAGAAATGTCTGAAAATATCGCTTCTATTTTTGTCTCATCGCCATTTAATAAAGCATTTTCATTTTCGGAATATTCAACTTCTAAATCAGGGTTGTGTAGTTTATCTCTCATTTTATAGATAATGCCCATAAAGAGTTGTAGCATTGGATAAACCATACTGACCATTGTTGCAAGTCTATGCTTGATTATGTGGTCTGTAAAAAATAAATGTATTCCAGAAATATTTCTTACGTCAAGACCTAAACCTTGAGTGTATAATAGTAGTCCTTTTGTTAGCTCTTCGGTTGAAAGAATTAAATGAGAAACTGCAATTCCATAATTTTCATAAGCTGCTGTTGATTCTGCTGTCTGTTTATGAATTTTTGCATTTTTTACAGCTTCCACAGAAGCTAGTAAACATTCTTTGTCTGAAAGCAGCTTTAACAAGTTTCTTTCGTTATTCATTTTAGATTATCGTCTGTTTACAATAACAGCCAACGAGCATACATTGCCGATGGTGGGGAATTTCATATTCGTCTGCCCGTAACTGCTACCTGGCTTTTTGATAAAGTTAAATATTAAGAACTAAAGCTGGGCTTTATTCGTCAAGCCCGAACAACAGTACAACATAATTACCGCTGCAGATTGCGCCAATGTCGAGCACCACTATTGGCAAAACCAATGTTAGGTGCCGCATTTATTCGTCTTCAATGATGTAGCTAATCTTTTCATTTTTGAGAGTAAAACAAAATTGACGATATTCTAAAAACACTTTGCCTTCGCTTTCTTTATCTACCGGTTTGGGATAAAACTTTACTCCAATTGTAATGTTTGGCAAACTAATATTCCACTGCGACCTGATTCTAAAATCTTTTGAGCATAGATCTTGGCTTGCAGATTTTAAATGCTCTTCAAACTGCTCTATCCCTTGTGTCTGTAATTGGGTTTGCCATTTAACTCGCTTATCAAAAATCACAAGATTATCAAGGTTCTTTAAGATTTCAGCAATATCAAATTTGTTGCAAGCGTTTATAAAATCTCTTACAATTTTTCTTGGAATTTTATATTGCTCAGTTATTTTCCTTTTTTGCTCCTTAATGTATTTCTTGAAATCGTCATTTACTGTGTCTTGCATTTTATAGTAACCAAAACGAAATGCTTCATTTTTTGTCTTGTATAGGCTATCCCTTAAAAGTTCAGCGTCTTTCTTTTCATTATTTGTTTTGAAATCATTGAGAAGTAAGAACCCTCTTTCATCGGTTGCTTTGTTTATCCCGTCAACAATATTGATGAAATAGTTTTGTTCATTTCTGCCGAATAAGACTTGCACTTTAGGATTAAAATTTTCAGAGAAATTTCCCGACTTCTTAATCAGATATTTTGTTTCATTAAGAGGGTTTTCAATTGGCCGTCCCCAACCATCAGTTGAAAGTTCTGATTGGTATCTTATCAATTGAAGTCTTATTTCTTTTCTACCTTTTTCAAGGTCTTGCGTAAATTCATAGTCTGGAAAAGATGATAGTATTTTATTGTCAAGTTCCCATTCTTCATAATCACTTGTAAACTCAATTTCGTAGTGATTGTCTAACTCAAAAATGTAAATTGGAAACTGAATATTGCTGTCAACAATGTTTTGTTTAACTGTGGCGATGTCGGCTTTTCTATTTATTACTATCTTGATTTCTGTTTCTATCATTAGGGTGTTCGCTTAATATGGCGCCCAACGTGCGGCTACTTTGGGCAGGTGTGGTATTTTCCAAGTGTCCACCTGGAACCGCTGCCGATAATTTTGTTTAGTTGAAGTTAAGAACTAAAGCTGAAAATTGAATGTCCAGCCAGGACTGAAGGCCGGAAATGCCATTAGCTGAAATTAAATTGTCCATCCACATTTGCCCAAAACCGTTTGTAACTGTAGACTGGTTAAGTAAGCAAGTAGTTGCTAAATATCCTTTTGATTAGTTGCCATAATTCATTCGCATTTTCTTTATTTACTTCCAATTGAATAATAATGCTTATGATAGTTCCAATAAATAAATTTTTCCAATCGTATTTACTCAAGGTTTTTGCTGTTTCAAGCAAGTCATCTAGTTTATCATTTATAGCAAGTAATTGATTCTCTAAAAAAGGAATTGAAGATAACGAGCTTTTAATTTGGTTAATTTTATCTTTAACTTCCTGATATTCTGTGTAGGTAAACTTAGATTTGTCAAATGCTGGGATAAAAGGAATATTCTCAGTAGACGAGAAGATTTTATCCCATTTGTTAACAACGGTTAATTCCCGCTTTAAAAAATGCAGCCACTTTTTAAATTGGTCCAATCCGCCTAGCCAATATGTATTGTTTGTCACACCTAAAACGGATACTTCTCCTGGAGAATAGTTGCAATAAAATATTTCGTTGTGGCCATCTGATTGGATAAACTTAAAAAAATAATCTGATTTATTAAATTTTACTACTGTAACAGTATTACCTTTTAAATTTTCAACTATATCAAATTGCATAGGAGAAAAATATTCGTTTTGCTCAATTAAGTCGTATAGTGTATTCTTTTGACTAGGTAAAAGTTTCATTGATTAACGTGATTTTAAGTTTGCCGATATCGCATAAATTTACAAAACTTTTCCACTTCCAAATCTTCACCTCTTATACTTACTGCCTCAGTATTAATGTGCTTTTGGTATTGTTTTACGATGAAAAACTTTCGCAAATACTACCGTGCGCTTTCATGTTTAAAGGTTGCCAACCCTTTCCTTATCGGTTGCTGTCCTCTCTAACCAAAATTTAAGCAATTCCATTTTGGTAATTCAAACTGCTTCACATAAGATGCACAATAGTAATGCTCCTGCAATTCATTCCCATCCGCTCCAACGTCTGCAGCGTTAAGCATTTCCCTTTACATCACATAAATTTTTTTTCAATGAAAAGTAAAAAGTGTTAATTTCAAAATTGTAAATGCTGTACCATGAAGATAAAGGTTACCCCACTTGTAAAACCTTTCATCCTTCAGTTGCCGGGTTACAAAACCCGGCCAAACATCATTTACATTTATTAATACATTCACTTAATGAAAAGCAGTTTTGCTTGGTTGTTTTATAGTACAGTTAATACTGCATGATAAAGCCAGGAGGCAAATAAAAAACCACCCACAGGTATCATCTAAAAAAAACACTACGATTAAACACTCAGGCGGTCATTTTAAACAAGAGTAATATGCCAGGCAAAGCAGATAATAAATCCGGATCCTTCTTTATGCAGATAAGGATTGCGGATAACGACATTGCCGAAATTCTGCATATCAGTAAATCCGTTTCAAAGTTTTTGCCTTACGAGGCTGAATATATACAGCAGCACCCAAGACTGTTAAAAGAACTGGCTGATGAAGAGGAACTGGAACGTATTGCATATTTGCGTAAGCAGGCAATTAAAAAAAAGGAAACACTGGATATTGATATAAAATTAAAATCACCCAAAGGCCTGCAGCGCTGGGCCAACCTTATTGTACAACCCAATTCCAACGATCCTGGCAGCAACTTATGGGATTGTATGTACACCGACATAACAAAACGTAAAAAAGCAGAAGAAGAAAACCGCCTCCTCAGTGAAGTGGTTACAAATATGGCCGATGGTGTTGCACTCATAAGTACGCAGGATGCCAGTTTTTTGTATACCAATCCCAATTTCGATAAAATGTTTGGCTACAAACAAGGTGAGCTCATTGGTAAACATGTAAGCAGTGTAAATGCACGTACCGAAAAAGATCCCGCCCAAACTGCCGCTGATATTATCAAAGCCTTAAATGAAAAAGGTGCATGGGAAGGTGAAGTACTCAATATTAAGAAAGATGGTACGCAGTTCTGGAGTATTTCAACAGTTTCAGTTTTTGAACATCACCTCTATGGCATGGTATGGGTTACTGTACAAAAAGACATTTCAGAAGCAAAAAAGGTTTTGAAAGAACTGGAAGCACAGCAGTTGCACAACCAGCGCCTTGTTACCGAACTGTTTATTAAAGACAGGGATAAAGAACGCAGCAGGATAGCCCTTGAGTTGCACGAAGAAATTAACCAGGTATTAAGTTCGGCCAAATTATACCTGGGTCAGTTTCTTAAAACTGGGAATAGCAATATAAATCTGCAGCTTGCTTTTTCATCTTTGCAAATTGCAATGAAGCGTGTTGATGATTTATACCAGTCTGTAAGTACACCCTTTGCTTCCGGGATTGGATTCGTTGAATCCATTAACATGCTCATTGAAAAGTTCAATTGCTTTGAAAACATGAATGTTTCAATTATCAGCAATGTAAACACACTCGATCATCTTTCGCCCGATCTGAAACTCATGCTTTATAACAGCATTGAACAATATTGTTTGTTTGTGAAAGACAATGAGCCCGAACTGGCTTCTGTAGCAATACACTTACATACAACACCCGAAAACCAGCTTGAATTACAATTAACCGACAGCGGTAAGGCAGCATACAGGTTAGCAGAAGCATTTGATGAAAACTATAAGAAAATGCACAGCAGGGTTGGTTTTTTAGGTGGCACATTAGAAAGTAAAACAACCGAAAACGGATTTGAGGTTGATATGTTAATTCCTCTTCTTTAAAATAACGGTCATAAAAAAATCCTTTGCATTATTCCAACGCAAAGGATTTTTTTTTATTAAAAGCAGGGTTTAATGGTAATGGAGAATATGTTGATTTACTGCTATTCTTCTATAAGTTACAACTTAGATTTAAAACGTATCGGATATTTATTAGCCATATATATGTATTATAATTACACGATGCTTAAAAAAAGGCTCGCTGGGTTAGAGTATAAAGCGTAATACTTTGTACAAACCTTACAAGCAACATACCTTTGCAAAAGCTTCTGCATAAGCCCCGGATAATTTCCCGGGTGTCTTTTTTCAGAAGCTTTCCGGTTTCTAAGGGTTACAAACCTTTAAATGGTTGCCCCCCCATCTATACAACTGGCTTTGATCGTTAAACAATGGTCATCCGAACAGAAACAATGGCCTTCCGAACAGAAACAATGGTCATCCGAACAGAAAGAATGGCCATCCGAACAGAAACAATGGCCATCCGAACAGAAACAATGACCTTCCGAACAGAAACAATGGTCATCCGAACAGAAACAATGACCTTCCGAACAGAAACAATAGCCTTCCGAACAGAAACAATGCCCGTTGTTTCAGAAACAATTGCAGCCGCATCAAAATCTGAGACCAAAATTTCACGGTAAAAAAGGGTATTTCTTTAAATAATGAAGTTGGTAATATTACGAACGTTTTTAATGGGTTTTGCCCGATTTTCAGTATTTACAAAAATTATTATTGCTTTTTTTTCATTGGTACTTAACAAAATTTTCCGCATTGTCAATACTGCCCGGCTGTATTGCATTTACGGAGTTTATGTTTTTGTTTTGCTACCGCTAACGGCTGACCGTATACACCAGCCTCATCATTCATTTTTTTAAATCTAAATTTTATGGACAAGGTTTTAGTAAACTTTTACCGTTATACCGACGGTGATCTTGAATCAAAAACACACACCATCATTGCCAACATGACGGGCAATGCATTTTTTCCCACACCTGTACCCACTATTGCCGATGTAACCACTGCTGCTACTGATTACAGCAATGCGTTGATTGAAGCAAAATCGGGCAGCCGCAGTGCTATTGCTGAAAAAAACAGTAAGCGTAATGCACTCACCGAACTGCTTGGCAGCCTGGCACGTTATGCAAATTTTGCTGCTAACGGCGATATGACCAAACTGCTTTCATCGGGCTTCGACATCAGTAAAACAACGGTGCCAACTGTAATTACCAAACCTGAAAACCTGCAGGTACTGAACGGTGCCAACAGTGGCGAACTGGAAGTGCTTGTAAACCGTGTAAAAGGCGCTACTGCTTATTTACATGAGTACACAACCGATGATACAGCACAAACGGTAAACTGGGTAAGTGTTGCCAGTACCAGCCGCCGCATTGTGTTCAGCAACCTGCAATCGGGCAGTAAGTATTACTGTCGTGTTGGTGCGGTTGGGCCTAAAGGCCAACTTGTGTACAGCGATCCTGTATCAAGAATTGTTATTTAGTTTTCCCTGTTAATGGTTCCCATAAATGGTTCATTAAACAGCACAACCCCGCCACGGTTTTTACCGCTAACGGGGTTGTGCTTTATTTTTTATTTTACTGCTCTGCTTATCCTCCAAACAATCCTTTCACTGTATCCATTAATCCGCCGCCGCCTTGTTGTGAACCACCGCCTTTGAACATATTCATTACATCCTGCAAATCGGTATCACCATCGCCATCACTATCAAGACCACCATTTGTAACTTTTCCCAGCAAACCCTGCAAATCAAGTCCACCACTCTTGCCACCTGTTAATGAACTGAAGATTCCCTGGAGATCAAAACTATTATCAGCCGGATCATTTGTTTTGTGTACAAGTTTTTGCAGCACACCGGGAAGCAGGTTGCTGACGATAGAACCAGCCTGCCCCTGATTAAGTCCAAACTTTTCCATAAGCGAAGTAACCGTGTTACCCGAAATCTGGCTGGCCAATGGGTTTTGCTGTAAATCGCCTCCATGACCGCCCAACAGTTTCAGCACATCTTTAAACTGGCCGTTTGCAAGTGCATCCTGCAGTCCCTGCGTTATACTGCCAGCTACATGATTAACTGCCTCATCATTCCTTTCATTGGGAATAGAAGGATTTTCAATGATAGAAGCACCTGCCTGTTCTTTTACAAGGTTCAAAAGTTGTTCAAACATAAATAATAGTTTAGGGGATAAACGTATGAATTTATTTCAAGATGCGAAAGCCCTGGTGAAGGTTGCACTATAATAAATTTCATCAACAGTTTAAAAATTAAAGCAGATGATTGGGTTAATTTCCGGCAGCAACAAAACCAACCGCTTTATACGTTACAACAAATGATTTTGCTGAAGCAGGAGAAAGTATGTTGAACAGGCGTGTGATCAGTTCATTTTTCAATTTACGTACACCGGCTTTTGCCCGGTTAAAATCATAGATATCGGCAACAGATACCAACTGACCGGTAGATGTTTCATAAATACAATATGCATTTCCAAGTGCCCATCCAAAATAAGCATCAGCATTTAAATCAAAACGACTGATGCAATAAGTTTGTGAACCTGTTCCGGGTGTACAAGCTGTTCCGCATTTGCAACCAGCAACAGTTTTTTTTAAGATTGTAAAATCATCATCACTCATTTCATAGGTTGTTCCTGATCCGGAGAGATAATGCTTCAGTAATTCTTTTTCAAGCGGGGAATTCATTTTAGGGTGCAGCAATACAACATTATACAGCATACGTTTATAACCTTTCAATTTTTCGGCCGGGTGTGTGGTTGATGAAGAATCGGTTGCAAACGACAGTAATGGTGTTAAACATATCAACAATAAAATGCTGCGCATCATAAAATAAAAGTACAACTTTACAGTTTAGCTTTGCGCTCCAAAAAATGGGAACAATTGAAAGATTATTACGCCATACTGGAAGTACCTGTTACAGCTTCGGTTGCTGAAATTAAAAAAGCATACCGCAGACTGGTGATGATTTATCATCCCGATAAACACAACAATGATCCGTATTTAATTTCCCGTTTTGATGATATAAAAGAAGCCTATGAAACACTGATGAATCCTTACAAAAAAGATGCTTACCTGCAGCAACGATGGCTGCATAAAGCCGGGGCGCAAACCATTGGTGAAAAAACCATCACCCCACCTGCTGTTTTAAAACAGGCACTTGAACTGAATAAGGCTGTTGCCGGCATGGATATACACCGCATGAATCATGTAGCCATTGTAAGCAACATTAAAAAGCTGATGAATACTGAGGTGCTGGAAAAGCTGGTTGCATTTGATGAACAGGAAATCAATCAAACCATTTTGCATACATTAATTAAAGCAATTAAGGTATTGCCTCTTGAGCAGGCAAAAGAACTGACAGATTACCTGCAACCGCTTGTGAAAAATGATTCAAAAGGACAGGAAGCGCTTTCCCAGTTACTGCAGTATAAACAAAAACAAAAAAGGAAAGAATTACTGCAACCGTTACTTATTTTCCTGCTGGTATTTATCATCTGTGTTCTTATCTGGATTTCAGGGAAGAAGTAGATGCCTCTTACCTCTTACCTCTTACCTCTTACCTCCTACTTCTTATCTTTGCAGCATGCATTATGTTTCTGCTGAAGGTTTAACCAAGAGTTACGGAATTACCCCGCTGTTTTCAAATATTACGTTTCATATTGAAGAAGGCGATAAAATTGCTTTGGTGGCAAGAAATGGTTCAGGCAAATCAACCTTGCTGAAAATTCTGGCAGGTAAAGAAACGGCTGATGAAGGAACCTGCCGCATACATAAAGATGTAGACATTGCTTTGTTTGAACAGGAACCTGATTTTGATGAAAGCAAATCAATCCTGGATAATATTTTTCAGCATAATCATCCTGTTATTAATGCAATCAAGGAATATGAAGCCATCAGCGAAGAAGGCAATGTGGAAAAGCTGAATGAAGCCATTGTAAAGATGGATGAACTGGGTGCCTGGGATTTTGATACAAAAGTGAAACAGATTCTTGGCAAACTTAACATTCATCACCTGCAGCAAACGGTCGGTACACTTTCAGGCGGGCAACGCAAACGTGTTGCACTTGCACGCACACTTATTGATATTGGTTTTGATCACAAGCATGTGCTGCTTATCATGGATGAACCTACCAACCACCTGGATGTGGAAATGGTGGAATGGCTGGAACATTATCTCAACAAAGAAAACATTACCCTGCTCTTAGTTACGCATGACCGTTATTTCCTCGATGCAGTTTGTGAAGAAATATGGGAGCTTGATGGAAGCAATCTCTATACCTACAAAGGTGATTATGAAAATTACCTTGAAAAGAAAACGGCAAGAGTTGAAAGTGAACTGGCAAGTATTGATAAAGCAAAAAATCTTTATCGTAAAGAACTGGAGTGGATGCGGAAACAGCCAAAGGCACGTACCACCAAAAGCAAAGCAAGGCAGGATAATTTTTATGAAGTGGAAAGCAAAGCCAAACAGCGCATTGAAGACCAGCAACTGCAGCTGAACATGAAAATGAACAGGCTTGGTGGCAAGGTTGTGGAGATGAAAAAAGTGTACAAGAGTTTTGGCGAAAAGGAGATACTGAAAGGATTTGATTATACATTCAAAAATGGTGAACGTGTTGGTGTGGTTGGAAAAAACGGTGCAGGCAAATCAACCTTTATAGATATTATCCAGGGAATACAACAGGCCGACAGTGGTAAAGTGAATGTAGGCGATACGGTAATCTTCGGTAACTATTCACAAACAGGTTTGATTGTGAAAGAAGATATGCGTGTAATTGAGTTTGTAAAAAACATTGCTGAAAGTTTTCCGTTGGCTTCAGGTGGTTCACTCAGTGCAGCACAGTTTCTGCAGTTGTTTTTGTTTGATCCTGATAAGCAATACACATTTATTTCAAAGCTCAGTGGTGGTGAAAAAAGAAGATTGCATTTGCTGTCGATTCTTTTCCGTAATCCCAACTTTTTAATATTAGATGAACCTACCAACGATCTTGATCTTCCAACATTGGCCGTACTCGAAAACTTTTTAAGTGAATATCCCGGCTGCTTATTAATCGTAAGTCACGACCGCTATTTTATGGACAGGCTGGTTGATCATTTATTTGTGTTTGAAGGCGATGCTGTTGTAAGAGATTTCCCCGGCAACTACACACAGTTACGGTTGTGGCAAAAAGAACAGGAAAGAAAAGAAGCAGAGAATAAAGAAGCTACAGTTAAAGAAGATAAAAACAAATCAGCTGCTGAAATCATTTCAACTGAAGGAACTGAAAGTTCTGTACAGCAAAAAAAACGTTTCAGTTTTAAAGAGAAGAGAGAGTTTGAATTGTTGCAGAAAGAAATTGATGAACTGAGTAAAGAAAAACAAACCATTACCGAAAAACTCAACAGCGGTTCAGTTCCTTATGAAGAACTGCAAACACTTTCAAGCCGCATTGGTGAAGTAACAGCATTGCTGGATGAAAAAGAAATGCGCTGGCTGGAGCTGAGTGAGTACACTGATTAATACAACTAAAACTTGTACACAAGTGCATTTGAAAAGTTGTAGTAGAACTTCATAATCGGCACAACAGGTTTTGAATCGTACATGCTGTTAAAGGTTACTCCAAAATTGAAATGCTTTGAAATGGTAAAATCAAACCGTGTATTGGTTGCAAACCTGTATTGACTTAACAAATGATTAAACGGCGATTGATAAAACAACACAACAGAAAGATTGGTATTATCAGAAAGCTTACCCTCCCACCTGAAATAATTACTCGACTTTAATAAACTGGTTAGCTGGTCTGTTTGCACTGCAGGTTTCAAAGCAGAATCAACAGCTGCATAATTCCATTTTTCATGTTCATACATCACACCGGTTGCAACGCTGATCTCCCACTCTTTCCTATGCCAGAAATTATACCGCAGATTTTCACCGGCAACAAAACGTTGCAGCATTCCTCTTGATTCATCCCATTGCATCTGTGTAAATGTTTCGGGTTGCCAAGTATTTTTATACAGATGACGCCAGCGTAGGTGAACAAAACCTGAGTTCAGAAAATCCTGTTTACCGTTGTATGTGATACGGTAGCTCGATGCAAGTATGAGCAGTTCCTTGTAATGCTGCAACTGCAGGTCAAGTGTATTGGTTGCATCAAGCAATAATGCTTTTTGTTTATCGCCTTCAAAACCTATGGCAACATTTCCCTTACAAACTGTTTTCTTTGAATAATCAGATGTATCTGTTTTATCAATTGTCAGTATCTGCGATTCAGCAGTAAATGTTACCACCAGCAAAACAGTTAACAGGATGTATTTCTTCATTAAGAATAATTAAAAAGCTGATTACATAAAGATAAATAAACAGGAATAAAACAGGCTGATGGTTTGTTTAATTCATCTTAAATTAAAAAGCCCCGGCATTGCTGCCGGGGCTGACGTTTTATAGTTGTAATGTTAAGCTTTGTTGTAAAGCAGTTTGTAATATTCATCTGCCATACGGTTACTGTCGAACTGGAAGCGAACATCACGCATACCATTGTGAACAATCTGGCGCCACAGTTCAGGATTATCGTAATACAGAGGAAGAATCTGGTTCTCCAGTATTTCATACAATTGATCCAGATCGTATTGATCCTGCTCCTGCACATGCATTGCTGTATAATCAACAGGTGGCACAATAAAGCTGTTATTACCATGGTTGGCAAATTCGCAGATCCATCCGTCGAAAGTGCTGAAGTTAACTGCTCCGTTCATAGCAGCAGTCATACCACTTGTACCGCTTGCCTCACGGGGTACACGGGGATTGTTCAACCAAACATCCGCAGCTTGTTTTAAACGTTTGCTTAATGCAAGTTCGTAACCTGTACATACTGCAACGTTTTTATAATTCTTACTCAGGTGAACAAGATTGTTGAAATCACTGATTGCAGGATAATCAACCGGGTAAGGTTTACCAGCCCAGATAATCTGTACAGGATATTTCTGGTTGCTGAGTAATGCTTCAAAACGTTCTTTATCCCTGGTAATTAATTCTGCACGTTTGTAACCTGCAAAGCGGCGTGCCCAAACAATGGTTAATACATTCGAATCGAATAATTTTCCTGTCTGGTCTGCAACAATATCAAACGCTCTTTTCTTCAAATATTTTTTGCGGTCATCAAAACGCTCATGATTGCCTTCATCCATTGCAAAATAAGATTGCTTATCGGCCCAGTAACGCCAGTTCTGTGCGTTGGTGATACTGGTAATGGGAGCAACACCTTCGTATTGATTCCACATTTTACGGCTTACTTCACCATGCAATGCACTTACACCGTTTGCAATACGTGCAAAACGTAAAGCAGCCAGTGAATGATTGAACTGATCATCATAGATACCAGTGAGCTTTCTTACTTCATCAAGAGGAACTCCGCAGAAGTAACTCATTTTTTCGCACAAAAACATATCGTGCTTTTCGTTACCTGCTTCTTCGGGAGTATGTGTTGTAAATACCAGGCGTTTCTTAACTTCTTCTACACTACCATATTTTTTGTAGAGATAGAATGCAGAAGAAATACCATGTGCTTCATTGAGATGATATACATCCGGATTAAATCCTAACTCATCAATCAGTTTAGCACCACCCACACCCAATAAAATAAACTGTGCTACTTTGGTTGCAACATTTGCATCGTAAAGACGGTGGCAAATGGTTTGCGATACATAATCATTTTCAGGTAAGTCAGTACTCAGGAAAAACATTGGTGCCGACTTGAACGTTTCAGGACTCAGGTACCATGCTTTTACCCAAACCGGGTGTTCATGAATGCTGATCTGAAATTTAATACCTGTATCTTCTAAAAAGTTGTAGATTTTTTCGTTCCACTGAACTTGTAAAGTCTGATCCTGGTTGCGGGCCTGATCGTAATAACCATACTTCCACAGAATACCAATACCAATTAAATTTTGTTTGAGTTCGTATGCACTGCGCATGTGTGAACCTGAAAGGAATCCAAGACCACCGCTGTAAATTTTGAGTGGCTGATGAATAGCAAACTCCATTGAGAAGTAAGCTACTTTTTTTGAATACTCATTTGCAGATTCGTAAGGAACTTTAAATGGATTAAAACTCATAATTATCAATAGTTTGCTGAATGGGGCGCAATATACTCTGAAAAATCCATATAGGAGTTCTGCGCCGGTCAGGTTTATACACAACAAAGGTTTTAGATAATTGCTGTAGCCTCAATTTCAATGAGTAAGCGGGGGTCGATGAGGGCCTTCACTTCTACCATTGTTGCAACGGGTTTTATGTTTTTGAACACTTCGCCATGTGCTCTGCCGGCTTCCTCCCATCGGGAAATATCAGTAATGAACATTCTTGTACGAACAACCTGATTCATTGAGGCTCCTGCCTGTTCCAGTGCAACTGCAATTTTTTGCAGAATAAATTTCGTTTGCAGGTAAACATCTCCTTCTCCAATTAACTGGTCACCATCCATTGCAGTAGTACCTGCAACTTCAACAACATTACCCACACGTACTGCACGTGAATAACCAACCACATCCTCCCAGGGAGATCCGCTGCTGATATTTATCCGTTCACTCATAATGATGAGAAGAGTATGTTTTGCCTGAAAGTTATTTTCTTTTTTTACCGGTACTTTTTGTTTTCTTAACAGGTTCTTTTTTTCGTGGGTATGAACCTTCAAAAAAGCAGGTTATTCCCCTGTAAGAACCACAACCACTTTCTTCCTTAATTGTAACAGAAGATGAAGTAAAATTGAAATCAATTCCACATCCGTTTGTTCCTTCACGGTAAACACCTTTGCCATTTCCAATCCACTCACCTACTGCTTTTATTTCGCCAATACATTCACCGTTTTGCTTACTGAAGTGAATGAAGAACTGGAATGTTTTATCGGAATTTCCATCACGGATTGAAACAAGATTCTTTTTATCGCCTGAATAATCAGCCGAATATTTATTTTTTCGTGGAAAACTATCAATGGGATTACCCATAATTTCATCACTCAGATCTTCGGTACTGTTTGTCATTGCCATAATAAACTTACCGTTAGCATCCATGTAATAAATGCTTTCATCCGTCCAGGGTTCGCCGGTTGGTGCCTTTTTTTCCTGTACAAAAGAAATATAAAGTCTGCTGTCGATGCGGCAATATTTCACACCCATTCCTTTGGGTAAATGCCCTGTTATATCAAGCACACCCAGGTATCCCTTCTTCTTATCAAAATAATATAATTGTGCAGCAGCGGTTTTTCCTGTCAGAGATTTCATCAGTATAAAATCACCATTTCCGTTATTGGCTATTTTACCAACAACATACAGTTTCAGTTGTTTTGTTGCAGGATAGAGTTTAGTAAAAACAGTATCGGGCACAAATGTTTTAAATGTTGCAATGTTTATTTTCGACGAATCATTTTCTTTCCTGCTGAGCAATGAATCATTAATCAACACGGGGAAACTGAGTTTCCGGGCAAGAGTGACCAGATCAGATGCAGTTAAATGCTCATCCGAAATTGCTTTCGGTGTTTTATCCTTACAGGAAAACAAAACAGCCATCATTGAAATCCACACCCATTTTTTCATGTGATAATATATTATTTGATTTCGCTTCATTGCATTTGCTGAAAAATTAATTCAAGGGCCGGAATTGCTTCCTAATCTTCAAGCTTACTTCATGAAAGCATTTAGTTGTTTCAGAGTTATTCGTTGGGCATAAAAATAGGCAATTGTTCGATTCATAACATACACGTAAAAAAAGACCCTTTTAACAGGCTGGAACCAAACAAACCCGGGTTTGGTTTTTACATTTGAGAAATATTTTTTAGATTTACCTAAAATTTAATTTTAGCCAAATGAATTTTTCAACAGCCGAAGAGAATTACATCAAAACCATCTGGCGATTGCAGCAAAGCGACAGCAATGTTACCACCAATGAACTTTCAGCCGAATTGCAGACGAAACCAGCTTCTGTAACCGATATGCTGAAGAGACTCAAAGAAAAAAAGATTCTGAATTACGAGCCTTACTATGGTGTTAAACTGAATAATGACGGGAAAAAAGTAGCCTTAAGCATTGTGCGCCGTCACCGTTTGTGGGAATTTTTTCTTGCAGAAAAACTAGGGTTCGACTGGGATGCAGTGCATGATATTGCCGAAGAGCTGGAGCATGTAAGCAGCACAGAACTGATTGACCGTCTGGATCAGTTTCTTGGTTTTCCGAAAACTGATCCGCATGGCGATCCTATCCCCGACAGCAAAGGAAGAATTGAAGCAATCAATCATTTTGCGTTAACACAGTTAAAAGAATTTCAAACAGCTGTTGTAGTTAATGTTGCCGACCAGGATAACAGTTTTCTTGAAATGCTTAAGCAAAAAAAGATTGGCATTGGTACAAAGCTGGAAATAAAACAGCGGTTTAGTTACGATGGATCGGTTGAAATAAAAATCCGCAACCTTCCTTTGATAACACTAAGTGAACAACTGGCAAAAAATATTTTTGTAAAAGCAGTGTAAGAGAAATTTGATTAAACGATAAAGAGAGTTGAGATATGAAAGTGTACAAGACAGAAAATTCGTTAAGTGAAGTGCATGAAAGTGTTGACACAACCAGGGCTCCAAAAGGCTGGCGCAGAATACTTGCATATGCCGGGCCTGCTTACCTTGTAAGTGTTGGGTATATGGATCCCGGTAACTGGGCAACCGATCTGCAGGGCGGAGCAAAATTTGGGTATCAACTCATCTGGGTATTACTCATGAGCAACCTGATGGCACTTCTGCTGCAGAGTTTAAGTGCAAGGCTGGGTATTGTTCGCCGTCTTGATCTTGCGCAAGCTAACAGGGAAGCCTACCCGCCTGTTGTTAATTTCTGTTTATACATCCTTGCTGAAATTGCCATTGCTGCCTGTGATCTTGCTGAAGTACTTGGTATGGCGCTTGGTATTTACCTGCTGACTGGTTTACCATTAATTTATGGTGTAAGCATTACAGTATTTGATACCATTCTTTTATTATGGCTGCAGAATTATGGCATCCGTAAACTTGAAGCATTCATTATATCGCTGGTGATTGTTATCGGTCTTTCATTTTTAATTGAAATTTTTCTTGCCAAACCTGATTTAACGGAAGTTGCTCATGGTTTTATTCCCACAGCATTAAACAGCCAGGCATTGTACATTGCTGTAGGTATTATTGGTGCTACGGTAATGCCGCATAATCTTTACCTGCATTCGGCACTTGTGCAAACAAGAAAAATAGGGAATGATAAAAAAAGTATAAAACAAGCGCTGAGGTTTAATTTCCTCGACAGTTCAATTGCCTTGAATGCAGCATTTTTTGTGAATGCTGCTATACTTGTACTTGCTGCAACAGTATTTTATAAATCAGGAAATACAGAAGTTGCAAAAATTGAAGACGCACATAAGTTACTGGCACCATTACTCGGTACAAAACTTGCACCGTTATTGTTTGCTGTTGCTTTAATTGCAGCAGGACAAAGCAGTACTGTTACAGGAACATTGGCCGGGCAAATTGTAATGGAAGGTTATCTTCACATCCGCATCAGTCCATTGCTGCGCAGGTTAATTACACGATTGATTGCTATCATTCCTGCAATTATTGTTATCCTTGTTTATGGTGAAGAAAAAGTAGATGACCTGCTGGTCTTCAGCCAGGTTATTTTAAGCATACAGCTTGGGTTTGCTGTTATTCCCTTAATTCATTTTGTAAGCGATAAACAATCAATGGGTGAGTTTGCCATTAAAATATGGTGGAAGATTGCTGCGTGGCTGGTAGCCGCTATTCTCGTTTTCTTAAACGTACGTTTAGTGGTGGAAGAAATTGCTGCTGTGTACAATGAACCCGGACATTTTTTATGGAAGTTCCTGATTCCGATTTTTGCAGTAATCTTTGTGTGGTTATTTCTTTCCATGACTTTTCTGCCTTTACTGCGTAACCGTTTAAAGAGAGAAACAAAAATGCATAGCAAAATTCCATCGCTCAGTAATTTTTCAGTACCGGTTGTGAATACAATTGCAGTTGCACTCGATTTTTCGCAGAACGATGAAAAAATTCTTGCTCATGCTTTGAACCAGGGAAAAAAAGATGCAGCTTATTTACTCATGCATATTGTTGAATCGGCCCCCACAAGATTATTGGGTGAAGCAAGTGATGATGAAGAAACGAGAGAAGACCGTAATCGTCTTGAACATTATGCATCGGTTCTTGAACAGCAGGGATATAAAACAAGTGTTGCACTTGGCTATAATAACCGTATCAAGGAAATTATACGCATTGTAAAAGAAAACAAAGCAGACTTGTTAATCATGGGTGCACACAGGCACAAAGGTTTTAAAGATTACATCTTTGGTGAAACCATTGAAGCTGTTCGCCACGAAGTGGAAATTCCCGTGCTGATTGTAAATGTTTAATTACTACCCGGCTTTTTAGCAAAAGCATCAAGTCCACACTGCAGCCACTCTTTAAATTCAACTGCATAGTTTGTATTCGGCTTGTAACCTTTTGTTTTTGTCAATGCAATTTCTGCCGGGCTGATAATGGCGTACTGTGGTTGAGATACTTTATCAAAGTTTTCAAACTGGAATGTAGCCCACTTATCTCCTACTGTAATAATTTCTTTTTTCTTGCCATTTCTTGTAGTGAATGTTTGCTGTTGCGATGCAGGCAGCACTCTTTTTTCATCCACGTATAATGAAACCACAACAAAACTATCTTTCATCAGTCTGTGCACATCAGGATCTGTCCAGATATTTTCTTCCATGCGTCTGCAGTTTACACAAGCCCATCCTGTAAAATCAATCAGCAAAGGTTTATTCTGCTTTCTTGCAAGTTCCAACGCTTCTTCATAATCCCGCAACGGCTCAATGGAGTTTTCGCAGTTTACCGGATTTTTATACAGACTGTAACATAACGGAGGAGGAAAACCGCTAATCAGCCGCAGGTTGGCAGATTTTGTATTTGTTACACCTGGTATAAGGTAAATGGTGAATGCTGCAAACAATACAATAAACGTCCAGCGTATACCACCGATTTTTACTTTCTTATCATCATGCGGAAAACGAATTAGTCCAAGCAAATACAAGACAAGCAATAAGCCAATCACAATCCATATACTTAAGAACAATTCTCTCGGAAGGATATGCCATTGTTTCACCAGATCTGCATTGCTTAAAAATTTCACAGCCATTGCAAGTTCAAGAAAACCTAAAACAACTTTTACGGTATTCAGCCAGCCACCGCTTTTTGGTAACGACTGTAACCAGTTAGGGAACATTGCAAATAAAGCAAACGGTAACGCCAAACCTAAACCAAAACCACCCATGCCAACTGTTAACTGCATGGCACCACCATCTTTTGTTAATGCACCTGCCAGTAATGAACCAAGAATAGGACCGGTACAGGAGAAAGATACAATTGCCAGTGTCAATGCCATGAAGAAAATTCCAAACACACTTCCTACACTTGCTTTTGAATCGGCTTTGTTAGCAAAACCACCGGGCAATGTAATTTCAAAATAGCCGAAGAATGAAATGGCAAATACAACAAAAATGACAAAGAACGCAAGGTTCAACCAGGCATTGGTTGAAATGTTGTTCAGTATTTCAGGATCGGTTTGATCAAGTAAATGAAAAGGCAGACTCAGCAGTACATAAATCAGGAAAATAAAAAAGCCATACATCAAAGCATTACGTATCCCCTTTCCCCTGCTGCCACTACGCTTGGTAAAGAATGAAACAGTTAATGGAATTAACGGAAAAACACAAGGTGTAAGCAAGGCAATAAAACCTCCAACCAATCCCAGTAAGAAAATACCCCATAACCCTTTTCCTTCTGTTCCTTCATCACCACAGTTGTTGACAGATTTATTTAAATCAATAGAATTTATTTTGATTCTTCCCGCTTGTGAAACACCACCTTCCATTGCCACATCAAATGCAAACTCCTGTGCAGGCAAAAATTCGTCTTTAGCACCTGTTGCATATACAATTGTTCCTTTGAGAACAGCCGGAACTGTTCCATTCAACTTAATCTGCTGGGTAAGTTTAATTTCATCTGCTGCAACAACAACCTGCTTATTATCAAAAACAGGATCAGAAATTGTTTTGCCGCCCGACAGTATTTGTATTGCTGCAGATTTTACAATGGTGCTGTCGGTAAATTGAACTGTAATAGTATCAAGACCTTCAGCTGTTTTGCTGAACAGGTACAGGAATTTATCTTTCCGCACTTTACCATTCAGTTGCAGCTCGTATGTATTTGTATTGATTTTTTTGCTTGATACTTTCCAGTCAACAACAGGATTAGTGTCCTGCGCATACAGCATTCCTGAAAAGAAAAACACAAGCAGTGAGGCAAGTATAGATATTCTCATGCAAACGATATTTAAAAAATCCTGCCTTAAAAAAGCAGGATTTAAATGAATTATCCTTCTAACTTAACAGTAAACTTCTTTTTATCGGGAGGTAGACATTGCTTGTCGTCACAAACCATAAACTCCACTTCAGCAACAACAGAAGTTGTAACCTTGGTTTTTAATACAACTATCTGCACAAACTCCACTTTATTTGCATAGAAACGTGAACGGGAGTTGGTGGCATTATCAAAAGCATCAGTAAGCTTACCTTCTTCTTTTGGTATACCTGCAGTTGTGATGAGCGGGTTTTTAGCAAATGTAAATTTGGTTGGCAACGCAATGGCATCAGAGCTTTGTGTTTGACTATACAGATGCCAGCCCGGCTGAATTGTTGCAATCATTCTTACTTCATATTTTTTATCGGCCAGCTTTTTAACCACGTAATCCCATTTCACTTTTGAACCACTTTGCGCAAAAGCAACTACAGCCAATAAAACAAATGCAATTGAAGCCAGTAATTTTTTCATCGTTCTTTTTAATTTTTAACTGCACAAAGATGCCACCAAATTCATTGCATCAGTGTCATTTTTGTCACAAACAGAAATTTTACAGTTTCTTTAAATAATTATACGCCTGTTAAACAGTTACAGAAGCATTAATAAGAAGTGTGTTCAGAATTTTTCTGCCATCAGTATTACCAAGAATAGTGCTTGTAGCTCTCTCAGGATGTGGCATCATACCAAAAACATTTCCTGCTTTGTTCATGATACCTGCAATATTCCTGATAGCACCATTTGGATTTGATTCAGCAGTTTCGTTACCGTTTTCATCGCAATAACGATAGAGCACCTGGCCATTTGCTTCTAGTTCGTCCAGTGTTTTTTCATCAGCAAAATATCTTCCTTCGCCATGAGCAATCGGAATTTTTAATGCTGTGCCACCGGGGCCATTGAGATAAATATTCTTACAGATAAACTTCTGATTGGCATTTCTTAACAAAACTCCGGGCAATAAATGACTTTCGCACAAAATCTGGAAACCATTGCACACTCCCAGCACTTTACCTCCTTTGTTCGCAAAATCAATCACACTCTGCATCATGGGGCTGAAACGGGCAATGGCACCGCAGCGCAGGTAATCGCCATACGAAAAACCACCGGGCAATACAATACAATCATCGGTTGAAAACATACTCAGATCCTTGTCTTTATGCCACAGCATAATTACTTCCTGGTTTAAATCATTTTGCAGTGAATCCTGCATGTCTCTGTCGCAATTACTGCCGGGAAAAACAACGATTCCGAATTTCATTTGCTTTGCTTTAATGTATTTTGATTGCCTGATAAGCCGGTTTTTCCGGCAATTTTTGTCAATGAAAGTGCAAAGGTAAGGTTTGGCAGCTTTTGGCTATCGGTTCAGCACTACATAATTAGTCACAATCCACAACAGGCTGAGCCAGAAAAACAGTTCGGGAAAGAGTTTTTTCTTTAAGTTAAAGCCAAATGATGCATGAAACAGGCTGATTGGAATAACTGCCAGCATCCAGTGAGTAATACCGGCATAACTGTTTACAAAAGGAATGAGCAGTGCAATAATGAGATAGAAAATCATAAAGTTCCAGCTCTTTCTCGTTTGCACCAGCATGCGTGCCGATGAATTATAACTGATCAGCAGTCCTGCTAAAAGCGGCAAAATGATCAAACCAACTTCAACCCAGAATTGCCATCCAAATGTAATGGTCGGCAGTTTTAAAGATTGGGAAGGAATAACCTTTGCTGTTAAATCCCAATGATCCCATACAAAAAGATAAACAAGTAAAAAGTAAAAGGGAGTAAGAATTCCCAGTATAGCGATCAGCCATTCAGCTATATAAAACGGACGGAATAATAAGAGTGCTACAATTAACAACAACAACAGGTATACAGAGGGGAAATAGAAAAATGCGGCCAGCCCGAATCCAAATCCAATATTAAACAAAACAGTTTTTGGATTTGACTGATGATATAAACCTACCATTCCCGGCCATGCCCATACCAATACGGTATTTATGATCAACACCGGCGATAGTACATTCCACTCTGGTACTATAGAACTGATAACAAGATAACATAGTGCCAGCAGGTAGTTGGGCGATGTAAACAGTTTCTGATCATTTATAAGACCATTGAACATTATGGCCTGTGTAAAAACAAGCAGGTAAACGATGATTGGATAGATAAAAGGAAAAACAACACCAGTGGGATGAAGTGCTTTAATCATCAACCCATAAAGAATACCATCTGTTTCGGCCGATTGTGGAATAACAGGTGAAATAAAGTAAGGCAACCTGATTAATATACCCAGGAAAAAAAGAATAATAACATTAAGCGGATTGTTGCCTGAAAAAAACCTGATCACTGCGTTTTGTAATTCAGGCACAAACTTTCCGAAAGAATTTCATTTATCCAAATAAAAAATTAAGCCGGCAACAATTAATGCCGGCTTAATGAGATATTTCAGATGAGTTTAAAACTCAATTCTTGCAAAACTGAACGAGTTACGGTAAAGACATGGTACAATCATTTCACGGGCACCAACCTGCTTACCCAAACGAATCATAAACTCGTAACCTTTATCCAAACTACGCAAAGGAGGCTGCTTGGTTACCTGTCCTGTAGGATCAAGCGACTGGGCATTTAACATAGGTGTACGCTTGTTCCATTCATTGTACAAAAACAACAGTTCGCCACCGCTGTTCATGACCTGATAGCTGAGCAGATTATCGCTGTTATCATCATATTGATTTTTAGCTATAACACTGTTCCACATGACCTTGCCTTCTTTATCAAGCGAAAGAACAATAATATTTTCTGCATAATAACGGGTGGCATTATAACTGTTCCATGGATAGCCCATACCATACATTCCCCAACTGCCATAACCCCAGTTGTTCCATGGATTCCAGCCAAAATAACTTCCTGGGTACATTGGGTTTCCCCACAGCCATGGATTATCCCAGCGGTTATAATTAGTACCTCTTGATGATCCGTACGAGCTTTCGCCTGTAACAAGAATGCCTCCATCCTTTTTCACAATCAAATGCTTCAGATAATAATCGTTGAAAGCAAGTCGTGCTGAAGTTTCACCTTTTGCTTCTGCCCTGAACTGATCATTAAACTCTGAAGCCCGTTCTATTCCAGGACCGTTGAAATCTTTATCAATAATTGCTGTGTACAAACCATCAATATTTCCATGCCTTGTTTTTGAATACAAAGAGGTTAATACATACCGTCCATTGGTATTATCAACTTTAATACGCAATTCATCCAGGTAAACCTTATCCAGTTTTAATGCAAATGTTTTAACGGTATCGGAATAAACCGGGAGTACCACAAGTTTGGCTTCGTTAATAAATTCCCTTTGCGACGGACGGGCTACATGGCTGAACAAAAAGTTGCCTTCGTTATCAAGATAAAAATCTGCAATGGATTCCCTGTATGTTTCAAGATGATAAGTAAATCCAGATTTACGGATCGGCATCAGGTTGTGGCTGAGCAATACAGTCTGCACCTGCAAATCATCACGTTGCTTATTTTTAATCTTAAACACCATCAGCTTTTGTTTATCATCGCTGATGATGACACTGTATATTTTATTATCACCAAATATGCCTATCTGTGTGGTATCCAATTCAAGCGGCTCACCTATTTTCTTACCATTACCATCAAGCATCACACCCATGCAATACACAATATTCTTTTTCTGGTACTGGTAAATCACAATTCCATGATCGGGGTGACCAAACACATCCACATTAAATGCCCTGTCGGGAATAAAGTCAAGTGTAACCTTATCCTTCAGTTTCATTTCCGGATCAAATATTGAAATAACATGATTTGACCTTGTGTTTTTATAAACGAGGTATTGCGAATTATACTTGCCCATAATTTCAAACTTGAGCTGCCGTATATCATCCCTGTCGGGTTCAGAATAATAAATACGTTGTGCCTTTACAGTTACAGAAACACACAAGAGTAAGATAATGCCAAACAGTACGTTGATCGTCTTCATATTTCGTTTATTCTTTCTAAAATTACGTTGAAAGCAAAGATTTCGTATGCAAGATGCAGTTAAAAATTAAATTGCATAATAAAATCCCAAAACAGCACATTCATGGCAACAATTTGTATTACCGGAGGAACAGGACTGATTGGAAATGCCCTTGCACAATATTTATCGGCCAAAGGTCATGCCATTATTATTTTAACCCGAAACAAAGATGCTGTGCAGAGCGGAAATGTTTCCTACGCCTTTTGGGATGTGAAAAAAAAGAGCATTGATGCTAACGCCATTGCTGCAGCTGATTATGTTATTCACCTTGCCGGTGCCAATGTTGCAGAAAAACGGTGGAGCAATAACCGAAAAGCTGAAATACTGAACAGCCGGGTGGATAGTGCCCAACTATTGGTTAAAGCCCTGCAGGAAACACCTAATAAAGTAAAAGCAGTCATCAGTGCATCGGCTATTGGCTGGTACGGTCCTGATCATGGAACTCCGTTTACGGAAACAGATCCTTGTTATGATGATTATTTAGGTACAACCTGCAAACAATGGGAAGATGCAATTGACCCCGTTACAAATCTTGGAATAAGATTGGTAAAGTTGAGAACAGGCATTGTGCTCAGCAACAACGCTGGGGCTTTTGCTGAATTTAAAAAACCGTTGCGATTTGGACTGGCAACCATTCTAGGAAGTGGAGAACAAATGATCAGCTGGATTCATATCGATGATATTTGCCGCATGTATGAATATGCAATTGAACATGAACAAGTGAATGGAACGTACAACGCAGTTGGACCAAACCCTTCCAGCAACAAAGACCTCAACATTGCCCTGGCAAAAAAGCTGAAAGGCAAAGCATACATTACTATTCCTGTGCCTGCTTTTGTACTAAAGCTTGTACTTGGCGAAATGAGTATTGAAGTGCTGAAAAGTGCAACCGTCAGTTCTGCAAAAATTCAGAAAGCAGGTTTCCAGTTTTTGTACCCCACAATTGATGCAGCATTAAATGAACTGGTGCGGTAACACTCCACATTCATTTTAAACAGGCTCTAACTGTTTTGATTTTCCTGAATGCTTTGGTAAAAGCGGTTCAACATTTCCGGTAATAAGTTTAACCAAATGATTTATCAGTTTCTTTTTTACAAAAAACGGATGTGTTATCAATCCAATCGTACGGTATGGAACCGATGATTCAAACGGGTGCAGATTTTTTTTATCACTCGCAGGAAAATCCAATGATGCCAGGTAAGGAATAAACGTTGTTCCATTTGTTGCTTTTACAATTCTTACCAAACTATCCATCCCGCCCGCCTGGAATTTTATATTGAGCGATGAGTTGAGTTTATTTTTCTTAAGCTCACATAATTTCAACACCTGTGTGCGCATGCAATGACCTTCTTCAAGCAGCCAAAGGTTTTGAAAAGTTGTGTTTTCACCAATGGCTTTTGTTTTTTTAGAAGTTCCTGCATCATAAAACAGGAAAGGCTCGTCATAAAGTTTTACTTCCTTTAATTCATGATCATTTAAAGGAAGCGATACAATACCTATATCCACTTCCCTGCTTTTAATCTGCGCAATAATATTCTGCGTGGTTTGTTCTGTTACTTCAATCTGCAAAGCCGGGTAATCTGATGCAAATTTTTGCAGAAACAATGGAATAAGATAGGGCGATACGGTTGGAATAATGGCCATCTTTAAATGTCCTTTCATCTCTTCTTTAATTTCGCTCACTGTTTCATTCAAATGATCAATTTGCTGAAGAACAGATTTGATTCCGTTGATCACTAATTGTCCCTCTTTGGTAATCAGCACCGGCTTCTTTTTCCGGTCGAAAATTTTTATACCAATTTCATCTTCAAACTTTGAAATCATGGTACTGAGCGTTGATTGTGCCACAAAACATTTTTTGGCAGCCAGTTCAAATTGCCTGTCTTCTGCCACGGCCAGTATATATTGAAATTGCTGGATATTCATAATACAAGTATCTATAAAATCGATAAAGCTATCAATAATATCATTTTCATCAATAAAGTTTATCCGATAATTTTATGTTTTAATCAAACTTTAAACTTTCAAAATGAGCACATCAAGCACAGGAAAATGCCCTTTTCATCATGGGCAGAACGTACCAACTGCCGGTATGGGAACAACAAATAAAGACTGGTGGCCAAACAGGTTAAACCTGAATATTCTGCGCCAGCATTCTTCCCTGTCAGATCCAATGGGTGAAGATTTCAACTATACAGAGGAGTTTAAAAAACTTGATTTAAAAGAAATCAAAAAAGACATTTTTGAATTAATGACCACATCGCAGGACTGGTGGCCTGCAGATTACGGTCACTATGGCCCGTTATTCATCCGCATGGCCTGGCATAGTGCAGGTACTTACCGTATATCGGACGGTCGTGGTGGTGCAGGTACAGGTAACCAGCGTTTTGCTCCTGTTAACAGCTGGCCCGATAATGGCAACCTGGATAAGGCCCGTCTTTTATTATGGCCGGTTAAACAGAAATATGGAAAGAAAATTTCATGGGCCGATCTGATGATTCTTGCAGGTAACTGTGCGCTTGAATCAATGGGTTTTAAAACCCTTGGATTTGCAGGTGGTCGTAAAGATATATGGGAACCAGAACAGGATATTTATTGGGGAAATGAGCGGGAATGGTTAGCTACAAGTGATAAAGAAGGAAGCCGTTATTCGGGCGAAAGAGATCTTGAAAATCCACTCGCTGCTGTGCAGATGGGATTGATTTATGTAAACCCTGAAGGACCTGATGGCAATCCTGATCCACTGGCTTCAGCAAAAGATATTCGTGAAACATTTACCCGCATGGCAATGAATGATGAAGAAACTGTTGCGCTTGTTGCTGGCGGACATACATTCGGTAAAGCACATGGTGCAGGAAGTGCAACACAAGTCGGCCGTGAACCGGAAGGTGCTTCAATTGAAGAGCAAGGATTAGGATGGAAAAACAGTTTCGGTACAGGTAATGGCAGCTATACTATCACCAGTGGAATTGAAGGTGCTTGGAAACCCAATCCTACGAAATGGGATAACGGTTATTTTGAAACGCTGTTTAAATACGATTGGAAATTAACAAAGAGTCCTGCAGGTGCACATCAATGGACACCAACGGATGAAAGTGCTGCAACTACTGTTGAAGATGCGCATGATAAAACCAAACGTCATGCACCAATGATGACGACAGCTGATATGGCGTTGAAAATGGATCCTGCTTACGAAGCCATTTCAAGAAAATTCTTAAATGACTTTGATGCATTTGCTGATGCATTTGCAAGAGCATGGTTTAAACTTACGCACAGGGATATGGGTCCGCTGAACCGTTACTTGGGTAATGAAGTTCCTGCTGAAACACTCATTTGGCAAGATCCTGTTCCAAAAGCTGATTATGAACAAATCAACGAAGCTGATATTACTTCCTTAAAGCAGAGTTTACTCAATGCAGGTTTATCGGTTTCAGAATTGGTTTCAACAGCATGGGCTTCTGCATCAACATTCAGGGGTTCGGATAAACGTGGTGGAGCAAATGGTGCACGTATTCGTCTTGCGCCGCAAAATAACTGGGAAGTAAATAACCCATCTCAACTAAAAATAGTTTTAGCAACACTTGAAAGTATTCAGGTTGAATTCAACAGTAATCAAACAGGTAACAAAAAAGTATCGCTTGCCGACCTGATTGTTTTAGGTGGATGTGCTGCAATTGAAAAAGCTGCAAAAGATGCTGGCTTCAATATTACTGTTCCGTTTACTGCAGGTCGTACCGATGCAACTGCAGAGCAAACCGATGCAGCCTCATTTGATGTGCTTGAACCAAAAGCCGATGGTTTCAGAAACTATAAAAGCAGCGCTGTGGCAAAAGTTCCTGCAGAAATATTACTTGTTGACAAAGCACAGTTGCTGAAGTTAACGGCTCCTGAAATGACTGTACTCGTTGGTGGCATGAGGGTTTTAGATACCAATTACAACGGATCGAAACATGGCATTTTCACTGACAAACCACAATTACTCACAAATGATTTCTTTGTAAATCTTCTTGACTTTGGAACTATATGGAAAGCATTGAGTGAAGCAGGAGATATTTTTGAAGGTACTGACAGGCGTACCGGAAAAGTGAAATGGACTGCTACAAGAGCCGATCTGATCTTTGGTTCAAATTCAGAACTCAGGGCTGTTGCAGAAGTTTATGCATGTGCTGATGGAAAAGAAAAATTTGTGCAGGATTTTGTTTCTGCATGGGATAAAGTAATGAATGCAGACAGGTATGATCTTATAAAATAATAACGGCTGAAACAACAATGACAACAGCAGGGTAAAGATTTAATTCTGAGCCCTGCTTTTTTATTGCTCATTTACTCCGTAACAATCTGGGGCTTTTTCATTGGAGGAATAACCAGCTCAGGACTCAGCTCCGGTAATTTTTCTTTTGCTTCTTTTTGTTTGTAAATCATCGCATCAACAAAATACCATTTCTGCCCATCGTTCGACAAACCAATTAATGTTGTTTCTGTAACAATACTTCCATTCAGCACTTCAACAGTCATTGTTTGAGGGATGGTGCACTGCATTACTTTTTTATAAGTTACAACTGCAGATGGGTTTCCAATAATAATCGACTTAACTTTTATTCCAAACTGTTTGCGGTATTTTTCAACCGAATCAACTCCCTGTTTAATTTTTTCCTTGCTTGTTTTATCGCTTATAAGCGTGGGATATGTAAACGAAGCATAGGTTTCAAGATCAAGTGCAGCTAAAGCTTTTGCCATTTTCAATGCTTCGGTTTTAATAACAGTCGACTGATTTTGTGCAAACGAAAATGTTGTTACTGAAAAGAAAACGGTAAACAGGATGATGAATTTTTTCATTGCAAAAAAATTAAAGGTCACGCTTTTTATAAATGATGAATACCAATGCCCAGAAAACAAACAGGTATGCAACAGTGACTAATGCCTGTTGATTGATCAGGCTCAGTGTGTGATCATATACTTTCGGATCTAACCGTCCGAGAAACGCAGGTACAGGCGTTAATCTGTCGGATGATTCTGTTGGCAGAAACCTTCCTGTTTCCCACAACCTTCTGTCCATGAATTGTGCTGCAATATTCTCAGCAATAATCTTGTAAAAAATAAACGCACCAAGAGCAATGAATGCACGCCTGATGATGAGGCCAAGCAAAAAAGCAAATGAAAGCTGGGCAAACACCTGCAATCCAAACAAGGCTGTATAATTAATCAGTTGAAATTTATCCTTTACATCTGCACCTGTTGTAATAAAGCCAATACTCATTGCAACAATAAAATACAAGGCAATAACAATGATGGAAATAATTACAACGTTTAAAAACTTGGCCAGGAGAAACTGGTTTCTGCTCCAGCCATCAATTACATTCTGCCGGTTTGTTTTATACGTATACTCATTGGTGATGAGCATAATGATTAATATTGCCGGAATGATGGTAAACAAAGATGAAGCAAACGCTGTTGTGCGGAACACTTCAGGAAATTCAAAAGGATTTCCCATCAGCATCTTCAGTATCTGTGCCGATTTTTTTGCATCGGATGTCTGATCCTTGTAGATATAATAAAACATGCCGTTGATGCCGGGATATGATAAGACTGTTAAACCCATCAGCCACCAGAAGCCGGGATAGTTTTTTAATTTAAGCCACTCTGTTCGTAATAAATGAAGCATATATCTTTTGTTGACAGGTTAGTTATTGGTTAATTCAAAGAATTTTTCTTCCAGTCGTTTTTTCTTTACAGCTAATTGCTGCAGAATAATTCCATTACTGAAACAAAAATTATTCACCTCTTCCGGTTTCGCTGTTCCTTTTGGAAAATGAATATGTATGGTTTGTTCATTAAGAGTAACGCCTGTATTACCGGGAAAACCGGTGATTACATTTTTCAGCTGAAGGAGATCAGCTGAAGCAATTTCAATCATATCTTCATCCACCAGCACATCATCAACTGAACCTGTTGTAACCAGTGTGCCGGTTTTTAGAATGGCCACATGCGTACAAACTTTTTCTACTTCATCCAGCAGGTGACTTGCCATAATAATCGTATGACCTTTCTTGCGTAGTTCAATAATCAGCTCACGTATTTCCATGATACCAACAGGATCAAGTCCGTTGGTTGGTTCATCAAGTACTAATATTTTCGGCTCGCCCAACAATGCAGAAGCAATGGCAAGACGTTGTTTCATACCAAGACTGTATGTACTGAAACGGCTGTTGCGACGCTCATACAATTTTACTTTCTGCAATACAGAATCAATTGCAGCTTCGTCACCACGTCCGCTGATGCTATTGGTGATTTTTAAATTATTGACAGCAGATAAATAATGATAAAAGTTGGGCGTTTCAAGCAATGAGCCAATGTGCTTGCGTAACTCCGGTGAAGCGGGTTTTCCAAACCATGAATAACTGCCGCTGTCAGCATTCAGTACATCAAGAATAATACTGAGCATGGTGGTTTTTCCACTGCCGTTTGGACCAAGCACACCAAACACTGATCCTTCGGGCACATCAAATGAAATGCCTTTCAAAGCATGGATTTTTCCATACGATTTTTTTAAGTCCTGAACCTGTAATACACTCATAAAAGAAAAGTCTGAAATCAAAAGTAAAAATTAAAGACAGCTTAAAAGCAGATGTTTCCACCTAGACAGTTAAATACAAATTAAAAATAGCTTTTTAATCCCCGCTTTGATAGCGTGAATGATAAATGCTGGTAAAACCTCCAAGAACGGCAAAGCCACTGTCAAAATCCAGTTTGTGAAGTTTGAGATGTTCTACATCTTTCAATAATACTTTGCGGTATTGCGGATCAAGCGTTCCGCCATTTGTACCCGGAGCTGCAGATGGATTATATTGATACTGCGGATCACAGATTGTTCCTCTTGGATACATAATGCCGGGCATCCCCTCTCCTCTTATATCAAGATTATTGGGATGAACTAATCCAAGCATATGCCCGTATTCATGCGCAGCAGTAGTTGAAGTCTGCAATAAATTGCTCAGTTTAAACAAACCTGTATTTGACCCTATTCCATCAACAAAAGAAACATCCTGTGGTGAATATTCTTCAATGCGGAAATAAAAATTTTTGGGATCCGTATTGTACCACACAGTTTCCGGCTGAAGATGGGGTTCATAAAATCCTTTTATTTCAAACCGCACATCCAACAATTCATGGTTGTACCGGATGATAACTTCAGGTTCATTCCAGTGCTGTTGAATATCATTTGCAATTTGTGCAGCCAGCTGTTCATTGGCCGCATCGCCATAAACATAAAAATGTGAATGAATAATAAGTTGATTGGAAGATGGAATAAGTTGAACAAGTGCCATAGGTAAATATGATAAAAAATGAGCCACATTACAAGTGGCTCATTAAAATTAAATTTTATTTAGAAGATGCGTTTTAATTCCTCACCGGCTTTCCTCCCTTCAACACACTTTGAATGCGTTCAAGCGTTTTGCGTTCTGCTGAAAGCGATAAGAAAGCCTCACGTTCAAGATCAAGTAAGTATTGCTCTGAAACAAATGCTGGTTCACTTAAATCACCGCCACACATAACGTAAGCCAGTTTCTTTGCAACCACTGCATCATGTTCTGTTGCATAACCTGCGGTTTTCATACCGTTGATGCCTGCAAGCAACGCACCCAATGCAGAACGGCCAAGCACTTTTACATCCTTACGCTGAACAGGAGTTACATAACCTTCATCGTACAATTCAATCACAGCTTTTTTTGCTTCAGCAATTCTTCTTCCCTGGTTCATCACCACTTCATCAAGCCCTTTTCTTAAAATGCCCAGATCATACGCTTCTTTTGCTGACGTAGCAACTTTTGCAGTGGCAATGGTTAAGAAACGGTTTTTCAATGTAATGGTTTCCGGTTCGTCTTCATGCATTTCATCAGCTGCCCGAAGAACAAATTCTTTTGTACCACCACCACCGGGAATTAATCCAACGCCTAATTCAACCAAACCAATATAGGTTTCAGCAGCAGCACAAACCTTATCGCTGTGCAGACTAAGTTCGCATGCACCACCTAATGCCAATCCATGCGGTGCAACAACAACCGGCACGGATGAATATCTTGCCCGCATCATTGTATTCTGGAACATACGTATTGCCATGTCGAGTTCATCGTATTCCTGTTCAATAGCCAGCATAAAAATCATTCCCACATTTGCACCTGCGCTGAACAACGATGCATCATTGGCAATCACCAGGCCTTTGTATTTATCTTCAGCCAAAGCAATTGACTTCTGAATTCCTTCCAGCACTTCACCACCAATGCTGCCCATTTTTGTATTCCATTCAAGACCCAATACATCATCACCTAAATGATATGTACGGCAGCTTGCATTTTTCCATACAGTCTGGTTTTCAAAATTCTTCATTACAATAAATGCATCACCACCGGGAATTGTTTTGTAGGTTTTACTTGCAGGATCATAACAAACACGTTTGTTGTTTTCAACTTTGTAAAATGAAGTTGCACCAGCTGCAATCATTTCATCAACCCATGCAGCAACATTATATCCTGCTGCTTTCATGGCTGTAACTGTTTTAGCAACACCCAAAACATCCCAGCTTTCAAATGCACCAATTTCCCAGCCAAAGCCAGCCATCATTGCATCATCAACCCTGTACAGTTCATCGCTGATTTCAGGAATGCGATGTGAGATATAAGAAAACAAACCATAATGAAACTGTTTGTAAAACTCACCGGCTTTATCACTGCCGCTGCACAACATCTTTAATCTTGTTTTAAGATCGTCGATTGGTTTTGCAGCATCCACGCTCCCAAACTTTGGTTTAACTCTTGGAGCATATTCCATTGTTTTGAGATTGAGTGTGAGAATTTCTTTCTCTCCACCAGCTCCTTTTGTTTTCTTAAAAAAGCCTTGCCCTGTTTTATCACCCAGCCAGTTGTTCTCAATCATTTTATTGAGCCAGCCGGGAAATGCAAAAATTTCTTTTGCTTCATCATCCGGACAATTTTCTGCAACTCCTTTTGCCACTTTCACCAATGTATCAAGACCAACAACATCACCTGTTCTGAATGTTGCTGATTTTGGCCGGCCAATGACAGGCCCTGTTAATGCATCTACTTCATCAACACTCAACTGCATTTTATCCATCAGGTTCATAATGGCCATCATACCAAACACACCAATGCGGTTGGCAATGAAAGCAGGCGTATCCTTACATAAAACAGTTGTTTTACCTAAGAACAAATCACCATAGTTCATTAAAAAATCAATAACTGACGGATCAGTATATTTTGTAGGAATAATTTCCAGCAAACGCAAATAACGTGGCGGATTAAAAAAGTGTGTACCGCAGAAATGTTTTTTGAAATCATCACTTCTTCCTTCTGCCATCATGCTGATGGGAATGCCTGACGTATTGGAAGTGATGAGTGTTCCGGGCTTACGGTATTGCTCAACCTGCTCAAATATTTTTTGCTTGATGTCTAAACGCTCCACCACCACTTCAATAATCCAGTCGCAACCGGCAATGTCTTTCATATTATCGGTGAAGTTGCCCGTTGTAATTTTCTTCACCACATCTTTTGTATAAACCGGCGAAGGGTTGCTTTTAACAGCAGACTGCAGTGCATCATTCACTAACTTATTACGCTCAGCAGGTTTTGTACTTTCTTCAAAACCTTTCGGCACCATATCCAGCAATAATGTTTGTAACCCTACTCCTGCGAAATGACAGGCAATGCGTGAACCCATAACACCGCTGCCGAGTACAGCGACTTTTTTGATTGTTCTTTTCATACAGCAAAAAAATTGGTTAGTTATGCAACTATTTAGATCGAAGATAGGTATTTTGCTTTTCCTGAAATAAAAAAACCGGCTCTTTTAAGGCCGGTTTTACAATTCTATAACGATCGGAATTAACTCACTCCTGCTCCTGCATTAATCACCGATTCTGGTTTTACAAAATGCAGTTTGCCTTCTTTGTCTTCAGCCATTAAAATCATTCCGTTGCTTTCAATTCCACGCATTTTCCGTGGAGCAAGATTGGCAACCACAACAACCTGTTTACCTACAATTTCCTCCGGTTTGAAATGAAGTGCAATACCACTCACAATTGTCCTTGTTTCAAAACCAAGATCAATCGAAAGTTTCAGAAGCTTATCTGCTTTCTCCACTTTCTCTGCAGTAAGAATTGTTCCCACCTTCAGATCAATCTTTGCAAAATCGTCGTAAACAATTTCAGGTTTCAGAGCGGCAGCTTCATGTTTTGTTTCTTCAACCTTAGCAGGCGCCTCAGGTTTCACAAGACCACTTTTTAATTTTTCAACCTGGTATTTAATCTCGTCATCTTCAATTTTCCTGAACAGTAATTCCGGTGCACGCATTGCATAACCGGGGCGAAGCAGGTTCAATGTTCCTGCATTTTCCCACTCAAGCATACGTTCAACCACCTTCATCATGTACAGCATTTTCTTCGCTGTGTTTGGTAAGAAAGGATTGATAAGTATTGCAAGGTTTGCACTTAACTGCAAACACAGATGCATGGTGTTATCAATGCTTTTTTGTGCTTCAGGATTTTCAGCCAGTTTCTTTGCAACAATCCACGGTTCTTTTTTCTGCATGTATTGATTACCCTTGCGGCTGAGATCAATCACTTCAAACAATGCTTCACGGAATTTATATTCTTCCAGCAAACGTTCAACTGTTACTGCCGATTGCTTAATGCTGTTGATGATTTCTTTATCATCATCATCCAGTAACTCTTCGTGCAGCTTTGGTACTTTACCACCGCAGAGTTTATGCATCAGCACCCATGTACGGTTAATGAAGTTGCCGAATATGCTTACCAGTTCGCTGTTTACTGCATCCTGGAAACCTTTCCACATAAACTCACTGTCTTTTGTTTCAGGAGCAATCTGTGTTAAGTAATAACGGAGCATATCAACACACTGTGTACCGCCGTTTTCTTTCTTCACAAAATCATTAATGTAATCACGCATGTCGAGTTTCCAGTTGCGGCTGGTACTCATCTTATCTCCCTCCAGGTTCAGGAATTCATTTGCAGGAACATTGGTAGGCAGAATATTTCCATGCAGTTTCAGCATGATGGGGAAAATGATACAGTGAAAAACAATGTTATCTTTTCCAATAAAATGAACCAGCTTGGTATCCTTATCATACCAGTAAGGTTCCCAATCTTTATCATTGTCAATTGCCCATTGCTTGGTTGCACTTACATAACCAATGGGTGCATCAAACCAAACATAAAGCACTTTTCCTTCAGCATCTTTCAGCGGCACTTTAATTCCCCACTCAAGATCTCTTGTTACAGCTCTTGACTGCAATCCACCTTCAATCCAGCTTTTGCACTGGCCAACAACTGTTGCACGCCAATCGTCTTTATGTTCTTTTAAAATCCATTCACGTAAAAACTCTTCATGTTTGCCAAGCGGCAGATACCAATGCGATGTTTTTTTCTTAACCGGAGCTTTACCGCTGAGTGTACTAACGGGATTGATCAGCTCATCCGGACTTAATGTACGTCCGCAGTTTTCACACTGGTCGCCAAATGCCCTGTCGCTTCCACAATTGGGGCAGGTACCTTTGATATAACGATCGGCTAAAAATGTTTTTGCCTCTTCATCAAAATACTGTTCGGTTTCTTTTGTTTCCAGTTCACCACGATCGTGCAGGTACGTAAAAAATTCCTGCGCCGTTTCATGGTGAATGGGTTCACTTGTGCGGTGGTAAATATCAAAGCTCATGCTCAGGTCATCAAAATCCTGTTTCATTGCTTCGTGATACTTATCAATAATTGCTCTCGGAGTAGTTCCTTCTTTTGTTGCCTGGATGGGAATAGCTGTACCATGTTCATCACTGCCGCATACAAACACCACATCACGCTTTTGCGCACGCAGGTAACGCACATAAATATCTGCAGGAATATACGCTCCCGCCAAATGACCAACATGCTTTAAACCGTTGGCATAAGGAAGCGCACTTGTAATTAAATAACGTTTCGGTAAACTCATTTGGTAATCGTCTTTAGTATTTCTGTTCATCGCCTGTTGCGTCGCACTCTTGTACGTTCGGTAATTCTTTGCAGCAGGGCTTGCAAAAGTACCATAATCAGCAGCATTACCCAAACCTGTAAAAAGAAAGCTGCCTGTGCAACGACAAAGCAGCTTTCTTTCAATTCGTGTAACTCAAAATCATTCGTGTTTTCTATTTCCCTTTCTTCCGCTTTTGCTGAAACATCCATTTCAGGTAATCGGGTTCTGCAAATGCATTATCCCAACTGTTATGATTTACGCCGGGATATTCAGAATAATTCACTTTAACTTTTAATTCCTTTAAACGTTCCACCATTTGCCTGGAAAGATTTACATCCACCACTGCATCGGCCGCACCATGAAATACCCAGAAGTTTGTATTCTTTACCCGTACATCATAAACCGTTGTATTACCGCCGCCGCAAATAGGCAAAGCTGCTGCATATAATTCAGGATAACGGTAAACCGATTCAAATGTTCCCATCCCTCCCATCGACAGGCCTGTGATATAAATTCTTGTTTGATCAACAGCTTCTTCTTTGGCAATTTTTTTCACCAGTTCGTTTGCAGCAACCAGGGGCCAGTTAGGTTCGCCTGCATAATCGAACTCAATTTTCAACGGCTGTTTGGTACGGTCGATTTTTGTTGCAGCCCAGTAAGCATTTTCAGGACATTGTGGAATGATTACTATCGCAGGAAAGTTTTGCCTGTTTTCATCTTTAATAAACAAACGGGCACCATGTATCAATTGCTTTTCATTATCATTTCCTCTTTCACCTGCACCATGCAAAAACAAAATCACCGGATATTTTTTTGTACGGTCGTAGTTCAACGGGTAAAGAATGCGGTAAGGCAACACCTTTCCTTCGCCCAATACAAATTCTCTTTTTTCATACACATTAAAAGCAGGATCGTAATTGCTTTTAGCAAGAAGTCCGTTTGTATTTAACCAATCGCCAAAACGTTCAATCCATTTATCAGACGGAAGATTCTGCACCCGCATACCAAATCCATGTCCACCTTTTGAATACATGTGCAGCTCAGCAATTTTTTTTGCGCCAAGCCATTGATTGTATAAATCAACACTATGCTGTGCAAGATTCAATCCATCATCAGTTGCAGCTACAATAAAAGCAGGCGGAGCATCACTCAACAGTTTTCCCTGCATCTCTTTTGGAAAAAAAGGATAAATAGGAGCAATAAAGCCGGGCCTGTTTTCTGCAGTATAATTATATCCTGCCGATGCAGCTACTGTACCACCAGCTGAAAAGCCCATAATACCGATGCGGTTGGGATCAAGTTTCATTTCATCGGCATGCTTGCGTACGTAAGCAATAGCTGCTTTTCCATCAGCAACAGCCAATGGAATAACGGCATTATTTTCATCATCAAATTGCTTTGTGCCCCAGATGCTGTTCATTTCTGTAACAGGATCAGTTGTTTTGCTGTGCACCAACCGGTACTTTAAAACAAAACAGGTAACACCTTTTTGTACCAGCCATTTGGCCACATCGTAACCTTCACTGTTAATGGATAATGCACGAAAAGCTCCTCCCGGGCAAATAATCACCGATGTACCATTTGCTTTTCCGTCTTCAGGAGCAAATACGGTAAGTGTGGGTTTGCTGACGTTGTACACAATCTTTGTCTGCCAGCCATTATTATCATTTTCAGCTTCATTCCATGTCCAGATTTCTGAACCGGGAGCTGTTCCTTCATATAATTGAATCACTTTTTGCTGGGCGTTTAAACCTGACATAAATAAAATCAACAGGCAGTTTAAGGCAAATAACCGTTTCATAACAAGATCGTTTTAAAAGTCTAAGCTACTGAAAAACAATACGCAACAAATCAAGTAAAAAAAACTTATTCAAAATGAATGAATATTCATTCATTTTTGTAACTTTGTGTTATGGACAAGAAAGAAATCATCCTCCAGACAGTTCTGAAACTGGTAAACCGTGAAGGTTTTTACCACCTCAACATGAAAAATGTAGCAACCGAAGCAGGCATTGCAGCCGGAACCATCTACATCTATTTTTCCAGTAAGGAGCAACTCATTAACGAACTGTATAAAAAACTGGTGAAGGATTATCATTCTGCCATCCTTTCAGGCTACAACCCCGACAGCAGTTTTGAAAGCAACTTCCGCCAGATGACTTCCAATGCCATCGGCTTTTATGCTGAACACAAAGACTATTTCAGTTTTATTGAACAATACACCTACTCCCCTTTTCTCTTCAAAGAAACACTTGAAGAGAGTCTGACGATTCTTGAGCCATTGAAGAAATTATTGCAACAGGCCAAACAAAATAATGAAGTGAAAAACCTGCCGGATGAGTTGTTACTCTCACTGGTATCAGGGCCTATTACAAGCATGATGCGTTTATTTATTGCAGGCAAAGCCGATCTGTCACAGGAACTGCTGCGGCAACAATTAATAGATGCATGCTGGAAAAGTATAATGATCTAAAAATATATGAACAAATGAAGAAAATTTCAGTGATTGCCTTCCTGCTGTTGAGCTTCCAGGCAATCAGGGCACAGGTGCCGGATCCCGTACTCAAAAATTTAATTGATAAGGCTTACGAAAAGAATTCGGCAGTAAAAATCAACGGGTACAAAATCAGGCAAACAGAAATCGACAGACGAACTGCAAAACAAACCTATTTACCAAGAGTTGGCTTCAGCACAACTTACACAAGACTGAACGACGACATTCTTTTTCCATCCGATTTGCAAACATTATTGCTGGGTACACAACGACTGCTGATAAAAGAAAAAGTAGGATTAGGATTTAACAGTCAGCTTCCCTCCAGTATACAACTGAAAGAAGTTCCTCCCATCCAGGAAAAAAATATTTTTAAAGTAACCGCCAATTCGCAGGTGGTTGTGTTCAGTGGTTTAAAAGTACCCATGGCCATTAAAGCAAGCCAGCACCAGGAAAATATTCTCCGCATCTCCAACGAAAAAGAACGGGTACAGGTAATTGCTGATGTGGTTACAACATATGATCAGCTTTCACTTGTACTTGCATCTGAAAAAGTTTTAGCAAGCACCGAAGATTTACTCAATGAACAGAAACGTTTTGTTGAAAATGCCATCCGCAACGGTTTAGCTACGCCGTTAGAACGCCAGAAAATTGAACTGGCACAGGAGCGCTTACACGTAAAGCAGGTTGAGTTTACATCAAACAAAAACACATTGATTGAAAAACTGCACCAGCTTACAGGTTTGCCGGTTGATCAGTTGCAGATCATTCACCCGGTACTGCAACCAATGCTGATTGAAGCTGACTCATTGAAAGAAGCCGAACGTCCTGAAACCAAAATGCTCAACGAAGCAATCATTGCCACTGAGTATAAACGCAAAATGGAACTCACCGATTACCTTCCTAAAGTTGCAGTGTTTGGCCAATACGAATTCCGCAAGCAGGATTTATCTATGCTTGATCCTCGCTGGTATGCAGGTGTGCGTTTGCAGTGGAGTATTTTTGATGGTTTTACTGCAAAAAACAATGCGGAGAAATCAAGCATCGATAAACAGGTATACAGGGAACAGCAGCAGCAGATTAATGAGCTGTATGAACTTGCTGTAACAAAAGCAACGATGGAATGGAAAACTGCCAACCAGAAAATAAGTATGGCACAACAACAGGTTGCGTTGGCAAACAAAATGCTCGACTTTGTAAGCAAGCAATATCAAAACGGTTTAACCACGTTAACCGAATTACTCAATGCATTAAACGATAAAGAAAAAGCAGGGCTTGATCTGCAAAACGCCTTCTTCGAACAACGGAAAGCAAGCATTGCTGTGCTCCAGTACAAAGGCATTCTTCCTCAATACTTCTAAAATTTATTACAATGAACAATATCAATAAATATCTTTTACTCGCAGCTGCAACTTCAGCTGTGTTGTTTTCCTGTAACAAAAGAACTTCCATTAATCAGCCGCAGGGAAAAGTGAAAATGGAAACTGTTGCCATTGCACCCAAACTCGCAGGTCGAGTGCAGAAAATTTTTGTAAGTGAAGGTCAGCAGGTGCATGCTGGTGATACGCTGGCAATACTTGATATTCCTGAAATTAATCCCAAACTTCAGCAAACATCCGGAGCTGTTGAATCAGCCCAGGCACAACTTGATCTTGCACACAACGGTGCAACAAGCGAACAGATCAGCCAGATTGATGGTCAGCTTGATGCTGCACAACAGCAACTTCTTTTTGCTGAACAATCATTTAAACGCATTCAGCAGATGTACAGGGATTCACTTATACCAGCACAGCAATTTGATGAAGTGAGTATGAAATATAAAGCTGCTGCTGCAATGGTGAAAACACTCAATGCAAAGAAGCAGGAAATTTTAAAAGGAACAAGACCTGAACAAATCCGCATGGCAAAAGGACAGGTTGACCGTGCACATGGTGCAACCAATGAAGTGCTGCAGGCAGAAAATGAACGTTACATTATTGCTCCTGCTGATATGCTGATTGAAACCATTGCATTAAAAGTGGGAGAACTGGCTTTGCCTGGTTATACAATGATTAATGGTTATGAAACAAGCACACTTTATTTCCGCTTTACTATTCCTGAATCAAAGATTCATAATTACAAAGTGAATAATACAGTTACAGTAACTGTGCCGTTTACCAATATCAGTATTCCTGCAAAAATTACAGCTATCAAACAGCTGGCAAGATATGCAGACAATACCAGCACATCACCTTCGTATGAATTGGGTGAAACAACTTACGAACTGAAAGTGATTGCAACAGATACTTCAAAGACAACCGATCTTTTCCAGAATTCAACCGTATTACTGAACAACAAATAATCCGCTGATGAAAACATTTTTCACATTAATTAAAAAAGAAGTCAGGCGGATTTTTAAGAATCATGTAGTAATGGCCATCTTCTTTGGTGCGCCTTTGTTATATGGTTTGATGTTTGGCTATGTGTACCAGAAAGCCAAGCTGACTGATCTTCCCATTGTGGTTGTTGATTACGACAACTCTCCTTCCAGCGATAAACTCATTGATGCATTAAACGATAATGAAAACATCAAGGTGGTAACCGTACTTCACGATGCTGCCGGAGTGAAGAAGCTCATCATTGATCATGATTACCAGGCAGTGATTACCATTCCTGAAAATTTTGAAGCAGCCATCCTGCAACGTCGTTATCCTGAAGTGGTGGTTGACATTAACACATCCAACATTCTCACTGCAAACTTTGCAACAAGAGGAATACAGGCTGTGCTTGCAACAACAAATGCAGGTATTGAAATTGAAACATTGAAAAAACAAGGGCTTGCACCACAATATGCTGCCGAACGTTTTGAAAGTTTTAAAGTGCAGTACAACCGCTGGTTTAATCCCGGCAACAGTTATCTTGATTTTATGTGGCCCGGCTTAATGGGTGCAATTATGCAGCAGATCTTTTTCATGGGACTGGCATTATCATTCGCAAGAGATTTTGAAGACAACTATTTTGCAAAACTTGTACGTATCAGCAAATACAGTACATACCATATTTTCCTGAAGGTGATTCCTTATGCTGTATTTGGTGCAGTGATGTGGGCAGCAGTGGCAGCAATGTATCATTTCTTCAATATTCCACTTGCAGTTGAATCGGGTTCAATGCTGTTATTAACAACACTGTTTTCATTTGCCTGCATTTTCACCGGCATACTGTTTTCAATTATGATTCCGAATCAATTGAGAGCAACTGAATTCCTGATGATCATTGCAACGCCAAGTTTTGTATTGAGCGGATTTACCTGGCCACAGGTTGTAATGCCAGATACATTAAAGGCAATTGCGTCTTCTATTCCACTTACCAACTTTCTTGCAGGTTTCAGAAAGCTGGCGATTTATGGCGGTGCAGCAGATGATGTGACCAACCAGGTAAAAGGATTAGCCATTCACACCGGAGTTACATTGTTGTTATCAATTATTTTACTGCAGATAAAAATTAACAGACAAAAGAGAAGACAACAGTCATTACAAAAAAAGCAGGCTTAAGCCTGCTTTTTTCTTCTTGTCATTGATCTACTTCTTCAGCTCATTCAGTTCAACCTGTGGTGATAATACTTTATTGCATTTCTCTGCCACAAGTTCTTTTGTCAATTGAAAAGTCGCCGTTTGTTTTATGTCGAGTGATGAAGTACCTATTTTCACTGTATAAGTTCCTGCTTCTGCAATCCATGAAGTTGAATTGGTATCAAATGAAGCAAGGTCTTTTGGTTCAAGAACAAAGCTGATAGTTTGCTTTTGGCCCGGCTGCAGTAAATCTGTTTTTCCAAATGATTTCAGCTCTTCGCTGGGCTTCTGCAATTTTACTGAAGGAGCAGTAAGATAAAGCTGTACGACTTCCTTACCAGCAACTTTTCCTGTATTGGTTACATCAGCGGTAACAACCAGTTTACCTTTAAATGCTGATGAACTTAATTTAAGATTACTGTATTCAAAAGCTGAATAACTCATTCCATAACCAAACTCATAAGCCGGCTTTACATTGAATGTATTGTAATAACGATAGCCAACATAAATACCTTCATCATAACTTACTTCTGCTGGAATAGATTTAATTCCAAACTGTCCGGCATTTGCTTTCTCAGGAAATTCTTTGCCGGGGAAATTTTTCGCAGTTACATCATCTTCATATTTCACAGGAAATGTAACAGCCAGTTTACCGGAAGGATTTACTTTGCCACTCAACACATCAGCAACAGCATTACCAGCTTCAAGACCCGGTTGCCATGCAAGCAGCACTGCATCTACTTTATCTCTCCAGCTTGTTACTTCAATTACACCACCTGCATTGACAATCACAACAACTTTTTTCCCTTTTGCATGAAAGGCATTGCTTACATCATCAATCAGTTTCAGTTCTGCTTTGCTGAGATAAAAATCATTAGCCACTACCCTGTCTTTTCCTTCGCCTGCATTTCTTCCAATGGTAATAATGGCTACATCACTTGCAGCAGCTTTACTGCTAACAACGCTATTTTCAAGCAGCATTTCAGAAGCATACGGTGTTGGATTGGAAAATTCTTCCAGGAAAGATTTTTTGGGATGCTTGGTTTTATAATCAAATAAATAAGCTGAATAAATACTTTTTAATTCGGCATCAATTGCATAACCGGCATTCTGTAAACCTTCCACAAGCGATACGGTGTATTCTTCATTTACATCGCCGCTTCCTGTACCACCTGAAATAAAATCATATGAAGTATTACCAAACACTGCAATGGATCTTATGTTAACAAAAGGCAAGGTTGACTGATGATTTTTCAGCAACACCATTCCATCAGCAGCTGCTTCACGGGCAAGTTTTGCATGTTGTTTTAAATCGGGTTTATTGCTGAAAACATATTTGCTGTATGCAGGTGTACCGAGAATATAAGCCACAATTCTTGCAGCATTTTCATCCAGTATTTTTATATCGAGTGTTTTGTTATTCACTGCATCCCTGATTGCATTACGCTGTGCAGGTGTGCCGGGCATCAGTAAATCATTACCCGCCTTCATTTGTGCAACGGCATCTTTTCCACCGAACCAATCGGTCATTACCATTCCTTTAAAGCCCCATTCTTTTCTTAAAACAGTTGTCAGCAAATCGTATGATTGAGATGTGTATGTTCCATTCAGAAGGTTGTACGAACTCATCACTGTCCATGGATTTGCTTCTTTAATTACATGTTCAAATCCACGTAAGTAAATTTCACGGATTGCTCTTTCACCTGCAATTACATTCACAGTCATACGGTTTGTTTCCTGGTTGTTCATAGCAAAATGTTTGACAGAAGTACCAACTCCGTTCGACTGAATACCATTAACCATTGCAGCAGCGACTTTTCCTGTCACCAACGGATCTTCAGAATAATACTCAAAATTTCTTGCGCCTAATGGATTGCGCTGTATGTTCATGCCCGGGCCAAGAATTACATCCACACCATATTCTTTTACTTCATTGCCCATTGCTTTACCCACTTTCTCAATCAATTTCACATCCCAGGTTGATGCAAGCAATGTACCCACAGGCCATGCCGTTGCGAAATAAGTGTTGGGATCATTTTCACGTTTTGGTTCAATACGCAAACCTGCAGGTCCATCAGCCACAACAGTAGTTGGCAATCCCAATTGAGGAATGGCAAAGGTTGTACCGGCAGCACCGGGAACTTTATCCATGGTTTGACCAACATTGGGCGCACCACCGGGCATACTCATTGCACCCATGCGCATACCCATTCCCACAACGAGATTAATCTTTTCTTCCAACGTCATTTTACTGACGATTTCTTTAGCCTTAGTCATGTTGTTTTGTGAGAAAAGAAAATAAGGAGTAAGCAGCAGCAATACAGCAAACGGGAAAAAGAGTTTCATGTGATAATTTGTTGTTTGTTTTAAAGGACACATGTTATAACCCAGCTCTCTGCTATACCGGGCGGAAGAATAACCTATCCGTTTAATACAACAGCTGAGCTTTTGAATGGTTATTTCATTACAATCGTTTTATTAGACTGTAAATCTCACAGAAATCTCAACGAAGTGATTTGATAATTGTCAAATAATCTCAGCGGGCCGACCTGATCCTGCTCAGCGTTTCAAGCGTTACACCAAGGAAAGAGGCGATATAAGAAAGTGGCACCCGTTGAATAATTCCCGGTGATTGCTGCACCAAACGTTCATAACGTTGCTGGGCTGTTTCAAACTGGATGGAGTCCATCCGCTGCTGTGAAAGTATCAGCGAAAGAGTCATCATTTTCCTGAAAAGTGTTTCCACATCATGGTATTCAGCTGCAAGTCTTGTAAGATCGTTGTAATGAATTCCCATTACTTCCGATGGCTCAAGTGTTTGAATAATCAGGTGACTTGGTGTGCGTTGAAAAAAACTGGTGATGGAAAGAAAAAACTGTTGATCGAGAGCAATCCACTCAGTAATTTCTTTTTCATTTTTATAATAGTAAATTCTTGCTACACCTTTTTTGATGAAGAAAATATAATCGGCCACTTCTTTTTCCCGGACAAGAAAATGATCTTTTTGTACTGTCCATTGCTTCCATGCCGCAAAAAAAGGATTACTGCTTTCAACTGAAAGTGTAGAGATTGAGCTAATGGCTTTTTCTAGTTCCTGCACAGAAAAAAATTGTGAGCAATAATAACAATTTAGTACGATAAAAAGCGGCTGTACACCTGTTGCTGAAACGCTTTACCTGTAGTTTCCATCTGTTGAGCAGCATTGTTACCTTCCGATTGATAGATAATTTTCATGCCATTGTTGTCATACGAAACAGATCCGCTATCATCCATCCATACAAAACCATTATCAAAAGAATAAAAGGCAAAATGTTTTGAATAGGGATTAAACAAATCTTTGCTCCATGCAAACTCATCGGAAGAAATACCTAATTGCGAAAGCAGCGAAGCCGGAATATCAACCTGTGCTGCTATCTGATTCATGGTTTTTCCTTTAAACTCATCCTTTAATACATTACCGGCAAACAAAAGTGGAATATGTGATCTGCGTGGTTCCCATGCTTCATTTTCTTCTTTGGGTAAACGGTGACCATGATCGGCAACAAGCACAAACAATGTATTGTTGTACCAGCTTTCTTTTGCAGCTGCTTCAAAGAAGTTTTTTAAGCATTGATCCGTATAATAAGCTGTGCTCCTGAACTGGTTGGGCCGGTCTTTTCCCGGAAACTTGGGAGCATCGGGTAACTCAAAAGGTTCGTGATTGCTTAATGTAAGAATGGTGCTGAAGAAAGGTTGTTGCTCCTTTTTTAAATCAAGTAACACCCTGTTAAAAACTACATGATCAAACACGCCCCATTTGGAAGTTGTTTCTGTTTTCTGAAAATCTCTTACATCAACAAGGCGCTGAAAATCTTTTTGCAGTACAAATGATCGCAGGTTAAAAAAATCAGTTTCACCACCATAATAAAATGAGGTTTGATAACCATTCTTGTAAAGCGATGATGAAAGCGCAGGTAGCTTTTGCGATTTAATGGGAATATTGATGATGCTTTTTGTAGCCAGTGATGGATAACCTGTCATAATACTTGTAAAACCAATATCGGTTCTGAAGCCGGTTGAATGCAGGTTGGTAAACAGCAATCCCTGATCGATAAGTGTACTGAAAAAAGGAGTAATGCCTTTTTCACCATCCAGGTCTTCAATCAAATCAGCAGTAAAACTTTCGAGAATAATCAAAACAATATTGGGACGGTTATTTTTCAATACAGGAATTACAGAATCCTTAGCAAGGAAAAGACTATCACATATTACAGAAGCTTTCTTTGCATCCATATGCTGAAATGCATTTGATTCAGCTTCTTTCTGATCAATCACATCACGTATAAAATTCCAGCTGGTGTTAATGGCTGAATGATTCAATGCCTGGTTGTTGGAATAATAAGCACTTGATACAGTTAAAGGCGATGTTGATACGCCTCCTCTTCCGGCAACAATAAACAAACCAACAATACCTGCCACAAGAAACAAACGAATGACAAAAGATGGATAGCGGATTTCCTTCATTGCAGGAATAAATCTCTTTGAAATAACTATTCCCGTAAAAATGAGGAAGGTCATGATGACCAGTGAAAGAAAAATTGGTGAAGAAAGCGAGCTTGTTAACGCTGCATCAGGCGATGCCATCATTAACGAAAATGCCCTGTAATCTACTTTGCTACCCCATTCCCTGTAAAGGTTCAGATCAATTACTGTAAGCAGACTGATGATGCAGATGCTGATAATCATGTACACCTTAAAAAATTTCTGCCATGCAGGAATTTTTCCAATCATAAATGCTATCAGTAAAATCAGTAATGGAATTGCACCAATATATGCTGCAGCCGATAAATCCATAGGCATACCAGCAACAAAAGAGTAAAAGGCCGAAGCCGCATCGCCTTTCCATTTAGCCATTACAGAAAACACGAAAAAGACACGGCAAAGCGCAAAAAAGAATAACCAGAAAAGAGCGAACCGAAGAATTCCCCAAAGCAAAGATTTCATAATAAAAAGTATCCGTCTGCAAAGATCATTAAATTGAACCAAGTTCTGTCAATTCAGAGCCATCAATTTGCTATTTTTAATTTATGAAGCGAAAACATTTTCTCAAAAAGCTTATTCCGGCAGGATTGGTTTTACAAAACCCGGCTGTATTGAACATCAACGAAGAAGATGAATCAGCTCCCGGCAGCATCATTATTCCACCTTATTTAAAACAAGGCGATACAATCGGCATTACATCTCCTGCTGGTTACACCACACTGAAAGATATACAGCCGGCAATTGACCAGATTCAAAGCTGGGGATTTAAAATAAAAGTGGGCGATACAATTGGCAAAAGAGATTTCACTTTTGGTGGCACCGATGATGAACGAAGAGCTGATTTTCAGCAAATGATCGATGATGCTTCAGTAAAAGCGATTCTATGTGCAAGAGGCGGATATGGATTTGTGCGGATTATTGACAGGATTGATTTTTCAAAACTAAAGCTGCATCCAAAATGGATGATTGGCTTCAGCGATATTACAGTATTGCATAGTCATGCAAACAGGAATGTAGGTATTGCAACCATTCATTCAAAAATGTGCAACAGTTTTCCTGAAGACTGGAGCAAAGCTGAGCCTGTACAAATTGAAACTATTAACTCTATTCGTGATGCACTAAAAGGAGTTAAGATGCATTATTCACCTGTGCCAAATGAAAAAAACAGGTTGGGCACAGCAACTGGAACACTTGTAGGTGGTAATTTAAAAACACTTGAATCGCTGGCAGGAAGCAAAAGCGATATAACTACTGCAGGAAAAATTTTATTTGTGGAAGATACAGGCGAATACATGTACAGTATTGACCGTATGTTCTGGAATTTAAAACGTTCGGGTAAACTTGATCATCTTGCAGGATTAATTGTTGGTGGTTTTAAAGTAAAACCCGACGATGATCCGACTGAACAGTTTGGAAAAACTTTGCAGGAGATTGTGCTGGAAAAAATCAAAGATTGTACATATCCTGTTTGTTTTGATTTTCCGGTGGGCCACCAGAAAAATAATTTTGCATTAAAATGTGGATTGAAACATAAACTTGTTATCAGCACATCGCAAAGTACTTTAAATGAATTATGAGAAAATGAACCAGACTAACAGGAACCACACAATTAAAAAAACAGAAATGGTCAGTAAATCATTACTGATATCACTAAATTTTTTCTTTTTAAAAGCCAGTTGATAAACAATCCAACCAACAAAAGCTAAAGGCACAACCCCAAGTCTTAAAAAAGAGTAAATCATAGATTTGATTTTTACTAAATATAGTTATTATGATAAAAATTCCACCATACCTAAAGAAAGGCGATACAATCGGTATTACATTACCAGCCGGATATATGACAAAGGAAAAAGCACAAACCTGTATTGATACTTTGCAGCAATGGGGTTACGAAGTTTTGATTGGGAAAACATTGGGCAGCAAATCAAAAACCTATTTCAGCGGAACAGATGAAGAACGGTTGAATGAATTCCAGGCGATGCTTGATGAACCTTCCGTCAAAGCAATTCTTTGCGGACGTGGTGGTTATGGTGTTGGTAGAATTATTGATCAGCTCGATTTTACTTCGTTCAAAAAAAATCCAAAATGGATTATTGGCTTCAGCGATATTACAGTGCTGCATGCACACATAAACCGCAATTATAAAATTGCCACACTCCACTCTCCTATGGCCGGTGCATTTAATGATGGCGGTTTTAAAAACAAATATGTACAATCGCTGAAAAATGCGTTGCAGGGAATAAAAGCAAATTATTCATTTAAACCACATCGTCTCAATCATAACGGAACGGTAACTGCTGAATTGGTTGGAGGTAATCTTGCATTACTTGCTCATCTTATCGGCACCAAAAGTGATGTACAAACCAAAGGAAAAATTCTTTTCCTGGAAGATGTAGGCGAACAGCATTACAACGTAGACCGTATGTTGCACCAGATAAAGCGAAGTGGCAAATTGGATCAACTTGCAGGGTTAATCATTGGTGGATTTACAGATATGCAGGATACCGAACGCCCATTTGGAAAAAAAGTGTACGACCTGATTTACGATTTAGTGAAAGAATATAACTACCCTATTTGTTTTGGCTTCCCGGTAAGTCACGATAAAGAAAACTATGCATTAAAAGAAGGTGTAGTTCATAAGTTAATCCTTACGAAACAAACCTGTTCGTTAAAAGAAGCTGAATAATCTTTTCCTATATTTCAATCAAACGCCTGCTTGAAAAAGCAGGCGTTTGATATTAAAAACTCTCACTAAAAAAATCTATGTCATTATTTATTGCTGGTGATGCGCATTTTATAAAACGATCTCCATACAAAAATCAATGCAATTACAAGAAATACAAGACCAGCATAAGGTGCAAAATCCCTGAATGATTCTGATATTGCAATTTCCATTGCCAGCAAACCAAACAGTGTTGTGAATTTAATGATCGGGTTAAGTGCTACAGATGAAGTATCCTTAAACGGATCACCTACTGTGTCACCAACAACTGTTGCATCATGCAACGGAGTACCTTTTGCTTTTAATTCTACTTCTACTACTTTCTTAGCATTATCCCATGCACCACCGCCATTAGCCATAAATACTGCCTGGAACAAACCAAACACAGCAATACCAATTAAATAACTAACGAATAAAGCAACCGGGCTTGATGCAACATTATCGCCACCAATACTTGCAGGTGAAGAGAAGCATGCAAATGCTAGTGCAAAGAAGAATACTGAAATGAAAATATTGAACATTCCTTTTTGTGCATATTGCGTACAGATTTTCACCACTTCAACTGATTTTGATTCATCTGCTTTTTTAGGTGCATTTGGATCAAGATTGATGTTGCGTTTAATGTATTCTACAGCACGATATGCACCTGTTGTAACAGCCTGCATAGATGCTCCTGTAAACCAGTAAATAACTGCACCACCTAACATAAATCCGAGAATTGTATAAGGATTTAAAAGGTTCAGAATACTTTCTGGTTCTACACCCAGTGTTTGTTTGATCATTAAAATCAAACTGAAGATCATTGTTGTGGCACCTACAACTGCAGTACCAATTAATACCGGTTTTGCAGTTGCTTTAAATGTATTACCTGCACCATCATTTGCTTCGAGATAGTATTTTGATTTTTCCCAATCAGGTTTAAATCCAAAATCTTTTTCAATTTCTTCGCTAACGTTGGGCACTTCTTCAATCAATGATAATTCATAAACAGATTGTGCATTATCTGTTACAGGACCATAACTGTCAACGGCAATTGTAACAGGTCCCATGCCCAGCAAACCAAATGCAACCAAACCAAATGCAAATACAGAAGGATAAATCATGATTTCTGCAAGACCATGTGTACTTACAAAAAATGCAGTAAACATCAGTAATACAAATACAAGTCCTTTCCAGAAAGCAGAGAAATTACCTGCAACCAAACCGGAAAGAATAACCAATGATGCGCCACCTTCTTTACCTGCATTTACAATTTCGCCCACATGACCTGATTTAGGTGATGTAAAGATTTTTGTAAACTCAGGAATCAATGCGCCACCGATTGTTCCACAACTGATGATGATGGAAAGAATCCACCACATGTCGGTATTTCCATTTAAATCAGGAATTAAGAAATAACTGGCAGCAAATGTTACAAGGATTGAAAGAACAGAAGTAATCCAAACAAGGTTTGTTAATGGCTGTTCAAAATCAAGGTCTTCTGCTTTACCATATTTTGACTGACTGATTGCAGAGTTAATATAAAATGCAACAACAGAAGTAATCACCATTAAAATACGCATCACAAAAATCCAAACAAGCAATTCGGTTTGAATGGTTTCACCACCAGTAACTGCAAGCAGAATAAATGAAATCAATGCAACACCTGTTACACCATAAGTTTCAAAACCATCAGCAGTTGGTCCAACACTGTCACCAGCATTATCACCTGTACAATCGGCAATAACACCAGGGTTTCTTGGATCATCTTCACCAATTTTAAATACAACTTTCATCAGGTCAGAACCGATGTCAGCAATTTTTGTGAAGATACCACCAGCAATACGCAATGCAGAAGCACCAAGTGATTCACCAATGGCAAAACCAATAAAACATGCACCGGCAAGATTTCCTGGCATTAATAATAAAATCACCAGCATCATGGTTAATTCCAGTGAAATCAACATCACACCAATACTCATACCTGCATTAAGAGGTATGGTTAATAAGTTAAGGGGTTTACGTTTGAGGGAAGCAAAAGCCATACGTGCATTTGCCAATGTATTCATGCGTATGCCAAACTTTGCAACAAGGTATGAACCAAGAATACCAATAACGGTCCATAACAATATCAGCAATACACCGCCTATTCCGAATAATGGTTCACCGCCTTCGCCTTTAGCCAGGAAACCAAAGTAACCTGCAACAGCAGCACCAATGAAAATGAACAGAATGGCTAAGAATTTTCCCTGCTGCTTCAGGTATGCAGAGCATGTTTTGTAAATCACATCTGCAATGTCCAGCATGCTTTTGTGTGCAGGCAGATTCTTAACACGGGTGAACTGATAAAAACCAAATAACAGCCCAAGGGCTGTAACTAAAAATCCCCAATACAATATGTGTTGATCTTTTATTGTGTTGGGGATTCTTAAATCTGCCTCACCAGCGTGAAGCAAGACTGGAGCAACAAGTGTTGCTAGAGAGATGGCAAACTTTTTCATTTTATTAAATGTTTGTTTCGAAGGATATAAAAAACAGTGACAGAAAAAATCACTCTAATTTATTTAAAATCAAAAAACAAAATCAAATATAAGCGCTTATATATTTTTTTTATGACGCAATGTACGCAATCGTTGCCGTTATCAAATAGCAACCAAAAAAAAAATTACAAATGGTATTTAAAATTTATTTTTTAATGGTTTATCTTTATTGATGTTTAAACACCAAAAACAACCAGCCGGACTTTTCCCCCTCTCTGAAACCCTTTGCTGTATTTGCTTTTACATGAACTGAACCCAATTAGATGATTATGATCAGAGAAAGTTGTGATAACTGTCACAAAAAAACCTGTAATTGATCATTTGGAAGCAACAACTTAGATTGAAAATTTGCACTTGTAAATTTATCAACGTTTAAACATTCTTTTATATGATACAGAAACTGACAATCTTTTTGATCGCTGCTTTTATGTTAAGCGGCACAATTAACGCCCAAACAAAATATACCGTTAAATCATACACTTTACTTGTAAACGGTACTTCTAATGTTCACGACTGGAGTTCAAAAGCAACAAGTATTAATGTTACCGGTGACTTTTTAATTAACAACGGAAGCATTGAAAAAATCAATTCAGCTTCAGTAAATGTGGTGTCAAAATCACTGAAAAGCACAAAGAACTCTGACCTGATGGATGAACGTACATACAGTACCATCAAAGCAGATCAGTTCCCGTACATGACTTTCATTATGACGAAAGTTGCTTCTATCCAGAAAAATGGTGCTGAAACAATTGTAACCGTAAATGGCAACTTAACAATTGCCGGCGTTTCAAAACCAATTGATCTTGTTTTGAAATGTAAAGTTCAGCCAAGTGGTGACTTACAGATTACCGGAAGTGAAAAAATTCAGATGTCAACCTTTGGCATTAAACCTCCAAGCTTTATGCTGGGTGCAATGAAAGTTGCAGACGAAATCACAATTTCTTGGGATGTTCTTCTTAAAAAATAAACTAACAACTATCTTCTAAACGTAAAAAAAACAAATATGAAACGTTACATGACAAACTGTGTGAGAAATTTAGCTTTTGCTTTGCTTGCTGTTTCTCCTTTGCTTACAATGGCTCAACAGCCTCAAATTCAAAACCTGAGAGCGTACGATCAAAGTGGTATCAACGTGTTTGAAACACCTAAAAAAACTGATGTAAAATTTGATGGTTTAAAAGTACGCTTTGGTGCTGGTTTTACTCAGCAATTCCAGGCTATTAAAAGTGAAAACCCAGGCGCTGCTAACAGTGGTGGTACTACAGTAGCAACTGCTGGTGCAAATAAACTGTATCCATTGAAACCCGGATTCATGACTGCTCAAGCAAACCTGTTCACTGATGTTCAGTTAGCTGATGGTATCCGTTTAAATGTTACAACTTATCTTTCTGCCCGTCACCACAACGAAGCTTGGGTTAAAGGTGGATATATTCAATTCGATAAAGTTCCTTTCAAAGGCGAATTCTGGGATAAACTGATGAGCGTTGCAACACTTAAAATTGGTCACTTTGAAGTGAACTATGGTGATGCACACTTCCGCAGACCCGATGGTGGACAAACTTTATACAGCCCCTTCATGGAAGGAAACGTAATGGACGCTTTTGCTACTGAAATTGGTGGTGAAGTTTACTTACAAAAGAATGGCCTGTTTGGTATGCTGGGTGTTACAAACGGTATGATTAAAGGAAACATCGATACAGTTATCGTTGGAACAGCTCCAGATCCAGGTACAACTAAAAAACCTTCTGTTTACCTGAAAGGTGGTATCGACAAACAAGTTACTGAAACTGTACGTTTACGTTTAAGCGGTAGCTATTATCACAATGGTGGTTCTTATGGTAGTGGTTTAACACTTTATGGTGGCGACCGTACCGGTTCTAACTATCAGAATGCTTTCGACAAATGGGTAGCAAGTGGTGCAGCTCAGGCTTACACAGCAACTGCTTTCTCTGGCCGTTACAACCCAGGTTTCACTGCAAAAGTTGACGCTGTTATGCTGAATGCTTTCGCAAAAATCTCTGGTTTTGAATTCTTCGGAACTTATGAATCTGCAAACGGAAGAGCAAAATCTGAAACTGCAATGCGTCATGCTTCACAATATGCAGTTGAAGGTATCTACAGAATAGGAAAACAAGAAAATGTATTCCTTGGTGTACGTTACAATGGAGTAAAAGCTGATGTAAGTACTACTGCTTCAGTTGATGTAAACCGTTTCTGCCTTGCTGGTGGCTGGTTCCTTACAAAGAATGTGTTACTGAAAGCTGAATACGTAAATCAACTTTACAAAAACTTCGCACAAACTGATTACCGTTACAATGGTAAATTCAATGGTGTTGTTGTAGAAGCTGTTGTTGGTTTCTAATAACAAAAAAGAAAAACCATTCATATATAACAGGGCCCTGCAGAAGTCTGCAGGGCTTTTTTTAATTTGCACTTTATGACCAGGTTATTGCTATTTCTGAGTTTGCTGTTTCTGAAAGCAGACAGAGGTATTCATATCAGAATTTCGTACCAGATTGACGAAAAAAGCCAGATGTTACTTTCCGGCAAAACCAATCTGCAGGATTACCAATGCAGCTGCAATGACCAGTTTCCTCCTGCAGTACTTGATGCTGAAATCAATCCTGCAAACGGCTCTATCAGTTTCAGTAATACCGGTTTAATGGTAAGAACCAAGCAACTTGATTGCCACGACTTCATCATTACACATTACATGCACAAATCGTTACTTGCTGAGAAATTTCCTTACATAAAGGTTCAGTTTGTAACAGCACAGCCGCTGCATACCGACAAACTGCTGGCAATTGGTAAAGTTTATAATTACAGTGTAACCACGGTTATTACCTTAGCCGGTGTTTCAAGAACACATATTCTTCCTGTACAATTAACCAGGTTAAACAAACAACTTTATAAAATCAATTCATCAATAGAATTAACAATGACGGAGTTTAACATAAAAGTGAAAACACCTTTAAACATTGTTAAGGCGGAAGATAAAGTACTGATACGTTTTGCCATCCAGGCAATAACAGGGGCTTAATTCAGCAGTTGGTGAAAATTAAATTGAAACAGGCATTTCAGAGATTCTCTTACTCTTCCATTTCGTCACGGTAAAGACGCTTGAGTTTGATGCCACTGATTGGTGCTACAATTAACGGGAACTTCTCTACTTCCACATTACTCTGGTCAAGACCAAAGCCTTTTTCTTCACTGAGAGCGAACTTTTTAATGGTAAAGTAGAGGCGCATAATAATCCGTTCAAACAAAGGCAGTTCATTATCCTGACTGAGGAATTTTTCCAAAACAACAAACTGGAAGTCGCCCACTACATTATTACGCTGCAAGCTTTCGTAACGGCTGGTGATATTCACTTCCTTATTCGACACCATTTCTTCCACCACCTTGCGGAACATGAGGTTAATACGAGGCTGCATACGGAAACCAAGCCTGAATTCAACCCGTATCACTTCATTGGGAATAATGGTTGTTACCTCATATTCGCAGGTATAAGGATCATCCAATGTATCCACATGCACAAACCAATAAATATCAGCACGTTTTGGTTTACGGTTGAGAATAGAATAAATGATCTTATGCTCAATTTCAGAAGGATTGTTGGCACTGGTGAGGTAAACAAGATGTGTGGCATATTTTGTAACCGACATATCATTGCTCAGCTCCTGCAGTAATGGAATGTAATGTTCAAGACGTACAAACTCCACGTAACGGTTCTTGATTTTTCTTGAACGGAACCAAACGTACATAATCAAAAACAGCAATCCGCCAACGATGAGTGCAATATAGCCGCCATGTGTAAACTTCATTAAGTTGGCAAACAGGAAGCTGCCCTCAATTGAAATATAAACCAGTAAAAACAGGTAAATCAAACTGGATTTAACCCTGTGTGCAACAAGGTAATTAGCAAACAGAATGGTGGTTGCGATCATACACAAAGTGATAGCAAGACCATAAGCTGCTTCCATATGTGCTGCCGACTTAAAATAAAGAGTAATACCAACACAACCTGCTAATAACATAAAATTTACAGCCTGGATAAACAACTGTCCACGCTCTTCGCTGGGATAATTAATTTTAACTCTAGGCCATAAGTTGAGGCGCATTGCTTCACTGATCAATGTAAACGAGCCACTGATCAATGCCTGGCTGGCAATAATAGCTGCAATTGTTGCAATAATTAAACCTGCTAACCTGAACCATTGTGGCATTACACCATAAAATGAATTGAAACCCGAGGAAATCATATCGGATGTAATTACATCTCCGCTGTGATTTGCCAGCAACCAAGCTCCTTGCCCGAAATAGTTTAAGATAAGACAGGTTTTTACAAACATCCATGAGATACGGATATTAGCTCTCCCACAGTGCCCCAGATCACTATACAAAGCTTCCGCACCCGTTGTACATAGAAAAACACCCCCTAAAATCCAAAATCCGTTATGATAGTTTCTTAATAAATCAATTCCATAATAAGGATTAAATGCTTTGAATACATGTAAATAGTCAGTAAAGTGAATGACCCCCATTACAGCAAGCATCAAAAACCATATCATCATAATTGGACCAAACGCCCTGCCAATATAACTGGTGCCAAACTGCTGGATCATAAAAAGAAATACAAGAATGGCAATGACTATATAAACAACTGTTGATTGCTGAATATGTTTAAACGCATCAATCTGCTTTAAACCTTCAATAGCTGATGTAACCGAGATGGGAGGAGTAATCATACCATCGGCCAGAAGTGCTGCACCACCCAGCATTGCGGGTAATACCAGCCACCTTTTCCTTCGGCGCACAAGTGTATAAAGTGCAAAAATTCCACCTTCACCCCTGTTATCTGCTCTTAAAGTAAGCCATACATATTTTACAGTAGTTTGAAGAGTAAGTGTCCAGATTATGAGCGATAATGAGCCGATGATCAGAAACTCATCAATCTTTTTACCTGAAATAATACCATTAAGTACGTACAATGGAGATGTACCGATATCACCATAAATAATCCCTAATGCAATTAATAAACCGGCCGCCGTTGCTTTTGAAGTGTGCTTTCCCACAAACAAATTTTATTAGTGAGGTACGAACCAATTTTGATTGGTTTTTTGTTAAACGCTGTCAAAGGTAGGTTTTGCTGTGAATTGTGCAAAAATTTGAACTCAGCCCTTTGTACCGGTTTTTTGAATCCAGATAAGACTTCCATCACCATAACTGAGAAAACGGAAATCGTTGTGAAGAGCATAATCATAAATCTTCTTCCAGCCATTACCTGTCAGCGCAGCAACAAGCAATAGTAATGTTGAACCTGGTTGATGAAAATTGGTTACAAGTGCATCGGCAATCCTTGCAGTGTAACCGGGAGCAATGAGAATCTGCGTATGGCAAACAAGTTCATCTTCATCATTACTGTCCATCCATTTGAGCAAAGCTTCCAGTGCTTCTTTTACAGAAAGTTGCTGAAGCGGCAGATCATAAGCATCCCACTGCTGAATTTCCAACTCACTGATGGAAGCCTGCGGATAAAGCTTGGCCTTTACACCCATCCAATACAATGTTTCAAGTGTTCTTAAGGAAGTGGTGCCAACAGGAATGATTGTTTTGCCCGTATAATTGAGAATGGTTTGTACTGAAGATCGTTTTACCTGTATCCACTCCTTGTGCATTTCATGCTGCTGCATGGTTTCACTCTTAACAGGCTTAAACGTTCCTGCACCTACATGCAGTGTTACGTATTCTTCTGTAATTCCTTTTTGCTGAAGTTCAGCAAGCAGACCTGTTGTAAAATGTAAACCTGCAGTTGGAGCAGCAACACTTCCTTCGTGTTTTGAATAAACGGTTTGGTAACGTTCGTAATCCGATTGCTCGGTTTGACGTTGCAGGTAAGGTGGCAACGGCAGTATTCCGGCATAATGAAGTATTTCAGCAAAGCTGTGTCCCGATGACCAACTGAATTCAACAATAAAATGATCGGCTTTTTTTTCAATCTTCTCTGCAAACAGCGAAACTTCTTTATCCTGCACGATTATTTTCTTTTCCAGCAAACCCTGTTTCCATTTGGATGCACCGCCAATCAAACAATTCCATCTTATACTGCCAGTGCTTAACATGGCAGTTGTCAGTTCGGCATTTTCTGATGGTTCAAGACAAAAAATTTCAATGGTACTTCCGGTTGACTTGGTGAACAAGAGCCGGGCTTCGATCACCTTTGTGTTATTGAATAAAAGCAAGGTATCGTCTGAAAGATATTTGCCAATGTTCCTGTAAATATCTTCTTCAATCAATCCATCCTTGTAAATAAGCAGTTTGCTTAAATCTCTTTCAGCAAGTGGATAACGGGCTATCCGTTCATCAGGAAGATGATAAGTAAAATCTTTGATCTGTAACTGCGATGGATGCATTGTGCGAAGATCGGTTGTGAACAGGAATCTGAAAAACAAAAAAGCCGCCGGTTTAACCAGCGGCTGATATTCATTTATTATTCTTTAACTCAATATTCCCAGCGAACAAATGCTTCGATGGCTGCATATTGGGTTAAACCAAGTTTAGCATACAAATCAGCTGTTGCTGCATTGCGTTCTTCTGCACGTTGCCAGAATTCCCTGCTATCGCTTCCCTGGAATGGAACCATGTCTTTCTGCGACTGGTGAATGAAAATTCCAAAACGTTTCTTCATCACCTGTTCAGGACTCATTGGAATTGCCATCTGAATTTCTTCAATATGCCATTCCTGCCATGCACCTTTGTACAACCACAACCAGCAATCATTAATCCACTCATCGCCTGCTGCTTTAATACGTTTTAATGATTCAAGAACAATGTTGAAGCAAACAAGATGTGTGCCGTGCGGATCAGCAAAGTCGCCAGCACAGAATACCTGGTGAGGCTTTACCTGACGCAGCAATTCCATCGTCTGCAGCACATCTTCTTCTCCCATCGGGCTTTTTTCAATTGTGCCTGTTTCGTAGAAAGGAAGATTCTGGAAATGCCACTGGCCTTCTTTCAAACCAACGTAACGGCAGGTTGCTGCTGCTTCGCAACGACGGATGAGACCTTTGATATTCCTGATATCGGCTGTATCAACTTCGTTTGATTTTTTATTTTCAAGATATCCGCTGGCTTCTGAAAGAATGGATTTTGATTTATTCGTATCTACTCCAAACATTTCTTCAAAACCTACAGCAAAATCAAGGAAACGAGTAACAAACTCATCAGTTACCGCAATGTTTCCACTGGTTTGATAAGCTACATGCACTTCATGTCCCTGGTCGTGCAGGCGTTGAAATGTTCCGCCCATTGAAATGATATCATCATCCGGGTGCGGGGAGAAAATCATTGAACGTTTAGGATAAGGAATACTTCTCTCGGGATGATTAGGCATTACTGCATCGGGTTTACCACCTGGCCAGCCAGTAATACTGTCACGCAGTAAATAATAAACCTGCAGGTTAATTTCGTAAGCATCCCCTTTTTCAACCAGCAAATCACTTAAACCATATTCGTTGTAATCGCTGTTGGTGAGACTGAGAACCGGCTTGCCTAATTTAAGTGCCATGTTTACCACAGCTCTTTTCATCATTTTATCAGTCCACTCACAATCGCCGGTAAGCCATGGGCTTTTATTACGGGTAAGATCAGCCGCTGCCATCTCATCAATGATAAATGTTACATCATCATGATTCTGCAGCAAGGATGCCGGTACTTGTTCTGTATCGTCGCCCTCAACTGATTGCTGAATAACCGGAGCTTTGGTTGGGCCCCATGCCATCAGTAACACTTTTCTTGCTTTGAGGATTGTGCCAATACCCATTGTTATTGCAAGACGTGGAACTGCACTGATGTTTGCAAACTCATAACTGTTGGCAAGACGTGTTGAGTTGGTTAACGTAATCAGCCTTGTTTTTGTAAACACGCTTGAACCGGGTTCGTTAAAACCAATATGACCGTTGATGCCAATACCAAGAATCTGCAGATCTACTCCGCCCGCATCAGCAATCATTTGTTCATATTCAGCGCAATGCTTTTTAATATCTTCTTTTGGAACGGTGCCATCAGGTATAAAACAATTGTTCTGATCAATATCCACTTTATCAAACAACTGCTGTTTCATAAAGCGGTGATAACTCTGAATGGCATCTTTTTCTATGGGGTAATATTCATCAAGGTTAAATGCAATTACATTTTTAAAACTCAAACCCTCTTCTTTGTGCAGACGAACCAGTTCTGCATAAAGCGATTTTGGTGTTGAGCCGGTTGCAAGCCCCAGCACACATTTTTCATTCTTTGCCTGCTTTTCCCTTATCAGGTCTGCAATCTGTTTCGCTGCAAACGCTGATCCTTCTTTTGCTGATGGAAATATCTTTGTCGGAATCTTTTCAAAACTGTCGATTAAATCAATCGGAGCAATCTTTTTAGCCATGCTGAAAGTATTTAGTGAATGGAGTTGCAAATATATTAAAACATACTGGTGATGAATGATGAAAACGGTTGCGCATAATTGCAACAAAGCCTTTCATTGCTGAAAGGCTTTGTGTATGCTGATTTTATCTTAACGTCCAAAATCATCCTGCACTCTTACAATGTCATCTTCATTGCTAGGGTTGGCTTCATCGGTGTGTTGCCAGATTTCTGCAACCATACCCCAATCATCCAATCCTACGAGTCGGTGACGTTCGCCCTGCCTGAGTTTGATCACATCACCCACATTTAATTTATGCAGCTGCTTTTCTTCGTCTGTATCGCTGGTAACAACACCTGCAGTGCCACCAATACATTTCCAGATTTCGGCACGGCGGTGATGATACTGCCAGCTTAATCTTGTTTTTGGCGCAACAAGCAAAATTTTCGGGCTGAGCTTGTTTGTAATTTTCAGTTCATCAAAATTCTCATCGGGAAAGAAATGTTTGGCAAATTCAGCAGCCTGGGATTCATCAATTACATAAAATCCACCCCAGGGACGGCTATCGTCTTTATTAATAACCCTGAAACCAAGTTCATCCAGTAAAGCTGCGGCCTGTTCAAATGTTTGTTGCTTGTTTTGCATAGCGAATGTTTAGTGATTTGAGGATGCAAAGGTATAATGTTGAAGCAAACGGATCAGTATTGGCAAAAAAATAAGGCCAGCGATTGCTGACCTTTTGTGACTCCGTCAGGATTCAAACCTGAAACCTTCTGATCCGTAGTCAGATGCTCTATTCAGTTGAGCTACGGAGCCATTCCGTTAAACGGGCTGCAAATATAGGGCGGTTCAATTAATTTTTGAAATCTTTATTCAATTCATTCGAATAAAAAAGAAACCACCCATTTAAGGGTGGTTGATGATGCGATTTATTTGATCAGGCTTAAAGCACTTAGCCAGCCTGTTCGTTTGGTGGCCCAGCTGCTCAGAAAGGCTTCGGGTTTTAACCCTCCTTCAAACTTTTTCAGTAATCCTGAAGCATCTGCAAGGGTTTTTACAGTGTTTGCAGTGCTGATGAGATTCTGAACATTAAACCCCTGCTTAAACATGTCGGGCTTAATAAAACCGGCAAGAGATGCGATGCTTTTACCCACACCTACTGCATCTGTAACCTTACTTGCGGTATTCAGAAAATTAGTTTTACCAGTTGCCCACTGGCTGGTAAAAGATGTTGGCTTAATGGCGTTTGTAAACTGTGTTAACAGGCTTCCAACATTGGCTGTTCCTGTGCCAAGTTTTGTTGTTATCTGACCAAATGAAGTCCCTGCAAGTAGCAGTACAAAAATTACTGTAAAAAAATTCCCTTTCATAGTTTAAAATTTTTAGTGAAGGTAGCAGAAAAGCAACCTTTCTTATAATGTATATAAAAATATAACCAGGATTTTTTTCAGAAGTCTATTTTCATTTTTCAAGTTAATCCCAGGTTAATGACCGGCTTTTTATGTTTGACAAAAACAAGAATCTGAAATCAAAAAAGTCCCCCGAAGATTGGGGGACTAATAAAATAATCATTTGTTCATCTTACCTGAACCGATAACCTAATGACAATCCGAATCCGGTATTCCTATAAGCTGTTTTATTATTTACACCTTCAATTTGCGGGTTAATTTTTGCCATTCCCCATTGTGCATTCAGTTGCAGGCTCCAGCGGTTGCTCATTTCATATCCAACGAGGAGATTAGCTCCTGCATCAAGTCTCTTTGCATAATAAGCCGATGTGGCTTCTGCAAGCGTAACAGAATTTGCAAACTTCACGTCAGTTGTGCTGCCGTTTTGTTGCTTCAGCTTTCCATTAATGGCAAAGCCAACGTATGATCCCACACCCAGTAACATTTTTCCTGTACCCAGCACAGGTTTAAAAAGCAAACTCACTGGTATTTCGGCATAGCCAAGGTTGAGCTTTGCTTCATTGCTGTTGAACTTTGTTCCCTTTCCGGAATAGAGAATACCTGGCTGCAGGTAAAACTCATCGGCCAATGGAATCTCTGCCGTTAAACCTCCCTGGAAACGTGGTACAAGTTTATTTTCCAGTTTATCACCTGCAGCATCCTTGCCGTTTATGTTCTGAAAATTTACACCTGCCCTTATTCCAAAACCAATTGCTGAACTATTGTTCTTGTTTTGAGCATTGCTGCTGAATGAAATCAGGAGCAGCATGACAATAGCTTTTAGATAAATCCATTTCATAATAATTCTTTTTTGATATGAAAAAATTGATGTGGTTATTTGCCCGAAGTCTGCGCTTCCTTCTGCGCATCTGATTTCATCTTCTCGTTGGCAGTGATCAGGAATTCCACCCTCCTGTTCTGTGCCCTTCCTTCATCTGTATCATTACTGTATTTCGGATAACGCTCACCGAAAGCTTTGGGATTCATTCTTGAAGAAGCCACTCCTTTATCAACGAGATAAATCATAACGGCATTGGCCCTTCTTTGCGACAAAGCTTCATTATAAGCATCTGTTCCTTTATTATCTGTGTGTCCCTGGATTTCAATATTTGTGTCGGGATATTTTTTAAGAATCGTTACAAGTTCATTCAGACCTTTTTTTGCTTCCGGCTTAAGGCCTGATTGATCAAAATCAAACAGGATTTTACTTTCAAATTCTATTTCAATTCCTTCTCCCACACGTTCTACTTTTGCATCAGGCACCTGTTTTTTTATTTCTTCGGCCTGCTTATCCATTTTTTTTCCGATAAGCACGCCAGCCGTTCCTCCAACAGCTGCGCCAATAATTGTTCCCAATGCAGTGTTTCCTGATGCCCTGCCAATAACGGCTCCAACAGCAGCACCACCCGATGTTCCGATAATTGCTCCTTTCTGTGTTCTTGTCATCGTTTTACATGCAGCAAACAGTATTGCTGCTGCAGCCATGTAAAAGATGGACTTCGTAACTTGTTTCATAAAAAAATGTTTGTACTTGCTCCATTGCCAAAGATTATGCCACTTCAACAAAAACAAAAAAAAAGCCATCTGTTACAGATGGCTTTCTGATATGCAAGTATTCTTTCTTTTTAAAACTTATAACCGGGGAAATATGTTTTGATCAGATTTTTAAATTCAGTTGTATTACGCAGTGTCTCAAACTCTTTTTGTCCCCAGACAGAATCCGGTTCACCATATTTTAATTTCAACGCCTGCTCAAGGTTAAATAATGCTTTTGCACTATTTGAAACAGCAGCATAACAAACAGACAGGTAATAATATCCCGAACCGCTCTTGCTGTTTTCTTTCAACAGTTTTTCAAGGAAAGGAATTGCATCAGCATGTTTATGCAGGTTGATATAACTTAAACCGGAAAACAATAATGGATTTTCATAAACCGAATCAATTTTTAACGCCTGCCTGTAATAATTCAGCGCATCTTCATAATTACCCTGTACATAAGAAAGATTACCAAGATTATTGAAAGCCCTTACATAAGCAGGATTTAAATCAACTGCCTTTTGCAGATACAGTTTCGCCGAATCGTATTTATTAATCTTCAGATAAATGACGCCTACACTGTTATAAAAATCAGCAACCTCTGGTTTTAAACTGATGGCTTCCTGCAGTTTTGCAATGGCTGAATCAGATTCAGCCAGGTCACGGTAAACATCAGCCATATCAACCAGTACAGAAATATTTTCATTATTGAGTTGATATGCCTGTTTATAATAAACCAATGCTGAATCAAGTTGATTTTGCTTTTTATATAAAGACGCAATACTGTTATAAATCTGTGCATCGCCCGGACTTAATTCAATAGCCCTGTGCAAACAGTAAAAAGCAGAATCGTAGCGGCGATCACGGCTGTAAACAGCTGCAAGATTTGTTACATAAAGAACTTTTAACGGATCTAACCGCACAGCTGTAACAAAATACTTACGGGCAGAGTCGGCCAGGTTTTTTCTGAAATAATACACACCAATTGAATTGTATGTTTCAGCATCAGCAGGATCAAGATTGATGGCTTTTGTAAAATAAACATTAGCTGAATCGGCTGATCTTGTTGATTGATAAAAAGCAGCCAGGCTCAGGTAAGAATTTTTTGATTGCGGGTTCATGCTGATGATTTTCCTGTAATAAAAAGCTGCAGAATCAAGTCGCTTGTTTTGTTCAAACAGCTTTGCCAGGTCAACATACGGTTGTGTATAAGTAGCATCAAGATTAATAGAACAGTGATAATAGAACAAAGCAGAATCGCCCAGGTTAATTTCCTTGAAAAAGTTTCCCAGCAGATTGTAAACATAAGCCTGGTCGACATAATAATTTACACTACGGAGGTAATAAATTCTTGCTGAGTCATATTGCTTTAATGCTCCGTAAGCTCTTGCTATGCCGTTATATGCATGCACAAAAGAAGAATCGGTTTGAACACATTTTTTGAAATACTGAAGCGCTTCAACACTCTTTCCTTTTTCTTTCATCAGCCATCCCATGTTGTTCAAAGCCGATACGTTTGATGGATCAAGTTGCAGTGCCTTTTGATAATAACCCTGTGCTTTCTCTATTTTCTTTTGCTGAAATTCAAAATAACCCAAATCAACATAGGCATCGGCACTTTTTGGATCAAGCTCAATTGCTTTTTCATAATACAATCTTGCTTTATCGAAATTTTTCATTTGTGCATATGCAAATGCAGCTGTGGTGTAAGGATATTTCCATTTGGGTGCTTTATTAATTGCACGCTGACTGAAATAGACTGCACTATCGTATTTTTTTAACTGAAGCTGAAGTGATGCAATAGTATGCAGCACATAAGCAGCATTACTATCTAATGCATATGATTGATAAATCAGGTGTCGTGCTTCCTGCATATTGGTTACACGGTTCTTCTCATCAAAAAAACTTTTGGCCTGGAAGAAATACATTTTTGCACGCAGACTTTTCACCAGTTCTTCATCAGCAGGATCAACAAGGTCAATTGCTTTTTTCAGCATACCAGCAATATTTCCAAAGTCAAGTCCGGCGATGTATTGCAAACGTTCAATCCCTGCCTGTATTTCTTCGCTTCGCTGTGATTCGTCCAGTTGGGTACGCATTTGCTGAATACCAGTCGCATCTTTTCCGCTGAGATAGAGATTTATTTTCCGTTGAGCAAAATTCACAAACTCTGCTGCAAGTGTTTGCCTTGCATCAATCGTCAATACATTATCGGGATAAAGTCTGTACAACTCGTTATAAAAAAAATCAGCAGAACTATCTCCCGTGAGTTTCAGTTTCCTGATAGATTGATTAAACTGGTTATAAATCACCACAATATTACTGTCCACGAGCAATGCTCCCCTCCCTCTTACATTACGAACCATATCATTTACTCCGCCATCGTTCATGCCCGAAATGCTTTTACTCATTTCCCACTTTTTCAAAAAGGTACTGTCAACATGCGCTACAATTTTTTTCCCGCCATCATCACAGCAAATAAACGGGTCTTGTTTCTTTTTGTATTTCTGAATGGCGAGCACAGGCACTTTAGAAAGTACATAAGAACGCAGTTCAACCAACGTAATCAATCCGTCTTTTCCCTCGTAACCATCAGCAAGCCCGCTCAACCCATCAACAAGGTAATAGGTAAATAAACCATGTCCGTTGCCGATAGAAGCATCTTCCATCGACTCCTGTCCTGCGCCTGTTGCCAGCATAATCACTTCACCAGCCTTACGTTCAGATACAGCTGAATTAAAAATCTGCTGACCATCTTCACCTCCGGGTAATTCATTTGTACGGCAGGCATCCATGATCAAATAAACCTCCACATTCTTACGGCTGATTTCAGCAATGCGGCTTTTAAGATTGTATAACTGAATACTACCCGTAACGATATAATTATTTTTATCACCTGCTGGATTGCAGTCGTAAGTAAGAAAAAAATATTCGTCCTGGTTAATGGCATCGCCATGCCCTGCGAGGTAGATAAATAACCGATCACCAGCTTTCAGATTCTTCTGCCGTAACCATGCCATACCCTTTACCCAGAAATTTGCTGCAGTTGCATTCTCATTCACAAGGAAAAGCATATGATCATCCGTTATGTTACCGGCTCCGGCCGATTGCAGGTATTCTTTGAATAATCCTGCATCACTGTCAGCAAATGATAGCGGACGGATATGTTTGTAGGTGGAAATGCCGATAATCATAGCATAACTCTGGCCAGCAGACGAAGTGCCTGCAGAATCTTTCTTGGCTACAGTACTTGGATTCTGCGCTAATATTATTTCTGCTTGATTTGCAAAGAGTGCGATGAAAAGGATGATGATAAAAGCGGATTTTCTCATATATTTCAACTAAATTAGGAATTCAGAGATTAGCAGACAAGTAACCAATCATCAAATGCAACCACCCAAAAAGCCACAGGCAAAGTCAAACGGCAAAGGTTTCCTTATAAAAGCATATCATCGCTTTTATCATTTTTACCTCCGGTACCTATTCAAAAGGGATACAATCTTATCAACGATTTCTGTTTTTTTATCTATCGGGATATTAGGTTTACTTCCTCTCAACACGAGTATTCTCAACCCCTTTAAAACTGCATTAAAAGATCTTGACTTCAATGACATTTCATATTCTGTACTGAATAAAAATGCAGGCACTCCCATTGACAACAGAATTGTGATTGTAAACATCGGCAACACCGACAGACTTGGTCTTGCATTCATGATTGAAAAAATAAGAACTGCAAAACCAAAAGTGATAGGGCTTGATGTACAGTTTGACGGACCAAGAGAACCTGAAAAAGATTCTGTTCTCCGTCACATGATTGGCAGTACGCCTAACCTTGTAATTGCATCCCGCATTAACTGGGAAAACAAATCAACACCTGAACAGGTGGGATACTTTGGCATTTACACAGCTAACAGGGGCTTTGTAAATTTTATTGGAGAAGAAGGAGGCACCATCCGCTATTTTTCACCTGCGGAAAAAATTGATGGCAAAACTTACCAGAGTTTTCCAATGGCATTGGCTTCGTTTGCCGACACGAAAGCAGTTGAAAGATTAAAACACCGTAAAAAAGAATACGAAATCATCAACTACAGCCGCAAGATTGATCAGTATCTGATTATTGACGGAAACGATTTACTGGAAGATAAAACTGCGCCGGAACTGTTTGCCAATAAAGTTGTGCTGATGGGTTACATCAATCCTGATCCGTTCAACGTGGAAGACAAGCATTTCACCCCAATGAACAAACATTTTGCCGGCAAATCAATCCCCGACATGAATGGAATTATCATTCATGCCAATATTCTGTCAATGATTTTTGACGGAACATATATTGGTCATATTCCTACATGGCTGTTCTGGTTTCTGACCATTCTTATCTGCTGGATGCATGTGGCTTTATTTATGCGTTATTATATCGAAAATCATATCTGGTTCCACCTTGTTGCCAAGATTGCGCAGATTTTCTTTGCCATTCTTTCGGTTTACATCGGTATTATTTTCTTCGATTGGTTCAGTATAAAAATTGATACAAAAATTTCTCTGATAGTTATTATTTTGGCAATAGACATTATTTATTTCTACGAGGCGCTTGCCGTATGGCTACATAAAAAGTATGGTTTTAAAACCAATTTTCACTCAAAATCGCACTAAAAACATGAAACAGATCAACCTTCTTCTGCTTATCGCATTTTTGAGTATCACTACTCAGGCGCAGAAAGCAAACACATTCCTTATCTATTCCGTTAAGGGCACCGTTAATGTTGTAGAAAACAACAAAACCTCTAAAGCACAGATTGGCAAACAACTCACCGAACAATCAAAACTTACGATTGGGGCCAATTCGCTGGTAAGTATTATCTGCAATGAAAGCTGCCAGTTTTCAATTGCAAAGGCAGGTATTTACAGCATGAGCCAGTTTAAAGATTCATGCACCAGTAACAAAAGCTCCATCACCACGAGTTATGTAAAGTATGTATGGCACCAGTTAACAACACCCAAAGGCAGTCCTGAAAAAAACAGGAAAAGTTATATGAATAATGTGGGTGCAGTAAGCCGCACAAACATCAGCATATGGATTGACTCAAGACTGGACACCATCAATTATAATCATGGCAGCTTCCCTGTTTCATGGAAATGTTATGCCGATGTGAAGGAATTTTCATTTGAAATTTATGATCAGGCCGAAGGCGGCACTCCTGTATTTCAACAAAAAATTTCTAAAACACTTGTACCCGTTGCAGATTTTGCTTCCAAACTTCATCCAAACACTCCTTACTTCTGGGAAGTAAAAATTGAAAATGAAAAAAGCGAAGGAAGAAAAGTAATCTATATCTGGGATCATGCATCATACGAAAAGCTGTTAAGCCATTTAATCAAAGCACATGATGGAGCAGAAACTGAAGCAGAAAAGAACTTCCGTTTAGGTTTCCTGCTGGAATCTGCAAGATTTTATGCTGAAGCATACCAGTATTATCAAAAGGCTGTACAGCTTGCACCCGATGTTGATTTGTTTCAGAAAACACTTGATGCGTTTAAAAAAGATTACAATATCGGCCAGTAATTTTTTCTCATTATTTTATACAACCTGCTGCAGTTTGCAGCCGGTTTCTTTTTGCCGAACTGTGTATTATACCGAAATTTACAACCGGTACAATTACAGCAACTGTACTGACGAAATATGAAAATTCATTTCTGGAGTATTGGAAAAAATCATGAGCCGTATGTAAAAAATGGTGTGGAAGAATTCACCAAACGCATATCTAATTACTATCCGGTTCAATGGACCATTATTCCTGTACCAAAAAATGCAGGCATGCTGTGTGAGGCCGATTTAAAAAAGAAAGAAGGCGAAGTAATTCTTAGCTGGCTGCAGAAAGATGATTACCTCGTTGCACTTGATGAAAGAGGCAAACAGCTGAGCAGTGAAGGATTAGCTGAATTTATGATGAAACGCAGCAATGAAAGTGTAAAGAACCTGGTGTTCCTGATTGGCGGAGCTTATGGAATTGATGAAGCAGTAATGAAACGGGCAAATTACAAGTGGAGTTTATCACAGTTGGTATTTCCGCATCAGCTGGTGCGCCTGATTTTGGCTGAACAGGTGTACAGGGCATGCAGCATTAACAGGAACGAAAAATATCATCACAGTTAAACATTAATTTTTCTTTTTAAAAGGCAGCACATACTTTTAAATCATGGAATTCACAATTACGCTTTCGATTATCATTATTACCAGCATCGTTTCATTTTCAGCATTTACAAATGAAAAGCTGATGGATTCGCTTATTTTTTATCCGCCTGCCATTTCGCAACAAAAGCAGTGGTATCGTTTTTTTACAAACGGGTTGCTGCATGCAGATTTAGCACATTTGATTTTTAACATGTTTGCCTTGTACATATTTGGCGGGAAGGTTGAAGAAGCGTTTATTGACATTTTTGGTGCAAAGGGGAAATTGTTTTACCTGCTTATGTACATATTTGCCCTCGCATTCTGCCTGCTTCCAACTTATTCAAAAAATAAAGATAACTATCACTATAAAAGTCTTGGTGCTTCGGGTGCCGTATCAGCAGTTATTTTTGCAAGTATAATTTTAGATCCTTTGATGGGAATTGGATTGGTATTTATTCCCGTTTATGTGGCTGGATTTATTTTTGGTTTTATTTACCTGGCTGTTTCTTCATGGCTGGATAAAAGAGGAGAAGGAAACATCAATCACTCTGCCCATATCTTCGGTGCTTTATTTGGAATGGGATTTTTAATTATTGCCAGCAGACTGTTTTCCGACTTCCCGGTGTTACAACATTTTATTGACCAGGTAACCAATATAAGCCCAAGAGAATTAATTCAGTTTGGACGTTAAGCCTTTATTTCAGTAAAGAAATTTTTAATAAAGATTTTGTTGAAGCAGAAATCTTGAACCTGTCATCAATACGATGGCCGACAACCCAGATAATTTTTTTATTGCTTTCAAGTACCCAAACATTTTCTTTTTCGGTGCGGGATAATTTCTGATCAATAAAAAAACGGGCAAGCTTCTTTTTCTTTTTCATGCCTAACGGGTAAAAATAATCGCCTGTTTTCCATTTACGTAGCAATAGTGGAAATGTAACCGTTGATGCATCGAGTAAAGCAATGGTATTAGCAGTATTCATTTCTGCATCGGGCTTATTTGCAATTGAAAGTTGAAGTTGAAAACCTGCCGTTGAAACCTGCTGATCATTTTCTTCAATCAATACAAAACTGCTTTCTTCGTTTTGCAATGGAGCGATAATAAGCCACGACCTGTTTTTAATAATGCGGTGTGTTGCCGCCTGAACATATTTGCTGTTTTCTGCATCCAGTAAATCAACTACATCGTTTATTTGTGCAGCAGTAAATCCAAATTCACTGATGATCTCAAAAACAATTGTCTTTAACGGTTCAGCTTTCTTCAGCTTTAAAACAGGAATATGAATTTCATTTCCTTTATACTCAAGCAATTTCTTTTTATGCTGCTGAATGGATTGCTGGTAAAGCAATTCTGCTTCAGCAAAACGCTGCTGATTGGACAAAAGATTCTGTTCTGCTTCCGGGTAAATTTCTTTCACCAGCGGAATGATTTTGTGCCTGAAAAAATTTCTTGTGTATTCAGTTGAAGCATTGGTTGAATCGGTTACAAAAGCAAGATTATTTTCCAGGGCATACGCTTCAATATCTTTTCGCTGAACAAATAATAACGGACGAGCAATATTTCCGTTCTTCGGCAACATTCCACGCAAACCTTTCATTCCTGTGCCACGAAAGAAATTCATGAGCATGGTTTCGATATTGTCATCGGCATGGTGAGCAGTCAGAATAGCCGATAGCCGGTAGTCGTTAGTTTTAAGTAGTTCTTCAAACCACGCATAACGCAGATTACGGGCAGTTTCTTCAATAGAAGTTTTATACTGATTGGATAAAGCAACTGTATCAAATGTTTTTACATACAGTTCTGCATTGTACTTCTTTGCCAATTCTCTTACAAATGCTTCATCCCGGCTACTCTCCTCTCCTCTTAACTGGAAATTGCAATGAGCAATGGAAAAAGAATAACCTGCTTTGAAACATAAATCAACCAGCACAACACTATCAACACCTCCGCTTACAGCAAGAAGAAGATGATCCTGTTGTTCGAATAATTTATTCGCTGCAATATATTTTTTAAACTGTTCGGTCATTATCATCCTGTTCAATCAAAAAGTCAATTCCTCCCATGCCCCTCTCAATTCACCAAAAGCATGCTGTTCTCCTTTTTCTTTCGCCATATGCATTCCCTTTTCATACCATTCAATGGCTTTCTGTTCGTTTCCATTACGTTCAAACAGTTTACCTAAATGATAATAAGAACCCACATAACCGGGATCATTTGCAAGAAGTTCTTCAAACAAACCACGTGCAATTTCATCATCACCCAATTTGATGTATTCCAGTGCCAGCGCATGTTTCAGAAAACTGTCGGAAGGATTTTGCTCAATAAATTTCTTTAACTGTTCAATACGGTCCATCGTGCTTGTTAATTTTTTAAGAACAGGTGTTCGTTTTAAGATACAAAACTTTATCTTTGTTTAGTTGCATAAACAACTATTTTTTATATCCTAAAAATGCTTGCATGAAAATTTTAGTTTGTATCAGTAAAACGCCGGATACAACGGCAAAAATAGCTTTCACCGATAACAACACAAAGTTTGCCCAGGATGGAGTACAATGGATCATTAATCCTTACGACGAATGGTACTCGCTGGTGCGTTCCATTGAGCTGAAAGAAAAAGACCCGTCTACAATCATTCACCTGGTAACCGTTGGTGCTGCAGATGCTGAACCCATCATCCGCAAAGCATTTGCATTGGGTGGTGATGAAGCTGTTCGGGTAAACGCTGAAAGCTCCGACAGTTTTTACATTGCTGCGCAGATTGCTGAAGTGGCTAAACAAGGTGGTTATGATTTAATCTTTACCGGCAAAGAAACTATCGACTTCAATGGATCATCTGTTGGTGGTATGATTGCAGAACTGCTCGACCTTCCTTATGTTTCGCTTGCTACAAAATTTGATCTTAACGGAACTACAGCTATCATCAACCGTGAAATAGAAGGTGGCGAAGAAACCTGCGAAGTAACACTTCCTGCTGTAGTCAGTTGCCAGAAAGGTGTGGCTGAACAACGCATTCCCAACATGAAAGGAATTATGGGTGCACGTACCAAACCACTCAAAGTACAGGAGCCGGTTGCAGTTGATGCGTTTACTTCTGTTACTTCATTTGAACTGCCTCCTGCCAAAGCTGGTGTAAAACTGGTGGATGCAGAAAATGTGGGCGAACTGGTTCGCTTACTGCACGAAGAAGCCAAGGTTATTTAAACCCCTGACCCCTAAACGGGAAAACAGAATTTTCAAATTTTCAAATTCTAAAATTTTCAAATTAATATGTCTGTTTTAATATTCATAGATACAGCTGATGGTCATATAAAAAAATCATCTTTTGAAGCATTAACCTACGGTGCACAATTAGCCAAACAAATTGGTACAAGTGCCGAAGCTGTTGTATTGGGAACAGTAACCGATGACATGCCATCATTAGGTAAATACGGAGTCAGCAAAATTCATCATGTTGCCGGCGATGTGCTGAACCAGCTGGATGCACAGGTTTATACAAAAGCTATTGCTGATGTGGCAACCGCTGCAGGCACAACCGTTATTGTTTTATCACACAACATAACCGGAAAGGCAATTGCGGCTAGACTGAGTGTGCGTTTAAAAGCCGGTTTGGTGGCAGGAGCAGTTGGCTTACCTGATACAAGCAATGGTTTTGTGGTGAAGAAAGCTGTATTCAGCGGAAAAGCCTTTGCGTATGTTGCTGTAAACACAGCAGTAAAAATTATTTCCATCAGTCCTAACTCATTCCAGACCGTTAGTGGCGAAGGAACAGCTGAAGTTGTAACAGAAAATATTTCCGTCGATACGCCTAAAGTAAAAGTAACGGCTACGAATAAAATAACCGGTGAAGTGCCATTAAGCGAAGCTGAACTGGTGGTAAGTGCCGGACGTGGATTAAAAGGTCCTGAAAACTGGGGAATGATTGAAGAACTGGCCAAGCTGCTTGGAGCCGCTACGGCCTGCAGTCGCCCGGTGGCTGATGCACACTGGAGGCCGCATCACGAACATGTTGGACAAACCGGAGGTTCCATTGCGCCAAACTTATACCTTGCCATTGGCATCAGCGGTGCTATTCAGCACCTGGCTGGTGTTAACCGCAGTAAAGTAATTGTGGTGATCAATAAAGACCCCGAAGCTCCATTCTTCAAAGCAGCTGATTATGGCATTGTGGGCGATGCGTTTGAAGTAGTTCCAAAACTGATTGAAGAAGTGAAAAAACTGAAAGGTGCAGCGTAAAAAAAGCAAGCATAAATCAACGCCGTTTTATACGGCGTTTTTTTATGCACATGCCTCGCACTGAACAGTAAATAATTTAGTCTGAATAATTTAATTCAAGGCCAAAGCCCTTAAATTTGCCTCGGGTTATGAAAAAGATAGAACTGGAAATAGTAGCACTTTCACACAGCATTACGCAAACACACAGCTATGCAGTTGTGTTGGGCGAAGTAAATGGTTTACGCCGTCTGCCAATTGTAATTGGTGGGTTTGAAGCGCAGGCAATTGCAGTAGCACTTGAACGCATGCAACCCAGCCGTCCGCTTACGCATGATCTCATGAAAAATTTTATGCTGGCATTTAATGTGGAGCTGCATGAAATTGTTATTAACGATCTCCAGGAAGGTATTTTTTATTCCAAGCTTCTTTGCACTTCTGAACATGATACTGTTGAAATTGACAGTCGCACCAGCGATGCCCTGGCCCTTGCTGTACGTTTCGGATGCCCCATTTATACCTACGAACATATTCTCGAAAGCGCAGGTATTTTAATGGAGGAAGAAGATGAAAAGAAAGAAAAAGAAGAAGTAACTGTAAGTTCTCCAACCACCAGTTCAGAAGGTGGCGATGATCTGAAATCAATGAGCCTGGAAGAACTGCAAATCTTGCTGAACGAAGTACTGGAACAGGAAGATTATATCAGGGCTATTGCTATCCGTGATGAAATCAGCAACCGGAAGAAATAACGATTGTAGTTTTCATGATTCATTTCTTATTACACATTCCTCATTTTTATGATCGTTTTCCCGAATTGTAAAATCAATCTTGGCTTACATATTCTCAACAAACGGGAGGATGGTTATCATAATCTTGCAACAGTCTTCTACCCTGTTCCGTTAAATGATGCACTGGAACTGATCCGTAGTCAGAATCAACAGCCACAGGAAGAAATCAGTTTTCAAACAACCGGACTTAGCATTGAAGGTGATCAGCAAAACAATCTTTGTATCAAAGCATATAAACTGCTGAAAAAAGATTTTCCGCAGTTGCCCCCCGTTCAGATGCATTTGCATAAAGTCATCCCGATGGGAGCAGGCTTAGGCGGTGGCAGCAGCGATGGTGCATTTGCATTGCAACTCATTAATCAAAAATTTCAACTCGGCATTTCTGAACAACAGTTGATTGATTATGCGTTGCAGTTAGGAAGTGATTGTCCTTTCTTCATCATCAACAAACCTGTTTTTGCAACAGGCAGAGGTGAATTAATGACTCCGGTTGAACTCAATCTTTCTGATTATCGTTTTGCTCTCATCAATCCGAAAATTCATGTGAACACTGGCTGGGCTTTTTCGCAATTGAATTTAAATAGTTCAGGTCGCTTTGAGCGCCCCGACTTAAGATCAATTATTCAGCAACCAATTGAAACATGGAAAAATCAACTCATTAATGATTTTGAAGAATCGGTTGCTGATAAATATCCTGTGATAGCGGACATCAAACAAAAACTTTACGATGCAGGTGCTGTGTATGCATCCATGACAGGAAGCGGCAGCACAGTATTTGGTATTTTTCATAAAAGCATCGAGCCCAAAATTTGTTTTCCTGAAGAATATTATTCAAAACTGATTGGATAAACAAACGCTGGAAACAAACACCCGTCAGCGTTTCAGCCATTTACGTTTTTTTATATGGGCAGATAAAGCTAACTTTGAAGTGTTATGCAAAAAGCAACATCATTTCTACAGATGAATCTCGATCTCCTCAATCACTGAGGTTAAATTGCTTTGCCCCGCAAGGGGAACATTATTTGCTGCCTTATAGTTTTTCATTTTTTATTTCTCATTTCTAATTTTCATTTTATGCATACATCAGTTACTGTATCTGCAAATTCGCAGCGTTATATCGACCTTGAAGAAAAGTTCGGAGCTCATAATTATCATCCATTACCTGTAGTACTTGAAAAAGGTGAAGGTGTTTTTTTGTATGATATTGATGGTAAACGTTATTTCGATTTCCTGAGTGGTTACTCTGCAGTAAACCAGGGACATTGTCACCCTAAAATTATTGCAGCACTTATTGAACAGGCACAAAAGCTTACTCTTACATCAAGAGCTTTTCACAGCAACCTGCTGGGCGAATATGAACAATACATCACTTCCTACTTTGGCTATGATAAAGTGTTGCCCATGAACACAGGTGTTGAAGCTGTTGAAACAGCCATTAAACTTGCACGCCGCTGGGGTTATGCAGTAAAGGGTATTGAAGATCAGAAAGCAAAAATTATTGTTTGCGCCGAAAACTTTCATGGAAGAACCAGTACGGTTATTTCGTTCAGCACTGATCCGAGTTCGTATGCAAAGTTTGGACCTTATATGCCCGGTTTTAAAGTTATTCCCTACAATGATCTTGCTGCATTGCAGGATGCATTAAAGGATAAAGATGTGTGTGGATTTTTGGTTGAACCCATACAAGGCGAAGCTGGTGTGGTTGTACCCGATGAAGGTTTTCTTTCGAAAGCAAAACAATACTGCAAAGAAGCCAATGTGCTGTTCATTGCAGATGAAATACAAACCGGTTTATGCCGTACTGGTAAACTGCTTGCATGTGATCATGAAAATGTTCACCCCGATATCCTGATTTTAGGAAAGGCATTAAGTGGTGGCACCATGCCGGTGAGTGCGGTACTGGCCAATGATGAAATTATGCTCACTATAAAACCCGGTGAACATGGAAGTACATATGGTGGTAATCCGCTTGCCTGCCATGTAGCCATCACAGCATTGCAGGTGTTGAAAGATGAACAGATGAGTGAACGTGCAGAAAAACTTGGTCAGCAGTTGAGAAAAGAACTGGCAGAACTCAACTCTCCTTTCATTAGTTTAATCAGGGGTAAAGGTTTGCTCAATGCAATTGTAATCAACCATCCTAACCCGGATGCAGCATGGGAACTTTGTCTTGAGATGAAAGAACTTGGCTTGCTGGCAAAACCAACGCATGGCGACAAAATACGTCTGGCCCCACCGTTAGTAATAACAGAGCAGCAGGTTTCTGAATCTGTTGAAATTGTAAGAAAGAGCCTTGAAATTCTGAAGTAACATAAACACAGATAACACTGATTGAGCAGATCAGCACTGATTTTCTCATCTGTTTTATTCGTTAATACCTGTTAAATCAGTGTTTCTATCCCGAATCCTTATTTTTGCACCTAATCCAAGAATGATATGAGCGAAGAAAAAAGCCTGAATTTTATTGAAGAGATCATTGAAGAAGATCTGAAGAGTGGAAAGTATAAATCTATTCTCACCCGTTTTCCTCCTGAGCCAAATGGTTATCTCCACATTGGTCATGCAAAAAGCATTTGCCTGAACTTTGGATTAGGTATCAAGTACGGCGGCAAAACCAACCTGCGTTTTGACGACACCAACCCTGTAACGGAAGAAACAGAATATGTTGACAGTATTAAAGAAGATGTTCACTGGTTAGGTTTCGATTGGGCCAATGAATTTTATGCATCTGATTACTTCGACCAGATTTATGAGTTTGCTGTAAGACTAATCAAAAAAGGCCTGGCTTATGTAGACGACAGTACCAGTGAAGAAATTGCTCAGCAAAAAGGAACACCAACCCAACCAGGTACAAGAAATAAATATGCCGACAGAACAGTGGAAGAAAATCTTCAGCTGTTTGAAGAAATGCGTGCAGGCAAATACAAGGATGGTGAAAAAGTATTACGTGCTAAAATTGATATGAGTTCGCCCAACATGCACATGCGTGATCCGATTATTTACCGCATTAAGCACGCTCACCACCACCGTACTGGTGATAAATGGTGCATTTACCCGATGTATGATTTTGCTCATGGACAGAGTGATTCAATTGAAAACATCACACACTCCATCTGTACATTGGAATTCATTCCCCATCGTCCATTGTATGACTGGTGTATTGAAAAGCTGGAAATCTTCCCATCAAAACAATACGAGTTTGCAAGGCTGAATCTCAATTACACAGTGATGAGCAAGCGCAAGCTGCTGCAACTGGTGAATGAAAAATATGTAAGTGGCTGGGACGATCCACGTATGCCAACCATCAGTGGTTTGAGAAGAAGAGGTTACACACCTGAAAGCATCCGTGATTTTGCTGATCGTGTTGGTGTGGCAAAACGTGATAACCTGATTGAATTTGGTTTGCTTGAATTCTGTGTGCGTGAACATCTCAACAAAATTGCACAACGCAGAATGGTGGTGTTTAATCCCGTAAAAGTAATTCTCACCAACTATCCTGAGGGGCAAACAGAAACAATGCTGACGGATAATAATCCTGAAGATCCGAACGGTGGTACAAGAGAAGTTCCATTCAGCAGGGAAATTTTGATTGAGGCTGATGATTTCATGGAAAATCCGCCAAAGAAATTCTTCCGTCTTGCTCCGGGTCAGAAAGTGCGTTTAAAAAGTGCCTACATCATCCAGTGCGATGAAGTAATCAAAGATGCTGATGGAAATATTACAGCATTGCATTGCAGTTATATTCCTGAAAGCAGGAGCGGTAATGATACATCGGGATTAAAAGTACAAGGCACATTGCATTGGGTTAATGCAGCTGATGCTGTAGAAGTGGAAGTAAGGGAATATGACCGTTTGTTCCGTGTTGATAATCCTGCAAGTGAAGAAGGCGATTTTAAAGATTACATCAACCCCGATTCACTGAAAGTTGTTACAGGTTATGCTGAGCCGGCATTAAAACAGGTAACAGCAAATGATCATTTCCAGTTTTTGAGAAAAGGCTATTACTGCCTGGATAAAGATTCAACTGCTGAAAAAATCATCTTCAACCGTACTGTAACGTTGAAAGATGCATGGGCAAAAGAGTCGAAGAAGAAATAAAAGATGAATGAAAAATAAAAGAGCGGATCAATGATCCGCTCTTTTTGTTTAATGCTGTACATTTTCCAGTGCCTTTGGATCATGTTTATGTTTAAACATCACCGCAAACAATACTGCAATCACCAATGCATAAATAGAGAAGGTGAGCCAGATGTGATGCCAGTCTTTTGAACCATTTGCCTGGATAAAAAACTTATCAATCAGGTATCCGCTGGTTTTACTTCCAAGATAAGCTCCCACCCCATTTGTCATCATCATAAACAAACCCTGAGCACTTGACCTGATGGTTGAATCAGTTGTTGTTTCAATAAACAATGAGCCGGAAATATTGAAGAAGTCGAAAGCCATCCCGTAAACAATACAGGAAAGAATAATCATCCACAAACCATCAGCAGGATTACCAAAGGAGAATAAACCAAAACGCAGCACCCATGCAATCATGGAAAACAACATCACATTTTTAATTCCAAATTTTTTGAGGAAGAATGGAATGGTAAGAATGAACAGTGTTTCTGATATCTGTGAAATGGACATAATGATGGTTGAATATTTCACCACCAGTGAATTGGCATATTGAGGGAATTGTTTAAAATCATCAAGAAACGAATCACCATACATATTGGTGAGCTGTAAAGCAGCTCCAAGAAACATGGAAAAGATAAAGAACAACGCCATTTTATAATTACCGAAAAGCTTAAATGCATTTAACCCGGTCTGCTCTGCAAACGAAGCATCTTTGGCAATTGTTTTTTGCGGAGGACATTTGGGTAATGTGAAAGAGTAAACACCCAGAATAATTGCAGCAATAGCAGCAATGATAAACTGGTTGGCATTGGCTTTACTACCGGTAAGATTGGTTACCCACATGGCCACTATAAAACCAATGGTTCCCCAAACACGAATTGGCGGAAACACTTTTACCACATCATAGTTGTTTCGTTTGAGAATGTTATAAGCAATGGAATTTGATAAAGAAATGGTTGGCATGTAGCAGATCATTGCAGCGAAAATCACATAATACAACGTATCCGGGTCATTCACCTTTGGCACATAAAACAGGATCAGCCCGTAACATATGTGCAGAATTCCGTAAAGCTTTTCGGCATTCAACCACTTATCAGCAATGATTCCCGTTAATGCAGGCATAAATAAAGACGAAAGAGCAAGTGTTGAGAAGATGGCTCCGAATTGTGCCCCAGTCCATCCCTTTGCATTAAAACAATAAGTACCAATTGTAATTAACCATGCACCCCAAACAAAGAATTGCAGAAAGCTCATCAGGGTAAGCCTAAACTTAATACTCATCTCAAAATATTTTATTGAAGAATACGTTTATTCAAAATTGAAAGATAACAGTTTTTGCAACACGGCAAATCCCTTTTTACACATAGATTTTCCCCGTTCAGCATTTAAAATCATGTACCGGAGTTTGCTGTTATCACATCATTTCAAATTTTGAATGCTACTTCGTACATTCACATTTTAACTGTTTGCATGAAAAATCTAAAGTTTCTTTTCTTTTTTTCACTGGTCATTACATTCGTATTACCTGTAACAGCACAAAAGCAAAAAAACAATTCTTCCGTACGCTCATCTTCAACACATCGCTGCGGTACCGAAATTGTAATGGAAGAGCTGTTCAGGAAATATCCTGCCTTTAAAAAAGAAATGGAACTCAGCAGGGCTAAAAAATTCCAGGCACAGCAACAGCAGTTAAGAATACCCTTTCGTGTTGAAGCTATACATACAATACCGGTAGTTGTTCATATTGTTTTAGCAAGTCCTTCCACCGTATCTGATGCGCAGGTACAATCACAGATTGATGTGCTGAATGAAGATTATGGTGGCACCAATGCCGATTCATCAAGAATACCCGCTGCATTTAAACCGGTGTTTGGTAAAAGCAATATCCGTTTCTGTCTTGCCCGCCGTGATCCAAAAGGCGATGCAACAAATGGCATTAATCGTGTAACCTCAACCGTTATATCAAACCCCGGTCTTAATGATCCGGTTAAGTTTACCTGCTCAGGTGGCAGTGATGCATGGGATCCTTCAAAATATCTCAACATCTGGGTTTGCCAGATGCCTTCCGGTTTTCTCGGCTATTCATTCTTTGCTTCTGATCCGCTTTCTTTTATTCCGCTCAACGAAAGAGGCTTTGTAAATAATTACCGTTCTTTCGGTCGCACAGGAACTGCACAGGCTCCATTCAACAAAGGAAAAACAGCCACTCATGAAATAGGCCACTTTTTTGATCTTGAACATATCTGGGGACCGAACAACTGCGATGGAACACAAACCTGTGCAGATGATGATGGCATCAACGATACACCTTTACAACTCAGTTGTACCTCTGGTGCTCCCGCTGCCGACAGTGTGATTAAAGATGCCTGCTCGCCCAACGCACCTGGAATTATGTGGATGAATTACATGGACTACGTAGATGATATTGCCATGGTGATGTTCAGTAAACAACAATGCTCAGCAATGGAAACAAGCCTGCTGAATACGACATGGATGCAGGGTCTTGCAACATCTGATGGCTGTACACCACCGGCCACTTTAAACAGGGATGTACGTGTTGAAAAATTTACCGATCAAACGATTACCAACTGCGGCACTGCAAATACAACCGTTTATACCTGCACCAATACTTACAGACCGGTTGTTACAATTAAAAATGTTGGAACAGATAATATTACTTCATTAACCCTATCTGCAAAATTCGGAACAGGCACACCCGTTGTTACAACTTGGACAGGAACCATTGCTCCGCAGTCAACAACCGATATTACGCTCAACACAATGACTTTAAATGCGGGTAGTAATAACAACCTTATTGTTTATACTTCTAATCCAAATGGCAGTGCCGATCAGAAAGTAGCGAATGATACAGGTAAACTGGGTGCAGTTATTTACCCATTTGTAACAACGCCTTATACCGAAGGTTTTGAATCAACCTCATTCCCGCCTGCCGTATGGAAACGAACCAACCCTGATGCAGATGTTACCTGGCAAAGAACGACCAAAGCTGCCAAAACAGGTGTTGCCTCCATGTTCATGGATAATTACAATTATTCCAGCAACGATCAAAAGGATGATATGACTTCACCGCTGTTTTCAGTGAAAGGAAAAGATTCGGTGTTCTTAACATTCCAGGTTGCTGCAGCAACATACAATCCGCCCGATATGTTGAACAATCCGACGGATACTCTTGAAATTCTTGTAACAAAAGATTGTGGTCAAACATTTACAAGTGTGTATAAGAAATGGGGGCTTGATCTTGTTACAACCGGTAACATTGGTGTTGATACAGCCTATGTGCCCATTGCATCACAATGGCGGAGAGATACAGCTTTTCTTGGTGACTATTCGCTTTCAACTACAGATAATATCCAGGCCGTCATCCGCAATACAACCAACTATGAAAACAATGTTTATATTGATGATATCAACATCACCTATAAAGATGCCAATGCCAACCTGAAACGGAATGGTGTAATGGTTACACCCAATCCTTCCAGGGGCTTGTTCATATTGCAGTATTACGAAAAACCGGTAAACCTCGATTTTATCAATGTATACAATTATGCAGGGCAACTGGTTTGGCAAAAGAAAATTTCAGCGGGACTATCCGGAAACAACCTCGGCCCTAACTATGTTGAAATTGATTTAAGGAATGTGAGCACCGGACTTTACACAGTTCAACTGGTGTACCGTTCAAAAAAGGCCCAAATCATTAAAGTACTGAAAGTAAACTGACCAAAATTAGTTTTTGTTTATTTGAGCGGCTTAACTTTGCCGGATTATTCAACCTGTACATACAGGTCCAATTTTATCATTATACGAAATATGGAAACAGGAATTGAAACGCTTCTTAAAACAAGCAAAGCAGAGAATGAATTAAGAGTAATTGCTGAAAAGATTTATAACCAGGAACGCATAACAGAAGATGATGCACTGGTATTGTTTGAAAAAGCCAGCTTGCCTTTGCTTGGTACATTGGCCAATCATGTGCGTGAACGTCTGCATGGCGATGCAACTTACTTCAACCGCAATTTTCATATTGAGCCTACCAATCTTTGTGTATTCAGCTGTAACTTCTGCTCTTACTCAAAAATATATGCCAAGAAAGAAGAAGGTTGGGAACTGAGCATTCAGCAAATGCTCGACATCGTTAAAAAATACGACGGCATACCTGTTACTGAAGTACATATTGTTGGTGGTGTGCATCCAAAAATGGATCTGCAGTTCTTTGCAGATTTACTCAAAGCAATTAAAGAACATCGCCCCGATTTACATATTAAAGCATTTACTGCTGTTGAATATGATTACATGTTCCGCAAGGCAAAAGTAAGTGTGGAAGAAGGTTTAAAAATATTGATCAGTCACGGACTGAATTCAATTCCCGGTGGTGGTGCTGAAATTTTTGATCCTGAAATACGCCAGAAGATTTGTGCGGATAAAGTAGATGGTGACGGATGGCTGAAGATTCATGAAACAGCACACAAACTTGGATTGCACAGTAATGCAACAATGCTGTATGGACATATTGAATCGTACAAACACCGCATCAATCATATGAGCAGGTTAAGAAATCTGCAGGATGAAACAAAAGGCTTCCAGACCTTTATTCCGCTCAAGTTCCGCAATATGGATAATGATATGAGCAATGTGCCTGAAAGCAGTATTGTAGAAGATATGAAGATGTATGCTGTTGCACGTTTGTTCCTCGATAACTTCCCGCACCTGAAAGCTTACTGGCCTATGCTTGGCCGTAACAATGCACAGATGACATTATCATTTGGTGTGGATGATCTTGACGGAACGATTGATGATACAACCAAAATTTACAGTCTTGCAGGAAGTGAAGAACAAACACCTGCCATGAGCACTGAAGAACTGGTTGCATTAATTCAACAGGTAAACCGTAAACCGGTTGAAAGAGATACGCTGTATAATGTGATTAAAGAATACGAAACTAAAGAACCGGCGATGGCTTAAAGAGTGTTTTAAATTGTGTTAATACAAAGAGGGCGGCAATAAAAATGTCGCCCTCTTGCTTTTTTATAATCAATGCGATTCACCGGTAAACTCCAGTTCGGGAATACCGGGGTTCTTTGGATCTTCTCCATAATTATTTGCAAAACGGTCTCCGTCTGTAAACATCCATACAAGAATTAAAATGGGACCTACCAAAGGAATAAAGTAAAAGAGAATATTCCATCCGCTTTTGTTAATATCATGTAACCTTCTTACCAAAACTGCTAAATCAGGGATGAACACTCCTAATGCATAAACCATTAAAATACCCACTCCCAAAAAACCTAAATCATCAGCTTCATTCAGCAAGCCAACAATAACAACAAAATAAAGAACCAAGAAAATAATAAAATTGAAAAGTGTATAATTCCAGAATTCGGCACGGCGTGCTCTTCCCTGGAAATTGGCATAGTTTTTAAAAAGTACTTTTTTCCACCAATCGATCATGTTGTAAGCGCTTTCTTGTTTTTCCATAATTGTTGTTTTTGATTTAGTTACAATAATCAGTTGTTTATAAAATGAAAATGATACCCTTGGCAAGGTATTTTTAAAAATAAGAAAAGCAGTTCAATGAACTGCTTTTGCTTTTTATTATGTGAGTAACTTATTTCAACTCCATCACCAGGTTATACATCGGCATCAACGTTAAGGTTTTTTCTAATTGAAAAACCTGGCCTGCCGCTACATCATAAGCCGATTTATGCCCTTTGATCATTTCTGAAAAACGGGAAAGGTCAATCGTCATTGGTTTATCATTTGTGTTCATTACACACATCACTGTTTGCTTTTCATCGTAACGGAAATAAACATACACTCCATCAACCGGGTAAAACTGCATCAGCTTTCCTGTTTTGATAGCCGATGATGTTTTACGAAAGTTTGCAAATCGTTTGTAGTAATTGAAAATGGAATTTTCCTTTTCTGTTCTGCCTGCTGCAGTAAATTTATTGGCAGCATCGCCCTCCCATCCACCGGGAAAATCCTGGCGTACATATCCATCACTTGGCGATGTAAAACCGGTCATCAGTATTTCATTGCCATAATACATTTGCGGTATACCCCTGAATGTCATGAGCCAGGATATACCCACTTTATATTTAGCTGTATCTTCTCCTACTGCAGAATAGAAACGGGGCAGATCATGATTGTCTAAGAAGATCACCTGCCGCATCGGATCTTTATAAACAAAATCCTGCGCAGTTGTTGTGTAGAGTTTATTTACACCTTCTGTCCAGCCAAACTTTTCATTTAATGCAGGTTGAATGCCATAAAACAGTAATTGAAAATCAGTGGTTGCCTGCATGTTACTTTTGAAAGGAATATCAAAATTATTCTGGCAGAAATAACCCTGGTTGATGACACCATGCACCCATGTTTCACCAAAGATGCTGATGTTGGGAAACTCATCATACAATGCTTTGTTGCAACGGTTCATAAATGCAAGATCATTGTATGCATAGGTATCAATACGCCAGCCATCCACTCCAAATTCTTCCACCGTCCATATGGCATGCTGTATTAAAAATTTAGCTACATCAGGATTGCTTTGATCCCAATCGGGCATAGAGGGAACAAACCATCCATCGCTCATAATCTTCTTGTCAATTGCAGCAGCATGCGGATCAAATAATGCCTGGTCTTTGTAATTGGTTTGTGTAAATGTTGGCCAGCGGTGAAACCAACTGCTATCAGGTTGATCAACAAATAAAACATGTTTCAGACCAACATGATTATATACAGCATCCTGTATAATTTTCATTCCCTTTGCATGTGCAGCGTCAACTAAATTCTTATAAGCAACTTCACCACCAAGTCTCCTGTCGATACGGTAATGATCAGTAAAAGCATAACCATGCTCGGTGCGGTTTGGCATATCATTCTCAATAACAGGATTCAGCCATACCGTTGTTACACCTAAATCTTTCAGATAATCTAAATGATTCTGCACTCCTTTCAAATCACCACCATGACGGTTGAATACTGTATCACGGCGAAGCGTTTGATCAAGCATGCCGGGCACACGGTCATTTGATGGATCACCATTGCTGAAACGATCGGGCATAATAAGATATACAAGATCAGATGAAGTAACTCCTTTGGCATAAACTGTTCCGTTGCCTTTACGGTGTGGCTTCAGTTCAAACGAAACATCTTTCGTTACATTACCTGCAGCACATTTAAACACAGCTTTGCCGGGCTTTGCTGTTGTTGAAACAGATATATCAACAGCCAGGTAATTTTTATTACTGAATGTTTTTACAGTTTTAATTTTTACACCGGGATAAGTACAGGAAACATTTTTATAGTTCCCGATATTATCTCCTTTTAATAACACCTGGATGTTATTCATCTTCATGTTTACCCACCAGTTGGTTGGATAAACGGTTACGTCTTGTGCATACAAGCAAACTGCTGTCATTACAGACAGCAGTGCTAAATAAATTTTTCGATACATCATAATTTTAAAATTAATCTTACTACTCATGCTCTTTAATTACAAAAAGAGCGCAGATACCTGCAACAAATAAACTGGCACCCGCAACTGCAACAACATTAATGGCTTTATCTCCAACCATTGTTAAAATCAATCCACCTAACAGGCTCGCTGCAATTTGCGGAATGGTAATAGTTGCGTTAAACAATCCCATGTAAACACCGGTTTGTTTGGGTGGCAATGCCTTAGATAAAATAGCATAGGGCAATGCAAGAATAGCAGCCCATGCAATACCAACACCAATCATTGGTACAAACAATGCCCATTTATCTGTAATAAACATCATGGAGAACAAACCAATACCACCAGCTAATAAAGAAGCCATATAAGTATTCTTCCGACCATATTTATTGGCAAGCGGAGTAATAGCAAGTGAATAAAGTGCAGCTACTACACTATAGAATCCGAAAATGAAACCAACCCAGTTACCGGCATCATTATATTCTTTTGACTGAGGATCGGAACTGTTCCAGATTTGCTGTGCAACACCTTGTGTTGTATATACCCACATTAAGAACAAAGCAAACCATGAAAAAAACTGGGTTACGGCAAGCTGCCACATTGCTGTTGGTATATTTTTAACAGCATGCATAAAACCTGTTTTTTCTTCAGCTTTTTCCTGGTCGATATTATTATACTTTGCATATTCTGCAGGCGGATATTCTTTCGTACGGAATGATGTCCACAACACACTCAGCAGCAAAGCACCGCCTCCAAAATAAAATGCCCAGATAACAGTTGGTGCAACTTTTTGTCCGGGTGCCGGCTCATTAGATACTCCTGCCCATGCAAGTATAATCGGTAGCAAAGAACCAATAACAGCTCCTGCATTGATTAAAAAGCTCTGGATAGAATATCCCTGGTTTCGTTGTTTATCATTCACCATATCGCTTACCAGTGCACGGAAAGGTTGCATGGTTACATTGAATGAAGTATCCATAAACAGCAACATGGTAGCTCCAAATATAACTGCAGGAATAAGCTGGGCAAAGTGTTCACTGTTGGGCATAAAGAACATGGCCAACGCAGAAACGATTGCTCCTCCAAGAATAAAAGGAATACGTCGTCCTAATCTTGTCCATGTTTTATCACTTGATAAACCAACAATGGGTTGAACAATTAAACCTGATAATGGAGCTGCAAGCCAGAATAAACTCAGGTGATGCGGATCGGCACCAATAGCTGAAAGAATACGGCTTGTGTTGGCGTTTTGTAATGAATAACCTATCTGCACTCCAAGAAAACCAAAACTGATATTCCAGATTTGCCAGAATGATAAATTAGGTTTAAAGGAAGAAGATGAAGATTGTGTACCTCCGGATAATGCCATAACAATCGTTGCCTTCACCCCTGTGTGAAGGTTTGTTTAATTACATAATCAATAGTGAATGGTTAAACTTTTACAGGGAAAAGTTTAAATCACAAATCCATCAGAAAGAATTGCGCCTTTTTTCACAACAACAATTCCGTCCTTAACAGTGTATAATGAATGATCGGTATTAGGTAAATGGTTTCCGCCGTTAATGCGTACATCATTTCCTATACGGCAGTTTTTATCAATAATTGCATTCTTGATATAGCAACGTTCTCCAATTCCCATTTTAGGAAGACCTCGTTCTGTTGCATAATTCATTTCATCAAGCGTTTCATAATAATCATCACCCATAAGATAACTGCTGACTATAGTAGAGCCGTAACCAATACGGCTGCGAATGCCAATCACACTGTTTTCAATACGGCTTGCATTGATAATGGAGCCTTCAGCAATAATCGTTTTCTCCAGTGTGGTTCCACTTATTTTTGCAGGCGGCAGCATACGTGCCCTTGTATAAACCGGTCTGTCGTTATCAAATAAATTAAACTCAGGTATTTCCTGTGTTAAAGCAAGGTTTGCTTCAAAGAAGGAATAGATATTACCAATATCTGTCCAATAACCATCGTATTGATAACTTGATACCGTGTATTTTGAAATAGATGCAGGCATAATTTCCTTACCGAAATCAGTTGCATCTTTAAATTCTTCTTTCAGCATATCAATAAGAAGCTTCTTATTGAAAACATAAATACCCATTGAAGCAAGATAGATACGGCCCTGCTTGCGCATTTCATCACCGGTATCGCTCACCCAATCGGCAAGAATATCTTTCTTAGGCTTTTCAACAAAGGAAGTGATGTGATGATTTTCATCTGATTTCAGAATACCAAACTCAGGAGCATCTCTTTCTCCTACAGGTATTGTTGCAATGCTGATATCAGCACCATTGTCAATATGGTCATCAATCATTTTCTGGAAATCCATCTGGTACAACTGATCGCCTGAAAGTATCAGTACATAATCTGCTTCCTGTTGTTCAACATGACGGATACATTGACGCACAGCATCGGCTGTTCCCTGGAACCAGCCTGAGTTATCAGGCGTTTGTTCGGCAGCAAGAATATCTACAAATGCACGGCTGAACATGCTGAAGTGGTATGTATTCTTGATATGCTTGTTAAGTGATGCTGAGTTAAACTGTGTTAACACAAACATGCGGTTGATGTTTGAGTTCATACAGTTTGAAATGGGAATATCTACCAGCCTGTATTTACCGGCGATAGGTACGGCCGGTTTACTGCGGCTTGCTGTTAAAGGGAATAAGCGTGTTCCTGCTCCACCGCCGAGAATTAAGGCGATCGTACTCTTTGTGACTGACTTCCTCATACGATTAGTTTTAAATGTTTAGGTCGTTAATTTGTTCACGATGTTATTTCAAACTCTTATAAAGTTCTATGTATTGTTCAACGCTGTGCTCCCAGCTGAAATCAAGCTTCATCATGGTTTCTCTCGCCTCTTTAAATTTATTTTTATCGCTGTATAATTCGCATGCCCTCCACACTGCATTACAGATATCACCTGTAGCTGCATGATCATATACCAATCCATAACCTCCCTTTTGCGAAATATCTTTAACTGTGTCTCTTAATCCTCCTGTGTTGCGAACCATCGGTACAGTTCCGTAACGCATGGCATACATCTGGTTTAATCCGCAAGGCTCAACACGACTTGGCATCAGTAAAAAGTCTGCACCTGCATACATCAAATGACTTAAACCTTCGTTGTAACCAATATAACAACTGTAATCGCCCTGCGATATACTCATCAATCCGTTCAGTTGTGATTCAACCTGTGATTCACCACTTCCCAGGATAAGGAAATTCATTCTTCGCCCGATATAGTAAAACGAATCACCAATAACTGCAGGCAATAAATCAGCCGCTTTTTCTCCTACCAAACGACCAATGAAAACAAACAACGGCTTATTGATATCAAGACCAAATGTTTCACAAAGCCTTGCCTTATTCCTCAACTTACCTTCTTCTGCTGTTGCAATACTGTAATCGTCTTTAATGTATTTATCATTGGCAGGATCCCATACCTGTGCATCAATACCATTGAGGATTCCGCTGCATTTTCCTTTTTCATATTCAAACAATGCTTCCATGCCGTTACTCATATACTTCAGCTCATCCATGTAACTGTAGCTTACTGTAGTAACCTTGGTGGCGCATTTAACTGCACTTGCTAATGGATTGATTGCATTATTCCATTCCAGCATACCTCTCTTCCATTCATCATAAGGAGGAAGATCAGTAGCCCTGTCCCAGCTCATTTGCCCCTGGTATTGTGCATTGTGAATGGTGAGTACAGTTGGGATTGATGCCAGCTTATTATAACGATAGCAATACTTCATCATAAAAGGAATTAACCCTGTATGATAATCGTGTACATGAACAACATCGGGTTGATGATCCCATGCAGCAAGCCAGTCAACCACACTAACCTGGAACGCATTGAAGCGCTGCGCATCATCATCATAACCATAGATTCTTTCACGGTCGAGTAACCCGTAAATATCCACTAAGTACAAGCTGAATCCCAGCTTATCTGTTGTTTCCTTGATAACGGTATAATCAAAAAAATAATCGCCGATATTGGTATGCCCTTTATGCACCACTTCCCATTCATTATTCGTGAGAAATTTAGTACGGTACATCGGCATTACAACTCTTGCTGTATGACCGGCATCCTGTAAATATTTTGGGAGAGCACCAACAACATCGCCTAAGCCACCGGCCTTTGCCACGGGGTAACATTCGGCACTGACATGAATAATTTCCATCAAAATCAGATTAATTAAAATAACTCTTCAATATAGCAAGAGTTTAGATACGCTGTATCAAAAACAAATAATTTTTGATGAGTTCATTTCTTTTATACCTTCAACGCTTCATTCACTAAATAACGATTTCTATGTCCCAACAAACTATGCAAGGAGAAGTAAAAGACCCCGTTACAAAAGAGGCTGAGAAAGCCAGCGGCCATATACAAACAAAATGGTCGCAGTTCAGCGTTCTTATCACTGTGTTTTTTTTCTGGGGATTTGTTGCAGCAAGTAACGATATTTTAATTCCGGTTTTCAAAAAAGCTTTTTCATTAACTCAAGGTCAGAGTCAGTTAGTTTCCGTAGCCTTTTATGTGGCCTATACAGTTGGTTCAATTATATACGTTGCCATTTCTAAAATTGTTGGTGCCGATCTTCTAAATAAATTAGGTTATAAAAATGGTATTGCCATCGGCCTTATCATTTCTGCATTGGGGACATTGTTATTTTACCCTGCTGCCAATACAGGGTCATTTGCATTAATGATTTCCGGTTTATTTATTGTTGGACTTGGTTTTTCATTGCAGCAAATTGCAGCTAACCCGCTTGCAATTGTAATGGGCGATCCCAAAACAGGATCACAAAGACTTACCATGGCAGGTGGCGTTAATAACTTCGGTACCACAATAGGACCATTGCTTGTAAGTTTTGCAATTTTTGGAAGTGTGGCCGCTGCTAATCCTGATGCAAGTATTGAAAGTGTAAAGATTCCTTACCTGATTTTAGGACTTGCATTTGTGCTGGTTGCCATTTTTATAAAATTCTCATCTGTACCAAATAAAATTGACCTGGACGAAGTAGCAGAAAGCGAAGCGGAAGAAGGTGGTAAATTATTGCACCGTTCTTCAGCATTCAAATATCCTCAACTGGTAATGGGAATGATTGCCATCTTTGTTTATGTTGGTGTTGAAGTATCAACTGCCAGTAACTTACCTGCCTACCTGGAAAAATTCCTTGGCGTGGAAACAAAGCATGTTGCCCCTTACATTTCATTATACTGGGCAAGCTTAATGATTGGCCGTTGGACAGGTGCAGTTGGTGCGTTTGATGTAAGCAAGGGTGCAAAACAAATCTTAAGCTTCATTATGCCTTACCTGGCGTTTGCTGTTTTTCTGCTGGTGAATACAATTGCCCAGCATGATGTTTCTCAATTTTACATTTATGCAGCTATCATTGCTGTAATGATTGTGTTTGATATTGCCAGCAAAGGAAACCCGGTAAGAATGTTGTTGTTATTTTCTTTTGCCGGTATAACTGCGTTACTCATTGGCATGTTTTCAACCGGTCTTGTAAGTGCTTACGCATTTACAAGTGTTGGCTTATTTTGCAGTACTTTATGGCCATGTATTTTCACCATTGCAATTGCCGGTCTTGGAAAAAACACAAACCAGGGAAGCAGTATGTTAATCATGATGATCATGGGTGGCGGTATCGTAAGCTGGCTGCAGGGAGTACTTGCTGATTCAATCGGCATTCACTACAGCTACATTGTTGGTGTTATTTGTTTTGCGTATTTAGCTTACTATGCAATCAGTGCAAAATCAATTTTAAGACACCAGGGTATAGACTTCGATCACCTGGAAGGTGGTAAAGGCGGACACTAATATCATTTTTTATATAAAAACTAAATGAAAGTCTAAATATGGAAAAAAAGTTTGCGATTGGCGTTGATGTGGGTGGCACCAATACAAAGTTTGGAATAGTTGACAGAGAGGGTAATATCCTGGAACAGGACCGTATGCGTACCGATGCTCATGAAAATGCTGAAGATTTTGTTGAAGAACTTTTCAATAAGCTCAGTGTTATTATCGACAATCATGGAGGAAAAGAAAATATTGTTGGTATTGGCATGGGAGCCCCCAATGGAAACTATTATCACGGCACAATTGAATATGCAGCAAATTTGAAGTGGAAAGGTATTATTCCCCTTGCCGAAATAATGGAACGCAAAAGCGGTATTCCTACAAGAGTTACCAATGATGCCAACGCTGCAGCAATGGGCGAAATGATGTATGGTATTGCAAAGGGAATGAAACATTTCATCACCATTACTTTGGGTACAGGTGTTGGAAGCGGTATTGTTATTGATGGAAAAATTGTACTTGGTCACGATGGCTTTGCCGGTGAACTTGGTCATACAATTATCCGTCCCGGTGGTAGAATGCATAAAGGCACCGGTATCCGTGGTTCATTGGAAGTATATGCTTCTGCAACCGGTGTACGGGATACTGCCATTGAATTGCTTACACAGGATTCCGATACACCAAGTTTATTACGCAGCTACCCCATTGATCAGCTCACAAGTGAAACTGTATTTAAATGTGCTGAGCAGGGTGATGCAGTTGCCAATCATATTTTTGAATTCACCGGGCAAATTCTCGGTGAAGCCTTGGCGAACTTTGTGATGTTCTCTTCTCCTGAGGCAATCGTTTTATTTGGCGGTTTAACGAAAGCAGGCGATTTAATCCTTAAGCCTACAATACAGGCAATGGAAGCAAACCTGGTGCAGGTATTTAAAAACAAAGTGAAAGTGTTATTCAGCAATTTAAAAGAAGCCGATGCTGCCATACTTGGTGCAAGTGCATTAGTTTGGTAATACGTTTCTTCTCAATAAAAACAAAAGGCTGCAGTTTGCAGCCTTTTGTTTTTTCCGCTTATCAATTTGATATTGAAAAAATAAGGGATTTACTAAATTCAGTCTTCAAATAAAAAAGTCATGAAATGAGCCATATAAATTACCAGGCTGATTTTATCAACAGCGATGATAATTTTTTGGCGAATAACATATGACAAATAAAAACCAGCCGCAAAGCGGCAAACTAAAAATAAGCATATGAAATTTATAGCCACATTCTTCTTATGCTTTGTATTACTTTCTTCCTGCAAAAATGAGAAAGCAGCAAAGCCTGATGCGCTTGCATCAAACATGGACACAACGGTGAACCCTGCACAGGATTTCTTTCTTTATGCCAATGGCGGATGGATCAAAAAAAATCCAATCCCCGGCGATGAAAGCAGTTGGGGCATTGGTAACCTGGTGATCAATGAAAACCTTAACCGTTTAAAAACGATCAATGAAAATGCAGCGAAAGAAAATGCTGCAGCCGGTTCTACCAGTCAAAAGATCGGCGACTTCTGGAAAACGGCTATGGACAGTTCAGCCATTGAACAAAACGGATTAAAACCATTGCAGCCGTGGTTTGATAAAATCAACGCCATCACCAGCATCAAAGAGCTGAGTAATGTAATGGCAGAGATGGATAAGATTGGCGCTTCTACCATGATTGGTTCTTACATCAGCCAGGATGCAAAAAACAGCGATGCTGTTGCATTACAGTTCTGGCAATCGGGTTTGGGTTTACCTGAAAGAGAATATTATTTCAAAACCGATTCCACTACAGTAAATATCCGAAAGGAATATGTAAAATACATGGCCAAGATTTTAACCATGAGTGGTGTTGACGCTGCTGTTGCTGATAAAGCGGCTGCCGACATTATGAAAATGGAAACAAGTCTTGCACAGGTTCACCGCAAACTGGCCGACCTGCGTGATCCTTATAAAAACTACAACAAACTGAGTGCAGATAATTTTTACAAACTGGCTCCTTCACTTGAACTCGACAGTTATTTAAAAACGGTTGGTATTCCCAAAGTTGATTCAGTGATTGTCGGTCAGCCGGAATATTATACAACACTGGAGAAAATTGTAAAATCAACTTCTCTTGATACATGGAAACAACTGTTGCGTTTCCGTTTAATCAGCAGCTTTAATATTGCATTGCCCGATGCGTATGGAGTGGAAGCATTTAACTTCCGCAAGCTGATGAGTGGTGCTAAAGAACGCAAACCACGCTGGAAAAGAGTATTGCAGAATGAAGAGGGTGTGATGGGTGAATTACTCGGACAGCTTTATGTAAAAGAATACTTCAACGAAACTGCCAAGAAACGTTACAGTGATTTGGTGGAAGCCATCCGCACAGCATTAAAAGAACGCATTGAAAAACTGGATTGGATGAGCGACAGCACCAAGCAGAAAGCTTATCTCAAACTTTCTACAATGAAGAAGAAAGTGGGTTATCCTGATAAATGGAAAGATTTTTCTGCAATGAAAATCGGCACAGAAAGTTATGTAGCCAACCTCATCAGTGCAAACATCTGGTGGAACGATTACAACATCAACAAACTGGGCAAACCTGTTGACCGTGACGAATGGGATATGTATCCGCAAACATATAATGCCTATTACAACCCAAGCAATAATGAAATTGTATTACCTGCAGGCATCTTCACTGTTCCAGGTTATAAAGATGAAGAACTGGATGATGCATTGGTGTATGGTTATGCAGGCGCAACAACCATTGGTCATGAAATCACACATGGTTTTGATGATGAAGGAAGACAGTATGATGAAAAAGGAAACCTGAAAAGCTGGTGGACAAAAGAAGATGAAGAAAAATTCACGAAGAGAGCAGATGTAATGGTTACACAATACTCCGCATACAAACCATTTGAAGGTTATAACATCAACGGTAAAGCAACACTGGGCGAAAACATTGCCGACCTTGGTGGTGGTTTACTTGGCTGGGATGCCTTTATAAAAACAGAGCAGTACAAAAAAGAAGAACCTGTTGCAGGTCTTTCTCCTGCTAAACGTTTCTTCCTTGGTTATGCATTGGGATGGTTAGGCCATACAAGAGATGAAGCATTGAAAAATCAATTACTGGTGGATGTGCATTCTCCTGCTAAATGGAGGGTGAACGGACCATTTGTAAGCATGCCATCTTTCTACACAACATTCAATGTAAAACAAGGCGATGGAATGTTTGTAGCAGACAGTGCAAGAGTAAAGATTTGGTAATGATGAAATGAATGATGAATACGAAAAAGGTGGCTGTGAAATTTCACAGCCACCTTTTTTATTTAAAAAAAAATAATTCTTCTCTGTTTAAAACTCTTCTTTCAGTTGAATCCCCAATCCGGGCTCATCGCTCACTCCTACTTTTCCATAATCATAGGTTATACCGGTTGCAAGATCTTCAGCAAGTAATAACGGACCATCCATATCAATATAATCAACCAACGGAGCAAGATGTGCAATAGCTGCTGAACCAATCGTGCATTCATTCATACAACCAATCATCACCTTCATATCCAGTTCTCTTGCTTTGGTAATCATTCTTCTTGCAGGTGTAATACCACTGCACTTGGTGAGTTTAATATTAATACCATGAAAATGTTGGTAACATTTCTCCACATCATTTTCATACACACAGGCTTCATCGGCAATTAATGGCAGCGGTGATTTTTCATACAGCAATTTCATTCCTTCCCAGTTATCTTTTGCCAGTGGTTGTTCAACAAATTCAACACCCAGTTCCTTCAGTACAGGAATTTTTTCTAATGCTTCATCCAATGTCCATCCTGCATTGGCATCAACACGGAAAACAGCATCGGTTTGTTTACGCAATGCTTCCACCAGTTCAATATCGCCCGGCACACCAACTTTGATTTTGTAAATGGGCCATGGTTTTTCATTCATCTTCTCCACCATCTTTTCTACTGTATCAATGCCGATGGTATAATCACAGATTGGAGAAGTTGTATAATCAAGATTCCACAATTTGTAGAGTGGCTGCCGTCTCATTTTTCCATACAAATCCCATGACGCAATATCCAATGCACAAACAAGAAAATGATTTTGTGGAAACAGATGATGCAGGTAATGCCAGTAACGCTCAGGATCGGTGTAAGCAAACTTTTCAACAAAGATTTTTTTCTGCTGAAGGTCTTCCATCATCTTCTCAACCGGAATATTATAGTAAGCAATAGCAGGTGCTTCACCATAACCTTTTGCACCAACAAATTCCAGTTCAACCACCAGCGATGGCTGATGCGTTTTTGTTCCTTTTGAAATTGTAAACGGATAACGGAAAGGAAGCTCCGTTTTTTTATACCTGACTTTTAACGGCATTGATGTAACTCACTTTTTTGATGAAAGCAACCAATCGTTGGATAACAAACCACAAACAAAAAACCATAAACTCTACCCTCTTCCACTTGCCACAACATATCCCTTCAGCTCTTCATTAAATGCATCCTGCTTCATTAAATCTTCTAATGTAAGATGCATCCTGTAGCGCCAGTAATGTTTGGGATTGGCAGGAACATTAATGCGTTCATCGTTTGGATTTTCCCTGCGCAGTTCTGCATTCATACCCAGCAGTTCCTGTACCTGGAAAATACTCCACATAGCAGGCGAATATAAATGTTGTGTAATGATGCTGCGTACAATCCATGGTTCGCAGTAATAAGGAGCTTCGCCCCACTGACCAAGTTCTTTATTGTAAAACTGTTGTGTTTGTTTATGGTCTTCTTCCCACCAGCCACGGATGGTGCTCATATCATGCGTACTGGGTGTAACCACACTCATGTAAGGCGCATCAGCCGGGTGGAAAAATTCTTTCTTTGGATCCTTGGGCATACGTTGTATTTCAAGGCTCAGCATACCCAGTTGTTTCATTACATCGGGTACACATTCAGGAACCATTCCAAGATCTTCACCACAAACAAGCATATTGGTTGAACGTTTGAGGAACGGCAGCTTGGCCATTGCTTCTTTACGCCAGAACTCATCCTGCCTGCGGAAGAAATAGTTGACATACAACTCATCCAGCTTGCGTCTTGATTGTTCATCCAGTTGTTTGAAAGAAATGGTTGAACTCATGCTGATGCGGAAATGAAACTGTTGTCCCTGGCTTCCGTCCACTTCAAACAAAATCACATTGCTGATCAGATCAAACAAGCCATGCAGTATGCGGTTGTGATGATCATTTTCTTCTAACTGGCTGAAATGTGCAGCAACTTTCTGCTGTGTATTAAATTCTTCTTTCAGTTCATAATGACCGTTACCTGTATGATTAAGATAAGGCTTGAGAATTTCTGTATCGCCCTGCATCAGTTCGCCCAGCACTCCATCATTGATATATGGTTTGCATAAACGCTGGTAATCGAACCACATACCCCGCTGACCAAACTCACTGATATGTACCGGTAATGCAGGAACGAAATAACCCATGATTCCTTCAACAGCATGCATGGGAATACTCCAGATGCGGAAGAAACCAAGAATATGATCAATGCGGAATGCATCAAAGTAATTGCTCATTTGCTCAAACCTGCGGCGCCACCATTTAAATCCATCATCGGCCATGCGTTGCCAGTTATACGTGGGGAAACCCCAGTTCTGTCCCTTCACCGCAAAATCATCAGGAGGCGCACCTGCCTGCATGTTCATGTTATACAGTTCGGGTTCAACCCATGCATCACAACTGTTGCGATAGATACCAATAGGAATATCACCTTTCATAATCACACCATGCTTATGTGCGTATTCAGCTGCATCTTTTAACTGCAGGTGAAGATGGTATTGAATGAAGTAATACAATGCAATTTCATCGTAATGCTTCTGTGATGGATCAACAAATTCCTGGATCCCATCTTCTTTATAAACGCTGAGCTCTTTCCATTGATTGAAATCAGGCGTTTTGTATTTATCACGTAAATAACTGAACGCTGCATAAGGCACCAGCCAGTGACGGTTCAATTCAAAAAAATCAAAGAAAACAGCATCATCGTGCAGTGATGTTTTCTGCTCTTTATATAATTCTGTTAATGCCGCCCATTTAACTTTCATCACTTCTTCATAATCAACAACAGGTAAAGCATTCAGTTCTTTTTGTTTGCTGAGGAGCTTTTTAACAACAGGATGATCAGCCTTTCCTGCAACAGCTTCAATGTTTACATACAATGGATGCAATGCAAAAGCAGAGATAGCTGCATAAGGATAAGAATCCGTCCAGCTATGCGTGGCCGTTGTATCATTTACAGGAAGAATCTGAACAAGTTTCAGGTTAACTTTCTTCGCCCAGTCAACCAATGTTTTTAAATCAGCAAACTCACCTACTCCAAAACTCTTCTCTGTACGTAAACTGAAAACAGGAATAGCTACTCCTGCACCCTTCCAGTTATTATTGGGCAATTGAGCAAAACCATCATGGATAATACTCAGTTTACTTTTACCATAACTATCATACAAAATGTGATTGTTGCCATTTTCAAATGTTACAAATGAATTGGTCTTTGTATTAAACACACCGTATTTGTATGCAGCAGGAAAACTTTCAGCAGAAAGATCAAGCGAAACCGTCCACCAGTTACCATCACGTTCCATGAGTACCGGTTTTTCGGTACTCCAGTTGGCAAATGCTTTGTTACTGCCGGTCATACACAACACTTCATCTTCCTTCAGCAAAGGAGCTTTTGCCTTAAACACATGTGTAACTGATTTTAATGAATGAGGTTTAACTGCTTTTGCTTTTGGCAGCAATACCTGCTGAAAGGGCTGTGTATAAAATGCATTCTCAAATTCACCCGCATGATTCCATGTATCAACAAGAGTAAGTTCATCCACATGCAGTTTCATGATATCAACAACACGGTCATTACCCCATTCCTGGATGATTTCGCCATGTTCGTTTTTGAGAATATAATTATACTGCAGAATTTGTTCAAAGTCATTGCCCAGTTCAATGGTTGCTGTCCAGAACTCATCGGTAAGATATTGCATTGGCAAAGCAGCGTTCGATTCATGATTGCCTAACTGATCGCAATTGCCGCTTACAGCGAGGCTTTGCCCGTACCGGGTAAAGAACCGCAGGTAAAACTGAATCTTCATAATCAATAATTGGATGGAAAATTAAACAAAAACATGATGGGGAAATTGATTTATTCCCAATAAAAAAGGAGATAACAAAAGACTGGCGGCCAGCAAACGTTTGCACTTGGTAAAGAATCGCTGACACAGGACAGAATCGTATTAACTTCTTCCTTGGAGCTTGCCCCTTCTGATGGTTTAATTATCCTGTGAATATGTTGCGGAGAGAGAGGGATTCGAACCCTCGGTACAGTTGCCCGCACAACGGTTTTCGAGACCGTCCCGTTCAACCACTCCGGCATCTCTCCTTTGGCCGGTAAAATTAGAACAAACACAATTACAAAGAACAACCCGGAAAAAATACAAATCACCGGGTTTACTAACGTACATCATAAACGAAAATGAAAACAGGATGCTGCATCAGGATTTCAAAGCTTCTCTCACTTTTGGTGCAATCTTGCTTCCAAACAGTTCAATTGATTTCATGAGTGATGCATGCGAAGGACCTCCCACATCCATATGTGCAGAAAAACGGGTAAGCCCGAACAGTTCGTGTATGTGAAGGATTTTATCCACGGCTTCATTTACATCACCAATGATAAGATGACCACTGCTGCTGCGACCAGCATCGTACTGGTTACGCTGGTAAGCAGGCCATCCCCTGCTGCGGCCAATCCTGTTCATTTGTGAAGAATAGATGGGGTAATATTCATCAGCTGTTTGCTGTCCATCATCACCAAAAAAAGAATGCATGTGAACACCCACCTTAAACTTGTTCATATCATGACCCATGTGCTGGTATGCATCACGGTAATAATCAAACAATGGTTTAAAATGTGCAGGATTACCACCGATAATCGCAAACATTACCGGCAGTCCATACTTGGCTGCACGTACAACCGATTCGGGTGTACCACCAACTGCCACCCAGATATTGAGGTGATTGTTGACCGCCCTGGGTAAAATCGGCTGATCATTCAATGCAGCCCTGAACTTACCTTTCCATGTAATGGGATTTTCGTTGTTGATCTTTACCAGCAGACCAAGCTTTTCTTCAAACAGTTCATCATAATCTTCGAGATTATAACCATACAACGGGTACGATTCAATAAAACTGCCTCTTCCTGCCATCAGTTCGGCCCTGCCGTTTGAAATTAAATCAAGCGAAGCAAAACTTTGATAAAGATGAACAGGATCGGTAGAGCTTAATACAGATACTGCACTTCCCAGTTTAATCTTCTTTGTTACCGATGCTGCTGCTGAAAGAATTATTTCAGGAACAGATACGGCATAATCAGGCCGGTGATGTTCGCCTATTCCAAAAAAATCAAGACCTGTCTCATCCATCAGTTTAATTTCTTCCAGCAGCTCATGTAAACGTTGCTGTGCCGGTTGAATTTTTCCGTCTTTGCCAATATGCAAATCACCAAACATACCGATGCCTAATTCCATAAATGCGTATTTAAACTACAAATATAGCTGCTGTAAAAATGAAAAGGGAGTTCTTTCGAACTCCCATGATGAAGGTTTAATGATTAACGAAAAAGTTATTATTGCGCTTTTACAATTCTGTGAACAGTTTTTACTGTGCCTAAACGTACTTCCATAAAATAAGTGCCGGCAGGTAAAGAAGAAAGTTCGCTTAATGATACAATGTTCGTACCAATATCAAGACGACGGTAATTATTATAAACGATCCGTCCGTTCTGATCTGTTACCCGCAGGTATCCATCTTCTTTGTTTTCTAAAGTAATCAACACACGCAGTTCAGTACTGAAAGGATTGGGAAGTACCTGGATGCTTGGTGCACCATGCTGGTAAAGCCTGATGATATTGCTGTATTGCGATTTAGAATCATTATCAACCATATTAAGCTTATAATAATACATTCCGCATACAACTGTGCGGTCGACATAATTATAAAGGTTGACAAAGCTGCTGTTACCTGTAGCTTTTGTGGTACCGATTGTTTGAAAATTACGGCCATCATAGCTGCGTTGAATTTCAAAATAGTTGGTATTAAACTCACTTGCTGTATGCCAGTTTAAGATTACCTCATTGTTAATCCATTTACCATTAAAGTCGGTTAATGTAACAGGTAATGTACTATTGACTGTTACACTTGCTGAAGCAGAGGAAATACAGGTAGTACCAGTTAATTTATCAGCTTTTACTTTAATGGAATATGCGCCACCTGTACTGAATGCAGAAGTGGTAAAGCTTGTTGATGATCCGCTGCCAAACTGTGACGTTGCCAGGCTTGAACCTGTTGCAGAATTTTCAACAGTATATAATACACCTGCTTCAGTGCTGGTTAATGTATAAGTAACAGTTTGTCCAACTGTGATTGTACTGCTGGTTGGACTTATGGATGGTGTTGTTGGAGAAGAACAGGTTACGGTTGTGGTTGATCCGCATGATTTATTCAACGTACTGCTTGTTGCCTGGGCACCCACTGTTAATATACCGCCTGCATACAAAGGATTCGATGCAGAAATGCTGATTGACCATGTTGTTGCACTTGTAACAGAAGTTGATCCTATCTGTGCTCCGTCCTGGTACAGGTAAACAGTTCCTGTAAACGCAGATGGAAGAGTTCCTGATACAGTTGTTGCAGCATCACCATAAGTACCGGTGATGGTTGGACAAACAGTAGTTTGTGATCTTGCAGTTGCAGAAGAAGAGCTTGCACTTACAGAACAAGTACCGTTTTGTGCCGTAGCATAATAACTTGTACCGCCCACCAATGCTGTAACAGTTGCTGACCATGTGCCACCAGCCTGCACAGTTGTAGTGCCGACTAATGTGGATGGTGAAGCATAAACTCTTATAGTTGTTCCCGCAACTTCAGATGAAGTTCCTGATACGGTCGTTGCTCCTGTAACAAGATAACCTTGCGCATCAGTAGTAATTACGGGAGCGGATGTAAAGCAGGTAACAGTTAATGAAGCCGCCGGACTGATACATTGGCTTGCTGATTGAGCCCTTACATTAATAACATCTCCTGTTTGAAAAACCTGGTTAGTAAAGCTGTAAGCACCAGCACCATCAGCAGTAGTTGATGCTACAAGAAAACCGTTTACAAACAATCTTACAGTAGAACTTGCAGCAGCAGTACCACTGATAGTCGTTGACGATGGATAAGCTGCTGTTTGAGTAATTGTTGGCAAAGCTGTTGATTGTGTGAATCCAACACATGATCCCCAGATAGGAGCAGATTCACATTTTCCGCTTTCAGTTACTGTAATATAGTAAGACCCATCAGGAATATCGTTCGCACCTCCACTACAAGGATCAGTGGTTCCTCCATTATTTGCTCCGTTATATTCCCAGGCAGTGGTAGTACTGTAAGTGATATTATATGTTGAAGGCGAAGTAGTAGTACCATCAGTAGCATACAATGCTGGTACACTTCCTGCCAATACTTTGTAAATTTTGATAACAGCGTTTGCTGTTCTTGTTCCTGCCATTCCTCTGGCACTATTCACACAGGTTCCAAAAGCAGCACTGCTTGTTGATGAAAAATTAGAAGGAGAACAACTGGTTACAAGAACACTGTTGCTCACTAAACACATACTTTCACCACTTGCCTGTGCTTTGGCTGTAATCACATCACCGGTTGCCACACTGGAAATGATATAAGTCCATGTTGATCCGCTGCTGCAGGTGGTTGAGCCTGCTAATGTTCCGTTTTTATAAACGTAAATGGTAGCGGGTGATACCTTGGTTGCATCGAGCCGGGTCCAGGTACCTGTAATATTTGCACTACTTCCGGCTGCTATACCTGAATTAACAACTGGAGCAGCTGTACATTCACTACCGATTCCTGATCCGCCTGAAGTAATATCATTTAAAGTGAACGTAGGTGAGTTCTGAGCCACATATTGCCATGCATCAGTAGTTGAAGGGAAATTGGCATCATTAATTCCATAAATATCAGACCTGGTTCCCTGGAATGCTGAACCTGGATTCGTATTGGTTGAAACAACAATACGGATTGGTGTTGAAGCTGTAATTCCTAAAGCAGATAACGGAACAAAAAAATCATAGAAATAATCCGCATCGCCTCCATCACGGCTGAGGGCAACTGAAATTAACGAGTTTGTGGCAAGAGAATAGGTAGGTGATGCTGTTGGATTAATAATACCATTCACATTATAAACCGCTACCCGTCCAGATGATCCGGTTTCCATTGCCACTTCCCATTCAAACCCCGGGTTACCGTTACCACTGTTGGTTGGTGCAACATAGTTAGGGTCGGCTGATGGACCTGTAGCACCTATTTTATTATCTGTATCAAACAAAATATTATAAGCTTTCGCTCCGCTTACAATTCCACCTATACGTAAACGAAACAGGATATTTGTTCCATCATTATAAATGTAACAACCGCTGTTATCAACTGTTTTAACAATATCCGAATATCCTCCGCTTGGTCCTGTAGCAAGATCTCCGGTTGGTTCCGGGAATAAAGGTTTAATGACTTTATAAAGAATCTCACTTTGGGTAATATCACTGGTTGTGAACCCTGCCGAAGTAGCTGAAGTAAAATAATCCTGGTTAGGATTAAGCGTTGCTGGTCCTTTTCCACCAGCAGGACGTACAATCAACCCGGGGCTTTGAGCTGAGATTTCGTTACATAAAATCAGTGTGAACAACAAAACCAGGAGTCTGGCAATTGATAAGGTTGGGCGGTACATAAATTTGGTTTTACAAGTAATATCAGATATCCGTAAAAATAATACAACGCCCGAGTTTACTACTATTACAAGTAGTTTTTTGTATCGCTATTTTAAAGTATTAAATGATTACCCGTAGCCGTTATAGATTGAACAATGGATCAATCTTCAGAGCCAGATAAATTTATTACAAGAAAACTGCAGTTGTAAGTAACCCACGAAAATGTCGGCCTGCTTCATTTGCAGTTTAATTCCTTACCGGTCGTTAAATAAAGAGTAAAACAATTGTCAGTACAACTCCGGCAACAGTAAAATACATTCCCTTTTTAAAAATGCTTGTTTTAGGCATAAACATCCAGAAAGAAGACAGCACAAAAAACAACAGGGATACACCAAAAAATACATTCAGGAAAAACAAAGGATCAGCCGATCTTGCTTTATGCAGACTGGTAAGCTTGTTAATGACAAATGGCAGTTCTTTCCGAACATATTCCACATGACCGGTTGTTCTGTTATAGGTTCCATTTTCAAAATAAACAATATCAGCTTCTGTTTTTTTGATTTTAATTTCACGTATACCCAATAACTGACCTAATTCCTTATCATCTGCATTTGGTTTTATTTCTTTAACAACCTGCTTTTCTTTTTTAAGAAAATCAGTATCCCTGAAAACCATAACAATACCGCTTAATGCATACACAGCCATAATACCCGCTAAAAAGAATCCCAGGTAACGATGAACAATCCGCATTCCGGAGCTGAACGATTTTGTACCAGCCATAATAATAAAAATGTGTTTAAATGAAACAATTGGTTTTGCCAAACTTAGCTTATAGACGGCATCTGTAATTTAAAATTGCGGAAAAATTTAATTTTACCAAATTCGAAAACAAACGCTCCTGGCAGCGAACGTAACGGATTGGTGAATCATTCATGTCTTAAGTTCATTGATACGAATCAGAAATAAGCAGAAACTCAATAAAGAAAAACAAGTACATTTAATCATCATTTTATTGCTGACTTAAACTCATAAACACATGTTCACACTCCTTGGCGTTTTAGGCACACAGGAAATGGTATTAATCCTTGTTACCTTTTTAATTTATGGTATCCCGGTTATCATTATTCTTCTGTTGTTTAGCCGTATCAGAAGAATTGAAAAAAGGCTGGAAGACCTGGAAAATAAAAACAGGATCTAAAGTACTCCTGCTTCGCTCAACAATCGTTTAGCAAACAAACAACATTTATTTCATCCATACTTGCTGTATCATGAATATAGCAAGTGCATATCAGGCAGGAACAATCTGCAGCTGCTCTGGCTGTCAGTTTTTACGTTCGGTAATATTTCTTCTTTTACCTAACTATTTATCCCGTAATGAACGGGAAAAAGATTTTATTGCTCAAAAACTTTCATACTATTTTTTTTTTATATACTTTAATAACGGAATGCAGAAATGACCCGGGCAAATCTTTATCAGTTGTTAAACTCATTTGATTAAACACCTTTTAGCAATGATAAAGCAGGAAAATCAACAAGACAGGCAATCTCCCGTACAAGAAACTTATATCAAACCCGATAGGGTTTTACAATTCACTAAAAAACCCATAATAGCAGGCACAGTTGTATTTACCATTCTGCTCCTGCTTGTTTTGGCGTTTTCGTTGCTGCTGTATTATAATTTTAAGAGCACACGGCAATTGCAGTTAAAGCAGGCTGCTTATACAGCAAAAGAAAAACTGGAGAAAGCACTCAACAACAGTTTATCGGCCACCAAAACACTGAGCTTTATTGTTACCAGTTATAAGGCAGATAAGGATTTTGATATTGTTGCACAGAAAATACTCGACAACAACCGCTTTATTGATGCTGTTGAACTTGTACAGGGCGGCGTAATTACACATGTATATCCCTACAAAGAAAATGCAGCAGCAATTGGCTATGATATTCTGAAAGATACATTCACAAATAAAGAAGCCTTACAGGCAATCACAAGAAATGAAATCTATTTTGCCGGCCCCTTTCCTTTAAAGCAGGGATACACAGGCGTTGTGGGAAGATTGCCCATCTTTGTTGATCATAAATTCTGGGGCTTCTCTGCCGTTATCATCAAATTGTCAACACTTATTCGTGCTGCAGAAATGGACAGTAGTTTCAGCAGCGCTTACCTTTTCCAGTTATCAAAAACAAATCCCAACACTGGTAAAGAACAGTTTTTTCTTCCTCACCCCGAACAGTTCCTCAGCAACAATTCAGTGTCAGTGGATGTTTCAACCGGCAGTTGGAAAATATACGTACGCTTTGTAAAGAACCAGCGACCCGGCAACTTCCTTTCACTCATACTGATGGGCATCCTGTTTTCATTTACAGGAGGTCTTTTTGTTTGGTATATTTCCAGGCAGCCGCTTGTACTCAACAAACTGGTGGAAGAGAAAACGGCACAGGTAAAGCAAAGCGAAGAAAAATTCAGGAGTCTTGTTGAGCAAAGCCTGGTAGGCGTCTTCATTATGCAGAACAACAGGTTTGTCTACAGCAACCCTCGTTTTGTAAACATGATTGGTTATACACTGCAGGAACTGCTGACACATGTAAAGCCCGAAGATTTTGTACATCCGGCCGACCTGGAAAAAATAAACGAAGAGCATGATCACCCCTTCAGCGCACCAGGCACAACCGATCAATATACCATACGGCTCATCAACAAAAACAAACGGGTGATGTATGTTGAATTAATCGCTTCAGACATCATATATGAAAATAATCCTGCTGTAATTATAACCTGTATTGATGTAACAAGAAAAATGGAAGAAGAAAAACGCATCAGCAAAGCTGTTTCAGAAGCACAAGAAAATGAACGCATGCAGATTGGGATGGAGCTGCATGATAATGTAAAACAGATACTCGCCGCCTCATTGCTTAATCTTGGAACCATTCAGCACTTTATTGATGACAAAGAAATTGTATCAGACCGTGTAGCACAGTTAAAGATGTACATGGATGAAGCCATTTACGAGTTGCGGCGACTGTCGCATCAGCTGGCTCCTTCACTCGATTCATCAGGCACATTGGCTGAAAAAGTAAACACACTGGTTAAATCAATGCTTGCATCCACCAAACTCAAAGCAACCATTGAAGTGGATACATTTAACGGCAGTCTCACCAACGAAATTCAGTTAGCCCTTTACCGCATTATACAGGAACAGGTTGCAAATACAGTGAAGCATGCAATGGCTGATGAAATCAATATCCGCATACGGAAAAATGATGCAGCAGTTTCAATGATGATAAAAGATAATGGCAAAGGGTTCGACCTTTCAACAAAAAAAGAAGGCATTGGTCTTGAGAATATACGCCGCAGGGCAATGGCACTTGATGGTACTGTAAAAATTATCACTTCACCTGGCAAGGGATTTGAACTGCTGGTTGAAATACCACTCAACGCTTCATCGTAAGCAACACTTTTTATTTGTAAACTATGTTTTGTTCATTCTGCAAATACAGGATAGCTGTTACATAATCAGGATTCATACAACCAAACCAGCAGGCTGCCTGCTTTTAAATACAATACAATCCCACCTGTCAGCAACAGTATAACTTCAAGAAAGAGATTGAGTCTTTTGATTTTTATATTCCTGTAGAGATAATATCTTACCAAGATACTCATCAGGTCAGTCAAACACAAAATCATGATGACAACCACAATGAAGTAAAGAAACAGTTTATTCATAAACAGGTTTTATGGATCATGAGTGTCTTCTGCAATAACTCTGTCACAATCTCTGTACTGCCTGTTGCTTTATCCCACTAATAAATCAGACGAACTTTTGTAGATCAGGAACAGGTAGCCCAATGCAAGAAACAGAACAAGTAAAATCAGCAACATATAAATCCTGCTTTCCTTTTTTTGTTTAGTCACTAATTCTGAATCTTCTTTTTGAAATGGTTTTTCTTTAGGAAATGAATGTTGAATCATGGTTGGTTGAGGTAATGCGTTTAAAATACCTTTTATCTCATCAATATTTTCAGCAGCAGTCCAGCGGGCAAGACCTTTATACCACACAGGTGTTTCTCTGTTAATGTTTTGTTCTTTCAGTTCGTCTATTGTAAAAGGGCCAAGTTGTTCAAAGCCATTGTGCAAATAATAGTTTCTCATGTGGAGTTACTTTGATAAACAAAAATTAATCAGCACGTTTATGATTACAGGGAATAAAATATAATTCCAGGTAATGCAATTGTTCTTATTGCTTTTTTGATGATGAGGTAAAATGGTTCTGGGTTTAATGATCAAATATATCAAGCACCATTAATATAAAAAATACCACAAAGCGGGTACATCATACCACTTTGTGGAAGTAAAAACGTAATCACACGCAGTAATCTTACACAAATAAAACTAAAGTCTACGCATCACTTATGTGCTTTTTTCGACTGTACAGATGTATTATATACGTAAAAAGAAAATTCATTTATAAACCCGGTAAGTGTGCACACTTATTGATTGCAAATGCTCCCACTTCTTTTTGAAAACAACTCTGCATTTTTCTTTTCCAAGATGATACAGCAATGTAGTTTTACATCACATCAAGAGAAAAAATCCCGTATCCGATAAAAATCCTGATCCAATTATCCATTGCAAGGCCTGTTTTTAAGAAGACCCTGTGAAAACTAAAAGAGATCCAATACCGCCGAAGTAAACGGCACATGAAAACCAAGCTGGCTTCGTACCCTAAAAGAGAATTACGGACTGGAAACAACAAACAAAAAATTATGAAGCCAATAATAAGCCCCGGAATCACCGGGGTTTTTTATTTTGATGAAATGAGTTGATTACAAATGAAAAATGCTTCATCACTTATTCAACAAAAATCTGCAATCATACAAAGTCTATAGTAACTGCACTTCTTACTTCTTACTTCTTACTTCTTACTTCTTACTTCTTACTTCTTACTTCTTACTTCTTACTTCTTACTTCTTACTTCTTACTTCTTACTTCTTACTTCTTCCCCCCGCACCCGCAATATTCAGCAACAGTTAAACGTTAATGCAGCTGTCCTGTCAAAAACCAAACTCTTACCATGAAGTCACTCAGCAAAACTGTACTTTCAGCAACTGTATTACTGCTCTTGATTCTTTCGTCCTGCAAAACAAACAACACGCCCAAACAATATCGTTTCAACAGCACCATACAGGTGGATGGTTTAACCCGTACCTATACAGTAAACCTTCCTCCCAACTATTACGAATCATCCGGCTTTTCATTGGTCATAGCACTGCACGGTGGCGGTGGCAGCGGTGCACAGTTTGAAAGCACCAACAAACTCACCGATAAAGCCAACAGTGCAGGATTCATCGTTGTATATCCCGATGGCACCGGTGTTATCAATACCTGGAATGCCGGCCGCTGCTGCGGTTCTGCCATGAACAACAATGTGGATGATGTAAAATTCATCAGTAACCTCATTGATAAACTGGTCAGCGAATTCAAAATCAACCCGAAGAAAGTATATGCCACCGGCCATTCCAACGGCGGTATGCTGTGTTACAGACTGGCCTGCGAACTGTCGAACAAAATAGCAGCCATTGCTCCCAACGCCAGCACCATGGTGGTATCAACACCCTGCAATGCAGCACGACCTGTACCCATCCTGCACATGCATTCAAAGCTTGATGAACATGTACCCTATCTTGGTGGAGTTGGCAATGGAGTAACAGGCATTTCTGTTCCTCCGCTTGATTCAGTGTTTACCGTTTGGAGTACACGCAACAATTGTTTAAATCCCAAACAGGTAATATTTACAAATACAGGTTACACATTTACCAAATGGTACACCTGCAGCAATAACGTAAGTATTCACTTTTACCTCACCAACGATGGAGGACATGGCTGGCCCGGCGGTTTACCCGGTGGACCTAACTCTGATACGCCCTCAACAGCCATTAACGCCAATGATTTACTGTGGGACTTTTTTCAGCAGTTCCAGTTACCGTAAAGAAGAAGACAGAATATAGAAGTTAGAAGATAGAATTCCCCGCTGTTGGTTGGCCATACCAACTGGCATGAAGAAATGAATAGCTGAAAAACATTTTTTTACCTAAGCCCAAAGGGCTGGTATGATTATAGAAAATGCAATTGTTAGAAGAATGAAATCCCGAAGGGATGACATAACGCTTATACCATAATTGCCTACTGGTTGATGCCTTTGTTTGTCACCTGACAAACAACTCATTGCCATTACACATTCACACCAAACAAATAACCCACTAGTGCTGATAAGCCCATAGCAATTGTTCCCCAGATCACAATACGCACAACAGCTTTCATAATACTGGAGCCTCCGGTCTTAGCCGATACAGTTCCTAATATCACCAGAAACAAAATGGTAAAAGCATACAGGAAATACTCCATGCTTTTTACAGGCGCAAATAATGTTACAAGCAAAGGCAAAATACCACCGGCCGTAAAGGATGCTCCTGATGCCAATGCAGCCTGTATGGGCTTTGCCTGGCTTATTTCATTAATGCCCAGTTCATCCCGCACATGAGCAGCCAGCGCATCCACCTCGGTTAATTCTCTTGCCACCTGCTTAGCTGTTTCTTTTTTTAACCCACGACGTTCGTATATCTCAGCAAGTATCTGTTCCTCCACTTCGGGCATTTCCTTTAACTCTCTTTTTTCCCGTTCAATATCGGCATGCTCAGTATCGGTTTGTGAACTTACTGATACATATTCACCGGCAGCCATCGATAATGCACCTGCCACCAAACCAGCCACCGTTGCAAGCATAATAGGATCTCTTGTTGAACTGGCAGCAGCAATACCAATAGCAAGACTCGATATAGAAATGATCCCATCATTGGCACCAAGCACTGCAGCTCTTAACCAGTTGCTGCGATGGATAAAATGACTGTCTAAATAATTATCAATTGTTACCGGGGCTTTTGAGTTTGCTGTTTCCATACAGATTAACCGTTTTGTGTTGAAGTTAAGAAGTTTTCATTTACAGCAGCTCTTACTCCCTACTTCTTACTTCTTACTTCCTACTTCTTACTTCCTACTTCCTACTACCTACTACCGGCTATCCACTACCTTCTACCGGCTATCTTCTTACTACTTATTACTTACCACTTACAACTTTCTTCCAAAAACACTTACTACCCGCAAATGCTCCCACTTCATTTTGAAAACAACATGGCAAATTTCTTTTTACAGATGATCTAGCGATGTAGTTTTACATCATCAAGAGACGAAAAATCCAAATCCTGTTAAAAAACCGTATCCAGTTATCCAGTAAGGCCAGTTTTTAAAAAGGCCCTGTGAAAACCAAGAAAATCCAATATCGCCGTTGCAACCGGCACATGAAAACCAAAATGGCTTCGTACCCAAAAGAGTAACACGGACAAGAAACAAAACAAAAAATTCTGAAGCCAATAATAAGCCCCGGTATCCCGGGGTTTTTTATTTTGATGAAGAACAGGTCTTATGTTACTGCCAGGGAATAAGCTAAAGCAAAAAATATCATCGCATTGAACCAGATTGATCACGAACAAACACAACTCATTTCATAAATAGCTGTGAATTGTATTTCCTCATCAGAGAATCTTCACCCTTACACCAATACAACTTTTATAAAGTACCCGATAAGTGCTGCTGCAAGAATAAGGTAAGGCTCCTGTACTTTTTTCAGAAAAATAAGTAAAGCAATGGTTGCTGCAGCAATGCACAACGTTGAACTATCGGTAATGCTTTTACCTGCAATTACAATTACAGCACCGGCCAGCGCACCCACCACCGCAGCTGTAATGCCATCCACAAACGCCTTCACAGGCAGGTTTGACGATATCTTCTTAAAATACGGAGCAGGAAGTACCGTAAACAAATAACAGGGAAGAAATGTAGCCAGCGCCGCCACACAGGCACCGGGAAAACCAGCCACCAGGTAACCAATAAAACCAACCGTTATAACCACAGGGCCCGGAGTAATCATGGCTACAGCAACTGCATCCACAAACTGTTGTTCAGTAAGCCAGTGATTTTCTGTAACAACACCTGCATGCAAAAAAGGAACAATGGCCAGCCCGCTTCCAAAAACAAATGCCCCTGCCTTAGTAAAGTAAACAGCAATTTTACCCAGCAATGAACTTTCATAATTCCAGAACCCTGCCTGCAGCAGGATGATACTGTTGGCAACTGAACCACGAAACCATTTGGGAGGAGCTTTTACAAACATATAAATAACACCTGCTGCAACAAATAAAAGTAAATGCTCCTGTTGCGTAAAAAAGGTAACAGCCAATGCAATTACGTAAAACATCCACAACAGCCATTGCTGTTTAAACGACTGCAGGTTAAACTTTCCAACCGATTTTACAGTAAGCTTATACGAGCTGTTGATAATAATGCCTGTTACAGCAGCACCCACGCCGTAAAAAACAGCCTGCATCCATTGTAAACCTCCATACAGTTTGTACAATATTCCAAGCAATACAACCATCACAAACGATGGAAGTACAAATGCAATACCTGCAAGTGTGGCACCAGCAATACCATAATGAACAAAGCCAAGATAAATACCCAGCTGTGCAGCCAGTGGACCCGGCGCCAGCTGCGCCAGTGCAAGACCTTGTTTGTATTCTTCCTCTGTAATCCAGTTGCGCTGTTCTACAAGATCTTTATGCATATAACCAACCAGTGCCACAGGTCCGCCAAAACCTGTAAACCCCAGTTTTAAAAAATACAAAACGAGTTGCTGTAATGTGTAAGTCGGTTTGCCGTTCATTGTCTGCAATTAAGCCTGCAAACTAAAACGAACCACATAGCTGAAATAGCAGTTTATTTACCTTTTGTATATGCTTTACTTTTTTTCAGTTCTTTCCTGTAAACCGAAGGAAGTTTACCTGTATGCTGTTTAAAAATGCGTGTAAAATGACTCTGATCTGAAAAACCCGTAAAATAAGCGATCTCGGTTAATGGGTAATCTGTTTCCTCCATCAGCTTTACAGCTTTATCAATACGCAGCTTTCTTACATAATCACCAAAATTCATGTTCTCAAAATATTTCGAAAACTCTCTTGATAAATAAGAGGGATTGAGATCAAGACTCTGCGATACCTGTTTCAGATCAATAGTCAGTTGCTCATCTGCATAATCCTGTATCATTTCTTTCAGTTCCTTTACCCATGCAGGAGTATGTTTTGATAAGCTGCGTTTCTCTTTTAAAAACTTATCATACACTTCGTGCAGTAAACTTTCAAACGGACTGTTGAACAAATGTTTTTGCTGGTACAAATGAGTAGCCCAGCTGTATAATCCATCATAAATTACATAGCCTGTTTTCAGTAATTCATGATCGTCCTGAATATTGTACGATAAACCAGCTGAAATAGCCGATAACCCTGCCGATTCAGGTGCAATATCATGCCGGTCGGTATCAGCACCACGTACAATAACAGCCATTACCTGCACTGCTTTATCAGTAATGTGATACTTCTTTACAATGTAGTCAAACGTGCATTGCTCATCATAGTGGGTAAACTCCACACCCGGAATATCATAAGGTATAGCATCCAGTTCCTTTGCTTTTGCAAGCACTTCGTTATACGGCACATAAATAAAATCCGCCTCCTTATCAACAAAGCGTTTTATCAGCCAGGGACAGGCCAGCCTGTCAATCTTTGGGCGCTCTCTTGTTATCCATTTCATAACTGCCTTGCTATTTTATTTCTGCTTAAAATTAGCTGAATGAACTTGTTTGTAAAAAAGTTACATGCAATACAGATTGCTTCGGCTCAAACCCACCCACCTACTGCCACCCTCTCAAACTAACTCCATAGCACGCTTCTTACCTCCTACTTCTTACTTCTTACTTCTTACTTCTTACTTCTCACTACCGGCTATCGGCTATCAGCTACCGGCTACCTACTCCCTCCCCACTCCGGAATTATTAGCTACCTTTCCTCTAAATACAACTGAATGAAGAAACTTTCCATCGTCTTCGTATTGTTGCTGCTGCTGAACGCCTGCTCAAAAGACAAACCACCTGCACCTCCACCCGCATCTGTAGATTCATTAGCTAACGGCTGGACCAAAACAACCCTGCCCGATACTTCATTCCTTGTTGATATTTTTTTCTTCGACAGTAACAACGGCTATGCCATTAATGATCATAATATCTACCGTACTACCAATGCAGGTATTACATGGACAAATGTTTTTTATGCAAAGCATAATTTTTTAAACATGGCCATGCCATCGCTCAGTAATGCAGCATTTATCTGTCCGTTCAATTCTCCCACAGCCAATACATCAAAAGTATTTTTCACCACCAATGGAGGAAACAGTTTTGATAGTGTGGTGATCAATGATTTTTATTGCAACGATATTTTCTTTGTCAACCCATCCACCGGTTATATCTCCGGCCGCTATCTCTGGAAAACAACCGATGCAGGATACCATTGGAATGCAGTTGCTGATTTAGGTAAAACTTCAAACCTGTACAAACCTCTTTTCTTTTTAGACGAACAGACAGGATGGTTTGGCTTGGAAGCTTTGTACAAAACAACCAATGCCGGTGTAAACTGGACAGCGCAATCAATACCCGGACTGAACCCCAATGCACTCAACAGTATTTATTTTGTAAATGCCAATAAGGGATTTATTACTGATACAACCGGGCTAAGCACAACATCCAATGGCGGACTTGTATGGAATAAACTATACACACCGCAAAGCGGCTCTTTTCATGATTTGCATTTCTTTACCGAAACAACAGGTTACATGACTGATGGTAAAACCATCCTTAAAACAACAGATGGTGGTACCACCTGGACAAAAGAAGTGATTCTTGTAAAAGAAAAATTAATTGAACTGCACTTTACCGATGCAAACCACGGCTGGGCCTGTGGTGAACATGGAACGATATTAAAGTACCTGAAATAATAAAAACTGTCAAATAAGGGCTTCCATTTTGTAAATAACCTGTTGAAACAGACCAGCTTCAAAATGCAGAATCATTCAGCATCCGCATTATTGTCCTTTGTTGTAACAGCCCAGAATACCCACATAAAAAATGTCATAGTCAAAGCTGTCATGGGGGAATAAAAAGCAACAATTGCAGCAACAGCATATACAATTATCCCAATAAACTGGCCCCTCATTAATTGCTTAAACCAGGGTATACTTTTTTCAGCATTTATCAGGGCTTCCTTACTCCTCATCAATGCCACGTTAAGCAACAACATACCCAGTACAATTAAACCCGTAAAACCGGCATAAAAAGAAACGGCTGTATTAACAGCAGCTGTTCCTATAAAAGTTCCTGCTGTTTTTGTTGGATAAGGGAATAATACCACCAGTAATAACAGGAATCCATTCGCTAAAATTATTTTCTGGTTGGAAGTTCGTAAATGATTCATCATTTTATGATGTCCCATCCAGATAAGCAGTACAGTGGCAAAAGAATTAAAATAGGCAAAATACTCCGGCCATTTTTCAAGAATCCTTTCCCATAAATTTTCATTATTTGCAGCAGCATATTCCCCGATTCCTATTTCAATGGCAAGCAACGTTATAGCCACTCCAAAAATACCATCACTAAAAGCTTCTAACCTCGCAGTTTTCTTTTCCATCTTATCTGTTTGAAATGGAACAATATTGATACAGGCAGGTCTGGGTTTCCGCTTGCTTAACAATAAAGTCTGCAACATTAGCCCTGCTTACTGCACCTGTATTCATTCCGTTATATAATCTCGTTTCTACTTTGTAATAATCTGATAATGGTTGATCTTTTAATAAGCCGGGACGCACTATCACCCACCTCATTTTTGATTGTGATATAATTTCTTCCATCTTTGTTTTATCAGCATATACATCCTTTAAAAACAACCGGAAAAAAAGTTTCATCAAAAAACTGTTGTATGCGCCGCTTTCTCCTGCTCCAAAGCCGGTAACAATAACAAACGGAATATCCAGCTTCATTTCACCCTGTACTTCAGTAAGCAAAGCGGCAAAGTCCGAATACAATGTCGTTGCTTTCATACTCTTACCTGTACCCAATGCAACAATAACGGCATCAGTATTGCTTAAAGCCAGCCGCAAATCATCCCTGTTCAATGCACTGCCTTTTATACTTCTCAATGCTGTAGTACCGGGTAACAGAACAGCACCTCTTGAAAGAGTGGTAACGTTGTGGCCCCGCTGCAATGCACGTTTAACAGTTTCCAGCCCAATACCGGCAGAAGCACCTATCACAGTAATAGTCATCAGTTTAAATTTTTTCTGCCAAAAATAAAGACCAGTATCCTGCAGATACTATGTTTGTAGAAAAATACAGCTATCCTTCAGGATACTGCAAAATCAAACAGGATGAAGAATAAACAGAAACAGGTACAGCTGCGTGATGTACAGGACGTAATAGATATCATTGGCGGAAGATGGAGGGGCGCCATACTTGCAAGTCTCTGCGATAAACCAAAACGCTTTAACGAACTGAAAAGAGACCTTGGAACAATTACTCCGAAAATTCTTATCAAAGAACTGAAATACCTTGAGCTGAACAAACTGCTGCAACAGCAGGAAAACACAAATGATACCGCCATTGTTATGTACACTTTAACGAAACACGGCAAATCACTTGAACCTTTAATAGAAGCCATTGTAGCCTGGGGGCAGAAACACAGAAAAATAATATTGGGCTAGCTGCATCAATTACTACATGCTTCAGGCTGTTCTTATTGCAAAAAAGCCGCCGTCTTCTTTTCATCATAAAAAAGAAAACAGCGGCCTTATTATACATTACTGAAGCAGTTATCTAAAAACCTGCCCTCGCTGCTACGATAAAATTTCTGCCCGCAGCTGAAAACCCCGAAGCAAAATAGCGGTAATTCCGGTCAAGAATATTCTCCACTGCAAACTGTAGCGTAAACGCTTTCCCGAAACGGTACGATGTACGCAGGTTCAGTGTTGCCCACGATGGCATACCATCAGCTGTTGCATACTGGGCATTGTCTTCACCATCTGCATTATACGCATCAAGATGTTTCCAGCCATTATACAAGGCATACAGTTCTGCAAATAAAGCCTTGTGCTGGTAAGCAATACTTGTTTTGCCAAATACAGGTGGTATATGATCCAGTGGCTTCGACGACACTTTTTTACTCACCAATGCATATACCCCACTCGGCTGCTTTTCATACACATTGCTGTTTTTTGTATCATCTGTTTCAAACCGTCCCTTTGTGTAGGAAATGCTGCTGCTCAACGTAAAGTCATTGGCTATGGTTGCAAAAAAAGAAGCAGAGAAACCATATAGAAAAGCTTTGTTGGCATTCACATTTGCCAATACCTGGCTTTTTACTCCATAGTAAAGAACAGAATCCTGGCCGTTTAATTTAAAAGGAGCTTTTACCAGCGCATCCCTGAACCAGGTATAAAATCCGCTTGCTTCAATACGTACATTGCTCCCTATATTCTGACTTACACCCAGGTCAACATTGATTGTTTTTTCAGGCCTGATATCCTTATTAGGCACAACCAGTTGTTTGGCAGATGTGCTCGACTCGAATATTTTGGCAAGATCATCAACGTTGGGTGCCCTGAAACCTGTTGAAATATTAAAGGAAAACTTACTGCCAGCAGCAGGTAAATAAATCAACCCTGCATTACCTGTAACGGTAACATAATCCTGCCTGATTTCTGTATAGGGAAGATGAAAAAGCAAAGCAGTATCAACCAGTGTTGAATGTAAACTGATTCTTTGCAAACGGATACCGTCATTCAAAACAAACTTCCTGTTTTTAAACTTGTATGTATGCTGGGCAAACAAACCAAAGTTGTTCATTTTGTTTTTACCATCGGGGTAACGGGTATCTAACCTGGTTGATGCACCTGTGTTTATATTTACTCTCGATGCAGTTGATTTGAGATCATTCAGCTGCCCGTCAATCCCGGCAGTTAATTCATGATTCTTCCATGTTTTACGTGTATCAATAGTAAAGCCTCCCACTTTCACTTTCTCAACACGGCCATCCAACCGGTCGTATCGTTTAAATTCCCTCGTATAACGGCTTTCTCCAATAGCCTGGTAATTGATATTGGCTGTAATGGCATCAAAGAACCCTGCCTTTACAATACTGAATTCGTAAGAGGTAAACAGTCGTTCCTGCGGACCATAATACCATTCGGCATAACGCAATGTACCGTTTCGTTTATCCTGCAAACGGTCATAACGGGGTACATTGGTTGTATTGGAATACTGCACATTCAGTACATGGGTTATCTTTTCGTTTTGCTGCAGCAGTACTTTCTGTAAAAAATCCCACTGCCTGTAACCCGAAAACTTCTGCACTCTTGTATCAGCATTTTTCACAACAGTATCAACTCCGTTAATCCTTGTCATAAATGAATCTCTTCTCCCGAAACCAGGATACTTCGACGGGTACTTACTGCCCATTTTCACATCACCAAAATCACTGTAGCTGTACGATTGCAGCCAGGCAATTTTTTTCCAGCCAAGATTTACATCTGCATGCACCGACTTTTCTGCATTGGCAGAACTGTAGCGTACAAAACTGTTACCCGATGCTGTAAATAACTTACCAGCAGTTGCAGGCACGGGCATCTTTGTTCTGAAATGTACAACACCTCCCAATGCATCACTTCCGTAAATGGTTGAATTGGGGCCATACAACACTTCCACACGCTCAAGCATATTCTGGTCAACCGTAATTGCATTCTGCAAATGACCCGACCGGTAAATCAGGTTGTTCATACGCACACCATCAATCACCAATAACACACGGCTTGCTTCAAAGCCTCTTATTACAGGGCTGCTGCCACCCTGCTGACTTTTTTGCACAAACACATTACCGGTATTAATCAGCAGGTCGCCGGTATTTTGCGCATTCACTCTTGCGATATAGCCCGAACTGATAACATCAATTCGCTGGGCAACATTTAATTTTTTCTCCGGGAATTTATTGACGCTGATCACTATCTCGTTTAACTCTTTTACAATTGTATCTGTAACTGCTGTTTGCGCCTTTGCATAAAAAACAGCACAAACAGTTAACAGCACTGAACATATTTTTTTCATCTTACTTGTTAATATTAAATCTGGGTTGAAATCAATAGATCATGCACACATACATCTATGCGGCACATGAAAGCATCACTGCAGTTGGTAATGCCTGTAATAAAAAAGAATGGAAATCTCAGCTGTATTTTGGAGGAGGAGCTTCAAAGCCCAGGAAGGGATTGGTATAAATGGAAACCCTGTATTGGTTGATGCGGTTAACAATAACTGCACGCAGCAAGGGCAGTAAACAGCTTGCCGGTTTTGCACTCACAACGGAGAACAGCTTTACAGCTTTTTCCTGTTTATTGGATTGCTCCTGTTTTTTGGCAAAGTTCTCCAGCTTGTTTTTAATCGTCTTTTCTTTTTGGTCAAACAGACCCGTCAGCAACGTTTCATCGTTAATCACCCGTAGCCGCTTTACATCAAACAGTTCACCGTTAACGAAGCACTCCCGTTTGCTTTTAATCCATTGTATCTGGGAAGTTTTAACCCTTATATCAACAAGCTCCTCCGTTTCCAGCGCCTCCATCATTTCCATCTGAACAAGCACTTCTTTCACCTGCATCATTACAGGCGAAACCAGCGGAAAGCTGAAACACAGCAGAAAAAAAAGAGACGATATGTTGGTAAGCCTGAACATCAGCAGTTTTCAGCCGCCAAGATAAACAGATAAACCTGAATTAGTTTCAATGCACTCAAAACAAACAGAAAAGAAGATCAACCTTCTTACTTCTTACTTCTAACTTCTTACTTCTAACTTCTCACTCCTCACTACCTACTACCGGCTCTTTTGAACCAGTTAGTAAATAAACCGAAAAAAATCCCTGCTTTAATTTGAACGAATATTCATGATATTTTCAAATGACATAGGTATGGTTAAACCACCGGGCAGTTTTGGATTATCCTTTATATCGGCAATGCCACTCATCTTTTGATTAATCGTTGCCTCAATTATCCAACCGGTTTTACTGTCAATTTTTAAACTTGAAATAACATCTCCTTCCAGCTTATATCTAGTGGGCATACCGCTTATCTCAACATAATCCGCATTGTCGGATGTTGCAAACTTTCCGTTGCCAAGTATGAGATTATAACGATCTGTTTTGTCTTTAAATTCATAAGTAATAACCAGGTTTGCCAACATACTGGATTCAAGTTTTGTGTTTATCACCCAGCTGTCACCTTTCTTAACCGGTAAATCAGGAAATATGTATGTAACCATTTCAAAGCTTCCTTTAAACGCTTTTTCACCATAGATCTGCATAAGCTGTGCTTTCACCTGTTCTTTTTGCGCTGCTGAAATATCAGGAAACTGATCAAACATATTGTCAAATATTAAATCAACATTTTTTACTTCAATGATTTTGCCGGACTTCGTCATTTTAATGTTGAATGGTTTACCAACAACCTGTGCCAGCAATTTCGACATAATATCATTCTCATCTTTACTTTCAGAACTGAACGTTATTGTCCTGTCTTCACGTTTCATGGTCATTTCTAACTTTTCATAGCTAACATCCATATCGTAAATACTGTCTTTTAAGCCGGTTACTTTATAGGCTGTTTTACCTGTTAAACCAATTTCAATAGTTATATTCTGACCATTCAGTTCCTGCTTTACATTACTTGAAGATTGTAATAAATTGTAATAAGTTTGCCCAATTTGAAGATTAAAACCAAGACGTTGCTTTTGCCCCGTTGACACTTTAAAAATCATTGTCAAAACAAGAACGAAGAAGATTTTTTTCATTGTTGTAAAAATTACGATTAAAGATTTAGATAATACAAGCAAGATGCTTACGCAAGTGGGGCTGATTAGAGATGTTGCTGATTAGCTAACACAGCCTTTTATTCTTATTCAGTGATGTAAAAACTAAAACGTTGACGCCTCCATGCATTAACCGGCAGATTGTATTGAATAGCTGGATTCCATTTTTTTGTTTTCTTAATCATGCTGATGGCATATTCAGCTAGTTGATCATTAGAGCTTTCAACAATATCACAATATTGTATGCTGCCGTCTTTTTCTACTTTGAATTCAATCAAACATGAACCTTGATACGTCAGATAATCCTTCCTGTCATAAATTTTCCCGATGATGTTGCCCAGGTATTTATTCCATGCTTCCTCACCACCCGGGTAACTTGCTTCCTCCTCAATGAGTTTCGAACTGATGAGTGTTCCTTTCACATCAAAATTATGACTGCTTACAACAGAATCTTTTTCAAAAGTCACATCACTGGCAATGCTCTTGTCTTCCCTGTAGAAATACCAAACACCCGTCCGTTGGTTTTGACTATAGTTTCCGCTGTCCCGCACTGTGCCATTAGCGTAATAATGAATCACTGTTCCATTACCTTTTCCCTCATTATCAAATTCACCCTTGCTTACAAGTGTGCCGTTTTCATTATAGCGATAGTATGTACCGGCAGGTATCCCGTTTATAAACAGGGTTGAATCAATCGTTCTGCCGTTTTCAGAAAATTGTTTCCACGGGCCTTGTTTCCTGCCATTCACGTAAATTCCTCTTTCAATGAGTTTCCCCTGTTTGGAAAAGTATTCATGAGGGCCATGCTTCACTTGCAGACTGTCGTCTTTACTCCATCCCTGCATTCTTAATTTATCGCCATGTAAATACAGATCATATACCCGCCACATAGTATCCTGCCGTATGCCGATACGCAGGTAGGTAGCCATCTTTGGTTCAACTTTATGATCCAAACCGTCAATAAAGAATGAAACGGTGTCTTTTTGTTGAGCTTGTAACAGTCCAGAAACTGTAAGTAAAAAGAGGGTGATTATGCTTTTCATGTTTAACAATTATCAGCTGCAATATTAAATGAAAATAAGGATGCTGAGAAAAGCTCTTCTATTTCATACAGATTGCTTTGGCACACCACCTACCTACCCGCCACCCTCTCAAACTCACTCCATAACACGCTTCTTACCTCCTAACTCCTACTTCTTACTTCTAACTTCTAACTCCCCACTACCGGCTATCTACTACCGGGTACAAGCTATTCATCATATTTCATTCTTACGTAAGTTTACATTCAAATAATGGATATGACAAACAACCTTAACCGTTTACTCTGCAGCACTCTTTTCTGTATAATTAGTTTCACTTCTTTTGCCCAGCAATCTTTTGAAGGCATAATCGAATACCAGGTTGAAGTAAAATCGAAGATGAAAGGAATTAACGATGAATCATTAAAACGTATGTTTGCTCTGAGCAACACCCTGAAGTCATATATCAAACAAGGACATTTTCTCCAAACCTCCGAAAGTTTGTCGCAATATTTTATACCCGAACGTAAATTATCTGTATCAAAATTTAAAAGCAGTGATTCGTTATATACTATTTCGTATGATGAGGATTCAGCACAGGTAACAGAAATTAAGAAAGAAAAGAAGCAGCAAAACATTTTAGGTTATGAATGCAAAAGCATTACCATTAAAACAAACCAAACCCGTACTACTTTTTTTTATGCACCTGCACTTTACCAGGATCCTGCATTATGTCAATCAAATAAACTGGGTCAGTTTAATGTATTTGTAAACGAAACGCAGTCCGTCTATTTGCAGTTGATACAGGAAACAGAATACAGCATTGTTACTTACACCGCTTATAAGGTAAAAGCACAGCCATTAGATGATAAAACATTTTCACCACCTGCTTTGCCTGAAACAAAATATGAACCAGAAAAACTAATCAAAAACCCTGTGTATAAAAACGGGGATACAGACTGGATAAATTATATCATGAAAAACATTAACCCTGATATTGCAGCCAAATACATGAAAATACCCAAAGGGCAGAAAGAGGCGACAATATCAGCCATTGTTGAATTTAATATTTCCATGACGGGACAGGTAACTGATGCAGTAGTACTAAACCGTAAAGAAATGCATCCCGCCATAGCAAAAGAAGCTATACGTGTGGTTGAAGAATCAACAGGATGGAAACCTGCCACTGCAAACGGAATGCCTGTTGATCATATAATGCAGCAGAAAATTACGTTCATGTGCAGGGAGGAGTAACCTGTTCAGGCGAATATTGAAAGCAGATGATGTTTATTTGCTTTGCTTCGCCGATTACAAAGAACAGGTGATTGACTTACTGCAACCTGTCTGCACCGTAAGCGTGGAAACGATGAAGGTGGTGGGGGGGAATGCCGTAGGAGGGATAAAGAAGATAGAAGATAGAAGAGAGAAGAGAGAATGCAGAATGTAGAAAGCAGATGATATTTATTTCACGTCACTGCGAGGAGGAACGACGAAGCAGTCTGTACAACTACGAAGAAAAAAGTATCATCGCATTGAAAAAGATTGCTTCAGCATAAACCTAATGCACATTGCCAACTACCCTCGCAAAGACGCTCAGTAGGATGATCATCAGTAAAACACATAGGCTTACATAACAAAGCGATCCTTTAAAGCTTTACAACGGTTGTTCCTCGTAGGCTATACCTTTTAATGGAGGATTGCTTTTTGTATTAACAGATTTAGCAAATAGGGTTTGATAATTTCGGTTGCTGCTGACACACCAACCGCTAAGATTTTTTTACCTTTTCCTAAATGCAAAATGAAGTATAGATCGTTTTAGAGCTTTTTCTGATTCCCAATAATAGGGAGGCTGAAATAGCCAATTTGGTTTAGGAATCAATTTATATGGGGATATTAATTCCATATTATGCTTTGATGCAAAAGCAAGCAATTGATGAATTATTATCTGCCTTTGAGTAAAAAATAGAACTTTTCGGCCAGTATGAGACCATTCCGGCAAGCAAATTACAATTTGTCCAAAATCAGTCAGACACTTAATTAATCCCTCAAGCATTTTGTAAAAAATATTAGAAAACTCGATTATACTCTCATCAGTATTGAAACCATAGGGAGGGTCTGTTACAATTAAGTCAAATTTTTTACCTTCGGCGCTTAAATCATTTAATTTAATTATTACGTCTTTTTCATTTTCTAAAACAAAATTTGAGCTTATAGCATTTAGCCGTTTAACTTTAAAGGAAATTGCTTTAGAGAAATTACCCAAATATAATTTATAACAATTCCCATCAATATCTCCATCTATCCCTTTTTGCTTGTTTTCTAGTCGTATTTTTAGTTTTTTATAATTTCTTAACCTTAAAATGAATTCATCAAGTTCATTAATGTAAGCAATTGTAGATTCAATTGATTGCCTTTCAAAAATTGCATTATCATACCTTTTTAATGCTTTTAATCCAATATAAAAAAACAACCGATCATATTCTGTATATTTTGTAATAAGTTGCTTAACTTTTTTATCATCTCTAAATGACTTTGCTTTAATCAATCTATTTAATGATTTTATAACCGTTGTAAAGGCTTTTGATAATGCAGAATTCGATAACGTTGTTATTCTAATAACTTTCTGCTTGGGATATAAAAACTCCTTTACAATCTCAAATTCACGTTGTAACTTTTTTCTTTCAGCTGTTTTAATAGTCTTATCCTTTATTTGGCTATAAAGTAACAGCAATTGGATTTTAGAAAAATCCCTTTCCATTTGCTCTAGCTCATGCCTTGATTTAAGAAAGAAATCAATATTATCGTTGACAACTAAACTAACTAAAGGGCTACTATCACTTCCTTCAAATTCAAAATTTTCTGACTTTGCTAGTTCAAACAATGTTGTTCCTGATCCAATAAAAGGATCAAAGACTTTTAGTTTCGTTTTGTTATTTAACTTATTACAAATGCCAAGATTTATCATTGCGCCCATCAATGTATGAGGTATAGTAACATGATCAATCCAGCCAGGCTTATTTTCATCAAATAAATGAAAAGGGTTTTCATTTATTATTTGCTGTACATAACATACAAAATATTTATAAGGCCCTGGTTTAGGCGCACTAAGATCGATTGAACGATCATTTATTAACCAAATTGATTTATCATTAAGCCCTTTTATGTTTTCATGATAATCGCCAGGTAATGATATATCTAATTTTTTAAATTTTGTATCATTCTTTAGATCGTTTAACAATCTACTCATTGGCACATCTCCCATATACAATTTCTCAACATAAAACTTCAACTCATCTAAACCATCTTTAAAGAAGTCATTCCCTTCACCTCTATCGTATGGTGTAAAATCTTCATGACTATATAATGTAAAAGGGATTTTTTTTATACTTGGATTTTTTTGTAAAAAAGTATGTAGTCTATTAAAAAACTCATCTTCTTTTGCCTTATAAATCTTTCTGGTATATAAATTCTGTCCGCATGAATGAATATAGCCCGAATTAAAACATACTTTTTCTAAATCTATACTTATATTATGTGGCAAAAATATACCGCATGTACCATAAAAAGTATCAACTGCAACTATCGATTCGAACAAGCCCTTATATAATAAAACAAAATTTTCGAGAGTTGCTTTATAATCATTTTTATTCTTATAGATTTCTTTTGAAAAAAAAGTTTTGAATAACAATGTAAACTTTTCGATATACTCTTTTACTGTCAGGAATTGTATTTCTATAGTGTCATTTTCCTTTGTTTTCGAATAATATCTAATAAGAGAAATTAATTCAGCAAATTGAATATTTGTTACTTTGAGATTTTTTTTAAATATAAAAGTATAAGGTGTCCCAAATTCTCTAAACCAAATATTAAAAAAACTGTTTTCGTTTAATACCGCATTTTGTTTTGTATTAAAAGTATTTTTACAGAAGGTATCTACTGCTTTTTTAAATTCTCCATTCATATTCTTGTTTTAATGATTTTTTCCCCAGTAACATCTCCTGCAAATAACATTTCTTTCTATCTCACTTCCCTTCACTCTTACGCCTCTGCAACATCTCTTACACAAACACTTCGGGGTAATAATACTTCGCTCTTATTTTTACATAATGCAGTGTACCTGTATTGCACCATGTATGTACGGTTTTTATATTCAAAAAACTGTCTTCGTCATTTCATTACTTTCAAACAGTCAGGTCTTCAACAACAGCACCCGGAGCATTTTCCTTAACAGAAGCAATACCATTATCCCTGCCTGCTTCGCTTTCATACAATTCGCTTGTACCAATAACTTGTCCGTTTACTGCAAGCAGGTTAAAATAAGGTTTCCCGTTAGAAGCTGTCCTTTTCTCATACTGCTTATTATCTTGCGAATTCGTACGGACAGAATCAATCCCGTTTTTACATCCACTCTTACTGGAGTATCCCTGGCTGGTTAAAATAGTTTGTCCGTTGCCAGCTTTGAGATTAAACTGAAAATCACCGTTACTGCGGGTGCTGATCACAAATTTTCCCATGATTATTTTATTAGTGTGTTAGAAATAAAAAGATTGAGTCTTGTATACAAATGCAGAAAAATAAATTTCGCAAGTCAAAATTTACAAAGTCACTGTTTATGCTTGATATTCTTATTCATTACAGCACACAATCAGCCCAGCACTTTCATTCACACATAATCAAAGGAAAATTCAATCGTATATCAGCAGATTTACAAGGAGGCCTCCTTGCAGAAGATAAGGTTGCTAAGGGTCAATCAGTTTAGCACTCTAAATATATCAACCAACTGTCATATAATTTATACCACAAACCGGGTATTTCCTGCCCCCGCAGGCCACAACCATGCCCTGAAAAGCTTAGCAGCTAACAAAAACGTCAAACAAACAATAAAAAAGAAATGCATAACGTCTCCCCGTTGAAGCCAGAGCAGGCAACAAAAACCTTGCCCGCACCTGGCAAGCAACCAACATCATCGGCTATGATAACAATGCTGTACAAACCAACCTCATCACCATCCTCACCGATACAGCAGGCAATATCATCACCGCCTTCCCCGGCACCCTGCAAAACAATCCTTAACGCCAAACCCTTCTTCTGCCAAAAAATCACTTATTCTCTACCCCTGTCACGCCCACCGCAACCTTAAACCTTAAACCATACCACGCCAACCATGAACTATGAACCATGAACCATGAACTTCACTCCTCAAACGCATCCAGAAATTCTTTAATCGCAAAATTGTAAACAGTCCCTCTTTTTTTAACCTCCGCTTTGTACAATTCATTCAGCTCAGGATCGGCAATAATTGCCTTTGCATAAACCACTCCTTCCGAAAACAGTGCTCTTCGCTTTTTCTGTTTCACACTTGGTTTTACCCTTGTCATATCGGGGTAAGCTGTAATCACGATCTTATCGCCATAATGCTTTACCACAATCTGTTTACCTAATTGTCCTCTTACATTGTGTAAAAGGAAGTTGTTTTCACTTGTAGCCATAAATAATAAGGTTTAATGTTGAATAATAGCAGTTAACCTGCCCTCTAATCTACACTAAAGCCGTGGATAAAGCAACCATCCTTCGTTCATCCTTCGTATATACTACCGGTTATAGCCCATCTTAACCCCGGTCATCCCCCGGCATAAGCCCCTCTCAAAGCACTGCTTGGATCACTTTGTTCACTGCACCCCCCGGCCGGGCTTCGAGGTAACAGACAATAAATCTAAAAGAAAGCCCTCTGCAGGTATTGCAAATCCATTTTATAATTTATACTTTGTTTAAGCTTCGTTAATGATGATTGTATTAAAAAAACAACGCCTCCTTTTGGGGGCGTTCTTTTTACTGCATACCCGGAAACTGGTTATGCATCACCGTTTGTAACAACGCAAAACAGCAATAGCCTGCATTTTTTTCAAAACTGCTTCATATATAGCTATACATTACATATAAGAAAACTGCACTTATGTTTAAACATAACAATAAAAACAGCTGCATTTAGTTGCAATCAGAACTGTAATAACATGACTTAGCAAAATTATTATTGCTTTATACTTTGTATTACATAATAATCTTATTAAACTTGTATTGAATTTATCTTTTTTACAGTTGTATGAAAGATGAGGTAAGAGAGCTAAGTAAGAAGGTTATTAAACAACAGTTGGACTAAAGGTAAACCTTAACATCCCAAAACAGCCCACAGATGAACCCAGCAGTGTCCGTTTCCACTAGTGATCAATCATCGCTGATTGAACAGCACTATGTGAAACCTGCAACTTCCACTTCACTTAACGATATACTTTCGCTGGTTGCAAAAAACACGCAGAATTCAGTGGTAATAACTGATGCAGCAAGAAAAATCATCTGGGTAAATAAGGCATTTACAAAAAATACCGGTTATAAATTAAAAGAAGTGCAGGGCAAAGTGGCGGGGCATATATTGCAGGGTAAAGAAACCAATCCCGCAACGGTAAAGTATATGCGCAAACAACTGAACGGGCAATTGCCGTTTGAATGCGAAATACTCAACTACACAAAAAAAGGCCAGAAACTTTGGTACCATATTCATGTACAGCCGGTGTTTGATAAAAATAACCGGCTGGTTTATTATGTGGGCATGGCCTCAAACATTACCCGCCAGAAAGAACTGGAAGAAATTGTATTGCAGCAACAGGAAAGCGAACGCATCCATTTACTGCAAACCACCATTGAAGCACAGGAAAAAGAACGGAACACATTAGGTTCTGAATTACACGATAACATTAACCAGATGCTGGGCGTGGTGGTGTTGTACAATGGCATGATCAGAACCGAACCAGGCAACCAGGAACTGGTACTGAAACAGGCTGAAATTATACAGAACTGTATTACTGAAATACGCACACTATCGCACAACCTGGTAACACCATCGCTGCGCAGGAAATTTGAAGATGAAATAAGATTACTGGTGAACAACACTTTACCATCGCACTACTACAAAGTAAGAACAAGGTTTGTTGGTGAGGCAATTAAAAAACTATCGACCGATGTACAGCTGCATTTATACCGGATTGTGCAGGAGCAGCTCAACAATATATTAAAACATGCTGCAGGCAACGAAGTATCAGTCATATTTAAAACTTCAGAAGAGGCGTTGTTGCTATCGGTGCAGGACAATGGTATTGGAACCAATGCATCTGAAGCAGCACATGGTATAGGTTTGCAAAACATAACCAACCGTGCAAAACTGATTAATGCAGAAATGAGCATTAAAACAGCACCGGGCAAAGGATTTAAAATGGTATTGAAAGTACCGCTGAATAGTTAGGAGAAAGAAGTTAGAAGTCAGAAGCTGGAAATCAGAATGCATTGGTATGCAGCTTTTTCAACTTTCACTTTTCAACCTTATCCCCCTTCTTCCTTACTTAATACTTACAACTTATCACTTAAAACTTATCACTTAAAACTTATCACTTACAACCTATTACTTACAACGTACAACATCTTCTCTGTTCTATTTCCTCTCTTCTGTTTTCTTCTCAAAAAAGTAATACCCCAGGAATGCGGCAGCAATACAAAACGACATGATGGCGAGTGAATGTATGCCCAGCGGTTGTGTGTAATAAATAGCTGTAAGTGCTGTACCCAACCCGGTTAAGATGGCAAACCATTTGATGTTTGCATGATTATCATTTTTGGGCTTTTGCTCCATTAGCTGACTGATGATTGATTCAGGAACTCCTTTATCAATAATCTTGCTTTTAAGACGGTTGCTTAAAAACAGTTTAATCATGCTGATGGTAAACAGCATCAATAAACTAATAACAAAAATGATGGCAATGGCATTAAATACTTCACGGTTCAATCCCCTGTCGTCAATATTCTGTGCACCGGCAAGGAATGGAAGTACTAATGCTGCGGAAGTATAAACTGATTTCTTCATAATTTGAATGTTTGTGTGTTTGCGGATCTGTTTGTTTTTATATGGAGTTAGACCGGGTTGTTGATTTTTTGTTGCAGTCAGGCATAATTATTCAGTGAATTCATTTGTTGGCGGTGCCGTTTAAACATATCAACCAGCAATGCAACAGAGATACATATTGCAGCAGTGGCAATTAAATACAGCAACATGGAAGCAATGCCATTAAATAATCCTGCAAGCATTGGTTGTATAAAATAAAACAACAGGGCACAGGCAGCAACAACCAGCAACCATGCAGTAACAGTTACTGCTTTCGTTGCTTTTTTCTTTGCTGCAGGTTGCGGCAGTTGTGCCATTACCAGTTGAGTAAGATCAAAATCAAATGCAGGTGTTTCTCCTTCTTTCAGTTCATCAAATAACAGCTGGTACTCTGCAACTAATGCAAGACAATGCGGGCACTGTTCAATATGTGCTGCAACTTCAGGGTTACTGCTATTGTTTACTACATACTCCTGAACAGCCATTTCATCGGGATGTGTATGGATCATAGCTCTTCTTTTTTGTACGTTTTTAATAATTGTTCTTTCAGTGTTTTTCTTGCCCTGAACAGGTAACTTTTTACAGTGCCTTCGGGCAGTTGGGTAATAGCAGCTATTTCTGCATAGCTCATATCTTCCTGGTGATAAAGTGTAATAATTGTTTTGTACACAGGCGAAAGATTGTTAATACCTCTCTGCAGTATCTGTGCCCGTTCGTTTGCAGCGTAAATGGTTGCAGCATCGTCAGGTGTACCTGCAAACTGCAGAAAATCGTTTTGCTGTGCATCATCCGTATCATCATCTGCACCGGGGTAATACTCTTTCAGAAAAATATGCTTCTTCTTTTCCAGGTAACTAAGACAGGTATTGTAGGCAATTTGTGCAATCCATGTTGAAAGCTTCGACTGGAACTGAAAGCTGGATAGTTTCTGAAACGCCTTTAAATAAATATCCTGTGCAATATCCCTCCTGTCTTCAGTGTTGGGTATCATCTTAAAAACAATGCTTGTCACCAGTCGTTCAGTAGCAGCTATAATGGAAGCAAATGCATTTGTATCGCCTCCCAGTACTTTTTGCACAAGAAGCTCATCTGCCCGTTTATGTTCATTAAATACGTTCACCTGCTGCATCAGACCGGTTTTCAGGAATAATGTTGCAAATGTTGTAACTTATTTTCGGGGAAAGAAAAGAATGGACAGGGAATAGAAAAAACTTACTATGACCGGAAATCATCAACGATTGGCTGCAGAATGGTTTATTCAATAATCCCTTCCGGATCTTCCAGCACAGCAGCATCCTGTTCGTTGAGTTGTAAATCATTAATGGTGCTCTGCACAGCAGGACGGGCAACAAACAATAAAGCCCCCATAACAGCAGTATAGAGAAAAAAGCCGGTAAAGCCTGTAAGGAAAACAGAGATGATGGAAAAAATAGCAGCCCCGTCCAAGAAAGCATATTTCAGGATTAATGCAGCACGGTACTCCATTGTTTTTTCATATAACCCGGGGTTAAGACGTACCAGGTGCAGGCGGTTGTTGAAAAACAAAAATGCTGATACGGTGCAGCTAACGGCAACTACAGGCAGCAGGTATTGCAGGGGTTGGCGCAGGTCAGTATCATTAGTGGCACTTCCTGTTTGTACTAAAAAAGTAACAATTGCTGCAAACAGGATAATGCCAACGAGTAATGCACCGTGTAAAATGGTTAGTGCCCTGAAATAGTCTTTTGATTTAATGCGGTTTGGTCCCATGTGTTATGTTTACAGGTGATTGATGTTTTCACCTGTTAAGATACAACACTTATAGCTTATCAATTATTACTCATCTCTCATTATTCCGTACCTTTAACCTGTTATGGCATCGTATAAAATTCCCATTTTTTTTGAGCCGTTTGAGAAGCAGAAAAGAGCTGCAAGGCTGCTGCATTTACTTGCTGGTTTTTTAATGATTGCAAATGCATGGGGCGATTTTAAACAACCTACTCCCGACCTGTTTTTTGTGGTGCTGCAGATTGCTGCTGCATTAATTACTTTACTCTTTGCCTATGCAGGTAAGAAAATCTTTGGTTCAGGTTCGTTCATGAACGGTTTATTCCGTTTGGGTGAAGCGGCTGTGCTGTTTTATGCAGCATGGTATTTTAATAAGATGAACTTAGGCATGATGACCATGCTGCAGGTTGCTGGTGCTGTAGGTTTGCTGCTGCTGTTTGTTACCGAACGAAAAATATTTACTCCCTGTTTTGTGCGTATTGAAGAAAAAGGTATTTACCTGCCCAATAATTTCAACGAAAAATTAATTGAGTGGAAGGATATAGATAATATGCTCATCAAAAACGATTTTGTATCCATCAACACTATACAAAACCTGTTTATCCAGTACGAAACAGGAGTTGTACTCAGCGAACTGCAGATGGATGAAATGAATGCTTATTGCCGGGAGAAATTTGTAGAGAAGAGCCTGTAGCCGGTAGTTTTACGAATAAATAAATTACCTCCTGCTTCTTTCTGCTATCTTCTCGCTCCTCACTTCTCAACAAAAACGTATATTTGCAGTCTTGAGAAAAGCTGCAGCAATATTATTCCTTAGCATTTATTTGTTTACCTCAACTGAACTTCGTCAGCTGGTAAAATTTCCGCTGCTTATCCAACATTATCTCGAACACAAGGCACAGGATCAAAACATAACCTTTGCATCTTTCATTACCATGCACTACGAAACAAACAGTGTTGATAATGATTATGCAAAAGATCAGCAGTTGCCGTTTAAATCGCACCACGATTGCCAGGTCATCAGCTTCGGTCTTTTTGTTCCGGCCATAGCAAATGCTTCTGTTACAAAGCCGGTTAGTGATTTAAATGCAGAGCATATTATTTCCAACGACGATTTTATTAATTCCGTTTACCTCTCTTCTGTTTGGCAACCGCCCAAAGCTTAAGTTTTCCAGAATTTATTTGAAGTAATGGCTCATAGCCATATACTGTTCATTGTGCAACTCTTCTGCACAAATTATCTATTCATTGATAAACTGATTATCATTATGCTGAATGCAATTATCCGCTTTTCAGTACGAAACAAACTGATCATCGGACTATTTATAATAGCCCTAATAGGTTATGGCAGTTACCAGTTTACCAAACTGCCCATTGATGCTGTGCCTGATATTACCAATAACCAGGTACAGGTTATTACTGTTGCCCCATCGCTTGGTGCAACCGATATTGAAAGGCTGATTACATTCCCTATTGAACTCGCCAATAACAATATCCAGGGACTTCATGAAATAAGAAGTTTCTCCCGTTTTGGATTATCACTCGTAACCATTGTGTTTGATGATGGTGTTGATATTTACTGGGCCCGCCAGCAGGTTGCTGAACGTATACAACAGGTAAAGGATGAAATACCACAGGGAATCGGGAGTATTTCATTAGGACCTGTTACAACCGGGTTGGGAGAAATTTACCAATATACGGTACGTGCAAAAGAAGGTTACCAGGATAAATATTCAGCTATGGAACTGCGTACCATCCAGGACTGGACAGTACGCCGTCAGTTGCTGGGTGTAAAAGGAGTTGCTGATGTAAGCAGCTTCGGAGGCCGGTTGAAACAATATGAAATAGCCATCAACACAAATAAACTCCAGTCGTATGGTATTACCATGAGCGATGTGTTTGATGCGTTGGAAAAAAACAACCAGAATACAGGTGGTGCTTACATTGAAAAAGGCCCCACGGTTTTATACATCCGCAGTGAAGGTTTGGTGGGAAGTATTGATGATATCAATTCCATTCTCATCAAAAACACTTCTGGCGGAGGTAAGCTGTTAATCAGGGATGTAGCTGATGTGCGTTTTGGCAGCGCTACACGTTATGGTGCTATGTGCTTTAACGATGAAGGTGAGGTAGCCGGTGCTGTGGTAATGATGCTGAAAGGCGCCAACAGCAGTGATGTAATTAAGAATGTAAAGGAACGTGTGGCACAGATTCAGAAAACATTGCCCGAAGGAGTGATCATCGAACCGTTCCTCGATCGTACCAAAATGGTGAACAATGCCATCAATACGGTGAAGAACAATTTGATTGAGGGTGCACTGATTGTATTGTTTGTGCTGATTCTTTTCCTTGGCAACTTACGTTCAGGTTTTATCGTGGCATCAGTGATACCACTGGCCATGATGTTTGCCGTGATTATGATGAACCGCTTCGGGGTGATTGGTAACCTCATGAGTTTGGGGGCTCTTGACTTTGGATTGATTGTGGATGGTGCAGTGTTTATAGTGGAAGCAGTACTGCATCAACTCACCCACAGTAAACACTTTGCGAACGTAAACAAACTCAACCAGCAGCAGATGGATGAGGAAGTAATTAATGCTTCCAGTAAAATGTCGAGAAGTGTGGTGTTTGGACAGATCATTATTCTTATCGTTTATCTCCCAACATTTACTCTGCAGGGCATTGAAGGAAAAATGTTTATTCCCATGGCGCAGACCATTGCGTTTGCATTGCTGGGTGCATTCCTTCTTTCACTTACCTATGTACCCATGATGAGTGCTTTGCTGATGAAGAAAACAATTTCGCACAAAAAAACTTTCTCTGATAAGATGATGGATTACCTCGATCGTTCTTACCAGAAGAATCTCACCAAATCATTAAACTTTCCAAAGGTTACAATCACAGTTGCTATTACCATGTTTGTGATTTCCCTGTTTGTATTAACCAAACTGGGGGGTGAGTTTATTCCTGCACTGGAGGAAGGCGATTTTGCAGTTGATACAAGAGTGCTCACCGGCAGCAACTTAAAAACAACAATCGAAAGCACACAGAAAGCAGCACATATTTTAAAAACAAGATTTCCTGAAGTAAAACAGGTGGTAACCAAAATAGGCAGTGGTGAAATACCAACCGATCCTATGCCGATGGAAGCTGCTGATATGATGGTGATCTTAAAAGATAAAAAAGAATGGACCAGTGCTAAAACATTTCCTGAGCTGGCTGAAAAGATGAGCAATGCCGTTAGTGAAGTGCCTGGCATTACAGTGAGCTTTCAGTTTCCTGTACAGATGCGTTTTAATGAACTGATGACGGGTGCCAAGCAGGATGTGGTGTGTAAAATATTTGGTGAGAACATGGATACACTTGCACGCTATGCCGAACTGTTGGGAAATATTTCATCAACTGTTAGCGGCACCAAAGAGTTGTATGTGGAGCCTGTTGCTGGTATGCCCCAGATCATCATTAACTACAACCGTGCTGCCATTGCACAGTATGGTTTAAACATCAGCGATATTAATAAAGTGGTGAACACGGGTCTTGCAGGACAAACAACAGGTCTTGTGTATGAAGGTGAAAAGCGGTTTGATATGGTGGTACGTCTTGATGGTGAACAACGCCAGAATATTCAGGATGTACGGAACTTACTCGTACCCACTCCTTCCGGTTCGCAGGTACCGTTATATCAACTTGCAAGCGTGGATATTAAAGAAGGACCGAACCAGGTACAGCGTGAAGATGCAAAACGCAGAATCATTGTTGGCTTTAATGTAAGAGGAAGAGATGTACAGTCGGTTGTAACAGAACTGCAGCAGAAAGTAACAGAGAAAATGAAACTGCCAACCGGTTACTATGTTACCTATGGTGGTTCGTTCGAAAACTTAAATGCAGCTAAAGCAAGATTAAGTATTGCAGTGCCGGTGGCATTGTTGCTCATCTTTATCCTGCTCTTCTTTTCATTCAATTCAATCAAACAGGGATTGCTGATTTATACGGCTATTCCGTTGTCTGCAACGGGTGGCATTTTCGCTCTGGCATTAAGGGGTATGCCGTTCAGTATTTCAGCTGGTGTTGGTTTTATTGCATTGTTTGGTGTGGCAGTGTTAAATGGTATTGTATTGATTGCAGAGTTTAACCGCTTAAAAGCAGAAGGCTGGACAGACCCGAGAAGAATTGTGGTGATGGGAACGAAGATCAGGTTACGCCCTGTTGCAATGACTGCCTTTGTTGCATCGCTGGGTATTTTGCCAATGGCTATCAGCAATGGTTCAGGTGCCGAAGTGCAACGTCCGCTTGCAACGGTACTCATTGGTGGTTTGCTCGTGGCAACCTTTCTTACACTGTATGTATTACCTGTGTTATACATGATTTTTGAAAAAGGATTTTCTAAAAAGAAGAAAATGAAAACGCCCGTTGCACAAATCATCATTGTAGTGCTGATGCTTGGTACAATGAACATTGCTAAAGCACAACAACCAATCAATCTGCAATCAGCAATTGATACAGCGTTGAAGAATAATCTCTCCGTTAAAAATGAAAAGCTGCTGAACGATTACAGGAAGCTGATGATTGGAACAGCAAGAGAAATTCCTCAAACAGGTGTTACGTTTGAATACGGAAAGTTCAACAGCAATTACAACGATGGCAAGATTGGTATTACACAATCGTTCAGTTTTCCCAAAGTGTATTCAACGCAAAAAAATATGCTCTCGGAAGAATGGAAGAACAGTTTATTGCGCACTGCTGCAAAAGAAGCTGATCTGAAACGTGAAGTAACAAAAGTGTTTTATCAATTACTGTACCTGCAGAAAAAGAAAGAACTGTTATTGTATGCGGATAGTTTGTATGCTGCATTTTATCGTTTAACCGAACTGCGTTTGCAGAAAGGTGAAACTAATGTGCTGGAAAAAGCAACAGCCGAAACACAACTCGGGCAGATACGTTTACAGTTACAGCAGTTAAATAAAGATGCAGAAATAGAACAGATGAAGTTTCAGTTACTGCTGAATACAACAACTGTTTTTATTGCTTCATCCAATGAACTGAAGATGGGTTACCGCACATCAGCAGTTGATATTACAACGCATCCTTCCATTCAGTTGCTGAAGCATGAAGAAAAGCTGGTTGATGCATTGGTGAAAGTACAGCAGGCAAAACTGCTGCCTGAACTTTCTGCGGGTGTGTTCAGTACAAGTATACAGGGTACGGGAGCTGATAATAATTATTATCCGGCATCGCATCATTTTCAATCGGTACAGGTAGGCATTGGTATTCCTGTATTTAACAAAGCACAGAAAGCAAAGATCAACAGTGCAAAGTTCAGCAAACAGATTGTGGAGAATAATTACCAGCTGGGTATTCAGCAATGGAACAATGAACTGCAAACTGCCAAAGAGCAATATAACAAGTACAGGGAAGCTGTGAGTTATTTTGAGCAGACAGGATTAAAAAATGCAGAACTTATTTTATCAGCAGCCAATAAACAATTCAGCAGTGGGTTGATTAATTATCTTGAATGGTTTATGCTGGTGAACCAGTCAACTGCAACAAGAAGCGATTACCTCGAAGCAGTAAAAAGCCTGAATGAAAGTATTATTCTCTTAAACTATTACAGCAATCAATAAACATCATATTATGAAGCAAACTGTTTTATTCATAAGCTTACTCATCTTCTTGCTTTCGTGCGGAAGCAAGAACAGCAATACAGAAAAGACAAGCGGGAAAGTAAATGATCTTACCGTAAAACTCACGCCTGCTCAGTTAAAAAATGCAGGCCTGGAAACATCACCGTTGCAAACAAGGGAAATATCAACCATACTGAAGCTGAATGGAAAGATTGATGTGCCTCCGCAGAATATTGTATCCATCAGTATTCCGTTGGGAGGTTATCTCAAATCAACACAATTACTTCCCGGCATGCATATCCGCAAGGGGGAAGTGATTGCAGTAATGGAAGATCAGCAATACATTCAGCTGCAGCAGGATTATTTAACAGCTAAAGCTAAAATCGGTTTTCTTGAAAACGAATACATCCGTCAAAAAGAACTGAATGAAAGCAAAGCCAGCAGCGATAAAACTTATCAGCAGTCCGAAGCTGAATACAGAACGCAGAAAGTATTGATCAGTGCACTGGCAGAGAAACTGAAGCTTGCAGGGATTAATATCAGTAAGCTGAGCGAAAACAATATCACCCGCAGTGTACAGGTGTTCTCTCCTATTGATGGTTTTGTATCAAAGGTGAATGTAAACATTGGAAAATATGTGGCACCAACGGAAGTATTGTTTGAGTTAATTAACCCTTCAGATATCCATTTAAACCTGATGGTATTTGAAAAAGATGTAAACAAACTCTTTATTGGTCAGAAGCTGGTGGCATTCACAAATAATAATCCCGATAAGAAATACAAATGTGAAGTATTGCTGATTGGCCAGGATCTTACAGAAGATGGTAATACAGATGTGCATTGTCATTTTGAATCGTACGACAAAGCGCTGATACCAGGTACTTATATGAATGCAGAGGTTGATATTAAAAACAAAGAAGCACAGGTGTTGCCGGAAGATGCTGTAGTGCGTTATGAAAACAAGCATTATGTTTTTGTAAAAAAATCGGATGATACATTTGAAATGATCCAGGTGCAGACTGGCGCAACTGAAAATGGTTTTACAGAAATTATTATCAGTGATGCAGAAAAAACAAAAACATTTGTTAGCAAAGGAGCTTATACTTTATTAATGGCCCTGAAGAACAAGGCTGATGAATAGTAATTCTCCGGTCTAATGTCCTGCGTAGATGAAGGAAAAAAACGGGGCAGTTTGTATAAAATACGTTAAAGCTGCTCCGTTTTTCCTATTTGTTGATATAAATCAATAACACGTACACGTTATTCACGGATATTTGAAAAATTAAATGAAGTCTTAACCGCACTGGCATAATTATTGTCATTTAACGGTAAGTTTTTAATGAGAAAAATCGCTACCATACTTTTTGTATCGGTGTACCTTTTAGGTAATACTGAAGTCGGACAGTTAATTAACCTGCCCGGCTTGGTTAAGCATTATGAATTTCATCATCAGATTGATAAAAAAACCGGCTTTATTGATTTTCTCGTAAAGCACTATTGTACAGATGATGGTATTTCCGGCGATGACAAGGAAGATAACCAACTTCCCTTCCGCCAGTTGCATAAGCCTTTTTCCTCGTTAGTATTGCAAATGCCCGTTTACGCTTCGTTTAATTCCAATATTGACCATTCCGTTCTATTAAAAACAATTCCACTTCGAGAACATTTTCCCCTATCCGGCTTCCACATAAGAGTACTGCAACCTCCCGAATTCATTTCATTGTCTTAATCTCTGCTGAGACTATTTATTAGTTGTGCAACGATGTACAACACAATAAAAGTATACTCTTCTAACCCTTATTACATCTGCTTTGCTGCATGTAATAATCCCGTATATCCATCAATATCCTTTTCGATAATTGTTAATCAAATCAATAAAAATGAAAACCAGGACAATCTATTCGGCAATTATTGCGTTTGCAGCGCTGCTAATTTTTTATGCATGTAAGCATGAACCGCCTCCTGTGTCATGTGAGAGTTTAGGGTTTTCAATCAGTGCAGTAAAAACAGATGCACTGTTGAATACTTCTACAGGCTCTATTACTGTAACAGCTACAGGTGGAAATGGCTTTCAATACAGTTTAAATGGCAGTGCATTTAAAGACAGTGGAACATTTACCGGTCTTGCTCCCTTTTTAAACTACAGAATTGTAGGCCGCAATTCAACAGGCTGTACCGATACATTGGAAGTAAACATCGATTCATACGATCCCTGCAAAGCTGTAACCATTAATGTAAGTACAACTAAAGTTGATGCATCAGTTGGTCAGTCAAACGGTTCTATTACAGCAACTGCAACAGGTGGTACAGGTTTTACTTTCAGTTTAAATGGAGCTGCATTTCAATCCAATGGCACATTCAGTAATCTTGCAGCAGGAACATATACTGTGGCAGCGAAAAATGCTACAGGTTGTTTAGGTACTGCCCAGGTAACTGTAGGAACGAATGATCCCTGTGCAGGTGTAACTGTTGCAATTACTACAACAACAGTTCAGCCAGGTACGAATCTTTCAAATGGGTCCATTACAGCAAGTGCTACAGGTGGTACAGGTTTTACCTACAGTTTAAATGGAGGTACGTTTCAATCAAGTGGTACATTCAGTAATCTTGCAGCAGGTAATTACAGCATTACTGCCAAAAACTCGAATGGGTGTACAGGATCAACTACGGTTGCATTAGGTGCAAGTAATCCTTGTGCAGGAGTTACTGTTACTGTAACATCTACACAGGTTAATCCAGCTCAAGGTCAATCAAATGGTTCAATAACCGCTTCAGCAACTGGTGCTACAGGTTTCACTTTCAGTTTGAATAACGGTACATATCAGTCATCCGGCACATTCAGTAATCTTGCAGCAGGCACGTACACCGTAACTGCAAAAAGTTCCGCAGGCTGTCTTGGTACAAAACAGGTTACACTTACTGCAGTTAATCCCTGTACAAATACTAATATTGTTATTACAGAAACAGTAGTGAATACAACACCATGTGTAACACCTGCAAACAATGGAAGTATTACCGTTGCAGCAACCGGTTCAAGTGGATATACATACAACATTAATGGCGGAGCATACCAGAGCAGTAATGTTTTTGCAAGCCTTAACGCCGGTACTTACCTTATTGGAGTGAAAGATTTGAATGGCTGTACACAAACGAAATCAATCACTGTTGGCGTTATAACTCCGGGTCCTTTATTTGCTCAGATGCGTACATTAATTACAACACGATGCAGCAGCGGAACCGGGTGCCATATGAATGGCGGATCATCAGCTGGCTATAACTTTGATAAGGATTGCAGCATTGTTACTTATTGGAGCCAGATTAATGGAGCATGTGTAACTTATACGTTGAAAAAAATGCCTATCAGCCCACAGGCAATATTAACAACAGCAGAGAAACAAATTATCACAAACTGGGTAAACGCAGGGCATCGTTATACAGATTAACAGTATCAATTATTTAAAACTATATGAAATCCTTTTTTAAACAACCAGGTAATATGATGTCGGTAAAAATGCTGACGATGGGTATCATTGCATTTGGTATCATCTTCGCCATCAATTCCTGTAAGCACCAGATTCCTGTTATTGACAATGGTAATCCTGGTGGTGTATCCGGCTTGCCGGGTTCTACCGGAAAAACCTGCAGTACCGACTCCGTTTATTTTGCCAACGAAATTTTCCCGTTGATTTCTTCTACCTGTGCTATGAGTGGTTGCCATGATGCTGCTACACATAAAGAAGGTGTGAATCTTTCCACGTATGCAAACATCATGCGTTATGTAGTGCCAGGAAGTGCAACAAGCAGTAAACTTTACAGGGAAATTGTAAAAACAGGAAGTGAACGCATGCCTCCTCCTCCAATGGCAGCTTGGACAAGCGACCAGGTTGCCAAACTTACCAAATGGATTAACCAGGGAGCGGCAAACAATGCCTGTGATAAATGTGATACAACCGATTATAAGTACAGTACTGCTATTAAAACGCTGATGCAAAATAAATGTCAGGGTTGTCATAATCCGGCATTGCTTGGTGGCAATATTGATCTTTCAACTTACACCGGTGTGAAAGCAGTTGCAGTAAATGGCAAACTGTACGGATCAATCACATGGGCAGCAGGTTTTTCGCAAATGCCAAAAGGTGGAATTAAAATGGCCGATTGCGAAATAGCGCAGGTTAAAAAGTGGATTGATGCAGGTTCACCGAATAATTAATCTTTCATAATCAGTGAATTAAACAGGCAATAAATTATCAGGCTGTATTGGTCGGAATAAATTACCAACAGCAATAATTTTTTAACCAACATGTTTCATTAAAAAAACAATCAAATGAAAATCCAGGTATTTCTTTCGTTGCTATTACTTGTAATTGTAACAGGTTTCAGTTCCTGTTACTATGATAAAGCTGATACGTTATATCCAACAAAAACATGTGATACATCAGGAACGATTTCATATGCACAAAAAGTTGTTCCGTTACTTCAGCAACAATGTTATAGTTGTCATTCAGGAGGCTCTCCAAGCGGTGGCATTGCCATGGGTACTTATACAACCGATAAAGCTATTGCTGTTAATGGCAAACTTTATGGTTCAATAAGTCACGCTTCAGGTTATTCTGCAATGCCACAAGGTGCGGCTAAAATGTCCGATTGTCAACTGGCAACAATAAAAAAATGGATTGACTCAGGCAGTCCTAATAATTAATTCATAAAAAAATGTAAAAGGCCAACTAAATGCTTATTTCTCACATCAGTAGTAAAAAAAAGTTTAAACATTAAAAATTGAAATCATGAAATTGAGAAAATCGGCATTAATCCTTTTAACAGCAGCAGCGTTTACTGTTTTTTATTCCTGTAAAAAAACAGCGACTTTCGACAGTACAGTTTGTACCGGAACAACTGTTTCCTATTCAACAGATGTGGCTCCAATAATCAGCTCATATTGTAACACGGGAGGTTGTCACGCATTTACAAGTTATACTTCGGTAAAAAGTTCAAGCAGTGCAATCTATTCCCAGGTTGCAAGCGGATCAATGCCAAGAGGCACATCGCTTTCAGCAGCGCAAAAACAAAAAATTCTTTGCTGGATTAACAATGGAACGTTGAATAATTAACTTTACTGCGAAGTCAATTCAGAACAAACAACTGTTGATTAATTAAAACAACAAAACATGAACAGAAAAAAAAGAATCATTTATATCCTGCTTGTTCTTCTTGTAATTGCAATTGTGGGAGGCTTTTATGGTTACAAAGAATTTAACCGTAAAAATGAAAGTCTCACTGATGCTACTCCAGCGTTTAAAGTAAAATCAACTGATCTTATCAGTGAATTTGCTGCTGATGAAAAAGCAGCGAATACAAAATACCTTGGAAAGGTAGTGCAGGTAGCAGGTATTGTAAAAAAACTTGACAAGGATGATAAAGGATTTTATACCGTTGTTCTGGGCGACACTTCATCCATGTCGTCTGTTCGTTGCAGCGTCGACAGTTTGTTTACAGCTGAAATCACTTCGGTTAAACCTAATGCGCCGGTTTTTATGAAAGGGATTTGCACCGGCTATATGGCCGATGACCTTGGCATAGGTGCAGATGTAATTCTCAACAGGTGCGTATTGGTAAAAGACTAATAACAATCACTAAATAATCAATCAGATAATTATGAAATGAGCCATAAAAATTTTGAGGTATAATACCAAGCACCGAGAAAATTTTATGGCGAATAACATCTGACCAAAAAAACTAAAAATATACAGATGAAAAGACTATTTGTATTCCTCTCAATCACTATCCTTGCAGTACAAATTCAGGCACAGGATAAATATTTTACAAAAACTGGTAAGATCAGTTTTGATGCAACAACTTCTAAATCGCCCGAAAATATTGATGGCGTAAATAAAACTGCCATTTGTGTACTTGATACAAAAACCGGTAATCTTCAGTTCTCTGTTTTAATGAAAGGCTTTGAATTTGAACGTGCATTAATGCAGGAACACTTCAATGAAAATTATGTGGAAAGCAACAAGTTTCCTAAATCAGAATTTAAAGGAACAATCACCAACAATGCGTCTGTGAATTATGCAAAAGATGGTACTTATCCTGTAAAGGTGAAAGGCAGCATTACCATACATGGTGTAACAAAAGAAATTGTAACAGACGGAAAAATTATTGTGAAAGCAGGTAAGATAAATGCAGTTGCTGATTTTAGTGTGGCACTTGCAGATTATAATATTGCTGTGCCATCGCTTGTTGCAGATAAACTGGCAAAAACAGCCAGCATCAAAGTAGATTGTGTACTTGAACCACTGAAATAATTCAGCAAACTTTTATCAACTGACATAACATGAGCAACAACGTAAAAAAATTCTTCATCTTCATTTTTGTTCTTTCATCATTTGCAGCAAAAGCCCAGCAGCAACAGTCAGATGATTTGCTGAGCCTCGTTGATAAAGAAAAACCAAAGAAAGAATATGTGAAGTATGCATTCAAATCATCCAGGGTCATCAACGGGCAGTCAATGGAATTCATATCGCCCGGCACAATGGATTTCCGCATTCTTCACCGCTTTGGGCAACTTGACCAGGGGTATAAAAATTTCTTTGGTCTCGACCAGGCAAGCATGCGTATGGGTTTTGATTTTGGATTATACCGCAACCTGATGATTGGTGTTGGACGCAGTACTTATAAAAAAGAACTGGATGGATATTTTAAATACGCACCCATTATGCAGGCAACAAACGGAGGTGCACCTTTAACTGTTGCTTTGGTTGGCGGTATTACCATGAATACTTCTCCATGGGCTGATCCAACAATTCAAAACTATTTTACATCACGGCTTGCTTACTATTACCAGGTAATACTGGGCAGAAAGTTTTCAGAAGGTTTTTCGTTACAGCTTTCTCCCACAATGGTGCATACCAATCTTGTACAGCTAAGTTCACAACCAAATGATGTATTTGCATTAGGTGTTGGTGGTCGTTTAAAACTTACCAGCCGCATGGCTATTACATGGGATTATTATCACCTGTTTAACGGAAGAGAAAAAGGAGTGAATTATGATCCGCTTGGAATTGGTATTGATATTGAAACCGGTGGCCACGTATTTCAACTTCATTTCTCTAATTCAACAGGCATGAACGAACGGGCATTTATTACGGAAACAACAAGTACATGGTCGAAAGCTGAAATAAGATTTGGCTTTAACCTGTCACGTATCTTCCAGATAAAACATAATAAAAGCCGGGGTTAAAAAACTTATATACAAAAAAGGCTCACAGATTGTGAGCCTTTTTTATTTGAACTGTTTTCGTTTACTAACAACAGATAGTTTAGAGCAGTTGTGATTTTTGCGTTTAAATTTTTTTTAACTTAAAGTGTGGATTTTTTTAATGCCTGCATCTTAAGCTTAAAACCCGCTGCTATGGCTTCTCCTCTTTCACTTTCAATTGTACATCCGGCTTACAATCACCTGAAAAAAATCAGCCCGCTGCTGCACTTCTTTGCCGGTCTTGTTTTTCTTGCTGCCGGCTGGTATGAATTTAAAATGGAAAACAGGGTAACCTCGTTTTGCGAAATTGTAATCGGGCTTGATGTGGTTACTCTTGCTTTCATGAAAAACTTTGCCGAAAGTTCAAGCCGTTTAAATGCATCGTTCAGGTTAATTGAAACGATTGTATTTGGAGGTTTGTCCATCCTTGCATTGCTTGATCATGCATGGCTGAATGTTGTCTTTTCACTGGCTGCCTGTGCTATGTATTTCTATGTTTTTTATTGTGAAAAGAAAGTAATTCAAAAAGAGAAAGTGGCTGTACACCATCTTGGTGTTACCATTTCCAATTTCCCAAGTGATAAAGACATTGACTGGGAGCAGATTGCAGATATTGAAGCATTGCCTCACAGCATTACGATTAAAACAGATAAAAATAAAATTTACCGTTTCGAATTCCAGAAAGCAATTGCTTTCGATGAACTGGAACAAATTCACGATTTTTGCAGGAAATATTTGAACAAAAGCTGTTAGCCATCAGCAGGTAGCCTTTAGCTATTTGCTGCTAAAAGCTATCAGCTAAAAGCTAAAAGCTAATGATCAATCAATCTCCTTTCCTGCTTTATTCCGACGGTAACGGAAATATTTTCGAAGACACTTCTTTATACGCCATTGGTCGTGAAGGCTGGGATGCGTTCCCTGTTGATGTGGAAGACTGGATTGAATTACCAGATGGCGGAAATTTATATGAACTGCCCGGACGCAAAGGAATTGGTATTGACGTGAATACAGGTGAAATGCGTTTGTGCGAAAAAGGCTGGGCCGTTGCTGCCTTTGTACCACCTGCACATACAAGTCTCTACATCGCTGCTTTTGAAACAGAGCCCGGTGCTGAGACTTTGCCGCTTTTCTGCTATACTGCTGCAGGATGGCTTGATGATAAATTCTATGTTACTGCTCTTCGTATTGAACAGGATATTCGCCAGGAATGCGCAGGTTATGATGATACAAAGATTGAAAGCGGTGCAGAATACCTTGTAAAAGCATACCCCGATAACCGTTTGGTAAAACATTTAATGGAAAACTGCTGCAACACCTATAACTGTCCTGCTGCAAGAAATTTTGCAATGGGAAGATGGGAATGCCCGGTGCCAATCTCTCCTGCATGCAATGCCAATTGCATTGGTTGTATTTCATTTCAGCCACAGGAAGAAACGATTCAGAGTCCGCAGGACAGGCTTACGTTTAAACCATACGCTGAAGAAATTGTGGAGTTCACTGTTCCTCATCTTGAAACAGCTCCCTTCCCCATTATTTCGTTTGGACAGGGTTGCGAAGGAGAACCTTTGCTCATGTGGGAAACCATGCGTGCTGCAATTATTGAAATACGCAAGCACACTCAAAAAGGAAACATCAATGTAAATACAAATGGTTCAAAGCCCGATGCTGTTAAAGCCTTGTGTGAAGCCGGTTTAAATTCCATTCGTGTAAGCACCAACAGTGCACGTAAGGAAGTGTATGAAGCATACTATCGCCCTAACAATTACCAGTTTGAAGATATAGTTGAAAGTCTGAAAGTGGTGAACAGTTTTGGCGGCTGGACCAGCATCAACTACTTTGTATTTCCCGGTATGACTGATTGTGAAGCTGAATATGAAGCATTACGCAAGCTGATTAAAGAAACCGGGCTGAAGATGATTCAATGGCGCAATTTCAATATTGATCCCGACTGGTACTTACGTAAAATTGGTTTTAATGAAACAGGCGAACTGCTCGGTGTAAAACAATTTATTCAATTAATTAAAGATGAGTTTCCTGATCTGAAGCATGGTTATTTCAATCCACCCATGGAAAGGATCAAAGGAAATTATGAAACTGATTTTGCGCATTAGGTTCAGGATATAACATCTTCATTAAACTTCATTTCTTACACAAGCGGTTTTGTCTGTTTGGCGGTTTTTTACATTTTTGATCAATGAAACCAACAACAGCCGGCCAAAGCCATCTCGTCACAGGAATATTATTGGCTGTTGTTGCTGCGTTTGTATGGAGCGGAAATTTTATAGTTGCACGTGCTGTTATAAAAGATATCCCTCCTGTTGCACTTGCTTTTTTTCGCTGGCTTACTGCCGTAATAGTTATTCTTCCTTTTGCCTGGAAACATATTTTACCTGCATGGGTTGTAGTAAAGCAACACAAATCTTATTTTTTCTGGGTATCGTTTACAGGTATTAGTCTGTTCAATACGCTGGTTTATGTGGCCGGACATACTTCTACTGCAATTAATCTTGCATTAATCGGCACCACATCATCACCTGTAATGTCGGTTATTCTTGCACACTATTTTCTGAAAGAACATATCAACTGGCAGCGGGTGCTGAGTATTGTTTTATGCATCTCCGGCATATTGTTTCTGTTGAGCAAAGGAAGTCTGCACAATTTATTTCATCTGCATTTCACCAGTGGCGACGGATGGGTATTGCTTGCTGCTTTCAGTTTTGCAGTGTACAATATCTTAGTCAGGAAAAAACCTGCCGAGATATCTCCTCTTGGCTTTCTCTTTTTTATATTCTTAATCGGCACTATTCTTCTTTTACCGGCATACCTGATTGAGTCGGCATTCAGCAAACCTATCAACTGGTCGTTTAACACAGTTGCTGTGTTCTTTTATCTTGGTGCAGGAGCATCGGTGCTTTCTTTTCTGCTATGGAACAGGAGTATCAGGGAAATGGGTGCCGGACGAACAGCATTGTTTGGCAATTTAATCCCGGTGTTCAGCACTATTGAGGCGGTGATGTTATTGGGAGAGAAGATTACTTACGTTCACATCATCAGCTTCTTGCTTATTGCTGTTGGTTTGCTGGTAGATAACAGCCGCATACTAAAGCAACGGAAGCCAGCCCCGTTAAGAATAACTTAAAACAGTTTTATTTCTGTGTAATCTGGCATAGTTTTCCATCGTTATATTGAAAAGAATTAATTTCGATGTACCAAGTTCACGCTATGCAGGCAAATGCAACAAACGAAACACAGAATAATGTAAAAGCAGGAGTAATCACAATACTTACCCATGCTGTTTTGTTTTTGATTTTATTTCTCATACCGGTTGCAATGACAAGCGTAACGCCTCCATCAAATATTCCCGATGAAGGTATTGAAGTAAACCTTGGCAACAGCGATATTGGTTTTGGTGATGTGCAGCCGCTTGTTCCCGGCGAACCTGCACCCGAAGCACAGCAGCAGCAATCTCCTCCCCAGCAACAGGTTCAGCAACCAACAGATGATGTGGAAAAAGAAACCAGCGAAAGAGACGAAGCTGATGCACCTGAAATAAACAAACCTGAAAAGAAAGTAACCACCCCGGTAAAAAATACGCCTGTTACCAATACAACCGTAACAACGAAAAAACCGGCAACAACAACAGTTGTGAACCCTACACCTGCCCCACCTAAACCTAAAGCAGTTTATACCGGCGGATCAGGAACGGGGGGAAATAATTCCGATGCATATAACAACAGCCGCAACCAGGGTATTGCAGGTGGCAATGGCGATCAGGGCAAACCCAATGGTAGTGCTAACAGCGATAATTACAAAGGAAATGGCGGAGGCAGTTCTGGTGGACCAAGAGTTACCAGCGGCTCAAGAAAAATTGTAAAATATTATTCGTTTGAAGGCGATCTTGAAAAAGCTACGATTTACGCTATTGTAAAAGTATCGCCCGATGGTAAGGGTAGTTTTGTTGGATTTGGTAAAAATTCCACTTCACGCAGCCAGGCTTACGCAACTGCAATCAGCAATTACCTGCGTAACATTCAGTTCGATAAAACAGGCGAAGAATCAACCGTTACAGTTCAGTTTAATTTTAAAGTGAATGATTAAAGCATTTAAGTACCCGCTTATCTTATTTCTGATTGGTATTATCGTCACATTCTTTGGGTTTATTTTAAAAACACTGGATATAAGCGCCGGCGGCATTCTGCTTATTGCAGGGATGATTCTGCAGGCTGTTGCCCTTGGATTCTTCTTTTACAGTATTGTAAGAAACAAATAACTCCTGCTGTTTCCTCCTGCTCAAGAAAGTGAATAACTAAGATTAAGTATTTTCTGCTGCTCATTATTTTTGCAGAATGGAACTTTCAGACAGCGGCAAAAATTTATGGTATAAAGAATGGTTCAACTCTTCTTATTATCACCAGTTATATTTTAACAGAGATGAACAGGAAGCTGCTGCCTTTATTGATGAGCTCTTGCGTAAACTCAATCCTCCCAAAAATTCCCGCATGCTTGATGTTGGTTGTGGCCGTGGAAGACACAGCATTCATCTTGCTTCAAAAGGTTTTTTTGTTACCGGCATTGACATCAGCGACGACAGTATAACTGCAGCACAAAAAAGTGAACATGAAAACCTGGAGTTTTTTGTGCACGATATGCGCCTGCCCTTCCGGATGAACTATTACGATTATGCATTTAACTGTTTTACCAGCTTTGGTTTTTTCCGTACAAGAAGAGAACACGACAGTGCTATCAGAACAATTGCTGAATCACTGAAAACAGGTGGCACATTTGTGATTGATTACCTCAATGCACATTATATCGAAAATCATCTCCAGTATAAAAGTGAAGTGGAAAAAGATGGTGTTACCTTCCGTATAACAAGATGGCTGGATGAAAATTATTTCTACAAAAGAATTGTGGTGGAAGATGAAAACTCTCTGGAAGAACCGTTGGAATTTACAGAACAGGTTGCCAAATTTTCATTGGGTGATTTTAATGATATGCTTTCATTTTTTGGACTACAGATACAGGAAGTATACGGATCGTACAGTTTTGAGCAGTACGACATCAACACTTCACCACGGCTCATTATCATTGCAAAGAAAACAAAATAATCAGGGCTTCACTTTCTGGCGCTGGTTGTTCAGCAACATCCACCTGGCTGTTTCGTAGAATGCAATTGTTTGCACCGACATTTTCTCTTTTGTCTTTTTGTATGCTTCAGCATCCAAAGCATCTTCATTAAAATGAACGGGCACTAATGTATCTTTCTGAAGATTGAGATTAAGGATGTAGTAAAAATCATTGTTCACCATTCCAATCTTTCCTTCATCATGGTGAATGATAAACGCAAAATCATCTCCGGCTCCTTTACGAAGCAAGTCTCTTCCCAATGTTGTATTGGTATGTGGTTGATTGAGTAAACCGGCAATAGTGGGTAAAATATCAATCTGGCTCACAGCTTCAGATCTTCTTTCAGGTTTAATTAAACCCGGTGCATAAAACAACAACGGCACATGCTCATCCGAAAGACGTTCATTCGTCCATGCATCAGGGTACAATGCAGTTGCATTCCCTTTTACTCCATGATCGCCCACAAACACAAACAAGGTATTATTAAACCAGCTTTGCTTCTTTGCATTTTCCATAAACTGCTGAATGCAATAATCAAAGTAAACAAGTGTTTCGTATTCTTTCTGCGAATCAAAACCATACTTTGTCAGCATTTCAGGATCAACAGTCTTAATATTTAACTGTGGTCTGTCTTCTTCCGGAATAACAAAGGGACGATGATTATCTGCTGTTTGTATAATGGAGAAAAACGGTTGTTGCTGATCAGATAAAATGCGGTTTGATTCTTTGAACAAGTTTTTATCGCTGATACCCCACACATTGAACTTAGGGCTTTGATACATTCCTTCTTCGTACAATTTCAAACCTTTCACATTGTTTACAAGCAGACCCTTAAAGTTGTTAAACTCGCTGTTTCCTCCAATGAAATAATATTTCTGGTAATCGTTAAATGAGTTGATGATGGAATACTGGTTAAGCGCTTCAGGATTTCTTGTTGAAAATTTACTCAGCTGTACATCCGGAATGCCGGTGAGCAATGCAAACACACCACGGGCTGTTCCAAAATGAGGAGAGAAACATCGCTCATATAACAATCCTTCTTTTGCCAATGAATTAAAGTAAGGAGTTGCATCAGTTGGGTTACCACTCAAACTTGTTTTGTACATGCTGAACGATTCGCACAACACCAGCACCACATTCATTTTTTTTGCAGGTTGCTGGTAACTGATCCTTCGCTTAAAGTTGAGTAATGCATTTTGTTCGGGCAGCTGCAGCAATTGCTTCATTGTTTCAAACTGTCCCTTTGCGCTTCCATCATCAGCAAATGGTTTCCTGAAACGTAGTGTTGTAAAAAAATTCTCAAGTGGGTTTAATGCAAGATATGCTTTGAAATTATCGCCCAGCGTAAACGCATCTTTCCACATTAAAGGTTTAGCAGGATTACTTCCTGAAATACCAAAAATGAGCAACAGCAGTAACCACACCATGCGGAAGGGACGGAATGGTTCTTTTGAAGATACTTCCACCCTTTTGTGTGAGCGGTGAAAAAACCTGTACAATAACCACACAAGTAACGAAAGCAGCAGGAATATCCAGAACATGGGATACGATTGCCAAAGCATGTTCATTGATATTCTGAAATCCTCAATAAAGTTTAAGGCACTTGCATTCAGTCTTGTTTCAACATAATCAAAATGTCCAAAATCTGCTCCGTAAAAAAACAACAGGAAGCTGCTCATCACCACCATATAAACAATCCAGGCCCTGCGGTGATGCAACGAATAAAAGGGCGATAACTTAGGAATACTGCCGATAATTAAAACCGGTGCAAGAATAATACTTGCCCAACGCAAATCATACCTGAATCCTAATAAAAAAGAAGGTAACGCATCAGTTAAGGATATTTTGGTTGGATGAAATGTAAAAAATGTAACCACCCGCATAACTGTAAATGCAAGCATTAAAAAAACAAACAGCTGAAGAACCCAGCGGGTTGTAGGTGGCAATTGAAATTTTTTACCCATAGTTTCCTAAGCAATAGCTGCGAAAATATAAAGTTTTTACCGGTTTGAGGCCTCTTTCATTGTTGGATAGTTATATTTGATGCCAGATGCTTAAACCCTTCATAGATTTTGACCGGTCGCTGTTTTACTACATCAACAATAAATGGAGTAACGGATTGTTTGATGCAGTATTGCCTTTTGCCCGAAACCAGTTTACATGGGTACCGGTTTATCTATTCCTGTTGGTTTTTGTTTTCATCAATTTCAGAAAAAAAGCAGCCTGGTGGGTTTTGTTTTTTCTTGCCACTTTTGCTTTAACCGATCTGATCAGCACACAACTGATAAAAGCATTTATTGAACGGCCGAGGCCTTGTGCAGATGCCGTTGCTTCAGAAACAGTGCGAATGCTCATCCCCTGCAGCTATAGTTTCAGCTTTGTTTCATCACATGCTGCCAATCATTTTGGGTTAGCCATGTTTATGTATTTAACGATGAAACATTTTGCAGGCAAGTGGATATGGCTTGCTTTTGCATGGGCATTTATTGTATGTTATGCGCAGGTATATGTTGGCGCCCATTTTCCGTTTGATGTTGCGGGTGGTGCTTTACTTGGTTTATTAATTGGCTCGCAAACAGCCGCTATTTTCAAAAAACAGTTTGGCGGACTGCAACTTAGCTGACAGATAACCAGGCCTTAACGCTTACATTGCCAAAGCTTTGTACATTTGCACTTTCATTATAATGGAGATATTTATACTTTTTGCACTAATTTTTCTGAACAGCTTATTTGTAATTGCTGAAATTTCACTTGTAAGTGCCCGTAAAGCAAGGCTGGAATCCTATGCTTCAAAAGGCAGCACCAGTGCAAAAACAGCACTTGAACTGGCTGAGAATCCTGAAATATTTTTATCGGCAGCACAGATAGGCATTACACTTATTGCTATTCTTACGGGTGTGTACTCAGGCGAAAAATTTGGGGAAGACCTTGCACCTGTGATTGCGAAAATCCCCGCACTGGAAAAATATGCTCACAGCGTTGCAACAGGTGTTATTGTTGTAATTGTAACTTTCCTTTCGATAGTTTTTGGTGAATTGGTTCCTAAACGTATGGGATTGCTCCAGGCTGAAAAAATTGCTATGGCTGTTGCAAAACCAATGAAGATTTTTGCAAAGTCTGTTCATCCAATTGCATTTTTGTTGAACACTATCACCAATTTAATTTTCCGTTTATTTAATGTAAAAACAGTACAGGATAATCATGTAACGGAAGAAGAAATCAAAGCCATCATCAGCGAAGGAACAGAACAAGGTACTATTGAAGAAGCTGAACAGGAAATTATTGAACGTGTATTTCATCTCGGCGATCGTAACATTACATCGCTCATGACACACCGCAATGATATAATCTGGTTTGACCTGAACGATTCAGAAGCATCGATCAAAGAAAAGATCAATAGTGAACCGCATTCCATTTATCCGATCTGTGATGGTGATCTTGATAATATCAAAGGAATGGTTTCAATCAAAGATCTTTATGTATCGGATGATTTCACTTTATTTAAAGATCTGATGAAACCGGCATTGTTTGTTCCTGAAAACAACTCGGCATACCAGGTACTGGAAAAGTTCAAGGAAAAGAAAAATCAAAGTTGTTTTATAGTTGATGAATATGGCAGTGTGCAGGGCATGATTACGCTGAATGATATTTTGGAAGCTATTGTTGGCGACCTTCCTGAAACACATATTGAAGATTACGGCATGATCAGGCGTGATGATGGAAGTTACCTTGTTGATGCACAGATTCCGTTCTACGATTTCCTTTCAAAATTTGAAAAAACAGAATGGATGAATGAAGGTGAGCACGAATTTGATACACTCGCCGGATTTATCTTGCACGAACTTGAACGCATTCCACACGCAGGAGAAAAATTTGATTGGAAAGGGTTTACGTTTGAAATCATTGATATGGACGGGCACCGTATTGATAAAGTGCTGCTGAATGTACCTGAAGGTGTTGACGATAATAATGAATAGCGCAGGGTTAAAAAAATTATAAAACAAATCACTACCGAATAAAATAGTTGCATGGGCATTGTATTTGATGTTTAACAATAAACATCACTGCTTATGCAAATAAAATTCTACTCCTTCTTACTTCTTCTTTTTGCTTTTACCACAACATCTTGTAAAAAATGGCTGCCCGAAAATCGTATTGCAGGCTCATGGAAGCTTGTTGATGCTGAAAAAAGAAGATTATTTAGTAACTACTCATTTACAACAGGCTATGAAGCTGGTAATTTCAGCTTTTATGAAAATGGAACAGCAACATATTCCGATGGCAGTATACGAATGAGCGGCAGATGGGATATGAGAAATACTAATAATGGCTATTACGATCAGGATGGGAACTGGAATTCAAATTCAGGAACTGATTTATTATTGAAGTTGTACGATTTCAGAAACAACCAGGTTATTGAGTGGTATTTTGATTACATTGATTTTCGAAATTCAGGTAAAAGACTGATAGGTTTTATGCAGGGCGCAAATTACAATTACAGGTATCATTTCCAAAAGCAGTAACCGGCAAATTGCAGTTTGTTTCAGTAAAAAGTAAATAGCTTATTTTACTTTCTTTTTGTATTCAATTACTGTAAGCACATCCTTGAGTTGTTTCATTTTTCTTACTTCAATTGTCAATGGAATTAATTTCCCAACAGGCTTTGCATTCCGGAAATTTTCTTTGATTTCTTCATCAATACCCAGCTCAAAAATTCCGGCTTTTGTTTTATCGGTAAAATAAAAACCTGTTTTAAAATAACCATCCCAAACCGAAAGCCACAAAACTGTTTTCTTTTTGAAGGAGATTTTGCAGAGCCAGGATTTCCCGTCGTTATAATATTTCCATTCAGGTTCGAGCAAATACTTTTCAGAAGTAATACTGGAAAAAAAGTTTTGCAGCACTGGAAATACTTTTCCCGTAGCAGATTCCAACACATTATCTGTTGGGTAAGAGTCTTTTTCAGTAAGTACAGGAGTTGCCATTTAAAGACAATTGATAAAAAACCAAGTAACTAACCTAACCGGCACTTTCAATAATGTAAACAAGCGAGCTGCATTTTTCTTTATTAAAAAATGCACGCAGGTTTGAGCGGAAACCATTCCATACAGCTTTGATGATATTCCCATTTTTATATTTTTCACTGAGCATGCTGATATAAAAACTATCAAGCCACATTGGTTTTATGGAAATAACTTTTAAACCATTTCGCTCCATCAGCTTTCGCATTGATGCCGGTGAAAAATGATACAGATGCCGTGGCACATCGTATGCTGCCCAGTATTCTTTATAAATCTCTGCATCAAGACTTGTATAATTCGGCACAGCAATGATGATCTTTCCTTTGGGCGCAAGTAACTTCTTTAGCTGCACAAGATATTCATCAAGGCTGTGTACATGTTCCAGCACATGCCACATTGTAATGGCATCATAATTCGATTCCGGCAACCTGTATAAATCTTCGGCAGGATAGATATCACAATTGTACTTCTTTACAGCAAAAGCTCTTGCATCTGCATCGGGTTCAAGCCCAACAACATTCCAGCCTGCAACAGCCATTTTATGCACAAAAGTTCCGGTACCAGAACCAATATCAAGCATCATCCCCACTCTTTTCTTTGTTGCGTTTTTAACCAATGATTCTTTTACCACCATGGTAAAATAGCGGGCAGCATGATAAAGGCGGTTAACCAACCCCGTTTTTGTATTACTGTGAGAAATGTAGGAAGAAGATTTGTAATAACGGCCAATTGCTGTTTCGCAAGGAATACCCTGAGTAAACCTGAAACTGCAATCGTTACATTCAACAATCTGAAACAGTTCGTTACTTACAGTAAAGTCTTTCACTGAAAGTACCTCCTTCAGCGATTCACTTTTACATACAGGACAACAAGAATAGTTTACAAGGTGGTTCATAAAGCAAATTGCGTTTTGGTCAATAACTGTTATTGTAATTTATAGGTAGGTTCTGATCGTTCAGTTTTGACCGGCTGATCATTACCCTGGGTCTTCCAGTTTTCATTAGTTGAAACATAAAACCATACAGCTGCAATGCCAAGCAAGAATAATACCAATGCAGCAACCCACCACATACGGATAGTTCTTTTTCTCCTTGCTGAAAGCAATTCTTCCATTTCAGTGCTGGTCTTTTCATCTTCTCCTACCCTTACAACATGTTCAGCATCTTTACGGATAATGCGTTCTGCTTTAACCGGGTCGCCAGTAAAGGTTTCAAATGATGGATTAAACTGCAACACATTATTTTCAGTTTTACTAAAACTGCCAATGCCCTCCCATTCAACCGGGCAGCTGCTGTTGATTTGATGATGAAATTGCTGAAGGAAAATATCGAGCTGCTGTTTGATTTTTTCAGCTGAAAGTTGCAGTTTGCCCTGAAGCCATTCAATAAATCCTTCATCACCTGAAGATGAAACAGAGAACTCCAGTTCAGTTTGTGGAGCATGCAAAAGCCTGTTGGGAAAATCAAGCCGTGCAGGTATACTTTTCAACTGAAAAGTACCTATTCCCTTAAGCGATAAATGTCCGTTGTATAAAAGATAACTGGCTATCAGATCAACCATGCCTACTGTTGCTTTTGGTCAAATGTAAGTCTTATTCCAGCAACAAAGTTAAATCCAATTGTTTCATAATTTTTCCAACGCTCGTAGTTATTATTGAAAACATTATTAAACTGTGTCCAGATACTGATGTATTTATTCGCTTTAAATTCAAGTCCTGCATTTAAATCAAATACAGAAGAAAGTCGGTTGGTAACAGTAGTTGTATTGTATAACGGTCCCTGCCAGGCAAACAAATCGCTGGAAACAATAATACGTTTTACCGGCTGCCAGCGAAGTGAAGCTGTTAACTGAACCGGTATAACATGGTATGCGCCAGAAAAATCCTGCTGACCAAAAAAGCTGTAAATATCAGCCTTGGCACTGGCGGTAAATTTATCCTGCAGTACATAACCCAGTTCGCCCTGTGTATGCAATCCCTGTAATTTTCCTTCCTGTAAAACAGTGAAAACGGATGGTTTGATATGATTGCTGAACAATGGAAGATTCAGGTATTCAACATAACCGGTTTGTGCCCGGTAGTTGAATGAATTAAGCAATGTTCCTTTTAAACCTCCATATAATTCAGTAACTCTTGTGTTGAATTGCGATCCCGGTTGATTGATCCACGGATTTTGTGAAACAAGGTATTGATAGGTATTCTTACGTACATAACCCGACCATCCTGCAGTAAGAATCACTTTCTTTTCCTGTAAATGAATATCCACCAACACATCAGGCAATACGTGCACTTTTGAATTATCCCATGTTGGACGAATACCTGCTTTTACATACACTCTTGATGTTTTCAAAAATGCAGCTGCATTAAGGAAGAAAATATTATTGCTGTATGCTTTTGCACTATCAGCAGGTTTAAATGTTGTAAGATCGGCATTAACCCGAAGCAAAGAACCAAAGCTGCTGCCAAACCTTACTTCAACAGGTACATTTAATTCTGCATTTGTTTCGCTTGAACGGGAATCGTTGAATACATTGATGTTGAGATCGGGATTATAACTTACACCATAAGGCGAAATTGTTGCATTTCTTAACCCTGCTCTTATATTCACTGTTTGATAAGGTTTCTTCAGCGAATCAATCTTTGCATTTGCTGTTGATGGATCGGGACCATACAGGTAATATGTTTGCTGCTGGTAGCCAAGCTTGCCATAAACTTCCATTTTCTTTACAACAGTGTTCAGGTTGGCCGATAAACCGGTATTGCTGAACTTTTGTGCACGCAGTGATCCTTTTTGTGAAAGATGGTTTGCCAGCAAAGTGATATTGGTTTTCTTTCCATCACCAAACGAAAAACCTGCATCAATTAAAGGTGTACTATTACTGCCAAAACCAGCTTTAATATAATTACTGTTATGTGCTTCACCTGCTGAATCAATCAGCAATGCAAGCGGTTTAATGGATACCGGCTGCAGGTTGAAATATAAATTCTGTATAGGAATATTATAATTCAGATTAGGATTACTGTTATCCGGTGCCGGAGGTGTGGCATTGAATTTCAGCTTTACTGCATTTTTTAAAACGGGTTTAAATGCAGATGTAATTTCAACTGATTGTTTCTTTGTTGTATCCTGTGCAAAGGAATACAAACCTGTAAGACTGAAAGAAACGATTAATATAATTATTCTGTTCATGTTTAATTTTCGTTCCGGGTTATAACTTTCCATCAACTTCAGTTCCTATTTATCCGTCAATTTTTGAATTTTTCTTTTCTTCTTCAGTAACTGCTTTCAGTTTATCAGCAGCTTCCTGCCGTAACTGCGGATTGGTTGCGTTTTCCGATACACTTTGGTAAGTGGCTTTCGCATTAAAGAAATCTTTTTGCTTGTAATAAATATCGCCAAGCAGAATATAAGATTTCGTTACCCAGTAATCGTATGAACCACTTTTCTTAATCACCTCAAACGCAGCTTTTTCAGCATTGGGCATACTGTTCAGATCAAACTGGCATTTAGCAATTTCATACCTTGCTTCAGCTGCCCACTCTGCATTGTTAATTGCCGCAACTGCACGGTATGCCTGGATTGCAAGATCAAACTGCCCGTTAATTTCATAATTACGCCCGGTAACAAGATTTGATAAAGCCTTATCATCATTACCAATTCCTTTGGTGATCAGCAATTCTCTTGCAACATCTGCCGCTTCTTTATATTCTTTCAGCTGGTAATGACAACGCAATAAACCACGCATTGATTCCAGCCTGTTTTCATCAGTTGTTGCTACCTGTTTCAGAATTTCATAATAAGGTTGTGCATTTTTATAATCCTGCATTTCGAAGTAATAAGTGCGTGCTGCAACCAATGCACTTTTTTCAGCAAACTTGCTGTTGCCCTGTTTGGCTACATACTCATAACCCGGCAATGCACTCTTCCAGTCTTTGCGCTGCATAAAACATTCGCTGCGGTAATAATTGGCATCAATTGCTTTTGCTCCATTGGGGAAACGGCTAAGATAATTATTGATTTGCTGAGTAGCACCAGTACAATCATTGGCTTCGAGTTTTATTTCAACAGCTGCATACGCTAAAGAATCGGCCTGGCTTTGTGAAACATCTCTTCCTGTTGAGCGTATAAAGTTTTCATAATCCTGCGGCTTACCCATTTCGACATAAATTGAACGGATATTGTCCATAGCAAGATCAGCTTCTTCGCTGTTGGGATATTGCTGTAACAGCTTTTTATATTGAGCCAATGCATCTTCATTCTTATCCATGTTGTAATAACAAACACCCAGCTGTAACAAAGCAGTTTGTTTGAAACCTGTGTTCTGCGGAGCATTTACAACATTGTTCAGGAAAGGAATTGCTGATTGATATTTTTCATCGGCCATATATGTTTTTGCAATTTCCATGTTGGCATCAGGAATAAGATTGCTGCGTGGATATAACCGCTGAAGATTCGTAAGCAAATCAATTTTAGTCTTGCCATTGTTGATGCCCGTAAGCATGGCTTTCTGGTACATGGCATAATCAGCATTGGGCCAAGAGTAATCAAGCGCCTTCTGGTACATGCTTAACGCCTGCTTGTAATTGCGTTGCATGTAATAACAGTCAGCCAGCCTGATGTATGCATCCTGGTCAATAGGTGCAGAGTTAAGTGCCACACTACTCACAACTTTCTGGAAGAAGCCTTGTGCCACCACAAAATTTTCTTTACGCAGGTAACAATAACCCATGTTGTAGTTGGCTTCTTTCACTGTTGATTCGCCCATACCTGCACTGCCGCTTTGCAAAAACTTATCGTAGTAACGGATAGCTTCATCAAGTCTGTCGTTACGGTAAGCAATTTCACCTTTCCAGAAATTGGTGAGCGGAAGCACGGGTGCATTGTAAGGATCTTTCAGAATTTTATCCAGCAATTCATCAGCCTTGCTTAACTGTCCGTCATTAATCATTTCGGCAGCACGGCCATACAATATTCTGGGATATAATTTCTTTGTTGATTCGGAAGGATCAGTCAATGATTCAATTAATGTAATTGCATCTTTATAGTTGCTTGTACCGGCTAATAATCCAACCAATAATTCCTTTGCTTCTTTGCTGTAAGTGCTGGAGGGATATTCGTTGAGGAAACGTTTAAACTCGCTGATAGCCACACCCTGATAACCCAGTTCGTACGAAAGTTTAGCATAATTAAATAATGAAACTTCACGTTGCTGTTTGTTACTGCTGTTGGCCGAACAAAATGCAAATGCATTACGTGCATTTTCTTTTTGATTGGTTTTAAGATAAGAATCGCCCAACAAATACATTGCACTCTGGCTTAACGAATCTTCGCTTCCGCTTAATTGTTTAAACCCATCAATTGCTTTTGGCAACTGGTTTGCCTGGTAATAACAAAAACTCAGTTCATATAAATCCTGCTTTGTAACTTTTTCTGATTTTGTTACATATTGTTCCAGCAAGGGCAATGCCCGTTTGTAATCTTTCTTTTCAAAATATGCATGACCAAGCAGCTGCTTCATTTCAAGATCGTACAGCATGTTTGGCCTCTTCACCGCATCTTCTGCAATCTTAATTGCTTTTTCTTTATCGCCACGGAAGTAAAGTATTGTTGCCATGTAAAACGGAACAATCTTTCCGTATTCAGGATGATTCTGTACTTTTTCAAAACAGCTTAATGCTTCTGTATATTCTTTATCAGCGTAAGCAAGAAATCCATAATAATAATTGGCATCAAGATAATGCTTGTCCATTGGCAGCTGCCTGATGGTATTAAACAATGGCTTTGCCTGCTGAAAACGTTTTAACTGGAAATAACTGTAAGCCATATTGAATTTGGCTTCGGAAATCTGCTCATTGTTTAAACTGGCTATTTCAGCTTTTTCATAAAACTCAAGCGCATTTACAAATTCCTGTTTACGGAAATAATAATTGGCAAGGTGAAAACTCAGCTGCTGTGTACGTGGCATATTGTGTACAACAGTAATAAACTCACGGCTGGGAGCAACTGCCCTTTCATCGTTTTGCTGTAAACTGCATGCCAGTAAATAATAATCGATTTCCTGCACCTGTATGGCATGGTTGAGTATTGTTGTTGCTTCAACCTGCTGCTTTAACTCACGCAGTAAAGGAAGTGCAAGACTGAACTGATCGTTCATGAAATACTCCTGTGCCTGTTTGAACTTAGCTTCAGGATCGTTATAAATTGCAGTTGACTGTGCTGAAACCTGCAAGGTAAAGCAGGTAAACAGGATGAAAACAATGTAAGTAATGCGGTTGTTCATTGGCGGGTAAACGTTCATCTTTAGTAAATATTTTAACCGTTTCCTTAAAATCTGATTGTGTGATAAAGATACTTCTCCTCCTTCGTTCAAACACCGTTCCAGTTTTTTGTGGATAAAAGTTTCTGTTCCGTTAATTTCGCTTTTTAAAATCAAATGTAAATGAAGAAACTGCTATCCATCAAGTACTCAGCTACCGCATTTAACATTTCTTTTTTATTGCTGCGTGTTGTTCTGGGTGTAACCATGTGTGTAAATCATGGTTACGGTAAACTCATACACTTTGCTGATATGAAGAATTCGTTTGTCAACCTCTTTGGCATTGGACAGGCATTAACGCTTGCATTGGTTGTGTTTGCAGAGTTTTTCTGTGCCATTTTTGTTATGATCGGGTTATTTACAAGATTTACCGTTATTCCGCTCATCATTACAATGGGATATGCATTCTTTTCAGCACATAACAGTGATATTTTCGGTAAAGGAGAATTAGCATCCATTTACCTTGCCGGCTTTTTTGCCATTCTTTTATGCGGCCCAGGAAGAGTAAGTGTTGATGGAGTAATTAACAAATAAGAAAGTCAATTCACCATTCACAAAAAGATAAGATGTTCACAAGCGAGACGAAAATAAGAGTACGTTATGCCGAAACCGACCAGATGAATGTGGTTTATTATGGAAATTATGCACAGTATTTTGAAGTAGCCCGTGCAGAAGCCATTCGTGAACTTGGCTTAACGTATAAGGAAATGGAAGAAATGGGGATTATTATGCCTGTTGTGGAAATGCATACCAAGTACCTGCGTTCAGCAAGGTATGATGACCTGATTACCATTAAAACTGAATTAAGAGAATTACCGGCCGATCACAGGATTGAGTTTCATCATGAAGTTTATAACGAAGAAGACAAGCTGATCACCATCGGTCGTGTTGTTTTATATTTTCTCGATGCAAAAACATTTGCCCGGTCAAAAATGCCGGAGATGCTGTACCTGAAACTATCGCCTTTTTTTCAAACAAATGCTTAAGTAAACAATGAACGATTCAAGAATAAATGCTTCGATTATTACGATTGGAGATGAGCTGTTAATTGGTCAGACAATTGACACCAACAGTGCATGGATGGCGCAGGAGCTGAATAAAATTGGTGTGTGGGTAAAACGCCGTATTGCGGTGGGCGATACAAGAGAAGACATCTGGCAGGCACTGGATGAAGAAAGCAGGGATTCGCAGATTATTTTAATTACCGGCGGTCTTGGACCAACTGCAGATGATATTACCAAACCACTGCTTTGCGAGTACTTCGGCGGAAAAATGATTGTGAACAATGAAGTGCTGGAGCATGTAAAAAATATTTTTGCCCGTCTTAATCGTCCCATGATTGAACGCAATGCCAAACAGGCCGAAGTACCGGATGTTTGTACTGTATTGATGAATATGAGAGGTACTGCACCGGGTATGTTGTTCCGTAAAAATGGTCGTGTATTTGTTTCCATGCCGGGAGTACCGCATGAAATGAAAGGAATCATGACCGATGAAGTGCTGCCATTAATTCAACGTGAATACAAGATGCCGTTTATCCTGCACCGCACATTGTTAACTGCAGGTGTGGGCGAATCATTTCTTGCCGATTTGATTGAACATTGGGAAAACCAGTTGCCTTCTTTCATCAAATTAGCTTACCTGCCCAACTATGGAATGGTAAGACTGCGGCTTACAGCAACGGGTACAGAAAAAGAAATGATGGAACAAGAACTGGATGCACAGTTCAACCAATTGCAGCAGATTGTAAAAGATCATTTGGTAGTAACGGAAGATCTGCCGCTTGAAAAAGCATTGGGTGATTTGCTGAAACAAAAAGGAAAATCAATTGCTACTGCCGAAAGCTGCAGTGGCGGATATATTGCTCACCTCATTACTTCCATTCCCGGTTCATCGGAATATTTTAAAGGAACAGTTGTTTCTTATTCGTACGATGCAAAAGAAACCATTCTTGGTGTGAACCATGAAACGCTTGAAACAAAAGGAGCCGTAAGCGAAGAAACGATTAAAGAAATGTTTGATGGTTTGCTGCGTGTTACCACTGCTGATTATGGCATTGCCACCAGTGGTATTATGGGACCCGGCGGTGGCACAGAAGATAAACCTGTTGGAACTGTTTGGGTAGCCGTTGGATCAAGAAAAAAGATGATTGCAAAACGTTTGCAGTTCAGGCACGACAGGCTGAAGAATATTGAACTCACTGCTGCCAATGCTATGCTGATGATGTTCCAGTTTATAAGGGATGAGCAGGAATAATCAATTCCAAATCTTTACCTTTGAGCCGATCAGCGGTTGCAGCTTTTATTGCCGACAGCATTCAGAACCCCGAAGTGAGTGACACAACAGGCGATGAACAAAGCTGATATTGCTGGTTCACAAAAACTAAAACTTCAAATCATTTATATGGCCGTAATTGATTTAGTGATGCCAAAACTTGGCGAAAGTATCATGGAAGCAACCATTTTGCGCTGGCATAAAAAACCGGGCGATATGGTGAAGATGGATGAAACATTACTTGATATTGCCACTGATAAAGTTGACAGCGAAGTGCCCAGCACTGCTGAAGGCATTTTAGCAGAAGTTTTATTTAATGAAAATGATGTGGTGCCGATTGGTGCTGTGATTGCAAGAATAAAAACCGGTGCTGCTGAACCTGTGGCTGCTCCTGCACCTCAACCGGTGTTTACATCTCCCAACGAAGAAATTATTGCTGAAGAAATTCCTTACCAGCCTGCCGGTGCTAAAGTAAATGCAGCAGCTAACGGCATCCGTTTTTATTCACCATTGGTGTTAAACATTGCTGCGCAGGAAGGAATTACCATGAGTGAACTGGAAAACATTCCGGGCACAGGTAATGAAGGAAGAGTAACCAAGAAAGATATACTGCAGTATGTTTCAACAAGAAAAGGAACTGCACCTGTTTATGCAACACAGCAACCTGTACAGAAAGAAGAAGTGCTTGCTGTACCAATGAACAGGATTGAAACTGCTGCCCCTGCCCCTTCTCCATCAATGGCACCAACTGTTTACAGCGGCAATGTTGAAATTATTGAAATGGACCGCATGCGTAAGCTGATTGCTGATCACATGATCAAAAGCAAACAAACCAGTGCTCATGTAACCAGTTTTACAGAAGCTGATGTAACCAATCTTGTACAGTGGAGAGAGAAAATGAAAAAGGATTTTGAAAAAAGAGAAGGAACAAAAATCACCTTTACTCCTTTGTTCATTGAAGCAATTGTAAAATGCATTAAGAAATACCCGCTTATCAACAGCTCGGTTGATGGCGACCGTATTATTGTAAAGAAAGATATTAATATTGGTATGGCTACTGCTTTACCAAACGGCAACTTAATTGTTCCGGTAATTAAAAATGCTGATCAGCTGAACCTTGTTGGATTAGCCAAGCAGGTAAACGCACTGGCAGATAATGCAAGAAACGGAAAGCTGAAAGCGGATGATACCAACGGCGGCACATTTACCATGACCAATGTAGGAACATTCGGCAGCTTGATGGGAACACCAATTATTAATCAACCGCAGGTGGCGATACTTGCTGTTGGTGCCATTAAGAAAAAGCCGGTGGTGATTGAAACGCCGCATGGCGACAGTATTGCCATCCGACACATGATGTATTTAAGCATGAGTTATGATCACCGTATCATTGACGGAAGTCTTGGTGCAACATTCTTAACTGCTGTGGCAAATGAATTGCAGAATTTTAACGGCGACAGAGATTTGTAAACACAACTGATAATTTGCATAAAAAAGCCACTGAAATTTCAGTGGCTTTTTGTTTAGTATTTCTCCCTGCTGAAAAAATACTTTTTCCCTTTCCGCTGAATGATAAACAGGTTATCATATTCAGCATCGGGCAAATCGGTCAGCAGGCTTTGGTTCATGATTTTATTCACCAAATCATCAACTGTATTGCTATGCCCTACAATCAGCACATTTCCCTTCTTTACTGATTTTACACGGGTAATAAAACCGTCAACAGTATCTTTTGGTGAATAAAGTTGTACGGGCACATTCATCAGTTCGCTCAGCGGTTTGGCTGTTGATGTGGTGCGAATGGTTTGTGTGGAGAAAATGTATCTGACATTCTTTTCTGCTAATACATTCTTCAATGCAACGGCTCTTTGTTGTCCTGCTTCGCTTAAAGGCACATCACTGCTCATCATGTTTCCCGAAGCTGCTGCTTTTTCTGCATGACGGACAATATAAATTGTATTACGGCTGCAGGAAATAATAAAAACAGAACAACAAAGAAGCAAAAACAAACGCATCATAAACTTTCTAAGTTTTTGAAATTAAAAATCAAATCATGCTGTATTCATCATTCGGTTTTAAATCCCCAGTCAATTCCTTTTTCTGTTGCAGGCACACCTTCTTTCATCCACTTAGGCATTGGTGCTCCTTTAAGGAAATGATCAAAGAACTGTGCTAAACGTACCGATAAATCTTTTGCATTTCTGCGTTCAACAAGGTTGTGATCTTCATCATTATATTCCAACAGCCATGCCTGTTTTCCCAAACGTTTTAAAGCTGTGAAATATTCAATGCCCTGGTACCAGGGAACTGCACCATCTTTATCGTTATGCATAATCAGTAACGGTGTTGTTACTTTATCTGCTTTAAACAACGGCGAATTTTTTACATAAAGATCAGGGCGCTGCCATGGAGTAAAACCAATACGGCTTTGCGATTTCTCGTACTGGAACTGGCGGCTGATACCTGTGCCCCACCTGATACCGCCATATGCACTGAACATATTACTTACAGGTGCACCTGCTCCGGCTGCTGCAAATATATTAGTACGTGTTACAAGATAAGCAACCTGGTAACCGCCCCAGCTTTGTCCTTGTATGGCCATCTTTGTACTATCGACAAATTTCATTTTGCTGAGATATTTTGCTGCACTTACAACAGAGTTATAAGCACTTTCACCAGGCTCGCCATTTTTGTAATAAATGTTTGGATCAAAAACCAAATATCCATTGCTGGTGAAATAAGCGATGTTGATGGTTGAACGGCTTGGTGCCGGTGTTCTGTAACTATACCTTGTATCTGCATTGCGTTCATAGAAGTAAAAGATCACCGGATATTTTTTGTTGGGATCAAAATTCTCAGGCTTAAATAATAAGCCTTCTGATTCCTTACCATCAAACATTTTCCATTTATGCAGTTCAACGGTGTACCAGTTGTAATCCTTTTGTTGAGGATTGATACTGCTTAACTGTACTGCTGATCCAAAATTCTGTGCATTGCTGAGTGTGGAAGAGAACACATTTCCACTCATTTGCGGCGACATAGCAGTGTAAATAATTGCATCGCTGCTCTTTGCTTTTATAACACTGAATGCACTGATGGAAACAGGATTGGTTACCGCCACTGATTCATTTAAAGTAAAAGCATCACCAAGTTTACATACAACCCATCCACTACCCTTTTGTTTATTATCAAAAGTATTCAGCAATAAAGTCTGTCCGTTTTTCACAAAACGCTCTTCCCTGTCTAACGTTGCATTACGGAATGTAAGTTGATTTTTGCGGCCAACTCCGTTGGTGATACAAACCGGTTTAGCAGTTCCTGTCGGATCAACTTTCCAGATATCATACTTATCATATACATAGAAAGCTGCATCATCTTGCTGCCAGCCCATTGTTCCGTGCGGAGGAGGATCATCGGGATGATCATCTTCTTCATCAAACAAAGGAGCTTTGATTTCTTTTGTGATGTTGATGGTTTTACCCGAAGCAATTTCATAAGCAAAATAATGACGGGCTTTCATATCGTACCAGTAAACAAACTTTCCTTTGGGAGAAAGATTGGCACCACCTCTTATTTTCGTTGCAATTAATTTCCGTTCGCCGGTTTTTACATTAACGAGATACAGATCCTGGTTGTTTGATTGCTCCCACTGATCCTGTATGCGGTATTTATTGTCTGATTCACCTAATGCAATATCGCCGTTATCTTCATCAGCTAATTCAATGCGGTTCATTGTTTCATCAGCTAAAGGAGTAATACCGTTTGTTCCATCCTGAACAACTGCGAGATAACTTCTCCGCAATTCCATGTTCACCTGCAGCAATTGCTGTGGCTGCAGTTCATCATCTTTGTATGTCCAGATGTCAAGGCGTGCAGTTTCAAAATCAACCAATGAAGTATCTTTTGGTTGGCGTATGGGTGCAAGACCAACAAACAAACGCTTTCCATCTTTACTGAATTTATTCATGTAATCAGGACTTACAGTCAGACCTTTTTTTACACCTGCAGTATTCCTGTCAACTTTCAGTTTAGCACTGTCCATTCCTGTTTTGTAATACCACAGTTTATAAAACTTACGCAGGGCTTTTGATACACTGTCTCTTTCAGCAACAAAGGCAAGCTGTGTTCCGTCTTCATCAAATGCAAAGTTCTTTACATCATTAAAGCCTTTTATCACTGTATCAATTTTGCCTGTTGATGTATTCATCCATAAAACAGAAGCCTTGCTGGTGCTATCGTTATTTTTCTTTGTGGTTTCAATCAGCAATACATTTCCTTTTTCACTGAAATAATACTCGCTTACCAGTTTAAATTTCTTCTCTTCACCTGTAACTGTATTACGCACCACCAGTTCAGTACCTTCTTCAACAGTTTCATCGTTTGTTTTAGCAGCAGGTTTCATTTCTTTCTTTGGCTGCTGCAACACATTCAAACCTTTTGTTTTTGCTTCATTGGCTTTATTCTTCAAACTGTCGGCAACCCGCATCAGTGAGTCAGCCATAGTAACTATTTTATTGATCTGTGTTACTGAATCAGGTTTCGCAGCAGGCTTGGGAGTTTCAGGTAATGCTTTGTCCATGTGATAAGCAATCCAGCCTCCTGCTTTTTCAGGAGTCCTGAATGTTTTTACACGGGGAGTTTTCCAAACACTGTCTTTACCAAGCTCCACAATTCCAAGTGAATCCTTTGGCATGTCTTCCGGCTTTTTCTTTTTGATACGTGCATCACGGGTATCTTTGAAAAAAGGGCGGATTTTGAAAATCACAAAACGGTTGTCTTGTGTAATAACTGAACTGTAGCCACGGGCAATTGACTTTTTGTATTTGCCATCGGCCGACTGGATGATCAATTCTCCATCGCCTTCCTGGGGGTTCACCATGTACACAACCCATTTACCATCATTACTGAGTTGGGGTTGCTGCAGCGATTGCCACTGATCGTACACTGAATGATCAAGCGGCTTTTTGGTTTGTGAAAATGATACAAGGGAAAATAACAGGAGAATTGTGCAGGTAAAAAATCTCATGACAATTTTTTTTAAGATTTTTCAAGATAAATTAAACAATTTACACTGTGATATGTTTTATACCAATGGAATTTTAAACTTATGAACAGACTTTTTTCACTATTGATTTTACTTTCAGGTTTTATTTTACCTGCATCAGCTCAAAACAAAGGAACCATTACCGGACAGGTAATTGATAAGGCAAGCCAGCTTCCATTAGAAGCTGTGTCAGTAAAAATTGAAAATACTGAATGGGGAACCGTCACCGATTCATTGGGTCGTTTCCGCATTGCAGGTATCAGCACCAGATCATACAATGTCCAGTTTTCAAAAATTGGTTATAAAACATACACCCTTTACAACATCAATCTGTCATCTGGTAACGAATTAAGTTTTACGGTTGAACTGGAAACAGAAATTAAAACAATTGGCGAAGTAACCATCACTGGCCGCCGTACAGCAAAAGCTGCAACACTTGAAACACCACTTTCGGTTCAACGTTTAACAACAGAAGAAATTAAATCAAATCCCGGGGGCAACTTCGACATCAGTCGTGTGATCAACACATTGCCTGGTGTTGGCGGAACTTCAGGAAGTGTTGGTGCGTTCAGGAACGATATCATCATCCGTGGTGGCGGACCGGGAGAAAATGTATTTTATTTAGATGGTGTTGAAATTCCTGTTATCAACCACTTTGCAACACAAGGTTCAGGTGGCGGACCAACAGGTATTCTCAACGTAAGTTTCATTGAAGATGTGAAACTTTCTTCTTCGGCTTTTGATGCCCGTTACGATAATGCACTGAGCAGTGTATTTGAATTCAAACAAAAGAAAGGCAACAACAATCACCTGCAGGGCAACGTTCGCCTTAGCGGAACTGAACTTGCTGCCACACTTGACGGGCCTTTGTTCAACAATAAAAAAACATCGTTCCTTGCCAGTGCAAGAAGAAGTTACCTGCAGTTTTTATTTAAAGCGATTGATTTACCTATCCGTCCAAACTACTGGGATTTTCAATATAAAATCACGCACCAGATCAATAAAAAAACGACGTTGACTTTGCTGGGTGTTGGAGCTATTGATGAATTCAGCTTTGCAGCTCCATCCGATGCAACACCTGAAAAACTCTATATACTTAACAGCAATCCAAACATTAACCAATGGAATTATACAGTTGGTGCCACACTGAAAAGAAATGTAAAGAATGGTTACTGGAATTTAGCCTTGAGCAGAAATGCTTTTAACAATGGCATTACAAGATTTGAAGACAACCTCAATCCAAAGCCTTCGCAACAATCGCTTGATCTCAATTCAAACGAAACAGAAAACAAACTCCGTTTCGATATGAATAAAACCATCAGCGGATGGAAAATCAGTTACGGTGCTGTTACGCAGTTTGTGCAATTCACCAACAAAGGTTTTGCAAGAATAAGAGCTGAAATAAGAGATACAAATAACAACATCATTCAGCCGCAGGTAAAAGCAACATTCAATTCATCACTCAACTTTGTAAAGCTGGGTGCTTTTGCACAGGTGGGTAAACGATTTTTTGATGATCGTCTTGGTATGAACTTCGGTATACGCATGGATTGTAACAGTTTTACCAAAGATGGCATGAACATGTTCAGCACATTCAGTCCACGCATTGGTTTAAGTTATGTGCTGAATGATGAATGGTCGCTCAATGCAAGTGTGGGACGTTATTACAAACTATCGCCTTACACCATCCTTGGTTTTGAAGACAATGTTGGCAACAACGTCAACAAAAATTCAAAATACCAGCGCAGCGATCATTATGTTATCGGTCTTGAATATTTACCAAAGAACACCACACGTTTCACTATTGAAGCATTTTACAAGCAATACGCAAATATGCCTGTGAGTGTACGTGACGGAATTAATCTTGCCAACAAAGGCGGCGACTTTAATGTATTAGGCAATGAAGCAGTAACAAGCACAGGAAAAGGAAAAACTTATGGAGTTGAATTTTTTGCGCAGCAGAAATTAACCAAACGTTTCTTTGGCGTGTTCAGCTACACGCTTTTTGTAAGTCAGTACAGCGGTGCAGATGGAAAATATGTTTCAAGTGCTTGGGATAACCGTCATTTACTGAGTGTAACATGGGGTTATAAGTTTCAGCGCAACTGGGAGATTGGTTTAAAATTCCGTTACCAGGGCGGCGCACCATATACACCGTTTGATGAAACTGCCAGCAAGGTTAATTACCTGAGTGTGGGTGAAGGAATTCTTGATTACAGCAAACTCAATCAAAATCATTTAGCCGTTTTCCATTCAAGCGATGTGCGTATTGATAAAAGATGGAACTGGAAAAAAGTTTCGCTGGATGTTTTTCTTGATGTGATGAACTGGTATGCAGCAAAAAGCCCGGCATTTCCTCAATATACATTTAAACGCACTGCAGATAATTCAGGCTTTGCAACCACCAACAACAAACCCATTGCATTTGATGGCAGCAATGCAATTCCTGTCATCCTGCAAAACAATGATCCAAGTGTAACACCAACAATTGGATTTATACTGGAGTTTTAACAGAGAAGAAAAAGATTACACAAATTGTGTGAGTTTCGTTAAGTGATTGAGAGAATAAAAAAGTATCGAATACAAATCAAGTAATGATGTATGAAGAAGAGATGCACTAACCTGCAACTTGAAACCTGAAACTCTCTTCTATGCTTTCTTCCTCCACACTCTCCAGCTATGTGCAAATACGCTGAAGATAACAATGGCAATACCAATGTAGAAACCGATATTCAGTTCCCTGTTTTCGTGAAAGATTGCAAACGCAAGTGTAATGCCATACACCGGTTCAAGATTGTAAGTAAGATTAGCGGTGAATGCTGAAATCTTTTTTAATGAACTGATAGCAAGATGCAAAACAAACACAGTACAGAACAGCGACAGAATAAATAACCATAGCCAATCCATGCTTGTGGGAAAAGAATATTTTGCAGGTGATAGTTTTAAATAAAACGGCAACACAAAACTCAGCGTAAACCAACCTCCAATCAGTTCATACAATGTAATAACAGTTGCATCAGGAATTTTTTGTACAAGCCTCCTGTTATAAATGGGAAACAATGCAGAAAGAAATGCAGCGCCCAAACCAAGCAATATGCCGGTCATGTACTGCGTATCAAAATGAAATACAAAATAGATTCCCACCAGTACCAGTAATCCCAATATCATTTCAAATACATCAAATGGATGCTTGTTGATCCATGGCTCAAGAAACGAAGTAAACGAACCTGTAGCTGCAAAGCAAACCAGTGCAACGGATACATTTGCATACTTAATACTTCCGTAAAACAACACCCAGTGAAGTGTAATTAATGAACCGGCAAAAAAACATTGCAGTAAAACCTTCCTGTCGAGCTTAACAAGTTTACCTGTGAAGTACAAATAACCAAGCAGCATTACCGATGAAAGTATTAACCTGTACCACACCAGCCAGCCTTCGTTGATCTGTATCAAACGGCCGAGCACACCTGTAAAACCTGCAAGAAAAACAGCAATGTGTAATTGAAGAAAAGCTTTTTTGGTAGAATTCATTCAGACTAAATCAGGAATCGGTTCCTGCCATTGCTTTATCAGAAGAAAATTTGGCAACAGCATCCGTATTATTCTTTATCCGTTTGTGATAATCTTTAAAATGACTTTGCCATTTCAAACGCAGCACTCCTAAAATTCCTTCTTTCACAATACCCTTGTTCATTTTGCTTACACCAAACTTGCGGTCAACAAATGTAATGGGTACTTCAGTTATTTTGAATTTGAGTTTCCACGCTGCAAATTTCATTTCAATCTGGAACGCATAGCCAACAAAGCTGATGCCATCCAGGTTCATTGATTCCAGCACTTCTTTCCTGTAGCAAACAAAACCTGCTGTAGGATCTTTTACCGGCATCCAGGTTATGATTCTTGTATAAAGTGATCCGCCTTTTGAAAGAAAGATCCTGTTCTTCGGCCAGTTGGCAACAGCACCGCCTTTTACATAACGGCTGCCGATTGCTACATCAGCACCCTGGGTTTTACATGCATTTACCAACCGTTCAAGATCGGCAGGGTTATGACTGAAGTCGGCATCCATTTCACAAATAAACGGATAGCCTCTTTCAATAGCCCACTTAAAACCGTGAATATAAGCTGTACCTAAACCAAGTTTTCCTTTACGTTCTTCAATAAAGAGTTTACCGGCAAATTCTGTTTGAAGTGATTTTACAATCTGCGCTGTACCATCGGGCGAACCATCATCTATTACCAGTACATGAAAATCTTTGTGCAGGGTAAACACTGCACGGATAATATTTTCGATATTATCTTTCTCATTGTACGTTGGTATGATTACTAAATTTTCCAATCTTATGTCTTTGAAGGCACAATTTACTTGATTTAAAAAAGAGAATCAAATCGTAGGTGTTTGTAAAAACTGTTTAGTTCTTTTTTAACAGCGTGCGGTTTAATATCTCAGTGAGTTTTTGTTTGGTGTGAAGCGGAAAATCTCCCTTCATCATCCAGTCGTAATACTGTGGTTCCTGTTTCAGAACAAGTGTAACAGGTTTGCCTTTATGCTTACCGAAGTTAAATATTTCCACTCCGTTTTCCATTATAAAACGACGTGCAAAATCCACAATTTGTTCTTCACCCGTGAATTTCACAATGGCATCAACTGTATTACCCATTTGCGGATAACGTTTTACCTGTGCTTCCAGCACTTCCCATGTAGCTGTGGCATCAACCTCGGCGCTATGTGCACCATCAAGATTTTTTTCGCAGTAAAATTTGTAAGCAGCTGAAAGTGTACGTTGTTCCATCATGTGAAACACACGCTGCACATCAAGCAATACACGGTCGTTGAGTTCAATATCCAGTCCGGCTCTTAAAAATTCCTCCACGAGCAAAGGAATATCAAAACGGTTTGAATTGTAACCGGCAAGATCCGCATTGGCAATAAACATTTTTATTTCGTTGGCTGCCTGCTTAAAAGTTGGAGCATCTTTCACCATTTCATTGCTGATGCCATGTACTTCAGTAGCACCGGGAGGAATTGGCATTTCAGGATTGATGAGCTTACGTTTTACCTGGCGGCTGCCATCGGGCATAATCTTCACAATTGCAATTTCTACAATCCGGTCGTTGCCAATGTTGATGCCTGTGGTTTCAAGGTCAATAACAGCAAGAGGTCTTTTTAACTGTAAGTTCATATCTGCAGGTTGACTAGTCGGATCGAAGCCGATCGAAATCTGGTTACTCATTTGGCAAAAATAATTAAACAAACATAGCACACGGCATCATAAATTGAACTGTTTTACGTTCTATTTGATAAAAAAGGTAAATTTGCCCATAAATCCGATTTAATATGAAGAAAATTATTCTTACGATTGTTATTGCTGCCAGTGCAGCATTCCTGTTTAGTTCCTGTGCCGGAAGCCAGAAAGGTTACGGTTGCCCGACTACAACAAAATACAAACCCTTCAGAGCCTGATTTTTAAAAGCAAACAATTCATGAACTGGATCCCCTTATGCTCTGCCGAAGAACTGGAGCAATTAATCCGTAAATCTGAACAACAGCCACAGGTTATTTTCAAACACAGTACCCGCTGCAGCATCAGTTCTGTTGCCAAAAGCAGGTTAGAAAAAGCTGAAGCACCGGCCGAAATTCCGTTTTACTATCTCGATCTTATCTCCTACCGTCCATTGTCGAATTCCATTGCTGAACGTTTTGGAATTGAACACGAATCACCACAAGTATTGGTGATCAAAAACGGTCAATGCGTGTACGATGAAAGTCATATGGGAATTGATATGGAAGAGATTAAAGACCAGTTATCGCTTAATTAAATTCAAGACATATTCAATAAACAAAGCCCGGACAAGTTGTCCGGGCTTTTGCGTTTTTATTATTTGGCAAGAAATAAGCTCTGTCGCTTTGCTTCTTCTTTATTAAAGCTTTACTTCCCTGTTTTTCAACTTTACTTTCCACCGGTCAATGCGTTTCTTAAACCGCAACATAAAGTTCTCTTCAGGATTGGGTAAGTAACCATTAAAACCAGTTCCGATTTTCAGGTAATTGTTGAAGAATGTACGGCTGCTCATGCCCCATTTTAAAATAAACTGGCTACGGCCATCATTGCGTTTTACACGTGAAGTGGTAATGCTGCTGAAATGATAAGCCCTGCTTTTACTGATGCCTTTGTAATACCTGACACCATAATGCCAGAGTTTAATCATAAAATCAGGATCGCTGTACATGCCCGGCGAAAACTCAACACTTAAACCGCCAACAGCACGGAATACGAATGTGGGCAATACCATTGGGTACCATTGACTGCCTGTCCAGTCATCTTTTGGATAGCTTGCATATTCAGCTAAAAAGCGTTGCTCATCAAACTCTTTTGGATGCAACCCGAAATTTTTATCGGCAATAATGCAGGGTATCTTTTTATTAAAAGGCTCAATCATGGTACTGCTGATGCACCATTTTTCATCGGGCATTTTTTTAATCTCTTCCAGTAAATGATAATCCCAATCAGGACAGAGATATAAATCATCATCAATAAAAAGCAGGTATTCTGAAACTGCCAGGTGTGATGCTGCATTAAAGCCATAACATACCCCGCAGTTTTCACTGCTCATGGTATAACTGATATCGTTTTGCTGCAATACCCAATCTTCTGTTCCATCTTTTCCTTCATTGATATGAACAATCAACTGGTGTTTGTACCGGCTGTTTTTGCGGATACTTTCAACAGCACATTGCAAATAAGCAAGATTGTTCCAAGAAGGAATAAGAATAGAAAAAACAGGCTGACCGCTGATTACTGCTTTATGAATATGATATTGCATGAATAAATCTATCGCTTAATACACTAAAAATTACCAGCCCATCTTAATTACTTCAGCAATATAACGCACATCATCTTCCGTAACTTTTGCATGCAGCGGCAGAACAATGTACCTGTCTTCAATGGCATCCATTTTCGGATACTTTCCTTCTACCCTGCTACCAAAAATGCTGTAACGGTCGTTGCGGTAATGCACCTGCGCCGATTCAATTTTATTTACACGCAAGTGTGTCATAAAATCAATACGCCTGTCTACTTCTGCAGTTAATAACCAGGCAGCATGTTCCCTGTCGGTATATTCAGTACCAATAACACGAATACCTTCAGCATCTTTCAATAATTCACAATACAGGTGATACAGTTTTTGCCTGTGAGCAAGGTGCTCATCAAATTCATCGAGTGCAGCAATACCAAGGCTTGCAGCAATATCTGTCATCTGGTATTTGTAACCTATTTCGGTAATATCATTTTCCCAAACGCCTTTTTGCTTTTTGCTTCTGTCGATTCCAAACCAACGCAGGCGTTTTGCTTTTTCAACCAGCTCTTCATTTTTTACCACCAGCATACCACCATCACCAGTTGTAATATGTTTAATTGCCTGGAATGAGAACATGGTAAAATCGCTTTGCGAGCCAATGTACTGTCCTTTGTATTTTGCTCCAAGTGCGTGAGCCGCATCTTCAATAATTGCGATGTTATATTTTTTACCTAATTCCCAAAGCTTATCCATATCGCAGGGCAAACCGCCGTAGTGCACGCATACAATTGCTTTTGTTTTTGGTGTGATTAACTCCTCCACATGATTTACATCAATGTTGAGATTAGCATCCACATCAGCAAACACAATCTTTGCACCAATATAAAGCAGTGGTATATTGGTTGCAGTGCATGTAAATACCGGTGTAATAACTTCATCATCTTTTTCCACACCTGCCAGTAAAAAAGCAAGGTGCAGTGCATCGGTTCCGGAACCTACTGCAAGACATGTTGCGGGATAAGTAAATTTTGCTTTTAATTTTTGTTCAAACTCTTCAACCCTGGGGCCCTGGCCGATCCAGCGTGAGCTTAATACTTCTGCTACAACATTAGCAGCATTGCGTGGTATATTGGGGTGGAACAATACAATACCTTCATGGGTCTCCATTAAAGGATGTTCCATCATACATCTCTCATTAGTCATAATTGTTAGTGGTTAAAAGTTTTTTGAAGCAGTTTTCTATACGTAAAAAGATAAAGAGATAACAACTGTTATGGCGGATTGTTTAAGCCGGGTTGCCAGAGGATGACCTCTTCACTAGGGGATATAACATAAAAAAGCCAGCGAGCCTTAGCGGCCAGTGGCGTTGATGACTTATACATTTGCGAATAGTTAGGTTATAGTAAAGATATGTCAGCTAACAGATTCAAGTTTTTTTTTACGTCAGTTTTTTGTAAAAAAGGCCGAATAGCTTGCACTTCTCATATAAAGCACTCGGTGTTTACCTTTAGCTGGCAGGATTAATGCTTTGCATCATATTTTCCAGATAAAGCAGATATTTCTGCATGCATTTCTGCAAACAGATGGTTTTTGTTTAATGAGTCTTTCAGTTGGGCTGACAAAAACCCTAAACATTTGTTAGTTTTTTGTTAAGGGAATAAGCTTCACCCAACCTTTTTGTTTAGTTATTGGTTAATTAAGCTTAAACAAAAAATTATGAAAAAGACAACATTCTTCATGGCCACAGCTGCTGCGCTGTTACTGTCATCTTTATCACTTGTATCATGCAAAAAAGAAAAGAAAGAAGAAGCACGTGTGCTGGTTACACATGCATCGCCCGATGCTCCGGGAGTTGATTTGTTAGTCGACAATCAAAAAGTAAACGGATCGGCATTAACTTTTCCTAACAACACCGGTTATCTCGCCGTAAGTGCAGGTACACGCAACATTAAAGTAAATGCTGCAGGTACAAGCACCACTGTTATCAATGCCGACATTACTTTTATGAAAGACAAGAGTTATTCGCTCTTTGCCATTAACCCACTGGCTTCGATCAGCGCAATACTTGTTGCTGATGATTTAACAACACCTGCTGCAGGTAAAGCACATATCCGTTTCTTTCACCTGAGCCCCGGCGCTCCTGCTGTTACTGTGGGTGTATTAAACGGCGAAACTTTTACACCTGTTTTCAGCAACCGTGCATTTGAAACACAGGCAACCGCAACAGCCAACCAGGCATTTACTCCTGTTGATGCAGGTACATACACCTTTGATGTTCGTGTAGCTGGTACAGCCACTTCTGTACTTAAAGTACCGGGAGTAACCTTACAGGCTGGAAAAATTTACACTGTATTTGCCCGTGGAATTGTTGGCAATGCAACAACACCTTTAGGTGCTTCGATTATTGCTAATAACTAATTTGTTTTAAGTTTTAGGTAGCCTGCCTGTTTTTGAGGCAGGCTTTTTATTTTGGATTTTAGAAATATCTAAGCTGAAAAGAAAAGAGTGTTCTAATTGATTCTTTGCAAAAGATGAACATTATAGGAGGCAATACTGATACTAAAAAGGGAAGATTTAAAATGAGTCCCTATTTACAAATAATCTGATGTTATTACTGATCCAAAACTGTAAAACTTAAAACCACCTTGGATTTAACATACTTAGATTTCATACAATACCAACATGCAGGTATCCCTGCCTGAGGATGGGCTATACCCGCCTTATGGGTGGCTTTATATACGAAGGATGAACGAAGGATGGTTGCTTTATCCACGGCTTTGCAGTATCTTAAAAGCGAGTTTAACAGCTATTCTTCATTTATTAAACCTTATTATTTATGGCTACAAGTGAAAACAACTTCCTTTTACATAATGTAAGAGGACAATTAGGCAAACAGATTGTGGTAAAGCATTATGGCAATAAGATTGTGATTACTGCTTACCCCGATATGAGCAGGGTTAAACCGAGTGTGAAACAAAAAAAGCGAAGAGGACTTTTTTCAGAAGCGGTGGTGTATGCAAAGGCTATTATTGCGGACCCTGAACTAAACGAACTTTACAGGAAGGAAGTGAAAAAAGGAACGGTTTACAATTTTGCGATTAAAGAATTTTTGGATGCGTTTGAGGAGTGAAGATTATGGTTCATGGTTTATAGTTCATGGTTCATAGTTCATAGTTCATGGTTCATGGTTCATGGTTCATGGTTGGCGTGATGTGGTGAGGGGTTGGAGATTTCTAAGGACACTCATTCTTTAATCGGAAGAATCAAGAAGATTCTGTACTGCGTTGTATGCAGCATGATGGAGCTGTGTTACTTTTTTTGTCAATGAATCCAGATCAGTTTCTGTTATTGTGTAATTGTTGCTGTACCTGCTGCTGAGGTAGGCATCATCGAGCAATTGCAGTAAACGTTTGTCTTCCTCTGTAACCAATGGAAAGACTTCATCAACAACTGTTGTACAGCGGCGGCAGCATTTTTTTAAGGAAGTGATTGCATGTGTTTTTTTATCGAGACCAGTTATTGAAGTAAGGATTGCTCTGCAACAGAGTTCGGTTGCCTGCTGGAGAAAAAATGCTGTGAGCTGATCAGCATTGTGCTGCCGTTGCTGTTGTGCATGTTTTAAAAAAGCGGCTGCTTTTGCAAAGCCCTGCTGAAACTGCAACCATGCATTTTGCCTGGCTATGTTGAGCTTTTCTTTATTTCTTTCAGGCCAGTTGTTTTTGTTGTTCCAGTACAGGAGGTTTGCGGTATTGCATACAAAGTTGTAAAAAACATGGCCTTCTGTTATTGCTGTTTTTACCTGGTTTGCATGCTGCAGTGAAAAATGCAGGTTGGTGCCCAGCATGCAACCTGCTTCGATCAATGTTTCAGCAGTGGTGAACTGTTTGGGTGGTAACCATTCAGGAATAACAATGAGCAGATCGGTGGTCAGTTCGGCCCCCTCCTGTACTGGCTGATGCAGGATACGGTAAATCCGTTCGGGATGGATGGTTTGCACAATAAAGGAGGTAATGCCTTTGAGTATTTCATCTTCCTGCAGAAAGGCAGGACTGTTTTCTTCATTTAACAATTCAAGGTTATCGTTGTGCTGTGGCTTTGTTATTTCACCATCGGCAGCGGCATCGAGAAAATTGAAGAGGTAGTACAGTTGGGGAATGAGTTCTTCGAAATAACCGGGCATTCCTATTTTGAGTTCGGTTTCCATGAAATCGAACACAAGACTGCGGAGGTTGCGGCTTAACAAGCGGGGATTACCGTATTCGATGAGAGAGTTAAGTGTATCCATTTTTTTGTTTTTACTTTTTACCAGGCGTTGAAACAACTGTGTAAAAGTTGAAAAAGCTTTACCGGTAACCTACCCTGCCTGTTTGTATTTTACAAGCAGCAAGCTGTATTATACAATAAAGAAGATATTGAATAAGGTGATTGAAAAAAGAGAAAGAATAATTACTTTAGCTGTATGACAGAGAAAACCATTCATGAAGGAAGAAATGTAAAACGCATCCGTGAGATATTAGGTATTAAGCAGGATGCATTGGCAATGGAATTAGGATTGAGCCAGCAGGCTGTTTCTGCATTGGAGCAGAAAGAAGCACTGGATAAAGACATGATTGAGAAGATTGCTAAGGTTTTAAAAGTAACACCTGAAACCATTAAGAATTTTGCAGAAGAAACTGTTGTCAACGTAATTCAAAACAATTACGAGGGATCAACAAACAATAGTAGTAATTATAATCATCAATGCACTTTTAATCCTTTTGATAAAGTCGTTGAATTGTATGAGGCACTTTTAAAAAGTGAACGAGAAAAAATTGCTTTACTTGAAAAAATGATTGATAAGAAATAAGAATCAGGGGATATATTAAAAAAGCCTTTGCGAATGCAAAGGCTTTTTATTTGCTAAATACCCAATGCATTCGGTTTGCATGATGGATATAAAATGTTCTGAAAAAGCAAATAAAATATAGCTAAGGAACAGGCTTTTTTTAGTTTTTTGTTTGCCATTCATAAAGAAGAGCCAGTTGCAAGAAAAAAGCAGTACAAAATTGGTTATTGTTGGGCTTGTTAAAAGGAGAATTGCGATAGGAATTACATGTGCATTTCAGGTGTGGCGGTTTGATTTTGGGTTTGGTTTGCCAAAATAGAAATGCATTAATTTCGGTTGGTGAGGACAGCAACCGATAAGAAAATGGATGACGAACATCAGATAATGGCCTGTAAGCAAATAGTAACTGCTTTTGTACATTTGATAAATATCAAAAAAATATTAACTGTTACTTTCAATTGCAATTAAAATAATTGGTTATTAGTTTCAAACCTGTATAACATGGAGTATTACCGAGTTTTTAAAACAACAAAGTTCATTGCAACAGTTCTTTTTGTTTTTATTTTACTTACAGGCTTCCAATTTGCCAATGCCCAAACAAAGGGTATTTATTTAATTGACAGTACTTCAAAAGTACCCGTACAATATGCAACTGTACAGGATGAAAGCAACAGCTTTTCACAAATTTCTGATGAAAATGGTTTTATTCAGCTGTTAAGGCTGCCCATAAACAGCCGTTTCTTAACAATTATGTGTGTGGGCTACCAGGAAAAAATGGTGGAAATAAACACGCTTTCTTTTAAAGAGCAGATTGCAGTTATTTATTTAAAACAGAAAATTTCAAGTCTATCGGAGGTAACAATTAAAGCTGCATCGAATAACGGTATTTTTAAAACCATCAGCGATCTTGATATTCATTTAAGACCCATCAATAATTCGCAGGAAGTATTAAGAATGGTACCGGGATTATTTATAGGGCAGCATGCAGGCGGAGGTAAAGCCGAACAGATTTTTTTAAGAGGGTTTGATCTTGATCATGGAACTGATATAAATATTACAGTTGATGGAATGCCTGTAAATATGGTAAGCCAGGCACACGGGCAGGGTTATGCTGATTTGCATTTTGTAATACCTGAATTAATTGATAAAGTAAATTTTAACAAAGGACCTTATTTTGCTGATAAAGGAAATTTTACAACTGCAGGTTTTGTAGAGTTTAAAACAAAAGATTACCTGGAAAATAATTTTTTGAAAACTGAAGCCGGACAGTTTAACACTTTCAGAGCTATTTCAGGGATTAATTTATTAAAACCAGATAACGACAGGCGTAACCAGAGCTTGTATTTTGCAGGTGAAGGTTCTTTTACACGGGGGTATTTTGAAAGTGCCCAAAACTTCAGCCGTTATAATGCTGTACTCAAATATCATGGCAGTTTAAACAAGACTAATACAATTACTGCATCTGTTACGGGCTTTACCAGTAAGTGGAATGCAAGCGGCCAAATACCTGACAGGGCAATTGCAAGCGGCCTTATTGGCTGGTATGGTGCTATTGATAATACAGAAGGTGGCCATACTTCACGATACAATGCCAATGCTGAATTGCATACTAATTTTAAAAACGGCGGTTCGCTGAGAAACCAGCTCTATTTTTCAGCATACAATTTTGAGTTGTATTCCAATTTTACGTTCTTCAAAGAAGACCCTGTAAATGGCGACCAGATACGCCAAAAGGAAAACCGGAAAATTGCAGGATATAACAGCATTTATCAAAACGAAAATTACAAAGGCAACCTGAAGTTTGAAACCAAAGCAGGCATACAGCTGAGGTATGATTACATCCATAATCTTGAACTTACAAGAACAAAGAACAGAACTGTTAATACAAAACAATTAGCACTTGGCAATGTAAGTGAATTTGATGCGGCTGCTTTTTACAGCGAAAAAATATCGTTTAATAAAAAGCTGGATGTTACCGCTGCTGTACGAACCGATTACTTTGTTAATTCCTATTTAAACAAACTTACAAATGAAGTAAAGCAATCGGGTTCTGTTATTGTTTGCCCTAAACTTAATTTTAATTACAAGCTTAATAACAACGTGCAGTTGTATTTATACAATGGCAGGGGTTACCACAGTAACGATACAAGAGTTGCGGTTGAAGAAAACGGCCGAAAAGTTTTGCCTCCTGCATATGGTACCGATTTAGGCGGCATTTTTAAACTTGGAAAGAAATTAGTTGTGCAAACTGCTGTGTGGTATTTGTGGTTAGACCAGGAATTTATTTACGTAGGTGATGAGGGCGTAGTGGAACCGGGTGGCCAAACACAACGGTATGGGTATGATTTAGCAGTGCGTTATGAACTGGCTAAAAATCTGTATGCTGATCTGGACATCAGCATGGCTAATCCAAGAGGACTGCATGTGCCTTATGCCGAAAGTTATTTGCCACTTGCTCCACGTTTTACAAGTGTGGGAGGTTTAACTTACAGGAAACAATCTGGATGGAACGGCAGTTTGCGCTACCGTTATATGGCAAACCGACCTGCCAATGAAACCAACACAGTAGTTGCCAAAGGTTATTTTATTACAGATGGGGCTATTAACTATACAACACAAAAATGGGAAGCCGGTTTTTCAGTTCAGAATATATTTAATACAAAGTGGAAAGAAACGCAGTTTGATACTGAAAGCCAGCTGCAAACAGAAACAGCTCCTGTTTCAGAAATACATTTTACTCCCGGTACTCCTTTTTTTGCAAGGCTTAGTTTTACAATTAACTTTTAAGCTGTAAGCAACGACCATGATGGGAAGGGGCTTCTTCGCTTTGATATAGATTGCCCGCCTTTATTGTCGGACAGGCTTCGGCACAGGACACACACAATGCCTGCTTACCCTCGCAATGACGGGTGTGATGATGTTATTACTTACGAAGAATGATTTAATTTTTTAAAAAACCCAGTTGATATACCATTGGCTGCAGTTTTTCTGTGAGTGCTTTGTATGCTTCTTCAAATGCTTTGAATGATACGGGTGGAAAATCGCCGCTGTTGTTGCGTGCCTGTAATGCTTTGCGTATTTGATACCAACCTACATCGGCCCTGTTTAATTTTAATTCATCTCTTACGGTATGTACATCGGTATGTGCAAAGCATGCCTGCCATAATTTTTTACCTTCGGCTAATACTGCTTTTGCTTCATCGCTGAATGTTTTGCCCTGCATATAGCGCACCATAAAATCGCTTTCAAACCTGTCGGGGGAATTTACTTCTTCTTCGGTATAAGGAATAAAATGATTGACGATGCTCCACTTTTTACCGTTCCATTCCAAATCATTTGCGCTTGCTGTTCTGTTTTGCCTGTTAAATAACATCCATATTAAACAATCGTCTTTAAACTCATCGGTTAATGGTTCAGACGGTTGAAGAAACTGGTCTCTGTCATTAAGCCATGTAGGTTTTATTAATAATTTTTCTGACAGTGAAAATAATTGATGCCTGCCAAAGGTTTTCTTCTGTTACAAAAAAAGCACCGGGGCTACTATATCCAGATGAAAGCAAAGCTGTAAGATGAGAATTTTGAACATCACTTGCATGTGCATATAAACTTCCGATCGCATTATCTGACCAATAAAGACCTCTAATATCTTTAGACTTAGTTGCAGGTGATATCGCATTTTTTAAAGGGATGGCATCTTGCTTATTTGCTTTAGGTCTATCTACCCATTTTGTTAGTAATTCTTCGTTTGGGCAATTGAAAAATGTTTTTTCACCAATTGGTATAGCATTTTTATCTATTATTTCAATTGATATTTCCTTGATAACATCATTGTTTTTTTGCGTAGTATTCCAAATCAAAAAACCAATTGGAAAATCTCCCTTCAACCCGTCAAATGCTTTATTATGAACAGCAAACCCACCTAAAAATTTTGCATACCACAACCCTCTAAATTCTTCGAAGTTAGGAGCAACTACATACTTTAAAGTACTAAACATTGCCACAGTAGCAGTTGGTATTTCTTTCTTTATTCTTACCAAAAATTGAGCAAATAATTCTCTCCTCGAATAGCCATATTCATCCATGAAGTTGGACATTTTTGTAGTGGCAACACCTTCTTTGTTTCCACTTTCAACACCACTTCCACTTTCTGCATAAGGAGGATTAATCAGCACCAAAATCTTTTTCCCATCAGCAATTGCTTTGCGTAAGGCTTCAGGTACTTTATTGGTAATTGAATAATCTATTTTTCCATCGTCAGTAATATCATCGTTGAGGTAGTCGTACTGAAATCTTGTTGCAGCAGCACAGGTTTTTGTAGCTTTCATTACATCCACATCGGCCTGGTCGAGCGTGCTCATAAATATATTACGGGGGTTGCTGTGTTTTACTTCCAGGTTGCCCACACCACAACACATATCCCAAACAATGTATTTTTCCTGCCAGTTGCTGCCAAGCGTTTCGGCCAGTTTATCGTAAGCCTTATCAACCACTGCAAGCGGTGTGTAGTAAGCTCCTTTAAAACTGCGTTCATCAAGCGGTATAAGACTGTCCCTGCGTTCGAGCAAATAGTTGCGGTATTCCTGTTTTGGAGGGCGGTGATAAATTGTCCAGAACTGGCGGTAACCTTCTTTATTACCAAGTTCGTAAAGCTTGCCTTCAAGACTAAAAACGGGAGCACCGTTTTTATGCAGTAACTCAGGGGGTAAGTTTGCATGCGTGCTGATTGTGCCATCGCTCATAATATCGGCAAAAAACAAGAGTGCGTAATCGTCCTGTTCCACACCTTTAATTTCGTTGCCAATCATTTTTACCCATTTATCAAATACCTGTTTCAGGTTGTCGGGGGTAATTTGTGTGCGGATGATGTCGCCGCTTTTAATGGCGTTTTTTATGGTGCTGATAAACTCTTCTTCGTGAGTTTCAATTTTAAAACTTACAAAGTGAGTACCAATGTGTGCTGAAATAGCATCTAATGCCTCCTGTGTGTAACTGCTTGCACTTTTGCCCCATTTAATTGTTTTCTTTTCAAGAAAAGGCAGCACATCACTGCTTTTCATGAGTGCAGCTTTTTTTGTATCAATTACGCAAAGGAATGGTGGTACATATTCGCCTTTATTCAACGCCTGCTGTACATAATGCATTAACTGTGTAAACATCTGGTACGTGGAATGCTTTCCTGTATCTTTTGCCTCGAACCAGATTTCCTTTGTTTGAATATCAATGAGGTTTTTGCTGTAGCCTTTTAATCCCAGTGCTTTTATATAAGCATCTTTTACATCTTCTTCTGTTCTTGCCTGTTGCAGTTTTTCGTAAAGCTTCATTTTTGATTTGATGTGGTTAGTGGTGTTTAACGTACATGAAAAACTAAGTTAAAGTAAATTTTAGTTTTACAGCTGCATAGAATTACAGGACGTAAAAGAGTGCGACGCAACGGAAGCTTTATAGCAGTACCAGCCCCTGCTACAAAAACTGCCTCTCATAACAAAGGCCACCCGAGGGTGGCCTTTAGTTTATTTCACAAGTGTCGAGGATTATTTCTTTCCTTTTTTAGCAACGGCTTTTCTTGGTGTTTCAATAGCGGCCTGTGCTGCTGCAAGACGTGCAATTGGTACACGGAATGGTGAACAGCTTACGTAGTTCATTCCAATTCTGTGACAGAATTTAACGCTTTCAGGATCGCCACCATGCTCACCGCAGATACCTACTTTGAGATTTGGTTTGGTGATGCGGCCACGTTCTGTACCAAACTTGATGAGTTCGCCGATACCATCCTGGTCAATTGTCTGGAACGGATCATCAGCAAGGATTTTCTGATCGAGATAATTTGGTAAGAAACCACCAATATCATCACGGCTGAAACCAAAGCTCATTTGTGTAAGATCGTTGGTACCAAAGCTGAAGAAGTCGGCAGCTTCAGCCATTTGAGCAGCTTTTAATGCAGCTCTTGGAATTTCGATCATTGTACCAAAGAGGAACGGAATATTTTTCACTTTCATTTTTTCGCAAACTTCCTTATACACCTGGTCAACTATTTTACGCTGGTGAATAAGTTCGTTTACTGAACATGTTACAGGAATCATGATTTCAGGAAGTGCTTTTTTACCTGCTTTTGTTAACTCAGCAGTTGCTTCAAAGATTGCCCTGATCTGCATTTCTGTAATTTCAGGATAGCTGATACCCAAACGTACACCACGGTGACCAAGCATTGGGTTATTTTCATGCAATGCCAATACACGACGTTTCAACACACTCATGCGGATACCGAGTTCTTTACTTAACTGCTGTAATTTTTCAGCATCATGAGGAACAAACTCGTGCAGTGGTGGATCGAGAAGACGGATGGTTACAGGATGACCTTTCATTACATTGAGTGTATCCTTCACATCTTTCTTCACAAACTTAAACAGATCGTTGAGTGCTACTCTTCTTTCTTTTTCAGTTTTACTTACAATCATTTTACGTAACTGGAACAGTGGTTCTTCACTTCCTTCGCCATAGAACATGTGCTCAGTACGGAACAAGCCAATACCTTCTGCTCCAAACTTAGCTGCATGTGTTGCATCTTCAGGAGTTTCAGCATTTGCACGTACGCCGATTTGTTTGAACTGGTCAACCAGTTTCATTAAATCTTTATATGATTGGTTTTTATCAATATCAATATCAACTAAAGCCATACTGCCTTCGTACACTAAACCTTTTGTACCATTTAAGCTGATCCAGTCGCCTTCTTTAATTACCACGCCACCTTTTGCGTGGAAGTTTTTAGCATCAGCATGGATTTCAATATCACCACAACCAACGATACAGCATTTACCCCAACCACGGGCAACGAGTGCAGCGTGACTGGTCATACCACCTTTGGTAGTTAAGATAGCCTGTGCTTTGTGCATACCATCCACATCTTCAGGTGAAGTTTCTTCACGAACGAGGATTACTTTTTCGCCTTTAGAAGCCCATTCAACTGCATCGGCAGAAGAGAATACCACACGGCCTTTTGCACCACCGGGACCTGCAGGCAAACCTTTTGCAATAACAGGTTGTGTAATTTCAGCTTTAGGATCGAGCATTGGCAACAACAGTTCAACTAACTGGTTTGGTGCTACACGCATTAATGCAGTTTTAGCATCAATGAGTTTTTCTTTCACCATTTCAGTTGCCATACGTACTGCAGCCACACCATTGCGTTTACCAACACGGCATTGCAGCATGTAGAGTTTTCCTTTTTCAATAGTGAACTCAATATCCTGCATATCGTGGTAGTGCAGTTCAAGTCTGCGCTGGATTGCAAACAGTTCTTTATACATAGCAGGCATTAACTTTTCCAGTGTTTTGAAATGCTTGCTCTGATCGTTTTTAGAATATTCGTTGATAGGTGCGGGAGTTCTGATACCTGCCACTACGTCTTCACCTTGTGCATTTACCAGGTATTCACCATAGAATTTGTTTTCACCACTGCCGGGGTTACGAGAAAAGGCAACACCTGTGCAACAATCATCGCCCATGTTACCAAATACCATTGCCTGTACGTTTACAGCTGTACCCCATTCGTGTGGAATTTTTTCGATACGACGGTATTCAATTGCACGCTTACCATTCCAGCTTGCAAATACAGCGCCGATACCACCCCACATTTGCTGCATTGGATCATCGGGGAATTCAACACCTAAAACTTTCTTTACTGTTTTTTTATAATCAACAACAAGTGCTTTCAGTTCATCAACTGTAAGATCAGTATCACTTGCATAACCTTTTTTATGTTTGATGGCTTCCAGTTTTTCATCAAGAAGCTTACGGATACCTTTACCACCTTTTGGTTCAATACCTGCTGCTTTTTCCATTACCACATCGGCATACATCATAATTAAACGACGGTAAGCATCATAAGCAAAACGTTCGTTACCGCTTTGAGCAATGATACCTTTGATTGTTTTTTCATTGAGACCAACGTTCAATACTGTTTCCATCATACCGGGCATACTCTTACGTGCACCAGAACGAACGGATAACAATAAAGGATTTTTTTCATCACCGAATTTCTTACCAGTGATTTTTTCCATTTTAGCAAGAGCTTCCTGTACCTGTGCAACAAGAACCTTTGGATATGTTTTTTTGTTTGCGTAGTAATATGTACAAACATCTGTAGTTACTGTAAAACCGGGAGGAACGGGTAAACGGAGTTTTTGATGACCCGCCATTTCAGCCAGGTTTGCGCCTTTACCACCCAAAAGATTCTTCATTGATTCATTACCGTCGGCTTTGCCGCCGCCAAATGAATACACATACTTGGTTGCTTTCTTAACAGTTGCCATTGTATAATTTTTTTTAAAAATTGAGTGAAGGAAAAAAGTTTACGGCAAGCAAATTACCAGCTGTTTTCCTTGTTTACTAGTGAACTTTTAATTTCGGGCGTAAAAGTAGACGGGTGGTATGGGGCAAAGAATGATGTAAGGCAAGAAAAAAACTAATCATGGTCAGTAACCATTCATCCAAAGATGATATTGATTAGTTGCAATTTTTTGTGTTGATGATGCAATTTTATGCAACAAACAACTGAAGCGAATCTGCTGTTTTCTGAATGAAATAAAGTACATTCATTGACAACTTTTATCTATGGATTACGAAATACTTCTTCAATTTTTCCTTGCTGCATTATGGGGTGGAATTGTTGGTGCTGAAAGAGAGTACCGCAGCAAATCGGCCGGTTTCCGTACAATGATTATGATTTCGATGGGTTCCTGTTTATTTACGCTGATGTCGATGCATATTGGTACACCCAACAGTCCCGATCGTATTGCTTCTAATATTGTAACAGGTATTGGTTTTCTTGGTGCAGGAGTTATTTTTCGTGGAGAGAACAGAATTAACGGTATTACAACTGCTGCCACCATCTGGGCAGTTGCGGCTGTGGGTATGAGTATTGGAAGTGGTAATTACTTAGCTGCTGCATACGCAAGCATTCTTATACTGCTGGTACTTGCACTGCTGCCCTATATTGAACACATGATTGACAGGCTGAACCAATCGAAAGTATATACTATTAAATGCAGCTATTCCCCTGCTGCTGCCAAATCGATTGAACAGGTGTTTCAGAAACATCATTTAAAGCACAGGCTGGTGAATCAATTAAAAGAAGACAGCTTGTTAACTTCTAAATGGGAATCGAATGGTCTTGAAAAAAACCACGATCAGTTTATTGCTGAAATGATGGGTGATGGCCGAATTGTAAGTTTTGAATATTAAATGCTGCATTAATTACAGTTGTTTAATATAGCACCTTCTTTTTTTATGCCGCACAGGATTAAATTCTGTCCACAGAGACATGACCTTATTATTATCTTCTAACTCAGCATTGGTTTCTGCAACTTTAAATCCACGTTTCCTGAACACATCAAACAACTCTGTAAACACAATAGACGTAAGTCCTTTATTTTGATATTTTGGATGTACAGCTATGAGATACATATCCACCTTATCATTTTTACGGAGTGCTTTTAATAAATGCCACCAGCCTGTTGGGAACAGTTTTCCTTTGGCTTTCTGTAATGCAAGCGAAAGACTTGGCATAGTTATACCTAGTGCGACTACTTCATCCTGTTCATCCACAACAATACTCAGTAAATCGGTTTGAAAAAAAGAGAAATAAGTTTTGATGTAGAATGCAATCTGCTCCTCAGAAAGAAATGAGAAATTATACAACTCTTTGTAACAGATATTGAGCAAACCAAAAATTTTAAATCCGTATTTCTTTACAAGAACTTTCTTTCGTTTTTCTGTTACAGCTTTTACTTTGTATTTCTCCTGTACAATTGCTGCAGAGCGGTAATAATTATCGGGCAAACGTTCAGGTAAGGCAATCTGGAATTCATTCCAGTCAGTATCTTTTACATAGCCACATTGTTCTGTAAGTTCCGGCAAGTAAGGATAATTGTATTTGCCAACCAATGTTGCCAACTGATCAAATCCTTCCACCACCATTCCTTCCTGGTCAAAATCAGTAAAGCCTAGTGGGCCCTGCACATGTGTCATTCCTTTGCTTCTTGCCCAGTTTTCTGCACTTTCAAACAAAGCCTTTGCAACAGTGAGATCATTGACACATTCAAACCAGCCAAACCTTGCATGCGCTTTATTAAAATGCTTATTGGCAATAGGATTGATGATTGCAGCTATGCGGCCAACGATTTTATTATTTCGTCTTGCGATGAAATATTTTGTTTCCATTATCCTTGCTGATGGGTTGCTGTCTTTGTTTAAAACAGAGAAGTCGTCGAAGAATAACGGAGGGGCGGCAAAAGCGCAATCTTTGTACAAGTTGATACCAAACCACACAAAATCCTTTAACTGCTTTTTGGTATCAACAGTTTCAATGTGGATTTCCATGCGTACAAAATACGAAATATCAAATAGCAGAACGTTTTACCTGCCGGCTTTTATTTTATACTCACCAACAAGCGAACCATCATCTTTCAGCATTTGCAGGTGCAACTGCTCCTGGTTTGCTTTTACTTTAATTAAGGTGCGGTTGCCGGGAATTGGTCCGCCGCCAATAACAATTGGGTAATCATGCTGACCTTTTACCGGAGGATGTACACCATAGGTATGTGTATGACCAGCAATGACAAGATCAATTTTGTATTGATCAAACAATGGAGAAAAAACTTTTTTACAGTGGCGGGAACCTTTCTGATCAAATGAATAATATGGTGGAATATGCATCTTTACCACTTTGTACTTTGCTGTTTTATATTCTTCCGATTGCATAATTTTTTCCAGCCACAGTGCCTGCTTTTCACGATAAGAGTCAAACCTGTCAAAATCCATATCAATCTGTTCTTCGCCTGTATCAAGCACTATTATAAATACAGGCCCGGAATGATATGTGAAGTATTGCTTTTGCGGAGCGGAAAAATAATCTTTGAGATGCCAGTTAAAACTTCCCCGTATTTCATGATTACCTCTTTGAAAAATCATTGGCTTTTGTGAAGCAAACACACCTGTACAGGGTTTAATTAAATGTTCAATGATTTGTTCTTCGCCTGCAATAAAATCAAACATATCTCCATTAAGAAAAACATAATCAAACGGCTCGTCTTTGTTCAGTTTAAAAAGCTGAGCAAATGATTCAGGACGATCATGAATATCATTCAACATTAACCAGCTTGATTCAGATTCTTTTTCTGCAGGAAGTGTAAAACTGAATACAGCGCTGTAAATAGTTTCACCAAACTGAATGGTTTCTTCATTTTCAAATTCATTTATTTGTTTTGAAGCAACACGGTAATAATATGTTTTGCCTGGTTTTAAATTTTCCAGCGCTATTTCATGAATACGATTATTGGCATTGATAAACCCATCTGTTACAGAAAATGCTTTCCCGCCAAGATTTCTTGTTTCGCCATATTCAACCCAGCTTAGGCTTTGCAGGTTGGATATACAGCGCACATACATTACATCTGGCTGAACAGAATACAAGTAAGGTTGAGTAAGAAAAATATGTTTACCAATAGGCGGTGGCGGAACTTCTGATACATCATTCCTGATACCAGTGAAATAGACATACCCAACAGCACCAACTCCTGCTACTTTAGCAACATTGATTAAAAATTTACGCCTGTTGAATGGAGAGGGTTTCTGGTCTTCCATTTTAAATAGATATTGAGTTGGATTTAATACAGTCTCTTTAACGAAAACTGTTGCCCAATATTACAATCATTTAGAGAAACAGGCAAATTTGGGAAAACTGATCAATAATAAAAACCCGCCAGGACATTGAGCCGCTGACGGGGTTACAAATATCTTACATCTCCTTACTTCTTCCCTTTCACATATTTCTCCAGCCATGTATGTTCTTCCCACAACACATGAAGAATATTTTCCTTACCACGGTATCCATGTGCTTCATAAGGAAGACTCACATAACGCACATTACCGCCATTGCCTTTTAAGGCAGCATACATTCTTTCACTCTGAATGGGGAATGTACCTGTATTATCATCCGTATCGCCATGAATTAAAAGGATGGGTGTTTTCAACTGGTTGGCAAAACTGAACGGACTCATATCAAAATACAATTGTGGTGCCTGCCAGTATGTACGATCTTCATTCTGAAAACTGAACGGAGTTAATGTTCTGTTGTACGCACCGCTTCTTGCTATACCAGCTTTGAACCAATTGGTATGTGCCAGTAAATTGGCTGTCATAAACGCACCATAACTGTGCCCGCCAACCGCAACTCTTGTACTGTCGCCTACACCCATTTCAGCAAGTTTGTCAATAGCTGCACGTGCATTTAACTTCAGCTGTTCAATAAAATCATCATTTGGTTTTTTATCAGGCGATGTACTTACAATCGGCATTTCAGCATTATCCAGTACTGCATATCCCTGCGTTACCCAAAAGATGGGGCTTGCCCAGCTGATTCTTGTAAACATATTTTTTGAACCACGCACCTGTGCTGCATCACGTGCATTGGTAAACTCACGGGGATAAGCCCACATCAGCACCGGCAGCGGACCATCTTTCTTTACATCATAACCTTTGGGCAAATACAAATCGCCGGTAAGATCAACACCATCTGCACGTTTGTATGAAATTTTCTGTTTGCTTACTCCTTCCAGTTGCGGATAAGGATTGCTGAAGTTTGTCACCTGCTTACCGCTGGATGCAACAACTCCTTTCAGCGTTTTAATAAAATAGTTCGGCACATCTGTCTGCGATTCTTTTCTTGTAAGAACAGTTAATGTATTCCTGTCAATTACATCAATCACTAATTCATAACTATTGTCATCGCAACGCCAGATGATATCGTTCTTCTTTGTTGTAAGATCGAAATAAGAAAGGAATGGCAAGTCACCTTTTGGTGAAGCACCTGTTGTATTATTCATCAGCAATTTTCCATCGTGAGGTATTATCACATTACGTCCATAACTGTTTTTTTCTGCAACAGGCGAACCCGGATTACTGTATGCATCATTAGCACTGCGTTCAAGCAATGTTTCCATTTCACCGGTTGAAGGATTTACCTTGCTCAGTTTTGTTTGTGCTTTACCACGCAACACCTCATAAACTAAAGCAAAACTGCTGTTGCCCCATGTTGTTCCTCCATAACGCATTTTTGTTTTAAACAATTCTTTTGGCTGTGCAGTAAATGGTGCGGGCAAACTGTACACTGCATCATGATAGTCTACATTATTCTTAATCAAACCGCCATCCAGTGCTTTACACCAAACAATGGTTGCAGCTTCATCATCACGCCATTCAATGCTGCGGGGAACATCCTGCACATTATCATTACCTGCAGGTGCTGTTTCTGCAGATGGAAGTTTGGCAATTTCTTTTACGAGCTTTCCATTTACGTCATACACCGCAACAGTTGAATTAAAACCAAACGCAGTAACTGTATAAGAAAATGGTTTATTGATGGTGCGGATAAGTAAATATTTTTTATCGGGAGAAGCATCTGCTGAAGTATAGATTGCAGGCTGGTTGATTTTTGTTTCAACTCCATTTGTATTCTTAACGAGTTGTGAAGTTGTAAAAAACTCAAACAACTGCTCATCGTAAGGCGATTTGATTAAATCCTGGAAAGTAGGTCGTGGTGCTGAGCTTCCATAACTTTCCTGAACAGTTGGACCTTTTGGTGTAATTGGTTTTTGCGGCATAGCCGATGGGAGTTTGATTGTTGCTTTATACAGCAGCGTGTTATCATTGAGCCAGCTGAATGCATCGCCAAGCACTACATTCAATGCAGTCTTATTTACTTTCATGGCTTTCTGTGTAGCCACATCAATTACATATAAATCTACATGCGATCCTGCATTATGTGTAAAGGCAATCTTCTTTTCGTTGGGACTCCATTCAACTGATGCTGCAAGAAGATTGACCGGCAAACCATTAATCTTAAATTCTTTTCCTGTGGCAATATTCTTCAATGTAAAATTGTTGATATAACTCTGCCGGCTTAATGAAAAATTAGCAGGATTAATCCGAAGACCAGCTACTCTTACTTCGGGCTGCCCCAGTTCTTCGACTGTTGGATAGGTGTTGCGTTCAATCAGCAACATCCACTCACCTTTACTGTCGACACTTACGCCCGGAGTTGGTTTAGCTAATGCAAGATCAAGAATTGTTTTTGGAGGCAACTGGTAACTGACGGCATCCTGTGAAAACGTTTTTGCAACTGTAAATAAAAAGAGAATCAAAAAACAGCGTTTCATATACATTGATTTATTCCCGAATGTACATGCTATAACAGCAGTTCATCAACCGTTCAAAAAAATTTGTTTAAAACTGCGTCGCTTGTAACTATGAAATACAATAAATAACTTCTACATTAGATTTAAACAAATAATCCGCCGGTTAATCCACCCGCCTACGAATGCACAAAAGCCTGCCCAACAGTTTGGATTGATTTTTTAATTATAAACAATAACCACCATGCGTAAACCCGTCATCATCGCAGGTATGGCTTTTATTGCCATACAATTTATGAGTGCCTGTGCCGGCAAAACTCCGGACCAGGAAAAGAAAGCAGAACCTGCTCCCCTCTCACAGGAAGAAAAAGTAAAAAATGGCGAACTGCTTGTAGCCAAACTTGATTGCGAAATCTGTCATTCACCCAAAAAGATGGGACCACAAGGACCTGAAGTTATTCCCGAACAACGTTTCGGTGGTCACCAGGCTAATGCGCCGTTGCCTCCTACAGATGAAAAAATGCTTAAATCAGGTTGGGTGTTATTTGCACCCGACTTTACTTCGTTTATTGGTCCGTGGGGACAATCCTATTCAGCCAACATCAGCAGCGATTCAACTGGTATTGGCATGTGGACAGAAGATCAGTTTAAAAAAGTGATCAGGGAAGGTAAGTTTATGGGACTTGATAATACAAGACCAATCCTTCCGCCTATGCCATGGGCAGCCTATAAACATTTAACCGATGATGAAATAAGTGCTGTGTTTGCATTTTTGAAATCAACAGCACCTGTACACAATGTGGTGCCCGATGCAAAAATAGCAGCACCACCTAAAATGTAATATTGGTTTTTCTCCTTTCATAAAGAAGTTTCATGCAGTTTGCATGAAACTTCTTTATTTTAAACGATGTTCGTTCATATTTCAGTTTAATGACTGTTTTACATTTATCAATCCTGTATCAACTAAAATCGAAACACATGAGAAAGTTACTCCTCTTTGCAATCCTGACTCTTCAAACGATTCTTCTATCAGCACAATCATTTGATGCATCACTTTTCAATTCCATGAAATGGAGAATGATTGGTCCGCATCGTGGAGGAAGAACAGTTGGTGCAGTTGGTGTGCCGCAGCAACCCAATGTATTTTATATTGGAGTAAACAATGGTGGTGTTTGGAAAACAACCGACTATGGCCGCACATGGTTTCCTGTGTTTGATGATCAGCCAACAGGTTCTGTTGGAGATGTGGCTGTTGCTCCGTCAAACCCCAATGTAGTTTATGTTGGCAGTGGTGAAGGTTTGCAACGCCCCGATTTAAGTGTGGGCGATGGAATGTATAAATCAACTGATGCAGGTAAAACATGGAAACATATTGGATTAACAGATTGTCAGCAAATAGCAGGACTTGCCATTGATCCTTCCAATGAAAACAAAGTGTTTGTTGCAGCATTGGGTCATCCCTATGGTGCCAATGCAGAACGTGGTGTGTACCGTACGACTGATGGTGGAACAACATGGGAAAAGGTATTGTACATTGATGAAAACACAGGAGCCATACAGGTTACAATTGATCCGTCAAACCCTAATATTGTTTATGCTGATATGTGGGCGGGAAGACAAGGCCCCTGGGAAAACGGCGCATGGAACGGAAAAGAAAGTGGTTTGTTTAAAAGTACCGATGGCGGAACAACATGGAAAAAATTAACCAGGGGATTACCAACAACACAGCAAGGTTTGGGACGTATTGGTTTTTGTATTGCCCCAAGCAATCCAAACCGGTTGTACGCCACCGTTGACGCAGGTGATTATGGTGGAGTTTATAAAAGTGATGATGCAGGTGAAAGCTGGAGTCTTGTAAGCAGGGACGGCCGGTTTTGGGGAAGAGGAAGTGATTTTGCAGAAATGAAAACCGATCCCAAAAATGCAGACATTGTTTATTCTGCCAATGTGGTTACATGGAAATCAACTGATGCAGGCAAAACATGGACTGCATTTCGTGGTGCTCCCGGTGGCGATGATTATCACCGCATCTGGATCAATCCAAACAACCCGGATATTATTTTAATTGCAAGCGACCAGGGTGCAATCATAACTGTAAATGGTGGCGAAACATTTTCAAGTTGGTACAATCAGCCAACAGCACAATTTTATCATGTAAGTACCGATAATGCTTTCCCTTATAACGTGTATGGTGGTCAGCAGGAAAGTGGTTCAGTTGGAATTGCATCACGCAGCAATGATGGACAAATCACTTACCGTGACTGGCATCCCGTAGGTGCAGAAGAATATGCGTATGTAGCACCTGATCCGCTTGATCCCAATATTATCTATGGTGGTAAAATAAGTCGTTATGATAAACGCACAGGTCAAACACAAAACATTTCACCCGAAGCAATCCGCAGCGGTAAGTATCGTTTTCTCCGAACTGCACCTGTACTCTTTAATCCTGTTGATAAAAAGACATTGTACTATGCCGGTAATGTGTTGTTTAAAACAACCAATGGAGGAAACAGCTGGGAAATCATCAGTCCTGATTTATCAAGAGAAAGCTGGGATATACCTGCAAGCGTCGGCATTTATACAAGTGATGAAATGAAAAAGATGCCAAGACGTGGTGTGATTTATACAGTTGCCCCATCGTATAAAGATGTAAACACGATCTGGGCTGGTACTGATGATGGTTTGATTCATGTAACAAAAGATGGCGGTAAAACATGGAAGAATGTAACACCAGCTGCTATTACAAGCTGGAGCAAAATTTCATTGATGGATGCAAGTCATACAGATGTTAATACTGTTTATGCTGCAGTGAACCGCATCCGTTGCGATGATCTGCATCCGCATATTTATAAAACAACCGACGAAGGTAAAACATGGAAAGAAATTGTAAATGGTTTACCCAACGATCCTATTAATGTGGTGCGTGAAGATCCTGTTGTAAAAGGATTACTGTTTGCAGGAAGTGAACGTGCAGTTTATGTTTCGTTTGATGATGGTGAACATTGGCAAAGCCTGCGTTTAAATATGCCTGCAACATCCATCCGTGATCTTGTGATCAAAGATGATGACCTGGTTATTGGAACACATGGCCGCAGTTTCTGGATACTCGACAACATCACTCCTCTGCGACAGTTAACTGCAAAGCTTGCAGCTGAAAAAAGTATTTTATACAAACCGCAAACAACTTACCGCATACGCTTTAGTACTTATACCGATACACCTGTACCACAGGAAGAAGCAGCCGGTTCCAATCCGCCCGAAGGTGCAATGATTGATTACTACCTGAAAGAAAATGCAAAACAAGTTTCGCTTGAAATTATTGATGCAAAAGGAACAGTTGTAAGAAACTACACTTCATCTGATACACTGTATAAAATCGGTAATCAGAATATTCCGTTATACTGGATTAAGCCACAGCAACCACTTTCAGCCGAAGCAGGGTCGCACAGGTTTTTGTGGGATATGAAATACCAGCCATTGAACCTTCAACCATCCTATCCCATGTCGGCTGTTTATCAAAATACAAATCCTGATCCGAATGCTCCATGGGTAATGCCCGGAACATATACGGTGAAATTAACAGTGGATGGAAAAACGCTTACACAAACCATCACGATAAAAATGGATCCACGTGTAAAAACAAGTATAAAGGATTTACAACTGCAGCATGATCTTTCATTGCAATGTTATACTGCGAGAAAAGAATGTATGCGTATTGCTGAAGAGTTGAAACTTGCAGGCAAACCATTCGCAGAGTACACGAAGCTTGCAGGATCGTTTGCACAATTGTTTAATCTTTTACAGGATAGTGAAATGCCTGTTACGCAACAAATGATCAATGGAGTTAATGAAACGATGAAAGCGTATCAGCAATTAAAAAAATAAAGAAGAGTAACCAACAAAAAGCCCGGTCAGTTAACTGACCGGGCTTTTAATTTATCAGCAGTTTAATTCATTACTTAACCGGTGCTGGCTGACCAATCTGTTTAACCATCAGTGCCTGTATTTGCTTCATTGTATTTTCCATACCATCTGCACTACCGTCAAGGAAAATAACATTGCCTTTACCGTATTCAGCAAAGTTCTTCACTGCTTCTGTCCACATACTGAAGAGAATAACATTGGTATCAAGATTTGCCTGCTTCATTTGTTCAGCAGCTTCCGTCATACCTTTTGCAACTTCCTGGCGGAAGAGAGCAACACCCTGTCCACGCAGGCGTGCAGCCTCACGTTCAGCTTCAGCCGAAATCTTAATTGCATTACCTTCTGCTTCTGCAGCTTTTGTTTTCGTAATAAGTAAAGCCTGACCTTCATTTTCTGCTGCAGCTTTTAAGTTATTACTTGCAACAACCTTGCTCATACTTTCCATAATAGCCTGGTCGAATGTAATATCATTGATCTGTAAATCCTGCAGGTGATAACCCCATTCTTCCAGCGAATGATCAATCTGTTCTTTTACAAACTCTACAATCTCCCTGCGGAGTGTTAAGATTTCTGCCTGTCGTTTTGTAGCAACAAATGCACGGATTGAACCTTCTACAGTACGTATCAATGCCTGCATTAAATCCTTATCGCTGATGAATTTAAACGCTACTTTTTTAATAGTTTCTTCATCAGCATTCTGCACACTGTACAGCAACATGCTTTTGAAATAAACATTTGCCTGGTCAACTGTTACAGCCTGGAATTCCAGTTCAACTGAACGGTTCTGAATACTTACACGTTTGTAAATCTGCTCTAGTATGGGAACTTTAAAATTCAGACCGGGACGCAGTATGCGCTGGTACTTACCAAACATTGTTATAACACCGATAAATCCCTGGTTAACGGTTACAAGGCCGCTGAAAAGAATAAAGAGGATCAAAAGGAGCCACCAATAATGCAAAAAGATATCCATAGTAAAAATTTTTATCTAAAGTAATCCATTCTGTATATAAACGGAAACAAACCTGTATATACTTGTTGTAATTTTATAAAAACGGTTCTATGACACGCAGTAAAAAAATCTTCCTTGGTGTTCTTTCAGTAATGCCAATCCTTCTTACCATCGGACTTCTTATTTATTTGTTTACCGGATTCCTGCCGCAAATGATCACACTGGATCAGCAATATGGTAACGATGTTCCACCAATGGCCGTATTGAGCCACGTATTCGGCTTTGTACTTTATGCCATTATTTTATCCCTGTTTCATTTAGGTTTGCTGATTTATTTTATCATTCATGCTATTAATAATAACAGGGTAAAATCGGATGAACGAATTATCTGGATACTCGTCTTCATCTTTGTAAGCACAATAGGTTTTGTAGTTTACTGGGCAATACGCATCTGGCCCGATGAAAAGAAAGAAGAAGCATTACCCTCCAGCAATTTTGTGCGGATGGATTGAGAAGAGTGAATAACGTAAAGGGAATCTTTATATCAGATACAAAAAGGGTCGGGGCAACTGTGATGCCCCGACCCTTTTTAAAAACATTTATTGCTTGAATATCTATTGCTTCATTTCCCGCTCAAACACCCAGACATTGTGATGATCTTTCGGTAGTCCTTTAAACACTTCATCAGCAACAAATTCGTTCTCGTTTTTGCCAAAACTATAAACAACCACATTGTGAAAGTTCTTTCTCCATAAAGTTGACCGTAACTTATTTCCCTCCCACTCCAGTTTTCCTTTGAACAACAGTTTTACTGTTCTTGTTTTACCGTCAGCAATCATCTTAAACTTTAAACGGTTTTTCTTTTCACCATAAAAATGATAACGGGTTAAACGGATTTTATCCCCTTTCTGCCTGATGATGAATTTGCTTCCTGTAAACCCTGGTGACATATCCTCGAGGTTACTTTTTTTCAAGTTCAGTATCCATGTGCCGGAATAATCGGGATGCTGTGCAACAACTGTAGACAGAAACGAAATGCAAAGTAAAAAGAGGAAGAGAAGCTTCGGTTTATTTTTCATGACACAATGATATCCCTTAGAAAGTTTAAGTTTTCTTAAAACCGGAATATATCCTGTTAAATGTTTGTGCAGCTTTACTGATATTTTGTGTACCCATTGCGCCGATAGTAACCTTAATAATCAAAAAGGTAGTTTGCTCGACAAAATTTACAGCCATCTTTTTTCCCGTTTTTTTAACATCAGCATAATTTTATCAGGTTATATTTTGTTCAATGAAAGAAACAACCACCCTTCCAATACAAATCAGTTTTGATTTGAGTGATTTTATGTTTATCAAAATCGATGAGCATGAAATTTCAAACGACATAATCAACTATGCAATCGTTTCTCAAAACGGTCAGCCTGTAAGAAAAGGGCAGTTTAAAGGAGCATACACTCAATTAAGAGTTACACATCTTTCCAGCGGCAGATACAACATCATTTTTAGCGACAGGCATGAAAATGAAAAAAAGTTTGATTTTATAAAAGAAGCAGATACAGCGGATAGCTATGCTGTTTATCAGGTTGAATAACTACCATGTCGTTTTGCGTTTACAAAAACATAATTTTTTATTTTATCCATCCAGAGCCTGATACAGTTGTTTTAATTTCTGAACAGAACATATTTCACAATCATCACTACAAACTGTAATAAACGGTCAAACTATCATTCGCCATAAAAAAATCAAATAATTCATTAGTTACTCTTTACAGTTTTTAAACCCTGCTCAAATCCCGATATTGAAAAAGCCGGCAAAGACCAGTATAGAAAATACTTTTAACCAACCCTTATACAATTAGAACAAAGGCAATCATTTTTTTGATTGCCTTTTTATTTTTAACCACAGTACCATAATCTGGGTAGAAAACATTCTTCTTTTCAATACCGTAACTCAGTATTACATTCGCATACAAACTTTATTTATGCGCCATATCATTCTCTTCTTCGGGATATTCCTTTACACAACAGCTCATGCACAGAACCCTGCTGCTAATCCCGATATTCCGCAACACGATCCTCCTGTAACCAAACAGGTCAACAAAACCATTGGTGAAGCAGGTAACGATACCGAATTTGATATGGCTCCCGAAACCACCATCAAAGTGGTCAGGAGTGCATTGGCATCACTCAACATTCCTTTACCTGCAGGACCATTTCAACCAACATGGGAATCAATTGAAGCCAATTACAAAGTACCCGGCTGGCTGCAACAGGCAAAGTTTGGTATCTGCATGCATTGGGGCTTATATGCTGTACCTGCTTATCATAACGAGTGGTACGAAAAACATATGTACGGAAGCAAGGGCATTATGGAATGGCACCAGAAAACATTTGGCCCGCAGGAAACATTCGGCTACAAAGATTTTATACCCATGTTTACCATGGATAAATTTAATGCAGATGCATATGCTGACTTGTTTAAGAAAGCAGGTGCAAAGTTTATTATGCCTGCCTGCCAGCACCACGACAATTTTGCTTTGTGGGACAGTAAGGTTACTCCTTACAACTCCATGCAAATGGGGCCAAAGCGTGATCTTATTGGTGAATTAAGTATTGCTGTTCGCAAACAGGGAATGAAGTTTGGTTTTACCAATCATGGTATTGAAAACTTCCAGTTCATTAATCCACCGCAGGAAATGCTGGATAAAATGAAAGCAGCAAAAGCAGATTTGTTTGATCCCAAATGGGCCGATTTTTATAATGTTGCCGACCGCAGTGATGAAGCCTGCCGCAAATTTCTCGTCAACTGGTTTCAACGCAATGTTGAACTCATCAACAAATACAAACCCGATATACTTTGGTTTGATAACGGAATTGATCAGCGTTATCTCGATCCCTTGAAAGTACAACTGGCAGCTTATTACTACAACACAGCAAAAAAATGGGGAAAGGATGTAACCATCAATACAAAGAAAGCTGCGTTTGCACCTGCAGGTACAAACATCAACACCATTGGTTCCATTCTTGATTTTGAAAACAAAGTTCCACCGGGAATAAGAACAGGTGTATGGGATGTGGATGTACCAATTGGTTCAAGCTGGGGTTATACAGAAGGTATGCGTGTTGACAGTGCAGGCAGTATTCTTAAACGACTCATTGATATCGTCAGCAAAAACGGTATTATGATTCTGAACCTGTCGCCAAAGGCCGATGGTACCATTCCAGAAAACCAGCAACAATCACTGCTGGGTGTTGGTGAATGGCTGGCAATAAATGGTGAAGCAATCTACGGCACACACAGCTGGGTAAAGTTTAAAGATGATGAAAACAACAATATCCGCTTTACAGTAAAAGGCAATAATCTTTATGCCATCATCCTTGGTAAAATGCAGGGCGAAACTGTAACCATCAGCAGTCTTGCAAAAAATAAAGTAAAGGGCAAGATCAGTTCAGTAAATATATTAGGAGCAAAAGATAAACCTCTATATAAACAGGATGAAGCCGGTTTAACCATTCAATTGCCAAAGCAGGCACAACTCAGCAAATATGCATTTGTAGTTAAGATTGAAGGCTTACAAATGAATGCATCAACCTATACAACTTCGGGTAATCCAATGCCTGAATAAAATTGTACTGAATCAGATGATTGGTCAACCAGGTACATAAAACTTGTAACTGGTTGACCATTTTTTTATGAAGCTCAGGCATAAAGCAGAGTAATACTATCAGAAATACAACACTACGCTATTTCAGTTTTTATAATGACAGATAGTAAAGAGCTATTCCTTCACCAGTTTTTCCACAAACAGACTTTTATCTGTAAAACTGATTTTTACTGCATATAGTCCCCTTGGCAATTCACTTACCTGGATATTTTTTGCAGTTGTTCTTTTTACAAGCTGCCCATGCTGATTGTAAATTTCAATTTGTGAAATTACTTTACTGGTATTAATGCAAAGAACTGAGCTGACAGGGTTTGGAAACACTGATATATCTTTCCTGTTTAATGGTGTTTCAATACCTGTAATCACTTCATCGCAATGATCCAGTCGTGGATTTTCGGATGAGCTGCAGGGAAAAAGAAATACATTTTGAGGTTTTGTAAAAACAGGAGCATCACTTTGTATTAAATTATGCATACCTCCCGGCATCGTAACCTGGTTGCTGCTGCCATTACCCAACGCCACATCTTTTCCTGCAAGGCTTCCGTTAAACACATAATCACACATTGCATCAATGAGCCTGTAATAGGCATAATAATCCAACGCATTAAAAGCTGAATTATTAGGCACCACATGATCGGCAGTATAAATATATCCGCTTATTGTATCGGATTTCACCCGCAAATAATCTTTTTCCGAAACAGGGATGTTAATTGTATTAAAGATATCGTTTGCCATACGCTGATCGTTGGTTGTATCATCTTCATATACGATGGTTAACAGTTTTACATTGGCAGGGAATGATTGTAACTCGGCCTGGGAAATATTATAGCTGTACCACTGTGCCATTGAAAAAATAAAACGTCCTTTACTTCCCCAGTTGAGATTGGTAAAACAATAATAGGCATTGGCAAAAACAGCACCTCCCCCAAAAGAATGCCCTGCAAACCCAACCTTTGTTGTATCAATAATATTTGGATAACTGCGTGCAGCCTGAATAAATCCATTTAAAAGATTAGTGTAACGGTCGGGAACAGTTACACCTGTTGTTTGATAAGGTACAAACACAACTGCATATCCTTTTTTAGCAACAAAATTCAGGAACCCGGAAATATTGGACGGATCATTTCCTCCGTAAGCATGACTATAAAATATAACAGGCACGGCCGATGTTATTCCTGCGGGATAATATATCACAATATCGTGCCCGGAAAAATATGGATTGGCAAATGATACAGTGGCTACATTATATGAACCATCGGCTCCATAACCACTTGCAGGTTTGGGAACAGGGCCCGTATATATTTGCCCGTTTACATTATACGACACAGTCAGTACAACCAGAAAAAAGCAGATAAGTCTCATATTTGCGATTGAATCATAAGTCCGGTTTAACAGACAAGTTAAACCTGTAAAAGTTTAATGAAGATAATTTTTTCATTTTTACAGACTACTATCGTAGCGAATAGCAGATTTCCTGTAGCAAAAGCGGGAGTAACAGGTGAAGAGAAAATGAACAATATTCTGACGGCACAGCTATACAAAAAACGATCAAACAGCTTCTTTTTTCTCTTACTTATAAACATCAGGAAAAGGATGGCCGCACAACCCAGCTTTTTTTATTTGGCTGCCGGAATACAAGCCAGTAAAAAAAGAAAACAGTCAACACAACAGTGATGGTTGTAATACTCCACAAAGGAAGCACATTGCGCAAGTTAACCAGCAAACCATCATGCTCATACATACCAAAACCAAACAGGTTGGGTATGCGGTACCAGTAATAACAGGATACTGCAGTTGCTGCAAACACATTAATAACAACCCGTTCACTGATTGCTTTGAAAACAGTGGTTATAACCAGGTAGATCAGCAATGTGCCAAGCATGGCTGCAAAAGGCAGGAGGTAGCTTTGCAGTACTTCACTCAATGAATTAAATCCTGTTTTATCCGGCACATGAAACCATCCCCACACAAACCCGGGAAAACCGCCGGTTAATAAAACAGCACTTATCTTCTGGTAGCTGTTTTTCTGTGCAGTTTTAGGATGAAGGTTGGGAGTAGAATCAGGACAGGGTATTGAACAATGAACACATGAATCGCAATGCGCATTGGGCAATGTAATCAAGGTATTTCCGCCATATAATTTCTCAACAGGATGGATAGGACAAAGTGATGAGCACCACCCGCTTTTCCAATCGTAAACAAAACCCATTGCAACACCAATTACAACAGCTATTAGAAGCATCCATGCTGCTGCCATGCCGTTGTTGTTTAACAGCAAATGACGCAATGGTACAATCAAATACAATGCTGCTACTGAAACAAGTCCCAGCTTTGACTGCAGTTCAACCGACATCTTTTTCTTTTTGGAAAGATTCAAATGACGGGGCAATAGATTGGTTGTTGCCAGCGGACAAACATTGCGCCACACACCCACCGACAGTACCAGCAACAAAGGAGCCACAGGAATCAACACATCCCACAGTAATGTAATGCCCAGCGAAGGATAAAAAACAAGACAGAAGAAAATAGCAAATCCAATAAGCCACACAGCCGATTGGATGATACGCCATGTAATCAATGAGGTTGATGAAAGCTCCCTGCCCGATTTGTACTGAGTTTGCGCCATAGCTTTAAATCAATCGTGTAATATTCAGGGAAAGTAAATACTTGCCAAAAAACAAATACTGATTATGGTCATAAACAGAAAAAAAGAGCACGACAATGAGCAACTCTTAATGCGCAAACTCAACCTGGTAAATTACAGGCCATAGTTTTCCTGTAACATATACTTTATTCGTTGTGGAGTCGTAAGCAATACCATTCAGCACATCTGCATTGGGGTTTTTGGTTTTTGCTTCATTGGTAAGCGAACCAAGATCTAACTTGCCTACTACATTACCGGTTGCAGGATCAATTTTTACAATATAATCAGTGAGCCAGATATTGGCATAGATAAATCCTTTGATAAACTCCAGTTCGTTTAACTTGTCAACGGGGTAACCGTTTTCCGTTACACTCAGTATTTTGGAAGCTGTGTATTTAACAGGGTCAATATAAGTGAGCACATTTGTACCATCGCTCATAATTAAGCTGGTTCCATCAGTGGTTAAACTCCAGCCTTCTTTATTGGCATAGGTAAACTCTCCTGTTTTCTTAAACGTCTTTGCATCATAAATAAAACAAAGCTGATTTTTATACGTCAGCTGAAACAATTTTCCATTGAGGAACACAATGCCCTCACCAAAGTATTTGCTTTTATCAATTTCAACTTTGGTTGTAAACTTCCCCGTTGTAAGATCGGTAATACCAATCATTGACCTGGTGTTGGGCAGTTCTTCCGGCGAGCCTGTACTTTCAAATAACTGTCCGTTATGAAACAGCAGACCTTCAGTAAACAGCGATGTATCGTGTACAAAGTATTTGGCTACGGTATAATTAATAACAGGAGTGGTAACTGCAGGTTCTGCAGTTGTATTATCCTCACTGGTTGTGTTATTGCAACTGCCCAGCAACAGCAGTAAAAAAGAAGAAAGAACAACCTGTTTCATGTAATGCATTGCGCCTGTATTAACCTTATTAAAATTCATGCGCTGAAATTACAAGCAAAAACTGAAAGAACAATTAACAGCCGCTGTTGTTCTGTCGCCTGACCAACGACTATATTCTACGGTCTATTTTCATTCAATCTTTAGCAGATCTGAAAACCATAACTCTACAATACGCAACAGTTATTCATCTATTGTTGGTCAGGCGACCAACAAGGGCAGCAGCACGGGCTATACTTGCAGGTATCCCTGCCTGAAGCAGGGCTATGATCGGCTTATGAGTGCCTTTATGTACGAAGGATGAACGAAGGATGGATGCTTTATCCCCGGGTTTGACCTGGAGTAAACAGGGATCAGACTGCATTCTAACATCTTCCTGATTCTCTATTCCTGTAAGCTAAGCTTGTATTCAGACAGCTAAAACGGCAACCAAGCATCACTGCTTGTATTTTACAAATAACAGATTGTTTTTAACCGGATTCTTTTACGGGTCGGAAGTAATTGAACAAGATGATTGAAAAAACAGAAAGAATAATTACTTTAGCTGTATGACAGAGAAAACCATCCATGAAGGACGAAATGTAAAACGCATCCGTGAAATAATGGGTATTAAACAGGATGCATTAGCAATGGAGCTCGGGCTTAGCCAACAGGCTGTTTCTGCACTTGAACAGAAGGAAGCATTGGATAAAGAAATGATTGAGAAAATAGCAAAGGTTTTGAAAGTACCTGCGGAAGCAATAAAGAATTTTTCAGATGAAATCGCAATCAATATCATTTCAAACACTTTTAATGATAATGCAGTGAACATGAATTATCAATGCACTTTTAATCCTTTGGAAAAGATGGTTGAACTATATGAAGCACTATTAAAAAGTGAAAGAGAGAAAATTGCCTTACTTGAAAAAATAATTGACAAGAAATAAGAATCAAGGGAGATTCAAAAAAGGCCTTATCTACTTTGTTTAATAAGAGGAACATACTCATAATACCTGTATTCCTTTGGCAACTTCATCATTTCGAGAGTTTCAACCTTCCTTTTCTTTAAAACATAGTTATAAGAATCCAACTTAAAGCCAATAATCTTATTGCCATCATAAACAGCATCAATGTTAATAAACTCCAACGTATCTAACCGTAATTGATTCTTCCATTTCAGCTTTGCCGCATAACCTCCTCCATTTGCCACATAATAACCAACAACTGTTTTTACTGAAGTTGAATGTTGGGTTAGCCAGATTACTTAACTGATAACATTCTTTAAACTTCTTAAGAGATGGATGATATAAAAGGACCTTGATCCTGTTTTTTAATCCAGTTCCTGATGCACCATAATATTCAACCAGTATATCAATGTACCCGTCGAAATTCAGATCAATTAATGTATCGTTAGCTGCAAGAGGTATATCTCCACTCTTTTTTAATTGATCAATTAATACAACAGCTTTCTTTTTCAAAACTGAATTACCCTGACTAAATGAAAAAACAGGAACAAGAAACAGGAGATAAAGTATAAGCCTCAACATTTACAGTACTCTTTACCTGAAGTTACATGCAAAAGCTGAATAAAGAATAAATGGCCGCCGTCGTTGGTCGCCTGACCAACGACTATATTCTACGGTCTATTTTCATTCAACCTTTAACAGATCTGAAAACCATAACTATACAATGCGCAACAGTTATTCATCTATTGTTGGTCAGGCGACCAACAAGGGCAGCGTGACTATTTAAACAAATCAACCCTGAAAATTTCCTTATGTACAATACTAAGTATAGCAGCTGCCAGTGTAAGTAATTTCATTTAAAATCTTTTTAATAAGTCAGCAGGCAAACAATACCAATACATAATAAAATACTTTTACATTTTTCGTACCTTATAAACTCTGAATCATATGTTTCGTCCATCAAGGAAGTTCATTACTAAAAATTTATTGCTCTTAATCTTTTCCCTTTTTACATATACAGTTTCCATTGCAGGAAACCCTGTTAACGGCACTACTGCTTTTAATTCAGTATCTGCAGGACCAAAAGCAAGTGGTTCTGGTGGAGGTTCAGGAATTACCGCCTCTGATGTAGAAGGATTTAATTTTCGTTTAACAACCAGCAATGCCACCCCAACAATGGTTATTGAAGTATGGGATGGTTCTGTTTCTACAGGCAACGGTGTAGCGTTTTATGAACAAACTTCTTCTGTAAATCCGCTTATCAGTGGTATTTATATTACAGCCAACAGCGGCGCACAATTCGATTTACTGTCAATTGGTATTAATGCACAGAATGCCTCTGGTTCAGATGCAACTGTAACCATTACAGGACTTGATGGATCGGGAAACCCTATAAGCGGTGCAACATCTTCAGGTACTGCAAGTGTGTCTGCATTAACCAACTTCGACCTTAGTGCTATAACTAAATTTAAAGGTATACGTGGAATAAAAATCACAAGTGCCAGTATGGTGTATGCATTTATTGATAATATTCAATTGCAGAACGTACTTCTTCCCACTCTTCCGGTAAGCTGGGTCGATTTTTCTGCAACAAATCAAGCTTCATCTGCAGTTCAGCTAAAATGGTCAACTGCAACTGAACAAAATAATGCATTGTACTCCGTACAGCACAGTACTAACGGTACAGATTGGAAAACAGTCGGCACAAAAGAAGGCAACGGCAGCAGCAGTGCTGTAAATTATTACAGCTTTACACATCAGCAACCAGCTGCAGGAGTAAATTATTACCGCATACGCCAGGAAGACATCGATGGATCTTACAGTTACAGTAAAATCATCAGTATTATAATTGAACAGAAAAATCATACCGCTGTTTACCCCAACCCTGTTTTGCGGAATACTCCACTTACCATTCAACTAAAAACAAAAGGGAATGCAGAACTGTATAATGCAATGGGGATGCTTGTATTCCAGAAATACTTGAGTGCAGGCGTGCATTCAGTTTTATTACCTCCATTACAATCAGGTTTGTATCAATTAAAAGCAAATGGAGAAATAACAGCCATTGTGATTCAATAATATTAAAACGGTTTATTTGAAAAACCGATTAGCTATGCTGTAAATAAATTCTGTTTGTCAGGGCTGTTATAGAACACAACCCCTAACTGGCACAGGTCTCCTGACCTGATGCCAAACCTTACTTAAGTTTTAAATGTAGCAGGGCTTAATTGCTGAGCAATATAAAACAAGTGCAATACAAATAACAAAAAGACACAGGTCGGGAGACCTGCGCCAAAAAGATTACTGCAAAAACTGTTTTTCCTGCATGTTTAAAAAACAACTACCTTAATAGAAGAATTTTGACCCTGTAATCCATTTCAAATTTTAAATAATGAAAAAGCAAGTAAACCATTGCCTGTTCATGTTTAAGATTGAGTGTACCATGATTATCCTTGCAATTTTATTTGCGCCTAACCATTCTATTTCTCAATTCAGAACAAAGTTTTTTAACCTTCAGGTTGAAGGTTTAGGCAAACCTGCAGTTCAGTCGGTAACAAAATACACAACCAACCATTACAGCGTTGGTGCCAATGTTTGTGCAGGAGGCAAACATCTCAATCTTGTGCTGGAATACAACTACAATAAAATAAATCTGCAAAACCAATCTACTGATGCAAAAACATCCGTTGCATTCAGCGAGTTTTATTTAGGTCTCCGCTATTACCCCATACGCCCCACATTTATTGTAGGACATACGGCAGTGCGTTTAACCGCCGGCTATTTATATGGCATGGATATGGAACCTAACTGGCGAAGCCTTGTTACTGCAGGGTTAGCCTTTTCATCGGTACGCAATACATCAGGCGTATCATTAAACGTGGTGTACAGGCCTGATACCTTGCCCATAAAATCGTACACATTTGGACCTGCCGTTTCATTACGGTTAGGTATTGTATTTGGCCCTAAAGGATAAAAGGTTGTTCCTTCATTTGTTCAACTTTAAAATCAAAAACATGTTCAGCAATTTTTTTATACAGCATTGTAAAACTGTATGCATATGGTTGTTTGCAACAGTTTCCTTTATACAGGTAAATGCACAGGGTGGCGCAGCATACGGCCAACTGAGAAGCATGACCGATTTTCAACCCAACATTCCCATGCCATCTGCACCATCAGCAGTTGGTACAGGTTCATCCTCCTCTTCCTCAACCTACCAGATGACGAAGGCAGATTACGACAGGGCTTACAGTGAATTTTTAAATGAAACAGGAAACAAGATCAATGATAAAGGCGTAAAGTTTTTTAATGAAAAGAATTACGCTAAAGCACTACGCTCATTTGAAAAAGCATTGAAGTACCTGCCCGGCAATGCTGTGATTAAAAAGAATATCGAAAACACAAAGAACCAGCTTGCTTATGAAAAAGCAGCAAAGGAAAGAGAGCGGTATAACGAGGAAATGAGAAAGTATAATGAGAAGAAGCAAAAGGAACTGGAAGAGTATAACCGCAAAACCTGTGAAAAAGAAATCAGCAAAGCCATTGCAGAAATAGCAAGAACAAAAAAACAGATCAGCATTATACAAACCCAGCTGCGCAGCTATAATAAAGAGCTACACAACAACAGCAGTGAATTTGAGAAATGGGGCAAACTGTCGGAAGAAGCCTACAACAACACTATTTCAAATTCAAAAGATTATATAGCGCAGATGTTTATTAAATACGGACTGCTAAACGCTCTGAACCCCGAAGTAAAAATGAAACTGTATGGCACACTGCAGAAGTATCTGAAATCAGGCAATCCTGCTGTACAGCAATGGCTGCTGAAACAATGCACTGCAAACAATGTTGACAAAGAAGTTATGGAAGGAATTGTAAATGGTGTGCTTGCAGGAAAAGATATTGCCGAAATGCTTACCAGCGATAAACCCACTCTTCAGAAACAACTCAACGGACTTTTGTTCATCAACAGTTTCTTTGAATCGGCACAACTGGTAAACTATGAACAACTGCTGGGCGAAAAGTTTCCCGGTGCTCCCGGCGATTACTTTGAACAGGCAAAGATGATTGGTGAAACCTATTGTGATCTTGTAAGTCAATGCCTCAGCTGGTATAACATTAACAAGCTTAACAACCGCACCGAAGTAATTGCTGAAAATGTTCAGGTACTTTCAAACAACATGCAGTTTCAGCAAAAGAAATTAGACTGCCTGCAGCAATGTCTTGAAAATGCAGTTCATAACAAAACATCAAAAAACTGTGTAAACAACTGCAGTGGTATAAGCAGACTGAGCAGCCCTGTACCAGCACTGTAAATTGGCTCCCCACCTGGGAGTAATGCAATGTGATGATAACTCTTTGATGAGCCTCACTGGTGCAGGTCTCCCGACCTGATGCCAAACCTTACTTAAGTTTTAAATGTAGCAGGGTTTAGTTGCTGAGCGATATTAAACAAGTGCAATACAAGTAACAAAAAGACACAGGTCAGGAAACCTGCGCCAAAAAGTGAACAGTCTTAGACCAACAACGGCAGCAGAATATCTATTATTCAAAATTCCTATATTGCGACCGGAAATAAAACCTGAATTTACTTCTCTCTTTTGTTTCTTTTCCATATCGGTTATTATAATAATTATCACTCTCCATATCAATGAATCCGTATATAACCTGTTTGCGTTCTTTATCTGGTATTTCTGAAAGTTGCAACTTATAGTGCAGTGGCTCAACTTCAACCTGGATGCTTAATGAATCTGTTTGATGCAACCTGAAAAACTTAAAATTTTCATGCGGAGCTCTTAAATAATATACAGACGGTGTGCCTTTGACAAAGCGGATAAATAAAGCTTCTGTTTCAAAGCCCCCTAAATGAGACACCATACCAATTGTATCATTTCTTATACTATACCAGGAATCCATTTCGTATTCCGGATCAATTATACTATCTACAAGTTGATCATCGGAAAAGAAGTACGCAATTACCGGTGTTTTAAAATATGAATAAAGCTGCGAAGAAAGAAATTGAATGTGTTTTAATGCGCTGTCTTTTATAATTGTATCAATAAGAATTGTTTTTGTAGAATCTTTATTGGTTATAAAAACAGCCTTTCCAGATTGATTACAACTGATGAGCAAGCCAGTTATTACAATTGTGTATAAAATTATGTTTTTCATGTAAGTATTTTCTTCACTGGCGCAGGTCTCCCGACCTGATGCCAAACGTTACTTAAGTTTTAAATGCAGCAGGGCTTAGTTGCTAAGTTATATTAAACAAGTGCAATACAAGTAACAAAAAGACACAGGTCAGGAGACCTGCGCTAAAAACCGTTTATTCTCCACTATCCGTTTTACCATACGGAAATAATACAGCAGCAGCAACGCCGTAAAATGCAATCCAATGCCCGGAGAAGCCCCGTAGTTCACCTGCCTTATAAAGATGATATTCCGGTTCTGATATTGTACGGGTTCCTTGTCCAAAATCATGCAATATATATTGTCCGCCTTCCATATTCACCATACCCTGCCTTGTAGTAATAAACAATATAAAATTGATGAATGCATAAACAAAGCCTCCAATGGCAATAACTATAAGCCATTTAGGACAATGACCAAAAAGCGATTTATAAAAATCGGAAAGACTCATCCTTGCCATGCTGATTGTATTGGGAGATGCTTTACGGAGTTTGTTTTTGTTCAGCTCAAGTATTGCCGGAATCCAAACAACAAAGATGCCTACGTGCAACAATCTTACAAATGGTATTTTATCTTCAACATCTATACCAGCGGCCGAAAGTAAGTGAACAATTAAACCAAGTGCCCAACCTGCAGCTGCAACATAAAAAAGGATTTTCTTCATTGTTATTTATTCATCTTATTTAAAAAACAGAACCAGTAAAAAGTTTACTGTATTCCATTCAGGTCTCAATTATTTATAAGCTGTAGCATTAAACTCCACTCCCAGCAAACCCTTTGTACATGTTAATACAATTGTATCGTTTTCCTTTAATGAGGGTTGATATAACTTTTTTTTGAGTTTCCGGTCAGTGCAAATATCTTTAGTTTTCACATCATAAGGCAAGAAGCCATTGAACGTGTTTTCTTCACCCCAAAAAAAGCCAACCGTATAAGTTTTCTGTACAGATTCCCGTTTGTACAAACGGTTTACAAACAAAGCAGCATCAAGAAATAAATCCTGGAAAAGTAAAAGGAAAATTGCAATGTAAAATCCAGAATAAAAAAATACATTGCCGGATTGTATAAACGACTTTGATTCAAATAACTCAACGAAAAACAGATTCACTGCCAAACCAACACCCAGCCAAATTAAAACAGGCAGAAGATAAGTTGTTTTAAAATTATCCATATCACTATCGAGATAATAATCTCGTTGCATTGGACCCAGCCAGAATATAATTGAAAGTAAAACAACCCAGTAGATGATTGTACGCTTATGTTTTAACAGGAATGCTTTCATACGTAATGCAGGCATAGGTTAACGGCCTGCTTTTGCTAAAGGTAGTTTATTTGCAGAATAATTATCTGAAACTGTACTATCCGTTTTATATCAGATGGCACAAGCAATACGCTTGCGCTTGTGGGTCATTTATTCCCCAATAATTACAATCGAATTTTTATTCCTTTCTGCATCAGCATAAAGCTTTGTCAGCAACTGTACATAACTGTATAATTCCTTTTTATCCAGACCGCCAATATCTTCCATTGCCTGCTTTGTTGCTGATGATAATTTATCGCACATATCAGAGAAGCCTTCAAAACTGTCAATCTTCTTTTGCTTTATCCATTTAACTATTTCAGGTACTTCACTTGTTGGTATAAATCCATTTACAGTTCGCCAGCCTGCTTTTACCTGTACATGATGACCAAATAAAATCCGGTAAGTGATTAAAGCAGTATCTGTAAACGGATCGGGATTATTGGAGAATACAATCGCAAGATCTTCTGTCATTTTATAGAGGTTTGCTTTTGTTTCCTGCGCCTGTTGAATCTGCTCTTCCAGGTTCTGTAATTGTTCTATTTTGTTGGCAGATGCCACTCTGTAATAATTAATTGAAATACCCATTCGTTTATTTGAAGACTTATTGAAAGCAAACTTGCCTGAATTGATAAAACCTGTAAGAAAGAGAAACAGCAAAGAAGGGAATAGTATTTTAGTCATAGCAGGTTATCATTTATGGTGCATGGTTTGCCAGCTGAATATACATTACAAGAATTGAATAAACAACAATGGCAACAGGCTTCTTATTCTGTCCAACTTCTTGGAACGCCATTCACTTTAAATCTTCGTTTTGCCAAACTGTCTAACCATTGACTGTTTAGTTTGTCCATAATATATCCTAAAGGACGCTTTCCATTTGAGCCTTCAGCTCTGCGATGCCCTTCAGTAGAGTCTGCAATCAAGCGTTGATTGTCAACTGTAGTTAAACTGTCAATAAGTTTAAAATCTTCTTCTGATAAAATTGGCTCTGCAAATCCGCTGTAATCAGCTTCAATAATTTCTCTAATGGCTTTTGAATTGTTATAGCTTTTCACTAATAGTTGTCTGAAATATGCCAGTTTAAACTGGTTTAAGTAAATGTCTTTATACTGTGCTTTAAGAGACTGTGTCCTGCGTGAACTTTCGCAGGAAATTGCCGTCAGGAAAGTTGTCAAGAAAATGAAATAAATAAAACGCCTTGTTACTATCATAAATTTTTTTATACTTCTTTTTGTTAGGTGTTGCCTGTATTATCCAGCAACCTCTCCCGAAGAGAATATTGCTTTAAGGAGACATTACTACAAAGAACTTTAGTCCCTTGTTAAAGCAAAGTAGATCACATAAAGCCAGCTACATACCCCATGCACCATTGACCAAAGTATTGATTCATTCCTTGACCAGGATGCAACAACTGCAATAACAGTACCCAACCCAACACCTCCTTCTACCACTGAATTTCTTGATACCGACATGGTTTGGTTTGTTTGAGCAAATAAAGTGGTTTCAAAAAGTACAAGAATAATAACCAGTAAATATTTTTTCATAAGTAAGTGTTTTAGAGATCATGGAAAAAAGAAGATTATTTCACAACAACAATCCCAGCGCAGCTGGAAACATTACTGCTAAGCAGCCTGGTCTTGTGCCCAAAACGCAAGAAAGATAAGGGCAACACAAACAACTATTGCAATGATTAATGGTTTCCATATTTTCTTTTTCTCATAATCTGCTTCATCGGGAAAATATTTATTAAAGAAATATTCAGATATTAATGCTGCACCTCCAAGATTACAAATAAACGTTACAGCCCTGCTTTGAATATCAAAGTAGATGACAATAACCATGGTGAGCACTGTTACTAATAATGAAAGGAGTAAAACGATATTTCCTTCTTTCCTTTTACCAATATCCTTCAGGTTTTGCATTAAAAGTATACCGCCAAGCAGGGAAGTAAAAAATATCGAGAACCCGTAAATTGCTCTCTTGGAATAAATTGGTGGTTTACTGATATCGTCTAACAAATCGACATTTGGAGTTTCCTGGGGAGAATTTATCATAATAAAAGTTTTATCCTTTTTTTTCAAGCAACGTATACATCAGCTATTTGCAAACCCTAACCTCAGTGCTTTAGGAAACGTTGCTCCGAATAAAATGGTCAGTTTTACTCGTTTGGAACACTAAGTATAGCTGGGATGAAAGTTGCTATTCATCAGTCAAAAGCATAAATACTACTATTAGCTGATGTTATTCTTTGGGTACCAGTTCTTTTCTTTTTTCATAAACGAAGCAAAAGGTATAAAGAATCTAGTTATTTGCCTGCCTAATAAACCACAAAGTAAAATGCTAATTAATCCGATCATAATGGTAACGGCTGATTCTTTGTTAAACTTCAATATTTGTTTCAATAAAACATCAGGATTAATACTAAACATTCTAATGTATAGCTGAAACAAAAGCATGATTAAGCATAGAGTGACAAATGGGAAAACAAATAATTTTGCGTTTGCATCTTTTTGCCCAATTCTATAAGATTTCTCCCATGTTGTATCCTTATTGATATTCATATTAATTTCATTTCCACCTATTATCTTTCCATTTACTTTAACATCAATTGGTTTGTCTGAATAATATTGGATGTTTGTTCGTATATATTTACTACTCTCAAAAAAATCGAAATTGAATAATATCGATGATCCTTTAATTTCATAGTTGATTTTATTGAATTTGCAGTTGCTCTCAAAGAATACCTTGTCAAATTTTTCCAAGTTATTAATTGAAATAATAATATTGTCAACTATGTCAGACTCATAAATAACGTTTTTGCCAAGATTTTGGAACACAAGAGTTAAGTTGTGGAGTTGAAGATTTGATACCGCTTCTGTTGTGCTATCTTCAGCTGTAGTTGAAGCATCCCAAGTAATTAGATCAACTTCCCTCTCGAAAGAAACTTTTACTGTCAATAAAATTGAAAGCATTGCAAGAAAGAAGAAAATAGAATTAATAATAAAAGTCCAATCTGGGTTGTTGTATAGTGATTCCATCTTTATTCATATTAGAATCGAACATTAAAGATTAACATTGTGGCAGTATCCTTTATCTTGCAGCAATGTCTTTTAAAGAGAATGTTGCGTTATTGCAAACTTACATTCAAGTTGTTTTATCTGAGTGCATCAGATACGCAACGTCCCATTCAGCTATTTGCAAACAATTAAACTCAGTGCACTGAGAGTCGTTGCTGCAGAAAAAACAGTTTTACTTATCTTTAGCAGGTGGTGTTGGTGGTTTGGGTGGTGGTGGTGCTTGTGTACTTTGAGTTGTTACTTTAGTATTGCCTTTTGTCTGTCCTTCATTTAGGGGTTTTGACTTTGGTTTCTCAGCCATTTTTGTCAGTTTTTATGTTGTTAATAAATGGAACTTCTATAATAATGTCGTCCTTTGGTCTTGATAAATATACCTTGTCAAGCTCGTACATAAGTTCTGATTTTGTATAATCATAAACTTTCACATCTCTTAAAACTATTTCTTTAAATTCATTTGTCTCTGAATAAGAATTTATCATTCCATGGTAAGTGATATTATTTGGGATGTCTCTAAAATAAATTTCATTTACGTTGTCAGCATTTAAAAAATAAGAGTAGAGGTTCTCGTCACCATACTTTGTTGTTAACTTGAGAAGTTTTCCTACTCTATTAACAAATTTGTAATTGTCAAGGCCTGCACAAATAAAGCCAACAAAAATTGAAGAAATAATTGCTTTGATAACAGCTGCAAATGGAATTTCTTTAGAGGGTAGGTTTAGCCAAAAATTGTCAAAACTATCGTCGTGTCGACAAATGTTAAATGCAAGTTGTGCAACTAAATAGCTAATTCCTCCAAATAAAATTGAGTTGGCAACAAATTGAAAAGAATTCCATTTTTTATGAATGGTCAGCTTTTCAAAAATTATACTTGCTACTGCTCCTGGTATCAACAGTATAATTAGCTTAAGTGTTAATTCTGGTATCTCCATAAAAATTGTTTAAAACGTTTAAATCTGCGAATGTTTCATCTCCGCAAACCTTCGCTTTTATTCGGTTATTAACTATTTATCAATCTGTATTTTTCAATTGGTTTTACAAAAGCCGATTTCGCAAATAGAATTACACACTTTAGTTTGTAACCGCTTCAACACATATTTCCTCAACCCCTACCCCTTCCCGTTACCCTTTCTCTTTTCGTTCAGCTTTTTTTCAAGCAACTTTTCGGGGTAAAAATATTTACCGCCCACTTTAATAAAAGGCAGTTCATTACTTGTGCGCCATTCGTACACTGTACGTGCGCCAATTTTAAACAGCTCCATAATATCCTGCTTATCAAACATTCGCCCGCTCAGCAGGTTTTCATTGTTACTGTCATTATTGTTGTTGTTACCGGGCGGCTCCTGCCCATCTGCACCGGTGTTTCCAGGTTGGTTATCTTGGTCGGCCATTTTGTTGATAAGGTGTAAGTGGCTAATTGGTTTTGGCGGTTCTAAGATATAAAAAAAAATTAATGAAAAAATACTACGAAGCGGGTATGGGGGGAAGCCGGTAGCTCTTAGCTGTTAGCCATTAGCTTTTAGCTGGTAGTTGATGAGCGTTGGGCGGTGACCGTTGGCCGGAAGGCATGAGGCATTACACATTTTGCATGCAGCATTTTGCATGGAGCTTTCGGCATTCTGCGCCGTACCTCGTTCGTACCTTGTTCGTACCATGTTCGGATGTTGTTCGGGTAAATGCGGAGAAAACCCGAACATGATCCGAAGAAGATCCGAAGAAAACACGGAGAACAGTACAACCTGTTTATACTGTTTGCTGCTGCTTTTGTGTTTTACAGCCGAAGCTGGCAAAACCCGGCAGCGTTGTTACTAAACAGGAATTGAAGGGTAACAAAAAGCAATGTTGGGTAAACTGCGGCAACTTATTTTTCATTGATACTAAAATGAAAAGGTTGTGTGTTTTATGTGTGAACTGCTTTTGCCGGTTGCTGCAAATGCAAGGTTGAAGAGCAGTAATTCAATAACCAACAAAAACCATTAACCATGGGAATCATTAACAAGGGCATTCTTGGCCCGGTATCAGGTACTGTAGGTACCGTAATTGGCGGAAGCTGGAAAGGTATCAGCTACCTGCGCAGTCAGCCAACCTCACGCCGCACCAGTTTTACTCAGCCGCAACTGGAACAGCAGGCAAAGTTCTCCACCGTCATGAAGTTTCTGCAAACCATGACTCCGTTACTTTCTGTAAGCTTCAGGGATTATGCCATACAGATGAGTGGCTTTAATAACGCTATGCGTTACACGCTGCTTAACGCTGTTACGGGTACTTACCCTGCTTACGAAATTGATTACAGCCTGGCACTGGTAAGCCGTGGCGATTTGCCGAATGTGTTAAACCCGCAGGCGGCAAGTACCACTATTGGCCATGTGCAGTTTCAATGGACGAACAACAGTGGTGTGGGTAAGGCATTGCCTACCGACAGCAGTATACTGGTGGTGTACTGCCAAAGCCGTAACCAGTGTATTTACACAACGGCGGGGCAAGACCGCAGTGCGGGCAGTGACTCGCTGGCGGTTGCAGCTTTCTCGGGGCTGCAGGTTGAAACCTATGTTGGCTTTATTTCGGCCGATGGGAAGAACATTGCCAGCAGTATATACACGGGTACAGTAACGGTGATGTAAAACCGGGATGATGAACAGGATGTTTCAGCTGTCAGACCAATGAAAAAAGCGCCTCCGTTTGGAGGCGTTTTTTATGGAGGTATGATTTAAGTTGTTACAATGAAATACAGTAAAACATTTCTGTTCGCTTTCATGCAGATTGCCCGCCGTTATTGTCGGACAGGCTTCGGCACAGTGCCAACACACATAACCCGCTTACCCTCGCAATGACGCTTCGTAGAATGATCATCGTCGTTTTCGTCACTGCGAGGCACGAAGCAGTCTATACTACTACGAAGAATAATTCTTCATCGCATTAAGCAGATTGCTTCGGCACAAAGCCAACACACAAAGCCCGCTTACCCTCGCAATGACGGATGCGATTGTGTTTTTTTCTTACGAAGGATAATCAACCTCTCAACGTCTTTGCGAGGAGGAACGACGAAGCAATCTGTTTCACTACGAAGCAAATTACTTCGCTTTGCTACAGAGTGTCCGCCTTTAATGTCGGACAGGCTTCGGCACCAGGTCAATATGCAAAGCCTGTTTCCCGAAAAGACCTCAATTAGCAAACTAAACAACTATTGTATTCTTATAAACTTTCTATTATTTTTCAATTAAAACACAATGACAAAAGGAGGATTTGTTTACATCATGTGCAATACAAATAACAGCACTCTATATACAGGTGTAACAAGTGATCTTTTAGCAAGGGTACAGGAACATAAAACAAAGTATTATCCAAATTCATTTACTTCAAGATATAATTGTACAAAGCTTGTTTATTATAAATTTTTTGAAACAATTGAAGCTGCAATAGATGAAGAGAAAAGGATCAAAGGCGGAAGCAGAAAACAAAAAGAACGACTGATTAACAGCATTAATAAAGAATGGAAAGATTTGTGGGAAGATATTAAAGAATGGTAAAAATGATTGAAAGTGTTATGAAGAATAACTATCCCGCATAAATGAAGATTGCTTCGGCACAAGGCCAACACACAAGGCCTGCTTACCCTCGCAATGACGGATGCGATTGTGTTTTTTCTTACGAAGGATAATCAACCTCTCAACGTCTTTGCGAGGAGGAACGACGAAGCAATCTGTTTCATTACGGAGTAAATTATTTCGCATTGCTGCAGATTGCTTCGGCACAAAGCCAACACACAAGGCCTGCTTACCCTCGCAATGATGGATGCGATTGTGTTTTTTCTTACGAAGGATAATCAACCTCTCAACGTCTTTGCGAGGAGGAACGACGAAGCAATCTGTTTCATTACGGAGTAAATTATTTCGCATTGCTGCAGATTGCTTCGGCACAAGGCCAACACACAAGGCCAGCTTACCCTCGCAATGACGGATGCGATTGTGTTTTTTCTTACGAAGGGTAATCAACCTCTCAACGTCTTTGCGAGGAGGAACGACGAAGCAATCTATTTAACTACGAAGCAAATTATTTCGCATTGTTACAGATTGCTTCGGCACAGTGCCAACACACAAAGTCCGCTTACCCTCGCAATGACGGATGCGATTGTGTTTTTTTCTTACGATGGATAATTAATTTTTAAAAACATCTGCATTCAACTATTAATTACTTCATGTTTTTCTTTCGCAGTTCTTCCGCCATCATCAATGTATGCTGCAATGCCTGTACGTGCAGGTAATCGCCATGACCTGTTATTACAAAGTTGGGCTGTTTGCATTTTGCCTGTACTTTTTTTACAGTGGCAGCATAGGCTGTTTTGTTTGCATCGCCTAAATAACCGAGGTCATCATCTTCCACACTCTTGATTAAACAGGCCCCGTAAAGAATGCGTTCTTTCTTAAACCAGATGATGATATTATCGGGTGCATGGCCCTGCCCGGGGTAATAGGTTTCAAACGTATAACCGCCTATGCTGAACAGGGTATCTTTTGCCAGGAGAAACTCAGCCCGTTTTTTATTGTTCTTTTTACTTAACTCATCGGTAAGTTTTGTGGTATAGGTTTTAATGCCCTGTTGTTTGTAATAGGCAAGTCCGGCAGTACGGTCGTCGTGAAAATGTGTGGCAATGCACATCACTACTTTTTTATTGTGACGGAGTTGGATACTATCAAGTAGTGGTTGAAACTGTGTACTGTCCCACGGAGTATCAAACAGCACCACGCCTTTGGGTGTAACAAGGTACATACCGTTGGCGGGCACTTTGTACCCGTTGTACAAACTGTACGTGATGTAAATATAAAAGTTGCCTGTAAGGTGGTTGATCTGCAGTTTGCTTTCGGTTGTTTGTGCAGAGATGTTGCTGAACGAAAGTATAAATGCTGCTGCCAGTATAATAAACCGCATATGGTTGTGGTTGGTTATTTTTTGATTGATTGTAAAATTAAGAAAGCGGGATTGATTGTAAGGGGATGAAAAAGTAAATTATTCTGAATTGTATAACAGGTTAATATATTCATCTGAATTGAAAAAGTTTCGTTTGATGAAAAAAGCGGGCAAGAAGATAACGCACTCTCATTTTGTGATTGTAAGAAGATACGACAATGTAATCTATTTTAACTACAGAGAAATTACTTTGTGATGGAAAAGATTACTCCGGGTATGGATGAGCCAATTTCCAAATTCGTTGTTCAGTTGATATAAAGCTGTACTTCATGGAAATTCACTACTGTACTGACCCGGTTTTTGGAATCTGACTCAGAAAATAATCTGTAAACTTCTTTGATCCTATCTTATTCAGATGAGAGTAATCTACAAACAAACTATCATGCCAGGATGAATCAGACATGTTGATAAACCGCTGACTTCTCTTATCTAAAACTGATTTTATTTTTTCTGTATGTATCCTGTACTTATTTAAATCGTTTTCCGTTAACAGCGAATAGTACTCTTTTCTGAAAGGTGTTTGTATATAAGCAAACAATACATTATTAACACTGCAAAAAGAAGATATAGAATCAAGGTAATGATAGTTTCTTTCGCTGAAAGAGAATTTTTCAATGCTGTTTCCTTTCCACCTGACAGGAGAAATATTGAATTTGAGCGGATCAAAATTCACCCCACCATTTGCATCAAATCCCAAATATTCATAGTTGTGATCAAAGCTTTTCTGCCTGTAAGTGTACAACTCCTTTGAACTCCTGAATGAAGAAAAGCCAAGGCTTTGATACAGAGAAGAAAAAAATGAATTTTCATATACATACTTCTCCACTAAATCAAACTGTATATTCCTGGGGCTTTCATTAAAGTCCATATAATTACCGGAAATCAGAATAACCCTGGGCTTCAGATGCTTTGCAAAAACTTTAATAAGCCTGTAATCTTCTTCTAAATTTTGTCCCCATGATGACAAGTTTAAATATGCTTTCCCAAAATGCTGAGTTACGGATTCTGTATTAACATTATTCAGACTCATTGAAGACCCCACAACTAAAACATCAACACTATCGAAGTGTTTTTCTTTTACAAAAAGCATCTTTGCATTAAAGGAAATACTTGATGATAATTTTGGCGGCGGATAGCCGTAATGTAAAAAAAAGACAATTACAACCACTATGATAACTGAAGAAAAAATACTTAACTGCTGAATAAATCTTTGCATCTCTCAGAATTGAAAATAAATAAACTGTTGTTCCTTTCCGCCAAACCAAAGAAGGCAAAATATTATTGCATAATAAAACAGATATCTTGCGGGTTTATTCAACCTTCCGTTAAGATTCTGAATAGCGAACTGGCTTTCCCTGCCTAACCATTCGATAAGCATGAACAAAGCAATTAATCCAATCATTGTAAACGGATGTAGCACTGCACCTGTAAAATCGGTTCCTTTAGGCAGTGTAAACAAAGAACGTGAAACGATTCCTGAAATGTAACTAACAGCATGTTCAATGTTATTAGCTCTGAAAAATATCCATGCAAAAACAGTCAAACCAAAAGTTACAAGCACAGCCGTTAATTCTTTCAACGACGGCAGCATTTTCCCTTGTGCTACTGTTTCCAGGTTATTCCGGTTCTTGTTAGTCAGGAGTAATGGTAAAAAATAAAGTGCATTTAAAGCTCCCCAAACGATAAATGTCCAGTTGGCTCCATGCCAGAAACCACTAACCAGGAAAATTATGAATGTGTTTCTGATCTTCATCCATATACCGCCTTTACTTCCACCTAACGGAATATATAAGTAATCTTTAAACCATGAGGATAGTGAAATATGCCAGCGTCGCCAGAACTCGGCAATATCTCTGGAAAAATAAGGGAATGCAAAATTTCTTAACAAGTCAATGCCAAATAACTTTGCTGTGCCTAAAGCTATATCAGAGTATCCTGAAAAATCACCATAAATCTGAAAGGAAAAGAATATTGCTCCAAGGAAAAGTGTGCTTCCAGATAAATCAGACGAAGGGTGGTGATTAAATACAATGTTTGCAAAATCAGCACAATTATCAGCAATCACAATTTTTTTGAAAAGCCCCCATAATATCTGCCTCATTCCTTCTACGGCTTTAGCATAATCAAAAGTCCGTTTTGCTTTGATTTGTGGTAACAAGTGTGTTGCTCTTTCTATTGGACCCGCAACCAGCAACGGAAAAAAGCTGACAAACACAGCATAATCAATAAAGTTTGCTTCGGCTTTAATTCTGTTTTTGTATATATCAATAACATAGGAAAGTCCGTGAAATGTGTAAAAGGAAATACCAACGGGAAGAATAACACTTAATGTCCATGGGTTTACCTTTAAACCAAAACCGGAAACAAATACTGCAAAATTTTCTGCAAAGAAATTATAGTACTTAAATACGCCCAGAAAACCAACATTCACTGTTACACTTAACCAAAACCAAAACCTTTTGCTTTTTTGATTACCGGCATCCGCCATTTTAAGACCGGTATAAAAGTCCAATAGTGTAGAGAACATTAACAAAAACAAAAAACGCCAATCCCAACATGCGTAAAAAAAATAGCTCGACAACAGGAGAAGTAAATTCTGAGCTTTTGTTCTTTTCTTCAAACACCAGTATAAAATAAAAACGATTGGTAAAAAAATTGCAAACTCAATTGAATTAAAAAGCATGCCTGTGTTTTTTATGTTAGCTTCCCGGTATTTAAAGCACAATACAAACGGATAGAGGCCTTTTGACAGTAAATATTTAAAAAATCCGTGCAAATGTAATACAAAACTTAATATAACTCAGACACCCTGTTTATTACATTCTACCCTCACTGATATTATTCAATTCATTTACAGAGTTGTTTTCTTTACTGCTGTTTGCCAGTAAGTTTTGTAAAGAGTAAGGCTTGTTTTACTCCAATATTTAAAGCAGTCTTTCCTTGCTCCTTAATTTCTATCGTACGATTGAAACAAAGAATAAGAAATAAAAAAGAAAGCCAAAAGCAACCCGGTTCATCAGCTGCTTTTGACTTTTTACTTTTTCCTTTTTATTTATACCTGGTGCGGAATAATCAAAATCATCCTTTCAACAACCGCCGTCGGGGTGTTACAACTTCTTACTCCTTACTCCTCACTACCGGCTAACGACTAATGACTACCGGCTTTCTCCCATCAACTCTTCTCCTCCCATACCTGTACCAGCTGCACCAGCATGTTGGCGCTTTGTTCCATATCTTCCACTCCTACCCATTCGTGTTTGCTGTGGATGCCCTGCATACCTGTAAACAAATTGGGGCATGGCATACCCATATAGCTGAAACGGCTGCCATCGGTGCCGCCACGTATGGGTTTGTTGATCACCGTTAGTCCGCTGCGTTTGTATGCTTCTTCAGCATAAGCAACTATCTGCGGGTGCTGGTCGAGCACTTCCTTCATGTTGCGGTATTGTTCCTTTACAACAAATTCCATTGTACAGTTGGGGTACTGCTTCATGATCGTTTCTGCAATGGATTTTAACCTTGCTTCATGGTTGTGTAAACCTTCCACGGTGAAATCACGCACAATAAATTCAATGGTTGCTCTTTCAGCAATACCGTTTACTGCAAGCGGGTGCACAAAGCCTTCACGCTTCTCCGTTGTTTCGGGACTCCATTCATTTTTGGGAAGTGCAGCCAGTATTTCGCCGGCAATCTTTAATGCATTCACCATAATGCCCTTTGCATAACCGGGATGCACAATCACACCGTTGATGATGATCTTCGCAGCATCGGCACTGAAGGTTTCATCTTCCAGTGTACCCAGTTCGCCACCATCGAGTGTATAACCAATGGCTGCACCCAGTTTTTTCATATCGGCTTTATCGGTTCCCTTGCCTACTTCCTCATCGGGTGTAAACAAAATGCGGATGGGGCCATGTTTTATTTCAGGATGCTGTACAAGAAAATTGGTCATACTCATAATAATGGCCACACCTGCTTTATCATCTGCACCAAGCAATGTTGTACCACTGGCAGTAATAATGTCTTTACCAATATGTGTTTTGAGATATTGGTAAGTGGTAGTGCTGATGATTTGTGTTGGATCATCGGGCAGCACAATATCTTTTCCATCGTAATTTTTATGCAGGATGGGTTTTACACCTGTGCCGCTACAGTCGGGTGCTGTATCAACATGACTGCAGAAACAGATTGCAGGAACATTCTTTGTTGTGTTGGAAGGAATAGTGGCATATACATAACCGTATGCATCCATTTCTGCATCGGCAATTCCTATTGCCTTTAACTCCTGCACCAGCAGCTGCGAAAGGTTTTTCTGTTTTTCGGTTGTGGGTGATGTATCTGAATTGGGATCGCTCTGTGTATCTATCTGCACATAACGCATAAGGCGGTCGGCCGTACCATAATTGTTTTGTAAACTCATACGCTTATTTTTGAAGCTGTAAAGTAAACGATTTAGGTACATCACCCAAAATCATCGCATGCAACAACATCCGTCTGTTAAACATGGCTGGCTCAGGGCAATATTGTTCCTGCTTATTTACCTGCTTGTAACCATTGCTGCAACAACACTGGTTACTGTTGTTGCAGTTATGCTGTTTAACAGCACATTGCCCATCTACTTATTTTATTCATCCATACTCATCAACTTTATGACGGGCACTGTACTGGTAATGCTGTTCAGGAAACTGGTTGATAAGGAAAGCTTCAGCAGTATTGGTTTGCAGTGGAAGGGTTTTGGTAAAGAACGTGCTGCAGGTTTTATTGCTGCGGTGCTGATGATGACATTGCTTTCGACCATTATCTGGATGATGGGTTTGTTGCAATGGTTTACGGTTGATGTTGACTGGCAGGGAATAACTTTTGTATTTGTTGCACTGGTGCTGGTGGCGTTTGTGGAAGAGCTGGTGTTCAGGGGTTATGTATTGCAGAACCTGATGCACAGTATGCGCAGGGAAAATGCATTGATTGCATCGGCCGTATTGTTTGCGGTGTTTCATTCCATGAACCCCAATTTTAATTTGCTTGCATTTATAAATATTTTCATTGCCGGTTTTTTATTGGGTGTGAATTATATCTATACCCGTAACCTCTGGTTTTCCATTTTCTTTCATTTCAGCTGGAATTTTGTACAGGGGCCGGTACTTGGTTTTGATGTAAGCGGTATTGAACTGCCATCATTGCTGCAGCAAAACATCCGGGGCTCCATTTTAATTACCGGCGGTGCGTTTGGGCTGGAAGCTTCCTGGCTTACCACGCTTACGGCCTTGCTTGCCTGCATTGCACTCTATTTTATTTTCCAGAAAAAATATCCTTTACAATCGGCTGCATAAAACAGGCGTTTGTACTTGCATTTAGGTGATTCATTGCCTAACTTTCTGATACACTAAAACTTCAGGTTATGATTAAAGTAATTGTTGGCGGCTTTGTTGGAGGCGCCCTTCTTTTTATATGGCAGTTCCTTTCGTGGACAATGCTTGATATGCACCGTCCGCAGCAGGAGTACACACCTAACCAGGATACAATCCTTACTTTTCTCAGTTCACAGATTAATGGTGATGGTGCATTTTTTCTTCCAACCGTTTCTAAAAATGCATCACAGGCCGATGCACAAAAGCTGATGGAAACATCCATTGGCAAACCATGGGCACAGGTGTTTTATCATACACAAATGAAGAACAACATGGTGATGAATATGGTGCGTGGTTATTCCATTAACATCGTGATTGTATTTGTGTTCATCTTCCTGATGGGTAAAATACAGGAGAACAATTTTAAAACCGTTTTCTTCTCGGCATTGGGTGTGGGGCTGATTGTATTTTTTAACTCGCCTTACACCATTCATATCTGGTACGAAACCTTTGATGTGTGGGCTCATTTCCTGGATGCCATGCTTTCATGGGCATTGGTGGGTATATGGCTGGGCTGGTGGCTGAACAGGGGGAAGTAGTAAGTTGTAGGTAATAAGTGGTAAGTAATAAGTTTAAGAAAGTGTTTAAGTAGTCAGTTGCATTGCAATTGTTATAACTGCAGTACTTACTGATTGCTGATAATAAAAAAGCCGGAAGCAGATTGCTTCCGGCTTTTACTTATAACTTATAACTTATGACTTATAACTTCTTTCTTCTTACGGAACAATGATCAGTCCTTTTGCATCAATTTCCACCATTTCAATATCAAATACGAGGTCTTTGCCTGCAAGAGAATGGTTGGCATCAAGTACCACTGCATCTTCTCTAACATCAACAATTGTTACAGGAAACTGCTGACCTGCATTGTTGTTCATCATTAACTGCATACCTACTTCAGGAGTAAGATCGGCAGGGAAATTAGAACGGGGGAAATCAATCACCATCTGATCGTTACGTTCGCCGTATGCTTCGTTAGGTGGAATTGTAATTGTTTTTTTGTCGCCTACAGCCATACCAACCACAGCATCATCAAAACCTTTAATCATCATACCGGCACCCACTTCAAATTCAAGGGGTTCACGACCGGCGCTTGAATCAAACTGTTCGCCAGTAGTTAATTTACCGGTGTAATGAACACGAACTGTATCGCCTTTTTTCGCTTGTTGCATAATTTAATTATTTCTGCAAAATTACCAGATTACCTCCTATCCCATTAACTTTTTTTTACGGTACTAATTCTGCATATTTGAGTACCAAAAAACATTACATGAAATATTTTTTCGTATTGACATTCACCCTTTTCTGCTTTATTACACAGGCACAGGTACATGGCCGTGCCGGTTACAACAGGGGCTCCATTAAAGGCGGCGTACTGCAAACCGGGGCAGAAAACATGCGCCAGTATTTATCGCTGCTGCAGGGTAAAGGGGTGGCTGTGTTTGCCAACCAGACTTCGATTGTTGGTAAAACACATTTGGTTGATACGCTTAAAAAACTGGGTGTAAATATTAAAGTGATCTTTTCTCCCGAACATGGTTTTCGTGGTACTGCCGATGCCGGTGAAGAAGTAGGCAATTATGTAGATAAGCAAACCGGTGTGCAGGTGATTTCGTTGTATGGCGATAAACGCAAACCTTCCAAAGAAGACCTTGCAGGTATTGATGTGATGCTGTTTGATATACAGGATGTGGGTGTGCGTTTCTACACCTACATTACTTCACTGCAGTTTTATATGGAGTCGGCAATGGAATATGGTAAAATGCTGATTGTTCTCGACCGCCCAAATCCCAATGCCGGTTACGTTGACGGACCTGTACTGGAACCTGCGTACAAATCATTTATTGGTATGCAGCCTGTGCCTGTTGTATATGGCATGACGATTGGTGAATATGCACAGATGATTTATGAAGAAGAATGGATTGATGGAAAGTATTACGACCTGGCCGGCCGCCATGGTAAGTTTGAAATGCTGGTGGTTCCCTGCAACAACTATACACATAAAACCTTGTGCGAACTGCCGGTGAAGCCATCACCCAATCTGCCCAACACACAATCCATTTTGCTCTATCCATCAACCTGTTTTTTTGAAGGTACAGTGCTGAGCGAAGGAAGAGGAACCAATAAACAGTTCCAGCTATTTGGTCATCCTTCACTGCCAAAGAATTTAATTTCGTTTACGCCTGTAAGTATGCCCGGTGCTAAAACACCCAAGCTGCAGGATCAGCTTTGTTATGGATGGGATTTAAGTGGAACTAAAGAAGAGGTATTGAAAAAAGTGGATGGAAAGTTACAGCTCAAGTGGTTGCTGGAAGCTTACCGTTTGTTTCCTGATAAAAACAATTTCTTCCTGATGCCGAAAAGCGGTAAACCGGAAGATGCATTCTTTAATAAACTCGCAGGTAACAGTACATTGATGCAGCAGATTAAAGATGGTGTTCCGGAAGATCAGATACGTAAAAGCTGGGAACCTGCCATTGCAAAGTTTAAAGCCATCCGCAAAAAATATTTGCTGTACAAGGATTTTGAATAAACACAGCATCCTGGAATAAAGAAGCGCCTTTTAATGAAAGGCGCTTCTTTATTTATGAGCAGAAATTAAATGATGCCTGATGGCAAGCCGCACAAGATCGGCTGTGTTTTTTGCTTCCAGTTTGGAGAGCAGGTTTTTACGGTGTGTATCAACCGTACTTACGCTTACAAAAAGTTTTTCAGCAATTTCACTGTTGGTGAGTCCTTCCGAAATAAGTTCAAGCACTTCCTTTTCCCTTCTGGTTACCACGGGCTGGCTTGCCTTACTTTCATTGAGCGAGCTGGCTACTTCATCACTTAAAAATGTTTTTCCTTTTGCCACTGCCTGTATGGCTTCCATGAGTTCGCTTTGTGTTGCATTCTTTAATACATAACCCGAAGCACCGTTGTCCATCATTTTATGTACAAAGCTTTGCTGGTTAAATGTGCTTAGGCCGAGTATGAATACTGAAGGATAGTTTTCTTTTACTTCCTTGCACAAATCAATCCCGCTTTTATCGGGCAGGTTAATATCCATGAGAATCACATCGGGTAACTGCTGCTGCAGAAAAGCAAGACAGGAAGCTGCATTCATTGCATGACCTGTCCATTCTATGTCCTGTTCAGTTTGCAGCAGTGAGCGGATGCCTTCCACCACCATATAATGATCATCAACTATAAAAACACGGATCTTCATTATACATTTATTTCAATTAAAACAGAGGTTCCTTTTCCTTCGCCTGCACTTACATCCAGTTTACCTTTCAGGAATTCAACACGGTTACGGATGTTTGTCCAGCCAATTCCTTTGGCGCCTTGCAGCAGTGCTGTATCAAATCCTTTTCCATCATCTTCCACGGTAATGCTCAGCTTATTGTTTTCCCTGCTGAGTTGTACAATGGCATTTTTAGCAGCTGCATGTTTCATGGTATTGTTGATGAGTTCCTGCACAATACGGTAAACAGTGATGGCTGTTGTCTGATCCACTTCTGCTGCTTCCATTCCTATCGACTGGTAATTTACATTCAATGCACCACTCTGGTTAATATCGCTGCAGAAATCTTTTAATGCAGTATCCAGTCCAAACTTCACCAACGCTTCGGGCATCATGTTATGGGCCACACGGCGCATTTCTTTAATTGAACTGTCGAGCATATCCATGCTGCGTTCAAATGCCTGCTGGTTTTCAGGCGTCATAATTAAATTTCCTTTCATGGTGTTCATTGAATATTTAATGCCGCTGAGCATTCCTCCCAGTCCGTCGTGCAGATCTTTTGCAAGACGTGTACGTTCATTCTCCTCCCCTTTTAATACGGCTTCTGTTGCAGTTAATTGTTTTTCTGTTTCCAGTTCAGCAATACGTTGCTGTTGCAGTTTTTGCTTTTGCTGGTAAGTGCGGTACAGCAGACCGATAATAAGTAATAGAGCCAATGCACTTCCCAAAAGCAGGTAATTAAAAATGCGGCGGCGCTTTAATTCGGATTGCTGTAATTGTATTTGTGTGTTCTTCTTTTCTGTTTCATATTTCTTTTCCAGCTCCAGTGTGTTTTTCTGAATGGTTTCGTTTAATAAACTGTCGCCGAGTAATGTTCCCTGTGTTGCATAATACTCTCCCAGTTTTTTATCCTGCATGGAATAAGCAAGGTTGGAAAGATGGGTAAAGAGCTTTTGCCGTTCAAGGCGTAAATTATACTGGTACGAAATGTTGAGTGCTTTTAATGCAAGCTCTTTTGCCACATCATATTGCTTATCTGATTCGTAACAGAACGATAAGCCTTTGCAGGCAATGAGTACCGATTCAAAAGCTTCTATTTCCTGTGCCAGTTGCAGTGCATGGTCATATAATGGTTTAGCTTCTGCATAACGGTTTTTCTGAATGGCAATATCACCAAGGTTGAGCAGTTGTGCTACCTGCATGTTTTTATCGCCGGTAAGCTGTCCTATTTTAAGCGCTTCCTTAAACAGCTGTTCAGCTTTATCGCTTTGCTGTAATGCTGAATAATTAATGCCCAGGTTATTCAACGCAGTCCCCAGCCACACAGAGTCGTTGATTTCCCTGAATATCTTTACCGATTTTTCACCATACTGAATGGCTTTCCTGTATTGGTGCATATCGTGGTACAGCAGCTGAAGAATATCGCCTGACCTTGCTTCGGTGATTTTATTATCGATCTGTTCAAATACCTTCTTTCCTTCTTCGTAATATTTTACCGCTTCTTCATATTGCCCTGCCTGCCGGTAAGATGTTCCTGTATTGAACAATGTTTTTCCCAGGTATTCCGGATTGTTGATTTTTCTTGCAATTTTCAACGCTTCCAGGTTCACGATGATGGATGAATCATACAGTCCCTGCATGTTGAGTACATAGGTGTAGTTGGCAGCATACTTTACAACGCCCAGCGGGTAATTTATTTTTTCACTGATTTTTTTTGCCAGCAGGTAATACGATTTTGCTTTTCCCGGTTCATTGGATTCATATTGCTGTCCAATGTTGATGAGCAGTAATACTTTGCCGGTATCTTCTTTTGCAGCGGGGAGCAGCTTCAGTAAACTGTCTTTATTCATCAATTCCTGCCCGCTTGCTGCAGACAGCAGGAGCGTTAACATTAAAAGTGTCAGCGTTGATTTCATATTTTAAAATAAAGCTTTACCCACAGTTTACAAATAAAGAATTTAATGCCGGTTCTTCTCCTCCCCTTTTTTAGTGATTTTTATAGGCTTATACCAGTCATTTCTGCAGGTTGACTTTCATTCAAAAAAGGTTTCTTATTTTACAGCATGCTTCGCTTTCTCTTACTCCTTCTAACAACTGAATTTATTTTTCTGCAGGCGCAAAGCCAGCAGCTTTACTTTAATCATCTTACGGTAAACAACGGGCTTTCGCAGGGGGTTAATAACTGTGTGTACAGGGATTCAAGGGGCTATATCTGGATCAGTTCGTTTGACGGGCTGAACCGTTTCGACGGGATGGGTTGTACTGTTTTCCGTTTTTCGTTTGCCGATACTAACGGTTTACGGGGTACGCTTTTCCTGAATATCCTTGAAGACAAAGAAAGCAATTTGTGGATTGGCAGCAATGAAAGTCTCAATTTCTACAACAGGAAACTCAACCGTTTTTTCAGCTACCGCATGAACTCCCGGAAAGAAGATGAACAGTTTTATTCGCCGTTTTATATTGATGATAAGAAGCAGGTATGGCTGCAGTCGAGATCAGAAATCTTTGTCTTTAATCCGGCCGATCATTCATTTAAAAAAATCAACAGCAGTTTTACCGGGGGTAATCTGATTGTAAAAACATATCCGCAGCACCTATATGAACCGCTCAGCAAAATCATTGTTGTAAATAATAACACAGCTGTTATATGGACAGGCATGATCAATGCTGAACAGGTTTCATGGTCATCGGCCACAATTCAAATACCTGCAACAAAAATCACCACCATGCTGCTTGCAGGCAAGGATTCGTTGTGGGTGGGCACTAACAATGGTCTTTATTCGTATTTGCTGAATGATGCACAAAAGCAACCAGTGGCAAAAAAAGCATTTGATGGTTTCAGTATTTCTGCACTTCATCACGAAGCAAACGGAACGCTTTGGGTTGGTACGTTGCAGGATGGTTTGTTTAAAGCTGATGCAACAGGAGAAAAGATCAGCAGGCAATACATCAGCTCACCTTACAATGCATATTCACTTTCCGGCAACCAGGTACAATATATTTATACGGATGCCAGTTTTAATCTCTGGGTTTCAACATGGGGTAAAGGCGTTGATTATACAAGCCTGAACAAATTCCGTTTTAATCATTATCTCCCAAAAGAAGAAACAGTTGCCTCATCGGCCGATAACTTTATTAAGTCGATTGTAAACATCAACAATGAAATCTGGTGTGGTACACAAAGCGGCGGCATCCTTATTCTTGATGAAAACAAAAAAATCAAACAGAGCATCCGCAATGGCCTTCCTCCTTCTATTGAATATTTATGCAAGGCTGATGACAATAAAATATGGATTGCCACACTCAGCGGTGTTTATATTGCCAATACAATCAATAAACAAATAACAAAGCTCAACATCACATCGCAGAACCCTGCTGCACTGCAGTTTAATTTTATCAGTCAACTGCCAAACGGAAAAATGCTGTTATCATCGAATGCAGGATTATTCATTGCAGAAAAGATCGGCAACAGTTATCGTATTACTGCTGCAAAAGGAACTGAACCATACGATGTGTATTTAACCACTTACAGCGATCAGCAGGGTAATGTATATATTTCAAAAGCATTTAAAGGTTTTTCTGTTTACAGGATGGAAGCTGATTCGTTTATCAGTGTTAAACAATTTCCTGTTCAGTCAACCATAAAATGCTTCAGCGAAACCAGCGATAGTATTATCTGGATTGGCTCAACCATTGGCCTGATGCGTTTTTCCAAGAAGCAACTGGCGATTAAGAAAATTTTTACAGCTGCTGATGGTTTAAGCAACCAGTATATTTATGGAGTTGTGCCCGATGGAAATTATCTCTGGCTAAGTACCAATGCAGGTATTAACAGGTTTAATACAAAAGACTTTTCTGTAAAATTATTTTCTGTTGGGGATGGTTTGCAGAGCAACGAGTATAATACTTATTCTTTTTCCAAAGCACCCAATAATGAAATTCTGTTTGGTGGAGTAAACGGGTTAAATGCATTCTTTCCATCTGATTATAAAAATTTACCTGTTGCACCACAGTTGCTGCTTACAGATCTGCAGTTGAATGATACCATGTACAACAGTACTGTAAACAGTTCTGAATTAAATGCTCTTTCGCTCAGTTATAAGCAAAACACCATCAGCTTCCGTTTTACAGTTATTGATTATGCAAATGCTGAAGCGAACAGCATCAGTTATATGCTGGATGGTTATGACAAGGGATGGGTAAAAGCTCCCAATAAAACCTTTATCAGGTATGCCAATCTCCCGCCGGGAAATTATACGCTTAATGTAAAAGCATTTAATGGAGATGGTGTTATGGCAAAAGAGATGTACACATTCCGCTTACATATTCAAACACCGTGGTGGCAAAGCTGGTGGTTCAGAACCATTCTTACATTAAGCATATTGTGGTTGGTCTTTTATTTTATCAGCAGCTATATCAACCGCAAACTTGATAAACAAAAAGCTGAAATGGAGAAACAACAGGCCATTGAAAAAGAACGGAACCGCATCAGCAGGGATATGCATGATGATCTTGGAAGTGGCTTAACCAAAATTGCAATACTTAGTGAAGTGGCCAAGCAAAAACTGATGCAGCCCGAAAAAGCAAAAGAGCAGATTGATAAGATTGCTGTTTCTTCAAGAGAGCTGGTGGATAACCTGCAGGATATTATCTGGGTACTGAATCCAAAAAATGATTCGCTGGAAAGTTTATCAGCTTACATCTGTGAATATGGATTGAAATATTTTGAATCACTTTCCGTGCAGATGCACTTTGATTATCCTGCTGAATTTTCTGCAACACATTTGGGTGAAGAGCAACGGAGAAATATTTTCCTTACGGTAAAAGAATGTTTTCAGAACATTGCCAAACATGCATGGTGTAATAATGTTTTTGTAAGCATTGCTGAAAACCCGGGTGAAATTACAATAGGCATTAAAGATGATGGAAAAGGATTTGATGAAAAAACAGTACGGCTGTTTGCAAACGGACTTAAAAATATGGAGAACCGCATACAGCATGCTGGCGGAGTATTTACCATCATTTCTGCACCGGGCAAAGGAACATCATGTTTAATAAAAATTTTCAGGTAACACTTTTTTGTTACCCTTAAAGTGGTATAACATTTTATTTTTACGTGTAATTGAAAAAGCAAGAAATTAAATGATCACTGTTGTTATAGTTGAGGATGTAAAAGAGATAAGAGAAGGGCTTCAGTTGCTGATTGACGGCAGTGAAGGTTTTAGCTGTAAGCAGGCTTTTTCAACTGCTGAAGAAGCTATTGAAAAACTGCCGGTCATTTATCCTGATGTTGTATTGATGGATATTAATCTTCCCGGTATCAATGGTATTGAGGCTGTGCGTAAGTTAAAAAGCCGCTGTAAAAAAACACAGTTCATCATGAGTACGGTGTATGAAGATGATGAAAGTATTTTTGAATCATTAAAAGCAGGTGCCAGCGGTTACCTGTTAAAGAAAACAGCTCCTGTAAAAATTCTCGACAGTATTTCGGAAGTATATAACGGTGGTTCACCCATGAGCAGCCAGATCGCAAGAAAAGTGATTGCATCCTTTCAGCAAAAGAATTCCATTGACGATTCGGAACTGCTCACACTCCGTGAAAAAGAAATATTAAAATCCCTCGCAAAAGGTTTGCGTTATAAAGAAATAGCAGCCGAACTTAATATTGGTCTTGAAACTGTTCGTACACATACACGCAACATTTACGAAAAGCTCCAGGTGCAAAGCCGCACTGAAGCCATTAATAAAATTATGGGACAGTAATTGTACCCATCCATCGCTTAAATTTTTACATACATATTTTTTCGTATATCCCCTTTTTTGGGGATTGTGCAGTTAATGGCAGTTTTACATTTTTACAGCCATTAATAACTGCAAAATTTATTTTATGAAAAAGATGTTTATTCTTCTTTTTAGTTTCTCTGCAATTTTATTTTCCAATCAAACACAGGCAAAAATCTGGCGCATTAATAATACAGCCGGTGTTAATGCCGATTTTAATTCAATTGCTACTGCAATCAGCAGCTCATCTGTTGCAGCCGATGATACGTTGTATGTTGAAGGAAGTTCAACAGTTTATGGTGGCTTTACACTCAACAAACGTATTGTAATTATCGGAACAGGATACTTTTTAAGCGGAACAAACAGTAATACAGGTTTACAGGCAAATGCAAACAGCTCCAATTTAGGTGGTTCATATATTGTTTATGACTCAACAGGTTCCGGCTCAAAACTTATTGGCCTGGATAATTTCTTTATGGGATTAGGAGCTAACCTTGGTTCTGCAACAGACAACATCACCATTACACGTTGCAACTTTTCAGGTATTGGAGGTTATTATGGCCCTACTGCCAATACAAAAATGGTTGGCTGGAAAATTAACAAATGCTACATCACTGGCACAATTGGATGGAATGGCGTTGTGTTGCAGGATTGGGAAATACGAAACAATATTATAACAGGAGGACTTGACATGTCGAACAGTAATAACAGCAATAACCTGATACGCAATAATGTTATCCGCAGCAACATCTATCTTTATAATGCTTATTTCGCCAATAACATCATTAACAACGCCACCTTCTCTGTTGTAAACGTTACAGTAAAAAACAACCTCTGCGTTGGAGCGCCTGCAGGTTTTACTCCTTTTGTGGGAACATATAATAATGTCAACAATCAAACCGATGCTGCATTGTTCCAGGGCTTAACAGGTAACAGCAATGATGGTCAATGGCGTTTGAAAGCAGGCTCTCCTGCAATTGGTGCCGGACTTACTGTTGGTGGTATTACTCCGGACTGCGGCGCATTTAATGCACAGGATGGATACATTTTATCGGGTATTCCGAATATACCAACCATCTACAGTTTAACAGTTCCGGGATCAATTCCGTCAGGTACTGCAACCATGAACATTACAGTAAGTACAAAAAACAACAATTGATTTTTTGTTTCAATCATCAATCATGGAATGAACATTCATGAAGGATGATGATAACTGTGCATACAGAATATGCACAAAAGCTGATTTACTGTTTTGCAGTTTAATTGCAGCAGTTACCACAATATGCTGCATGATAAAAATTACACGATGAAAAAATCTTTCCTCATCATACTGGCAGTTCTTGTATGCAATACAATTTTGTTTGCACAGGATCCTGCTTATCCTTCTGCACCGGCTGCTGCCCAAAATATTGTGGCAGCAGAATACTTTATTGATGTTGATCCGGGTTTTGGTAATGCAACCCCCGTTGCTGTAACAGCAGCTGCTGATATCAACAACTTTGCAGCAGTTATTAATGTAAACGGTTTAAGCAACGGCACACACAGGTTGTATTTGCGTACCCGCAGTGCAGAAGGTTTCTGGAGCCTGGTGGGAATAAAAGATTTCCTGTATGATTTTGATCCTGTTTACCCAACATCACCCGCAGCAGCACAGAATATTGTTGCAGCAGAATATTTTATTGATACTGATCCCGGTGCAGGTAATGCAACTGCTATCAGTATTACTCCGGGTATTGATCTTAACAATATAACTGTTGCGGTGAATACAAACAGTTTAACGAATGGAGTTCATCGTGTTTATATCCGTACAAAAAACCAGGAAGGAAAATGGAGCTTAACCAACTTCAGCGAGTTTATTTATAATGATGATCCTGGTTATCCTGTTTCTCCGGCAGCAGCACAGAATATTGTTGCAGCAGAATATTTTATTGATACCGATCCAGGCTTTGGTGCTGCAACATCTATCAGTGTAAGTGCCGCAACTGATATTAACGGATTAACATTCTCCGCTAACACTTCCGGTTTAACCCCGGGCATACACCGTATATATGTTCGTACAAAAAGTAATGAAGGGAAATGGAGCTTAGTGAATCTGAAAGATTTTCTTGTTGACTATGATCCTGTATATCCAACTTCACCTGCAGCAGCACAGAATATTGTTGCAGCAGAATATTTTATTGATACAGATCCAGGTTTGGGAGCAGCCACTTCCATCAGTGTAAGTGCAGCAACTGATATTAACGGGTTAAGTTTTTCAGCGAATACATCCGGTTTAAGTCAGGGTGTGCATCGCTTCTATGTTCGCACAAAAAGCCAGGAAGGGAAATGGAGTATTACCAATGAAACAGACTTTCTTGTTGATAATAATCCTGCTTATCCTGTTAACCCCTCTCCTGCTCAAAACATTATTGCTGCAGAATATTTTATTGATACTGATCCGGGTATTGGTGCTGCAACTTCCATCAGCATTACTCCATCAACCAACATCAATAACCTTGCAGTTGCTGTTAATACAACAGGCTTAAGCAGCGGACAGCACAGGTTATACATCCGCACAAAAAGCCAGGAAGGAAGATGGAGCCTTACCAACAATGCAAGTTTCTTTACCGACTATATTGCCATTTCAAACGATACACTGAAGTTTGGAAACGTTCCGTTAACAACAACGGTTACAAAAAATCTCATCATAACAAATAACAGTGCAACAGATCAAACCCTGAATGCAGTTACCGTAAGTGCACCATTCACCACCAACTTCAGCAATGCGGTTACCATTCCTGCAGGTGGCAATTATACCTTGCAGGTAAGCTTTGCACCTTCGGCTGCGCAGGCATATGCACAAACAATGCAACTGCAGTTGTCAACCGGTAATTATGATGTTGCATTGAATGGCACCGGCATCAACAAGATATTATCATGGACCATCAGTCCTGCTGCAGGTTATAATTTCGGCAATGTAACAGTTGCATCAACAGGTAACTATACATTCTCTGTTACCAATACAGGTAATGTAAGTGTTGCATTAAGTAATGTAACAACTACTGATGCTGCGTTTGTTCCAACATTCACCGCAGGTACAGTAATACCTGCCGGCGGCAGTATTAATTTGCCGGTGGCATTTACCCCATCTGCTGTTGGTGCTTATTCAGCACAATTGAAAATTGAATCATCAACTGCTGGTCTTGGATTTGTTACAACTGCAGTTAGTGGTAATGGTTACAATCCGGGAGCTCCGCCAGTTTTACAATACGTTACAGGTTCTCCATTTAACGGAAGCACAGGTGTTAATCCGGTTGCAGGACAAACAGGAAATTATACATATAAGATTCTTTATAAATCATCAAACAATCTTGCACCACAAACAGGTTATCCGAAGATTGGTATTGATTTAAATGGTGATCATGATTTTTCTGATATCAACGAAGGTGTGTTTACCATGACGAAAGATGGAAGCAGCACAGATTATGTAACAGGTGTTGTTTATACCTACACATTCACACATAACAATTATACCAATACTGCAGGCTACCAGTTCTCTGCTGTTGATGCAAATGGTAATGCTGCCACTTCTGTAAATACGAATTATATCAGCGGACCTGTTGTTACGGATCAGCAGATTGATTTAAGAATATTTGCAAACAATATCAGCTTCAGCAAAAACAATCCTGCGCCAGGTGAAACATTTACCGTATTTGCACAGGTAAGTAACAGCACTGCAATACCGGCAAGCAATGTTCCTGTTAAATATTACAGGGATACTATTTTGATTGGTGAAGATGTATTGCCTTCAGTGAATGCATTCTCTACTGCAACCATCAGCCGCACAATGTCGTTTGCTGCAGAAGGGTTCTACCCCATTAAAGTCTGGATCGACAGTAGTAATACGTTGGGCGATATTAATCCGCTGAATAACTATGCTATCAGGCCGGTTATTGTCGGATCACCCATATTGCCCGGTGGTATTAATGTAACAACAAGTGCAACGGTACAGGTTTGTCCGCAACTGAAAGTCATCATCAGCGGTCATGCACAATACTACGGCACACAAAACCCAACAGCGGTTGCAGGTGCTGAAGTTACCATCAATACAGGTACACAGGTAATCACCACCACAACTAACAGCAACGGCGATTACAGTTATGCTCTTACAGGTGTTACCTGTGGCAGCAACTTTACTTATACTGTTAGTGTTACCGACTTTACATTAACAAGCAGTCTTGTTACAAATACAATTCCGCTTGCATGTCCTTCACCTACAGCATGCGCTGCCCCTGTAAATATGGGTGGTGCTGTTATGACTGCAAGTGGTAATCCCTGCAGTTATATAGCAGGAAGTACAGGTGCAGTAAATGTAAAAGTGAAATACCGTGAAAGAAATATCAGCAATATGTGGAGCCCGTATGATATGATCTGGAAAGACACAGTGAAAGTATTTGTTGATGGTGTTCTTACAGAAACCTTCTATACATCAGATGATCCTGTGTTTGGAAGTGTGGGTACTTTCCCTGGTGATGAAAAAACATACCCGGTTAACATCAATTTTGCAACACCGGGCACACACACCATAACAGCAACTGCTAATTATGTTTATAACGAGTTCTTACAAATTCCATCTTCGATTTATCACGGATCATTTACAGCAATGACAGCATCCAGCAGTGTAACAATAACTGCATTGCCTAATCTGCCCGATCTGACTGTACAAGGCTTTTCACAAACCGGCTTTACAGCTTTCAGTTTCCAGGATGCAAATATTAAATGTGTTACTGCCGGTTCGCATACAGTAAAAGTATATGATTCAATACCGGGTGGCTCAATTACACTGATCAAAACAAGTGTTATCAGTTCATTGAGTGGCGGAAGTTCAACAACCATCAGTTACAGTGATCCTGCAATGAGTTCGGGTACACATATCATTAAGGTGATAACAGATAGTGAAGGAACAGTAAGTGAAACAGATGAAACAAATAACATAAGTCTCTTTACTGTTGTGGTACCGAAATCTGAATTAAGCGTAACATCTTTCAACGCAACTCCAACTGCAATCAGCACCGGAGGATCAACAAAGTTTGTTGCAGTGATTAAAAACAGTGGTAGAACAACAGGAAGTTTTGATGTGAAGTTTACAGCAAATGGTTTACAGGTTGGAGCTTTGAGAACAGTGAATTCGCTTGGAGAAAATGCAAGCGTAACTGTAACCTCGGATGCATATACAGTGGGTTATGCAGATAATGCTTGTGGAATTGTTGCTGAAGTAATTGCTGATGCCGGCAACACTATTTCTGAATCGGATGAAACCAATAACAACAAACAGTTTACACTTTCATCTGATCTGAAGCCATATCAAACCGGTAATGAAGCAGGTTCATCATCAGGTAACCCTGTAGTGGTGCGTGTGAATACAACCAATCAATTCTATCCTGCTATCAGAAATATCGGTTACCGTGATGTTAGTAATGTTACAGTGAGGTTTACACTCAATGGCAACTGGATTGGAGCAGATACCATCAGCAATGTGAAGGCTGGCGAACTCTTTGCAGCACATGCATCATTTACACAACTATTCTCTGTGCCTGGCACATACGAAATAAAAGTTGTTGCAGATACTGCAAACACGATCTGTGAATCAAATGAAAGCAACAACGAAGGCAGCTTCTTTATTCGTGTGGTTGACAGTAAAACAGACTTTGAAGTATTGTCGCAATATATTTCACCAAGCAGTCTTAATCCCAATCTTGCTCAAAACATCAGTATTGTTGGCACAGTAAGAAATACTGGTGGCAAAGTTTCAGCACCATCTGTTGTACGGTTTTTGGTGGATGATATTCAACTTGGATCAGATGTGCCGATTAATGCTTTGCAACCGGGCAAGGATACAACCGTTGCAGCAACTGCTACCTATTCATCCATTATCTCCGGAGTGAAGGTGATTAAACTTATTGCAGATCCTGCAAATCTTGTGGATGAGGAACGGGAAGATAATAACCTTGCCACACGCACAATCATCGTTGGTGATGCTCCTGATATGGCACGCAGTGCTGCAGGCGCTATCAGCTTTAACCCGAGTGGATTTGTTGCAGGAGATAGTGTGAATGTAAGCTTTACCATTAAAAACAACGGTACACAGGATGGTACTGCATGGGTAAGGTTCTATGTTAAAGACACAACGTTTAGCACACTGCAGGTTGACAGTACACAGTTCTTCCTTGCATCTGGTGGCACCACTACCATTACAAGAAAAATGTTCTTTGCGTTGAACCATGGTTATGTTGTTACGGAAATTGACAGAACAAGTCCAATGGAATTTGACTTGCTGAATAATACAGATACGCTACGATTTGACAATGTAGCCAAAATGAAAAAGTCGATCACAATTAACAGCGACCTTGATATGAAACAGGGAGCGCCATCACATTTGCCAGGATGGATTGGAGGTAAAATAATGCTGGGCGATTATGACCTTGTTGTGAATGGTAACATCCTCAACTTTGATACAGCACATTTCATTATTACAAACGGAGCTGGTAAACTGAAACTTGTTAACAACAATGCTCAAAACAGCTTCCCTGTTGGTACAGGTTTGTATCATTCAAATTTTGTAAAGATTAATAATACCGGCACACAGGATAACTTCAGCGTTCGGGTTGTTCCTTATGTACTCGCTAATGGAACAAGTGGTGATACCATTGTAACAGGAAATGTTAACCGCACATGGTTTATTGATGAACAAACACCGGGTGGCAGTAACGCAAGTGTTGAAGCGTTTTGGTTTGCCGGTGATGAATTACCAGCATTCAACCGTAATGCAAGCAGGATTTCGCATTACAATTCTTCATGGCAATTGGGTGATGCCGGATCAGCAGCAAGTGATACGCTTGGAAGATTCAGCAGAATACAAAGCGGTTATACGAGCTTCTCACCGTTTAGTGTTACCAGCACTGGTACAGTTACTGCATTGCCACTGAAGTTTATCGACTTTACAGCAGTTCCTTCGGGCAATGATGTACAACTTACATGGGCAACAGAAAACGAAAGCACTACGTCGCATTACGATGTGGAATACAGCAGCAACGGAACTGTGTTTATAAAATTAGCTAAAGTACAATCGAACAATGCAAATGGAACACAGCTGTACAGGTACACACATCTGTCGCCTGGAATGGAAGTTATCTTCTACCGTATAAGACAGGTTGATATCAATGGAAAGTATTTGTATACAGGCGTTGTAAAAGTAATAATGGGAAAAAACAAAACTGCTGAGCTATACCCCAACCCTGTAACCTCCGTTATGCAGATAACAGGCTTGAATGTGGCAGAAGTAAAATCCATACAGCTTGTTTCTGTAAACGGAACATCAGTTAAAGATCTGCCGGTGAATTACCAGTTCCGGTACGATGTAAGTTACCTGCAGAAAGGAACATACTATATCAGGATTCTTAAAAAAGATCGCACAATACAAATAATATCGTTTATAAAACTGTAGGATGAATACAGGTTAATAATCAGATTGGGTGCCTTCGGGCGCCTTTTCTGTTTGCAGAAAATTCACCCTTTTTGGGGATTTTTCCCGCTTGCTCCTGTGATTACATTTGATCTAACGGTAATGCATGATCTGCTTTTTTTAAAAAAAAAATCATCATGAAAAAACAATTTTTATTTCCTGCACTTGGTCTTTTTTTTATTGCTGCCACCTTCAAAACAGCTGATGGCATTATTGAAAAATTAGGTATGCAACACAGCAGTGCCCAGTATTATATCATGGGAAACCTCCTTGGAAACTTTAACGGAGATTCAGATGGGGATGGAAATGAATTTCAGATTCCTTATGCGAAGATGCTTCCTTCTATCATCAGTGGTGATAAAGCAGGAGCAGCCGGGGAGCTTTGTCAATATGTAAAGCAATATGTAAACAGCGAAGAGTTTGCAGAAGCCTATAAAAAGAAAAGAGAATCAGCAAAACCTGAAAGTGAACCATGGCGTCCTGATCAAACAATGATTGATGAGCAAAAGAAATCAGTAAAGGACATGGAGAAGCAACTTGCTGATATGAAAAAAAACAAACAAATGCCTGCAGTTTCAATCCAGGCAATGGAAAAAAGCTTAGCCGATCAAAAGAAAATGATTGCTGAATGGAGCGATCCCACACCTAATAAAACAAAATGGGAAAAGAATTTTCCTGAAGACCCCTCTGTGGTAATAAAAAGAAGACTGGAACAATATTTAGCGCTTGTTGCAACAGTTGATTTTAATGCAGCATTAACCGCAGCCGATAAATATGGTAAGAAGAAATTTACAAATCCTGAATACGAAAAGAAAAGTGCTGAATGGAAAGCTGTTTACCGTGCAGGTAAAGATGTAAACACAGCAGTTACAGCATTTGTAAAAGAATGGTTGAAAGGTCCCATTATGAGCGGCACAAAAACAAGTATGAAACAGTTCACTTCTTCAAACAACAAAGAAGTTAATAACAGTAATACACAAGCAAATTCAAACACAACCAAGCCGTCAGCTTCATCTACTGAAGCAACTCCTGAAAAGAAAGAAAAAAGTTCATTCCTGAACAAAGCAAAGGAAAAAGCGAAAGAGAAAGCCAAGGCCATCATTAATTAATCTGCTATATGAAATACATATTTTGTTTTGTGCTGGTTTTATTTTCTGCCAGTCTGTATGCACAGAATTGTGATCCTGAACTGCTGCATAAAAAACCCGGCAACTGGAAACCAAGCATTCCAGGCTCCATCAGAAATATAACGCCTGCCGATCTTGCAAAAGAAAGAGCAGTACTGGCTGCTGTACATAAAAACCTCAGCAGTAATTATTCGCCGGTTGGCTGCCAGGTTTTATTCACTAACGCATTCGGAAAATATCCGCTGCCCGGACAAACCTGGATGGCCGATCCCTATTATTACTTAATATTCATCCTTCGTTTTTTATGCGATCCCAATGAGCCAACAAAATCCTATGTTGATTATGCCACTCCCACAACTGTTATGGTTGCGGCAAATGTAATTTCTTCATTAAATGAATTATATGCGGCCAATATTGCTCCTGATGATTTCAGGGGATACCTGAAACTGGAAAAAAGACCAGTGAAAATAAATGGCTTTTATTTCATGGGAGAAGAAGTTGTAGGCGACAGTCATCTTGAAAATAAAATTGTAGAATACCGTTGGCTGATTACATATAATGATACACTTCCATTTTCTTACATGTCGAGAAAAGAATATTTACTCATTCAAAAAAAGCGCCTGGAGAAAAACTCAATTGAAAGCCCCAGCAGCAAACAATACAATGATGAGTACCTGCAAAACATCAACGAATACCTGAAACGGCCGGAATCTGAATTAGCATTACCAGCCATTTGCATGTGGAATGAGGAAGAACGCTTTAAAGATTTTGTGGAAGAAGGAACAAAAGGATCATTTCTTGCAATAAAACCCAATCTCAGTTATTACAGAAAAAATCTTCCGAAATCAGCACCTCAGTTTTTCAATATCGTTTATAAAATTTCGCATGGCGATCCTGTATTCGAAGACAATATCAGCAGGATACAAAAAGCAATTGATTTCAATTACCTGAGGGGAATGCTGGGGAAATGAATGTGACATTTTAAAATATTTCAAGATTTATGAGAACATTTTCTATAGATAAAAAAAAACAACCACTTTCAATCCTGAAGTTTAGATACGGCTTGTCCTTCATTATTACAATTCTTTCTGTATTTACAATTCAAGCTCAAAAAAAAGTAACTCCTGTTACCCAATCAACCATTACAAATATTCCCTTGCCTGCCGGAAGCAAACTGGATAAACGAACTCTTTCAGAAGTAATGGGGAAAGCTCTTTTACAGGAAGAAGCAAAGAATTTAAATACAACTGTTACAGGAGTTGAAATTATTTACCTGAGCAATCAGTCCAGGTTTACTGCAGATTCATTGGTAAAAACTTTAACAGCAAACGGATGGTCTGTTTCAGTAGTTGAAAATGATCATAAATATGCAGTACTGAAAAAAAATAACCAGTCGGTACTTGCTTATTTTGAAATTAAAAGCAATGAAATCAGTTTATATTTCGGACAAATAAACAGTACTCAACCTGAAACCGGAGGAAATAATACTGTTACAACCAATCCGGTTACAGCTCCTGTTTCAACTACAACCACAGCAGCAGGGCCTGTACAAAAGAATGAACAAACCACAGCGCCAAAACAAGAGCCCGTTCATACAACCACCAACCAATCTCCCGTTAAAGATGGCTTTCAATTCAACACTACACCTTTTGATGATGGGTGGATCAGCTCCGCAAAAGAGAACTGGACGGAGGTAACAAAAGGAAGTACAAAAGTATTACTGCATTACCCCAATCAGCAGGTGGATGCTTATCATTCTGTGTTAAAAGAAGGCGATATGATTGCCTGGAACAGTTTGGTTGCTCCTAAATACAATAGCATACAAAACTTTCAGTGGCGAACCATTCAGAGTTATGAATCCATCACATTTATTGAAGCAGATGCGATGGAAAAATCAACCGGAAAAAATGTACACATCATTTTATTCAAGAAACATTATACAAAAGGTAATGGCCGTTATTTAGAATTTATAACAAGCAATAAAGCTGCATTTGAACAGGAGTTTGGGCCTTATCATAATGATGAATTTGGCTGGGATAAAATGGCAAACATGCAGTTTAGAAATAAATACGCAGTATCAACAAACGATCTTACAGGAACGTGGTCAGCAAATGATTATGCCTCATTAACCTATTACTATGTAAATGGCGGCTATGCTGGTGCCACTGCTACATCTACCGCAGATGAATTTACATTTCTTGCAGGCAACAATTACAAAAGCGATCATGCCGGAGCTTCAGGTACTGTAGGTAATCAACAATTTTCAAGGCAGGTTTACCAGGGAAAATTTTCGGTTAACAACTGGGAAATGGCACTTACAAACCGCTTCAAAGGAGAAACTGAAAAATACAGTTGCTATTTCGAAGCTGTAAAAGGAGGAAGGATTTTGATCATGACAGACAGGCTTGGCACAAATTATACACTTGTAAAAAAATAATCAAGATGAAACCGATAACCTTCATATTGTTTCTAATATTATCCATTCAAACATTTGCTCAAAAGAAACTCGTTCCTGCAACTCAATCAGAAGTTACCGGGATCAGTTTACCGCAAGGCTCGCAAAAAGATATGCGGTTGATCGTTGTTGGTGCAGCAAAAATTATATTGGAATCAGAAAGTAAAAAAAACAGCAGTGTAATTAAAAGCCCGGAAGTGATTTATATCCCTGCTGTTAATGCCACAACATTCAACAAATCCTTTCTTGAAAATGAATTAAAGAAGCAAGGCTGGCAATTAACAAACACTGATGACGAATCGTATTTCTGGCTTGAGAAAAATGGAAAATTTGTTGTTGCTTATTTTAAAGCTGATAAGAAACAAATTGATCTTTATTTTTCTGAAAGTGATAAAGGAAAGTCTTCAGAACCACAAAACAATACAATTAATACAAACAATACTACCTATAACGAGCCCCAGCAAACTACTATTACAAACACTAACACAAATCAACAACAGGAGGTGAACAATAATACAATTGTACCTGAACAGCCGGTTTCAACATCAGGTTTTCAATTCAGCACAACCAACTTTGATGATGGCTGGACAAGCACTGTTCAGGAAGATTGGGTGGAAGTAACAAAAGGCTCAATTAAAGTATTGCTGCACTTTCCAAAGGAAGGAACTGTTTTTCCTGCTGATCCTGCACCATTAACAAATGCTGCATGGAATATTTTAGTTGCTCCCAGGTATAGTAATCTTACCAATTACAAAACGGCTTACATCAGCACTTATAACAGGCCTTACCTTGGAATGGGTTATGCAAAAGAAAACAGTACTGGTGCACAAAAATTTGTTGTACTGTTTCGCCAGGGCGAGTCGGGTTGGATAGAATTTGTGTGTCCCGATAAAAACAGTTTTATACAAGAGTTTAAGCTTGATCCCGAAACAGTACAATGGGATACCGACAGTGATTTAATGAATCCTTTATTTAAAATGAAAGTCTACAATAAATTCGCCATTGCTGCTTCTGATTTTAAAGGAAAATGGACAAGCGACTTTACAGGCATCCAGCAGCTGTATTACGTTTATACCGGCAATTATGCAGGCATGAACATTCATCAGTCGAATGAAGAATTTGTTTTCAGCGGAAATACTTATAAATGGAAATTACTTGCCATAAACGGCATGGTTGGTAATACAAGATATGATCATGCAGAATCATCGGGCACATTCACCGTACCAAATAACTGGCAGCTGCAATGCAGCAAAATTGAAAAAGGACCCAAAACGTATAATGCTTTCTGGTCGTGCATTAAAGGAGCAAGAGTATTAAATCTCATTGATGCACAATATCCCGGTTCAGGCATCTATACTCAATACGGATTAGCTAAATAAATCAACAACTAAAACAAACCATATGCGTACACTTTCTTTGTTTCTTGTAATGCTTGCCATTTCATTTTTTTCACAAGGCCAGAACATTTACGTTAAACTGACTGATCCAAACGGAGTATTACTGAAGGGCGATGCTGTAGACAGAGGTTATGAAGGAACTATCAGGGCATTTACAATAAGTACTGGTGGAAAAAATAATACCCAGGTAACGTTTACAATGAGCATAAATGGAGCATCTGCCACTTTAAAAAAAGTAATGAATAACGGTACATTCCTTTTAAATGGATTGCTTACTGTTCTTGAACCATCAACAGGAAATTATGCCCCCAGACCAGCTTACACTATCACGATGGAAAAAATAAAAGTGATCAGCTGTACAGAAAGTTTGGGATGCAATGGTGTAATGAACACTTCGGTAATTATACAAGCTGCAAGAACCGGCTGGACTTATTACCAACGTGCAAGAGATGGCTCATGGGTTTTAGCCAGCAAATATGGCTATGATGCTGAAACAGGAGCTGAATGGAAAGGTTTTTAAAATTTATTCTTTCATAAGCCAATAAAAAAGCAAGATTCAAATTCATAAAATATGACTGAAAAAATAATAAAGATCATTTGCCTGTTTTTCCTGCTTGTAATAAACCTGAATAGTTTTTCACAAGATGCAGGTCAATACAGAGTAGGCATTTCATACGGCAGCAGCTTGCGGTCGAAATATGATAAATTTGTTTTCTCACTTAATGGAAATCAAACCATCGTAATTGATTCAACAAATTCTACTGTATACTTTCCGCAAAAGTTAAGTACAGGTCAGAAATATACAATCACACAAATTGAAGGGCCAAGAACCTGTAATATTTACGATAATACTGGAACAATCACCAACCAGGATGTACTTATTACAATTAATTGTGGTTTTCCTGCATTAACAATTTTAAAAATGAATGTTATAGGTGTTGAACCGGGAGAGTCATTTACATTTTCTGACGATTATGGACGAACTCACACATATCCCATTTCATTTACCGGATCCAATCTTGGTGGCTTTCCGATAGGTGATCAATACAAAATATTTCAAACAGCCGGACCAAGACAATGTATTCTTACAAACGGCCATGGTATTGTACCAGATAATATGATAATAGTAGAAGCAGATTGCCGCAAGATTGAACCGCCTAATCCCCCACCAGCAATTAAATATGATTTGGTAAGCCGCAGTACAGATAATAAAGTCACTACTACCTATTATGAAACGGCTACCCCCGTTATTGGCGGTATGAGTAATGCAGCCGGTGGTAACGAAGGAAGATACATTGCGTTTGTGAGCTATGCAAAAGGCATTGATGGTTCATTAGGAAAATACAGGCAGATATTCTGGAGAGACAGATCAACAGGTGTTACAAAACTCATCAGCCGTAATGCAACCGGCGAAGAAGCAAATGCAGATTGTCATGCTCCATCTATTTCTGCAGATGGTGAAACTGTAGCGTTTGAATCGTATGCAACAAACTTATCAGCTAATGATAATAATGGCGCAAGAGATGTTTTTGTTTGGAAAAAATCAACAGGAAAAGTACAGTTGGTAAGTAAAACACCATCCGGTGAAAGTGGTAATTCAGAAAGTATGGAACCTGCTGTTTCAGGCAATGGCAATATCATTGCTTTCAGTTCAAACGCCAGCAATATTGTTGAAGCATCAAACGGTGGGTTAAATGTTTTTGTACACGATGTTGCAGCAGGAACAACTGAACTTATATCGAAAGATTATGAAACAGGTAAAGCCGCAGGTGGAAGTGTTCCTTCTATTTCGGAAGATGGAACAAGAATAGCCTTTTGTTCCTATAGCTATCGCCTGGTTAAAAACGACAACAATAATCTCTGGGATATTTTTCTGTGGCAGAAAGGAACACCCGGTCTTAAACGCATCAGCATGACGTCAACAGGTGGAGAAAGAGACCAGGGAACAGAAAGTGCAAGCCGTGTTGTTTCACCTGCAATATCAGGCGATGGAAGAATGATTGCGTATGCTACAACTGCAACCAATGTTGTACCTGGTGATACAAATGGAATGCAGGATGTGTTTCTTTACAATATCGAAACAGGATCAGTAGCAAGAGTCAGCACAGGAAAAAATGGTGAAGAAGGAAATGGCGACAGTCCAATAGACCAGGGTGTAAGAATTGGCATCAGCTATAACGGTTCATGGGTCAGCTTTAATACAAATGCAACAAACTTAGGTGTACCTAAAGGAAATATTCTTGTAAAAAACACAACTGTAAATACAATCATACCTGTTACAAATTCAACCACCGGAAGCACAGCAAGACCAATGCTTTCACGATTCGGAAATTTTGTAATTGCCGGAACAAGTGAAAAGTATGATAAACGTTTTGCATCATCAGGTATTTTCACTTTTTATATAAGTACAGCTCCCTGCACAAATTGTCCAAAATAAAAATTCATCTTAAAAAAATAAACAAATGAAACAAATTACATACCTCCTGCTCATTGTAAGTATTATGTTCTATGGCTGTTCCGGAAGTTTCAGCAAAGGCACAAAAAAAGACATGACAACCGGTTTATCAACAAACTACAATGGATTTTCAATTGCTGATGTATACATGGCCGATAGTGATGGCAACCGTTTACAAAACAATGAAATCAAACTTGGCTCATCCTTTATGGTAGTGGTTACAGGTGTTGAAAATTATCAGCAAAAAGACAACAATGTTTTTCCGGGATGCCAGATTATTTTAACGGATAAGAATAAAAAAGAATTACTCAATCTCCCCGATGCATTTGCTGATCAGCAAGGATTAGCTCCATCAGAAGCTTCAACCCTTAAAGCAACACTCAATACGGGAGCTCCAATGGTTAGCGGTGAAACATACAATGTTTCCATCCGCTTTTTTGATAAGCAGAAAAAAGAGAATGAAATTATTTCAAAAGCAGAAATTATTGCCAAGTAAACCTGAACCTGCTCAGACAAAAAAACCGCCTGCTTTTAAAGCAAGGCGGTTTTGTATTTTATTAGTATTCTTAATTTAAATGCTCGGCAAGATAAGAAGCAACACCTTCGTGCGATCCTTTCATTCCTTCTTTTCCTTTATGCCAGTTAGCCGGGCAAACTTCACCATTCTCTTCAAAAAACTGCAAGGCATCAACAATGCGCAATGCTTCATCTACATTACGTCCGATAGGCAGGTTGTTGATAAGCTCATGATGAACCACACCATCCTTATCCATAATAAATAAACCCCTGTAAGCAATGAGTTCCGAAGTTGCTTTAAGGTTACCTTCTTCATCAGTATAATATTCACCGTTCAATACTCCAAATGCTGAGCTGATGGTTTTGTTCGTATCGGCAACAATAGGATAAGTAATTCCTTTAATACCGCCCATTTTCTTATCCATGTTCAACCAGCCCCAGTGCGATTGTTCAGTATCGGTTGAGCAGGCTACAACTGCTACATTCCTTTGTTCAAACTCTGCCAGTTTTTCCTGGAATGCCCATAACTCAGTTGGACAAACAAATGTGAAATCTTTTGGATAGAAGAAGAAAACAACATATTTGTTTCCAAGGTACTGATCTAACGAAAAATCTTCTGTTATTTCATATCCTTTTACTACTGCAGCAGCCTTAAAAGAAGGTGCTTTTTTACCTACGAGTGCCATAATTGATTGTGCTGATTTTAATTGGCCGCAAAAGTATTGCACAAACAACCTCATCCCAAATGTGTTTTACATTGAAGAATCACGTTAGTATTCAACAGGCATAGAAATGTCTTTTACCAATCACTTTTTTCAGGCTCGGGCAAACTGCGTACCTTCGCCGTTCAGAAATAAATGAATTTATGATCACAGTTCTTCATCCATGGCATGGTGCACATTATGGAAGTAAATCACCAGCAGCAGTTAACGCAGTTATTGAAATTTCAGAAGGCAGCAGGTGTAAATATGAGCTGGATAAAGACACTGGTCTGCTCAAACTCGACCGTATTATTTTTTCTTCGTTCATGTATCCCATCAATTACGGATTTATTCCGCAAACACTTGGACAGGATGGTGACCCGCTTGATGTACTTGTTATCTGTTCTCAACCCATTCAGCCATTATGCGTGGTTGAAGTAAATGTAATTGGTAACATGCAGATGGTTGATCATGGTGAAAGAGATGATAAAATCATTTCTGTTGTTGCAAACGACCCAACAGTAAAACATATCAAAGATATTGATGAATTGCCTGAGCATTTCTTTAATGAACTGAAACACTTTTTTGAAGAATATAAAACACTCGAAAACAAAGTGGTTGAAATTGATAATTTCCAGAACAAAGCCGAAGCTTACGCAATTATTAATGAGGCGATTGATTTCTATAAGGAAAAAATGAAAAATTAATTTCATTACATGTTTCAGAAGAAAATGGATACAACAACAATTATTGCTATTTTAATTATTGGTTTTGCCGCAGGTATTCTCAGTGGCATGGTAGGTGTAGGCGGTGGAATTATTATTGTTCCCGCACTTATTTTCTTTTTAGGTTTTACACAACATGAAGCACAGGGAACATCGTTAGGCTTGTTGCTGTTGCCTGTTGGTATTTTAGCAGTTATTAACTATTACAAAGCAGGTGCCATTGATTTAAAGATTGTTGGGTTAATGGCTGTAACATTTGTTGTTGGTGGTTATCTTGGCAGCAAATGGAGTTTGCTGCTGCCACAGGAAACAGTAAAAAAAGTATTCGCCATTTTTTTGTTTTATACTGCTTTTAAAATGATTGGCTGGGAAAAAGCACTGATTACCTGGATTAAAGGTTTATCGCATTAAAAAACAGAAATACAGATAAGGCTTGTTTGTAAGATTCTTATTGGTTGGCCAAAAATTTCTTTCTATTCAAAACGTAACGCTTTCACAGGCGTTATTTTTTTAACCAGCAGTGAAGGAATAAACAGTATAATAAAACTAACCAGGAAAGTAATAATATTAATCATAACCACCTGCCACCAGATTACCCGCACCGGGGCATATGAAACATAATAAGCCGATTCATCAAGGCGTATAAAATGCAAAGCATCCTGTAACCAGCAAATACCCAGTCCAAGAATAGTTCCGGCAATCATCCCGGCAACTGCAATCATCAATGCCTGGTTCCAGAAAACAACCTGTATCTGTCCGTTAGTAGCTCCTGTTGCTTTGAGTAACCCAATCATTTTTGAACGTTCCAATACCAATATAATCAGGCAGGAAATTAAATTGATTACCGCAACAATACACATAATCACAAGTATAACCTGCTTATTGGTATTCTGTAATGCAAGCCAGTCGAAGATATTGGGATAAATTTCACGCATGGGTGTACTGAACCATTGCACAGGAATTTCATCAAGCAGCTGATTGTTTACTGCATAATCTTTACGGTAATCATTCAGCGTTAATTCATAGCCTCCAATTTCGTTACTGCTCCAGTCGTTGAGTTTGCGGATAAGATTGATATCAACAATCGCCAGCAGTTTATCATATTCTTCAATACCTGTTTTATAAATCCCGTTAACGGTAACAGGTCGTACCCTTGGTACTGTACTGGCGTTATCAACAAAATAAATCAGGATTTTATCACCGGTTTTTGCATTGATACGTTTGGCTGTGTATTGCGAAATTAAAATACCGTTGTTCTGCAGGCTGTCATCAAACTTCAGCCAGCTTCCTTCAACCATAAAATTTGCAAGGCGTTCTTTCGAAAAATCTTTCTCCACTCCTTTCAGCAAAACGCCTTCAATGGATTCGTTGGTTTTGAGCATGGCCGACTTGGTGGCAAATGCATCAACATACTTCACCGCTTTGTTTGAACGCAATATATTCAGCACCGTATCGTTTTTGGCTATTGGCATTTCTTCACCAATGCCCGATGATGACGATTGCTGCTGCTGTACCCTGAGGTGCCCCCAGAAACTGAATACTTTGGCGCTGACGGTGTACTGGAATCCTTCCACAAATGCAAAAGCAAGAATCATTACCGCAACACTCACCGCTGTTGCAACGGTGGAAAGCCGGATAATGAACCGGGAAAATGACTGGTCTTTCTGGAAAACGAGTCGCTTTGCTATGAAGCTGGCAATGTTCAAACCTTTAACTTTGAATGGTTGTAAAACTAATGGATTCTGAAATGATAAAGCAGTTAAAAAATATCAGCCTGTTTTTTTTACTCAGCATATTTGCTGCAGAAGTTGTTGCGCAACAAGCCGACAAAGTGTACCGCAGCAACATCCGTTCCATTAAGTTTCATTTGGCTGGCGATCAGTTGTCGTACCCCGTTATGCGCCTCAACAGCGGCGACCAGCTTGAACTCCATTTTGATGATATGGATGGAGGTGTAAAATATTATTCCTACACATTTATTCTCTGTAATGCAGACTGGACCCCGGCTATGTTGAGCCAGTTTGATTACATGAAAGGTTTTTCAAACGTACGCATTGGCACTTACCGCAATTCATCTATTGCTTTAACACGCTATACGCATTACACCTGTTCGCTTCCCGACAGGAATACAGCTCCTACAAGAAGTGGTAATTATTTATTGAAAGTATTTTTAAACGGCGATACATCACAGGTTGCTTTTACCAAACGTTTTCTTGTAACAGATATTAAAGTAAATACTGGTGCTACTGTTTTACAACCGTTTAATCCAACACTGCAAAAAACGTATCAGAAACTGCAGCTCACAGTGAATGTGCAGAACATCAAACCATCGAATGTTTTCCAGGAAATAAAAATAGTTGTATTGCAAAACAACCGCTGGGATAATTGCATCAGCAATCTTAAACCAACTTTTGTAAGGCAGAATGTGCTTGAATACAATACAGAAAATGAAGGGCTGTTCCAGGCGCAGAAAGAATGGCGATGGGTTGATTTAACCAGCTTTCGTTTGCAGACAGACCGTATTGAAAAAGGCGATTACAATAACAAAGGACAAACACTGTATGTAAAACCTGATCCAAACAGGAATACTCTTCGCTATATGTACTATCGTGATCAGAACGGTATGTACCAGCTTGCAAACATTGAGCAGAACAACCCTTACTGGCAGGGCGATTATGCAACAGTATGGTTCAGGTATGTAACTCCCGATACAAGAGAAATAACAGATAAAGATGTTTATCTCTTTGGCGAAATAACCAACTATGAATTATCTGATGCAAACAAAATGATCTTTAATGCAGAAACAGGCATGTATGAAAACAAGCAACTGCTGAAACAAGGTTTGTACGATTATATTTATATCACAAAAGATAAACGCACCGGCGCATTAAGTACTGAAGTAACTGAAGGCAACTGGTGGGAAACTGAAAATAATTATACCATACTTGTTTACTACCGCCAGTTAGGAAGCCGTGCTGATGAATTGATTGGAATTACACAAATCAATTCAATTGCCAACCGCCCCAATTTTAATGGAGTAAAATAGTTATCAGCTAATGGTTAATAGCTTTTAACTGTTATTTTAAAATCACGAACATATCATACCTCTTATATCCTGAATCCTTTATTATTTTCATTTGTAATTTTTCATCTTTCATTCTTCATTTCTGCCCCTCATCCCTTATCTTTGCGGCCGGCAGGTCTTGCACGACCAGCTCCTGTTGAACTCCCCCAGGGTGGGAACACAGCAAGGGTAAGCGGTTGTAGCGGTGCGATGTAAGTAACCTGCCGTTTTTTCTTTGAAGATGGCCTAAAACAAACTATTCAATCTCACATCTTCAACAAGTTAAACTCTCACTTAGTATGAAATTTTTTATCGACACGGCAAATCTTGCTCAGATTAAAGAAGCAAATGAATTAGGTATTCTTGATGGTGTTACCACCAACCCGTCTTTAATGGCAAAAGAAGGCATTAAAGGACAGGAAGCTGTTATGCAGCATTATAAAACCATTTGTGAAATGGTTGATGGCGACATCAGTGCAGAAGTGATCAGCACAGATTTTGACGGCATTATTGCAGAAGGAAAAGTTCTTGCTGCATTACATCCAAATATCGTTGTAAAAGTACCAATGATCAAAGAAGGTATTAAAGCCATCAAATGGTTTACTGATAATGGTATTAAAACCAACTGTACATTAGTATTCAGCGCCGGACAGGCAATACTTGCTGCAAAAGCAGGTGCAACTTATGTTTCTCCTTTCATTGGCCGGATTGATGACAGTGGTTGGGACGGAATGGAACTGATTGGACAGATTGCAAACATTTATTCACTGCAGGGTTTTGAAACACAAATTCTTGCTGCATCCATCCGCAACTCATTACACATTACACGTGCTGCTGAATTAGGTGCTGATGTTTGTACCTGCCCGCTTGATTCAATTCTTGGTTTATTAAAGCATCCGCTTACAGATATTGGTCTGGCGAAATTCTTAGAAGACGCAAAGAAGTTTCAATAAGCAATAATTATTGCTGAATAAAAGAAAAGCTGTTGAAGAATCTTCAACAGCTTTTTTGTTTAATTTCATTGCATGCTCAACACCCGAAAAACCATTAAGTTTCTCATTTTTCTGCCAGCAATTCTTGTACTCCTGTATTTTCTTATAACTTTTCTGAACCATCTAAATCACAGGTTTTCAAAAAGAAAATGGGATCAGTATGAAAACAAACGCTACGAATTGTGTGAAGACCTTATCAACAAGAAATTGCTTATCAACAAATCAGAGCAGGATGTAATTGATCTTCTGGGCGAACCTTCTTTGAAAGTTGATTCTATGCAGTATTGGCGCTATGAAACCGGAACAAAACAAGTTTGGATAAACGATGAGCGTTATTCCCTTTCTTTACTTTGGAAAAACGGAAAAGTTATTTTAGCGAAAGCAGATACAATAACAGTCAAATTCTAAGAATAACATTCAGTTAATAAATTCTTGAATATCCTCAATTAAGCAACAAGCTGATTTAATATTTGCTTGCTGAGAATTGCTGTCACCCTGAGCCTGTCGAAGGGTTGCCGGGATTTTGTTTTGCAGCTGAAGACTTTGCCAATTGCTGAATCAGCTCCCAGTTTTCTTCAAACAAAGCCTGCTTCTTTTTCCTGCCCCATTCTTTTAATTGCTTTTCCCATTCAATGGCTTGATGAATGTCTGTAAAGCGCTGGAAATATTTAATTCAACCTCTCGCCTTTTGAAAGTGAAACATTTTTTATTGAACCCGGTATTATGTTCCCATAACCTGCGTTCAAGATCATTGGTGGCACCTGTGTAGTAGAAATTATCTTTGCATTCAACAATGTAAACGAAATAATTGTGGTGAAGTCTCATATTAGCAAATATGATTCAGAATTAACTTTCAACTTTTCATTTCTGTTCAACCACCCTTCGACAAGCTCAGGGTGACAGCAACATCACTCCACATCAATCAAAAAACTTCCCAGATCAACAATCTCTCCCTCTCCCATCTTGAATTGTTCAAGATCTTCAAGGCTCAGTTCTTCCAGCACCTTTGTTGTATAAATGGGTTTTTTATTTTTCATGATGATGAAATAAAAATCGGGACGGGCTTCTTTAAATGCTGAATCGTTTACAAATGCATCATGGGCAAATGCTATGCGTATATGTCCACCTGCATCTAAACGGCTTTCACCAAGAAAATCATCATCAGCAATATCTCTGTCGTACAGGCGTACAGTATACTCATCACCATTCAGAGGCTTATCTTCTCCCTTCTCAATAAATCTTGCTGTAATCACAAGATCAGGCTCTTTACTTAATGCGAAATGGTTCATGTGAAAATGTGTTATTGGTTTTAGACACATGTTATTCGCCATAAAAATTATCATCGCTTTTGTAAAAATTGCTCAATAATTTTTATGACTCATTTCATGCTTTTGGGTTTATATAGTTAAGTTAACGCAAATTCCTGAATCCTGATAAAACAACAGAGCATCACTTGCGTGATGCTCTGACATATTTTAAATTTTAATTGAAATCCGTTAATCATCCAGCTTCAGTACTGCGAGGAATGCTTCCTGCGGTACTTCCACGTTTCCAATCTGGCGCATACGCTTTTTACCTTCTTTCTGTTTTTCCAGCAGTTTACGTTTACGGCTGATATCACCACCATAACATTTAGCCGTAACATCTTTTCTCATGGCTGAAATCGTTTCACGGGCAACAATTTTTGCTCCAATAGCTGCCTGTATGGCAATCTGGAACTGCTGGCGTGGAAGTAATTCCTTCAGCTTTTCACAAAGCTTGCGGCCAAAATCCTGTGCACGGCTGCGGTGAATCAATGCACTCAATGCATCCACCTTATCACTGTTCAGCAAAATATCCATCTTCACAATATCTGCTTCCCTGTAACCTATCGGGTGATAATCAAACGATGCATAACCACGGGTTTGTGATTTCAGCTTATCATAAAAATCAAACACAATTTCAGTAAGCGGCATTTCAAAAATCAGCTCAACACGGGTTGGTGTGAGGTAGCTTTGATTAATCAAAATACCACGCTTGCCTAAACAAAGCGTCATAATATTTCCAATATAATCGGGCTTGGTAATAATCTGTGCTTTAATAAACGGTTCTTCAATCCTGTCCATGGCAGTAGGTTCAGGCATTTCGGCAGGATTGTTAACCTGTATCTTTTCACCCCTTGTTGTATAAGCAATAAAACTTACGTTGGGAACTGTTGTAATAACAGTCTGGTCGAACTCTCTTTCCAAACGCTCCTGGATAATTTCCATGTGCAGCAAACCAAGAAATCCGCAACGGAAACCAAAACCAAGCGCCTGTGATGTTTCCAGTTCAAATGTAAGCGAAGCATCATTGAGCTGCAGTTTATCCATGCAATCACGAAGCTCTTCAAAATCTTCAGTTACCACGGGAAAGATCCCGGCAAATACCATCGGCTTCACTTCCTGGAAACCACGAATAGGCTCCTGGGTTGGGTTAGATGCAAGCGTTATCGTATCACCCACCTTTACCTCTTTGGCATTTTTAATGCCGGTAATAATATAACCCACATCACCACAAGTCACTTCTTTTTTCTCCGTCATCTTCAGTTTCAAAATACCAATCTCTGTTGCTTCATATTCCTGATCGGTACTTACAAACTTCACCTTATCACCTTTCCTGATTTTTCCGTTCAGAATACGGTAATAAACTATTACACCACGAAAACTGTTGAACACGCTGTCGAAGATGAGCGCCTGCAATGGTTCGTCAGGTTTACCAACAGGGGCAGGAATGCGTTCTACAATTGCTTCAAGAATAGATTCAATACCAATACCGGTACGCCCGCTTGCCAGCAAAATTTCTTCCGGTTTACAACCAATCAGATCAATAATCTGGTCTTTCACTTCTTCAATCATTGCACCGTCCATATCAATTTTGTTGATGACGGGAATAATTTCGAGGTCGTTATCAATTGCTAAATAAAGGTTCGAAATGGTTTGTGCCTGTATGCCCTGTGCTGCATCTACCAGCAGCAAAGCACCTTCGCAGGCAGCCAGTGCACGGCTCACTTCATAACTGAAATCCACGTGGCCGGGAGTATCAATCAGGTTCAGAATATACTCCTGCCCATCCTTGTGTTTATAGTTAATCTGGATGGCATGACTTTTAATGGTAATACCCTTTTCTCTTTCAAGATCCATGTCGTCCAGCACCTGGTCCATCATTTCACGTTCGCTGATGGTGTTGGTCGTTTGCAATAAACGATCAGCCAGGGTACTCTTACCATGGTCAATATGAGCAATGATGCAAAAATTTCTAATATTCTTCATGAACAGAATTCCTCATTTTACAAGGCGGCAAAGATAATGGAATTTACCCACCATTAACCCGTTGGCGGTATCAAACCCCAACGGCGGTTTAAACAAGAAAAAACTTCGTTTTTCTATGCTTTTTTTGTGACCGGCATTTGCAGCAACGGGCATCGACTGTTGCGTCGCACACTTCAAGGTCCCGTTTTCACAAAAAACTATCCGTACATCATCTATCGCATCATCAAACTTGCACATTCATCTAACTTTATCGTTCAAACAATCAATATGAGCAAAATAGCAGTAGTTACAGGTGGAAGTCGTGGACTTGGTAAAGACATGGCCACAAGCATCGCAAAAAAAGGAATCGATGTAATTGTTACCTACAACAACAACCGTGAAAAAGCAGAAAAAACCGTTCAGGAAATCGAAACACTTGGACAAAAAGCAGCAGCACTTCATTTAAACATGAGCGATTTTCAATCGCTGGATGCATTTATCAATGAGCTGAAACAAACGTTGCTGGGCAAATGGAATGTTTCATCCTTCGATTTCCTTATCAACAATGCAGGTATGGGAGCTACAGTTCCGTTTGAACAGGTAACGGAAGAACTCTTCAATGATTTTCTGAACGTTCATTACAAAGGCGTTTATTTTCTTACACAAAAATCAGTTCCCCTTTTAAACAGTGGCGGCAGCATAATCAATATTTCATCGGGCACAACACGGTTTTCAAACCCCGGTTATTCCGTATATGCATCCATGAAAGGAGCCATTGAAGTATTAACCAAATACCTGGCAAAAGAACTGGGCGCAAAAGGAATTACAGCCAATGTAGTTGCACCCGGACCAGTTGAAACCGATTTCAACAATGCATTTATCAGGAACAATCCACAGGCAAAAGAACGCATGAGCGGTTTATCACCATTGGGCAGAGTTGGTCGTGCAGATGATATTGGTTCTGTTGTTGCATTTCTGTGTACCGAAGATGCCAAGTGGATTACCGGTCAGCGCATAGAAGTAAGCGGCGGTATTAACAGCTGAGATTTTCGCAAATAAATTTTCCAAAGAGTTGATTTGAGCTTTTGTTTAAATCAGCTCTTTGTGTTTTAACTGGAGTGCAACCAGCACCATAAAAAATCCACAGAGCAGGTAAACAAGCTGCAGCCAGGAAAAGGTTTGTATTACAGCAATCTGCACCACTTCAAATGCAATCATCATCAGGCCTCCGGTAATACACCAAAGCAAAGCAGTTTTCTGCTTCTTCCATAACTGCAGAAAAGCATAAAGATTTACTCCGCCTGCAAAAAAAGTAAGTGCAAGACCCGGTACAAAATAATTACGAAGGAAAGAATGGTTGATGAGATTTATATCGAGCTGAAGTAAACTTCCATCGGGTTTAATCATCATCATTAATCCGCAGGGAACAGCAGTGATAACGATGAAAGCTGCAAGAATCATCAGTAGTTTGTTCATAACCAGGATTTCTACAAATCAACTTAATTAAATCTGCCTGTGCAATGAGTGCTGTCAAACGATTGAATGATGAATGTCAGAAAGATTATTATTCACAATTACCCTGCTTTTTATCATCCACATATATGAAACCTATAAATTTGTGAGCAACTTTCTGAAAAATAGAAAACAAGCAACCATGAATAAAACTTACTTTTTCATTTGTGCTATCCTCTTATTCCTTTCATGCGGCAAGGAAAAATCTTATGAAACGCCTTCTAAAACAACCAGCACATTTACACTTGGTGGTTCGCCCGGCTCCTGCACATCAGCAACACTTGCAGGCAATTTCGTAAAGGGAGCTGCATTATCAGCATCAAACACTGTAACTATTGAAGTTACTGTGACTGAAAAAGGATCATACAACATTACTACCGATACATTAAATGGTTATTATTTTACCGGGTCCGGCACCTTTCTTTCAACAGGCGTACAAAACATTGTATTAACAGCAAAAGGAACTCCTGTTACTTCAGGTACGGATGATTTTATGTTGATTCCCGGCAACAACCTTACAGGATGTATGTTCAGCGTTGACGTACTGGACACAGCTCCGCAACCAGCTGTGTATGCATTATCCGGCTCTCCATCAACATGCAGCAGTTTTACAGTAAACGGTTCTTATGGTAAAGACCTTGCTCTTAACAGTTCCAATACTGTCAGCGTAAATGTAAACGTAACCACAGCGGGCACTTATACAATTAAAACGGACACCATTTCGGGAATGTACTTTACTGCAAGTGGCATTTTTACAAGCACTGGCGCTCAACAGGTAATTTTGAAAGGAAGTGGTAAACCAACAGCAACCGGCAATCTTTTGTTTACTGTAAAAACAGGCAGTTCAACCTGCACATTTACAGTAGCAGTATCAGGTCCATCGGTATATACTTTTTCCGGTGGCACCGGCAATTGTACAGGTGTGGTGTTAAATGGCACTTATACCGCATCAACTGCATTAACAAATTCAAATACAGCTACGATCCAGGTAAATGTTACAACTCCCGGGGCTTACAGTATCAGTACAAATACAGCAAATGGTATCAGCTTTGCCGCATCAGGAACATTCACCACTACAGGCATACAGAATGTTATACTTACAGGAACTGGCACACCAACTGCTGAAGGAAGCAACACTTATATTTTAAACAGTAATGGCTGCAGTTTTTCTGTAACAGTTGCTGCAGCACCGGCAGGAGCAGCGATTTATAAATGTAAAATTAATGGCACTTTGATAGATTTTTCTGAACAGGCAAATGCTACTACAAAAAATACAGGAGTAAACCCTGTAACAAGTCTGCTAAACGTTATTGGCGTTAATACTGCAAGCACGAGTCAGCAATTTTCTATAAACATTATGAAAGTAAATGGTTCAGATATTACTCCTGGTACTTATAATGAAAAAGGATTTACTGGAACATCATCTGGATATTATATAGGAGTTATTTATTCAAAGGATGTGATAGAATTATACCAAACAATAAGCAATGCAGCAGGCACTACGAACCCTTCATTTTCAATTGTTGTAACCAGCGTCACTTCAACAAGGGCAAAAGGTACTTTCAGTGGTAAACTTGCGGCAACTGGTGGAGGAACGGCAACAGTTACCGTTACAGAAGGTGTATTTGACGTTCCGGTTCAGAATTAACAAAACAGCTTTTCTTATAAGCAAACAGTCAGCCACTTACTATATTGGCTGACTGTTTGTTTATAATCCTATTACTACTTACCATAGCTCCGGTAAAAGAAAAATTTCATTCCCATTTTTTTGATACTTCCGGGAAAAAAATTAATTTTCTGCAAACGAAACTTGCCATGCAACCAACCAACCTGCAGGATCATTATGCCCAATTATTGTCCTGGAAAAAACAAGGACTTACCATTGACGAAATTTCTCTTCGTTTTCAGCAAACAGGTGTTCCTGAAAATCTTATCCAGGAAGCTCTTCAGAAATGGAAACAACTTCTCGAAAAGAAAAGAAATACAGCATTCGTGTTTTGTGGCATCGGCATTGCATTACTGTCGCTTGGATGCTTTGTTACACTACTGTTTTTTAATAGTGATACCGGCTTTGATTTTGCCCTGTATGGTCTTACTATCATTGGCGTTGTATGTGTATTTAAAGGCATGTATGATTTAATGAGCTGATTTTTTGTGTTGCTCATCATTTATATATAACTGATCATTACAGCATAAAACCATTCCTGTATTTTTTAAATTGATTGTTTTTTTTCAGGCATTGATTCTTAACTTCCGTGTTTTCCAAAAACCAACAACATGAGAAGTAAATTGCTGTTACCTGTCTTTTTATTTTTATCAATCAGTCTTTTTGCCCAAAAAAAACAAACTGTTTCAAAAGACGATCAGTTTAAAAACCAGGCTACTACTCAAATTCAGTCGAACTACGATCATTATAAAACAATGGCGCTGCAAATCTGGGATTATGCTGAAGTTGGTTACAAGGAAACAAAAAGCAGTGCCTTACTTCAGAAAGATTTACAGGATAATGGTTTTACAGTTGAAGCAGGAGTTGCAGGTATACCAACAGCTTTTGTAGCTACATATGGCAGCGGCAAGCCAGTTATTGCCATCTTAGCAGAGTTTGATGCGCTGCCCGGTTTGTCGCAAACAAATGCACCTGTTAAAACCAGTGCAGGAAAAGAGGCTGGTCATGCATGCGGCCATCATTTATTTGGTGTGGCTTCAGTAGCATCAGGTATTGCAATTAAGAAATTAATAGAAGAGAAAAAATTAACCGGAACCATTAAAGTATTTGGCTGTCCTGCAGAAGAAGGCGGCAGTGGCAAAGTGTATTTAGTAAGAGCAGGTTTGTTTAAAGATGTGGATGTTGCCATTCACTGGCACCCCGGCAATGAGAATGGAGTAACGATGACGAGTGCGCTGGCAAATATGTCGGCTAAATTTCGTTTCTATGGCATTTCTGCACATGCAGCTGCATCGCCTGAACGTGGCCGTTCGGCATTAGATGGAGTTGAAGCAATGGATAATATGGTAAACATGATGCGTGAACATATTCCTCAGGAAACACGCATTCATTATGTAATCACCAATGGTGGTAAAGCACCGAATGTTGTGCCCGATTTTGCTGAAGTTTATTATTATGTACGTCATCCAAAGAGAGATGTTGTTCAAAGTATTTTTCAACGTGTGGTAAATGCTGCCAACGGTGCTGCACTTGGAACAGATACAAAAATGGAATATGAAATGATTGGAGGAACACATGATCTGCTGCTGAACAAAACACTTGCAGAAGTAATGCAGAAAAATCTTGAAAAAACGGGAGGAGTTGTTTATACCCCTGAAGAAATGGAATTTGCAAAGAAAATTCAATCAACGTTTACATTTAACGCTCCTTCAATTTCAAATGCTGGTATCATTAAACCACTTAAGGTTGAAATGGATGCAGGCGGAGGAAGTACCGATGTGGGCGATGTAAGTTATGCCGTACCAACTGTTGGTTTACGCACTGCTACATGGGTACCCGGCACACCTGCACATAGCTGGCAGGCAGTTGCCTGTGGTGGAACAGAAATCGGAACAAAAGGAATGATGGTTTCTGCAAAAACAATGGCAATGACAGCTATTGATTTATTCCTTCACCCTGAATTAATTGAAAAAGCAAAAACTGAGTTTAAACAAATGCTGGGCGATTATCAATACAAAGCATTACTTGGCGACAGGAAACCAGCATTAAACTACAGGGATTAATTTTGCAGCAGAAAAATAATTGTATGAAAATTGAGAAAGTAACAATTGCCGATGTAAAAGATATTGTTGACTTACTGAACAGTGCTTATCGTGGCGAAAGTTCAAAAGAAGGCTGGACAACAGAAGCACATTTGATTGGAGGAAACAGGCGCACAGATGATAACAATGTGATTGAAACAATGAATTTACCTGGTAGCACAACACTAAAATGTACGGATGAAAATAACAATATTGTTGGCACAGTGAATTTGCAAAAGCACGGCAACAGGTTATATCTTGGAATGCTCAGTGTATCGCCCAGGTTACAGGGAAAAGGCACAGGTAAACTATTATTGCAGGCAGCCGAAGATCATGCAAAAGAAGTTGGTTGTGAGACTGTTTATATGAGCGTCATTTCAGTGAGGGATGAACTGATTGCATGGTACAAACGCCATGGTTTTGTTGATACAGGCGAACGGAAAGATTTTAATGAAGATGGTTTGACTGGTAATCATTTGCAAAAACTGGAATTTGCAATACTGGAAAAAAGAATCTGACACTACTTTCCCCTATTTTCGCTAAAAGATTTCAAGATGGACCTTAAACAACTTTTCGAAGAAGCGGTTGCTGAAAGTAAAACACTAAGTGAAAAACCAAGCAACGACACTTTATTACAACTTTATTCTTTATACAAACAGGCAACTGAAGGCGATATCAATATTGATGCTCCTGCTAATCCATTTGACTTTGTGGCAAAAGCAAAATACCAAGCATGGGAAGAATTGAAGGGAAAAACAAAAGAAGAAGCCATGCAGCAATACGTTGAACTGGTACAGAAACTGAAAAGCTAATTGCCCAGGACTTCCTTATAAAGATCAATCATCTGTTTGCCAATTACTGAATAATTAAACTGTGCTGCTGCTTCAGCACTGATTGTGTTTTTATTAAACCGATCAGCATTCTGCAGAAAATAATTTAAAGCTTCAGCAAGCTGTTTTGTATTATTTTTTTCTACTAAAATGCCATTGGTTTCAGTAATCAGTTCTGATATACCTCCCACATCAGATGAAATAACAGGTATTCCACAACACAAAGCTTCATTCACCACACAGGGAAGGTTTTCATAATGACTGAAATGTACTAATGCATCTGCTGCCTGCATATGCCTGGCCACTTCTGTATAAGAAAGAGTTCCTTTCCATTCAACCTGTTTATCCAATCCAAGTGTGGTTGCCAGTTGCCTGTATTCTTCTGATGAAGGGCCAATGAACTGCATTTGCCAGTTACTGTTTGTTTGATTAAGCAACGCAAGAGCATTCAAAATTCCTTCAACGTTCTTAAACGGGAACATCATTGAAACATGCACAAATCTTTTAACCTGGTTAATTTCATGTACAGGGTAAAACATTTTGACATCAACTGCATTACGGATAATATATGGCTTCCCTTTTAAGTTGAATAATTGTTCCAGTAATTTCCTGTGATACATTGATACACTAAACACTGCATCAGCCTGTTCAAATACTTTTTTTGTTGACGAGCGGAAATACCAGCTTCTTTTTTCATAACGATCAAAGCTCTCTTTGATATAAACTGTTGAATGCTCGGTAACAACAAAAGGAATATTGAATTTTTGCTTCAGCCATATAGCCCCCGCTCCCATTTTTACAGGAACATGTACATGCACAAGATCAGGCATACCCTTTTCCCTGATATACTTTTTTAAAGTGCTGTAGAGGTTTGAATAATAAGAAAGATTATAAAAAAGATGTGCAACAGGTTTAATTGATGCAAACCGAAATGGGATATAATTTATCTGAGCATGCAGATTATTTTCTTCTTTTGCTTCATTTTTCAGTTCCCGGTTTTTAAGCAAATGAACTGTTTGGGGAATATGAATCACATCAACATAATTGTGCAAAGCCAATGACCTTGCATGGCGCTCTACAAAATCTCCATCGTAAGGATCAGCAGAACTGGGATACCAGCTGCAAAGCCAGAGCACTTTCATGATTCCTGCTGTTTTTGTGATAAAAATTTTTCTTCCATTACTTTCACCAGCAGATTCCAGTCATTTCTCCTGAATAATAAAAAATCGGCAAACCTGCTTTGATATTCTTTTGAATGAGCAAATATCATGTAACTCATGTAAGTGATATAGCCAACACTACTCACCATTGCCGCACCGTTTATTCCAAGAACAGGAATGAGCAGTATATCGCCTGTTACAATAACTGCCAGAGCAATCACATTCCCCCAAAAATTAATGTTCAGTACTTTTTTCCCGCTATAATAGGCCGCAAGCAGATGCACAACCGAATATGACAGGATAGCCGGGATCAACAAAACAAACGGGACATACATTTTCGAGAAAGTATGTCCAAACACAAAAGGAAAAAGCCAGTAACTTGTAGCAGCAAGCAGCAAACATATCAGTGTGTAAGTGATAATCAGACCTCTTGAAAGTAACTGCATCTTTTCATTCATCTCTTCCTTCCTGCCCGATGCAGTCATTGGAAATACAACGGAAGCAAGTATAGCCGGAATGATGTAAAACATTTGCTGCAGTTTACATGCCTGTATATAATTACCCAGTTCTTCAGCAGAGCAATATTTATTCACAAAAAAGTAATCAATGCGGTACATTAAGTAAGTCATAGAATTGGTAACAACACTGATCAATGCAAATGAAATAAACTGAAGAAGTAAATCAGCCGGAATCATTCTGATATCTTTCCTTCTCACATATTTAACCAGGAAAAACAACGCCATCAGGATTCCTTGTGCAAGGAATCCGGTGAAATAAAGTTTTACATACTGATCATCACCGAGGTAAGCACTGATAATTGAATTATTGGGAACAAGTAAAGCAAGAAATATGTTTACAGAAACAAGTAAAATATTCGGCCATTTAAAATCCATTTTAGCATAGAGCAAAGCAATGAAAAAACTGATCAGCAAATTGCCTGCGAGAAAAACCGTTGCAGAAAAACAAAACATATCTCTGCCAAAAGGCACTTCAATTGCCGAAGTAAAATAACGGATAAGAAAATAAACCGGCAGCATAATGAAAGCCGTCCAGCCAATTGCAAGTAAAGACAGCTGGGCTTCGTTCATTTTTTTTTGCGACAGGTAATAACCCATCGGCGCTTCCAGGCATAAGCTGATAATAATCTGAACAAATGCAAAGATGTTGATGATGTAATAAATCTTACCGCTTCCGTCAGAATGAAAATGACGGGCAACAAGAATATTCAACAGCATTACCGACAGGAAATAAATTCCCCGCCAGAATATACTTGTAAATAATGCTTTTTCTAATTTCACGTTTATCAACCGGTATCCTCAAATATAGACCGAAACCAGCGAATAAAAGAATAATAGGACTGATTGAGCCGGCTACACAACTTGCAGATACACTTGGTAAAGCAAGAGCAATTTTGTTTCTTTATTTTTACACATCTTAGAACATGGCATCAATCAATCATATCATTAATAAAAAGGCGAAAGAAAACAGGGAAACCGGTTTAAACGTAAGCAGTAAACAAAGCGGTGGCCGTTTCTTTGAAAAGAAAGGTCGCCCCAACGTTCGTTTCAAGGGAGTTTCTTTCCTGAAAAGTTTCAGTATTTACCAGTTTATGCTGAAAATCCCCACCTGGAAATTTCTTTCGGTAATGGGTCTTTCTTACGTAATTGTAAACATTTTTTTTGCCTGCATTTATTTTTTAGTTGGTGTTGAGCAGTTAGGTGGTATGGAACAACATTCCACTTTAGGTAAATTCTGGGAAGCGTTTTTCTTCAGTGCCCAAACACTTTCAACTGTTGGCTACGGGCATGTATATCCTATTTCATTAACAGCAAATTCAGTAGCAGCTTTTGAATCAATAACCGGATTGCTGATGTTTGCCATTGCAACGGGCTTAATGTATGGGCGTTTTTCACAACCTAAAGCATTTCTCATTTTCAGCAAGAATGCGTTGTTTGCGCCTTTTAAAGATGGATATGCACTCATGTTTCGTTTTGCACCTTACAAAAATCATTTTTTAACTGATGTGGAAGTAAAGGTTACGCTTGTATTGAAGATGCAGGATAAAGACAATGAAAAAAAGAACAGGTTTTACAGTCTTGATCTCGATCTTTCAAAAGCAAATACACTTTCAAGCAACTGGACCATTGTTCATCCAATAAATGAAGAAAGCCCGCTATACAATTTAACCCGTAAAGAAATAAAAGAAGCGGAAGCAGAAATACTGGTTTTTGTGAAAGGCTATGATGAAGAATATTCCAACTCAGTTGTAAGCAGGGGCTCTTATATTGCAGATGAATTTGTTTACGGTGCTAAATTTGACATGATGTATGAACCGAGTGAAGACAAAAGCACTACGCTGCTGCACCTGAATAAAATTGACAACTATCATCATGAAGAATTACCTGTAACAATTTAGAAATGACAATAACAGGCACAGATATTCAACAGGCAATTGCATTTTTATCAAACGGGGAACTTGTAGCTATCCCTACTGAAACCGTTTACGGACTTGCTGCGAATGCATTAAATGAAGATGCTGTATTAAAAATTTACGCAGCTAAAAACAGACCACAATTCAATCCCTTGATTATGCATGTTGCTTCGCTTGAAAAAGCAAGGCCTTACATTCAGCATATTCCTGCAGAAGCAAAATTACTGGCAGATGCTTTCTGGCCGGGACCATTGACAATTCTGTTCAACAAAACAAATGCAGTACCCGATCTTGTTACTGCAGGCAGCAACAAAGTTGCTATACGTGTTCCCAATCATGCATTAACACTTGAATTATTAAGTCAGATCGATTTCCCACTCGCTGCACCAAGTGCAAATCCTTCAGGCTATGTAAGTCCAACAACTGCAGAGCATGTTTACGAAGGTCTTGCAGGAAAAATTCCTTATATCCTTAATGGCGGCGAATGTACTGTTGGAGTTGAATCAACCATTGTTGGATGGAATGATGAAGACGAACTGGAAGTATACCGGCTCGGAGGAATTTCAGTTGAAGCAATTGAGAAAGCAGTTGGAAAGAAAATCAATGCAATTAAAAAAATAACAGAGAACCCCGATGCACCTGGTCAGTTGAAAAGTCATTACGCAACGCATACACCGTTGTACATGGGAAAAGCAGATGAGATGATCCGCAGGTTTGAAGACAAAAAAATTATCCTCATCAATTTCTCTCAATATCACCCGGATATTCCAAAGGATCAGCAATTCATTTTATCGGAAAATGCCTCGCTTGATGAAGCGGCAAAAAACCTGTTCCGCATTTTGCGTGAAACAGACAAATTGAAAGCAGAGATAATTCTTGCTGAACATTTGCCCAATGAAGGTTTGGGACGTGCTATCAACGACAGACTGGAAAGAGCCCAGTTTATTATGAAGTAATGATTTAATCTATTCCCAGAATTTTATTGGGAAATGACTGCAGTTGCCATTGGGCAAATGGCTTAACTTTTTACCAGCTTCATTTAAGGCTTCAGCTGTTGCATGCTGTTCAATAAAAGGAAACAACTCCCGTTCTTCAAAGCGGATATGTTTCTCCAGCAAATCTCTGAACGAAGCAATTAATTCTATCTGACTATTCTTTTTTTCCAGTGCATCAATCACCGATCTGATCTGCTGATGTTCCTGCATCATCTGATCATACAATTGCTGCAACTGAGGTAATTGCAGAAGAGAAGGTTTTAAATGCTCCTCTTCTGCAATAAAATGACCGTTCAGTTCATCATTCCATGCGGCAAGGATAAAATCACGCATAACACCAGTATCAGCATTTTTCTGCAGGCCTTTCTTCAAAAGCAGAACAGCCATCAGTCCATTGTGATGCTGATGTGATAGCGGATAAAGATTTTTATCCCTTTGCATGGTTTATTTTAAACCGTTAATGATTTGTACAAATTCATCAGCTTTCAAAGAAGCACCTCCAACTAAACCACCATCAACATCAGGCTGACCAAAGATTTCTTTTGCATTTGCACCTTTCACACTTCCACCATACAAAATAGAAATGTTATCAGCTACCTCTTTACCGTACTGTGCAGCCAGTACTCCTCTAAGGTGAGCATGCATTTCCTGTGCCTGTTCAGATGTTGCTGTTTTACCAGTACCAATAGCCCAGATTGGTTCGTAAGCAATAATAATTTTCTGAAGATCATCAGCACTTAAATGAAACAGACTTTCTTTCAGCTGGTTTCCAACAAATTCATTTTGTGTACCTGCTTCACGGATAGCCAGTGCTTCACCACAGCAAAAGATTGGAGTTAAGCCATAAGACAATGCAATGTTTACTTTATCAGCAAGCATTTGATTGCTTTCGTTAAAGTATTCTCTTCTTTCACTATGTCCAAGCACTACATAACCAACACCAATTGATTGCAGCATTTCAGCTGAAGTTTCACCGGTATAAGCACCTGCTTTTTGTGTGTAGCAGTTCTGTGCAGCAACACCTGCTTTTGTACCTTTCAGTTTCTCAACAACCATTGTGAGGTAAGGAAAAGGTACAGCAAAAACCACCAGCTGGTTTTCGTTTACACTATGTGGTGTATTAGTAATATCGTTGATCAACTGTTCGGCCTGTTGATACGTTAAATTCATTTTCCAGTTTGCAGCGGCAACTTGTTTACGCATGTTCTGATGTTTTAAAATTGATAATTATAAATATGCTGCAGAATTTTTCTGTCAGCGTCTGTAATAAATTTATTTTTCAGGTACATCCAGTTTTCAATATCACGGGTTGCTTTGTCAAGCATATACTTTTCGCCCGTTTTAATATTCCAGGTAAAATCGGCGATGTACTTTGCCGATAATCCTTCTGTTAAAATATTACTGCAAACACCGCTAACCAACCCCGTGGTTAATGATGAGTTGATGGCAACTTTTGTATAATCACCCAGCATAACGCCGCATTTATTTCCTGCGCTGATCCATTGATGCAGGTGCGGATTCCAAATTTTCACTTCACCGGCAGTGTTCTTGATATTTGAACAGGAAGCTCCTGCCCCAACATTACACCACTCGCCTATCACTGCATCGCCAATATATCCATCGTGTGCTTTGTTGGAATAATCAAAAAAGATACTGTTCTTGATTTCACCTCCAACAGTACATTGCCTTCCAACAGTTGTTGCACCATAAATTTTGCTACCCATCTTCACCACCGATTTTTCCAATGCGGCAAACGGTCCACGTATCATGCTTCCTTCCATGAGGAGACAATCTTTTCCAATATAAACAGGACCTGCAGATGCATTTAAGAAACAATGTTCAACAACAGCTCCTTCTTCAATAAATATTGCTTCGGGATGAATTACATGATTGGTTGATGAAACAGGCTGAGATGATCTGTTATGAGTGATGAGTTCGAAATCAGCTTTGCTGTTTGTTTCACTGTAGCGTACCAATTCAAACGGATATTGAATCAGCTGTTCCTTCGTTTTCCATTCTGTAAATGCAACAGATTTACAATCATCAGCTGCAAAACCAAAAGAAAGCTGTTGAGCTGTTCTTACCGCCATCACAAGTCCGTTCTGAATAATTCCCTGTTCCAACGACAGATTCCGGATTTGCTCAAGCAACTCAGCCGATGCAATCAATGCTGCATTGATGAACAAAAAATCTTTCCCTGTGGCAGATGGAAATTTTTCCTGCAGGTAAGCTTCTGTAAGTGTAAATGATTTCGAATGAAGTAAAAGTTCCCATCTCTCCCTGTTTGTTAAAATGCCTGCTCTGATTTCTGCAACAGGCCTTATGGCAGTAAAGGGATAAAGTGTAGTACGAGCTGTAGTATCGAAGAGAACTATATTCAACTCATGATTTGTTTAAAAGCAAGCAAAATTACAGGAATCGGCTACTTAAAAAAATAAAAAGGTTGACAGCCTGAACTGTCAACCTTTTTACAAAAAAAGCAGAATTCTTTATTGTGGTAACAACACCTGGTTAATTTTAAACAAATCACCGTTTACAGCAGGTCTGTCAACACCTGTAGCAGTTACAGTTGCTGCAGCAGCTGTAGCATTGGCAACACCTTTTACCGATAAACCAACACCTAAGTTGTTGGATAATGTAACGGCAATGGATAAGCCCGGGTGAGCAGGGATAGCTGTGTTCAGCAATGTTGGGTAACTGGCAGCAGTTGTACCAAAGTTTACAGAGAAGTAACGCTGCCCCATCATATGATAAACAACAATACCTTTCACTGCCTGTGCGGTTAACACGCCATACAATGCAGGGTTAGAAAATACCGTTGGCGATCCCACTAAAGTAGTGGTTGCTGCAGGAGCATTTGCTGTTGCATATGCAGTTGCAGCAGCAGTAGCTGTTGCAACATCTGCACCACCGGCAATCTGTGCATCGTAAACAGCTTTATAGGTCTGTGCATAAACAAGCGGGTAAGCTTGTGCATACAACACAGCCTGGAAAGCAGCATTGGTTGGAGCAAATATAGTAAGATTTGCGAACGGCTGACCTAACGCATACTGCAAACTTGAAGTTGATGAAGACGTTAAACCTGAATCAGCACGTAATACAGCAGCCATAAAATAAGCATAATCAGGATCACGGCTTAAAGTATCAAGCAATACTCTTGTTGGAGGAGCAACAACAGCAGCTACAGAATGTACCACACCGTTTGAACCGGTAAATACATCTGTTGCAGTAACAGGAATATTGTTGAGCCATTTTCCTGTAGCCCTGCTTGATGGGAAAATGGACATCTTAATTGGAATTGATGTAGTTGGTAATGACGATACAAATGCTACAGTGGTAATATCCAGTGCACTCTTCTTTTCAACATTGGGAACTGTTGTTGCAATTTGTGCCCCTGTTATTTTTTCGTTTGGTATGATGTGATGCTGAAGCGCTTTGGTTAAATCAGCAACAGGCATTGCATTCACAATAGTAAGCGATAAGCCTGAAGCTGTAAACGCAGCATCAGTTGGTGCAAACACAGTAAAGTTTGCATTTGGCTGATCAAGCACTGTGTACAATCCTGTTCTGTTTAAAGCAGCAGTAAAGATTGAATAGCTGCTGTTGGCTGCTATTTTCTTGGCAATGGTTGTTGTTGCATCACCCGGATCGTAAACAGCACCCGGAACTGGTTCATATATTTTGTTACAGGATACCAGCACAAGCACAATCAGTGCAAACGCAGCCTGTATTTGTTTTGATTTAAATATCTTATTCATCATTTTTTCTTTAGAGTTTAAAAATTAAAATACGTTATAAGCAAAGCTTACATAATACAATCCGCCAATGGCTGGGTTGCCCGGGCCTTGCACATAGTATTGATTTAAGATATTATTTCCTCCGATTTTAAATACAGACCTTGTTTTTGGTATTTTATAACTGAGCTGCGCATCAAGTGTATTGATTGCAGGAACTGTACCGTTGATGAAATCACTTTCAAACTTGTAAGCATCCATCCATTTGTAAGTAATGTTGAACGCATACCTGTCGTTTTTACCAAAGCCTGTGTTTGCAAGCTTCAGGTTAACCCTGTATTTGGGTGTATTGAAAGATGCCTGGAATCCTTGTGGCACATCCGTTAAATTATCGCTGGAGAAGTTGGCTCCAATAGAGAAGTTAGCTGGTAACCTGTAATCAACACCAATACCAAAACCGTAAGTTTTCACTTTTGTAGTTGAGTTTACAGGAATAGAAAACTTCTTCTTGGTAGTTGTTGGATTCTGCATTACTAAACGACGTGTAAGGAAATCCTGGTACTGACCATAATAAGTATATGCATCAATCAACAATTTCTCATTCAGGTTAAGACCCTTATAACCAAATTCAATTGAACTTACTGATTCAGGTTTCAGATCTGTTACTGTTACCACTTCGCTGGTTGGCACATCGTTTACAATTGCATAAACAGGATTACTGTTCAGGCCATAATAAGAACGGAAGTTTTTATGTCCGCCAATCAACCAGTAGTCACCACCAACAAACAGGTTAATCCATTGCATTTGTGTACTTGGGAAACGATAAGCTGTTTGATAAGAAAGACGCAGGTTATTGTTTTTGCTGATGCGGAACAATGCAGTTGCTCTCGGAGTAAAACGCTCTTTGAAGTTTTGGTTTTTATCAAAACGTCCGCTTACTGTAAGTCTTACTTTTTGATTGAACAACTCTTTCGCTACCTGAACAAAAGCACCGATTTCTGTAATACCGATTGTACCGGTACTGTCGGCGAATAAAGTTCCCTGTGAATTCAGTACATACTTTTTATAGTTACCGCCAATGAGAATTTCAGCAAAACCTTTTGTTACACTTGAAAGGTTGTACTGTCCTTCGATATTGTACAAATCAGACCTGTCGAGGAAACGGCCACCACCATAAGGAGCTCCTGATTGTGGTTTACCAATCGGAATACCTTTAATGAAATTAAACAGGTTATTAAATGTAGTGGTACCTGGAAGCGGGCGACCCTGATCTGCAAAATTTCTTGCAGCAATATGTGCCTGCTGATCTGTCATACCCAATGATAAACGACTGTTGAGGTAACTGGCAACATATTCAGGCAACCACTGTTGAGTTGGTTTCCATGCTTCGTTAAAGAATGAAGTAGTAGCTGTAAGGTTGTAAGAGTTACCTGAATTTTCCTGCGTTGTATATGCACGCAGTAACCAGTTCTTACTGTTCAGTTCAAATTTAAACTGACCCATTTTCATATCCTGAAGGCTATACCTGTCGCTTCCTGTATACACAGTATTACCTGTGCCCCAGTATCCGCTGAGGATAGCTTCAATTTTGTTTGTGATTTTATAGTTGATAGAACCACCAACTTTAAAGTTTACTGTATTGGGATCAATCAGTTCTTTTTCAGTATAACCGGTTCTTGAAACATACATGGTTGAAGGCAAAGTAGCAATCAAAGATGCATAACCTGGAATTGATGCAAAGTTGTTGATGATGGGGCGTATATCCCTTGCAACTTCATCACCATAAACGTTGATACCATTATAAGCAGGATCAGTAATTCTGTCGCCGCCAATAAATTGACCGGTTGCTTTATTGTAATTCCTGTTATCACCAGCCAGCCAGTCTTTTGCCTGTACCAGTTCACTGGTAATTTTAAATGCAAGGCGTTCGTTTACTTTATGAGCCCATCTCATACTCCAGTTGAAGTAAGGAGACACATCTCTGAACTTTTGATCGGTATGCATAATACCTTGTTTAATCTGTACTGAAAGTCCCTGGTATTTGAATGGGTTCTTGCTTGTAAGAAGCAATGTTCCGTTCATACCACCTGGGCCATACAATGCAGAAGATGCACCGGGCAAAAGTTCCATATTATCAACATCGAGTTCGGTTAAACCAATTACACCACCAACAGAAAAGTTAAGACCAGGAGCCTGGTTATCCATTCCATCAACTAATTGGTTAAACCTTACGTTACCACTTCCAAGAAAACCTCTTGTTGTTGGAGTTTTAAAGGTGAGTGATGATGCCATCATATCAACACCTTTAAAGTTGTTGATTACATCATAATAAGAAGCCGAAGGCGCACCCTGAATGGTAGTTGCACTTGCTCTTTCAATACTTACGGGCGATTCAAGAATTTTTGTAGCAACCCTTGTAGCTGACACAACTACCTCCTGACCCAAAGTTGAAGCTGTTGCCAACTCAACATTTACATCAGCAGAAGCGCTGCTTACAGTTATTTCTTTGGCTTCATAACCAACGGAGGAAATAACAAGTGTTACGGGAAGTTTTGATACGGAGAGACTGAACTCTCCTTTTTCATCTGTATAAACACCTTGTTGGGTTCCTTTAATTGCAACAGAAACTGCAGGGATACCCTCTTTTGTGCTTGCATTTTTTACGTTTCCTTTGATAACAACGGATTGGGCCATTGAGTGAAGAGACAGCAGGCAAACCGTTAACATCAAGAAAAGACCTGGTAGCTTTTTCTTCATATATTCAGTTGTTTTTGTGAATTGTACCGGCCAAAATAGGAATTCTATATATTATAGAAAAAAAATCTTTTAGCACCATTCCCGCCCTGTGAAAACAAAAACTTGGCAAGGTTACGCAGCCATTCTATTTTAGCTGTATGAATAACTATCATTTTCCCAATCAAACAGGCTATTATAAAGGCAAAGTAAGAGACGTTTACAGTATTGGCAACGACTTATTGGTAATGATTGCCAGCAACCGTATTTCAGCTTTCGACGTTATTCTTCCCCGCCCCATCCCTTATAAAGGACAGGTTTTGAACCAAATAGCTGCTTACATGCTCAAAGCCACCGACGATATTTGCCCAAACTGGCTGCTGGATGTACCTGCACCAAATGCAAGTATCGGCAAACGCTGCAGCCCATTTAAAATTGAAATGGTTGTTCGTGGTAACCTGGTTGGTCATGCCTGGCGTACTTATTCATCCGGCAAAAGAGAACTGTGCGGAGCAGCCATGCCCGATGGATTAAAAGAAAATGACTACTTCCCTACTCCCATCATCACCCCTTCAACCAAAGCTGAAGCAGGGCACGATGAAGACATTTCTCCTGCAGAAATTATTCAACAGGGAATTTGCACGGCAGCCGAATGGGAGCAACTGAGCAACTATGCATTGCAATTGTTTGCAAGAGGAAAAGAAATTGCAGCGAAGCAGGGTTTGATTTTAGTTGATACAAAATATGAGTTTGGAAAAATTGGCTATACTATTTATTTGATGGATGAAATTCATACTCCTGATTCATCAAGGTATTTTTATGCTGATGGATTTGAAGAACGCCAGCAAACAGGTGAACGCCAGAAACAACTGAGTAAAGAGTTTGTACGTGAGTGGCTCATTGCAAATAACTTCATGGGAAAAGAAGGTCAAACCGTTCCTGAAATGACAGATGAATGGGTTGATACAATCAGCAAACGATACATTGAGCTTTATGAAAAAGTGATTGGAGAAAAATTTGAACCGCAGGATCTGAGCGATGAAGAAACCAGTAAACGCATTGTTGAAGCATTACAAAAACTGTAAGTAAAACTAAGATTACAAATGAAAAAATTATTGTGCTTATCCTTTCTGCTGCAGTTTGTGATGAATGTAAACGCACAGGAACCCTATCTCGTTGTAGGAACATATACCAGCACAGGAAGTGATGGCATTTATGTTTACCAGTTTAATGAAAAAACAGGCGAAGCAACAAAGAAGAGTTATGCAAAAATTTCCAATCCTTCATATCTAGTAGTTTCTCCCGATATGAAGTTTGTATATGCAGTAAATGAAGACAATACAGGTTCTGTATCTGCATTCAGTTTTAATAAAGATTCTGCAAAACTTACATTCATCAACCAAACAACAAGTGGTGGTATTCACCCCTGCTATATCAACATCAGTAAAGAAGGCAAATATGTTGTTGTTGCAAATTATACCAGTGGATCTGTTGCTGTTTGCGGGATTAATTACAATGGTTCTGTAAGTCAGCCACGACAGATCATCCAAGATAAAGGAAAAAGTATTGTCGCTGGCCGGCAGGATGAACCACATGTGCATTCTGTTGTTTTTTCGCCCGATTATAAATATTTGTTTGCACCTGATCTTGGAATTGACAAGGTGATGGCTTACAAAGTAGCGCCTGAAAGCGGAGCATTATCTCCTGCAGAGCCAGCTTTTGCAGAAGTAAAACCCGGAGCAGGTCCAAGGCATTTTGAATTTCATCCAAATGGCAAGTATGCTTACCTGATGGAAGAATTAAGTGGTGCTGTAAGCGTGTTTAAATATGATAACGGAAAACTGAACCTGTTGCAAAACATTTCATCACACCCGTTGAGTTTTGAAGGTGCAAAAGGTTCGGCTGATATTCATGTTTCACCTGATGGACGTTTTCTTTACTGCAGTAACCGTGGTGATGCCAATTCAATTGCCATCTTCAGTATTAACCAGGAAACAGGAATGCTTCGTATTGTTGGGTTTCAGCCAACATTAGGATTGCATCCAAGAAATTTCACACTTGATCCAACTGGAAATTTTCTGCTCGTAGCCAATCGTGACAGTGATGAAATTGTTGTGTTTAAAATTGACAAACAAACAGGCTTACTTGAAGACACGAAAAAAAGAATCAAAGTTCAAAAACCTGTTTGCCTGAAATGGATTGTAAAAATTTCACCATACGCTAAATGGAAATAAAAAAAGTTTATCCCGAAAGCATGCCTGTTCCGAAGGGACATTATTCGCCTGCAGTGGTGCACAACGGCATTGTGTATGTGAGTGGACAGTTACCTGTTAACGAACAAGGTGAACCACAGACAAACAGTTTTGAAGACCAGGTTCGATGCTGCATGAAAAACATCGAAACAATTTTAATAGCAAGTGGAAGTGATCTGCAGCATATCCTGAAAGTAAATGTATTTCTCAGCAACATTCAGAACTGGTCTGCATTCAATTCTATTTATGCTGAAATAATGGGCGATCATCGTCCTGCAAGAATTGTTGTTCCCTGCAACCAGCTGAATTACGGATGTGATATTGAAATTGATTGCATTGCTTCACTCTCAGATCATAAACCATTGAAGAAACATTTATGAGCATCAGTAAAGAAAGTATACAAGAAGCGCATGAACGGATAAAACCTTTTATTCATCAAACGCCTGTTCTTACTTCAGCAACATTGAATAATTTTTCAGGAGCCGAATTGTTTTTTAAATGCGAAAACTTCCAGAAGATCGGCGCATTTAAAATCCGTGGCGGCATGAATGCTTCACTTTCTTTACCAAAAGATCAGCTGCAGAATGGATTGGCCACACATTCATCGGGCAATCATGCACAGGCTATTGCTTATGCTGCAAGAGAACTGAAAACAAAAGCATTTATTGTAATGCCGGAAAACTCACCGCAGGTAAAAGTTGATGCAGTGAGAGGATATGGTGCCGAAATAACCTTTTGCGAAAACAATCAACAGGCAAGAGAAGCAACATTGCAATCTATTGTTGAAAAAACAGGTGCTGCATTTATACATCCTTACAACGATGAACGTGTGATTACCGGGCAGGCAACCTGTGCAAAAGAGTTGCTGGAAAAAATTCCCGGTCTTGATACGATTGTTGCACCGGTTGGTGGTGGCGGTTTATTAAGCGGCACATCACTCAGTGCTCATTATTTTTCATCAGCAAAAGTGTATGCTGCCGAACCGGAAGGTGCAGCAGATGCTGTGTTATCATTCCGCAGCGGCAAAATAGAAACAGCACCGTTTGTAAAAACAATTGCGGATGGTTTGTTGACAAAACTGGGTGATAAAACCTTCCCTATTATTCAGCAATATGTAACAGATATTCTTACTGTAAATGATACAGAAATAATCGCTGCAATGAAACTGGTTTATGAACGCATGAAAATTGTGATTGAACCAAGTTCGGCAGTAACACTTGCAGCAGTTCTTAAAAACAAAGATGTATTTGCCGGGAAAAAAGTGGGAATCATTTTCTCCGGAGGCAATGTTGATTTAAAGAAACTGGGCGAATGGTTCAGCTAAATCCTATCAACTCAATCCCGTAATCTTTCCGTTTGCATCAATATCAATTGTTTCAGCTGCAGGAATATTTGGCAAGCCTGGCATACGCATCATTTCACCCAACACCGGAATAACAAAGCCGGCACCAGTGGCATATTCAAATTCCCTTACTGTAATAATAAAACCTTTGGGTCTTCCTGTTTTGCGCTCATCATCCGATAAACTCTTGGGCGTTTTTGCCATGCAAACAGGCATTTTATCAAAGCCAAGTTCCTTAATCTGTTCAAGCTGTGCTTTTGCTTTTACAGAATATTCAACGGTTGATGCACCATAAACTTTTGTTGCAATTGTTTCAATCTTTTCTTCCATTGAATGATGACCGTTGTACAACGGCTTCAGTTCGCCGGGTTCTTCCTGGATTTGTTTTACAAGCGCAGCAGCAATCTCCGTCATACCATTTCCGCCTTGGGCAAATCCTTTGCAAACAATTGCTTCCACACCATAGTTGCTGCAGAAATCTTTTATGAGCTGAATTTCTTCTTCCGTATCGCCGGGAAAATAATTAATGGCAACAACAGGCTTGTATCCAAACAGGAACATATTTTCAATATGCTTGCCGAGATTTCCTAATCCCTTCTCTACATGTTTCGCTGAAGCTGAATTGTATTCATCTTTCTTTGCCCCACCGTGATGCCGCATAGCCCTAACCGTTGCAACAAGAACAACAGCCTTGGGTTTTAATCCGCTGTATGCACATTTAATATCAAAGAATTTTTCTGCACCAAGGTCAGCACCAAAGCCGGCTTCAGTTACTGCATATTCGCTCAATGATAATCCCATTTTTGTTGCAAGTACAGAATTGGTTCCTTGTGCAATACTTGCAAATGGTCCGCCATGCAGCAAAGCAGGATTACCTTCCAGCGTTTGCACAAGATTGGGTTTGATTGCATCTTTCAGCAACACTGCTAAAGCACCAACCGCATTCAGGTCACGTGCAAAAACAGGTTTGCCTTTCATAGTGGTGCCGATGTAGATATTTCCCAACCTTTGTTTGAGATCATCCATGCCTTCAGAAAGACAAAGAATCGCCATAATTTCAGAAGCCGGGGTAATATTAAATCCATCCTGCCTTGGCATACCATCGGATGAACCGCCCAACCCAATAATGATATGTCGCAATGCACGATCATTAAGGTCCATCACCCGTTTCCACACAATAGTCCTGGGATCAATATTCAGACTGCGTTTTTTATTCTGAAGATTATTATCAATTAATGCCGATAGTAAATTGTTGGCTTTTTCAACTGCAGAAAAATCACCGGTAAAATGCAGGTTAATATCTTCCATTGGAATAATCTGCGAATAACCTCCTCCCGCAGCTCCTCCTTTCATACCAAACACAGGCCCGAGTGACGGTTCACGTAAAACCGCAACAGCTTTTTTCCCGATTTTGTTTAACCCATCTGTAATACCAACAGTCATAGTGGTTTTACCTTCACCTGCCGGAGTTGGTGTTACAGCAGTTACAAGAATCAGGTTATGCTGCTTAATTTTCTCTTCATCAATCAAATTCAGCGGAAGTTTAGCCTTGTATTTACCATAGTATTCAAGGTCGTCATTACTTACATTCAGAGTTCGTGCAATCTCTTTGATATGCCTTATGGCGGCCGACTGGGCAATTTCAATGTCAGGGAGCATAGAATAATTTTTGGGGTACAGAAATACCCTTGTTAACAATCGTTAGTACTAATATCAGCCAATCAAACTGATTATACAAAACAAAAAAGCTGATTTTCATCAGAACTCCGGAGCTTCTTCGGGCATAGTTTTTCCTCTTATTGCTGAAGATTTCTTCAGCCCTTAAATCATTGAAAGGCAGTTTCTCTGTAATTTCATTGCATGAGTAAGATTGTTTTTATTACAGGCGCTACTTCTGGTTTTGGAAAGGCCTGTGCGGAGATATTTGCTGAGAACCAATACAGCTTAATTCTAAATGGACGAAGGGAAGAAAAACTGCAGGAACTGAAAAAGGAGCTTGAACAAAAGTTCAACTCGAAAGTTCTTCTTCTGCCATTTGACGTACAGAAAAAAGAGGATGTTTTTAATGCCATCAATCAATTACCGGAAGAATGGAAAAAGATAGATGTGCTGATTAACAATGCCGGACTTGCTTTGGGCAGGGATCTTTTCCAGGATGCTGATTTAAGTGATTGGGAAACGATGATTGATACCAACGTAAAAGGCCTGCTGTATGTGAGCATGGCTGTTGTTCCGTTGATGATTCAGCAAAAAAGCGGGCATATCATCAATCTCGGATCAATTGCAGGAAAAGAAACATATGAAAGAGGGAACGTGTATTGTGCAACCAAATCGGCTGTTGATAAAATAAGCCAGGCTATGCGCATTGATTTGTTACAGCATAATATCAAGGTAACGGCTATTCATCCCGGTGCTGCAGATACTGAATTTTCAATGGTTCGTTTTAAAGGTGATGAAGAGAAGTCAGCAGCCATTTACAAGGGATACAAACCTTTGGATGCAAAGGATGTGGCCGATGCTATTTACTATACAGCATCACTGCCTCCGCATGTTTGCATCAACGACCTGGTGATAACCTGCACAGCACAGGCCAATTCTTTCTATACTTACAGAAACTAAAAAAAGTAGCACAGGCATGATTCTTGGTACTAAATAACCGTAAATTAACAGTATAAACTATAAGGGTTCCTACGTAGTAATAAAACATAGACTTGAAAAGGCTCCAATATCATATAAAAAGCTCTATCTTGTGGTATAAATCGTACCCAATATTCGAAGCCGTAAGGTCGAAAAACTATAAATCCGTACTGAAATGAAAAACTTACTTGTCATCACAGTCTTCCTGTTGCTGGGCATAAGCGTTCACTCGCAAGATGTCATCCGCCAGCGCAGTTGCAGCAATCAAACAATCATTTCACAAGTCGACAGTTTAAAAAAATCATTTGAGCAAAGTGGTTTTATGGTTTTGAAAGAAGCCAGTATGACCATGGAAAGCGAATTTGAAATGCCGGTTGTGGTTCCGCTTACACAAGGTGCATGGTATTCTATTGTGTTCATCGGCGATCCTTCCAGCAAACTGAATGAAGTGAGAATGTATGATTATGATGAAAAACAAGTATTCTACAAAAAGCTTTATGGCTTTGAAGGAAATATTATCAGCTACACTTATATGCCCAAATTTTCTGAGTGGCATATGATTAAGCCCGTACAAGTAAATAAAAGTAAGAAAGACTGCTGTGGATACATCATGCTCCTTAAGAAAGTAAAAGGAACCAATGATGTTGTTCCGGCACGTTAATGAATAGTTTTGGTTTTATCAGGTGATATAAAAGTTCCCGGTTTTCAAACCGGGACTTTTTTTATCAGCACTTTTCAAGTGCCTGCTCAATATCTGCAATAATATCATCAATATGTTCAAGCCCAACTGAAACACGAACAAGCCCATCAGTAATTCCCACGGCTTTCTTTTCAGCAACTGATAATTTGGAATGAGTAGTTGATGCGGGATGTGAAGCAATTGTTCTGCTATCGCCTAAATTATTTGTCATTGAAAGCATTTGCAGTGCGTTCAGAAATTTTCTGCCGCTTTCTATACCACCTTTCAGTTCAAATGTTACAACGGCACCACCATTGCTCATTTGCTTTTTTGCAATTGCATGTTGAGGATGTGTTGGGAGATAAGGATATTTAACCCAACTGATTTTTGAATTCGATTCCAACTTCTTTGCCAGTTGCAATGCATTTTCTGCATGCTTGTCCATGCGGATGAATAATGTTTCCAGGCTTTTTGAAAGTACCCAGGCATTGAACGGACTTAATGAAGGACCTGTATTCCGTACAAACAAATACAAATCATGAATCAGATCTTTTCTTCCAACCACTACCCCACCTAAAACTCTGCCTTGTCCGTCCATAAATTTTGTAGCAGAATGAAGAACAAGATCAGCGCCAAATTTAATTGGCTGTTGCACTGCTGGAGTTGCAAAGCAGTTATCTACAACAAAAAGAATGTTATGCTTTTTGCATATTGCTCCAACATATTCAAGATCGATAATATCAAGCCCGGGATTAGAAGGAGTTTCAACGTAAAGCAGTTTTGTATTTGGTTGAATCAACGCTTCAATTGTTTCCGGCTTGTTCATATCAAAGTAGGAAGACTCAAAACCCCACTTCGGTAAATATTTTGTAAGGATAGTGTGCGTTGAACCAAATACTGCTGAAGCTGAAAGAATATGATCACCCTTGCTGAGGAATGTCATAAACGTTGAGAATACTGCTGCCATGCCGGTACCTGTTGCAATACCATCAGCAGCACCTTCAAGTGCTGCAACTTTAGCAATAAACTCATCAACTGTTGGATTAGAGAAACGGGAGTAGATATTTACATCAAGACTATCATCTGCAAAAGCTGCAGCCATATCTTCAGCAGAATCATAAACAAAACTGCTTGTCAAAAACAAAGGTGCACTATGTTCCTTTTCATTTGTTCTTTGCTGTAAACGTATTGCATCTGTTTGCGGATGTCTCTTGCCCATAACTTAAGGTTGATCTTGTTTGAGCAGCGAAGTTACACCCTTAGCTTTTTTTACACGCAGAAAAATAAAACTATCTGCGAATATTAAAGTCTTTACTAACGAACGCTTTTAATACAAATAGTTGTAATAATACCTGCTGAGTGTTTTGTAAAAAAGTAACACGGCTGTAAGAAAAAGCAAGACTAAACTGGCAACAGTGTAAAACGGCCAGCACAAGTACACATAAATTCCTGCAAGAATAAGCCGTATGTATTCAAGATAAAATATCCACCTCCGTTGTTCAAGCATGGCCCCGGTTGTAATTACACTCACTAAAATGAATAAAGCAGCAACAGCCATTCGGGCACCTGAAAAATAATGTTCAAAGAGGATAACAACAAACAGTAAAACAAGTGTACAGATAGTTTGGCCTTTAATATAATTACGCAGAGCTGCTGTTTGCTGCAAATGCGGATTCTTCACAGAAAACTTGCGTTCAAGTCCCATTCTTATACGGGGATCAATATCGTCGGGTTTTCCAAAAACAGTTCTCAGTTTTGATTTCCATCCTTTGGCTCTTCCAAATGCTACTGCTATTTCCATCATAAAATGAAAATGCTGCCACAAAAAACTGTAACTGTCAAGAGGTTTGGTTAAACCATAAACAGGTTTTGACTCTTCTTTTACAAATGTGCCAAACAGTTTATCCCAGATAATAAGTACATCGCCATAATTCTTATCAAGATATTCCGGGTTTGAACTGTGATGAACCCGATGGTGTGATGGTGTAACGAAAATATATTCAAACCAACCAAGCTTACCTATCAGTTGTGTATGTGTAAAAAAAGGATAAGCACCATGAATCAGTAACAAAATTGTAATCATTGAAGGTGAAAAACCAATCAATGGTAATACTGCCCAAAATAAACAACGTGCAGCCGACTGAAACACGGTAATTCTTGCGGATACGGTGAAATTATATTCATCGCTTTGGTGATGTACCACATGCACTCCCCAAAACAAATTCACTTCATGTCCAAAACGATGATACCAATACCATAAAAAATCTGTAAAAAGGAATAATAATATCCAGGCAATAACTCCTGCTTTTATATCAAACAAAGCAAAGTGCTGATGAATCCATACAAAAAAATAAAAGAATAATCCTGTTGTAAACAAATCGCACAAACGCTCTGCAATTCCCACATTAATATTAGCAACAGCTTCATCAAATGTGTAAAGTTGCTTTTGCTTTTTTTTGCTGTAAATATATTCAAGCAACATAAACCCGGTAAACACAGGCACTGTAAAAGCCAGAATATTTAATTTCATGTTTCATGAATTTATAACGATGCAACACTTATCAGTAAATCCTTTTTGTCGGTTGTAAGTAAAACTTCCTTGCGCTCATACAACCTATGCTCAATGCTGATACTTACTGGATATGGATTCCATGTTTTAAAATGGAACTCACCAGATGAAGAAGTAAAAATTTCTTCATCTCCCCTTTTTGTAAAAACATGAGCATCCATAACCGGTTGACCAGTTGCCACATCAACAACTTTTCCTTTTACCGTTACTGGAACAAAATTTAAAATTTCAGAATAAGAAAATATCATGCGCTTACAATATGAGAAACAACATCAGCCAATACAAACAATGTTTACTCTTTTGATGCGTAATAAAGCTCATACCAATCCTGCTGCTCAAGATCAATATCAAAAGCTTTTACAATGTTCCTGATACGTGCTTCATTGCCTGATCCGATTAATGGCAGTGCACCAAGTTTGGTTAGCCAGGCAACAGCTACTGATTCAAAATGCACATTATATTTTTTCGCCAGTTCCTCCAGCTTACCTCTTACCCTTAATGGTACAAGTGCCGAACTTTCAGCTATTTGTCCTTCTGCTAATGGAGATGTAGCCAAAGGACGTATATAACGTTGCTTGATATAATCAATCTGTCCATTGTCAAATGCAGTTGTATTCAACAGGTTTAATTCTATATGATTCGTAACAATGGGCACATGCAGGTAAGAACTTAAAAGCTGATGTTGAAATACTGAAAAATTTACAACACCAATATTTTTTATTTTACCTGACTCTTTGAGTTTTCTTAATGTAATCGCTGTTTCTTCAAGATCTGACAGCGGATCAAGACCATTCAGTAAAAACACATCGATATAATCTGTATTCAGTTTTCGCAGGGAATTTTCTACACTTTCAAGAATATGCTTTTTAGAGGTATCATAATATTTAACACGAACATCTGGTCTTGACTCATGAGGAAGATTAAGACCGCATTTTGAAAACAGCACAATATCTTCCCGCTTCACTGAAGAATTGCTGATTACTTTTCCAAAAACCTCTTCGGCTTTATAGCCGCCATAAATATCAGCATGATCAAATGTGTTAATGCCAAGATCAAGACAGAGGTTTACAATTTGTTCAACTTTTGTAACAGTTACTTCTGATTCATGCCACCTGTAAAAGCCATAAATAGCCGGTGAAACTTTGGGGCCTGAATCGCTTAAATATATTTTTTTCATTTTCTCTTTTTTCAGTTGTTATTAATAAATAGTTTTTACAAGCTTGTTTTCCAAACAGAAGGAACATAAGGCGAAAGAGCTTCATCTATTTCTGTTTCCACAACATTATGAAACACATTCAGCGCAATCAGCTGTGCTGCGAAAGTGATGAGTACAATCATTTCTTTTTCTGAAAACCGTTTTGCAATACTGTTGTAAACCACATTTGCAATATTTCCGTTGTGACGGGCAACAGCACAGCCAAAATCAAGTACCTGCTGATCTTCTTTTGAAAGAGATACTTTATCGGGATTCTCACTCCAATCTGCTATTTGTTTTCTGAATAAAGCTGAGAGTTGAATACAGTTGGATGATTTTGAAATGGTATATCCATACAAGCACGCAAGACGTTCACCTAAAATCACCTGAACCTGTTGATAGAATTCACTCCATGCAGTGATGTTCTGGAAAGCTTTTGATAAAGTTTCAGGACAGAACACGTCATTATTAACTGTTGCATACTCAGTTGGGTTAAACGAATCAACTGAAACAATTTTTATTCCATTAACTGTACTGATGCGTGCCATAAATTAACTTTTAAATTATTTTCTTCTCAAATCAAGGTTATGAAAATAAAAAACTCTCGCTGCGTGAATACTTTTATACTGGTATCCCGAGGCCAGTTGCTGGTACACATTCATATAGCCAAACTGCAGGTTATCATGTTTGTTAACATGATAATGAAAGCCGGCAAAAAAACGGTTTTGATCGTATGTATTATAAACAATCTGTTTTCCGAAATTCACAAACACTTCATCAGATAAAACAAATGAAAATGTCCCGGGCTGAAATCTTTTTTTACTGAGCGGAAATTGTGTAAGAATATTATATCGTACACGAAAATTAAAATTATATCCTGCTGCTAATTCATCATTGTTTTTAATCTTATGCCTGTAACGTTCTTCCAGTCTTATCCACTGCATTAGTTTCAGCTTGGAGTATTTTGTATGCCATTGCAACTGCTGCCACGGCCTGTGTTCAGGTTGTGAAATGTTTTTATGATTATCGGCGGGAAAATGATTAACGAAAGTATATCCTGCTGTGAGTTTTGTATCATCATTCAAATACCTCGTTATACCTAAACGGATAATTCCCTGCGATAAATGATTTACAACATCCTCTTTTGTTCGAAGATGCAAATCGGCCCACATTCCCCAATGATTGGAAAAGCGGGTTTGGTTAAAATAACCAAACCACGCTTGTTCTACATCTTCTGTAGTTTTAACCTGGGCCAGTAATGACACAAAAGATGTTGTCAAAAAAGAAACAGTCAAAACAATTTTTCTCATGTACAGTTTTTGGCTGCCGTAACCGGATTCGAACCGGTGTAAAAAGTTTTATGAAAACCCTTACCTATCCCCTCGGTCATACGGCTGGTATGCGGCCTCCTGAAGAATCAGGACGCCGATTTTTTCTACGATTGCTTGCAAAGCTCTTACTTGAGCAAACCATCAACAGTAACTGCAACATAATACAGTCCGCCAATGGTAGGCCCGCCGGCATATTCTAAATGACGATTATTGAAAAGATTAGCAGCACCAACTTTTATAGTTGAATGTGCTTGGGGTAACCTGTATGTAACCTGCGCATCAATTGTACTGAAAGCGGAAATATTACCCGTTACCAAGGGACTCTCCCACAAGAATGCATCCTGCCATTTCCATACAATATTGAATCCGAGATTTTTTACAATTTCCCTGTTACCAAACGAAAGATTTGTTGACCATTCAGGTGTATTAAATCCTGTGACGAAAATATCATTCACAGCATTTTGCTTCATTTTGTTATAGTTGATATTACCTGAAACTGTAAACTTCGTATAGAAATTATACGTAACACCTAAGGCCGCACCATAATTATGGTATTGATTTTTTGCATTGGTGTAAACTCTGTAACGATCCTGTCCTTTACTTGCAGCAGTTGTTGAGGTAGCAGTTGTGGCATCCCTGTTCCTGTCGAGCATTGCCAGCACAGCAGCATCTGATCCAACAGTTTCACCTTTAGGTACATAAACCTGCACCTGGCCCAGGAATCCATCATATACGTTGCTGTAAGCATCAATATCAATCAAGAGTTTATTGCTGAATAAAACTGTTTTATAACCAATTTCAAAAGAGTTAATCCGTTCAGGTCTTGCATTTGGAAGATTTGCTACAACAAGTAAATTCTTGTTGGCCAAAGCTGCTGCATCGGTATTACCTTGTGCAGCAACTGCTGCATTAAAGTTGATAACTGATGCCTGAGTATAACTGTTATCAAGATAACCCAACCCTTCATTGATATAAGGAAGACTTCCAACACGCTTCACTCTTCCGTTGTTAACAAACGATAAAGCTTCAAACAACGCCGGGAAGCGATAACCCTGCTGGTAAGTAACACGGAAATTATGCACTTGTTTCAATGTATAAACTGCTGCAATACGAGGTGTGACTTTGGGTTTGAATTCCGGATTATAATCGTAACGCAACGAAGCAAACAGTTTCAGCTTTTCATTCAGGAATGTTTTTGTTATCTGGGTAAAGGCACCAAATTTTTTGTAATAAACATTGCTGCCAAAGCTTCCGTCTTTCAGCTGCACATTACGTTCTGCAATTGGTCGTGTAAAATCAACAAAATTGTTACCATCAGGAATCACTTCATAAATACGTGCATCACCACCTACAAGCCAGTTTACAAATTTTACTTTGCTTGTTAAATCCCACTGTGCTTCTGTATGGTACAAACGGCTTTTCTGAATCAATGCAGCTCCACCTGTTGCAGGTGCATCAGGAATTGCTGATGACTTAATATCCCAATTATTGATTTTAATAATAGAATCTCTGACAATATTAAAACGAGCTGTGCCCGGTTCTGCTCTTCCTGCATCTGCCTGCTGACGTGCATAGGCATTTGCTGCAGCTAAAATATCCGATGTTAAAACACCACCGTGTGCTGCTGCATAAGCATTTAATGCTGATTTATATTTTGCGCCCCAAGTATTATTGCTTCCTCCTGTATAAAGATCAAGATTATCAGCAAGTGGTTTTACATTGTAGGAGTTGCCCGTATTTTCAATTGAAACATAACTGCGGATAACAAAATCTTTTCCTTTAAATTCAAGATGATGGTTTTGCACAACTACATCCTGCAGCCTGATTTTATTTCCCCGTTGAAACACACCATCCATTTGTCCAATACGATAAGAATAGTTAATACTGAAACGTTCATTAAAGCGATATAAAAATGATGCATCAAATTTCAGGTTACTAACTTGAGGACTTACAAGGTCTTTTTCCCAATAGCCAGTTCTTGCAACACGAAGTGATTGATTGGTTTTACCATCAATTGTTAAACCGGTGATCGAAACCACATTACTTCCTGCAAGTGCATCATCACCATATTTATTCCATCCATCAAAAGCTGTATTAGCAGCACCATTCAATGAAGGAAAACCAGGGTTGGCACTTTTTAAATTATTCGGATTCTGATCAAGTCTTGTATCAGAACGCCAGTCAATTCCTTTTAAATAACCGGCATTCAGTTTAAATGCAAAATGGTTATTGACTGCTTTTGCATAACGAATAGCTGTTTCGGTAAATAATGCAGGTGCATGATCAATTCCATCAACATGATTTACACCGGTTCGTTGATATAAACTTAAACCCTGGCTTTGAAACGGATCTTTTGTAATAAGATTCGCCATCCCGTTTATTGCATTCATTCCATACAATGCTGATGCTGCACCCGGAGTTATTTCCACACTTTGGATATCCAGTTCAGTTGGCCCGATTGCATTACCCAAGGGAACACCTAATGTTGCTGCCTGCATATCCACACCATCTACCAATTGCATAAACCGGAAATTGTTGGGAATATTAAATCCCCTTGTGTTCGGCACTTTGAAGGTTAAACTTGAAGTAGTCATTTGTACACCCTTCACATTTGCAAGTGCATCATAAAAACTTGGTGCTGGAGATTCTTTAATGGAACGGATATCGAGTTTTTCAATCGCTACGGGGGATTTCAGAATATTCTCCGGTAAACGTGATGCGGAAATAACAATTTCATTTCCAAGTACAGTTTGTGTTGCCAGAGATACATGAAAAGCTGAACCTAGTTCCTTTACTTCCACTTCCTGCTGACGAAAACCAACAGATGAAAAAATTAATACAAACGGGAGTTTTGTTTTTGTTTTCAGGATAAAGTTACCCTGGGCATCAGTAACTGTTCCTGATAAAGATCCCTTTACCAGAACACTTACATCTGACAATGGTTGCTTTTTCTCCTGGTCTGTTACACGTCCGCTGATCTGAATCAACGAAGATTCCTGCGAGAAAGCAGGAATAGCTGACAGGAAAAAGAATACACTTAAAATTAAAAGCTTCGAGTTGGTTTTGATTTTCTGCTGATACATATTTTTCTTATTTCCTACTATTTTAGTAGACTTTTAAACTAAATAAAAAGCCCGAAGGCTGGTTGGTTTGTTTTTAGTTATTGAAAGCTATGCTTTACAATTATTTTACAAATGTAATGAAAAACTTAATTTACCTACAAATTTAGTAGACTTTTAAAATCTTTTTTTTCTACAGAAGTTCTGCTCAACTCTGTTACAACGATAACACAAAACGAACAAGAGTAATGAGGCTGCAGGCGATTACCACAATTCCAACAAAGATGAACATCTTTTTAACCTGGACCCTTGAAGTAATTAATGCAGAAAAAGGAGCAGTGATTACTCCGCCAATTAATAAACCGGCTACAACATTCCACTGGCTGAAGCCGCCTGCGAAAATAAAAGTGAATGCACTTGCAAGCGTAAGAACAAATTTGGCAAAGCTTGAACTTCCAATCACAAACCGAGGTGTGCGACCGGCTTTTACAAATGTTCCGGTAACCAATGGTCCCCAACCACCACCACCAAATGAATCAATAAAACCTCCGATTGTTGCAAGAAGCGGGATATTTATCTTTTGCCGCTTTTTCTTTTCGGAACGTTTATAAAATGCATTCAGCAAAATCCTGATTCCAAGATACATTGTATATAATGCCAGGGCTGGTTTAATAATTTTTGGGCTGTGATGTCCTAATTGAATTAAAGCCAAAGCACCGAGTACCGCACCAATTGCACCTGGTATTGACAAAAGCTTAACCAGTTTTTTATTTACATTTTTATATTGATAATGACTGATTGCTCCTGCTGCACTGGTAAAGCTTTCAGCTGAGTGAATACTGGCACTGATTGTTGCAGGGGGCAAATTCAAAATCAATAATGTTGTTGTACAAATAACTCCATAACCCATCCCCATTGAGCCTGCAACTATCTCCGCAAAAAAACCAAGCAATAACATCCAGAAAAACAGGTGATGGTCTTTTGTAACAAAATGTTTTATTTCATCAGCTTCCGATACCTGGAATAAAGTGATATATACTGTAACTGCAATTAAGACAACAGCTGCCAAAATAAAATACTTATACTTAATGATCCGTTTCCTGATCTTAGTAATTAAACTATCAGCAAATGCCTGACCAGGTTTTAACTGTACTTCCTGTTCGTCTGTTTTCATCATCAGATTTTTTAATACTCGTTAATTTAATTCCTGGTGGTTAATTGTTTCGTAATCTCGTTCAGTTTCTGAACTTTGTCAGCAAAATCGCCTTTTAAAGAATTGCGTATTTGATTCAGCTGCTCAATTACTTCATCCAGTTCATCGGGCAGCACATCATTTAAAACTTCTTTCAAACGTTTACTGATTGTTGGCGACATTCCATTTGTTGAAATCGCAAGTTTGACATATCCCTTTTGTACAATACTTCCGAGATAGAAATCACACAATACCGGCGTATCTGCAACATTGATCAGCAAATTCCTTTTCCTTGCTTCTGCTCTTATTTGTTGATGCAGTTCTTTATCATCAGTTGCAAGAATAACAAGATCTTTCTGTTCAAGATCGCTGTACTCAAACTTACGTTCAATAATACTGCAGGATGGATGCTGTTCAAGCAACTCCTTTACTTCCTGTTTCACAAAAGGAGCAACAACAGTAACCGATGCTTCTGGTGAATTTGACAAAAGAGAATGCAGCTTTTCCAATCCAACATTACCTGCACCAACAAGCAATGTTTGAAGGTCATTCAATTTCAGAAAGACCGGGTAAAGCTGATTTTTATTTTCTTTTTTGTCGCCCATTAAAAGCTATTTGTTTCTGAACAGTAACAAGTAAAATATGCTGGTTTGATGAAGCCGGCCAAGCCAACCACATATAACCACCCATCATCTGAAATTCATTATTGCATTTATAAATTCCATTTATGATTAACCTGTTCTGATCAAAGTTTAATTTACCTTTTGTTATTTGCTGCATGTATTCATCTGCTAATTGCAAACTCCATTTTCCATACAGCTGCTGTACAAAGCCTGTTTTCATCCTAAACCTGAATGCAGTATAAGCTGCTTTCCTGCTTGTTGCTTCAAAAAAACGCTGTTCAGTTCTGAAACGGTTTTGCCAAAGCAATTTAGCTGTCAGCCTTGCTTGCGGTGCAATTTCTTCCCAAAACCTGAATTCCCTTCCAAACTCATTATTTGATTTTGAGAAAGAAGTACGTGTAAAGAAAAATGCAACCCCTGCTGTTGTATTGATGTTTTCATTTACAACATACTTAATTCCGGTTCTGTACAAATACTGCAATGCTGATGAAGAACTTCCAAGAGTACGATAACCAGCTTCATTATGCCATTGCAGCTTTGCTGAAATCTTAACCGGCATAAATCCGCTTAACCACATTCCCGTAGACGGCCGTTGAGCATTTGCAGTTACAGAAAAAAATAAAAACACTATACAAACGATAGGCTTTAAAAATTTCAATAACCATATTTTCACAGAACTTAATTGCATCAGAACATATTGCCAGCTTATTTAATAATCCATTTCCGGTTTGAAAAATCGCCAAAATTTTCTCCGGCATTTCTTTCAGTCACATAAACAGCAAACAGCTCATCCAAGGTATGCAGTATTTGTTCTTCGTTTATATTTTCTGCAAACTTTGTATTCAACCGCTCCCCTAACCTGTCACCACCAATATGAAGATTATAATGACCATAAGCCGTACCAATCAATCCAATTTCAGCTGCACTTGAACGTCCACACCCATTCGGACAACCGGTCATTCGTAAAATAATTTCTTCCTTGTCAATTGAATGTTTTTTCAGCAATGGCTCAATTTTATCAATCAATGTTGGAAGATAACGTTGTGCTTCAGCCAATGCAAGCGGACAAGTATTGAAAGCTACACAAGCCATTGCATTTTTTCGCAGTACACCGGCATTATCTGTATGCTGATCGATTGCAAATTTCTTCAGCAATTCTTCAATAGCAGGTTTATCTGCTTCAGCTATATCTGCAAGAATTACATTTTGATTACCGGTAAATCTGAAATTGCATTTTCCGGTTTGTGCAATTTCATACAATGCTGTTTTCAACGCAATTTGCTTATCATCTAACACTCTTCCGTTTTCAACAAACACCGTATAATACCATTTGTCTTCGTGATTTTGTTTCCAGCCATAATGGTCTTTACGGCTTTCGAACTTATAAGGCTTAATTGGCTGAAGTTTAAATCCGCAACGTTTTTCCAGTTCAGTTTTTAATCCTTCCACCGTCATCCGGTCGATTGTATATTTCAAACGGGCCAGTTTACGATCGCTCCTGTTGCCGTTATCACGCTGAATGGTCATCACTTCATAAACTGCTTTCAATACACTCGCTGTTTCAACAAAACCAAGAACAGTGGCCAAACGTGCATACGTTGAAGGATTGCCGTGTGTTGAACTTAATCCTCCTCCCGCTGCAATATTGAACCCAACGAGTTGATTGTTTTCAATCACTGCAATCAAACCGACATCATTTGTTAAAACATCCACATCATTGTTTGGAGGAATTGCAATACCTACTTTAAATTTTCTTGGCAGGTAACGATCCTGGTAAAGCGGATCATCTTCCTTTTTATCAGCAATCTGTTCTTCATCCAGCCATATTTCATAATAAGCTCTTGTTTTAGGCAAGGCCATTGTGCTGACCTTATCTGCAAATTCAAATACCTGCTGATGAATGGGCGACTCACCGGGATGAGCACTGCAGGTTACATTCCTGTTTACATCACCACAGGCGGCAATAGAATCAAGATGAAGTGTATTGAATGATTTGATTGTTGGTTTGATATGTGATTTCAAAATACCATGCAGCTGAACGGTTTGCCTTGTGGTTATTTTGATGGTACCTGTTGAATGTTCACCGGCAATATGATGAAGACCGATCCACTGCTCAGGCGTAAGAAAACCTCCCGGCAATCTTAAACGGATCATGAATGAATACAACCATTCAAGTTTTTTTGATGAACGTTCTTCCCTCCTGTCACGATCATCCTGTTGATACATGCCATGGAATTTAATCAACGACTGATCATCTTCATACAATGCACCTGTCAGTTGATTTTCAAGACTTTCTTTTAAAGTTCCCCGTAATCCTTTGCTTGCAGCCTTGATTTTTTCTACACCAGATAATTTATTTTGTTCGCTCATTTTGTCAGTAGTTAATTTTAGTAAACATCTTTTTCATACCTGCCTTCCTGTTTAAGAACTTCGAGGTATTGCTTTGCTTCATCTGCAGTTTTATTTCCATGTTCACTGAAAATCTGCAGCAATGTTTCTTCCACTTCTTTACTCATCGGATCTTTTTCACCGCTCACATACACATAAGCACCATTATGAATCCAGTTGTATAATTCATCAGCTTTTTCATTCATACGGTGATGCACATAAACTTTCTCCTGTTGATCTTCAGAAAAAGCCAGATCAATTTTATGGAGCACACCTGTTTCAACATAATTCTGAATTTCTGTCTGGTAAAGAAAATCAGTTACAAAACGTTCCTCACCAAAGAAAAACCAGTTCTTACCTAGTGCACCGGTTGCATCACGTTCAGCAAGAAAAGAACGGAAAGGTGCAACACCTGTTCCCGGACCAATCATGATCACATCTTTATCAGCAGCAGGAAGTTTAAAACCTTTTACTTTATTAATAAAGAAAGTCACTTCTTCATTTTCGTTCAGGTCACCAAGAAATTCACTGCACAATCCAAAGCGTTCTTCATTATCGCTGGTAAAACAATTTAATGCAACAGTTAAATGAATTTCAGAATCTCCATGTGCAGCTGGTGAAGATGCAATAGAATATAATCGTGGTGCAATTGGTGTTAAGAGCTTCAGCACTTCTTCAAACTGCGCTGAATCTTTTAAAGGATAAATGCGAAGCAAATCAACTAAATCCATTCTTGTATCAGGAATCTGCTGACCAACAATAGCTGCATACTTTTTCACTGTTGAAGAAAGCAGGTAACAGATATTGAGATTATAAGTCAACAGATCTTTTACTGTAGCAGTAGCTTTAGGAGTTTCAATAATTTTTTCAGCATCAATCTGTGTTAATGCAAGAATCCGTTCTACAACAGCTGCCCTGTTTTTGGGTATTACACCAAACGTATCGCCCGGCTCATATTCAACAGGTTCATCCGTTGCAATCTCAACATGATAAGTTTGTCGTGAAGATCCCCTGTCGTTTAAATTGACATTCGAGATGACTTTTCCCTTATAATATTTTTTACCAGCAGCTTTTTTAGCAACAGGTTCCTTTGCAGCAACAGCAGCAGCCGCTGTATTGTTTTCAACTACAGCGAGTACTTTATCAAACCATTGCTGAGCATCCTCATCATAATCAACATCACATTTCTGTAACGGAACAATTTGTTTAGCACCGAACTTTTTAAATTGTTCATCCACATCTTCACCGGTTTTGCAAAACATCGGGTAAGATGAATCGCCCAATGCAAGCACACTGAACTTAAGATTGGAAAGTGATAATTGTTCCTGGTGAATATATTCGTAAAACTTTTTTGCCGATACAGGTGGTTCGCCTTCGCCTTGTGTACTGATCACAACAAAAAAGAATTCTTCTTTTGAAAGATCAGTCAAACGATACTGGCTGAGATCAGTAAGTTTTACAGTCAATCCTTTTTTCTTGGCAACAGATGTTAACTGTGTCGCCAGTTTTTTGGAATTGCCTGTTTCAGTACCAAACGCCAGCGTAATTTTTTTCGTTGATGTTTTATCTGAAACATGAATGGAACCATTGGTTTTTACATTGGCAACAATGCCGGATAAATAACCATTGATCCAGATAAGCTCTTCTTTTGAATAGCTTTCAATGAATTCATGTAATTGCTTTAATCGTGCTTCACCTAACATACAGTTGATTGTTGTTGTACAGTAATTAATTCGTTAAACACTGAACCGGTTTTACCGGCTTCATACCAGTTGAATTTCTCATGCAGTTTCACCACATCTCCAACTATTACGAGCGATGGAGAGCTGAATGTTTTTCCTGCAAAATCAGCAGAACAATCGTTAAGTGTAGTTATATGAACTTTTTGAAAACCTGTTGTAGCCTGTTCAATCACAGCTAATGGTGTTGAAGGTCGTTTGGAATGGCGCAATAATAATTCAGTTAAAGCATTGATGTTTCCTGCGGCCATGTAAAACACCAGCGTATCGTTGGTTGTTGCCCAACATTTCCATTTATCACGACTATGAAAACTTGAGGGATTGAATGTAACAAACTGCACGCCCTTTGCATATCCTCTGGCAGTTAAAGGAATTCCTGCATAAGCCGATGCACCCGATGCAGCTGAAATTCCCGGAATGATTTCGTATGAAATACCGGCTTCGGATAAACTCAGCAATTCATCCAATACGTTGCTGAAGAAAGCTACATCACCACCTTTTAAACGCAGAACAATCTTACCGTTTTGTGCATGTGCCACCAGCAGTTTATTGATATCTTCCTGCGATGCAGAACCTTCACTATATCCTTTTTTACCGGTCATTAATACAAGCGCATCAGGCTTTGCATACAAATCAATGATTTCGGGATTTACCAAACGATCAACAATAATCACTTCAGCTTCAGCAAGTCGTTGCTGAAGTTTCACAGTAATGAGTTCTGCATCACCAGGGCCTGCACCTGCTAAGATTACTTTGCCTTTTAATTGGTTGGTCATTGTTCTTTTTTAGTCTACTTTACAAGTAGGTAATTTGTTTAAAAAAATTTATTTGATGAGTACGGCTGCGACTGTACTGTTGCTTGTTTCGTCGATTAATACTGCACTTCCGTTTACACTCAGCTTATCGTAAGGATCATAAACAATGGGCGAAGCTGTTTTGATTGTTGCTTTCACCACTTCGTTGAGTTTTACATTTCCTTCCAGTGGCAAATGCTGAAGTGTGTTTACATCAATTTTATATTCTACCTGTTTTACAACTGAACGTACAAGACGGCTGTTGTGCTGCAGGTAATATTTATTTCCGGGGATTAATGGTTTTTCATCCATCCAGCAAAGCAGCACTTCAAGTTCATTGCTTACTTGTGGAAGATTATCCGACTTCACAATAGAATCACCACGGCTGATATCAATATCATCAGCTAACTGAATAGTTACACTTTGCGGAGCAAATACTTCATCCACTTCTTTACCAGCAATTTCCAAAGCACTGATGCTTGTTTCAATTCCTGAAGGCAACACAGTTACCTTGTCGCCTTTTTTATAAATGCCGCTTACAACTTTTCCTGCATAACCACGATAATCGTGGAGGTCTTCAGTTTGCGGACGAATCACAAACTGCACCTGGAAACGTGGATCTTTCAGGTTTACATCAGATGATACTTCCACTTCTTCAAGAAAATCCAGTAAAGGCTTTCCATCGTACCAGGTAATGTTTTCTGATTTATCAACAATATTATCTCCGTTTAATGCACTGATGGGGATGTATGTTACATTTTCCAATCCAAGTTGCTTTGCAACATCTGTATAATCAATAATAATGTTGTTATATACATCCTGTGAATATTCTACAAGATCCATTTTGTTAATAGCAACCACCACATGCCTGATCTTTAACAAAGAAGCAATGATTGAGTGACGGCGTGTTTGTTCAATCACACCCAAACGTGCATCAACAAGAATAATAATCAGGTTGGCATTGCTTGCACCTGTAATCATGTTTCGTGTATACTGAACATGACCGGGAGCATCTGCAATAATGAACTTCCGTTTTGGTGTTGAGAAATAACGGTAAGCCACATCAATGGTGATTCCCTGTTCTCTTTCAGCACGCAAACCATCAGTTAACAAAGCAAGATCAACTGTTCCATCTTCCCTGTTCTTTGTTGAACGCTCCAGCGCTTCCAGCTGATCAATCAAAATATTTTTACTGTCGTACAGCAAACGACCAATCAATGTACTTTTTCCATCATCAACACTTCCGGCAGTAATAAATCTTAATAAGTCCATATATTCTTTTAATAACGTTTAAATAAAATCTGTGAATAAAATGAAGTACAGTCCTTGAACTGTTCAGCTTTCATTTAAAAATAACCGTTCTTCTTCCTATCTTCCATTGCAGCTTCTGTTACCTTATCATCAATACGTGTTTCACCACGCTCGCTGATACGTGTAGAAATAATTTCATTAATTACTTCATCCAGTGTTTCTGCAGTTGATTCAACAGCAGCTGTACAGGTCATATCACCAACAGTACGATAACGTACTTTCTTCTTTACAATTACATCACCGGCAGTTGGCTGTACATATTCACTCATAGCAACAAGCTGACCTTCATGTTCAATCACATCTCTTTCATGAGCGAAATAAATAGAAGGCAGAGGAATTTGTTCTGAACGGATGTAATTCCAGATATCAAGTTCTGTCCAGTTGCTGATAGGGAACACACGAACGTTTTCTCCTTTTTGTATGCGACCATTATATGTATTCCATAATTCAGGACGCTGCAGTTTCGGATTCCACTGACCAAACTCATCACGAACAGAGAATATTCTTTCTTTAGCTCTTGCTTTTTCTTCGTCTCTGCGGCCACCGCCAATGCAGGCATCAAATTCAAACTCTTCAATCGTATCTAACAATGTATAAGTCTGTAACCAGTTACGGCTTGGGAACTTTCCTTTAGGTTCTGTAAGCTTACGTTGTTTAATCGTGTCTTCTACTTTACGAACAATCAAGGTTGCTCCAACTTCTTTTGCTAGCCAGTCACGATATTCCAATGCTTCGGGAAAATTATGACCGGTATCAATATGCACAAGTGGAAAAGGAATTTTTCCGGGTGCAAAAGCTTTTTTTGCAAGCTGTACCAATGTAATAGAATCCTTTCCCCCACTAAATAAAAGTGCTGGTTTCTCAAATTGCGCCGCTACCTCACGAAAGATGTGAATACTCTCATTTTCAAGCTGCTCCAGGTAATTTAACTGATATTGACTCATATATTTTTACTGTTTCGTCAAAGTCGACCTTACACGTAGACTTTGGCTGCAAAATAACATTAATTCTTTCACATTAATTGTGATAAACTGTGCAAACGATTGCTGACCGCTATCATTTTTTTAACTGACCGTCATCCTCTGCATGCACATGCAGGCCACATTCTTTTTTGCTGTTATCTTCCCACCACCAACGTCCGGCCCTGAAATCTTCGCCCGGCCTGATGGCTCTTGTACATGGAGAACATCCGATGCTGACAAATCCTTTGTCGTGAAGTACATTGTAAGGCACATGGTTTTGCTGAATAAATGCTTTCAGCTCATCCCATGTCCAATGGAGAATTGGGTGATATTTAATGATTTGATTCGATTCATCCCACTCAAACTGGGTCATTCCCTGGCGATTGGGACTTTGTTCTGCTCTTAAACCTGTAATCCAGATTTTCTTTCCCTTCAATGCACGCTGCAATGGTTCAACTTTACGAATAAAACAACATTGCTTCCTGTTTTCAACTGACTCGTAAAATGAATTGGGCCCTTTTTCCGAAACAAACTCCTGCAATGCTTCGGCATTAGGATAATAAGCTTTAATTAACGGCTGATTGTATGTTTCAAGCGTTTGGCGCCATGTGCTGTATGTTTCGGTAAACATGCGGCCCGTATCCAGCGTAAACACTTCAACAGGAAGTTTCTGATCAAAAATCATGTGGCTGATAGCCTGGTCTTCAATTCCGAAACTTGTTGAGAACACAATGCTTCCTTCAAATCTGCTGCTAAGCAACTGAAGACTTGCTGCAGGCGTTTTACCTTGCAACAAATCTTCCAGTTCTTTTATTACTTCCTGATAACTCATTCTTAATTAAAATTTAAGCCTGCCAGTTCAAGGCTTTTCTTTTTGAGCTTTCTTATTTCAACATCTTCAATAATCGGCTCGGGTTTTAAAATAAGCGATGTACCATTTTCTCTCCACCAGTTATTCTTCTTTAATTCAGATGCGTGCAGTACACCTACTAAATATTTGCGATCATCTGCATGCCACTCTTCAATCCACTCAAAACGTTCTTTCGGAATATTATTCCAGTCGTCAAAGCTAACATATACTTTCAAATAATAATCGTCGGTTAATTCATTTGGCTCATGATAATAAAGTTTTTTATACTCATACTTATAATCATAACGCAAAGCTGAAATATCGCTCAATACTGCAGATGCGGTTGGGAAAGAACCTGCTCCTTTGCCATAAAAGAATTGCTTATCAGCAAAAGAACTTTCAACCACGGCACCATTGTATTCATTTTTTACAAAACTTAAATGATCATCGTGCTTCACAAACTGCGGCAAAACAAATGCCGCAACCTTTCCACTCTGCAATTTTTTTGCCTGGCCTACCAAACGTATTTCAAAATTCTTTTCACGGCCCACTTCTGCATCTGTTCCCTGGATATTCTGGATTCCGTTAAACAGCACATCAGTTGGTTTGCTGATGATGCCATAAGCGTGCAGCAACAGTACAACCCATTTGTTTACAGCATCCCATCCATCAACGTCCAGTGTGGGATCAGCTTCAGCAAAACCTAATTGTTGTGCCTGCAGCAATGCTTCTTTAAAGTCAAGTTTATCTTCAAACATTTTTGTGAGAATGTAATTGGTACTACCGTTTACAATTCCACGAATGCCATGTAACAGATCATTGTCGTAATATTCTTCCAGGTTACGGATAACAGGAATAGATGCGCAGGCAGATGCTTCGTACAGGAACGAAATGCCTGTATCCTGCTGCAGTTTCAGCAATTCTGGTAAATGCTCTGCAATCATTTTTTTGCTGGCACTTACTACTTCCTTGCCATTCTTCAATGCTGTTGAAACAATTTCGAAAGCTGGTTCGCTTTCATTGATTACTTCAACAATTACATTTATTTCAGGATCGTTTAATAAAACGTCTTTATCTGTGGTAAACAAATCATCGGGTGCATTTCTTTTTTTACCCGGATTTTTTATACATACTTTTTTAATGCGTGCATTTAATGATGGTGTTTGATTCAATACTTTGTACAGACCTTCACCTACAACGCCAAATCCAAACAAACCGATTACTAATTGTTTCTTCGCTGACATTACTTACTGATTAATTGATTTTGAAATTCTGTTTTCTCTTTATGTGGTAAAAAATTACTGATAGCTTTTGTAATTTTTTCATATTCCAGTAAAAAACCATCATGCCCGTAAAACGATTCAATTGATTTCATCTGGGCACCGGGAATGGTATTGGCCAGGTATTGCTGTTCACTTAATGGAAACAACAAATCATTACTGATACCAATCACTAAGGTGCGTGCAGTTATTTCCCGCAATGCAAGTTCAATTGAAGGACGGTTACGGCCTACATTGTGAGCATCCATTGCCTTGCTGAGAAAATAATAACTGAATGCATTGAAACGCTTCACTAATTTCTCGCCCTGGTAACGCTGGTACGATTCGCTTCTGAAATCATCAGTTACATCGTTGCTTTCTTCCAGCTGACTGATGCCATATGCATCATAATGGCGATAGGAAAGCAAGGCAATGCTTCTTGCTGTTTTTAATCCTTCGCTGCCTGCTTCATCATTTTTATTTTTCCATGTATGATCTGCTTCAATAGCTAAACGCTGCGATGCATTAAATGCAATACCCCAGGGCGAATGAAATGCATTGGTTGCAATAGGCACAATATGTTTGAACAACTGAGGTTCTTCAATGGCCCATTCAAGTAATTGCTGGCCACCCATGCTTCCTCCAATACCGAGATAGATTTTTTCAATGCCCAAATGTTTCCTCAATGGATCATAAGCACGAATCATATCTCTTGTAGTAAACCAGGGAAACTCATGATAGTAGGATTCGTTGGTTAAAGGGTTTTTATCCAACGGACTGATACTGCCATAAGCACTGCCGGGCATGTTTACACAAACAATAAAATATTCAGCCGGGTCAAACAGTTTTCCTTCACCAACCAAACCGGGCCACCACTCTGACGGATCACTATTTGCAGTTAATGCATGAAAAATCCAGATCACATTATCTTTTGCTTCATTCAGTTTTCCCAATGTGTTATAAGCTAAATGATATTCATTCAGTAATGCTCCTGATTCTAATCGGAAAGGTTTGTTGTAATTAAAAATCTCAGTTGCCATTTTTTTGTTACCGGCTTTAAATCTTTGTTCGTCTGTTGTTGTGTCACTCACTTCGGCGTTCTGTATTTCTTTGTGCTGAATAAAGAACAAGGCGTACAAGTGAGTGACACAACGCAGGTGACAGAAGTACCTGCGTTGGTCAACAATTTATTTATACTAATTCTTTACTGGTTGCTTTTGCAAAAGCCTGTTCAAGATCAGCTTTAATATCTTCAATATGTTCAATACCTACACTAATGCGAACAAGGTTTGGTGCAACACCTGCAGCTATCTGCTCTGCTTCGCTTAATTGTTCGTGTGTTGTACTTGCAGGATGGATGGCTAATGTTTTTGCATCGCCCACATTTGCAAGATGGCTGATCAGTTTCAACGAGTTGATAAATGTTGCTGCTGCTTCTTTTCCACCTTTAACAGCTACCTGCAATACACCACCGTAACCGTTGGTTAAATATTTCTTCGCCAGTTCGTGGTATGGATTGCTTTTTAAACCCGGATACAACACATATTCCACTGCAGGATGTTGTTCAAGCCATTCTGCCAATGCCAATGCATTTTCAACATGACGTTCAACACGCAGCGATAATGTTTCCAAACCCTGCAACAATAAGAATGAATTGAACGGGCTTAATGCTGAACCAAAATCTCTCAAACCTTCCACTCTTGCACGAATAATGAATGCGATGTTGGGCAAACCAAGCGGATTACCTTCACCAAATATTTCCCAGAATTTTAAACCATGATAACCTTCACTTGGTTCGGTAAACTGCGGGAACTTTCCATTGCCCCAGTTATAATTACCACCATCAATAATTACACCACCAATAGATGTGCCGTGGCCGCCAATCCATTTTGTTGCGCTTTCAACTACAATGTTTGCACCATGCTCCAACGGACGGAATAAATAACCACCAGCTCCAAACGTATTATCAACAACCAGCGGCAGATCATATTCTTTTGCCAGGTCTGCAAACTTTTTAAAATCAGGAATATTTAAGCGGGGGTTACCAATTGTTTCAAGATAAATTGCCTTGGTATTTTTATCGATGTGTTTTACAAAACTTTCCACATCATCACCATCAGCAAAACGGGCTTCAATACCTAAACGTTTAAATGCAACTTTAAACTGGTTAAAAGTACCACCGTATAAAAAAGAAGAAGTAACAAAGTTATCGCCTGCCTGCAAAATATTATTGAGTGCAAGAAACTGAGATGCCTGTCCGCTGCTTGTTGCCAATGCAGCCACACCACCTTCCAAAGCTGCAATGCGTTGTTCAAACACATCAGTAGTTGGGTTCATAATACGGGTGTAGATATTACCAAACTCTTTTAAACCAAACAGATTGGCAGCATGTTCACTGTTATCAAATGCATAAGAAGTTGTTTGGTAAATAGGTACTGCACGTGATTTTGTTGTTGGATCAATTTGTTGTCCGGCGTGCAATTGTAAAGTTTCAAAACGAAGATTGTTGCTCATTGTATAATAATTTAAATAGTATTAAAAATTGTTTGAAGAAAAAAAACTGGAAAACGTATTGTAAAACCTTCCCTTAAACGGGAGCGGAAAAGATATTTATGCCTTACGGCATACAGCACATACAACAACAACACTGCATGGCTGCAGTTAAAGAAGTAGTTATAGAATTGTTGTTGTTCATGTTTTTGAAATACCCGACAAATGTAGTGGGCTTTCCCGATGATTGCGACAAAGCATTTGTAAAAGTTTTGTCAATGCTTTGCGTAACGATTGTTTGTTTCATCTCTTTTGTTTTTTACTTGATGATTAACTGTTAAACATGTTCTGCAATACTTATCAAAAGAGACTTTACCGGGAAACCCTTTGTTTCAGACATACGTAAAACAAAAAAGCTCATCCGATAATATCAGATGAGCTTTTGTTTATAACGATTTAATCAGTAACAAAATTTATCTGACTTATCTTTCCCCATACGGGGCTGGAATTGGCACCTTTTTCACTCAATGAGTGAAGAGGTTGTCAAGGCTTCATCGGGCCATTACCCTCTGCCTTTCTTGATAAGAGATTGAAAGAACTGGCGCAAATGTAAGAATAAATGGTTTATTGAACCAAATTTCTTTAACTAACAATTGTTTTATATAGCGGGATGCATCGTTTTTATATAAATCAACGCAGCAAGTACTGAAGGAATAATTGTTTTCAGCTGCATCGCTTTTTCAGATGGATTTTCATAATGATAAGGAACTGAAGCTGTAAATTTTTTACCAGGTAATGCTTCATCTTCTACCTGTACTTCAATACCATTCTCTTCTTTTAAAGTAAAACGAAAATGTTCATGCTCAGCAGTTGTAGCCGATCCAATCTTCATTTCTTCATTATCATAATGAATACGGCCAAGCACAAATCCATATTCGTTTCTTATTTGCTGAAAGAGATTACTGAACATTCTTTTACCAATGAAAATATTCCGCTTGATATGTTTATTCTCCAGCCGGAAGCTTTCTGTTGCAGGATTTAATTTAAGTGTAAACTGGTGTTGCGTTTCACCATCATTCAACGTCATTGGTACCGCATTGTAAACTGAAATGCTCATGTGTGTAAGTTTTAAATTATATGGTTGGTCGAAAAGCAGTATTAAGTTAGAAAGACCATTGAAAAACCGCCAGCATTTGTTATTCAAGTTTTCCACATAACAAAAAATTAATATTGAGTGTTATGCTATTAACCGGTTATTAAAAAAAGATGTGAATGATAAACGGCTGAATTTCATTTCGCCTGAAAAAGCAAAGAAGTGCAATCAGCAAAATTTCAGGTAAATTCGTTGTTCGTTCCGGCCAAACCGGCAAAGATCGTTATGAGTGAATCAATCAAAGACCAGATAGAAGTTTCAGGTGCAAGAGTGCACAACCTAAAAAATATTGACGTTAATATTCCAAAAAATAAGCTGGTAGTAATTACCGGCATTAGTGGCAGTGGTAAATCATCACTCGCATTCGACACTATTTATGCCGAAGGTCAGCGCCGCTACATGGAAACGTTTGGTGCTTATGCCCGTCAGTTTGTGGGCGATATGGAACGACCTGACGTAGATAAAATCACAGGCCTCTCCCCTGTTATCTCCATTGAACAGAAAACCACCAATAAAAATCCACGATCAACTGTTGGCACCATTACTGAAGTGTATGATTTTTTGCGTTTGCTGTTTGCAAGAATTGGTGAAGCTTATTCATACAACACCGGAAAAAAGATGGTGAAGTGGAGTGAAGAGGAAATTGTTGAAAATATTTTCACCCGTTTTGATGGACAGAAAATTTCATTGCTTGCGCCACTTGTTCGTGGACGTAAAGGTCATTACAGGGAACTGTTTGAAGATATACGTAAGAAAGGTTTTGTAAAAGTTCGTGTTGATGGTGAAATTATGGATCTTACGCCAAAGATGCAGGTTGACCGTTATAAAATTCATGATATTGAAGTGGTGGTTGACCGTTTGAAAGTGAGCGATGATTTTCGTGTACGCATCAGCCAGAGTGTGCAGCAAACATTAAAGATGGGAAAAGACCTGATGTTTGTTGAAACAGAAAAAAACGGAGTGGTTTCTTACTCCAAGCACCTGATGTGCGAAGACACAGGCATCAGCTATGAAGAACCCTCACCCAATGCATTTTCGTTTAACTCTCCCTATGGTGCCTGTCCTGTTTGTAAAGGATTGGGAAATGTTTATACAATTGACATGAATGCTGTTTTGCCCGACACAAGCAAAACGGTAAAAGAAGGTGGGATTGCACCATTAGGTGAAGAGAGAGAGGCAAGTGTGTTTCAACAGGTTGTTGCTTTCGCTAAAAAAAATAAAATCAAACTTGATGTTCCTGTAAAAGATTTAACACAAGCACAAATTGATCTGCTTTTGTTTGGTGATAAAAGCATTAATCCTTCATTGGAAATTGATGCAAATGATGAAACAGTGCCACAGGAATATACAGGCAGCTATGAAGGAATTATTCCTATGCTGAAAAGATGGTTTCTATCGCCGCACAGCACAGAGTTTCTTCGTGAATGGGTTACTCAATTTACATCCCTGCAAACATGCAGTACCTGTGGTGGAGCCAGGTTAAGAAAAGAAAGTCTCTGGTTTAAAATTGAAGACAGGAATATTTCCGAACTGAGCGAATTAAATCTGGACAATCTTGCTGCATGGTTTGATGGCCTTGAATTACGCATCAGTAATAAGCAGGCAACCATTGCAAAAGATGTATTGAAAGAAATCAGGGAGCGTTTACAATTTCTTCTGAATGTTGGATTAACTTATCTCACATTAAACCGTCCAAGCCGCACATTGAGCGGAGGTGAAAGTCAGCGTATACGTTTGGCAACACAAATTGGTTCACAACTGCAGGGCATTACTTATATACTTGACGAACCCAGCATTGGTTTACACCAGAGAGATAATCATCGCTTAATCGATGCATTGAAAAATCTGCGTGATGTAGGTAATAGTGTTTTGGTTGTTGAACATGATAAAGACATCATGCTCTCTGCCGATCATTTGATTGATGTGGGACCACAGGCAGGAAAACATGGAGGAACAATTGTATCAGCCGGTACTCCCGGCGAAGTATTAAAATCTTCAAGCGATACTGCAAAATATCTGAATGGTGTAAAAACAATTCCAGTTCCCAAAGAAAGAAGAAAGGGCAATGGAAAATTGATTGAACTGAAAGGTGCAACAGGTAATAACCTGCAGAATGTAAACATCAAATTGCCACTTGGTAAGCTGATTGTTGTTACAGGTGTAAGTGGCAGTGGAAAAAGCACACTCATCAACGAAACGCTATATCCTATCCTCAGCAAACATTGTTACGATTCAAAAGCCAATCCAATGCCTTACAAAAGCATCAAGGGATTGGAGCATATTGATAAAGTAATTGAAATCGATCAGTCGCCTATTGGCCGCACACCAAGAAGTAACCCTGCCACTTATTGCGGGTTCTTTACAGAAATCAGAACATTATTTGCTTCTGTTCCTGAAGCAAAAATCCGAGGTTACAATGCCGGTCGCTTTTCGTTTAATGTAAAAACAGGACGTTGTGATGTATGTGAAGGTGGCGGCATGCGTGTTATTGAAATGAATTTTCTTCCTGATGTTTATGTGCATTGTGAAAAATGCAATGGCAAACGTTACAACCGTGAAACCCTGGAGATACGTTACAAAGGAAAATCCATTGCTGATATTCTTGACATGACAGTTGAAGAAGCAGTTGAATTCTTTCAACCTGTTCCTTACCTGTACAGGAAAATAAAAGTGCTGGAAGATGTTGGGCTTGGATATATCACCCTTGGCCAAAGTGCAGTAACACTCAGTGGTGGTGAAGCGCAGCGTGTAAAATTATCAACCGAACTAGCTAAAAAAGATACCGGTAAAACATTTTACATTTTAGATGAGCCGACGACTGGTTTACATTTCCAGGATATTCAGCATTTGTTAGATGTGTTAAACAAATTAACCGATCGTGGTAACACTGTTTTGGTAATTGAACACAACATGGATGTAATAAAAGTGGCTGATCACATTATTGATCTTGGACCTGAAGGTGGTGATGGCGGCGGAGAAATTTTATTTGAAGGAACACCAGAGGAATTACTCAGCTGCAAAGCAAGCCATACAGCAACATTCCTGAAAGCCGAATTATAACATAAAAAAAGTGCCCCCTTGAATGAGGGGGCAACAGGATAGAGTACGGACCAAGAGAAACAAAGCAAAGCATGGTCAAACAAATATTGTCGCTGGTTCCCGGTTCAGATTTTCACAGGATTGGAAAATTGATGAAAAGGAGGTACGGACTCACATTTATTGCATACTTCGCTTAGAAAGTTTACATATAGAGTTTCTTTTTTATTATAAACATGATTACATAAAGTGTGATCAACCCGACACGAAGCAACCAAATAGTTAATTCAGGATCTGCTACCAGGGTTTTAATTTTAGTTTTCGGGGCTTGGATTTTCATAAACTCGGATTTTGATAAGGATTTAAAAATATTGAGGACATTTCATTGAGTTCTTGTTCTTAAACCAATCTGCATATACATCACCAAACTTCCACGTTAAACGGAATGTACTTGCAAAGTATGAATCATTCCTTTCTGGGTTACCTCTTTTCTTTCCTACACGATAAGGCGTATACCCTGCTGTACCGGGATAGTAAGAACTTGGATTCGCCATGTATTTTGCAACAGCCGCCTGACTTGGAGTAAGATATTTATCAAACAAAGCAGGATCAATATACTTGTTACTTACATCATCAATATAATCAGTACCTGTTTTGCGGTGGATAAGTTCAATACCAAATGTGATGCGTTCTGTAATATCATATTTTAAACCAACACCAATTGGTATACAATAAGAATACAACTTATACTCAGGAATATTAGTTTCGGCAAAACCCTGGCCTTCGAGATGCAGAGGATGCAGATCAACCCAAGACTCTTTACCGGTTGGATCTTTATATAATCCCTGTGGATTGAATTTGAATGCTCCGATTCCTGCAATTGCATAAGGTCTTAAACGTGGAATACCTGAACCATTTCTCAAACCTAACATTACAGTAGGATAAATTTCGATGCCTGCATACGCTTCATACAAATGTGAACGGAATGTAAGGTTTCTGTATTTGCGGGCACCTTCGTAAGTATCAGCGGGTTGATTTTGTTTTACCAGTCTGTCGTCACCTTCCAATTGACCGATATTTAATGCACCCCTGAAACCAATCCACTCAGAAGGATAATAAGATGCAGAAATGCCTGCAATCATATTTGTAACCGGCAGGTTGTTATCTTTTGGACCGTATGTACCTTTTCCCCTGTTACCACCGAGGTCACCAAGGAAACTCATGGGTCCCATATTCAATCCAATTTCAAAACGTGAATTTGCTGTTGACAGACCAATCTGTGCATTCAGAACTTGAACAGAAAATAATGAGAATACTAAAATGTGCAGTGTTAATAACGTCGCAGTACGAATTTTCATGGTATCGGACATTTGATTTTTCTTATATTGGATATTGGAATACAATTTTAGAAAACAATTCTTATTCCACAAAATATTTTCTTGACAATTATGGCTTAAACGCTTGAAAAACATTGCTTTTAAGTGCTTTTACCTGCATTGTTTAGTAAAATTACCTAGCTCCCTTTTAAATAAATCATTTCGATGTGTTCAATGCCATCCTCCAGATATATCTCACTTGTTTGTTCAAATCCAAAAGAGCTGTAAAAGTTTTTAAGATAGTACTGCGCCCCTATTTTAATTTCTGTTTTGCCGAATAATTCCGCACAAATCTGTATTGCCTTTTCCATTAATAATTTGCCTGCACCTGTTTTTCTTCCTGCCGGACTAGAAACAACTCTGCCAATGGAAGCACTATTGTAAGATACTCCAGCCGGAAGAATTCTGCAATAGGCAATTAATTTTCCTTCTTCATTCAAACCCATCAGGTGCCAGCCTTTCTGATCTTTGTAATCTGCATCCTGGAAAACACAGTTTTGCTCCACAACAAATACTTCATTTCTTAACCATATAATTTCATACAGTTCAAAAGGAGTAAGCTCAGCAAACTTCTTTAACTGCCAGTTTAGTTGTAACAGCATCAGTAATTGTATTTTTCTTTCCAGAGTTGTTTTAAAAATTTCCGCAGTTCTTCTTCACGTGCATTTTTGCCCGGCTCATAAAATGTAGTGCCGCTTATTTTTTCAGGCAGGTATTCCTGCGAAGAAAAATTGTTTTCATAATCATGCGAGTATTGATACCCTTTTCCGTAATCAAGATTTTTCATGAGTTTGGTTGGCGCATTACGGATATGTAAAGGCACTGGCAAATCACCAAATTGTTTTACCGCAGCTTCGGCCATACCTATAGCCATTACTGCTGCATTACTTTTAGGCGATGAAGCAAGATATGTTGCGCATTGTGATAAAATGATCTTTGATTCAGGATAACCAATCTTATTTACAGCTTCAAAAGTAGCGTTTGCCAGTAACAATGCATTTGGATTGGCATTGCCAATATCTTCACTTGCAAGTATCACCAATCTTCTTGCAATAAATTTTACATCTTCTCCCCCTTCAATCATCCGTGCCAGCCAGTAAACCGCTGCATTAGGATCGCTTCCACGTATGGATTTAATGAATGCTGAAATAATATCGTAATGCTGTTCACCACTTTTATCATACAAAGCCATTTTTTGCTGAATGGTTTGCAGCACAAGTTTATCCGTGATAACTAATTTCTTTTCTGTTGAAATATCAGTAACAATTTCAAGCAGGTTTAATAATTTTCTTGCATCACCACCACTTAACCTGATCAAGGCTTCTGTTTCTTTCAGCTCAATACTTTTTGTTTTCAGGATTTCATCCTCTGTCAATGCTTTATTCAGCAGTTGTAATAAATCTTTTTCTTCCAGTGCTTTTAATACAAACACCTGGCAACGGCTTAGCAAGGCGCTGTTTACTTCAAATGATGGATTTTCAGTTGTTGCTCCTATCAACGTAATAATTCCTTTTTCAACCGCACCAAGCAATGCATCCTGCTGCCCTTTATTGAAACGATGGATTTCATCAATAAACAAAATTGCCTTTGATGTTTTCTTTGCTGTATCAATTACTTCCCGTACTTCCTTTACACCACTGCTGATAGCACTGAGCTGAAAATAAGTTGCGTTAACTGTATGAGCAATAATATTGGCGATGGTTGTTTTACCAACACCCGGAGGCCCCCACAAAATCATGCTGGGAATATGACCACTTGTAATTGCTTTTTGCAAAATACTACCCTGCCCGGTTAAATGCTGCTGACCAACCAGGTCGTTCAATGTATTTGGTCTTAATCTTTCTGCTAATGGAGCCTGCTGCATAACAGCAAGGTACAAATTTGAATGGCTATGGAATATAGGTTTTTATAAAGCTGGTCATTTTTGTAAAGGCATCGGTATAAGTTGCCGCATCCCAATCGCCATGACCACCATTGGGATAATAAACAAACTGGTTGGGAACAGATAAACTGTTGAGCTTATCCCGTAATAAAGTTGATTGTGATGGAGCAACAACAATATCAGCCCCACCATGAAGCATCATTGTTGGAGTTGATGAAGCAACAGCATAAGTGTATGGAGATGAACTATTATAAATTGCCGGATTAGCTGAAGGAATTGTACCTGTTACATTCAGCAACAAAATTGGAATTAACGGATTGGGTGGATTGTTATACATCTGTGTTAACTCCGTTGGACCAAAGAATGATATAACAACTTTCACTTTTACAGGGGAAGTGTATTTGTATGATTGCAGCAAAGCAAGATGCCCTCCTGCACTTGCGCCAATCAACACAAACTTATCTGAAATTTTATACTCGCTGCGTTTGTTATAAATAAACTCAATACATGATTTTACATCGTTCTCCTGCGAAGGAAACAGGTTCTGTCCATTTGATGCAAGCCTGTAACTGATATTGAAAACAGCATAACCGGGTAACCGTTTTTTCAATGTATCAACCAATGGAGTAAAATCAGCTTTATCGCCTTCCTGCCATCCGCCACCATGAATCATTACTACAACAGGAGTGTTTGCTATTGTTTTGTTTTCCGGCAAATAAACATCCATTACCTGTTTTGCATCTGTACCATATTGTACATTGAGAATGGTACGTTCTGTTGAGCTGTCAGCATCTTTCTTTTTGCAGGAAACAACTATTGCAGTCAGTAGCAGGATGAAAATAATACTCCGCATAAGAAAAAATTTTTCTCAAAACGAAAGAAATCAGCGGAGATTGTGCCCAAGAAAAAGAGTTCTGTTAAAAATTATCGCCTTTAGGTTCTTCGCCAAACAAATGATTGAATTGTTTCAGCAGGCGAAAAGTTGATGAAATATGTGAACCAAGTATGATTGCATAAATCAATGTGAACCACATAACAGCTTTCACAATTTTCAACATCATAACTGCCGTTAAAGGCGAAGCTGTTTTTTGCATTTCTGTTACCTGTTTCATTGCTTCGTTAAGCAATGAAGGATTTGTAATAAATGAGATGGATTGAAAAATATTCATAAACACAAACACAATTGCCACATACGCATTTACCTTAATCCAGTCCTTTAGTTTTGGTTTGAGATAACGCTGTCGATCAATCCCGTTTGTAAGGAACAAAAAGCTGGTAAAACTGTAAATAACCACCGACACGATAATAAATAACGGAAACAAGAGCACAGGATTTACCAACGCCACAAGTAAAACGATCAACGCCATAAAGCCAAGCAATGCTCCTATTACAATCAATATGTAAGAAGATATGCGGTAGAAAATCAAACCTTTCATGTGCAATTTTTAGTACTCCGTTGGTGTACTTTGTTTATTTCAAATCCAGTTTTATCTGCAATTCATCAAATTGTTTCGGGTTGATAGCAGCAGGTGCATCAAGCATTACATCACGTCCTGAATTATTTTTCGGGAATGCAATAAAGTCACGGATACTTTCACTGCCTCCGAGAATAGAACATAAACGGTCGAAGCCAAAAGCAATACCACCATGAGGAGGTGCGCCATATTCAAATGCTCCAAGCAGGAAGCCAAACTTATGCTGCTGTTCTTCTTTATCCATACCTAATGCTGCAAACATTTTCTCCTGCAGTTCACGCTGGAAAATACGGATGGAACCACCTCCAATTTCATTTCCGTTCAGCACCATATCATAAGCATTTGCTTTGATGTTGGCATAAGGATGTTCAAGATATTTATCGAGGTCTTCCACTTTCGGATTGTTGTTGATCATAGTTTCAATATGATCGGGCTTGGGACTTGTAAACGGATGATGCCTTGCCACCCAACGGCCGGCTCCGCCACCATCCTGGTCTTCAAGTGCAAATTCGAACAATGGAAAATCAAGCACCCACAATAATTTAAACTCATCTTCTTTGCGTAAGCCCAAACGCTTACCCATTTCCAAACGCAGTTCACTGATTGCTTTACGTGTACGTTCTTCTGCACCTGCAAGAATCAAAACCAAATCGCCTGCTTTTGCGTTGGCTGCTTCAGCTATGGCTTTTAATTTTTCTTCGCTGTAAAATTTATCTACACTGCTTTTGAATGTACCATCTGCATTGCACTTGATAAACACAAGGCCCTTCATTCCAATCTGCGGACGTTTCACCCATTCTGTGAGTTCATCGGTTTGCTTGCGTGTATATTCACTGCAGCCGGGCACAGCAATTGCCACAACAGTTTCTGCTTCATCAAACACTTTAAAATCTGCACCATCAATTAATGCCGACAAGCTTTGTTTGGAAGAAAATGTATGTGAAGGAAATTTGATGTTGCAAACCTTCATTCCAAAACGGATATCGGGTTTATCGTTTCCGTATTGCCACATCGCTTCTTCCCAGCTCATGCGTTCAACCTTCTCTGTATAATCAATGTTCTTTACTTCCTTAAAAATTGATTTAATCAATCCTTCAAACATGTTCAGGATATCTTCCTGCTCAACAAATGCCATTTCGCAGTCGATCTGTGTAAACTCCGGCTGACGATCAGCACGCAAATCCTCATCACGAAAACATTTTACAATCTGGTAGTAACGATCGTAACCACTCACCATCAGCAATTGCTTGAATGTTTGCGGACTTTGAGGTAATGCATAAAACTGTCCGGGGTTCATACGGCTGGGAACCACAAAGTCTCTTGCACCTTCAGGAGTTGATTTGATCAGGAACGGCGTTTCAATATCCATGAAACCGTTGTTGTGCAGGTAATTTCTTGCTGCACGGTTTACTGCATAACGCAGTTCAATGTTTCTCTTTACTGCATTGCGGCGCAGATCAAGAAAACGGTATTTCATGCGAAGATCATCACCACCATCCGTATCATCCTGGATGGTAAATGGAGGAACCGCTGATTTATTCAGCACCTTAAATGAATCAACTAATATTTCAATATCACCTGTTGCAATATTTGGATTTTTGTTGCTGCGTTCATTCACCTTACCGGTTGCCTGCAACACAAATTCACGACCCAGCGGATTTGCATCCAATTCTTTGTTCAGTTCTTCACCAAACAGAAGCTGGGTAATACCATAACGGTCACGCAGATCGATAAACGTTATACTTCCAAACTTTCTTACAGTTTGCACCCATCCGGCCAATGTTACAGTTGTGCCGGCATGATTACTTCTTAATTCGCCGCAGGTGTGAGTACGATACATGATCTTGTTTATAATTTATAGTTTATGGTTGAATGCTCAGCACCCAACTTTATACGTTCAGACTGAAACAATTAATTTGGAGCGCAAAGATAACCATTGAACGCCAACCTCAGGAAGCATTATTCTGTTTTTGATTGCTTAATTCATCTTCAATTACATGAACACCCTGCAAAGCCACTTTTTCCCTGAAGTTTTTACTGACAAAATACAGGAGATAATAAATTGCAAGGAGCAGTAATCCTATTCCAAAAGGAACGAGTGCAAAATGCCTTAGACCGAATAGTCCTTCATCCCATCCAAAAAATTCGCCAATCATCCACAAGCAGTTGGCTGTAATCCAGAACACCACTGCAAGGTTATGCATGAGTTCTGAAATCATTTTACGTGTTTGCCAGGTAATTATCAGTGCTGCAGCCATTGTTGGAATAATCATGATAAGACCTGGAATCCTGAAGGAAAGTGCCCAGCAAACATCTTTCAGTAACCATAAAAGAATATGCAGGTTTTCGATACGCCTGAACCTTGCAGGGATTGAATATATCAGTTGGTCGTTTGTGTTGCTTGTCATTGGCCTAAAGTAAGAAAAAACCGGGGTTAGTGTTTTACATCCTGCCGGTAAAATTCTTTAAAAATGAGGCGAAGACTTTGGTCGTATGTTACATAATTGTACAACCAGTTGATGAATACAAAAAACCTGTTCTTAACACCAAGAATCAACATGAGGTGCAGCATCATCCAGATAAGCCATGCTGCAAAGCCTCCTACGTGCAGTTTTGGTTTGGGAATATCAACCACTGCCAGGTTTCTTCCAACTGTGGCCATTACGCCTTTGTCCTTATAAGAAAATGGCTGGAGCCCATCCTTATTTTCAAATATCCTTTGCAGGTTTTTTGCCAGCAATGTTGCCTGCTGTATAGCAACGGGGGCCACCTGCGGATGTCCATTCACAAATGCCTCTTCCTGCATGCAGGCAATATCGCCAATTGCAAATACTGAATCAAGTCCTTCAACTTTGTTATACCTGTCAACTTTAATTCTGTTACCCCTTGCAATTAGATTTTCATCAATACCTGCCGGAACATTTCCTTTAATTCCTGCCGCCCAGATAACCAGTGAAGAATCTATTTGCTTTCCATCTTTCAGCTGAACAGTTTTACCATCATAATGATCCAATACTGAACCGGTCATTACAGTAACTCCAAGTTTTTGCAGGTAGTTTAAACTTTGTTTGCTGCTTGCTTCACTTAAAGCTGAAAGGATTTTGCCTGTACCTTCCAGCAAATAAATATTCATTTTGCTGAAATCAAGTTCAGGATAGTCTTTCGGTAATACATACTTTTTCATTTCAGCAATGGCACCACTCAGTTCCACACCTGTTGGTCCTCCGCCAACCACAACAACATTCATCAGTCGTTGTAATTCTTCATTGCTACCGGCAAGTAAAGCTTCTTCAAAATTGCGGATAAGGCGATGACGGATCTGCAATGCCTCCACCGTTGATTTCATTGGGAAAGCATGTTCCATCAGTTCCTTATTGCCGAAAAAATTTGTACCAGCACCTGTTGCAATAACCAGGTTATCATACGCATAACTCTCTTCGGAAGTGATGACCATTTTCTGAACGGTATCAATCTTTTGTACTTCTGCAATCCGTATGCGTACATTTTTACTGTTTTGAAAAACCTTTCTTAAGGGGAATGAAATATTGGAAGCATCAAGCCCGGCAGTTGCAACCTGGTAAAATAATGGCTGAAACTGGTGATAATTAAATTTATCAATCAGCAATATTTCAAATCCCGGTTTATTGTTCAGCATACGTGCCAGTTTCAATCCACCAAAACCAGCACCAAGGATGATTAATTTCATCTGATTATTTTTAGTTGTTATTGACCGGTTAATATGTATTTCTTCGGGCTAAAGCCCGTATAGGGTATGATTTTCATAGCCCCGCCTTAAAAGGCGTGGCTATTCAACTCTCACGGCTGCGGAACTTTCGCTCTGCTCAGCCAAACAATCGTGTAAAAAAAATGGAGAGCCGCAACAGCAACCCTCCATTCCCAATAATCTTTTATCAATTGTCTCAGCTGAACATTTCTTTCACCCGTTCAAAGAAACCTTTCTCGCCTTTTTCCGGTTTGGGTTGAAAGTTCTGGCTCTGCTGCATCTTTTCCAGCATTGATTTTTCTTCAGATGTAAGGTTCTGCGGTGTCCACACATTTACATAAATCAACTGATCGCCTTTTTCATAACTCTGCAACGCAGGAAAACCCTTGCCTTTTAAACGGAACACTTTTCCGCTTTGTGTTCCCGGTGGTATTTTAATTTTTGCACGTCCGTCGATGGTTGGCACTTCGGCCTGAATTCCAAAGGCTGCATCAGGAAATGAAATGTGCAAATCGTAAGCCACATTTAATCCATCCCGGTGAAGCTGTGGATGTGCTTCTTCTTCAATCAGTACAATTAAATCTCCTGCAGGACCGCCACGTTCTCCCATATTACCACGACCACCAACACTCAGCTGCATTCCATCCTGCACACCTGCGGGTATATCAATGGTGATGTTTTCTTCGCCATACACCCTTCCTTCGCCTTTACAATGTGTACATTTATTGGCAATGGTTGTGCCTTCGCCGTTACAGGTTGGGCAGGTTGTTACAGTTTGCATCTGTCCAAGAAAAGTGTTCTGCACTCTTCTTACCTGGCCACTGCCACCACAGGTACCGCAGGTTTGCACACTGCTTTTATCTTTTGCACCGCTGCCGCCACAATTACTGCAGCTTACATATTTCTTTACTTTGATGGTTTTGCTGGCGCCTTTTGCAATTTCTTCGAAATTCATTTTTATCCGAACACGGAGATTGCTGCCTCTCACTCCTCTTGCTCTGCCTCCGCCACTGCTGCGGCGTTGCCCGCCGCCAAAGAAACTTCCAAACACATCATCACCAAAAATATCCCCGAACTGGCTGAAGATATCATCCATGTTCATGTGCTGTCCGCCGCCAAATCCGCCACGTCCGTTACCACTTACACCTGCATGCCCGTAACGGTCATACTGTGCCCGTTTATCAGCATCGCTTAATACTTCGTATGCTTCAGCAGCTTCCTTAAATTTTTCTTCTGCTTCTTTGTTCCCGGGGTTACGGTCGGGGTGAAACTGCATGGCCACTTTACGATAAGCTTTCTTAATCTCATCAGCTGTAGCTGATTTGGCAACACCCAGTATTTCGTAAAAATCTCTTTTGCTGGACATAGTTATTATTTTCCGACTACCACTTTTGCGAAGCGGATGATTTTATCGTTGAGCAAATAGCCTTTTTCAATTTCATCAATCACTTTTCCTTTCAGTTCGTCAGTTGGTGCAGGAATTTCAGTGATTGCTTCGTGTTTGTCGGCATCAAAATCCAATCCTTTTGTTTCCATCACTTTCAAACCACGGCCCTGCAGGTTTGTGCGCAGTTTGTGAAACACGAGTTTAATTCCTTCGTCGGTTGTTCCCTTCTTCGCCATTTCTGCTTCAGCACGATCGGCATCGTCCAGTATTTCAAGAAGCGACATGATCACATCTTTTCCAGCTGTCTGGATCAGTTCGAGACGTTCTTTGGCTGTACGCCTGCGGAAATTATCGAACTCAGCCATGAGATAGAGATACTTTTTCTTTTCTTCCTCAATCGCATCTTTCAGTTTTTCGAGTTCACTTTCTTCGGCCAGTTCCTCATTCAAAAGGTTGGTGCCTGCGGCATTTTCATCCATATTCAAATCAGAACTGAGCACTGTTTCGTTTGCTTCAGGAGTATTTTGTTCTGTCATTTCGTTCGTTTTTTTCTCCATAAAAGGTAAAATTGTCGGCAAAGGTAAGTTCGTCAAGAATATTGCCAAGCAATGAATTGGGACAAATTGTCTTACCTAACACAAGTGAGGCGTGAAACATCATTCGTTAGCGAAGATTGTGAATAGTGAATGGTCAATGGTGAATGAGCGTTCCAACCTTCTTCTTCGTGCTTTCTGTGTATTGATTTGTATGGTAAAAAATAAGGAATGAAGCGGCCATATATTAAATATCCTGTATCATGCCGCCAAAAATTCATTGACTTTGAAACTGTTTTTACAGATAACTTTGCCCGCTATGACAAAAGTTATTCTGAACAGGAAAATTTCACAAAGGGTTATCAACGGGCACCCCTGGGTTTTTGCCAACGAGGTAAACAGGGTTGAAGGCGATGCTGCCCCGGGGGATATTGTAGATGTATTTACACACGACGATAAGTTTTTGGGAAGAGGTTATATCAATCCCAAATCACAGATACTGGTTCGCATTCTTACCCGTAAAAGAAATGAAGAAATAAATGATGATTTCTTTTTAAAGAAATTAACTGAAGCATGGAAACAACGGCAACAGATGGGTTATAAAGAAAACTGCCGTTTAATTTTTGGTGAAGCTGATGGTTTACCACAGCTCATCGTTGATAAATTCAATGATTATTTTGTTATCCAGACCCTTGCTCTTGGAATTGATATCTGGAAAGATGCAATTGTGAACGCTATTCAGCAGATTTTTCAGCCAAAAGGTATTTACGAACGCAACGATGTGCCTATCCGAGAACTGGAAGGTATGCAGCAGCAGAAAGGATTTTTGAGTGAGCCGTTTGATACCAATATCATCATTCAGGAAAACGGATTGAAGTTTCATGTTGATCTTGCCAATGGTCAAAAAACCGGTTACTTCCTTGATCAGCAGGACAACCGCCGGGCCATTCAGCATATTGTAAAAGGCGCCGATGTTTTGGGCGCTTTTACCTATACCGGCACATTTGAAATTCATGCTGCACATTATGGTGCCAAATCGGTGCACGGACTGGATATTTCCGAAAGTGCGATTGCTATGTGTAACAAAAATGCAGAACTGAACGGTGTGGCAGATAAATGCAAATTTGAATGTGTAAATGCATTTGATGTGTTGAAAACATGGGTTAAAGAAGGAAAGCAATACGATGTGGTGATGCTTGATCCGCCTTCCTTCACCAAGTCAAGGGCAACCATCCAGAAAGCGATTACCGGTTACAAAGAAATCAACCTGCGGGGAATGAAGTTAGTAAAGCCGGGAGGTTTCCTGGTCACTTCTTCCTGCACCAATCTTGTGCAGCCCGATCTGTTTTTAGAAATCATACAGATGGCTGCGAAAGATGCCAGGCGACAATTAAGACAGGTTACTTTCCAGACCCAGAGCTCGGACCACCCGATTGTTTGGGGATGGGAAAACACACACTATTTAAAATTCCTGATTGTACAGGTGATGTAATAAAAAAGGCGGGTAATACCCGCCTTTCTATTTAGAAGAATTGTATAAATTATTTCACTACCTGGAATTTTCCACTTTCAATTACCTGACCATTACGATCGGTTAACTGAAAGATATATACACCACGGAAAAAGTCGTTCAGGTTTACAACAGTACGTTGTGAAAGGCTGTTTACTTCCAGAACCTTTTTACCAATAAAATTAAACACACGTAAAGAGTAGTTGGAAAGATTAACGTCCTTGAATTCGAAATTGATAAAAGAAGATGCCGGGTTGGGGTAAAAATGCACCTGTTTAACCACATTTTCAGTACCACCTGCTACCGGTCTGTTAGACTGTGCAGAGGCTGTTGTGGCGATCGAAAGGATAATGGTTAATATTGTTAAGACCCGTTTCAACGAAGCAAATCTAATTTTATTATTTACAAAAACCAAGCTTTTTTATCACATTTTGTTAAAAATCAAATACCAGGCCGTATGTGGGTTAAGTAGTTTCCCCGCTTTTAATTTAATTTTATTTTAATGTTTCAAGAATTTCGTTAATCGTTTTGAAATCAGGCACATTGCCCGGATTCTCCAAGACTTCGGCATATTGCACCACCCCTTCTTTGTCAATAATAAATGCACTACGCTTCGATACTCCCTTCATGTCGTAATTCCATTGCTCGTAGATTGAACCATAGATTTCCGAAACCGTTTTATTAAAATCGCTCAGCAAGGGAAAGTTGTAATGTTCCAGTTCTTTGTATTTGGCAAGAGTATACAGCGAATCAACCGAAATACCCAATACCTCCGCATCGGCATTGCTGTAACGGGCAATATCATCCCGTACCGAGCAAAGTTCTTTGGTGCATACGCTGGTAAATGCCATTGGAAAGAACAGCAGCAACACATTCTTTCCTTTGAAATCGGATAAACTTACTTTGTTTTTAGCACTGTCGTAAAGCGTAAAATCGGGGGCTTTTTGTCCTTTCTGTATTGTCATTGTTTCTGTTTTTTTTATCTAACAAAAGAATTTCAAAATTGTTAAACGGGCAAGTTTATTCATCTGAAACAATTGTATTTTTTCTTTATTTATTGAAAGCCTGAATCCAATACATTTGCCAAAAAACAGATTTATGAAGGACCTTTCAGTATGGATATGCACCATCGCTTTATTTACTGGATTAAATGCCTGTAACAATGAACAAACAACAGCAGATGTAGCTGTTCACCCATCTTCCAAAACGGTTATTCCACCTTCGGACAACAGTAACAGCAATTATGATGCTGAAAAAGGAATTGGCAGTTTTACCAATGTCAGCTTAAGCAGCGAACCAGATGCAAAAAAAGCTGTTGTTGGAAAAGCATTATTTGAAAGTACCTGCAGCAGCTGCCACCGGTTAACAGAAGATGTAATTGGCGGACCCGGCTTGAAAGGTGTGACAAAAAACTTCAAACCTGAATGGGTTTTAAACGTGATTACAAACACCAACCAGATGATGCAGGTTGATCCAAGACTGAAGTCGAAAGCTGAATTTTACCAGGTTAAAATGCTGCAGCTTGGGTTAAATGAAGAGCAGGCATTATCGATTTACGAGTATCTGCGCACTGTTGACGGAAAGTAACAGCAGCTATTTTTTCTGAAGTTCGAGTGTTGTGAGTTTGCCGTTAATGGTTTGGGTTGCTTTTACCCAGGTCCAGTTATTATTGACAACCTTCCACACACCATTTAAACGAAGTAAAGTTGGGTTGGAGCCCGAAGGAAATTGAGAACTAATGGTCATGGCCAATCCATCGCCCAGCCATGTACCTGTTTTTTCTGTTAAAGCATTTTTGATCGCATCAACTGTATGGTCGGATTTAAACTGGAATTCATAACCATTAAATTCAGAGAGATAATCGGTGCCATCGTTGTAAACCGTAACAGTCCAGCGGCCATCTGTCATTGCTTTCACAATAATATCCTCTGCAATCTGCTCCTGTGTTTTTTTAAGTCTGCACCCGGATACTGCAAGTATTGAGAAAAGAAGAATGAACAGATATTTCATGAGTTATTGAATTTGACAAACAGTGAAAGTACAATTAGTTTTTTTGATTTCACAGAGGCTGGCTGTTCAGTCCATCTCTTTCAACGTTTCAAACCGAATTATCTTATTTTTATTCCATGCAAATTGCAGAAATCATCCGTTTTTTAGAGCAGGCAGCACCACTTTCATTGCAGGAAAGTTATGATAATGCCGGGCTCATCACCGGTTCCCCAGCATGGGATTGTACCGGAATCATGGTAAGCCTTGATGCAACCGAAGAAGTAATCCTGGAAGCAAAATCAAAGGGCTGCAACCTTTTAGTGGCCCACCACCCTATTGTTTTCAGCGGATTGAAAAAGATCAACGGCAAAAATTATGTTGAAAAAGCGGTTATCAGCTCCATTAAACATGATATTGCTATTTATGCCATCCATACCAACCTGGATAATATCGCAAATGGTGTAAGCGCTAAAATGGCGGAGAAGCTGGGCTTAGTCAATACACAAATTCTGCAGCCCAAACCTAACCTGCTGAAAAAACTGTACACATTTGTACCTGTAGCACAAGCTGAGGAAGTGCGTTCAGCTATTTTCAAAGCCGGTGGCGGAACAATTGGTTTGTATGATGAGTGCAGTTTCAATATAACGGGAACCGGAACGTTCCGGGCATCGGAGGGCACGAATCCCTTTGTTGGACAGATTGGCAAGCGACATGAGGAAGAGGAAGTAAAGCTGGAAGTGATTTTCCCTGCCTGGCTGGAGAAGAAGGTCGTTTGGGCCATGATCAAAGCCCACCCTTACGAAGAGGTAGCTTACGATATTGTAGCCCTGGATAACCCGTTTTCATCTGTTGGTTCGGGAATGATTGGTGAGCTGAAGGAACCAATGCCGGCAACAGATTTTCTTCAACAGGTTAAAAATCAGTTTCATTTAAGCATTATCAGGCATACCCCGCTACCGGGAAAACCAATCAGTAAAGTGGCAGTTTGTGGCGGTGCAGGCAGCTTTTTAACTAAAACAGCAATGGCTGCCGGTGTTGATATTTATATTACCGGTGATGTGAAATACCACGAGTTTTTTGATGCCGAAAACGGGATGATTTTAGCCGACATCGGGCATTGGGAAAGTGAACAGTTTACAATTGAATTATTAGCTGATTGGTTGAGCGGGAAATTCCTTAACTTTGCCGTCCTCAAAACTGGTGTGAAAACAAATCCTGTTGTGTATTTCAGTTAAGCTGAGCAGAAATACCGGATGTACAAGTGAGTGACACAACCAAGGTTGAGCAGAGATTATAAAGCCGGATACAAACAAAAAAACTTCAAACATTCATATGCCTACCGTAAAAGATTATTCTGTAGAAGAAAAATTAAAAGCGCTGATCCGTGTTCAGAAAATTGAAAGCAAACTGGATCAGATCCAGATTCTGAAAGGTGAATTACCTATGGAAGTAAAAGACCTTGAAGACGAGATTGAAGGTTTAAATGCACGTAAACACCGTATTGAAGAAGAGATCAATGGTATCCAGGAATTTATTGAAAGCAAGAAGGAAATCATTAAAGAATCGCAGGCGCTGTTGAAGAAGTATGAGAAGCAGGCTGAGAATGTAAAAAACAACAGGGAGTTTGAAGCGATTAATAAGGAAATTGAAATGCAGGGCCTGGAAATAAAACTGGCCGAAAAGCATATCAAAGATGCCAATGAAGAACTCATTGAAAAAAGTGAGGTTCTTGAAAAGGCAAAAAAAGCCATTGGCAACAAAGAAAAAAACCTGGAACACAAGAAAGGTGAATTAGATAAAATTATTGTTGATACAGAGAAAGAAGAAAACCAGCTGAAATCGCAGGTAGCAGGTGCAAGAGAAGCTGTTGAAGACCGTTTACTTGCCAGCTTCGACCGTATCCGTAACAGCTACAGGAATGGCTTATCCGTTGTTCCTATTGAAAGGGAAAGCTGTGGTGGTTGCTTCAACACTATTCCTCCGCAACGTCAGAGTGAAATCAGGCAGCGCAAGAAAATCATTGTTTGCGAAAACTGTGGTCGTATTCTTGTTGATGCTGATCTGAATGATTCAGTTGATCTTTAATTCTGAAAACGATTTATAGTAAGGGCACTTTTAAGTGCCCTTTTTTATTGTTGCGTGTTTCGAAAACATAGTAGCCGGGAAGACGGAAAGAAGGAAAGAAACAAATCTATTGCCACGATGCACAAATAAACTCTTTCTATTTCTTATCAATCATTAGCGTTCTTCCTTGTTTACCCGATTTATCTTTTCTCTCACTTTCCGGCAAAAAAGATCAGTTAACTTTAGCCGAACTATTCACCGTTTTTTAAAAACCGTTTGCATGAAAACAGTCATTGTATTTATTGTATGCAGCACGTTATTAATTCAATTGCCTGCGCAATCACTTCCTTACATTTTTAAAAATGGTGAAGATGGTTACCAGTGTTTCCGCATACCTGCGCTGATTACAACTACCAAAGGCACATTGCTAGCGTTTGCTGAAGCAAGGAAAAACAATTGTGGTGATGCAGGCGATATTGACGTGGTTGTAAAACGTTCAACGGATAATGGCAAAACATGGGGTGCCCTTTCTGTTGTTTGGAGTGATGAAGAAAATACCTGCGGCAACCCTGCCCCTGTTGTTGATCAACGCAATGGAAAAATCTTTTTGCTGACGACATGGAATTACGGGCCTGATCATGAAACTGCCATCATTGCCCGGAAGTCAACTGATACACGACGGGTATTTGTGCTTTCATCAACTGATGACGGCAACAACTGGACTGGGCCAAGAGAAATTACAAAGGATGTAAAACAGCCTGACTGGACCTGGTATGCCACCGGACCCTGCAATGGGATACAGATCCAGAAAGGAACCTATAAAAACAGGCTTGTTATTCCCTGCGATCATATCGAAGGTTCAACAAAAAAATATTTTTCGCATATTATTTATTCGGATGATGGAGGCAATCACTGGAAATTGGGTGGCAGCACTCCGCAGGATAAAGTAAATGAATGTACTGTTGCAGAACTGCCCAACAAAACACTTCTGCTTAATATGCGTAACTACAGCGGCAACAAGCTCCGGCAGGTTTCGCTGAGTACTGATGGCGGACTTACCTGGAACGATTTAAAAGCCGATACTGCCCTACCCGAGCCCATTTGCCAGGGAAGTTTATTGTGGTACAGTTTTCATAAACGAAAAGGGTTTCTTGCCTTTTCCAATCCTGCGAGTGAGCAGAGCCGTACCAATATGACGATCAGGCTCAGTTATGATTATGGCCAAACATGGACGAAAAAGAAGCTCCTTTATGCAGGACCATCAGCCTATTCAAATCTTGCCGTATTGCCGAATGGAAATATTGGTTGCCTGTATGAAGCAGGTGTGCAATCGGCTTATGAAGGAATTGTGTTTGATGAGGTTGACATCAGCAGTTTTGAACAGAATTAATTCATCATTTCAATTGTTACTTTTTTGTTTTTCAACCAAGCAGTTGGTTCATTTGCTTCATTTGATTTAGATTTGAGTTTTCCTATGCTGCTCAAACTTTCCATAAAGAATTTTGCGATTATAGATGATCTGCAGGTTGGCTTTCAACCTGGTCTTGATGTGATTACAGGTGAAACCGGTGCCGGTAAATCTATTTTACTCGGGGCACTTGGTCTTGTACTTGGCAACAGGGCCGAAAGCAATGTGTTACTGGATAAGGAAAAGAAATGTATTGTTGAAGTAAGCTTTAACACAGAACATCACATCAAAGTAAAAGAATGGCTGCAACAGCAGGAAATGGATGAAGAGGAAGAACTGATTCTGCGAAGGGAGATTTCGCCCAATGGAAAATCAAGAGCTTTTATTAATGATACCCCTGTTAACTTAACGCAACTCAAAGAACTTACTTCCCTGCTGGTGGATCTGCACCAGCAATTCGACACACTTGAATTAGGTGAAGAAAATTTTCAGCGTGAAGTGCTTGATGCACTTGCCGGTTGTACAAAAGAAGCTGCACAATATCACAGCAGTTTTCTGCAGTTCAGTAAAATGCAGAAAGAACTGCAGCAGTTAAAAGAGCAGCAACTGCAGGCAAAGAAGGAACAGGATTACAAACAGTTTTTGCTGAATGAACTTACTGAAGCTTCGTTCAAAGAAGATGAACTGGAACAACTCGACCAGGAATTACAACTGCTGAATAATGCGGGGGCTATTTCATCTGTACTTAATGAAGCGGTGCAGTTTTTAAATGAAGGTGAAGCACCTGTGGTACAGCAACTGAAATCGGTTTTACAACGTTTACAGCATTATAAAGATGTGCACAAAGATCTTGCTGAAATAACAGGCCGTTTACAATCAGCACAGATTGAACTGGCTGATATTGCATCGGAGTTAGATCATCTGCAGAACTCAATCAGCATTGATGAAGCCAGGATACAGCAGATTAATGAGCGGTTGGAACTGGGTTATAAACTTCAGAAAAAACACGGGTTGCAAACCACCAATGAATTAATTGCACTTCAGCAAAGACTGGAAGAAGAAGTACAGGTTGTGTTTGATATGGAGCAAAGCATTGTTGCGAAAGAAAAAGAAGTACAGCAGTTAAAACTGCAATTAGATAAAGAAGCAGAAGCCATTCACCAGAAAAGAAAAAAACAGTCGGCACCTTTCTGTGAACAGGTAAATGGATTACTCAACCGTGTAGGAATGCCCAATGCAAGACTGAAAGTTGAACTGAAAGAAACAGCGCTGAACAGTTATGGCAAAGATGAGATCAGTTTTTTATTTGATGCGAACAAGAGTAACCGTTTTGAACCCATCAGCAAAGTTGCAAGTGGTGGCGAGTTAAGCCGGTTAATGCTTTGTATTAAATCGCTAGTTGCAGCAGGCATTGAATTACCAACCATGATTTTTGATGAAATAGACAGCGGCATCAGTGGTGAAGCTGCAAGACAGGTTGGTATATTACTGAAAGAACTTTCACAAGCTCACCAGGTTATTACAATTACACATTTGCCGCAGATTGCAGCCAAAGCATCAGCACATTATTTTGTGTATAAGGAAGAAGATCATGCACAGGTGCGTACAAAAATACGTTTGCTGAAACAGGATGAACAGGTAGAAACAATTGCCAAAATGCTGAGCGGCGAAAAGGTAACAGAATCATCGCTGGTTACTGCAAGGGAAATGGTAAACAGTTAAAAATTACCGTTTAAAGTTTGAGGTTTAAGGTTTGAAGTTGTTCCAGCATATTTGGTCAGCTCACAATTATGCATTCCGTTTTTTAACGTAAGCCGTAAAGTACTTTTGTAAAGAATGTAAATTGAAAACTTCTTCTTCGTGCATCTTATGTATCTCCTCGTGTGCTTCGTGGTTTAAAAAACGTTCTTCATAATACAACATAATCATTTCATTGCTGAGCCAACTATCGGAATCGAACCGACGACCCTTTCATTACGAATGAAATGCTCTGCCAGCTGAGCTAAGTTGGCTTGAACAGAAAAATCAATTCAAATTTAAATCAAAAGAAGATTCCCTGTTTTACTGCAATGCGTTGTTGAGTGCATATTCCACACCACGCAACTCTGCCAACCCTCTTAAACGACCGATTGCAGAATAACCCGGGTAGGTTGTCTTTTTCAGATCATCCAGCATCTGGTGACCATGATCGGGACGCATGGGTATTGATATTCTTCTCCTGCGTTGTATTTGTATCACTTCTCTGATTACTTCATACATGTTTGTATCGCCTGCGAGGTGATCGGCTTCAAAGAAGTTTCCTTCTTCATCACGCTTGGTATTGCGCAGGTGTAAAAAGTGAACATGATCTGCAAAGCGATGCAGCATTTTCGGAATATCATTATCAGCTCTTGCACCAAACGAACCTGTGCAGAAACACAAACCATTTGCAGGTGAAGGAACTGCTGCCAGCAAATCTGCCGCATCCTGTTCTGTACTCATAATCCTTGGCAAACCCATTACTGCATAAGGAGGATCATCAGGATGTATGGCCATTTTTAAACCACATTCTTCCGCAACAGGTATTACTTCATGCAGAAAATCAAACAAATGTTTTTTGAGCTGATTTTTATCGATGCCTTCATAAGACTTTAATGCACTCAGCACCTGTTCAGGAGTAAATGCATCATCACTTCCGGGCAATCCCAATAAACAGTTCCTGAAAATACTTTGCTTTTTCTCTTCGCTCATCGATGCAAACTTTGTTTTTGCCTGTTCAATTTCAGCTTGTGCAAAATCATGTTCAGCGCCCGGGCGCTGCAGCAACATTAAATCGAAGATCACAAAATCAAGACGGTTAAAATATAATGCACGGCTGCCATCTGTCATTTCATAATTCACATCGGTACGTAACCAATCAAGCACCGGCATGAAATTATAAGTAATCACTTTTAAACCGCATGAAGCCACATTACGCAAACTCTGTTTATAGTTTTCGATGTGCTGTTTATAATCGCCACGTTGTTTTTTAATATCATCGCTTACAGGAAGACTTTCAATCACTGTCCATGTCATTCCTGCCTGTTCAATCATCTTCCTGCGCTTTTCAATTTCTCCAACTGTCCATACATCACCAACGGGAATATGATGCAGTGCTGTTACAACACCTTCGCAACCTGCCTGGCGTATATCACTCAAACTTACTTTATCGTGCGGACCATACCAGCGCATTGTTTGATGCATTAAATAATCACTCATAATAAAACTTTAATTGATTGCCTGATAAAATACAAACTTACTACTTATTGATTTTTATAAAACGAATAAAAAAACGAATTACACGAATGATGTTGCGATCACAACAGTTGCAACATTTTCAATCCGTGTAATTCGAATTAACCTATGATTGACTTATCACTTTCAATTTATCAGCTCTTCCAGATATGTTCAATCTGTTCCAGTGTTTTTCCTTTTGTTTCAGGAACCATCTTCCATACAAACCAGGCTGAAATAACACTCATCACACCATACAAACAATAGGTGAATGGCAAGCTGAATGCTTCAAGTGAAGGGAAGGTTGCTGATACAATAAAGTTGGCAATCCATTGTGCAGCTACTGCAATGGCAACAGCTTTACCACGAATTGCATTGGGAAATATTTCAGAAATCAGTACCCAGCAAATTGGTCCCCACGACATCATGAAAGATGCTGAGTAAATAATGATGAATACAAGTGTTGAAATACCGATGAGTTTAAAGTAAGCCAGCAAACCAATTGCAAACATACCAATGGCCATACCAAACGAACCAATAATGAGCAATGGTTTCCGTCCGAATTTATCTACAGTAAAAATGGCAACAAGTGTAAACACAATATTTACAAAACCCATGATTACTGTTTGATACATGGCTGCATCATTACCAAAACCAAGTCCTTTGAAAATAGTTGGAGCATAATACAACACCACGTTGATACCAACCACCTGCTGAAATACGGATAATAAAATTCCGATAACAATCACCTTCCATCCAAAAGCAGAAACCTTTTCAGCTTTTTCGTGAATGGTTTCTTTAATTTCTTTTAAGATAGCAAGGGCCACTTCTTTTCCATTGATTTTGGAAAGTACTGTGAGACTTTTTTCTTCATTACCTGTTAACACAAGATAACGTGGAGTTTCAGGAACAAAGAATAACAAGATGCAGAATAAGATTGCAGGGTATGCGTTCGACAGGAACATGTATCTCCATCCTGTTGAATCAATCCATTCCTGCGACTGGCCTTTTGCAATAAAGTAGTTCACGAAATATACAACGAGCATACCAAAGATGATGGCGAACTGGTTCCATGAAACCAATTTACCACGGATGTTTGCCGGTGCAATTTCAGCAATATACATTGGGCAGATAGCTGAAGCCAAACCAACACCAATGCCACCGATAATGCGATAGAAGTTGAATACAAACAATACCGTAACTGATGAACTGTTTTTAAAGAAGAGCGATTCAGGATAAGCTGCTCCCAACGAGGCCACAATAAATAAAATAGCAGCTACCATTAATGAGTTTTTACGGCCAAGTTTTGTTGCAAGTACCCCCGAAAGAATACCGCCGATAATACAACCGATCAATGCACTCGATACTGTTGCACCATGATAAAAAGTTGCAGCACTTCCATAAGTTGCTTCATCAAGATGGAAGAACATTTTTAAAGAATCAACAGCTCCTGAAATAACTGCTGTATCGTAACCAAACAACAGACCGCCTAAGGTAGCGACCAATGTTAATAAGAAAACATATAACGGATTTCCTTTAGAACCAACAATACTTGTTTCGTTTGTTGTACTGGGAATAAATGCCATGTGATTTTATTTTTAAATATGGAAGAACAAACTGGTATAAAAAAAACCGCCGTCAGGGCATAAAGCCACTGACGGGGTTCTCATTCACTATAAAAAAACACTAAATAAATCTGTTGATGATGTTTTCATAGTATTCCTGTTTTCCGCTGATTACTTTTGGTTCACCATTTTCAACAGCATAAGCACGCAGATCTTCGAGTGTTAACTTGCCATCTTCAAACTCTTTTCCTTTTCCGGCGTCGAAAGAAGCATAGCGTTCAGCACGCAGTTTTTTGTATTCAGATTTCTGCAATACTTCATCTGCAACAATCAAAGCTCTTGCGAATGTATCCATACCACCAATGTGTGCATAGAACAGATCTTCCATATCAGTTGAGTTACGGCGGATCTTCGCATCGAAGTTGATACCACCACCTTTAAAGCCACCGCCTTCAATAATGATCAGCATTGCTTCTGCCAGTTCGTTGATGTTGTTGGGGAACTGATCAGTATCCCATCCGTTTTGATAATCGCCACGGTTGGCATCCATTGAACCAAGTAATCCTGCATCAACAGCAACCTGCAGTTCGTGCTGGAATGTATGTCCGGCAAGTGTTGCATGGTTTACTTCAATGTTGAGTTTGAAATCATCCATCAAACCATACTGGCGAAGGAAACCGATTACAGTTTCACAATCGTAATCGTATTGATGTTTGCTTGGTTCACATGGTTTTGGTTCAATAAAGAACGTTCCTTTAAAGCCATTCTTTCTTGCATAATCTTTTGCAGCATGCAGGAATTTTGCCAAATGTTCTTTTTCACGTTTCATGTTGGTATTGAGCAGGCTCATGTAACCTTCTCTTCCACCCCAGAACACATAGTTTTCACCACCCAGTGCAATGGTTGAATCAAGCGCAGCTTTTACTTGTGCAGCGCCGTGAGTGAGCACATGAAAATCAGGATTGGTTGCAGCACCATTCATGTAACGGCGATTCGAAAACATGTTTGCTGTAGCCCATAATAATTTCACACCACTTGCTTTTTGTTTTTCAGCAAAGTATTCAGTGATTGCCTGTAAACGACGATCGTTTTCCTTCACATCATTTGTATAATCAACTGCATCCACATCATGGAAGCAGTAATAAGGCAAACTTAATTTTGTGATGAATTCAAATGCAGCATCTGCTTTATCTTTTGCACGCTCAACTGCATCTGCTTTTTCATTCCAGGGGAAGATATGTGTTGGTTCACCAAACGGATCAGCACCGCTGCCGCAGAAGCTGTGCCAGTAAGCACATGCAAAGCGAAACCAGTCTTTCATTGGTTTACCTGCCACAATCCTGTTTTCGTCGTACCAGCGAAAAGCTAAAGGATTATCTGTTCCTGTTCCTTCAAATTTAATTTGAGGAATGCCCTTGAAGAATTCTTTCTGTCCTGTAATTACTGTCATGGTTTTCATTTTTATCCCTGATGATTATTCAGGGTGATTGTTTATACTAAGGTTTTCTGTTATAAAGTTTTCAGCAGAAGTTCTTTCCACTGATGATATAATTCGTCGTATTGCTGTACATCTTTTCCAGGTTCAACTTTTGCCAGTGAATTGAACTGTGTAAATGCTTCCTTGGCTGTTGCATATACACCTGCACCAATACCTGCGCCTAATGCTGCGCCAACACTTCCATCGCAGTTATAAAGTTCAACAGGAATATTCAACGTGTTCACAAAACTTTCAGTAAACACATTGCTTAAAAACATATTGGCTTTTCCTGCACGGATGATGGCGGGACTCATTTTGTTTTCACGCATGATATCCAACCCATAACGGAATGCAAAAGCAATGCCTTCCTGTGCAGCCCTGTACAAATGTGCAGTGTTATGAATATTAAGATCAAGGTTCTGAATATGTGCGCCGGCAATTTTATTTTCAAGCATACGCTCTGCACCATTACCAAACGGAAGCACAAACAAACCATTGCTGCCAACTGAAACAGTTGATGCTGCATCGTTCATTTGCTGGTAAGATGGATTGCCTGTTGAATTTTTCATCCAGCGGTTTAAAATACCAGTGCCGTTAATGCAAAGCAACACACCCAAACGTTTTTGTGTTTGTGTGTAGTTTACATGGGCAAATGTGTTGATGCGTGATAACGGATCGAATGTTAATTCATCACTCACGCCATAAATCACACCACTTGTTCCTGCAGTTGCTGCCACCTCTCCTGCTTCAAGTACATTCAATGATAAAGCATTGTTTGGCTGATCGCCTGCTTTGTATGTAACCGGTATACCTGCTGTTAACGAAAGTGAATCAGCAACAACCGAACTGAGTTGTCCATGATCAGAAAACACATCTTTAATTTCAGGTATCAGCGATTTACTGAAACCATAATAATTAAACACCTCTTCTGACAATTCATTTTTTACAAAATCCCAGAATACACCTTCCGATAAAGAAGAAATGCTTGTTGTGGCATTACCTGTAAATTTCAAAGCAATGTAATCGCCGGGGAGCATGATCTTATCAATCTTTGCATAAAGCTCCGGCTCGTTTTGTTTAACCCAAGCCAGTTTACTTGCAGTAAAGTTGCCGGGCGAATTCAATAAGTGCTGCAGGCAGCAGGAAGGTCCTATTTCATCAAAGGCCTTGTTGCCGATTTCAACTGCACGACTGTCGCACCAGATAATACTGTCTCTTAAAACCTCTCCACTTTTATCAACTGCAACTAATCCATGCATCTGGTAGGAAATACCAATTGCACCAATTTCTTTTGAATTATATTTTTGAGTAGCGTTTGCTTTTATAATGGCCTGCTGCACATGTTCCCACCACATACCGGGCGATTGCTCTGCCCACCCAGCCTGTTTTGATATAATTTCTGATTCTGTTTCAGGATATGAAACTGATACAATCGTTTGTTGCTTCTGTGCGTCAACAACTGATACTTTTATTGATGATGTGCCTACATCTATTCCTAATAACAACATAGTTCGCTAAGTTACGTGTTCATTTGTTTGGTGCTGTTTAGTTATCAAAAAAAAGGGAGGACGGGAACATCCCCCCCGTTTTGATTTGACCTAAAACAAACTAACACTATTAAAAAATATTTTTTTCATTTTATTATCAATCGCTGAACCCTTTACTGCTCAACAAATGTTACAATACTTTTGGAAGGCAATACATAGGTAAAACTGTTGCCTGCCGTAGTAACAACTGCAGCCTGTTCAGCATTTTTTACTTCACTGGTTATATAAGGTATAAATGATGTTGTTGTTGTACTTTGAAAACTGATTTTCTGGCTTACATTATTCACATCATTATTTATAACAACCAGTACTTTTTTGCTACCGTTTTTATAAGCAGAAACCAATACTTCAGGTTTTGAGTTTACTGATGTTCCTAACCTGACTGCACCATCTTTTATAAACCGTGCAAAATGTGACAAAATATAACCCCTTTTTGTTACGGAACCATCCTGTCCTATCAAGCCATAATACCTCTTTCCGTACCACCATATATATGCGTTGAAATTGCCTTTCGTAAAACAATCATGTATTTCAATCGCTGTATTAAGATTGGCTGTATAAGTAATTAATGTATCTAAATGCTCAGTCATCCACACTTCTTTACTTTTATTTTTTGCCAAAGAATTTTCAATAATTCCACCTCCATAGAGATGAGTGCCGAGTATATCTAAATTAGCAACAGCACTATCATCGGATAATATCGTATTTACATAAGTCTGGTTATTGTTAACCAGTTCAGGTGCAATCAACCGGGTTTCTGTAATTAAAGCCGCAGGCTTTTTCAGAAAATCTCTCATTTCTGTTGCAGTCCAAACACAACCCTCATAGCTTGCCGCCCAGTCTGGTTCATTTTGTACTGATATGGCATACAACGGGGCTCCGTTAGCTGCCATGTAAACAGCAAAATCGTTGAGATATTTTGCATATGCCATTGCACTGTCAGGAATAAGTTTCCCGTTAGTACCTACAAGGCTGTTATTTGTTTTCATTCTTGCAGGAGGACTCCAGGGACTTGCAAATACCCTTGCTCCACGTTGGATTGCAGCTTTTGCATATCCAAGTTCAGTTGCTCTCCATGCATCATCAGATGCTACCCTTATTCTTAAAAAATTTAATCCAACCTGTCCGGCTCCTGTACCAAATAACCTGTCGAATTCGTCGCTGGTTAACGCAGAAGTATTCGGCGGCGTAAAAACTGTTGCACAACCAAAACCCCTGATGATTTGTTTGTTTTCAAGATCGTTAACCGTTACTTCAGCATTCACTACTTGTGCAGGCTGATTAATGTTGCTGTTTTTCTTAGTACATCCTGTTAATGCAGCTGATAAGAAAAAATGAATGAACAAATACGTGAATGAATACAATAAAGTACCTCTCAAATTCATAAAGCTCTTTTAATACGTTCCAATACTTTTAATAAACTTTCCCTTTCTGTCGTACATACCTGCCGAGGTTGTTTTAAAAATTGATTTAACAGAAGAAATGGGGAGAAATTAATCTCCCCATTCTTTGATTGCTATTACTATTGATATGCCGGATTTTGATAAGCTTTCTTTTCTTCGACTGAGGCCTCCATCGCATCAATCTGACCCTGTGGTATTGGCAACAGATAATATCCTGGTGTGATATAACGGTGATTAGTGATTGGCGTATGGCTTGAGTAAGCCACATCACCAATGGTAAATGTGCTGTAGTTATAGCCCTCCTGGTTATCAAGACCTAAGCGTTGAGTACGTACCAGATCGAAGCGGCGGATACCTTCACCATAATATTCACGTGAACGTTCAGCAAGAATATATCCAATTGTAATTGTAGCAGGAGTAGCAGCTACCATTGCAGCACTGTTGTCGGCAACTAAAGCAGCCCTGTTGGCATTACTGTATTTCCATTTACCTGCACGTGCACGGATTACATTGATTAATCCTCTTGCTGTACCGTCATTAGCATAAGTACCAGTTACTGCAGTTGGAGCAAATCCTCCTTTCACAATTGCTTCAGCAGCAATAAAAAACAGTTCAGAGAATTTTGCTGCAGGATAAGGACGTGTGCTACCTGCATTGGGGTTTCCAAGACCACCGTTATTATCGGTGCGGTAAGGTCCGAGTTTCCAGATACCTGGATAAACAATCCTGTTAATTGCACTTGGAGCTATAACAAAATCAGCACGGCCGGGCAACACACCAGCACCTATACTGCTTTTGTAAACAGAGTTTGAATAATCAATACCCGGTACATCACTGTCAAGGAAACTAAGGATGGCGCTACCTTCCTGAACTGGAAGGAAGTTGGCATTATACAAAGTTGTTTGTGCAATACCGGCTTCTGCCCTGTTACAACGGTAAACAGTTGTGAATGTTCCATCATAACGTGAATCATTTGTTTTATCAGCAAATGTTTGTGTAAACACTTCAATGATCGGAGCATTACGTACCCAAGGACGACCACCCCATTGTTCTGAAGCACGTTGAACAGAATTCACATTGGACCATGTTGTTGCAGAATATGAGCTTGTCATAGAAGGATAGCTCCATGTCTGGAACCAGCTTGACCAGTTATCAGGAGTACCGCCACCACCATAAGTAAGGCTACTCACATTATAAGTTACATTTTGCTGTGTATGATCAGCATACAGCATAATTTCATTGTTCCTGTCGTTTGTAGCTACGTTTACATCATAGTAAGTTGGCTGCAAACCATAAGTACCAGGATTTTGAATAACTGAAATTGCTAAGTCATAAGCTGCTTTATAATACCATGCAGCATTGTGACCGTTAGGGTCTGTTCTTGTTGCTTCTACAGGATAAGTTGGAATATTATTCGGGTTTTCCAGCCACCATGCATAAGTAAGATATGCTTTTGCTTTAAACAATTGAGCAACCTGTTTTGTAACAGCACCCTTCATGCGTTGTGTACTTGGTAAACTGGCAATTGCAGAATCAAGATCAGGGAAAATTGCTTTTGTATAAACAATACTCACAGAATCCCTTTTTGAACCACGAAAAGTTGAAGTATTAAATTTTAATCTGCCAGAGCCAAGATCGAGGGGCACACCACCAAATGCCCGTACAAGCAAAAAGTAGTCGTGAGCTCTGAAGAAATATGCTTCTGCAAGATAAGATGCAGCTACACCTGCTTTTGATCCGTTTTCAATAACACCACTTGCAGTGTTGATATAAGCGTATGTATTATACCAAATTTCACCTGCACTGTTATTAGAAGCTGTAGGAAGTGCCCCTGCAATTGAATAATCATGTACCTGGAAAGCACCACCGCCACCACCACTGGCGCCCCATGTTGTTTCATCAGTACCTCCCTGGAGAACGTTCCACAAATAAGCATTACCATAAATGTTACGCATGTGGGCATACAATGCAGTTATGCCACCCAAAACACCGTTTTGAGTCTGGAAAAATACAGGAGTAAATGAACTGCGGGGAGTTTCGTCCAGGACTTTTGTACATCCTCCTAAAAGAAACACCGCCACCAAAACCACACCGGTATATATATTTAAATATGTTTTTTTCATATTGTATTTTTTAGAATGTTACGTTTAAGCCAAATAAGAAATTGCGGGTTGAAGGTGTATTTGTACCAATTGTAAGAATACGGTACGGAGCTGCAGCCACTGCTGAATACTCATTACCATGTGCATTGGTTTCAGGATCCATGTGCGACATTCTTGTATATGGGGAGAAGAATACAAATGGATTTTCAACGGTAACGTAAGCACGCATTCTTTCAATACCTGCAGATTTTAACCATCTCTGATCAAAATTGTAACCTAAGGTGATTGTACGGACCTTCAGATAAGAAGCATCGAAATAACCAAGTGTTGATCCAAAAGCAGGGTTGTCGCCTGAACCACTTTTACCGCCTGGCCTTGGTGCAAAATTGCTGAAATCATTCGCATTCTTTGCATTCGGTGTCCAGTAATCAACTTTCACATTATTACCAGCTCTTGTATTGAGGTTATTCAGGTATCCATTAGATGAATAAAGTGTGCTGATAAGTAAACCACCTTTTTTGAAGTAACCGGTAATACTTAAATCAATGTTTTTGTATGCAACACGTGTATTGAAGCCGCCTTCAAAATCAGGCTGTACTTCATAAATCTGGCGGTCATCATCATCCAGACCATTTCCTGTTCTGATTTTCCTGTTTGGTACACCATTTACAAAATGCAGTGATGTATCATTCATATTATAGGCTACTTTAATCATACCAACATTTGGAGTTGCATAATAAGCAGCCATATAACCGCTGGTACTATCGGCATAAGTAATCAATCCAACTTTTTTGTAGTCGTACATTACGTCAATAGGATGCCCTGGAAACCAGAGGTTTCCTTTCTCGTATGGCAGACCTGAATAAAGGCTGACTATTTTATTTCTATTCCTGTAAATATTAAATCCAAGCTCCCATGTCCAGCCATGATAATTATCCAGTATAGTTCCGTTTAGCGACAGTTCGATTCCCTTGTTTTGTGTTGAACCGATATTTGCTTTATACGAATTTACACCTGATGTTGCAGGCATCCCTACATCCAGCAATACATTGCTTGTATTTACAACATAATATTCCAGTGTACCGTTTAAACGACTGTTCAGTAAAGTAAAATCAATACCATAGTTCATGGTCTTTGAAAATTCCCATCCCAGTTTCGGGTTAGGAAGTGTGGTTACATAATAACCCATTGCATAACCTGTTTCACCAAAATTATAAGGACTTGTACTTAAACCACCAAGTGTTTTATAAGGATCAATTGCCTGGTTTGAAGTTTCACCATAACCTACACGGAGTTTTAAAGCATCAATTGCTTTTACATTTTTCAGGAAGCTTTCGCTCTTCACATTCCAAGCTGCAGATACAGCAGGATATGAATGGTATTGATGACCAGGAGCAAGTACTGAAGAAGCATCAGAACGGAAACTTGCACTTACCATATACTTATCATTATAATTATACATTATACGACCCATATAGGATAACAAACCTTTTTGCCAATAACTACCTCCACCAACAGTGTTGGTACCGCCCTGGTCAGCTATTATTTGCTGTAAGTTGTAAAACTGGAAGGCATCAGAAGCAATATTGGTTGCGGAAAGAGAAGAATACCATTGTGTAGCTTGCTCTGAAGAATATAATGCAGTTACGTTTATTTTATGTTTTTGTGCGAATGTGCGATCATAAGTCAACAGATTTTCTACTGCCCAGCCAACTTGTTTTGTATTGTTAACCGATGCGCTGGAAGCTGTATTGGTTACACCACTGAACACGCCAGTTCCTGTATAAGTACCATAATCATGCTGGTGGAAGTTTAAACCAAGATTAATCCTGTATTTCAACCCTTCAATACCAGGTATTTTAACTTCAGCGAAAATAGAGTTGTAAGAACTGTAGCTTCTTGTAAGATCTACATATTGATCGCCCAAGCCTTTTAAAGCATGTGAAGTGTATGCCCATTGAGGACCAGATGTATTAATCGTAACACTTCTGTTCCATGAGCCATTTGCATTTTGAGCTTTCGTAAGAGGAGAAAGTCCCAGAACATTTCCAGCTGATAAATTCTGGTCATGGCTATTTACATAATAATTGTTTGTAACTAAGCCAATGTGCAGCAGTTTTCCAATGCGCTGATCAAGAGCCGTGCGGATTGTGTAACGTTCGTAGTATTGAAGAGGAATAACCGCCTGGTCTTTAAAATAAGTAAAGCCCACACTGTAACTCCCTTTATCTGTACCACCACTGATACCTAAATCATGATTTGTAACAAAACCATTCTGGTAGAGAAGATCTTGCCAGTTGGTGTTAGTACTATCGTTTTCGTCAATCGTATTATACCGTAAAGTTGATCCGGGAGCAGCATTATTTGCTTTACGCAGAGCTGCGTATTCAGGACCACTCATCATTGGATATTGACCCCATACTTTTTTAATACCGGTATATCCGTTATATGTTATATGAGCTTTTTGCCCAACATTACCTTTATTTGTTGTTACCAGGATAACACCATTTGCACCACGAGAGCCGTAAATAGCTGTAGCAGATGCATCTTTTAAGATATCAATACTTTTAATTTCACTTGGACTGATATCATTCAGATATCCCGGGAAAGGTATACCATCAAGAACAATCAACGGATCATTTAATGCGTTCAATGAACGTGTACCACGAATGCGGATCTGCATTCCTGAACCAGGTTTGGTTGATGTTTGAGCCATTTCTACACCGGCAATACGGCCTTGCAGAGCTCTTGTAATGTCAACACCAGGTACTTCATTCAGTTTATCACCAGCCATTGTGGCAATGGAGGTTGTTACATCTTTTTTACGCTGGGTACCATAACCAATTACGATTACTTCACCAAGCGCTTTATCAGATGCAGAAAGAACTACAGTTACAGCAGCATCACCGGCTACTTTAATTTCTTTTGGCAAGTAATTAATCGCACTTATCACTAATGTAGCTCCTTTAGCTGCTGATATTGTAAAATCACCTTTGGTATCGGTAGTTACACCAACTTTTGTTCCTTTTACAATTACTGATGCCCCAACAACAGGGCTATTGTTTTCATCAGTTACATGGCCTTTTACGGAAAGGTTTTGTGCAAAAGCCATGACTGCAAAAGCCTGTACAGCCACTGTAAGGCATAGAATTTTTGCATATAAGTTTTTAAACATAAAGACAATTTTTAATTAAGCTTTTATATAGTATTTGGTTTCGCATGTCGTTGTTTCGTGTGCTTTTAACGGGGATTATGTGTAAGCTGAAGAAGAATAAAGCCGTTCAATTTTGTGTCTTGAATGAATACACAGAAGACAAAAATGTATTGGATATACCAGTAGAGTTGTGAAATATAAAGTGAAGCTTTTGGCAAAAGCAATCTGCACCTCTGCAAGAGAAGAATTTCGTTTGTCAGATTGTGATAAAAATCGTTTCATACAGCAGTGCTTCAGCAAAAAATCAATAACTAAAAAAGCAATGTAATCGGTTGCATAAATTGTGCATAAAAAAAACCATAAATGGCCAATTTTTTATAATTTCTGCTTTTCGTACCCAACAAGTCAATTAGTGATTATACTGCTTAACTCAATCGTTTAATGTCATTTTTCATTGGTAAAAGTGTGATTAATGCACCTCTTTCAATATGTGTTCAAATGACATTTATGATGCAAAATAAAAAAAAAATTAGAAAATGCAACCGATTGCATTTATTTTTCTAAAATTTCCTATTTTAGCACTGATTATCAAGCTAGCATCATGTCAAAAGATATAACGATATATGATATTGCCAAGGAACTGAACCTGTCGCCTGCTACCGTCAGCAGAGGATTGAATAACAGTGAAGTGCTTAGCAAAACCACCATTAAACGGATTGTTGAAAAGGCCGAAGAACTGGGATACCGTCACAATAATTTCGCCAGCAGCCTGAGAAAACAGAAATCACATACAATTGGAGTTTTATTACATGAGTTAAACAGTAACTTCATTACATCTGTACTTTCAGGAATTGAAAAAGTAACCACGGAAGCGGGTTATGATATTATTATTGCACACTCCGGCGAAAGCTATGAAAAGGAAATAGCCAACGCCACCAACCTTTTTCACAAACGGGTTGACGGGGTAATTGCTTCTTTATCGTTTACCACAAAAAACCTGAATCACTTCAAGTTATTTTTTGAGAAAAATATTCCGGTCATCTTTGTTGACCGTGTTGATGAAAACAGTGAAAGAACACATGTGATCATCGATAACTATAAATGTGGTTATACAGCCACACATCACCTGATTGAACAAGGCTGTAAGCGTATTGCAACCTTAACTGCCAATCTCAAAAGAAACGTTTATTCACAACGTCACAGAGGATATAAGGATGCATTGTTTGATGCAGGTATCGAATATCAAAAAGACCTGGTTTTAGTAAAGGATTTGAGTGAAGAAAGTGCATTGGAGGCAGCACATGAAATATTGTCGATGAAACCAGCTCCTGATGGACTATTTGTAACCAATGATTTTATTGCTGCTGTTTGTATGCAGGAATTAAAACGAAACGGTTTAAATGTTCCGGATGATATTGCGATTGTTGGTTTTAACAATGATGCTATCAGTAAAATTATAGATCCGCAGCTTACCACTATTAATTACCCTGGTAAAGATGTGGGCGAAATTGCAGCCAGAAACCTCATCAATCATTTAAAAGGCACAGGTGATATTCAAACAACCAACAGGATTATAGTAAGGTCGGAGTTAATCGTAAGAGAATCCTCACTAAAAAAAGACAACCAAAAAAGACCTGTATAAAATGAATAAGCCGATTGCCGCCATTTTTTGTTTACTGCTCAGCCTTTCTGTAAAGGCAGAGAGCGGCTATGACTTATGGTTAAGGTATACGCCTGTTTCAAATAGCGCACTGCTTCAGCAATACAGAACATTAATTTCAGCACCAGTTGTAATTGGTAACTCCCCTACTCTGTCAGCAACAAGGAATGAATTAAAAAATGGTTTATCAGGATTACTTGGACAACGGGTTTCGGTTCTTACCGCAGCAGCTAAAAATTCAACACTTATTGTTACAGTTTCAGTACCAGCTTTAGCTGAAACAGGTAACGAAGGCTTTATCATTAAAAGCAAACAAGGAAAAATAACGATTACTGCTAACACAGATATTGGTCTGCTATACGGAGTCTTTCACTTTTTAAGATTATTACAAACACAGCAGGACATTTCTAATCTCAATATTGTTTCTGCGCCTAAATTAAAGCTGCGTCTTCTTAATCACTGGGATAACTTAAACCGCACAGTTGAAAGAGGCTATGCAGGTTTCAGCATCTGGGACTGGCATAAACTGCCTGGTTATATTGACAAACGATACATTGATTATGCAAGAGTCAATGCTTCCATTGGCATCAATGGTGCAGTTTTAAATAATGTAAATTCAAATGCACTGATTCTTACAAATGCTTATTTGCTGAAAGTAAAAGCACTGGCTGATGTATTTCGTCCTTACGGTATAAAAGTTTATCTCTCTGCAAAATTCAGTTCACCAATAGAAATTGGCGGATTAAAAACTGCTGATCCGTTAAACAGTGATGTACAGGAATGGTGGAAAGCAAAGGCAAAAGAAATTTATTCATTAATTCCCGACTTTGGAGGCTTCCTGGTTAAAGCTAACAGCGAGGGCCAACCGGGACCGCAGGATTACAAGCGCACACATGCTGATGGTGCCAATATGCTGGCTGCAGCTGTAGCGCCGTATAACGGAATTATTATCTGGCGTGCATTTGTTTATGCAGCAGAAAATCCTGTTGACAGGCATAAGCAGGCATATGATGATTTTCAACCTCTCGATGGGAAATTCAGCGCCAATGTAATGGTGCAGGTAAAGAACGGAGCAATTGATTTTATGCCCCGTGAACCATTTCATCCTTTATTCGGAGCAATGCCTTCAACTCCTTTAATGATGGAATTCCAGGTAACACAGGAATATACAGGACAAGGTACAAGTCTTATTTATTTAGCTCCTTTATTTAAAGAGGTATTGAACAGCGACACATACAGTAAAGGCAAAGGCAGTACCGTTGCAAAAGTGATTGATGGCTCACTCAACCATCATTCACTAAATGGTATGGCAGGTGTTTCAAATATTGGTAATGATATAAACTGGTGCAGCCATCCTTTTGCACAGGCAAACTGGTTTGCATACGGCAGGTTGTGCTGGGATTACGATTTAAGCAGTGAAACAATTGCAGATGAATGGCTGAGAATGACATTCAGCAATAACCAACAGTTTGTCACGGCAGCAAAAAACATGATGATCAGCAGCCGTGAAATCATGGTGAATTACATGAACCCGTTAGGACTGCATCATATCATGAGTACCGGTGGTCATTACGGTCCTGCACCCTGGGTTGATAATTTAAAACGTCCAGAATGGAATCCTGTGTATTATCACAAAGCAGATAGTGAGGGTGTTGGTTTCAACCGAACATCAACTGGAAGTAATGCAATTGCTCAATATTTTCCCGAAGTGAGAAAGCAATGGGAAGACATCAATACATGTGATGAAAAAATGATTCTCTGGTTTCATCATGTTCCGTGGAATTACAAAATGAAAAGTGGAAGAACATTGTGGGATGAACTTTGCTATAAATATTATTCAGGTGCTGAAGATGTGAAAAAGATGCAGCAAACATGGACCAGTCTGCAACCATATGTTGATGCAGAGGAATTCGATCATGTAAAACAGTTATTAAACATTCAGTACAACGAAGCTGTATGGTGGAGAAATTCCTGTTTGTTGTATTTCCAAACGTTCAGTAAAATGCAAATACCTGCAAATTATGAACAACCGGATAAGACACTTGACTATTATAAAAACTTAAGTTTCCCATTTGTACCGGGAATATAAAAGTTTATGCGTGTTTTATCGTCAAAACATAGAATAAAATAGATAGTGATGAACAGAAGAGATTTAGTGAGAATGAAAACCGGGTTAAATAGGTTGAGAATTTTCTGTTCACGAATAATACAAATTGTGTAAAGAATTAAGAATGCTGATTCTTACACAAAGCGATTTATAAAAACACCAGGCCGGATTTATGAACATTGCCAGATAAATCCGGAACTGAATTTTGCCCTTAAACAAAACATTTGCTGAACCAATATTCAGAACCGGTTATTATAAGCTGTAACCGGAGCTGCATATGGAAAGATGAATTTTAATGTGGTAAAATAATTAAACTGAAATGAAATTACGTATTGCTGCTTTTACGGTTATTGTAACGATGTTGTTTGCTTTCCAATCAACTGCACAAATAAAATTACCTGCAATTATCAAAGACAGTATGATTTTGCAGCGTGATGCCAATGTAAACATTTGGGGGTGGTCATCTCCCAATGAAAAAGTTATTCTGAAATTTAAAAACAAAAAATTTGCAACAAAGGCCGACTCAAAAGGCAACTGGAAATTAACCCTGCCTCCTACTCCGGCAGGTGGTCCGTATACACTTGAGTTTACAGGAAAAAATAAGATTACACTTAATGATATTTTATTTGGAGATGTTTGGTTTTGCAGCGGGCAAAGTAATATGGTTCATCAGCTGAACATACACGATGTACGTTACGCTAAAGAAATTGCCGATGCAAATTTTCCTGAAATACGACAGTTTTGGGTACCAAACGTTACAAACCTGCAAGCTCCACAAAACGATTTACCATCAGGCAACTGGGCTCCTGCAGTTGGCGAACAGGTAAGACCATTCTCAGCCGTTGCATACTTCTTTGCAAAAAGAATTTATGAAGAGTATCATATTCCCATAGGTATTATAAATGCTTCAGTAGGCGGTACTCCAATTGAAGCATGGGTGAGTGAAGATGGATTAAAAAATTTCACTTCCATCTCTTCCATCATTCAAAAAAATAAAGACACAGCATACCTCAACAGCTTTGGCAGAAATGGAACTTTTAAACCACGCCAGCAAACCGACCAGGGTTTACTCAGCAGCAAAAAATGGTTTTCTGTTGATTATAATCCAACCGGATGGCGTACGATAAATATTCCCGGTTACTGGGAAGATCAAGGCATTAAAGATCTGAATGGTGTTGTATGGTACAGGAAAATAGTTGATATACCTGCTTCAATGACAGGCAAACAGGCAAAGGTTTTTCTTGGAAGAATTGTTGATGCCGATGAATTATATATCAATGGAAAACTTGTGGGATCAACAACCTACCAGTATCCGCAAAGAAGATATACTGTACCTGCTGATTTATTAAAAGCAGGTAAAAATATTTTTGTTGTACGTGTTACGAATACAGCAGGCAAAGGTGGTTTTGTTCCGGATAAACCTTATTGCGTTTTTGCAGGTAGTGACACAGTTGATCTGAAAGGCACATGGCAATACAAAGTTGGTGATGTATTTCAACCATTTGGCCGTGGTGGAGGTTTTGGCGGAATTTCATTTCAGAACCAGCCCGCTGCATTATACAATGCAATGGTTGCACCCGTAATTAATTTCACAATAAAAGGTTTTTGCTGGTACCAGGGCGAAAGTAATGCAGGGAAAGCAAATGAATATGCACAGCTGATGCCATCACTCATCAATGACTGGCGTGCAAAATGGAACGAAGGAAATCTGCCTTTCTTATCGGTACAGTTACCCAATTTCATGGACTATAACTATCTCCCATCTGAAAGCGGCTGGGCAGAACTGAGAGAAGCACAATTAAAATCATTACAGGTTTCCAATACAGCAATGGCCGTTACAATTGATCTTGGTGAATGGAATGATATTCATCCTGACAATAAAAAAGATGTTGGTGAAAGATTAGCTCTCGCTGCATTGAAATTAGCTTACCACAAAGACATTGTTTATTCAGGACCAATCTTTCAGAATACTGTAACAGAAGGCAACAAAATCATAATTAATTTTTCAAATACCGGAAGCGGATTAATTACAAACGATAACGAAGAACCCGGAGACTTTGCAATAGCTGGAGCTGATAAGAAATTTGTATGGGCAAAAGCAAAAATTGAAGGCGACAAAGTAGTTGTGTGGAATGAAAACGTTCCCAACCCTGTTTATGTACGTTACGCCTGGGCTGATAATCCTGTACATCCGAATTTATATAACAAAGAAGGATTGCCTGCATCTCCATTCAGAACGGATAAATAAAATCAATCACAAGAATTAATAAACATTAACGTCAAATAAAAATTTGAGTTGAAAATTAAGGAAACGATACAAGATAAAATTGCGGCCATAATTACAAGTGTATTTTTTACATTTATTATACAAGGAAGGCATTTCTTTTCGTTGGTGAACTCATTTTTATCAACAGGCAGAAATGAAAAACGCCTGATTTATTTAAAAACCAATTCAGTCATTTATAAATCTATTGAATCAAATCATTGAACAATGAAGAAATCAATTTTGAAAAGCTCTCTTACTTTTTTATTAACAGCGAACGCAATGTTGTTTGCACAGGCGCAGGAACAGCAACATTCACCCGCAGGTAATTACAGCAATGTAAACACCTATGCAAATCCTGTATTACCTGGTGATCATCCTGATCCAACTTTACTGAAAGTAGGTAGTGATTTTTATCATTGCGGCTCATCATTTCATTTCAATCCATACTTACCAATTTACCATTCAAAAGATCTTATTCATTGGGAAATTATCAGTCGTGTGGTTTATCCATCAAAAGCTTCGTTTGTAGCTGATCGTCCATCCGGAGGTATCTGGCAAGGTGCAATCACTTATTTCTATGGTTCGTACTGGATTTATTTTTCATCAGGTGGTCAGTGGTTTTGCAAAGCTTCAACACCATACGGTCCATGGTCTGATCCTGTACAGGTGCAAACAAATCCTGTAACAGGTGCACTTGGTTATGATAATTCAATTTTTGTTGATGATGATGGCAAACCTTATATGGTGATTAAAAACGGCCAGAAAATAAACCGTTTGCAGGCACTTGGAAAAGATGGTCAGCTTACTGATACTGTGATTAACCTTGACTGGATGAATGCACATCTTCAATACAGTTGGGCAGAAGGTCCTGTTATGTGCAAAAGAAACGGTTGGTATTTTTATTTTCCTGCTGGCGACGTTTCCGGTGGACAATATGTTTTAAGAACAAAAGAATTAACTGCTGATTCAACTAAATGGGAACGGCTTGGTGACTTTTTTAAACCAGTTACAGATCCTAATGTTGGATTCCGCAGACCCAATCATATATCCGCTCCTCTTCAACTTGAAGATGGAAGCTGGTGGACACTTGGACAGAGTTATGAAAAATATGATCATGATGATTGGTCTGGTACAGGAAGACAAACATCTCTTTATCCCGTTATATGGGAAGACAACAGGCCATGGGGTATGGCTCCAACAACACAACCAATTGCCAAACCAAATCTTCCGCAATCAGGTATTTTATGGAGAAGTGTTCAAAGTGATGATTTTGAAAAAACTGATTTGAGTTTAAACTGGCATTTCCTCAACAGGAAATCAGCAACCAGTTATTCGCTTACAGAAAGAAAAGGTTGGGTAAGATTGAAAGCAGATACAAGCCGTATTCATCTTGTACAAAAAGAAACGGATCACTATTATACTGCTATTACAAAAGTTGATCTCAATGCAACTGATACTGCAGCTAAAGCAGGTATCTATCTAAGCAACGGAAATCAAAAGGAAGTTGCAAGACTTTATTCAGGCTTTGAGCAGGGAAAGAAAATTATTTTCAAACTTGATACTGCTGTGCGCATAGTACCAAATGATGCAGGCAATATTGTTTGGTTGAAACTTGAACGTTATGCACATGATCTCACTGCATATTACAGCAGCGATGGAAAGAACTGGAAAGTGGTAGGTAATCCTGTAAGTGCTGTGAACATTGATAAAACACAGCCAAATTTCAATTCATGGGTTGGAACAAGTATTGGACTGTTTGCTGAAGGAAAGCCTGCAGATTTTGATTTATTCATTTGTAAAGATGGTTATTCAACATTACCTGCTATCGGCTACAGTAATTACTATGGCGTTAAATCAGTAACCAAAGGAAATGATAAAGCTGTCACCACCACCACTTCAAATGGTGGATGGTTGATGATTTCAGGCGTTGAATTAGGAAAAACCAGTCCTGCTTCAATTGAAGTAACAGCATCATCTGCCAAAGCAGCAACCATTGAAATATGGATTGATGATCTGAACAACGGAACATTGATTGCAACTGTTCCACTTAGTTCAACCAGTTCAGAAAACTGGAAACTGTTTACAAAAAAAATAAAAAGTATTTCCGGTCATCATGATGTATTCATCAAATTCCCTGCAGGAAATGCAGATGAAATTTTTATTAAGTCAATCCGCTTTACACAATCAAAATAATAACAGGTAATGAAAGGCTTCTTAACCATCTGTCTTCTTGTTTCAACAATAACCGGTTTTTCACAAACCAATGCAACCCTTAAACTCTGGTACAATAAACCAGCAGGTAAAACATGGGAAAATGCGTTGCCGGTAGGCAATGGTCAGCTTGGTGCAATGGTTTATGGTAATGTTGATACTGAAAAGGTGCAGTTTAATGAACATACTTTGTGGAGCGGAAGTCCCAACCGCAATGACAACCTGCTGGCAAAAGATTCGTTAAGCAAAATCCGTGAACTTGTAAATGCAGGAAAGCAGAAAGAAGCGGAGCAACTAATTAACCGTGTTATCATCAGCAAGCAATCACAAGGACAAATGTTTTTACCTGCAGGCGATCTGCAGCTGGTTTTTAACGATCATAAAAACGTTACAAATTATAAACGGGAACTGGACATTGAACATGCTGTAGCGAAAACAATCTATACTTCCAATGCTGTAACTTATACAAGAGAAGTGATTGCATCGTTTTCTGATCGGGTAATTGTCATCCATCTTACTGCCAGCAAACCAAAGAGTATTTCATTTACATCATGGTACCAAATGCCGTTACCCGGTGCCGTTATTAAAACCAATAACAGGAAGCAGATCACATTTACAGGTACAGGCATAGATCATGAGGGAGTAAAAGGAATGGTGAAGTACAATGGAATTGTACAGTTTAAAACCGAAGGAGGATCGTCTGTAACAACTGATTCGTCAATTATTGTGACGAACGCTGATGCTGTAACGATTTATATCTCCATTGCAACAAACTTCAACAACTACCATGATTTAACTGCAGATGAACATGTGAAAGCTACCTCCTACCTGGAAAAAGCTGTTGCAAAATCATACGATGAAATTTTAAAAACGCATATTAAAGCTTACCAGCATTATTTCAATCGTGTTAAGCTTGATCTTGGAAGTACAACTGCTGCAGAACTTCCTACTGATGAACGGCTGAAAAATTTTAATTCAGTAAGCGATCCGCAATTTGCTGCACTTTATTTCCAGTATGGTCGTTACCTGCTGATCTCCTCTTCACAACCCGGAGGCCAGCCTGCAAATCTCCAGGGAATCTGGAACAACAAAGTAAGACCACCATGGGATAGTAAGTATACCATCAACATCAATGCAGAAATGAATTACTGGCCTGCAGAAAAAACAAACCTGTCGGAGTTACATGAACCTTTTCTGCAAATGGTTAAAGAGTTGGCTGTTACCGGCGAACAAACAGCAAGAGATATGTACGGCGCAAGAGGATGGATGGCTCATCACAATACTGATATCTGGCGTGCAACAGGTGCCATTGATGGTGCGTTCTGGGGATCATGGATGAATGGTGGCGGATGGACAAGTACTCATTTGTGGGAACATTATCTCTACACAGGTAATAAACAATTTCTGCAATCGGTATATCCTGTGCTGAAAGGCGCTGCTCTTTTTTATGTTGATTTTCTTGTTGAGCATCCACGTTATCACTCGTTGGTGATCAATCCCGACATGTCGCCTGAAAATGGCCCTAAGGCTCACCAAGGATCTTCGATTGATGCAGGAACAACGATGACGAATCAAATCATTTTTGATGTATTCAGTAATGTAATTAGAGCTGCTGATGTTTTACATACAGACAAAGCCTTTGCTGATACGTTAAAACAAATGCGTAATCGCTTATCGCCTATGCGTATTGGGAAATATGGTCAGTTACAGGAATGGATAGACGATATTGACAACCCAACAGATCATCATCGCCATATTTCTCATTTGTATGGTTTATTTCCTTCCAACCAGATTTCGGCTTACCGCACACCTGAATTATACAGTGCTGCAAAGAATACACTGTTGCAACGTGGCGATGTATCAACCGGCTGGAGTATGGGTTGGAAAGTAAACTGGTGGGCAAAAATGCTCGATGGAAATCATGCATATAAACTGATTCAAAACCAGCTTACACCTGCAGGCACTAATGCAGAAGGTGGTGGTACTTATAACAATTTGTTTGACGCCCACCCTCCTTTCCAGATTGATGGAAATTTTGGTTGTACATCAGGCATTACAGAAATGCTGATGCAAAGTGCAGATGGAACGCTTCACCTGCTTCCTGCATTACCCGATGTGTGGAATGCAAAAGGCAAGGTATCGGGCTTAACAGCAAGAGGTGGTTTTGAAATTGTAAGTCTTGAATGGAAAGATGGCAAAGTGGTGAAGCTTGTTATCAAATCGGCTTTGGGAGGTAATCTTCGTTTGAGGTTGCCGAATAAAATGCAGTTAGCAAACGGAACAGCATTAAAAGCTGCAACTGGTGAAAACAGTAATTCATTTTACCAGGTTGAGCAAACAGCAGCACCTGTTATTGCTGAACATGCAGCAATAACCTTACCCGAGTTGAATGAAACATTTGTGTATGATCTGCCAACAAAAGCAGGACAGGTTATCACATTCAAAATAAAATGATGAATAAAATTTAAACAGTTAAAATATGAAAAAGAAAATACTGGTTGCAGTAATGGCAACTGCATTAACAGGTGTTACCTGTTTTGCACAAACATCAACCGGTGTGATTGAAGATTTCAAACCGTCTTCACTCAACCAGCCCGGTCAGGAGTTTCCACAAGTAAACTCACAAGGTTATGCAAGGTTTAAAATATTTGCACCATCTGCAGATAGTGTTAAAGTAAGCCTTGGACTTGGAGGCCGTGGTGGAACAAGACTTGCAAAAGCCAATGATGGTTTCTGGATTGGAACAACAGAAGGCCCGATGGATGAAGGCTTTCATTACTATAACGTAAATATTGACGGTGGTAAGTTTAATGATCCCGGTGCAATGAACTTTTATGGTTCAGTACGTTGGGAAAGCGGAATTGAAATACCTGCACACGACCAGGATTTCTATGCATTGAAAAATGTACCACACGGAAATGTAGCCCAGGTACTCTTCCCTTCAGCTATTACAAACACATTACGCAGGGCTTTTGTTTATACACCTCCAGGCTACAACAGTAATTCAAAAAACCGTTATCCTGTACTTTATCTGCAACATGGTTGGGGTGAAGATGAAACTGCATGGAGTAACCAGGGACATGCCAACCTGATTATGGATAATCTTATTGCTGAAGGAAAAATTAAACCATTCATTATTGTAATGACTTATGGAATGACCAATGAAGTGAAATGGGGTAAAATGAGAGAGTTTAAAATCGATACATTTCAAACAGTACTTACCGAAGAATTAATTCCATACATCGATGCACACTTCAACACCATTGCAAACCAATCAAACCGTGCAATGGCAGGACTTTCAATGGGAGGAATGGAAACACATACCATTACACTCAACAAACCGGAAGTTTTCGCTTACTATGCTTTATTAAGCGGCGGCATCTACACACCTGAAGAAATCAAAGACAAATCGAAAGTAAAACTCATTTTCATCAGCTGTGGAAGCAAAGAAAGACCTGATGGTGTAAAAAATGCTGTTACTACTTTACAGGGTGCTGGCATCAATGCAGTATCATACGTTTCTGAAAATACAGCGCATGAGTTTTTAACCTGGCGCCGCAGCTTATATCAACTTGCACCATTGCTTTTTAAATAATCTCATCAAGTAAAAATTATGGCAATGAATTTCAAATCTGCTGTCGTTATATTGGCTGTGTTGCTCCAGGGTTATGCTGGTTTTGCTCAAACAAGCACAGCAGTTGCTGAAGACTTTAAACCTTCATCCGTTACTCAACCGGGCAAACAATATCCGCAGGTAAACTCTGAAGGAAGAGTACGTGTACGTATTGCAGCACCTAATGCGCAAAAAGTACAATTGGATATCGGAGGTGTGAGATATGATTTAATCAAAGATGAAAAAGGAATATGGACAGGTGAATCAGCACCACAGGTTGAAGGCTTTCATTATTACCAGCTGAATATCGACGGAGCAGCTGTTCCTGATCCCGGCAGTATTTATTTCTATGGTGCAAGCCGTTGGGGAAGTGGAATTGAAATACCTGCTCCTGACCAGGAGTTTTATGCATTGAAAGATGTACCACATGGTTTGGTCAGTCAAAAAATATATTTTTCAAAAATCACCAATTCATGGAGAAGATGTTTTGTTTACACGCCTCCTGGTTATGATGCAACGAACAAAACACGCTACCCTGTACTTTACCTGCAGCATGGAAGTGGAGAAGATGAAACAGGCTGGTCTGCCCAGGGAAAGGCCAATCTGATTATCGATAACCTGTTGGCCGAACAGAAAACTGTGCCCATGATTATTGTGATGGATAACGGTTATGCAACAAGAGCTTCATCCGCACAAAAAGAAGTGAATACACAACCAACAGGTATCGGTGCTTTCAATGCATTTGAAGATGTACTCATCAAAGAAATTATTCCAATGATTGATGCTTCGTACAAAACAATTGCTGATCGTGAACACAGGGCAATGGCTGGTCTTTCAATGGGAGCAAATCAAACTATACAGATTACGATGAACAACCCCGACAAGTTTGCGAGCATTGCGGGTTTCAGTGGAACATCCAATTATCCAAGCACTGCTCCAATTGATGCTGCAACATTTATGAATGGAAAGTTTAAAGACGGATCAGCTTTCAACAAACAGGTAAAACTGTTTTGGCTTGGATTAGGTACAAAAGAACCCAATCCATTTCCCGGTTCTGTTGCTGCATTCCGTTCAATGCTTGATAAGCAGGGAATCAAATACAGTTATTATGAATCACAGGGCACTGCACATGAATGGTTAACATGGCGCAGGTGTTTGCATGAATTTGCACAGCTTCTTTTTAAATAATTATTACAGGATTACAAACAATGAACATCAGAACAACTAAAAACCGCTATATGAAAATTGGAATCAGTTTGCTGATGACAGTTGCATCGGTTTATTCTTTTCCGGTTGTTGCCCAGCATAAACAAGCAAAGGCAAAAACAAAAAGCACCGCTGCATTTTACAGTGGCAAATACAGGAATCTTTTGCTCGAAGCCGGTTATAGCAAAGCTGAAATTGAACAGAAAGTAAACAAAGCTTTTTACGATGTATTTGAAGGTCCTAAAAGAGTTTACTTCGAAGTCAACGATTCAATGGCTTATGTATCTGATGTAAAGAATCATGATGCAAGAACAGAAGGTCTCTCCTACGGAATGATGATTGCAGTTCAGCTCAACAAAAAAGATGTGTTTGATAAAATCTGGCGCTGGTCGAAAAAATACCTGCAGCACCAGGATGGTCCGAGACAGGGATATTTTGCATGGAGCATTAACCCGCAAACGATGAAAAAAAATTCAGAAGGTTCTGCATCTGATGGTGAACTGTATTTTATCACCAGCTTATTGTTTGCATCAAACCGCTGGGGCAATCAAACCGGCATTAATTATTATGCTGAAGCAAGGAATATTTTAGATGCCATGTGGAAGAAAGATGGAACCGGGAATGTTTTCAACCTGATTAATACAGAACATAAACAAATCAGTTTTGTACCGGAAGGAAATGGATATACATGGACTGATCCCTCCTATCATTTACCTGCATTTTATGAAGTATGGGCATTGTATGCAAAAGATGGTCATGAACAATTTTATAAAGATTGCGCTGATACGTCGAGAGCTTTCCTGCACAGGGCCTGTCATCCTGTTACAGGTTTAAATACAGACTATGCCGACTTCAGCGGTGCTCCACATGCAACAAGATGGATGCCGCAGGCTTTTCGTTACGATTCATGGAGAGTGCCTATGAATATTGCAATGGACTATGCATGGTTTGGAAAAGATAAAGCATGGCAGGAAGATTATGCAAACCGCATTCAGCAATTTTTACGTTCAAAAGGCATCAGTTCATTTGATGATCAGTTTAACCAGGATGGCACAACTCCTGAATATATTCTGCAGGCAGGTGATTATAAAAAATTACGTCATTCAATAGGGTTGGTTGGAACAAGTGCTACCACTGCCATTATGAATATGAACAAAGACAAAACTTCCATCGATTTTATTCATGAATTGTGGAATTCAAAACTTGAACCCTATGCAGATGGATATTTTGATCCGTATTACGACGGACTACTGTATTTATTCAGCCTGATGCATTTAAGCGGCAAGTACCAGATTATTAAACCTCAATAAAAAAGAACACGTTTAAAAACCAAAGCAAGCATATGAAACAAGTCTTACAATTTATACTGATTTTGTTTTTACTGAATCAAACTGCAACTGCACAGAATGCAGTAAAACCTTCAGCACCGGGTTTTGATACGGTGCGTCCTTTAATACCACATGGTAAAGTTGATACCGTTGTATACAACTCAAAAACAGTTGGTGCAAAACGAAACGTAACCATCTACACTCCTCCTGGTTTTTCAAAGAACAAGAAATACCCGGTTCTGTACCTGCTTCATGGAATTGGCGGAGATGAGAATGAATGGCTGAATGGTGGTAAGCCACAGGTGATTCTTGACAACCTGTATGCTGATGGAAAAATTGAGCCAATGATTGTTGTGATGCCCAACGGAAGAGCAATGAAAGATGACCGTGCAACAGGTAACATCATGGCACCGGATAAGGTACAGGCATTTGCAACATTTGAAAAAGATCTGCTAAATGATTTGATTCCTTTCATCGAAAAAAAATATCCTGTTATTGCTGATAAAGATCACAGGGCAGTTGCAGGTCTTTCAATGGGCGGCGGACAATCATTGAATTTTGGATTAGGAAACCTGGATGTGTTTTCATGGGTTGGTGGATTTTCATCTGCACCAAATACAAAATCACCTCAGGAATTATTACCTGATGTTGAAGCGGCAAAAACCAAACTCAAATTACTTTGGATTTCATGTGGTGCAAGTGATGGTTTGATCACTTTCAGTAAGAGAACACATGATTACTTCGAAAAAAATAATGTACCGCATATTTATTTTGTTGAACCGGGTGTGCATGATTTCAAAGTGTGGAAGAACAGCCTGTATATGTTTTCACAACTGATCTTCAAAACGGTTGATCCATCAACTTTCTCAAAATATCCTGTAGCAGGTGCACCTGCTTCCACCAACATACGCAACGGAGCATTCCCGCAGATTATGAGCGACAGCCGTGTGAAATTCAGCATCAAAGCTCCTGATGCAAAAAAGGTTCAGATTGATCTTGGTAAAAAATATGATTTAGTGAAAGATGAAAACGGTGTATGGTCTGTTACCACTGATTCCATCAGCGAAGGTTTTCATTACTATTCATTACTGATCGATGGTGTTGCTGTTGCTGATCCTGCAAGTGAATCATTCTATGGAATGAGCAGAATGGCAAGTGGTATTGAAATTCCTTTTGCCGGTGGCAGCTATTATGCCATACGTAATGTTCCGCACGGTGATATCCGGATCAAAAAATATTATTCAAGAGTTACCAATTCATGGAGGCAATGTTATGTGTACACTCCACCTTCTTACGATTCCAATTTAACAGCGAAATATCCTGTATTGTATTTGTTACATGGTGGTGGTGAAGATGAAAGAGGCTGGTCGCAACAGGGAAAAACCGATTTGATTTTAGATAACCTGATTGCTTCAAAGAAAGCCCGCCCAATGATCATTGTAATGATGGATGGAAATTTCAGTGGTGGTGGTCTTGCAGGGTTTGGCGAACAATCGCTGAAAACATTTGAAAACGAATTGAAGCAAAGTGTAATACCATTTATCGAAAATAATTTTCGTGTAGAAACAGGTGCAAACAATCGTGCACTGGCTGGTTTGTCAATGGGTGGTTTGCAAACATTATATGCTGGTATAAAAAACACAGGCATGTTTTCTTACCTGGGTGTATTCAGTTCAGGTTGGTGGAGCAATCAACCAGCGCTGGCAGAACCTCAGTATGATTTCATGAAGCAAAACGCAGCTACAATCAACAATAATTTAAAAAGCTTCTGGATTGCCATGGGAGGCAAAGAAGATATTGCTTATAAAAACTGCAAAATAATGCTGGGCAGGTTTGATGAAATGGGTGTGAAATATGTGTACAGCGAATATCCCGGCGGTCATACATGGCCGGTATGGAGAAACAACCTGTACAATTTTGCACAAGTGCTTTTTAAATAAATGACTTGAATTAACAAGTATGAAAAGAGGAACTGTAAAAATATTATTTGTTGGATGCTGCCTGTCTTTTTCTGCTGTAACAGCAGTTGCACAGCAGCTTCCTTACCAAAACCCTGCTTTAAGTTCAGAACAGCGGGCTAAAGATTTAATATCCAGATTAACGTTGGAAGAAAAGGCTTCATTGATGTTTGATCAATCGCCTGCAATACCAAGACTGGGTATAAAAAAATTCAATTGGTGGAGTGAAGCGTTGCACGGGCTTGCCAACAATGATAATGTGACGGTTTTTCCAGAGCCTATTGGAATGGCTGCATCATTTGATGATGCATTAGTGTTTAAAATTTTCAATGCTACTTCTGATGAAGTGAGAGCTAAATATCATGATGCATTGAGAAACGGAAAAGAAAACAGGCGCTTCTTAAGTCTTTCTGTGTGGACACCCAATGTCAATATCTTTCGTGATCCACGCTGGGGCCGTGGCCAGGAAACCTATGGTGAAGATCCTTATCTCACTTCAAGAATGGGTGTTTCTGTTGTGAAAGGATTGCAAGGCCCTGCTGATGCAAAATACCGTAAGCTGCTTGCATGTGCCAAACATTATGCAGTGCATTCTGGTCCTGAATGGAGCAGGCATACACTAAACCTCAACAACGTTAATCCAAGAGATTTATGGGAAACTTATCTGCCTGCATTTAAATCATTGGTGCAGGATGCAGATGTGCGCCAGGTAATGTGTGCTTATCAGCGTTTGGATGATGAACCTTGTTGCGGTAACAGCATGTTGTTACAAACCATTCTCCGTAACAAATGGGGTTTTAAATATGTGGTTGTATCTGATTGCGGTGCCGTAACTGATTTTTTCACCAGTCATAAAACATCATCAGATGCTGCACATGCTTCATCAAAAGCTGTTTTATCTGGAACTGATGTTGAATGTGTATGGCAGGGATATGCGTATGAAAAATTACCGGAAGCTGTTGCCAAAGGATTGATTACTGAAAAGGAAATTGATACGCATTTACTCAAAATTTTAATCAGCCGTTTTGATTTAGGCGATTTTGATGATAATTCAATTGTACCATGGGCAAATATTCCCATGTCAATCGTCAACAATGAAGAGCACAGGAAACTGGCATTCGATATGGCGCTTGAATCAATGACATTGTTGCAGAACAAAAACAATCTTCTTCCCATTTATAAATCAACAAAGAAAATTGCAGTGATTGGACCGAATGCTGATAATGAACCCATGCTTTGGGGAAATTATAATGGCACACCAGTACGAACCATCAGCATACTCAATGGTATCAAATCAAAACTTCCTGCAAACAGTGTGCTGTATGATAAGGCCTGCGATGCAGTGGAGAATAAAGTAACACAAAGCTATTTTTCAAAAACAATTGCTGAAGGCAAAAAAGGATTTAAAGCCACTTATTGGAACAACCGTGAACTAACTGGTGATGTTGTGATTACAGACCAGGTTACTAATCCGTTTAAAATAACTACAGCAGGAGATCATGAATTTGCATCAGGTGTTAAACTCGTAGGTTTTTCTGCAAAATATGAAACTGAATTTACTGCACCCGAAACAGAAGAAATTGTTTTTAAAGCAGGTGCAACAGGTTATTTTGAATTATTGGTCAATGGACAATCACTTGCAAAGTATAACAACTGGCGTACGCTTCCTTCAAGAATTGCTTACAACGTTGAAAAGGGCAAAACATACAAGATTGAAATAAGGTATGCACAATTAAACAACTGGCAGGCCAATCTTGAATTTGATTTCGGAAAAGAACTGGATGTTGATTTTAGTGGTCTCATCAATAAACTCAAAGGAATTGATGTGGTTGTTTTTGTTGGCGGACTTTCAACCTTACTGGAAGGTGAAGAAATGCCGGTGAATTATCCCGGCTTTAAAGGAGGCGACCGTACCGATATTGAATTACCATTGGTACAACGTAATTGCTTAAAGGCATTGAAAGCTGCCGGCAAGAAAGTGATTTTTGTGAATTGCTCCGGTTCTGCAATCGGCATGGTTCCTGAAACACAAAGTTGTGATGCCATTCTGCAGGCATGGTACGGAGGTGAATCAGGTGGTCAGGCTGTTGCCGATGTATTGTTTGGCGATTACAATCCTTCCGGAAAACTTCCTATTACTTTTTACAAAGACACAACACAACTGGCCGACTTTGAAGATTATTCCATGAAAGGAAGAACATACCGGTATATGACAACCGAACCTCTCTTCCCCTTTGGTTACGGATTAAGCTATACCAGCTTCAGAATCGGAGAAGCACAGCCGAACAAAACACAAATTAAAAAAGATGAAAGTCTTTCTGTTACCATACCTGTTACCAATACCGGTAAAAGAAACGGTACAGAAATCGTACAGGTGTATGTTAAAAAGGTAAATGACATAAACGGGCCTGTAAAAACATTAAGAGGTTTTAAAAGAACAGAAATAGCAGCTGGCAAAACTGTTAATGCAGTGATTGATTTACAACCTTCAGCTTTTGAGTTTTACAATGATAAAACATTGCAGATGGAAGTAACTCCCGGCGAATATGAATTGTGGTATGGCAACAGCTCTGCTGCAAAAGATCTGAAAATGATAAAAATAACTGTGCTGTAAATAATGCAGTACTTAAAAAACAGTATATGAAAATAAAACAACTGATAACAGTCGCATTGATGTTGGTTTCCTTACAATCCTTTTCACAGGATAAGAAATTTTATATTTTTCTCAGCTTCGGTCAATCCAATATGGAAGGCAATGCCAGGATAAGACCAGAAGACACCGTAAATATTGATCCACGTTTCCAGGTAATGGAAGCAGTGAATTGTCCGGCTATTAACAGGGAAAAAGGAAAATGGTATACAGCAGTACCACCCTTGTGCCGTTGCAGAACAGGTCTTACGCTTACCGATTTTTTTGGAAGAACAATGGTTGCCAATCTGCCAAAGGATGTAAGAATAGGCATCATCAATGTTGCAGTTGGCGGTTGTAAAATTGAATTGTTTGATAAAGATCATTACCAGTCATATGTTGAAACAGCTCCGTCATGGATGAAAGGAATGATCAATGAGTATGATGGAAATCCTTATGCCCGTTTAGTTGAAATGGCAAAACTCGCACAGAAAGATGGAATCATCAAAGGCATTTTATTACACCAGGGTGAATCGAATACCGGCGATACAACATGGCCCGGCAAAGTGAAAATTGTTTACAATAATCTTTTACAAGACCTCAACCTTGCTCCTGATTCTGTTCCGCTTCTTGCAGGCGAAACAGTGAATGCAGACCAAGGTGGTGTTTGTGCAGGAATGAACAAGATCATTGCCACATTGCCAGAAGAAATAAAAAATGCGTATGTAATATCATCCGCTGGTTGTCCTGATGCTGCAGACAATTTACATTTTACTGCAGAAGGATACCGCATACTGGGAGAAAGATATGCAGCGCAAATGCTTGCATTGCTGGGGATCAAAGTAAAAGAAACAGAATAGCATATTGGCTCAGCTTGTATTTGACAACCGAAGAGAAAATTACTTTAAGTGACAATGAAATAATTAAAACATTGTAAATGAAAAAAAGAATATTTACGGCGATGGCTATGACGGTAAGCTTATGGTGTGGTGCACAAAATCCCATCATTCAAACCAAGTTTACTGCCGATCCTGCACCGATGGTCTATCACGACACGATATTTCTTTATACCAGCCATGATGAAGATGATGCTTTTGGTTTTAAAATGCAAAACTGGTTACTCTACACTTCAACTGATATGGTAAACTGGACTGATCATGGTGAAGTTGCTTCTTTAAAAAACTTTAAATGGGTAAATACAGATAATGGTGCTTGGGCTGCACAATGCATCAGTCGTAACGGCAAATTTTATTTGTATTGTCCTGTTCCAAATGGTTTGGGTATTGGTGTACTTGTAGCAGATAATCCTTATGGCCCTTTTAAAGATCTGATAGGCAAACCTCTTATCAAAAACAGTTCAGACGATATTGATCCCACCGTGTTTATAGATGACGATGGGCAAGCGTATTTATATTGGGGCAATCCCAATTTATATTACGTGAAACTGAATGAGGATATGATTTCTTATTCAAATGGTATTATAAAAGATAGCTCCATTGCAAAAGTTAAAGGACAGCCTGATCCTTTTCATTATCAGGAAGGCCCCTGGGCTTATAAACGTAACGGTCATTATTATATGGCTTATGCATCAACCTGCTGCCCGGAAGGCATTGGCTATGCTATGAGCAATTCGCCAACCGGCCCATGGGTATACAAAGGAAGTATTATGGATGGCGATCCAAGGTCCAGCGGCAATCACCCCGGCATAATTGATTATAAAGGTAATTCGTATGTGTTTGGTTTTAATTATTCCATCGGGCAGCAAACAATGGCCAGGCATTACGAAAGACGTTCTATTTGTATAGAAAAAATAACCTACAATGACGATGGTACTATTCAAAAATTACCTTTTTGGTCGGTAACAGGTGTAAAGCAACTCGGCTCACTTGACCCTTACAGTAAAGTAGAAGCTGAAACCATCGCTTTCAGCGAAGGTGTAAAAACCGAAACCGTTACCGAATGGGAAAGACACAATCCCTGGAACAGAGGGAAAAAAATTGCAGACAGGGTATTTGTAACATCAATTAACAATGGAGATTATATTAAAGTACAGGGTGCTGATTTTTCAAAGGGTGCTTCATCAATACAAGTAAGTATTGCTGCAATGTATGGTGGCAAAATAGAGATCCATACAGACAAAATTAACGGCCCTTTGATCGGCACGCTTGAAGTTAAAGCCTCAGCTGAAGGTGATACTTGGAAAACCATTACCGCACCTGTTAAGAATATTCAAGGTGTTCATGATGTATTCTTTGTGTTCAAAGGGGAAAAAGATCTTTTCAACTTCGATTGGTGGCAGTTCAACAAATAAATTTCAGGCAAACAACACATCTTTTAAATAATTATTATGCGACTACAGCTTCTATTTTTACTTTTTTGTTCTACGGCTGCCAGCCAGGCACAAACATGGCAGAAAACAACTGAAGGACTAAAAACAACCATCAACAAAACTGCTGTTGAAATACAATTTTACAATGCATCAACAGTAAGAATCATTAAATCACCCGATGGTAGTTCTTTCAGCAAAAAAAGTCTTTCAGTAATTGCTGTGCCGCAACAGGTAAAATTAACTGTCAAAGAACAGGCAGGTATGGTTACAGTAAAAAGTGAAAAGCTGAGTGTAAAGTGTAACCTTACTTCAGGAGCAATAAGTTTTTACAGCAATGCAGGTATTGCACTTCTGAACGAAAAAGAAAACAGTACATCCTTTAAGCCCTTTAATGATGCGGGCAGCAATACTTATACTGTTGAACAGGCTTTTGCATTGGATAAAGACGAAGCCATTTATGGTTTAGGTCAGCAGCAGCAGGGCAAAATGGTTCAGCGTAATGTAAAGCTCAACATGGTACAGGGCAACACAGACGATTATGTTCCGTTCTTTCTTTCTGCAAAAGGATATGGTTTGTTTTGGGATAATTACTCCCCTACTCTTTTCACCGATAATACCGAAGCCACCTCTTTTAAATCGGAAGTGGGCGATTGTATTGATTACTATTTCATGTATGGTACAAATGCCGATGGCGTCATTGCCTGTATGAGAAATTTAACAGGACAGGTACCGATGTTTCCTTTATGGACATATGGTTTCTTTCAAAGTAAAGAACGTTATAAAAGCCAGGACGAGGCCGTTGAAGTTGTAAAAAAATACAGGGAGCTAAAAGTACCGTTAGATGGCATTATACAGGACTGGCAGTATTGGGGCAACAATTACTTATGGAATGCAATGGATTTTCTGAATGTGGATTTTTCCAACCCCAAAAAATTTGTCAATGATGTTCATAAACTGAATGCACATCTCACCATCTCCATCTGGAATTCATTTGGTCCTAAAACGAAACAATACAGGGAACTGGACAGTATAAATGCACTCATGAATTTTACCACATGGCCTCAATCAGGTTCTGAAAAATGGCCGCCCAACAGGGATTATCCTTCCGGTGTAAGAGTATATGATCCTTACAATCCTGCAGCAAGAGATATCTACTGGAAATACCTGAGCTATATGCATTCATTAGGTTTAGATGGTTGGTGGATGGATTCATCAGAACCGGATCATCTTGATTTTAAGCCCTCCGATATGGATAACAAAACCTGGCTGGGTTCATTCAGAAAAGTGCGCAATGCATTTCCGTTAATGACAGTTGGTGGTGTTTATACGCATCAGCGTGCTGTTGATTCAGCCAAACGTGTATTTATTCTTACACGTTCTGCATTTGCTGGTCAGCAACGTTACGGAGCCAACACATGGTCGGGAGATGTGAATTCTTCATGGCAATCATTACGTAATCAGATACCTGCAGGCCTTAACTTTTCAATAAGTGCAATACCTTATTGGAACTCTGATATTGGTGGTTTTTTTGCAAATGCCTACAAAAGAGGTTGGGATGATGGAAATAAAAACCCGGCATTTCAGGAACTGTATGTCCGCTGGTTACAGTTTGGTGCATTTACACCTATGATGCGTTCGCATGGTACTGATATACCAAGAGAAATATACAACTTCGGTAAAAAAGGCGAACCAATATTCGATGCGATAGCAAAGACAATCAATCTTCGTTATTCCTTATTACCCTATATCTATTCTGCTGCATGGGCAGCAACCAATCAGCAATCTACTATTATGCGTGCTTTAGTGATGGACTTCAATGATAAGAAAGTTGCAGATATGAATAACGAGTATATGTTTGGCAAATCTATTTTGGTTGCTCCGATCGTTAATGCTCAATATACTCCTGAAACTATTATAAGGTCGAATGAACAAACCGGTTGGGATAAAAAAGATGCGTCCAATGATACCAAGAATCAAACTGTGAGTTTCACTGAATCAAAATCTGCAAAAGTGTACTTACCTGAAGGAACCATATGGTACGATTTCTGGACGAACGAAAAATTTAATGGAGGCCAGGAAATAACAAAAGCAACAACCATTGATAAAATTCCTTTGTACATCAAATCAGGAAGTATTATTCCTTTTGGCCCGCAGGTTCAATATGCTACCGAAAAGAAATGGGACAGTCTTGAAATTCGTGTATATGAAGGCAGTAATGGGGAATTTATTCTGTACGAAGATGAGAACGACAATTACAATTATGAAAAAGGAATTTATTCAACAATAACTTTTAACTGGAACGATAAAACCAAATCACTCACCATTAATGATAAAAATGGTTCTTTCCCCGGAATGCTTGAAAGCAGGAAATTCAATATCATTCTGGTGAACAGTAACAAGGCTGATGCTGAAAAACCGGCAGATAAAACAGTAAACTATAACGGAAAGAAACTGGTGATTAAATTTTAAAAACCTGTATAAACAAACTAATGAGAATGAAGATTGCTTACTTTTTTGTTGCAGCACTATGTATGACTTCTGCCATGTCGCAGAAATTAACCGTTGTGTCTCCTAATCAAAAAATAAATGTCCGCTTATTCAATCAGCAAAATGCTGACAAGGACGAGTGGTATCTCAATGTATCTTATAACAATAAAGGAACTGCAACAGAAACAATCTCCCGGATTAATCTTGGCTTATCCCGCAGCGACCAGGATTTCTCACAAGATTTGAAATTTTTAAATGCATCCAAACCTGCTGTTATTACAGAACAGTATACAGTACTTCATGGAAAAAAATCATTGTGTACAAATTCAGCAACTGAAGTCGTTGTGTTCTTTGAAAATCCATCCAAAGCAAAATTAAATATCATCATCAGGGCTTATAACGATGGTGTTACGTTCCGTTATGAATTTCCTGAAAAACAGGGAACGTTTGTAATGAAAGATGAACTGACTGCATATACAGTTAGCCGTCAAACCACAAGATGGATGGAAAAATGGAATACAGCCAATGAAGGTCTTTATACCGAGATGAGTGAAAACAAAATACAAAAACAGGAATGGTGTTATCCTGCCCTGTTCAGAATAAAAGACAGTTCCTGTTATTTTCTGCTGCATGAATCAGATGTAAACAAAAACTACTGCGGTACCAAGCTGAGCAACCTAAGCGACAGCTCTGTTTATAAATTAACTTTTCCCAACCAAAAAGATGGCAGAGGTATGGGAGAATCAACACCAACTATTTCATTACCATGGAAATCACCATGGCGTGTGATGATGATTGGAAGTCTTGCTGACATTGTAGAGTCCACGCTTGTTGATGATGTAGCAACTCCATCCGTTGTAAAAAATACCAGTTGGATAAAACCCGGAATTGTTTCCTGGAATTACTGGTCAAGCAATCATGGTACAAAAGATTATAAAACAGTCACTGCATTTGCAGATTTAGCTGCAGAAATGAACTGGCCTTATACATTACTCGATTGGGAATGGGATGGCATGACAAACGGAGGCAATGTGGAAGATGCTGCAAAATATATTCTTTCAAAAGGTGTAAAACCGTTGATCTGGTATAATTCAGGTGGCAATCATACATGGGTTTCTTCAACACCAAAAGACCGCATGCTGACTCATGAAAACCGTGTGGAAGAATTCACCAAGCTGAAGAAGATGGGATTTGTTGGAGTAAAGATCGACTTCTTTGAAAGTGAGAAACAGGATATGATCAAATATTATCTTGATATACTCGAAGATGCAGCACAATTTGAAATGATGATTTATTTCCATGGCTGCATTGTTCCAAGAGGATGGGCCAGAACATATCCTCACCTGATGACGTATGAAGCAGTACGTGGTGCAGAATGGTATAACAACGGACCAGAATTTACAAGTACAGCACCAGAGCATAATACCATTCTCCCCTTCACACGAAATGTTGTTGGTGCCATGGATTATACACCGGTAACATTTACAAATTCGCAGTTCCCGCATACAACATCGTACGGACATGAACTGGCATTGAGTGTGTTGTTTGAATCGGGTCTGCAGCATTTTGCTGATAGACCAGAAGGATATTACGAATTACCCGATGCAGCAAGAAGCTTTTTAAAAACAATTCCCAACGCATGGGATGATACCAGATTACTGGAAGGAACGCCGGGTAAAGATGTTGTGCTTGCACGACGTAAAGGAAATGCATGGTATATCGCTGGTATTACAGCTGAACAGTTCAGAGAAAAAACAAAAACCATACGTTTTGATTTTTTGCCGGAAGGAGTTTCGTATAAACTAACGTTGATCGCTGATGGCAAGCATGATAAAAGTTTTGCTGTACAGTATGTAGTGGTGAATAAAAACAGTTCGGTAAATGTTAAACTGCTTCGCCGTGGTGGCTTTGCAGCATCATTAACACCCGTAACTGATTAAGCTGTAAAAGAAAAAAGATGAAAAGATTTTTGTTGATATTGATTGGATCACTTCCGCTTGTTGTTTTTGCACAGGTGTATAAAAAATATACGCTGCAAAAAGATGGGCTGAACATACAGCTTTCAGAAGGTGTATTAAAAATTATACCGCTTACTGACAAAGCAATAAGAATTCAATGGGAAAAAGAACTTCCATCAGAAGAAAAAGAATTCATCCTCATCAATAAACAAACAACTCCTGCTTTTAAATTAGCTGAAACAGCCAATCAGCTTCAGCTAAGTACTGCTGCTGTGCGGGTTTCATTTAACAAGCAAACTGCTGTTCTTGATTTTGCTGATAAAGCAGGAACTGTTTTCCTAAGCGAAAAAGCCGGCAGCAGAAAGTTAACAGCATCTGCAGTTGGAACACAAGCTTGTTATATAGCCGAGCAAAGTTTTCATTCGCCTGCTGATGAATTTTTATTTGGCCTTGGGCAGTTCCAGGATGGTCAGTATAACCTGCGAAACATCAGCAGAAAACTCATACAGGTGAATTCACAGATAGCCATTCCTTTTTTATACTCCAGCAAAGGATATGGTATTTTATGGCATCAATACGGCATTACAGAATTTAATCCTGCCGATAATCTTGTTACACTTGTAAAAAAAGATACAGCTGCTGCAAAAAATGATGCTGAAGTAACAACCACTGCCGGTACACAAAAAGTTTCACAACGTGAATCACTTTATACCGGAACATTTTCTGTTGATAAAGATGCGGACTATTCCATGATGCTTGATCTGGGTAATATGGAAAGCCGTCACCTGCTGGTGATTGATGGTGTGGCAATAATCGATCAATCAAATTTATGGTTACCTCCTGCTGCTGGCAAATTAGTGCGCCTGAAAGCAGGCGAACATACGGTACAGATCGTTTGCAAATCAACCAATATACCAAAGCTTAGCTGGAAGATGGCTGATAACGAGACAACGTTCCGTTCTGTAAATGCTAAGTCATTGGATTATGTGGTGTTTTATGGTAAAGATGCTGATGCTGTAATTGCAGATTACAGAAATCTTTCAGGTAATGTACCAATGCTTCCTTTATGGGCTTACGGTTTCTGGCAATGCCGTGAACGTTATACTTCAGGAAAACATCTTGTGGAAACAATCAAAGAATTCAGGAAAAGAAATTTACCGGTTGATGTGATTGTACAGGACTGGCAGTACTGGGGAAAACATGGATGGGGTGTTCCGCAATTCGACAGCAGCAATTATCCTGAGCCAGAAAAATTTATCGGGGAACTTCATGATCTGCACGCAAAGTTTTCAATATCAGTTTGGGAAAACCTGGATAAAAAATCCAACGTGGCAAAAGAATATGTTTCCAAAAATCTGTACATACCAAACAGTCCCTGGATCGATATCTATAATCCGGCAACACAAGCAACACATTGGAATGCATTGAACACAAACCTGTTTTCACTTGGTGTTGATTCGTGGTGGATGGATGCAACAGAACCGGAAAATGATTCATTAGCCGGTAAACAAACGTATTTCGGACCGGGTGAATTTTATCGTCTTACTTATCCGCTGTTTGTAAGTAAAGCGGTATATGATGGACAACGCAGCATTAATCCGGGTAAACGGGTTGCCATTCTTACACGTTCTGCATTCCCCGGTCAGCAGCGTTATGGCACGATCAACTGGTCGGGTGATATTGGCTGGAGCTGGGATACTTATAAACGACAGATTGTTGCAGGATTGAATTACAACTTAACAGGGTTGCCTTACTGGACAACAGATATCGGCGGTTTCTTCCGACCAGGCAGAGGTCAATATACAGATGTAAAGTATCATGACTTGCTTACACGCTGGTTTCAATGGGGCACATTCAATCCCATCTTCCGTATTCACGGTTATCAAACAGAAACCGAGCCATGGAAATATGGTGAAACAGTTGAAACAAATATGCGGAGCATGATGAACCTGAGATATAAGTTAATGCCATATATCTATTCAGAAGCATGGCAGGTTTCAAAGAAAGGTTCTACAATGATGCGTCCGTTGGTGATGGATTTCAGTAAGGATGCAAATGCAGTTGCACAGTCTTATCAATATATGTTTGGTAAAAGTTTGCTTATTGCTCCTGTTACTGAACCAAACGTTACTGCATGGGATGTTTATCTTCCTGCATCTTCTGCATGGTATGATTTCTGGACAGGTAAAAAATACACAGGTGGACAAACCATTAAAACCCCTGCCCCACAGGATAAAATTCCAGTATTTGTAAAAGCCGGTTCCATTATTCCCATTGGAAAAACCATGCAGTACACTGCTGAAAAAAAGAACGACACACTGGAAATACGGATTTATAAAGGAGCAAATGGAGCATTCAGTTTATACGAAGATGAAGGCGATAATTATAATTATGAAAATGGCAAATACAGTGTTATTCAATTCAGCTGGAATGAAGCATTGCAACAGTTAACAATTGGAAACATCCAGGGTTCATTTAGTGGTTGTTTGAAGAAGCGTGTATTCAACCTTGTTTTTGTAAGTGAAGCAAATGGAACTGGTATTGCAGAAGCAACGATTAAAAAACAAATTATTTATAACGGAAAATCGATATCACTAACTAAAATCAGGTAATTAAAAAGAATAAGTAAATCGTTTGACATTAACAGGAAAGTATGAAAAAAGTAAATTCAATTAAAAGCTTATTAGTATTGCTTGCACTGGCCTGCGGTAATTTGTACGGACAATCAAAGCTATACCCAAATGAGTTTTCATTAAAGGATGTAACATTATCTGATGGGATTCTGAAGCATGCACGTGATCTGAATATAAAAGTTTTGCTGGAATATGATGTCGATCGGTTATTAGCCGGGTTCAGGAAAGAAGCAGGTCTTCCACAGAAAGCTAAAACATTTCCCAACTGGGATGGTCTTGATGGTCATATTGCCGGGCATTATCTGTCTGCATTGGCAATGAATTATGCAGCAACAGGAAATGATGAATGTAAAAAAAGATTACTATACATCATTTCTGAATTAAAAGCCTGCGAACAAGCTAATGCAACCAATTATCCTGATTGGGCTGTTGGTTATGTTGGTGCAGTACCTAACGGTGTTGGTTTGTGGCCCAATGTTAAAAAAGGTGATATCAGTCTTACCTGGAAATACTGGGTTCCCTGGTACAATGTGCATAAGATGTATGCGGGTCTCAGGGATGCATGGGCATACACAGGTAATGAAGATGCAAAGATCCTGTTTCTGAAATTCTGCGACTGGGCCATCAACATTACTTCAGCACTTACTGATGAAAAAATGGAAGAAATGCTGGGCAATGAGCATGGTGGTATGAATGAAATATTTGCCGATGCATTTCAGATAACAGGCAATCAGAAATACCTGCTGGCAGCAAAACGGTTTTCACATAAAGCATTGCTGAATGCAATGGCTGCAGATAACGATAACTTAGATAATAAGCATGCAAACACACAGGTACCAAAAGCAATCGGTTTTGCAAGAATTTCTGAAGTGAACCGGGATAACAAGTACAAAGAAGCAGCTGATTTTTTCTGGAAAACAGTTACAACAAACCGCACACTTGCTTTTGGCGGCAACAGCCGCAGGGAGTTTTTTCCGGGAGCAAATTCCTGTATTGATTTTATCAATGATGTTGAGGGTCCTGAATCCTGCAACACATACAACATGCTGAAGTTAACCGAAGATCTTTTCAGGATCAATCCTTCAGTTCAGTATATCGACTTTTATGAAAAAGCATTATTCAATCATATTCTTTCAACACAACATCCAGTAAACGGAGGTTATGTTTATTTTACTCCTGCCCGCCCCCGTCATTACAGGATTTATTCAGCACCAAACGAAGCCATGTGGTGTTGCGTAGGCAGTGGCATGGAAAACCATGGCAAATACAACCAGTTTATTTATACGCATACAGCAGATTCACTTTTCCTGAATCTTTTTATTGCATCCGAACTGAACTGGAAAGAAAAAGGAATTCAGCTGAAACAGGAAACGTCATTCCCGTATGAAGAGCAGACAAAACTAACGGTCACCAATGGCTCATCTGCTTTTTCATTACTCATCAGGTATCCTTCATGGGTGAGCAATCATGAACTTAAAATTATAGTTAACAACAAACCTGTTGCCATTACATCCGCACCGGGTTCATTCATTGCAATTAAACGATTGTGGAAGAAAGGCGATGTGATCAAAGTATTATTCCCCATGCATAACACAGTGGTCACATTACCAAATGTTCCCAACTATGTTGCCTTACTGCACGGCCCTGTTCTTTTAGCTGCCAAAACCGGCACAGAAGACATGAAAGGATTAATTGCTGACGATGGCCGTTGGGCACATATTGCATCAGGCAAAAAACTTCCTGTAGACAAAGCGCCTATTCTTATTGAAGATGATCAGCAGGTAATTGCACAAAAGCTGGTGGCAGTAAAAAACAAACCGCTGCATTTTATAATGCCTTCAGTTAAGACGATCAATCCTGTTCAGACAGAGCTTCAACCATTTTTTGAAATTCATGATGCACGTTATATGATGTACTGGATGCAGCTGAGCAATGCAGGTTACAGCAGCTACATCGATTCTGTTGCGAAAAAAGAACAGGAAAAACAGGAGCTTGAAAAAAGAACGGTGGACTTTGTTGCTACCGGCGAGCAGCAACCGGAAGCAGATCATCTTATCCAGCAACAAAACTCATTCAAAGGAAACAACAGGGATGCTTTCTGGCGTGATGCACGCAATGATGGTTATTTCAGCTTTCTTCTTTCTTCACAGAAAGAAACAGCATTAAGTCTTGTTGTGCGGTACTGGGGTAACGAAAAAGGAAACCGCAGCTTTGATATTTATGTTGACGATGTAAAACTTGTTACAGAGAATTTAACGAACAAATGGAACAAGGATCAGTTTTATGAAGTTGAATACCCGTTACCAGATGCCCTGTTAAAAGATAAAACAACAGTACGGGTAAAGTTCCAGTCGGCACAAGGTAATTCAGCAGGACCGGTTTATTATATAAGACTTGTACGTAAAACAACAGCAGTTAATAAATAGAATTCATTATAGAAGTAAGTAAACAGCAGAGTATTAATTAAAGCAAACCAATTTTTAAACAATAAAAACAACAATCATGAAAAAATTCTTTTTAAGCAAATCACTTTTTGCATTTTTAGTAGTTGCTTTCATCGCAGCAAGTCCGTTAGCAGTTAATGCACAGCGTGCAGGTTTTAGCGGCGAATGGAAATTAGATGAAGCAAAAAGTGAACTCGGTCAGTTTGGAGGAAGAACTTCACGCTCATTAAAGGTTGAACAAAAAGATGATGCCATTACAATTACAAGAGTTACACCCGGCTTCAATGGCGGCGATCCTGTAACAAGTACGCTTACATTAACATTTGATGGTAAAGTTGTGGAATCAGAAGGCTTTGGTGGTTCAAAAAGAAAATCAACTGCTAAATGGTCTGATGATGGCAAAACACTTGTTATAAGCAGTGTTACAAATTTTGAAAGAGATGGACAATCATTTGAATTCAAAGCCACAGAAACCTGGACCATTACAGCAGACGGTTTGCTTTCAGTAGTAACCAACTCAACATCTCCACGTGGCGAAAGCACTGTAAAAGCAATCTATACCAAGTAAATTTTTGAACAATGAAATACCGGATAATCGCATTCTTTGTTTTGCTGCAGTTAGCAGCAACTGCTCAGCAAAATTATACCGTTACCATCAGGCCGGGTAATGAACCTGTTGCCCCGGGTAAGTTTGAAGCAACCTGGCAATCGCTTCAGCAATATGAAGTACCACAATGGTACCGTAATGCAAAATTTGGTATTTGGGCACATTGGGGACCACAATGCCAACCGGGACAAGGCGACTGGTATGCCAGATCAATGTACAATGAAGGAAGCTGGCAATACAAGTGGCATGTAAACAATTATGGCCATCCATCTTTATTTGGATTTAAAGATGTGGTGAACAGCTGGAAGGCCGAAAAATGGGATCCTGAAAAACTGGTGGCCTTATATAAACGTGCAGGTGCACAATATTTCTTTGCAATGGCAAACCATCATGATAATGTTGATATGTGGAACAGCAAATACCAGGAATGGAATACGGTGAATGTTGGTCCGCATAAAGATATTTTAGCAGGATGGGCAAATGCTGCAAAAAAATATCACCTGCCGTTTGGATTAAGTGTGCATGCTGCACATGCATGGTCGTGGTACGAAGTGGCACAACGTTCTGATACCAGTGGACAGTTCAAAGGAATTCCTTATGATGGTAAACTCACAAAAGCTGATGGAAAAGGGAAATGGTGGGAAGGTTTAGATCCACAGGAATTATATGCACAAAACCATCCGTTAAGTGAAGGAAGTAATACCATGAACAGAATTCACAGTCAATGGAATTGGGGAAATGGTGTTGCAGTTCCTTCGCAGGAATACTGTGAAAAGTTTTACAACAGAACAATTGACATGATCAATCAGTTTCATCCTGACCTGTTGTACTTTGATGATACCGGTTTACCACTTTACCCTGTAAGCGATGCAGGTCTTAAAATTGCTGCACATTTCTACAACAGCAATATGGCTTTGCATAAAGGAAAACTGGAAGCAGTATTGTTTGGCAAAATCCTTACTGAACAGCAAAAGAAATGTCTGGTGTGGGATGTTGAACGTGGAGCACCTGATAAAATACAGGAAACTCCATGGCAAACCTGCTCCTGCATTGGCGACTGGCATTACAATACTTCAGTATACAACAACAACCGTTACAAATCAGCCACTGATGTGATTCACATGTTGATTGATGTTGTAAGTAAAAACGGCAATCTCTTATTAAACATTCCTGTAAAAGGTGATGGCAGCATTGATGAAAAAGAAATTGCAGTACTGGAAAATATTGCTGCATGGATGGATATTAATAAAGAAAGCATTTTCGATACAAGACCCTGGAGGATTTTTGGAGAAGGACCAGCTGCTGATGCTTCCAATCCCATCAATGCACAGGGCTTTAATGAAGGCCGTATCAAGTTTACTTCAAAAGATATCCGCTTTAATCAAAACGGTAACATTCTGTATGTAACAATCATGGGAGCTCCCACAGAAAACATCAGGATCAGTAATCTCGGAAGCATCAAGAACAAATCAAAAATCAAAAAAGTTGAACTGCTGGGAAGCAAGGAAAAACTTACATGGAAAATATCCGGCGATTATCTTGAAATCAACAAACCACAAACAATACCAAACAGTATTGCTTTAGTTTTTAAAGTATATCAAGGTTGATCATTTATAATATTAAACGTATGATGAAATACAAACTTCTTTTCTTAACAGCATTTATTGCAGGTACTGCAATTTATTCGCAGGCACAACAACCAAAGAAACAAAAATATCAACCTTCATTTGAATCGTTGGAGAAAGTTAATCCTGTTCCTGAATGGTTCAAAGATGCCAAGTTTGGTATTTATTTTCATTGGGGTGTTTTTTCTGTACCGGCTTTTGCCAATGAATGGTATCCACGAAATATGTATGGAAAGAATACCAACGAACGAAAACATCATACCGAAGTTTATGGTGCTCCTGAAGAATGGCCCTACAGTAATTTTATAACAGGCGCAAAAGATAAGCAAGGCAATTTTGTACAGTTTGCCCCGAAACTAAAATCACAAGGTGGAAAGTTTAATCCCGAAGAATGGGCTCAGCTATTCGCTGATGCGGGAGCAAAATTTGCAGGCCCTGTTGCGGAGCATCACGATGGTTTTTCAATGTGGGCAAGCAAAGTCAATCCCTGGAATTCCGTTGACATGGGTCCGGGGCTAGATTTAGCAGGCTTGTTTGCAAAAGCTATCCGTAACCGTAACATGAAGTTTCTCATGGCTATGCATCATGCGTTTAATATTACCGGGTTTTATTCAGATGCTCCTAAAACAGATGATCCGAAACTTCAAATGCTTTATGGTCAACAGGGAACAGAAAAGAATGAAGCTTTCTGGCTGGCAAAGCACAAGGAGATTATCGACATGTATCATCCGGATATTATCTGGCAGGATTTCAATCTTCACAAACTTGCACAACCAACGCTGCTGGGTTTTCTTTCCTACTATTACAACAGTGCTGAAAGCTGGGGCAAAGAAGTAGTTGCAACTTATAAAGACGGGTTGAATGATAAATGTGGTGTTCTTGATTATGAACGTGGCGGGGCAAGTGATATTACAGAAAACTATTGGCTCACTGATGATGCGATCAGTTCATCAAGCTGGTGTTATACCGAAGGTTTGAAATATTATACATCAAAAGCCATTCTTCATGGATTTATTGACCGTGTAAGTAAAAACGGCAACCTGTTGCTGAACATTTCTCCAAAAGCAGATGGAAGTATTCCTGAAGGCCAGAAAGAAATTCTTTTATCCATGGGAAGCTGGTTAAAGAAATATGGAGAATCAATTTATGCAACACGTGCCTGGGATAAATATGGAGAAGGTGCTACAAGAATTGGCGGTGGTGCTTTTTCTTCACCGCAGGCAGGAACGATTAAAGATATCCGCTTCACACGTTCAAAGGATATGAAAACCTTGTACGCCATTTTTATGGATTGGGAAAAAGGTCAGAATGAATTAAAAATAACATCTCTTTCAACCGGCAGAATAAATTTAAAGAGTTTAAAATCCGTTCAACTTATCAATGGAAAAGCCGGCAATTATGTTACGCTGAAATTTAAACAAGACGAAAATGGTTTAACCATTGAGCTTCCTGAAAAATCATTTGATGACATGGCTTATGTGGTTAAACTTAATTTCACAAACAGCATCCCCAAATTAGATACCTATGTAGATGTGAATACCGAACCTCACTATTATCTGCTTCCCGGCAATAACAAAATAACATTTGCGCTTGGAGCTGATTTAAAACTTACAGAAAAAAATAAAAACCAAACTTCACAGTGGACACTTAAACCATCAGGAAAAGGATATTATCAGTTCTTAAACAGAAGTGATTTATCCAGTGCACTAGAAGTAAGCGAAGCAGGCAAATTAGCGGTTGCAACAATAAGCGGAAAAGATAACCAGGTTTGGAAAATCAGTAACTCGTTTAATGGCCTGCTTAAAATAACCAATAAAAAATATCCCCTGATTTCTTTATCCATAAACGACAATGTTTCTGCAGGAAAAGAAGCAGGCATTATCGATAGTAAAACAAGTACAAAAAACTTTGGCTGGTCTTTAGTTGAGGTTTGTGAATTGGTTCAGGAAGCATATAAACCAAACAATATTCCCGGAACGATTGAAGCAGAAGATTTTGATAAAGGCTGTCCCGGTGATGCTTATTTCGACAGGGATGAAAACAACATGGGACGTCAATATCGTTTAGACCAGGGTGTAGATATTGAAGTTTGCACAAACGGTGGTTTTGATGTGTTTCGTACAATTCCCGGCGAATGGATGGCATTTACAGTAAATGTTTCCAAAACTGCCTCCTACGAAATCAGCTTTCAAATAGCATGCACATCCGACAATGCACGTTTGCATATTGAATGCGATGGTGTTGATAAAACAGGCAATGTAATAATGCCAGCCACTAACGGGCGTCAAAATTGGAACACAGTAAAAAGCACCATCAAACTCGAAGCAGGCAAACATATCCTTAAGCTTGTATTTGATGGGCCGGGATTAAGTATTGATAAAATGATATTCGAAGAATCAAAATAATAAGCAACAAGCTTTTAATTAAAAACTTCAAGCAACATGAAGAAAAAAAATGTCAATAGTCGGTTAAAAGGTTTCGGGTATTTTATAAATGCTGATGCAATTATGCTTTTAGTGTTTTGTTTTCTTTTTTCAACTTTTTCAAATGCGCAGATTAAAGGTATTCCTGCTAGTAAAAAAATAAGCACCGACTTATTTGGCCTTTTCTTTGAAGATATAAACTATGCTGCTGATGGTGGACTGTATGCAGAGATGGTGCAAAACCGTTCGTTTGAATACAACCCGGCTGAAAGAAAAGAATGGCATCCATTATCATACTGGGAATATATCACAACAGGTTTTTCGTATGGCCGCATCAACATCGAAACAAATAATCCCGTTCATCCCAACAACCCACACTATGTTGTACTTGACATTGAACATATTTATCAAAAAGATGGAAGTGTTGGTATAAAAAACACCGGTTATGATGGCATGATTGTGAAGGCCGGAGAAAATTATCATTTTTCATTGTTTGCTGCACAACTCAGTACACAACCGGTTAACTTAATCATAAGTCTGCAGACAAGAAAGGGAAAAGTGCTTGCAGAAAGCTCTTTATCCACTTCATCAAGAAACTGGAAAAATTATACAGGCACATTAATACCCAAAGAATCTTATGATACTGCTTCACTCGTTGTATCTGCTGTTTCAGAAGGTAAACTTGCATTAGATGTGATTTCGCTGTTTCCTGAAAAAACATTTAAGAACAGAAGCAATGGCCTGCGTCCCGACCTTGCACAATTGCTGGCCGATATGAAACCGGCATTCATCCGTTTTCCCGGTGGTTGCCTTGCACATGGTGATGGTTTAGGAAATATGTACAGGTGGAAAAATACAATTGGCCCGGTTGAACAAAGAGTGGAACAAAGAAATATCTGGGGTTATCATCAAACTGCAGGTCTTGGTTTTTACGAGTACTTCCAGTTTTGCGAAGACATTGGCGCAAAGCCGTTACCGGTATTACCAGCTGCAGTAAGCTGCCAGAATTCAGGAGGTACATGGCGTATTGGTGGCACAGGTCAGCGTGCATTACCAATGGAAGAAATGCAGGGCTATATCCAGGATGTACTTGATCTTATTGAATGGGCTAATGGTCCGGTTACTTCAACATGGGGAGCAAAACGTGCAGCTGCCGGTCATCCGCAACCATTTAACCTGCAGTATATAGGTGTGGGTAATGAAGATAAAATCACACCCGAATTTGAACAACGCTTCACCATGATTTTTGAAGCTGTAAAAGCAAAGCATCCTGAAATAATGATTGTAGGTACCAGCGGACCTTTTCACAGTGGTGAAGATTATGACAAAGGTTGGGAGATTGTAAATAAACTTGAAGTTCCTGTTGTTGATGAGCATTACTATGTACAACCCGACTGGCTTATCAGCAATCAATACAGGTACGATCGTTACAACCGCAAGCATGCGCAGGTTTACCTCGGCGAATATGCATCATGGGGTAACAAATTGAATAATGCTCTTGCTGAAGCTCTTTATATGACAGGTCTCGAACGCAATGGCGACATTGTAAGAATGGCCTCTTATGCCCCGCTGCTGGCAAAGAAAAATTATACACAATGGAAAACCGACATGATCTTTTTTGACAATACCGGTTACTACCTCACTCCTAACTATTATGTACAAAAACTTTTCTCGGTTAACCGAGGTGATTATTTTATTGATAAGGTTGTAAACCTTAATTCAAAAGATTCACTTGTTTCAGGTTCATGTGTGTACGACAGTAAATCAGGTGATATTATTCTTAAACTGGTGAATGTTGGCACACAACCTGAAAATGCACAAATCAATCTCAGTTCATTTAAGAAAATAATTGCTCAAGCTGAAAAAACAGAATTGAGCGGCAATGCTGATGCAGCCAACTCATTTGAAAATCTTCATGCAGTTGCACCTGTAACATCTGCTTTTACTGCAGCTAAGAAATTCAGTTATACACTGCCTGCATCATCACTTACCATCATCAGAATTAAAACCAAATGATTATTGCAATGCAGAAAACCAAGCGATATACAAAGTGGACAAAACTGATTAGGCTGGGCATAACCATGTACCTTCTTACAGCTGCAAGTTATGTACCTGCACAAACATGGATGCCCGATAATGGTAATGGTACTTATACCAATCCTTTGTTTTACGATGAGTTTTCAGATCCGGATATTATCCGTGTTGGAAGTGATTTTTATCTCGCAGGAACAACCATGCATGCATTTCCGGGTCTGGTTGTAATGCATTCAAAAGATTTGGTGAACTGGGAATTTTTGAGTTATGCATTTGATAAACTGAACATGGGTGCGGAATTTCGTCTTGACAGCAATAAAGAAGCGTATGGCCAGGGTATCTGGGCGCCGTGTATCCGCTATCATAATAATACATTCTACATTTTCTCTAACATTAACGGACATGGCATGCAGGTATTCACTGCAAAAGATCCGAAAGGTCCATGGACTCATCAATCGCTGAATGCAGAAATCTATGATCTGTCTGTGTTGTTTGATGATGATGGAAAAGTGTATGCTGTGCACAAATACAATGAGGTGAAGCTGCTGGAACTGAAACCCGATTTCAGTGGTGTGGTTGAAGGTTCTGAAAAAGTCATCATTCCAAAAGGAAATGCAATGGGTGAAGGTCACCACATGTACAAAATCAACGGAAAGTATTACATCATCAGTGCCAACTATTCTCCAAGTGGCCGTATGCAATGTGCACGTGCCGATAAACCTTATGGACCTTATGAAACAGTTGTCATCAGTACAGATGAAACAATGGGAACTATTCGTGGGGCTGTTGTACAAAATGTAAACATCGGTTCACCTGTTCCTGCTCCTGGTTTTACTTTCAGGATTAGCAAACCAAATGATAATGATCTGGGCGCAGTACCCATGCACCAGGGTGGTATTGTTGATTTACCCAATGGCGACTGGTGGGGATTTTCAATGATGGATTTTCTTTCAGTTGGCCGTACTACTTTTCTTTCGCCTGTAACATGGCAGGATGGATGGCCTTACTTTGGTCTTAAGGGAAATTTAGGACGTTCACCACGCACATGGTTAAAACCAAATGTTGGAGTTGATGTAAAACCAACGGCTCCTTATCAACGCAATGATGATTTCAACGGGCCAAAACTGCAAAACGTGTGGCAATGGAATCATGAACCGGTGGATAACAAATGGCAGCTGAATAAAAAGAAAGGTTGCCTGCGCTTGAATACACTTCCTGCAAAAGATTTTCTCTGGGCAAAAAATACATTAACGCAAAGAGTCATCGGGCCACAGTCATCAGCAACAACAATTGTAGATGCAGCTGCACTTAAAACAGGCGACTATGCAGGACTTGCCATACTCAACATGCCTTATGCCGCTGTTGGTATTTTGCGCAATGCTGATGGATTTATTCTTCGTTATTATGATCAGTACAGTAATAAAACAATTGAGCAGAAACTTTCTTCTCCTAAAATAAGTCTGCGTATTACCGGCGATTATGAAAAAGATCTTGCGCAATTCAGTTACTGTGTTGATGGAAATACATTTAACAATATAGGCGATTCAGTAAGCCTGCCTTACCAGATCAAAACATTCCAGGGAAGCCGTTATGCATTGTTTGCATATAACACTACAGGTAAAGAAGGTGGCTATGCTGATTTTGATGAGTTTAAAGTTGTGGAACCATTGGCTGATCGTTCACAAAATATTCCGGTTGGTAAAATCATCACATTAACCAATCTCGCAACAGGAAACCAGGCATGGGCAAACCCGCATGGTATGTTACACACTGCGTGGCCGGGATCAAAAGAAGCAAATGGTTTGGGTTGTCAATTCAGAGTACACGATCGTGGTAAAGGACGTGTAGTACTCGAAGCATTAAACGGAACCGGCTTTCTGACAGTTACCGGAATTGGATTAACTGCTGATGTACGATTGATGAGCCAGGAATCGGAAGCCAGTTTATTTCAGTGGCAGGATATGCTGCACAACCAATGCATGTTGCTTTCGCTTAAAACCAACCGTTATGTTGGTTTAAATCCTGTAACAAGATCGCCTTATGCTGCAGATTTTCCAGGCACAAGACCTGACAGGAAAGATGGAACTGTATTCAGTTGGAAAATTGTAAGTACCAATTAAACAATATTGATTGATTAAAAACTAAACGATAAAAATGAAAATCAGATTCACACTTTTAGCTTTGGGCTGCTTCGCATTCATCGGCAGCAAAGCACAAAACCCGATTATCAAAAATATATTTACTGCTGACCCCGCTCCTATTGTTTACCACGATACTGTGTTTTTATATACAGGGCATGATACAGCTTCAACAACCGCTACGAATTATAAAATGCCCGACTGGCATGTATTTTCTTCAACCGATATGGTTAACTGGAAAGACTATGGTGCAGTATTATCACCCAAAACTTTTTCATGGGCAGGCGGTGATGCATATGCAGCACAATGTATTTACAGAAATGGAAAATTCTATTGGTATGTTTCAACATTTCACCAGGCCGATGAAAACAGTAAAGGTGGTGCAGCAATTGGTGTAGCCGTTTCCGACAGACCAACAGGTCCGTTTAAAGATGCGATTGGCAAAGCACTTGTTGTAAATGAAATGACAACCGACATGAAACATTCATGGGATGATATTGATCCAACCGTTTTTATTGATGATGACGGACAGGCATATCTTTTTTGGGGTAACGGAAGTTGCAAATGGGTAAAACTGAAAAGTAACATGACTGAACTGCAGGATAGCATTCACACATTTAAGCCACTGCATTACATTGAAGGACCATGGATTTATAAACGCAACAACCTGTATTACCTCGTTTATGCAAGTGCAGGTACAAGACCTGAGATGATTGAATATTGTACAGCTACAAATATTGAAGGCCCGTGGGAATACAGGGGCATTATCCAGGAAAATGTGCCCAACAGTTTTACTACACATCCCGGCATCATTGATTACAAAGGCAAGAGTTATTTCTTCTATCATAACGGAACATTACCTACAGGTGGCAGTTACCGCCGGTCGATTTGTGTGGATTATCTGTATTACAATCCTGATGGCAGTATTCAGAAAATTATTCAAACCACTACAGGTGTAAGTCCTGTTAAATAATGCTGTTTAAAAAAAAGTAAACACAGAAAAAATGAAAACAAGTAGTTCAAATAAAAAAGGCCGTCGCTTATCAACTGCTTTTACATTCTTATCAGTTGGTTTTCTTCTGGCAACAAATTTTGTTCAGGCACAAAACCCCATTATCCGTAACCAGTATTCAGCCGATCCTTCTGCAAGAGTTTTTGGCAACAGGGTGTTCCTGTTTCCATCGCATGATATTCTTGCATCGCAGGGAAAGGGACGCATTGGTTGGTTTTGCATGGAGGATTATCATGTATTCTCTTCTTCCAATCTTACCGACTGGACTGATCATGGAAGTATTGTAAAACAGAATAATGTTCCATGGGTAAAAACTGACAGTTACAGCATGTGGGCGCCCGACTGTATTGAACGCAATGGCAAGTATTATTTCTATTTTCCTTCCACGCCTGCTGATACAACAAACGGTGGCAGAGGTTTTACTGTTGGTGTTGCTGTTGCAGATAAACCTGAAGGACCATATACTCCTCTTGCAACGCCAATAAAAGGTGTGCGTGGTATTGATCCGAATGTGTTCATTGATAAAGACGGGCAGGCCTATCTCTATTGGTCGGCAGGAAATATTTATGGTGCAAAACTGAAAGAGAATATGACGGAGCTGGAAGGCGAACCAAAAACACTTGCTGAACTTCCAACAAAAGGATTGAAAGAAGGCCCCTATCTTTTTGAACGCAACGGAATTTATTACATGACCTATCCACACGTTGAAAATAAAATTGAACGTTTGGAATATGCAATCAGCAATAATCCGCTTGGTCCGTTTAAAGTTACAGGTGTAATAATGGATGAATCACCTACAGGTTGCTGGACAAATCATCATTCGGTTATTCAATTTAAGAATCAATGGTATTTATTCTATCACCATAACGATTACTCACCTGCTTTTGACAAAGCAAGATCAGTAAGAGCCGACAGTTTATCTTTTAATACTGACGGGACCATTAAAAAAGTAATACCAACCCTGAGAGGTATTGGAGTTACAAGTGCCATTACTGAAATTCAGGTAGACAGGTACACTGCATTAAGCACAAGCGGTGCATCCATTGAATTTGTTGACACAAGCAATCATTTCCTTGGCTGGAAAACAATTCTTTCACAAGCCGGTTCATGGGTTCAATACAACAGTGTTGATTTTGGAAAGAAACCATTAAAGACAGCAACAATAAAAGTAATTGCGACGGCAGGAAGCACATTACAGGTGCGTGCAAACAGTGTTGATGGAATTGTATTGGCAGAAATAAAAATTCCTGCAGGCAGCAACTGGAAAGAAGTAAAAACAAACGTCTTAAAATTTAAACCAGGTATTCAGAACCTGTTTATTGTTTCCAAAGATGGAAAGGCTGCTGAAATTGATTGGATAAAATTTAATTGATAGAAAACTAAAACTTAAAAAAATAATGACTGCGCATTTCTGCAACAATAAAAAAAACTTCAGGAAAACAACCAGGCTGACTGAAATAAACAGCTGGCTGGGTTTGTGTTTTCTTTTATTGATTTCCGGAAATGCAACGGCCCAATCAAATTCAGGCACTACTCCCAACTATATCGAGCAAAAAAAATCAGCCAATGCATTTACAATTGTTGCCAATGAAAAACCAGCAGCAGTTTATATTGATACAGCCGATTATACAGCAGTGATCCGTGCAGCAAAAGATTTGTGTGATGATATCAGGAAAGTATCAGGCACTGCAGCACAATTAGTGGAATCATTAAAACCTGTGAAAGGTTGCATCATCGTTGGCACCATCGGTAAAAGCAAATTGATTGATCAGTTAATAGCAAGTAAAAAAATAAATGTAGCAGGTATAAAAGGTAAATGGGAATCCTTCCTTATACAAACTGTTGATGGCAACCTGGTTGTTGCAGGCAGTGACAAACGGGGTACCATTTATGGCATCTACGACATCTCTGAAAAAATGGGCGTTTCGCCCTGGTATTATTGGGCAGATGTGCCTGTTAAAAAAAGCAACACAGTTTATGTAAATGCAGGAAGATATGTTCAACCATCACCGAAAGTAAAATACCGTGGCATTTTTATTAACGATGAAGCACCTTCTTTTACCGGCTGGTGCGAAGCAAAGTTTGGTGGCGTTAATTCAAAAATGTACGCAACCATGTTTGAACTCTTGCTTCGTTTAAAAGCCAATTACCTGTGGCCTGCTATGTGGGGCAAAGCATTTAATGAAGATGATCCGTTAAATCCAGTAGTTGCAAATGCATACGGAATCGTCATGGGTACATCACATCATGAACCAATGATGCGTGCCCAGAAAGAATATTCTGTGAGAAGTAAAACAGTTGGTCCCTGGGATTTTGTTACCAATGAAAACGGTTTAAGAAAATTCTGGACGGAAGGTTTAACCCGTAATAAAGATTACGATAACCTGATTACAATTGGCATGCGTGGTGATGGTGATGTTGCAATGGGCAAAGGCGATGACAAAGAAAATATCAGGACACTTGAAAATGTAGTCAAAGCACAGCGTGAAATCATTCATAACATTTACAATGATGATCCTGCCAATCATCCACAACTGTGGGCCATTTTTACAGAAGTACAACGATACTATGATGCTGGTCTGACAGTTCCGGATGATGTAACATTATTGTTCTGTGATAACAACTGGGGCTATATACGCAGAACTGTTCCGTTGAAAGAAAAAAACAGGAAAGGTGGTTGCGGTCTTTATTATCACATTGATATGAATGGTGGTCCATGGAACGACCGGTGGATTAATACAACTACAATACCGAAGCTTCGTGAACAGTTCAGTCTTGCTTATCAATCGGGCATTAACCAGATATGGATTGTAAATGTGGGTGATCTGAAACCAAAAGAATTACCCATTGATTTTATTATGCACTATGCATGGAACCCTGATGCTTATCCCGCCAATAAAACATTTGATTATACCGTTAACTGGGCTGCAGCAATTTTTGGTAAAGAACATGCAAAGGAAATTGCAGAAATCGTATCGGCTTATCCCAAGTATAATCTCTGGCGCAAACCCGAAGCACAGGTGCCCGGCATTTTCAGTTTGGTAAATCACAACGAAGCAGACAGTGTTATTCAACTATGGAAAACAATTGCAGCGAAGGCAGAAAAATTAAAACAAGAAATACCTGCTGATGCACAGGATGCTTATTACCAATTGGTGTTATATCCTGCAAAAGCATCGGCTGCTGTTGCTGAAATGTATATCACTGCTGATAAAAATAACCTGTACGCAAAACAAGGAAGAGTATCTGCCAATGATTGGGCAGATGAAACAAGATCGCTCTACAACACAGACTCACTTTTAAGCAAGTATTATAATGAGCAGCAGGCAAATGGAAAGTGGGCGAAGATGATGTCGGATATTCATATTGGTTACAGGATGTGGTCCATGCCAAGAAACAACACCATGCCTGCTGTAACCAACATTACTCCCCTGCCCCAGCCTGCAATGGGTGTTGCAGTTGAAGGAAATGAAAAAGCATTCTTACCCGGAACAGATAATCAAACAGCATTGCCTGTTTTTGATGGCTTAAAAAAATCGGTTTATTACATTGATGTATTTAACAGGGGCATTGGTTCTTTCCAGTTTGAAGCAAGCACAAATAAACCTTGGATTATTTTAAGTAAAGAAAAAGCAACTGTTGAAAAAGAACAACGCATTTATGTAAGCATTAACTGGGCATTATTACCACAAGGAAATGCAGATGGAATGATCAGCATAAAACAGGGCGACAGTATTGTACAGGTAAAAGTAAATGCATTGAAAGTGGATATACCTGCAACAAAGGAATCCTTCTTTGGAAGTTTAACTGGTGAATTTTCAATCCCTGCAAATAAGTTCAACGCAACTATTTCAACCAAAGATGCTACATGGGTTGTATTGCCTGATCTTGGCCGTGCAGAAGCATGCATGGGCATTTATCCAACAACTGCAAAGAGTGCATCACCTGAAACTGCGCCAAGACTGGAATACAAAGTGTTCATTAATCAAACAGGAACAACAACTCTTTTGCTCGGCATTCTTCCAACACAGGATATCAATCCGCAACGTGGTTTGCGTATTGCCGTTTCAATCGACAATGGCAAACCGCAGATCATTGATGCAAGGAAAGGACTTGTAGATACATTCGGCGAATACACGAAGAAGAATCTGGCCGATTCGAAAGTATTAAAACCATTGCCTGCACTGAATAATGAAATTGAATTGATCGGGAACAGGAAGCAACGTCGTAATGAAGTGTTTGATAATATCCGCTGGCTGGATGTTCAGTTTGATATTGCTGAGAAGGGTTTTCACACAATTAAAGTGTTTATGATTGATCCTGAAATTGTATTGGAAAAACTGGTTGTAAACCCCGACAATCATTACCCAAGTTATTTTGGAGTACCATCAGTTCAGTTTGTAAACATTAAAAACTAAAAGATTGAATTTGTCAACGATAAAATATAAAATGATTTGTTCTGCCAATAAAAAATTCAGCATGCTTGCCGGAGCATTACTCATTGCTTCCTGCAGTTTTGCACAGATCAATCCGTTTGGTCCACCACTTGCATCAACGGCAGCGCATGAATTCAGGTATACCAATCCAATCACCCGTGATACCTCTATTTCCATGCGTGATCATTTTATTATTAAAGTTGAAAACAAATGGTATTGTACAGGAACATCTGAACCTGTTTGGACAGGCCATAATCCCGGTGTTCGTTTACTTGAATCGGATGACATGATTCACTGGAAGCAACATTCATGGCTGATCGATGCTTCAAAGCTTTCCGAAGATTGTCCATACAACGGTCGCTTCTGGGCTCCTGAAATTCATTTCATCAAAAACAAATTCTATTTAACTGTTAACAGTGGTAAAGTAACAGCTGATGATCCCAAAGGAATGAAAACACACAGCATCTGGTTGTTTGTTGCTGATCGTGTAACGGGTCCTTACAAATTGGTCAATGGTCCGTTAACACCGCAATACAACAACGATGCAACGTTATTTGAAGATGAAGATGGACAAACATATCTCTACTGCAGCGGCAATGGTTTGTGGCAGGCGAAAATTGATTTAACAACAGGCAAACTCTCTACACCAATTCAAAAATTTCTCGATAAAAAACAACCCGGCTGGCCTGAATGGATGTGGGGCGGCATTGAAGGCCCGTTTGTAATTAAAAAAGAAGGCACCTACTTTATGTTCTTCTCTACCTGGACAAGGGGATACGAAGTTGCACTGCTCAAATCAAAATCACCGTTAGGCCCCTGGGAACTTGCTTCACCCGAACCAATTTTTGGTACAAGAAAAAAAGGTTATCGTCCGGAGTTAGCAATTGGTGGAGGATACGCACATTTAAAATTTACCGATACACAGGATCCTTACCAGGAAACCGGGCACAATGCATTATTCATTGGTCCCGATGGAAATTTATGGACCTCCTGTCACTACTTTATGTATGAGAAAAGACCATACCCTTACAGCCAGACTTTTGAAGCATGGGAAAAAACACCGCAGATGGGTTACGAACCGGTTTATTATAAGAATGGAATGTTTTATATAAAAGGACCAACCTGGACAGAACAGATTGTTAACTATTAAAAAGAAATTATAAAATCAAAACAGCCGATATGAAAAAATTATGTTTCAGTTTTTTGCTGGTTACAAGCAGCATACTGAATGCACAAAATGCAAAAATTAAAATTGATATAGAACGAACCATCGGGGAAATTGATCCGAAAATTTATGGTGTGTTTATGGAACCCATACAAATCAGCGGCAGGCGTGGCTTACCCGATTCACCAAGATTAAATACGTTGTATGGAACACTGTACGATCCATCTTCACCACTGGCAGATGAAAATGGTTTTAAGAAAAATTATATCACTGCCATGAAAGAATTAAAGGTTACAAATATGCGCTGGCCCGGTGGTAATTTTTTAATGGGTTATAACTGGCAGGATGGAATCGGTCCGAAAGAAAAACGCCCTGCACGTATTAATATGGCATGGGGCGGCATTGACAGTAACGAAGTAGGAACAGATGAATGGTTTAAACTCAACAAGTCTATCGGCAGTGAAAATATTGTATGTGTGAATCTCGGGCTTGGAAGTATTATGGATGCAGCCTATTGGGTTGAATACTGCAATTACAAAGGCGGCACTTACTATTCTGATCTCAGGATTAAAAACGGTCACAAAGAACCTTACAATGTAAAAATCTGGGACCTGGGAAATGAAGTGGATGGCAAGCCCTGGGAACTGGGACATAAGAATGCAGAAAATTATATTGAAGTTGCACGAGAAGCTGCAAAAGCAATGCTTGCAATTGACAGTAAAATTGAATTTGTTGGTTGCGGATCATCATGGTACAGTGTAAATACCTGGGACGACTGGAACCGCAAAGTGCTGAAAGGGATTGGTGATAAGATTAAATACCTCTCCATTCACAGCTATTGGGAAAGTGATCCTGCCTATTATGGATACGTCGGCGCAAGTGCAAAAATCTTTGATGAACGGATTACCATTACTGCAGGAGAAATACAGGCAGTATCAGCAACAGAAGGCTTTAAACATCCCATCTATCTTTCCGTAGATGAGTGGGGTGCTTTTGGACGATCATTTTTAAATATTTTACCGGTAGCACAATCATTCAATTCATTTATTCGCCATGCAGATGTTGTGAAGATGGGCAACTTCACTGCAATGACTTCACTGCTTTCAACCGATCCGAAAAAAGGCACATTCAAATCACCCTTGTTTTACACGTTTAAACTTTTTTCAAACAACTGTCTTGGAAAATCAGTTGATACCTATGTACAATGTGATACGTTCAATACAGAAAAATATGCGGGCATCCCCTACCTTGATGTAACCACAACCTATTCAAAAGAAACCAACACGGTTTACATCAATGTGGTGAACAGGCATAAAGACAAAGCTATTACTGCCGATGTCATCAATACTTCTTCGCTCTTCACAGGAAAAGCAGAAGCAAGTGTGGTTACTGCTTCCGATCTGAATGAAGCATTCAGTTTTGACAAGCAGGATCAATATGTTCCGGTTAAAAAAGAGACTGATACAAAAAGCAATCAGTTTACTTACTCATTTCCTCCACATTCATTTACACAAATTAAAGTAGCTGTAAAACAGTAATTCAACATCCTTATTATGTATAAGAAATTCACACATCCTGAAAAAAGAAAAATAAAGATGATGCTGTTGTGGCTTTGCCTGCTTGCAACATCATCTTCAAACGCACAAATTGTTTCCGCTACAGCAACATCACTGAATCTTGCTAATGCTGCTATTTATGTTGATACCGCTGATTTTGTTTTAGTAAAAAAATCAGCCACATTGCTGCAGCATGATATTGAAATGGTGACAGGTAAAAAACCTGAAATCGTCAACGGGCTTGTGCCTGCTGTAAAAAATTATATCATCATTGGTACAGGTGGCCATTCAAAACTGGTTGATGCGCTGGCTGCTTCAGGTACCATCAGCCTTTCTTCCATCAGCAACAAATGGGAAGCCTACCTGCTGCAGACAATCAATAACAGCAATGCACCAAAACTTCTGTCAAAAGGAATATCCGCATTGGTTATCAGCGGCAGCGACAGAAGAGGTACTGCTTATGGTGTTTTTGAGCTGAGTAAACAAATCGGTGTATCGCCCTGGTATTGGTGGGCTGATGTTCCGGTAAAAAAACAATCCAGTATTTATATCAATACATCATTGAAAATTTCAGATGCACCAAAAGTAAAATACCGTGGCTTTTTTATTAACGATGAAGCGCCCTGTTTAAGCAACTGGAGCAAAGCAACATTCGGTGGCTTTAATCATTTGTTTTATGAAAAAGTATTTGAGTTGCTGATCAGGCTCAAAGCAAACTATTTATGGCCGGCTATGTGGGGCAGCGCATTTAATACTGATGATCCGTTAAATAATGTGTTGGCAGATGAATATGGAATTGTGATGGGCACATCGCATCACGAACCAATGTTGAGAGCACAACAAGAATGGAAACAGTTTGGTAAAGGCGCATGGGATTATACAAAGAATGATACAGTGTTGCGTGCCTTCTGGAAAAAAGGAATTGAAAACATGCAATCGCATGAAAGTCTTATCACCGTTGGTATGCGTGGCGATGGTGATATGCCGATGACACAAGGCACAGCTACTGAACTGCTGGAACGTATTGTTGCAGACCAGAGAAAAATTATTGAAGAAGTAACACATAAACCTGCATCTGAAACACCACAGCTGTGGGCGTTGTATAAAGAAGTACAGGAATATTATGACAAAGGAATGCGTGTTCCTGATGATGTAACCTTATTGCTGTGCGATGATAACTGGGGCAACATCCGCAAACTGCCAAAACCAACAGATAAACCACACCCCGGAGGTTACGGTATTTATTATCACTTTGATTATGTAGGTGGCCCGAGGAATTACAAATGGCTTAACACAAATTCGTTGCCGAGAGTATGGGAACAAATGCACCTTGCCTATGAACATGATGTCAAAAATATATGGATCGTAAATGTGGGCGATATTAAACCATTGGAATATCCCATCTCCTTCTTTCTGGAATATGCATGGAATCCCGATAGGATTGGTGCTACTGATATTACTTCCTTTTCAGAGAAATGGGCTGCTGCACAATTTGGAAAACAATACGCTAAAGAGATTGCTGAAATATTAGCGGCATATACCAAATACAACAGCCGCAGAAAACCTGAAATGGTTGATGCAAATACATACAACCTGAAAAACAATGAGTGGGCAACTGTAGTCAATGATTACAATACTTTACTGAAGAAAGCAGAGCTCATCAATCAAAAATTACCTGCTGAATACAAAGACGCTTATTTTCAACTGGTGCTTCATCCTGTTAAAGCATGCGCCAACTTAAACGAAATGTATTACAATGCAGCACTAAACAAACAGGCCTATGCAGCCAAATGGAAGGAAGCAAATGTTTATGCAGATAAAGTAAAAGAGTTGTATAAAAATGATTCACTAATTACGTTGGAATATCACCAGCTGAACAATAGCAAATGGAAGTTCATGATGAGCCAGACACATATTGGTTATTTTTCCTGGCAGGAACCAAGACAGCAACGGATGCCACTGGTGAAATATGTTCCGGCTGATTCAATAAGAACTCCAGTTGATACGGTTGTAACAGTACAAAAAGCAACCTACCCGCTTAATAGCAAATACAATTTGTTTTATGAAAAAAATCATTTTGTATCTATTGCTGCCGATCATTACAGTAAAGCCATTAATGCAAATGGAATAACATGGAAAGTATTGCCCGATCATGGCAGAACAGGATCAGCAATTACAACATTCCCTGTAATTGCCAAAGAACAGCAGCCGGGAAAATCATCGCCTTACCTGGAATATGAATTTTATACATACAGCAAAGGCAGTTTTACAATGAACTGTTACTTCTCCCCCACATTAAATTTTTATGATGCACCCAATGGATTGCAATACGCAGTTTCGGTTGATGATGAATTGCCGCAAATCATCAGCATGAACGGGCAATCAAAATCAAACGAGGGCATCAATTACAAATGGGTGGGCGATAACATTATTATCAAACAAACAAATCACAAAATTGCAGCACCCGGTAAACATGTTGTAAGATACTGGATGGTTAACAGTGCAGTGGTTTTACAAAAACTGGTACTTGATTTCGGAAACCCGGAACAGAGTTACCTTGGCCCTGCAGAAACAAAAATGTAAACAATTAAATATTGATATAAAATGAAACAGAAAAGACTAATACTGGTTATATGTACTGCATGCTTAATCGTTACAGCATGTGTGGTAAACAAAAAAAGCAGCACAGCAAATCAGATCCCATCGTTGAAAGAAGTATTTAAAAAAGACTTTGGTATTGGAACGGCGCTCAACACTCCGCAAATAGAAGAAAAGGATCCAAAGGCAGATGCGTTGATTAAACAGCAGTTCAACATGGCCACTCCTGAAAATGTAATGAAAGCTGAAGTTGTTCATCCGCAATGGGGCACTTACAATTTTGATCTTGCAGATAAAATGGTTGCCTATTGCCAGAAGAATAACATCAAAGTAAATGGCCATACACTTATCTGGCACAGCCAGATGCCGATGTTTGCACGTCGCATTCATGATGTTGATTCATTTAAAACTTATTTTGCTGAACACATCAAAACTGTAGCATCACGTTACGAAGGAAAAGTTTACTCATGGGATGTTGTAAACGAAGCTTTAAATGAAGATGGAACAATGCGCAAATCACCTTACCTTAACATGCTTGGTGAAAACTTTGTTACAGAAGCATTTCGTTTGGCACAGGCTGCTGCTCCAACAACCGAATTGTATTATAATGATTATAACAATGAACAACCTGCAAAACGTGCCGGCTGTATTGAACTGATCAAAAAAATCAAAGCTGCAGGTGTACGCATTGATGGTGTTGGTATTCAAGGTCACTGGCATTTAGGTAAAGTTCCTTTAAAAGATATTGAAGAAAGCATCATTGCATATTCAGCATTAGGTGTGAAAGTGATGTTTACTGAACTGGATATTGAAGTGTTGCCACGTAACTTCCAGGGAGCAGATGTAAATCAACGTATGAATGATGGTCCATCTTCAAATCCATATGCAGCTGGTTTGCCTGATAGTGTGCAGCAAAAACTGGCAGATGATTACGAGGCTTTGTTTAAATTGTTTCTGAAACATAAAGATAAAGTTGGAAGAGTTACCTTCTGGGGTGTGAACGATGGTCAAAGCTGGCTGAATGGCTGGCCTGTAAGAGGAAGAACAAATTATCCTTTGTTGTTCGACAGGAATTTTGAGCCAAAACCAGCGTTTTACAGAGTGGTTGAGCTGAAAAAGAAAAAATAGTTATAACGGTTTTTATAAATAAATTCTATAAAATGGACAATCAATCACAGAAGCTTTCGGTAATCGAAAAGGTTGGATACAGTTTGGGAGATCTTGCGGCGAATTTAGTGTTCCAGACATTGGTTACTTGGATCGCCTATTATTACCTGAATATTTTTGGTCTGAAGCCGGAGCATGCTTCGTTGATGACGCTTATTGTTGGCTTAACTGCTGCGTTTGCATTTAACCCGGTAATGGGAGCAATAGCCGACAGAACAAATACGAAATGGGGAAAATTCAGACCATGGATTTTATGGACAGCAATACCACTTGGAGTAGTTGCTTTGCTTGCATTTAAAACTCCTGATTTCGCCTACCACGGAAAATTAATTTATGCAGTAGTTACTTATGCATTGTTGCTGATGTTGTATGCGGCCAATAACTTACCTTATTCTGCATTAAGTGGTGTAATTACCGGCGATATGAAAGAACGCAACAGTTTGTCTTCTTATCGTTTTGTTGCGGTGATGTTTGCCCAGTTTTTTGTACAGGTGTTTATGTACAATTTCATTATTAAAGCTGGTGGTGGTACCGACATTGCATCAAAGGCAATTGGTATTTCAAAAGTCATGACGGTATTAGCTGTTATTGGCACCATCATGCTCATCATTTGCTTTTTAACAACGAAAGAAAGAATCATTCCCAAGCCTGAACAAAAATCAAGTTTATCAGAAGATTTATCAGACCTGGTAAAAAACAAACCCTGGGTCATTATGCTGGTTGTTACCACATTAATTTTTGTAACACTTGCATTAAAAGGTGGCTCGTATGCTTATTATTTTGAAAACTATGTTGACAAAGCAGAACTTACCGCTTTCTTAGAACCATTTAAAAATTTTCTCCCAACATTTGAAAACGATACCTCATTAGGTTTAGGTGTATTTAATGGCGGAGGTATATTGGTAGGATTAATCGGTATCATGATTTCACCCTGGTTTACCAACAGGTACGGAAAGCGCAATGTGTTTATGTCATCGCTGTTTATTTCAACGCTGTTCATTATCTTCTTTTATTTCTTTCCGCCAAAATCAATCGGAATCATTTTTATTGCACAAATTCTTCATGGTTTTTTCTACGGTATCAGCACACCTGTACTCTGGACAATGATTGCTGATGTGGCTGATTACAGCGAATGGAAAAATAACAGAAGATCAACTGCTATAATTTTTTCTGCCATGATGGTTGGACTAAAAGCAGGTTTAAGTATCGGAAGTTCTTTAATATTATGGATACTGCCTAAGTATCATTACGATCCAAAAATTACCGGTACACAATCTGAAACAGCCATTAACGGGATTAAAATGCTGGTGAGTATTTTCCCTGCTATTCCATTCCTCATTTCTGTGGGACTTCTTTTCTTCTATGAAATAAACAAAGCAAAAGAACTGCAGATTGAAGCTGACTTAAAACAAAGAAGAATCAATTAATAAAACTTATTATTTAGAATTTTATGCCTGAAGATTCAATTGAACATATCAACTTCGACGATTTAAATAAAAGGGCTATTTCACAGCCACTGGTAAAACATATTTACACGGCCGATCCTTCGGCGCATGTGTTTAATGGAAAAATTTACATCTACCCTTCGCATGATATTGATGCAGGCGATGCATTTGATGATCTCGGAAGTCATTTTGCAATGGAAGATTACCATATTCTTTCCATGGATTCGCCAACAGGTGAAGCAACGGATAATGGACTTGCGTTGCATGTGAACGATGTGGCATGGGCTGAAAAACAAATGTGGGCTCCTGATGCTGCTGAGAAAGATGGCAAGTATTATTTGTTCTTTCCTGCAAAAGCTCATGATGGAATTTTCAGAATTGGTGTAGCCATCAGCGATTCGCCTGCGGGGCCATTTGTTCCTCAACCTGAAGCTATCAAAGAGAGTTTCTCGATTGATCCGGCTGTGTTTAAAGATGATGACGGAAGTTATTACATGTACTTTGGTGGTATCTGGGGCGGACAACTGCAACGCTGGCGCAAAGGAACATTTAATGCTGAACAACCTGAAAGTCCGTTCGCATTCTTGCCCGAAGAACAAGAAGCTGCTTTATGTGCAAAGGTTGCAAAACTTACAGACGACTTGCTGGAGTTTGCTGAAGCACCAAAAGATGTGGTGATTCTTGATGAAAACAATCAGCCTTTGCTGCAAGGCGATAATGACCGGAGGTTTTTTGAAGCAAGCTGGCTGCATAAATACAACGGCAAATATTATTTCTCGTATTCAACAGGCGATACACATTTTCTTTGCTATGCAATTGGAGATAATCCATACGGGCCATTTAACTATGCAGGAAGAATTTTAGAACCGGTTGTTGGATGGACATCACATCATTCCATTTGCGAATTTGAAGGCAAATGGTATTTGTTTTATCACGACAGCAGCTTAAGTAAAGGTGTAACGCATTTAAGAAGTGTGAAAGTAACTGAACTGACACATGATGAAAACGGTTTGATTCAAACAATTAAGCCGTACAAATAATGGCTTATAGATTACAAGGGTCTTTTCTGTGAAAATCAGTGTTATCTGTGAGAGAAAAACTTTAACCCTTAAAACAATTTACTCATTGATAAACTCAGATTTTTTCATCTGAAAAAATTGCAGTAATCTTTGAGATGTTTATACCTTTTGGACGAGTTTGCACAACAGAAATCAGAAAGCTGAAGTGTGCGACGCAACAAAAGATGAACAGAACTTTAAACGTTGATCACATAATAAAACAAACCAGATGAAATGCCCATAAACAAAGCATCCTGGCAAAGATGATTATTGGGCATACATGTGGCAAAAATTTTAGCCGCAAAGCGGCGCACTAAAAAAGAAACACATGAAAAGGATTTTTTTACTGGCGGCAGTATGCATTGCTTTTTCAGTACATGCACAGGATTACCAGCAGTTCCCGATGTGGAATTATCATTTACCGGTTGAACAAAGGGTGAATGATCTTGTAAGTCGTTTAACACTCGAAGAAAAAGTGGCGCAGATGCTGAATGCAACTCCTGCCATTCCACGTTTGGGTATTCCTGCGTACGATTGGTGGAACGAAACATTGCATGGTGTGGCACGTACTCCGTTTAAAGTAACATCTTATCCGCAGGCAATTGCAATGGCGGCAACATGGGATACAACATCCATAAAACTCATGGGCGATTTTTCTGCCACTGAAGGAAGAGCCATTCAAAACAAAGCGGTTGAAACTGGTAAAACCAAAGAACGTTACTGGGGATTAACATACTGGACACCCAACATCAACATCTTCCGTGATCCACGCTGGGGCCGTGGACAGGAAACCTATGGTGAAGATCCTTTTCTAACGGCAATGCTTGGCCGTGCTTTTGTAAATGGTTTGCAGGGCAACGATCCTACTTATTTAAAAGCAGCAGCCTGCGCAAAACACTACGCTGTACACAGTGGCCCTGAATCATCAAGACATTCAGATAACTTCACCCCCAGTGCTTATGATTTGTGGGATACTTATCTTCCTGCATTTAAAGAACTCGTGGTGAATGCAAAAGTTGCTGGTGTGATGTGTGCTTACAATGCCATCAACACACAACCCTGCTGCAGCAATGATTTATTATTGACAGATATTTTACGCAACCAGTGGAAATTCACCGGCTATGTAACAAGTGATTGCGGTGCAATTGATGACTTTTTCCAATTTCATAAAACACATAAAGATGCAACAAGCGCTTCCATTGATGCAGTCATTCATGGTACTGATGTGGAGTGCGGCAACTATGCTTATACAACGTTGGTGAATGCGGTGAAAACAGGATTGATCAAAGAATCACAACTGGATGTTTCACTGAAAAGGTTGTTCACCATCCGTTACCGTTTGGGTATGTTCGATCCTCCTGCTGTTGTGAAGTTTGCACAGATTCCGTTTTCAGTTCTTGAAGCACCCGAACATAAAGCACTTGCTTTAAAAATGGCACAGCAGAGTATTGTGTTGTTAAAAAATGAAAACAACACATTGCCTTTAAGCAAGAAGATTAAAAAAATTGTAGTACTGGGACCCAATGCAGATAATAAAATTGCAGTTCTTGGTAACTACAACGGAACACCTTCGTATGTATCAACCATTCTTGATGGTATTAAAACAAAGCTGGGAAAAGATGTAGAAGTGATTTATGAAAAAGCCATCAACTTCACCAACGATACATTGCTTGCTTATACCGAAACAGAAAAAAAATTTTTCTTCAATGGAAAACCTGGTGTGCAGGCTGAATATTTTACCAATGAAAAATTAGATGGTGAACCTGCTGTAACACAAATCGAAAAAAATATTGATCATTTCTGGAGCGAAGGTGAAGTACCTGTTAAAGGAGTTCCATCCATTCATTTTTCTGCACGTTATACCACTTCAATCATTGCAGATAAAGATGATGTCATGAATTTTGAAATTGAAGGTAACGATGGTTATAAAGTAAAAATAAACGACAGCACTGTTATCAATGCATGGGAAAGAAACCGCTGGGGCAGCAAACAGTTTAAACTGACTGTAAAAAAAGGATCAGCTTATAAAATTGAAGTGAGCTTCCGCCAGAGTGAAGGTGATGCGGTTATTAAACTCAGAGCAGGTAATTATGTAAAAACAGATTTCGCAGCATTATCGAACCGTTTAAAAGATGTGGATGCCATCATCTTCGCCGGTGGTATTTCGCCACAGCTTGAAGGAGAAGAAATGCCTGTTACTGTTCCCGGTTTCAAAGGTGGCGACAGAACAACCATTATGCTTCCAGCTGCACAAACAGAATTAATGAAAGCATTAAAAACAACTGGTAAACCAGTGGTGTTTGTAATGCTTACCGGTAGTGCCCTTGCTATTCCCTGGGAAAATGAACATATTCCTGCGATTGTAAATGCATGGTATGGCGGACAAAGTGCCGGTACTGCTCTTGCTGATGTATTGTTTGGCGATTACAATCCTGCCGGACGTTTACCTGTTACTTTCTACAAAAGCGATAATGATTTACCCGGCTTCAGTGAATATGGAATGAACGGAAGAACCTATCGTTATTTTAAAGGAGAAGCATTGTATCCGTTTGGTTATGGTTTAAGTTATACAACGTTTACTTATTCAAACCTGTTGGTTCCTGCACAGTTGAAAAAAGGTATTAACTGTAAAGTAACTGTTACAGTTAAAAATACCGGAACAAAAGACGGTGAAGAAGTTGTGCAGTTGTATGTATCGCACAAAGATGTAAAAGGTGAAGCACCGATAAAAGCATTGAAAGGATTTAAACGCATTGCATTAAAAGCAGGCGAAAGCAAAACCATCAGCTTTACACTTACACCTGAACAACTTTCCATTATTGATCAATCGGGCAAGGCCTACCAGCCAACCGGAAAAATGATGCTGAGTGCAGGTGGTGGTCAGCCCGGCGTTAGCAATAAAACAACAAGTAATGTGCTGAGTAAAACAATTACAATTCTTTAAGATGAAATTCATGCTAGTGCTGCTGATGATGATTGTACAGTTCATCAGCGTTCAGGCGCAATTCAACATTGCATGGAAAGGAAAAAAGTGTGCAGTCGTTTTAACGTATGATGATGCACTTGATCAGCACCTTGACAATGCTGTGCCTGTTCTCGATTCATTAAAGCTGAAAGCAACATTTTATGTAACCGCCTCTACAGCTTCTGTTCAAAAACGTTTAAATGAATGGAGAGCGTTGTCAACAAAAGGATATGAACTTGGAAACCATACGTTGTATCATCCTTGTTTAGGTGGCCCGGGAAGAGAATGGGTTGCGAAGGAATATGACATGAACAATTACACCGTTAAACGGATGGTGGAAGAAATCAGGATGACCAACACATTTCTGCAGGCATTGGATGGAAAGACAAAGCGCACATTTGCATTTACCTGCGGTGATATGAAGATTGGCGATTCATCATTTATCAATGGCATGAAAAATGAGTTTGTTGCTGCCCGTGCTGTACGCAATGAAATGCATAAGATAAATGAAGTGGACTTGTATAATACAGATTGTTTTGTAGTGAATAATAACACTGCTGACCAACTGATTGAATGGGTGAAAAAAGCTACTGAAACCAATTCATTCCTCGTTATTCTTTTTCACGGAGTTGGTGGCGGTAACAGTCTGAACATAACATTGGAAGAACACAGAAAATTTCTTTCATACTTAAAGCAGAATGAAAAAGATATCTGGATTCCTACAATGATTGAAGCAGCAGAGCATATTAAAGAATGGCAGGAAAGAGACAGGCAGGCCAGGGCTATGCAAAAAGCAACAAATGATGATTACAAGAACATGCTGGCACAGCTGAAAATTACTTCAGTTCGTCCCGGACCTTCCGGTAATCCATCAGCACCCAATGCAGCTAATGCAGATGAAGCAAAAGCATCGCCCTACACTTCACTGCCCGATCCTTTACAATTAAAGAATGGTAAGAAAGTAACGGATGCAGCAACATGGTGGAAAAAAAGAAGACCGGAAATTCAGGAAGACTTTGACAAAGAAATTTATGGAAGGGTTCCGAAAAACACACCAGCTGTTCATTGGGAAATTATAAGTTCGGTTGATACTGTTATCGGAACAATTGCAGCAGTAACAAAAAATCTGCTGGGACATGTTGATAATGCATCGTATCCACAAATAAAAGTTGACATTCAGCTTTCGTACACTGTTCCGAAAAATATGAATAAGCCGGTTCCGCTGATTATGGAATTTGGTTTTCTTTTTCCTGCCGGTTTCAGAATGCAAACGCCTCCATCAAATACACCTGTACAAAAAAGCTGGCAGGAGCAGGTGCTGGAGAAAGGATGGGCCTTTGCAGTAATTGTTCCAACAAGTTACCAGGCCGATAACGGTGCAGGGTTAACCGAAGGAATCATCGGGCTTTGCAATAAAGGACAATACAGAAAACCAGACGACTGGGGAGCTTTACGTGCATGGGCATGGGGAGCAAGCCGTGCAGTTGATTTCTTTGAAACAGATAAACAGATTGATGCAAAGAAAATTGTTATTGAAGGTCTCTCCCGCTATGGAAAAGCTGCGTTGGTAACAATGGCATACGAGCCAAGAATTGCAATGGGCTTTATAGGATCATCCGGCGCAGGCGGTGCAAAAATATTACGTCGTGTTTTTGGTGAGCAGGTTGAAAATCTTGCATCATCTTCAGAATACCATTGGTTTGCAGGAAACTTTATTAAGTATGCAGGGCCAATAACTCCAAATGATTTACCTGTTGATGCACACGAATTAATTGGAATGTGTGCACCACGACCAATTTTTATCAGTTCAGGCTCTCCCAATGTTGAAGGAAAATGGATTGATGCAAAAGGCATGTTTACTGGTGCTGTTTTTGCAGGACCTGTTTATACCTTGCTGGGAAAAAAAGATCTGGGTGTTACAGAATTTCCTCCCGAACAAACAACATTAATCAATGGAGATATTGCATTTCGCCAGCACAATGGCGGACATACGATTGGTCCAAACTGGCCTTACTGTTTAGAATTTGCTTCAAAATATTTTAAATAGATTTTATCATTCATAAACATGAATCCGGTCAAAGGTTAAACACTGTTTTTTATTATCATTTTTTTCTGCACTGATTACACTTCACACATAGATTTGTAACAGAAATAAAATTTATGGCAAGCAAACGATTAGGAGTCGCTTTAGTTGGATTAGGTTATTACGCATCAGAACAATTAGCTCCTGCATTACAACAAACTGAACATTGTTACCTGGCCGGAATTGTTACGGGCACCCCGTCAAAAATTCCTGCATGGAAAGAAAAGTATAACATCCCCGATGAAAATATTTACAGCTACAGCAATTTCGATTTAATAAAAACCAATCCGCATATTGATATTGTGTATGTGGTTCTTCCCAATCATTTGCATGCAGAATACAGCATACGTGCAGCCAAAGCAAACAAGCATATCATTTGTGAAAAGCCAATGGCTGTAACAGTTGAAGAATGTGATGCAATGCTGAAAGCCAGCAACTGTGCAAACAAATATTTATCCATTGGCTACAGGCTGCAATACGATCCTTATCATCTTGAAATGGTGCGTTTGGCAAAAGAAAAAGTTTATGGCGAAATAAAAAGTATTCATACTGCATTTTCATTACAACCGGCAAAAGGTGAATGGCGGCTGAATAAACAAATTGCCGGTGGCGGCCCGTTAATGGACCTGGGTATTTATTGTTTACAGGCAGTTTGTTATATCACAGGCATGCAGCCTGTTTCTGTTACGGCAAAAACAAGTCCCGTAACGGATAAAGAAAAGTTTATTGATATTGAAGAATCCGTAAACTTCCAGATGAAAATGCCCAACGGTATTATTGCAAGCTGCAGAACAAGTTATTCAGCCGATGAAAATTTTCTGCGGATGGAAGCAGAAAAAGGTTGGTTTGAATTAAAACCGGCGTTTAACTACAATGGTTTAAAATTGAATACATCCGACGGACTCATTATGAAACTGCATCCTTTTTCGCAACAGGCAAAACAATTAGATGCAATTGCACTTTCAATAAAAAACAATGAGCCGTCAAAAGTTCCCGGTGTAATGGGCAAAAGAGACCTGGTGATTATGAAAGCGATTTACGAAGCAATGAACAGCGGTAAAACAATCAGCCTTAACTGATCAGGACAGGGTAATCTTATTATCACCTACCTTTATCGTTCACAAGTTTGAACATGAATCCGCTTATTACTGAACTGTCTGCAATTTTTCCGGAAGAGAGATTAAAACATAAATTAATTGAACGTCATGCATACTCTGTTGATGCAGGATTTTATCAATTAATTCCGCAGGCAATTGTTTTCCCCGATGGTATTGCTGAAGTTCAGCAACTGATGCAGCTCGCAAAAAAAACAAATACTCCTGTTACCTTCCGCACAGCAGGCACAAGTTTATCAGGCCAATCGGTTACAGAAGGTATTCTTGCTGATTTAAGCAGGTACTGGAATAAAATAACAGTAAATGAACAGGCTGCTTCAGTAACAGTTCAGCCGGGCATTACAGGTGCAACGGTGAATCATATACTTAAAAAATCAGGAAAGAAAATCGGTCCTGATCCTGCTTCCATTAATGCGGCAATGATGGGTGGCATTCTCTCCAACAATTCAAGCGGCATGTGTTGTGGTGTAAAAGATAATTCCTATCACACATTAAAACATCTTCAGTTTGTTTTGCCCGATGGCAACATTTACAGCACAGCAGTACAGGAAGATTATGCAAGGTTCATGACAGAATCGAAAACAATTGCTGATGGAATTTTACAACTGAAAAAAGATATTCTTTCAAATGAAATATTGAGCAGTGAAATACGCCGTAAGTATAAGATGAAGAATACGGTTGGTTACGGCATCAATGCATTTCTTGATTACGAACATCCGCTTGATATTTTTGCACACCTGCTGATTGGTGCTGAAGGTACACTTGCATTTATTGCCGAAGCAACAATGCATACTTTACCTGATAAACCGTTTAAGAAAACAGGTTTGTTATTTTTTGATTCACCAAAATCAGCTTGCGATGCAATTCCATTGCTGAAACAAACCAATGTGGAAGCTCTGGAGTTTATGGATCGTCCTGCATTGCGTTCCATTGAGCATTTGAAAGATACGCCTGCATTTATAAAAGATTTAGCGAATGATGTTTCCTGTATTCTTTGCGAATATCAATCAAACAGTAAAGAAGAACTGGCAACACTGTTCAGCAATGCCTCAGAAAAAATAAATGAGTTGCCTGTTATTCATAAAACTGAGTTTACAGAAGATGCAGCAACACAGGCTTTGTACTGGAAGTTGCGTAAAGGAATGTATCCCTCTGTTGCAGCAGTTCGTGCAAAAGGATCATCCGTAATGCTGGAAGATGTGGCTGTACCTGTTGACGATCTTGGCAATGCCATTGTTGATCTGCAGCAACTGTTTTTGAAACATGGTTATAACGATGCAATCGTGTTTGGTCATGCAAAAGAAGGCAACCTTCATTTTCTTGTTTCGCAACCTGTGGCAACAACAGAAGAGATCAGCAAGTTTGAACTTTTTAATAATGACCTTGCAGAACTGATTGTAAAAAAATACCGTGGTTCATTAAAAGCTGAACATGGCACAGGACGACAGATTGCTCCGTATGTAAAAGATGAATGGGGACAGGATGGTTATGCCATCATGCAGCAACTGAAACAGCTTATTGATCCTGATAACATTTTAAATCCCGGTGTCATCATCAACAACGATGACAAGTGTCACCTGAAAAATATCAAATCACTTCCTGTTGTGGAAGATGAAGTGGATAAATGCGTGGAGTGTGGTTATTGTGAACACAAATGCCCCAGCAGGGAATATACACTCAGCCCACGGCAACGGATTGTATTGCGTCGTACACTGGCAAGAATGAAAGCCAACGGGGAAAAAGAACAATACAATGAAATCCTGAACGATTATACACATTATGGACTCGACACCTGTGCAGTGGATGGTATGTGTGCAACTGAATGCCCGGTTGAAATTAATACAGGCGACCTGGTAAAACGTTTACGCAGGGAAAATCATTCAGCAAAAGCTAATAAAATTGCATTGTTTATTGCACGCAACTTTAAAGCAACTGAGCATCTTGTAAAATTTGGTTTACATGCAGGCAACCTGTTCAACAAACTACTGGGCAGCACATTCATGTACAAACTAACCATGCTTGTAAGAAAAATAGTTTCTGCCTTCCCTACCTGGACAAAACAGTTAACCGGGCCGGTAAAAATTCCTGCAACAAAAAACCAGCAACCAGATGTACTGTATTTCCCTGCATGCATGACGAGGATGATGGGAGCTGACAAAGAAAAAGAAAAGACTATTGTTGATTCAATGTTGAGTCTTGCTGAAAAAGCAAACATCAATCTTGTAATCCCTGAAAATATTACGGGACAATGTTGCGGACAGGCATTTTCTTCAAAAGGTTTTAGTGATGCTTATAAATACACCGCTAATAAAATGATTGCGTATTTATGGAATGCAACGGGCAATGGAAAAATTCCTGTTGTGCTCGATATTACGTCCTGTACTTTTTCATTAAAAACAAGTCGTCCATACCTTACTGCTGAAAACCAGCAATACTTCGACCGGATGACAATCATGGACAGCATTGAATTTTCATCGGAAGTATTATTACCAAAGCTGAATATTACTCAAAAGAAAGAATCGATAGTTGTGCATCCCGTATGCTCTGTACATAAACTCAACCTGCAGCAATCGTTATCAAAAATTACGAATGCAGCTGCTGAACATACAGTTGTTCCGTTTGCAGCAAGTTGTTGTGGCATGGCAGGCGACAGGGGATTTTATTATCCCGGTTTACTGCAATCAGCAACAAAGAAAGAAGCGGCTGAAGTAAAACAGCAATCAACTGAAGAATGTTATTCATCGGGCAAGCCTTGTGAAATGAGCATGAGCGAAACAACAGGTAAAAATTATCGCTCTGTTTTTTATTTGTTAGATGAAGTGAGTGAAAAGAAATAGCAGCTTGCTTTATTTCGATTTGATTTCTTCATAATCAACTTCTTCAATTGCCTGTGCGTTTGTTTTTTGTTGAGTGGGGAAACCTGTACTGCAACCACCTGCACCGCAACAGCCAATATTAAAAATTCCGGTAAGCATAAACAATGCACCGGCAAATCCGTACATTGAATCATGTGCAAGAATGCTTTGGTATAAAATAACTCCGCCTAAAAAAACACGCAGGGCACGCATAAAATTCCAGCCGGTAAAAAGTATTGCTTTCAAGTGATCTGTTTTTTTGTTGATTAAATGCGCTGTGCTTTTAAACGTAATACAGCAGCTTTTCCTTTGTGAAATGCACCTTCCTTCAGTTCAATTTCCTTCTGCTCACAATTACGCACATGCAGAAAACTGAAATCGGAACAGATAGTTGGAGCATCATATAAATGACTGGCATTTTTCGGCCCGCCCGAATTGTGTTGCAATTGTTCTTTAGCAAAAGCTTCCAGCAGTAAATAACCACCCGGCTTTAACGACTGAACAATTTCCTGGTGAAATCTCTTTCGTACAGTTGGATCAAGATGCACATAAATTAATGCAACTGCATCGTATTGTTTCGTTGCTTTAAATGTTTCAATGTCCACAATGTTGTAATTAACCGAAACATGTTCGCCCTTTGCGTTAAACAATGCTTTTTCTCTTGCTACTTCACTAAAATCAAACGCATCAACCTCCCAGCCTTTCTTGGCAGCATAAATTGCATTTCTTCCTTCGCCTTCAGCAGGCAACAGAATTGTTCCCGGTTTATTTGTATCAATAAACTGTTTGAAAAATTCATTTGGCTCAGCGCCATATACACTTTCATTTTCAGCATATCGCTGATCCCAGAATTCCTGCATTGTTAAACAAGTTTATTAATTTCTGATACCAATAATTTAGCAGGAACAACACCCGACTTTCTCCATTTAATTTGTCCGCCTTTAAAAATGATTAAAGTTGGTACGCTGTTAATGTTGTAAGATCCTGCAACAGCAGGATTCCTGTCCACATCAATTTTAATAATGGTTGCAGTTTCGCCCACCATATCTTTAGCTTCTTTCAAAACCGGGGCCATCATTTTACAGGGGCCGCACCACTCTGCCGAAAAATCAACCACCACGGGTTTTTCGCCATTAATTAATTCATGAAATGATTGCGCCATTTTAATATTCTTTGCCTGCAAATTACCATCGTTGCACTCGTTGTTAAGTGATCTTTGTCACAACAGCAGTTATAATATTTGTAAAGCATTGGGGCTGTAAGCTGCAACCATTCAATCAGCACCTGTTCCGGCTGCTGCGGGCTACGCTTACGCTCCGGTACTTCGTTTCGCTGCGTACTTCCCCTGCGCATCCGGCAGCCTTTGTACAGCAAACCAGCTTTTACCGTTGAAGCGTAACAGCCATGATGCCAATTACCACATCATTGGCAATTGTTTTGAGCGTAATACTTTGCAGTGTTTTCGTTTCATCCAACGGCATATCGAATATTGTAGCAGCACCACCGTTAATTTTCTTTCCGTTTAAGTTTTCTTTTGATTCTTCACCATTAACAATACGCCCTGTTTTTAAATGTACACGAACTGGTCTTGGTTGCTTTAATGCAAAAGCAAAACCATCAGTATAATAATCCTGGTCAATTGGCCACCATGTTTCAGGATTACGAAGTATCAGACTATCTGTAGTTCCATCAGTGTATTGAATAATGATTTCTCCATTTGTTAACTGGCTCTGCATAGGATTGGTTGAGCCGGCCATTAAAAACCATGCATGCGATGATTTACCTGATAATGGAATTGTTTTTTCATGCGGGTAGTTATCCCATTGTGAAGTAAATAAAATATTGTTACTGCCTTCATCGCCTGCTGTGCGAAAACGGATTCCCTGCGGAATGCTTATTTCATTTTTAGTGCCTGCAAGTTTGCGAAGACCACTATCATCCACTTCAAATGTTTCAAGCGGATGAGGCCAGTCGCCAATTCCCTGCCAGGGTAATTGCAAAGTAGTTGCATTGGGTCTTGGACTTAAATATTTATTCTTAAATATCTGTGTCACTTTATCATTCAACGAACTGTTTATATCAACCGTTTCAAGATTAATTTTCTTTTTACCATTCCTGTTAATCAGTTGTGTGTTGATTTTTTTTCCATTACCATAATCAATGATTACTTTATTTGTACCGGGTAGTAATTCTGTTTCAGGAACAGTAACCGGTGCTGACAGCTTCCCTGCAGTAACCTGCACAGAACTCGTATAACCATTTACATGAACAGTTGCCTCAATGTTTTGAGTTGTATTATTCTGCAGTTGAAACTCGTTACTGTTTTCTTCATTGTCTTTAGTTGACAGCAATTCAACCGGCTGCGACACTTTAAAACAAACCGGCATCCACCACAATAAACTTCCCTGTTTCAATTGAACAAAAACAATGTGGCTTCCATCTGCTGCATTAATTTTTGCAGTAAACTTATTTGCAGATGTTTGAATCGCCGTTAACACATTCTGTTCGTCTTTCACTTGTACAACAAGTGCCTTTTTAAAATCAACACTCATCACATCTCCGTTTACATACGTTTTTTCAGGTAACGGCAATGCAGGCTTCGCATCTTTCCAAACAATCGTAACCGAATATTTTTTGGCAGCAGTAGCACTGATTTCAATTACAGGTTTTCCAACTGCATCATCCACATTTTTCCATGCAACAGGTTTCCCGTTCAGTAAAACAGATTGTACCTGCCCCTGCGCTATTACCTGGAATTTCAGATTCATTGCTACAGGAAGTGATGAACTAAGTATGTAAGCATCAGTTTTACCCAATCGTTTAAAATCAAATGAAACATCAGGAGTTGAAAAAGCGGCATAGTTCCATGAAGAAGGTAATCCCGGCCGGATGAATAATGTTTTATTCAATGCATCGGGCACAATGCCAAATAAACCTTCCACCAATGTTCTTGAGAAAATTCCTATCGGGTCGGCAAAATCACGATAAGATTCGCCACGTACAGCATCATGCATGGATATCTGAACAATATTACCGGGGCTTCCTCCTAAGTACATTGATTGCAGCACTTCACTCTTAAATAATTTGAATGCTTCATCGGTACGACCGGCTTCCCAGTTAGCCAATGCCGTATGCATTGATTCAGCAAGCACCACATTATTCAACGACCACATATAAGGCATCCAGTTCGTTGTGGAAATTGTATAATAACCACCATCATCCAGACCTTTTGCCTTAAGAGGTATATGTGGAATTTCATTGTCGATGTAACGCATCATTTGCCAGGACTGAAACTTATCAGGGACATCAGAATCAACACTGTGATAAATCGTCCACAACGCTGCGGAAGGATGCAGCAATTTGTTTCCGAGTATATCTTTAAACTCTGCATAAGTACCTTTTTGTTTCATCCATAAAACCCTGTTCATTGCAGCAAGAATATTATTTGCTTTTGCCTGGTAAGGTGCAGGATCTTCACCCATCACGGCTGCTATTTCTGCTGCACGTTTAAAATGCAGGTAATTGTAGGCTGATGTATGTGTTACATCGCCACCGCTGTATTGCAATGCATCGCTTGCCCAGATAGCAGCATACGCATCAAACAAATTATTTTTATCTGCATCAAAATTTCTTACTTCCCATTCAAGATGCCGTTTAAGAAGCGGCCATGTTTTTCGCATAAACGCAGTATCACCTGTCCATGCAAAATGACGAAGTAATGCATCAATGTAAACAAGGTTCATATCGTAATGATGCGGCTTCATTGATTCTGCATTTGGCAAGCGGCTGATGTAACCACTGGTAAACATACCAACAGCATTCTTTTCCCAACTACGTGCAAGATGCATTGCAGTATCAGCAACAATTGGTCCGCTTGCAGGGGCTGTAAACTGGGATGAAGCATAAGCAGAGAAATGCGTTTCAGCCCTGTCGTGCCAGCCCAGCGGATCGGCCGTATAAGGGCCACGCCAGCCATTTAAACGCATGCGCCAGCCTATTGCGCCATGCATGTATGATGGTGCTTCCCATACAGCATCAGATGCCACACCTAATGCACCCCCAATTGTATTAATAAACGGATCAGGTGTGTTGATTGTAATTCGGTTGGAGAGTTGTTGCCTTGCAGTTTCAGCTTGCTGAAAAGCCAACGAAAGTCCGTTGTAGTTAATTAACTTTTTTGTTGAAGGATTATGAACAGCAAAATAGTTTTCTTTACCATCAGCAATCGTCATCTTTCCTGCAATAACCGGGGCTTTTTCTGCAGCTGACTGGTAAAGTTCTGCCGGCGAAGAAAGATCTGTTGCATCAGCAATTTTAAGTTGAGCAGTTAAAGGAAATGTTCCAACCAGTTGCTGTTCCTTTGCAGGTTTTGCAGCCTGGTTCAGGTCTTCGGTAAAATATCTTCCATCAGGACCAACCTGTAATCCTGCACCATAGGTTAAATGAAAACTTCCATTATCAGCAAGCACATATTTGTTGTCTTTACAGTTTTCCGGTTTCAGGTAATAAGACGATTCAGGATCTGGCCCCATATCACCATCACGTGAAAATTTTTTTCCGGTAGCACCACCAAATGCCCAATACAAATCAACAGGTGCAGCAATGTTTTCAAATTTTGTTTTGATAATAAAACCTTCTGCATCACTCATCGCCAATATTTCAATCTGCAGTTTTCCTTTACCCAACAAAGAATCTTCAATGGTATAAAGCATAGCCCCCGGCCTGTATCGTGCTGTAATTTTATTTGCCTGTGTTAACCATTTTGTTTGCTGATGATTGCCAATACCAAATTTGAAATTACCTCCCATGCCCGGCATGTACAACGCAAATTCAGGACGATCGCCGGTTTCAACACGAAATGCTGTGTGTGTGCCATACAATGCCCTTGTGAATAAACGGTTGCCATTTACAATAACAAAATCCTTTCCGTCGGGCTTATACCTTAACTCAAGTTCTTTGTCATGCCATTTCTTAGCAGAAAGTTGAACGGAGTAAAGCTCCTGTGAATAAACATGACTGTTTGCAAAGAGGAAAAGCACAAACAGCAGGCAACTGGTTTTTTGAACTGAATGAATACGATCATTCTTTGAGAGGCGGGGAACTTTCTTCATACAGCAAACATTAATACAGACTAAAAGTATTTTGTTACAGCTACAGAATTATCCTGTACCATCCCGTACAACTTTAGTTAAATAGCCTGATCAAAAAAAGATCAACGAAGCATGTTTAAATAAAGATGCGGATAAAAGACCTGGCTTACAGATTAATTCCTGTAATCTATTCAGAACAGGACATAAAAAAACAAGGTGGAAAAACCACCTTGTTTCAATCTGTCGGGAGGGCTTTACATTCTTCGAATAATTTCATCGAAGATTTAATAACGCTCCACAAAAAAATGCATCCTCTTTTTGGCGACATAAGGTGACAAAACCTGACTTATATGGACAAAATCGGAAAAGTCGGGAGGGCTTTACATTCTTCGAATAATTTCATCGAAGATTTAATAACGCTCCACAAAAAAATGCATCCTCTTTTTGGCGACATAAGGTGACAAAACCTGACTTATGTGGACAAAATCGGAAAAAGTCGGGAGGGCTTTACATTATTCGAATAATTTCATCGAAGATTTAATCACGCTCCACAAAAAAAGTATCCTCTTTTTGGCGACATAAGATGACAAAACCTGACTTATGTGGACAAAATCGGAAAAAGTCGGGAGGGCTACTCTGAGTTCGAACCTTTTAAAAGAAGATATTAAGATTATTTTACAATTGTCGCCTTAGTACTACTAGCCAAGCTGGAACTTTTCCAATCCTGAGTTGCAATTGTGCCTCATACAAAGAGTTTGGTACTACCGCTTGGTTTAAACCTTCGATCGCCCCCAACTGAGATGAATTAAAAGTTGTTCCATTACCTATAAAACCGACAATTACTGGCATCGGAATTTTCCACCATTTTTCATTGGCAGGCCAAAACTCAAAATTGTTAATGGGTGCATTGGTTTGTACATAATTCCACAATATCAATCCTTTCATATGATTGGGCATATTTTCCATTGCACCACCACCACGGTTCTTCATGAGACCTCCTGTAACATTATCAAGCAGTGTATTTCTTGGTTGGCTTGCATGCGATTCAAAACAGGTAGAAGATGGGTAAGTACAATGCCAAATAACAGTATTAACAGCTCCATGTGCTGTACCAAACGAGTGCCATTGTGAAGCTTCATCTTTTAAATTTGCCAGTAACACGTTCATTGAATGATTGGATGTAATTGCCTCATGACCTCCATTTCCAGTTACCACACAGTTCATTACTGTTACATTTGCACTTTGCCCAATTATAGCGCCTACATTACAATCTGTAAACCTGCAATTCCTGATCCATGAATTAGTGCAACGTGAAAACATAAACAGGTTAAAACCACTATCGTGCTTCCATGAAAGATGGTGTACAAACTTCTCTTTCCAATTTCCAACAAATGCTATATCTTCTATTCCCACTTCTTCAGCATTAGCAAATTTGTAAACACTCCATTTATATTTTACATCAATTTTATATGCCAGTGGTGCATGTAATTTAACTGCATCATTCTTAATTTCTATGACCTTGTAATACATACATACATCTATTCCTTTGTTAAGGATATATGTCCATGCAGAGTCAACATGATAAGGTGCTAATTCTTCATCAATAAGCTCAGGTGAATTATTCAGTGTTTTAATCGCAATCCAGTCCCCCTTTTTCAATTTTGAAGTAGAGTTGAGTTGAATATAAAAATCTCCAACAACTGCTGGCTTTATGATTTCACCTGCAGCCACATCAGTGCCCTTTGCAGTGAATGTAAACATCGGTGGACCTGTCCACATTTTCTTAGGATCTTCCGGCAACAAAGAATTCCTCATAAACAATTCTGTACCACCTACTCCAGAACCACTTCCACGAAAAATGATATTACTGCCTTTTGAAATAACCCCTTTAAAAGCAGCAGTATCTTCATTAACAAGAAAACGGCCTTTAGGAAAAAACACAATTCCTGAACCGTTTTTATTTGCCGCAGCTATAGCAGCTTGAATAGCCTCTCGATCCGAAATATCATCATCAGGTTTTGCACCATAGTCCTGCACATTAAATATTCTGTAATTATTAATAACTGGTAATCCCTCTTCTCCATTCCTATAACCTGAATATGAAAAATCAGGCAACAGTGAGTGCTGTTTATATTTCTTGTAATCTTCAAATAATGATGATGGTCTTGCCGGTTGGCAATATGATTGTTGGAAACTAAACAGTAGGAGGCTAATTATAAAAGTTATACGATTGTCCATTTTTGGATTTATTGATTAAGATTGATTTTTAAAGCAGATGCAAAAAAAATTTACATATCTAGTTAGTTTTTTCGCTGCTCAGTTGTTTCAAAATATTTCTGATCTCTTTCCACTTCTTTACTTCTTTTTTTTTGCTCATCTTCCGAGACTGGTTTAACTCTAGAACTTGAATATAATTTTGGATTTTTAGCAATAGGTTTGTCTTTAAACAATAACTTATAAGTAGGAGGATTAGTATAAAAGACAAGAGTATCTGGTTTAGGCGATACTTCACCGCCAAAATAAGTTTTAGCAATCACTGTAACTTTTCCTGACATTGTGGTAGTTCTTACTAGCAAAGGTGCTGTGCCCGCTTGTATTGTTACAGGATTAGCACCTGTTGTATAATCACCAATAATTTCTCCTTCACCCAAAACTGTGAATTCAACTTGTTCATTCGCAAGTTGTTTTACATAACCCCTGCTGTCTGTTACCGAAACAATTATTTCTGCAATATCACTTCCATTGGCCTGCAGTTTGTACCACTGATTATCGAGTTTAAGTTTCAACTGATCTGACCGTTTTGATGGCATCTGCACCTGACGTACTACAACCTTTCCATTTATGATTCCTTCTGCAATAATCTTAACACTATCTGCAAGATTCAACCGATGCATAGCTCTTACCGTTACAAAATCAAACGCATGTTCAAATTTTACCGGCTCGTAATGAATCCCAGTAATATGTTTAATGACAGGTTTATATAATGTATCAGAATAAAACTTTTTGTTATCAATTATGCTTTGTTTCATTACAATCAGTCGCACACTGTCGCAATTGGAATAAACGACCACATCAGTAGGAGAAATCGGAGTCATTGCATTAGCTATATAAATTACAGGCCCACTATCAGCAAACGATAAATTCTGTACAGGATTACGTTGGCTCTGAAACATATAATACGAATACTTGGGTTGACGGAACACATCCATTAAACCACCATAAAAAGGATCGGGATGATATCCCCGCTGGTGATCAAATGAATGCCATAATGCCCCCCCGATATGTGAAGCAGGTGCACTGAACAACTGATCAACAGTAAGTGACCCTTCATAATCTTTCTTTGCATAATGCTGTGCCTGAAAAATCAGTCCTTCTTCACCCCAGTTTCGTGCAACACGGCTATATGAGTTGTGCGAATACCAATCATCCACACAATCACCAAATTCTCTTGTAAAAAAACATTTATTTACTTTCGAATAAAAATCCTGATTTTTCGGAGCTGCATAAAGTACATCATACAACTCACTTCCCTTGCTGATTTCATCGCAGGCTGCATAACATCCTTTGCCGGGATATTCTTCATGAACTGCATTATATGCTTTTTGTGCAAAGTCTGATGGAAAATGTGTTTCGTTGAGAATAGGCTCCCACATAATAACTGAAGGGTGATTACGGTCACGCCTAACCATATTTCTTATATCGGATAAAACAAGTTGTTCAAACACGCCGTTGTTATTCCAATATTGCCAGCCGGGTGTAGCAACAATGATAAACATTCCAAGCTGGTCGCAGGCATCCATGAATGCTGGATCCTGCGGATAATGTGCACTCCTTATAATTCTGAATCCTGCATTACGCATTTTAAGCACATCAGCATAATGCAGATTATTCGTCATTGCCATACCGATGTATCCAAAATCCTGATGACGATTAACACCCAGCAGTTTTTCAATATAGATTTCACCGTTAATTTTCAAACCCAGGTTAGGAACAAATTCGATTGACCGTATGCCAATATGAGAACTAACAGCATCTCTAACTTTTTGATTATTGATAATCGTAGTAGTAAGGTTATGCAGAACCGGATTATCGGGATGCCATAATGCAGGGTTAGTAATTTTTAGAACCTGCTCCACTTCTTTACTATCTCCGGGATTCAGATCAATCGTTGTTTCTTCCTTGGCGATTGTACTTGATTTTAATTCCAATCCTATAAGCTCGTTCCGAACAATTAAAGTTTGACTGGTCTTACCTTCATTCACAACATGGGTTTTAACCCTAATCACTGCCATTGATGTACTTACTGAATCATACTGAACAAATACGCCACCACCAGCTGAAACAGATACATCATTTGCATCTGTTATATGAATATCTGATGTACTGTAAAGCCAGCAATCCCTGTAAATTCCTCCCATATAACAAAAGTCTAACACAGATTGTGGCTTTCCCGGAGGATAAGAGCCATCATCGCTGTTATCAGCACACACACTTATAACGCAATCAGTATTAGGTTTAACACCAGCTTTTGTAAGATTAATGATAATGGGAAGGAACCCACCTTTATGCTCAGTTACTAATTTACCATTTACAAATATTTTTGCTTTACCCATAATAGCTTCAAAATGAAGCCATGCCTGTTTGCCCGCAAAAGAATTGTCAAGTTTAAAATATTTTCTGTACCATGCAATTCCCTGGTAATTTTTTCCGCCACTTGCTTCTGCAGGCAACAATTGTACTGTATGTGGAAGTGATACGATTTCCCATTCTTTGTCAAAATAACTGCTGCTGTTTGCCCCTGTAGCATCGCCTCTGTAAAAACGCCAGCCTGGGTTAAAATTATAAATATCCCTGCCTGAATTAGCAACAGGATAAAATCCACATGCAGAAAAATAAGGACTTTGCTGCGCAAAAGTTTGATTAAGATAAAGTCCTAGATTAATACAAAATAAAAAAATTAAAGCAATTCGTTTTTCAATTTTCATTACTAATTATGATTTATAATAGTTTCAATTTTCTAATTTGAAATTACTTTCTAAGAAATATTTAATAGCATTTTGTTAAATCATTCTAAACGAAAACGTTTTCGAATTTACTTCTTTTATTGTGCTGAATTTGATCAACCGTTTGCATAAAGAAGCTTGCACATGCCTTCATAAATTTGTTAATACATGAAATTCTTTTTAAGAATTACAGTAACTATTAATAAATACTAAACAGGAATTTAAAATTTTCCTATCCAGATAATTATTAACTGATGAAGACAATAAGTATAAACAAGGCAAAAGCAATTGAAGATTTAAATATATTATCAGGTTTACTTGATAAGCAGGAAAAACATGAACTTGAGTTTATTCCTTGGTCTGACTATTCCTATAAACCTGGAGTATCATTCAGTATTTTATATTCCGAGTCATCTATCTTACTCAAATTCTTTGTAAAAGAAAAAGAAATAAGAGCTGTGGAAAATGAAATCAATGGCAGAGTTTGGGAGGATAGCTGCGTGGAGTTCTTTATCAGTCTTAACAACAATGAAAATTATTACAATTTTGAATTTAATTGTATTGGTACATCTCTGGTTGGTTATGGTCCTTCAAAAAAAGAGAGAAGGTTATTGCCCAATCATATTGTAAAAAAAATAAACACACAATCAACTATACAACATTCTGATGAAGAATTTAATTGGCACCTGACAATTCAAATTCCAGTTTCAGTATTCATTTATGATCAGCTGGTACTCAATCCCGGCAAGGAGTGCAGGGTTAATTTTTATAAATGTGGCGATCTGCACAAAACCCCGCATTTTGTAACCTGGAACAAAATCGAATCGCAGCAACCAGATTTTCATCTGCCTGATTTCTTTGGAAAGCTTTGCTTCCAATAACAATATAAATCAAGCCCTGTCATTGTTAATATAAGCCTTTCTCTCCTATTCACCGGGAAAATGCGCAACCGTTTGAGCTTAAAAAATCACAAAGAGTAGAGTAACTTTCATTACAGTTTAACAACAGACCAATTCCCCATGTTTCAACAAGTAACATTAAAAGATATAGCGAGAGAGATTAACATCTCAATAGCTGCTGTATCAAAGGCCTTAAACAACAGCAGGGAAACAAGTAAAGAAACGCAACGGCTTGTTAAAGAAACAGCTGAACGAATGAACTACCAACCTAACAGGGCAGCACAAAGCTTGGTTAATTCCAAAACCCGTACAATTGGTGTAATTGTACCAAATCTTGGTTATAATTATTTTTCAACTGCACTACAAGGCATTGACGAAGAAGCTACAAAAAACGGCTACACTGTTATCGCCTGTCAGTCAATGGAAGAACTGGACAAAGAAGAAAAGATCGTGAACAACATCATCCGGTCAGGAGTTGATGGAATTATTGTATCGCTTGCACAGCACACAAAAAACATTGATTTGTTCAGAAAACTGAAACAGCAAAAAATGCCAATGGTTTTTTTTGATCGTGTTACTGAAGAACTAAACACATCCAAAGTAATAGTTGATAATGTTGCTGGTGCTTTTGGTGCTGTGGAACACCTTGTAAAAATCGGATGCAAGCGGATTGCTTACATGGCCGGCCCTGAAGAACTTCTTATCAGTAAACGTCGTTTTGAAGGTTATAAACTTGCGTTGCATAAATACAAATTACCGTTTGATGAATCTTTAGTGGCGCATTGCGTTTTTGATCATGCTAAATCAATCAAAGCTGCAACAAAACTGTTGAATTCAAAAAATCCTCCTGATGGCATTTTTGCATTCAGCGACCGTATTGCCCTTTCTGCTTTACAAGCAGCTAAAAACAAAAATTTAAGAGTGCCGGAAGATATTGCAATCATTGGTTTTAATGATGAACCTATTGCATCCTTTGTTTCACCAACCTTATCAAGTGTACATCAGCCGGTTAAAGAAATAGGAGAAATGGCCGCCCGTATTTTAATTGAAGAAATTGAAAACGGCGTTTCCATTATTCCTAAAGTAAAACTCTTTAAAACCAAACTTGTGAAGAGAGAATCAACAAAAAAGAAAAAAATTAAGACTTTAGAATAAGTCAAAAAAAGCATTTGCTCCTCATTCATAAAACACAATTCTTTACTTATTCCCTATTCTTTTGTCAACGAAATCCGTTGAAGTCTTTTTTCTAATTCAGGAGAAAGCTTACCTGTTTTATAATAATCTCCTAATGTATTTAACATCCATGCAGGCAAAACATCTTCCGGCTTCAGAGGCTGAACGGATGTGATGTTACAGATTACTTTATCAAAGTATAGATTTAATCCTTCAATAGAATTATAATAACCGGGCAAACCGGAAACTGGATAACAATCAGGATTCTCTTTTAAATAATAAAATCCATTTTTTAAAGTCATAGATGGCTGCTTTTCTTCCAGCCCAGGCATGTGATCTATTCCTGTTTTATTACCCCAATATAAATTCTGTTTCCAAGTATTATTATGGTTATAATCTTTGTAATCGTCTTTAAAAAAACTATACTCTGATTTCTTGTCTGCATAAAAAATATTTCCTGCCAGAATTATATGATGTGGCAAATCAAACGAAAGATTATTTTCTTTTGAAAACTTCCTGCGCAAATCTTCCAGAGGATTGAAATGAACAGCATAACCATTGTTATTTGCAAAAACATTGTTCGCAATAATACTTTTAAATGCCAAAGCATGTTCACTTCCTTCTGCACCAGGATTAAGATAAATTGCAGCATTTCCCCTTGAGGAAAGTGTTTTACTCAAACTAAAATAATTACCGGCGATGATATGATTACTACCCCATACAAACATGCCGCCATATCCATTGAATTGTTCATCATTAGAGAGAAAAAAATTGTTTATAGCAACCTGTTTATCGCCATGGCGGAAATTAAGCGTTCCCTGGCAATTCAAAATAGTATTGGCATAAAATACATTCTCAGTTGATTTACTTGTAATGATTTCTGATTCAGAATCCTGCCGTATAAAAACATTAGAATCAATCAGGCATCGACCTGTATCATTACGATAGTAACCAATGCGGATTGCACCACCCGCATTTCCTTTCTTTTTTGGATTAGAGAAAAAACAATGATCCACCCGGTGATACATAGCAGGGCCTCCAACTGGTTTCTCTTTATCCGGGTTTAGTTTATTATTTAAATTAATAACCTGGTCAAAAGTAAGCTTATTGGTAAAGCTGCAATGGTCGATCCTGCAATGTTTTGGAACATTGCCTTTATCATCTAATGAAGTAGTGATATATGCAGAATTAGCTTCATCAAAATTATTAAAAGCACAGTTGGTTATCCGGCAGTAGCTGGCATAAATTGCAACAAGACCCGGCCCGTGCGATTTCCATTGATCAGGATTCCTGTTCCCGTTTATGAAGTAAATACCATTTACTTCTGTATAAGTTCCATACAAAGCAAGCTTTGCATCTCCACAAAAAATAACAGAACCAGGTATCTCAGCCAGTAAGACAATTGGTTTTCCAGCCTGCCCATTTTGTGTCAGCACCAATTGTAAATCTTTGTAAGAACCTTGCTTAAATACAACCGTATCGGCGGGCTTTAATTTATTTATTGTATTATATACATCATTGCTGTTTGTCACAACTATTTTCCTTGCAAAACTGCTAGACGCAATAAAAGATATAAGAATTGAAAGAATGAATTTATTAGTCATCTCGTTCTTTAGATTTTTACAACAATAGATGCCGCTTTATTAGTAACATCATTATTCTATAATAAAACATGAATTTTTGCACACCAATTTTTAGTTCGACGCATTTTGTCTTACACTGTTTAACAGCTGAGATAATTCTTTTACAATTTCAGGATATTGAGTTGCCAAATTTGTTCTTTCGCCAATGTCATTTCTTAAATTATACAATTGGGGTTGAGCATTATTTCCCAATTCGATATTCGTTAATTCATCTTTTACTGGCCCGGAATTAGGTTCAATATATTTCCATTCGCCTTTTACAACAGCAAGGAATTTTAAACCCTGCTCCACCAATATTGTTCTACCCATTTTTGTTTTTCCTAAAAATGTATTCAGCAAATTTTCACTGTCGCTTCCGTGACCTGACGGCAGTTGATAGTTGAAGAGTTTTGCAAACGAAGCCATAAAATCAACCTGGCAAACCATTGCATCTGAAACTTGTTGATTGATTTTTGCCGGCCATGATATAATCATAGGCACCCTTGTACCTGCCTCGTATGAGCTGTATTTACCTCCACGCAATGCTCCCCATGGCTTATGTCCGTTCAGTTGAGTTACCGCTTCATCCTGGTAACCATCATCCAGTACAGGGCCGTTATCACTCGAGAAAATAATCATCGTATTCTCTGCAATGCCAAGCAATTTCAATTCTTTCATTATTTCACCAACTGCCCAATCCAACTGAAGGATTGCATCGCCCCTGAAACCAAGACCGCTTTTTCCTTTAAACATTGTAGATGGCATTCTTGGCACATGTGGCTCCGTTAACGAATAATACAGAAAGAATGGATGAGTTTTATTTGTTTCAATAAACTGTTTTGCTTTTGCTAAAAATGTCAACGGCATTTCTTCATCTGTCCATCTTGCTTTATAACCACCACTCATATAACCAATACGCCCAATACCATTTACTATTGTATTGTTGTGTCCCTGTCCCGGCGATGATTTAAGTTTCAGCAATTCAGGATGTTCAAGCCCGTTAGGATCATTGCCTACTTTTCTCCTGTAATCAACCAGTATCGGATCTGAACTATCCATTGCCACTACATACCCATTTTCTACAAATACAGTTGGAACCCGATCAGCAGTTGCCGGGAAAATAAAAGAATAATTGAATCCTACTTCATTAGGACCAGGAGATAATTTCACATTCCAATTCTTTTGAACTGCTGTTCCTAATCCTAAATGCCATTTCCCAACAAGCCCGGTTGTATAACCTGCCTGTTGAAACAATGAAGGAAGTGTTGTTTTATCAGTAGGAATAATTAACGCAGCATCACCGGGAAGAATATCAGTCCCTGATTTACGCCAGGGATATAACCCTGTCATTAATGCATAACGTGATGGTGTACATGTTGCAGAAGTTGAATGTGCGTTGGTAAAACGGATGCCATTACCTGCGAGCTTATCAATATTTGGTGTGTTAATCTTCTCTGCTCCATAACAACTCAGATCTCCGTACCCAAGATCATCAGCATAAATAAAAATCACATTTGGCTTGGTATTCTTTTTTTGTGCTGAAACATGGATTAAAGAAAACAAGCAAAGAAGAAACAAAAAATAGCTTTTATTGATAAAATTCATTTGCCCTGTGTTTATTGAAATTTAAAATTCATCTTTTTAGTTCAGGAGTTTTATTCTATTCTTCTTTATTAGATTTACCTAATGGATACCATTTTAACGGAGGCAACAACTCTTTCCATCTGGAATATTCACGAATCATTTCATTAGCAATTTTGTTTTCGGCACTAAACAAATCTTTTGTTTCACCAATATCAGTTTTTACATTATACAATTGAGGCTGCTGGTTAGGCAAAAAAACCATTTTATAATCGCCCTTACGCATACAGCCCTTATTTACATTTACATACCAAAAAAGAGAACGGTTATAATCGCCCGGATCGGGTGATTTAATCATTCTCATAAGATCTTTTCCATCGAGGCGGTTGTAAGATTTATTTCTCAAATCAGCTCCTGCAGCAGTTAAAAATGTTGGAAGAAAATCAAGAGTAGTGACTGGTGTTTCAAATATTGACCCAGCCTTAATTCTATTCTTCCAGCGTATTGCCATCGGAACCCTGATGCCTCCTTCATAAACATCACCTTTCATTCCACGTAACGGATAATTATCTGCAAAACTCATTTCAACCTGTCCGCCATTATCATTTGTAAAAACAAGAATAGTATTGTCCAGCAAATGCAAACTATCCAATACCGCATAAATCTTTCCTACATTTTCATCCAAATTGAAGGTAAGTGCGGCATTTAATGCACGGTTTCGGTTCTTTAATTCCTTGGTAAAACGTTCCAGCAGTTCAGGTTTGGCCTGCATAGGTGTATGCGGCGCATTAAATGACACGTAAAGAAAAAATGGCTTATCCTTATTTGACTTAATGAATTCAACCGACTTATCACCTATGGCATCTGTAGTGTATGGAATTGTCGACGCATCAAGTGGTTTTCCGTTTTCTTCGATGGTTCTTTTTTTGTTGACTTCATAATTACTGCTGCCCCAGAGAAATCCCCAGAAATAATCAAACCCACGGTTATTTGGATGAAATTGTTTTGACAAACCAAGATGCCATTTGCCAACAATTCCTGTTGTGTATCCTAATGGTTTTAAATAATCACCTGCGAGTTTTTGATCAACTGGTAAGCCAAGACTGTCCAATGGAAGGTTATATGTTACTCCCTGGATAAAGTTGATGGTATGTCCAAATTTAGCCTGGTAAACTCCGGTAAGCAATCCTGCCCTTGAAGGGCTGCATACTGCACCTGTTACGTATGCATTTGTAAATTTCACACCTTCATTTGCAATACGATCAATGTTGGTCGTTGCTACCAATCTGGAAGATTGAAAACTAAAATCTCCATAGCCCGCATCGTCAGAAAGTATCAGTACAATATTTGGCTTTTGCTGAGCCTTTGCTGCATTAAAAACAAAAAGGCAATAACAAAAAGAAGCTAGCAGTAATATTTTATTTTTCATACTTATTTCCTTATCAATGTTATTTACTCAAACTTTTAAAATACTCATTAATACCATATTTCGAATCAGGGGCAAGATTTGCCTGGTTAACGGGAATTTGTTTCTGTAATTTTTGAATAATACTTTTATACTTTTTATCTGCAGCAAGATTGTTCCATTCATTTGGGTCATTTACCATATCATACAGTTCCAAGGAATGATCTTCATATTGTATCAGGCGGAAACGTGAAGATGTTACTGCAACATTTCCTTTACCATAGGCAGTAATAGCCATATGATTCCAATTAGTAGTAAATGGATTTTTTATTAACGGAAGAAGCGAGTGCCCTTCATTCATTTTATTAGCCGGCAACCCGCACAGATCTGTAAGTGTTGGGTATATATCAATCAACTGTACAGGCTTATTGCATGCAGCTTTAATCGTATTCCCGGGCTGTTTAACAATCATTACAATTTTAGATGCCCGTTCCCATAGAGCCTGTTTGCCAAACCTGTTTTTTTCGCCCAAATGATACCCGTTATCCGACCATAAAACAACAATTGTATTCTTTGCATACGGACTTTTTTCCAGTGCATCCAGCACTTTGCCTACTTGTGCATCTACAAAGTTTATACAAGCGAGATAAGCCTGCACAGTTTCCTTCCATTGATTTTTTTCAATCAACCACTCTGTTGTTGGCATTGATGGAAAATCAGCAACTCTTTGCCCCATTAAAGGCACATCATCCAGATCCGATTTAAGATATGGTGGAGTTTGAATTGCATTTAAAGGAAACTGATCAAACCATTTCTGTGGTACATACCATGGAACATGCGGTCTTACAAATCCTACAGCGAGAAAAAATGGCTTATCCTGTTTTATATTTAGCTTGTTTACTGCCCAATCAGCAGATTTTACATCCGGCATTAAACTATCTTCATTGGGAAAAGCAGCCCAATCAGTTCCTGTACCTTTTGGCTTACCAAACCAAAGTGGATCATATTTAAATCTTACTGCTGGTAAGGGACCATATAAATCAGCGGTATCATTTCGATATTCATCAAATACATGTGCTCTGTCTCCAAGATGAAAAAGCTTACCTGTGCCCATTGTTTTGTACCCATATTGCTCAAAATAGTCGGGCAAAAAAATTGCATTTCTCGATTGCTCATTTGCTTTTTTAATGTCGATATCATCAAGCTGAAGATAGTTTCCTGTTGTTGTAGGCATAAGACCAGTCATAACAGAAGCTCGTGACGGACCGCAGATAGGTGCCTGGCAATATGCATTAGTAAACAAAACTCCTTGAGAAGCAAGTTTGTCTATATTGGGTGTTTTTGTTTGAGGATGACCTTTCATACAACCTACCCAGTCGTTCAGGTCATCAATAACAATAAATAAAACATTTGGCTTATCCTGAGCTGATATACTTTGAAACAATGCGGTTAAAACAATAAGCACTTTAATAAACCTGTTCATATTGTTATATTGTTTTGATTGATAAGTAATTCATTTTTCATTTGGATATCAGCCTTTTATTCGTTCCAGCAATATTTCAGAAGGTTCACCGTAGTTACAAATGATGGTCAAAGTACTGTTACCATTCTGATCGTAACTGACACTATACTTTTTATCAATCACTTTCCACTTTCCTTTTAACTTCAATTGTATAACTGAAGGTTTTGCAGCTGTTTTATACCATTTTTTTGAATAAATACTTACTTCCTTACGCTTACCATCAGGAAGCAATGGTGTGTCATCCGGGCCTTCATAAAATGAGAGATCGGGATCAGTAACAGAAACAGACATTGTATCCTGTTTTTCACTTCGCATGAGTAAACACGGTCTGCTTACTGATTGTACAAACGGATCATTTAAAATCAACCCAGGTTTAAATAACGCATACGCAGTTATTTTTTCCGGACTGTAATAAACAATGTGTGCCACACTATCCTGCTGCAGAACTTTATATGGTGGAGATGAAGATTTCATTGATGCAGTAAATTCATCTAACAATGTTTGGTTTGTTTGAATCAGCATGGCGTATTCATAATGCGCATTCTTTGCTGCAATACCATGATCGATGAATAAACCTGCAAAACTTCCGTCTGTATTTTTTGTATCCTGCTGATTGCGGGAATATTGCTTTTGCTTAAACAAATTGACACCGTCTGCATCGGGCAGATAATAACCGGTACCCCTGTTATCAATTACTGTTAACTGCAGATGATTCTGCATTTGCTTATGAAAAGGAAATACGGAAACTGCTTCACCATTCAGCCTTAATAAGGCAGACGTATCAGTAAGATAGTTTTGAAACAATGTTGTATGAACAGGATAAGTCGACCCTGCATCATTTACTCCGGAACCAAGACAAATAACTATGCTATCGAACATAAACCATGATTTAACTGCCCTGAATCCACCCATATTATATTTATCATGCCCATGCAGTTTCATTGCAAACATCCCTTGTTTTCCGAGACTGCTGCCTCCGCAGAATAGTTCATCAGTAAGTAACATTTCTTCTACCCCGCTGAAATCATCAGGATTTACAACATTGCTTCGAAGTTTTTCCAGCGGCAGGTATAAAGTGGTACTTCCCGGTACATGGTTCCAGTCCCATCCTTCATCTCTGAAATAACTGCCGTTGTTATCTGTATTAACAGGGTACATCAATTCTGTATTTCCATATGTAAGGTAACGACCATACATATTTGCACCCGGATAAGATTCATGCGAAACAAAATAACGGTTATGTCCTCTTACTGTTAACAACCAGTTACTCCTGCGATGTATGCTCAGCAAACCATAATTAATATCCCAATGTCCATTCGGAAATGCTACTGGTTTAATTCCTTTTGATAAAAAAAGTTTAGCCCAATCTGTTTTAAAATTTCCATTGAGAATATGCAGATACACAGATGCAAGTGTGCTATCGATAGAGCCTGATTGTGCAGCTGCCATAAAAGCAAACGGTTCAGCAGCTAATTTCCAGTTACCGGTTGGATGACGGCCTGCAACACTGATTGGCCAATACAACGGGTTGGTATAATAATGCATTTTAAGTAACGCATCTTTCACTACATCATAAGCAGTTGAAGTAATTGCGAACCCGGTATTTGAAATACAATATACAACGGGGGCTAATCCTTTTAACCCGTCAATAGCATAGGCAGGATATAATGTTCCATGATGCATAATTGAACCACCCGGTTTGAACGTTCCTTCAATGGCATATTCAGGCCCGATATTGTGTGAAAGCCAGATTGAATACTCTTTCAAGAGTAAAAACTTTTGCGGAGAATCATCCATAAACAATATTGTTGACAGCATTCCGCCAAGTAATGTATTGAACACATCGATATTTGATGAGGGCATTTTTTTTGGCAGCTCCTGTGTACGACCAAGTCCGCTGAACCAATACATATCTTTCCAGACTATTTGATCAAGACCCTGTTGCTTCAGCAACGGTTTCATTAATAAACAAGCTGAAAAATAATTCCGGAAATAATAACCTATGTGATGCAAAGACCCCATGCCACTTCCATAAGCCCAACCCTGATCGTGAAGGTGAAGCAACAATGAAACAAACTGTTTAGTCAATTTTTCTTTTTCAACAGCTGACGTTCCCTCACTCCTGTATGCAGTTGCAATTTTTAAGAGCAGGTCAACTGCATTTTCAACTCCATATTCTTTTGCCCATGCTTTTGCATCTGCCAAAGACATATTGTCGATGATCTCGTATGCATTGATGGAATTAACAGGTTTACCTGCTATGAATTTTCCATCTTGTTTAATTGCATATTTTTCAAACGTTGAATCAATCGCTGCAAGTTGATTTTTCTTAAATGGACCTGCAGAGAGAAGAAGTTTCTCATAACGGGTTAATATCAGTTCGGCATCTGCGCTATCATTTGCAGATACAGTTTTGGGAACAGGAAGATGATGTGGTATCTGGCTGAAGTGAAGCAAAGCAGTCCAGTGTGCGTTGGCTGCTTTATCGCCTTTTTTTTCATTCACAAAGGGCACCTGTACATCACGCATAGGTGCACGTGGATCAACATTCGCACAATAGACTACTTCATCAAAAAATAAACTTCCTGCTTTGGCAGATGCGGGGCTTTTTATACGAAGCCATTGCATGCCTTTAACAGGTTTTCCTTTCATATCCCTGTTGTACATAACCCATGCAGTACGCCAGCCGGAATAATCAAGATTAAATGTAAACGAACAGCTAACCTGGTTTTGCTTTCCAAAACTAAAAACAAGCTGATCTTTAATGGGCCGTTCATTGTAAATCCAGATTGCAAAACAACTCCGTTCATCTTTGATTGCTCCAGCAAACGAAGTATCATTTATTTCAAGAACAGAACCAGGTAGCCAGTCCCATTTTACAGATTGAGTACCTGACTTATAATGAGTAGTTGATAAGGATAAAGAACCTTTATTTACTTTCCACGTTACCGGAAGATTGGTTTCACAAACATCATTAACCTGTGCAAAAAAACACAGCGGATGGAGTAAGAAAACAACAGCTAATAAATTTTCTTTTAACCAGTATTTATTCATGTATATTAAAAGGATCTTTTGTTTTAATTAACCAGGCTTCGAGCCTTGGTTTTAATAATTTCACCTGAGCATGGTTAGGATTATATAAATTATTTAATTCAAACGGGTCATTTTTTAAATCAAATAAAAAACCATTCAACTTATTTCCTTTCCGCTGATAAGCCAGTTTATAACGAACAGTGCGTATACCCCTGAACCCTGTATTCGGATCTACATGATCGCTTACAATAGCACCAAGTATAAATTGTTCAGAAGGCTTTGCCCCTTTTCTGTTCAAAAAATATGAAGCATAACTTTTACCATCGACATCGGCAGGAATTTCTTTCTTCAGTCCAACAAGATCAAGCAATGTGGGATAAAAATCTGGCAGGTTACCTAAAAAGGTTTGATCTATTCCGGGAATAATCTTTCCTTTCCAGTAAATGATAAACGGAATGGATAATGATTCTTCATAAAAATTATTTTTTGTGACTTCATCATGCTTGCCCAAACAGTTACCATGGTCAGCAGTAATAATCACAATTGTATTCTCAAGCAGACCAGATGTTTTTAATCCCTTGATGATCCTGCCAACCTGTTCATCCACACCAGTAATATTTGCATAATAGTATTTGATGTGATTACGGTATTCATCACCCATTGCAGTACCTGCAGCCGGAATATCCGGATCAGTTAAAAAAGAATCAAGCGGAATATTTTTATAAAGATTGTAATATTTATCAGGCACAGTTTTATATTCTGAATGCGGCGGATTCATTGACACAACCAAAGAAAAAGGTTTACCATTCTCCCGTTCATTGTATTTGTTTGTAAAAAAATCCAATGCCTTATCTGCTTCATGCTCAGGGCCCCATTGATTCACGTAATGAAAACTATCACGGCTGTCGTTTGTATCCCAGTACATTGGCTTGTTATGTACATCATATGTACCATATGCATACCAGTAATCAAAACCATGTCGCTTCGAAGGTGGCGTCCATTCATTCCATGCAACTTTGCCCGTATTGTTTGATGTGGGAATGTAAGGAGGATGTGGCGAATCCAGGTGCCATTTACCAATATACCCGTTTGAATATCCATTTTTCTTCAGCACATCCGACCAGCAAACCATCTGCTCCGGCAACTCAATACCGTAAGGTGCCGATGCTGAATTTACATTACTGTACACTTTATTTTTGAATGGATAAGTACCGGTGAAGATCATTGCTCTTGCAGGTGAACAAACGGGATAATTGCTCACCATTTGCGTAAGCGTTAATCCTCCCTTTGCAAATGCATCAATGTTCGGGGTTTTTACTTTTTCTTTTCCCAGGTAACCAACAGCCTGTCCACGCCACTGATCGGCAAGAATAATAACGATGTTTGGTTTTGTAACGGGTTTGGTTTGTTTTTGTTTAAATGCAAGAAGAGATACCACTGCAAGCAGAAAAAAAACAGGTATAAATGCAACCAGAATTTTATATTTAAACGATTTCATTATTATAATTGTTCGGATGAGAAGATTATCAATTACGGGAAACTGCTGTAATATTTACTTGTTTGGAAGAACCTGCAAAATTTCCGGCAGGTAAGTCACACATAATCACCTGAACATTTTTATCACCAGTCAATTGAATTTTAAGTTCGAGTTTCGCCAGTTGCTGTGAAGGATCAGCCAACCAGATTGACGGTTGCTTTGAATTCATTTGTTTAACCAGGATTGTACATGCAGCACCAGCATTCAACTTAAAATCATTCACAGTGATTTCTCCGGCTTCGTAAAAAACAACCTGCAGCATATCTAATCCGCTGTGATATACTGCCTGAACTTTATTGTTATTACTAACCACTTTAATTTCATTACAACGATTAGTATTCATTTCATTTAAAGCGACAGATGGCACTACACAATAAGCATAACTGCTGTCTGCAGGTTTTGTTCCATGGCTGAGCCATAACTTAAATACACTTCCTTCAAGTTCTTCTTTCGGTCGTCCACTATTGATTCTTGCCCAACTTCCTTTTTGCTTTATGGAGCTGACAAAAACATCAGAAGGCTGCAGAAATACATAACCAATACTATCGTGCCATACCCATGATGGGTTGATGATGTGTTCTGATTTTTTTATTTCCTCTGTTTTATTTTCTGCTGCATACTTTCCTTTCCCTTTTTGCCAGCACTGATTTATAGTTGTTATAACAGGTTCATTGCTGCTACTGCTAATGGAAGTTCCGGCACAGACAATTTCTTTATCAAAAAAGAACCATGTTTTTTTTGCTTTTACATCATTGTAATTCATATCATACACTGTACAGCCATACACTCCGTCGCTTACACCACCTGTGAATACAGTACTTCCCTTTTCACCCCATTGCACGCTCATCGGCTGATCTTCGTTAAAATCTCTTGAAGTAACGCCTGGAATTTTATCCCATTCCCAAACAGGCATGATATTAAAATACTCCGATCCGGTACGCTGGATATTTGTTGAACCATCAGGCAAAAACTTTCCAATAAGGTTTTCTTTATTGCCTGTTTCTGTACGTATTGTTCGAATAGAAACAGTTCTTACATTGAAAGAATAAGTTGGCCGTACATGCACTGTATAATCACCTTTCCAGAAAAAATTATGTGAAGCCGATACATTATAATCAGCAGGTTTGTTTTGCTGAATACGCTGCAATGCATCATTAATAACAGAACCGTTTGCCGGACTGATTTCTTTGGCAACAGAAAGCAAAGAATAGGTGCTTTTGCCTGCCAGCGAATATTTATCAAGGATATCGGGTCTTGAAATGCCACGGCCTTCCGTATTAAAATCAATATATCTTCCCCGGATTGTTTTCAGAAAAGTGGAAGTAAGATATGTATCCAGCATTTTTAACTTGTCACCACTTAACGCATAAGATGTCCCCTGCACCCATGATGCTACTTTATATTCACCAGTAATAAAGACCAATCCATAACTCGATATCTGCAACTGGGTTTTATGCTGCATATAAGAATAATCATATTGCAATCCTTCTCCTGTTGTAAAACTGATTGGCTGAAATGCTTCTTTAACAGCAGAATCCATCAACCCGGCATTCTTAGTATAACAGGCTCTGTACAGGAAATGAATGGCGATATCAAGTTTATTGGCACCGGTTTGCTTATACGGGTTTCCTTTTTTCATTGCATTTATCAATGCAGTGGAAAGATCTGCAGGCAACTGTTGTGGCCCACTTTGTATTATCAAAAGAATTTCTCCGATTGTTTGTGGAGCAGCAATTTCATTATGCCACCAATTAGCACTGTGCGGAGAACTACTGAGCCAGAATCTTAAACCATTTTCAATTGAAGTATAAAGACCCGCATTGCCCGAATAAAAATTATCCTTGTTGACATATGCTAATGCAAATGATTTAATCCTGTCGAGATGTTTAATCGGGTTCCATTGGGTAATAGTAGTATCTGTATAATTAATATCTGCCCAATGTCCATCTGTTAATTGCTGAGGAAGATAACTGATAACATTTTTGATTGTTGCATCCATGTTATTTTCATTTGCCTGGTGCTTTACAATTTTCGAGCGGATTAAATCAAAAGCATCCTGGCCTTTTGCAGTAATTGAATCAAATACAATTATGCAAATCGTTAAATACAAGAAGCAAGCTTTTTTCATGAATATATATTTCAGAAAAATCCGGGAATACAATTAAGTATCCCCGGAAAAATCAATCAGATAAAATTTTATTGCACAGTAACAGGAACTGTCTTAACAATTGTTTCCAATGCATCCCTGTTTGCATTTCCTACTACAAACACAGCGTTATATGAACCGGTAGAGCTGTATTTATAACTGAATGGGAATTTAGTCATTCCTTCAGTTATATTTTTAATAGATACACCGGCATCAGGCAATACACGACTCAGATCCACTGGCCCCATTACCATCCAGTCTTCTGTTTCAACAGCAGCTGCAGCAGTTGTAGATCCTGTAATTACCAATGCTGTTGTCCAGTTAACAGCAGAGTTTTTAATATCTGTAGCAAGCCAACCTGGGCTTGGTGTTGTAGCTGTCATATCTGCAATGGTATATGTCTTGTCGGTAAGTACATGGCTGATTGTAAATCCTGTTATCGTCCATTTTCTTTGAATTGCACCTGCAGCTGCAGTATATTTAAATGCAATATATACTGGCTTCTTCTGTTGAGCAAAGTCAGCTAAGCTTACTGTTCCCGATGCAACAGTTGTTGTACCTGTTGCCAAAACAGCTCTGCTTGTGATATCAGTCCAGGTTGCTGCAGCAATATTCGCTGCATTTACCGTACCAGTGAAATTATTTGACACAAGCAAAGTCAACGTGCCGTTTGTAGCTGTTGTTGTAGCTGTAGAAAACTTTAACTGAACATTACTGCTTGTATCGGAAGTACGGCTTCTGTATTCATACTTATATCCGGGTTCACCCGAATAAAAAGTAATGAAATCAGGATTTCCGGTAAAACTGAATTTTGCTGAATCACCAGCTGCCAATGTTGATTTATTTATATTAACATCAAAAGACAGTTTATTCAGTTTCATTTCTTTACTGCAGGAAGTTAACAGCACTACTGCAGCTAGGAATAGAAATTTAACATTATTGAACATAAAATATTTTTAAGTAATTAAAAAATCGTTTTTACCATCCCGGGTTTTGTGTCATTAATTTATTGACAGAAATTTCTGCAGCCGGAATTGGAAAAAGAACATGCTTACTGGAAACATTTTTTCCACCCAAACCCGCATAAGTAAATGATGAAGGAGCTGTTGTTGCAATTTCATTTCCTACACTATTCATTGTAGTTACAAATACTCCCCACCTGATTAAATCACTTCTTCTTAATGCTTCAAAACATAATTCTCTAGCTCTTTCATCCTGAATAGCCTGTTGGAACTGTGCCTTTGATAAACCAGCAGGCAAATCAGCAGTTGCACTTACAGTTGTAGATGGCACACCATAACCACGTCTTCTTACCATATTAATTGCATCATAGGCAGTCGTAGTTGGGCCGTTTACCTGGTTCTCGGCTTCTGCCAGCATCAGCAATACATCCGAATAACGCAGTAAAGGGAAGTTAATAGGTGTCCAGTTCTTGTTTTTGGGTTTCAGCAATTCATATGAGCGTCTCCATTTTCCAGGATTACGGTTATAGATTTGCGCTGTTGTAAAATAGCTGCGGGCAAATGTTGTATTGTTATAGTTGAAAGGCGCAATTGCCCAGTCACGTCTTAAATCACCGGCGCCATACAAATCATATAATCTTTTAGTAACACCAATAAATCCATAGCAGTATCCAATTGTATCATCTGCTGGAAGAGTTCCCGGAGTAAATTGAATACCATTGTTATTACCTACCCTTCCGGTTTCTAAATACGCATCTACCCTGTTACCTGAAAACTCAGCTTCCCACATCGATTCTTTTATATCGTACTTATCCTGTGCATGATTAATGAAAATCTGGCTGAAAGCAGTATTGGTAAGTGTTGCATCATAGGTTTCTTTTAATGCGTGCTCACCAGATGCTTTTACTTTTTTTGCCCAATCCAAAGCATCTGCATATTTGCTTACATCCTGCAAAGGATATCCTGCCATTGTCAGACAAACTCTGGCCAATATACCTTGAGCGGTGGTTTTTGAAACTCTGCTAGGCACACCTAAAGAAGTTGCTGTTGGTAAAGCAGCTTCAGCTTCAGTCATATCTTTTAATACCTGAGTATATACATCTTTCGCAGGTGTACGTGCAATATTAATATCAGTTACAGATGCAGTTGGTTTTGTTTTAACAGGGACATCACCAAAATCTCTAACCAGCAAGTAATAATAATAACCTCTTAAAAACTTTGCCTGAGCCAGAATAATCTTTCTTTTGTTTTCATCCATAACAGGCTTATCAATATTTGTTATAAGCAGGTTTGCTCTCTCAATTCCCTGGTACAAAGTTTTCCAGTAATCTCTTACTTCTGCATTTCCAAAATCATAATTATAAACCTGAGTACCTGTAGTTTGAGCGCTTCTTGCATAAAAACTTTCATCGGTACAGGCCTCTAAAAAAGTAAATATGTTAAGACCATATGTAAGGTCGCTGCTTAATACATCGTACACACCCACCAATGCAGTATTCAACTCTCCTTCTGTATTATAATAAGTTTCTGGAGATTGATTATCGCTTGGCTTTGTATCTAAAAATTTCTTACACCCTGTTATAGCTAACAGGAAAAATGGCAGTATATAAATGAATCGTTTCATAATGCTTCTTTTAATAATTAAAATGAAAGGTTTACACCAAACGTAACTGTTCTTGCACGGGGATAAGCCGAGTAATCAAACCCTGGTGATATTGCTGAATTATAAGTATTAACCTCAGGATCCATACCTGAATAATTCGTCCAGGTAATTAAGTTCTGTGCAGAAACATATAACCGGAGTGATTTTGCTTTAATTTTTCTTAACACATTTTCAGAAAAACTATAACCTAATGCAGCCGTTTTTAACCTGAGATATGATCCATCTTCAACAGTCCTTGATGAATAACCTCCACCAAAAAAGCCTCTTGTTCTGAAGTTGCTTGAATTAGTATTATCTGGAGTCCAGCGATCATTATAACTGGCATATTGATTAAGGAAAGATTTCCCCAACCCGTTACCATCAAATACCAGCCTGTTGGTATTCTGAATATCATTTCCGTACGACCATTGAAAGAAAATATTCAGATCAAATCCTTTGTATACAAAGTTGTTTGAGAAACCACCTGTATGTTTTGGAAGTCCGTTTCCAATTATTGTATAATCAGTACTATTTACAACACCATCACCATTAAGGTCTTTATACTTAATGTCGCCTGGCTGTATACTTCCTCTTGAATTACCGTTGGTGGGCACTTCATCTCTTAATACATAGGCCCCTGAAGTATTCTGGTAAAAATCTTTATACTGGTAAACACCATCCCATACATAACCATACATTAACCCCAATGGCTGATTAAGTTTTACTAAATAAGCAGGATAAGAGTTCCATGTATTATCCCATGTAATAATAGAAGTAAATGACTCTTGCTTTTCTGTCAAAGACAATACTTTGTTCCTGTTAAACGCAATATTAAAACTGCTGCTCCAGGTAAAATTGTTTGATTTAACATTCACTGTGTTCAAAGTCAATTCCAATCCTCTGTTAGCTACACTACCTATATTCTTATAGGCACTGCTGTATCCAGATGAAAGAGGAAGACTGGCAAGCAATAACAGGTCTCTTGTTTTTTTACTATACAAATCTGCTGTTAATGAAATTCGGTTTTGCAGGAAACTGAGATCCAAACCAATATTTGTTTCTTCGGTTGTTTCCCATCTTAATTCCGGGTTACCGATAGAAGTAGGTATTGAACCACGTATTGGGCTGTTATTAATAGTGTAAGCATTTCCAATAGGCAAACCAATGGTTGAAAGATAAGCGAAATCGCCTACCCTATTATTACCATTTGCACCATAACCAATTCTCAACTTGGCATCAGAAAAAATGTTTAGATTTCTGATGAAGTTTTCATTGCTAAACCTCCATGCAAATGAAGCTGAAGGAAAATAGCCCCACCTTTTCCCGGGTGCAAATCGGGAAGAACCGTCTGCACGATAGGACCCCGTTAAATAATATTTTGATTTGAAATTGTATGAAGCTCTTGCTGCAAATGATGAGAGTGTCCAGCTTGAACTGCTGGAAGTGATTGCTTGTGGAACTCCCTCGTCTAATCCATTTATTCCTAATGCTTCATTTGGAACAAAGTTAGCACTTGATCCAAAGAATGAACTTTTACCTGACTGAAGAGAAAAAACTCCAACCAGATTAAGTGTATGATTCTTATTTATTTTTTTATTCCATGACAAAATATTTTCGTTTAGCCATGTATTAGATTCATTATATGTAAGAGAACCATTTACACCATTTGCAGAAGTTATTGGGTTACCGTATTGTGTTTTTGAATTATTAAACACTTCCTGTCTTAAAAGATTGTTATTAATGCCTCCTGTGATTCTCAGTTTGAGTTCAGGCAAAATTGAATATTCAGCATAAGCATTCGTGATAAGATTTCTCGTAATGTTATTACGGACAGAATTATTTAAATTAATAACCGGGTTAATTCTGTAATCGTTGGAAGTGTTAATACCAGGATCGAATAACAAATCCACCAAAGAATCGGAATTAGAAGCAAGAATAGGACGTTGGCCCCATACACCATACATTACGTTAGTGGTTGCACTATTTGTAGATTGTGACGGAGCTACACCGGTTTGTTTTAAATAACTGTAGTTAGAATTAATACCTACTTTCAGCTTTTTATTAACTGTTTGATCAAGAACAATGCGTCCTTGGTATCGTGTATAATTTGAATTGATGATAATACCATCCTGGTTAAAAATTGAACCTGAAATAACATACTTCGTATTTGCAGTTCCACCAGCAACAGAAAGCGAATGATTCTGCATTGGGGCTTGCTGTAATACCAACGACTGCCAATCCACCCCTTTCAGGTTTTTATAATCATCCAGTGTTTTTCCCGGTGTTGTGAGGTATATAGATTTTGGACTTGAAGGAGAAGAGCTAGTATCAAGTTCCATTTGCTGCCTGATGAAATCATAAGGGCTCATCATATTCATCTTCCTGATATTATCTTGTATTCCATATGAGCTGTTGAACGTAATGACAGGAGGACCTTCTTTTCCCTTTTTGGTGGTAATCATAATTACACCATTCGCTCCCCTTGAACCATAAATTGCAGTTGCCGAAGCATCCTTTAATATTTCAATTGATTCAATGTCATTCGGATTAATTATGTTGTTATTTGGATTTTCAACAGGGAAACCATCAATAATGTACAGTGGTGAGTTATCCTGTGTAATTGAATTATTTCCTCTGACAGTAATCTTGCTTGTTGCACCAGGCTGACCATCAGAAGAAGTAACCTGTACCCCGGCAACACGGCCTGCAAGTGCTTCATCAAAAGAACGAACAGGAGCTTTGTTTAAATCACCCATGCTGACTTTTTCAATTGAAACAGTTACATCTCTTTTTCGTTGTGTACCATAACCTACAACTACTACATCACCTAATGAAACAGATTCTGATTCAAGTGTTACATCAATAACAGCTTTACCTGCTACCTGCACATCTTTTTTTACATAACCAATGTGTGTAAATGAAAGTACCGCACCTGAACCGGGAGCAACAATTGAATAATGTCCCTTTTTATCTGTTAACACAGACTTTTGTGTTCCCTGAAGAGAAACCGTAACATTCTCCATGACTTTTCCATCCGAAGACTTCACAGTTCCAGTAATTGTTCTGTCTTGGGAAAAAGCGAACAGGAAACAGAACAAGAGAACATTAATTAAAAAAAATTTTTTCATACAGAAGCATTTTGTTTTAAAAGAACTTCAACTTTTTAAAAACCATTTTTGCGATTTGAAAATGTATTAACGACTCAAAGTTTTTATTTTTTTATCGGATGACTTTACAAAAGAGAAGAAATTTACATCGAAAACGTTTTCGTTTTTTAAGAGTCAAAAACACAGATTTTATGTACTAAAATTGCATACAAAATTCATTATTATGTTGTGCAAACGATTGCTCATAATAGCACTTATCAGTGTTTCTACTAATAACTTGTTTTCCCAAACAAATTGCCAGGATGTTTTCTCAACAACCAAAAGAGTTGCTGACTGGCAAATGCTTGAACTACAAACAAAAAAATGGAAATATCCTGCAACAGATTGGACAAATGGTGCATATTATACAGGTATGATGGCATGGTCTTCAATTGCAAATAATGATAAATATATTTTATTTCTTAAGGCAATTGGTGATAGTCTTAATTGGCAGGGAGGTCCTGAAAGATTTTTTGCCGATGATTATTGTGTTGGTCAAACATGGGCACAACTCTATATGCTTTACAAAGATTCATCAATGATAAAACCAATGATGGGTATTGCTGATGATATTATTAAACATCCGCACAGTGAATCTTTACAATGGAATTTCGACGGTGGTCTTCACAATCGTGAATGGGCATGGTGTGATGCTTTATACATGGGCCCGCCAATGCTTGCCTATCTGTCAACTGCAACGGGGCAGAAAAAATATCTTGATATAGCAGATAAATTATGGTGGCGCAGTACAAAGTTTTTATATGATTCATCAGAACAACTTTATTTCCGTGACAGCAGATATTTTGATAAAAAGGAAAAAAACGGAAAAAAAGTGTTCTGGAGCCGTGGTAACGGTTGGGTTATTGCAGGTATAACAAGAATACTCGATAACATGCCGGCTGATTATTCTTCAAGAAAAGGATATGAAAAAATTTTTAAGCAAATGGCTAAACGTATTGCTGCCTTACAACAACCTGATGGAACATGGCATGCAAGCTTATTAGACCCTGCCAGCTATCCGATTAAGGAAACAAGCGGAACTGCTTTTTTTGCATATGCACTTACATGGGGCATCAACAAAGGATACTTACCATACAATGAATACTTTCCCGTTGTAATAAAAGCATGGGATGCACTGAAAGATTGCATACATGAAAATGGGAAGTTGGGGTTTGTACAGGTTCCCGGTGCTTCGCCCGATAAAGTTACATTCGATGATACAGAAGTGTATGGTGTTGGAGCTTTCCTGCTCGCTGGTACAGAACTTTTTAAATTATTATACGAAAAAGAAAAAAACTGCAGCAAGATCGTTATACAAAACACAACAGCCATCAACAGGCAAAATGAAATTGCAGAAATAAACTGGTTAAAACTTGTAAAGTCAGGTTTTAATGAAAAAAATATTGTGATTATCAATGCCCAGACTGGAAGTGAAGTACCGTCGCAGGTTTTGTTTAAAGGAAAAAAGACTCCACAATCTATCATTTTACAATCAGGAACTTCTGCAGGAAGCAGTGCATTTTATTTTTTTAAAAAACAAACAGCACAAAACTACCAGCCAAAAACATACGGACGTATTGTGCCTGAACGGATGGATGATTTCGCATGGGAAAACGACTGTATTGCCTTTCGGATGTATGGACCAGCATTAGAAAAAAATGGCGAAATAAGTAATGGAATAGATATATGGGTTAAAAGAACAAAAGAACTGATCATCAACAAATGGTACAAAGAAGATGATTATCACAAAGACCATGGAGAAGGACTTGATTTTTATGGGGTAGGTAAAACATTAGGCGCAGGAGGCATTGCTCCAATTGCAAACAACAAAATATACCCATCAAAAAACTTTGTTACATACAAAGTACTCGATAATGGACCTTTAAGAACCTCTTTCCAGTTAAGCTATGCTTCATGGTCTGCTTCCGGAATCAAAGTAACTGAAATCAAAAATATTTCACTTGATGCAGGTTCATTTTTAAACAGAATTGAGGTTACCTACAGATTTTCAGGAAAACAAATTCCTGTTGCAGTTGGTATTGCAAAACTACCAGGCGAAGGTTTACAATGGAATCAAACAGGCAAAACCGGTTTTTTGGCATACCAGCAACCTGCACAAACGGATGGAACAATTACAATTGGCGTGCTTATACCTCAAGCAAGTACAGCATCAGAAATAAAAATGACTGAAGAAGATCATTACAATCACACCGGGCATTATTTACTCAAAGCAGTTGCCGGCAATGAAACTCCATTTATTTATTATCAAGGTGCGAACTGGGATAAAGAAGGAAGTTTTACATCATTTGACGACTGGAAGGAATATTTGAAAAACAAATTGACGCAGATTAAAAACCCACTCAAAATAACGATCAAATAAAATTTGTTTTTTAAGAATCAAATATTAAATGAAGTAAAATGATTTTGGATAAATTCAGCTTAACAAACAAAACAGCATTAGTAACAGGATGTTCAAGTGGCATTGGATTAGCCATGGCTGTTGCACTTGCAGAAGCAGGGGCTGATATTATCGGAGTAAGCAGTAAAATCATAATAAATAGTTCTGAAACAGAAAAAGCTGTAACAGCAACTGGCAGAAACTTTTATCCGTATGAATGTAATCTAAGTAATCGTCAATCAGTATATAATTTTATCCATAAAGTAAATAACGACTTTCCTATAATTGATATCTTAATTAATAATGCAGGTATCATTCATCGTAATCCGGTTGCAGAGCATAGTGATGATGATTGGGACCACGTAATTGAAGTCAATATGAACGCTCCGTTTATATTAACAAGGGAAATAGGAAAACGGATGGTTGAAAGAGGTTATGGTAAAATAATTTTCACTGCATCAATGCTCACTTTCCAGGGAGGGATAAATGTTCCTGGCTATACTGCAAGCAAATCGGCAATTGGAGGTATTACAAAAGCATTTGCAAATGAATGGGCATCTAAAGGAGTAAATGTAAACGCAATTGCACCAGGTTATGTTGAAACAGCTAATACAAAAGATTTAAGAAAAGACATGGAGAGAAATGAATCGATCCTAGCACGAATACCTGCAGCACGGTGGGGTACTCCGGATGATTACAAAGGACCGGTTGTTTTTCTTTCTTCAGATGCATCATCATATGTTCATGGCACTATTTTTCCTGTAGATGGAGGATGGCTTGCAAGATAAATCTCAATCATTATGTGCAATAAGCAAACTGACTTTCTGATCAACAAATAAAATCAACAGATATTTCAGTGAGCTCTTAGAATTAAAATTGATACAAATGTTATCCCTATTAAATGAATACAATATTGAAGAACAACCGATCTCTGTTCTTCCGTTCGGCAGTGGCCTTATCAATAACACATGGGTTGTCAAATCTGGAATTAGTAATAAATATATATTTCAAAAAATCAATGAAAACGTATTCAAAGAGCCCGAAAGTATTTCTGCAAATATTGACTGCATTGCAGAATACATTAAAAGCAACCACCCAGATTACCTCTTTGCTTCTCCTGTTTTAACAAAAGATCAAAAAACATATTTGCATGATAAACAGGAAGGATATTTCAGGATGTTTCCGTTTATCAAAGACTCCCACTCTGTTGATGTTGTGCAAACTGCTTCACAAGCTTATGAAGCAGCCTCACAATTTGGGAAATTCACTCGAATTTTAAATGAGTTTGATGTTACGAAATTAAAAGTCACTATTCCTGACTTTCACAATCTAACCTTAAGATACAGCCAGTTCCGTTCCGCCTTAAAAAATGGAAATCCGGAAAGGTTACAATCGGCTGCAAACCTGATTAATGAATTATTGCAACTAACATTCATAGTAACAGAATACGAAAAGATTTGTGAAAACAAGGATTTTAAAAAAAGAGTCACTCATCATGATACAAAAATCAGTAACGTATTATTTGGCGAGAACAATAAAGGGCTTTGCGTTATTGATCTCGATACTGTTATGCCGGGGTATTTCATCAGCGACCTTGGCGATATGATTCGCACCTATCTTTCCCCTGTTAGTGAAGAAGAGAAAGACTATAGCAAAATCGAAATAAGAGATGATTTCTATACAGCAGTTGTAACAGGTTACTACAACGAAATGAAAGATGTTTTAAGTGAAACAGAAAAGCAATATTTTTTTTACTCGGGGGTATTCATGATTTACATGCAATCAATCCGTTTCCTCACAGATTACCTAAATAACGACATGTATTATGGCGAAAAATATCCTGGTCACAACTTCGTAAGGGCTGGCAATCAGGTTGTGCTATTAAAAAGATTACTTGAAAAAAAGCAATTATTGTTAAACAGAACAGTGCTGAAGTAATATCAAAAAATAAAATCCATTTTCAAACTTGAGAAGATGGCAAATAAAGCATGATCAGACATAAGAATTCTTTCTTCTTTAAATGAATATATCAACAAATTGTACTAAACAACTATTTATAAGCCCGAAACTATTTACAAGTTGTAACAATACCACTTAGCAAATCGCCGTTCAAATTTTTTCTTAAATGTGAACGATCACAATGAAAAAGCTACGCAGCAATGTGATTTTTTTTGTCAAGATTACTATTGGAACTTCAAACTTACTAACCTCTGATCTCATTAAGATTTTTAAACTCGATTTATAAAAAATGCCCCTCCAATCGGAAGGGGTATTCGCTGAAATATTATTTCCCGGAATATTATTTCCGGAAATAAGTCGTCGGGATGACTACCCTGAGTTCGAACCTTTTAATGGAAGACATTCAAAATATTTTAATGCAACTATTTACTTAGTACACAATTATAAATTGAATTAAATAACATATCAAAATCTCAATTGTATTACTATATTAAAAACACATTAAAATATAAATAGTGATCTTATTCAATCAAAGCAAAATATTCATCGCTGATAGCTTCTTGGATTATTGGAATAGCTAGTCATTATTTTACACATTCCATAAACCCTTGTTTATTCGCAAAATACAATTTTAACAATAGTATGCTTGTGTCAAATCTCTCCATGTTATTTACTATAACAATCATGACTTTTTGCAATTAAGCAAAATTCTCTCTTTTTGAAAATAATCTATTTAATGAGGTTTTCTTTGGACTATTAAACTTTATTGGCTTTTTATTTTTTTACTTATGGATGATAGAAACACTCTCTTGGATTAAATAATTTATCTACTTTATCTTGACAAAGTAAATTTCATTAAACAAAAAGCTTCGAACAAAGGCAAAGCTTTTTGTAACCTTAAAATCAAAAAAAACAAAGAACAAATCGTTACTGTAAAAACGTCTGTTACATCTGCAAATAATCATCCTGTATTTCAATAACTGCTCCCTGTAATTGTTCATCAACCAAAATTTGGCAGGCTAACCTGCTTCTGCAGTCTTTTACAGCATTTTTTAAAAGAGTGGCCTTCTCATTCCGATCCATGGTTTTGAACGATGGTTGAACACCTGAAATCTGAACCAAACAGGTTCCGCAACGCCCCATACCTCCGCATTCCCCAAAACAATCAGGGAAAACAGTATCCTTAATTAAAACCATCAGGTTCCTGTAAGCATAAGTATGCGTATGTACAAATTGTTGCTGCCCCTGGTATACTAACTGGAAAACTATTTCCGGTCCTTGTACATTCATTTCTCGTTAGTTGTATTTATACAGGTATTTATTTCCCTGTTGTCGCAGCTGGTTCAGTTTAAAAGAAAATAATTCCGCCATCTTTCCTGCCCTCCATTTGGCTTCCTCATTTTTCTCACCGCAAAAAAGTTCATCTGCAGTTTCAGTGAACAGTTGCAGCCATTTTGTAAAATGCTTTGATTCAATAGGTAGTCCAGCATGTGGAGGAAACGGGCTGCTGTAATACGTATGTTCATTCAGCAATACTGTCTGCCAGAACCGATACATTTTTTCTAGATGTTCGGGCCAGTGATCACCTATACGTTCATCAAATACAGGCCCCAGTAATTCGTGGTTTCGTGCTTTTTCATAAAAACGGTTAACCAGTAATTGAATATCTTCTATGCTAAGAATATCATGTTTCATTCTGTCCTTGTTAAATTGTAATATATGTAAACAGGTAGTACAATACCCATCCCGTAAACCCAATCATTAGTATCCACACCCACGAAGGAATACTTTTAGGTGTTTCGCTTCCGTCAATAAGAAAGCGTTTCTGATCCCCTTTTCCGTAAGCATTAATCATAATGGGTATCACTCCATCAACCACAGCTCCTTCCTGAATCCCTTCAACATCAATAGCCGGTCCGTTCTTGATTTCAAAAGGAATGATTCTTATCCCTTCTTTTCCCGTCGGGTCCTTGCTTACAATTTTCAGCATATGCTTTCCATCCACAAGTTTCCGGGTATCCAGTTCAAAATTTACAGGTGCACTGAAAGATGCAATAGGATGCACTTCATCATCTATAAATACAATAATCCTGCTTTTATCTTCCATCATATTCCGGTTTATTTAAGATAAGGTATTTGATATGTGAGGGTTGCTTTTCTCCAGGCTTCAGTAACCATTTTACCGAAAAGAAAAAAGTAAACAGCACAATAAAAATCATCACAGCTATAATTACATAATCCCAGTTACTTTGTGGCCCGCCACGATGCACAATCCCTCGTAGTACGGGAGGCTGCTGCCGCTCACAAACAGGACAGGAAAAAACACCTGAACAGGTAATCAGCAGCAATAACAGTATATAGTATTTTTTCATTCTCTGCGTTTTGAGTTCTAATTAGTTCTTTGCCTTTAGTTTTACATATTCAAGAAGCCGTTTAATCTCATCTTCCGTAACTTTTTTCGCATGGTTACCCCAGCTTGTGCGTTCATGGTTAATGATGGCTGTAATTTCCGCAGCACTTAAATTTGCATTGGTTCCAACAGAAGGCATAACAGCATATTCTGCACGGGCATCATAACCGTTCATGATAATATCTACATACAGTTGCAGGTTATCACCATTCACAACCGGGCTGCCCTTCAGTGGAGGAAAAGCACCCGGCAATCCTTCTCCGTTAGGCTGATGACAACTCTGGCAATTTGCTGTATAAAGGGCCACCCCATCCGGTTCATTACCAGCCCCCCCTGCCTTTGTTTCAATTGTTTTTTGCTTGTATAAAAATTCAGGTGTGGTTACGCCATCCGGCAATTTTACCTGCTTTAATGATTGCAGGTAGGCAATAAGATAAAGGGCATCTTTTGTTGCAACCAACTTTCCTTCTTTTCCTTCCAGGAATTCTTTGGGCACATTCACCACAACATCTCCTTTATCTGCTTGTTTTTTCAATGTAAAAAGCCAGGTATATGCAGGCATAATGGATTCTTTTACCACAGCACGTGGGTTAAATAAATGCACAAGATTCCAGTCAATGCTCGGCTGCCTGTTTCCTGCATCTGTAAGATCAGGGCCTGTACGTTCAGTGCCCATTAAAGTAGCAGTATTTCGCCAAAAATCAGTTCGCTTTATAGCCGCATAATCTGCGGCTATACTGGGTCTTGATCCCCATATTTTATCCATATCCACATTACGTACCTGTTGCGTGTGGCAGGCAACACAACCATTGGCAATATAAATTGCTTTACCCTTTACTGCATCCTCACTTATTGGAGCAGAAGTAGGTAACGGCTGGTTATTTCGCTGGTTATTCAATGCAGGTAAAATAGCAACAAGTATAGTCAGTACTGCAAAAAAAAGAAAAGCAGTCCTGAACAATAGTTTATGATTATTGAAGAATTCCATATGGAATTGTTTAAAATGAACAAATAAGTTTACTCAGCAGTTACAGGTTTGTTTAGCTTCCCGATCGCAGCTTCTTTCAAATCTGTTTGTTCAGCCTTTCTGAGTATCATATACAAATTGTAAGCAAAAAACAGGTGCGATACCCACATCAGGCTTCCGCCAATTGCTCTCCATAACCAATAAGGTGCCATATGTACAACCGTTTCAATAAATGGTTTTCCCTCCATCCAAAGTTGCCCTCTGAGTGTACTGCCAATCATCAGTGGCACTGTATAAAATAACAAACCAATTAAAGCCAGCCAGAAATGCGCCCCGATTGTCAGTTGCGGTGCCTCCCTGCCGGTTATACGGGGCAGCACTGCATACATACCGGCCCAGACAAAAAAGCAGATTATACCATACATAGTGAGATGAGAATGCGCTACTGTAAAGTCTGTGAAGTGCCATATCAAATTAGTACTTCGGAATGCTTCAGCAGTACCCTGAAGTGATCCCGTAAAATAAAACACAGTACCAACAAGAAAAAATGGAAGTGTATAACTGCCTGCAACTTTATGCCAGGCTCCATTAAAAGTCATAATAAAATTGGTCGTTCCTGCAGCAACGGGTATAACCATCCCCATACTTCCTGCAATAGCTACGGTTTGTAACCACCATGGTATAGAACTGAATACAAAATGGTGTGTGCCTATAAGCGTATAAAATAAAATCTGTGTCCAGAATGCAAGTATGCCAAGACTGTACGAATAAATGGGTCTGTTCAATTGCTGGGGCAGCATATAATAAACAATCCCTAGCGTAAACAACATAAACCACATGCCTACTCCCTGGTGCATGTAATAACCCTGGATTATTGTTTCTCCCAAACCGTTTTGCCAGTAGGGTATGTAAGCAACTGCTGTAATGGTTAGCGCAAACATAATTGCAGAAACAATATACCAGTTTGAAATGTAGATTTCTTTTGTTTTTCGGCTGGCAATAGTTGCAATAAAATTGATCAGTGTAAGAAACAGGCCAATAGCAAACAAAAGCATTACAGGCCATATATATTCACGGTATTCTCCACCACCATTGTTAATTCCTGCCATTAAACAAATTGTCCCGGAAATAACAGCAGCATTAATAAAATAAAGCGTATACCATCCCTTTCGTATACTTGCAATCGGTACATTACTTACCATAGGAACTATGTAATAACCCAGTCCCAGCATTCCTAATGATGCCCACCCCCAGAAAACCGCATTTGTATGTACTGGGCGCAGCCGGCCAAAACTCAACCAACTTAAATGATCGGCATCAGGTGCAACGAATTTTATACCAACATATTCTCCAATACTTGTTCCAAAAACTAACCAAAAAGCAGCACAAACAAAATACCATATAATCAACTTGGATAACTGTAGGTCAATTCCTGGTCTTTTTAACGCCTTTTTTTTCTGCGTCACAAACGCTATTGCAGCTTTAGTATTTACATTGTTGATTAATCCTTTTTGATCAACAGCTTCTTTATCTCCTGTCAGTTCATTGTTACTCAGCTCAAACTCTAATGCCGCTTTTCTTTTTTTTAATGCCTCCAGTGCTTCCGGGTCATTTATGGTTGCCAGGTAATCTGCAAATCTCTCTGCTTCCTCAATGTCCTGTTCAAGCTTTTGCTTTTTGGCCATTCCGGATAGTTTTACAATCATCAGGCCAATGCCGACAAGTATAGGAATCATAATAAGCGTAATGGTGATAATCACACCACCCTCATTTAAAATACCCACTTTTGTTTCAGTGCTTTGTGCATACACATAATTGCCTCGTATCAAGGCAGTAAAAAATATCAGCAGGGCTATAAATTTCTTACCACCTCCTGGTCCTGTATAAGCGTGGTCTGTTATTTTTTCAATATGCTTACTCTCTAATAATTTTCCAATTTGTACATTGTCTAAATTTTGCAGCAGCTTGTCAAATCTTCTGTTACTCTCCCCAGCTTTCCATTTACTAATCCTGCTGTTTAACGCTTTAACCCTGATCAAAAGCACAAAGGCAGCCACTAACAAAAAAATTAAAATCAACAACAGCAGCAACAGGGTCATCCAGCTTCCTTTTATACCAGCACCAATTGTTGTCTGTGCACATAATTGTGCAGGAAAAACAATAGCTGCTGCCATCAGGATCATGATTGTTATGTTTCCGAAGTAGAATCTCATAATTAATAATTTAAGACCTTTTACTCTTTTATTATTGAAAAAAAAATTACCTCTTCAAATAACGTTCTCCAAGCTCTAATGCAGCAGGGTACTCACCTAGTGTTGTTGATTGCATCATTGTTTTTATCTGTTTACGTACTTGTGCAAATTGGTCATGTATCGGACAGGGATTCTTTGCAGAACAGCTTTTTAAGCCAAGACCACAACCTGTAAATAATTTATCGCCGTCAATGGCATATACTATTTCAGCGAGATTTGTCTTCAGTCCTTTCTTATCCAGGTAAAAGCCACCTGAAGGCCCTTTAGCAGATTGTACTAAGCCCTTTCTTGCCAGATCCTGTAATATTTTAGCAATAAAAGGCTCTGGCGAGTCAATAGCCCTGGCAATATCACGTACTCCTACCCGTTCAGTTGCTACTGATTTTTGTGCAACAAAAAGTAAAGCCTTTATTCCGTATTCGCAGGTTTTAGATACCATATACTGTTGAATGCAATGCAAATATAGAAAAGCATTTTAAATAAAAGACTTTTTTGTCTTTTTTTAAGTTTAATAAAAAAACGAAAAAATACAGGTAACAATTATTTCTTTCCCAAGATACCGTAAACAATCATTATTCATCAACATAAAAAGGCAACCAGTTGTATGGTTGCCTTTTTATAATATTTTCGGTATGACTATCGACACTTCAAATTTACAACTGCAAATGTCATTAAGCTTTTGAAACTCGATTATAAAAAATACTCCTTCCAAAGGGAAGGGGTATTTTTTGAAATATTATTTTCCGGAATATTTTAAAATAAAAATAATACAGCATTAAAACGGGCAAAAGCGTTATACTCGTTAATATTGTTTTTGCGTAGCAATAAATCCATATGGCCGCACAACTGTAATAATAGCTTTAGAACCAACACTTGCATTCACTTCAACAAGAACAGTTTGACCAGGTTTTATTTCCGGAATATCATAAGATTTTGTAGTGGCATAATTATCTGTCTCGTTGCTTACATATAGCTTATATCCTCTTACAGTATGCTGAGGCAATCCGATATTACCAATCAGTTTTACATACATTTTTCCCTTGTTGCCCTGCACAAAACCCATCAGCTCCACCGGCGATGAATATTCCCGTAATATTTTCATCGAAGGTTTGGGATTCCCATGCATATCATAAACTCCGTGAACTCTTCTCCTGTATTTATTTTCCTCTGTAGTTCCCGGGTAATGTGTTCTGTAATCAGTAAGATCAAAATAGATAGCTCCGTCAAGATAAGGCTTCGATTCATAGATAGCCATGTGATAAATAATATCTTCTATCCTGCGTTCATCACCACCTTTAAAATTAGGTTCGCAAAGTCCGAATTCCGAAATAAAAAATGGTTTATCTGGGTAACTGAGATGAACACTGTCAATATAATTACCGATACTTCCCTGCGAAACAGGCCACCAGCTTCCGCCATACTCGTTCATCATCAGATAATCACCTTCATTGGCAGCATCCGGAACAAAGTCAGGGCGGTTAAAAAAACTTTGCGTTAATGTATTACTAACGTAGGCTGTTGATCGTGAAGAATCAAGACTTCTTGAATAAGAAAGCAGATAACTGATCATTGCTTTCATATCGTTATCTCTGGCACGCAATTCATTACCTACACCCCATGAAAAAATGCTGGGATGATTATACAGGGTATTGATCATCGTTGCCAGTTGTTTTCCTGCAATTTCCCGGATAGTATCATTGGCAGGTGTCTCTGGCCCCCACAGCGGCACTTCCTGCTGTACAAGAATTCCGTTCCGGTCACAAAAATCATAAAATACATCACCCTGCTGAAAATGCTGACGGCTGAAAATACAATTCACCTGTTTCATCAGTTTTCCCATGGCAATGATCAGTGAATCGCTTTCAGCAAATCCGAAATCAGGATTGGAACCGGCTGTCCACTCCACTCCCATCAGTTTTATTCTTTCACCATTCAAATAGGTTTGCCCGTTAATAAATTTAAATTCCCTGAAACCAATATTAGAGGCAACCATATCCACCGCTTTTTTCTTTTTAAGAACAGTCACTTTCACTTTATACAAATTGGGAAAATCAAAATGCCAGGGATGAATCTCTTTAAGTAATACATCTGTTATGGCTTCATGGTTCACCCATCTTGGCTGTAACACTTTTTGATAAACAATGTTGTTCGTTACCTGGTTTTCTTCCTGCACCTGTATCTCCAGCTGAATATCTTCCTGCTTTTCAAATCCTATTTTTATATTGAGTTTACCTTCATTCGTTGCTGTTAAAAGAACGGGAGTAACATGTATATAGGCAGCAGAAGGCTTTTCGCTTACAATTAATTTTACTGGTCTGACTATTCCTCCATCATTGGGCCAGTCAAATGAAGTCCCAAAAGGAACTTTATGTTGATTATATGCATTGTTTACAGCAACAGTAATAATATTTTCCTTTCCATACAAAAGCTTACCGTTAAGATTTATCGTGAATTTATTAAAACCGTCACCCGTATTTTCAAAAACTTTTACTCCATTTAGAAATACAACGGAAGTATGGTTAACAGCCCCAAACTCCAAGAGTACATTTTGTGCCTTCCTGTTAGAAGGAATAAACAGTTTACGTTGATACCAACCCCAACCGTAATGGTTTTGACTTTTATCTTCAATATTCCAGGTATGAGGCAAACGAACTTCTTTTGCACCATCTAATATGTTAAGATACCATTGATCAGCCATACCTTTCCCTGCCAAATCAATCTTAAATTTCCACTGATCGTTCAGTTGGATTGTATCTCGTTGGCCAAATAGAACAGTAGAAAAGAGTATACCTAATAAAATAAAAAAAAAATACTTCATAATATGTTTTTTTTGAAAATTATTTTTAATCACGGTTAATAGATATTATTAACATCAGAACAAATTATCCTCTGAGCTAAAACACTTTCTGAGTCAATAAATAAAAAACAATCACTGGCTTAATTTTAATTGACATATAACTTTATATTTTTTCTGGATAAATTTCAATCACTTTACGATTGCTAAATAACTTATAAATCCGTTTACTGCTGAAGAAGAATTGCAGCTGCATCTTTGTCATCGTATAATCTGATCAGATCATTCAACTCTTTTTTCAACTGCTGCGTAATTTTTTCATATCCTTTTTTACCAAATAAATTATTCATTTCAGAAGGATCTTTTTCCAGATCATACAACTCCCAGCAGTTAACCCTTGTATAAAACCGAATGAGTTTATATCTTTTCGTACGGATACCGAAATGTGGAGACACTGCATGTTCTCCATTTTCATAATAATGATAATAAATAGTCTGCCTGCCTTTTACTTTGTTACTTTTTAACAAGGGCAAAATAGATATCCCTTGCATATCAGCAGGTACAGGAACACCTGCAGCTTCAAGTAAGGTTGGAGCAATATCAAGGTTCATCACCATTTCGTTATTCGTTGTTCCAGGCTTTATCAAAGCCGGGTAACGCATCAGGAATGGTGTACGACATGATTCTTCATACATCCATCGTTTATCAAACCAGCCATGTTCACCCATATAAAAACCTTGGTCTGACACATAAATAACTATCGTATTCTGAGTCAGCTGATGCGCATCTAAGTAATCCAATGTTCGCCCGATATTACGATCTAATGATACAGCAGTGCTCATATAATCACGCATGTAACGCTGAAACTTCCATTCAGTCAGCGCATTTCCCGTTAACTTTCTTTGCTGAAGATCCTTGTAGATGGGTTGGTAATAGGCATCAAATGCAGCCCTTTGCTGCACAGTCATTCGGCTGATGGTTCCTTCCTTGCTTTCTTCCTGTTCATTTTCAAACATTTTCAGATCATAACCCATACGAAGAGTTTTTGCAATTGTCATATCCTGAACAGCAGCAGCTTGCCTGCCGTTATAGTTATCATAGAAATTTGGAGGAAGTGCAAATTGGATGTTATCGAATCTTCCAAGATCACCCAGATCAGGAATCCATGTACGATGTGTTGCTTTGTGTCCAATGACAATACAAAATGGTTTGGACGTATCTCTGCTATTTAACCAATTCTCAGCTTCATCTTCAATGAGGCTGGTAGCATACCCTTCCATTCTGTTTTTGGAACTATCCATTCCAATAAAGTCAGGGTTGTAATACTGTCCTTGCCCTGGCAGTATTTTCCAGAAACTGAATCCTTGTGGTTTCGTTTCCAAATGCCATTTACCAATCCACGCCGTTTGATAGCCCGCTCTTCCAAGTTCTTTGATAAACGTATTTTGCGAACCATCAAAGAAAGAATGTTCATTGTCTTTAAAGCCGTTTTTATGGCTGTATTTACCGGTTAAGATAACGGCTCTGCTTGGTCCGCAAATTGAATTTGTTACATACGCCTTGTTAAAGACAACTCCTTCTTTGGCAATGCGATCAATATTGGGACTTGCATTAAGCTTATTTCCATATGCCCCGATTGTTTGAAATGCATGATCGTCCGACACAATAATCACAATATTGGGTTTTGATTGAGCAAAAAGATTTGCTATAAACAAAAACAGCAATGAAAAAACAATAAAGTTCTTTTTATACATAATGTTCTTTTTTTCTTCGTGAATGATTCCTACTTATTCCAATTCAAATCAAAATTGCATATTTTCAAAAATTCAATGAAACATACAATTGGCAGTAAATACAACAACAATAATAATAGCTAAAACAAGTTTGTTGATTCAGATAATAAGTAAATACTTAATATTTTATTAAATCATTTCAACAAATTATTACCAATAGTTGTGAGTAAAGGATTTGGATCAGAAGCACCTGAAATAAATCCTCTTGACAACTCCCATATCATTGCTCCTTTTAACCCATTTGCTTTTATGTATTTACATTTTTCAATGATGGCCATTTCATTATCATAAGTAATCATTTCTCTGGTTGTTGTATTTACTAGGTATGGCTGCCTGCATTCATCATTCCAGAAATAGACAAAGCCGTTAGAAGGCATGTTTTTAATATACTGATTATAAAGTGCCGTATAAGACTTATCCGTTCCATTACCATTTGATTTTGCTTCGCCAAGCTGCGAATAGTTGCTGAAGACCCATCCAAAAAAAGGAACACCAATTACAATCTGTAAAGGGTTCAAAGAGCGTGTGTTTTTTAGATAGTCAACAGTTGTTGAAATGGCAGAGGTTGCGCCAGCGCCTGCACTTGTATAAATCGGACTGTTAAAGCTGAACTTTGTTGTCCAGCTGGTGGCAAATTCATAAGTCATTGGAGAAAACCAGTTACAGCATTTTGCTAGTGTCGGAAAATCGAAATATTTTCCCGCCCAATCTCCGGTAGGAACAGCCATCGTGATAAGCATATCTTTCTTTGACAAAATAGGTGATTGTACAAATGCAACCCTGAGCTCCTGCGCAAAATTTGTAATTCCTAACCCATCACTTGGAGAAGCCGGGTATTCATAATCCAGATTAACGCCGTCATAAGAACGCTCTTCGCAAAGTTTTACAAGATTGCTTATAAATTGTTTACGTAACTGTTCACTGGCAAATATTGCAGCAAGATCCCTTGCATTCTGGCCCGTTCCACCAGCAACACCAACCAATACTTTTACATTTAAAGCATTAGCTCTGGCTATCAACTTATCTCCATACGCTAAATGTGTTTTGTTGGCTAGTGTTGAATATAAACTATAAGCAGCCGTTTCATAAGCAGCATCTCCATAAGTAAGTGCAGGATCCGAAGCAGAAGCTGGCCGCAAAAAAGAAAACACAATATGTGTTACATTGGAGTAATCAATATCCTCCCACGAATAACTATACCATTTAGAAGGAGTTAAATATGCCTCTGTAACTTTCGAACTATTCAATGAAATATAATTCGAATCCTTTGGCAGTACATGCACAACTTGTTGAGGTTGCGGGTTTGGCGACGCAAATGCCTTCGATTTAGAACAACCTCCCGACAAAAAAACCAATAATACGATTACAGGCAAACAATATCCTGCTTTTATTGACTCCTTTCTTTTCATGTCTTGTTGTGGTTTTTATGATGATACCTCTGCATTATGAAAAATAAAATAAATTACAATAATTACTTACAGATCAACAGGCAGGTTCCGGCTTTGAAACATAATTATGATGAAATAAAATTCATAACTATTCTTTGAATTAGCTATTTACTTGTAATGCCCTGTATCCGCTCAGCTTAACCTTAATCATTGCACAACTTATTTCTTAACATTGAATTGCCCATTATTCCTGACAATAGTTGCGTAATGAAGGCATTCTCATCTTTCACACAAAAGAGCCCCTTTATAATTTCTAAATCATAGCACTACATAAATTATCCATCAGAAGACGATTAATCTTTTTAATTTTTTGGGTGCATTCAAATTTCCCGGCAGCTTCCATCAACTTCAAGATTTTTATAAAAGAAGATTTCGATGCCGTAAAAAAACTGAACGCACCCAAAATCATTGTTTAACTACCAACCTGGATTTTGTACCAATTTTTTACTTTTCTGCATTTCAGTAAACGGAATTGGATATAAATACATTTTCCTTTCAAAAACACGGGTTTGGAATTTTGTTCTTGTATAAAATGTATTCGCATCTCCGTTCATATCCATACCAAAGAAATCTCCACCTTGTCTGCCTGAAGGTGTTTCTGCAATCATCCAGCGTCTTACATCAAAATAACGTTGCCCTTCTGTTGCCAGCTCTATACGGCTTTCTCTTTGTATTGCGGCTCTTTGCAAATCTTTATTTCCTGCAATTGCCGGATTCAAAGTTTCAAGATCAGGAATGCCTGCTCTTTTTCTTACCAAGTTTACGTATTTCAAAACATCAGGGTTTCCTGGTTCAACTTCATTCAAAGCTTCGGCATAAAGCAAATAAAACTCCGCTAACCTGAAAATAATAGATGGCCTGAAAACGCTTGCAACACCAGGACTAGTTTTGTGAACTTTTTTACTAAATCTCTTATATAAAAGATATCCATTCAGTGGAGCCTGTCCACTGCGGTCATTTGGTGAACCAACATAAAAATAAATGGGCTTATTGGAGATATGCCATTTACGTCCAGCAAAAAATACTGTATTATAAAACCTTGGCTCTCTGTTAATCCACATATTATATACCTGTACGCCATTAAAGTTACTGAAACCCGATTCGGAATATAGTGGTGATGCAGAAAGGAATGAAGTGTTATTAATTGGTTTTCCATCTTTCATGTAAAAATCATCTACCAATTCCTGCAACACAGAAGAACTTCCCAAACCATTGGGTTCACTCCGTGGGGTTGACCTTCTTTCGATACGGTCACCATCCATTCCATTCCATCCATTATTTGGATTAGCCCATATAATTTCATCATTGTATAACTGAAACAAATCATAAACAGATTTATCAGGATCATCTACTCCATTTGTTTGTGCAACATATAATTTGTGGCCGTTTAACTGTGCATAATCAATAACAGCTTTTGTAGCTGCAAGGGCCTTTTTCCATTTTTCGGGATCAGCAGCAGGAAATAAAGCTTTACCAGTTGAATCTTTAAGGCTCAATGCTTCAGTATAACCACCATTATATAATGGGCTTGCAGCATACATCCATAGTTTTGCTTTTACAGCTAACGCCACTCCTTTTGTTGGGTTAGCACGCAATTGTTCATCTGTAATTGGAGATTGTGGAAGTAAAGGCATTACATCATCCAATTCCTTTGAAATAAACGTAACAACCTCATCCACTGTATTTCTTGGCAAATCAATATCCTCCGTCAACGAATAAGATCTCTTAACAATAGGGATTGGACCATACTGTTCAAACAAAAGGTAATGATAATAAGCCCGCATAAACAGCACGTTTGCCTTTAGTTTATCAAATTCAGCTTGGTCAAGTTTATCGGCATCTGTTCCTGATGCAGGAATAATTTGCGCCTTCTCCAAAAAAATATTTGCCTGCCGTATAAGTTGGTAGAGAATTGTCCAACGATGAAACCCCATGTTACTTGCATTTTTCGAAGACAAAAAAGGTAATGACATACCATAAGTAGCATTGATTTCATCAGTCATAGTTGACCAAGGATTGTGCAAACCTGTTTGTCCACCCGCATCCCAGTCAGCTCTTATGATCATTGAATAATCAGGAACACCGGACATAACATTTGCATACCAACGCCTGGTGTATGCAGGATTTTTAAACACTTCATCAATATTAGTCAAGCCACCTGCAAGTTCATCCGAAACATTCAGATATTTCTTGCAGGATGTCAATGAACTGACAACTATGAAAAGCAGAATTAATTTATATAGTTTCATGTGAATCTTTTTTATTGATTTTAGCCATATACTTTATCCAAAAAAATTTCATTGCTTATGATTTAAACTGCCTGTGAATTTTTACGGATATTTCTTAGGTAATTTTTAGCTTTTGAGAATGATACTTTTAAAAAGAAACTTCAACACCCAAAGTATAGATACGACTGTTGGGATAAGCATTTCCTGCATTCGCATTACCAGTCTCGGGATCCCAGTATTTAATTTTATCCCATAAAGCCAGGTTATATCCCATCATGTAAATACGACCTGCTTTCAGTTTTACTTTGTCAAGCAATTTTGCAGGAAAATTGTATCCTATTTCTGCATTCTTGAGTCTCAGAAAACCGGCATCTCTTAACCACCAGGTACTTGCAACAGTATTATTTGCAGCTCTTGTATTATTCATATGTAACCTTGGCATTAAAGGAGTTGATGTGGTATTTTTATCTACAGTCCAATGGTCTAAGGCAAACTGCCTGTAATTCGACTGGTCAAATCCCCAACTAAAAGGATACCAACCAGCTATTTCATTACCACCTAAAACAGTAGATGTTTTGGCTGCTCCCTGGAAGAACACACTAACATAAAAACCTTTATACTCTGCATTCAGCCCAAAACCATAAATAACCTCTGGAGTGTAAGGGTTTCCTACTCCAATTTTTCTATCGAATTGATCAATTTTTCCATCATTATTCAGGTCAACATATTTAATATCGCCAGGACCTAATAAGCCTCCTAAAGTAGGTATAGGAAGTCCTTGTTTAAGTGTATATGATTTTGTACCATTCGTATTCATCGTTACATCAAAATCATCTTCGGTATAGAGACGTTCGGCGATGTAAAGTGTATTTTCACTTACTCTTTTTCCAGTAACAGCCATCCATGTATAAGGTTGTGGTAACTCATCATATTCCGTAATCTTGTTTCTGGTAAATGTATAAGTCGCTCTTGAACTTAGTTTTAATCCATTTGCGAAAGTGTGATTTGCATCCATACTGCCGTCAAATCCCCATGATTTTACACGACCATAGTTTTGCCATGGTGATTGTCTGAAACCAGCAGCGGCAGGAACAGTTCTTCTCTGCAATAAGATACCGCTTCTTTCGTATTTAAAATAATCAGCAACAATCTGCACTTTCCCATTAAAGAAGCCGATATCCATACCAGCATTCTTTTTATCTTCAATTTCCCATGATAAATAAGGTGCTTCAAAACGATCTTCTGTTATACCATTACCATAGCCATTAGCACCACCACCACTTGTAATTCCCTGGTTAAATCCTGTTGCTCCGAAATTAAATGTAGGGCGGTATAAAAATCTTGCACCACCAGTATTGTCATTACCTGTACGTCCATAAGATATTCTCAATTTAATGCTGGATACAACATCTTTCAAAGATTTGGGATAGAACTTTTCATTTGAAACAAGATAACCTAAACCAACAGCTGGAAAAAAGCCGAAACGATACCCTTTCGCAAAGGTTTCGCTACCAGTATATCCAAAGTTACCTTCAAGAAAATACCTGTTATCATATGCATAAGTAGCCCTGCCTACCAACCCCTGTTTTTTAAATGCTAAAGCCTCATTATAATACTGAGTTTCTTTTTGCATATACAAAATCATTCCTCCTATAACATGTTTGCCGAATGTTCTGGCGTAATTGAGGGAGTTTTCGAAATATACTCTTTTCTCTGCACTGTTACTTTCAGCAGGATCACTCAAGTCAGGAGAACCTGAAACTGTTTTTGAAAATATCAGTTTTCCAGTAGAATCTCTTCCTGTAGCAAAATAACGACTGGGGTTATAAGTTCTTTTTGCACCAAAGAATCCATCATAATCATAGCTTACTAATGCTCTGTATGTTAATCCTGGTGTAATAAAATTTAATTTCTGATTCACTTTAACAGAAGATTGAATAGCACTTCTCCACTCTTTTGCGTAACCTGAATTGATCAGCATATTATAAGGGTTCCGCATGTTTGCATCTCTTTCCTGGCGAAAAGTAGAGATAGTTCCATCACTATATACTGGAGGGAACACATAAGGTGGCGTTAAAACCATTTGTCTGAAAATTGTTCCTGTTCCTGTGCCTGGATAATTCGTAATAAGATACTGGCCTGACAGATCAACACTTACAGTAGTTGTTTTTGATACCTCCATATCAATGTTACTTCTCAGGTTAAATCGCTTAACACCAATATTATTTTTGTACCTGTTTGTTGGGTCGTTTTTAAAAAAACCTTCTTCGTTAAAATATGCACCCGATATAAAATATTTAGATTTGTCCGATCCACCTCTTACGTTCAAAGTATAACGTTGTTTCAATGTTCTGTCTTTAAGCATAACATCAATCCAGTCAACACTTGGATATAAATCGGGATCAGCTTTAGTTCTATAAAGATTGATCAAAGAATCACTGAAAATAGGACTTTGTCCGTCGTTTCTAAGGGCCTCATTATAAAGTGAAAGGTATTGATCTGATGGAACAAATTTTGGTAACCTGTCTGGTACGGCAACACTATGTTCAGCTCTGAAAGAAATAACAGGAACTCTTGCTTGTCCACGTTTAGAGGTAATGATTACAACACCATTTGCACCTTCTGCACCATATACTGCAGTGGCTGCTGCATCTTTTAATACTGAAAATGTTTCAATTTCATCAGTTTCAATATCGTTTAATGATCTGGGAACACCATCAACTAAAACCAGTGGTTTTGTACCACCAGCAAAGGTGCTGATTCCCCTGATCCAGAAATCTGCGTTATCATATCCCGGTTCACCATTTCGCTGAATGGCAATTAACCCAGCTACCTGACCAGCTAAATTGGTTGAAATATTTCTTGCTGGAAATTTGAGCTCGGAACCTTTAACTGTACTTACCGAGCTGACAACACTTAATTTTTTTTGTGTTCCATAACCGACGATTACAACCTCTTCGGTTTTTGCTTCAGCTTGTTTCAAAACAATATTCAAATTAGTTTTGTTACCAACAGATATTTCCAATGGTAAATACCCTACCATCGAAATGATCAGGATATCGTTTGGCTCGGCATCGATCACAAAAAAACCATTTTCATTTGTTGTTACACCCTTTGATTTGCCTTTTATTATAATACTTGCACCACCCAAAGCTTCACCAAGAGAAGATGAAACTTTCCCTGTTATTTGCATTGCTGAGGGAACGGGTAATTGCTTTTCATTATTCTCGTTAGGCTTTGTGGTAACAACAATCGTATTGTACCGGATAAAAAATGTGATCGGCTGATCTTTGAAGCAAAGCTCCAGAGCTTTTTGAAGCTCCATGTTTTTAACGTATAATGTAACTGGTTTTGAATTTTTCAACAACTCCGGATTATATAGCACATCGTAATCAGTCTGACTTTTCACAAAATCAAAAACCCTTTCCAGAGAAAGATTTTTCCCTGAAATAGAAACGCTTTGAGAAAAAGACTTTGCCTGAATATTTAGGCAGGCTACAAAAATCAGAAAAGCAGTTAATTTCATATAGAGCAGCATTTTGGGAGGCAATTGATTTCTGAGTTTTGAAATCGTTGCCTTAACATTTGAATTCATACTTTTGTAATGTTTTGGTTAATAACACGTTTGTCTCTTTTTTCAATAGAAGGAATAAGTGTAACCAGAACTTTCAGGAATCCTGCCCCCGCAGGATTCTTTTATATTTGGTTACTTACATTTTTGTTTTAAGTTGGCATAGCAATCAATTTGTGTTTTAGAAATAAAAGTTTACTAAAGTCATTAAATTATTAATGCTGTTATTTTCTTCTGGTTACCGTCAATACATTTCCGTTCAAAGTAAATTTCAAACGGCCATCCAGTTCAAGTAGTTCTAACAACTTTTCAATTCTGTCTTTTCGTGATATGCCGCCGGAAAAGCTGATACCAGACAAATCTTCGGTACTATGGATATCAATATCATACCATCTTGAAAGTTGCCGCATTATTGATTGAACATTTGCATTCCTGAATAAAAACTTTCCATTTTTCCATGCAAGTACTTCTTCAATATCCGGATGAACTATTTTATAATTAGCTTCACCCGCTTTTAATGAAGCCTGTTCGCCCGGTATAATTATCGTTGTATTTTTTCCATTGCTGATTTTTACTGATCCTTCCACGAGTGTAGTTCGCAAAGCTTCCTCATCCGCATAAGCGTTAATGTTAAATCGTGTTCCCAAGACAGTGATCCTGCTGGTAGCAACTTCAACAACAAAAGGCATCAATTCAGTTGATTCTTTTGAATGCTGATGCGTTACTTCGAAATAAGCTTCACCAGATATTTTTACAAGACGTTCGTTGCCACTAAAAGAAGTTGGAAATGTGATAGATGATGCAGAATTTAACCATACACCTGTTCCATCTGGTAAAGTGATTTGATATTTTCCTCCACGGGGAGTGGTGATGGTGTTGTACTGTTGTTTTGAGGTCTCATTCTCATCTGATCCCGAATAAGACAATTTTCCGTCTTCAAGCTTAACTATGTTTACATTTCCATCTGTACGTATTAAACCATTGCCAATACTGTCTAAAACAACCTGTGCTCCATCTGAAAGTGTAAGTATTGCTTTGTTACCACCAGGTTTAACAAAATTGTATGTAGCAGTCTTTGCTGTTTTCTGAAGATTAGTGTTGCTGTCCTTTATATTAGAAAAAAAATACCATCCTGCAGAAACAAAAAACACTACAGCTGCTGCAGCTGACCATCTCCAGAACTTATTACTGAATGTACGAATGACGGCATTGTTTACTGTTTTATCTTTTAACCCTGTTTCTGTAAGAAATTGATTTGTTGCTCTGTCGATATCAAATTGCTCAAAGGACGATAATTCCTCGGATATCCTGCCACGCTTATTAATTTTATCGGCGAGTTCCCGGTTTTTGTCTGATTTATTTTTCCAGTTTTCAAGATATTCATATTCCTCATCTGTTAATGTATTAAACCATGCTCCTTTTATCAGGCCGGCTATGTATATTAATTCATAAGCCCTGTCATCATTCATTACTTTTGCTTTATATTATTATATATAACACCAGCAAACGTTGATTGTACCAGAAGAAAGAAATTTATTTACAAAATTTTTGAACATTCAGCAGAATTATAAGTAAATGAAAGGTATACCGGCCTTTTAAAACTTTTCGAAGCAATGCCAGAGCTGATGTTTTTTGATTACGTACTGTTTGGTTAGACAACTGTAAATAAGATGCGATATCTTCATTGGTCATTTTTTTGAAATAAGAAAGAATGAAGATCTCCCTCATTTTTGGCGGGAGTTTATCAACTTCCTTTCTGATTTCGGCCAATAACTCTGAAAATAAAATTTCTTCTTCATATTTATTATCCTCTTCTTGAAGATGAAAGTTTACATATATTTCATTTCTTAATTTTTCTCTCTCCCTGCTTCGAATGAAGTTTAAACTTGCATTACGTGTTGTTACATACAAGTGTTTTTTAACATGATTTATATGTTCGAATTCGGGAGTTTTCTGGTAGAGCTTAATAAAAACATCTGTTACAATATCCTCAGCCGCAGCTTTATCCTGAAGGATTTTTTGGGCAAATCTGCACAATACGGGAAAGTAAATACGAATTAGATACTGCCAGGCTTCAGCATCATTATTTTTAAGAAATTGCAGAAATTCGATACTATTAACTTTTTCAGATGACATATTTATTTTTGCCTGCTAACAATCTTTTTTGCTAAATTAAGTTAATTCACCGTCCGTTAAAAAGTCATTTTTATTTAAGACAATAAAATTTCAATAAACTGTTCTGATAATCAAAAGCAGTTGTTGCCAATGTATAACGATGTTTTCATCACTAAGGCTACGCAGTTGTTTTAATATCAGCAGTGATATCGTCAATGGAAAACAGGCCGGTTGTGGAGAATAAATGAGTTTTTTACAAAAAAATCAGCAGGATTTAAAGTGCAAGTTACCCGTTTAAAGCAGATTTTTTTTAAGCATTATTTCCCCTTAATACTTACCTGGTTATACTTACAAGTTTTTGAAAGGACGACTAAATAAATTTTCTTAAAAACCTGCTCATCGCCCGCTTTAACATCTCTAATCAAAACAATTTCATCCTCATACAATCCCTCGGACATAAAAATTATAAAACTCCTGATTAAAATATAGAATGTTTATAATCGCAGGTCTCTTACTTTTTCATGAAGTAATAATAAACTTAATCCTCTTTATATTAAATACGAGATAACCTATTAATTTTTTGCTTTTACAAATATTGAGGATCTTATATTTTTTTGTTTCAAGTATTTTTTTAGCTGCTTGGACCATAGTGGCAATACTCGCCCCGAGCATAATAATATCTTACAAAACAAATCTTCCTGCAACACTCAAATAAGGAAATATATATTGGGCATCGTCCAATACAGGATATTTACTTCTGGTGTTTTAATAAGAAATGATAAAGCAATAAAAGACATCAGCAAACATAAAAAACTGCCTATTTCTGAAACGTCAGGTCAAAATGGATAGGTTGAAATTAACAACTCAATTACAACAATCAAGGCATCTAGCCCATAGGAAAATAAATAGGTATTATTATGAATATGCCATGCGATATTTTCCGGTTTTTATTCACCCTCTTTATTTATTTTTTTTATACTAGGAACAGGTTTAACGTAAAAAAACTCATAAACGGGCTATTCGCAACAAACTGAACAATTCCGACTGCCTCATAGCGAAAAGCTTTTAATCCTCCAATCCAAAATAATTCAATCACTAACCTTACAAGACAAAAATCAATTCTTAGGCTCTGAAGTGAGCTTGCTTAATAAAAAAAACGATACATAAGTGATATTTCGTTTATGCAAAACTGCACTTTACTTTAATTTCCGGAAATAAACGAGATACATTAAGGGATGAACAAATGCCCCTTCTATCTTCCTTCTTTTTTCTTGAATAATTTTGGTGACAAACCAGTGTACTTTTTAAAAAATCTACTGAAATATTACTCATCAGAATATCCAAGCATAGCTGAAATCTCTATTACCTGGCAACAAGTGTATTGTAGTTGCCACTTGGCCTTCAGCAAGAACTTTTCATTGATAACTGCCGGGATATTCTTTCCAAGGTATTTACGAAAACTGTTGCTTAATGCCTTTTGACTAAGATTTAACTGATCGGCATAAAATGAAGGTTTGTGCTCTTGGTCAAACTGTTCATTAACTAATGCAATTAATTGTGTTATCGCCCCGGATAGCTTTGTATGGTTGTATAACTGGGGTTCTGAAGATTTTTTAACCGAGTGAGTTTAATCAATAAAATTTTAAGATATGAAATCAATAATTCCTGATTGACAATTTCATTACTTGCAATTTCTCTTTCAATCTGCAAAAAGAGCTGCAGCTACTCATTACTATCACCGCTTGTAATAGTAATTGGAAAAATATCAAAAACAGAATTAAATAAAACCATTACATCCTACTTCATGCTGATATGTTTCAATACAGAAAGAATTAGCATGAAAGAGAAGCAATTTAAAAACAGTATTGTTTTAGGATGCAATACAAAAATGTGGTAATTAGTAAAGTAAAAATTAGATAGCGAGGAATATTTAAATTTTTCAAAGACGGTTTCGACTTCTCCTGAACCTTTCTGCACCCACAAAATGTCAAAATAGTTAGTATAGCTTTTCAATATACATCATTCGTTTCAATTGTTGAAACAAATATTGGTTCTGACACCTTGTTAGCTTCGAGAAAATGCAGCATTAACTTTTTGATTTTTTATTTTAAATTGCGATACTATTTTTCTTGCATTAAATATGCAGTTAATTGTCTTAAGATTTTTTAAATGCGCACAAGCCATTTTCCTTAGATTAAAAGGCAGTTTAGTTATAACATCAGTAAAGTTTATTAGAAAATACCAAAGATTAAAAGACAGTTAAAGATAAATATCTACAATTAAATTATACAGCATTAGTTCGGAATTGAAAGTAATAATCAAACATTGAATACATGATTAATTTGATTTTACAAAAACATTTTACGCAATCGTTTGCGCATATGTATTATGTAATACATTAATAGTTTTGGCTTGTATTTAATTTAAACTCAAAATGAGAATACAGCATACTGAGATAACACCTTATGTGGGTAACCCTGTTTTTGTTGTAGAAAGAGATGTCCCCTACTTTGATTCACCTTTTCATTCTCACCCAGAGTTGGAACTTGTTTACATCAAAGAAGGATTTGGAACATACACAATTGGCGATACTACTGACACATTCCAAAAAGATGAAGTTTTCTTTTTAGGAAGCAATGTGCCGCATCATTGGAATAGTGATGATGTTTATAAAAAATCAGAGAACTTACGATCCAAGGCTCTTGTTATGTATTTTAACTTATCCATTCTAAATCCAAGTTTTTTTTCATTCAAAGAAACACAGCTTATAGATATCTTTCTTAAAAAAGCGACCAGGGGTGTACTCATAAAAGGAACGACACGTAAATTAATTATTCAAAAATTAGAATATATTTCAAAAGCCAGTTGTTTCGAAAAACTGATTCGTTTTTTTGATATACTCCATTTACTTTCACAATCAGATGATTTGCATTATATTTCAACTGAAATACTATCAACACAACCAATCATTGAATCCGACCGCTTAACGGATGTATTTAAATATTTAAAAGAGAATCTAAATAAAGTAATTAAATTAAAGGAAATTGCAAATATAGCCTGCTTAAGCACCGGTGCATTTTGCAGGTATTTCAAGAACAGGACAGGAAAAACATTTTTTGAATATCTTAATGAAATTCGTATTTCTCAGGCATGCTCTCTTTTAATTGACACAGAATTGAGTATTGCACAAATTGCAGCAAATTGCGGATTCAAAACTCCATCTAATTTTACAAAAGTGTTTAAAGATGTAAAGGGTACATCTCCCAAGAAATTTCAAAGAAAAGCAATTACAGGCATTCTTGAAATCAAAGCCAACAAAAACAGATAGCAATATTTTCAATATTTTTTTTTCAACTTAATAGTATCTTATTGCAACAAAAAAGAGCCAGCCAAGATTGGCCGGCTCATCTTCGATTGCTGTCGAGACTATTGCTTATGAGAAAATCCTTCTGGTAATACTTTTAATTAAAACGTAATTATCTGTTATGTTTTTCCAGGTTAACAACTTCTGTAACTTTACATAGTTAGCTTGTCTAAGAAATATATTAATTCATTGCATTAATGATATTCTTAGTGATATTACCGACCCTAAAAATTTTCAGAATAACTGTAATCTTTAACAATCATTTGAAATGCAAATCGCTTATTACTGCTTATCCCAGAAAATTCTTCCTTGTGTTTGATTAGCCTGCATATAGCCGGAACTATTAACAAGAGTTTCTAATGCCTTATTAAAATTATCAATATTGGCACTGTTCGGAGTTGGCAATACTGATCTGCGAGGAATTAAGAACTCTATTCCGCCTGAAGTAATCTTATCAAGAAAAGCTGTACCATCAGTAGGATTTGCAGTTATGTAATCTTTAAACTTAGGTAACCCTGTTCTTTTCCAATTTGCCCAAGCTTCTTCAGGACGCATAAAAAGATTAACCCACGCCTGCGAAAGAATTAATTCTAGTTTATGTGCGCTTGTTCCAGTATACGCTATTTGTGGCTGCGCAATGTAATTATTGATCGCTGTTGTTGTTATAGGGTTATAATCAGCAGCAGTTGGTTCAGTTGCTGGCAAAACTTTCATTCTCTGTCCCCAGGTTTGATACAATTGCATAGAAGCCCTGATACCATCTTCATACCATGTTTTTGCATCCTTTCCACCTTTTGCAGCACCTGCCTTTTCTGCTATTTCAGCCATCATAAAGCAAACCTCAGGATAGGTAATTTGTGGAGAGAAAAGCTTCATGTCATCGTTGTTTGTATACACTGGATAGTCAATGTTTCTATTTCCATTAGCAGTTGTGGCATTACCGCCATTTTTAACATAAAACCTGCTTTGAACCTGAGATATTGCACGTATGCTGAAATTGAGCGGGCCAGATGGTGTTGTTGCGCTGAAATTAATATATTCTTTAGCATTTGTTCCATCTTTTAAATCTGGTGAAGCGGGCATCCCTATATATCTTCTTGTATATTTCTGATATTGAGGATCTGTTGCATAAGTTGGAAAGTATTTAGCCAAAGAATCTGCCAATGCATTGTTATCAGAGTTATTATTTCCTGGACCAAAACCATTCCTGCGGATTAATATTGGTAATCGGGGATCGTTATTATCAAACAAAAATGAAACAAATGCATTGCCTGCTGTAAACTGATACGTTAAAATAGCAGTATCCCATGTATCATTGTTATACTCGATATTGTGAAAGTAAATACATGATTCATCATTGTTAGAAATGATTCCCCCAGCATTTGCTAACACATCAGCAAGAACAGCCTGAAAATGCACATTATCAACTTTCTCAAATCTTTGAGCCATCTTAATGCGTAACGTATTTGCAAATCTGATCCATTTTGCAACATTACCTTGATAGAAATAATCATTATTACTCAAGGCAATCTGGTTAGGTTGATTAGATAATAGGACTGTTACTTGTGTTTTGATTATTTCATCAAATTTTTTGTACAGGTCTTGCAGCATATCATATTTTGGCGTAATATTTCCTTGCAATCCAAGTAAAGCCTCGGTATATGGAGCTGCTCCATGAGTATCAAATAATAACCACGCTTCATAAGTGCGGAGAATATTAGCGATGGATGCGATATTTTTATACCGGTCCTTATCAATCCTGTTAGCAATTACTACATCAACCAAATAATTAAGCTTGTTACCATACTTTGTATAATAATAACTGTAATAAGGGACGTATGGAGAAGGATTGGTTGCTTTAGCGGGATTAGCATATACACCATCACTGCCTCCTGTATTAGGGACTATATATTGCATGAGTGACATTACACCACTATATTTACTCATTAAGTCGCCACGAGAAGCGTTATTCCAGTTTTCAGTTGCACTGGTAAATACATACTTTGGATCAGTAGATACAAGGAGTTCCTCGTTTGTATTCATTTCCTTCATATCTTTTTTGCACCCAACCAACGCACCGATGCAAATCACCGCCAATGCAACACTGGTAATATATTTTGTAATCATTGTGTTAGAATTTAATATTGAGAGAAACTGAGAAATTGCGTGAAAAAGGGACACCTCCATATTCATAAGGTGTAAGAGGGTTATTCGACTGAATAGATTCAGGATTCAATCCTCCTTTCAAACCGTTATAAATATAAAACAGGTTACGGCAGGAAACGGCAATACGGGCATAGTCAAGCCTTACCTTTTGAGCAATATTTTTTGGGATTTTATAACCAAGTGTTACCTCACGTAACATTACCCATGTATTTTTCATAATTGGATCCTGAACGTTCGCCCCCCATCCATAATTGTATGAATAGAATGTAGAAGCTTGCAAAGGATTAATTAGACCGCTTTCGACGGCTTCTCGATATGTTTTTCCACCTACATCAACTAGCGTACTTGGATTTGTTTTTGAAGGAGCTTTTGCGCCATCTTTAAATACAGCATCGATCATTATACCATCATATACTGTTTCGCCTTTATAGTTTATTCTAGCTATTCCTCCATGTTCTTTGTCTCTTCCATAAAGTGATTCTTCAAGTGCTCCTTTGCCCATTGCATATTTGTATGTATGAGAAAAGAAATTACCACCGACTCTAGCGTCAGCCTGCACATAAAAATCAAACCCTTTGTAATAAACACTTGAATTAATACCTCCAATGAAATCTGCTTCAACTTTTCCTAAAACAACTCTGTCTTTCTGGCCAACATCTGCTTGTGTAAGATATCCGTAGGCATAAGCTGCATTTGGGCTTCCTGTTGTTCCCCAGTAATCAATGATACGCATTCCATTTCGAGGATCTTTTGGGTTACTTGTGTTATTATAATATGCAGGTGCTGCAGCATAAGCATTATTGTAACCTGAAGTTATTACACCAAACGCCCCATTTTCGTAAGCCCAGATTTCAGGACCGGCGTCAGCGCTACCCATTAACTGCCATTCCTTGATTTGTGGATGCAATTTTATAATCTTACTTCTGTTACGGGTATAATTAATCTGAACATTCCAACGCAGATCTTTTGTTCTGATTGGATCAATATCTAATTGTAATTCTATCCCTTGGTTTTGAATGTTCCCTGCATTGATTTTACGAGATGAAGCTCCTGATTCTATTACAGTACCAAGTGACAAAATCTGATTAAACGTATTTGTCTTATAGTATGTAAAATCTAAACCAATGCGGTCATTAAGAAATCTAATATCTGTGCCTAATTCAATTGATTGTTGTATTTCTGGCTTTATATCCAGATTTGGTAATGTACTTATGTTGGGGCTGGCTGTAATGATACTGTTTCTATTTTGATCATAAGTAGTACTCTGACTAAATCCTCCGGCACCGTCACTTGTTTTATAAGCACTTGTCCCCATACCAACTCTTGATAATGAGGCTCTCAACTTTCCAAATGACATCAATTCAGGAATAAAGCTTCTGTAACTGTCGGTAAATACCCATGAAAGATTAGCTGATGGATAAAAAACTGTCCAGTTGTTTTTTCCACCTGTTATCCAATTGGGGTATAATAAAGTTGATATCCAGTCATTACGACCTGTTATTTCAAGGAACAATTGATTTTTCCATCCCAGATTCAGAATACCTGACAAGCCTACAGTACGCATATTAGGCTTTGTATAAGTAAATGTGGGTATGATTGTATTAAGAGAGTTTGAAAAAGCAAAAAGACCCGGAGTAATCAATCCTCCGTTTGTTCCTTTGGCCCAACTTTGACTATTAGCATTTCCATAAATTTCATTGGCAACTTTGAAATTAACATCCAGATCATCCTTTAATAACTTCTTATTTGCATCAATCATGAACAGGAAGTTATAGTTACCACTTCTTGCACCACTAACTCCATAATATCCGCCACCACCTAAATAAGGACCGGAACCATATTGTTTATTAATAGTAAGTGTATTATAAATATTATAGTTTCCTTTTGCACTTACATTAATGTTTGGAGTGATTTGTGCTCTCAATGCTAAATTTGCAAGCACACTTTCTTCCTGTCTTTTTTCATCATAATAATCTAAACGGTGTAGGAAGTTTGCAATTGTTCCGTACACAGCCTGTGACTTTACTGCATTTGTAACAGTATCACGATAGTTTTTATAAAAATCAGCTAAATCAAAACTACGTGGCATGTAATAGGTCGTCATTAATGCGATATTTTGGCCCTCACGATAAAACCCTTGATCATAAGCATTCCTTGCGTTAGATCTTGAATAGTTTAAGCCAAAGTCAACATTAAAAATTTTGTTCAGTTGTGCATTTGTTTTAAAACTAATTGCATCTCTTTTAAATTCATTATTTTTCAGCACTCCACTATTATCTGTACGTGAGTAAGAGAGTCTAAAGGTTGCTTTATCATTTCCTCCATTCAGTGAGACATTGGTATTGAGAAATTTACCATTTTGATATAATGCTTTCCAGTTGTCTGGGTGAGGTACAAAAGCTGTTTTCTTTCCATCTAAATAATACTGATCAACCATTGAGCCGTCCATAAGAGGTCCGTGACTGGTAGTTGATTTAGAAGGATTACCATCAGGTAAAAAACCTCCTTGATATCCATTGCCTACTCCACCTGCACCATAAAGGTTTTGTAATTTAACGTGAGGTGCATAAATATTTTGTATCTGGTATGTATGAGAAAACTCAACACCAAGACCCTTTTTTGATTTACCGCTTTTTGAAGTAATAACAATTGCTCCATTAGCACCACGTGAACCATACAAAGCAGTTGCAGCGGCACCTTTTAATATGGTTATACTTTCGTAATCGTCAGGATTGAGATTTTTTAATTGGGAACCCCAATCTTTTCCTCCATATGTATCTGTAATATTATTTTCAAGCACAATTCCATCTACTACAAAAATGGGCGAATTGTTTTTATCAATTGATTTTGCTCCACGTATTGTAATACTAGATGAAGATGTTACACCGGAAGTGCCGATTGCATTAATATTTACACCAGGCACTTTCCCTTGTAATGCATTAACAATATTAATTGTATTGGTACGCTGAATTTCTTCAGGCTTAACTATAGAAGAGGCATAACCCAGTTCTTTTGAACGTTTACGAATGCCTAACGCTGTTACAACAACGCCTTCTAATTCCTTGGTTTCAGAAACAAGTTGAACATTCACCGTTGTCTTATCACTTGTGTTTACTTGCTGCATAGCAAATCCAACTGATGTGATCAGTAATACAGCATTCTTTTTGACATTGATCTTAAAAATACCTTTACTGTCTGTCTTAACAGTATTCTGTGTTCCTTTCTCATTAACTGTTGCAGAAATAACAGGATTGCCATCAGCATCTGTTATTGTTCCTGTAACTGTTTTGCTTTCCTGTGCTGTTACACTTAAAAAGCATAGTGCTGCCAGGCCAAAGAGCAGCAATCGTTTAAACAACATTTTCATTGCAGTTTGTTTATTGGTTAAGAAATAATGTTTATAAATAAAAATGCTTTTCATATTTCCGTTTCAGTCTCCATCAATTTCTTTTTTTCAATAACCATTGAATCAAATTGATCCATAACCAATGCAGCAGCACCAATTAATTCAGCATCATATCCCAATGAAGAAACTTTTAAATCAGTGTTCTCTGCAATTTTGGGAATGCAGTGCTCATTAATCGCCAGTTGTATGGGAGCTAACCACATTCTTCCTCCAACCGAACCTCGGCCGCTTAGTACAATTAATTCAGGATTTAGTAAGTGAATCAATATGGCAATACCTCTACCTATATTATAACCTGAGTCAGAGAGCAGCTCAATCGCAAACTTGTCGCCTTTAATTGCTGCATCCATTATAGCACGTGAAGATTCTTCTGCATGTTCAAGTGAAAGATTATTTAGCACAGACACTCTCCCATTATTTAAACCATTAATTGCCTGACTGAGAATAAAAAAAAGTGAGGCTTCTGTTTCAAGGCAACCGCTCTTTCCACAGCTGCACATTTTATCATTTGTAAAAAGGGGGATATGACTGAACTCTCCTGCAAAACCATTGTAACCACGGAACAGCTCACCATTTACCACCATGCCCAAACCAATGCCCCAACCAATATTAATGACCATTACATTTTTCTTATTCTTGGCTGCACCAAACTTTAATTCGGCAAGTGCAATTAAACTGGAATCGTTATCAATAAAAACAGGTATATCCAGTTCTGCTTCCAGCTTACTTACAATGCTTCTCCCCTTCTCGGTTTTAAGGAATGAATGATTGATTCCTTTTCGCACATCAACAAAGCCCGGCATACCTATACCCATACCTGCAATCATTCCTTTAGGAATTTGTGCCGCAGCGATATAATTTTTAATGTGGTTTATTAAATTGTCAAGTGCGAACGGATTATTGATAAGAGATAATTCAATTTTCAGCGGATCAAGTAAGTAATTATTATGCATATCCAATATAGCAATACGTGTAACCAACTGATCCATGGCTACAGATATGATATACATTAATTTACTCTGAATAGAATACATTTGTGGACGACGGCCACCTGTAGAGCTTGCATAACCTGATTCAATAACTGCACCTTCATCTATCAACCCATTGATTACTTTTGCAGCAAGTGGCAGACTCTTTTCTGAAAGCATACTGATGTCTGCGCATGATAATTCCCCTTCAAAATAAAGCTGCTTTAAAATTGTACGCCGGTAAATGACTTGCTTATTTATCATCTTTAAAAAAAAGATTAACAATCACAATTCTTATGTAATCTTAATCAGACTTTTTAAAAAAATTAATAACCAAACTCAATTGGTCATTTTAGCATAAAAAGAAATCAATTATGGACAAATAAAGTCAGTAATTTTTATAAAAAACCTTTTGAATAGAGCTCCTAAATGCCATTTCTACTTTATTTCAGTTTGGATAAGTTTATATCTTCACTATGCAGATAAGAAAAAAAATCAGAAATTTTCTACCTGCCAACTAATGAATTACCCAAATGATAAATTATTTTATTGTCTTAACCAATCGTAACCTAGCAGTTCATCAACATGAGTAATAACCAGTCTCGAAAGACTTAGATTTATTCGTGTAGGGCTCTCAATGAAGATTGATGGGAAAATATTTGTTTCCTCAATTCGCTTGAAATGATCTTTACGGGGAATGTAGGTGTACCCCAATGTGGTTAGATGTAATATCGCAGGTATTTTTACTCTGGAATCCTCATTAAATACCATAGTAGCCATTGTTGAATTGGATAAACAGTTTTAAGATTGATGACGGGCAATTTTTGGTAAGTATTTATTAAAAGACAACTGCCTCTTAATGTTAAAGACGAGTTCGCTGTTTGGGTTTGTATTCATGGTTATCCAGATTTGTTTATTTGCAAGATAACAAAGCAGGGGTGGAATCTAAAAATCAATTCTATGTCTATAAAGCAATGATTTCGATACAACACTCACAGACCCTTCAAATACTTCCCTTTACTTTTTAAACATTCCTGATAACATTTCAATCACTCCCTAAATGTTCCTAAAATAGTGCAACATTAAATACAACATGTTTCACGTAACACTTTCACACGACAAAAAGTACGCAAACTTTTAAATTAATCGAAAAAGTAGTTCAAACTAAGCAAAAGTGGAAAGTCTCACTTTTACTGGCAGTATGTTTGAGTGATTTTTAATTAACCTACCACATGAAAAGCATCAACAACACAACGAAAGAAGCAAAGCTTGTTTCCTTAATTCAGGAACGACAAAAAGCAAAACGGGAACCTCTGTCAGTTGAAAAAGTAAGGAACACCTCAGGACTTGAAAACTTATCCGCTACGGAAGCGGAAGAAGTGGTCAGCAATATTAAAATGCTGGCAAAACTACTAGTGGAAACTGCCTGTTATGAAAATTCACATATCATTGATAATCAACAAACTGTATATTTGAATCAGCAAAATAAAGCCGCATGATTACGAATGAACTTTTCTCCCAATGGAGTAAGAAAAAAGATACACCTCAGTTCGCTCCTACTGTTAAAAGAGCCGTTGTTTATACCCGTGTTTCTTCCAAAGAACAGTTTGATAAAAACCTCAGCTTGGATTGGCAACGAAAAACAATTGAAGAGTTTGCAGGACGTAATGGTTTTGACATCCTGAACTTTTTTGGTGGTACTTATGAAAGTGCAAAGACGGATGGACGCAAAGAGTTCCAGTCAATGCTGGAGTATATCCGTAAACAAAAAGGAAAGATCAGTCACATCCTTGTTTATCTTCTGGATCGTTTTAGCCGCACAGGTGGCGGAGCTATTAAACTTGCACAGGACTTACGTGAAAAATATGGTGTTACCATTGTTGCCGTTACCCAACCCATTGATACAAGTAATCCTGGTGGTGTGTTTCAGCAAAACATGCAGTTCCTGTTTTCACAATACGATAATGAATTAAGAAAACAAAGAGCTGTTGCTGGTATTAAAGAAAAACTGGAACGTGGTATCTGGTGTATGAAACCTCCAATGGGTTATGATATTATCCGTAGTAATGGTGAACGCAAAATTGTGGTCAATAAAGAAGGGAAGCTTTTGCGTAAAGCTTTTGAATGGAAATTGCAGGGCATGAAAAACGAAGAAATCCTTGCCCAACTCAAAGCAAAGGGTTTAAACATCTACAAACAAAAACTGAGTATGACTTTCAGTAACCCTTTTTACTGTGGTCTGATTGCAAATAAAATGCTTAATGGACGTTTGATTGATGGCCAGCATGAAAAACTGGTTTCAAAAGAAGTTTTTCTGAAAGTAAACAACATCAGGGCAGCTGCAAATAAATATGGTGTTGCACATCAAAAAGAAATTGCTCAGATACCGCTTAAAGTCTTTATGCATTGCCCGCATTGTGGTGAAGGTTATACCGGCTATGTTGTAAAAGCAAAGAACCTCTGGTATTATAAATGCCGCACAAAGGGTTGTTGTGCAAACAAAAATGCGTCTAAAGTCAATGCACAGTTTATGGAGTTTCTTTCGCAATATGAAATCAAAAAAGAATACATTTCACTGTTAATTGATGAACTGCTTGATTCAACTGAAAAGATTAATGAAGCAAATAAACAGCAGCAACAGGAAGTCAATAAATCTATGCAGGATGTTCAGAAAAAAATAGATGTGATTGAAGAAAAGTTTTTTGTTGAAGGAGTAATGTCACAAGAGACTTATGAAAAACTATTGGCGAAATACGCAAAAGAAAAGACTGAAATTGCCGGATTATCCAGAGAAAATTTTTCAGGGAGTTCGAACCTTGATGAAATCATTACTGAAGCTGTTACCTTTTCTTCCAAACTCGCTCTGGCATGGAGTTCCAGCGATGTCAAACAAAAAGAACAAATACAAAAACTGCTGTTTCCTGATGGTGTAAGCTATGATATGAAAAACGAGGTATTTCGAACTACGAAAGTTAATCTACTTCTTTCTTTAAATGCAGAACTGGCGGGGTTTTCAGAAGATGATATAAATAAACAAGGTGGCATCAAAGCCACCTTGTCCAATTCAGTCGGGAGGACAGGATTCGAACCTGCGACCCCCTGGTCCCAAACCAGGTATTCTACCGGGCTGAACTACCTCCCGCTCAACAACCGTTTTACCAGTTGCTTCCCCTTAAGGGGTTGCAAAAATAGCTGTCTATTATTAAAGTGCCAAAAAAACAAATCCCAAATTCAAAGATGAATTTGGGATTTTTATAGTTTCGTCTGTTATTACATGGCTGCCAGCTGTACTTTTTGCTGTAATTCCAGTACACTTTCTTTAAACATATTGTCGGTATCCATTAAATCCTTCACTGTTTGGCAGGAGTGGATAACCGTTGTATGATCTCTTCCTCCAAAATGCTCACCAATGGTTTTCAGTGAATTTTTAGTGAAAGTCTTAGCCAGGTACATGGTGATTTGCCTTGCCTGTACAATTTCACGTTTACGTGTTTTTTGTAACAGCTTTTCATAAGGCACATCAAAATAATCACACACCATTTTCTGGATAGCGTCAATCGTAATTTCTTTCGAGGAGGTTTTTACAAAATTCTTCAGCACTTTCTTTGCAAGATCAAGATCGATCTCTTTTTTATTCAGCGAGGATTGTGCCAATAATGAAATAAGTGCTCCTTCCAGTTCACGAACATTGGTGTTAATGTTGTAAGCAATATATTTTACAACATCTTTATGCATATCAAGTCCGTCGTTCTTCATTTTCTTTTCCAGGATGTCGATACGTGTTTCGTAATCCGGCATCTGAAGATCTGCACTTAAACCCCAGCGGAAACGGCTCAGCAAACGCTCTTGTACACCTTCAAGATCCTTTGGAGGTTTATCAGATGTAAGCACTAACTGCTTACCGCTTTGATGTAAATGATTAAAGATGGCAAAGAATGCATCCTGTGATTTTTCAGCACGGTTGAAGAACTGCACATCATCAAGGATCAGTACATCTACCAGTTGATAGAAATGAATAAAATCGTTGATGGCATTATTGCGGCTGTGATCAACAAACTGGTTAATGAATTTTTCTGAGCTTACATACAATACCACTTTGTTTGGGTGTTGACGTTTCACATCATTACCAATTGCCTGTGCAAGGTGTGTTTTACCTAAACCAACTCCCCCATAAATCACCAATGGATTAAAGGAAGTAGCTCCGGGTTTATCAGCAACTGTTTTACCTGCCCTGCGGGCTACACGGTTACAATCGCCTTCAATAAATGCATCAAATGTATAGTTAGGGTTAAGCTGAGGATCAATCTGAACCTTCTTTAAACCCGGTATTACAAACGGGTTCTTTACAGGATTATTAATCACCAGCGGAAAGTCCATTTCGTTATTTGTGTAAGTTTTATATCCATGTCCCGGAACATCCATTGTAATAGGCTGGTTATGGTTATTACCACTATCCATCATAATGCGATATTCGAGATTAGCATCTTTACCTAATTCTCTTTTCAGTGTTTTTGCCAGTAAGGTTACATAATGTTCTTCCAGATATTCAAAGAAGAACTGACTGGGTACCTGGATCGTCAAAATCTTATCTCTCAGTTCAACAGGTTTGATTGGTTCAAACCATGTTTTAAAATGCTGCCACTCCACTATGTCCTTAATGATAGTCAAACAACTTTTCCATACCTGATCTGCCGTTTTCATCATTTTTCCTAAAGCAGTTTTTATATAATGAGTTAATAATAGTCTGTCGTTCTCTTAGCATTTTCTATAATGTCAGCCACTATAAAAAAACAGGAGGGGATAGCGAATATCAACACTTTTTGTGGAAAAAAAAATTTTTTATTACAATGATTTTTTACCTACAGAAATTGTTTTAGCCCCGGAAAAATTTTTGCGTTTTTCCTTGGAAAATTCAAAATCTAATCTACCGAGTTGCAACCCGGCCCAGCCTACCTGGTTAATCAGCACATCACTTCCCAAACGGTTCTTTACTAACACGGGTTCGTCGAGAAAAGTGTGTGTATGCCCGCCAATGATCAGGTCAACATATTCAGATTCTTTTGCAAGAATAAGATCAGAAACTTTATTGGGATCTTCTTTAAACTGGTAACCGAGATGCGACAGGCAAATCACCATATCACATGCTTTATCTTTTTTCAGCATAGAAGCTGTTTCATTCAGCTTTTGTATTGGGTCAAGATAAACTGTGTTTCCAAATAAATTATCAGGCACAAGACCTTTCATTTCAATACCTAAACCGGTAACACCAATTTTTAGTTTTCCCTTTTTGAATATTTTGTAAGGAACCGTTTTATGTTCCATTGCTGTATTTGTAAAATCATAGTTACATAACAGCACAGGGAACTTTGCATGATTTAACTGTGTGGCAAAATTTTCAAGTCCGCCATCAAAATCATGATTTCCCATTGTGCAGGCATCATAGCCCATCATGCTCATGGCTTTTATTTCAGGTTCACCTTTGTATAAATTAAAGAATGGTGTACCCTGGAAAATATCACCTGCATCAAGCAGCAACACCTGCTCTTCTGCAGCACGTATTTCTTCAATGAGTTTTGCTCTTGCAGCCACACCACCTAATCCCTGGTTACGGCTTCCATCCATTGGGAAAGGTTCCAACCTGCTGTGCACATCATTGGTATGAAGTATTACAAGCTTTTGTACGGAAGCATCTTCTGCCATACTCCATTTTGATGCAAGCATTGCACCTGCAGTAAAAGCCGATTGTTGTATAAATTTTCTTCTATTGAGCATTGGTCACCCTGTTTTCAATTGTAATTGTAATTTGTTTTCCGGCCTTTGTAAAAGATGCAAAATACTCAATGAGTGCATCTCTGAACAAATAGCCATTATTAATCTGTGGAACAGCCCGCAGCATATTACTCATATCACCACCATTAGCAACGTAATCAGAATTAGCGATCGTATATGTTGTTGATAAATCAAGCGGTTTGCCATTAATGAGTACATTCTCAGCTTTTTTATTTTTTATCTCCATGGTAATACCTGAAACCGGCCAGCCTCCTCTTGATGCAACATGATCCAGGAACTCTTTCAACAGTTTTCCGTTCATTTTCTGCAACACAACAATATTATCAAAGGGCATCAGTTCAAAAATTTTCCCTTTTGTAATTACACCTGCTTTTACAACAGGCAGCCTGATACCGCCGTAATTCACAAAAGCAGCATCAACTTTGGTATTATAATATTTTTCAGCCATTGCTTTCATGGCATCTGCCATCAGGTTGCCAAGTGTTCCTTCCGGTTGCTTTTTTTCAAGATCAGCAGCCAGTGTGGCAATCACCATATTCATACTGCGGTTTACACTATCTGCATATGGGCGCAGGAAAGATGTATAAGAAGTATCAACTGTTGCATTGTCAATCTTGTAATCTTTATATTGAACCGATGTGGATTTAAAAGCAGGCTTGCATGAAACAATAAAAAGGATTCCGGTACTAAAGAAAAGTTTTAAAATAGTTTTATTCATAACAGTAATGTAACCTTTGAAAGTTACTCTTTTTTGAAGCCACAAAAAAACTGTTTTTTGTAGAAAAAAGGATAATTTTTATTGGGAACAGTTCAACTATATTTGCTGTTTAACCAATGTTTTTAGGCTAAATACCTGACACATGCAACATCAACTCACACTCCGGCTTTTACCTTCGCAGGCTGCCAGTCAGCAAACCGTTACAGAACAGATAGCCCTCAGCCTTTCTGTTGCAGCAAATAAAGTAAATGGTTATTACATCCTTAAACAATCCATTGATGCCAGAAGCAGGCAACCCTGGATCAATCTTACAGTTAAAGCTTTTATTGATGAGCCTTTTCAGCAAAGAGATACAGTTGTGTTTGAACATAAAGATGTACATGCAGCAAAAAACCAGGTGATTGTTGTTGGCTCAGGACCGGCAGGATTATTTGCTGCACTGAAATTAATTGAGCTGGGAATAAAGCCCATTATTATTGAACGGGGTAAGGATGTTCGTTCCCGGAGAAGAGATCTTGCTGCATTAAATAAAGAAGGTGAAGTAAACCCTGAAAGTAATTATTGCTTTGGTGAAGGTGGTGCTGGTACTTACAGCGATGGCAAACTATATACAAGGAGTAACAAAAGAGGTGATATTGATCGTATTCTCCAGCTGTTTGTTCATTTTGGTGCTGAAGAAAAAATTCTTTATCAAAGTCATCCGCATATTGGAACAAACAAGCTGCCGCATATTATTACAGCCATGCGTGAATTCATCCGCTCCTGCGGAGGCGAAATTCATTTCGAAACCAAACTCACCAATTTCATTATAGAAAAAGAGGAACTCAAAGCAGTTGAAGTCAATCATTCATCTGTTTTGAAAGCCGATGCTGCAATTCTCGCAACCGGCCACAGTGCAAGAGATATTTTTGAATTGCTTCACCAGAACAATATTCTCATTGAAGCAAAACCTTTTGCGTTGGGCGTTCGCATCGAACACCCCCAGGAACTGATTGATTCAATTCAATACAAATGCTTTACGGCTATAGATGGCCGTGGACCATTTCTTCCCCCTGCATCTTACAGTCTTGTTGAACAGGTAAGAGGAAAAGGTGTGTTTAGTTTTTGCATGTGCCCCGGTGGTATTATTGCACCAGCAGCCACTTCGCCCGGCGAACTGGTAGTGAATGGCTGGAGTCCGTCCAAAAGAAACAACGCTTTTGCAAATAGTGGAATGGTTGTTTCGGTTGATAAGGAAGATGCACTGAAATATTTTGCGAATAAGAAACAAATAAACGCACACGATCCTTTGCTGCTGATGAAATTTCAGCAGGCAGTTGAACAAAAAGCATTTGCTGCCGGTGGAGGAAAATTTGTAGCGCCTGCACAACGCATGATGGATGTATACGAAAAGAAAACATCTTCTTCCCTGCCCGATTGTTCTTATCTGCCCGGGATTACCAGTGCCGACCTTTCAACTGTTTTGCCGGATTTTGTTTTTGAAGATTTGCGGTTGGCGTTTAAACAGTTTGGCCAGAAGATGAGAGGTTATTTTACCAATGAAGCAATAGCTGTTGCTACTGAATCAAGAACATCATCGCCGGTACGTATTCCAAGAGATGCAGAAACATTGCAGCACACACAAATTAAAAAACTTTATCCCTGCGGAGAAGGTGCCGGTTATGCAGGCGGAATTGTAAGTGCAGCAATGGATGGCGAACGTGTGGCAATTGCTGCAGCTGCTGCACTCAACCACTCATCAACATATTAACGTTTATATTATTTTCTGTCGCTATCTTGTAACATTAATCAAATTAAGCAGACTAACTCTTTACATGAAATGAGCCATAAAAAATATTTATTTCATTCAGGTTGGTAATGAAGATTTTTTATGGCGAATACTAAGTGGCAAAAAAAATAAAGAAGAAATCAACACATGAATACAATTCTTGAAGTTCAGAACCTGAAGAAATACTTCTCTTCACAAAAAGCAGTTGACGATATCAGTTTCAGCATCAGCAAGGGCTCAATTTTTGGATTACTTGGACCAAATGGCGCTGGTAAAACAACATTGATACGAATGATTACCGGCATTTTCTTTCCCGACTCTGGTAACATTCAACTCAATGGCAAAAAATTTAATCCATCGGATGATGTGATTGAAATTGGTTACATGCCCGAAGAACGTGGCCTGTACAAAAAAATGAAAGTGGGCGAACAGGCTATGTACCTTGCGCAATTGAAAGGACTCAGCAAGCAGGAAGCATTTACAAGAGTAAAGGAATGGTTTGAACGATTTGAAATGCAGACATGGTGGAATAAAAAAGTAGATGATCTTTCAAAAGGTATGAGCCAGAAACTGCAGTTTGTAACAACTGTGCTGCATGAACCAAAACTGGTGATCCTTGATGAACCTTTCAGCGGACTTGATCCGGTAAACACCAATCTTATTAAAGACGAAATATTCAGACTTTCACAAAAAGGAACAACCATTATTTTCAGTACACATCGTATGGAGCAGGTGGAGGAAATCTGTGATCATATTATACTGGTGAATAAAGGACAAAAAATTCTTGATGGCAGTGTTAAGGAAATCAAGCAGCAGTTTAAAGAACATATCTTCTCTGCCGAAGTGGATCGTTTGCCTGCTTCACTCACACATCCTTCATTCAGTATTGTACAGCAGGAAAACAATAATCTTACTTTAAAAATTAATGAAGGTTATAAATCAAACGATGTACTGCTGCACCTGATTAATCATCAAAGCACAATTGTTTCCTACCAGGAAATTCTTCCATCGTTGAATGAAATTTTTATCCGCCTGGTTGAAGGAACACCTACTGCAAGAAAATTTGAACCTGTTACAGCTTAAACAATACACATGAACAAGATATTACTCATTATAAAACGGGAATACATTACAAGAGTAAGAAACAAAACATTTCTTCTTTCCACCTTTCTGCTTCCGCTGCTGATGTTTGGTTTGATTTTTGGCGGAGCCATGATCAGTGCCAACAGCAATGAAAAAAGAAAAATTGCTGTAGATGATGAAAGTGGTTTGTATAAAAACAGCTTTAAAAATAATTCAGCAGTTGAGTTTGAATATCCCTCAGGTGTTACCCGTGCGGATTACAAACAAAAAGGCTATGAAGGTCTTTTGGTGATTTATTCAGCCGCTAAACAAAAGGCTGATTCTATCCGTCTTTTTTCAGAAAAACAATTGGGCTTTGGTACTGATGAAGCCATCAAAAACCAAATTCAGAAAATCAATGAAAACATGCTGCTGATGGAACGTGGTGTAAACAGAACCATACTCGATTCCATCCGTGCAAAAAGTGAAAGTGATGATTTTCTGAATTACCGTTCTTACCAGGTAAAAGGAAATGAAATAAAAGAAGACAACAAAATACTTGCTATTGGTATTGGTTATGTTTGTGGGTTTATCATTTATATCATCATGATTATATACGGTCAGGCGGTGATGCGTGGTGTAATGGAAGAAAAAACCAACCGTATAGCCGAAGTAATTGTGAGCAGTGTTAAACCTTTTCAACTGATGTTAGGCAAGATCATTGGTATTGCTGCAGTAGGTTTAACACAGTTGTTGTTGTGGATCACACTCATCTTCGTTCTTTCATCATTAAGCAGTGTATTTATATCATCCGACTTTTTACAGCATGCGCAGCAAATCAACGCAACCACAGGAATGGGACAGGATAATACGGCTGCTTTAAAAGCTTTAGAGATAAAAAACATTGTATTCAGTGCAAACTGGGTGTTGATTGTTTGCTGCTTTGTTTTCTATTTCCTATTTGGTTATTTATTCTATGCTTCATTGTTTGCTGCTGTTGGCAGTGTAATTAATGAAGATCCGCAGGAAGCACAATCACTGGCATTGCCCATCACCATGCCAATCATCTTCGCTTTGTTTATTATGATGAATGCGATTCAGAACCCAAGTGGCTCAATGGCTGTATGGGGAAGCATCATTCCATTTACATCACCTGTAGTAATGATGGGACGTATTCCGTTTGGCGTACCCGAAACAGTTGAATGGTGGCAATTGGCATTGTCGATGATTTCACTGGTTGGTGGTTTTCTTCTTACCACCTGGCTCAGCGGAAAAATTTACCGCACAGGCATCCTGCTGTATGGCAAAAAAGTAACATTGAAAGAAATGGTGAAGTGGGCTTTTAAAAAATCATAATGGTGTTACCATCATAAAAAAATCCTCAGCAGAAATGCTGAGGATTTTTTTTACTATACGCTTAAAACTTAAAATGAATGAATCGTGATTGGCGAGATAAATGGTTGGTGAATTTCTTCTTCAGCAGGTATCATTTCAAAGTCAACTTTATTAACCAGACCTTCCTTCACCATTACCCCTTCTTTTTTTGCAGCCCTGTAACCGGTTCTGTCAATAATTAAAGTCTGCTCACCAACAGGTACATTATTCAATTTAAAATTGCCATTTGCATCAGTAACAATTTCCTTCTGGAAAGATGATTTCTTAATCATCGCTGTAAACGTGGTATTAGCCAGTGGCTTTTTTGTTTCGGCATCTATGATAGTGCCCTGAACAGACCCCGTTTCTGTACCGGTTCCGGTGCCTGCAAAACCATGAACAGAAACTCCTGTCATGAAAATAGCTGCAAGGATAATTTTCTTCATAACAATTGTTTTAACGATGAAAGGCGGATAAAGTTACAAAATAATAATTTTTTTATATGTATTGCAACAACCCGTTATGTTAAATAGTTCAGAAGATTCTGGAATCATCCACTCCCAGCGGATCTCCCATGGCATCAAGAAACTCCTTCCAGATGTTCCTGGTTATTTCAGCAGCGGGAAGTATTTCATCCAGCAACGCACTTACCTGCCCTATTTCCAGCTCACCTTCTGCTAAATCGCCTTCAAACATTCCTTTTTTTGCCCTTGCCCTGCCCAACAATTGCAGCAGTTCTTCTTTTGCTGCACCACGCATTTCAGCTTCAGCTACCTTCTGGTAAAATTCATTTTTAATTAACCTTACCGGGGCCAGCTGTTTTAAAGAAAGAACGGTGTCGCCTTCATTACAATCAATCACTTTTTGTTTAAACTTTAAATGACTGCTCGCTTCTTCGCTTGCTACATAACGGCTTCCTATCTGCACGGCTTCTGCACCAAGAACCATTGCTGCCAGCATTTGTCTTCCTGTTGCAATACCTCCTGCTGCTATTACCGGAATAGATACTGCTTTCTTAACCGCCGGAATCAGAACCATTGTTGTGGTTTCTTCCCTCCCGTTATGCCCGCCGGCTTCAAATCCTTCGGCTACCACTGCATCACATCCTGCTTCCTGTGCCTTCAGGGCAAACTTGCTGCTGCTCACCACATGCACCACAGTAATTCCATGCTGCTTTAGCATAGACGTATAAGTTTTTGGATTACCTGCGCTGGTAAAAACAATTTTTACTCCCTCTTCTATAATAATGGAAAGATGTTTATCAATATCGGGATAAAGCATGGGCACATTTACAGCAAACGGTTTTGCTGTTGCAGCTTTGCACTTCTGAATATGTTCCTTCAGCACATCGGGGTACATACTGCCGCTGCCAATAATACCAAGCCCACCTGCATTACTAACGGCGCTGGCAAGCCGCCATCCGCTGGCCCAGATCATGCCTGCCTGGATAATGGGTTTTTCAATGCCAAATAGCTGTGTGATACGGTTACTGAACATGGGAAAAAAATTAGTACCGTAAGTTAGAAGTTGTAAGTGATAAGTAAAACACAAACTTCAATCCTTTGCCTATCCCAAATCTATCTCTGTATTATCGCCAATGTTCAGGCTCCTGGTTTCACCTTTAATATCAGTATCGCTTCCAATCAGCGATTCTTCCAGTACGATATCAAACAAATCGGCATACGAACCAATAATCGATTCTTTAATGATGGAGTAATTAATAGTAGTATTATCGCCTATGGCCACGTTGGGACCAACAATAGAATTTTTAATCGTGCAGTTTTTACCAATACTTACCGGTTCAACAATGATCACATTTTCAAAAACATGATCGGGTGAAACAGAGGTGCCGAATTTTTTCAGCAAGGTAGAATTTGATTCAAGCAACGAATCTTTATTTCCGCAATCGAACCAGTTCAGTACTTTAAACGATTTAAATTCTGCACCCATTTCAATCATGCACTGCAGCGCATCGGTTAAACTGTATTCGTCCCTGCTTTTCACACCTGCCTTAATATTCTGTTCAAGACAGTCGAACAACATGTTTGTTTCAATTATTTTGTACACACCTACAAGTGCAAGGTTGCTTTTTGGAATCAATGGTTTTTCCACCACTTTCACCACCTTATAGGCATCTGTTACTTCAGCAACACCAAAATTGCGTGGATCATCAACCCGTTTTACACCCAGCAGCGAAGATTTACTTTTCACCACTTCACTTACATCGTATTCGCAAATGGTATCGCCTAAAACAATAATCATTTCATCGCCTGCAATATGTTCCTTCGTCAGTAATATCGCATGACCCAATCCCTGCCGTTCGTTCTGGGATACAAATGTGCTTTTAAGTTCCGGGAAATTTTCTTTTACATAATCGGTTATCTTATCGCCCAAATAACCAACAATAAAAACGAACTCCTCAACTCCTGCTTCCTTCAGCTGCTCAACAATAATGCTTAGAACCGTTTTACCTGCAATGGGAATGAGCGCCTTGGGTTGTGTATATGTATGTGGCCGCAGTTTGGTACCCGCACCTGCCACCGGGATAATTGCCTTCATAATCAAACACTGGTCTTAAACCAAGGCGGCTAATGTAATACTTTTTATAATAACAGCTGGTTGTAAAAAGGGTAAGCTGTTTATAAAAAAACCTCCGTTAACATGGCTTACAACTTCACACAGCTTATTTTTGCGGCTCGAAAGCCGCAGGAATATTTTTGGGTTACCGGCAAAAGTAATTTTTTTAGCTTCTGTTGTGTCACTCACTTGTACTGCATCAGCAAATTCAGCAGCCCGGCTTCAGCATATCCAATCAACAAATAAACTAATATACTCTGCACATGCAAAAAGACACAACCATTTTCAACCTCATCAACCAGGAACTTCAACGTCAGCGTCACGGAATTGAACTCATTGCATCCGAAAACTTTACTTCTTTGCAGGTAATGCAGGCAATGGGCAGCGTGTTAACCAACAAATATGCTGAAGGCTACCCCGGCCGCCGCTATTATGGTGGTTGCGAAGTGGTTGACCAGGTGGAACAACTGGCCATCGACCGCCTTAAAGAAATCTTTGGTTGCGAATATGCCAACGTTCAGCCACACAGCGGTGCACAGGCAAATGCAGCTTTGTTAAGCTCTATTCTGCAGCCCGGTGATGATATTCTTGGTTTGGATTTAAGTATGGGTGGTCACCTTACACATGGCTCTGCTGTTAACTTCAGCGGTAAATTATATAAACCTCATTTTTACGGTGTGGTGAAAGAAACCGGCATTGTTGATTATGAAATGCTGGAAGCAAAAGCAAGAGAAGTAAAACCGAAAGTAATTATATGCGGTGCAAGTGCGTACAGCCGTGACTGGGATTATGCACGCATACGCAAAGTAGCCGATGAAGTTGGTGCGTTTGTTTGGTGCGATATGGCTCATCCTGCAGGTTTAATTGCAAAAGGCTTATTAAGCTCACCCTTCGATCATTGTCATTTTGTTACTTCAACTACGCATAAAACATTGCGTGGACCTCGTGGTGGTATTATTTTAATGAAGAAGGATTTTGAAAACCCGTTTGGATTAAAAGATCCAAAAGGAAACATCCGCCTGATGAGTAACCTTATTGACCTGGCAGTATTCCCCGGTCAGCAAGGTGGACCACTGGAGCATGTAATTGCAGCCAAAGCAGTTTCCTTCGGTGAAATTCTTACGGATGATTTTACCGTTTATGCAAAACAGGTGCAGTCAAATGCTCAGGCAATGGCCAAAGCTTTTGTAAGCAGGGATTATCATCTTATTTCAGGCGGTACCGATAACCATTTAATGCTGATTGATCTCCGCAATAAAAATATCAGCGGTAAAAAAGCCGAAGGTGTTTTAGGTAAAGCAGATATCACCACCAACAAAAACATGGTTCCGTTTGATGATAAAAGTGCATTTGTAACAAGTGGCATACGCACAGGTGTTGCTGCCATTACATCAAGAGGAATGAAAGAAGAGCATATGGAATTTGTTGTTGATGTAATTGACAGAAGTTTAATGAATGCTGATGATGAAGCAATTCTTTCAGCTATCCGTAAAGAAGTAAATGCATTTATGGAACAGTTTCCGCTTTATCCTGAATTAGGATAAGACGATTGAAGGTTTCGTAATTTTGATTTTTAACTTTTGACTTCATACTATGATCCAACGTATTCAAAGCATCTGGTTACTGCTGGCAGGCGCAGCTTCAATCGCAACATTGAAACTGTCGTTTTATTCAAATAACAATGGTAAAGTTGTGAATCCTGAATTAACAGGAAGTACAAGTTTCCTGATTTTGATTTTAGCAGTTGCTGTTGCGTTAACAGCGTTTATTGCAATCTTTCTTTACAAGAACAGGAAAAAACAAATGCAGGTTACCTTGCTTGGATTATTACTGCAGATTGTAACATTGGTGATGTATTTTCTTCAGGTAAAAAATTATGAACCGGGCAATTTTACGTTAACGTCTGTTGTTTCATTTATAATTCCCGTGTTTTTTATTCTTGCCTGGCTTGGAATAAGAAAAGATGAGAAGCTGGTAAAAAGTATGGACAGGCTGAGATAAATTTAAACAGTTACAAATAATAAAGGGGCTGGCAGTTTCACTACCAGCCCCTTTAATTTATCAGACCTAATAAAAATTATAAGAACTTCGCTGTTCTGCTGTTCTTATCTTTTTTTAACTGTTCAGGTGTTCCTTCAAAAACAAGATGCCCGCCACCATCACCTGCTTCGGGACCAAGATCAATTACCCAGTCGGCCCGTTTAATTACATCTGTATTATGTTCAATCACAAGAACCGAATGCCCTTTTTCAATCAATGCATGAAAACTCCGCAGCAGTTTATTAATATCGTTAAAGTGCAAGCCAGTAGTTGGTTCATCAAAAATGAACAGTATGCTTCCCTGCCCGTTTCCTCTTCCAAGAAAAGATGCAAGCTTTACACGCTGTGCTTCACCACCACTCAATGTATCGCTGCTCTGCCCGAGTTTAATGTAACCAAGACCAACATCGTTCAACGGCATTAATTTACGCACCAGGTCTTTTTCATTCCTGAAGAAATCAATGGCTTCGTCCACACTCATCTCCAGTACATCATAAATACTTTTATCATTGTACTTCACATCAAGAACTTCTTCTTTAAAACGTTTGCCTCCACACACTTCGCAGGTTAAATGCACATCAGCAAGGAACTGCATTTCTACCACCTGTTCACCCTCACCTTTGCAGGCATCACATCTTCCGCCATCCACGTTAAACGAAAAATGTTTTGGCTGAAATCCCCTGATCTTACTTAAAGGTTGGCTGGAAAACAAATCCCTTATTTCATCATAAGCCTTGATATAAGTTACCGGGTTACTGCGGCTGCTTTTACCAATCGGATTCTGATCAACCATTTCAATCTGTGCAACAGAATCTACATCACCACTGATTTGTTTATGCATTCCGGCTTTATCACCATACTCACCTTTCAATTTATTTAAAGCCGGGTAAAGAATATTTTTCACCAATGTTGTTTTACCACTGCCGCTCACTCCGCTTACAACGCACAATACATTCAATGGAAATTCAACGGTAATATTTTTCAGGTTATGTTGCCTTGCACCTTCCACTTTAATGCTGCGGTTCCATTTGCGTGGCTTACCAAAATCTTCAATCGTTAAATCGCCGCTTAAGTAACGGCCTGTCAAACTTTTTTTATTGCTGATGATATTATCATAATCGCCTTCAGCAATTACTTCGCCACCCAAATGACTTGCCAGCGGTCCCATATCAATGATATGATCTGCTTCACGCATCATCATTTCATCATGCTCTACCACAACAACAGTATTGCCAAGATTGCGTAATTCTTTTAATACAGTAATAAGATTAGCTGTATCTCTCGGATGCAAACCAATGGAAGGTTCATCAAGAATATACAATGAATCGGTAAGATTACTTCCCAACGATCTGGTTAACTGAATACGCTGACTTTCGCCACCACTTAAACTGTTTGCCAAACGGTTTAATGTAAGATAGCCAAGCCCTACATGCAACAATGTTTGTATGCGGTTATGAATTTCAAGCAACACACGCTTTGCAACTTGTGCATCGTACTCACTGAGTTTTAATTGATCAAACCAAACTTTCAAATCTCTCACAGGCATCTGGCAGAGTTCACCAATATGTTTATCGCCCACTTTTACATACAAGGCTTCCTTGCGTAAACGATACCCATCACATGCTGTACAGGTTGTACGTCCACGGTAGCGGCTCAATAAAACACGGTATTGTACTTTATATAAATTGGCTTCAACTTCTTTAAAGAAATCGCTGATACCATAAGCTGCACCAACACCTTTCCAGAGTTGCTGGTATTGTTCATCGGTTAAATCCATTACAGCTTTGTGAATAGGGAAACCGGCTTTGGGTGCAGTTTTCACAAACTGTTCCCTCCACCAACCCAGCTTCTCTCCCTTCCATGGAGCAACGGCACCTTCATACACACTTAAACTTTTATCAGGTATCACCAAATCTTCATCAATACCCAATACCTGGCTGAAGCCTTCACAAACAGGACAGGCACCGTAAGGATTATTGAAAGAAAATAAATTGGGAACAGGTTCTTCAAACTTAATCCCGTCCAGTTCAAACTTATTGCTGAAGTGAAGCAGCTCTTTTCCATCAACTTCAATAAACACTTCACCCTCACCTTCGTAAAAAGCAGTACCCACACTATCACTGATGCGATGCAGATCATCTTCATCCGATTCGCTCATGTCCAAACCCTTTGAAACAAAACGATCAATCAGCACATAAACAACCTGGTTGGTTAAATCAGCTGAAATTATTTGTTTAAGTTCTTTATCACTTTTCTCCAGTAAATCTTCAATATGAATGGTTTCGTTTTCTTCCTTTGCCTTCTGGTTCTTTGCTTTTGTTTTTGCAACATAAATCCTTGTGAAACCTTTCTGCAGTAAAATATTCAGTTCTTCTTTTACACTTCGTTTTGCATGCAAAGGAAATTTTACAAGCAACAATATTTTTGCTCCTTCCTTGCAATTGATCACTGCTTTCACTACATCAGTTACATCATCTTTCTTCACTTCCCTTCCACTTACAGGCGAAATGGTTTTACCCACTCTTGCAAACAGCAAACGCAGGTAATCATAAATCTCCGTCATACTTCCAACGGTACTTCGTGGTGTGCGTGTAATAACTTTTTGCTCAATAGCAATAGCAGGACATAAACCTTTAATATAATCTACATCTGGTTTGTTCATGCGGTTGAGGAACTGGCGGGCGTATGCACTGAGACTTTCAGCATAACGACGCTGACCTTCTGCATAAAGCGTATCAATGGTAAGCGATGATTTACCACTGCCCGAAACTCCGGTAACAACAATCAGTTTATTACGTGGAATATGAACAGATACATTTTTAAGGTTATGAACCCTGGCTCCTTTAATGAAAATATCTTCTTTGCTCACAGCGGGTGACTGTTCGGTCAGTTGCAGTTTTGTTCCTTTGGCCATAGAGAACAAATTTAGCTGATAATCAGATGTTCTTCTTTAACCTGCTACAAACAAACCTTTAGAATCAAAAAAAAATTCGGAATTTACGGAGGATAAGCTGCGTGGTAATACGTTAAATAAATACAAATGTTGTTTGAATGATTTATTTCTTTTAACTTTATTTCTGAAATTCAATATTCAGAATCAGAAACCTAAATTCTTATCTGCCTATAGCGACAACTTCTACACAATTTTTCAGTTAAAAATTTTTACTGAATCCTTTATTGAAAACCATCAACTGTAGAAGCGTATGCGCCTGTATCAACAATTTACAGATCAACAGCTGGTTCACCTCTTCAAAGACGGTGACGCTGAAGCTATGGAAACTCTTGTGCTCCGCCACAAAGACAAGTTGTTTACTTCAATCATTCTATTGGTTAAAGACAAATACCTTGCCGAAGATTTATTCCAGGACATGTTTATTAAAATCATTGATACGGTTCGCAACAACCGTTACACTGAAGAAGGTAAGTTTCTGCCCTGGGCAATGCGTATAGCACATAATCTTTGCGTGGATCATTTCCGCAAGATTAAGCGTACTCCCACAATTAAAACAAGTGACAACCACGATATTTTCGAAGTACTCAATTTCAGTAATGAAAATGCTGAGGAAAAGATGATGAAAAACCAGAGTTACGATCGCATCCGCCGGATGCTTGATCTGTTACCCGAGGAACAGCGTGAAGTCATTGTCCTTCGTCATTATGCTGATCTGAGCTTCAAAGAAATTGCATCACTCACCAACTGCAGCATCAATACTGCTCTTGGCCGTATGCGTTACGGGCTCATCAACATGCGTAAAATGATGATGGAAAAACAAATCGCACTGTAAAAAAATTAGAGCAGAGAACCTGACAAAGCCAAATCCCCGCTGACTTGCGGGGATTTTTATTTTTATATGATCTGTCAGAGATTAAAGACGGGAAAATTCAACTGCAATCTGCGCACCAATCTTTGCATTATTTTTTATTAATGCAATATTGGTTTCAAGACTTTCGCCTTTTGTGTGATTAGCGATGTATTGCAATAAAAACGGAGTGACTTCTTTTCCTGTTATTTTTTGTTCGTCAGCAGCACTCAATGCCTGTAAAATATGCTTTTCCATTTCTGCACTGTTAATTCCTTCAGCTGTTGGAACCGGGTTTGCAATAAGCACAGAACCGTTTAATCCCAACTTCCATTTTGTTTGCAGCATTTCAGCTATTTCTTTTGCTGAATCTAAACGTAATGGCGAACGGTAGCCACTTTCACTTGAATAAAAACTTGGGAATGCATCCTGCCCGTAAGTAACAACAGGAATACCCAGCGTTTCGAGATATTCTAATGTGCGGCCAATATCTAATATTGATTTAACCCCTGCCGAAACAACAGCAACCGAAGTTTGTGCCATCTCCGTTAAATCAGCCGAAATATCCATACTGTTTTCTGCACCACGATGAACCCCGCCTGTTCCACCGGTAACAAATATTTTTATGCCTGCCATTGCAGCAATACGCATGGTTGCAGCAACAGTTGTTGCACCATATAAATTCTGACTGATGACATAAGGCATATCACGCAGACTTACTTTCCACACATTTTCTGCTTCACCAAAATATGCAAGTTCTTCGCTGCTCAAACCAACATGACATTTACCATTAAAAATGGCAATAGTTGCAGGTACTGCTCCATTTTCCCTTACGGTTTGCTCAACTGCTTTTGCAGTTTCAACATTTTTAGGGAAAGGCATTCCATGAGAAATTATGGTTGATTCTAAAGCAACAACAGGTTTACCATTGTTCAATGCATCAAGCACTTCAGGTTGTATCGTTAAAAATGAATTCATTCAGGATAATAATTTGAAACAGACTGCAATAATTTTTCCTGTGTCAGATGCTGTACATTGGCTCCATTAACCTGTAAAATTTCAGCTGATAAAGTATGAGCAAGTTTCAGGCATTGCAGATCGTTCAGCCCAAGATACTTTCCTAATAAAAAACCGGTTAATGATCCATCGCCGGCACCAGTACAATCAACCACTTCAATATCGGGAGCATGCAGTGAAATGGAATGATCTTTTTTATACAAAGCCGAACCGTATTTACCATTATGCAGCCAGATATTCTGCACACCACGTTGTATCAGTTCATCTACCTGTTGCTGTGTAAAGAATGCTTTCTCAGAACACATTACCGGTAGCTCATCTTCATTAGGCGTAACCAAAAACAATCCGTTCAAAGGCAAATGCTTCAGCTTACGTGCCGGTGGAACAGATACTGGTTCTATTACTAGAGGAATTCCTTCTGCATTGCTGAAACCAAGCAGCCACTCAATTGAATCTTCACTTACATTGGCATCGGCCAGTATAAATGCAGCAGTGCGTAAAATATCAATCTGCGATTGTAAATGATCAGGCGTAATTAAATGAATAGCTTCATTTGTTAAGAAAGCTGAGAACAAGGAACCATCTGCATCAAGAATACCTGTGTATTTCCCGGAAAGTCCTTCACGTGTAATGGATGCATCCAGCTCCACTCCTGCAGCTGTGCACACCTGCTTGAGCCAGTCGCCATCACTATCATTTCCAAACACACTGATTAATTGTACAGGCACACCAAGCATAGCTAACTGGTGAGCAATATTACGACCTACCCCACCTGAAGTTTTAGTAACCATGGCCGGATTTGTGGTTGCTTTTAGAACGCCTTCTGTAGCATGAAACAACTCATCTACAAAAGCAGCACCGATGCAGATTATTGGTTTTGACATGCTGCAAATGTAATGGCAAAGCAGCAGTTAGAAAATTTCAGTTTTGCTATTTCCAATTGATAATAACATCTCTGCCAAGACGGAGAATGAGCAATGTAATTACAACCAGGAAAACATAACGGATAAAAATATTACCCCTGAGTACTGCCATGCGGCTGCCAATATAACCACCCAACATATTACAGGCCATCATTGGCAATGCAAGTTTAAACACAACCGCACCATGCATCAGAAAACCGATGAGAGAAAATGTATCGGCAACTGCATTGATGACTTTGGAAGCGGAAGATGCTTTCAGAAAATTCATTCCGGCTATACTTACAAAAGCAAATACCAGCAGACTGCCGGTTCCCGGACCAATAAAACCATTATAAAAACCCATCACAGCTCCAATGGCAGCACAAACAACAAGGAATTTTTTCCCGCTGTATTTTAATTCATGCACTGTACCCAAATCTTTTTTTATGAATGTATAAACAGCAAGAATAATGATTACAAAAAGCAGAAGTGGCTTAAACACTTCGGGACTGATCATTTCCATTACAAACGTTCCGCTGAATGAAGCTGTGGCAGCTGCAATACCTGTAACCACTGCCATGGTTACATCAATACCCACAAGTTTTATGTACTGGTATGCAGCAACAGCTGTACCTGAAACCGAAGCAAACCGATTGGTTGCAATGACCTGCACATGAGAGAAACCTGGAAACAGGATCAGTAGCATTGGTACCTGGATTAATCCGCCGCCGCCAACAACAGCATCAATAAACCCGGCAAATAATGCACCGAGACAAACAACAAGATAAATCCACCACTCGAACATAGCTGCAAAATAAGAAAGGAATTAAAGCAAACATGCTTTAATGTTTGAGGAATATTGTAACGGCGCCGATCAAGGTTAGTACAATCACCACTTTACGGTAACTGTCGTCTTTTATTTTCGTAACAATCTTTAACCCGGCCCAGAAACCAATGAAGAGCGCCGGCAATAAAACAAGATCAGTTTGCAGACTTGTGCTGTTGATGTTCTTCCACCAGATAACCTGGAATGGAAGTTTGAATAAATTAATTACGAGAAAAATCCATGCAGCTGTTCCAATAAAATCGTTCTTGGGTAAACGCATGGCAAGGAAATAAATATTGGAATATGCACCTGCAAGATTTCCCATCATGGTTGTAAAACCTGATGCAAGCCCTGTTAATGAAACAAACAAAGAATTCCTTGGAATACTTACAGTTTTACGAATTTCCATAAACAGGATGATAACAACAGTAACAAGAATAATTACAGCCATTACTTTACGGAAAATTATTTCGTTAAGATCTTTACCAGTAAAAACGCCAATTAAAATACCAACGACCATCCACGGAATCAGTTTCCAGAAATGTTTCCATTGAGCATGACGGTTGTAATAATAAACAGCAGCAATATCTGCAGCACATAATAATGGCAGTACAATTCCGGTTGATGCTTTTCCTCCAAATACAATCGCCATGATGGTTACGTTGAGCATATCCATTCCTTTCAGCCCGGCTTTAGAAAGTCCGATGATGAATGCTGCCGTAAAAATCAATATCCAGTTCACCAATGAATAACTATAAAAAATACTCATCGTTGTATAATTGAAAGTGATGAGAATCACTTGCACAAAAAACAAAGATCAGGGAGTTTGTTTGATGAACTGTGTCTTTTTGCAAAGATTTTTAACCAGTACCGGAATTAATTTTTTACCGACATGCATTTAAAAAACAAACTGGCAATTTCATTCTTTGCCTTATCAGTTTTCATTACTACTTCTTCCCAATTAAACGCACAGGACAAACTGAGCTTTGATGCTGCAGCAATCAGAAACCTGCCCAAAGAAATAAATGGTTTGAACCTGAGTTGTTTTTATCATTTCACCGAACACTTAACAGGTGGTTTGGAAATGAACCGTTTTTTTGCTGTAAACAAAACAGTTGATAGTGAAGAGGCGCAGCTTTCTGCCTGGGATTTTGATCTGAACTTTCATTACATTCTTCCACTTTACAAAAGCTGGAAATGGTATCCTGTATGCGGTGTAAGCCATACAAGCGAAAAAGAAAAAGTTACTGGTACTGATGAAAGCAGCTATGAACGTTTCTGGTCGTTTAATGCAGGCGCAGGTACACTGCTTGAATGGGGCCATTGGGCACCTCACATTGAATACACATACACCTGGGGAAAATTAAATCAGCAGTTTTTGCTTGCCGGCGTAAGCTATGAACTGGAGTTGGGACATCACAAAAAAACGCATCACATAAATTAAGGCTCAGTTAGTATTACCAATATAGATCACTCACGTAAAGAAAGCCCCGACGATATTGCCGGGGCTTTGCTTTTATTATTTTTTTACAGCTTAACTTAAACCTCTTTGTAAATAATGTTTCTCGATTCAAACCATTCTTTGTAGTCGTTTCCATACTCTCCTGCGTAGTTGATGCAGATCTCTGTTCCTGCAGGAATATCTTCCAGCGCATAATATTCCATTGTTTTAGTTTCATGATGCAAACGATAACCTGCATTACAGTTTTTTGCATGATTGTATAAAGAACCAAAACCAAGTACAAGCGCCATCGTTCCTTCTTCTTTATTAAAGTTGAAAAAATAATCAGCCAGCCTGGATGATATAGCTGTTTCACGATCTTCTGCAGGAAGAACAATCACCGGGCATAAATCAAACACTTCATCCTTGCTGATGTTTGTTGTACAGAAAACACCACGGCCTTTATTTTTTACATTCCGTATATACAGTTGCGTTTTCATTAATCAAAATAAACTGTTTGTTTGTCATCTGGCTGGCCATTGTAGTTAAGCGTAATTTCTTCCATTGGCTGAATATCTTTAAATGCTTTTATAACAAGACATTGTTCTCTTACATTTATTTCATAAAATGCATTTGCAGTATATGAATGATTATAAACAGAACTGTAACCAAGGCCAAGTGCAGCCGGAGTTGTTTTTACTGGCACTACAAAGTAGTACCTGAAAAGCATTGTACGTTGCAGGTAATCTTTATCTTCCTGTGTTAAAAAAATTACAGGTGCCTTTTCAATAATATCGCCTTTTTTAAAAGTAGTAACAGCAAATACACCATTGCCATGAATGGAGCTTGCTCTTACTTCAACCTTAAGCGGTTTATAAATTTTCCTGGAAAAAAAAGAAAGCATACTATTTCTTGATGTGAGTATCTATTGCAGCTTTCGTTTCTTTGAATTGCACTTTGTTTGTTTGCTTAATGGTATTATACTTTAAATTTTTATCCTGCTGGGTACTGTTTACTTTTTTATTCAGCAGCGTGTCAACTTTTATCTGTTTCAGTGTATCTGCTTTTACAGTTTCTTTTTTAACCTGTAATGTTTGAGCCTTTAACCCGGCAAAAATTAATAAGGAGCTGAAGATTGCAATTACTTTTTTCATATTCTTTTGATTGAGTTTAAATAAAAGTAATCCACTCAAAATCACATTCCAATCCCCAAAAAGGGGGATTTCAAAGTATGCTGTAAAACTTCAGCTTGCAAATGTTTATACTATACTATTGAATAAAAGGTCTGAATATAGTTCTGCTGTATGCAGAACTATTGCTAAATGATTTGATTATGAAATCATCAAAAAAACATGATTACTTAAAAATACCTTTCTCTTTCATTGCTTTCAGCAACCGCATGCTGAACCGGTGACCAAGATTATCCAAGGTTCCGGGATCAATTGTTTCTGTTTGTGCAGAGAATACCAGTTTATCCATTCCGGTATCAAAGAGGCTGCCTTCTATAATGTAAGTTGTGCTTGAAACATAATAACCGGGAGTATACACCCTGTTTTGCCAATAGGAATAATAACGGCCAAAGCGGCTGTAATAAATTCCACCGGGCCAGAATTCGGCATTGCCTCTCACATAACTTTCTTCTTTCATTACATCAAGAACTGCAATGGTTATTACTGCATCATAACCATCCTTACGTACCATATTAATCACTTCATCGTCTGTCTTTCCTTCAAAACGTTTAGGTCCGTAAATATCGATTGATGATTTTGCTGAATAACCCATTTGTTTCAGGTCTTCACAAATATGACGTTCAAGATATATACCAATGCCTTTGTTTTTAACACCATCCATCAGGCAAACGACAATGATATTTTTATAGTTTGTATTTGTGAGTTGTGGATCTTTCCAACTGGATGTGATTCGTGTTGTTGTGCAGGACAGCAAGAAAAAAACTGCTCCTGCAAAAAGGAACAATAATTTTTTCATGACTTTTCTTTATTTGTTCAGTTAAGTTACAATCAGTACTAATCCGAATGAAATGATGGGAGTCAGTTGAATGGATGATGGATGAGTTATGTTTCGTTTTTTCGCCAGTTCATCCATTGCATTTAAGCAAAAAAAATCCCGGCACTTTCGTACCGGGATTTGCTATAAAGCTTAATGTAATTATTCAGCAGATTTTGCTTCTTCAGCAGCATCATTGTCAAGCTTCTTCTTCAGATCAGCGAGAACGCCCAGATCTCCGAGTGTTGCTTTTTCAACTTTGCTCTGTACATCTTTCACCGCTTTCTTGGTACGTGCAACATCAGCTTGTCTTTCTTTAGCCACAGCTACTTTTTCATCAGCTACTGCCTGTTCCCAGATACGTGTATGGCTTAATACAACACGCTTTTCATTGCGGTCGAATTCAATTACCATAAACTGTGCAGTTTCATCAGCTGCTACCTGCTTGCCATCTTCTTTGTTTGTATGACGGTTAGGAGCAAAACCTTCAATACCGTAAGGTAATTGAACAACTGCACCTTTATCGTCTTTCTTCACAACATGACCTTCGTGGATAGTGCCAATAGCAAAAGTTTCTTCCAATGCATTCCAAGGATCTTCTTCCAGTTGCTTATGACCTAACTGCAGCTTGCGGTTTTCTTTGTCAATGCTGAGGATCATGATTTCAATTTCCTGTCCAACCTTTGTGTATTCACTTGGGTGGTTGAAACGCTTGGTCCAGCTCAGATCGCTGATGTGGATCATACCACCAATACCAGGCTTCAGTTCAACAAACACACCGTAAGGAGTAATGTTTTTCACCAAACCTTTGTGTTTGCTTTCTACAGGGAATGCTTCTTCGATTGTGCTCCAAGGATCCTGAGTCATTTGTTTAATGCTCAAGCTCATCTTACGTGCATCTTTATCGAGTGTAACAATCTTCGCTTCGTGCTCATCTCCCATTTTGAAGAATTCCTTCGCATTAACAGGAGTGTTAGCCCAGCTGATTTCACTTACGTGAACCAAACCTTCAACACCTGGCATAATTTCGAGGAATGCACCGTAGTCTTCAATATTCACCACTTTACCTTTCACTACATTACCTTCTGCAATATCTTCAGACAATGTATCCCAAGGATGTGGAGTTAATTGTTTCAGACCAAGGCTGATACGTTTCTTATCATCATCGAAGTCGAGAACAACAACGTTCAGTTTCTGATCCATCTTCAGAACTTCTGAAGGATGGTTGATACGACCCCAGCTGATATCAGTGATGTACAACAAGCCATCTACGCCACCAAGATCAAGGAACGCACCGAAGTCGGTAATGTTCTTGATAGTTCCTTCGAGTACCTGGCCTTTTTCCAGTTTACCCATAATCACAGCACGTTGTGCTTCGATATCGCTTTCAATAAGGGCTTTATGACTTACAACAGCGTTCTTAATTGTTTCGTTAACCTTCACAACTTTAAACTCCATTGTTTTGCCAACAAACTGATCGTAATCTGTAACAGGTTTCACATCAATTTGTGAACCTGGTAAGAATGTTTCCATTCCAAACACATCTACAATCAAACCACCTTTTGTTTTGCTGGTAACAAGACCTGTAACAATTTCACCTGTTTTGTGTACTTCAACAATACGCTCCCAAGCACGTGTAATGCGGGCAAGCTTGCGGCTGAGGTGCAGGTGACCTTCACGGTCTTCTTTTTCAACAACCATGATTTCCACAACATCACCAATTTTCATTCCTGGTAAATCACGGAATTCGTTGAGAGATACAAGGCCATCGCTTTTGAAACCGATGTTTACCACTGCATCTGTTTTTGTAAGTGCAACGATTTGTCCATCTACCATTTCACCATCGTTCACTTGTTTGAAAGTGCCATCATAAACAGCATCATACTTAGCACGTTCTTCTTTGGTGTAAATAGCTACATTACGTTTGTCAACGCTCCAGTCGAAGTCGTCGTGTGCAGTTGCTGGTGCAACTTCCACAGGTGCTGTTGTTGTCGCTGCAGATGTTTCGGCAACCTCAGTTGCAGGAACATTCTCCTGTGCATCAGCGTTTGAGTTAATAATTTCGTTTTCTGACATAAAATAATCCCGGTTTGTTTTTTTGAATCGGGGTCGCAAAGGTAAGATTAAAAGCTTTGCGGGCAAGGGTTTTCACCTTGTTTTTTGGGAGAAAATGAAGGTTGGGGCGTGCCCCTCCGGGTCGGGCTTTTTGCTGCAATCTTTTTATTCATTCCTCATAAAAAAGATTTCTGCTGCAATCCCTCACGCAGCCGGGCATAAGTTATAGATTCAGCTTCAGCAGGTCTGTTTATCACCCTATTTCCAAAGCACAAACGACTTTGCCAGCAAAGGCAGCAATATCAGGGAAATAAGGGCATATAAAGCCCCGAAATAGCTATAAACAATACCAGCAATAACCAAAATATAAACAGGGTATAAAAAGGCCAGCAAGCAGAACAGGATGCTGTCGTAATATTGATCAAACCGAAGTTTCCATGCCAGTTTCTGCAGGGGGTAAAACAGCAGAATATGTGTAACCACTCCCAGCATTGCAGGAATGAATAACAAGGCTTTTGAAATTGTTTTAGGCTTAGGGTTATAAACCTTTGACAAATCTTCTAACTGACGCTCGGTTTCTTTGTTGATGGCAAACATCAAAGCGCCGTTTTCCAGTCTTGTATCAATTTTTTCTTTGCCAAAAGGCTCTCCAAAGTTTATATCCAGTTCTTTCCCAAAATCCTCAAGCGAACTGTAACGCACCCATACCGGCAGAAGTTTTACATCAAGTCCATCATTCCATGCCTGGGTTAACATTCTCGGAGCACCTTTTTTCAAGGGAGTTTGAAGTGTATCTTTCCTTGTGCAGAATCCCTCAACAAAAATCAGCACATGTTCACCTTTCACTAAAATTTTTCTGACTTCTTCAAATGTTGCATCGTTATTTGAAAGCGTGTGTTTACCATCGCTCATCCTGTAAATAGGAATCATATTTACCGAGCGCAAAATCATCCTTACCAAAGGATGTTTAAACACTCCGCTGCGGGTAATGAAATGCACCCGGTGTTTCATTGATGCTCCCACCACCATTGCATCAAGAAACGAATTAGGATGATTTACACCAATAATTAATGGGGTTTCAATCGATGATTTGCTGCTGTTAAAAAATCCTACCCGTTTAAACGCAACCCATAACTGGAAATGCGTTAAGAGTTTCACTAAAATATACATTGATGGTAAACTTCTTTAAAAACGGCAATTTAAAGCAAATAATTGAAGCACCGTAAGCATGAAAAACAAAAAACCTCCTGAACCGGAGCATCCTGAAAAACCTACTTTGCAATTTCCCTGATAGCTGAAATTAGCCGGTCGAGATCCTTTACAGAAGTATATACATTAGGAGTAACCCTCACACCATGAATATTTTCCCAGTCAATTGCCACCGTGTGGATTTTGTATTTATTCATCAGTGTGGTTGAAACTTCGCCGGGCTTTTTTCCTTCAATGGCAATATTTGAAATGGCACAATATGCTTTTTTATTTTTAGGCTGAAGAAAAGAAACCTTCTTTATATCACTCACTGCATTATTCCAGTAATCGGTTAAATAGCGAAGGCGTTGTTCCTTTCTTTCTGAACCGATTACATTATGAAAATCGACAGCACTTCCTATTGCCATTTCACTTGCAAATGACCTTGTTCCAAGCGATTCAAATTTGCGGATATCAGTCCCATCCGGTTCGTTATTACTGAGTAATGCCCAAACATTTTTGATTTTCTCCTTTTTAATCCAAAGCATTCCACTGCCAAAAGGTGCGCACAGCCATTTATGCAGAGATGTGGCAAAATAATCACATCCAAGTTCTGGTATTTTAAATTCAAAATGAGCAAATGTATGAGCGCCATCACCTATTACTTCAATGCCTCTTTTGTGAGCTTCGTCTGCAATTTTTTTGATAGGCAATATCTGTCCGCACCAGTTGATGAGGTGTGTTACATGAACAACTTTTGTGTTTGAAGTAAACGCATTTACATACTGTTCAACAATTTTATCTTCATTTTCTTCAGGCAGGTTTAAGTTTAGCCAAACCAGTTTTATACCTTCTCTTTTTTCACGCTGCTTCCATGCATTGATCATGTTTGGGTAATCCTGTTTGGTTAAAACAACTTCATCGCCGGCTTTTAAATTTAAACCAAATATTACTGTATTTAACCCTTCTGTTGCATTGCGGTTAATAGCAATTTCTTCTGCACTGCAACCACCAAGTTCTGCCAGTTTACCACGCAGTCCTTCTCTTCCTTCATCTAAAATGCGCCACATAAAATGTGATGGTCCTTCGTTACAAAACTGGTAAAAGCGGATATGTGCATCCTGCACCACTTTCGGTTGCGGGCATACGCCGCCGTTATTCAGGTATAGTAAGTTGGGCGAAACGGTGTATTGTTCTTTTATCCACCCCCAGAAATCCTCATCACTCATTGCTTCTACGGCATTGAGAGATTGAAAAAACTGCCTCTTTTGTTCAGCTTCACGGGCAAATAATTCATTGGTAAACGGGAGAAAAGTAAAAGCTCCTGCGGTTGTAAGGTTCTTAAGAAAACTTCGTCTCGAAGACATAGTAAGATTGGTTTCTTCTAAAGTAAAACTTCTACCTGTGAACAAAAAGAAGATTTGCAGAAAAGTGTTGAACTATTTAATAAGTGTGCAATGCAATGCTTTGGGCTGCAATAAAGGCACTGGTCCAGGCAAACTGAAAATTAAACCCTCCTGTTACGGCATCTACATCCAGCATTTCGCCGGCAAAGAATAAATGCGGATGCAGTTTGCTTTGCATTGTTTGTACATCCACTTCCTTCAGATCAACACCACCTGCTGTAACAAACTCATCTTTAAATGTGGTTTTTCCTTTCACCTGGAATTCATGATTCACCAGCAGCTGTACCAGTTTGTTTTGTTCTTTTGATGGGAGATCAGCCCAGTTCCAGTCTGCATTCACACCTGCTGTCTGCAATAAAAAATTCCATAATCGTCCCGGCAACTGAAAACTGTTACCATTACTGATTTTTGAATTGCCTTTTGTGGTACGTAAATATTGTAATTCCTCTTTTACTTCCTGTTCCCTTTTTTCACCAAGCCAGTTAACAGAAATAGAGAATTCGTAATGACGTTGTTGTAATTCTCTTGCACCCCATGCCGATAATTTAAGCACACAAGGTCCGCTCATTCCCCAATGAGTTATAAGTAAGGGGCCACTGTTTTTTAATTTAGTTGATTGAATTTTTACTGTTGCATTTGCAACACTCACACCCATTAATTCTGTAATGGGATGATGTGGAATATTAAATGTAAACAACGAAGGCGCAGGTGGAACGATATTATGATTGGTTTCTTTCAGAAAACCCGACTGCTGTAATTTGGGAAAACCACCACAAGCCACACAAACAAAATCGGCTTCGAGTGTTTTACTATTTGTACAATCAATTCTCCATCTGTTATTCTCCTGCGGTGAGATATTTATTACTTCACTGTTTGTTCTTACTTCAACTTTATATTTATCTGCTTCTTTTAAAAAGCAATCAATAATTGTTTGCGATGTATTGGTAACAGGAAACATTCTTCCATCAGCTTCTGCTTTTAATTTCACCGCACGTTCTTCAAACCATTGTATGGTATGCGTTGGATTAAACCTGTGAAAAGCCTTGCGCACAAAATGCTCTCCTCTTGGATAAAACCTGCTGAGTTCCTGTACATCAAAACAGGCATGCGTTACATTACACCTGCCTCCTCCACTTACTTTCACTTTTGAAAGCAGTTTATTCGATTTCTCTAACACAATCACCCTGAGCAACGGGTTTAGCTTTGCTGCATTGATTGCACAAAAAAAACCGGCAGCACCGCCACCAATAATTACCAGCGTATTTTTATTTGATGATAAAGAAGCAGTCATAAAAAACTCCCTGCAACGAGGGAGTTAAAATTAATTATTTAGTAGTACGAAGCATCGAGATTAGGGTTTGCTTTCTCAGCTGCTTCAATCGATTCAAACGATGAAAGTATATCCGCCTTCCCTTTCTTCACACATACATCATGCTCGTAGTGAGCTGAAGGCTTGTTATCTGCAGTTCTGATTGTCCATCCGTCAGCATCATGATATACATCTTTTGTACCAAGGTTGATCATTGGTTCAATGGCAATTACAATTCCTTCTTTCAGTTTTGCACCTGTGCCTCTTTTGCCATAATTCGGAACCTGCGGATCTTCGTGCAGATTACGTCCTAAACCATGACCAACCAATTCTCTTACCACACCATAACCATGTTGCTTTTCAGTGTATTCCTGGATGGCATATGAAATGTCGCCTACACGATTACCATGTACAGCCTTCTCAATGCCCTTGTATAACGATTCTTTTGTAACACGAAGCAATTGCTTTATTTCATCTGTTGTTGTGCCAATAATGAATGTATATGCACTGTCGCCATGATAACCATTCATAAACGTACCCACATCAACTGAAACAATGTCGCCATCCTTTAAAGGTACATTTGTCGGGAAACCATGCACTACTGCATCATTCACCGAAATACAAGTAGCATAAGGATAACTGTTCTGGTAATTTTTAAATGAAGGAATAGCACCATTATCCCTTATAAACTGTTCTATTCTTGCATCTACCTGCATGGTTGTAACACCTGCCTTCAGCATCTTGGCAGCTTCAGCAATAGCATCACCAACCAGCAATGCACTTTTGCGGATAAGCTCAATCTCCAATGGTGAACGATAATGTATCATAATCTTTTTTATTAAAAAACCCCGGCTTGTTTTGCCAGGGTTTTAAAGTATTTCAGTTCGTTAATTAAATAGCTGACGATGAAACTGTCTGGCGACCCTGAATTCTTCCGCCTTTCATTAAACCATCATATTGTCTCATTAACAAGTGCGTTTCGATTTGTTGTAATGTATCGAGAATAACACCTACCATGATCAATAATGAAGTTCCACCGAAGAATGTAGAGAAACCACTTGTAACACCCAGGTTCTTAGCAATACCGGGAAGAATACCCACAACTGCAAGGAAAATAGCACCAGGTAATGTAATACGATCCATGATCATTCCAATGTAATCAGCAGTTGGTTGTCCGGGTTTAACACCAGGAACAAATCCGTTATTCTGTTTCAGGTTATCAGCAATCTGTTTAGGATTGAAAATTAAAGCTGTATAAAGGAATGTAAAACCAATTACAAGAATTGAATAAATAATCATGTACCAGATGTTACCATGATCGCTTAAAGTACCTGCAATACCTTTGGTTACATTAAAACCGGTAAGTAATGTTGGCAGGAACATGATAGCCTGTGCAAAGATGATGGGCATTACACCTGCACTGTTCACTTTAATTGGAAGGAACTGGCGTGCACCACCAAACTGACGGTTACCAACAACCTGTTTTGCATAGTTGATCGCAATTTTGCGAACACCTTGTACAAGAACAATTAATCCCATAATTACTGCAACGAGTACAGCAATTTCAATAAGGAATGTAAGTAAACCACCACCACCAATATGTCTCTTTGCTTCAAATTCCGCAGCTATTGAAGAAGGGAAACGGGCAAGGATACCAATCATGATAATGAGTGATGTACCATTACCTAAACCTTTATCAGTAATTTTTTCACCCAACCACATAACAAACAGGGTACCTGCTGTTAATACGATTGTAGTAGAGATCCAGAAAAATGGTTCGTATGAAGGAAGGATTGCTCCACCTGCAATTTCACGGCTTTTTAAATATGTAACGTATGCACTTGCCTGGAAGATGGTTACAATCACTGTAAGATATCTTGTCCATTGATTGATTTTTTTACGGCCGCTTTCACCTTCTTTCTGCATTTTCTGCAATTGCGGAACAAGGATGCTCATCAATTGCATAAAGATAGAAGCAGAGATATAAGGCATAATACCCAATGCAAAAACAGAAGCACTGGAGAATGCACCACCGGCAAATGAGTCAAAAATTCCAAGGATACCTTCTTTTGCTTTGGAGTTCAAAGCACCAAGATTATTCGGATCAACACCTGGCAAAACAATATGTGCACCTACACGATATATCAAAAGCAATAAAAGAGTATAAATGATTTTATCTCTTAACTCTTCAATGCTCCAGATATTCTTTAAGGTTTGTATGAGCTTTTTCACTTGAAAAAATCTTTTTTATAAAATTCGCTGAAAGAAAAAAGACGCATTTTCATGCGTCGGGCAAATATCGGGAAAATTACTTTACTATTTCAACACTTCCACCGGCAGCTTCAATAGCAGCTTTTGCTTTTTCGCTCAAAGCATTTACTTTGAAAGCAAGCTTGGTTTTAATTTCACCGTTTGCAAGGATTTTCACTTTTTCTGTACGGCTGATTAAACCATTTATGTACAGATTTTCAAGTGAGAATTCAGAGATACCGTATTTCTCAGCAATTTGTTCAATCTGACCAAGATTGAATACACGGTATTCAACACGATCCGGATTTTTAAATCCACGTTTTGGTACACGACGTTGAATTGGCATCTGACCACCTTCGTGACCTATTTTATTTTTAAAACTCGCATGGCTCTGGGCACCTTTGTTACCTTTTGTAGAAGTACCACCTTTACCAGATGCTTCACCACGACCTAAACGTTTTTCTTTGTGAGTTGAACCTTCAGCAGGTTTTAAATTGTGCAGTTTCATTCTTTCTTGATTTTGTACTTACGGGGAAATCACCCCTCGCTGTTATTGTATGATGTAATGAAGCTGAATGGCACAAGGGTATAACATTACCAATGCATCATTCAGCCTGTTATATTAAGCAAGTTCTTCCACTTTCAGAAGATGATTCACTTTCTGAACCATTCCTAAAATCTGGGGAGTTGCTTCTACTTCTTTTGTAGAATTAGTCTTGTTCAAACCAAGCGCTTTCAGCGTTTGCTTCTGACGCTCTGGTCTGTCGATTGGACTTTTTACTAAAGTTATTTTTATCTTTTTCATATCTCAGTCTTTTTTTGACTGCCGACTGCCGACTCACGACCGACGACTGTATTCAATTATCCGTTAAATACTTTCTTTAATCCCAGGCTGCGTGTTTTTGAAACACTGATTGGTTCACGTAACATAGCTAAGGCTTTGAATGTTGCTTTTACCACGTTATGAGGATTAGCAGAACCTAATGATTTAGCTAACACGTCAGTTACGCCAGCGCTTTCCAGTACAGCACGCATGCTGCCTCCGGCAATTACACCAGTACCATGAGCTGCAGGTTTAATTAATACTTTAGCAGCACCTTCTTTTGCCAGCTGATCGTGAGGAATACTTCCTTTCATTACAGGAACTTTGATGAGATTTTTCTTTGCATCTTCAATTCCTTTTGAAATTGCTTCCTGTACTTCTTTGGCCTTACCTAAACCATGACCAACCACTCCATTACCATTTCCCACAACAACCAGTGCAGAGAAACTGAAGGCACGACCACCTTTTGTTGTTTTAACAACACGATTGATGGCCACAACTTTTTCTTTCAGTTCAAGGTCACCTGCTTTTACTTTGTTTGTAATTACTTTAGACATTTATACTCAATTAAATGTTTACGATTGATTAGAATTTTAATCCTCCTTCACGTGCACCGTCAGCAACTGCTTTCACACGACCATGATATAAATAACCACCACGATCAAATACAATTTCAGTTAAACCCAGATCAGTAGCTTTACGTGCAATAGCAGCACCTACCATTTTGCTCTTTTCAGATTTTGTACCTGCCTGTGCTTTAATGTCTTTATCTTTTGATGAAGCTGAAGCAATTGTTTTACCAGTTACATCATCAATTATCTGAACATAAATATCAGAGTTGCTGCGAAACACGCTTAAACGTGGTTTTGCAGTAGTACCGGCAACTTTCTTACGAACGCTGTAGCGGATTTTTTGTCTTCTGATTACTTTGTTATCTGTTTTCATTCTTGTGTATTTAATTTCCTGATACTGCCAGGAATTTCATGTTAACGATTATTTACCAGCTGCTTTACCTGCTTTACGACGGATGTATTCACCAACGTATTTCACACCTTTTCCTTTGTATGGTTCAGGCTTACGTAAGCTGCGCAGTTTTGCTGCAACCTGTCCAAGCAATTGCTTGTCGGTACCTTCCAGTGTAATAGTTGGGTTCTGACCTTTTTCCTGTGCAGTTGCAACTTTTAATTCTTTTGGTACTTCGAAGATGATGTTGTGAGAATAACCTAAAGCAAGGTCAAGAATATTTCCCTGGTTTGCTGCTTTAAAACCCACACCCACTAATTCAAGTTTCTTTTCGAAACCATCAGTAACACCTTTTACCATGTTTGCAACCAAAGCACGGTACAAACCATGCATTGCACGGTGGCGACCCTGATCGGTTGGACGGTTGAAGTTTACTTCACCATCTTTTACTTCAACAACGATATCACGGTCAACTGATTCTTTCAATTCACCTTTTGGTCCTTTAACAGTAACCACATTATCTTTTCCTACTGTAATTGTAACACCTTGAGGAATTACAACCGGCTTTTTACCTATACGAGACATATAAACTTATGTTTTTTATTATTGAATGAAGATCAACCGGTCAGCTTAGTATAGCTCAGCTTAATGTATTGATCAGTTTATCTGATTAATTAGTAGATGTAGCAAAGAACTTCACCACCAACATTGCTTGCTTTTGCCTGCTTATCAGTCATCACACCTTTTGATGTGCTGATGATGGCAATACCCAAACCGTTCTTTACACGACGGAATTCTTCGGGCTTAGCATACTGGCGTAAACCAGGACGGCTGATGCGTTCTAATGATTGAATTGCAGGAATACGAGTCTGATGATCGTATTTCAACGCAATTTTGATAACACCTTGTTTGTTATCGTCTTCAAATTTGTATTTGAGAATATAACCTTGATCGTATAAGATTTCGGTAATACGTTTTTTAAGATTTGAAGCAGGAATTTCTACAATTCTGTGTCCTGCCATCTGAGCATTTCTAACACGGGTAAGAAAATCTGCAATAGGATCTGTAACCATCTTTATTTATTAATTGAATGATTTAAATATTTGTTTACTGTTGTGCATCATATTCAATACCTGCACAAGTGTACAATTTACAAAAGCGGCTTACCAGCTTGCTTTTTTTACACCTGGTATTTTACCATTCAGCGCCATGTCACGGAAAATCACACGTGAAATTCCAAAGTAACGAATGTATCCTTTCGGACGACCAGTTAACTGGCAGCGGTTCTTTAAACGAACAGGTGATGCGTTCTTTGGCAATAGATCCAAAGCAGCATAATCACCGGCAGCTTTTAAAGCAGCACGCTTTTCAGCATACTGAGCTACCATTCTTTCTCTTTTGTTCTGGCGGGCTGTTACTGATTTTTTAGCCATAGTTTATAATTAGTCTTTTTTAGCATTTTTAAAAGGCATACCCATTTCTTTCAGCAATTCGTATGCTTCTTCGTTGGTAGATGCGCTTGTTACAAAAGTGATATCAAGACCAGTGATTTTATTCACCTTGTCAATATCAATTTCAGGGAAGATAATCTGCTCAGTGATACCCATAGTATAGTTACCACGACCATCAAATGATTTATCATTCACGCCTTTAAAGTCACGTACACGTGGAAGTGAAGCGGCAATTAAGCGATCCAGGAATTCATACATGTTTACACCACGTAAGGTAACACGTGCACCAATCGGCATACCACGACGCAACTTAAAGTTGGAGATATCTTTCTTTGAGCTTGTTGCAACAGCTTTCTGACCGCTGATGTTTGTCAGCTCTTCAATTGCAATATCAACCAGCTTCTTATCATTCACTGCACCGTTTACGCCACGGTTCAGGCAGATCTTTTCAAGCTTTGGAACCTGCATGATGCTTTTATAACCAAATCTCTTCATCAAAGCTGGAACTACTTCAGCTTTGTATTTGGTTGCCAAACGGGGTGTATATTTTACTGTACTCATTTTCGATTTATTTTAACCTTGGTTAAATTATTTTACAGGCTGACCTGATTTTTTTGAAACCCTTACCAGTTTACCATTTTCACGTGTGCGCTTTACTTTAGCAGCCTGCTTACCATCCCATAACATTACATTAGAGATGTGAATCGGGGCTTCAATTTTAGTAATGCCACCTTTTGTGTTCTGAGCCGATGGTTTGCTGTGTTTGGTAACGATGTTTACACCTTCAACCAGTACACGTGCATCTTCCGGAAATACTTCCAGAACCTTACGGGGCTTCTTAACATCTTTATCATCACCGGCAATTACAACTACTGTATCGCCTTTTTTGATGCTAAACTTGGGTTTAAATCTGTTGCTCATTTTTTTATGCTTATGCTTTATGCCAAACGCTGATGGTTCAGCTTAAATATTTCTTATGTTGATGAATGCTCTCAGCTTTTTGCTTTCAGCATCCTGCTTTTCTTACAGTACTTCAGGAGCCAGTGAAATAATTTTCATGTATCCTTTATCACGCAATTCCCTTGCTACTGGTCCGAAGATACGTGTACCACGAGGTTCGTCGGCAGCGTTCAGAATAACTACTGCGTTATCATCAAAACGGATGTAAGAACCATCTTTACGACGTAATTTATTTTTAGTGCGTACAATAACAGCTTTTGCTACTGTACCTTTTTTGATACCACCACCTGGTAATGCATCTTTAACAGTAACAACAATCTTGTCACCAATTTTTGCATAATCCTGGCCGCTGTTACCAAGTACCTTAATACAAAGTACTTCTTTGGCACCGCTGTTATCGGCTACGTTTAATCTGCTTTCTTGCTGAATCATTTTCTTAAACTTTTAACTCCGGTTTTAACACTGAGTATTTTAAAAATCTGGTTGTTGGCAGAGGCTTGCGGCTGCGTACCGGAAGCATGCGTGGATTATTATTTCGCTTTTTCTACAACTTCCACCAGTCTCCAGCGCTTTGTTTTGCTGAGAGGACGGCTTTCCATGATCTTCACTGTATCGCCTATACCGCACTCATTTTTTTCATCATGAGCATGGAACTTAGTCGTTTTCTTTACGAACTTTCCATAAATGGGGTGTTTCACCTTACGTTCAACAGCTACTGTAATGGTTTTATCCATTTTGCTGCTGGTTACTACACCTGTCTTTGTTTTACGCAAATTTCTTTCTAACATTTTTTGCTTTTTTTCAGTTGACGGCGCCTTGGCACCACTGTTTATTCAAATGGGTTAAACACCCAGTTGTTTTTTTCTTAATTCTGTTTTTAAACGGGCAATGTCACGGCGAAGGCCACGAATGCTCACGGGGTTCTCCAGTGGAGAAATTGCATGAGCAAATTCCAGCTTCTTTAAACGCATCTCATCTTCCTTAATGCGTGCAGCCAGATCAGCTTCGTTCAGCTCCTTTATGCTCTTTAAAAAATCAGTTGTCTTTGCCATTTTAATCGGTTTAATCAGTTCAACTTGTTAATTACGCCACTAAGTCTCTGCGTACAATGAATTTTGTTTTGATGGGAAGCTTCTGTGCAGCCAAAGCCATTGCTTCTTTTGCTACTGTTTCAGGAACACCATCAGCTTCAAACAAAATACGTCCTGGTTCAATAATAGCTGCCCAACCTTCGGGGTTACCTTTACCTTTACCCATACGTACTTCAGCAGGCTTCTTTGTAACTACTTTGTCGGGGAACACACGGATCCACACATTACCTTCACGTTTCATTGCACGTGTCATTGCCTGGCGGGCACTTTCAATCTGGCGATTTGTTAACCACACAGGTTCCAGCGCTTTTAAAGCGTACGATCCAAATGAAATGCTGGTTCCACGCTTAGCCACAGCACGGATACGTCCTTTCTGTGATTTTCTGTGTTTTGTTCTTTTCGGCTGTAACATTGTTAATTATATTTCTTGTTACTTGTTTGTTGTTTGCTTCATACTCCGCACTTACGTACGCAGTACTTCTAAATTTTATTATGCTTTTTTGTCCCTGCGCTGACCGCCACCACCGTGTCCACCACGGCGATCACCTCTGTCTCCGCCTCTTTCTCTGTGATCATCACGACGGTGATCTTTCCTGTCGCTCACATCACTCTTACCACCTACGAAATTGGGGTTCAGATCACGCTTGGTTAAAACCTCACCTTTACAAATCCAAACTTTGATACCAATTTTACCGTAAACAGTTAAAGCATAAAGATTAGCGTAATCAATATCCATACGGAATGTATGAAGTGGAGTACGACCTTGTTTGATTTCTTCTGTACGTGCAATTTCAGCACCGCCTAAACGGCCGCTTACTTTCACCTTAATACCTTCAGCACCCATACGCAATGCAGAAGCGATAGCCATTTTAACCGCACGTTTGTAGTTGATACGGTTTTCGATCTGGCGGGCGATTGTATCAGCAACGATTGTTGCATCTACTTCCGGACGACGGATTTCAAGAATGTTGATTTGTACATCATCTTTACCGGTAAGTTTTTTCAACTCTTCTTTAATGCGATCAACTTCGCCACCACCTTTACCGATAATGATACCAGGTTTTGATGTGTGAATAGTTACAATCAGTTTGTTGAGTGTACGTTCAATCACAATTTTAGAGATACCACCTTTGTTGATACGTGCATTGAGATAAGTTCTGATCTTGTTGTCTTCGATCAATTTACCAGCATAGTCTTTTTTGCTACCATACCAGTTACTCTCCCATCCGCGGATGATCCCTAACCTGTTACCAATTGGATTTGCTTTCTGACCCATAGAATGGTTTATAAAATTTTATCAATTAATTTTTTGTATCTACTATAATGGTTACATGATTGCTGCGCTTTCTTACCCTGTAAGCACGGCCCTGTGGAGCAGGACGTAAACGCTTAATCATACGTGCACCATCTACATAAATTGTTTTCACAATCAATGCTGCATCGGCTGCACTTTGTCCACTATTCTTTTGCTCCCAGTTGCTGATAGCACTTTTTAAAAGTTTACCAAGCGGAGTTGCTGAATGCTGTGGATGAAAATCCAGCAAAGCCAAAGCTTTTTCAACATCCATTCCACGAATTTCATCAGCCAGCAAACGCATTCTGCGGGGTGATGTGGGATAATTTCTGAGTTTTGCTACTGCTTCCATTTTAAATCTGTTTATGCAATCTTCTTGCTTGAGTGTCCTTTAAAGTTTCTTGTTGGAGCAAATTCGCCAAGCTTATGTCCTACCATGAATTCAGTTACATAAACAGGAATGAATTTGTTTCCGTTGTGCACAGCAAATGTGTGACCAACAAAATCAGGAGTAATTGTAGAGCGGCGGCTCCAAGTTTTAATTACGCCTCTTTTTGCTTTACCCTCGTTAATAGCCAGCACCTTTGTTTCGAGGTGAGCCGCTACATAAGGACCTTTTTTAATCGAACGAGCCATGTGTTTATTTTAGTTTTCGATTTTCTGATTGAATTACTTAGCCAGTTTTTTACCATCCTTACGTTGGATGATGAGCTTGTTAGAACCTTTATGCTTAGAGCGTGTTTTTTCACCTTTTGCATATTTACCGGTTCTGCTGCGTGGGTGACCACCGCTTGAACGGCCTTCACCACCACCCATTGGGTGATCTACAGGGTTCATTGCCACGCCACGGTTGCGTGGGCGAATTCCCTTCCAACGATTAACACCGGCTTTACCAGCTTGTTCCAGGCTATGATCACTGTTTGATACAACACCTACTGTTGCGTAACAGTTAATCAACACTTTACGCAGTTCGCCACTGGGCATTTTTAATACTGCATATTTTTCTTCCTTGTTGGTAAGCTGTGCGCTTGTACCTGCACTGCGTACCAGTTTACCACCCTGGCCGGGCTGCATTTCAATATTGTGAACCATTGTACCCAAAGGCATGTGCTTCATCTGAAGCGCATTACCAAGTTCAGGTGCAACTGAATCACCAGCTAAAACTGTTGCGCCAACCTGTAAACCATTTGGAGCAAGGATGTAACGCTTTTCACCATCAACGTAGTTCAGCAATGCAATGAATGCTGTACGGTTAGGATCATACTCAATTGATGCTACTTTAGCAGGTACATCTTTCTTGCTGCGTTTAAAATCAATTACACGGTATTTCTTCTTGTTACCACCACCAATGTAACGCATAGAACGACGGCCTTGCGCATTACGACCACCTGTAGACTTTACATTCTCAAGCAAAGACTTTTCAGGCGTATCAGTTGTAATTTCGGCATAAGCATTCCCGATTCTCCATCTGGTACCTGCTGTTACCGGTTTGTATTTCTTTAATGCCATTTTAAAACTTTTTTAATATTCAACTTTTGCGGTAGTTGATCTACCATTCTTGTTTTTGATTATACAGTTCCGTACAGATCGATTGTTTCGCCTTCAGCAACTGTTACATAAGCTTTTTTGTAAGCAGGTTTGCTACCCTGGATATAACCGGCTTTTGTCATACGGTTTTTGCTTTTGCGGGGAGCTACCATTGTGCGAACGTCTTCTACTTTTACATTGTAGAAATCTTCCACAGCTTTTTTGATCTCCAGTTTGTTAGCTTTACGACCAACACGGAAAGCGTATGTGTTCTTTTTTTCTGTTAAACGATTGCTTTTTTCAGAAACAACCGGCTTTATTAAAATTTCACTCTGTCTCATCTGGACTTTGTTTATTCAGTTCAATGATTGATTATGCTGCAGCTTCTTCTTCAACGAAAACTTTAGCAGCGCTTTCTGTTAATACGAGTATATCACTGTTTACAAGATCGTATGTATTTACATCGGCCAGTACTGTACCAACCACAGAAGGTACGTTACGGAGGCTGAGGTAAAGATTATCGTTATAATCAGGAATTACCACTAACGCTTTTTTACCTGCAACATTCAGGTTGCTGAGAACACTTACAAACTCTTTTGTTTTTGGAGTTTCAAAGCTCAGATCTTCCACAATTACGATGGCATTTTCTTTTGCTTTGTAAGAAAGTGCACTCATCTTAGCCAGATCCTTCACTTTACGGTTCAGTTTGAAATCGTAACCGTGAGGTTTTGGTCCGAAGATAGTACCACCACCCTTGTATAAAGGGTTACGGATATTACCCTTACGTGAACCACCGGTTCCTTTCTGGCGATGAAGTTTGCGGCTTGCACCTTTAACTTCAGCACGGGTCTTAACTTTATGTGTACCCTGGCGTTGTGCGGCCCGGTATTGCTTTACAGCAAGGTAAATCACATGATCGTTAGGTTCGATACCGAAGATTTCTTCAGGTAATTCGATTGTGCGACCTGTTGCTTTTCCTGATTTATTTAAAACATCTACTTGCATGACTTCTTTGAATTAGTTTGTTTACTTCTGGATATATACAATTGATCCGTTGTAACCCGGTACAGAACCACTCACAAGGATGTAATTCTTTTCAGGGAAAATTTTCAATACTTTCAATCCTTTCACTTTCACTCTTTCTGCGCCCATGCGGCCAGCCATACGCATACCTTTCATTACACGTGAAGCATCAGAAGAGTTACCGAGTGAACCGGGAGCACGCTGACGATCGTGCTGACCGTGTGATTGCTCGCCCACACCGTGGAAACCGTGGCGTTTAACAACACCCTGGAAACCTTTACCTTTTGTAGTACCAACTACATCAACTTTTTCGCCTTCGGCAAAAATGTCGGCAGTTACGGTTTCACCAATATTTTTTTCGATTGAATAATTGCGGAATTCTTTTACGAATTTCTTAGGAGAAGTGTTTGCTTTAGCGAAGTGATTTTTTTCTGCAGCTGGAGTGTTCTTTTCTTTCTTTTCGCCGTAAGCTAATTGTAGTGCGCTGTATCCATCAGCGTCTTGAGTTTTTACCTGCGTAACAACACAGGGACCAGCTTCAATGATGGTGCAACTAGTTTGCTTACCATCGGGACTGAAGATACTGGTCATGCCGATCTTTTTTCCAATAATACCTTTCATTTTTTTTACAGTTTATGCCCTGTAAGGTTGTTGAGACATGACGCCGGCAGCGTCATTCAATCCCCGTTTACCACTGACCTTTTCCTTTTTTCCTCTTTGGATCGGAAGTACCAGTGGTAAACTAACCACGAAGGGCTAGTTTATATGTTATTTTGCTCTCCCCTTTCCAGGTTCGAACTATCTTCAATTCAGAGCTCTTTTTTTCTGCCAGGCAGAATTGAGAGATGAAATAAAATCTATTTATAAGAACTAACAGGTGATGGGGTAAACTAAACCCCGATCATCATGCTTTGATTTCTACGTCCACACCACTGGGCAAATCCAGCTTACTCAGAGCATCAACTGTGCGGCTGCTGCTGGTGTAGATATCCAGCAAACGCTTATGAGTGCACAACTGAAATTGTTCACGGCTCTTTTTATTTACGTGAGGAGAGCGCAGAACTGTGAATATTCTTTTACGAGTAGGAAGAGGAATTGGTCCTGTTACTACTGCACCTGTACTGCGAACCGTTTTCACGATTTTTTCTGCAGATTTATCGACCAGGTTGTGGTCGTAAGATTGCAATTTTATTCTGATACGTTGAGCCATAAGATCTTTCCCTAATTTTCAATTGGGAGCGCAAAGGTATGGTTTGATTTATTACCTGCAAAAAGATTAGTGAAGTTTTTTTTAAGAAAAGAAGACTAAAACTGGATTTTTCCCTGATTCGGTGGTCTTTTCCAGCTTTTTTGAACAATTTCCATCATTATGGCAGGAATATTACCTTATAAGTTACAGGTTGATGGTTACAGGTTGATGGTTACAGATTGCTTGTTTGAGATTTGTCGCTGAGGGAGATGAAACGCTTTTAATGGGGAGTATATAGGCTTTATACCTTAAGTATGTGTGGAGGAAGGGTTCATAGTTCATGGTTAAGACAGTGAGGGGTTGAGCGAATGATTGATTATTTAGTTCAGGCGGAGGAAGTTTAAGGTTTGGTGTTTTAAGGTTGGGGGGAAAACCGACCGGATTAATACGCTTGTATTCCTTTTTGAAAATTCGTTTCTTGTGGGAAACAGCATTAAGTGGCCAGACAGGTGGGACCATACAAGATTACCGGAACGATCGACAATATCTGTTTTTACGAAATGGACGGGCAATACTATGCCCGGCAGAAAAGCTCGCTTACGGGTAAGCGGGTGAAAAAAGACCCTGCTTTTGGGAGAACCATGCAAAATGCCAGCCTGTTTGGCAGAGCTTCGAGCCTGGCTTCTCAAATCAAGCGGAGTTATCCCAAAGCAGAACAAAACCGGGAATTTTACCGCCAGTTGCACAGGGAGGTGCTTGATCTGCTGAAAGAGGAAATTGCGGAGGAGGAAATCAGGCAACGGCTTTCATTTATTTGTAAAGAAGAAACAACTGCTACAGTTGATGTAAAGCAGCTGATAACAACAGCGGTACAACACAACAACAGTTACCGTTCTGTTTTTATACTACCCTATTCATTAATTGCGAGACGAAGAAAGAATAAACATATACCTGCGACCATCCATACAAAGCAGAATGCAATGTTGAATTGCGGGCCACCATAAGAAATATCTTATCTGCATATTTTGTTCGTTGCAAACGGGCAACTTCAGGAATGATGTAAGCTTGTGATGTTTTAAGTTGTAAACTGTGACTACAGGTAGGGAGCCCCTGCCAGTGAAATCCATTTATTTTATATTCTAAGCGTTTCGTAGTGCAGCGAATCATGCGGCCAATGCACAAGCTATGAGCGCAGACATTGCCTGTGCACTGATGAGGAGACTCCGCTTCAAACGAAGAAACTACAGCCCTTCATTTAAGCCGCCTTATAAATTTACTGGGCAGCTGGAGAAAAACTGTAAGCCTATGTATTTAAACCTTATCATTTTTAAAAGCTCAGTTTATTAGAGGCAGAAGAGTACAACGTTCAACAGCAGGTCTTTTAGTGTACAAGCAACAGCTCATAAAATTGAACAACCGCTAAGCTGAAACAAGCCCATTAAACCGGCAATTTCTTTAAACCGCATTTCTTTATTTTTACCGTTCGTTCATAAATCACATTTCATGAAATACATGTTTTTTTTATTTGCTGTTCTTTTGTCAGCATCCTGTTCAAATGGTAACGGCCAAAAGAATGAAGCCGACACAACCACAGCAACTGTACCTCCACCAGCCCGGTTAAGTTATACGCTTTTAAAAGTTTACCCGCATGACACAACTGCCTATACACAAGGATTACAATACGTTGACGGGTTTCTTTATGAAGGGACCGGCAATCCAGACCGTATTAAGGACAGGTCAAAACTGCGGAAGGTTGATTATACAACAGGAAAAATTCTGAAAGAAACATCCATCCCGGGAACTTTATTCGGAGAAGGAATTACAGTGCTCAACAATAAAATTTATCAACTTACCTGGACTGAAAAAAAAGGATATATCTATCAATTTCCGGACTTTAAGCTGCTTAAAGAATTCAGCTTTGAACTTACTGAAGGCTGGGGTATTACCAATAATGGTAAAGAACTGATTGTTTCGGATGGCAGCAGCAATATCTATTTCTGGGATCCGGAAACACTGAAAGAAACCAGGCGCATCAGCGTACAGGATAATAACGGATTGCGTAACATGCTTAACGAACTGGAATTTATTAACGGATCAATTTATGCCAACGTTTATGAAACCGATGAGATATTAAAAATAGACCCTGCTACCGGTAATGTAACAGGCTCACTTGATTTTTCTGATCTGAGAAAAAATTTCCCTGAGATAAATGACCCGCATTGCGATTATTTCAACGGCATTGCATGGGACAGCAGCAGTAACAAGCTATTTGTTACCGGGAAATACTGGCCAAAACTGTTTGAAATAAAACTTAATTAAACAAGATAGGCTCCTGTTACTTCATCATTATTCAGTTCTACATAAATATGCTCTTCCAGTGTGGTAGCTACTGACAGCCCAACATAATCCGGTTGTACAGGGAAAGCTTTGTGTGTACGTTCAACCATTACCAGTGTTTGAATTTTCTTTGGCTGGTAATCAAGAAATGGTTTCAAGGCATACAACATTGTTCGGCCGCTGTTAGATACATCATCAATTACAATTACCGATTCATGGTTCAGCCCTATTCCCCTGTCGACAAATACTTTTTCAGGGTTACGTTTATCCATTGTTACTTCAAGCAGCTCAACATGGATGTTACTGATTTTTACAACCTGTTCTGCAAGCAGCTTGGCAACAACCATCCCGCTGTTGCTGATACCTGCAAAGAATAAAAGATGTTCGTTGTAGTTTCTTTCAGCAATTTCAAATGCAAGGCGCCTGATTTTAAGCTTAGCCGTTTCTTTATCTAAAATGTATTTCTTTTCCATATCTGATTATTACGTTCTAAAGTTCCAAATTAATTGCCAATCAACCAATGAAATCTGAAAGATCAAATCTTATCTTAGCAAACAAATCATATTTATGCAGGTTATCCAGCAAATTTTGTTTGCCGTTTGTCTGGCTTCAGCAGTCTGGCTGTTCAGTAAAAAAGTAAAGGAAATACGCCGCAATATTCTGCTTGGGCTTGACGAAGATCTTACCGACAACCCATCTCAACGCTGGAAAAATATGCTGCTGCTTGCATTTGGGCAGAAGAAGATGTTTAAGAACCCGCTTGTTGCTTTGCTGCACCTTTTTGTTTACGTTGGTTTTATCATCATCAACATTGAAGTACTTGAAATTATCCTGGATGGTTTGCTTGGAACTCACCGACTGTTTTTTCCTTTACTGGGTTCATTTTATATTTTCCTGATTAACTGTTTTGAAATACTTGCGGTACTGGTAATAACGGCCTGTATTATTTTTCTTGTGAGAAGAAATGTAATTAAGCTGAAACGTTTTGCCAGTAACGATCTTAACGGGTGGCCACGCAGTGATGCCAATTACATTCTTATCACTGAAATTGTTTTGATGAGTTTGTTTTTGCTGATGAACAGCACCGACCGGGCTTTACAACTGCACGGAGCAGACCATTATCACAACCTGGGTGATTTTATTATTTCAGGAATGAAGGCTCCTTACTTTACCGGTGTAAGCGATACTGCATTAATTGCCATTGAACGTACAGCCTGGTGGCTGCATATTCTCGGTATTCTTGCTTTCCTCAACTATTTACCATGGAGTAAACATCTTCACATTTTACTTGCATTCCCGAATGCATGGTATGCACGGCTAACCAATACCGGCACAATGATGAATATGCCATCGGTACAAAACGAAGTGAAGTACATGATGCAGCCCGAACTTGCACCAACGGATGCCAATCCCCCATCAAAATTCGGTGCAAAGGATGTGATGGATCTGAGCTGGAAAAGTTTGCTGGATGCTTATAGTTGCACTGAATGCGGACGTTGTACTGCAGCCTGCCCTGCAAATACAACAGGCAAATTATTAAGTCCACGTAAGATTATGATGAGTACCCGTGACCGTTTGGAAGAAGTGGGCCGTAACATTAATACAAATAAAGAATTTACAGCTGATGGTAAAACATTGCTCAACGATTATATAACAGTTGAAGAGCTTCGTGCATGTACAACCTGTAATGCATGTGTTGAAGAATGCCCGGTAAGTATCAGTCCGCTGAATATTATACTGGAATTAAGACGATCGCTGATAATGGAAGACAGCAATGCACCAGCAGAATGGAATTCAATGTTCAGCAATATTGAAAACAATTTTGCGCCATGGAAATTCAGCCCGGACGACAGAGATAAATGGGTGGAAGAACTGAAAAATCAATGATAACCCGGACGGCTTTTTGAAGAAAGCAATAAATAGTGGAACAGAATTTGCTTCACAACTCCAAAGCTGCAACAGTAATGATTAAAAAACTTAGCTGCCTTTGTATTTACATACCGCTTCTGTTCCAGGCCTGTAAAAAAAAGAATATTGAACAAACCCGTTCATTTTACATGGGTGTAACTCCATGGCCTGCCGACTTTAATCAACAGGAAACAGATGCAGCTTACAATTTTGTCAATAATCATTGTGATCTTGTTTCGCATCATTTTGATGATGGTATTCCTTACGAAGAGGCTTATAATAAAAGTAACTGGCCTGCTCATTTTATTACAGAGCTGCAAACAAGAAAAACAAGGACTGCTGCGGGTAAAAAAATATTGCTCAGTTCATCTGCTTTAAATCTTTCCAGGAATCACAAAGCAGAATACTACCGTTATTCAGAAACGATTTCATCTGCAATAAAATACCAATGGGAACAACTTCCAGTTAACGATGCGAAAGTGATTGCAGCTTATGTAAATTACATTTCTTTTATTGATTCTGTTCTGCAACCTGCTTATATCAACTTTGGTGTTGAAAGTAATGCTGATAGCTGGACTACAGGTGATTTTTTACAGTACAAAGATTTTATCAGCCAAGTGTATGCAGCTTTGAAAAACCGTTATCCTTCCAAACCTGTTTTTATCAGTGTAATGGTAAATCCAGCCGCTCAATCCATCAATTATGCATCACAATTAATGCTCTACAGTGATTATCTTACACTGAGTGCTTACCCGTACGGTTATGCAGGGGCATACAATAATGGAAAAGCTGATCCTTCATACTTACCGCCTTCATTTTTTGATAACTATCTTTCGCTTGCATCAGGCAAACCAATTGCATTTGCTGAAACAGGATATATAGCAGAAGATTTATCTATTCCTTCCCTGAATATAAACCTGAAAAGTAACAGCAGCTGGCAAAAGGATTACATCGAACAGGTTTTAAGAATTACAAATGACCACAATGGAAAATTTTTTGTCTGGTTTTGCCACAAAGATTATGATGCAGGTAATAATACACTCCGATCTCTCGGATTATTCAATGATTTATTTTTGATGTGGGAAGATACCGGTTTACTTGATGAAACGAATACACAAAGACCGGCATTTACAAGTTGGAATACATGGATGAAAAAGAAAAAAACCGAATAGTATCAGTGTATCTTCTTTTCAAGACCTGCAGTAATATTTTCGGGGTGCTCCATTTGATGGATTGCATCTTTCTTCCTGTAAATTCTGTACAACTGAAACAATGCAGTAAACAAGAATATTCCTCCAATCACCCAATTCAACATGTGCTGACTTGCATTTAAACGGTCGACCAATAATCGTCCGCCGAAAATAAATACGCAGTTGCCTGCAAAAGTTCCCAGTCCTATTCCAACAATATAAGAATTGTAATTCCACATGCCGGGCCGGAGAATTTCTTTTGAAAATAAAACCGTACTCCAACCAAACCAGAAAGGAATCTGAACAGGATTAATAAGGCTCATGGTAAAACCAAGCAAGCCACGATGCATTGTATTGGAAAGGATCACATTTTTTTCAACACTTGGATGTGCTGCAGCCCAGAAACTTGATGCAGCTAAGGCAAGGACAATGAGAACAGTAATCCATTCAAGTGCCTTCAGAATTTTTTCCTGTTTGCGTACCCAATCCATTGCCACCAATGAAATACGTACGTAAATTATTTCAGCCGTTAATGAACCTGCCGAAAACCAGAGAGCAGGCGAAATACCATCGGTAATACCTATTTGCATAGCAGCTACATTCAGGGTTCCCAACGGAAGTGATCCAAGGAAGCTGATGATGAAACCCCACATTAAAATTTTCAGTACCTGCGGCATTGATGCAAATATATATTCTAGATTTTAAAAGATTGTTACCAGCAATCAATCATACTTTGCCAGTAACTTAAAATGCTTGTTGGATTGCTTTAAAAAATCGTACCCTTTTTTGAACGACCAGTAAGGATACCCGTTGGCATTATTGTATTTACTGATTTCGTATAATGCTTTCCAGTGCTTTAATATTTCACGGTAAGCATCGAACAGGTTCATGTTGCAATCATAAATATGATTCGGTTCCGCACCACAGCCATTGTATTCGAGAATCATGAAATTTTTACCCGCTTTCAGATCTTCAATACTGGTTGTTTTAATATCGTAACGGCCGTAGTAAAAATGTTTTGAGTAATGGCTCAGTTCATCAAACACGGTATGCATGTTTTCATCTATTTCGTTCTGCAGGTTGGTGAAATGCGCCCCACGGTTATGGTTACCTGCATACGACAAATAAAAAACTTCATCTTTATGAATCACCCTGTCGAACCTGTGACCATGCCTGTGTTCCATTTCGGCAAAACGATGCTTTGCCCTGGGATGTGTTTCAACCAACTGCCTGAGTGTTGAAGCACCATCGCCCACCACGTGCAGTAATTCTTTATGAATAAAACCACTAACTGTTCCTTTTTGCTCAGCAGGATGCCTGTAATAAAACACACTTACTTCAACAGGTAAATCAACCAGGTCCTGAACAATGTATTCAACAGGTATGTGTTCATGATATTTCTGCAGTTGCTCTTCGTTGTCAATTTTCCTGAACAGAATTCCTTTCATCCCAACATCAGGTTTCACAATAAACGGGTATTGAAAGCCGGCTGTGTTAATTTTCTCCCTTACATCATTGAAGGGCAAGTCGTGCATGATAAAAAGTGTACGGGGAACGGTATGCGGAGGTAATTGATCATACATTTCTTTTTTTCCTTCTCCTTCAAATCCTCCAAAATCAATGGTGGGATTGGATGGTGTAAAAAACCAAACAGCCTTGCTGCGCATCATATACCACACCCAAACAAAACTGATGGGGAAATAAATTACACTAAATGGCCAAAGCTCCCAGTTGGTAAACCGTTCAACTATTTTCTTAAGCATATAAAATCAAAGATAAAGAACGGAAGGATTGCTTTGATTCCCCATTGCGAATAGTTATATTTAGATAAACTTTATCGTATGAAACAAGTAATTCTTCTGTTTTGCATGTTTCTCTTTCTTGCTTCTTTCACAAACAGCAAAATAGCTACCTGGTCACATTTGTATTCTTCCTCCACATTGATTTATGGAAATGATGAAAGCAACAAACCTGCATCTGAACTAAAAACGCAAAAAAAAGCGCCACTTCTGATACGTTTACTGGAAAGAAAAATTTCAAAAATAATGCGGATAAAAGATGAAGGAGATCCTGATAAAAAGGCAAAGACCTCCTTTACACTTGGCATTATTTCAGTGGCTGCTTTCCTGATTGGATTTTTCTTTGCTCCTGCATTCCTCGTTGCACTTGCTACATCAATTCTTGCCATTGTATTTGGCATGATTGCCAAAAGAAACCCGGATAATCATCAAAATAAAAAAGCTAAAGCAGGGATATTTATGGGAACAGCTGTGCTTATTCTTTCCATATTACTCCTAATTTTGGCTCTGCTGTTTATCGCCGCATTTTTTAATGGCATCAGCATTATGTCACAAGGATGATACAAGTACAAACAATGGCAGAATTAACTGCCAGAGGCGAAAGCCCTGATATACTGTTTTGGGTAGGATGTGCAGGCAGCTTTGATCAGCGTGCACAAAAAATAACCAAAGCATTTGCATTGATTCTTGAGAAAGTCGGGATCAGTTTTGCTGTTCTTGGTAAAGAAGAAATGTGCACCGGCGATCCTGCACGAAGAGCAGGTAATGAATTTCTTTTTCAGATGATGGCCTATAATAATATCCAGGTTTTAAACGGATATGGCATTAAAAAGATTGTTACTACCTGCCCGCATTGTTACAACACGTTAAAAAATGAATACCCGGCGCTTGGAGGAAATTATGAAGTGATTCATCATACCACTTTGCTTCAGCAACTCATTGATGAAGGCAAACTGAAGATGAAGGAAGATGGAGTGTTCAAAGGCAAAAAAATCACCTATCACGACAGTTGTTATCTTGGCCGCTCTAATAATATATATGAAGCCCCACGAAAAGTACTGGAAGCATTAGACAGCGAATTAATTGAAATGAAACGTTGCAGAAGTAACGGACTTTGCTGTGGTGCAGGTGGTGCACAAATGTTTAAAGAAGAAGAAAAAGGCAGTACAAGAATAAATAAAGAAAGAAGCGAAGAAGCAATTGGTACAGGTGCTGAAGTTATTGCATCAGCCTGCCCTTTTTGTAATACCATGATGACAGATGGTGTAAAGCTTGCAGAAAAAGAAGAACAGGTAAAAGTGATGGATATTGCCGAACTTGTAGCCGCAAGCCTTGCCTGAACGAACCAAACCAACAGTATTAATTAAATGAAAAGCTTTCTCCAAAAATTCAACTGGAAGAATTTTGCCCAGCGTACTTTTCTATTTTTCCTCGTTTTCCTTATTATCCGGTTTTTGGTTGATTGGGTTGAAGGTGATATTTCCATCGGCCGCATTTTCCGTCAAAGTTTTTTACGCTATTTCATTTTTGCCATGATCCTCGGTTTACTTGATTCAGATACCTGGTTTAAACAAGGGAGTGATGGAAATCAGAAAAATGAACCGCTCCGGTTTCAAAGTTTTCGCTCCGCATTATTTCATTATACAGGAGTGGCTTTTTTCATTTCACTGCTTTGTGGGATTATTCTTATTGCCATCAGTTTAATCCGCTGGTTAATCGCAAAATTTACCGGGGCTGCTGCCATTGGCTTCTTTCCCGAATGGAAAAAATACCTGCTGGTGATTGCTGTGATTGGAATTTGCTTTGCGTTATATGATGCCTACCGAAACTACCGTAACAGCAAAAAGCAGGAACAACAGCATTGATGCATTTTGTAACACCTGATATAAGTAAATTTGCAGGATGAATTTCGAGTACAAACATCTTCTGCCAGCCAGTTTTTCCTCTTCGTCCAAAGTATGGATCTATCAAAGCAGCCGCTTATTTACCATGGGCGAAGCATTACATATTGAAGACATTCTTCAACATTTCACCGAAAACTGGAAAAGCCACGGGGCAAGTGTAAAAGGCTTTGCAACATTATTCTTTGGTCAATTCATTATACTGATGGCTGATGAAACAGAAGCTACTGTTGGCGGTTGCAGTACCGATAGCAGCGTAAGGGTGATTAAAGAAATTGAAAAATTATTTAATGTAAGTATGTTCGACAGGCAAAGTCTTGCATTTATTATTAAAGATAAGGTACAGGTACTTCCACTTGCTCAACTGCAATATGCTGCCGAAAACCGTTTTATTGATGCCGACACTCTCTATTTCAACAACCTCGTTTCCACAAAGGAAGAATTGGAAAACAACTGGTTAATCCCTGTAAAAAGCAGCTGGCTCAACAAACGTCTTCATTTCAACGCTATAACATAAACAGGTTTGGGAGTTTTCTTTGTAAAAGAATTTAGAATTAAATAATATCTTTTTATCTGTAAACAAAGTGTTTAGATAAAATTCTTAAAATCTCAGTCTCTCCTTAACATTTACCGCCAGTCGTCCTGCAAAACTGCCTTTTGTACAAAACGCAATTTAGAAAGTAACAAAACAGCGCTTTTACCGTCTGATAGGAAAGCTCTTTACAAGGATAAAAACTCTGAACTGTTAGTAAATTTCTAAATTTCAAAATTTTTTGAAAATTTAGTTGGGACGTAAACTAACTTTCATTAGCTTTGCGGAGTCAACCGAAATTGGTACCCAAAGCTCCGGTTCCGAAACACCGCCTTTGACAGTTTACCTCGAAGAACTAACCCTGATAAACTGCATTTTAACTGGTACCAGGAAAATTAAAAAGTTGAAGAAGAAAAGGCCCGATGGCCGGTCAAACAGGAAAATTGACCATTCATCAGGTTAAAGAGCCAAACAAGGTATTATGTATTGCAAAGTACCAGCTAAACTTAATATCTTTGTAATGCAATCGAAAATACCCGAAAGGGATGAAACAATAAAACCTAAGGTCGAAAAGTTATGACAACGAAATTAAGTGTGACTTCCGCCAGCCACGGAACACCCAAACAGAACAAAAATTTAATCAGCGGGCTGATGCACCTGACAGCTACAATGATTTTTGCAGTAATGGCACTCACTGCTATGTCTTTTACACAAGACGACACAACAAAATATTCCGACAACAAAAGATTCAGTCAGAACAATACAACTGTTGACAGTTCTTACACTGTTACATTAATTACCGGTGATCAGCGTATTGTTATTACAAACAAAAATCCGTTTAAAGCTGATGTACGTATTAATGATATGGATCTGAATACATGGGTAAACAGCATGATGGCTTATTCATACAAAAGAATAAACTACCCTACAATTGGTTATGCTGACAATTCTATGGATGCAGCGTTCACAAATGATGAGCACGAAAACTATAATCGCTCGGTTATATTCAGTAAAAACCTTTCAACACAATTAACTGAATCTGATCAAAAAATAAATGAAAACTTTGTGACATCTGTTGAAACACCTTTATTCCAGAAATCATTGAATGAAGAACTGGTTGAAGCAGATGCAAAAATGGATCAGGCGATGAATGATGAGGTTGAAAACAAAGCAAAAGCTGTTCAGTTTACAAAAGCAATTAACAACAGCACAAGTGATGATGATATGGATATGATGATGAATGCTTCAGCAATGCCCAGAATTACAGCAGCTGTTGCCGTTGATGCCGACAAAACAATTGATCTTGTATTTCTGAAAAATACATTCAAACATATTGATGCAACTTCAGTTTTCGATGCAGACACACAGATGGATGCGTTGATCAACGGTTGCAACTAAACTCTCTCATGTACAGTTGATTTAGTTACCGGGGCTGATTTTTATCAGCCCTTATTTTTTGTTAAGCTTTTTTTAATTAAAAGAGTGAAATAGCTTACTTACGAACTGTATCGTAAATTGCTACCCGTATTTACCGATAAAATTTTCACAACCCGCCAGCCAGATTAATTTTAATCGTCAAACGACTGGTAATCATTTAAAATAATCCATAATGAAACGTTTTTTCTTTTCTTTTTTCGGACTTCTGCTTTTTGCAGGCAGCCTGAGTGCTCAGCAAGTGGCCAATGAAGTCATTATACAGGCTAAAACAGAAACCACTAATCCTAACAGTGACGGTAACGACGTACAGATTAATAATGAAGGTGGTGAGCAACGGGTGATGATGCGTATGGGCGATGGCGAAGTGAAATCAAAAATCTTCTTTAAGAATGGCCAAACCAAGATCGAAAGCGATATGGGCATGGGTACCAACCAGGTGTTTTTCGATAATAAAACAAAAACCACCACTACTCTTTTTGAAGCAATGGGCAGGAAAATGGGCTTTTCTTCAACAGAGCAGGATATGCAGCAAATGATGAATAATGGAAGAGACTCAGGCCGCCAGCAACGTTTTCAACAGTTTAACCCGGAAGTGTTTGTTGAATATCTTGATGAAACAAAGCAAATTGCCGGTATGACTTGTAAAAAAGCGTTGATTCGTTACATGAACCGCCAGAACCAGGAAGTTCAGCAAATGGTTTGGTACAGTCCTGATTTTAAAATGGGCGATGGTTTCAGGCTGAGAGATATGATGCGTATGGTAAATATACCCGGCCTGGATAAACTGAAAGGTTTCCCAATGGAATTTGAAACCACAAGACAAAATGGTACCAAAGTGCATTTTACAGTAACTAAAGTTGATCTTACTGCAAAAATTGATGATAAGGTTTTTGTTATACCAAAAGATTACGACATTAAACCTATGAGCGAAATGCGGCAGCAAGGAGGCCGGAATGGTCAGTTCCAGATGAGGGTTGACCGTAGCGGAAACTAATTTACAAGCCCCGGCTAATTGGCCGGGGCTTTTTCTTATTACTTATCTCCTTTCAGCCTTGCTCCATTTCATTTATTTTTGCCGCTCAATTCAACAGCATGGCAATTCAGCAACAGATACAACAGGCAGCAATTGAAAGTTTGGAAAAACTTTACAGCAAGTCATTTTCAGCAAAAGATTTCCAGATCAACAAAACCAAACCTGAGTTTGAAGGAGATTATACAATTGTTCTTTTTTCATTACTTAAGCCGCTTTCAAAAAGTCCGGATGCATTAGGAAATGAACTTGGAAAATTTCTTACCGAAAACTATTCCCAGTTATTTACTTCGTATAATATCATTAAAGGTTTCCTGAACCTTACCATTGCTGATAATTACTGGACATCTGTTTTAATCACAAATTATAACAACTCCTGCTTTGGTAAAGGTGAAGCAAACCACAAAAAAGTGATGGTTGAGTATTCATCTCCCAACACAAACAAACCTTTACACTTAGGGCACCTGAGAAATAATTTCTTAGGATGGAGTATTGCTGAAATCATTAAAGCCAACGGTTACGATATTGTCAAGAGCTGTATTGTAAACGACCGTGGTATTCATATCTGCAAAAGCATGATTGCATGGCAGATGTTTGCCAATGGAGCTACACCAAAATCAACCAATACAAAAGGTGATCATTTTGTTGGCGATTACTATGTAAAGTTCAATAACGAATACAAGAAGCAGGTTGATGAACTTGTTGCCGGTGGAATGAAAAAAGATGATGCGGAGAAAGAAGCTCCTATTATGAAAGCAACACAGCAAATGCTGCTTGACTGGGAAGCAGGTAAACCGGAAGTAATGCAGTTGTGGAAAGAAATGAACAGCTGGGTGTACGAAGGTTTTGATGAAACTTACAACCGTATTGGAAGCAACTTTGATAAAATTTATTACGAAAGCAATACTTACCTGCTGGGAAAAAAAACAGTGCAGGAAGGATTGGAAAAGAACGTGTTTGTACAGAAAGAAGATGGCAGTGTGTGGATTGATTTAACTGCCGATGGCCTGGATGAAAAAATTGTACAGCGTAAAGATGGTACATCTGTTTACATAACACAGGATATTGGCCTTGCTCAACAGAAATACGAAGAATATAAAATTGACCAGAGCATTTATGTAATTGGTGATGAGCAGAACTATCATATGAAAGTGCTGCAGCTCATTTGCAAAAAACTGGAGCTTCCGTACGCTGATGGTATTTATCATTTGAGTTATGGTATGGTTGAATTACCTACCGGAAAAATGAAAAGCCGTGAGGGAACTGTTGTGGATGCCGATGACTTGCTTGATGAAATGGAAAACGTAGCCCGCCAAAAAACAGAAGAACTTGGTAAAGTGAAAGACTTTACTGCAGAAGAATTAAAAGAATTATACAAAACACTCAGCCTTGGTGCATTAAAATTTTACCTGCTGCGTGTTGATCCAAAAAAGAAAATGGTGTTTAACCCGGAAGAATCCATCGATTTCCATGGTTATACCGGGCCATTTATTCAATACACACATGCAAGGATCAAATCAATATTACGGAAAGAAAAAGCTCAGGGTTCAGAGTTTGCAGTTCAATCAGCATTGCTTCAGCTGGAAAAAGAATTACTGATTGAGTTGGAAAATTACCCTTCAGTGATTGAGCAGGCTGGCAACGAGCATGATCCATCGCACCTTGCAAATTATATTTACTCTATTGCTAAAACATTCAATTCATTTTATACCGAACATTCGGTGATGAATGCTGAAACAGAAGAAAAGAAACAATTACGTTTACTCATCTGTGAACTTACAGCCAATGTCATCGCAAGTGGTATGCAGTTACTTGGCATTGCTGTTCCTGAAAGAATGTAAAAGCCGGATTAAAGGGTTCAGCAATTAATCAGGAAGTCTTACTGACAAACCAAGCGAAGCATAATATGCCGGAGCATTTGCAGTAAGACCAACGGATCCCGAAACATCAATCATAAAATTTGGTTGAACAAAATAAGTTATACCGCCATCGAAGCGATGATCGGATTTATTTGTTTGCGGAGCAAAGCCAAACAGCTCAATGTATACACCTGCTTTTGGCAAAACAGAAAAACCGCAGGTTAACGTATAAAGAAAAGCCGGTGTTGCCGTTTCACCATCCCAAGCTGCACCCAAATTATAACCAAAAGAAATGTTGTTTGATATTGTATGCTGCATTGTAAACCTGAAATCAGGTGCATAGTAAGTAGTACGAAGTTTTTTTGCTGAAAGTACAGGTGCAGATAAATGAGCTATAAAGGAAGTTGCAGGTAAAATTCCTTTTTCATCAAACAGTTTCGTTTTAAATCCAATTTTTACCGGATTTAATCCACTTGTTTTTCCAGCATAATCATTGATTGTTATTAACTCTGTAACAACCCGCAGTTCAAACTTCGTGTTCACTCCATATTTAAATAAAACCGTAGGATAAAACAGCCTGCTTTCACCCTTACCCGTTTTTTCATAAACAAATCCCGATTCAACCTGGAAATGTTTCGGAGGTACAATAAAAGGACATTCTGTTTGATCTGGTCTGTCGGTTTGTATTGGAACAATGAATTGACCATAAATGTATTGGCAATTAATGCCAGAAATCAACATCAGACTGATAAGGTATTTCGTCACAATATTTTTCGTTTTAACTGTCCTAAATTTTAACTAATATTAATTATTTTTTAGACTAGTCTAAATTTATATTTAGTCAAATTTAGAAATTACTTTTAAGAAATCCTACAGTCAGGAACGAAATGAATATAAAATCCAGGAAAAAGAAAACAAGGCAACGATTGCTGCCGAGAGGAATACTGCGGAAGGCCCGAACTGCACCCAGATAAAACCAGCAGCGGAACTGGCAATTAATGTGGCAATACTTTGGAAACCCGTGTATAACCCAATAGCAGAAGCTGTTTCGGTTTTCGGTGTAATGTTTGAAATCCATGCTTTGGAAACTCCATCCGTAGCCGCCGCAAAAATTCCATAACTTAAAAAATAAACCCAGAATAATGAATTGCCTCCGGGAAATGCAAAGCCTGCATAGGTAATTATAAAAAAGATCAGCCCAGCAAGAAAAATTTTCTTCATTCCAACCCGGTCGGCCATTCTCCCAAGAGGAAATGCAAGTAATGCAAAGACGAGATTATAAAAAATATAAACAGCAATCACTGTTGTATCAGGCATGCCCGATTCTTTCATCTTCAGCAATAGAAAAACATCTGAGCTGTTGAACAAAGCAAACAACAGCAAGCCACCAACCAGTTTTTTATAATCAGCTGACGACTCATTCCAGTATGAAAATGTTTGATGAAATGCCACCGCTTTTTTTGAAGCATGCCCTGTTTTTTTATCCTTCACCAAAAAAGTAAACACAATTGCAACAACACCGGGAACAAAAGCGATGTAAAACAAAAACTTGTATTGACCAGGATAATAGAACAAGAATAACAAAGCTGTCAATGGACCAAGCACGGCTCCAAACGTATCCATTGCCCGGTGAAAGCCAAATACAGTTCCTTTATTGGCAGCATCAGTTTCATCACTCAGCAATGCATCACGGGGTGCAGTACGCAATCCCTTTCCTGCCCTGTCGATAAACCTTGCAGAAAAAATCCACCATACCTGCGTACTAAGAGCAATCATTGGTTTTGAAACAGCACTTAAGAAATAACCCAAGCGAACAAATGGCAAACGTTTACCGCTGGCATCACTTAACCTTCCAAAATAACTTTTACCTAAACCTGCAACAGCTTCAGCAAAACCTTCCAACACACCAATTACCATTACAGAATATCCGATACTTTTTAGATAAACCGGCATAACAGGATACAGCATTTCACTTGCAAAATCAGTAAACAGACTTACGAGTGAAATAATCCAGATTGTTTTTGTAATGGATTTGAACATATTCACAATACAAATGTAACAGCTGATTTGTATTATCAAAAGAAGAACAGCCTTGCAGTTTATTTACAGCAATTCTTTTTTTGGAAAAGAGAAAGAATAAATGACAATATTGACTTTACCACTTTCATGTTGTGTTAATTAATAAAGCCCCAATAAACGCCAAACCGAAGAAAATAACCGGGTGTTGGTTGCAAAGGAGTTGCCATGTTATTATTAAAGAAACCAATGTTTGGTGTAAACTGAATGGTATTGAGATTTTCTGCACGCAAAAACAAATAAAACGTACGTACCCTGAAATGTACATAAGCAGCCACGTCCGGTAAATTTTTAACTGTTGTTTGATTCTGTAAAAAGAATTGGCCAAGTACCGGCGAAAATCCATCAGCTTTATATGGTGTGTGATAACGCATTTCAACACCTGTACTTAAACTAAGTGTTTTAAAGAATAATCCTTCATAAGCAAACCTGTTACGTGTAAGAACCAACGGCAGATGCACAGGTGCATTTGGTGTTGTTTGCTGAAGATAAATTTCAGTATACCAGTTCCAGTGTTTATGTATGCGGAATTGTTTTTGCAATTGCAGTTGTAACACATTGAACAGTGTTGCTTCCTGGTCAGCAGTAGTGTAATCAGCAAAATAGATATAGTTACCGGCGATGAAATATTTAGCACCCAGTACCAATCGCTGCTGAGGTAATTCATACATAGCAGAAGCAACAGTAATGTTTTCTTTATTGAAACTTGTATTGCCGATATTGAACTTTTTGAAGTTACTCATATCATCATGAATAACAGATGGCGAACGGTTTACATTCTGGAAACTGAGTGTAAGAGAACCAAGCTTCTGACCAATTAAACGCTTTAATGACGCTATAACACTGTAATCTCCCCCATTAAAGCCTGCCAGGTATAATGTACCTGCCAGTTCCATATCCCATTTTTTGTTTTTGGTTTTATTACGGTATTCACCATTTACAAAAGCATTGGTAAAAGAAGGTTGGTTTGTTCCAAAATCGGCATGCAGGGTTTGATATGCAGCAGCCACTTTCAGAAACTGCAGTTGATTTTTAATATCGGGGTAAGAATAAATAGCCGCTTCGTTTGTAAATGTTTGCCAGTAATCTTTTATTCCAAGTTTTGAAGGAAGATTAGTGAGATTATATAATTTCCTGTAACCAGCGGTATCAATATTTACATCTGCATATTCAAACGTGTATGTATTAAACTGCACAGTATGCTGAAAGCGGAAACGGGGATAGAATAAATAGGTAACAGATGAATCAGTTACCACTGAGTCTTTTTTACCTACATCGTAATGATGCCTGAACAAGAGGTTGGTTAACTGGTATTTATTTCCGGTGTAAATAGTGCTGCTCAAAAAAGAATTTGACTTGTAATTCGATCCGCCAAGATTAGTCGGGAGATTAAACCTGTCGCCATAACTTGCTGTATTATCCATCAAACTCAGATCTGTTATTCCCCCATTTTCTGTTGCACCAATTTTAGCCGATGATACAATGAAGAATGCGTTGTATCTTTTTTTCTTTCCAGTGTACCAGGTATTGAAATGCAGGTTACTGTGATTGGTTTTTTGGTTCTTAAAAATTCCCGGTGCATTAATTAAATTAAAGCGGAAGGTAAAACTGAGATTTCGCCTGTAATTCTGTGTATGCAGCACATTAATGTTTTGTTCGCCCTTTGGACCAAGTATATACGCCAGTTGCGAATATGGCCGTGTAGAATTGTAAAACTTTGTATCATACAAATCGGGTATATAGGCATCATAGGAATGAAATCCATGATCCCAACCTGCTTTTAACAGAGGTGTAAACAAGTATGATTTTGTTGCACTTCCTGTGTTACCCAGAAATACATTTGTCCATGGTACAGGCCAGCGCTTGTAAAAATCACTTACTGATGAATCAAGTGTATTAAATTTTACAGTATCGAGATAGCGGTATAAAATGGTAGCGGAATCCTCAAGACCTGTGCGGTGAAGCAATGTGTCTTTAAACGTTCCTCCACTACTTGACATACTGGGCATATTCTGCATAATGCTGCGGTTACCCCTGAACTGAGCAAACAGAACCGAACCAACAAACAAGAAAGCGATAAAACAAATTATACGGAGCATGCCGGCGTAAAACGTCTTTTTCAAATAATAAAAACGGGCTTTGAAGCCCGTGCAAAAATAATTTAAATGAAGCAGTTGCTGCTTAATTTAACCTTAAAGTTCTGTGATGAGCTGTTTTACAATTGCCGTCATCTTTGGTTCAGCTGCGGCTGCTGCCTGCAAAACCTCTTCATGCGTAATTGTATTTTCTTCTTCACGAATACCTATATCAGTAATTACACTCATGGCAAAAACAGGTATGCTCATATGTGCTGCAACAATTACTTCAGGCACTGTACTCATTCCCACAGCATCACCTCCCAACGTATGAATCATTTTATATTCACTGCGTGTTTCAAATGTGGGGCCTGTTACACCTACGTAAACACCTTCTTCCACTTCAATATTCAGCTTAGCTGCTATCTCTTTTGCCTTGCTGATGTATGCTTTTTTATACGGCTCACTTAAATCGGGGAAACGTGGACCAAGTTCATCAATATTTTTTCCAATCAGCGGGTTAACTCCAAACTGGCTGATATGATCATTGATAATCATTAACGATCCTACTTTAAACGAAGGATTAACACCACCTGCTGCATTACTGAGAATAAGCGATTTAATACCGAGGTATTTCATTACACGAATGGGATATACCACTTCCTGGATAGAATAGCCTTCATAATAATGAAATCTGCCGGCCATTACCACCACCTTTTTAGTTCCCAATGTACCAAACACCAGTTTGCCTTTATGTCCCTGAACGGTAGAAACAGGAAAATGAGGGATATCACTATAACTGATTTCCTTTTCAACTGTTATTTCACCGGTAAACTGACCAAGACCACTACCAAGCACAACTCCCACCTGCGATTCTTCCGCATAAACGCTGCGTATATAAGCTACTGTTTCACTAATCTTCTTTATTATATCTTCCATAAAAGTTAATTAAGTGGACAAATATAGTGGATTTCTATGCTGAAAACACGTAGGAACAACCGATGAATCCAGCCATACCAAATAAGCAAATTTTATTGCATTCACGGGTATTGAAATCATCAAAACAATGACTCTTTGACTTATCTTCGTCCCAAATTTTTTTGCAGTATGAACCTTCACGAATATCAGGCTAAACAATTACTAAAAAAGTATAATGTACCAGTACAGGAAGGCTATGCCTGCTCTACTGTTCACGAAGCTGAAGAAGCTTACAGAAACATTAAGAACCAAAGTGGCAGCAGCTTTTGTGTGATTAAAGCACAGATCCATGCCGGCGGACGTGGTAAAGGAACCATTAAAGAAACCGGTTTAAATGGTGTGAAAGTGGCTAAGAACATTGAACAGGTTGCCGAATTTGCAAAAGGTATACTCGGTGGTACACTGGTTACACTTCAAACAGGACCTGCAGGTAAAGTGGTTAATAAAATCCTCGTTGCACAGGATATGTATTACGACGGACCCAGCGAACGCAAGGAATTCTATCTGTCCATTCTTCTCGACCGTACAACAAAGCAAAATGTAATCATGTACAGTACCGAAGGTGGTATGAACATTGAAGATGTGGCGCATGATACTCCTGAAAAAATATTTAAAGAATGGGTTCATCCTTCAGGTTTACTGCAGGGGTTCCAGGCAAGAAAGATTGCATTCAATCTTGGATTGAGTGGCGAAGCATTTAAAAACATGGTGAAGTTTGTTACCAACCTGTACAATGCTTATGTAGGAATTGATTGCAGCATGCTTGAAATTAACCCGCTGTTTAAAGCTGCCGATGATAAAGTAATTGCAGTTGACTGCAAGATGAATATTGATGATAACGCTCTTATCCGTCATGCAGATGTTGCAGCAATGAGAGATGTTACAGAAGAAGATCCTACAGAAGTTGAAGCAGGAAATCATAACCTCAACTTCATTAAGCTCGATGGAAACGTTGGTTGCATGGTGAATGGTGCAGGACTTGCAATGGCTACAATGGATATGATTCAGCTCAGTGGCGGACAGCCAGCCAACTTCCTTGATGTGGGTGGTACAGCCAATGCTCAAACGGTTGAAGCCGGTTTCAAAATCATCTTAAAAGATCCTAACGTAAAAGCAATTCTCATCAACATCTTTGGTGGTATTGTACGTTGCGACCGTGTTGCAGCAGGTGTAATTGATGCATATAAATCAATTGGCAATATTCCTGTTCCCATCATTGTTCGCCTGCAGGGTACAAATGCAGAAGAAGCGAAAAAACTGATTGATGAAAGCGGGCTGAAAGTACAAAGCGCTATTCAGTTAAGCGAAGCAGCTGATCTTGTAAAGAAAGCTGTTGCTTAAAAAAAATTATAAATAATCAAGAATGCCATACTTAAAACGTATGGCATTCGTTTTTTATCATATCCTTAAGATTTTTGATGAAGCATGCAAAAGCAATGGCATGTTCATTGAAGTATCTGGACATACATTCTTAAACACACTTCATGATTAAACCACTTGTAAAAACCAGCCTTCTTTTTTTCGTTTTACTTATTGCTGTTTCTGTTTCTGCGCAGGAAAAATTTGAAGTCATTCATCACTTTAAACCATTTAAAGTAGATGCAGGTTTGGGTTATGCCCGTCCGCAGGGAATGGGAGCAAAAGCCGGAGCACTGATGTATATTGAACCCAAATTAAATTTAGTTGACAAGTTAAGTATAGGTATTCGTGGCGAAGCTACAGCCATGGCAAGAGGTGCATTTAATGCTTCTGACTTTGAAGCAAAAGGTGAAGCCGGGCTAAGCTTCTCTGCACTTGGTACAGCTGATTATTATTTTACAAACCGCATTGTCCGTCCATATATTGGTGCTGGTGCCGGTGTTTACCGCCTCATCAGTGTTGAAGGAACATCCAATGGAGGTGGCACAATTACAATACCAACTGAAACCAAGTTTGGAGGTATGATCAGGGCAGGTGTTGAAATCTGGCATATACGTTTGGGAGCCGAATATAATCTCATTGGCAAATCGGGTATTATTGCCAATAACTATTTTGGATTGAAAATAGGAATCGTGTTTGGTGGCGGATTAAAACAGGAGTATGCAAATCCCGATTATTAAAAACTTTATGATCATCAATAACAGAAGCCTCTTTACAAAAGAGGCTTTCTTATTTTCGCACTATGCAAGCAAATGTTATCATCAGGCCTATTGAAGAAAAAGATAACCTGGTACTGGCAACAATTGTACGGAATGCTTTAAGTGAATTTGGTGCCAACAAACCCGGTACTGTTTTTTTTGATCCTACTACCGATGCATTGTATCAATTGTTCCGGGCAGAAGGAAGTTTCTATTTTGTTGCAGAAGAAAACGGGATCGTTCTTGGAGGCGGAGGTATTTATCCAACCGAAGGTTTACCTGAAAAAACATGCGAGCTGGTAAAAATGTATTTGCATAAGGATGCAAGAGGAAAAGGTTTGGGACGATTACTTATTCAACATTGCCTTGATTGGGCAAAACAAAACGGGTATGAACAGGTATATCTTGAAACAATGCCTGAATTAAGACAGGCATTGAAAGTATATGAGCTGTTTGGTTTTCATTACCTGGACGGACCAATGGGCAACAGCGGGCATTTTGGTTGCGACAGGTGGATGCTGAAAAAGCTATAATGAAAATTTAACCGGGAACTGCCGGCACAGGAATTTCAAGTGATCCTTTACCTGAAGAAAAAGCAATATGTAAAAAGATAACGTATTCTTTTTCTGATGCAGTTTCTTCCCATTCAAAAACATCCATTGTAACAATTTCCTGCAGTTTTTTATACAAAGTTCCAACTCCTGACATTCGTACTTCAATAGATACAGCAAGCGACAAATCGGAAAACATGCTGAAATCAATTATTTCAGCAATAACTCCAACGGCCTCTCTTATTTGCTGAATTGTAGCAAGACGCTCAGCATGTGAATATGCTTTCCAGAAAATGTGATCCATTAACCAAACTGATTAGTCTATAGTAAAAATCTGACAATAAAAGCTTTTTACTGTAGGGCAAATACGAATTCTTCCATTTGAAATAAAGAACAATTTAGCTTTAATACCCATATTTTAAGCACATACACTTATATCTAATAAGTATTAGCATTGTTATGACAAAAAAAACCTTGTAGTATTTTATAGAAAAATCATCGTGCTATTTAAGTAATTTCTACATTTGCATTCGAAATTTTACTTATCCCCTATCCCCTGAAATCCGTACACTAAATACATAAAATCATGGGTAAATACCATTGAATGAAACAGCAATGTTTCGTATATGTATCTTTTTGTCCAATACAACGCTATACCGAATCCATATCTCAATGAACCAGCCGTTCAAATTTTAAACAGTAACAAGTGAACTCTAATTCTACTCTATCAAAACTTTTCTTTGCAGCAATTTTTTCTTTAGCTGTTTCATCTCAATTATTTGCACAAACAGCTACTATTAACTGGGCAGGTACATCTGGTCTTTCAACTGCTGGCGGGTCAAGTTTAACCGGTTCAAAAACCAACGTTACAGTTGGCACCAAAGTGATCAACATTTCATACAGTATAACAACTTCAGGTAGTTTTGATGCCACAACTACTTTCAGCCCAAGCAGTACAACAAGCAGGATCTTAACTGCTGATTTTGCGAATAAGACGTCTTCTGTTACACTTACTCTCACTTTTTCAAGCCCTGTGGCTATAACTAATTTCCCGATTATTAATGTAGGATACAATTTCCTCGGGAATTATAACGACAGCGTTAAGATTACCGGTAGTAACGGAGGAAATACAACTAATTACATTCTCCAGTTTTATAATGGAGCAACTACTAATTTTAATCCATCAACATTATATTCTAATCTTAACCCATCAATTACAAGCAGTGCAACAAATCTTGCTGGTGCTCCGGCTCTTTCAGTTGTTGGGGATAATTCCACCTGGACAGGAACAAACGATATTAATTTTATTACAAATGCCACTCTGCCTGGTGTTACCAAGCTTGTTATCACCTATAAATCCGGTAGCACACTCTTTACAAATCCAAGCAGCCAGAGTATCACGTTTCAACCCTTTACTATTTCTTCAGCTGGTGCAAGTGCGGCACCACTTCCTGTAACTTTCGCAAATGTTAGTGCAAAAGAAACAAACGGTAAAGTTGGCATTAACTGGAGTAACCTTACTGAAAGTGAAATCAATTATTATGAAATTGAACGCAGCTCAGATGGTGCTAATTTTTCATCAATTGGAAAAGTTTCACCAAAAGCAAATGATTTCAGCAGCCAGAGCTACAGCTTTACTGATGCAACTCCCAATGCTGTAAACTTTTACCGTGTAAAAGCTGTTGAATTTGCAGGTACTTATAAAACAACTACTATTTTAAAAGTAAGCAACCAGGTAACAGGTAAATCTTTCCAGGTTTATCCTAACCCTGTAGAAAACAAAGTTGTAACTATCCAGACTAATAATATCCAGGGAGGTGTTTATTCAGCACAGGTAGTAACCATAAGCGGCCAGGTGTTAATGAACAAGAATGTTACTTTCCAAAATGGCTCTGCCAGTCAAAGCTTTGAACTGCCAGCGAATATTAATCCAGGAACATACCTGTTAAGAATTCAGAATGGAGACACAAATTCTGTAACTACATTATTTGTTAAGTAATTTATTTTCCTTTCGAAAAACTTACATCCAATTCTTATACAGCGGGTTCATTTCTGAACCCGCTTTTTTTATTTGTATTAATTCGTAACTAATCAATCAACTTTCTTACTGTGGAATAAACCGGCTGTTGCATCTTTTATTCCATGAAATATTTATTAGCCTTTCTTTTACTTACGGGGTGTAGTGAAAAGAAACCGGACACCGCTGCCCAGGATAAACAAAAGAATGAAAGCACAATTTCAGCGCCAGCTGAAATGAGTTATAAAGATGCAAAGGAAAAATCAAAACGATTATTGATCAGGTTCAAACAATTACCAACCCTGCAAACAGAAACGAACTTATACTCCTTTATTGCAGATACACTTATCCCTTTCTGGTATGGCACTAAATGGAATTTTTATGGCACAACGGAAATGCCGGGACAAGGAACTATTGCCTGCGGATATTTTGTTACAACCGTTTTGCGTGATGCAGGTATGGAGATCAATCGGAGTAAACTGGCTCAATGTGCAAGTGAAACAATGATTCAGCAGTTAGCAATAAAACAAAGCATACAACGATTCAGCAATGTCCCGCTTCTGTCTTTTATTGAAAAAATTCTACAAGAAGATCCGGGGCTTTATATTGTTGGCCTTGACTGTCATACCGGGTTTCTTTATAATAACGGGCAAGAAGTATATTTCATACATGCATCATATGCTACACCTAAAATGGTAATAAGAGAAAAAGCTAAAGAATCTGCAATACTGGCCACTTCAAAATACAGGGTAACCGGCAAGCTGACTTTTTTGTCGGGCAACTTACGTAACCAGAGGGTTGAAAATTTATAACGCAAATGTAAAAAGCTCAAAGCTATCGCTTGCAGATGAAAGATTAAAGTACTGGTAAATAGTACCAATATGTGAACCTGAAGAAAAGCGTACACAAAAGTTTTTGATCCTCTTAAATAAAAAAGCCCAGCATTATAAGAACCCCAACAAAAAAACCAGAAGTATTTATATTTACTTCAGACCAGACTCTCTGATTTAAATTTTAGAAAGAGCAAAAACCAAAAAGCATTTTGAATTAAGTTATTTATACTCATTTACCATGTTGTTTTTTGACAGTAATATGACTTTTACGTGTTTAATATGTCTTAGTAAAAGTTATCACTTTTACAAAATTTCGTAACAATTCTCACATAAGTCACTTAATATTAAATACTTATATCAATCTTATAGAACTTAAATATACTCTATCACTCATTTTGTTTTTGTCCTTTTTTCTGTGAAAAACAACATGCAACAATTGGAGGGGTACAATCAGGCATTAATTTTAAAGCAGACAGCGATATATCATAAGCAATTTATAAGTATTAACACTTATTCTAGATAAGTGTTAATACAGATATAATAAAAATATACTTGTAGTATTTTATAAAGCATCTATTTTCCTATTTAAGTATTTTTTACATTTGCATTCGAAATTTTACTTATCCCCTATCCACTGAAATCCGTACGCTAAATACACAAAAACATAATTCATATTAAACAAAATTGAAAAATTTTGTACAGATAAAGTTTTGTCCAATCCCTGCTGATTTTCCACTTCCAAGAGCTATGAATCAAAAAAACTGATTCAAACAATTTAAACCTTTACTCATGAAACAAAATTCTACTCTGTCGAAACTTCTTTTCTCAACGATTCTGCTGTTGGCTGTCAATACACAAGTAACTGCACAAACTACAACAATTAACTGGGGCGGTACAAATGGCTTAAATATCAATACCGGTTCACAACTTTCAGGCACAAAAACAGGCGTAACAGTAGGTACCAAAACAGTTGATATTTCATACAACATTACATTTACCGGCAGTACTCCAACATTTATTCAAGGTGGGGCGGGTAATGCTAACCGTTCAATTGCTGTAGATTGGGCAAACCTTACATCATCAGTTACTTTAGAGTTGACCTTTTCAAAACCGGTAGCTATTGTTACTTTACCCATTAATAATGTCGATTACGATAATAATGGTACTAGCCGTTTTAATGACAGGCTTCAAATTACAGGCAGCAATGGTGTAAATACCACCAATAATATTTTACAGTTTGGAGCAACAACGCCTGCTAATACACCTACTTCTGTTTATACCAACCTTACATCTTCTTTGCCAACTTTTGCTACAAATGTAGCAGGAGCCCCAAGTATATGGATTGAAGGTGAAAATACGTTAGCAAACGGATCAAATAATATTTCCATTCTTACAAACAGTACTTTACCTGGTGTTTCAAAGTTGGTGATTGTATTTAAGTCAGGTACTGTAGGTGGTGGTGTAACAAACCCAGCGGCTCAAAGCATCCAGTTTGCACCTTTTACAATCAGTGCTGCAGGAACAAGTAATGCTCCCCTTCCTGTAACTTTCGCAAATGTTAGTGCAAAAGAATCAAACGGAAAAGTTGGTATTAACTGGAGTAACCTAACTGAGAGCGAAATCAACTACTATGAAATTGAACGCAGCACAGATGGCGCAAATTTCACTTCAATTGGCAAGGTATCTCCAAAAGCAAATGATTTCAGCAGCCAGAACTACAGCTTTACTGATGCAACTCCAAATGCCGTGAACTTTTACCGAGTAAAGGCTGTTGAATTTGCAGGTACATATAAAACAACTACTATCTTAAAAATAAGCAACCAGGTAACAGGTAAAGCTTTCCAGGTTTATCCTAACCCTGTTCAAAATAAAGTTGTAACCATCCAGACGAATAATATCCAGGGAGGTGTTTATTCAGCACAAGTTTTAACTGCAAGTGGTCAGGTTTTGGTAAATAAGAATATTACATTCCAAAATGGTTCAGCAAGTCAAAGTTTTGAACTTCCTGCTGGTATTATTCCCGGAGCTTACTTATTAAGATTACAAAATGGTGAAACAAATTCGGTTACAACATTAATCGTTAAATAATAACTGTCTTTTGAAAAACTTACATTAAAGTATGTAAAGCGGGTTCTTTTTGAACCCGCTTTTTTATTTGTTTTAAAACCAGCTAAACTTTACCTGGGATTCCCTTAACAGGGATTTGAGGTGGTGTGAGTCCGGTACAAGTCCGGTAATTACCGGACTTGTACCGGACTTATGGCGAAGAAAGTAATATTCTGGCAGGGTAAAGGCAAGCCGTTGCCATCATTGAGCGTAAAATGAAAAACCTTATCTCCTGTAAAAAAGAATATGTAAGACATTGAAAGATCAGGCTGCGTCAAATATTGTGAACCAACTCCACTTCATACACTGCACTGAACAAATACAAAGCACCTGTTTTGATATCTACAGCTTTATGCCGTTTACGCATTTTCTCTCCTTTACGGAAAACCCGGCCATCTTTTAATTTAAACAACTGTCCTACCTGCAGATCTTCAATTAACACTTCACCCGGCTTACGTTCATCATAGCGTTTCAGTACACGCATTAAATGTTCTTCGCCACAACTGGTTGCCGATGGATTCTGTAATGATTTCAGCAAAGCTTTTTCAATATCAGCCGGGAAAATTTTCTTCAGCAAAAACAACGCAAGTATTTTACTGTATTCATTTTTCCACTCCTTTCCATGCGGGGCAATACGGTTACCAAACTGTTCAAACGTAAGCAGGTGTGCTATTTCGTGGAGCAGTGTTACCAGGAATGCATATTTGTTGAGATTACCATTTACACTGATGCGGTGATTTTTTTGATGAACAGCATGCCTGTAATCACCCAAAATACTGTTACGCTCACGTGTGATGGTTAAATGAATTTTATAACGATGCAGGTAATCAAGGACAGGTTCAAGTGAACCATCCGGTAAATAAACTGATAGTGCATGTAATGGAACTTCTTTCTTACTCATTCTCCTGTTTCTTCTGCTTCAGCAGGCGAAAAATCATTTTCACTTCAATGATAGAATACACAATATAAAGAGCCATGCAAATAAAAATGGCCGGCTTGTTTACATATTGTTTTGCAATGAGTGCATAGATAATCACCGCTCCTGCACATACCAGCATCTTTACCATTAAAGCGCCATATACACTTCTGAAAAACACCTGGATATTTTTATGCAGGAATCCTTTTACATGAAAGTATAAAGAAGCAACTGTTGTAATAAACAAAACAGCATTACCAATAATCAATACTTCGTTATCAATTCCATACTTGGTAAGCAGGTGACTTCCCGAAATAAAAAAAGCATTCAGAATAATGAAAAGCAGCAAAATGGGAACATACAACCTGTTACGGAATTTGTTATTCATTGTTTCTTTGATGTGTCTTTAAAAATGCGGATAAACATTGCAACCAATGCAAGCAGCGGCATCATCCAGGCCAGTATTGGAAAAGATAAATGCAGCCAGTGATCGGTTTTAATCCCCAAAAATACAGCTAAGCCCAACACAACAAGAAATTGTGTGGCTAAACCTGCATATTGCATGAGGTATTGTGAGTTGGAGCGGTATTCTTTTTTGGATTTATTGGTCGTTTGCTGCGGCATTCACTGCATCTTTATGAATCTCCACCACGTTGGCAAGCGGTGCGTTTGATACTGCAGCTGCTCCCATGTGGCATTCACCGTTAAATGTAGCTGAAGCATCAACCTGGAGCTGACCTGCATAAATATTTCCGGTTACATGGCAGCTACCTTTCAGGTAAAGCAGGTCGGTCACTTTTATTGTACCTGTTACGTTACCCAGCACATCGGCTTGCTGTGCAATTACATCACCAGTGATTTTGCCGGAAGATCCAATAATCACTTTTGATCCTGTTTGCAGGTTGCCCGTAAGCGTTCCATCAACACGGATGTCTCCTTTACTTTCAATATTGCCGGTTATAGTAGTTCCGGCAGCAACGATGGTAGCCATGCCTGTTGAATTTTCCTTTTCGGGATTGGATTTATTGAACATATACGTCGGTTTATTGTGTAATTTTCTCTACATCCGGTATTTTCAGCGTAGCAGTGTCCGTTATTATCTTCGCATCGCCCGACAACACTTTTTTCAGATTTTCGAGATAAACGTCTTTTTGTATACTTGCCCTTTCCAGTGAATCAATTTTTGTTTTATACATCACCAGTTCCCTGCGCTGGCTCTGCGAACCATATCCCGGCAAATAATACTTCAGGTTTGTAAACGTAATCAGTGCTACAGTTAACCCCACCAACAGTACAAAAATTGTGCTGAGAACAATGTACACGCTCATCCTCGACAATTTAAAGGTTACCACCTCTTCGTAAGTGTCGTCGTTCATTACCACCAAACGGTACCTGTTACGCAGCCGTTTGAGTGTAGTATCTGCATCAATTAATCTGGCCATAGTTGAATCGGGGCTTAAATTTACTGTTTATGGGCTTTCAAAAAGAAAATCTTCTATAAAATAGCCCGAATTAAAATATTTTTGACCGTATTGAGTTAATAAGAATAAACCATCGAAGCCTGAATGCAGCTATATTTTGGACCAAAACACAAATGGATTTTCCTGCTTCTTATGCTGGGCTTTTTTTCGGCCCAGGCACAACCCGATTTCAGGCTGCCGCTTGTAAAGCCAAAAAAGTATGAAACCAAAATCCTTGGATCAGAAAAAACCGAGGATAAAAAGTTTACACTTCCCCGGAAAATTTACCAGGGAATGGTTACTCATTACAACTTTTATTACAACGCCACCAATAAAATCAATGCTATTCTTGAAAGGGCCAAGCTTGTTCACAGGGATGATTATACACAGCTTCTCCCCTTCTATAATTACTCCACTGATATTACAGCTGCCGACTCGGCTGAACTGGATTCGGTCATATTCAAGGCAACAGCGGGTATTGTTCTGCATGATTTAAGAAACAGTTACATCGATAATATGTACCTGCTCATAGGGCAGAGTTATTTTTACTGGCAGAAATTTGATTCAGCCTACCGCATTTTTCAGTTCATCAACTATAATTTCTTCCCGAAAGGAAAGGATGAATATTTTATTGTTGTTGGTGCTAATAACAGGGCAACTAACGGCAACCTGAATATTGCAACGAAAGAAGAAAACAGTTTTATTCAGAAAGCGTTTACACAACCGCCGAGCCGTAATGATGCATTGATATGGCTTGCCAGAACTTATGCTGAAGACAGTCTGTATGCCGAAGCTTACAGTTTGGTGAACCTTCTGCGAAAAGATGCATTGTTCCCCAAAAGGCTGCACAGCAAACTGGATGAAATACAGGCTTATGTTTTTTACCAGAATGAACAGTGGGACAGCTGTGCTTATTTTCTGCAAAAAGCATTACCTGCTGCTGAAAACAAAACCGACCTTGCAAGATGGGAATACCTGCTTGCACAATTGTATGCTAAAACCCATCAGCCAACACTTGCATCAACTTATTTCAACAAAGCAAAATCGCATACAACTGATCCTGTATTATACATTCATGCACGTATATATGAAGCACAGTTGCTGAGAAACGAAAGCAGTAATGCCATTTCAGCAACACTTGCCGATTTAATTAAACTGTCGAAAAAAGAAAGGTTTGATGGCTACGAAGATATCCTGTACTACTCTGCAGCAGGCATGGCACTTGAGCAAGGCGATACTGCACAGGCAAAAAACCTGCTGATAAAAAGTGTAAGCTACACTACTGAAAATATTTCCACCAAGAACAAAGCCTTTATTAAACTGGCCGATATTTATTACAGGCAAAGTAATTATGCAGCTGCTTCAAATGCATTAGACAGTGTTAACTATTCCGATCCTGCAATTGCTGATGAAAGTCCAAAGTTGCAGATAAGAAAAGATTTGCTGCATGAACTTGTGAAGCAGATTAACATTGTAAAGCAACAGGACAGTTTACAAGCTGTTGCTAAAATGCCCGAACATGAAATGAATGCTTACCTCAAAGCATTGGTGAAAAAAATCCGTAAGCAAAGAGGTTTGAAAGAAGAAGCAAGTTTTGGGTCGGGTGTTTATGCTGCTAATAATACAGATGCCAATACAAATCTCTTTACAACATCAGGCACTGGTAACAGCTGGTACTTCTACAATGCACAGCAAAAAACAACTGGTGTTGCTGAGTTTAAAGCCAAATGGGGCAACAGGCCTAACATTGATAACTGGCGCAGGCAATCGGCCATAGAACTTATAGCCGGTGGTCAGCCACAAAATCCAAATAACAGCAATAATCCAACTGCTGATGTTACGGATGTAAACAATATTCCTGAAGACGATTTAACAGTAGAAGGTTTAAAAAGCAACCTGCCGCTTACTGATGAAAAAATGCTTCAGTCGAACAAAAAAATTGCAGAAGCATTATTTGAACAGGGACAGATTTATAAAAATCAGCTGGAAGATTACGAACAGGCTGCAAATGTTTTTGAAGAAATCTGGAAGCGGTTTGGCAATTATGAAAAAGAACAGGAAGTCCTGTTTGAATTATATTACTGCAATAACAAAGCCGGTCATAAAGAGAAAGCTGCATTTTTCTTTAATGAGCTGAAGAAAAAATATCCCGCCGGCGAAATGGTGAATAAGATTGTAAATGCAAAAAATCCTGCAGGTCCTTCAAAAGATGTGAAGACGGCGGCTTACGAAAAAATTTACAACCAGTTTATTTCCGGCAATTTCACTGAAGCACTTGCGCAAAAGAAAATTGCAGATTCATTGTTTGGTCCATCCTACTGGACTCCGCAATTATTGTACATTGAAGCATTGTATCACATCAAACAAAAAAACGACAGCGCAGCAATTGTAACACTTACCAACATAGAGCAAAGTTTTCCCGGCACTCCAATGGCTGAAAAAGCATCTGTGATGAAAGATGTTGTGACGAGAAGAAATGAAATAGAAAACTATCTTACCAACGCCAACATTGTTCGTGAAACCGACTCAGTTTATATTCCGTTTGATGAAGGGCCACAGGTGAACAAAATTAACCAGCAGGTAACAAGGGATACAACCAATAAAATTTCAATTGGCAAAGCACCGCAGCAGAAAGAAGATTTGAAGAAGCCGCAAATCATGGTTGAAAAAATGGGAGTTGAAAAAGACGACAAGCAAAAAGCTGGCCCGGTTGCTATTGGCAACAAACCTAAACTCGATACTACCAGTATTAAGCCAATAAGGGAAACAAAAGTTGAAACAGTTTACATCTATACCCCCAACGAACCTTACGTGGTAATGATTTATTTCGACCAGGTTGACCCTGTTTATATTTCTGAATCCAGAAACGCATTTCAGCGGTATAATTCCTCCAGTCACAGTGGCGAAAACATACGTATTAACACAACCGATAACGATATAAAGTTCAGCTTCCTCGAACTGGGACCATTTGCTGACGTAACCACATCACTCAGTTATATGGAAGAATTGCAGAAAAATGCCAAGCAGATCGTTCCCTGGCTACCAGCTGCTAAATACAACTTTATTATCATCTCTGCCCGTAACCTGGACATTCTTAAAACCAGGAAAAATATGGAAGAATACAAGCAGTTTCTCCGCCAGTACATCAAGGATAAATTTTAATATTTCTTCAATGTTCAGGCTGGACGAATTGTTTTAGATTTGCTGGTATTGAATTTGCAGATAATTGCATCTTACAGAATGAATTTTTATGACAAAAGCTGTTAAATATTTGTGGCGGGCCTTCTTTATTGGTGCCGGTGCATTTGCATTAATTGTACTGCTGGCCAATTTTGGTGCCTTTGGCAAAATGCCTTCACTGGAAGAACTCGAAAATCCTTCGGCTTCGCTGGCAAGTGAAGTAATTGCATCAGATGGTACGCTGATAGGTAAATATTACCTCGAAGACCGCACAAATGTTGAATATAAAGACATTTCAAAAAATATTGTTAATGCATTGATTGCTGCCGAAGATGAGCGTTTTTATGAACACTCCGGTATTGATGGCAGGGCTTTAATTCGTGCTATTGCCAAGCTTGGTACCGATGGTGGTGGCAGTACCATTACCCAGCAGCTTGCACTGAACCTGTTCAGGGAAAGGGCCAAAAACAAATTTGCAAGGGCAATTCAAAAAGTGCAGGAATGGATTATTGCTGTAAAACTTGAACGCAACTTCACCAAAGAAGAAATCATTGCACTTTACCTCAATACTGTTGAGTACAGCGATAATGTATTTGGCATCCGTAACGCAGCCAAAACATTTTTCCAGAAAGAACCTTCGCTGATCAACGTGGAAGAAGCTGCTGTTCTTATAGGAATGGTTAACGCTCCTTATGCTTATAACCCCAGGATATTTCCGCCAAAGGCAATGCAGAAACGTAATGCAGTGCTGAATGATATGGCAAGAAATAAATTTATTACAGAAGGTGAAGCAGAAAGTTTAAAAAGTCAGCCAATAAAACTGAATTATAAAAAGCTGGATGAAAGTGCAGGCTTTGCTCCTTATTTCCGTGATGTTTTGAGAGATTACATGAAGAAGTGGTGTAAGGAACACGAAAAAACAAACGGTGATAATTACAATATTTACCGTGATGGTTTGAAAATTTACACAACCATCAACCCACGTATGCAGTTGTATGCCGAAGAAGCTGTTGCCAAGCATATGAGTGCATTGCAAAAAAATTACTGGACACTTCCATGGATTAAAACAAACAGCATCTGGAAAGGTCATGAAAAGATTCTTGAGCGTGCAATGAAAGAAAGCGATCGCTGGAAGAAAATGGAAGCCGATGGTGTAAGTGAAGATGATATCAGGAAAGCATTTAACACTCCAACAAAAATGAAAGTGTTTGCATGGAATGCAAAACGTGAAACAGATACCGTTATGACTCCGTTTGATTCAATCCGTTATCATAAAATGATTATTCAAACAGGTTTTATGGCAATGGATCCGTTTACAGGTGAAGTAAAAGCATGGGTTGGCGGCGTTAATTTCAAAAACTTCAAATACGATCACGTTAACAGCAATACAAAACGCCAGGTAGGTTCAACATTCAAACCTATTCTTTATGCTTACGCCGTTGAAAATGGTTATACACCTGAAACTCCGTTACCAAACGGACCAATTAATCTTGGTGGTAAAATCATTACAGGTACCGGCGGACCAATGGCTGTTTGCCTGGCTTATTCCAAAAACCCCGGTGCTGCATATTTGATGAACCAGTTTGGTGTAAAGAGTATCATCAATTTTGCACAAAGTGCTGGTATAAAAAGTGAAATGCCTCCCTATCCTTCCATTGCGTTGGGTTCGGCCGATATCAGTGTAATTGAAATGCTGCAGGCCTATACCATGTTCCCTACTAACGGTATGAACACAGAACCAATTTTCATTACACGTATTGAAGATAAAAACGGAAACATTCTTCAAAGTTTTGCGCCCAAACAAAAAGTAGTGATGAGCGAAGCAGCTGCATACACAATGGTAAAAATGATGCAGGGTGTTATTGATTTTGGTACAGGTAAGCGTTTACGTGGAATGGGACTTACTGGTGATATTGCAGGTAAAACTGGTACAACCAACGATAATACAGATACATGGTTTATTGGTTATAATCCACAGTTACTTGCAGGTGGATGGGTTGGTTGCGATGATCCTTTCCTGAAAATGGTTGGTGAAGGTAACCGCACAGCAATGCCTATCTGGGGCTATTTCTTCGACAGGATATACAACGATAAAACACTCGGCATTTCAAAAGATGCAAAGTTTGTACAACCTGAAAGTATGAAGGTTGAAACCTTTATGGATTATGAAGACTTTGCCAACAAATACAAGAACGAACCTGATGCAGAAAATCCGGATGCAGGTAATGGTACATCAGCCGATTATAATGATCTTATTCTTACACCTGAACAGAATCTTGGAACAGAATCGCAGCTGAGCGAGGAACAGAAAGTATTGCAGGAAGCAAAAAAAGAAGAAGAACAAAAGAAAGAAGAATTAAAGAATTCGCAACCAGCGGTTTTATCCGATGCAGAAAAAATGAAACGGATGGCTGCAGAAAAAGAGGCAAAAGAAAAAGACACGAAGAAGAAAGATGAAAAGAAAAAGAATGAAACAAAACCCGGTGGAAAATAATTTCAAAAAACCTTCAGTAAAAACTGAAGGTTTTTTTATGACAACGATGAACTCCAAGCAAGATGATAATTACCTTTTAAGCTCTTTACACAAGTAAACATGAAACTTGTAATAAATGGAATGTGCAGCATTTCTTCACCCTGTTGCATGTACACTGCACCGGTTGTATAAACAGGAGCTGATGCTGTTTCCAATGCCTCCTGTCCAATTGGAACAAGTTGTGTGCCATAGCCAAGATCATTTTTCCTTGTTGCAAGTTGTTCAACCAGGCTTTTTAAGATGCCGGGACTGTCGAGCATTGCAGCGATGTGTAAAGAATGTTTCATAGACGGTTGTTTAATTGTTAACAAACCAGTTTTCACGATTCTTTGTTTATATAAAAGATGCAAAAACTCAGAAAAGGATTAATAAAGAAATGTGAAAGGTTTCACAGTCAAAAAGTGCCGGTTCAGCGAATAATTTCTCTTCTTTCAAGCATCGGCTTATTTTTGTAACTAATCAAATACTAAATCAACTATGTGTGGAATCGTTGCGTATATAGGTGAACGTGAAGCTTACCCGGTTATTCTCAAAGGATTGAAGCGTTTGGAATATCGTGGTTACGATAGTGCCGGTGTTGCTTTACTCAATCATGGAATGAAGGTTTATAAAAAGAAAGGTAAAGTTGCACAACTGGAAGAAGAAGTAATTGGTAAAGATGTGCAGGCGCATATCGGCATTGGTCACACACGCTGGGCTACACATGGCGAACCAAGCGACCGTAATGCTCATCCGCATTTATCCAAAAGCGGAAAGCTGGCAATGATTCACAACGGTATTATTGAAAACTATGCTTCCATCAAACTGGAACTGCTGAAGAAAGGTTATGAATTTCACAGCGATACTGATACCGAAGTTCTGCTGAATTTTATTGAAGACATCAAAACCAACAACAACTGCTCATTAGAAGAAGCAGTGCGTATTGCATTAAAACGTATCGTTGGTGCTTATGTTATTGTTTTACTTGACCAAGAAAATCCTGATACATTAATTGCAGCACGCAAAGGAAGTCCGCTGGTGATTGGTATTGGCAAGAATGAACATTTCCTTGCAAGTGATGCATCTCCCATTATTGAATACACGAAAGAAGTTGTTTATATAAATGACTATGAACTGGCGATTGTTAAAGCAGATGAACTGATCTTAAAAAATTTAGGTAACGAAAAAATCACACCCTTTGTTCAGAAACTTGATCTTGAGCTGGCTGCAATAGAAAAAGGCGGTTATGATCATTTCATGATCAAAGAAATCAATGAACAGCCACAAACGATTTACGACTGTTTGCGTGGAAGGCTTGATGTGGAGAATGGAACTATCACTATGGCCGGTGTGCAAAACAATATTGAGCAGTTAAAAAACGCACAACGTATTGTTATGATTGCCTGTGGTACAAGCTGGCATGCAGGGTTGGTTGCAGAATATATTTTTGAAGAGCTTTGTCGCATCCCTGTTGAAGTGGAATATGCATCTGAATTCCGTTACAGAAATCCGGTTGTTAATAAAGGCGATGTGATTATTGCCATTTCACAAAGTGGTGAAACTGCCGACACAATCGTTGCAATTGATAAAGCAAAAGAACAAGGTGCATTTATTTTCGGCGTGGTGAATGTGGTTGGCAGTTCAATTGCACGTTTATCGCATGCAGGTGCATACACACATGCCGGACCTGAAATTGGTGTTGCAAGTACCAAAGCATTTACTGCACAGCTGGTGGTATTAACAATGGTTGCACTGAAAATTGCTAAAGAAAAAGGAACCATTACAGAAGAACGTTACCTGCATTTACTGAATGAACTGCATGAAATTCCTGATAAAGTAAAACTGTTGCTTGAAGCTTCAGATAAAATAAAAAAAATTGGTTTGAAGTATAAAGATGCAAAAGACTTTTTGTATCTCGGTCGTGGATACAATTTCCCTGTAGCCCTTGAAGGTGCATTGAAGCTGAAAGAAATTTCTTATATCCATGCTGAAGGTTATCCTGCAGCAGAAATGAAACATGGACCAATTGCATTGGTTGATGAAACATTGCCTGTTGTTTTTGTTGCAACAAAAGATGCTTACTACGAAAAAATTGTGAGCAATATCCAGGAAATCAAAGCAAGAAAAGGACAGGTGATTGCAGTTGTATCTGAAAATGATGATACTATTCCTTCAATGGCAAACGATGTGATGTTTGTACCGGAAGCAGACGAGATAGTTGCACCAATGCTGAGTGTGATTCCTTTACAACTTCTCTCCTATTACATTGGCGTTGCAAAAAACTATGATGTAGATAAACCAAGAAACCTTGCGAAAAGTGTTACGGTCGAATAAATCAATATGTCAATTCTCTTTTACTGATGAATGGCATATGCATAAACAATAAACTGTTATGAATCCAATCATAAAGCGTCCTCTTTCTGAAATCGGTTATAATTTTATTCCTGTAAAATTTCTTCCGAAAGGAAAAGATGAATACTATCTCCGCAATAAACAAAACCGGAGTGGTATTAATTATCGCAAGCTGTCTGCATTGGAAATTGAAGTACTTGTAAGGAACAGGAATACCAGCGACGACTGGAACCAGATATTGGTTTCAGATGCATTCAATCCTGAGCTTGTTAAGAACTGTAAATTTTTCGGTCTTGTACGTATTGGAAAACTGGAACCAATGTTCCTGGAGTTTCACTCCATTAACTTACCGGTTGGTTTATACAACAGCACCATCATCAGTTGCGATTTTGGCGATAATGTTGTGATTGATAACGTACATTATCTTTCGCATTACATTATCGGCAACGAAGTCATCATCACCAATGTGCATGAAATGGGCACTACCGATTATGCAAAATTTGGTAACGGTATTTTAAAAGATGGCGAAGAAGAAAAGATCCGCATCTGGATGGAAGTATGCAATGAAAATGCAGGCAGAAAAATTATTCCATTCAACGGTATGCTTCCCGGCGATGCATGGTTGTGGAGCCGCAACAGGGATAATGATTTGCTTCAGCAAAAGTTTAAAGAATTTACTGAACTGAAATTTGATAAGCTGCGTGGATATTATGGAAAGGTTGGCGACCGTACAGTTATTAAAAGCTGTTCGATTATAAAAGATGTGTGGATTGGAACGGATGCGTATTTGAAAGGAGCGAATAAACTGAAAAATCTCACCATCAATTCATCTGAACATGCAAGCTCGCAGGTGGGTGAAGGTTGTGAACTGGTTAACGGAATTATTGGCGAAGGCTGCCGCATATTTTACGGAGTGAAGGCTGTACGTTTTTATATGGCTTCACATTCACAGTTGAAATATGGTGCAAGGCTTATCAACTCCTATCTTGGGAATAACGCTACTATTTCATGTTGTGAAGTATTAAACTCTTTAATCTTTCCTGCACATGAACAGCACCACAACAATTCATTTCTTTGTGCAGCAACTGTATTAGGTCAGAGTAATATTGCTGCAGGTGCAACGCTAGGCAGTAATCATAACAGCCGCAGTGCAGATGGTGAAATGGTTGCAGGGCGTGGTTTCTGGCCGGGCCTGTGCGTAAGTATAAAGCACAATTCAAAATTTGCATCGTATTCCTTACTTGCAAAAGGCGATTATCCTTACGAACTGAATATACCGATTCCTTTTTCACTGATCATTAATGATGCTTCCAAAGATCAGTTAAGTATTATGCCGGGTTATTGGTTTATGTACAACATGTATGCACTTGCACGTAATGCATGGAAATATATTGACCGTGATAAACGTATTGATAAAACACAATTCATCGAATACGATTTCCTTGCGCCTGATAGTGTAAATGAAATTTTTGATACCATCTATTATCTTGAATTATTTACAGGCAAAGCATTATTAAAAAAGCAGGGAGTAAAAAAATATTCAGATGATGCATGTCTGAAAGCAGGAAAATCTGCACTCAGCTCAAATGATGCGGCATTAACTGATCTTGAAATTTTTGCTGAAGATTTTGAACAGGGAAAACGTAAAGTGCAGTTATTAAAAGTATCCCAGAGCTATAAAATATTTAAAGAGCTGATTGTTTATTATGCAGCCGATCAGTTACTCCGGGCAGCAGCTTCTGCAAAAACAAAAAACATTACTGAACTGCTGAAGCTTGTTCCTTCAAAAAAGAAACGTAGTAACTGGATAAATGTTGGCGGTCAGTTAATTGAAGAACAGGAACTGCAGAAACTGAAACAACGAATCGTTTCAGGCAAAACAAAAAGCTGGGATGCTGTTCATTCATTTTACAAAGAACAGGCAGAGGCTTACACTTCAAAAAAACTTACGCATGCTTTTGCTTCCATCTTTGAATTAACAGGAAGCAGTAAACTTTCTGCAGAACAATTAAAATCTGTACTTAACCAATATCTTTCAACAAAAGAATGGATGGTTAACGGTATACAAGAATCAAGAGCGAAGGATTACAGCAATCCTTTCCGCAAGATGATGTATGAAACTGAGCAGGAAATGGAAGCTGTAACTGGTAAAATGAAAGACAATTCTTTTATCCTGGAACAGCAGAAAGAGTTACACAACGCCAAATCCTTGGTGAAGCGGGTAATGAAAGCAGGAAAATAAAATTCGCTTACAAATAACAAAAAACCGGAATCCCATTCCGGTTTTATTTTTTATTTTAGATCAGGAATTCCAAGATATGGATTTATGATTTCTCACCACGTAAAACCATCTATGAAATATTACATCATTCTGCTGCTTACGTTATTACTTTCTCAAATCAGCAAATCGCAAAACTGTCTCGTAAAAGACAATAACCTTAAAGGTGAATACATTGGAGAATGCAGAAACGGAAAAGCACATGGCAAAGGCACTGCAAAAGGGATAGATACTTATACAGGTGAATTTGTTGATGGATATCCTGAAGGTGAAGGGATTTACACCTGGAAAAATGGCGACCATTATGATGGTTCCTGGAAAAAAGGATATTTTCAAGGTAAAGGTACACTCACAAAAAAAGCAGAGAATTCAAACGACAGTTTAATTGTTTTAAGTGGCTATTGGGAACACGTTAAGTATATCGGCAAAAGAGCAAAACCTTATGAAACCACAATCCTTTCAAACAACATCAGCAATGTGTCGGTTAAATCACAACCAGAAACAGATCATTGTTCGATATTAATCATTGTAAAAAATATGACAGGAGGAGGTTCAAGTTTATCTACTCCTCATTTATCAAATCCAAAACTTGTTGACATACAGGTAACTCAAGGTAGATTTCTTCAGCGTATTAATGACGAGCCGCTTTCGGGTGAATTAAATAAATATATCCTGCGGGATGTTACCTTCCCTTTTTCAGCAACATTGAGTTTTGAAACCAGTAACCCGGGAAACCCGATTGCGACTTCTGAAAGAGTTGTTATAGATCTTTTTGAAAGTAAAAACTGGTATATCACTATATCAATTGATAATTAAAAAAGGCGGCTATAAAGCCGCCTTTTTATTTATCCTGAGAAGATTATATTTTAAATAACCAACCGTGTTTATCTTCAACCTTACCTTCTTTAATTTCATCAAGTCTGCGTTTTACTTCAGGTGAAATTTTCCAGCTTGCTGTATCAAATTTCATCACCGTGTCTTTATAACGCAGTTCCTGTATCATGGAAATTGTTGCAGCAGTACCTGTTCCAAATACTTCTTTCAGTTCGCCTTTACCATATGCTTCAACAAGTTCATCAATACTGATATGTCTTTCTTCAACAGTTAATCCAATTTCTTTCAGCAACTGAATTACACTGTTACGTGTTACACCTGCAAGAATGGTTCCATCTTCCAGTCCGGGAGTAATTGCAGTATTACCAATAATCACGAAGCCATTCATTACACCAAACTCCTGTAAATATTTATGTTCAACTGCATCTGTCCACAATACCTGGTCGTAGCCTTTTTTCTTTGCTTCAACAGTTGGCAACATTGCTGCGCCATAGTTACCGGCAGCTTTTGCAAAACCAACACCACCGGGAGCAGCACGTACATAATGTTCCTCCACATAAATACGCATTGGTGCAGAAAAATAAGGACCTGAAGGACAAAGAATAATCATGAACCTGTATTTATCACTGGGTCTTACACCAATCAATGCATCGTTGGCAAACATGAAAGGTCGGATGTATAAAGAATAATCATGCTTTGCCGGAATCCAGTTTTTATCAATTTCAATAAGCATGCGCATTCCTTCAATAAAAATTTCTTCAGGAACAGCAGGCATATTCATTCTTGCTGCTGATTGATTGAAACGTTTGTAGTTGTCATAAGGTCTGAAGATATATGCATCGCCGTTTTCATGACGGTAAGCTTTAATACCTTCAAAAATGCTCTGACCGTAGTGAATAGCTGCATTAGCAGGGGAAACCAGCATATCCTGGTAAGGTTTAATTTCAACACTTTTCCATTCGCCGTCTTCATAATCAGCCACCAGCATGTGATCAGTAAAGTATTTTCCAAAAGGAACATTGTTCAGATCAATACCGGTTAGCTTTGTTGTTTCAGATTTTGTAACTAAAATATCCGTTGTGGCCACCATAACTCATTATTTTTGTTCTGCAAAGAAACGAAAAAAAACAAACAGGTATAAGCAGCATTATTCAAATGGGTTTTGAAAAAATTCAACTTACAGCAGAACAGATCGGGGAATTATATTCTACGCATCTCGTTATTACCGGAAACGAAACAAAAACGGTTGCGCCTGCTGTTGAAAAAACTGGTATTCCTGTTAAGGGTAAAAACAAAAAACATTTTGTTTGGGTTGTAAACGAACCGGATTTCCCCTTTATGGATGATGCCGATTTTCAGTTTATGGGAGATGTGATCAATGCCTGCAAAATGAATATGGATGATATTGCACTTGTTAACCTTGCAAACGGGCCTGTTAGTTTTCCTTCTATTTCTGAGCAACTGCAACCACGATACCTCATCATCTCCGCTCAAAACCTTGACTGGCTTCCTTTTTCATCGGAACACTATACCTTTTACCCGATGAACGATTTTCAATTGTATTGTACTGAATCACTGACAGAATTAAGAAACGACAAAGTAAAAAAATCAAAACTCTGGCTGGCATTAAAACAAATGCTGGGCCTTTAATAACCATTTATGAAGGAACTGATTTTTGCAACCGGCAATAAACATAAAGCCGAAGAAATTCAGGCTGCATTACCTGCAACGTTCAACATTATCACCATGAAAGAAGCGGGTGTTACAGATGATATTCCCGAACCTTTTGACACACTTGAAGCAAATTCAAAACACAAAGCAGAATATTTATATACGTTACTGCAGAAAGATTGCTTTTCGGAAGATACAGGTCTTGAGGTTGAAGCATTAAATGGAGAACCTGGTGTAAAAAGTGCCCGCTACGCAGGCGAGGATAAAAATTTTGATAAGAACGTTGATCTGTTGCTTGAAAACCTGGAAGGTCAGTCAAGCCGAAAAGCCCGTTTCCGCACTGTATTTACGCTTATTTACAACGGTAAACAGTACCAGTTTGAAGGAATTTGCCCCGGCACTATTGCAGAAAATAAGGCCGGAAACAGCGGATTTGGCTATGACCCTGTATTTTTACCTGAAGGAAGTAACCGAACCTTTGCCGAAATGACAATGGAAGAAAAAAACATTTATAGTCACAGGCGAAAAGGACTCGATAAAATGCTGCAATTCCTGAAAGACCTTTAAAACAATTTCTGAATGACAGGCAACCAAAATGTTTCTGAAACCGACTTAATAAGTGGATGCATGGAAGGTGACCGGCGTATGCAGAAACTGCTGTACGACCAGTTTTCGCCAAAAATGTATGCTGTTTGCCTTCGCTACATGGGTAATAGTGATGATGCACAGGATATACTTCAGGAAGGATTTATTAAGGTATTCCGGAATTTAGAAAAGTTCAGGGGTGATGGATCGTTTGAGGGTTGGATGCGACGCATTTTTGTAAACACTGCAATTGAACAAATACGTAAAAGAAAAACAGACCTGTCGCTTACTGAAAAAGAAGAAGTCATTGAACTCAAAGCAGTATCTGCTCTTGACAACATCAATGAAAAAGATTTACTGCAGATTGTAAGTGAACTATCGCCGGGCTACCGCACCGTTTTTAACATGTACGTGGTTGAAGGGTTTAATCACAAAGAAATCAGTGAAGCCCTTGGTATTAGTGAAGGAACCAGCAAATCGCAGCTTGCAAGGGCAAGAATGATTCTGCAAGAAAAAATAAAACGCTGATAAGTATTTCGATGAACGATAACAATCTTCAACAAACACTTCTTCAACAAGAAGTAACTCCGCCCAACAATGTTTGGGAGAAGATTGCTGTTGCCTTAGATGAAGCAGATAAAGATGCCCCGTTAAAGAATAGACTGCTATCCACTGTTGTTACTCCACCTTCAACTGCCTGGCAGGAAATAGATGTATTATTGGACGATGAAGAGAAAGCAGCAGCTCTGCTGACCAAAGAAATTGAAGTGCCGTTTGATATGTGGGAGAAGATTTCGCTCCAGATGGATAAAGAAGCTGATGCAGAGATTGCTGCAAAGCTGGTTAACGCCGCTGTTGTTCCTCCAACAGTTGTTTGGGAAACAGTTCAACAAGAACTTCAACAGAATGAGCAGGCAAAAATTATTCCGCTAAAAAGCAACTACAAAAAAATTATCCGGTTTGCTGCAGCTGCGGCTATTACAGGGTTACTGGCATGGGGTGCATTTTCTTTGCTGGATAACAACAATCGTAATGCAGTTGTGAGAGATGAATCAACCAAGCAAGCTTCTGAAAATAAATTACCGGCCATTGTAAAAGAACCTGCAACAACTGCACCTGCCGAACAACCAACTGCCTCACGATTAAATGTGCGCAGAAGAATAAAGAATGAACTGAAGCAGGAACAAACAGTTGCAAAAGCTGATGTACAGGAGCACAGTACAAGCAATACAATTTCTGCGCAAACAATTCATCATGGCAAACCCAAAACCGCTACAAGTGAAAATGGTTTTGCTGAAAATCAGTATTTCGTTGTGCTGAATGATAATGGTGATCTTGTGCGTGTAACAAAGCGTATCAACAATATGAAATGTATGAATACGGAAGATATTCCTGTTGATGCCGCTGCCGCTTTAAATACAAGAGACTGTAACAACCAGATTAAACAGTGGCAGGAAAAAATGGCGATGTCAACAAGTCTTGCAAATGCTTCCGGCATTATTGATATTGCTGAACTAATTAAAACAACAGATAAGTAATAAATAACTGTTCATGCCCCGAATAAAAATTTCCCTACCTGAAGCCTTTTCATTTACTGCAACTATTCCTGTACGCATTACTGATATCAATTACGGAAACCATGTAGGTAACGATGCTGTATTATCGCTTATTCATGAAGCAAGGATGCAGTTTCTTACACATTATGGTTTCAGTGAACTGGACTGTGGAGGTGTTGGTTTAATTATGGCAGATGCAGGTATTGAATTTAAAAAAGAAATTTTTTATGGAGATAAAATTGAAATAAAAGTTACAGCCGCTGATTTTACTTCAGTTGGTTTTGATCTTTATTACCTGCTACAAAAAACAAACAGCAACAATGAAATCATTGTTGCTGCTGCAAAAACCGGAATGGTTTGTTATAATTATGAGCTCAAAAAAGTTGCTTCAGTTCCGTCTATTGTAAAAGAAAAACTTTCGGCTTAATTAAAATCAGGAAGAATACTCCAGTACACAAACACCACCCTTCTTCTTTCGTCATCTTCACGGTAATCTTTTATTTTAGGATTGGGATAATCTTCTCCCCTTCCCTGTGGCAAATAATCAACATGCAGATTTTTATAAAGTTCATTGGCATTTGTTTGCTGCAGCATAATGCCTGAAATAACTTCTGTTACAGATTTGGCCCTGAGCCTTGAAAGCTCTTTGTTGAGCTGCGGACTTGTAGCTGTTTCAACACCCATACTTAATCTCAGCGTACTATCAAGTGCTGATCCCTGTGATATTTGCTGGGCATCTGCATAACCAAGAACCATGAAAGTTCCATTCAGTTTCTTATTGGGGAATTTTGCAGCAAATGCAAGCATATCAGCAGCAACCTTTTTGAACGGATCGCCAGCCGAAGGATTGTTTTGCAGATCAATAATAAATTCTCCCGGCCCAAACACGCTGGCGGTATTCAACTGAGTGAACGTATTCGTTGCAAGCAATTCATCAATTAACTGAATATTGCTGAGGTTTGCCTTTGCTTCTTCCGTAATGCGTTTTATGCGCAGAGATAATGTATCAATACTGCGGTGCTTAATCCGCTTTGAAAGAATTACAGAATCTTCGGCAACGTGTTTTGTAATCACCTGCTTTACTGAATCGCTGAACTTTGTAATAAATGTATTAGACTTTTCATCGAGCAATCCTTTATCAAACTTTGCTTCTCTTGCACTGTCAATTTTGTCAATAGCAAGCAGGGCTTCTTTGTTCAACAGTATATTTCGTTTTAAGTCGGCTTTCATTTCTTTAATCCTGTTTGCAGTTGCGCAGGAAAAGAGGGAGAAAATTATTGCTGTTATCACAAACAGCTTTGCAGCAGTGTACATATCGCTTCTCATAATAATTCAATTTACATTAACAACGTCATTGGTGTTGCGTAACCTTAATTTGGCGGAAAAGTTACTTCATATTTTTGATTTCATTGAGGAGATTAATAGCATACTCACTTCCTGCTGCCACGAGTTCATTGTATTTTTTAACGGCATCGGCTTTCTTACCCGTCTTTACATAACACATCCCCAGGTAATACAAGGTGGTTTCAAATTTCGGTTTCAGCTCATCGGCTTTTAACAGGTACTGAATTGCTTCATTATATTTTGCGAGGGAATAAAAACTGAACCCAATCTCAGAATAGGAAAGATAGTTTTGCTTTTCAAAAGTGATTGCTTTTTTTAAATAGGAAACAGCCAGCTCATATTTACCCAAATCGTTGTAACACCAGCCAACCCAGTAATAAATTTTCATGCTCAAAGTATCCAGTTCCAGTACTTTGAGGTAATCGGTTAAAGCAAGTTGTGTATTCTCTTTTACTTCCCTGTACAAATCGGCTCTTGCTGCATAGGCCCTGCTGAAGCTGGGATTAAGCGTAATGGCCTTGTTATAATCATCCAATGCCTCATTAGGCATACCTGCATGTGCTTTGGCAAAACCTGTTTCATAAACAATGCGGCTGTCATCCGGTTTCAGTTTCATCGCTTTTTGCAGTACAGGTAAGGCTTTTGAAAACTGGTTTAATTCATTATAACACCAGCCAAGTTCATACAACGCTTCAGTAAAATCAGCTTTAATATCTACAGCCTTTTTAAAAGCATCGATAGCTTCTGTGTACAATCCAGTCTTTTTAAATTGAAGTCCGTTTTGATATGGCTCATCTGCATTATTCGCCTGACCCAGTGCAAAAAATGCCAGGTGAAGAATGACGAGGAATGTAATGAGCCGTTTATACATTGGGATTTCTAGCTTGATCAAACGGATAACGGATGTATACGGAACAAACGGTATTAACTATTCCATATTTTCCAGCTTTCTTCAGCCTGGATAACCAGCATTTCCAACCCATTTTTGATAGCTGCCCCCTGTTTTTCTGACTCTTGCAGGAAAACCGTTTTCTCAGGGTTATACACTAAATCATAGCACAAATGCCCGCTGCCCAAACCTTCGTACGGTAATGATGGCTTTTGCTGCGTATTTGGTTGCATGCCAAGGGGGGTAGTGTTGATAATAAGGCGAAAATCCCCGATCATTTCGTTATCAATCTGATCATATGTTAATATGTTCTCGCCGGCACGGCGTGAAACATACTTGAATTCAATATTCAATTTCTTTAAAACCCAGGCAACAGCTTTTGCCGCACCGCCTGTTCCTAATACAAGTGCTTTTTTATGATTGGGCTGAAGAAGAGGAACAAGTGATTGTTCAAAACCAAGCACATCCGTATTAAAACCGGTTAAAATACCGTTTTGTATCCTGATGCAGTTACAGGCACGAATTTCTCGCACTGCATCACTTTGCTGATGCAGAAAAGGCAACACTTCTTCTTTATAAGGAATTGTTACGTTAAGACCAGCCAGATCTTTTTGCCGGGCAAGTAAGGGAAGAAAGTCACCTATCGATGCAATTGGATAGAGTTCATAACTACAGTCATGAATGTTTTCTTCACTGAATTTTTTAGTGAAATAGTTTTTTGAAAATGAATGTGATAAGGGATAACCTATTAAGCCAAATTGCCTCATTTAGTTGATTGTTTGTCCAGGAACATATGGAATGTATCGCCTCTTAAACCTATACGCATAGATTCAAGCGGAATAACTTCCGATGGAGCAATATTACCCAAATTTGCATTTTGTCCAACCAATTCAATAAAATACAATTGCTGTGCTTTTTGAGGAGCTTCCCAAATAATTCTTTCGCCGGGTATCTGTGTAAGAATTTCCTGAACCAGTCCTTCTCTTACTTCACCAGTACCACGATAAATACCAACATTACCAGCTTCTCTTGCTTCAGCAATTACATAAGTTGAACCTGCTTCCAGTTCTGCCCTCATCAGTTCAATCCATTTATAAGGAGGGATGATATGTGTGGCATCTTTACTTCCCACTTCACTTAATACAGTACCATGTTTGGTCAGTTTTTCAATATAACCGCATTTTTCAGCATGGGGAATTTCAATTGAACCATCACTCACTTCCATGTAAGTAATGCCATAATCCTTACAAACACTAATGTAATCATCAAACTGGTTGCGTATAAGAAATGCTTCGAATAGCGTTCCGCCAAAATAAACGGGGATATTATACTGATTGTAAACTTCTAATTTTTCTTTTAAAACAGGAGTTACATACGATGTACCAAAACCAAGCTTTACAACATCAACATGTGGATGGGCTATACTCAAAAAATTTTTTGTTTCTTCAACACTGAGTCCTTTATCCATTACCATTGTTAATCCATAAGTGCGGGGCTGGGCTGTTCTTTCGGGAATCTGAGTAAGATTAAAGTTCATATGCATGCTTTTTAAAAACTGTCGCAAATTTAGGGAAGCCTGCCCAACCAACAATTATGATTTCTATCATCAGAAAACAATCATCAAATTAAATTGATTTGGAACGCTTGTATCGTGCAATAATATCCACTACTTGAGGATGCTGCAGTATCCTTGGAACAAGTTCAATTAATTTTTTTATGAGCTTGGGGGATTTACTCATTGCCAGTTCAAGCTGGTTAATTGCCTGCTTGGTTTTGCCCATTGCAAAAAATACAGCGGCCCTGTAAAAAAGAAACAATGGTTTACCATTGGTTGCATCATATGCAGCACAGGCAAACTCTTCAGCATGATCAAACATTTCTGCTTTTAACATACACTCCAGTGTAGCACTCCAGCCCTTTATGCTTTTGGGCCGGGCTTTTATAACATTGGCAAAATGTTCAATGGCATCTTTATATTGTCCCAGTTCAACCAGCGCCATACCCATGGCAAGATTATAATCGGGATTAAGCCGGTTAATTTTTAATGCCTGCTGCATTTGCTTTACTGCAGTTTCATACTGTGCTTCATTAATGTAAGTACAAGCAATCTTATAATACAGTTTACTGTCTTCAGGATTCATGTGCGATGCTTTCCTGTAGTGAAATCTTGCCTGTGCAAACTGCCCCATCCTGTCGTAACAATAACCAATAGCTTCATGAATTACTTCTTCAGGCCTGCTGAGTTCCAGCACCTTTTCCAGCATCTCAATCGCATCCTTGTATTTTCTCAGGCGTATATAAGCATCGCCGATGTTGCGGTAAGCATAATCAAATTTTTCATCAATAGCTATGCAGTACATATAAGCATCAATGGCTTTTTCGTACAACTTCAGCCCCTGGTAGGCAGCGCCTAAATTAAACCATGCCAACTCTGAATAAGGATGATCGTTGATGATATTCAGATGCAGCTTTATTGATTCTTCATTCCGGCCGGTAAAGTCAGTCCAGAAACATATCTTATATAATGCTTCTTCGTTAATCGGGTCGTCTTCAAGAATAAGTTTCAGGCAATCAAATACTTTTTCAAATTCTTCATAATCATCATACACATCAGCAAGTTCAAAGAGCAAATCAACTCTTTCTTCACCTGTAAACAACTCCAGCCCTCTCTGCAATATTTCAACAGCTTTTTCCTGCTGATCAAGGGCCAAAAAAGCATCTGTTTTCAGAATAAACAGATTGATATCGTTACTGTCAAGCAGTTCTGCCTGTTCCAGTAATTCAAGAGCAGCATTGTATTGCCTTGTTGCAAGCAGTAAATCGGCCTTCTTAACTAATAAGAGAGAAGAATAGGGATAAATTTCTATGCCCATATCGGCCACCTGTATTGCCTGGTTTATATCCTCTTTTTCATCAAAATAATCAATCAGCTTTTCAAAGGCTTCCTCTTCAAGGAATGAATGCGAACGACCGTTTTTAAGATTTTCATACAAACGGAGAAGTTCCTTGATTTCTTCTTTGTCCTGATGGAAAGGATTTTGCTTCATGGGCTCTGTGGTTATTGTAAAATACCCTTATTTCGAGAAAAATTACAAGCACGGTGTAACATTTAGTTATCAACATACGTTAATATATTGAGAATATTTTTATAAGCGGTTTGATTTTCCCGGCGGTAAATCATTAAATTTGTAACGAAATGCAAAAAACATCACTAAATCCACAAAAAATTTTAAGAAATGGTATACTGCTGTTTCTGAGTTTTTGCATGCTTCATTCAGCTTCTTCAGCTTCATACAGTTCAGGCGGCGGAAATAAGAAGGATTCTAAATCTTCAACTTCATTGAATTTAAAATCTACTCCGCTCAGTTTCAGCAATGGATATCGCTTCAGAAGCGGAATGAGTTTTTCAACTACATCAAACAATCTTGTTTTCAAGAGTAATACTATCCGCTTTCAGAAAGGCAACAGTCTTTACATTATTCCTGTAAAACAGAAAGTTATTATCAGCAAATTCAAAACTCCTCAAAAGGAAATCAAATAAAAAAACCGGGTGCTTCACCCGGTTTTTTATTGCTAGTTGTTTTCTAATTCTTTGCTCTTGCTTTTTTCACTTCTTCATAAGTCATTTCACGATAGCCCGATTTAGGCACATCAAAGAAAGAAGCTGTTACAGGATCGAAACTGATTTTATCAGCAATATATGTCACTTTCATTTTGCCGTATTCAGATTCATACTCTAAAGGAAAGCCGGGTAACTTCTGGAACTGTACACCGTAATCCTTATTCTGAAAGGCGATCTCTTCCGTATAATAAACCCTGAAAGTAGATCCGTCTTTCATTTTTGCAATTGCAAGTTTACAGTTGTATCCAAGAATCTTTTTTGTATCAGGTAAAAATTCATATTGCACTCCTGCATATTTGCTGTTACGGTCTGCATAATCATCTTTCGTCATCCTGATTAAAATTTTCTGATCACCATATTCATTCATCACAACAGCATTACCCGATTTGGAATCGTGCAATGTAATTGTTTTACCAAGCACACTTGTTAATTCTGTTCTTGTATTAATTCCTTTAAACCAAATTTTTTGGGTTGCACCATCTAAAAGATCTGCAGCTTTTGTTTCCGTATTACCAGTATTCACAACAATGTTATATGTAACCATTCCTTCATTATAAGGTTGCTGTGCAAACAGGTGAGTAACCGTTAAAGCAAACATGAACATAAATCCAGTCTTCAGAACTTGTTTCATAGTTGTATTTGTTCGTTCACGATAAAGATATAAAAATAGTATGCCAAGTTGCATAAGCAATTCACAAAAAACCCGGACGCTGCGGTCCGGGTTGCATATCTTTTGTTAAGATTACTTTTTGGGTTGGCCTTTCTTCTGCATATCCTGCAGTTTCTGGTTGCTTTGCTGCACCTGTTCAAGCCGTTCCTGCCACTTCGATTTTGTAACAGGCTTCTTCTTATTCTCCTGCATCTGCGCATGAAGTTTGGTTTCATCAATAATCACCTTCTGAATAACCAGTTGCAAAATAAGTGTAACAATATTTGACACTGTATAGTACCAGGTTAATGCTGAAGGAAGACTGTTGAAGAAAAACAACATCATTACCGGGAAGAAATAAATCATGTACTTCATTACCGGGTTATCCTGTGGCGTCATCTGCATATTGTAAGCAGAAATAAGGAAGCTGGTTACAGTTGCAGTGATTGTAAATAAACTCAGGTGACCATTCAGCAACGGAATATAAGACGGCAGGTGCAGAATTGAATCGTATGATGAAAGGTCTTTTGCCCAAAGGAAGCTTTCGCCTCTTAATGCAATATTTGAGTTAAAGAAACTATACAATGCAAAGAAGATAGGAATCTGAAGTACGGCAGGAATACATCCTCCCAGCGGATTAACACCGGCCTGCTTAAATAACTTCATTTGCTCCATACTCATTGCCTGCTGATCGCCTCCATGCTTTTTCTTCAGCTCTTCAATTTCGGGGCGAAGCACTTTCATCTTGGCGCCACTTAAATAGCTTGAATAAGTGAGTGGAGAAATGATTAAACGGATCACCAATGTAAGCAGCAGAATTACAAAACCGATACTGCCGATATGACTCCGTAAAAAATCAAACACAGGCATTACTGCAAACCTGTTAATGTATTTTACAAAAGCAAAAATGCCATAGCCCAGCTGCACATGACTTTCGAGCTTATTGTTATAAGCTTTAAGAATATGGAAATCGTTTGGACCAAAATATAACTGCAGAGGTATTGTTGCTTTTGATGCGCCTGCAACACTGAAACGAAGAACGTTTTTAACATCCATCACCTTTTGGAGTGAATCCTGTTCTTTTGAAGGAACTGTCCAGTTACTTTCTGCATAAGAAAAGCTATTTGCTGAAATTACAGTAGTATTAAAGAACTGCTGTTTCATACCCAGCCATTTGGTTTTATCGCCAAACTTCCTGGTATCGCCATTACCAGATGCTTTAAAATCATAAGAGCCATCTTCAAAGTAGCCGATATTACTTTGACCTTTTTCGTATTTCAGATCTTTTTCCTGCTGGTGAACAGTGATATCCCAGTTGATATTTAGAATTCCCTGTGTAAGTAATTTATCAGCACCGGCAAGATCAATAGCCCAGTTGATGAGGTAATCATTATTCTTTATGCTGAAAATATGTTCAACCGATTGACCGGATGAATCAGCCAATGAAAATTTGATTGTTTGTCCATCAGCAGTTTTCTCAACCTGGCCAGCAGTAAAGTTGAGTTGTGAAGTAAGTGCTGACTGATTATTTCCGGTATTGATCGTGTAAACAAACTGGTTGCCATCGCCACCCAATACAACAGGCTTACCGTCAAAACGTTTGTAGTTTTTCAGTTCTACAGATTTTGGATAACCACCTTTGTTAGTGAAGCTCACTTTCATTACATCGTTTTCAACAACTGTAATCTGTTCAACAGTATTTGCAGGTTGCGGGAAAACACCTGCCGCCTTGGCGTTAATTGCTGAGTCACGACGCTCTGAATCCTGTTTTGCGGCAACTGTATCAATTGTCTTTTTTTGTTTGGCTTCTACTTTAGCAATTGAATCGGCAACATGTTTCTTTTCGAGTTCCAATGCCGCCTGCTGTTTTTGGGTAAAGAAAATATACCCAAACAACAACACCATCATTGCTACAAAACCAATAATCGTATTCCGGTCGAAATTCATTTTTTATTTAATTTGAAGCGGCAAAGGTAGGTATTTAGGCACGATTTGCAGATTTGATTTGACATTAAGAATTCCTTTACAATAACTACTTTTACTGCTTCGTTTCTCTTTCAACTTTAACCCGCTCGGCTGTTCTGGCCTTAACCACGCCAAACATTTTTAATTTATTTGTATGACACAAGAGGCAACTCCCATGTATGCGGGGGAAACGTATACCCCTACCCAAACCGACGAACTATTATGGTGGCTGGCAACAGCCGAAAAAGAGCTGATAAAGGACTGCGTGGTTGACAGAAACCGCTACCGCATTGTCGGCATGACAGTGCTTTGCACCTGGCTTTTTGCCACATTGGCCTGGACCTACTTTTTTTCAACTGTTATTGACAATGTGTTCCTGTACATCGGGAGCGGTGTGTTTATGGGATTTGTTATTTTATCCATCGACCGGGCACTGATCAAAGGCATCAACCGATTCAACAAAAACAAGTTTACGCCACTTCTTTTCCGTGGTTTGCTGGCGTTGACCATTGGTACATTTATGGCCCAGCCTGCTATTCTTTACATGTTTGATAAGGAAATAAAAATGCAGGTTTCGCTTGATAATGAAAAACGGAAGCTCAACAAACGCAATGAACTTGACCTGCTGTACAAAAACAGGAAAGATGAGCTGTTGAAAGAAAAGACAGCGCTTCAAAAAAGCCTTGATGCAAAATATGCGGATGTAAACACAGCAAGAGAAAAATTCATTGCTGAAACCGATGGAAGTGGTGGCAGTGGTAAAGTAGGCATTAAAGACATTGCAATTGCCAAACGCAACGAATACCAGAAACTGGATGAAGAATACAAAGCACTGCAAACGCAAAATCAGCAAAGGTTAACAGCAATTGATGATGAGCTTGGCCAGATGGAAACAACCATTAAAAAACAGGAAACCGATTTCCTGAATTATCTCAACAATGGTTTCCTTACACGTATTGAAGCAATGAATAATTTACTGAAGGATAACAGCGCACTTCAGTTCCGCTATTATCTTATTTTAATTATCCTGATGCTGATTGAATTAATGCCGGTTATAGGGAAAACAATTTTGCCTGCCGGAGTTTATGATGAGAAAGTACGGCAGCGTGAATCGCTTGAAAAAATAATGGCTGAAGAAAGTGCTGAATATGAAAAAGAAATGAAACGGTTGTACAACAAATTATCTATGAAGCAGGATACTGAAACCATGGAAGAATTTTTTGAAATGCAGAAGCAGGAACAAACGGCAAAACTTGTTCATTTTGGTAAAGAGTGGAAACGCAACGATGAAAATGTGATCGGGTTCTGGGAAAAAGTAAAACAGCAAATGATTGGAAGGCCGGAGAGATAAAAAACAAAAGTCAAAAATCAAAAGGCAAAATGAGAAAACAAAATTTCACATACACTTTTGATTTTTGACTTTTTACTTTATTAAATCATTTCACTTTCCAGCAACGGGTTCTTTATTGATTGCTGTTTTTCAGAATATTCTTTTGCAGCCTTAATAAAATGAACAAATAACGGAGCCGGGTTTTCAACCGTACTCTTCAGTTCAGGATGATATTGTACACCAATGAAAAACGGATGCTTGGGATTTTCCATAATCTCCACCAAACCTGTTTCTGCATTTTTTCCGCTGGGGATCATTCCTGCCTGCTCGTAAGCCTCCATGTACTTATTGTTGAACTCGTAACGATGACGATGACGTTCATTTATATGCAGACTGCCATAGATTTTTTCTGCCAATGAGCCGGGCTTAATATCGCAGGGATATGAACCAAGGCGCATGGTACCACCTTTGTTGGTGATTTTTTTCTGCTCTTCCATCATATCAATCACAGGATCGGGAGTTGCTTCATTCATTTCAAACGAATGCGCATCTTTTAATCCTAACACATTTCTTGCAAATTCAACAACTGCCATCTGCATACCAAGACAAATACCAAAGAAAGGCAGGCCGTTTTCACGAGCATATTTAATAGCTGTAATTTTTCCTTCAATTCCACGGTTACCAAAACCAGGAGCTACGAGCAATCCATCAAGCCCAACAAGTTTTTCAGCTACATTCTGATCGGTAATAAATTCACTGTGTACATTCACCACATTTACCTTGCATTCATTCATTGCACCGGCATGAATAAAACTTTCAAGAATTGATTTATAAGCATCCTGCAGTTCAATATATTTTCCAATCAAACCAATATTTACCTGGCTCTTTGGATATTTCAGTTTATCAAGAAACTTCTTCCAGTTTTCAAGATCAGGTTCAGGGAAAATATTGACGCCTAATTTTCTCAAGCAGATCACATCCAGTTTTTCTTTCAGCATCAGCAACGGCACTTCATAAATAGTAGAAGCATCGCTTGCTTCAATTACTGCTTCTGTTTTTACATTACAGAACAAGGCAATTTTGCGACGTATTTCTGTACTCAGCGGCTTTTCTGTTCTGCAAACAATAATATCGGGGTTTACACCTTCCTGGCTCAGCAAACGAACGCTGTGCTGTGTGGGTTTTGTTTTTAATTCCTTGGCTGCTTTGAGGTAAGGAATTAATGTAAGATGCACAACAAGGCAATCTTCTTCGGGTAATTCCCACTGGATCTGGCGTACAGCTTCAACAAAAGGAAGCGATTCAATATCACCAACTGTTCCGCCAATTTCTGTAATTACAATATCGTATTTATCATCTTTTCCAAGCAACAGCATCCTGCGCTTGATTTCATCTGTAATATGCGGAACCACCTGTACAGTTTTACCGAGGTAAGCACCTTCACGTTCTTTGTTAATAACGGTTTGATAAATACGTCCGGTAGTAACGTTATTCGCCTGTGAAGTGGGAATATTTAAAAAACGTTCGTAATGCCCGAGATCAAGATCCGTTTCCGCACCATCATCTGTTACAAAACACTCACCATGCTCATAAGGGTTAAGCGTACCCGGATCAACGTTGATGTAAGGGTCGAATTTTTGAATGGTTACTTTAAAACCACGGGCCTGCAACAGTTTTGCCAGCGATGCTGCAATAATACCTTTACCTAACGATGATGTAACACCACCGGTTACAAAAATGTACTTGGCCATAAAAATAGATTTTCAGTTTAAACTGACCTGCCTGAATGTAAATGGGAAAAAATCGTGGAGGTCATGCAAACCTACGATGATTTTTTTGTTTGAAAAAAATCAATCTCAAACTGTGGAAAACATTCGGAATAAAACAGATTAATTTCTGATCAGATACTTGCGAAACTTGTTTTAATTCCTTTGATTAATGATGAACTGAAACCACTGTGTTCCATTTCATTGAGACCTGCAATTGTGCAACCTTTTGGAGTGGTTACTTTATCAATTTCCTGCTCAGGATGTGTTCCTTTTTGTATCAGTAATTCAGCAGCACCTTTAACGGTTTGTGCTGCAATTAAAGTTGCTGTTTTCGCATCAAAGCCAATTTCAATACCGCCCTGTATACTTGCACGGATATAACGCAATGCATAAGCAATACCACATGCACCAAGAACAGTTGCAGCATCCATCAGTTTTTCATCAATCACAACTGTTTTACCCAGCTGATCAAAAATAGCAGTGATATAATCAATCTGTTCGCCACTTGCATTGGCAGAGCATACACAGGTCATACTTTCCTGTATAGCAATAGCGGTGTTCGGCATTGCACGAACAATGGGCAATTTCTTACCAGCCCATGTTTCCATATCTTTCATCGCAACACCGGTTACCACACTTACAAGTACATGCCTGGAAGCATCCAGTTCATCCTGGATTCCAATAATCACATCTTTAATCTGGAATGGTTTTACAGCCAGCAAAATAAGATCGGCAAAACGCACAGCTTCATTATTATCACTTGTAACAAGAACACCTTTTTGTTCAAGCGCTGTAAGCGTTTTGATATTTCGTTTGGTAACAATAATATGATTGGGAAGAACAAATTCACTTTTTATCAATCCTTCTGCAATGGCAACACCAAGGTTTCCTCCGCCGATGATGGCAATTTTTTTATTCATATCCGGTTGTTTGCTGGTTAAAGTTAAAGAGTGTATCGCAAATTATTGAGAGCCGGTGAAAGATGAACGATCAATAGTATTTATGTTCGCCCAGGTAATTCTTCACATAATCGCCCACCCCGTTTTCAAGTGAATAGAATTCTTCCTTATATCCGGCAGCTTTTAATTTATTCATATCGGCTTCAGTAAAATACTGGTACTTGTCCCTGATATCTTCGGGCATATCAATAAACTCAATTTTTGTTTCCAGGTTCAGTGCATTGAATGTAGCAGCAACAAGGTCGTGAAACGATCTTGCCTTACCGGTGCCAAGATTATAAAGACCTGGGGTTAGCTGATCGTTGTTTTCAAACTCACGACTGCCGGCTGCTGGCTGACGACTTGCTTTCTCCATCATCCATGCAATTACTTTCACCACATCTTTCACATACACAAAATCACGCAGTTGCTCACCATCTTTAAAACCTTCTTTATGCGAACGGAACAGTTTTACAAATCCATTTTGTTTGATCTGGTTAAACGAATGAAAAATCACACTGGCCATTCTTGCTTTGTGATATTCATTGGGACCATATACATTGAAGAACTTAAGCCCGGCCCAGAATGGCGGATGAGTTGTCTGCTGCAAAGCCCATTTATCAAATTCATTTTTTGAAACACCGTAAGGATTCAAAGGCTTCAGATCATAACTCAATGCATGATCATCTTTATATCCAAGTGAGCCATCACCATAAGTTGCAGCTGATGATGCATAAATAAGCGGAATATGATGTTGTGTACAATAGTTCCAGATATTCTGCGAATACTCCACATTCAGATGCTGATGAATAGCATAATTGAATTCTGTTGTATCGGTTCTTGCACCAAGATGAATAACAAAATCAATTTTTGGTTTCTCTTCATCCAGCCATTGAAACAATTGTTCCCGCTCTACCTGCTTTGAAAATTGTTTTTCGGTATAGTTGGGAACTTTGTTTTCACGATTGAATTCATCAACAATAATTAAATCAGTAAATCCAAGTTCGTTCAGATACTGAACCATGCAGCTGCCTATAAAACCTGCCGCACCTGTAACTATGATTGAACCCCTTTCGTCCCCTGAAGGGGAAACTGCTAAGTCTCTGTTGTTTTGAATGGTATCCATTGAAAACTAAAAAAAATTATATTGTTTCAAAAGCCCCTTTAGGGGTTTGGGGTTTATAATGCACTCATTGCATGTTCACTTTCATGACCAGCCATTAAGTTTTCTATTGCTGTATCGTATTTGTTTTTCCATTCTGCAACATTTCCCCATTCCATTCCATCAACTTCAATACTTCCGCTTGTAACAGTACCAATTTCTGCATATGGAAAATCGCCCAGTATTTGTTTTAATGCTGCAACCTGCTCATCTTTTACGGTAACCACCACACGACTTTGTCCTTCACCAAACCAATATGCGTCTTTGCGGATATTCAGATCAGCAGCCACCACATCAAAACCGAGATTACGGTTAAATGAAGATTCAATTAAGGTTGTAAACAATCCACCTTCACTTACATCATGAGCTGAAAGAACAATTTTTTGCTTGATGAGTTCTGCAACTTTCTGCTGCAGTTCATATTCTTCATCAAGTTCAAAATATGGAGCAGAACTGTATTCTATTCCATGAATTTTATGCAGGTACTCGCTTGATCCAATATCATCAGTTGATTTACCGATTAAGAAAATCACATCGCCTTCTTCTTTAAAATCAAGCGTCATTTTATCGTTGATGTTTTCAAGCAATCCTACCATTCCTATTGTTGGTGTTGGATAAACTGCACCATCAGGATTCTGATTGTAAAAACTTACGTTACCACCAGTTACCGGTGTATCAAATTTTTTACATCCATCTCCCATTCCTTTAATTGCAGAAACAAACTGGAAATATACTTGTGGATCGTAAGGGTTACCAAAGTTTAAGCAGTTGGTAATGCCTAACGGTAAACCACCACTGCAAACAATATTACGGGCAGCTTCACTTACAGCAATCACTGCTCCTTTGTACGGATCAGCAAATACATATTTACTGTTACAGTCGGTTGTAACAGCAATCCCTTTTGTTGTTCCTTTTACATGAACTATTGCAGCATCTGTTGGTGCATTCGTTGAAGAATTGCCTGTACCAACCATGCTGTCGTATTGATGATAAACAATACGCTTATTTGCAATATTGGGAATCTGAACAATCTGTTCTGCAATTGATTTTAAATTATCCGGAACTGCAACAGTGTTTGGATCAAATGCTTTTATCTTTTCAAAATAAGCGGGCTCTGTATATTCTCTGCTGTATTGTGGAGCACCACCACCTAATACCAATTCATAAGCGGGGATTTCAGCTTCCAGTTCACCATGCATATAAAACTTCAGCAAACCGTCACTAGTCACTTCGCCGATTTCAGAACAAGGAAGATCCCATTTTTCAAACACATCCAATACAGCCTTTTCTTTTCCTTTCTCCACAACCATGAGCATACGTTCCTGGCTTTCGCTCAGTAACAGTTCCCATGTTTTCATATTTTGCTGGCGTGTTGGTACTTTATCCAAGTCAATTCTCATTCCCACTTCACCTTTTGCACTCATTTCGGCAGTAGAACAAATAATTCCTGCTGCACCCATATCCTGCATACCAACCACAGCTCCGGTTTTAATTACTTCAAGACAAGCTTCGAGTAATTTCTTTTCCTGGAAAGGATCGCCTACCTGTACTGCAGGTAAATCTTCCACACTATCAGCAGTAATATCAGCGCTGGCAAAACTTGCACCTCCAATTCCATCTTTACCTGTTGCACTACCTACAAAGAATACCGGGTTTCCTTCACCCAGTGCAGTTGCTGAAACAGTTTCACCTGCTTTCACAATACCAACACTCATTGCATTTACAAGAGGATTGGTATGATAACAATCTTCAAAATATATTTCACCTCCAACAGTAGGTACACCAAAGCAGTTGCCATAATGACCAATGCCATGAACAATACCTCCTAATAAATGTTGTGTTTTTGCTTCTTTCAAATTACCGAAGCGTAAGGAGTTTAATGCAGCAATTGGCCTGGCACCCATTGTAAAAATATCACGGTGAATACCACCTACACCTGTTGCAGCACCCTGAAACGGTTCAATAGCCGAAGGGTGATTATGGCTTTCAATTTTAAATACCACACCAAGATTATCACCAATATCCATTAACCCGGCATTTTCTTCACCAGCCTTCACTAACATTCGTCCGCCTTCACGTGGTAATGTTTTTAACCACTTGATGGAGTTTTTGTAGCTGCAGTGCTCACTCCACATTCCACTAAAGGCGCAGAGTTCATTAAAGTTGGGCGTGCGGCCAAGTTTTTGTTTGATTAATTCAAATTCTTCTTCGGTTAAACGAAGTTGCTGTGCGGTTTTAACTGTTACTTCCATAATGTTGATGAAAGCGCAAAAGTACAACCGTGAATTGAAACGAACAGGAAAACTACAAACGATCTATCCACTTTCAGTGAATATAATCTTTATAACATTGATCCACACTGCTTGAATGTGTTGAAATAAATAATTTAATTTGCTGCCAATTGCATGACTTACCTACTGTTTGTAACATACCTTGTATTCTTTTGCTGGCTTGCAACAAGAATCCGTTTTTTTAAAGACACCGGCCTTTCAAATAAATGGTTAATTGGATTATTTGTTCTGAAAGTAATTGCAGGAGTTCTTTATGGCTTGTATTACACCACTATACCTATTTATAAAGTAACAGCGGATACGTGGCGCTTTTTCATTGCGTCGGAGCATGATACACAAGTGTTGTTTCATGATCCCGTGAGATATGTAGTTGAATTCTTTGCCAACCCGCAAGGGAAAGATTACAAACATATTTTCTCCAGCACAAACTCTTATTGGAATGATCTGAAACAAACCTATATGGTTAAAATCATTTCAATCTTCAATGTATTCAGCGGATCAAGATATTATGTAAACGTTATCTTCTATTCATTCCTCACCATTTTTGGACCATTTGCATTTGTTCGTATAATGAATGATGTGTTTCCCAACAGATTAAAACTTATTACTGTAAGTACATTTCTGTTCCCATCTTTTATCTTCTGGTCATCGGGTATGCATAAAGATGGTATTGTTTTTACGTTTCTTTCATTGATTGCATTTATCATGCATTTTTCAATGAAGGAAAACAGGTTTGGTCTTAAACAGATCATTACAATTATTTTGTTACTGCTACTGATTTTTCCAGTGAGAAATCATGTTGTATTAGCAGCAGTGCCCGGACTAATTGCCTGGTGGCTTGCAGACAAATACTTTACAAGAAAGTGGCTTGCATTTTTAATTGTAACCTGTTTGAGCACTGTTATTTTCTTTGGCAGCAAGTATATCCATCCAAAACTTAACCTGCCTGTTTCAATTGTTCTTAAGAATAAGGATTTCATCAGGCTTGGAGGAAATTCATATTTACCACAACGTAAGCTGGAACCAACTTTTACCGGATTCCTTAAAAATGCGCCACAGGCTTTAAACCATACGCTTGCTCGCCCATATGTATCAGAAATATTTTCACCATTCTACCTTGTATGTGCTTTAGAAATATTGTTTATCTGGATGCTGGCAGGCATTTGGTTTTTCCGCTATAACGATAATCCATACAAGCATTCCGTTGTACTGTTCCTGTTTCTTGTATCTGCAGTACTGCTTCTTCTGATTGGTTTGATTGTTCCTCAACTGGGTGCAATTGTACGTTACAGGGCCATTTTTATACCATATATAATGGTACCCATAATAAGCACGATCGACTGGCGGATAAATAAATTAAAATAAATAATATATATAGTTTTTAACACTAACACCCGTTAAAATCTGAAAAACTCAAGTTTTTTTTCAAAAAAAACTTTGAATCCCGTAAATTTGACTGTCAAAAAGGAAATTTCTTTCTATTTTTTAATCTGATCAAACAAATAACATGTCATTGTCTAAGCTTGAGTACATTTGGCTTGATGGTTATAAGCCTACACAAAGTCTCCGTAGTAAAACAAAAATTGAAAAAGATTTTAGCGGCAAACTCGAAGATTGCCCTATGTGGAGTTTCGATGGTTCTTCTACTGAGCAGGCCCCCGGTGGCTCATCTGATTGCTTGCTGAAACCAGTATATATCGTAAAAGATCCGCAAAGAAAAGAAGGATTTTTAGTGATGTGTGAAGTATTGAACGCAGATGGTACTGCACATGAATCAAATGGTCGTGCACACATTGATGATGATGACAATGATTTCTGGTTTGGTTTTGAACAAGAATATTTCTTGTGGGATACTGCAACCAACAAACCTTTAGGTTTCCCTGAAGGTGGTTATCCAGCTCCTCAAGGACCTTATTACTGTTCAGTTGGTGCAAACAATGCGTTTGGCCGTAACATTATCGAAGAGCACTTAGATGTGTGTCTCGAAGCTGGTCTTAACGTTGAAGGTATCAACGCTGAGGTTGCTGCAGGCCAATGGGAATTCCAGATTTTTGCAAAAGGTGCAAAAGAAGCTGGTGACCAAATATGGTTAGGTCGTTATTTCCTTGAAAGAATTGGTGAAAAATATGGTGTTGCAATCAACTGGCATTGTAAGCCTCTTGGCGCATTAGACTGGAATGGTAGCGGTATGCACGCTAACTTCTCTAATACATTACTACGTACTGCAGGAAGCAAAGAAATCTTCGATAAAGTTTGCGAAGCTTTCCGTCCTGTTATTAAAGAACATATTGAAGTTTACGGTGCTGACAACCACCTGCGTTTAACAGGTAAGCACGAAACTGCAAGTATTCATGATTTCAGCTATGGTGTTTCTGACCGTGGTGCTTCTATCCGTATACCTGTAAACGTTCCTAAGTGGGGATGGAAAGGTTACCTGGAAGACCGCAGACCAAACTCTGCTGCTGATCCATACAAAGTAGCTGCACGAATTATTAAAACAGTTAAATCTGTTAAAGCATAATTCCCTAAATCAACTGTTTATGAGCTCCCCCGGATTTTTCCGGGGGATTTTTTTTTGTTTGATAGCTTCCAAGCTAAGGCAAAGAGTTAGAAACACAGATTAAAGGGATGAAACTGATTTGCACTGATCGTTTTTGGGAGATTGATTGTTTTTCAGCCAATGCAGATAGTTTTTCATTTATTGGAGATGGTTGCTTTTTTTGTGTTGTTTGCTTTTCAGTTAATGCATACGGTTGTTTATTGAATGTTGTTTGTTTTCCAGCTTCTGTAATTGGTTTTACAGGTATTGTAAATGGTTTTCCAGCGAGTGTAGTTGCCTGTTATTTTACTGTAGTTGACTTTCCAGCCTTTGTAGATGGCTTTCCAGCCGATGTAAACTGTCATCCAGTCGGTGTAAACTGCTATCCAGTCAGTGTACGAGGCCTTCCATTCAATGTAAATGGTCTTCCAGCCGATGTAAGCTGTCATCCAGTCGGTGTAAACTGCTACCCAGTCAGTGTACGAGGCTTTCCAGCCAATGTAAATGGCTATCCATTCAATGTAAATGCCTTTCCAACTACATAAAAATGAGGTTTTTAGGCTGTTTTTGTGACTTTTACCAACTAACGCAAGATTTGTGATTTTGCCAATGTGTGTGGCTGTTTTGTGTCTGAAATCAGTAATGCTGACAATTAAGTTTTGAACAAGATAAAATGCTGCACAGAATTACTAAAGTACAAGTGTGCGACGCAACGGAAGCCTAACAGATGTACTGGCGTATGTATAAAAAACAACTCCTGGCAGGGCTGAAAGCCGCTGCCGGATAAGCAAACTTTATTTATGTAAGTTTTTAAATATTTCACACCTTTGATTCACTAAAAACACAACTATGTCATTACGCTATCAGGCCATTAAAAATTTTACAACAAGAAAGGAACTGCCGGATGTAGAAAATCCGCTGAAGATCACTTCGATCTTTTGCCAGAATGTATTTACGCTTAAAACTGCCAGGGAATATTTAAGCGATGAAGCTTATAAAAGTCTTGTATCATCAATTAAAGGAAGTAAAAAAATTGACCGGCAAAATGCCAACCAGATAGCTGCAGGCATCAGGCAATGGGCCGAAAGCAAAGGTGTTACTCACTTTACACACTGGTTTCAGCCACTTACCGGATCTACTGCAGAAAAACATGATTCGTTTTTTACGTTGAAAGGCGATGGTACTGCTATTGAAGAGTTTGATGGCGGTGCATTGATTCAGCAGGAACCTGATGCATCTTCGTTCCCAAGTGGTGGTATCAGGGCAACTTTTGAAGCAAGAGGATATACTGCATGGGATCCATCCTCGCCGGCATTTATTATGGAAATTGGTAATGGTAAAACACTTTGTATTCCTACTGTATTTGTTTCTTACACAGGTGAACTGCTTGATTATAAAGGACCGGTTTTAAAAGCACTGGAAGCTGTAAGTAAAGCAGCGCTGGATGTATGCCATTACTTTGATAAAAACGTAACCAAGGTAACTCCTACCCTTGGCTGGGAACAGGAATATTTTGTGATTGATGAGGCAATGTATAATGCCCGTCCTGATTTATTGCTGAGTGGAAGAACAGTGTTTGGTCATGCTCCTGCAAAAGGTCAGCAGTTGGAAGACCATTATTTTGGTGCAATACCTGAAAGGGTTTATGCATTTATGCGTGACTTTGAAAATGAATCGTACAAACTTGGTATTCCGTTGCGTACCCGTCATAATGAAGTTGCTCCTGCTCAATTTGAGTGCGCTCCTATTTTTGAAGAAGTTGCTGTTGCTATTGATCATAATACTTTGCTGATGGATATTATGGATCGTGTTGCACGCCGTCACAAATTAAGAGTACTGTTACACGAAAAACCATTTGCAGGTATTAACGGTAGTGGTAAACATAACAACTGGAGCCTGGCAACTGATACTGGTGTTAATTTGCTTGCGCCTGGTAAAACGCCTAAGACAAATCTTATGTTCTTAACGTTCTTCATTAACGTTGTACGTGCAGTTGATGTGTATGCAGATATTTTACGAGCATCGATTGCCAGCGCAGGTAACGATCATCGCCTTGGTGCCAATGAAGCTCCTCCGGCAATTATTTCCGTGTTTGTTGGAAATTATTTATCGCAGGTACTGGATGCTGTTGAAAAACGTGTAACCAATAAGTTTGATGAGCAGGATGAAGCTATTCTTAAACTTGATCTTCACAAAAGCATTCCAGAAGTAATGCTGGATAATACTGACAGAAACCGTACATCGCCATTTGCATTTACAGGTAACAAATTTGAATTCCGTGCTGTAGGTTCAAGTGCCAACTGCTCTAATGCAATGACTGTACTGAACGCTATTATGGCACAAACACTGGTTACATTTAGAGAAGAAGTTGATGCGTTGATTGATAAAGGTGAGAAGAAAGAAATTGCGATCATGCACATTCTTCAACGGTATGTAAGTGAAAGTAAGAAAGTGTTGTTTGAAGGTGATGGATACAGTGAAGCATGGGCGAAAGAAGCTGAAAAGAGAGGATTGCCGAATGTAAAAACAACTCCTTATGCTCTTGATGCAATGGTTACTGAAAAAGCGAAAAAGTTGTTTGAAGATACAGGCGTATACACACATGCTGAACTGGAAGCACGTCATGAAATTGAACTGGAAAACTATATCAAGAAAGTGCAGATTGAAGGACGTATTATGGGTGAGCTTTGCACCAGCCATGTGTTGCCTGCAGCCATCAGGTACCAGAATGCACTCATCAACAACATTAAAGGCCTGATGGATATTGGTATTACTGCTGAATCGTATGCCAATCAAAAACAAATTCTTGAAAAGATTTCATTACACATTAATAAAGTAAGCGACCTGGTTGAAAAAATGATTGGAGCACGTAAGAAAGCAAACAATATTTCCAATACAAGAGAAAAAGCAATTGCTTATTGCGATGAAGTAAAAGGTAAATTCTTTGACGACATCCGTTATCATGTAGACAAGCTTGAGTTGCTTGTTGATGATGAAAGCTGGTACTTGCCGAAATACAGGGAGTTGTTGTTTTTGAGATAATGAACAAAAAAAGTCAATAAAAAAGCCGCTCTTAAGAGCGGCTTTTTTATTGACTTGATGTAGTATGATATGCCTATTGACAAAAAATAAGCGTTTACCATTAGTAAAAATACTAAAAAAATAATACTGCAATTAAGTATTAGTACTATTTGTGGCTATTTGTTTATCGCATAGGTTTGCAAGAGTAATTCCAAATCCTTTGTAAAACAGAATGTCCAAGTACTATGAAACTTAATAGTTTATTTTTTTGCGCCGGTATTTCTTTTAAAAAGATTACGAAGTCTTTATTAATCTTTTTAGTAGTAAATAGCTTTTTTCTTCAAGTAGCTTTTGCAGATTATTTAAATTCTTTTTATGGGCCGGGAAATCATAGCAATTATGATATTGTTTATCATAGAATTAGCATTACCATAAACCCCGGCACATCAAGTGCCATTTCAAATGGTAGCGTTACCACGTACTTTAAAACAACAGTTAACAATGTTACTTCCTTGGACTTTGACTTAGACGGAGCAATGACTGTTTCGTCTGCAACCTATCATGGTTCAACAATTACAAAAAGTCACAATGCTACGACTGATGTTTTGACCTTAACAATACCCAACATTGCAGCCGCCGGCACATTAGATTCTGTAACAATAAATTACAGTGGCACACCCTTGGCAGCAGGCAGCCCTGTACCAAGTGGGGTAAACAGAAAAACAACTCCTACAACTGTATTGTTTACTCTTGGTGAGCCATTTTCAGGATTTACATGGTGGCCTTGCAAAGAAACATTATATGATAAAATCGATTCAGTTGATATGATTGTAACGGCACCTAATACTTATAAAGTAGCAGGTAATGGATTGGTAACTGAGGTTCCATCAGGTGGAAACACCATTACAACCTGGAAAACAAGGTATCCAATTGCAACTTACATGATTAATTTCTCAGCTGCTAATTATGTTAATTATCAGTTCACGGTTCCTCTTGGAAGTGTAAACCTTCCTGTAATGAATTATTTATATTCGGCTGATAATAATGCCACTTTTCAAGGTTATGTGGATGTTACAAAAAACATCTTACCCATGTTTTCAAATGTTTTCGGAGACTACCCATTTTTAAATGAAAAGTATGGTTTAGCTGAATGCGGAAACTTTGGGTGGGGGGCATTAGAAGTTCAATCAATGACTTTTATTGACAGAGGAAGTTTATCGAATAAATATACAATAGCGCATGAATTAGCTCATCAATGGTTTGGAGATAAACTTACCACCAACTCCTGGCATCAAATCTGGCTGAATGAAGGATTTGCTACATTTTGTGAATACATTATTTTTCCTGAAAATTTATACCCCGCAGAACTTGCAGGGAAAAGATCGACTTTAAAATCTTCTGTTACAACAACGAGTAAAACTTATGTAACAGATACTTCTACAGCAAACAATATTTTTGTAGGAGGTTCTACTGTCACACAGCCCTATGAAAAAGGGGGAATGCTTCTATCGATGCTAAGAACATGGTTAGGTGATGCGAAATTTTTCCCTGCACTAAAAAAATATGCTCAATCTTCTGGAGCCGGAGGATTTACTTCAGTTGACACTTTGAAAAAGTATATGGAAGCAGCCATACCTGGAGAAAATTTGACTAACTTTTTTAATGATTGGGTAAACAAGGCTGGCAGAGTCACATATACAGTAAAATATCAATATGTAACAAATGGTGTTTATCTGCAATTAACACAATCTCCAACATCTGCAGGTGCGGGATATTTCGATATGCCTGTACCCATACAAATAAAAAATGCATCAGGTTTTGATACTACAGTTATAGTAATAGATAAAAGAGGAGTTTTGTATAGAAAGCCTCAAGGAGTTACTTATGGTTCTAACATAATATTTTATCCGCTGTCAGCCACGCCTACTGTTGCTCCCATATTTGATCCGAATAGTTTAGTATTAGCTACAATGAGCGGCTCGGCTACTTCCAGTTCTAGCCTTAGTGGTTTAGTTACGTTACCATTAAAAGATATCTCTTTATCCGCAACTTCAAATAACAATTCAAACAAAATAGCTTGGTCGTTCTACAGTGACGAGCCCATAACTACAGTTACAATTGAAAGAAGTGGCGATGGCTCGAACTTTGAAAGCGTTTATAGTTATAAAAATCCAATAACTAATTCTAATGTCTACAACAATACCTATTTAGATATCATAAATGAGGGTTCACATTTTTACCGGTTGAAAATTATAAATAATGAAGGGGTTGTTACATTCTCCAAAATTGTTGAATTAAAAAACGGGATATCTACAAATAAAATTCAGATATTTCCCAACCCTGTGGCAAATGAGCTCTGCTTAATATTAGCACCATCTTTACTTAATACTTCTGGTGAGTTATACATTCAAAATGCTTATGGACAAATAATAATAAAGAAGACAATTACGAAAACCGATTATAATCAAAAAATTACAGTCCCTGTCAAAACCTTATCATCGGGATTATATTCTGTTTGGTTCATCAATAATAAAGGAGAAAAGTTTAGTTCCAATTTTATTAAAACTGAATAACCTAATTACCCGATACAATGAAAACAATAGCAACGAACATTCAAACAAAAAAGGGGAGTATCCTGCTGGTCTTATCAATACTAATTGTACAGATTATTTCTGCACAAAATGCAGTAATCTCGACACCTTTAGGTATTGGTAAAGATTGTAATACAACAAAAGACTCATTTCGTGTATTACAATACAACCCCACAACAAATGCGCTTTCATCCATTTTTAGCTGCAAACCTAATCTTGTTTCTGGGGGCACCCCTAGTGCTCCAGGTTTTTCATCCAGTGCAGGGAGCATTGCATTTAACCCTACCAATGAAAATGTGTATTATATTGCTACCACCACTGGAAATAACTCTTTTGTTTATAACTGGAGGCCTGATACATGTCATACAACTACACCAAAACAACCATACAGTAATTATTTTGCAACACAGTTTATTGTAGGGCTTGATTTCAATCCTGCTGTAGCTAATGAAGGGTATCAACTGGAATTTACTGGTTCTACTGCGCCTTATAATTCTTTCCTAAGAAAAGTAAATTTTTCTTCCAGTTATTTTGGCCCAAGTGAGCCGATCACTTTTACTTCTGGAAAAAAGATTTATGTTCAAAACGGTGATATCATTTTTACACCTGGAGCTGATTTATACGTTGCCTTCAATAACAAAATGTTTAAAATTGATTACAGCACTTATGGAACAGGTTCTGTTACGGGAACATATATAGATACACTAAACTTTGGATCAGGCGGTTACAACTTAACTGGTATTGCGTATGTTGCGAAAGGAACTTTTATTGGAAGTTTACAAAATTCCTCTAGCTCTGCTTGTAAATTTGTGGAAATTGACATATCCAGTGGTTCTGCAGTAATTACACCGGTTACATTACCATCAAACAACTTTACTGCAACAGATATGGGGACAATGATTTCAGGTATAGGTGTGGCTAAAAAAGTAGCAGCCGTAGTAAATACCGGAGGTACCAATTACAAAATCACTTATGATGTAAAAGTTAAAAACCAAGGAAACACTTTTTTAAAAAATGTTCAGGTTCTAGACAGTGTAAAAAAAGTATTTGGGACAAGCTTTGTTAGTGCAAGTGTTACTGCATTGGGTACATTACCTCCTGGACTTACAATTAACAGTTCTTATAATGGTAACACTGATTGCAAATTGTTTGTTGGGGGAACCTCAAGTATTTTAAGGGCAGGGCCTGCAGATTCAGCTACTGTGCGTATTACAGTAAATCTATCCAATCCTGATATTAATTATACATATTATAATACTGCGTTGGGATCAGCAACAAATAAGAATTTCGGCGCTATAAACATAATTGATTCGTCTAATAATAGTGGAGGTTTAAGAACCGACTTGAACAATAATGGAATTCCAGATGATGCAAATGAGGATATTCCTACTCCGTTAAAGATTAATGGTTGGACTATTTTAGCGCAATCCGTTTTGAATTTAAATGCGACTGCAAAAAAAGAAGTAATTAATCTTACTTGGGAGTTAATCAATACAGAAGATAATTTAACTATGTATGTACAAAGAAGTAAAGATGGATATAGCTTCATAAATATTGGCAGGGTCGAATCAAGCAACCAGATAACAAACTATAATTGGACCGACATACCTGATGAAGGAGGAACCTACTTTTATAGAATTAGCTTTTTAAATAAAGAACAAAAAACACAATTTTCCGATATCGTAAAAGTTACAATTGAGCCCAGAACATTTACAAATTTCAATGTAACCCCTAATCCGTTTACAAGTTCATTGAAATTTTCATTCTTTATTTCTTATAATGATTTTGTTAACTACACATTGTTTGACAATAACATGAAAATGATCAAATCTGAGAAACGTTACTGCCAGCAAGGTGAAAGCACTCTAACAATTGACAATTTGTCAAATCTCAGTCAGGGAGTCTATATACTGCAAATAAAAACCAATGGAAATACATTTACCAAAAAACTAATTAAAACAAACTAAATAAAAAGACCCGGGAAACCGGGTCTTTTTATTTTATTTCATCTCAAATGTTTCTAAAAACTTGGTTGTAAAATTTCCTTTCCGGAAATCTTCATTCTTCATTAATTGCTGATGAAATGGAATGGTTGTTTTAACACCTTCAACCACATATTCACTCAATGCCCTGCTCATTGTATTAATTGCTTCTTCCCTTGTGCGGGCAACTGCAATAATCTTTGCAATCATTGAATCATAATATGGGGGAATAACATAACCAACATAAGCATGTGAGTCGATACGGATACCATGTCCACCGGGTTGATGAAGAATTGTTATTTTACCAGGTGATGGTCTGAAGTCGTGATACGGATCTTCAGCATTAATGCGGCATTCAATTGCATGCATCTGCGGTTCATAATTTTCACCGCTAATTTTTTCACCTGCAGCAATTAATATCTGTTCTTTAATTAAATCGAAATTAGTTACTTCTTCGGTTACACAATGTTCTACCTGGATACGTGTATTCATTTCCATGAAGTAGAATTTGTGATGCTTGTCCACCAAAAACTCAATTGTCCCCACACTTTCGTAACCAATTGCAGAAGCAGCTTTAATTGCAGCATCACCCATTGCTTTACGAAGTTCCGGTGTCATAAAAGGTGATGGAGATTCTTCAACCAGCTTTTGATGACGGCGTTGAATTGAACAATCTCTTTCACTTAAATGACATACAGTACCATACCTGTCGCCAGCTACCTGTATTTCAATATGACGGGGTTCTTCAACAAACTTCTCCATGTAAATCCCATCATTCTTAAAAGCAGCCAAAGCTTCATTTTTGGCCATATGGTAATTGCGTTCAATTTCATCTTCATTCCAAACCACACGCATACCTTTACCACCGCCACCTGCTGTAGCTTTTAATATAACAGGATAGCCAATCTGATGACCAAGTTCAATAGCTTGCTCAACACTTTCAAGTAAACCATCGCTTCCGGGAATTACAGGAACACCAGCTTTAATCATGGTTTCTTTAGCAGTGATTTTATCGCCCATTGCCATAATCTGCTCGGGTGTTGGGCCAATAAACTTGATTCCATTTTGCCTGCATATTTCAGCAAACTTTGCATTTTCAGCAAGGAATCCATAACCGGGATGAATAGCATCAGCATTTGTAATTTCTGCAGCAGCAATAATATTGGGAACATTGAGATAAGAATCTGTTGCAGCAGGTTTTCCTATACAAACTGCCTCATCGGCAAATTTTACATGTAAGCTTTCTTTATCGGCTGTTGAATAAACAGCAACTGTTTTAATTCCCATTTCACGGCAGGTACGAATAATACGTAACGCTATTTCGCCACGATTGGCAATTAATATCTTTTTAAACATCGACTAAATTTGAGGTTTGAAATTTGAAATTCAACAAATGCAGAAGCAATATTGCTTACCTGCATAAATCAGATATTCCATTAGCTCGGATCAACCAAAAACAGCGGCTGATCGTATTCAACCGGTGTTTGATCTTCAGCTAAAACCTTAACAATTCTGCCTTTCACTTCACTTTCAATTTCATTGAACAACTTCATTGCTTCAATAATGCAAACAACTTTACCTGGAGTTACTTCATCACCCACTTCAGCAAATACCGGTTTATCAGGCGATGGTTTTCTGTAGAATGTTCCAATCATCGGGCTTTTGATTGTTATATACTTGCTGGTATCTTCAGCAACAGCTTTCTTTTCAGCAGCAGCAGCCTGCACTGGTGCAGCGGCTGGGGCTGCATGTACTACTGGTGCAGCAGCAACAACGGCCTGGTGTATTACATCGTCTTTTTGCTTTATCGTAATCTTGAAATCTTTTTCTTCAATACTAAGTTCACTGAGATTGGATTTGTTGACCATTTTAATCAACTCTTGAATTTGTTTAAAATCCATGATCGTGAGGTTTTAAAATGAAAAATATAATGGGCGGCTAAGATAAGGGATAATACAGCAGATTCGCCCGATTTTCTTCAAAAATGAAACAAAACGGGACTTTTTCGACCAAAAATCCACAGTTTTTAACGAAAAATGGGCTGATTTTGAGTCAGCCCATTTTTTATTTTGTTTCGTTTTTATTCTTTAACTCTTTCCACATATTCACCCGTTTTGGTGTTAATGCGGATTGTTTCGCCTTCGTTTACAAACAGCGGAACCATAACAGTAGCGCCGGTTTCAACAGTTGCAGGCTTTAACGTACGTGTTGCAGTATCACCCTTCATTCCGGGTTCGCTGTACGTAACTTTCATCACAATTTTATCAGGCAATTCCACACTCATCGGCAATTCTGTTTCTGTATTAATCAATGCCGAAACGCCAGCACCTTCCACTAAAAACTGGGGAGCATCGATCACATTTTCCTGAACAGTAATCTGCTCAAAGGTTTCATTGTTCATGAAGTTATAACCAGTATCGTCTTTGTAAAGGAACTGGAATTCCTTACGTTCAACACGCACAGGGTAAATTGTTTCACCACTGTTCCAAGTTTGTTCTACAGAGCGGTTGTTATCAACCCCCTTCAGTTTAGCCCAAACTTTTGCCGCAGCACGTGCAGTTTTGTTTTCACCAAACTCTACAATTTTATATAAGCTGCCGTCGATCTTAATTATCATCCCACGACTTATATCTGAAGTATTTGCCATAAACCTGTTTTTTTGAGGCTGCAAATATAAGGCAACGGCACTTGCCAGCAAGTGGTCGTAAAAGATTTTGTAAACGGCTGTATTGCCAGTAGCATCGCCTGTTGTGTCACTCACATCAGGGTTCTGGGTTTTGTTGAGCCTGTTTAACAACATGTTTAGCAAGTTCATATTAAATTGCAGCAATGAAGAAGTTCCTTTTTATTCTTATTTCAGCTATATCAATCAATAGCTTATTTGCGGCCGATAAGCCCGATTCAATCCCAGCACACCTGAAAGGAGTTCCTTTCCCTGATTTTAAATTATTGCTGGCCGACAGCAGCACACTTTTTTACAGCGATGGCTTGTCTAAAAAGAAAAACATCATTCTCATCGGCTTTAGCCCGGAATGTGAGCATTGCCGGCACCAGACCGAAGAATTGCTGAAACACATTAAGGAGTTCAAAGAAACACAGATAGTAATGTCAACTACCCTGCCGTTTGAAAAAATGAGGGCTTTTTACAACGAAATGAACATTGCAAAATACAAGAACATTATTATGGGCCGGGATGTACTTTTTTATTTTCCCAAGTATTTCCAGAACGGCTACCTGCCCGGCATTGCAGTATATAATAAAAAAAGAACTCTTCTGAACTTTTACGACGGTGGCGTAAAAACAGAAGAGTTAATTAAACTGCTGAATTAGTTTTTATTTTTCCGGCTCAAGCCTTATTACATCATATACTTTTTCCAAGTTTAAAGAAGCAGTTTTCTTTTTTGTTGCAATCATTATTACGCCATTCTTTGCTTTTTCACCATAAATAGCCTTTGCTGATTCATCTTTTAAAACGTTGATGCTTTCAATACTATTGGGATCAAGTTTGCTAACTTCCTCTTTCGTAGCTTCCTTTCCATCAATTATATAAAGCGGATCGTTCGTAACTTTTAATGGATGGCCAACTACAACCTTTTCTACAAGGTTTGTATTTGTTGTTGCAATTGTTCCTGTTGTAGTAATTGTAACTGTTTGTTGCTTTGCCGGCGGAGGCGGTGGTGGAGGAGGAAGAACTCCGTATTTCTTTTCATAAAAATCTTTCTTCGTATTCCAGTCTGTTAATGTTACAGCTTCAACAATCTTTTTGTTTTTATCTTTTACTATCACCACGCATTCGCCATTATTATCGGCTAATGTTATAAAATAACCTTTGTTATTCATTGCCGGTTTATTTGCAACTGTTACTGCAATAGTTGTACCTGCCGGACTTGGTGGCGGAGGAGGTGCAATAACTGTAACCGGACCATACTTTGATTCCAGTTCGGCTTTTTGTTGTGGATCATTTAAATCATACTCTTCTGTTTTATCGTTTTGCAATACAATTTTTACTTTGTTAGTTGCATCGGTTTTATAAACATTTACGGTCTTAATTTCGCCATTAAGTTTCAGGTTTGTTGTTGATGGTGCTGGAGGCGGTGGTGGCGTGAGTTTACCATATTTCTTCTCAAACTCTTCTTTTTGCTTTGCATCGTTGAGATTATAAACTTCCCTTTTACCATCTTTTAATACAATTTCAATTTTCTGAACACTGTCTTTCTTCGTTACATTGACTGATACAATATTATCGGGAGTTACAGGAGGAGCAGGTAAGGTATCAGTTACCTGTTTAACACCGGATACCTGAAATAATTTACTTTGTTTTATATCCTGGTTGTGCTTGTAGTTACTTCTGAAAGCAAGCAACATTACTGCAATAAGCGGCAGTATAAACATAAACCTCAACAACTGCACTTTGGCAGATCTGATTTTATTCATCATAACAATTCGGTTTTTTAATGAGTTGAAATTAAATTTTGGAGCAATGCTGAATTGAGTATTTCCAATTACTTTCAGCAAAAGGTATTGATATTGTTTCCTGTCTATCCCTTCTTCAAGAACCTTATTATCGGCAATGAATTCAAGGTTTTGCCTGATGGCTTTGCGCATTAGCCATGCAAAAGGGTTAAACCAGAGAACAATAAATACCAGTTCGGCCAGCAAAATATCGATACTGTGTTTTTGTTTTACGTGTACAAATTCGTGACGAATAATTTCCTGTAATTCCTGTTCTGAATGCAGCGACCTGTTAATGTAAATCGAATTGTGAAATGAAAACGGAACGATGCTTTCATCAACATGATACAAATTCACTTCGCCTTGTGAAATCATTGTTGCCCGGGCCTGCATCTTCTTCATAAAAAAGATCTGCAGCAGCAAACGCACTGTCGTAATAGTAATACCGGCAACAAACACAATCATCAGCATTGCGTCTCTGTTCAAAAAGAATTCCTGTGGTTTTGTAAGCTGAATATTACCAATTACCGGCACAAACTGTACAACGGTTGTTTGCTGTAACTCATGATGAAACAGGAAATCTGTAATATTAAAGAGGGGAATGATAAAGCACAACAAACTATAACCAATAAGATACCACCTGTTCCAGTTATAAAATGTAAGCTTCCGCAGAAACAACTGGTAAAACAGATAGACTACAGCAAGAGCAATCGAAACTTTTAGAAAATATGCTATTATAAAAGGCATAACGATTTAATTAAGGTAGTGGAGGAATAATTATTTCTTTCCTTCAATCATTTCAATAATTTCTTTGAGCTCAGTAGGCGAAAGCTTTTTCTGCTCAACAAAGAAATTCACTAAGTCTTTGTAAGAATTTTCGAAATATTCTTTTACAAAACCACTCATGAACTTTTTCTTGTATTCCTCTTCGGTAATTACAGCTTTGTACAAATAGGCATTTCCCAGCATCCTGCTGGTTAAATATCCTTTTTTCTCCAGGTTCTTAATTGTAGAGGCTAATGTAGTGTAAGGAACGTCCGTATCAAGATTATCAAGGAAAGACTTCACATTTCCTTCTCCGTTCCGCCATACTGCTTTCATGGCTTCCTCTTCCTGCTGTGTAAGTTTCTCAATCATCATTACGAATTTTTCGTAAATCTACGAAAAATTCGTAATTGACCAAATATTATTTCTCCCTGTCTTGGATGTTTGATAAATAATAAATGAAATTATTTTTCGCAGAGCTCTTTCAGATTTTTAAGCCCTTCCTCAAATTGCTTATTGAGCTGTTTGTTGATGAAGGGGCCCATAAGACGGGCAACAGGAAAAGGCAAGGCTCCTGTGTTACGCCAAACAGCTTTTGTTCCTTCAGCTGTTTCTGTAAAATCCCAGGCGTCCATTGCCTGCGATTTCCATGGTTTTATAAACTGGAGATCAAAGTTCACTGCTTTTCCGGGAGCTACAGAGCGAATGGTCAAATGGCCTTCGCCTACTTTTTTCCCGTTCCAATGATATTTATGCCCAACATGACCAGGATCGCCGGAAATGGTTGCCATTGCATCAGGGTCTGTTTTTGCCCAAGGATTCCACTCTTTATAATGATTCAGATCAGCCACTTTATTATAAACTTCAGCTGCCGGACGGTTAATAACAATACATTTTTCAATTAAATACTTGCCAGGTAGTATTGCTGCCCATAAACCAACCAGTACTAAAACAACCAGAATGATATAAACAATGATCATGATATTTTTTTTAAACAATTAAAGATAATTTCCTTTTTTGACTTTGCCCATCCTCCAATACCTTTGCGACACAATTTTATTCCTCACAATTAAATTTGTTGACTCATTATGAAAGTTACTGTTGTAGGTGCCGGAGCTGTAGGAGCTACTTGTGCCGATAATATTGCCCGTAAAGAAATTTGCCGTAAAGTGGTTTTACTCGACATCAAGGAAGGTCTTGCTGAAGGTAAAGCGCAGGATATGATGCAAACTGCCACCCTTCTTGGATTCGATACAAAAATTACCGGTGTTACTGGTGATTACAGCAAAACATCTGACAGTGATGTAGTGGTAATTACTTCTGGTCTTCCTCGCAAACCCGGAATGACCCGTGAAGAACTGATTTCTGTAAACGCCGGCATCGTAAAAAATGTTTGCGAAGAAATTCTGAAATATTCTCCCAATGCAATCATCATCATTGTAAGTAACCCGATGGATACAATGACTTACCATGCATTGAAAGCAACCAACCTGCCAAAGAACAGAGTTATTGGTATGGGTGGCACACTCGACAGCAGCCGTTTCAAATACCAGATCAGCCAACACTTACGTTGCAGCCCTTCAGATTTGAGTGGTGTTGTAATTGGTGGTCATGGTGACACAACAATGATTCCGTTGATCCGTCACGCATCATGGAACAGTGTTCCTGTAACAAACTTCCTTACACAGGAACAACAAGACAAAATTGTAAAAGATACAATGGTTGGTGGTGCAACCCTTACAGGTTTGTTAGGTACATCAGCATGGTATGCTCCCGGTGCAGCTGTAGCTAAACTGGTTGAATCAATTTTACGTGATGAAAAGAAACTCCGTACATGCAGTGTTTTACTTGAAGGTGAATACGGACAAAAAGATATTTGTCTTGGTGTACCTGTAGTAATTGGCAAGAGCGGTTGGGAAAGAATTGTTGACCTGCAGTTATCAGAAGATGAACAAGCTGCTTTCAACAAGAGCGCTGATGCTGTAAGAGCAATGAACGATGTGTTGAAGACTTTATAATTCAGCATTTGAATAAATAAAAAACGGCTTCAGAATTGAAGCCGTTTTTTATTAGCGTAATTTTTTTGCCCATTCCTGTGCTAACGCAGCTATTTGCTGCACATCCTGCAACTCCATACACTTAAAATGTTTTTTGGGGCATTGCTGGTAACCGATTTTTGAACAGGGCCGGCAACCAAGATTTGCCACTTCAAATTTTTGCGACACTACTGGATTATTTCCAAAATAAGGTGTCATTCCAAATGAAGGAACAGTATTTCCCCAGATGCTGATAACCGGTTTTTTAAACGCTGCTGCAATGTGCATCAGCCCCGTATCGTGTGTGATAATGAGTTTTGCTTTGCGCACAAGATCTGCACTTTCATTAATAGAAAACTTACCGCAGGCGTTATAAATTTTAACCGGATCAACAGCAGTTATTTCATCAGCAACAGAACGGTCTTCAGGTCCTCCCAGCAAAATAACAGGGTGATCAAGTGCAGCACATAATTCTTTCAACTTATGAACAGGAAGTTTTTTTGTTGCATGAGCAGCACCAATCACCAACCCAATATATCCCAATGCATGTGAATGCGGAAGATCGGTTTGTTTTACTTCTTCTTCTTTCGGAACAAAATAATCAAGACCTTTCCCGTCGTTCTTTATTCCAAATGAATTTACTGTTTCAAGATAGCGGTCAACAATATGCACATCAGGCATACGGTTGATCTTTAAATTGGTGAGCAACCACTTTTGTACATTCAGCTTATTAAAAGAAAAAGACCTGATGTTTAATGTACGTTTGAGTTTGATGGTGCGCAGGTTGTGATGCAGATCAACCAGGCAATCGTAGTTCTCTTCTTTGAGCTGATGCACAAGTAAGTCCCAGTCGTTATTCAGGAAAAAGAATTTATCAATGTAAGGATTCGAAGCAACAACTTTACTGAAACTGAATTTGGTGAGAAAATGTATTTCTGCATCAGGTAACTGTTGTTTGATGCAACGGACAACCGGTGTTGTTAATACAATATCGCCAATAGAAGAAAAACGTACAACAAGAAACTTTAATCCTTTACGTTCCTTTACTTCAGGAACAGAACCGGTATTACTTTGTTCAACTTCAGTGCTCATTTGTGATCAATTAATTAATTCATCGGGGTTACACATTTAAGGCAACATCTCCTCAGCTTCCACATAATTCAGATCCTTATGGAATGTTTCTTCTGTAAAGTAAGCTGCAATTAAGGTAACGACAATAACAATAACGCCAGTTATGACTCCACTTTTTGTAAGCGACCATTTCCAAGATTTCTGAAACAGGTCAAGGAACATCATATTAATTAATGGCAATGATCCACGAATCATATTAGGAATTGTTGTAGCTGCAGTTGCCCGGAGATTTGTACCAAATTGTTCGGCACCCATTGTTACAACAATTGCCCAGAAGCCGGTACTGAAGCCAAGTAATGTACAGATAATATACATGGCAGTATCAGAACTGTTCAATGGAGAAAAGAATAATACCACTGAAATAATAGTAAGCGCATAAAAAAGATAAAGTGCTTTTTTACGGCTTTTGAAATACTGACTTACCAAACCAACGGTTATACCACCAACAGCTATTGCAGAATAAGCAAACATTACTGCACGACCGCTGTCAATATGTGAATCGCCATAAAAATCTTTTGCAAAGCGGTTACTGAGGTTAACAAGAATTCCTACAACAAACCAATTAGGAAGCCCGATAAGAATAGAAAGAAAATATTTTCTGAAACGTCCTGCATTATTAAAAAACATCAGCACATTTCCCCTTGATATGTTTGATTGCTTTACTTCCTTAAACATTCCGCTTTCTGCAACACTTACACGAAGCAATAATAACGCAATACCTAAACCTCCTCCTATTTTATAACACAATCTCCAGTCGCCTGTAATCCTGTATGTAAAATAAGCGAACACTGCACCAAATACGCCAATTCCTGCAACCAACGAAGTGCCCACACCTCTTTTATTTTTTGGCAGAAGTTCACTGACCAATGTAATGCCTGCGCCAAGTTCGCCTGCCAATCCAACTCCTGCAACAAAGCGGGCAATTGCATAATGATTAATGGTTGTTACATATGCTGTTGCAAAATTTGCTATTGAATATAAAAGAATGGAACCAAACAATACACTGAGCCTGCCTTTTTTATCGCCAAGAATTCCCCATAAAAAACCACCTATCAGTAAACCAATCATTTGCCAGTTGATAATCTTTGTACTGGCTGCAAGTATTTGTGCCGTATCAGCTTTATCAACACCAATACCTGTGAGGCTTGGCTCTCTTACAATAGTAAACAGTAACAAATCGTAAATATCAACAAAGTAGCCAAGCGCAGCTACAATAACGGGAATGGTAAAGACAGCGTTTGATTGACGTTCAAGCTTCATCTTTCTTACTCAGCTTTTGTGTTGGTATTGCTTTTTGATTTTCCGAACAGCACTTTCCAGAAAACAGGTGCAGTTGTAACAATGATTATAATGATAACAATCAGCTCAAGTTTATCTTTCAGTTCAATGCCAAACTGATTCATGACCCATATCTGCAGAAAATGTCCGGCAAAAATCATACTGATAACCCATGCCACACTACCAATGATGTTGAAGTACATGAATTTCTTTTTATCCATATCAACAATACCTGCAACAATTGGTGCAAACGTGCGGATGAAGGGAAGAAATCGTGCAAACACAATGGCAATTACTCCATGCTTTTCGTAAAACTCATGAGCTTCGTGCAGGTAACGTTTTTTAAATAAGAGGTTATCTTTCCAATGGTACATGGAGGGACCGATTTTTTTACCCGTCCAGTAACCAACAATATTTCCAAGTACTCCTACAAATGAAATTAAACTGCAGAGAACAAGTAACGAAAGCCATTCATTGTTTACCGAACCAAGTCCCAGTAAACGCAAAAACTCATGAGCAAGATTTGCACTGTAAATACCTGCAACAAAAAGCAAACTATCTCCAGGTAAGAAGAAACCAACAAACAAACCTGTTTCTGCAAATATGATAAAGAGCAGTAACCATAACCCGCCGTATTTAATGTAAAACATCGGGTTAAGAATATCTTTCCATGTAAATACTTTGTGCATCGATACAACTGCACCTTCGGTTAAATCTGTTTTTGCAACTTTAACGGCTTGATATTCCTTTGCATCGAATGTGAGCGAATCACCTCCTTCAGCAACAATTTCAATTGTTCCGTTTTTTGAAGTGTGACAATCTTTTCCATCAATTGTAAACGCATCAACCGGCGCTTCATACTGGTTGATAACTTTAATCTTCACCTGCTGTGCTTCAGCCGTTCCCCAAAAAAGCAGTGCTGCCAAACAGAGTATTAGTCGCATATTCATTGTGTACATAAATCGTTCAAATATTTTAAGCTGGTGTAACATCTCCGTCATTTAATTCTCCTTCCCACTTGCTTACAACAGAAGTTGCCAAAGCATTACCCACTACATTCGTCATACTTCTGAACATATCGCAAAAGTGATCAATCGGCAATATTAATGCAACACCTTCCGGTGGAATTTTAAACATGGCACAGGTTGCCAATACTACAACAAGCGATGCTCTTGGCACACCGGCAATGCCTTTACTTGTGAGCATCAGAACAAGCAACATGGTTAACTGTGTTCCAAGATCAAGATGAAGACCGTACGCCTGTGCAATAGCAAGGCTGGCAAAAGTCATATACATCATACTGCCATCCAGGTTAAATGAATAGCCTAACGGCAATACAAACGATACAATTTTATTTTTGCAGCCAAAACGCTCAAGCTCTTCCGTTAGTTTGGGAAAAACAGCTTCGCTGCTGGTTGTACTGAATGCAATTAATAATGGACCACCGATTCTTCTCAGCAATACATTCATTCTTGAACCCATTACAAGGTAGCCAACCCCAATAAGTAAAAGCCAGAGCAGAAATATGCCGAGTAAAAAGTAAGCGAAGTAAACAAAGTAAAAGTGAAAAATACTCAACCCTTTTGCTGCTACCACTGCCGATAAAGCACCAAATACTCCCAAAGGTGCAAAGTTCATTACATAATTCACCATTTTTAAAATGATATGCGATGCCACATCAAGCGCCTTCACCAATGGCTTGGCGTAATCGCCAATGGCAGCAGCTGCAACACCAAAGAAAATGGAGAACACAACTATCTGCAGTATTTCATTGGCAGCCATTGCCTCAATTAAACTTTTTGGAATAATGTGCTCCACAAAATTCTGCAGAGAAAAAGTGGATGTTTTTGTCATCAGGTCTTTTACACCTTCTGTATCGGCCTGTGAAAGATTAATGTATGTGCCGGGTTTGAGTACATTCACCAGCAACATACCAAGTAACAATGAAGTAAGTGAAGCTGTAATAAACCAGAGCAATGCCTTACCTCCTACTCTTCCCACCGCTTTCAGATCTCCCAGTTTAGCAATACCAACTACCAATGTTGTAAATACAAGTGGAGCAATAATCATCTGTACCAGCCGGATAAAAATATTGCTCAGTAATTTGATGTTTTTTGCAAAGCTGTCGATAAATTCCTGACCAGCTGACACATGCACAATATAACCCACCACAATACCCAACGCCATTGCCAGCAAAATATAAATCGTTAAACGGTTACCCTTTCCCATGCTCCGGATTTTATGTGGCGCAATATACGTTTTTCATGTTTGAAAGAGGTCAGCCTTATAACCGTTGATAAATCTTTTGACCGATTTATCGAATAAATCAATATTTTTCCAAATCTTTTTTTAGAAACTAAAATTCAACTATACAATATGAGTTTATTCAGAAAAAAATCGCTGGAAGCAATTCTGATTCAAGCGTCAGACTCGGAAAAAGGCATGAAAAGAACATTAGGCGCTGGAAATCTGGTTGCCTTAGGTGTAGGCGCAATTATTGGAGCTGGTTTATTTGTTCGAACTGCCGCTGCATCGGCTGAGGCCGCTGGACCTGCAGTTACTTTATCGTTTGTTGTAGCAGCCATTGGTTGTGCGTTTGCAGGTTTGTGTTATGCAGAATTTGCAGCAATGATTCCAATTGCAGGTAGTGCTTATGCATACAGCTATACAACAATGGGCGAATTAATTGCTTGGATTATTGGTTGGGCCTTAATTATGGAATATGCATTGGGAGCTGCAACAGTTTCTATTGCCTGGAGTGAATATTTGAATAAACTATTAGGTGGGGGAATACCTTATGAATGGTCTCACTCACCTTTTGAACATTTATATTCTGTAACAGGCGCTGCCATAAGCAGCTTCCCACAAGAAATTGCCAAAGCTGCAAAGAATGGTGTTTTATTGCTAACTGATGAACAATATAAAGGGTTAGCAACTAATTTAAAATCATTAGTAGTTGTACAATCAGGTATGTTCAACGCACCAGCTTTAATAATCTTATTGTTACTGACTTTATTACTGATTAAAGGCACACAGGAATCTGCAATAGTCAATGCAGTTATCGTTTTTATTAAAGTGGCGATTGTATTACTATTCATTTTTCTTGGATGGAAATTTATCAAACCGGCAAATCATACGCCTTATATGATACCTGAACACACCTTAGGTCATGAAGGTTTTTTTAAACATGGAATTGGAGGTATAGTGGGTGGTGCAGCTATAGTGTTCTTTGCATTCATTGGATTTGACGCAGTTTCAACAGCAGCCCAGGAGGCAAAGAACCCAAAAAGAGATATGCCGATTGGTATTTTAGGCTCTCTGGTTGTTTGTACCATCTTATATATATTGTTTGGTCATGTTTTAACTGGAGTTGCTCCTTGGCAAGAGTTTAAAACAGCCGGAAAAGAAGCCTCTGTTGCCTATGCCATTAAGACTTATATGACAGGTTATGGTTGGCTGGCTACTGCAGTAACTGTTGCAATTCTTGCTGGATTCTCCTCTGTAATTCTTGTAATGCTGATGGGGCAAAGTCGTGTATTTTATACCATGAGCAATGATGGACTAATTCCAAAAGCATTTGGTGAGCTTCATCCTAAATTCAAAACGCCATACAAAGCGAATATTATCCTCTTTGTTTTTGTAGGCCTCTTCGCTGGATTTGTTCCTGGTAGTGTTGCAGGAGATTTAACCAGCTTTGGAACTTTGTTTGCGTTTGTTTTGGTTAGTATTGGTGTTTGGATTCTACGGGTGAAATCTCCAAACATTGAAAGGCCGTTTAAAGTGCCAGCCGCACCCTTAGTTTCTACTCTTGGTGCAATTATTTGTTTTGGAATGATTGTGGCATTAGATATTCAAACGCTTAAAGTAGCATTTATTTGGATGGCAATTGGTTTAATTGTTTATTTCCTTTACAGCCGCCATCATAGTACGCTTAACTTCAAACCATCCGATGTCTTACCAACAGCCGATGATTTTGAACAACAGAAGTAATTTTTTTAAGTGATAAAAAAACGCTCCCCGCAAAGGAGCGTTTTTTGTTTTCGGCCATTGCCCTACATTTGCAGCCCGGAGCCTCCGTAAATGGCTTGCCGGATTAAATCATCAAACCATAAATAAAAATAATGGGAAGGATTTTTGAAGTTAGAAAGAGCACCATGTTTGCCCGCTGGGACCGTATGGCCAAACAGTTTACCCGTATTGGTAAAGAAATTGCCATTGCCGTAAAAGCCGGCGGCCCCGATCCATCAACTAACCCTGCACTTCGCCGCTGCATGCAAAATGCCAAAAGCGTTAACATGCCCAAGGATCGTATTGAAGCTGCGATCAAACGTGCACAGGGAAAAGAAATGGAGAACTTCGATGAAATTTTATACGAAGGATATGCTCCGCATGGAGTAGCGATTTTAGTTGAAACAGCTACTGATAACCATGTGCGTACCGTTGCCAACGTAAAAAGTCATTTTAACAAAGGCGGTGGTGCATTGGGTAACAGCGGAAGTGTAAGTTTCCAGTTTAAGAAAATGGGTGTGTTTAAACTGAAGCCCGAAGGTTTAAATGCAGAAGATATGGAACTTGAACTTATTGATTTTGGTTTGGAAGAATTGGGAGAAAGCACCGGCGAGCATGGAGAAGATATTCTTGTGATCAGGTGTGGATTTACCGATTTTGGAAATATGCAGAAAGCACTGGAAGATAAAGGCATTACTCCTTTAAGTGCAGAAGTTGAATGGATACCAACTACAACAGTTCCGGTAAATGATGAGCAAGCAGAAGATGTAAGTAAACTGATTGAACGTCTTGAGCAGGACGAAGATGTTCAGAAAGTTTTCCATAATATGGGATAATAAAAAAACAGCACATTGATTGTGCTGTTTTTTTTAGTTATAAAATGTAAAGTAGAAACATGAACGAACGCATCGTTTTTTTTGATGGCGTTTGCAACTTCTGCAATTACTGGGTTCAGTTTGCATTAAAGAGAGATAAAAATAATTTGCTGAAGTTTGCGCCTTTGCAAGGAAAAACTGCACGGCTGTTATTACCTCAGCATGGCATCAATCCTGATATAATTACTTCAGTGATTTTCTACGATAACGGGAAAATCTATTTTGAATCAAGCGCCGCACTAAGGGTTTCCATTTATTTAAGATCATTTTGGAAAGTCCTATACATTTTTAATGTTATACCTTTGTTTATACGTGACAGAATTTATAAGTGGATTGGAAGGAACCGTTACAAATGGTTTGGGAAAAGGGAAAGCTGCATGATACCAACAGCCGAGCAAAGACAAAAATTTCTAGATTGAAATTAAACTTCAGGCAGCATTTTTGATCTATAATAAATCTGTAAAAAAAACTGTTGAAAATATCCTTGTTAAATAATTATAATGCCTGCTAAGAGAATATTTAAAAAATTTAAAGCCCTTTTCAGAAATCTCTATTTCCTGATTTTTTTAAATGGCATATTACTCTCGTCACTTTTTTATTTTTCAACAGAAGCTCAATACGAAAATCAGTTATTTACTGCAATACGAAAAGAAATCGCTGACAGTTTGCCCAAAGGTTATTCAAAAACTGATTATGCAATATCAGCCCTCCGCACAGCTAACTATCTTCAGGAAAGAAGATATCTTGTTTTTAAATCAACAAAGATTGAAGGTATAAAGGCATCCTTTTTTCATCCTGCAACATTTGATCTCATGACTGGCAAAGGAGCTTGTGGAAGTTATGCCATTGTATTAACGAGATTACTGATGGCAGATGGTATACCCGTTAAAATCGGGCAAATGGAAGCTAAAGGGTATTATGGAGGTCACATGTTTGTTGAAGCCAAAACAGAAAAGGGATGGATTGTATTGGACCCGATGTATGATCTTAGTTTCAAAAAGCAGGATGGCAATTATGCAGCTTTTGCTGATCTGCAGCATAACTGGAATTATTTTAAACAACAGGTTCCGGCAGATTACGATTCCACTTATAAATATGAAGGTGTACGTTATACTAACTGGGATAAAGTTCCGGTATTAAGCAACGCAGTAAAATATTCACTTGATTTTATCATCGGGAAAGAAAAAGCCGATCGTATTTCCATAAGACCTTTGCTGCTCAGAACATATTATATTCTTTCATGGACAGTTGGAATTTTACTTTGCATTACATTAACCGGCACATTTAAAAATCTCTACAGGAGAAATTCATTTGCAGTAAGAAAAGAACAGTTCATGAATGTGCTGCAGAATAAAAAACAAAAAGCTGCCTGATTAAAGAGTGATTTCTCCTTTCATGTAGAAAACACTTTTTCCGCCCATTATCACTTTTTCATTACTAAGTTGTTCGCAATAAATTTCGCCTCCACGTTTACTTAATTGTTTTGCAAACATTTTATTCTTTTCAAGCTTTTCACTCCAGAAAGGAATTAGCTGTGAGTGCGCAGATCCGGTAACAGGATCTTCATCCACCCCAATTGAAGGTGCAAAAAATCTTGACACAAAATCAACACCATTATTACCTTTTGCTGTAAGAATTATTTTTTCACCTGTTTTTTTCAATGCAGTAAAATCAGGTATTGCATTCTTCACTTCTTCTTCCGCTGCAACTTCAATGAGTAAATCTCTGTAGCGATATACGCCTATAATTTCTTTTATACCAAGTATTGCTTCCAATCCCTCTGGATAATCAGTAATCCGTTCAGGTTTCCAGGATGGGAATTCCATTTCAAACATATCTCCATTCCGAGTAACTTTCAGCAAGCCGCTTTTTGAACTGAACACAATTGAAGGTTTACTAAAACCAAGAATAGTGAACAGTACAAATGAACTTGCAAGCGTTGCATGACCGCAGAGATTAATTTCCACTTCGGGTGTAAACCAGCGTATATCGTAATCAGCAGCAGGATTTTCAGATGGAACAAAGAAAACAGTTTCGGCAAGATTGTTTTCCATTGCCAGTGTCTGCATCAGTTCATCATCTATCCATTTTTCCAATGGAACAACTGCAGCGGGGTTTCCTTTAAACAATGCTGAGGCAAAGGCATCAACCTGATATAAGTCTAATTTCATAAATAAGCTTTTTGATTATTCTCTCATCATTTGAAAAATCACATCAGCAATTTCATCTGCATTGGGTTTGCTGAAATAGTCGCCATCGCTTCCATAAGATGGACGATGATCCTTTCCTGTAATGGTTCTTGGAGCAACATCGAGGTATTTATAACCACCCTGTTCTTCCATTACTTTATTGAACATATAACCAGCTGCTCCTCCCGGAACATCTTCGTCAACAAAGAGGATGCGGTTGGTTTTCTTTAATGATTCAAGAATGAGATGATTTACATCAAAAGGTAATAAGGTTTGTACATCGATCACTTCGCAACTGATTCCAAATTTTTCAACAAAGCCCAATGCTTCATCAATTACACGTAAAGTAGAACCGTAGGAAACAATAGTGATATCAGTTCCTTCTTTAATTACTTCCGGAACACCCATCGGCACAGTAAAGTGCTGAAGATTATCGGGCAGTTTTTCTTTTAAACGATAACCGTTTAAGCATTCAATAATAATTCCCGGCTCTATACTTTGCAACAATGTATTGTACATACCTGCTGCCTGTACCATATTACGTGGCACACATACATAAAAACCACGCAGACTATTAATGATCATTCCCATTGGCGAACCACTATGCCAGATACCTTCAAGCCTGTGCCCTCTTGTGCGTACAATAATTGGTGCGGCTTGTCGTCCGGCAGTACGGAACTGCAGGGAAGCTGCATCATCTGTTAAAGGCTGTAAACCATAAACTAGATAATCGAGATACTGAATTTCAGCTATTGGTTTCAATCCACGTATTCCTAAACCAATGCCCTGCCCCATGATTGTTATTTCACGGATGCCTGTATCAAAAATTCTTACCTCTCCATGTTTTGCCTGCAAACCTGCAAAGCCCTGGTTCACATCACCAATAAATCCAAGGTCTTCACCAAAAGCTACAACCTTTGGGTTATGTTCAAATAACTGATCAAAATAGCGGTTCAGCACTTCATAGCCATTCAGCACAGGAGAATCATCTGAATATTCCGGTTTTACTTCCTGTACTTTCATGGCGCTTGCTGCGCCTTCGTGATAAAGATGTGTATTGAACAAATCTTTGTTTTCTCTTTTCAGCAGGTTGTAATACTCCTGGGCTTCACTTACATCAACATCCGAGGCAAGAGAAATACTTTTATACAAAACGCTGAGTACATCCCTGCGGTTTGGTTCACGGTTTCTTTCGAGTTCCTTAACCAGGCTTTTAATTTCTTCGCCATGTGAAGACTGTGCACTTAATGTAGCTAACAGGTTAACCACTTTCTGTACCTGTTCATTAATTGGCAGTGAATAATCATCCCATGCCTCATTACGCTGACTTCGTACAAAGTCTTTGATTTCTGATTCAATTGCTGAAAGTTCATGTTCATCTGCCAGTGAATTTTCAAGAATCCACTCTTTCATTTTTTTGTTACAGTCCCACTCCCTTTCCCACTGCAAACGTTCTGCACTTTTGTAACGTTCATGGCTACCTGAAGTTGAATGACCTTGCGGCTGCGTAACTTCTTCTACATGAAACAAGGCAGGAGTATGTGTTGTCCTGATTTTTTCAATGCCAGCTTCAAACACTTCGCACATGCCAGCATAATCCCATGCCTTTACTTTATAAATTTCGATACCGTTGGTATTTTCTTTTTTCTGAAAGCCTTTTAATGCTTCTGAAACAGAGCCTTTGGTTGTTTGATATTTTTTAGGAACAGAAATTCCATATCCATCATCCCAAACAAAAATGGCCAGGGGAATTTGTTGTACTGAAGCTGCATTCACCGTTTCCCAAAAATGACCTTCGCTGGTTGATGCATCGCCGATTGTTGCAAAACATACTTCATTACCATTGTTGGAAAGAGTGGAGAAGGCCTTCAGTGCTTCATTTTTTCTGAACAATTTTGAAGCTAGGGCTAACCCTACAGAACGTGGCATTTGTGCAGCAGTTGGTGCCATGCCCGAAAGCAGGTTTTTGCGGTTCACCAGATCAAGTACTTCACCATTGGGCGAAACTGTTTCTGTTGCAAAATGTGAGTTCATTTGCCTGCCGGCACTATGCCTGTCGTGATTGGTATCGGGGTTGGCATATAATTGTGCAAAGAATTCTTTAACCGTTGCCGAACCTGTTGCAAAAGCAAAGGTCTGGTCACGGTAATAACCACTGTAAAAATCGCCCGGCTTAAAAAATTTAGCCATTGCCAGTTGCGGGACTTCCTTACCATCGCCAAAAATGCCAAACTTGGCCTTTCCTGTAAGCACTTCTTTTCTCCCCAATAAACTTGCTTCCCTGCTCAGGCATGCGAAACGGTAATCCTGCAAAACTTCCTGCTTGAAATTTTCAAACGACAGTTCCTGCAAATGCAAATTATCATTAGTGGTAGATTCCATGCGACAAAAATAAACTTTTTGCCTCCACCTGAGCATCTACTTCTCAATTTGGTGAAAACAAAAAACAACTGTGAACAAATTACAATTAACCGACAAAAGAGGCGTTTTTATACTGGGTAATATAAAAAAATTAAAATATTGTGAAAGGCAACCTTCCGGTGCTATGAACTGTCTATGTTAATGCGTACATTTGAAAACCTAATCAACTAAAATGAAAAAGTTATTATTTCCTTTATTAGTCTTTACCTTTTTTGCTGTACAAGGTATGGCACAGCAACAACCGGTAACGGCACCAAAACCGGAGATTTTCACTATATCAGAAAACAGTTTTGATTTTGGAAAGATCCCACAGGGAAAACCTGTTACACATAATTTTACAATTCAAAACATCAGTAAAGACACATTGAAGATTGAGCATGTGCAGGCAAGTTGCGGATGTACTACTCCCGAATGGAGTAAAGAAACTGTAAAAGCAGGTGGCTCAACCATTATTAAAGTAGGTTATAACGCTGCAAGTGAAGGGCAGTTTGAAAAAACAATCACCATTTTTTATAATGGCGGACAAACCAAAATGGTGACCATCAAAGGTTTGGTTTGGAAAACTCCTGATCAGCCGGCTCCAAATAACGAAGCATTGAACGTATTTAAGCAATAACACAAAAAAATCATAACAAATGAAATCAGTATTAGCAGTTTGTATTTCTTTCCTTTTGGTAACAGTTGCATTTGGACAGGCAAAAAAACCAAGTGATGTAGCCAAATTCAGCAGTGAATCAGTTGATCTTGGTAAACCAAAAGTTGGCAACCCTGTTACTGCTACGTTTACACTTACCAATATCAGCAAAGAAGACCTGGTAATTGAAAGTGTAACTCCGGGCTGTGGCTGTACCAAATCAGACTACACAAAAGAACCGATTAAACCAGGTAAAACCGGAACAATTACCGCTACTTATAATGCAGCAGTTCCCGGAAACTTCACTAAGAAAGTTTATGTGAAATTCCTTGGAATTGATCAACAACAGGAATTAACCATTCAAGGGGTTGTGCAACAGTAGTTTTTATAACTAAATTATTTTTTGAACCCCGGAATAAATTTCCGGGGTTTTTTCATTTACCTATATTTGTTGCTATGTTAACGATCAGTAGTCGGGGCATTGAAATGCCCGCATCACCCATCAGAAAACTTGTTCCCTTTGCGGAGACGGCAAAGAAGAAAGGAATTAAAGTTTATCACCTCAATATTGGTCAGCCCGATGTTGAAACACCGGCAGCTTTGTTTGATGCAGTAAAAAACTCGCACATCAAAGTATTGGAATATAGCCACAGTGCAGGTAATGAAAGCTACCGCCGCAAACTGGTGCAGTATTACAAGAAAGTTGGTATTGACGTCAGCTATGACCAGATTATGATTACCACCGGCGGAAGCGAAGCAATTATGTTTGGCTTTTTCGCCTGTCTTAATCCTGGTGATGAAGTCATTATTCCGGAACCGTTTTATGCCAACTACAACGGCTTTGCCTGTGCAGCCGGTGTAAAAGTTGTACCTATCACTTCTTACATTGAAACCGGTTTTGCATTGCCGGCAATTGAAGAGTTTGAAAAAGTAATTACCAGCAAAACAAAAGCCATCATCATCTGCAGCCCGAATAACCCAACTGGTTATTTGTACAGTAAAGATGAAATGAACAAGCTCAGGGATCTTTGCGTGAAGTATGATTTATACTTTTTCAGCGATGAAGCTTACCGTGAATTTTGTTATGATGGCGAATATGTAAGCGCCATGCATGTTGATGGACTCGACAAACATTTGATTTTGATTGATACCATCAGCAAACGTTACAGTGCCTGTGGTGCAAGACTTGGTGCTTTGGTAACTAAAAACAAAGAAGTGTATGATGCCTGTATGAAATTTGCACAGGCAAGATTAAGTCCTCCCGGTCTTGCCCAGATTATGGGTGAAGCTGCGATTGATTTACCAGCTGATTATTTTGATGGTACCAAAGCAGAATACCTGTCGAGAAGAGATTTGCTGGTAAAACGTTTGAATGAAATGCCCGGCGTTGTTTGTCCCAAACCCGGTGGTGCATTTTATGTAATTGCAAAACTGCCGATTGATGACAGTGATAAATTCTGCCAATGGATTCTTGAATCATTCACTTACAAAGATCAAACAGTTATGCTTGCACCAGCAACCGGATTTTATGGTACGCCTGGTTTAGGAAAACATGAAGTACGCATTGCTTATGTGCTCAACAAAGAATCATTAGATCTTGCAATGGATTGTTTAGCTGAAGCATTAAAAGTATATCCCGGAAGAACAAACTAAACAATTAAAATATCAACAGCCATTTGGGTTAAGCTCTTAATCCAAATGGCTGTTTTTTTAAAATATTTGATTGTATCATTTAAACTCTGCAACAATCTCCTGCCCCGGTTGTACAATCTTTTTCAACCATACCTTCTCTCCTTCTTTCACTACAACTGATAATTTATCATTCACCCGTTCAACGCTGATATCAAAATCATGTTGAAAAGAACGGATATGATTTAATTTCATAGAAGACCAGGAAGAAGGAAGTCTTGGAGTAAAACGAAACTGTTGTAACCCTGTTGGCCTTATGCCAAATAATCCTTCTGTGAAAATGCGGCAGTACAAACCACTTTCTGCTGAAAGATGCCGTTGATTTCCTTCAGGATAAGCTTCAACCGGGTAAGGAACATGATCGCCCAATAAACGGCGGTTGGAATAATAATGAAGGAACTGCAACGCTTTATCTGTTTCTCCTGCAGCAAGCACACCACGCAACGCATACAATGTTGAACGATCCCAGAAAATTGTTTCACCGGCAACACTTGCAAGACCATCTTTAGTCCATAACCTTGGAGAAAACAATGCATCAATTGTTCCTGCCTTACGGTCATAAATTCCCATCGTAAGCGGAATACAAATCCAAGCCCTTAATACATCATTACCCTCGTAATACCTGTAAGTTTTAAACCCTTCCACATCAGCACCAAAATATTGTTCGATGGAATGTTTTAAAGCAACAGCCTGTTGTTTGTAGAGTGCAACCTGTGTTTTTGGTAATTGTAAAACTCCACCAAGATATACTGCAGAATTCAACGCATCATAATAAAGAGAAGATGTACAAAGATTGGCTTTGCCTGCAGGCAAACGTCCTTCGAGTTCATCTGCATCTGAAAGTACAACACCCGATGCATTGAGCTTGCGTTTACAATATTCAAGACACCATTCAATTAATGGCCATAATTGTTTTGCCTGTTTTACATCGCCACTTGCAAGAGCATAACGGGCTGCACCGTATGCAATCATCGCTGCATCACCACGATCACCAGCTCCATTCCAGATATCTGTTCCTTCAGCAATAATAGAACTTGGAATCGGTTTATAATCATTGTTCATAAACCGGGCAAACTGTAGGTATGCATTAAGTGATGCTTTGTTACCATAATCATAACCAAGAAAAGGAAAGAACGGTCCGATATATTCAGCCTGGTCATTTGCCCAGATTGCTGCATAATAAGCTTCCCCGCCCGGCCCGTGCATTGGCCCACCCTTTGTTTCATAAATACTTTCAGCTGCCCTGATTTTTGCAAAAGCAAAAGCTTTGTTTAATACCGTATCAGGTGTTTCTAAAACCAGGTTATTCCAGAAACTTTGTATCAAGAAAAGACGTTTCTGTTTTTCTTCATCACTGTTTATTTTTAGTGATGTTTGTTGTTGAGCTCTTCCGGAATAAACAACTGAAAATTGCAGCGAATCATTTGATGCAAGTGTAAAATACCCTGATCCATTCAGCAACTTTTCAATCGTATAACTTCCTGCTGTTCCTTTTGCGGGGTCAGTTGTATAAAGATCAGAAGCACCAGGTATTTCTATTGAAAGACTTTTGCCTGTTGTATTTTTTATCTTATAAATTTCGCAGAAGCCCGGTTTATCTGTTGATGGAAAAAATTCTCTTGTAAGTTCATAACCTGCTGCTGATTTACTTTTCACTTTCAATATACCGTTAAATGAAACGGTTAATACTTTTTCGTTCGCAACAGGTTTGTTGTTGATTAATATTAAATCAAATCCATCCTGTTTAAACTGCCGTGTAAGACTTGCATGTGTGTTATTTGGAATTGTACGAAGCATGGGCCAAACAATACTTCGTGTAGCATGGAATGAACCATCAGGTGCCACACCATAACGGAATACACAGGAAATAAATTTGCCACTCATTTCAAGATGATCATCATGAGATGAATTGTCAGCAATGTTCCATTGAATGGAACCATCGGCATTCATTTGCCAGCGGCGGTAATCCTGTGCAAACAGATGAAATGAAAACAGTACAGAAAACAAAAAAAGAGAAACAAAGAACCGGAGAGATCTTTTTGTAAAAAGCATAGCAAACAAATTAAAAACCGTTATCAGGCTAAAATAAAAAACATGAGTGAAAATAAAAATTCCATCAGGAAGATAATACTTCTTGCTGATGGAATTGAATGATTTAATTGACTAATTACTTACTCTGCAAAAAATGTTTGAGAGAGAACATGCACTTTTCCTGGTGCCAACACAACAGCATCGGTATAAGCATTTACGGCTTCAACACAGATAAATGTTTTGTAACCATCATCAGGCATATCGCCAATATTCTTAGCAGTTGCTGCATTTGGGTTCCACACAACGGTAACTTTACTTCCTGTTTTGGACACATTGATTTTACGTCCCAATCCTTCATCACTAATAACACAATCATTTTCATGATTGATGTAACGCCTGTTTTCTTCCTGAACAATACGCAGCAATTCTTCCTGCTGAACAGTTGTATCTGCACCAAAGCCATTGTAATAAGAAGTACCTGCTAACCCACTGATCTGGATGTTGCTGAGATCACTGATGTTGAAATAAGTATGTAATGCATCAGTATAAGTAAATGATTCAGCTCCGGTATTCTTTATCTGCAGACTGATCGTAAATTTCTTACCCACAACAACAGTCAATTCTGCTTCAAAAGCATAAGGCCAGTATGTTTTTGTTTCTTCACTGGAATTTAATGTGAGTACAAGTTCAGTACTTCCATCACTTAATTCCAATGCCGATTCAACATCCCATGTCATGATTCTTGCAAATCCATGCTGTGGTTTTGCAGAATCTTCTGCGTGCGGTCCAAACCATGGAAAACAAACAGGAATTCCGCCACGGATGGCCTTGCCCACTTCATAAGCAGTTGTATCACTCATCCACAACAAATCCTGTTGCCCTGCAGGTTTATAACTGAACACATGAGCACCGTAAAGTGAAAGTTCACAGGTAGCAAGAGAATTGGAAATACGTACACATGGAAGAGCACCTTGTCCTTCAAAAAAAGCCAGCGTTTCTGGAATGCCAAACTTTTGATTCAAATCTGATATTGTCATTGTATTTTTTTATAAAAGTAAGTGTTATCGATTTTCAGAGAAAAAATATGCAGATTAAAGAGATAGGTTTAGAAAAAATAAAAAAGCTCAAATCCAAAAAAGGATCTGAGCTTTGTACCGGAGAGCAGACTTGAACTGCCGACCTTCGGGTTATGAATCCGATGCTCTAACCAGCTGAGCTACCCCGGCGAATGGGCGGCAAAGATAATGGATTCAGGTTTTTCTCCGATAGCTTTTTTCAGGTTTTTCTTCAATCCATAAAATAAAAAAGCCATCCTTTAACAGGATGGCTTCTGCATTTATGAGTATTTTTTATTTGATCTCTACATCAAGTAAGCTGTCATCTTCAATAAAAGCTTCAAGCTGATCGCCCACAACACATTCGCCTACTCCTACTGGTGTGCCGGTAAAAATCAAATCACCAATATTAAGTGAGAAGAATTGCGATACATAAGAAACAATCTGGTCAAAAGTAAAAATCATCTGGCCTGAATTTCCCTGCTGTACCAGTTCTTTATTATTGTATAAACAGAAATTGATGTTATGCAAATCCATTCCGGGCTTTATATCAATAAACTTTCCTACTGCAGCTGAGTTATCCCATGCTTTTGAAATTTCCCAGGGAAGTCCTTTTTTCTTCAGCTCATTTTGCAGATCACGTGCAGTGAAGTCGATACCAACAGTAATACCATTATAGTATTTTGATGCATGCTTTTCCTGTATGTATTTGCCATTTTTTGATACCCTTAAAACAAGCTCAACCTCGTAATGAAGTTCGTTTGTGAATTCAGGGTAATAAAAAGGCATGTGCGGTTGTAAAAATGCACTTTTGGGCTTTAAAAAAATAACCGGCTCATCGGGTACATCATTGCCAAGTTCTTTGGCATGATCGATGTAATTTCTGCCTACACAAAAGATTTTCATTGGTTGATTTTTTTTGGTTCAGAATCAGGTTTAATTTTTAATGAAAGGTCTTTGAAAGGACAGAGGACTTGTAAAGCAGTACTTTATACCATACAGATGGTAAACGAAGGTAATATTTGAAAGTTGAAAATTAAAGAGTTATTTCAATTTTGTTTGCATGGTTCATGGTTCGTTCAATACCTGTTAAAACAAAGCTTTCAATAACTTCAACACTTGCCTCAATCTTCTTTTTAACGAGTGGGGTTTCCGCCTCCGTCCATTTTCCCAGCACATAATCAACCTGCATCCCTTTAGGAAAGTTATTTCCAATGCCAAAACGCAGGCGGGGGTAATTGCTGGTTTGCAGAAGTTCGTTTATACTTTTCAGTCCATTGTGCCCGGCATCACTACCACCCGGCCTTAGCCGAAGTTTCGAAATAGGTATGGCCAACTCATCTGCCACCACTAATATATGTTCAATGGAAACCTTCTCCTTATCCATCCAGTATTTCACGGCCTTACCGCTAAGGTTCATATAGGTTGAAGGTAAAATACATATCAGTGTTTTACCTTTTAGTTTAAACTCGGTTACTGCAGCAAGCCTGTCCATACGAAAATCTGCATTATGTTTTGCTGCAAGGCTTCCCACCACATCAAATCCAATGTTGTGTCTTGTGTGGGAATATTCATTTCCCATATTGCCCAAACCAACGATTAAAAATTTCATTATTACAAAGAAAATAAGTTCTGCGAAAGGATACAAAAATCCCCCTTGTAAAAAGGGGGATTGTATAAAATTCAATTATATTAAATCTTATTTCTTACCTGTATCACCTTTAGCTTCTTCCTGCTTCAACTGACGTGTCATCACGATAGAAGCGATAGGAATACGGGGAGAGTTCATGATTTCCATGTTATCTGCCTTCACATCTTCAACACGGATATTTCCGTTTAATTCAAGTGGGGTAAGATCAACTTCAATAGACTCTTTCAGGTATTTGGGATAAGTTTTTACTTTCAGCTTATTGATTTTTGTAATAAGCTTACCACCATCCTTTACACCTTTTGCAGCACCAGTGAACTTCAAAGGAATAGTAGCAACTACTTTTTTATCTTCAACCAGTTCAAGTAAGTCAACATGCGCCAAGGCATCTGATACTTTATCAAACTGCAAATCTTTTAAAATAGTTTTGTACGTTTTTCCATCCACATTAACTTCTGCCAACTGGAAATCGGGTGTGTAAACCAAAGATTTAAAAGCTTTGGCAGGAGCGTAAAAATTAATTTCGGCTGAGCCTCCATAAATTACACCTGGCACCATTTCCTGAGAGCGAAGTTGACGGGTGGCTTTCTTCCCGTTTTCGGTCCTCAAGTGACCTTCGATTGTAATTGTTTTCATTGTTTTATCTGAGTTTAAATTTTACTTTCTGAAGTTTATTTTTCTCTTTTTTGTGAGTGGATAAACAAACTTGTAATGCTCTTGTTTTCAAAAGCGTTTCTGAGTGCTACGCCAAATAATTCAGCAACACTCAACACCTTAATTTTAGGGCTTTGTTGTGAATGTGGAATTGGAATTGTATCGCACACCACCAGTTCTTCCAGCACACTGTTATTAATATTATCGTATGCATTTCCACTCAAAACCGGGTGTGTAATCAATGCCCTTACACTTCTTGCACCTTTTTCTTTTAAAAGAGCTGCCGACTTAACCAGTGTGCCTCCTGTATCGCAGATGTCATCAATTAAAATAACATCCCTGTCTGTTACATCACCAATTACCACCATACTGGCAATTTCATTTGCCCTCTTGCGATGCTTGTCGCAAATCACCATTTCGGCTTCAAAATAACTGGCAATTTCCCTGATCCTGTTGGCACTACCTACGTCGGGGGCCGCAAAGGTAAGGTTTTCCAGCTTCAAACTCTCTATGTAAGGGATAAAAATTGAGGAAGATTCGAGGTGGTCAACAGGTATATCAAAATAACCCTGTATTTGTGCGGCATGCAAATCCATTGTAATGATACGGCTGGCACCTGCTGCCTCCAGCATATTCGCAATTAGTTTTGAGCCGATGGCTACCCTGGGTTTGTCTTTCCTGTCCTGGCGGGCATACCCAAAGTAAGGAATAACAGGAATTACTTTGTAAGCTGAGGCCCTTTTTGCTGCATCAATCATCAGCAACAGTTCAAGAATATTTTCGGCTGGAGCAAACGTACTTTGAATGAGAAATACAATATCGCCCCTGATACTTTCCTGGAACATGGGCTGTATTTCGCCATCACTGAAACGTTGAGTAAGGCATTTACCTAAAGGAATGCCGAATTTTTGTGCAATTTTTTCGGCAAGGTAAATAGACGCCGTGCCTGAAAAAATTTTCGGAGATGGATTAACCATTATATCTGTTTAAAAAGCGGTGAAATTTGGCGCAAGATAAGCCATTATTCAGATTAACTTCCTGCTAAACAATTCACTGCTTTTCAACAAACCCGGAAATTTAGTTTGAATGAATATTTCCAAGTGTTACCTGGCTGATAATTCCTGATTTCATTTCAGTAGTTTTTACTGATGCAGCATTTTGTTCTTTTTTCTGTACTGCCTGAAAACATATAGCAATAACAAAAACTGCTGAGAAAAGCAGGTTGATTGTAACAAGAAGAGGCATGAAAGACAATCGGAAAAAAGCTCCCGCAGATTGAGAATTGTTACGCATAACTAATGGTTTTTTTGGATGTTGGATAAGTGAAAATAGTGTATTATTTTGAAATATGCAAACTCAACGAAAAACAATCAAGGATTGGGCGCTCGATGACCGGCCCAGAGAAAAGCTCCTGCTAAAGGGAACCGAAACACTCAGTAACTCCGAATTACTGGCAATTTTGATCGGTTCCGGCACCAAAACAAAATCGGCTGTTGATGTGGCGAAAGATGTTTTAAGCCTGGCAAAAGATAACCTGAACGAACTGGGAAAAATGAGTTTAAAAGAACTGATGAAGGTTGATGGCATTGGCGAAGCAAGGGCTATAACTATAGCTGCAGCACTGGAACTTGGCCGCAGAAGACAGGCAACCGAAGTACACAAAAGCATCATCCGGAACAGCAGCGACATTGCTCATTACCTGCAGATTCAGTTAAAAGATAAGCCCCACGAAGTATTTGCAGTGGCATTCCTGAACAGGGCCAATAAAATCAACCATCTTGAAATCATCAGTGAGGGAGGAATTACCGGTACAGTTGCCGATCCCCGGATTATCCTGAAAAAAGCCTTGGAGCACAATGCTGTAAATATGGTCTTGTGTCATAATCATCCTTCAGGCAGCTTAAAACCAAGCCGTGCCGATGAATTACTGACAAAAAAGATCAAAGAGGCCGCACTCCTGCTTGATATTACGGTAGTTGATCACATCATTGTAAGCGAAGAAGGGTATTACAGTTTTGCAGATGAAGGAATACTGTAAATAAAAAAGCCGCTCAGAGAGCGGCCTTCAGTTGTTATACAGTTGAAATTAAAACGGAAGATCGTCGGCCACATCGCTGGCAACAGGTGGCTCCATTTGTTGAAATGCAGGTGCTGAATATCCCTGGTTGTAGCTGCTGCCACCTCCTGTTCCTTCTGCACTACGGGCACCTAATAACTGAATAGTCTGAACCCTGAGTGAAAGCGAAGCACCGCTTTTACCATCCTGGGTAGTATAAGTGCGCACTTCAGGAGCACCTTCAACATATACCTGAGTTCCTTTTTTAAGATAAGGTGCAATACCTGTTCTGTCGCTCCAGTATGCACAATCAACCCAAATTGTTTTTTCACGCTGAGCACCGGTACTGTCTTTGAATTTTTCTGTATGGGCAACAGTAAAATTCATCACATTCTTTCCATTCACTGTGTTGGTAACACAATCCTTTCCAAGGTTTCCGATAACTTGTAGCTTAATCATAAATAAATTTTTAGTACTGAATAAATTATTAAACAACCAAAATACATTTTTTAATTGAAAAACAACGATCTGTCCAAAATGGTTTTTTCAGCAGCCAATTTTCGCTGATATTTTTTTTGCAATGTTTTGGTCACATCATTTTCACATTCCCCTACTACTGAATTTTATAGCTCATTTCACGTAATTTTGCAGCTTGTCTTTTTTCAAAAAAGCGGAGAATTGATATGAGTAAAGGAAAAGTTTTAGTTGCAATGAGCGGCGGTATCGACAGCACCGTAGCTGCACTTATGCTTCACCATGAGGGGTACGAAGTGGTGGGTATTACCATGAAAACCTGGGATTATGCCAGCAGCGGCACAGGTGCAAAGGGTAAAAAAGAAACCGGCTGTTGCAACCTCGACAGTTTTAATGATGCCCGTGCAGCCGCAGTGCAGCATGGCTTTCCGCATTATATTCTTGACATCAGGGATGAGTTTGGCGATTTTGTCATCAACAATTTTGTAGATGAATACCTCAATGGCCGCACCCCCAACCCCTGTGTACTGTGCAATACACATATAAAATGGCGTGCCTTATTAAAAAGAGCGGATGCTATGAATTGTGAATTTATTGCAACAGGCCACTACGCAAAAGTTCACCAGCACGAAAACGGACGATATTATATCAGTAAAGGTCTCGACGATACAAAAGACCAGAGCTATGTTTTGTGGGGATTGGAGCAGGACTTATTGCGCAGGACTCTTTTGCCATTAGGTGGCTACCGTAAAACAGAAATCAGGCAGATGGCACTTGATTACGGATATCCCGAACTGGCCAAAAAAGCTGAAAGCTATGAAATATGCTTTGTGCCGGATAACGACTATCGTGGATTCCTGAAACGCAGGGTTGATGGTCTTGAAGAAAGGGTGAACGGTGGAAACTTTATTGATAAAACCGGAAAAGTGCTGGGCAAACACAAAGGCTATCCTTTCTATACAATTGGTCAGCGCAAAGGGCTTGATATAACATTTGGGAAACCTGTATTTGTAACCGGCATTCTGCCTGAAACAAACACAGTTGTACTGGGCGATGAAGAAGATCTGAACAAAAATGAAATGCAGGTTAGCAAAATCAACTTACTGAAATACAGCTCAATTACACCGGGAATGGAAGCCATCACCAAGATCAGGTATAAGGATAAGGGGACTTTCTCAACACTGAATCCGGACGAAAATGGTATTGTGAATGTCCGGTTTTTTGAAGACGCCAAAGGTATTGCCCCAGGCCAAAGTGCCGTTTTTTATGAAGGCGATGATGTTATTGGCGGTGGTATAATCATGCGCCAGCCGGTGATTTAATACAATGAAAAGCCGGATTTGACGTTATATGAACGCTGAATCTTAACATGATGCAGCATTAACAGCTCAAAAAGGCTCATTATATTTAAACCATCGACTAACTTAGCTATAATGAAATTCCATTTTTCCGATAAAGTACTTTTAAGAAAACTACTGCCGGGCCTCGTTGCCATGATTGTATTAGCGGCCTGTAATAAATCCGAAAATCTCAGCTCAATGGCGTTACAGGATTTAAACCCTTTGGTAAAAGGCAAATACATCACCTACCGTGTCGATTCCCTTGTTTTTGTGAATTCAGGTAAAACAGCCGAGACACACCGTTACCAGGTAAAACATGTTGTTGACCATGCAGTAACTGATAACCTCAGCAGACCGGCATGGCTCATTTATACTTATATTAATGATTCACTTGCAAGTGGCCCCTGGGTTCCTAACGGCACCTATATTGTTACAATAGCAGGCAAGCAACTGGAAGTTTATGAAAACAATATGCGGGTATTAAAGCTGATGCAACCAACAGTTGAAGGTTTTAACTGGAAGGGCAATACTTATTTATCTGATCATCCATTTAACCCTGATTTTCCAATGGGTGTCGATCTTGGCATGAGTTCATGGGAATTCACATACAAATCATTAAATCAAAAAGAGAAGATTGGTACTTTACAAATTGACAGCGTTACGACAATAACTCATGCAGATATTGCAACGAATGTACCAATGCAGGTTGATACCAGTTATGCTTCACGAGAATTATCCCTCGAAAAATATGCAAAGAACATAGGGCTTGTTTACCGTGAATTTCAGTTGTGGGAAAACCAACCAAGAAGTACATCTACCGGATCACCTCCAAACGTAGTAATGTCCTACAACCCGGTTAGAATTGGCTTTGGTATTAAAATGTGGATGGTAGATAGAAACTGATTTATACATTAGCTGTTATTCTTCTTTATGCAAAAACAATTACTTCTGTTCTGTTTATTATTACTCAGTATTGCAGAAGTAAAAAGTCAGTTCACTAAAAACGTTGTTTTTTTTACTGATAAAAAGCCAACAGCTTTCAGTCTCAGTAATCCATCTGCCTATCTTTCTGCAAGAGCTGTTGCAAGAAGAACGAAGTATAATATTTCAATTGACAGTACAGATCTTCCGGTTGTTCAGCAATACATTGATAGTGTTTTGAAAACAGGAACGGTAACCTTGTTAGGCCGTTCAAGATGGTTGAATGCAATCATTATTCAAACAAGCGATGCTGCTGCACTTGCAAAAATCAATGCATTTCCTTTTGTAAAACAAACAACCGGAGTTGCTTTGAGACAAGTGAATGGAAAATTATCAGGCGATAAATTCTTGCCCGTTCTTCCCTCACCTGCAGTGGTTAATCGTATTCAACAAATAAAGGCTGATACATTTAATTATTCTGCATCGGCTTCACAAATAAAAATTCATAAAGGAGAATTTCTGCACAACATTGGCGCAAGAGGCCAGGGTATGCAAATTGCTTTTTTAGATGCAGGATTTACAAGCTATCCAACCAACCAGTTTTTCGATTCAACAAGAGCAAGGAAACAATTTCTCGGCACATGGGATTTTGTACAAAACGATTCAATGGTGGAAGATCATTCGCATGGACTTGCCTGCCTTTCAATTGTTGCCGCATATAAACCCGGAACTTTTGTTGGAAGTTGTCCTGAAGCCGGTTATTATTTATTACGCACAGAAGATGCTCCGACTGAACAGATCATTGAAGAATACAATTGGGCAATGGGTGCAGAATATGCTGATAGTTCAGGTGCTGATGTTATTTCTTCGTCGCTAGGTTATACAACATTTGACAATTCTTCCTTTAATCATACCTATGCTGATCTGGATGGCAACACAACTGTTGCTGCACGCATGGCTGATATGGCAGCAAAAAAGGGTATTCTTGTTTTAATCAGTGCAGGTAATGATGGTGATAAAACATGGCATTACATCAACACACCTGCAGATGCTGACAGTGTGCTTACTGTTGGTGCTGTTGATGTGAACGGAGTTATTGCTGCATTCTCCAGTTTTGGCCCAAGCAGTGACGGACAGGTGAAACCTGATGTTGTTTCTGTCGGGTCAGGAACAACGATCTCAACTACATCCGGAACACTTGGATCAGGAAGTGGGACTTCTTTTTCATGCCCTAATCTTGCAGGACTTGCAACCTGTTTATGGCAGTTGTTTCCCGAAGTCAACAATATGAAAATCATCAGCACAATTCAGCGAAGCAGTGATAAATACAGTACTCCGCAGGTACAATATGGTTATGGTTTGCCCAATATGAAAAAAGCAGTTGGCTTTTTACTGACTGATTTAGCAACAGTCAATGCTGTAGCAGCAAACTGTACAGTTACACTTTCATGGAGCAGCAAGGATATTAAGACAATGCTATATTCGGTTGAGAGAAAACTTCCAGGTGAAACAAGTTTTTCAAAAATCAAAACCATTGCTGCAAACGGAACAACATTCAGCACACAACAATACAATCTGAACGATACAATTGCTGCCGGCATTTCAGGAACAGTAAATTACAGGATTGTACAGGTAATTGATACCTCTGCTGCCGGTTATGATGAATACATTATACAATCAGCTTCGGCAACTATTTCTACCTGCTTTCCATTAAGCACCTCTGATAATCAGAACCAGAAACTGATCAGCATTTACCCCAACCCAACTCAGTCGGATATTGTTCTGAAGTTTACAGATACAAACAGCATCCGTGATTTACAGATTAACATTGTTTCAATGACGGGACAGGTGTTACTGCAAAAAAATTATGATAAACCTGCTGGCATCAGTTCAGTTCTTTTACCTGCAAAATCATTACAGAGAGGAACTTACAATCTTGTTGTTTATAAGAAAGGAAAACTTTACGCAGTTAAAGAATTCATCAGGCAATAACATCAGGGTTTCTTCATTAACGCTGCAAACATCGAATCTGCTTTTACAGCATAACCTTTCAGCAACTGCATTTCATTAGTTACAAGTTGAAATTCGTTTTCCATCCACTTCACCATTTCTTCATTCTCTTTTCTGAAAACAGAACAGGTGATATAAAGCAAGGTGCTGCCACTTTTTAATGAAGGAATAATATTGCTGAGAATTTTTTTCTGCAGGTTGCAGTAATATTCAACTGTTTCCCGTTGAAAATAATGCAACTGTTCAGGTGTTCTGCCCCATGTGCCCGATCCAGAGCAAGGAACATCGGCAATGATCAAATCATAAAAACCTTTTTTGGAAACAGGTTGTGATAAATCAGCAACGAAGCTTTTATAATTTTTTATGCCGGCTTCAGCAAAACGTTTTTTCAGGTTGACAAGAATCGTTTCACGCACATCACTTACTGTAAGTTCCATATTTTTCAGCAGATCAATGGCCATAATGGATTTACCGCCACTTGCAGCACAGCAATCCCACACCGTCATTTTTTTATCTGTGCTACTGATCTTTTTGATGAGCTCTCCCACCCTTTGTGAACTGTAGTCCTGCACAACAGCTTCTTTATTCAGGTTAATGACCTGTTCAATATTTGTTGTATTGGAAACAGCAATACATGTTTCCGTTTTCTGTTCAAATAAGATACCTGCAGCTGCAAGTTTCTTAAAAACAGTTTGCTGCTGTCCTGGCCTTATGCGCAGAAATAAATCTGGCTGAATAAAATGATTCAACACAAATGCATCTTTATCGACTGCTTCACTGAGTTCATCAACAAAAGGAAACACAAATGAACTGTTGAATTCTTTATTCAGCAATTTCAGTTTTTCTTTCACATTCATCCATACATTTTCATTCCAGTCTGGTTTAAGATGCTGTAACAACTCGTTTGAACTTAGTGAACAAATAAATACAGCCGAAAGAAACCGTTCTTCTTTTTCTGCATCCTCAAACAGTTTACCTGAACGGAAATAACAATAACATAAATGAGCAATTGTTTTCCTGTCTTTACTGCCAAACTTTTTATTTGCAGAGAAAAACTTTTTCAGGAATGATGCAAATGGTTCAGCGCCGTTATAAGCAGAAACAATTTCAGCAGCTGAATTAATATATGAATGATAGCGGCTCACAATGCAAAGAAAGTAAACGAAAGCAAACGAACAGTGAATATGCTTGAAATAAATGCGTCACACTAGTTTAGTGTGACGCTCTTTTTGCAAGTAACCGTTAGAAGTTACGAGGTGTTTTATACTTCTAACAGAGTTTTTACCGGATCTTTTCCAAACAATAACAGTTCTGGATTCTCCAGTAATTCTTTTACACGAACGAGGAAGCTTACACTTTCTCTTCCGTCGATTATTCTGTGATCATAACTTAAAGCAACATACATCATCGGCCGTACAACAACCTGACCGTTGACCGCAACCGGCCGCTCCTGGATTTTATGCATTCCTAAAATAGCACTTTGCGGCAAATTAATAATTGGTGTACTTAACAAAGAACCAAACACACCACCATTGGTTATGGTGAATGTTCCGCCGGTGAGTTCTTCCATCGAAAGTTTATTATCTCTTGCTTTACCAGCCAGTTCAACCACTTTCTTTTCAATATCGGCCATGCTCAGGCTTTCAACATTCCTCATTACAGGAACTGTTAAACCTCTTGGCGTTGAAACAGCAATTGAAATATCGGCATAATCATGATAAATAATTTCATCTGCATCAATAGCTGCATTCACAGAAGGCCACTCACTTAATGCAATAGCACATGCCTTGGCAAAGAAACTCATGAAGCCAAGATTTACACCATGCATTTCTTTAAACTTGTCTTTATACTTTGCCCTTGTTTCCATAACACGGCTCATATCAACTTCATTAAAAGTTGACAGCATAGCCGTCGTATTCTTGCTTTCAACCAAACGCCTGCTGATGGTTTTACGCAGGTTGCTCATGCGCTCTGTGTGTACATTGCGGCTGTTAAGTTCGTTTGAATTGAAACTGATTTTGCCGGGATTTGAAATTGCCTGCAATACATCATCCTTCAGAATCTTACCTCCGCTGCCGGAAGCCTTAATATTTTGCGGATCGATTTTTTTATCTGCAATGATTGCAGCGGCAACCGGTGTAGCTTTTATTTCGTTTGAAACTGCTGTAACCGGAGCCTGGGATGTTTGCGTTTGAGGAGCAGCTTTTACTTCAGCTGCTGGCTGAACTGCAGATTCAGGTTTGGGTGCAGTTTCATCAATCTGGCAAACCACATCGCCAATCTTAATGGTATCACCTTCAGCAGCACCGTGTTTGAGAATACCTGATTGCTCTGCATTTATTTCAAATGTTGCTTTTTCGCTTTCAAGTTCGGCAATAACCTCATCCCTCTCAACCCATGCACCATCGGGTTTAGTCCATTTTAATAAAGACACTTCGCTGATAGATTCACCAACCTGCGGAACTTTTATATCAATCATATAGATTCGTTGTTGTGAAGCAAATTTCGGGGAAAATTTAATTCGTATTAAGAAAACGCTGTCACAAGATATTAAAAAAAAGCCCTTCAGGGGAAGGGCTTTAACTGTAATTACTTCTTTTCGAGAACAAGCACTACTTTATTAAAATCGGCCGAGGCATTGATCACTTTAATAAAGTTATCATATTCCGACTTTGGCCAGCGTACCTGCTGGTATTGCTCACTGATGTTCACTTCCAGCTTATTACCGTCTATTTTGTATGAACTGATGAAGCACATCGTTATTTTATTATTCGTGCTGTACGAAATATTAAAGTTCAGATCATCCGGATTTTTAACACGATACCCTTCAGGAATCTCAAGTACAATTTTACGGTTGAGATAGTGCGGATAGTCAATTTCAATATCAAACTGGCGCTGATGTTCGTTGTACATTTCAACCTGTGGCCCGATGCATTCGCCAATCTTCAGCAAAATCTTATCGCCTGCACTTTCAAATAAATCAACCGATGCCATTTTCAGATTCACAATAAATGGTTTGTCTTCATCGGTAATTTCAAGTTCCTTGTTCTGAATTTCCTGGCTGAGAATATTTTCTGTTTTTGCAGAATTCTTCGCCATTTCTTTCATGAATGAGCGTTGCTCATCAGCAGGCAAAAAAATCAGCTGGGCTTTGTACAATGGTGCGCCATAACCGCTGTGAATATGCTTTGCAGTAACAAACGCTGTATCCATTGCTTTGTTGAAACTGATTACCGATTCAAGATCGTGATGCGAACGGTTAACCGCCTCCATTGGAATCCCTTTCACTTCAGCCAATGCCGACTTCATTTCACCAACTTCAACAGGTACACAATACAATCCCAATGTGCCTGCCCAAACAGATGGCACAAACGGGTAGCGATATAAAAAAGAAGTGGGTGCAATAAATTTCTTTAATGAAGGAAAATGCAACAACAGGTTTTCGGCATGATTCCAGTTTTCAAAACTTCTTTCAAGCACATAATTTTCACGATCGCCTGTAAAAACCACTTCATATTTTACACCGGCCCTTTGCAGCATGGCACAGGTTAACCGGCCAATTCCTTTATAGCTGGCAATTTTGTTACGTTGTATTTTAGAGAAATCATTAAAATCATCACCTTCCACATCTTCGCCTGTTTTAACAGTGTTCTTTACATAATTTTCAATCTTCCTGATTTTTTCTTCATCTGTTACTGCCGATTTAATATCAGCTTTCTTTAAGAAATCATCAGCCACATCAATTTCCTTTTTGCTGAACTGGTTATAATTTTCATAGACATCTTTCGCCAGTTCATTCCATGTAAACATCCGCACATTCATTCCCCTGCTTTCTGCATAAGATAATTTGTATTGCACCTGCTGAAGTGATGGCGTAATCATTGCATACTTCTCATCTGTATACGCCTGCACGTTTGCAGTATTGAATTTAAGCACACGGATATTCTTTTCTTCATCCACAGTTTCCTGAGGCTGAATGCTGGTATTAAATCCCTTTGCTTCAAACCTGATGGTAGCTGGTGATACAAGTTCCCAGTATCCATTCATCAAAGGAATTTTAAACTGGAATATTTCTTTACCAAAAAACAGTGGTGTTCTTTTTATTGTATATGAATATTCAATTTCAGAACCTTTGGTTAAACCATCAATGGCAAAAATTTTATACTTGCTGTTATCATCATCTGTAAAATCTTTAAACGCATCCTGCCCTACTTCAATGATTTTATTTTCAGGAGTAATGGTTCTTGCCCTGATCTGCATAATCTCCATGTCTTCACGAACAGGAATATAAATCTTGTTGAAGTTTTCAATTCCTTTCTCATCATTTACCCTGATGATTTTATGATAAGAGCTGAAAAAATCAATTCCTTTTGTTGAAGGTACCAGCTCCAGCTTACGTTCATCTTTTACATACACTGCACTCTCTGCAGCAAATTCTTTTACGATCTGGTGAAGAACAGGTTTATCGGTTAATGTAAAACCGGAATAAGATGTTGTTTGCGAAAACGAAACATTCCACACAAACAGGATAAGGACAAGCGACAGAAGTGATTTCATACTTATTTTTTTAAGGCAAATCAGTTACTCTGATTATTTAGATAAAATGATTGATTGTTTATACACAGGGAATAAATGTTCCAGCACTTTGTTCCAATCCTGGAAAGATGATGGATATAAGTACAATGATTTATTCTGAAATTCTCTTGTATAATAGAGATTGCTGCCCGACTGAATACAGTTCATGGTTACGCCCCAAACATTATTATTGTAATCTTTCACCTGTGGCAAAGCAGTTACTATATATCCATCCGTCAGTTGCAGTACAACTACATGACGCATGACGGAATTAAACTCATGCTCAACCGGAATTTTGCGTTTGGGAAAATCAATCTCCATTCCTGAATAAGGTTTACTGAGGTTGAGGTTAAGATAAACTTCATTGCCCAGGTATTTTGCATAATCGGGCAAATTAAATTCAGCCGTAACCAATGCAGAATTGCTGAGTGTATCAACTTCAACCTTCATATCCTTAATTACAATTTTATTATTACCCCTGTAACAATAACTCTGTAAAAAATCTTCACGTGCCTTTCCTGTTTTTACTTCAAGACGATGCATCAGGTCGTTTGTTTCGTACCCGGTTGTATGAATCCTGATTTTTCCTTTCAGTGTTTTATTTTCAAGCGATAAATAAGTTGTATCGCTGAAAACAGAATAAGCAGCATCAGGTATGGGCACACGTTCAATTTTAAACTGCCCCGGTCCTGTTATAATAAATGCTTCCTTACCTTGAATGTGCGATGCAGGAACATCAAACGGAATGTACGAATCAGTTGCATCCATGAAAATAAATCGGCCATTCATCTCCAATGCACAAATCATATGATCATCTGTAACCGGCAATGGCACTTCAGTATAATCATAAGGTAATTCTCTTGAACCAATCCATGTAAAATGTGCAGTTAATCCTGCTCTTCTCAACATCGCAACTAGCAATGCAGCTTTGTCTTTACAATCGCCATACCTTCTTGTACAAATCAATTCAGGATTACGTGGCACAAAACCACCCATTCCTTCTTCAAAAGCAATGTAGCGAACACTTTGTTGTACAAACTTATAAATGGATTTTGCTTTTGCAACAGGATCAGTAATTCCCTTGATCAATGAATCAGTTACTTCTTTTACTTCGGCCCCGCCATTCATATCAAGCTCCTTGATATGCGAATAATAATAATCAGCAAGATTTTTTGTAGTGCCGAGATAAGGCTGCATTTCACCTTCCTTCGATTTCACCTTTTCGATATAAAAAATTACATGCGTAAGAAAGTAAGAAGAAGAAGGTGCATCTGCATAAAAGTTAGTGGCAGGCACATTGGTTGCTTCAAACGTTAATGTAGTTTTTCCTTTTCTCTTTTCTTTCTTTACCTGCACAATATCCTTGTTGCCTTTGATGATATAATTCACTTCAATTTCTTCAGGAAATGTTACAGATATAACACCTGATGAAAGCGGAAAATAATTTTCAAAATAAAATGGTGCAAGCAGGTGAGCGTCGGTGATTTCATATTTCACATTGGTAATTCCACGGGCACCTTTTACAACGGCCGGATAAAGAAATTCTGTTTCTTTTGAATCATCATAAAAAATGTAGCTGCTGCGGCTATGTGTTGTTGAGTTGGTGACTTTTATCTTTTTGCCATCGGGCAGTAAGGTATGTGCATCCCAATCTTTAAGATTATAAAAGTAACTGAGGTAAACACTGTTTTTACCAGCAATATTACCCGACTCATCTTTGGTGAACAGCAAGTCTTCGTGCTCGTCTTGTGTTACACCAATTACTCCCTTATCCCATGTAAGGTTTACTTCCGTTCTGCGTTCAAGCCATATTGCCATTGCATCAGGAAACTGGGCTGTGGCAGCAGCAGGATCAATCTTTTTGCTTTGTGCAATAACCGAACTGCATGCAAACAAAACAGATAACGATAGGGAAAGAAATTTCATCTGATATTTTTAGTTTTTATTTTGACCAGCTGTTATTCGCTTACTTTTTGATATCGATAATATAACCATAATAATACAAACGGGTTTCAACCAGCTTTCCTGTTGCATCGTAAACTTTAAAAGGACCATTAACATTTCCTGCCTCGTATGTTGTTTCCCACTTAATTTTTCCATCAGGATAAAATTCCTTTGCAACTCCTGTTTCAATATCATAAGCAACGGAATTAATCGTCATGAGTTTTCCGTTTTCATGATAAGTTTTGGTTTCGCCATTGGAAAATCCAAACTCATCAGTTGATTCAAATACCAAAACTCCTTTTTCGTTAAACAGGTTGAATTTTCCGTGATAATGACCAGCATTTACACCAATGCTTGCCGATTTTGTTCCGTTGGAATAATAGGTTTCAATATTTCCTGTAAGATTCTTCAGCCAGGTTACAGGCAATAATTTTTTATTCTTATCCAGGTATGTGTAAGATGTAATTAAACCATCATCATAAAACAAAACATAAGCAAGTTCGCCATTCATTGAATAACGCTTCATTGCTCCGTTACGGCTTCCTTGTTTATACTCAATTTCACGTGTAAGTTTTCCTTTATCGTAATACTTACACAGTCCCTCAAGATAACCATCAGCATATTGTTCCAGTTCATCCAGTAAACCATCTTCCGTGTATGACTTCCATATTCCTTCTTTACCATCATTAAGAAAAGAACCTTCAGAACTTATTTTACCATTGGGGTGATAATATTTTGCAGGGCCTTCTTTCTGATCATTCTTAAACGTTACTTCACTCATGATTGCGCCGTTGGGGTAATACAATTTCTGAATACCCTGGTAAATTCCATTTTCAACCGGCAGTTCATAATAAACCTTGCCATTGGGATAAAAAAGTTTATATACTCCTTTCCCTTTTTCAAACTTTATAGTGTGCATTGGTTTGCCTGTTGTATCGTATTGCGTTACCTGCTGAATCCATCCATGCGAATATTTTTCTTCATAGAATAATTTCCCGTTGGGATAAAACACCTGTGCAATTCCATGCTTTTCGCCTTCAGCATAAAAGAAAAGACTTTGCAATATTCCTTTTGAGTTATAATCGTAACTGTAATCTTCCAGCACATCTTCTTTGTAAAATGCAACTGTGGAAAGTGTGCCATTTACGTAGTACGATTTATAATAACCATCTCTTTTGCCGGCTGCAAATTCCGATTCTTCTTTCAGTTGTTTGTTATAATACAAAGAAGTTTTCGTTCCGGTTAATTCACCATCTTTATACGTTTCTCTTGTTACAGGATCGCCAATTGCATTGAAGTAAACAGCTTCGTCGGTAAGTTGTTCCTGCTGATCAAAAACTTTCTCTGCAGTTTTATATTGATAAGGGCTGTAATAAGTAATCTTCCAGTTCTTACCATTGCGTTTATTTTGTACAAGTTCTGCCCCGGTTGAATCAAAATATCTTACTTCACTTGTTTTACCCCTGCTGTTATTTTTAAAAGACAGGTACACTTTTCCATTGAAATAAAAATCAGAACTGCCTGTAGCTGACCCGTCTTTATAAATTTCTTTCGATTCAATTTTACCTTGGTCGTCATAGCTGATCATTTCACCATCTTTTCCTTTATCGGTCATGTTTACCTGGTAATATAATTTTCCATTACGATGGTAACTCTTCCACATACCTGTTGTTTTTCCAGCAGCATATTGAAATTCGTTTTCAACCTGTCCATTAATGTAAAACTTTTTATAAGTACCATCCAGTTCGCCTGCCGCATAAGTTCCTTTTTCTTTTACGGCCTGCGAAGGATAATACACTGTAAACGGACCGTTGAGTTTGCCATCTTTATAATTAAATTCAGATTTATTTCTTCCGTCGTTATAATAATATTTAGCAACTCCGTTTGCTTCGCCGTTATTGTAGTTTTCTTCGCTTAATAAAACACCATACCTGTTGTACAGTTTCATTGTGCCTTCCAGTTTGTCGTCTTTATAGGTCATCGTTTTTTTAACGATGCCATTTTCGTAATAAACTGTTACAGGACCATCAGACAAACCATTTTTATATTCTTCCACACTTTGCAGTTCGCCGATTTCGTAATAGAATTTCCATACGCCTTCTTTTTCATTGCCCAGCAGTTTACCTTCTGCTTTTACACGACCATCTGAAAAATAAAATTTCCAATCGCCTTCACCCTTTTCATTTTCAATACGGCCATTTCCAAAAAAACGGTTTTCATCATAGTGAAAAACTTCAGATGCTTTCTGGCGTTCATTAAAATTTACCACACGTGTGCTGCGTATAAGATTACAATAGTTATAAGCAAGTGTTTTAAAGTTGGTAACTTCTGTTTTATTTTTTTTAATGTATGATTCAATTTCTGAAACTTCAAGTCCGCTGAAAGCATGATTCAGCATAACCTCTGCCTGCTGACCCTGAAATACCTGTTTGAAGAAAGGAACATATAACTGCATAAACGGATCATCAGCGTTTTCATCAAACTCCAGTTTTTCCATCATTACATTAATCTGTTTGAAAATCTTATCATCGAGGTTAAACTTTGTTTTATAAGCTTTATCAAACGCAATCTTTGAGAACACGATCTGTTCAACACGGTTGAAAATATCGGGGTAATCACCTTCTCTTTTTTGCTGGTATTCCACCGCTTCATCGCTGGCATTACAAATGTTGCTGAGATAGGTTACAATCCTTTTTTTATTAGCGTTGTTTGGTTCAACAATATTGGCCATGGTAAACGCCATCATCGCAGGAACCATTTTTCCTTCAGCATAAGCAATAAACCCAAGTTTATAATGATACAGCGGATTTAAAAAACTCATTGTTACGCACTCTCTTGCCATAGCTTCAGCTTCTGCATAACGCTTTAAACGGTAAAGTGTGGTTACTTTTTGTGAACGGATATAAACAGAAGCAGGATAAATTTTCTGAATGGAATCATACAATTTCAATGCAGCTTCAGGTTGTCCCATATCATCGAGAATATTTCCCTTCAGCATCAGGTAATCATGAAAGCTCTCATTAAAATCCTGCTGCAATGCAAGGTTAATGGTTGCAAGCGCTTCGTTGTAAGCACTATCCTGTTCAAGCGCCAGTGCTTTTTCATATAACGACAGCACATAGTTTGTATCGTTTCGATGAATGGTTTCGTACGTTTTTACAGCTTCTTTGTACTGACCGTTATCGTACTGATCAATTCCTTTTTGAAGAATGGTTCGTGAATCGGGTGAATGCTGAGGAACTGTTTGTGAGTTGGCAAACTGACAGGTAAACAAAAAGGCAAAAACGAAGAAAAGGGTTGCAGTGCTTTTCATCTCTGATTGAATTTTGGTTGTGAATTTCTTAGTAGATGTGAAATTAACCAAATTTCATAAACAATATTCACCCACTGCCAATTAGAATTCAATAAAAAAGCCCGCTTAAAAAAGGGGCTTTAAATTGAAAAATCAGTTATTGAATAATGACCATTTTCTGCACCCAGCTCTTTTTACCCTGCTGAACCTTCACATAATAAACACCCGGCAATAAGTAATCTGTTTTTAAAGGAAGATATGTGGGTTCGGAAACTGAACTTCTCTGGATTGTTTGCTTAGTCAGCAATCTTCCTGTATTATCAATCACCGTTACTTCTAATTTGCCTTTAATATTCCCGGTTAAGAGCATGTAAACATTACTTTTCCCGGGATTTGGCATCAAGGTAATCTTAACCTCATCTTTAGTTAAAACAGGAACAGGCGTTACTCTGTTGCTGATGATGGTTGTAGTAACTGTATTTGTTGGAACCGGCAGATTATAATCAAAATAAATGAACGCTTTGTTTTGTATGTAATCTCCGGAATTGAGATTGGATTTTGGTTTTACTTTGAACGTAAGAAACCCATGACTTAACGGCTCATTCCTGTTACTGTCGGGCAAATTGATGTTATCAAATATCCAGTTTACTTTGTTACCATTATTAATTGTCATTTTGTACTTATGACTGCTGCCAATCATCTGCATTGTGTTCCATTCTAAATTAGTATCGAGTGTATCAGCAATGTGCACATTAAACGCCGTATCTGTGCCTGTATTCTGAAACCGGATAATATACTGTATATCGTCTCCAAGGGCATATCTTGCTTCAGGCATTTTACCAACAAAGTTTTCCGATTTATCATTCGGATCGTAAGAACCTGTAACAAACTGTTTGATTGAGGACGTATCATCAGCAGGTGTAAGATCAGCATTAACCGGCAAAACAAAAGCATTGTATTTTAACGTATCTCCATTGTTAAGTGTTGGAGCTGACGAAAGTTTTAATTGAATGGTTAGCGACGAATCGGCGAGTGGTGAAAAAGAAGGGATATTCCACAAAATAGTATCGCCTGTAGTTTGGGAAGGAATAAGACTGCCCGAGACAAATGTTGTACGTGCATCTTTTACAAACTTCAATTGGGCATTTGCAATTGTTGTTGTTCCCTGGTTGCTGTAATTGATTTTATAGCTTGCGTTAAAACCTGTGCGTGCCGCTGTTAATGGCACTATACTAACCGATAAATCCTGTTTGCCATCAATAGGTTGTAATGCAAAATGAACCGTATCGCTTAGTCCAAGTGCAGGAAATACAGTTTGTTTTGAAGCGGGAACAATTGTATAATAAGGTTTATCCGTTACAACAGTTGTAGTGTAAGTTCCGGTATCAACATCGTTACGGAACCAGCCATTTTGTGAAAAACTGCTGCGGCTGTAATTTATTTTTTGTGTTATTACCTGAAAGTTTTTGCAATAAGGTTCATTGCTTTCTTTTAATCCGTTTTTATTAAGATCGTAAAATACAGAGCCGGAGATTTGAGAGACAGGACCAAGCTTGCTTATCCATCCTCTTTCTTCGTTAAGAACCTCATCATAAAAATATGCCGCAGTAATTAAATCGTCACCGGAGGTTGTCTCAACTTTATAAAAATCCCTATTATCAAAAAACTGTTTCCACTTTATGTTATTTGTCCTATCAAGTCTTACAAGGCCTATTTTGAAATTAAGGTTAAAATTACTATCCCGTTCATAAGTATAAAGCAATGCACAGATATTAGTATCAGGTAATAAGACCGGTTCAACTATTGCGGAATTAGGATATATGCCCAGGTTTTTAAAAATTTTTTGATACAACGTTTGACCCGTACTATTAATTAAAAAAATCCACGCATCAGAATGTAAGCTATCTGATCTTAATCCCGAGAGATCGCCATCTACTGATGAAGAATATCCAAAAATTCTATACATTGAATTGCCTTCATAAACGATATTATACAAATAATCGTTTTTTTTACCACCATATTTTTTTTCCCAGTTAAAATTTCCGCTACTATCCGTTTGTAAAATCACTGACTTGTAATCAAAATCGACTGAACTGTAAGAGTAATAACACGAGTCAGGATAACGTAAGGAAGTATATGAAGCAATGATAGTAATTGCACCTTCATTATTAACGCATTTTACAGACTCCCAATCAAAATTATTAATGCCGTTATCAGCCAAAAATTCTTTTTGCCAAATAATTTTACCATCAATACCAAATTTGAAAATCACAATTTTATTATCGTATTTATATACTTGGTCTTTACAAAAGCCACTCTTTATAACATAAGAAGAAGATTTAACGCCTGTTACTAAAATTGTTCCGTCTGTATTAACAAATGCCTGATCAGCACGTACTGAATCAGGCGTATATCGCCTCCAGGCCGTATCCCCATTTGTATTAAATTTTATCATTTGCCAATTCCCTGAAGGAGAGCGATTAAGACCATCACCAATTGTAAAAAATCCTCCGTCAGGAGTGGGGAAAAGACGATTTGTAGCAATTTCTTCTGGATTTTCATCAATTATCTTTTTCCAAAGTATTTTGCCATTTTCTGTGAACTTCACAAAAAACATATCTTGATTAAAAGAAGCTCCGGTGTTATTAATAACCCCCGTTGCAGCATAATTGCCATCACTGAGTCTTCTTATATCATTAACCACACCTTCTTTGCTGCCAGGAAACATTTGTTTTATCTCATAATCCCACACAATACCCGGCACACTTCCAAAACCAATCGTGTCAGCACCTTGTATTTTTGCGGCTAAATAATTACCTGGTACAGTTCGATTGCTAATTGTTTGATTTTGTCTGTTCGTAAATTTTGAACCGGGAAAAGGAAACTTTATTTGTGCCTGTAATGTGAGGAAATTGCAGGTTAGCAGGATCAGCAACAATGCGGATGTTTTTTTCATAATGGTAAATTTAGCGGCTCTAAGGTAAAGCATTTCTATGTCCACCTTAAAAGTAGACCGCTAAATTTACCATCCTTTCTTCTAAACGCTGAATGCTGTATCAATCAGTTCTGCCTGCTCCTGCTGGTGAATTTTATTGTAACCGGTAGCTGTGGAGGCGGATGCCTGGCGACTGATAACTCCGTAACTGATGGTTTTTAAATTCATTTGCAGGAAAGATGCTGCACCCATATTCAATGGTTCTTCCTGAACCCAGAACCACGTTGCATTGCTGTATTTATTATACAATGCTTCCAGTTGCTGAACAGGCAATGGATAGAGTTGTTCCATGCGAATGATCGCTATATCGTTGCGGTTGTCTTTTGCTTTTCGTTCAGCCAGTTCAAAATAAATTTTACCACTGCAGAAAAACACTTTGCTTACCTGCGATGCTTCCGGATTTGCCGGATCATCAATCAATTCTTTAAATCCACCTTCTAAAAATTCCTGCTTTAATGAATAGCTGCCGGGGTGACGAAGATTTGCCTTGGGTGAAAAATTGATCAATGGTTTACGGAATGGCCATGCCAGTTGCCTGCGTAATACATGAAACAGGTTTGAAGCGGTTGTTACATTCGTAACCACCATGTTCAGTTCAGCACAAAGCTGGAGATAACGTTCCATTCTTGCACTGCTGTGTTCGGGCCCTTGACCTTCATATCCATGCGGCAGTAACATGGTAATACCGTTCATACGGTTCCATTTTTGTTCGCCTGCTGTTATAAACTGATCAATCATTGTTTGTGCACCATTGGAGAAATCGCCAAACTGTGCTTCCCACAACACCAATGCATTGGGATTTGCCATTGCATATCCATATTCAAAACCAAGTACACCATACTCACTGAGCAATGAATTATAAATACGGAAATGACCGGTTGCGCCTTCAATATGTGCAAGCCGGTTGTACGCTTTATCATTTACTTCATCACGCAACACTGCATGACGGTGAGAGAATGTACCACGGCGAACATCCTGCCCGCTCATACGTACATCTTTTCCTTCGAGCATCAAACTTGCATAAGCCATTAACTCCCCGGTTGCCCAATCAATTTTATTTTCTTCGTTATGCAGTTTTATTTTTTCAGCAAGAATTTTCTCCACCTTCTTCAATGGTTTGTAATCAGAAGGCAAGGTCATGATTGCATGAAAAAGTTTATCGAAATCTTCATTCCTGATTGCTGTTACAGGCGATTGAATAAAATCATTTGCTGTTGCCCTGCGCAAACTTTTCCATACCAGTTCAGGTGGCTGATATTGATATGGCAATGGATTTTGTTTCACTTCATCCAAACGTTCCTGCAAATCGCTCCAGAATTTCTTTTCCATTTCCTTTGCCAGTTCTTTTGCATCAGGTTCGCCATTCTGCAGTAAATGATTGGTATAAACTTCACGGGGATCGGGATGTTTATCAATTAACGCATACAATTTTGGCTGTGTAAACTTGGGATCATCACCTTCGTTATGTCCATGTTTACGATAACAAACCATATCAATAAATACATCTGTATTAAATTCCTGGCGATAGCGTGTTGCAATTTCTGCACACTTAATCACAGCTTCTGCATCATCACCATTTACATGAAATACAGGAGCCTGTACCATTGCTGCAAGTGATGTACAATAGTCGGCACTTCTTGCATCATTAAAATCAGTTGTGAAACCAATCTGGTTATTGATGACATAATGAATTGTTCCACCTGTGTAATATCCTTTCAAATAACACATCTGCAGAATTTCGTAAACAATTCCCTGTCCTGCAACAGATGCATCGCCATGAATAAGTACGGGTAATATCTGGTCGAAATTGCTTTGGTACATGATATCAGCTTTAGCCCTGCTGAAACCAAGTACAACAGGATCAACCGCTTCAAGATGTGATGGGTTGGGCATTAATTTCAGGTGTACTCTTTTCCCATCAGGAGTTTCAACATCACTACCAAAACCCATGTGATATTTTACATCACCGCTTCCCATTGTCTGGTCAACTTTTGCGGTGCCTTCAAATTCACTGAAAATCTGCTCGTATGTTTTGCCCATAATATTGGCAAGCACATTTAACCTTCCACGATGCGCCATACCAATTACTACTTCCTGCACATCATCATTGGCAGCCGTTGTAATAATTGCATCTAATGCTGCAATGGTTGCTTCACCACCTTCCAGTGAAAAACGTTTTTGACCAATGTATTTGGTGTGAAGAAATTTTTCAAACATCACACCCTGGTTCAGCTTTTCAAGAATGCGTTTTCTCTTTGCCAGTGATAAAGGCTGAAAGAAATCTTTTTCGATGGCATTGGTTAAAAAGTCGAGTTTTTTCTGATCGCTGATATATTTAAACTCAACACCTACATGCGACGCATAGCATTTTTCTAAGTGCTGTAAAATATTTCTCAGAGTTGTTGTTCCAAGACCAACAAATTGTCCGGTATGAAATTCTTTATCAAGGTCAGCTTCAGAAAAACCGTAAAAGCCAAGTTCAATATTTGCACCCCTGTCTTTGCGTTGACGGATCGGATTTGTATCGGCTATAAGATGACCTTTGTTACGGTAGCCAAGGATGAGGCGGTACACCATAATCTCTTTCATCCAGTCGATGCCTGCAGGTGCAGCTGTTGAAGTGGGAACTGAAGAGGCTGATCCTGATGAAACAGCAAAATCAAACCCTTCAAAAAACTTCTTCATTTCAGGATCGATGCTGTTCGGATCTTTTAAAAAATCGTTGTACAACCCCTCAATAAACTGGGGGTGTGAGTTGGTTATGTATTGAAAATCTTTCATTGATTGTTAAAGTTGAAAGCCGGACAAATATCGGTTGTTTTAAGCAAGCACCATTGGTATAATTGCCATCTTTTTGTTGTTTTTTTGCTTTACGTTTACGGAACTGATGTTTCGTATTTTATTTAAACCACCACTTTTGATGAAATCATTTTTAGTTTTTATTGGAACACTTGCCCTTTGCCTCTCAACAAATGCATCGCCGTTGTTAAATGATCATGGAAGAAAAGAAAAAAAAACCATCCATCACCAGGAGCCGGATAGTCTTGATATAAAAATCGGCCAACTGATCATTTTTGGATTTTACGGAACGAGCATCAACAAAAACGACCTGGTGTACAAAGCTGTGCAGGAAGGAAAAATCGGCAACATCATTGTTTATGGACGTAATGTAAGCAACAGCAATGCAGCTGCTAACTTAAAACAACTGATCAGTGAATTTCAGAAAGCAGCCCCTATCCCTCTTTTTATAAGTATTGACCAGGAAGGAGGAAAAGTAAACCGTTTAAAACCTGAACTTGGCTTTCCATTTATGCCATCTGCGCTGTGGCTGGGCACATTAAATAATGCTGATACAACTAAATTTTATACTGATTCACTGGCTTATACCATTTCGCAACTTGGTTTTAACCTGAATTATGCACCTGTACTGGATGTGTACAATCCCTTATGTCCCGTGCTTGGTGCCCGTGAACGCTGTTTTTCAAACGATCCTGCCGTAATTACCAAACAGGCTGAGCTTGTACTCAGCAGTCATCATTCGTATGGGGTAAAAACTGTTTTAAAACATTTTCCCGGCCATGGTAATTCATTGGCCGATACTCACCTTGGAATTGCGGATGTAACTCAAACCTGGCAACCATACGAGCTTATCCCTTACGGTAACCTGATCAAAGAAGGAATTGTTGATGCCATCATGACTGCTCATATTGTGAATGGCCGGCTTGATACATCACTGTTACCAGCCACCCTTTCAAAAAAAATCATTACTGGCATATTAAGGGATAGTCTTGGTTTTAATGGTGTAGTGTTCAGTGATGATATGCAGATGAAGGCTATCAGCGCCCAATACAGCCTGGAACAATCAATTTTTATGGCATTTGATGCCGGGGTAGATGTGGTAATGTTCAGTAATAATATACCTAATGTTAAGGACTACGAACCGGCAAATGTTCATTCCATCATTAAAAAAATGGTGCTTTCAGGAAAAATTCCGATTGAAAAAGTGGATGCCTCATACAAAAGAGTGATGGCTTTGAAGGCAAAAACGTTCTGATTACCGGTTCAAACAGCAACCGGCGAGGCTGTTTTCAGGAAATTCAACCCATTTTGCTGAAAAATGGCAAAAAAACAGGGCAAAAAAAACTTAGAACCTTCGTCTAAATCTGAAATTTTCCCCTACCTTTGCCCTCCGAAAAATTTAGATATGGCAAATCATAAGGCTACCAAAAAAGATGTTCGTCAGAGTGCAACCCGCAGAGATCGTAACCGTTATTACGGAAAAACAACCCGTAATGCTATCCGTGACCTGCAGGCGATCAAAACCGGAAAAGAAGCAGGCGAACAATTGCCAACTGTTGAATCAATGATCGACAAACTGGCTAAGCGTGGTGTTATTCACAAGAACAAAGCTGCGAACTTAAAGAGCAAGCTTGCAAAGAAAGTGAAAGCATTAGCATAATAAAAAGCTAATAAAAAGATATTGTAAAACCCATCCTCATCAGGTGGGTTTTTTTAATTTTATACTGTTTTTCAACCTATTGAATATATAATAATGATCAAATTTTACACGAGCCTCTTTTTATCAATCGTTCTTTGTTTTACAACGTACGCCCAGGGAACCGAAACTTTTACAAACATTCCGGCAGCAAGCAGCTCATATAGTACACGAACATGGACCGGTGATAATGGATTAACATGGAATGCGACAGATGCCCGTACTGATCAAACCTTAACAGGCGCTGCAATATGTGTCCGTGTTGGTTCTGTAACATGTAACAGTATTCCAAATGGCATTGGTTCATTAAGTTTTAAACATCAGCAGGTATTTACAGGCACAGGCGGTGTTTTAGTTGTAAAAATTAACGGCACAACAGTAGGTACCATTAATCCAACAACTACAGTAGCAACTGCAACTATCAGCAATATTAATGTAGCCGGAAGTTTTAATCTTGAAATTGCACAAACAACAAGCACTTTAAGAATCCTGATTGACGATGTAAGCTGGACATCAGCTGCAAGCCTTCCATGTGCTGAACCAACTGCCCAGCCCACAAGTTTGCTATTAACTCCAACTTCCTCTGCTGTTTCGGGAAGCTTCACTGCAGCATCACCTTCGGCTGATGGTTATTTAGTTGTTCGCAGCACTTCATCCTCTCTTTCAGCACAACCAGTTGATGCAACAACTTATACTGTTGGTCAATCTTTGGGAGGTGGTACAGTTGTATCCGCAGGTGCATCTTTATCATTCAGCACAAGCGGACTTACATCAGCCACACCGTATTATTTCTTTGTTTATTCCTATAACAACAGTAACTGCACTGGTGGGCCAAATTATTTTACAACCACTCCTTTAACAGGTAGTACAACTACAATTAGTGTTCCTGCATGTACTGCACCTGCTGCTGCACCAACAGGTTTATTGCTGAGTTCAGGGCCAACTTCCGTAAGCGGATCATTTACCGCTTCAGCAACAGCCAACCGTTATTTAGCTGTAATCAGCTCAAACAATACACTCAGTGCAAATCCGGTTAATGGAACAACTTATTCCGCTGGTCAGTCACTTGGTGGCGGCACTGTTATTTCGTATGGAAGCAGCACATCATTTAGTGCAGGGAGTTTAAGTTCAAACAGCACTTATTATATTTTTGTTTTTGCAGCCAATGGAGATTGTTCAGGCGAACCGTATTATTATACAACTGCATTAACAGGCAGTAAAGCAACAATCGGTTCAGGCAATCTTCCTGCAACTTATTATGACGCTGCAAATGGTTTAACCTGTTCCTCACTTAAAACTGCATTATCAACTATTATATCAGCAGGTACAACAGTATTAAGTTATACTCCCGGTTTATGGGATGCATACTTTAAAACTGATGTTAAGAGAAATGATGCGAATACAGCAACCGTAATCTGGGATATGTACAGTGATAACCCAACAGGCGCCGATCCTTACACATTTACTCCCGGCACTGGCCAATGCGGCACATACAACAGTGAAGGAGATTGCTATAACCGGGAACATTCATTTCCTGAAAGCTGGTTTGGTGGTGCCTCTCCAATGTACTCAGATATAAATCACCTGTTTCCTACCGACGGTTATGTGAATAACAGAAGAGGGAATTTTCCTTATGGTGAAACATCATCACCAACTTATACTTCACAAAACGGAAGTAAACTCGGGCCAAGTTCATTTGCCGGTTATACAGGAACAGTTTTTGAACCAATCAATGAATATAAAGGCGATTTTGCAAGAGCCCAGTTTTACATGGCAACTCGTTATGAAAGCCTTATTGCAGGATGGCAATCAAACGGTACTGCCGATGAAGTATTGAACGGCACAAGTTACCAGGCTTTCGACGACTGGTATATTAAACTGCTGTACAAATGGCACCTGCAAGATCCCGTTAGTCAAAAAGAAATTAACAGGAATGATTCTGTTTTTGTAATACAAGGGAACCGCAATCCATTCATTGATCATCCTGAATGGGTGGCAGCCGTATGGAACTGCACAGGTTTACTTTCCACAACCGGCGTAAACGATGTGTTGAATGTTCCGCAGAAATCTGTTGTGATTTATCCGAACCCTGTCACAAATCAAACAGCTGTCATCAGGTTCGAAAAGCCATTCACACAAAACGTAACAATCCATGTTATTGATATCACCGGAAAAATTCTGAAACAACAAAACGTAAATGCAGGGCAATCGGTTATTCAACTGAATACAACAGGACTTGCTGCTGGCATTTATACAGCTAAGATTAATACAAGTAAGGGTATTATTACAAGAAACTTTGTTGTGAGATAAAATTTATTAAACCGATTAAATAAAAGAGACTGCCATAAGCAGTCTCTTTTATTTTTCTTTTTACTTTACGGTATGAAAAGATTATTTACAATTATTCTTCTTGTTGTTTTTGGAAGAAATTTTGCGCAGCTCCCTGTTACAAGTTTTGAAACTTCCAAAGGAAAAGAATCAGTAACCTATTACGAAGCTATTGCAGCGTATCAGCAATTAGATAAGCTTTCTTCCAATGTTACTATGCTTACAATGGGACCAACAGATGCTGGTTTTCCGTTGCACCTGGTTCTTGTCAGCAGTGATAAAACTTTTTCGCCTAAACAATGGCAGCAAAAAAATAAAATTGTTATTCTTATCAATAATGGCATTCACCCCGGCGAACCCGATGGTATTGATGCAAGTATTGGTTTGGTAAAAGATATTGTTGCCGGGAAAAAACTACTTCCTGCAAACGTTGTGCTTGCAATTATCCCGGTTTATAATATTGGCGGGGCACTGAACCGTTCTGTTAATTACAGGATTGATCAGAACGGCCCGGTTGAAAAAGGATTTCGTGGCAACTCACAAAATCTTGATTTAAACAGGGACTTCATTAAAAGCGATTCGAAAGAAGCAAGAAGTTTTGCTGAAATCTTTCATTTTGTTGAGCCGGATATTTTCATTGACAACCATGTAAGTAATGGTGCCGATTATCAACATGTGATGACATTGCTTACAACACAGCACGATAAACTTGGAGGTGTAATGGGAGAATATCTTAACCAGTTTTTTGAACCTGCCTTATACAAAGGCATGAAAGAAAGAGGTTACGATCTTGTGCCTTACGTTAATCATTTTGGAGATACGCCCGATAAAGGCTGGACTGAATTCTGGGACAGTCCACGTTACAGCAGTGGTTATGCGGCCATCTGGAATGTATTTTCTTTTGTACCCGAAACACATATGCTGAAACCTTATGCTCAACGTGTGGATGCAACTTACAAGCTGATGGAAACATTTATTGATTTTGCTGCTGCTAATCAAAAATCAATCAAAGAAAAACGCCGGCAGCAACAAACAGATCAACTCACACAAAAACAGTTTGCTTTTGATTTTGCAGTAAATAAAAACAAGTTTACCGAAATAACATTTAAAGGTTTTGAAAGTGATTACAAGCCAAGCAACATATCAGGGCAACCTCGTTTGTTTTACGACCGGGCTAAACCTTATGAAAAGAAAATAAAGTTCTTCAATTATTATGATCCAAAAACAATGATTGAAAAACCTTCAGCCTATGTTATTCCGCAAGGATGGTGGAAAGTCATTGATTTGCTGAAAGCAAATAAGATCTCCATGAAACAATTTGCAAAAGACACAGCAATTGAAGTAGAAGTTTACCGGATTGAAGATTTCAAAAGCGGTAATAAACCGTACGAAGCACATCACTACAACAGCGAAGTAAAAACAAATAAAGTTGTACGAACAATTACTTTCAGAAAAGGTGATTGGCTGATACCAATGAATCAACCCGGTAACCGGTTTTTAATGGAAGTACTCGAACCAACTGCAGAAGACAGTTATTTTGCCTGGGATTTCTTTGATGCCATTCTTGGTGCAAAAGAAGGATACAGCAGTTATGTATTTGAAGAAACTGCAGACGAATTTTTGAAACAAAATCCTGCAGTAAAAGAAAAATTAGAACAGAAGAAAGCAAGTGATACAGCCTTTGCAAAAAATGGTGCTGCACAATTATATTTTGTTTTCCAGAATTCGCCTTATTACGAACCCGATCATTTAAAATATCCTGTGTACAGAATAAAGTAATTTCAAATAAAAAACTGTAATGAATAAAGTATTTTTTTTTCTTATGATTGTTGTGCCGTTTTCTTTTTCCTGGACGTTTAAACCAAAGCCGAAAAAAATTCTTGTGTTTTCAAAAACAGCCGGATTCAGACACAGCTCAATAAAGCAAGGGAAGGAAGCCATTTTAAAATTGGCAAAAGAAAATAATTTCATTGCTGATACAACTGAAGATGCAGCTTACTTCACGAGTAAAATCTTAAAGCAATATACTGCGGTAGTATTCTTAAATACTACTGGCGATATATTAAACGATGATCAGCAAAAAGCTTTCGAAAAATTTATTCAATCAGGGAAAGGTTTTGTTGGTATTCATTCTGCAACCGATACCGAGTTTGACTGGCCATGGTTCTGCAAACTTGTTGGTGCAAATTTTGCAAATCATCCTAAACCGCAGAAAGCAACATTAGATGTAACAGATGCCAGTCAAGGTTCAACAAATTTTCTTCCTCTGCAATGGACAAGATTTGACGAATGGTATAATTTCAAAAACAGGAATAACGATGTTAAGGTTTTACTGACCATTGATGAAAAAAGTTATGAAGGCGGAAAAGAAGGTGAGTATCATCCAATGTCGTGGTATCATGAATTTGATGGTGGCAGAGCATTTTATACAGCATTAGGCCATACAGAAGAATCATACCAGGAAGAATTATTTCTGAGACATATACTGGGAGGAATAAAATATGTATTGAATAAAGAAAGCGGGCTGATCAGCCCGCTTTCTTACTATTTGCTTTTTACATTCTATTTCGTTCTTACTTCAACCGTTCCTGCTCCATTGTACGAATGATATTCGCCATTATACATCGCATCGGCACTAACCGGACCCATTCGGTATAAACCTGGAGATACTGCCCTCACTGCATAATAATAGTTTTGTCGTACAGTGTTCAAATCAACAAACAGATGAATTCTGTCATCACGTACATCCAGGGCTGTTGGACTGCTGGCATCTTTAATCCAGTCCATACCCGGAATTTCTTTTGTACGTGGATTTTCAATTTCAAACCCGGCAGGAAGAATATCTGTGATTACAATATTCTCGATTGATGTAGCAAAACTTTTTTCAAGACTCACTTTCACAATCACCAGTTCATTTTGTTCAAAACTGTTTCCACTGATCAACTGGCCAAAACGATTGTAAAACTGCCTGCGTACTTTAATATAACTGTCTTCTTCTTTGTAAGAACCGTTTGCACTTACTCCTTCAGCAACCCAATAGTAATACAAACGGCCAGTTCCACTTGTTGCAATCTGTACATTACTTCCACCTAATTGTTTTGCTGAAAGTTTTAAGTCGCCACCATTTAAAGTGCCAACAATTTTACCGTTCACTTTTACGTCTGCAGTTACATTGCTTTTTGCAGCAGTGCGTGCCAGTTTTCCTAATGAAAGAAATCCGAATGCACGTTCCTGCGTACTGAGCCATACACGTTGTTTCAAATATCCTGAAACATGTTTCGCCATGATCGGTATCTGTGCATTTCCAGGATCAACATCAATCAACACGTTCAACGCAATTGCTTCATCACGCACATCACTGTAAAAACTTCCACCGGTTTGTGCTACACTTACTTCACCAATAAATGCTGTTGGCAGCATTGAAGCAAACGATTTCTTATCTCCACTTTGTGCATAAGCTGCTGCAAGCAGGTATTTACTGTCAAGCGCCAGCATCTGCGGATTGGATTTATAATAATTCATCACGCTGATCTGCGGACGGTTTGCCAATGCCAGCACATACAAACTGTAAGCAACTTCCTTCGGCGCAATTTTTTTATTCAGTGTTCTGTTATAGAAATAATCAATCGTTTCTTTTGTTTTCAATCTTGTAGTAAGATAACCGAGCATGGTTTCGGTTAAGCTGTTGTCCACATCATAACCGGCCTTTCTGGCTTCAATGAGGAAATGAGCTGCATAAACTGTTGCCCACCAGTTAGCAGTTCCTTCATCATCCCACAACGTAACCGAACCATTGTACAACTGGCGCATTTTTATTTTACGGATCGCTTCATTAATATTTGCAACTGCAGTTGAAGCAGATGATCTGTTTTTCTTCAATGCATCAGCAAGATCACCAAAATACAATTGAGGAAATGCAGCTGAAACAGTTTGTTCTGTACATCCGTATGGATACTGTACAAGATAATTCAACTGATCGCCTACTTCAAGTGCAGGTGATTTACTGATAATAAGCTGATAATCGGCACTACCCTGCATAAACCGTGCAACAGGAATATTAATCAACTGACTTGCGCCTCCTGTTATACTTCCGCTACCGCTTTCTTTTTGTAAAGTTGAAGGCGGCCGTACAGTAATCTGCGTTTCATCAATAAACTTTTCGCCCAATGCATTTACTTCAACATATACAGAGCCTGAATCAATCCTTTGCTGTGCAACAATTTTAAACACAGCACGGTTTTCTGCATTTGCTGCCAGTGTGGTTTGCTGATCGGCGGCACCAACAACATTCAACGGACCGCTCACTTTCAAATGAACTTTTGCTGAAGTTGCACTCTTTGTTGTATTACTCATTGTAACCGGAACCAACACCGTATCGCCCGGACTCAGGAATCTCGGCAATCCTGTGCTGATCACAACCGGATCTGCAACCGTCATATTATTTTCAGCTGAACCAAATTTTTCGTCTTTATATGCAACAGCCATCAACCTTATTTCACCGCTGAACTGTGGCACATCAAATTCAAAATTCACTTCACCACTGCCATTAGCTTTTTGCACACCACTCCAGAAACTCACGATTTTAATCCGCTTGTTCGGCATCGGGTTGTTTCTTTTTTCCATTTCGCTTCCATCACCACCGGTACTGCTGAGGCGTGCACGCAGTTCAGGGAAAAGCAAAGGATACAAATCAAATGCATCCACACCTAATTGTTTTCGCTGGTAAAAATAATTATACGGATCAGGTGTTTTCATATTGCTCACCTGAAGTACACCGTTATCAACTGCTGCAAGCGTAACATAACTGTTTGGTGCAGCCTTTACTCTAACTTTCTGATGTGTTCTGCTTCTCGTTGTTTTAGCAGCAGTAATCTGCACATCAATTTTACGATCAGGTGCATCTACTTTAATTGATTGAAATCCATGTGCAACAGTTAATGGTATTTCACTTACTGTATGTGGCTTGATAAGTGTTGCTGTTACATACACATTTGGCAGATGTGCTTCAGTTAATGGCAATTTGAGAGATGCTGTACGTTTATCAACATCCACATATTGGTAAGAAATAACCTTGTCTGTTTCAAATGTAACCAGCATTCTTCCGCTGAAAGGAGTTTTAAATAGTATTTCAGCGGTTTCACCTGTTTTAAATTCTTTCTTATTTATATCAATATCAATCTGCCCTTCCGTATTTACTTCAAACGAGCTGTTATCAGCACCCCATGAACCGTAGCTGTAAAAACTGCGGCTCACATAGGTTTCTGCACCGGGAGCGTATAATCTTATTTCATAATCGCCAGCCTGGCGAGGAATGAAATTATATTTTGAATTTTCACCGCTCACAGTCACCACATCTTCTTTTAACACCACATCTTCTTTCTGCGATTCATAACGGAAATATTCACCACTCTTAGTTAAAACCGTTCTGTACTCATGTTTAATAACCATTACTTTTGACTGTGCAGTAACAAGCTTCTCATCTTTATTCATTGCAACCAATGAAAACTGTACAGTTTGGTTTAACGGGTAATAATAATATCCATCGTGCCCCAAACCAAAGAACACAGGTTGTGTATACACATCAGCAGTTGTTAAACGACTTACCGGTCTTCCTGTTTCATCAAACACCGTTGTATAAATATTGGCTGAAAGCAAACCCATGTTTTTATACATCGCAGGCACACTTACACCTTCAACTGCATTACCATTTGCATCCGTTTTACCATCCCGCATTACTTTATCAAAGAAAGTTTGCTGATTGCTTAATGCAAAAGTGAATTTATCGAATTTGGGATCTGTTGGTGAAAAATATTTTTGTCTGAACTGAATTTCACATTCATAATTTCTGTTGGCTGCAGGCGGACCAAAAAAGTTCACAGCATTGATGCGCAGCATGGTTGAATCGCCTGAAACTAAAAACGGCTTTCCTAATTGTGCAGAAACTTTAATTCTGTCGGGAACAAATTCTTCCACGCTGAATGTTTTTGTACTCATCAGCACATCATTACCCGAATACAATTCCAATTGATAACTACCGGTAATTGCACTTTGAGGTAAATCAAATGATAGTTCGGCCGAGCCCTGTTCATTCAGCATTTTGCGGAAGTTCTTCAGTTCTTTACCATTGGGCATAATGAATTTAAACTTCACTGGCAATTCGCCGGGACTTTTCCAATCAGCAGTACGCAATACAACATTGGCATTAATTTTTTCACCCGGGCGGTAAATATCACGTTCAGCATAAATAAATGCATCCATGCCACTTGCACTGTACGTTTTTCCGCTAACATCAAAGCGACTCGTGTTGACTCGTGTTGAAGAGAAAGGCAGGTAGTTAAAATCATCAGCAGTTTTGGCAATAATCATTGCAGGTTTAAAACCACTCATTTCTTTTCTTGTGTATGTTATTTCTGCAACGCCATCGCTATTGGTTGTTCCCAAACCAAGCACCTGGTTATTGGCTCCGTAAACTGTTACATTTACACCGCTTAATGAAGCTGCTGTTTTAATTGAATTTGCGAACACCAGCATTTTTTCTTTTCCTTCTTTTGCAATGAGGCCAATATCACTGAGCGAAACAAAACGGCTGTCTTTAACCCAGTAATCTTCAGTTGATCTTATCTGCAGGTGATAAATGCCGTTAAAGTCTTTGATTTTATCCGCTACACTGAAGTTGAACAACCTGCTGCTGCCAAGCTTTGGCAATGAGCGGGTATCAATTTCTTTTTCATAAATCACATCACCAAGTGTTGCATCGCCACCTTCATCACCATAATAGTAATCATCACTTTCGCCATCACTGGTTTGTGGTGAGTAGCCATATTTATGTGCAGCCAGTAAGTTGTTTTCATAAATCTTGGAAACAACCACTTTTACTTTTTGCATACCGGTTATCCGTACTTCAATATTTTTTAAACCGTTTGAAGAAAGATAAACTGCTTTTTTATTGGCGAAACTGATATCGGGTTCCAGTTCACCAAATGCAACGCTGTTTGTGTACTCTTCTTTTAATGTACCACCAAGTTTGCCACGCAAACCTTTCAGCAAGACTAACTCATAGGTTTTCTGAACGTCAAACGCATCGCCGGAAATTAAAATACCATCTTCTTCCAGTTCCACAGAGTATTTTACAGCAGGAGAAATGCGGATGTAAGAACTCAATCCTTCTTCCATTACCTGTTGTGAAGTAAATACTTTAATTGTTGCTGAAAGCCCGTCGTGATGCGATTCAACATTGGTAACTGTAAGATTGTAGGGCGAAGGAATTGTAAACTTTTCTTCAATGGCATCTTTTGTTGAGTTTTTTCCGCCATCCGGAACAAGACCTTTATCAATTTTAATCACTGCATCAAAATCCTTGTCGGTTGCCTTTACCTGCAAAATGCGTATCGAAACTTTTTTATCGTTGTTGATGGTTTGTACAGAAAAATCTTTTTTCTCACCATCAACAGTAATTTCCAGCTTGTCTTTCAAAACAGCCGGACTGATAGCATAGTTGAAATACAAATCAACCTGTGGTACTGCAGTATTCTTTGAATCGTCCTGCAACACCCATGTAATATTTGAATTATCCAGCTGCAGATCGGGTGTATGAAATTCAAGATCATTTTCCGTTGACACTTTTCCATATTTGCTGTAAGCAAGTACTTCACTGCCTATTGTTGCTTTGTAAGTTGTTGCAGGCGCAAGTGAAGTTGATGGTGAAAAGATCAGCTCATCACCATGCTCCCAGCGAAAACGGCCCTCGATCTTTGGTTCAAACTCAACATAGGGAACAGAATCCCAGCGGTTGAGCAAAGAATCGGGCATGAGTTGTTTGGAAAAATGAAACACAAGGTTTCCTAAAGCAGGCACTTCGCCTTTGGCATTTGTGTCGGTTAGTTTAACGGTGTTTCTGTTACAGGAGATAAAAAGAGTAACTGCTGCTGTAAACACCAGCAGATGTAAGCGGCTACGCATAAAGTTGAAAGTTGAAAGAGGTTTTGAAGAAGTGAGAATTTGAATATGAATTTAGTGTACCTGGAAGCATATTTGCAAATGCTATTTATTAAAAATTATATAAATGATGCAGAAATTTTCCTGAAACAATTTTTGCGATTGGAAACTGATTGAACTCATCATACATTTATACACAAATCAGTTTACGCTCACACAATGAAAGTACAAAGACAACGGTTCAAAAAAAATGGAAAACGGATATTGTTAAGTCTTTGTGGATTTGTTTTCCTTTTGTTTATACTGAACCTTGTTTTTCCCTTACCCGACAAGATTGAATATTCCACCATTATTACCGATAACAAAGGCGAAGTGATTCACGCTTTTCTTACCCGGGATGAACAGTGGCGGATGAAAACCGAGCTGAATGAAATTTCGCCCCTGCTGCGAAAAACCATTGTTCAGAAAGAAGATAAATACTTTTACTACCACTACGGCATCAACCCGGTGGCGGTTGTTCGGGCTTTTGTGATGAACATTTTTAAAATGAAACGCACATCCGGCGCCAGCACCATTACCATGCAGGTGGCAAAAATGCTGGAACCTAAACGCAGAACTTTTCCCAACAAAATGGTTGAAATGTTCAGGTCGCTACAGCTTGAGTGGAAATACAGCAAGGATGAAATTCTGCAGCTTTACCTCAACCTTGTGCCTTATGGAAGTAATATTGAAGGTGTAAAGTCGGCTTCCATTCTTTACTTTGGAAAAAATCCTGATCATCTTTCCCTTGCTGAGATTACTGCACTTTCTATTATTCCCAACCGGCCTTCAAGCCTGGTAATGGGCAAAAGCAATGCAGAAATTGTTGCGCAGCGTAATAAATGGCTCAACCGTTTTGCTGAAGAAAAAATCTTCACCCAAAAAGAAATTGAAGATGCACTGGCCGAACCATTAACTGCAAAGCGGCTGGTTGTTCCGAAACTGATGCCGCAGTTTTCCTACAAACTCAAGCAAACAGGCGATGTAAACATTCATTCAACCATTGATTTAAATACGCAGCAAAAAACCGAGAAGCTCGTTGAAGATTATGTACGTTCATTGAAACTGAGTGGCATTAACAATGCCTGCGCCATTATAATTGATAATGAAAAGCATAAAGTGATTGCGTATGTAGGCAGTGGAAACTTTAAAGACACAACTGATGGCGGGCAGGTAAATGGTGCAGCAGCTGTTCGTCAGCCGGGAAGTACACTGAAACCTTTGCTCTACGGTTTGTGTTTTGATGAAGGCTTGCTTACTCCAAAAAAAATCATGAACGATGTGCCGGTAAATTATGCCGGTTATGCCCCGGAGAATTATGATAAAAATTTCAACGGACCTGTTACAGTTGAGTTTGCATTGGAGCATTCGCTCAACATTCCTGCAGTAAAAGCTTTAAACATGCTGGGTAAAGAAAAGATGATTGATGTGCTGAGCAAAACAGGTTTCAAACAAATTCAGTCAAAACAAAAAAGTCTGGGGCTGAGTTTGATTTTAGGTGGATGCGGAACCACACTTGAACAGTTAACCGGTTTGTACAGCAGTTTTGCAACCGGCGGAGTTTATTACAAACCATCTTTTATTGCTGAAGATTCATTGTTTCAGCAACGGAGGGTTTTATCAGCCGATGCTGCTTATATGATTACGGATATTCTCAGCCGCATTAACCGTCCCGACTTTCCTATTCATTGGGAAGCAACAGCAAAGCTTCCACGCATTGCATGGAAAACCGGAACTTCTTATGGAAGAAGAGATGCGTGGAGTATTGGTTATAATAAAAAATATACTGTTGGAATATGGGTAGGTAATTTTTCAGGCAAAGGCTGCGCAGGATTGAGTGGTGCTGAAACTGCAACTCCTCTCCTTTTCCGCATCTTTAATACACTGGACTATGATGCCGACAGGGAATGGTTCAGTCCGCCAAAAGACCTTGAGCAACGCATGGTTTGCAGTGAAACAGGTATGCTGCCTGCCGATCATTGTACCAACCTTGTACTCGATTATTTTATTGCTGGTATTTCATCAACCCAAACCTGTAATAACCTCGTTGAAATTTCAGTAAGTCCCGATGAAAAAATCAGTTACTGCAAAAGCTGCGAACCTGCAAACGGGTTTAAAAGAAAATCGTACAAACTCATAGCACCTGAGTTGCAGAACTGGATGCAGGTAAACAGTATTGCTTTTGAAATGATTCCGCCACACAACCCGGCTTGCGAAAAGATTTTTAAAGAAGGCGTTCCAAACATTACATCTCCTGTAAACGGAACCGAATATTTAATCAGCAAAAAAGATCCCGAACCACTGCAACTGGTTTGTGAAACAGCAAATGATGTAAGCAGAGTTTACTGGTACATCAACAATAAATTTTACAAGACAACTGAAGCTGGTACAAAACAGTTTTTTGTTCCGCAGGAAGGAACTGTAAAAATTTCCTGTACCGATGATAAAGGGAGAAACAGGGATATTAAAATTTCAGTGAAATACGTAGACCTGTAAAAAGAAAAAGGGAGCAACGCTCCCTCCTCATTAACCAAAACATCATGAAAAAGTATTTTCAACAGGTAAACTATAGTTTACGAAATATTTTCTGTTTTCATACGAACCAGATTCTTTCTTCGGAATTTCTGGATTTAAAAACGGGTTGCTTTCGCACTGTAAAGTTACAACATCAAATCATCCAAAAATGTCGTATAAGTTCGAATTCTATCCTCAAAAGACAATATTTCAGCCGCAAACGTTTGAATCTACTGTTCTTTGATCAGGTTGCCTGAACCTGCCAGTTTTTGCTTGATATCGGTTGGATTACCATAGTAATGAATATCACCACTACCCGCCACATGCACTTCCAGTTTCATGCTGGTGTACACCCACACACTGCCGCTGCCTGCAATATGAATTTCACCGTTTTCAGCCTTCAGGTCTTTCAGTTCAACATCACCATTTCCGGCAACATGCACTTCCACATCTTTGGTTAAACCAGCCCCCTGTACCTTTCCGCTTCCGGCAATATGTACTTCAACTTTAGGTGCATCAATGTCGGGGACTTTTATATCGCCGCTGCCCGCAATACTGAATTTGATACGGTTGCCCGATGTAATCTTTGTCTGAGCTTCCACATTACCACTTCCGGCAAGTGTAATATCCTCGTATTGGGGTGAGGTGATATACACCCTGACATCCTGTGTAGGACGAATATTAATTCCATTACGGGTTTTAATCTTCAGTACCCCATTCTCCACTTCAGTAACAATGTATTTCATCAGGTTCTCATCCGCTTCAATTTTAATTTCATTTTCCGTTCCCTGTGAAAAAAATACATCGAACGATCCTGCTGCACTGATACTTTTAAAATTTCCTTCCTTTCGTGTAGTCGATTGAATGTTACCATTTCCTTTTACAGTTCTCCAACGGCAGGAAGTAACCAATACCAATAAAACCATCATCATGATAGTGCCGCTCAAAAATTGTTTACGCATTTTGTTTTGATTTTTCATTTTAAAAATTTCAGCAAAAACCATAACCATCCGCTTTTCACGAATGAAAATAAAACAGATTGTTATGGGTAAAAAAGTGGTTAAAGTTGGAGTACAACAAAAATAGCAGAAAATGATATTACATGATAACTCTTTTTAATAACACTACTGCAAACTCCCCTCTTTCCCTATTCTTGGTTTTTGTACCTTCGCCGCACCATGACAGAAAAGATCTTAATTCTCGATTTCGGTTCGCAATACACCCAGTTAATTGCCCGTGCTGTACGTGAATGCAATGTTTATTGTGAAATCGTTCCTTATCACAAACCCGTAGTTTTTGACGAATACCTGAAGGGTATTATTCTTTCAGGAAGTCCTTTTTCAGTAAATGATGATAACGCCCCCATGGTGGATGTTGAACTGCTGGCAAAAAGGCTTCCGGTGCTCGGCATCTGTTACGGTGCACAGTTAACTGCCAAACAATTTGGTGGCCGTGTTGAAAAAAGTGAAAAAAGAGAATATGGCAGGGCTACTCTCCACAAAAAGATATCGGATGTATTACTGGAAGATGTAAGTGAAAAATCGCAGGTATGGATGAGCCATGGCGATAGTATTCTTGAACTCCCCAAACGTTTCGAAGTACTTGCAACAACTGATTCAATTCCTGTAGCCGCATTCAGGTGTAAAGATGTTGAATCAATTATTCCTATTTACGGTCTGCAGTTTCATCCTGAAGTTTATCATTCAACCGAAGGCAAGAAAATCCTGAAAAACTTCCTGGTTGAAATCTGCGGATGCAGTGCAGACTGGACCCCCGCTTCTTTTGTACAGGAAACAGTTGAAGCATTGAAAAAGCAAATTGGTACCCGCAAGGTGATCATGGGCTTGAGTGGTGGTGTTGATTCAACCGTAGCTGCAACTCTTATTCATAAAGCCATCGGCAAAAACCTGTTTGGAATTTTTGTTGATAATGGCGTATTAAGAAAAGACGAATTTCAACAGGTACTTGACAGTTATAACAAAATTGGGCTGAATGTAAAAGGTGTGGATGCCCGTGAGCATTTCTATACAAAACTTGCCGGCAAAAGCAACCCTGAAGAAAAACGGAAAATCATTGGCGGCACTTTTATTGATGTGTTTGACAGTGAAGCTCACAAAATTGAAGGTGTTGAAATGCTGGGGCAGGGAACCATTTATCCTGATGTAATTGAAAGTATTTCTGTACATGGCCCATCTGTAACCATCAAGTCGCACCATAACGTTGGTGGATTGCCCGAAACAATGAAACTTGACCTGGTGGAGCCTCTCCGCTTTTTATTTAAAGATGAGGTAAGAAGAGTTGGAACAGAATTAGGTATCCCGGCTGAGTTACTGAACCGTCATCCTTTCCCCGGACCTGGTTTAGCTATCAGGATTCTTGGTGAGGTTACTGAAGAAAAAGTTGATTTACTGCAGAGAGCTGATGCTATTTTCATCAACGGATTGAAAGAACATAATCTTTATGATAAAGTTTGGCAGGCCGGAGCAATCTTACTCCCTGTACAAAGTGTAGGTGTTATGGGCGATGAACGTACCTACGAATACACACTTGCTTTGCGTGCTGTTACTTCTGTTGATGGTATGACTGCCGACTGGGCGCACCTGCCTTACGAATTTCTGGCACACATTTCGAATGAAATAATCAACAAAGTGCGTGGCATAAACCGTGTGGTATACGATATCAGCAGCAAGCCACCTGCAACCATTGAATGGGAATAAGCATCTTAAAAAAACACAAAATCTGTTGCTGCAACTTCAGATTTTTTATAAGGCAGATTCAAATATTTTCAGATGAAAAAAACACTTCTTGCAGTACTGTTTTCGTTGGTTACAGTTGTTTCATTTTCTCAGCAAACTGATACGGCAAAGATTTACAGGGTTGGCATTTTTGCCAGCTTGTATCTCGATTCTTCGTTTACAGGCAGTAACTACAAGTTTACGAACCAGATGCCAAAGTATATTTTGCCTGGTCTTGATTTTGTGCAAGGTGCTTTAATGGCTGTTGATTCAATAAAAACAAATAAGCAGCTGGAAGTAAAAGTATTTGATCTCAGATCGGCGAACCAGTCTTTCCAGCAATTAAAAAATAACAATGCATTTGATTCACTTGATCTCATTATAGCATCTGTAAGCGGAAATGATTACAGGCAGCTGGCTGATATTGCATTGCTGAAAAGTATTCCGTTTGTTTCTGCAACCTATCCAAATGATGGAGGTGTTACAAACAATCCTTATACAATTATTGTTAACTCAACTCTCCCTATTCATTGCGAAGCTATTTTCAATTTTGTAATGCGGAATCATTCTTCATCAAATATTGTTTATGCCCGCAAAAAAGGCCAGCAGGAAGACAGACTCCTGGCTTATTTCAATAATTACAACAAGGGAGCAAAAGAAGGCAGCCAGTTATTAAAATGGAAAAATGTTTTGCTGCGTGATTCATTTACAGGAAACGATCTCAGCAGCAGTCTCGACAGCGAAAAAACAAACATTGTGATTTGTGGTTCCCTGGATGAAATTTTTGGAATGAGGTTAGTAACAGTTTTGCACGATATGCAAAAACAATATCCGTTTGAAATTGTAGGTATGCCAACATGGGAAACAATTAAAGATTTAAATCTGCCTGAATACAAAGAGCTAACAGTATACCACAGTTCAACTTTTTTTAACACGGGTACATTGAAATGGAATTATTTCACCAAAACATTTACTGATGTAACATATGGCCGTCCATCTGATCTTGCTTACAAAGGCTATGAACTTACCTGGAACTTTGTAAACCAGCTTCTGAAGTACGGACCAGCGTTAATGAAAAATATCAACGACCGCTCCTTCCGTTTGTTTACTGAATATGATTTCAAGCCTGTCATCAACAGCACTAATGGCAAACCTGATTATTATGAAAACAGGCGCATCTACATCATCAAAAGAAGCAATGGCCTCGTTTCCCGGATGAACTAAAAATCCTGACTTCGTAAGCTACCGGTTATTACCTGCCTGCTTTTATTTCGTAAACAGGAGTTTGTTTGCATTTTTGAAAACTGCCATCAGGTTGCTCACAAATTGAAATCGTAGCTCTTGATATCGTTTGTTTTTGTGCAAGTTGAATAATATCTTCCCAGGTTGGCGTCTTTTCAAAAAACTTACCCGTGTATTTATCAAAAGATATCATGAAATTGTTCGTGAATATGCCGCCGTCGTTATCATTACCGCCTGATAACTCTCCCTGTGATGCTGCTGTCATCAAAATAGAAACCGGCTTATTATCCAGGAATAAAGAAATATAACTGTTGAGATTAGGACCTAATGTTGATGGTCTTGTAACATTTACCTGCGCTGCCGATGTACTTGAAGAGCCAATATCAGCATTACAGCAATCGCTGATAACAATATTTAACCGGGCGCCTTTTGCTGAAATTTGCTTGTACACACTTTCAATGTTTAAAGCATTTACACCAACAGTTGGATATTCTTTCAACGGATCTGTGCGCAAATCCATAAATGGGTATTTGCTGTTACTTCCTTTATCATTAAAGCCATGACCGGAATAGTAAAACACAACAATATCATTATACCCTGGCCGTAGATTATTGATTGCAGCTTCTACATTTGCCTTACTAAATTCATTGCCGGATAAAGTAATGCTGTTAAATTTCAGGTTCAACAGTTTAGCAACCTGTGCATAATTTTCAACTACTTTGGTTTTATCTTTTACTACAGTTGTTCCAATGGATTTGTCAGTTGTATTTGCTACAACAATCAAAAAGAAATTAGCAGTTTGTGATGGAAGTGTTGGCGTTTTTGTTTTATTCACAAAAAGGGTTTTAAATACTTCATCATCAGGTGTAAAATATTGCATCATAAATTCCTGTGTAAGATCCTTTTCATCCAGCAACCGCATTTCTTCAATTACACCTTCCGAATGTGTATTGGATTCTTCATTAGGCGAAATAACTGCCCATGGTTCATAAATTCCTGTCTCAGCATTTTTCGAAAACCAGAAAATATCCGGATCATATTTTTCCTTCTCATCACCAATAAGCACTAACGGATTTTTTCCTTCAAATACCAAAAGGTTTGTATCGGTTTTGCCTTTGTCATCATAGCCATACTGTTCTTCCATATCCATATCAACAAGTATAGGTTTCTTCGTATCAGGGTCAATGTAACGTACACGTATAAACCCTGTTCCGTCCTCATTGCGAAGTAAAAAGGCTTTATATTCCTCCTTATCTTTTTTATCCCCGAAATAATACTTAAATTCAAAAAGTGATTGTGCAAATAAGCACTGCGATGAAATGACCAGTATGGCCAGTAAAGCAATTTTTCTCATTGTGCAGTTGTTTTATGAAGCAATAAAACAAAGTACAAATCTTATCTGAAAAATCATAACGATCCCCTCCCCTGTTAAAACAGTCCCTATTTTTCAGCCACGATGTTTTTATACTGACTGCTGAAAATTTCATTTTTCATTCAGGATCATAGCAAAAAACATTACATAGATGAAGGTATTTTCAGGAGTAGTCTTTTTTCTTTTTATAAACGTAGGGGCATTTGCGCAAAAAAACGTGGCAGACAGCCTCAACCGCTTGCTTTTACTTGAAAAAACAGATACAGGCAAGGTAAAATTGATGTGGCAGATTGGTAGTGCAATGACCAGTTATAACCCCGAAGAGGCTTTGAGCATTTCGCAAAAGGCCGTTTATTTGGCTAAAAAAATAAACTACGAAGAAGGCCTGTCAAGATCGCTTGGCGTACTGGCCAATACATTTACAAATATTGGCAATTATCCCCGATCACTTGAGTACAACCTGGAAAAATTAAAGCTGGAAGAAAAAAGAAAAAATTACAGGAACCTTGCAAGTGTACTGATGAATATCGGTATTGTGTATGTGATGGAAGAGGAATACCAGAAAGCGCTCCCTTATTACAGGCAATCCGATTCAGTTATTACAAATTTTGCTGTTAATGATTTACGTTATTACATTAAGGTCAATCTTGGTGATGTTTATGACAAACTCAACATCAACGATTCGGCCTATCATTATTATGCATTATCGCTGAATTATGCAAAATCAGAAAGTAATGATGATTTCGTTGGAGCGTCAATGACAGGGCTTGGCCATTATTACAGGAAGTCGTCAAATTATGATTCATCATTATTCAGTTATCATACTGCAATTAGTTATTTAAAAAAGGCCAATGATGATTTTCTTCTTTGTGAAGCAACACTTGGTCTTGCAAAACTTTTTCAGCAATTCCATTTCAATGATTCTGCAGCATTTTATGCCAATCAATCATATATGATTTCCAGGAATGGGAGCTTTTTAACTAACCAGCTTGATGCTGCTGAATTCCTGAAGGTGCTTTATCAAAATCAGAAAAAAATTGACAGTGCATTTTATTATTATGCTTCCGCACAGGCTTTAAATGATTCTGTAAACAGCAAAGCAAGAATAAGGGAAATACAGATCATGTCAACAAATGAACAGATCAGGCAACTGCAAATGGAGGAAGAAAAGAAAATTGCAGCAAGGGAAAGATCGCAGCAGTTACAATTATTATTTATTGCACTTTTTATTCCCGGCTTTTTCCTGCTTACCCTATTAATGAGTAAAGTAAAAACGCCGGTTCGTGTTATAAAGGTTCTTGGAATTTTGTCGTTGCTGATACTGTTTGAATATCTCACTTTATTATTACACCCCACTGTTCAGCAACTAACACATCACACCCCGGTTTTAGAAATTATTGTGTTCGTAATCATTGCGGCATTCCTTATTCCGGCGCATCACCGGATAGAACATTGGCTTATTAAGAAACTTGTTCAAAACCGGGAAAAGCTTTCCAGGGTACAGAAAATAAAACTTAAGACAACGAAAATTAAACTAACAGCTCAAAAAGGCTCTTAGTTAGGTTTAACAGCAGGTCTTGTTCTTTGTGTATCCACTTTAACAGTATCCTGTGCAGCAGGAGGGGTTACGGGAGTAGTGTCTTTAACAGTTGTTGATTCAGTTTTACCTGCGCCTTCATTATTACACGCAATAGCAAAAACAGAAACAAAAAGTGATGACGCAAGCACAAACAATAATGTGCGATTGGAAGTTTTGTTGCTCATAATGATTTTAATTTAGAGAATAAGAATACAATAAGTATCTCACAAATTCAAGTGAGATTACAAATAATTATTACAACGAGCCCTCTTTACTAAAGCATCAGCACTAATAGAAATTGCACATTATTTTACTCCTTGGCAAACTCATTTACCAACTAAACAAGAGAAAAAACCAACTATGTCCTTAATTGTTACAGACGTCTTATCCAAATATTCCTGAACTGGGTTTTGCATTCGTGATCCTGCAAGGAAATTACGTCTTCACCATGAGCTGCAGGATAGGAATGTAAACCAATATATAACGTAAGTCCGTTGATGGTTACATTATTCTGAATTAATACACCATTATGCAGTACAGTAATTCTTGCCGGGTAATCCAATGATCCATCAGCTTTGAATCTTGGTGCAGTGTATATTATATCAAACGTATTCCATTCTTCTGGTGTACGCATGGCATTAACAAGTGGTGCATGATCTTTATAAATACTTCCGGCCTGTCCGTTTCTGTATGTTCTGTTTTTGTATGAATCAAGAACCTGCAATTCATACCTGTTCTGAAAAAATATCCCACTGTTGCCACGCATTTGTCCGCCATTCTCTACCACATCAGGTGCACTCCATTCAATGTGCAGTTGGCAATCGCCGAATTTTAATTTCGTTTGAATACCACCTGATCCCGGAACGATTTCTACATAATCATTATTTACAATTTTCCACGGGGCTGGCTTTGTGGTATCAGCCTGGCTAACCCATTGATCAAGATTTTTTCCATTGAATAAAATAATAGCGTCGGAAGGAGCATCACCAGTGTGTTTTCCCGGTGTAATCACTTTTACTTCAGGTTCCCATATTTCCGTCATTTCGGGTTTCATTGGCATGGGTGATACTTCGGGCGGATTACTAACGTATGGTTTTTGTGCAGAGGATGAAGCCGAGATCAGCACATATAAAAAAACAAAGCCCAAAACTTTTTTAAATAGCAGCATAAAAATTATTTCAGTTGTAAATGATTTTTTAAATGTAAAAAAACGAACTGATTTCAGCAGTTAAAATCAAAAAAAATAAGGATAACACTTAAAAACAAAAAATATGTGATGAATATCATTTTGTACATCCAACAATTTTCCTAACTTGCTGCTAGGTGTTTTTCATAGGTTAGCAACGGCCGACTCTTTTTAGGGACGGCCTATTTTTTTATACCACCTCCCAATTCCAGAAATCACTTCCATTTTGAACAGACTTATATAGTTCAGCATAATTTTTTGTTGCGCTTTAATTATATTATAATAAAATTAATATAAATTATTTTTGCACATTTAGTCAGATTTAATAACAAATACAGATAAAAAGCTACTTTATTTATATCAATTTACTTTATTGCAGCTTTTTTTAAGTAAATTCACAAAAAATCCACACATGAAAAATAATAACACTATAAAAGTAAATTTTAAAGGCGGCATTATTGATCCCGGAATTTTGTACAATATTCTTGTTGTAGCCAGGAAAGCCGGCTTATTATACGTAAGGTTTGGGCTTCGGCAGCAATTGTATTTTGACGTTGATATTGAAGAAGTAGAAATGGTTTCTGCCGAATTAGAAGCATTGGGCATCAGCTACGAGATTAATGAAGAAAAATATCCAAATATTGTAAGTTCATTTCCAGCTGAAGATATTTTCATCATTAATACCTGGATATCCGAAAATCTGTACAAAGAAATTCTCAGCACATTTAATTATGCCCACAGGCTGAAAATTAATATCAGTGATGCAAATCAAAGCTTCACTCCGTTGCTTACAGGAAATATAAACTGGGTAACTGCTCCTGCGGAAGAAAACTACTGGCACCTGTTTATACGTTTCCCAAAAACAAATATCATTTACGAATGGAAAGATTTAATTCACACCAATGATCTTTCGGCAATGAGTGTGCTTTTAGAAGAAACCATTTTACAAAATACTACCAAGTACTACGATAATAGCGAAGCAAACGGAGATGAGTTGTATGAAGAAATAAAATCGGGCAGCTTTACCAGTAAACCTTCGCCGGCACCTCTAACTTTTCCGCCATACAAACTTCCCTATTATGAAGGTATGAACCGCTACGGTTCGCAATATTGGCTGGGAATTTACAGGAGAGATGAATTATTCAGTATTGAATTCTTAAAAGAAGTATGTGACCTCCTGGCCAAAACAGGAACAACCACACTTTGCTCCACACCATGGAAAACAATCATTATTAAAGGCATCATTGAAAAAGAAAGAAAAGACTGGAATTCTTTACTGGATAAATACCAGATCAATCTTCGCCATGCTGCAAATGAGCTCAACTTCCAGGTGGATGATAACAGCCTCGATGCTTTAAAATTAAAATTACACCTCGTTAAATATCTAAATGATGATGATACAAGATCGTTTGGTGTTTGCATTGGAATTAAAACGAAAAGAAGAAGTGAAGTATTCAGCAGCATTCTTGTAAGACGTAAACCGTTGATAAGACTCGGCAAGCTGGAATTCTTTCACGTCTATGATATTTTGTGTGCAAAGGATTACAATCCAAATGAACGTACCGATTTTGTTTTCAGCAGTGGCAATCCAAAATTTGTACTGGCTGAACAATTACGTCGTGCTATTCTTTCGTTCTACCGCAGATCAACTGAAGGTACTGAAGAACAAAGCGACACTTCAAAACAAACAGAATATATGCTTTCGGATTAAATGAGCTATAGTTTTACGTTTCAAAAAGGGAATAATTTTTTATTCCTTTTTTTCTGCCATTCATCTTTTTCAATCGAAAAAATAAAATCAAGTTTTGGGGCCTCACCATAATAAGCAGTTTCTTCTTCTCCTGTTTTAATTGCTCCAATGCGCTGAATAGAAATCTGCGATCGTTTATTAACCGCTCCGATATAAAAATCAACTGCATCTACAAATTGAAATGCATGATCAATCATTAATTTTTTCAATGCAGGATTATATCCTTTTCCCCAGCACTTCCGTATAAAAAACGTATATCCAATTGCTACTTTCCTTGCTGCCTCATCGTAATTACTATATCGTGAACTCCCAATTACTTCACCTGTTTGTGTATCTGTCACAAGAAAAGCAGAAGCTGATTCAATTGCTCCCTGGAAAAAAGTTTCAAACGCTTCCCGTTTATAACGAAACCTGTTAGGGTGCTGTTCCCAGATGAGCGGATCGGATGCAGCTGTATACAACTGTTCAAAATCTTTTGCCTGCAATGGTCTTGCAGTAACAACATCACTGGTAAGTAACGGTTGAAAATCGAAGTTCAAGTTGAAAAATTATTTTATTCAGAAATTATAATTGCAAAGCTCCTGTGGAAGCCCGCCAGATAAACCATACATTAACGAGTATATAAACGATCAACACTATCCAAGCCGTAACATTATCAAATTTCCGTGATTCCTTCAGCTTATCCTGTGTAATCAGTTTTAAAGAGTATGCATTGGCAGCAATCACAACCAGAATTGCAAATAAGGTTAATCCATGCAATAAATCAACCAAGGTAAAAGAGGAAGATTCCGGTAACGATGAATCAATAATATACTTATTACCGATAACCGCAAATAAAGATCCTACACTTAATCCAAAGCGTGAATCCATACTATCGGAATGAATGTAAAAGCAGATGTATGAAATCAGGAAAGCCAGGTACATACCTAGAAACATTTTCCAGAATAGTCCGCCGGCATCTCGTGTTATTGATAATCGCACACGGAAAGCACTGTATTCAGATTGTTGTTTTACTGCATCTTCATTTCCAAAAGCAGTTTGATAAATCTTGCTGCCTGATGATACAATACAGCTGTCTATATTCCATCCACGTAAAGTAAAACGTTTATCATAATGATCGCCCAGAGTATCAGGAACAAATACCATACTGGATGCATCGAATTGAGAATTTTCAATTGATATCCGCAGCTTTTGTTCATCAAAAGGAAAGTTGCCGATTTTCCAGGAGTCTTTCATCACACATTGTAATTTCATCTGGAGAAATATTCTTCCATTAGACGAATCAATAGTTGAAAATGCTTTATCAACCGATTTTGCGTTGGGCACTTCAAGGTTATTTACAAAGTCAAGTGCCGGATTTTTATACTTCAACCACAACCAGAATGTTGTTGTAAATTCTTTTTGTTTGAAGTCGATATCATGAATGCTGGTAATGTATATACCTACATACACAGTATCTTTTTTTTCCTGTTGCGCATACAGCGAATCAGAAAACAGAATAAAAAACAAACAACACAAACTGAGAATCTTCATATAAGAAATTTACCAGTTGAAGATAACTTAACTGCAAATGAAAACAAAGTATAACTCAACCTCAGGTAAAAGTCTATTCTTTTACAATCCGTTCAGCAAGGTTGAGATGATGAGCTGTTGCTGTTTCTTTTGCTATTTCATATCCTGCATCTGCATGACGGATAACCCCCATTCCCGGATCATTCCTCAACACTCTTTTCAAACGCATTTCAGCATCATCAGTTCCATCTGCTACAATAACCATACCTGCGTGAATACTATACCCCATTCCCACACCACCACCATGATGAAGACTTACCCAACTTGCACCACCTGCTGTATTCACCAATGCATTTAAGATTGGCCAATCAGCAACAGCATCACTACCATCAAGCATTGATTCTGTTTCCCTGTTAGGCGATGCAACCGAACCAGTATCTAAATGATCCCGGCCAATAACAATCGGAGCTTTTACTTTTCCTGTGCGAACAAGTTCATTAAATGCAAGTCCTGCTTTTTCTCTTTCGCCCTGGCCCAGCCAGCAAATTCGTGCAGGTAATCCCTGGAAAGCAATTTTTTCTTTCGCCAGTTTTACCCAACGAAGCAAGGAAGTATTATTGGGAAATAATGATGCAATGACTTCATCTGTTACAGCAATATCTTCCGGATCGTCGCTGAGTGCTGCCCAACGAAACGGACCTTTACCTTCACAAAAAAGCGGACGTATATATGCAGGCACAAAGCCAGGAAATGCAAAACATCTTCCTTTTTCAAAATGCTCATGATTGTATAATGCATTCTGCAGTAACCGATCGAAATGATTGTTTTCATACTCTTCAGCTCTTGCACGGATGTTATTTCCATAATCAAATGTAACCGCTCCCTGATCCATTAGCTGAAGCATGAGTTGCACATGCACATGCATACTTTCATAACTGCGTCGTATATATTCATCCGGGTTTTGATCACGCAGCACATTTGCCTGTTCATTTGTTAATGTATGTGGCACATACCCAATAAGCGGATCATGTGCACTTGTCTGATCTGTTAATGTATCAGGAATAATATCACGCTGAATTAACCGGTCAAGTAAATGAACTGCATTGCACAACACACCTATACTTTTTGCTTCACCTTCTTTACGGTAATGAATGGCCGCATTAATGGCTTCATCAATACTTGTATATTTTTCGTCGAGGTATTTTGTTTCAATCCGTTTATCAATGCGCCACTCTTCCACTTCTGCAATCAATGCCACTCCTTCATTCATGGTGATGGCCAAAGGTTGAGCACCCCCCATTCCACCAAGACCTGCTGTTACATTTAATGTTCCCTTCAATGTGCCGCCAAATTGTTTGTTGGCAATAGCGGCATAAGTTTCATAAGTACCCTGAACAATTCCCTGGCTGCCGATGTAAATCCATGAACCTGCAGTCATTTGTCCATACATCATCAAACCTTTTTTCTCCAGCTCATCAAAATGTTTCCAGTTAGCCCAGTTGGGAACAAGCTGACTGTTGCTGATCAATACTCTTGGCGCATCTTTATGTGTTTGCAAAATGCCAACAGGCTTTCCACTTTGTATCAGTAATGATTCATTATTTTCCAGAACTTTTAATGCAGCAATAATATTATCCAATGCTTCAAAGTTTCTTGCAGCCTTACCTCTTCCACCATACACAATTAAATCATCCGGCCGTTCAGCAACATCGGGGTTCAGATTATTCAGCAACATACGCAGTGCAGCTTCCTGTATCCATCCCTTGCAATTGAGTTTTGTACCAACAGGAGTTTTGTATTTTTCAACATCATATTTCTTATGAATCATAGCAATCGTTTTTTGTGAATGGGAACTAATAATTATGAAGAATGATTGTTCTAAACAATAAACTGTTCAAATGTTTTATTGAGATTGATTTTTCTTTCAGCAGCAAATGCATTTACTTTTTCAACAAATGAAAAATCTTTGATGATGCCGGCAACACAGTTAATATCATCAGCAAAAATTCTGTCTTCGCTTGCAAAACTTACATGATGACGCACACAATCATGTGCAAATTCAAGGAGCTCACTGCTCTTTAATGGTCGCCTGAATTCAATTGCCTGGCAAGCCGATAAAAGTTCAATCGCCAAAATAAATTCAAGATTATCGAGTACTTTGTTCAGCTTTCTTCCACTGATGCTACCCATACTTACATGATCTTCCTGGCCAAGTGAAGTAGGAATACTATCAGCACTTGCAGGAAAACACAAAGTCTTATTTTCAGTTACCAATGCAGCTGTTGTGTATTGCGGAATCATGAACCCGCTGTTTAACCCAACATCATTCATTAATAACATCGGCAATCCCCATTTTCCTTCAAGCAAAAGATAACAACGCCTGTCGCTGATGTTACCAATTTCAGCTGCAGCAAAACAGGCATAGTCCAATGGTAAAGCAAGTGGCTGACCATGAAAATTTCCACCGCTGATGGTATCATTTGCACTGAACAGAATCGGGTTATCTGTAACAGCATTCAATTCAATTTCAGTAAGCTCTTTTAAATGCAGCCATGCATTGCGTGATGCACCATGTACCTGCGGCATACAACGCAGTGAGTAAGGATCCTGTACACGACCACAATCAACATGACTTTGCATAATATCTGAATCATTCAGCAATAAACGCAAACGCTGTGCAACTAATTTATTTCCGCTGAATGGACGCAGCTCATGAAGTCTTTCATCAAACGGAGCTTTTGTTCCTGTTAATGCCTCAAGACTCATGGCACCAATAATATCAGCAGCCTCCATACAATTATGCATGCGCTGTACTGCCTTTACTGCAAAACTTAAAATGAATTGTGTTCCGTTGATTAATGCAAGTCCTTCTTTTGGGCCAAGCTCAATTGGCTGCAGGTTGAATTGTTGCAGCACATCAGTTGTTTTTTGTCGCACACCTTTGTAAAAAACTTCACCCAAACCAATTAATGGAAGAAACAAATGTGCAAGTGGTGCAAGATCGCCACTGGCACCAACACTTCCCTTTTCAGGAACAACAGGAATTACATGTTCATTGATATGCCAGATGATACGTTCAACTGTTGAGAGTTGAACACCACTAAAGCCCTGTGCCAATGCCTGCACTTTGGTGATGAGCATGAGCTTTGCCACTTCTTCCGGTATGGGATCACCAACTCCAACACTGTGGCTTTGCAGAATTTTGTACTGAAGAGTTGCAGTATCCTCTTTTGAAATTTTGCTGTTAGATAAAATACCAAAACCGGTATTTACACCATAAACAGTATGTTCCTGTTCAACAATTTCCTGAACAGTTTTTTGTGAAGCAACAATGTTCTTTACTGCATCAGTTGAAAGAACGGCCTTTAATTTACCGCCGGCTATTTCCAGGGCTGAGTGTACAGTAAGCCTGTCGGTTCCGTAATGAAATTGGCTCATAGCAATCGTTATTGTTTCAGTTTTTGTTCAATGCGTTCAAATACAGATTTGTTGCTCAGTCCATCCTCAAATGCAATTAATGCAGACAGTATTTTTTTTCCGTCTGCCGATTCATTACTCAATTCTTCCATTGCTTTTTTCATAGCAATCCACACCGGCTGAACTTTGTGCAATAGTTTTTCCCCCTTTGCCGTAAAAGTTACTACTTTATGCCGTGCATCCTTTTTGGAAACAACCGATTTTACTAAACCTTTCTCTTTCAGATTGCTTACCATCTGGCTTGCAGCCGAATGAGAAATATGTAATGTATCAGAAATATTGCGGATGGAAACTTCGCCATCTTCCGACAACAAATAAAAAACAGGAAACCAGGAAGCATCAAAATGTATTTTATGCGACCGGTAAATTTTGTTAACATCGTTAATAAACGATTCGCTGAGTCTTCTTAATCTTGTGCCAAAAAGCAAGTATCCAACTGACTGGTAGAATTCCATGCGCCAAATATATAAGTACTTACATAATTTTCCAAAACGTAAAT